>Ga0247844_1000002_pt1 | contig 853377 bp, 846 predicted proteins | sample LaCtaG_FD_192421 | JGI IMG/M metagenome (GOLD analysis project Ga0247844, IMG submission 192421) | Freshwater microbial communities from meromictic Lake La Cruz, Castile-La Mancha, Spain - LaCruzMarch201714.5m_1 | ecosystem: Environmental > Aquatic > Freshwater > Lake | place: Spain... | reverse complement strand
TCCGGCAGAAGCTTTATTTGTAATATTCTGAGCAACTTTATAATAAGTCCCTGAAGTTGATGTTGGAGGCGTTGGAGGTTTTAAATCCAACATTTTATTCACTACATCAGCCGATTTATTAGCCAAAACTGTTCTGCTTTGGTTAATCTGTTGACCTTGATATTCTATGTTAGATTTTCTAGCTGTCAACGTTAAAAATCTTGCCTGACTTGCTGCCAAACCCATAAGACCGACTCCTTAATTTTAAACCAACGATATTTTACACACACACTGGGATTTTTATTTCCCTTATGTTTTATATATCGGCAATGGTTCCTTAAAACTTTAGGAAATTGCTCGTCTCATGTTACAAATCTTCATAATTGAAAAAAGACCCACTAATAGCGGGTCTTTAAATTTTGACATATGGCATATTAGGCCTTTTATGCGAATGTTTTGAATGTAGATTCGATGTTTTTTGTAATAACTTTAGATACAGCTTCCATCTCTGTTTGAATCGCACTGTGATCTGTATCAATCTGTTTCAATTTCAATTCTAATGATTTATCTTGTTCTTGAATTTGTTTTGTTTCCAAGTTAATACGTTCAATTTGGTAATCGTAAGAGTTTTTCTGGAACTCATATGCATCCATATCATTCTGGAATGCAACAGTATCAAATTGTCCTGTATAAGATAAATCGTTCAAGTTGGTACTATTAGCATTTGCTCTAACTGCCTTTTGCTGATCACTAAGTGAAGTACTAGCCGTTGCAACGAAAACAAAATTGTCTACTGTAGGTGCACCAGCAGGCACAGCAGGATTCCCTTTAGTGGCCTGGTGAGCCGCATCACCAGGATTATAATAATACTGACTATTGGTATCATTATTATAAGTTGCATTAAAAGATACTTCTTGAAAATCCAAAAGTCTTTGAGCTTTATCATAATAAGCAACAACAGGCTTTGATTCTTTCCAAATAGTATAATTACCATCGGGATCATAAGCATCATGTTCAAAAGTAGCGTATCTAAGAACTGTAGTATCTGTTCCGTCAGGAGGAGTTTTCCCTGCCACAGCAGCAAGAGACAGGCTAGAAAGATCACCCGTTGTAATACCATTAGCACCCGTAAAGCTCATAGTATATGCCGTAAAAGCAGCACCATAATAAACCAAAGAAGGAATAGTGACCGAAGCATCAGCCTCTGCCATTGATTCACTTACGAACTTCTTTCTCAAATCATCTACAGGATCCGTAAAACCATACCCTTGAGTATAGTACTTATCCGCCATTGATGAAGGAGGAGCTGGAGGCTGTAAAGACAACATTTTCTCAAATAAACCCGCACTTTTATTAGCCAGAGCAGTTCTTGTCTGATTTATTTGCTGTCCTTGGTACTCATCATTGTTTTTCCTTGCAGTCAACTGCAAAAATCTAGCTTGACTCGCAGCCATTCCCATAGCTAAAATCTCCTAAATACATATTTTACAAACTAACAACCTTTGTTCCACTCTAAAAACTTCTTATAAAGAGGGTACTATGCAATTATATGTACTACTCAACAAAACGGGAAGTAAAATTGCCACAAATACACCGTATGAATGACCTAAAACCCCCTGTCGGGAGGTATTTAAATTTTTTAAATTATAAAGTTAAAAACTAATTTACAAGTAATTTTTAAGTAAAAAATAACCACCTTTTTAGACAGGTGGCGATTTTTTTAAATCTTAATTTAAATTATCTAAGCGAATGTTTTAAATGAACCTTCAATATTTTTTTGAAGAACTTTTTGAACAGCATCCATTTCTGTAGATAAAGCATTATGTTCTGTATCAAGTTGCTTCATTTTTAACTCTAAAGACTTATCTTGAGTTTGAATAATCTTAGTCTCTTGATTTATACGCTCAATCTGATAATCATAAGTTGATTTTTCAAATTCGTACTTATTCATATCATTATTGTAAGCTACAGAATCGAACGTACCACTATAAACCAATCCACCAGCCGTGACAGTATTGTCATCGTCGGTAGCTGACGCTGTTGCACTGGCATCAATAGAAGCTTTATTAAAACTAGTAAAGCTTATGAGCCTGTTTAAATTATCAAAAACCAATAACGCTGGCGTTGTCACTGTCTTGGTTTGCATAACACCATCAGGGTCATAATAAGTATGCTGAGTTGTCACATTTTTAATTACTGTAACATCTCCAGCAGCTCTTTGAGCCGCTGCAACCGCTGGGCCCAGAAGAGCATCAGCCAATCCATTAGTTAAGGTTTGCGAACCTGCTGCTGTTGCCATAGAAGCATTGCTCATTGTCAAAGTAGTTAAGCCAGTAGTACTCTTAATAGTATAAGTCGGAATAGCTACTCCACTAGTATTCTTAAAATCTGTATCCAAAACAGTTGCGGATGTCCAAGAAATATTTTTTTGAATATCATCAGCTGGATCAGTAAATTTATATCCTTGAGTAAAGTATTTGTCATCCTGTGATGACGGTGGTGTTGGAGATACCATCGATAACATTTTTTCGAACAAACCCGCGCTCGCATTAGCTAGTGCTAATCTTTGCTGGTTAATCTGCTGCCCCATGTACTCGACATTGGTCTTTCTTGCGGTTAATTGTAAAAACCTTGCTTGGCTCGCTGCCATACCCATTGGCGGAATCTCCTATTAGTGAACACATACATTACTTTACAAAATCCATTATATTCATTTATTTAGATATTAAAAGCACAAAAGAAGAAAATACTACTTTTGGAGTAGCATCTTCTTCTTTTAAGAATCTTAACTGCTTAATTTATTAAGCGAATGTTTTAAATGAACCTTCAATGTTTTTCTGAAGAACTTTTTGTACAGCTTCCATTTCGGTTTGTACTGCGTTGTGTTCAGTATCAAGCTGTTTCATTTTTAATTCTAAAGATTTATCTTGAGATTGAATCTGTTTTGTTGATTGATTGATACGCTCAACTTCATAATCATAAGTAGATTTTTGGAATTCGTACTTATTCATATCGTTATTATAAGCAGTATCATCAAACTTACCACCGTAAGTCAAATCTTCTCCGTTACCGATAATGACTGGCTTATCAGCAGAAAGGACTGAACCACCTGTGGTAGCAGAAACATCAGCATTTTGATTTGCTTTATTTAAAACAGTGAAGTTAATCAATCGGTTCAAGTTATCAAAATTCATCAATGCCGGAGTTTGAACTTTTACAGTTGTGTATTGACCGTCCGGATTGTAAATATTATGCTCTACTGTAATATTTCTGATTACTGAAGTATAACCTATAGCTTTTTGATCATCAGTTGGGCCTGTCCCTAAAGCTTTCGCAATATCTGCAACAGTTGGTTGCCCAGCAAGCTGAGTACCGTTAGCTGCTGCTGCCATTTGAGTATTAGTAACAGTGAAAGTACTTGCAGCAGCGCCAGTAGTACCTACAAAATTGAATGCTCCAATAGTTACAGGAGGCACTGCCGTTGTTTTAAAGTCGGTATTAAGTACTGAAGTAGTAGCATCGCCAGCTACGATTGATTCCCAAGAAACGCTTTTTTGAACATCATCAGCAGAATCTGTAAACTTATACCCTTGAGTAAAGTATTTGTCATCCTGAGATGATGGTGGTGTTGGAGGCACCATTGATAACATTTTTTCGAACAAACCAGCGCTCGCATTAGCTAATGCTAATCTTTGCTGGTTAATTTGTTGCCCCATGTACTCTATATTTGTTTTACGAGCGGTTAATTGTAAAAACCTTGCTTGGCTTGCTGCCATACCCATAACTAAAATCTCCTATTGCTGAACACGTAAATTAATCTACAAATCAATTATATTCATTTATTTGTAGATTAAAAGCACAAAAGAAAAAAATACTACTTTTGGAGTAGCATCTTCTTCTTTTATATATCTTAACTGCTTAATTTATTAAGCGAATGTTTTGAATGAACTTTCAATGTTTTTCTGAATAACTTTCTGTACAGCTTCCATTTCAGTTTGCACAGCATTATGTTCAGTATCAAGCTGTTTCATTTTCAATTCTAAAGATTTATCTTGAGATTGAATTTGTTTTGTTGATTGATTGATACGCTCAATTTCATAATCATAAGCAGCTTTTTGGAATTCGTACTTATTCATATCGTTGTTATATGAAGTATCATCAAACTTTCCACCATAAGTCAATTTGTCGCCATTGCCAACAGTTTTATCCGCATTTGCGGTAGTTTGAGTAAGAGGGTTAGCATTAATAGCTGCTTTGTTCAATACAGTAAAATTAAGCAACCTGTTCAAGTTATCAAAATTCATCAATGCCGGAGTTTGAGTTTTTACAGTTGTGTATTGACCGTCCGGATTATAAATATTATGCTCTATTGTAATATTTCTAATTACTGAAGTATAACCTATAGCTTTTTGATCGGCAGTTGGCCCATTACCTAAAAGATTAGCTAATCCCGCAGTATCCCAATCACCTGAAGCTTGGGTTCCGTTAGCTGCTGCTGCCATCTGCGCTCCAGTTATAGTAGCTGCGGTAGCACTAGCACCTGTAAAGGTAAACGTAGGAATAGTAGCACTAGTAATAGAATCTTTAAAATCGGTATTAAGTACTGAAGTAGTGGCATCACCAACTACTACTGATTCCCAAGAAACGCTTTTTTGGATATCATCAGCCGCATCTGTAAACTTATACCCTTGAGTAAAGTATTTGTCATCCTGAGATGATGGTGGCGTTGGGGGCACCATTGATAACATTTTTTCGAACAAACCAGAACTTGCGTTAGCTAGTGCTAATCTTTGCTGGTTAATTTGTTGACCCATGTACTCGATATTTGTCCTGCGAGCGGTCAATTGCAAAAACCTTGCTTGGCTTGCTGCCATACCCATAACTAAAATCTCCTATATATTGAACATATAAATTACTCTGCAAATCTATTATATTCATTTATTTGTAGAATAAAAGTTAAAAAGAAGAAAATACTTCTTTTGGAGTAGCATCTTCTTCTTTTAAGTATCTTATCTGCTTAATTTATTAAGCGAATGTTTTAAATGAACCTTCAATATTTTTCTGAAGAACTTTTTGTACAGCTTCCATTTCTGTTTGTACTGCGTTGTGTTCAGTATCAAGCTGTTTCATTTTTAATTCTAAAGATTTATCTTGAGATTGAATCTGTTTTGTTGATTGATTGATACGCTCAACTTCATAATCATAAGTAGATTTTTGGAATTCGTACTTATTCATATCGTTGTTATAAGCAGTATCATCAAACTTACCACCGTAAGTCAAATCTTCTCCGTTACCGATAGTGGCTGGCGTAGATGCTGCTGTTTGAGTAGTAGTGTCAGCATCAAGAGATGCTTTATTTAAAGGCGTAAAACTTAGCAATCTATTCAAGTTATCAAATATCAACAATGCTGGCTCTGTAACCGTGACTGTCTTATAATTACCATCTGGATCGTAAATATTATGCTCTACAGTAATATCTTTAATTACTTCCGTATAACCCATGGCTATTTGAGAACTGGTAGCACCAATCCCTAACGCAGAAGCCATTGTATGAGTGTTAAGCGTTCCGCCGCCTACTGTAACACTTCCGCCAGCTGCAATAGCCGCCAAACCAGTTGCAGATATTGTGATATTAGGGAAAGCAGTTGTTGCAGGACTAATCGTAATACTTGTATGAGCCCCTGGATTAGCACCGACATCAGTTGGGAATCTACCAACCCCCGGTGATACAGAAGTCCAAGACACACTTTTTTGAACATCATCAGCAGAATCTGTAAACTTATACCCTTGAGTAAAGTATTTGTCATCCTGAGATGATGGTGGTGTTGGAGGCACCATTGATAACATTTTTTCGAACAAACCAGCGCTCGCATTAGCTAATGCTAATCTTTGCTGGTTAATCTGTTGACCCATGTACTCGATATTTGTTTTACGAGCGGTCAATTGTAAAAACCTTGCTTGGCTTGCTGCCATACCCATAACTAAAATCTCCTATATATTAATAATCTAAACTTCCTTGTTGAAAAAAAACAATCTGTGATTTCTTCTTATTTTTGAATTATATATAGAGGGCAAGCCCATTAGAATACTTTTCGGAAAATATCATACTGTCAGAGGAGATTGAAAAGACTGGACTTAAAAAAATTTTTATTATAATATACTCACAATAAGCCCTGGTGGTGGAATCGGTAGACACGTTGGACTTAAAATCCAATTAGGCTCACCCCTAGTGCCAGTTCAAGTCTGGCTCAGGGCAATCTTTTAAAAAGACTCCTTACAAGGGGTCTTTTTAGTATTTAAAATATTATATCCCAGCTCTTTTTTAATATTTCTTTACATTGTATAAACAATTATAGCAATAAATCCGTAAACATTGTTTTTATTTATGTAAGGGAATTTATATCAAGGGGAAATTCATTCAATGACTGGTTATATTAATAACAGCATTTATAATAGCTATCCAAATTCCGGGCAACAACAATATGCTCAAAACTTTGGAATGGCAAACCCACAAGCTTCTCAGCAATTCGGTGGAGTTGCAACTCCGCAAACTCTTGCAGATCCAAGCCACGAACCTGGATTAATGGAATCACTTATGAGCCCATTTAATTTAATATTTCTTCCTTTAATGTTGCACGATCCTGTTGTAAAAAATCACATCAAAGACGTTGCAACTGCCAATGGTTATTCAATTGCAAAAACTAATAGAGTAGCAATCCCTTTCACTAATGGCAAAAAAGGTCTTCATTTTTGGGCTAACTGCACAAAAAATTTAACACCTACAAACCCTGTAAACACAAGCAACTTGTGGAACAATCTTAAAAATATTAATTACAAAAACATCTGGAAAACATCAGTTACAGATGTTCATAATAAAGAATTATATACAAGTTTGGCAAAAGAAGGCAAAGATGCCGCTACAATCAAAAACATATTAGGTGGAAAACATGATGTAAAATTCATTGGCGAATCCATCAAAAATGTCAAAGCTGGCGGAAAATTCATGAACAGCATCCGTGGCGCAATGGGAACAGGTCCAGTCGCTCAATTTGCAAGAAAAATCCCAGTAATTTCAACTCTTTTATTCGGAGCAATGGAAATTCCTGAAATAATGGCAGCATCTAAATACGGAACAGGCGAAACAGTTAAACAACTCGGCAAATCTGCCTTGACGGTAGGCGGCGATGTTGTAGCCTTCTCAGCAGGTACTTCTGCAGGAGCTTCAGTCGGAGCAACTATCGGAACTGTAATTTGCCCAGGTATCGGAACTATAATCGGTGGCGCAATCGGCGGTCTTATGGGCGGTATGGCTGCATCACACATTTCAAGAAAAATCATAGGCGGAGCTTACGAAATGGTTTTTGGTAAAGCAAAACATAAAGAAGCTGAAAAAGAAGAAGCTCTTATAGCTCAACAACAGGCTCAACAACCTCAAACAGTTCAACCAGCTGCTTTCGGGTCATATACTCAGCCACAACAACAAGCTTATGCTCCTCAATTCCAAGGTGGACAAGCTCCTTTAACAGGCAACATTTCACTAGGCGATGAAAATATGTTCAGCAATATGAACAGCGCTTACAATATGTATCAAACAGTAGCATAATTAAAAAGTTTTATATAATCCTCTATTTATCCTCTAAGCTCTTTCCCAAGGGCTTTTTTGTTGTTTAATATTATACAAAATTTCGCTTTCTTGAAATATTTTACAGCTCAAACTGCTTCACTTCGTTTCGATTTCTACTTCGCAAAACCTACTCTTCGACGCTGTTCTCGCAGGGCGAGTTCCACTCCCGTAATACCCAAGGGCACCTTCCCTTGTAATTTTCGCTACACTCAAAAACAAGAGGAGCTGAAATTTCGCTTTCGCTTCTGTAATATATTTGTAGAATTAGCCTGATTCTAATATAATTGTTTTATATTTAGCCTAATGGAGATAAGAGAATGGAAAATAAATTAAAATTGCCGATGCTTAGTACAGCTCAGCTTTTAAACCTTTGTATAGGATTTTTTGGCTTGCAATTTGCATGGCAGATGAGAATTATATTATCAGGTCCTGTAACTGAAGCTCTGGGGGCATCTCCATTTATTTTCAGCCTTATATGGCTTGCAGGCCCAATCACTGGTTTGATTGTACAACCGATTGTTGGTGCTATGAGCGACAGCTTAGGGACAAGAAAGCCTTTCCTTCTTATAGGTGCATTGCTTGCAAGTTTGGCACTTTGGGGATTACCTTATTCAAAAAATATTGTTGAATTTTTATCTAAAATAACACATATCGATACACCTGTTTGGTCCGCACTTTTAGTCGCTGCATTATTTATTTGGATAATTGATGCTTCTGTTAACGCTGCACAAGGCCCATATCGTGCATTGATTCCGGATATTGCACCCGAAGAACAGCATTCTATCGCAAATTCTTACATCAGCTTTGCCATAGGACTTGGTTCAGTAATTGCGGCTGGAACAGCACCATTTTTGAGTGCATTCTTTAATTATAAAATGAGTATAAATGCTCAATTTACAATGGCAGCTTTGGCATTCACTCTTGGAATGCTTTGGACTTGCGCAATGGTAAAAGAACGTAAATCTGAAAAAAAGCATGACGAAGTTCAAGAAAAAATAACTTTCTTAGATTCACTAAAAAGTTTCTTCAGCGCTTCGCCAGAAATTTATAAAATTTGTGCAGTTCAATTCTTTACCTGGATTGGAATTATGAGCATGTTCATATATTTCACACAATTTGCTGTACACAATGTATTTGGTGTTCCCGACTTGGCAGGGGCAACTGACGCTATGAAAGAATCTTTCGCGGCTGCAAAAACTCAAGGTGAATTATTTTCAGGAGCTTGCTTCACTTGGTTTAACTTAGTTTGCTTCATCTTGGCAATTCCAATAGGAACTTTGGCATCAAAATTCGGTAACAGAATAATCCACATGTTGGCTTTGATATCAATGGGTTTGGCCTTTATCGGAATGACATTTACAACAAATCCATTAATCATAACAGCCCTTATGGCTTTGGCTGGAATCGGATGGGCATCAACTTTGGCATTACCTTTTGCGATGTTATCAGAATTCATCAAAAAAGGGACAGAAGGTTCTGTAATGGGCATCTTCAACATCTTTATTGCTGGCCCTCAAGTTTTAGTTTGCACAGTCTTAGGATATATAATTATGAAAAGTCCAATCAAAGGCGATGTGCTTAACTATCACTGGGAATATGCCTTCATCATCGGCGGAGCTTCGATTTTAATCGCTGCTGTAATGACAAAATTAATAAAGAAAAAACAAGCATAGAATCTTAAAGCCCTCTTGGAATTCTTTTCCGAGGGGGCTTTTTTAAATTAAGGAGGAAAAATGAAAATTTGCGTATATTGCTCATCAAGCGATTTAATTAATGATAAATATTTTGAAATAGCACAAAAAACAGGCGAACTAATCGGAAAAAACGGCTACGATTTTGTTTTTGGAGGCGGAGTACTTGGACTTATGGGCGAAGTTGCCAAAAGTGCAAAACTCAATGGCAGCAAAGTCATTGGAGTCATACCCGAAAAACTTCATCAACACAAAATCTGTTTTGAAGGCTGTGATGAACTTATCGTGACAAAAAATATGCGTGATAGAAAACAAACAATGGATGAACTTTCAGATGCCTTTATCACACTCCCTGGTGGTTTTGGCACATTGGAAGAACTTTCCGAAATGATTACAGGCAAACAACTTTCTTTTCATAAAAAACCTCTTGTCATCTTGGATGTTGAAGGATTTTATGCCCATTTAATGAATTTTTTCGAGAATATGATAAAAGAAAAATTCGCGAATGAAAACTCCCAAGACTTATACTATTTGACCTCTTCACCTGAAGATGCCATCAGGTATATCAAAGAATATGTACCTCAAGATGCACCTTCAAAATGGTCAACATTTCAAAATTAAAAATATAAATCTGAGACCACTGCACAAGTCCAAAATTTTCAATTTTGAGGCTTTTCAGGGGGCGACTTTACAAAGGTGAGCAAAAGCCCGGCAATGAGAATTGGCGGGCTTTTGCGATACTAGACGTCAGAGACGTAGCACAAGTTATTTTGATTGAAAAATCTAACAATATGACTTGTGCATCAGTCTCAATCCGCAATAAAAAAGACCCCTTTTGAAAAAAGCGGCCTTTTTTTTAACTTTAAGAATTCTAGTCTTCGTCGTCTTCTTCTTCGTCTTCATCATCAAGTTCAGCATTCAATTCCGCTTCAACAAACGCTGAAACCTTTTCGAATTCTGCTTCGTCTTCGATAGTTTCAAAGATATATCCGTCGCCATCTTTTATAAGACGCATAATCGCCAATTCTTCTTCTTCGTCTTCGTCATCTGCTTTTGCAGCTTCTTCGTCAACATACAATAAAATACCATATTCTTGATCATCAACTTCAATAATATCAATTAATTCAAAATTATGTAAATTACCTTCTTCATCTTCTGTTTGAATAATTTGGTTTTCCAAATCTGTGTTTTCTAAATTTTCCATTTACTTGCTCCTTTTATTTATGAATTGCCTTAAAATCAATTCTGCTGACATCATATCAACAAGCTCTTTATTTCGGGTATATTTTTTACCCTGCGAAGCCAAAATTTGCTCGGCTTCAAAACTCGTCAATCTTTCATCTTCAAAGCATACCTCAAGTTTAGCTTCAACTTCAAGTCTTTTTGCAAAATCTTGACAATCTTGTGCTTGAGAGCCTAAAGTTCCATCCATATTATATGGCAAACCCACTGCCACAGTGGTTATCCCATATTCTTTACAGATTTTTGCAATTTCTTCAACAGCTTTGTCCTCCGGCACTCTTGGCAACGCAATTAATGACCTTGTTGTGATAAGTAATGGGTCGCAAATTGCAATTCCTATTCTTTTTGTGCCAACATCAATACCTAAAAATCTTTGCATTAATTAGACCAACAAGCCCTTAAATCTTCAATAATAGTTCCGATTTTTTCTTTTGGAATTGCTGATTCATATTTTTCAACAGTCCTTGCAAACACATTAGACTCAATCATCACATTTTCATCAAAAGAGGCTCGTTCTCTTAAGAAAAGCTCATACACTGATTTTCTAATTACCAATGTGAAAAGCTCGCAGTCCAATGGATTTTGGATTTCTTTTAATTGAACTGCCCAAAAAGCAATATTGTCGCGAAGAACAATCTCATCTTGCAAATCCAATAAATAAACCATATTCAAAAGTCTTTGCCTGTAAATTTCTATCATATTTTTATCAAAAACTTTCAAAACCACATCAGAAATTTTGCTGGTTAAATCTTCATTCACAACGAAATCTGCAACTAAAAGTTCTTTAAAAAAAGCATCGACATGTTCATTATCTTTGCTGTCAAAAAACCACTGCGCAAACAGGTCGCTATCCAAGATAAGGGAATTATTTACACCTTTTAAAGCAGTCATACACTCAACAGCTTTTTGCTCTAAATCCTGACTAAAATCTTCTATATCATAGAATAATGACTTCCAAGCCAAATACTCATAAGGCAGAATCTCATGCTTTTGGCGGCTTTTTCTTTCTGCATTCAACAAGCATTTTTTTGCATATGCAGGAGGGATTTTGATAGTTTCAGAATCTCTGCTATAACTTTCCAAAATTCTTTCAAATTCACCTTTCGACAATAAATAAAAGCCGAAACAATCTGAAATGCCCTCTTGCTCATTAATTACAACACTAAACATCTGAACATTTTCATCCTCAGAGACTCTCGAAATAATTAAACCTTGATAACCCATTCCATCAACACTTGAAATATAACTTTGGTAAGGAACCGAATCCTCGCAAGCTAATTTATCAAGAATATTTACTTTTTCTTGTGAATATTGGATACCCGAAAGACGCAATTTCTTGAGACCTATTTCTGCAAGTTTTTTTAGGCCAGCCTCTGAAGAATATTCAACCACATTCATAAGTGGCTCAAGTGCACTATGAGTTTTAGAATTCCCAAGGGATTTAACAATAAATTCTTTTATATCATAATTATCCGAAGCATCTAAAATAGGTGCCAAAACATTGACCAATCTATCCCCTTGATAATCTTCTTCCAACGATTTTACCAAATTTATTCTTTCATCAACCGGCAAAGCAAAAAGGAAATCCAAAAAATCTATCTGAACTTCCGGATTAATTAAAGCCACATCCAAAAGTTTTCTTGTCTCTGAATCAATCAATTCCATAGGATTATCCAAATAATTTATCAAATCCTCAGAGCGAATTTTTTCGCCAAAAATACGAAGTAAATTACAAGATATTTCTTTTACTTTATCAGCAATATTTTTATCTTTAATATAATCCCAAAGAGGCTCTTTAATGGTTTCAATATCTGCCACTTCGGTAATTAAAAATGCAATCTTTTCAAATTTGTCCTCATCATCACAATTAAGCTCTTTGAGTAAAATCTGCTGAAGCATTTCCTTATCTTCAAAATTTTTCAATTCAAAAAAAATAACTTCCTGATCTTTTTTATTTAAACCGTTTATATCTAAACTCGCAATTAATTTAAGGATTTCAGCCCTTATTTGCAATTTTGATGACATTAGTGCTTTGCCTCACTCCAAAAAACATCCAACACTTTTCTTGCTTCTTTTGAAATAACTTCGTCGCCTTGCAAAATCAAATACTGAATGCAAACCATAGTACATTCAGAACAAATATTTACACCGGGTCCTTTAATCATTTTAATAACCATATGATTTGGGCGTTTGCAAAAAGAACAAAAAACAGGCTCTTCTTTCTGTACTTTTTCTTCTTCCAAAAACTCGTCGTCACTTTTATGCTTTTCTCTCATAGCTCCAAGCGAAACAACTTTATCATCATCATCGGACATTTATATAATATCTCCATGTTCATAGCTATCAAGTATTATTTTACCTTATTTATTGTTTTTACGCAAAAAAGACAGCCCTTGAGCTGTCTTTTTTTATTTGGATTTTTATTTAGATTATTTTTTTGCCATTTGAGCACCTGGCACTTTTTGCCAGTTAGCTGCCATGATTTTTTTGAATGCTTTTAAAGCTGTATCTTCAAGTTCGCCAAGATCTTCAGCGTGCATAATAAGTTCTCTTAAAGGCATCAATGCTCTTTGATCACGAAGCACTCCTAAAGCTGCTGCTGCTCCTGCTCTTACAAGCTCATTTTCTTTTGAATCTCTAAGAACATCAACTAAAGCTGGAACTGCTGCTGTATCTTCCAATTTTCCCAAAGATGTTACTGCATAAATTCTTACGTTTACCCATTCATCTTTTAACATTGTGATGATTGGCTCAACTGCTTTTGTATTGCCTAGTTCACCCAATGCTCTGGTAGCATCGCAACGAACATTTACTTTTTCATTATGAAGTATAGAAATCAACGCATCTGTAGCAACTTCACCAATCTCGATTAAAGCATCAGTCGCTGTAATACAAACTTGTGGATTTTCATCGCTTAAAGCTTCTACTAGAGGTTCTACAACATCAACGCCACCTAATTTACCTAAGGCACGAGCTGCACGAACTCTAACATCAACATTTCTGTCTTCTCTTAATGACTCGATTAATGGCCAAGTTGCAGTTGTATCGCCAAGTTCGCCTAAAGCTCTTGCTGCATACAATCTTACAGAACCATTTTTGTCATTTTTTAAGACATCAATCAATTGATCGACGGCTCTCAAATCACCCATCTCGCCTAATACACGAGCTGCGTTATATCTTACTTTTTCTGAATTACTTGTTTGTAATTCTTTTATTAAATCTTCGAATGATTTTTTAATTTGTTTTTTGCGGCTATTAACACTAATTGTCATAAATGATATTTTCCTTCCGACACTTACAGGGGACAAAAACAAGTCCCACCTTTACCAACTTACTTATATAAAGTATTGGTTGTGAAATTTATTGCTTTATTCCCTTTTATTTGCTTTACGTTTTTTTACAATTTCTGCTTTTATGAATAAATGTATTTTTAACACTTAAATTCTTTTCACTAATCAATCATACCATATTTTCAAGTTTTTTCTAGCCTTTCGTTACATTTTTTCATCCTTAAAAAATGATTGTTTTTAAAAAGATGGCCATGATTCACTGAAAAGAATGTGTTTTTTTGTTAAGAAAAATTAAATAATATTGCAAAAGATTCATCCTAAAACTGTATTGCCAAAAATATCGAAAAAATTACTTCGCACAAATTTGGGCAAAATCACAAAAGGCACAACTCTTTTTATTGGGCTCAAAAGCTCTCTTAGACTCGATTTCATCCACCATGCCGAGCAGATTTTGCGTAATTTCTAAAATCATATCCCCCGAGCAGGTAATTTCCTTTTCCAAATTTTCTTTTTTTGTACTTACAAAAATAAACTTTAACTGATGTGGCTCAAATTCAAGCCCTAAATCTTTTTGCGCCTTATAAAAGGCATACATGTAAATCATCGCCTGATATTTTTCTTCAGGATTATAAGGTAAGTTCTCACCCGTTTTCCAGTCTGCAATAATATATTGTTTACAAGCTTGATGTCCAGTTTCAAAAACAGCGTCAATCCTGCCATTAAGCCAAGTGTTTTCACCCAGTAAAATATCAAAACCCCACTCTGCGCAAACTAATTTTTTACTTAATAATGGATTTTGAGAAATATTTTGCCAATGCTCTTGAGTAATTTCATCCAAATTCGCTTCTATCTTAGACAAAGGTAACCCCCTCAAATGATAATAAATAAGAGAGTGAGTACTTCGTCCTAGCTTATAAGTATCTTTTTGCAAAGCAAATTTAATTCCCTTTATATATTTATAATAATAAGCCTTAGGACATCTTTTGTAAGTCTCAAAATGGTCAGAAGTAAAAGTTTTTATCATACTTTCACTCCTCCTGAGAGCTTTTTGAGCAAATCAAATACTTCATTGCCTTCTTTTGCATTGGTAAAATAAATGCGTTTCTTTGCTCTTGTAATTGCCACATAAATCAAACGCAAAGCCTCAAAAGCCGATTCTTTTTGCTTACCTTCTTTAGTTTGAGAACCTTTGCCTGCAAGTTTTTCAAGCTTTAGAGATAAAGTATCATCTTTTCTTAAAGTAATTTTTTCTATATTTATATTATGAAATTTATCAACAAACTGCGGAATAAAAACAGCATCGAACTCATCTCCCTTAGACTTATGCAAAGTCATTATCTCAACTGCAGAAAAGGTTTCCTCCGCATCAGAAAAATACTTTACACCCCTAGCCTTGCCTATTTGCTCAAGATATTTTATGACATCTTGCAACAAAGGCTCACGCTCCATATCCCTAACGAAACTTTGTTCAAAGCGTTTTATCATTGATGAAATCAAATTCACATTAGAAATGTCTTGTGATTTTGAAAAATAATATCTTCCAAAATCGAATATAAACCTGTCCATCTTATTATGCGACTTGTTTAAAAAATAAAAAACATCCCACCAAAAATGAGCCATTTCGGAATTATCAAGCTCTTTTGCAGAATGAAGCAACTCTTCATTCTTAATAATCGGCTCTTTTAGTTTCTTGACAAAATCAATACTTATATTGCTTATTCGAGCGAGATTGCAATGATTGAATGTCACTGCCAAATCAGCAAAAAGCTTGTTATCAAAAGGATTATTAATAAACTTCAGTATCGAAAGACATAGCTTAAAAACCTTCTTTTCCTTAATTTCATCCGCCCTACAAAGAACCTCAATGCCATTTTTTTCCAAAAAATTTATCCAATTTCGAAGCTGGTAATTATTCCTCAACAAAATCACAATTGATGCGGATTTATCTTGCTCCTTAAGTTTTTTTATTTCAGAAAGTACAAACTCAAGCTCACTGGCCTCATATTCAAAAGACTCAAAAGTCAAACAGTCTTGCTCTTTTGGGTTTGTCCCCTCAACGGGTTGCATTTTTATATTATAAAAAGCATCTTTATACTCATTTGTAGTTTTGGCCCACTCGACAAGGGAATTGGCCAGCTCATAAATCTCTTTTGCGCAACGCTGAGAACTTTTCATCTCCACTGTATGGGCACTTTTTATAAACTCATAAAACCCTTGCAGGTCAGAGTTGGTAAAAGTCGACATAATTGCCTGATTTACATCTCCACAACGTACAATATTGCCTGACTTTTGGGCAATAAGCTCAATCAATTGCTGCTGGATACGAGAAGAATCCTGTGCCTCATCTTCTATAACATATTCGAATTTATTTTGATAATACGCCCTTATATCTTGATGTTCAGCCAAAAGTTTATAGGCCAAAATCAACAAATCATCATAATCCACCAAATTCGCTCGCCTTAGTGCTTTATTATAAGCCTTATATATATATAGAAATTCTTGAATTTGAGAATCGGGATTTTTAATCAACATTACCTGTATATCAGAAGGCGAAAGCAAAAGCATTTTGGCTTTTGAAATATTCCTCTTGTTATAATCTACCCAATCAGAAAAATCTTCGCCAGCAGGCAGATTATCGAGACAAATTTTATTCACGATGGCAGAATTTCTGACCTCATCGCAAACTTCAAAATCCACATCAAGCCCGACTCGATTGGCGTTATTGCCCTCAGAAATTACCTTAAAAGCAAGTCCGTGTATTGTGCTTATGTGGGGATAATCGCCCAAATTCGGGTAATTTTGTTTTATTCTCTCAGCAAAATTCTTCGCAGCTGACTCCATATAGGTCAAAACCAGAATCGCAGAAGGAGAAATCCCATCGTCAATCAATTTCATAATAAGAGCCTGCATAATTGTAGTCTTACCTGCCCCCGGAACCGCAGGCACAGCCATTTTTCCTTTTGTATATTCCAAAACAGGCTTTTGGTCTTCCCTTGGTTGAATGGATTTTATGCAAGAATTCTTTGAATCGCTTTCAATTAGATAATTTAAAAGCTCACCTTTATTCTCAGAACTTGAAACTCCAAAATCTGAACTAAAAATGGATACTTTATTGCACAAAAATTTCAGCTTACGAAGCATATGCCCTATTTTTTTTAGCGTCAATTCCGAATGAAGTTTTTGAGAATATTCATCTTCTGTGAAATTTTTTTGATAAACCCAAGAGTTGTAAAGCACGCCAATATCATCTTTGAGCCAAGAGCGATTTTTGCCGTCAACCCAAATTTGATACTCAGAGCGCAGCTCAAAATCAATAAGTTTTTGCGGCGTGGATATGATTAGCGCATCAGCTTTGACCTCAAAAATATCTGTTGGATTATCTGATACAACAGAACTTTTCACCTGCAAAACCCAATCTCTATAGGGAATTTCGGCAGAAATTTTAGAATACAGTTTTTCGAAATCATCAAGGGAAACAAACAGCTGATTAAAGAATGAGAAAGTGTCCTCATCTGTGGCATTGTCGAGTATAAATTCCTTAAAAATGCACATCATTTCATTGGTGAGTGAGCTTTTTTTGAGCTTCAAATTTTCAATCAAAGCAATCAAGTCATTATAAATTACGATTTCATCCTCGCCAAGGTCAGTTATGATGGGTAATTGGGCATTTTTTTTATAGTGCTTTAGTATTCCATCGCACGAAATCAAAGGTAATCCCAAAAATTCAACCAAAAGTCTTTTGATTTCAGACTCCTGTACCCTCAAATTCCACTCAGGATGCACAAGACAAAGAATTAGCAAAGATACAAAAACAAATTTGTCATCATAAAGCCTCTTTGTTCCAGACAAAAATTGGTATTTGACATCATTTTTTAGAAAATAATTTTCCAAACTATTTTTCAAAACTGAATCAAGCTCGGGAGTTACGATTTTGATATCAGATAAATCCACGCCCTTCTCAATCAAAGCGGTGATTTTGCCTAAAACTGCATCAATCATCTCAATATTTTGCTCGGAATCATTAAATTCTAAAGACTCTAATTTTTGTTTTTCTTTTTCCGTAAAATTCGACAAAATTTTGTCCGAATCACAAAGAAGCGATGTCAGTTCTAAAACTTCACTTTTAAAAGATTTCCACCCATCTGGATAAGCGCACAAATACCCACGTCTCGCCCCACCAAATTCATCGAAAGCTATATGGTATTCGCTCACCTTTTGGGACAAAGTTGAGACAAACAAAAATGCCTGATAAGTCATCTCATCAAAATCATCAACAAGCAAATATTTGACCCCATCAAAATCAGAAATTGCACCCTCTGAAAACAGTTTCATAAAAGCCTCTGTCTGGCGCAAATAGTCGAATGTCCGATACTTGAGCATATCAGCCTTGGTCAAATCCAAAGCTTTTTTCGCGTCAGCAGCAAAAGTTTCGCCCAGAAGTGCTGATTTTTGTGCAACTTCCTCTGGGGAAAGAGCATTACTTGAAATCAAAGCATAACGCCTTAGCAATTGGTGCATAAGGTTTTGCCCTGCTTGATAATCATCTAAATCGACCCTATCAATATTTTTTTTGAGAACATAAGATGTGATATTCACCCCGACCATATCAGGAGATACGACACTTTCGCCGTAGTTGGCAGGGATAATTTGCTCAAAAAGAGGCCAATTGTTTAAAATCGAGCGATACGCAAGTCCGCTAAAAGTATAAACTGGAAAACTTCCACCCGAAAGGCCAAGCCCTTTGAGTTTTTCGATAAATTTATCCCGTAAAAAAGAATTTTGACATATGACAAGGATTTCAGAAGATTTAACACCTTTTGAAATAAGTTCACCGTATTTTTTTATCAGGTAGGTAGTTTTCCCCGCCCCTAAATTCCCTTTTATAAGCATGGCTTTATTGTATCATGCCAAAGAAACGTACTGCTAAATTTATTTTAGCCATTTTTTTATATCTAATTCTTCTTTTATTTTCACAGCAAAAATATTCAATTCATTAATCAAATATTCGCACAATTTTTTATCTTTAATCTGCTGGTATATCTCTAACTTTTTTATAAATTCTTCTAAATTAAAATTACAAACTATTTCAGCATTTGCATTTTTATAAAAATAGTTAAAAGGAATATAATTAACATAAAAATTCCCATACTTTTCGTCTGTACGAATGCCACCTTTAGACAAAGCCCATTCAAAACTCCTTATTTCCACCTCGAATCCCTGAATATATAAATATAAAATATTAAGCTTCTGGTTAAATGAATCATTCAAAAAGTCATCATTGTAAGGGAGTAAATCTTTCAACTGCTTTTTAAAGTCTACTATATCGGAAATATTTTTTTCAACAACATTCAAAGATAACTCACAAGAATCTTTTTCTGGATTATAAAAATTAATAACAGCTAAAATATCTTCTATACTAGAAAGTAATTTTAAAATTTTTTCTTGATAAAGCTTATAAATATTTTCATATTTGCGAGCTTTTCTATCGGCATAAGAAGTCCAAAGAACCGCTCCAAAAGTGGCTAAAGCCGTAAGTATTCCACCAATCAAGCCGCATAACAAATTATGACCCCAAAAAGAATTAGGCAAAGCCGCAGTATTAATAACCAAATGTTGTATTTCTAAATTCATATTCCAATATCTCTAAATATATTTTACATATTTCATCTTATAATCTAAAGCGACAGTTGGCAAGAAAAAACCGTCATGCTGAATTCATTTCAGCATCTTACCAAAAGGTATTATAGCCAAAAAGTAGAATAGTAAGACCCTGAAACAAGTTCAGGGTGACGTGATTAGTTTGGAATTACGGGGTACAGATTGCTTCGCTATCGCTCGCAATGACAGGAACAAGTTCATGAGGACATTAAAAAAGAGGCAAAGCTTTCACCTTACCTCTTTTGAATTTATGATTATCGAAACTAAATTTAAGCTTTTGAAGTGCCTGATTTAGCTACGATTTCTTCTTCGATATTTTTTGGAACTTGTTCATATTGCTTGAATTCCATTGTGAACGTTCCACGACCTTGAGTTTTACTTCTGATGTCAGTTGCGTATCCAAACATTTCAGACAACGGAACAGTAGCATTAACTTTCTGAATCGCTGTACCTTCAATCATTTGCATACCTTCAATACGACCACGACGTGATGATAAATCACCGATTACGTCTCCGGTGTATTCTTCAGGAGCTTCGATTTCAACTTTCATAACAGGTTCAAGAATCATAGGACTTGCTTTTCTTACAGCTTCTTTAATAGCCATAGATCCTGCGATTTTAAACGCCATTTCTGAAGAGTCGACATCGTGATAAGATCCATCATAAAGAGTGACCTTTACGTCGATAACTTGGTATCCAGCAAGAATACCACCCTCAAGGGCTTCTTCCATACCTTTTCTGGCAGGTTCAATATATTCTTTCGGAATAGTACCACCAACAACTTTGTTTTCGAATACAAATCCTGCACCAGTTTCAGCTGGTTCAATATTGATTTTAACGTGTCCGTATTGACCTTTACCACCTGATTGACGAGCAAATTTGGTATCTGCAGAAGCCTTAGCTTTGATAGTTTCACGGTAAGCAACCTGTGGTTTACCAACATTAGCTTGAACTTTGAATTCTCTCATAAGTCTGTCTACGATGATTTCTAAGTGAAGTTCACCCATACCAGCGATGATTGTTTGACCAGTTTCTTGATCAGTTTTAACTCTGAATGAAGGATCTTCTTCAGCCAATTTGCCAAGAGCAAGTGACATTTTTTCTTGGTCAGCTTTTGTTTTTGGCTCAATTGCAACAGAGATAACTGGTTCTGGGAATTCCATTCTCTCAAGGATGATTTGATTTTTTTCATCACAAAGAGTATCACCAGTTGTTGTATCTTTTAAACCAACTACCGCACAAAGGTCGCCAGCGTAGATTTCAGAAACTTCTTCTCTGGCATCCGCTTGCATCTGTACGATACGGCTAATTCTTTCTTTTTTACCACTAACTGTATTCATTACATAGCTACCTGCTTCCAATTTTCCGCTGTATACACGGATGAAAGTCAAACGACCTACATAAGGGTCAGTCATGATTTTGAATGCTAGAGCTGAGAATGGAGCTGTATCAGAACAATCTCTAGTAGCTTCTTGCTCTTTCAAATCGATACCTTTTACTGGAGGAATATCGATAGGAGATGGCATATAATCAACAACAGCATCCAACATAAGTTGAACACCTTTGTTTTTGAATGCGCTACCACCACAAACAGGAATAACTTTTCCAGCAATTGTAGCTTTTCTCAAAGCAGATTTTATTTCTTCAACAGAAATGTCTTCGCCTTCAAGATATTTCATCATCAAAGCATCATCGCTCTCTGCAACTGCTTCAATAAGCATTTCACGACGAGAAGCAACTTCATCTACCATATCAGCAGGAACGTCTACAATTTTAGATTCAGTTCCGCTATCATTTGTATAAATAGTTGCTTTTTGCTCAATGATATCAACGATACCAGTTAAATTTTCTTCAGCACCGATTGGAAGTTGGATAGCAAAAGCATTTCCATTCAATCTTGTACGGATTTGGTCAACAACTTTCAAGAAGTTTGCGCCAGTTCTGTCCATTTTATTTACGAATACCATTCTTGGTACGCCGTATTTATTAGCTTGACGCCATACTGTTTCAGATTGAGGCTGAACACCACCAACCGCACAAAATACAGCAACAACACCATCAAGAACACGCATAGAACGCTCAACTTCGATTGTGAAATCAACGTGTCCAGGTGTATCGATTATGTTAATTTGGTAGTCTTTCCAAAAACTTGTAACAGCAGCAGATGTGATTGTGATACCACGCTCACGTTCTTGCTCCATCCAGTCAGTCACGGCACTACCGTCGTGAACTTCACCGATTTTATGAATTTTGCCTGTATAATACAATATACGTTCTGTTGTAGTCGTTTTACCAGCATCGATGTGTGCAGCGATACCAATGTTACGAATCTTGCCTAAAGGTGTTTTTCTTGCCATCTTCTTGTTCCTTTATCTAATTATCACAATAATTACCTAATTATAACTAGAATATGCCACAAACATAGTTTGTTATCAACATTAAGTTTTTTAATAATACTACTTACAAATCACTCGAAACCACCATGCCCTATAACAAAAAAAGCGAGCCCTAAGACTCGCTTTTTAAATTTATTTTGAACTCACATTGTTCAGTATCAAAATGTCGAAAACTAAAGGCTTACGGCATTTTTTACATCCTAAATTGATTAGTATCTGTAATGAGCGAAAGCTTTGTTAGCTTCAGCCATTTTGTGAGTATCTTCTTTTTTCTTAACAGTAGCACCAACATTGTTCGCTGCATCAAGGATTTCAGCAGTTAATTTCTCAACCATTGATTTTCCGCTTCTTCCTTTTGCATAATCGATTAACCAAGTTGTTCCTTTAGCCATGCCTCTGTCTGGTTTAACTTCTAGAGGTACTTGGTAAGTAGAACCACCAATTCTTCTAGCTTTAACTTCCAACAAAGGAGTTACGTTTTTAATAGCTTTTTCGAAAACTTCGATTGGCTCTTGTTTTGTTTTTTCTTGTATTTTGTCCATAGTTGAATAGAAAATCTTTTCAGCTATGCTTTTTTTACCACGACGCATAAGTCTATTGATAAATCTGGCAACATCTGTGCTTTTATAGACTGGATCAGGTAACGGAATTCTTTTTACTGGTTTATTTCTTCTTGGCATTTTTCAAATCCTTATTTCTTAGCTCTTTTAGCGCCATACTTACTTCTGCTTTGGTTTCTGTTAGCAACACCAGCGGCGTCTAATGTTCCTCTAATAATGTGGTAACGAACACCAGGTAAATCTTTTACCCTTCCGCCTCTAATCATTACAACGGAGTGCTCTTGTAAGTTATGTCCAACACCAGGGATGTAAGCTGTAACTTCGAAACCGTTTGTAAGCCTAATCCTAGCAACTTTTCTAAGTGCTGAGTTAGGTTTTTTAGGAGTAGTTGTATAAACTCTCGTACAAACACCACGACGTTGTGGGCAGCTCATCATAGCAGGTGATTTTGTTTTATCAACGATTTTTTGACGTTCTTTACGTACTAATTGATTTATAGTTGGCATGTTTTCTCCTTTTGCCTTCTGTGTTTGATTTCATTATATTTTTCAAGCCATAAAAACAGCTCGTACATCATATCAAACTACAAGCAAAGAGCAGTGTCAACTTGTCGTTGAGATTTTAGGCGTTATTTGTACTTTTGTTAAAAAAGAAAGAGCAATATCTCTCGCCTTATGAAATTTTTCCATATTTCTTAACGAAATGAAACGTTAAAAAGCGCGCAGCAGCGTTGCTTAAAATCTGAAACAGATAATATAACGAGCGAAGCGAGGCATTGCAAGCTTTAGTGTAATGAGTTATAGAAATATGAGAAAAATATAGTAGGCGAGCGTTTTTGTGGAACTTTTTGGGTAAAAAGTTTCCTCCGCCCGAGCAGGGCATAAATAAATAGATTGAAAGCAACTATAAAATGGATTAACACCATGCCCTAAAAGTCAATTCCTAACAGGTTTTTAGAGCATTTCGATATGTTATAATATAAATATACTTATAAAAGGAGATAAAAAATGACAGAAGAAATTACCCTCGAAGAAAAATGTGACTTGTTCGTTAAAAAGTACATATGTATTCTAGAAATTCTAGAAACAATTTGCGCAGACATACAAAACAACATTGCAAAATTAGACACAGAAGAAAATAGAAAAAAAGTTGCAGAGTTTTTATATAACTTTTCCAATCAAAAAAACATTGCTCTGGAAAATGCGTTAACGATGACGCCACCAAGATTAAAGTATCATTCAAATAATTCAACGCAAAGCGAAAACAATAAACCTATAAATAAAATAGGCTTTATCATAGATTAAAGATAAAAATTTAAAAAGTTAAGCTCTTATTGAAAAAATGGAGCGTAGGGGATTCGAACCCCTGACCCCAACACTGCCAGTGTTGTGCGCTACCAACTGCGCTAACGCCCCATAATAGGTTTAAAATATTTAATTTTCAATTTTCGCGCAGTTGGAGATTTTTTATGCTCGCTTACTCCGTGCGCTGAAGGCATAACGCCCCATAATAGGTTTAAAATATTTAATTTTCAATTTTTCCGAATCGTCATGCTGAATTTATTTCAGCATCTTGCCATTTAAGTTTTGCTGGCGAATTTTACCTCTGATAAGACCCTGAAATGAATTCAGGGTGACGTTAAAATCAACGCCTCACAAACATCCTAAGTATAGGATTAAGTGTCAAATTTTTCAACTCTTTTAATTCATTTTGATATTGCTCTTGGGTGCCATTTTTCTTAATAAAGCGCTCCAATGCCTTTTTGGCATTGGTGAATTTTTTTTGTGACTTATAAAGCTTCAAAAGCCCACCAATAGCTCTTTCATTAGCGCTATCGAATCTCAATGCCTTCTTAAACTCTAACTCTGCTTCTTTAAAAACCCCTTGCTCAAAACTGATTTCGGCAATCAAGGTATAACTCTTGGCATCATTTGGAGCAATCGCAATTGCTTCTTTCAAGTATAATTTTGCTGTATCAAAATAACCCTTTTGTTTATAAATTAGGCCGAGCTCATAGTAAGCTTTTGGATTATTCGGCTTCAAACTCAATGACTCTGTATAATGCTCTGCGGCTTGCTCAAAGTCGTTTTTAATTTTATTCAAATCTGCAATTTCAAAATGGATTTGCGGAACATTCGCATTCATTTTAGAAACCTTTTCAAAATACCCTAGAGCCTTGTCATAGTCTTTCATTTGCTTATGGCAATAACCAAGACCGATATAACCATTGATGATTTTTTCATTTTTCTTTACAGTCATATCGTAGTACTTGATAGCAAGCTCATAGGCCTTTTTTTCTTCATAGATTTTGGCAATTTCAAGATAATTTTGCTCATTTGAAGGATTTTTGGATATCGCCATCAAATAATACTCAATCGCAAAATCCTTCAGCCCCATCTCAAAGTAAGTTTTGGCCAAACTTGGGTAAGCTTTTAAATTTTCGGGATTTGCCTTGATTGCCTGCTCAAAATTCAGCATCGCTTCAGGAAATCTGCCTTTTTCAAAGCATATTTGTCCTTTAAGCCAAAATAAATCTTCATTCTCACGAGTCATATTTATACCCGCATCAAGCTGCCTGAGCGCACTTTCAAAGTCTTTATTCTGATAATGAACATACGCAATAGCATATCTCGCTTCAGGGTGAACAGGTTGAAGCTTAAAGACTTCTTTGTAGCACCAGATGGCCTCTTGCGACCAATTCAAAATCGAATAAGCAAGCCCCATATTGAAATAAGCATCGATATCTCGAGAATCAATTTTTTCAACTATGTATTTGAACTCATAAATCGCCTTTTCTTGCTGATTTTTTTGAGCATAAATCATGCCCAAATACATTCTTACATCTCGGTTTTGGGTTTCTCTTTCTTCAAGTTTTTTGAAAATATCAAATGCAGAATCAATTTTGCCTTTGTGATACAAAATTTTGCCCAAAGTTATTTTGGATTCAACATCATCAGGTGAAATCTCAAGTGCCTTATAAGCCTTACTTATTGCCTCGTCATACTTGCCCTGTTGAGCAAGAGCCTTTGAAAAAAGACAATAATTTTTAGAATTTTCCGAAAATTTGATAAAAAGTTTATCTTGAATAAATCCTCTAACTTTTTCGTATTGAGCATCGTCAAAATACGCTTGAGCCAAAGCATAAAAGTCTTCATACTCAGATGAAGTCTCGATTTTTTTCTCAAAATCCTCTATCGTTGATTTTAGATTTTTGTTATCCATCAAACCTTCTTATAGATAGTCGTTAATAAGTTTCATACTACAATATTTTCCGCACATTGTGCAAGGTTCGCCTGTTTCAATATGCTCAAATACAGTTTTGTCGATGGCATATTTTTTTTGAGTTTCCCAATCAAGAGCTTTGCGAGCCATAGACATTTGCCTGTCACGCTCGATTGATTGAGGACGGCCTTTTGCAACATCTGCTGCGTGAGCTGCGATTTTGCAAGTGATAACGCCTTGTCTTACCTGATCAGCGTTCGGCAAGCCCAAATGCTCTGAAGGTGTAACGTAGCACAAGAAATCAGCACCATGGTACGCTGCCAAAGTTCCGCCTATTGCAGCTGTGATATGGTCATAACCTGGTGCAATGTCTGTAACTAATGGCCCAAGAACATAAAGCGGAGCACCTTGGGTCAAATATTTAATAGTTTCTATCATTGCAGGAATTTGATTAAGGGGAACGTGTCCAGGACCTTCAACCATTGTTTGAACGCCTGCTTTGCGAGCACGACTCACTAATTCGCCCAAGAACAAAGATTCAGCAACCTGAGCTCTATCTCCTGCATCAGCACCAGCACCGGGACGTAAACCATCACCCAAGGACAAAGTTGTGTCATAAGTTTTGGCGATATCTAATAAATCATCATAAAATTCATATAAAGGGTTTTCTTTGTTGTTGCCCAAAACCCAAGCTGCAAGCATCGAACCGCCACGGCTTACTATATCGCAAATACGGCCTTGTTCTTTTAAGAAATCCACAACCTGTCTTGTAACACCACAGTGAACAGTGATAAAATCAACTCCGTCACGGCAATGTTTTTCGATATCTGAAAATAATTTGTCTTTATCAAGCTCAAGAATACTTCCATGGTTATCCATAGCTTCTTTGCCTGCTTGATACATAGGCACAGTACCGAGAGGGATTCGGCATTCTTTAATTATTGCCTTTCTTGTCTCATCGATATCAGCACCTGTTGAAAGATCCATAACGGCATCTGCACCAGTTTCGTGAATGATTTTCAACTTTTCTAATTCTTCTTTTGTGCAACTTCTGTCTTTTGAAGTTCCTATATTAGCATTAACTTTTATACTCAACCCTTCGCCCACGGCGGTTGGAACGCAGTTTGTGTGGTTTATATTTTTCAAGATACAAACTTTACCTTCTGCGACTTTTTGCATCAAAACTTTTGCATCTACACCTTCTTTTTCGGCAATAGCCACTAATTCAGGTGTCATTTCACCATTTTTTGCACTTATAAGTTGAGTCATTATTATTCACCTCTAAATAAACTTTCATTAATAATAAGATTAGCAAAAGCGAGACCACTGTACAAGTCCAAAATTTTCACTACAAAAATTTACATTCTACATTTTTAGAAAGTTTTCGGGTATCATCATCATAGAAAGAGGTATGATGAATAATTTAGTGTCTCAGAAAGTTATAGAATCAATAAAAGAACAAATTGCGCTAGAACCTGAAAATGCAAACCATTACTTCAGACTAGCAAACACTTATGCCATGTTCAAGGATTATGATAATGCCCTTGAGCTCTATCTCGACCTTTTCAAAAAAACACCTGATAATACCGTAATTATAAATAGCATCGGTAGCATTTATTTTTATCAAAAAAATTATGAAAAAGCCTTCGAATTCTTTGAAAAAGCTATTGAATTGAATCCAAAAGATTTTTCCGGATATCTGAATATCGCAAATATTCATGCCGAAAAACAAGACTATAAAACTGCTTTTGAATTTTTTGACAAAGCAATAGAATTAGCTCCTACAAATGCCTCTTTGTATAATACAAAAGGGAATTTGCACCAAGAAGTAGGCGATTTGGCAGAAGCTATAAAATGTTACGAAAAAGCTGTTGAAATTAATCCTCAAGATTTTGGCTCTTTTGTCAGCATGGCGAGTGCCTACTTCGCAGACCATAACTTCACTAAAGCACTTGAATTCTATCAAAAAGGCTCTGAGCTCAATCCTCAAGACTGTAGGACTTATGCCTGCATCGCCAATGCTTATACAATTTTGGGTGATAAAGAAAAGGCTTTTGATTATTATGAAAAAGCGATTACTGCGAACCCGGAATACTATGATGCTTACCTTTGCTACGCTATGAGTGCGCAAAATAACCAAAAATCCAAAGAAATTTTTGGCAAAGCAATTGAGGTTCAACCACAAAATCCAAAAGGCTATATCGCCCTTGGGAACTTATGTTTTGACGAAAAAGAGTTTGATAAAGCCCTTGAATTTTATCAAATTGCGACCCAAAAAGATAATAAAAATATCACAGGATTTTTATCAATCGCAAATACTTGTGTTATCTTAGATGATATCGAATCGGCATTAGAAAATTATAAAAAAGCCTATGACATAAATCCGAAGGATATTGAACTTATGCTTTTGTATAATGATGCACTGGATGAATTTTTGAAAAAGAAAAACAAGGAGACCGTATGAGACCCCAACCCGTAAATAATAGACAACCAAATATCACGTCCGGAGAAAAAGTGATTTCGGCTTTAACTTACCTCACGACAGGTATTGTTGGATTTATTTGGATAATCATTTCACATGTTACAAAAAGCAGAATTAAACCATTTTTGAAATTTCACATATATCAATCAATTTTTCTTTCAATTTTATTTTATGTTTTTGATTTGATATTACAGATTCTTGTCGGCATAGTCGTAAAAATACCTATTATCGGTTCATTGATATATTCCGTTTATTTTTATATCTTTGATTTGAAGTTGATTTTCGGATATTCAATAGTGAATTCCTTAATGTTTGCAGTCATAATATACCTTGTATTTTCCGCTCTTACAGGCAGGGAAGGCAAGCTTCCTTGGGTCAGTAATGTAGTAAAAGAAATGGCATAAATGCAACTAAACAAATACTTGCCCACCAAAAGAATGACATTTAAAAATATCGCTAAACTTTAATTCAAGTTTAGCGATATTTTTAATCAACAACAATTGGAGCAGGTAATTTCTTATGATGCTAAAGAATTTAGCACAACATTTCAATCTCAATACTCACGAGATAAACGAAACTGATGAAGTTTTAAGACTTGCAAAAAAGTCTTACGATAAATTTGTATTGCAATCCAGCAATCGCAATCTTGAAGATGCTATTGATGGTTATATGAAATTGTTGGACTTGGATCCGACAATTCCCGAAACATATTACCGTCTCGCTTCTTTGCTATGGCAAAAAGGCGAAATCGACATTGATGCCGCAATGGAACAATGCACCAACTCCATCGAACTTGACCCTAAGTCTGTAAATGCAAGATTGCATTTAGGATTTTTCTTAGATATGTCTGGTGATTTTGATGGGGCTTGTGAACAATTTGAAGAAGCAATTGCTTTAAAAAGATTTTTCTCATCTAGGCCAAGATTGGCTCTAGCTATAGTTTTGATTAAAAAAATGCGCGCTACAGAGCCATCATTCAAAGATTTTACCAAAGCACTACATAACATTATAACGGGGAGTTGTATGAGTCTTTGGGACTATTCAACACTTCGAATGCTTTATAGAAGTTTCGTGGATAATTTTTCAGTCTTTGTGTATGACTTAGTGGGTAATTTACTAAACGCAATGAAAAAATATAATGGAGCTGTTAAATTCTATGAAAATGCTCTTGAGAAAACGGGCTATTCTGATGTTTTCTACGCAAAAATAGGAAACATTTTCTTGGAGAAAGGGGATCCTCATTTGGCGCTTGATTGCTATCAAAAAGCTTTGGACTCTAATCCTGACAATGCTCAGGCCTGGATTCAACTTGCCAATATTCTTCAAACATATTACAGAGAAGATGTAGATCAAATCATCAAATGTTATCAAAATATAGTTGAATTTGACCCTAAAAACGCAACTATATTCTACGAATTGGGTCATTTATACATTAGACTTAACGATTTATTTAACGCGGTATACGCATTCAAGAAGGCAGTGGAACTGGAACCGGAGAATCCTTTTTATAGGAACTCCTTAGGCTATGTGTTAGTGCAGCTGAGCGACTTTGATAAAGCAATTGACGAATACCAAATCGCCATCAAATTAAATCCTGATGACGAATGGACTTCGATTGTTTGTCAAGCATTAGCTGCTATTTATCATCAGGTAAAAGGTAATGCTGACGCGGCAATTGCCACCTACAAAACAGCACTTATGTTTGACCCTAAAAATGCTGATGCTCATACATCTTTGGGCAATTTGTATCACGACAAAAACAATCTAAAAAAAGCTACAGAATGCTACTGTGAAGCTATTTCGATTGATCCTGATGTTTCTAAAGTTTATTGTAACTTAGGGCTGGCTCTTTGGGAGCAAGACCATATAGAAGAATGTATTATTGCATATCACAAAGCAATTGAGCTTGAAGATGATTATCATATTGCTTACAACAACTTGGGTGTAGCCTATCTTGACGGTGTTGGGATGCCTGAATTAGCTCTTGAGAATTTTGAGATGGCTCTTACTAAAAATCCTAACTACGCACTTGCGCATTACAATGCTGGGCGTTCTTGCGAAGTAATGAAAGAACCTACAAAAGCTGCTGGATTCTACCAAATGGCTCTTGATTTGAATGTCTTAACAGAAGAATTAGACTCAGAAGAGATTCAAGAACGAATTTTTGGACTTTTCGAAGCAAACTAAAGTTGCAAATTCTTAAAAAGCTCTCGCTTTGCCATTGCGGCATCCTTAAAATTGCTCCTGTAGCGTTTTATGCTAAAACTCCTACGTCGCTATCGTCCAGTGAAAAACAAAGCTTGCACTTTGCTTTTCACATCCGAAAATTCTCAATAAAAAAGGCGGCCAATTTCTTGTCCGCCTACATATACTCTCTTGAAAATTTACAGATTGTAATTTCTTATATACTAGCACCCAACTAAAGTTCTATTAATCCTCTGTTTAGTGTATTTACGAAACCTAGGAGCTTAATATTGCTCGCTATGACACAACAAATGCATTAATAACGCAGGAAGAATGGCGCTATAGCTGACCAAATAAGTCGTATTCATTTGCATCTACTACTTTAGGAACAATAATATCACCAGGAATATAACGTTCTTTTGTATTTATATAAATCAAACCATCTACTTCTGGAGCATCTCTATATGTTCTGGCAGTTATTTCACCCTTAGAATCAACTGTTTCAACAATTGACGGTATTTTTTGCCCTATCAAAGATTTATTAATTTCGAGCGAAATCTGCTGTTGAAGCTTCATCAAAGCATCTTTTCGTCTTCTTTTGACATCTGCTCTAATATGCGGTTTTTGCGAATAAGAAATCGTATTTTTCTCTTTTGAATATTCAAAAACACCCATTTTATCAAAACGAGCCTGTCCAATAAAATCGTAAAGATGTTCAAATTGTTCTTTGGTTTCTGAAGGATAACCCACAATAAAAGTTGAACGAAGTGCTACACCTTCTATTTTGTCTCGCATTTTTTTAATCAAATCAAGATAATTAAATGCCGGTCGTTGCATTGCTTTTAGCACCTCAGGATGTGAATGCTGAAGTGGAATATCGATATATTTGACCACTTTATCAAGTTTCGCAAAAGCATTTATTAAATCATCATTCATCAACGATGGATACGCATACATAACCCTTATCCACTCAATATTATCAATCTGATTAAGCTCCGCCAAAAGCTTTGGTAGGCTTGGATTTGCATATATGTCTTTGCCATAATTTGTTGTATCTTGAGCAATCAAAACTATCTCAGAAACACCTTTTTTAGCAAGACTTTTGGCTTCTTTGACAATATTTTCGATAGGACGAGAAACATAAGGCCCTCTGAGTTTTGGGATTATGCAATACCCACAGCGATAATCACACCCTTCGGCAATCTTAATGTAAGAGCTTGCACCCATTGTGATTTGTTGTCTTTCAACTGATTCAGGATAAACGTAATAAGGATTTTGATTAATATGACTTATTACCGTTTCACCCTCTAAATTTTTGACGACATCGACTATTTTGGCATAATCTGCGGTGCCTAAAAAAGCTGAAACTTCTGGCATAGCCTTAGCCAAATCTTTGGCATGTTTTTGGGGAAGACAACCTGTGACAATGATTTTTTTGCCCCTATTGGCCATCTCCAAAATCGACTGAACAGACTCAGCTTCAGCATCATGAATAAACGAACATGTATTCACGATTACTATATCGGCATTGTCATCCAAAGTGATTTTATAGCCAGCAGCCGTGAGCATTCCGAGCATAAGTTCAGAATCTATAAGATTTTTTGCACATCCATGATTTATTAAGCCGATTGTTTTCATTTTTCACCTATATTAGCAAATCTAAATTATTATTTGTCGAAAAGTGAATTTTATCACCTTTTACTCCTATTCTCTCATTAACATCGGTATTCGACAAAACTAAATTATCAGCAATCCTTACATCTAACTGGTAATCCGTGTGCATATTCCTGATGGAAACCCCTGAAGCTTTCTTTATAAAGGCTCTTTGCTCTTTTGAGCCTATAACATTATCTATATAAATAAGACCCGTTTCCATTTTATCAATCAAAATCTTGGCTTTTTTCCCTATTTCAATAAAAGTATTGTATGCCTCCACAGTTTTTATTTTGAAAGTATCATCAGAATTCAATATTGCACCGCTCTCATCATCGATTTTATTGATTTCTACAACCTGAACGTTTTTAATGGTTCTGACTGATTCTTTTTCCATTGCATAATTTTTATAGAATTTGAGCGTATTCAATCCATCTGATTCTTTTATAACTTCAATTGCTGTATTTGACTGCTTAAGATTTATAGCATATTTACGGTTGTTCTTTGAGTAACAACCGTATAAGCCTTTAAAATTCAAATCTGCTTGAAAATTTATCATCTATTTTATAATAACAAAAAATGGAACTTTTTTGCAAAAAGAACATCTATATAAAAAGACAACTCCTTAACACTCAAACTCCCCTAACTCCTAGAAACAGGAGTTTTTTATTACTTCTCATATGTAAGAATATCAGTAAATTAAAAAGCCGGGCTAATTGCCTGGCTTTTTGGTATCTCATCCAGCAAAAATCAAAGCTCTCGCTTCGCTTTTTACATCCGATAATATTTAGCTCCTGTTGAGTTTTTGGTAAAAACTCCTACGTCGCTTTCATCCAGCAAAAATCAAAGCTCTCGCTTCGCTTTTTACATCCGATAATATTTAGCTCCTGTTGAGTTTTTGGTAAAAACTCCTACGTCGCTTTCGTCCAGTAAAAATCAAAGCTCTCGCTTCGCTTTTTACATCCGATAATATTTAGTATTCAAAATATTTTGAAAAATCCACATCATCATAATTGCATAAAAGCTTGTAATAAGGGTCTTCGGTGTCCATTCTTTGGAAAGAATAATCATCAAACTTCCATATTTTAGGGTTTATACCAACAACTCTGATAATCCCTGCATCGAATAAAATTTTCAACTTTTTTTTGACTATTTCGGGCTTTAGTCCAACCCGCTTTGAAAGCTCTATTGTCGTAATGCCGTCGCAGCTTTTACACTTTTGAGGAGTGCAAAACATCAATTCTAGTCCTACTAGCTTCAAAGTTTTATCTTCAATTAAAACTGCGTCATACATATCCGTTCACAAACTTTTATCCTTGTACACTTAGATTAATCGTACAAAACTTAAAAAACTTTATATCCTTATAAAGTTTTGTTACAATACATTTATATCATACAATGGGACTTAAAAAAATGGAACAAACCAAAGGATTAATCTTTGATCTAGATGGAACATTGGCAGATACTTTGCCACTTTGTCTTGTGTCTTTTCAAGATGCAGTCGAAAATGTCTCAGGCAAACGCCCATCAAAAGAAGCTGTTGAAAAATATTGGGGTTATTCTGAAATAGGCATTGTGAAAAGGCTATACCCTCAAGACTGGGAAACCTGTTTTAAAGAATTTTTAAGAATTTATAAAAAAAATCACTCTATGTGTTGCGAACTTTTCGATGGAATGATGAATACTCTCGAACTTTTGAAAAAAAATTCTATAAAAACTGCTCTTGTAACAGGAAAAGGCAAAGATTCTTGCGCAATAACCTTAAAAGAACTTGGTATTGAAAAGTATTTTGAAATAGTTGAAACAGGCTCAGAAACAGGCTCTATAAAACCTGATTGCATCAAAAGAGTCCTTAACGAATGGCAACTTACCCCTAAAGAAGTTTACTACATAGGTGATGCTGTCACCGACATGAAAGATTCTAAGCAAGTAAAAGTAAAATGTATTGCCGCTGCGTGGGCAAAGACCGCACATGTAGAACTTTTACAAAATGAAAAACCAGATATTATTTTTTATTCTACAGATGATTTTTATCTTTGGACTCACAAAAGCCTTACAAATAGTTAATTTAGAGGATATAAAACCTTGAAAAAAGCGCTATATTTAATTTGATACGCTAATAAAAGGTTTGTTTATGCAATTTAAAAGTTCCGATAATGAAGTAGCAAATACAATTAACATATTAGATAAATTAATCAATTCAAATACCTCAAATACAATGGAAATTATTCGCAGCTATAAAAACACCTCAGAACTTGATGTATTCACCTCTTTCAGACTAAGAAAAGAACTCGCAAGGGTTAATGAGCAACTTTAATTTTATCAATAACAGCTTTAACCATTTGAGGTTTCAGCTCTTTCAAACATTTTAAACCCTTACAAATCCTGAGATTACAAGGATTGCAAGAAACATTTGCATGTAATTGAAACACATTGGAATTTGGGGCATAAGGTCGCCATTGATGATAATTTGTAGGGCCGTAAAGAACAATAATATCTGGTACTTTTGCCACTGCTGCAAGGTGTGCAGGTGCAGAATCAGTCGTAATCAAAATATCTGCATTATACAAAAGTGCGATTGTCTGCTTTATGGAAGTTTTTGAACATAAATTTACCACGTTTTCAGCAACCAAAAACTCTGGAGGATTTTGTGCCCCTATAATATAAATTTCATCATTTTCTAAATACTCTATAACTTCTTGCCAATACTCAACAGGCCATCTTTTGGAATAGATACTTGCTCCCAAGTGAAGGAAAACTTTCCTTTTTTGAGTATTTTTAATAAGCTTTTTGGCAACATTCATATCCTCAAAATCGACTTTCACCTCTAAATACCTGTCAAAAACTTTCAGTCCTAGCTGGCTTAAATACCCCAGATAGACCTCTATTTGTGGAGTTTTATCCTTCATTGTTGTATTAGACAAAACATGACTGAAAAAACTACCTAAAAACTTATGAATTCGAAGATTTGCCCTTTTCATATCTGTAATGACTTTTTGATTAATATTAGATTTGAAAATATGAAAAGACCAAGCAAGCGAAAAATCTAAAATTATTGCAGTATCATAACCTTGATTATCCAGAAATTCCGGAATATTTCGCACTTTATTTTTCATAAAAACAGTATCTATATAAGGATTTCCTTCAAGCATATCAGCGATAGCTTTATTGGCACAGATATGAACGACAGAATGGGGGGGCAAATTATATCGAAAATTCCTCAAAAAAGCAGTCAAAAGAATACTATCCCCGATAAAATCAGGAAAGACTATCAATGCTTTTTGAGGCAAAACAAATTGCCTATTTTGTTGTTTAAAAACTTCTTCGTGCATAAACACATAGAACCACCTATTTATTGGAAATTAATCGGACAGCTGTGCTACTATGTATTACCAATCAATTTTAGAGTTAGTAGATTATGTTTGAACTGGAAATAAAAAGATTAAAATTAAATAAAAAGTTTAGCGGATTAAAAGTTATACAACTTTCTGATTTGCATATATCTGAATTCAATTTTGAACTTATTGAAAGTGTAATCGAAAAAATAAATGGCCTTTATGCCGATGTTGTAGTTATAACAGGTGATTTCATCTGTCATAATGAAATGCACATTGATGCATTAAAAAGTTTTTTAAAAAGTATAAATGCCAAAATCGCAAAATATGCATGCTTAGGAAATCATGACTATTCCGATAATGATTGTGGTAAAAAAATCGAAAAAGTCCTATCTGACTCAGATTTTATGCTTCTTAAGAATTCTCGTGATGAATTTTTCTTTAATCATAATAAAATCGGTTTCGCCGGCCTTGATGATTATCAAAATGGAAATATTTGCTACGAAAATTCCATCATTTCTGAGGATATAGTCCTTTCTCACAACCCTATTACTTTTTTGGAATCTTGCAAATATTCGCCATCTTTAATGCTCTCAGGCCACACCCATGGTGTACAAATGAAAAACTGCTTTTTTAAATTTTTGCTCAACACCCTAACAGGACATGACTACGTTGAAGGCTTATACAAAAAAGAAAACAGCTTCTTATACGTAAATAGAGGTGTTGGGAATGTTGTTTGGAGCCCAAAAATTCTAAGCAAAGAATTTTTGATTCATACACCCAGAATAAATTCAAAAGCCGAAATAACAATGTTTGAATTTGTTTAAATTTCGAAAAGTTAAGCTGTAAACCCGCATAAATACTATGCACAATTTCATACTACCCAAGTGTTCAATTGGTTTTTCCAAAAAGCTGTTCCAATATGAGACAACTTCGCAAGTGGAGAAAATCCGATTTTCCCACTTTGAAGTGGTCGAACTTACGGATGTGAGCAAATGTACGGCAGCGGGCTTTTGCAAAACTGGACGACTTCGATACAGCATAATAAACAACAATCGCAATTTTAGGGGAGATGATGACAAAACAACTTATTGACAATATCAAGGGGCAAATGCACCTTAATATCCCAATCCTTATGGTGACTCTGTTTCACACTGCTATAGTTTTAATTATTATTACGGCCTAATTCTATCCATCAATCTTGGGAATGGGATAGTTTCACGAACGTGATGTAACCCGCAAATCCAAGATACAGTACGTTCTATGCCAAGACCAAAGCCTGCATGTTCAACTGAACCGTATTTTCTTAGGTCTAAATACCATTCGAATGCTTCTTCAGGAAGTCCGTGTTCTTTGATTTTACCGAGCAAAATATCGATATTTTCTTCCCTTTGGCCGCCGCCAATCATTTCGCCATAACCTTCTGGCGCAATCATATCAACGCATTTAGCAAGTTTAGGATTGACTTCATCCTGCTTCATGTAAAAAGCTTTAACTTCCATCGGATAACGGTGAATCATTACAGGCTTATCAAATTCTTCTGAAATAAGCGTTTCTTCATCTCCGCCAAAATCCTCACCCCAAGGCGTATCGTTGCCTTTTTTGTGAAGAATTTCAATCGCTTCATCATAGGTGATACGAGGGAATGGGCGTTTGATGTTTTCAAGTTTTGAAATATCACGCTCAAGAATTTCTAAATCTTCACGGCAATTTTCAACAACTTGCTTAACAATATATTCAACAAATTCTTCTGCCAAATCCATATCTTGCTCAAGGTCACAAAAAGCCATTTCAGGTTCTACCATCCAAAACTCAGTCAAATGACGGCGGGTTTTAGATTTTTCAGCACGGAAAGTCGGGCCAAAACAATAAACATTCCCATAAGCCATTGCTGCAGCTTCCATATACAACTGGCCACTTTGAGTCAAATATGCCTTCTCATCAAAATACTCGACCTCAAATAGGTTTGTAGTGCCCTCACAAACAGCTGGTGTGAAAATCGGAGCATCGACAAGCATAAAATCTTTTTCGAAAAAGAAATCACGAACAGATTTGACAATACGGTTACGAACTTTCATAATCGCACGCTGACGAGGTGAACGAAGCCACAAATGACGGTTTTTCATCAAAAAATCAACGCCATGTTCTTTTGGAGTAATCGGGTAATCAACAGACTCTGAAACGATTTTGATATCTGTAACAGAAAGTTCAAACCCAAGTTTTGAACGATCATGTTTTTTCACTACGCCTTTAATTTCAATGGAAGTTTCTTGAGTAATTTTATCAGCCATCTCGAACAATTCTTCAGAGACATCGCCTTTGAAAACCACTGCTTGAATTTGCGCCGAGCCATCTCTAATTTGTAAAAAATGAAGCTTGCCACTTGAGCGCTTATTAAACAGCCACCCTTTAATTAAAACTTCTTGGCCTTCAAATTGTCCTACATTTTTAATTAAAACTCGATCCATTTTTACCCCCTACAGATTTAATGCTTTTACAATATCTTCAATTTTTGCAGTTGTTTTAACAATATCGCTTGCTGAATATTTCATTGCAGAATCGGGATCTTTGAGCCCGTTTCCTGTAAGAACACAAACTATTTTAGAACCTTCTTCAATCAGTCCCAATTTATGAGCTTTTATTAGCCCTGCAACTGAGGCTGAGCTTGCTGGTTCAGCCAAAACACCTTCAGTAGAAGCCAAAAGCTGATACGCTTGAGCAATTTCTTCTTCTGAAACAAAATCAATAATTCCACCAGACTCATCACGAGCTGCTTCTGCTTGCTGCCAGCTGGCTGGATTGCCTATTCTGATTGCAGTTGCGAAAGTTTCAGGTTTCATAATGCGTTCGCCTCTTACGATTGCAGCTGAACCTTCTGCCTCAAAACCATATACTTTAGGCAACGAAGCTGAAAAACCTTTTTCGAAATATTCTTTAAAACCCTTCCAATAAGCTGTGATATTCCCTGCATTTCCAACAGGAATACACAAATAATCAGGTGCATCGCCTAGAGCCTCAACGACTTCAAAAGCAGCTGTTTTTTGCCCTTCGATACGATAAGGATTAACTGAATTTACAAGCGTAATCGGATATTTTGCAGATAATTCCTGAACAACTTCAAGAGCTCTGTCAAAATTATCATCTATTGCAATAATTTCGGCACCGTACATCATAGCCTGAGCTAGCTTTCCAAGTGCAATATAGCCATCTGGAATAAGTACAAAAGTCTTAAGGCCAGCTTTTGCGCCATAAGCAGCTGCCGCAGCACTTGTATTACCTGTACTTGCACAAATAATAGCTGTTGCGCCTTCTTCTTTGGCCTTTGATACAGCCATTGTCATTCCACGATCTTTAAAACTTCCAGTAGGATTTGAACCTTCATATTTTAGGTAAATTTTGGCATTCAAACCGATTTTTTTTGCCAAATTACTTGCCTCAATTAGTGGCGTATTTCCTTCGTTAATAGTGATTACAGGAGTTTTGTCGCTTACTGGCAAAAACTCTCTATATTTATTTATAAGTCCTTGATAATGATTACTTTGCATTAGCTTACCCTTATTACACTTACTACTTCTTTAACATTGTCATCCGATTTCAAATCTGCGAGTGCTTTATTAAAATCTGACTCTTTTGATTCTTCGGTCATTATAACAATTCTAGCCGTGCCATCAGGCAAAATGCCTCTTTGCAAAAAGCTTGATATGCTTATGTTATTAAATCCGAAAATTACGCCCAAACTGCCGATTACGCCAGGATTATTCTTTGTAACAATATTAATAAAATATTTATTTCTTGTATCAGAAATATCCATCAAAGTCGCATAATCATTGTGATTGCAACGCATCATAGGGAGCGGATTATCTGTAACTTTCATCTCTGTTGCCAAAGAAACCAAATCACCTACAACAGAACTTGCCGTAGGCATTTCACCTGCACCAGGACCCGAAAGTGTAATTTGTCCGACAGGATTTCCTTCTATAACAACTGCATTCAAAACATCATCGACATTTGCCATTGGATGATTTTTGGCAACCAACATAGGATGGACTCTAATATCTACGCCTTTTTCGCCCATATCTTGTGCTTGAGCTATAAGTTTAATTTTATAACCAAGTTCTGCCGCACAAGCAATATCCAGCGATTTAATCTTGTCGATTCCTTCTCTGTAAACTCCATCAACTTGGACTCTTTTGCCAAAAGCAATAGAAGCCAAAATGGCGATTTTGTACATTGAATCATAACCTTGAACATCGCCTTTAGGGTCAGCTTCTGCATAACCAAGTTCTTGAGCTTCTTTCAAAACCTCTTCAAAACTTGCGCCTTCATTGGTCATTTTAGTTATTATATAATTCGTTGTCCCGTTTAAAATTCCTTGGATTTTTTTGATTTTATTTCCGCTCAAAGCAGTCTTTAAAGTCATTATAACTGGGATTCCGCCAGCCACAGCTGCTTCATATAAAAGCACTACATTATTTTTTTGTGCAAGTTCAAAAAGTTCTTTGCCAAATTTCGCAATGAGTTCTTTATTTGCGCTCACAACATGTTTTTTGTTTTCCAAAGCGGTTTTTATCAATTCATAAGCAGGGTTTATGCCGCCTATAAGCTCAACTACCACATCTATTTCAGGGTCATTGACTATGCTCATTGAATCTGTTGTCAAGACACCCTCACCAAGTTCAACCGAGCGTTTTTTGTCGAGATTTCTGACTGAAACTTTTTTTATTACAATATCAGGAAACGGCTTTAAGCTTTTCACAACGCCACTTCCGACAGTTCCTAAACCTAATATACCAATTTTAACAATATCTTTCATTGCACCACCAATAAGCTTCCATAGATAACAATTATTAAATCACAAAAAGGACTTTTTGACTAATTCTTTGAATTTTCTTTGAATTAAATTACAATAAAGAAATGAAAAACTATATTGGAAAAGATTTTTATAAACTTTTCGGAATTTCAATGGATGCGAATTTCGAGGAAATTAAAGCTGCCTATAGAAAAATGGCTAAAATTTATCACCCAGATACTAACAAAGGCAACAAAGTCAGCGAAGAAAAGTTCAAAGAACTAAATGAAGCCTATGAAGTTTTGGCTGATGAAAAAAAACGTAAGCACTACAATATCGCCAACGGATTTTTCGCAAAAGATGCATCCCCTAATAATTCCTTTCAAGCAAAAGCTCAAGCCAAACAAGCTTATACAAAAGAAAAAGAAACTGTCGAAAAAAAAGAACCCGCACCTTTTTCTGACATATTAGAAGGTTTTTGGAAAAAAGAACCGCAAAAACCTCAATCTAAAAAAGGTTCTGACATCACAATTGATGTAGAAGTCACGCCTGAAGAAGCCCTCAATGGAACTATCAAGCAGGTTAATATAATGTATTTGAACTCCTGCCCAAAATGCACCAATATTAAAGATAAAAATTGTGTTTTGTGCGCAGGAACTAACGAAGTGCCCAGACAAGAAAAAGTCAGAGTCAAAATTCCTCAAAAAGTAAGAGCTGGTACCAAAATCCGCATAAAAAATGAAGGCAACAAAGGCAAAAATGGTGGTGAAAACGGCGACTTGTTTCTCATTGTTCAAGTCAGCAAAATGGACAAATTCAACTACAATGGCCTAGACATCTTGTACGAACTGGCTTTAACCCCAACAGAAGCCGCATTAGGGGCTACGATTAGTATTCCTATAAAAGACGGCAACATTGTCATGAAAATTCCTGCCGAAACTTCTTCTGGTCAAAAATTAAAAATGACAGGAGAAGGCATAAAAGACCAAAAAACAGGCAAAAGAGGTGATTTGATTATAACTTTAAAAATTCAAATGCCCAAAAAACTTTCCCAAAAAGAAAAAGACCTATACAAAGAACTTGCCAAACAAAGAGATTTCAACCCTCGCGAGAAAAAAAATGCCTAACATAAGAGAGATTTTTTTATCAATACAAGGCGAAGGTCCTTACATAGGTCATAGACAGCTTTTTATCCGTTTTTGCGGGTGTAATCTTGAATGCAACTACTGCGATACTGATTTTTCTGTAAAAGACTGCCAAGTCGAGTACCTCTCAGGATCTGGGAAGTTTGAATACTTGCGCAACCCTATAGAAGAACGCATTCTTTTGGAAATAATAGGTAAGTTCAAAAATTATCATTCCATCTCTTTGACCGGAGGAGAGCCACTTTTAGCTTGTGACTTTCTGTTGAATTTACTTCCTAAAATCAACTCAAAAATTTATCTCGAAACCAATGGTACATTGCCTGCAAGCCTAAAAAAAGCAATCGGCTTAGTCGATATAATCTCGATGGACATTAAATTACCCTCTTCAACAGGCCTAAAAAGCTATTATGCAGAGCATTATGAGTTTATTGATATAGCACTTAAAAACAAAAAAGAAATCTTCGCAAAAGCTGTGGTATCTAACAAAATTGCCCCTAGTGAAATGGATTATTTGAAACAACTTTCACAAAAAATCCCGCTCATTATTCAGCCAATCACCACTAAGGACAAGTCTCTTGTACTTAGCAAGGAAAAACTTTTTAGAATTTCAGAAAAAATCCCATCAGCCAGAGTTATTCCGCAAACGCATAATTATATGGATATTCTTTAAAATTAATCCAGCTTCAAAGACATCAAAAGCCCGCCATCAAAAGGCAAAAGCTGTGTTTGGTAATCTTCACGACTATACATTTCGTCCAAAAATGGCTGAACAGAATCTTTGTGAGAACTAACATTGTCCGCAAGAATTATTCCGCCTTTTTTGAGTAATGGATGCACAAGCTCAAAATATTTGATGTATTCCTTTTTATTTGCATCGATAAAAATCAAATCAAGTTCAAGCTTTTTCGCCTTAAAGTCCTCTGGAGAAAGCTCCTGAATCAAAGTAAAAGCGCTTCCACATTTAATTGTAGCCAAATCTCTCAAACCGCAATGCTCAAGATTTGCCTCGGCAAGATCAATCCTTTTTTGCCAAAATTCAAGTGAAACCAGATGCCCGCCTGTTTTTTTCAAAGCATTACATATCCAAATAGCCGAATAGCCATTTGATGTACCTATTTCAAGGACAGTTTTAACATTATTCGACTTAATAAGCATGTTGATAAAATTTGCTGTCTCAGGGGGCAAATTCCAGAAGTCTTTGCGTGTAAGTTCAAGCTCTTTCAGTCTTTCAAGTACTGGTTGTTCCATCGTTAATGCCTTTGCGAAACTATAATAGAATTCACAATTGTATCAATTGGGAATTTATTTACTACCGTATCTTTTTCCAGATTTATCAAAACATATTCATAATTGGCCGCAGTCGAAACAATTGCACTGATTGAATTATCCAAGATATTTATTTTATTGGGAAAACCTTTTGTATTCAAAGGGATATCCTTGATTTTTATTTCTGTATTCAAATCAATAACACTCAAAGAGTCAGAAATAGCATTCACAACATATAATTTTGAGTCGATAATACTTATATCTAGAGGCTTTTCACCAACAGGAATTTTATTTACAGGCTTTTTGGATGCAATATCCACAACCGTAATATAATTTTTGTCACGACAAGCAAGATATATTTTATCATTGAAAGAAAGCGCCTTTGAAAGATTTTTTGTTTTGAATAAAAAAGTATCATTATTAAAATCATCACCAAGAACAACTTGGTGCACTCCATCCGTCAAAGCATCCAAATAAATAAGTGCTTTTCTATCAGAAGAAAGTGTCAGCTTGCAAGGATTGCCAACTACTTCGATTCGTTGTGTCACATCCATATTAACCAAATCAAGCAATGAAATTGTAGCCGAATTCTGGTTAGCTATATAAGCTATATTTTTAATTTTATCAACAGCTATATATGCCGGCAAATTGCCTGATTCTATCTCTTTCACAACGCAATTTGTATTCAAATCAATTACAGAAAGTTTTGAAGTACCAAGCATCGCAACCAAAAGATATCTTTGGTCTCGAGTAATAATAAAGGCTGAAGGATTTGATCTTAAAGGTATTGTTTTCAATACTTTTCCTGTATCAGCATTAATTAAATAAACAGCATTGGCTTGGTAATTGATTGCATACATCATTTTTTTTGCCAAACAAGGCAAGGTTTTATCAAAACCCGATACGGATTTCAGAGAATTTGTTATTTTCTGTTCTTTGGCCTTTGCAGGATCAAAAAACCTGTCAAAATCTTCAAAATAAGCGAATTCATCACTCAATTTTTCCAAAGGAATTGATAAATTCCCAAGCAAAATTTCCAGTTCTTCAGGTAGTACCAAATTTTCAGGGACAAGCAAATCTTGAGGTAAAATGCCTCTTTTCACACACAAAGGCATCTGATTATAAAAAATCACTGTTGGATTATGCGTAGCGCTTTTGATTATACGAAGCATTGCAAAATTATTATCGAATAAAACCATATCAGGCTTATCCTTCAATGTTTTATTGGCTGGATAAGTCAAGGTTATTTTTGCATCCGCATCAGTTTTATTCAAATCCATAGGGAAAACCGGCAAATACTGGGTTTTGTCGGGATATTCAACAAGCCCGTCAAATCTGATTGTAACCCCTGGAACATCTTTTTTCAGCTTTGATTGAATATTTTTTGGCAATTCTGTAGCTAAGGTCATCGTAATACCCATAAAAAACAGTAAAATTGTCAAAATTAGTTTTTTCATAAAAGCCCTATTTCGCTTTTGTAAATCTATTTTTTATTTTTTCAAATAAAGGATTTTTTATCCCATTTTTTTGTTCCATTTCAAGCAGTTGCTGATAAATTTTTTGCTCTTCTTTAGATAAATTGCTTGGCATCGTTACATTTATTTTAACAAATAAATCGCCCCTTTGCGAAGGGTTATTTAAAGAAGGGAATCCTTCATTTTTGATTTTAAATACTTCACCATGCTGCGTTGCGCTATGAAGTTTCAAAGTCGCTTCACCTTCCATAGTCGGAACAACAATACTATCGCCCAAGACAGCCCTTGCAACAGAAATTGGCTGTTCCAAATACAAATTCATGCCATCTCTTTGGAATATTTCGTGTTCTTTCACATAAATAACTACATATAAATCACCTGAAGGTCCGCCGTTTTTGCCTGCATCACCAGCATTAGAAATTCGCATTTTTACGCCATTTTCGACACCTTTGGGGATTTTTAAAGAGATTTTTTTCTTTGTATTAACTCGTCCCTCGCCTCGGCAATCTTTACAAGGATTTTCATTCACTTGTCCTGCACCGTTACAAGCTGGGCATGGTGTTACTTGCGTAAAACTTCCCATCATTGTTCGGGTAGTTCTTTGAACTTGCCCCATTCCGCCGCAAGTTTGGCAAGCAACCTTTTTGCTTCCAGGTTCTGATCCCGTACCTGAACATTTTTTGCAATCTTCAAGATGATCAATTTCGATATCATGTTCTGTGCCATAAAAAGATTCTTCAAAATCAATCTCGATATCAAGTCTTAAATCGCTTCCTTTTCTTGGCGCATTTGGGTTTGAGCGACCTCCTCCGAAGCCTCCGAAATCAAAATCCCCAAACAAACTTGAAAAAATTTCATCAAGTCCGCCAAAGCCGAAATCAAACTGTGATGGGCCATAACCTTGGCCACTAAGACCTTGTTCGCCATATCTGTCATAAACAGCTCGTTTATCATCATCAGATAAAACTTCATAAGCTTTACCTATTTCTTTAAATTTTGCTTCTGCATCAGGTGCATCATTAACATCCGGGTGGTATTTGCGTGCAAGCGTACGAAACGCTTTCTTTATCTCATCTTTAGCAGCTGTTTTTTCAACTCCTAAAAGCTCATAATAATCTTTTGACATCTTCAGTTCCTATTTATCGTTTATAGCCACATTTACAAGTGTAGGCCTAATTATTCTATCTTCTATCATATAACCCTTTTGAAGTTCTTGAAGAATAGTATGATTTTCAACTTCTTCACTAGGGGTTTGCATTACTGCTTCGTGCAAATTCGGGTCGAATTTTTGACCGTGCGATTCAATTGTTTTGAGTCCAAGTTTTTGCAAAGCATCCAAAAATTGTTTTTGAACTACATCAAAACTTTCTTTGACTTTTTGGGCATCATTCGCATCAACAATTGACTGTTGAGCTCTCTCAAAAGTATCTATAACCGCCAAAAGCCCCTTCATTGTGTTTTCTGCTCCATATTTAAGAAGCGATTCACGTTCTTGAGCCTGACGTTTTCTATAATTGTCAAAATCAGCTGCCATTCTGATATATTGATTGTTAAGCTCTTCTAATTTTTGAGCCATAACAGCTATGTCAGAAACCGTAGTTTCTTCGCAAGTTGTATCATCACTAACTGATTCTTTAATATTTTCTTCACCTTCAGAAAATGGGTTTTTCTTGGCTTTCATTTTAAAAAATCCTTATTATTATAATAGTTTTATTTAATCACAAATATAAAATTATTCGTATAATAACATTGTAGCCAACTTGGTGATTTTTTTCCCCAATATTAAAAAAATCTTAATTATTTTAATTTTAAAACACCATGAATGTTCTCATAGCAAAAGCAAAAGAATTTTGCTGTAACCCGCCTGGATTCATAATATACTGAAGATCTGGCTGAATATACATCCAAGGAGTAATTTTTATTCTATAAAAGCACTCCAAGACTGTTTCTTGGCCATATCGTCCATCAATAGGTTTTAGTCTATTACTAAAGCCTGCAATTCCAGTTCCAAATCCCAAAATATCGCTATCTCTTTTTGGAATAAGACCTTTATAGTGCAAACCTGCACCGTAATAACTGGATACGTCATTTCTATCTGATGGCGCCCAACCACCTTGGCCAATAACCGTTAAACCCTGAGCATCTTTGTCATCTTTTTTGTTTTCTTTATAAACCATTTGTTCAAAAGCAGAATACCAGCCCATATTTCGGCTGAAAGTCTTAGGATTAGCATCAGTAGTATATTCCAGAGTATTCTGAGACTGACACCAATAACCTGAAATATATCTGCCTGGAAGGTCTTTTATCTCGGGCCTGAATTCTACTTCTGATATATTGTAGGTTCCGCCTTTTCCGCCAAAAGTATTCTCAAATCCTGAAGTACTTCCTTTGCCGTTACCATCAAAAGTACCATTTTTTAAAGTCATCCAATCAGTAGGTGAAACAGCTGCTGTAACACCCATTGCAGGCTCAGGATATGTCGGCAATTTCCCCATCGTAGGCATCATAGAAAACGACCAATTTAAGAAATCGAAGCCGTGCGCAAGTGCGCAAAATTCTGTATTTGCATCTTGTTTACCGGCTTTTATTCGATATTTTCCGTCTTTCCAAACTTGTTGATACCAATATTCACTCAATTGATTCATTGTTCGAAAATCATACCCATCTGTAAATTGTCTATCGCCTATATAATCTCTTGTTAAGCCCATTCCACGTTTGTTTTGGTATAAAGTAGAAAAAGTACCGCCTTTCCATAATCCCATTTTTTCAGTATCTAATGTGACACCTAAATTATAAAGCCCATAACCTTTAAATTCTTTTCTATTTTTAATGCCACCACCGTGAAATTTCTTAGAAGGACCCGCTAAATAACTAGAATTAACCGTAATTCCATGTTCTTCCAAATTACTCCTCAAGCCGCCCCAATCACCAGTCATATAATCGCCGTTTATCCAAGATTCGAAACCGGTTTGCTATTTTTCGGGCTCACCTTTAATAACTCCACCCTTCAAATCAAGAACAGGAACTATATTTTTGTCATGAGCATCCAAGTTGCCTTTATTAAATTCTAGAGTTTCAATACCTTTTTCAGAAGATTCTTCTAAAAAAATCTCTTCTTTTTGTTCATTATTTTTTTGTTTTTCACTCAACTTATCATTTTGCGCATAAACTGCACTACAAGTTAAAAACATTAAACATAATGCAGTAATTAAAAACTTTCGCTTGCTCATAAATATCCTTTTCACACTTTTCCCAGCTTACATTACTCTATTTTTCTTTAGAATTGCTTTAAAAAATTTAAAAATTTTAAAAACTTTCTAAATTTTACATATTGTCATTATATCTTTTGCCGGCAGAAATAACTTTTTGGTCGTGAGTTCTGCTGGACAAAGTTCTATTGGCATTATACTGGACTGCATCGGCTCCTTCTAAAATAGCCTCAAGTAGACCTTTCATACTTGCAGAGTGGGAGGCCAACTCTTCTGCTGCTGAAGCATTATCATCTGCCACAGAAGCACTCTGATGAACGACTTGTTGCATTTGAGCAATAGCTTGGTTTATTTGAGCGATGCCTTGTGACTGTTCTTGGCTTGCCACGCTTATTTCTTCAAGAAGCTCACTTACTTTTTGTGCGTGAGAAGTTATTTCTTCCAAGGAGACATTAACGTGATCCGAAACCTTAACTCCTTGTTCTGAAAGGTGAATATTGCTTTCGATAATAGTAGCTGTGTCTTTTGCTGCCTGAGCACTTCTTTGAGCAAGGTTTCTAACCTCTTCGGCTACCACTGCAAAACCCAAACCTGCATCACCTGCTCTGGCTGCTTCTACAGCAGCATTTAATGAAAGAATATTTGTCTGGAAGGCAATATCATCAATAACTTTAATTATTTTTGCTATTTCACCAGATGATTTTTTGAGCTCTACCATAGAACCTATCATCGCTGACATTTCAGAGTTACCTTTATTGGCTGCTTCTCTTGCTTGTCTAGCCATGATTGCAGCTTGTTTTGTATTTTCTGTATTTTGGCGAACCATTGCAGATGATTCTTCAATAGTTGCAGATGTTTCTTGTATAGAAGCTGCTTGCTCTGCACTACCTGATGCCAATTGATGGCTTGAAGCTGATAATTTAGATGAATATGATTCAATTTGATTTACATTGTTATAAATCAAATTAGAAATTCTAGTTACAGATTGCACCAATGACAAATAAAAACCTGCAAATAAATATCCTATAAAAAGCAAAGCGGAAATTGTTATAACTACTACAAGAGGTAGTTGGCTTAAATATTTTTGCTTTCTTTTATTTAATAATTCATCTAAAATTTTTGAATATTGAGCATCAGCTTTGACTGCATAATCAATAGATCTATCCGCTGATTCACAATAAGCAGCCATAGAGACATCCCCACCGCTAACCAATTTATTTGTTAGATTCACAAAAGATTTATTTTTATTATAACTACTTATAAAATATGCATCTAATTTTCCTTGAACATCCGGATTATTAGAATAAACAGTCTCTGTATCAACTTTTAAGATATCATTTAATTCTTCTAATAATATTGCTAATTTATTTAATTCTGATTTGCTAGAACTTTTAGCCGCTTGAATTTTTAAATTGTAAATTTTATCTATAATATTAGGGAATCTAACACAATAACTATCCATAAGATAATATGTATCCAAATCAGGATCGAGAATTAAATTGGATTTATCTGTAATATAAGCAATTAATCCTAATATATCAGAGCTCATCTTTGTTTGATTAGAAGAACTAAACGAAGTATTAGAATATTCTTGTTTAATTTTTGACCATTTATCTCCCACCAACAATTTTTCATTATATATTTTATCCACTAAATTAATTACTTCAATATCTTGGAGAATATCTCCTTTTAAAGAAGCTAATCTTGATGGTGCAAAAGAGTTAGAATACCTGTAATCATTAACATCTAATAATAATTTTTTCAATGGAATAATATACTCGACGCCAATACTTTCTTTTTCGCTAAAATCCGCCTGAGATTGAAGATTTAAAATCAAGAAAAAATATACAATCCCACCAATCAAACTTGCAACTAAAATACTTATTAAAGCTACTTTCGTTCGTTGTTGTAGATTATCCATCATACTTATTACAGGAGAACATAATTTTAAAATAAATGATTCATTCATATAACTTCCTTCTTTCACACTATATTACGGTGATTGTAAAATAAATTTATGCCTTTTTAATTCTTTATAGAAAGTATGAAATGACTCAAATTGCAGAATCGCCTCTTTCTCCAGTTCTTATTTTTATAACTTCATCTACAGAAAAAATGAAAATTTTCCCATCGCCAATTTCACCAGTATAAGCGTTATCTTGAATTGCCTTAACAACGGCTTCAAGCATTTCAGTCTTTACGACAATTTCAATTTTGGTTTTTTCATTAAAAACCACATCATATTCTGCTCCACGGTAAAATTCCGTATGACCTTTTTGATGTCCAAAACCTTCTACTTGAGAAACAGTCATCCCTGTAATCCCCAAAGCACAAAGTGCTTCTTTAACAGGATCCAATCTAAATGGCTTTATAATTGCTTCGATTTTTTTCATTTTTTATTCCTTATAATTAATATTAAAATTAAATTTTCTCACCATGTTGACTCAAGTCAAGACCTTGAAGTTCTTCATCCTCAGTAATTCTTAATCCCATTGTTATATCAAGAACTTTCAAAATAATCCATGTAACCACAAAAGCATAAACAACGGCTACAATTACACTCAAAGTTTGAGCTATCAATAATTCCGTATTTCCATAAAAGAATCCGTTTGCACCAGCAGGATTCACCGCCAAAGAAGCAAATAATCCAGTAGCGATTGCTCCCCATATACCGCCGATTCCATGAATTCCAAAAGCATCAAGCGAATCATCATAACCTAATTTAGGTTTTATAATACTTACAAATGCATAGCAAACTAATCCGCCAACAACTCCTATAATTAAAGAAGAAAATGCTGTTACATATCCTGACGCAGGGGTAATTGCAACCAAACCTGCAAGAGCTCCTGACACAAAGCCCAACCCAGTTGGCTTTCCTCTATGAATCCATTCAGCCAATAACCAAGTAACACCTCCTACTGCACTCGCAATATGAGTAGTAAGTATCGCTGAAACAGCCAAGAATCCAGCAGATAAAGCACTGCCTCCATTGAAACCATACCAGCCAACCCAAAGCATTGCTGCTCCTAAAATAGTTATAATCAAATTATGCGGAGGCATTGGTATAGACCCATAACCTCTTCTTTTGCCTATTAACAAAGCTGCTGCTAATGCTGCAATACCTGAACTGATATGAACTACTAAACCGCCGGCAAAATCCAATGCCCCTAATTGTTTAGCAATCCAACCGCCACCCCAGACCCAATGTGCCAAAGGTGAATATACCAAAGTTATCCATAAAACTAAGAAAACAAGATATGTTCTAAATTTAAATCTTTCAGCAAATGCTCCTGTAATAATTGCAGGAGTAAGTACAGCAAACATCATTTGAAACAACATGAAAAGCTGATGAGGAATTGTAGCAGCATAAGTTGAAGAAGTAAATCCAACGCCTTTAAGTCCTACTAAATCTAAATTTCCAATCAAGCCTAATCCTGAAACATCCGGAGCAAAGGCTAAACTATAACCCCATAATATCCAAACAATTGAAACGACACCCAAAGATGCGAAACTTTGAGTAATTGTGCTTAAAATATTTTTTTTGCGAACCATTCCACCATAAAACAAAGCCAATCCAGGTGTCATAAACATAACCAAAGCAGTTGCGACAATCATCCAAACTGTATCAGCTTTGTCTATAACCATACTTTGCGTTCCTTGAGCAAAAGCACAAGAAGAATAGCTCATTAAAATAAAAGCATACATAATTCTTTTTAATCCAGACATACATAATCCTTTCGAAAAAATTGCAACTTGCAATATATTTATTGCACTATTACACAACTTTAAGTGAATTTTGTCAATAAAATGCTAAATTTATGCATATTTGCAAAAAATCAATCATTAAGAGTAATTATAACACTTTTTGTTTTTCGCTCACAAAATACTTATAAAAAATTCATTAAAAATAATAAATTCGTCTACTGAAGCTTTAAAATCTTTGTTTTTTTGAAAAAATAACCCTAATAAATGTTTTTACAATCGGTTACAAAAATAATCTTTTTGTATTATATTTGCAACGAAACAAATAAGAGCGCTAAAAAAAGAGAGGACTTTAACATTCTCTCTTTTCTTGCATCATTATGCCTTAATTTAGTCCAAATACTTTTAAGACCAAACGACTATTAGTATTTACTTTGAAAATAGACTTGGATATTTTTGTGCAAGTTTATTTGCTACAGGGTAGCCAGCTTCATCAGACCATCTCTGATATTTTGCATCGCTTACTCTACCTGATACATCTTCTTGTAATGAAGCTTTATGTTGCCCATAAATACCTCCTGCAAGTCTTGCGAACCAATTTGGCTCATGTTTAGCTGCTGGGGCTGGCTTAGCTTTTGGCTTTGCTACGTTTATTGTGTCTGCTTTTGCCGTAATTTTTGGACCCATAATTTTTCTCCTCTAATTATAATCTCTCTAAATACTTGCCTTTGATGGCTTATATATATATAAACAATAAAGAGTATATAATTGCCCTTTGAAGGTTTTTTTTTTTAGATTTTAACAATTCTTAATATTAAAAGACGTAGCAACTTTTCACTAAAACTCTGAACGTCCTTCAAGAGCTTTGACAATGGTCAATCCATCAACGTACTCCAAATCACCGCCCATCGGCAAACCAAAGGCAATTCGAGTAACTTTCACCCCGAAAGGTTTTAAAATTTTATTCAAATACAAACTCGTAGCTTCACCTTCCACGGAAGGGTTTACGGCAAGAATAATTTCTTTGACTGTTTCATCAGTTGTACGATGCAAAAGCTCTTTCACACGCAAATCATCAGGCCCAATGCCATCTAATGGAGAAATTAAGCCCTGCAAAACATGATATAGCCCTTTGAATTCAGAAGTTTTTTCTATTGCAATCAAATCCCTAGCTTCTGACACAACGCAAACAATACTTTTATCACGTTTTTGCGAAGAACAAATTTCACAAGGATTTTGAGATGATATATTAAAACAAACATCGCAATATTTTATGGTCTTTTTGGAATCAACCATAATATCCGCAAATTTCTCCACTTCAGCCAAAGGCATTTTCAAAAGATGAAAAGCCATTCTTTGTGCTGATTTTGGACCAATACCCGGTAATTTTTGAAATTGGTCAATAAGTTTTGCTAACGGTTTTGTGTATTGCATTTTTTAACCCAAGAAATTTCCTAGGCCGCCAAAACCACCGCCTGCATCTCCGCCGCCGCCCATACCTGGAATATTCATTCCTGATGTTATGGCACTCATTTTATCTTTTGCAATTTTAGCCGCCTTTTGATTTGCTTCATTGATTGCACTTGTAATCAAATCTTCAAGCATTTCAATTGTATCTTTGCTAACGCTTGCCGGATTCTCAGGATTTATGGCCTCTGCCTTAATTCTGATTGCCTTAAATTTTGTCTGCCCTGTAACATCAACTTCGACAATTCCGCCGCCTGATGAACCCGTGAGAGTCATTGCATCAAGTTCTTCTTGAAGTTTATTAGCTTGCTGCTGCATTTTTTGAACTTGTTGCATCATCTTTTGCATATTGAACATTGGATTGTCTCCTTTTACATTTAGGCTGATATTGATTATAATAAAATAAAGAATTTGAAAAGTCACATATATTAAGATGAACAAAACAACATATCTAGATGAATGCTTGCAACGAGACACCATTATAAGGTGGCCTAGTGCTGCAATGCCAATAAAAATATATATTTCACCATGCCGATGGTATGCATCAAAAGGTGGTGACAATTATACTTATCAAGCCATGGCAAAACAAGCTTTCGAAGATTGGCAAAAAGCCTCACGAGGCCTTGTCTCCTTCAAGTTTGTAAACACCTTACAAGATTCTCAAATCAACCTTGAGTGGAAAAGAGTCGAAAGAAAATCTCTCGGACATTGCCAATTCACTTACGATACAAAAAAACGGCTTTTTTCTTCCGAAGTAAGCATAGGGCTTTCTGATGGGATTGTGCACGGGGATTACCAAAACAAACAAGAAGTTTATCATACGATTTTGCACGAAGTCGGGCACTCTTTGGGCATAGGACACAGCCCTTTCAAAGAGGATATTATGCACGTTCCTCATCAATATGGCGTGAAGAATCTTAGTGAAACTGACAAAAAAACACTAATTTGGCTATACAAATTACCTTCTTCTATGACAGCAGAAGAGGCAATCAGAAAAGTTTGCAATGAACCTTTCACGAGCCTTGATACCATGGTTATGCATATTGAAAAAAAACAGCAAGAAGCTCAAAACCCAGCGCCTGTAGAGCAAAAAGCTACAATTAATCTTCCGGATAGGGATTTGATTAAAGAACAAGAACTAATTGCAGATATAAATTTGTACAATCTAATGATGCAACAAATCAAAATTGCTCCGCATTTGAAAAATTATATTCAAACACAAGCTATAGTTGAGACTGAAGATACAGAAGCTTAGACTGCTTCTTTTTTCGGCCTGTGAAACAAGAAATAAACAGACACAATAGCAATTGCCAAAAGTGCAAAGAAAATATCTATATTGTCTTTGATTGTACTTCCAAAGGCCACAACAAGTGACGAAAAAGCTAGGAAACGCATTGTTCTTCCAACCCAGCAGGCAAAGAAAAATGGCCAAAAAGTTAATTCAAAAATTCCGCTTGCCATTGTAAAAATCATAAAAGGGATAGGAGTAAAAGCAATGATAAAAACTGTCAAAACGCCGTGTTTTTGGTACATTTTTTCAATTCTATCAAGTTGATTATGTTGGTTTTTGAAAATCATATGAAACAATTTACGGCCGCCTTTTAATCCAATCCAATAGTTTGTTGCTGCACCTAAAGCAGAAGCTATGCCTGACACAAGAGCGTACCAAAGAGCCGAATGAGGCTTGCATAATGCACAAGCAAAAAGCATAAAATCAGGGGGCAAAGGCAAAAATATCGCCTCAAGATAAGCTACAAGAGCCATTCCAGTCAATCCCATCGCCATAAAATAATCCACTACAGGTTTCAAAATCGTTTCTAACATATATCTATATCCGTTCTATAATATTTTTCACTAAATTCCAAGCTATCCGCTGCACTATATATTTTAGCATAAGGATTTTTTTCTGTACTACTTCCTGTATTACAAAGGCTCAAAACCCTTCCACCATTTGATACTAAACCTTTATCAGTTTTTTTGACACCGGCATAAAAAACCTGCACCTCATCAGAAATATTTTCTATTGGTATATTCCGAGGAAATTCGTCTGGATAACCTTTTGTAGCAATAGTCAAACATCCCGAAAAGCCTTCTTTCCATTTCAAATCTACATTTTCGAGATTTTTTTTGACACAAAAATCGAAAATCTCAAGAATATCACTATCCAAATGCATCATCAAAGACTGTGTTTCAGGGTCGCCAAAGCGCATATTGAATTCAAGAACATAAAAATCACCCTTAGCCCAAATCAGCCCTGCATAAATCACTCCCGAAAAATCTGCTTTTTCTTTTAACAAAGCCTCTTGGAGCTGTTTTTGAAAAGCCGCAAGTTTTTGACTTTGCACCTCTGTCAAAACAACAGGACAATATGCCCCCATTCCGCCTGTATTTGGACCTTTATCAGCGTTTTCAAGCTTTTTGAAATCCCTCGCAGACACAAAAGGCAACAGCGTTTCTCCATCAAAAAGACTTATCAAAGAAATTTCTTGCCCATCCAAAAACTCCTCTGCGACAATGATTTTTGATGCCTCGCCAAATTTACCGCTCAAATATTCTTTTATTTTAGCTTTAGCCTCAACTTTATCTCGCACAATACAAACACCCTTACCTGCACAAAGCCCGTCAGCCTTTAAAACCAAAGGATAACCAATTTCAAGCAAAGCTTTTTCATCTTGTATAATTTCATATTTTGCGGTCTTTATTGAGTTTTTTCGCATAAATTCTTTGGCAAAAATCTTTGAGCCTTCTAGCTGAGCCCAATATTTATTTACTCCAATACAAGCAATGCCTTCAGACTTAAAAATATCCGCAACCCCCTGCACTAGAGGTTCTTCAGGCCCTACTATTACAAGATTTATTTTGGCCGCTTTTACAACTTTGACAAGCTCCTCAAAATCCTTTGCCTCAACAACTTGCCCTAAATGCGAAAAACCGTCATTTGCGCCATAAAGATATAATTTTTCAAGCAAAGGCGACTGGCTAATTTTCCAAGCCAATGCGTGTTCTCTGGCACCTGAACCAATTACTAATGCCCGCATTTACCACCGCATCCTTTGTCTCCTGATTTGCAATTGCACCCGCTTTTTTGTGGCAAAAAATCGACAATTTTGTCGTACAAAAGACTCTCAATTATCAAAGGATAAAACTGATGCTCAACTTCGTGGATTTTTTCTTCAAGCTCTGCAAAATTCATATCTTCTTCAATCATAACAGGTGTTTGAGCAATTATTTTTCCGCCATCAACTTCTTTGGAAACATAATGAACAGTCACCCCAGTAACTTTGACACCGTGTTTGTAAGCCTGTTTTATCGCATCTTTGCCCTTAAAAGCTGGCAAAAGAGATGGATGAATATTTATAAAAGTGCCCAAATCTAAAACATTCTGCGGTAAAACCCTCATATAGCCAGCCAAAACATATAAATCAAAAGAATTTTGCGAAAAATACTCGAAATTTTGTTCAAAAGGCAAATAAATGGCTTCAATATCTAGATTTTTGGCACGTCCAAGGGCTTTTGCGTCCTCATTATCGGAAAAACAAACAATTTTGATGTTCGGATGATTGGCAAAATGTTTGATAATTGCCTCAGCATTTGAGCCGTTACCCGATGCTAACAGAGCTATTTTTATCATTGGTTATTACTCCCATTTTCCAAGGATTGTGTACTTTTGCAATTTCCATAACAGATTCAATATTGGATTCATCAGCCACAAGCACCATTCCACAGCCCATATTAAAGACCCTGTAAGCCTCTTGCTCTGATACTAAAGTTTTTATTTTTTCAAAGATTTCCATTTTTGGCAGAGAATTTTGGTCGACTTTTGCACATAATTCGGATGGTATGATACGTTTCAAATTATCCGCAATGCCTCCACCTGTGATATTTGCAGCTGCTTTAATCAGCCCTTTTTTATTTAGTTCCAAAACCTCGTTGATATATATTTTGGTCGGTTGCAAAGCCTCATCGATGTTCAAAAGCCCGTCAGACGCAAATTTATTCGTCAAAGTAAAACCATTTGTATGGATACCAGAGGATTTCAGCCCAATCAAGACATCTCCAGCTTTGGCATTATGCTTACCCAAAAAAGACTTTTTTGCGACTAAGCCCATTGCATAGCCAGATATATCAAGGGTTCCTTCTTTGATAATACTCTTAAGCTCTGCTATTTCGCCGCCAACGAGCTGACAATTATACTCAGCAAGCTGATTTTTGAGTTCTTTTATTATATTTAGGCAAATATTTTTGTCGAGATTATTTACTGCTATATAATCTAAAAACAATACAGGAAAAGCCCCTACGCAGGCAAGATCATTCAAATTCATAGCAATCAAATCATTTGCAATAGTTGCATAATCCTGCTTTGCTAAAAGTGGTAAAACCTTTGTCCCAATGCCATCTGTGGTCGCACAAAGATAAAAATCTTCCAAATAAGGATGCTCCGCTACCGCAGCAAAATCGCCGTCTATTTTGTTTTGCAAAATAGACTTAATCTCTTTTGTAGTAGCATTTGCCAGATTTATATCAACGCCTGAATTTTTGTAAGTATATTCCATATAAATATTTTAGCGCAAAATCAATCAGACTGTCATTATTTGCTCAAGACTATTTTGATAAAATCCAAAAAGCTCATTTTTATCAAATTCTATAGCATTTACTACAATTTTGTCAGATTTTTTAACTTTCCCAATGATTTGATGAGGGATTCCGGACAAAATCTCAGTATTTTCGACCGAAACCAAAAAACAATTCGGATAAGCAGAAAAAGTTTCCAAATCACCCAAATTACCTACAAAACCGCTACCTGAGCGACAAAGACCTCTAAATAAAGCCCCAAAAGCTCCGCCTCTTGTGAGATTAAGACATCCTAATACTTCTTCTTTTTGCAAAAATTCTTCAACTTCTTTGATTGCCTTTATATTTAACTCTTTGTCAAAATTTCCAACAATGGCTACTGTTTCACCAATATGAAAGCAGCCTTTTCTAATTTTTTTAAAACTATCACAAATCCCCATCATCGCAATCGTGGGAGTCGGGTAGATTTTATTGATTCCATATTCATTATAAAAAGAAACATTGCCCGATACCACAGGGATTTTAAGGGTTTTCAAAGCATCATTCATCCCGTTTATAGTTTTGATAAATCCATCTGCAACGTCTTCTTTTTCAGGATTGCCAAAGTTAAGGCAATTTGTAATTCCTTTGGGCTTAAATCCTGCCGCAATAAGGTTTTTATAACTTTCAAAAACAGTGCTAAAAGTACCCAAATATGGATTTTTTTGTACCTCAATCGGGTTTGAGTCCATTGAAAAACCAGCGAAACAATTGGCTTCCTTCAACCATACAGCACTAACCCCCGAAGAATCAGGGCACACAACAGTTCTACCCTGTACAGTGTAATCATATTGTTCAAAAATATATTTTTTAGAAATAAAATTAGCTGCTTTTAGCAAAGATAAAACATTTTCTCTTGTAAAATCTGCCTTTCGTAATTGCTCTTGAAGCTCATTACCATTGGTTTTCAAGTCATACAAAGGGGCTTCCGCCAAAATATGGCACGGAATCGAACACATCAAATCATTTCCGCAAAAAATCTGATAATCGCCACTGATAGTGGTTTCACCGATTATACTTGCCTCTATATCATATTTTTTAGCAATCTTCATCACATCCTCAATTGCTTCATCAGACAGGGTGAAAATCATCCTCTCCTGTGACTCTGAGAGCATTATTTCGTGAGGTTTTATATTTGGTATCGCATGCACTTTTTCAAGATTCAAAATCACGCCACAATGGCTTTTATACCCTATTTCAGAAGTTGAAGACAAAATCCCAGCCGCACCACAATCCTGACAAGCATCAACACCTTCAATTTTAAAAATTTCTAGAGTTGCTTCAATCAATCGTTTTTTCATAAAAGGGTCTGCAATCTGTACGCTCAGTCGATTTTGCTCATCATCATCAAGTTCTTTTGAAGCAAAAGCAGCCCCACCAAGCCCGTCAAGCCCTGTTTTAGAGCCTAACAAAAGTATTTTCAGCCCAGCTTTTGTTCTTGAAATTTTAATCTCATCACTCTTTGCAATACCCACTGCCATTACATTTACCAGAGGTTGACTGTCGTAACAATCAAAAAACTCGCATTCTCCGCCAATTGTCGGCACGCCGATGCAATTTCCATAATGTGAAATCCCTGATACCACGCCGTCTAAAAGTCTTTTATTTTCAGACTTTTCGAGGTTACCGAATTTTAAAGAATTCATCAAAGCAATCGGCCTTGCATTCATTGCAAGAATATCTCGAATTATTCCGCCAATGCCTGTAGCAGCGCCATTGAAAGGTTCGACGGCAGATGGATGATTATGGGATTCAATTTTAAAAACTACCGTATGCTCGCCAATTTCAATCCCGCCTGCATTTTCATCACAAAAAACAGCTCCGTCTCTGCGAAGCCCTGCCAAGAGTTTCTTGGAATGCTTGTAGCCACAATGTTCTGAGTACATTGCCGAAAAAAGATATAACTCAAAATCATTCGGATTACGCTTGAGTTTTTTAACAATATAATCGTACTCAAAAGGCTTTATATTAAGGTCTTTAGCTAATTTTGGGATTGTCTGCATTCTAAAACCTTTATTATTTCTTCAAAAATAACCCTGCCATCTGTGAAGTTTTGCTCCTCAAAAATTGCCCTTTCAGGGTGCGGCATAAGGCCTAAAATATTTTTTTTAGTATCCCAAATTCCAGCTATGTCATCTTTTGAGCCATTTGGGTTATCTGTATACTTTATAGTTTTTATATGCGAAGGAAGTTTCCCCTCGTAATAATAATTGCCTTGATAATGCGCAATCGGAATCGTCAAATGCTTTCTTTTAAAACGTAATTTGGCAGGTTTTGAAATAAATTTAATTTTATCATTTGCAATCAAAGCTCCCGGCAAAAGCCCAGCCTCACAAAGTATTTGGAACCCATTGCAAATTCCCAGAATAAAACCGTCAAATTTTTTGAGTTGCTCAATCAAAGGACTAAACTTGGCGACTCTGCCTGATGAAATATGATCGCCATAAGAAAAACCACCCGGTATAATTATTAAATCAAAAGTGTGAAAATGCGTTTCTTCATGCCACACAAAATGCGTTTCAAAACCTAAAAAATTACACGCATCAAATGTTTCTTTTTCGCAATTTGTACCAGGAAAAACGACTACGGCAGCTCGCATATTTCCTCCTCTATGGTCACCTCAAATTCTTCAATAATTGGATTGCTAAGAACTTTTTGAGCCAAATCATTTGCAATTTTTTCAGCTTCAAATTTGTTTTCAGCATTTATTTTAAGCTCATAAAATTTTGCACAAGAAATCGACTCAATCTCTTGAATTTCCAAACGTGAAATCAAAGTTTCGAGTGTTTTTTCTTCAGGATTTTTAACACCTTTTTTAAATTTTACGATTATTTTAGCCAAAAACATTTTTTTTACCTATCCGTCTAATATGTTAGCATAGCTGATTAAATCAATAAACAAATTGATTATAATTATTTCAAAAAGGAGTTTTTATGGAGCATTTGATAATTATCGGAGCTGCCGCAGCCGGCACAAAAGCAGCAGCTAAGGCCAGAAGAGAAGATTCTGACCTTAAAATAACACTTTTTACAGAAGAAGAATATATTTCTTATTCGGCATGCGGAATCCCTTTTTTTATTGGAGGTGAATTTGATGACTACAAACAGCTAATTGAATATACCCCAGCTGAGTTTGAGGAAGAAATAAAAGCAAAAGTTTATACTCATCATCGTGTTTTAAAAATTAAACCTAAATCCAATATCATCGAAGTCGGGAATTTAATTAGTGGCGAAATTTTCGAAGAGAAATATACCAAACTGCTTATTTCGACAGGTGCAAGTCCTGCAAAGCCCAAGATGGAAGGGTTAGAAGCCAAAAATATATTTACAATAAGAACAATAAATGATGCCATCGCAATAAAAAAAACCGCAAAAAAAGGTAAAAGAGCAGTCATTATAGGTGGTGGATATATTGGAATAGAAATGCTTGAAGCATTTTTTAAACTCAATCTTGATACAAAACTTATTGAAAAACAAAAGCAAATAATGTCAGTTTTGGACTTTGAAATTGCGACTAATCTCAAAGAAATGATTCTAAATGAACGCCCTAAATCAATAATTACATCCGACAGTGTCAAAAGATTTATATCAAATGATAAAAATGAGCTTGAAAAAATAGAACTTGAGTCAGGCACTACGATAGAGGCTGATTTAGCACTAATAGCACTAGGGGTAAAACCAAATATTGAACTCGCCCGAAATGCAGGAATTCAAATAGGGGAAACAGGAGCTATCAAAGTAAATAAACACATGCAAACTAACATCGCCAATATCTACGCTGCCGGCGATTGCTGCGAAAAAACGAGTATAATAAACCAAAAACCTGTTTGGGTACCGCTCGGCTCTACTGCCAACAAAGAAGGACGTGTTGCAGGGCTCAATTTGGCAGGAAAAAAAGCAGAATTCGAAGGTGTTTTAGGCTCTGCGGTAACAAAGTTTTTTGACATAAAAATATCTCTGACAGGCCTGAGCGAAAAAGCCGCGGAGAAGCAAGGCTATGAGGTTGCGACAGTCACTATTCATTCAAAAGACAAAGCAGGATACATGAAAGATGCCCATCCTATCTCAATAAAAATGATTGCAGACAAAAAAACAGGTAAACTTCTTGGTGCTCAAGGCATAGGCTATGGGGATGTCGATAAAAGAATAAATATAATAGCCTCTGCTATAAGTGCCAAAATGACCGTAAAAGACTATATAAATATAGACATTTCATACGCTCCGCCATTTTCTAGAGCGATTGATATTACAACAACAGCTGCTTACAAATTAGATAAAATACTTGAAAAAAGCACCTAATATCAGCTAGAATTCAAATATCGAAGAGTAATAAGGAATAAAAAAGATGGCAACTCTAGGCGTAAATATAGATCATATAGCAACAATCAGACAGGCAAGACTAAGCACAGAGCCTGATCCTATGGCAGCAGCTTATATATGCGAGATGGCTGGTGCAGATGCAATAACAGTACACCTGAGAGAAGACCGCCGACATATCCAAGACAGAGATGTAAGGATTTTGAAAGATACAATTAAAACCCGCTTGAATCTTGAGATGGCAGCAACTGACGAAATGCAAAAAATTGCGCTCGAAATCATGCCTTACAGTTGTACTCTTGTTCCGGAAAAAAGGCAAGAACTCACTACAGAAGGCGGATTGGATGTAGTTTCAAATTTTGAAAAGCTCAAAAAATTCATTGCGCCACTCGTAGAAGCTGGCATAATCGTAAGTCTTTTTATCGACCCAAAAGCTGACCAAATCGAAAAAAGCCAACAAGCTGGGGCCCAATTTATTGAATTTCATACAGGCAAATATGCCGAAGCATTCAATACTTCAACCGAAAAATATGAATTTGAAAAAATAAAAAACTCCACCGAATTGGCACACGAAATCGGATTAAGAATTAATGCAGGGCATGGCCTTAATTATAATAATGTTATGCCTGTTGCCCAAATAGAACATATGGAAGAACTTAATATCGGGCACAGCATTATCTCTCGTGCAGTAATGGTGGGACTTGACAGTGCTGTTCGTGATATGAAAAGCCTTATTTCATGACAAAAATAATTTCAGTTCTCTTAATTTTTATTTTTACTTCTGTAATGCCTGCGCAAGCTGCATTATTAAATTATCAAGATTCAAATCCTAATATAAAAATTTATGCGAAAGAACTTGAACTTAAAAGCCAACTTAAAAAATACTACTCTGCTTATTATGTAAGTCTTGAAAACGAATCCAACCAAGCACTCAAAATTCTTGATGGAGAATTTGAAGGGGGCAAAAGTGGCGGAGAGGCCTATATGGAAACTCGCAGAGACGCTGACCAACTACTCCGAAATCGTGTACACAAATGGGAAGATTGGGGAATGTGGACTTTTGGCTTAGCATGGGCATTAGCCTATATTGTTGCACCTATTGAGTGGTACCATGCTATTTTTAAGAACAGAAGATCGAAAGAAGAATCTCTCATTTATTGCCAAGATAATTTCTTTAAAACGACTTTTTATCCTAACGAAAAAATGGAAAAACTTGTTCTTTTCCCCATTGAAAAACCCTTCTACCTCAGACTGACATTGAAAGATATCCATTCAGGGGGAATTTATACAATCACCAAAGAGAGTGCCGACGAAAGTTTTTAGAAGAGTACACACTGTACAAGAAGAAAAAACTAATTTTCTAACTTGTACAGCGTACTCAATTATTAATCTTTGTAAAAAAACAAACCTTACTAGCAACTTTTTTCTTTCAGTGATTATTAAACTATCAAGAGATTGAGGATTTATTCCAACTGAGAGGACAAAGAGAGAACCATGCACGACAAAATTATTGATTTTAATTTAAAGAAAAAAACTTATCTATTAAGAACGCATCCTGAATTTAAAATTCTAAAATTGAATTTTGAAAATATTCTAAAAGATATCCATTTTTTCAAAAAAAATAATAAAATAATCCTAAAATCGGAGATTTTATTTCGAAAAATGATAAGAAATACTCGTAATTATCGAAAATCCATCGCTCTTCAACAAAATTTTGTTGAAGAATTCAAGAAAATGGGATAGAATTGCATTTGAATTACAAATCAAATGAGTCAGATAGAGAGAAGTATATTTTATGAGTAAAAATTTATCCGCCAAAGAACGCATAATCCTTGCATTAGACGTTGATACGCTGGAAGAAGCAAAAGGCCTTGTACAAGAACTTAAAAATCATGTAGGAATATTCAAAGTAGGACTACAACTATTTAGCGCCGTAGGTCCTGACGTTTTCAAAATGATTCAAGAAGAAGGCGGCAAAATATATTTCGATGGTAAATACTGTGACATACCAAACACTGTAGCTCAAGCCAGCGTAAATATTGTAAAACATGGCGTTGATTTCTTAAATATCAATATATTGGGTTCATCAAAAATGATTTCCAAAACAGTCAAAGCGGTAAGAGAAACATCTAAAAAAATGGACCGGGAAAATCCTCTCATCTTAGGCGTGACACTTCTTACAAGTTATGGTCAAAGAACTTTAACCGAAGAACTTGGAATTTGCTCAAATATCGGAGATTATTCTTTAAAACTAGCTCAAATAGCCAAAGAAAACGGTCTTGATGGCGTTGTTGCAACAGCTGAAGACTCAATCAAAATTCGTGAAGCACTAGGTGATGACTTTATTATTGTTTGCCCTGCTGTTCGCCCGACTTGGTCAATCGTTGATGATCAGGTTCGTGTCGTAACTCCTGCTGATGCAATCAAAGCAAACGTTGACTATATGGTCGTCGGTCGACCAATAAGAAATGCCGAAGACAAAGTATCTGCGGCACAACTTATTATTAATGAAATCGAAGAAACTATAGCTTAAAAAGGTTTAATCTTAAAGTAATCAAAAAAATGCCTCTAATCTTATTGACGAGAGGCATTTTATATTTTTGAAACAGCTTCTAAGTTTATAACCCAAAAGCCTCTTTAATAGACTTTTCAAATGGCGGAAGCAAAATTCCTTTTTCGGTAATGATTCCTGCGATATATTTTGCAGGAGTGACATCAAACCCCGGATTGATTATTTTAACGCCTTCTGCGCAAACTCTTTCGCCATTTATGTGCGTAACTTCTTCATGGTCACGCTCTTCAATAGGAATTTCAGCCCCTGATTGAATCGAAGTATCAATAGTAGAAAGTGGTGCAGCAATATAAAATGGTACGTTATGTTCTTTCGCAACTATTGCCACGTTATAAGTACCGATTTTATTTGCTGTATCACCATTTAAAGCGATTCTGTCTGCTCCGACAATTGCCACTTGAATCATACCTTTGGACATAAAATGCCCACTCATTCCATCTGTTATAAGTGTTGTATCAATACCATCTTGAACCAATTCAAAGGTTGTAAGTCTTGCACCTTGCTGACGAGGACGGGTTTCATCGGCAAAAACTTTAATTGTTTTATCTTTTGCAAAAGCTGAACGCACAACCCCAAGAGCCGTACCATATCCGACTGTAGCCAAAGCACCAGCATTGCAGTGAGTCAAAATAGTAGCACCTTTAGGCACAATTTCCGCACCGAAATCACCCATTTTTTGGTTTATTTCGATATCTTCATTCTCAAGCCTGATGCCATTTTTGATAATTTCTTCAACAATTTCTTCGACTGAAGAAGATGTTGAATTTTGAGCTACTTCAAACTGTTTATCCACTGCCCAAGCCAAATTGACTGCTGTAGGACGAGAAGATTTAAGATATTCACAAATTACTTTTAACTTTTGTAAAAAAACTGATTTCTCAGTTTCTGATTTTAATTCCAAAGCTCCCAAAGAAACACCATGAGCACCAGATATGCCAATAGCTGGCGCACCTCTGACAATCATATCTTTAATTGCATAATACATTTGCTCTGAAGTCTCTATGTCAACGAACTCAAAACTATGAGGGATTTTAAGCTGGTCTATCATTTTCACTTTATTCACTTGCCATTCAACAGACTTTATCATTTGAGTTTTCCTTATATATATAATCACTATTCTTTTATATTATATTAAATATAAAGTTTTTTGCGTAAAAAAGCTTAAAGAATTTTACCTCAAGCTTTTAAATGTTATAATTTTAATATCAAAGAGGAATAAGGGATTTTTATAAAATTTAAATGCGTATTTTAAATATATTTTTAGTGATTTTCATTTTATTTTTAAGCACTTCAATCTTTACTTCAAAGGCTGAAGCCTTTAGTTTTAGAAAAAAAACACCCCTCCCTGTAGAACAAGCTTTGCCAGTAGAACCAGTTGCTGCTCCTATTGAAAGCTTCATCGACACAAAGAAATACGACCCTAAAGATTTAATAAAAGAATTTGATGTAGAAGGTAATAGCCTAATATCTGATGACCAAATTCTTGAAGTGATAAAAGGAAAAGTAGGAACGCCTTATAAAGTTGAAGATTTAAAAATTGACCTTCAAAATATATATAACATGGGCTATTTCACAAAAAACATTAAAGCTTTACCCACAAAAACAGCCTCCGGCGTAATTGTAAAAATAGTAGTTCAAGAAAACATCCCTATTACAGGATTCAGCATTGAAGGAAATAGTGTCTTGAATGAAAGTGAAATACGTTCTGTTGTTAATAAAAATATAGGTACACCTCAAAATATAAATGTTTTAAATGACATGATTCAACAAATAGAAGATTTATATGCGGCAAAAGGCTATTCTTTGGCACGTATCAAAAACATTCAGGATGAACCTGATGGAAATATCGAAATCAAAGTTGATGAAGGTTATATTAATGACATCAAAATAGCAGGAAATATAAAAACAAAAGATTTTGTAATCAAAAGAAATATGATGGTCAAAAGTGGCGATATTTATAATGAATTAGCTCTTGCCGATGATATAAGAAGAATTTTCGGAACAAGAGCATTTTCTGATGTCAGAAGGGTTGTTTCTCCAAGCGAAGCCGACCCTGATAAATATTCAGTAAAAATAGAAGTTGATGAAAAACGCTCAGGCTCAATATCTATGGGTGGTGGTGTCGATACAGGTGCCGGACTTTTTGGTTCTGCAGGTTTTACGGACTACAACTTTAGAGGAATGGGCCAACAGCTCGGCGTAGACTTTATGTCAGGTAGTGGTATTGTCTTCAGAAATGACAATATTTTAAGACGTGCAAGCTATCAAGCGGAAGTAAGATTTTTCGACCCTGCTTTCTTGCAATCAAAAAATTCTTTACAAGCAAAAATCTTCGGAAGAGATTATGCCAGCTGGCAAGTACCTTTGGCAACAGAGAGACACTTTGGTACCGAAATTGAAGTTATGCGCCCTCTTGAAGGTTATAAACACCTAACAGGCGGTATCACAATGGGCTTTGAAAATGTAATGGTCAAAGAAGGTGATGTGGATCAATCAAGACTAGATTTCGCTAAAAACGGAGTTGATTTTTCAAAACGTGCAAACATGCTTACGGGAGGAACGTTCATATCATTAGGACCAAAACTTATTTATGACACAAGAGATAATATGCTTGCTCCAAGGAAAGGTGTTCTTGCCTCTTTATCTGTTAAAGAATCCCTTGCTATTAGCGGAGGTTCCAGTAGTTTTGGTAAAATAGAAGGTAATATCCAAAAATATTATCCTGTAGGTGAAAAATCAACCGTTGCTCTTATGTCCAAAGTGGGGACAAATTTCCACGGTGATGCACCATACTTTGCGCAATATCATTTAGGTGGAATGCGCTCAATGAGAGGCTTCACACAAGGAGCTGCGGGAAATGGTATGGGAATGATGATGGCAACAGCAGAATTCAGAACGCCAGTTCCTTTTATGTCTAAAATCACAGAAAATACTTTCTTTAACGATATGAGACTTGTCGCATTCTTGGACGCAGGAAAAGTTATTAATCCAAATGTAGTCGACGATGTTTATAAATACCCTGGCTACGGGATTTCAACAGGTTTAGGACTTAGAATTTATATTCCTGGCTTAGGCCCAATAAAACTTGATTACGGTTATCCTTTGTCTGCTTTGGGTGGAGGACAAGCGAAAACAGGCAGATTCTTATTTGACATAGGTGAAATGTACTAATTATATATAGGAGTAAATTTATGAAAAAAATCTTGAATGTTCTTTTAGTGGCTGCATTTATTCTTTGCGCCAAAACAACAGCTTTAGCTGCCAATGACATAGGTGTTGCAGACATAACTTTGGTTTGGGACAAATATGAAAAGTCAGTCCAAATTGATAAAACTGCAGATGAAAAAGATGTTGAACTTGAAAAATTCTTACTTGAAAAAAAACGCCTTATAGCACAAGGAGCAACTCCTATTGAAAGAAAAAATCTTGAAGACAAATACGTAAAAGAATTTCAATTAAAAGTTGAAGAAACAAAAAAATGGTATGCTGCCGAGCAACAAAAACTTGAAGCTTCAATGATGGATGTTATTAAACAAATTTCAACTCAAAAAAATCTTTCAGTTGTGTTGAATAAAAAAACTGCTATTTATGGTGGTGTAGATATTACAAATGAAATTATCACAGCATTAAACCAAAAATAATGAGTTTTTTCACGCAAGAACAACTTCAAGAACACTGCGAAAAACTAAAAAATGGTGCAGTAATTGCGTTCCCTACGGATACAGTTTGGGGAATAGGTTGCCTGCCGTTTAATAAAATTGCATGCCAAAAAATTTACTCCATAAAACAACGTGATGGTGGGAAACCACTTATTTTATTAGGCGAAAAAATTGATGATTTTCTACCCTACATTCAAGAAATTCCTCCTCTAGCTAAAGAATTAGCCGAAAAATATTGGCCTGGGGCACTTACCATTATTATAAAAAAATCCACTTTACTTAACGACTATGTTTCTTCAGGAATGGATACAGTAGGGCTTCGCATTCCTAATCATCCTGTACTTTTGGAGCTTTTAAAAACCACAGGCCCACTTGCCACAACCAGTGCAAATCTGTCTGGAGAGCCCGCTGCAATGGACTTTGAGCAAACCCAAAATTATGCAGGTGACAAAGTAGATTTGATAATAAACGACTTTACAATTGCGTCACAAGGTATTGAATCTACGGTCATAATAATAGACAATGATAAATACAAAGTTTTAAGACAAGGCGCAATAAATCTATAGGAGTGATTATGTCTAAACAAAAAATCGCAATTGGCTCTGACCATGGTGGCTATGAGCTAAAGACTTACATTGAAAGATTTTTAGCTAAAAATAATTACGATTACAAAGATTTTGGGTGTTTTGACACCAGACCTGTTGACTATCCCATTATTGCAAAAGAAGTTGCAAAAGCTGTCGCAACAGGCTCTTTTTCCAAAGGAATTATTGTTTGCGGTTCAGGACTAGGTGTTTGCATTGCTGCAAATAAAGTTTCAGGCATTAGAGCCGTAACTTGTACCGATGCTTATTGTGCCAAAATGAGCCGTATGCATAACGATGCAAACATTTTAACTCTTGGCGGACGTATAGTCGGTCAGGATTTAGCTCTTGATATTATTGATGTTTGGCTCAAAACCAATTTCGAAGGCGGACGTCACCAAAGAAGAATTGACATGTTAGAAAAATAGACATATAAATTCTTGTAACAAAATGTTCCAAAGCCTAACAAACTTTTATATTTAGGATTTATTTTAAGTTAATATAGGCTGTAAATCATGATGTAAAAGGCAGAATATGAAAGTTTGTTTAGATAGAAAAATCTATACTAATTCAATACTAAATCACCCACCAAAACCTCCTTCGAAGATTTTCACGAATCGACTGGGGGCTGACAGCACGTGTTTTTCTGCAAATCTAACGAAAATAAACTATACAAAAACAGAGCAAAAAGCATGCAATTTGGCAAAGACGCTTTTTGAAGGAATGTATAGAAAAGATGGCGTAACTCCTTATTTCAATCATTGTGAATTTGTTGGAAAAAAATTAAAAGAAGCCGGTTATGATGAACATGTTGTCGCAGCCGGCTTTTTGCATGATGTAGTCGAAGACATTGAAGGATGGAATTTGCCAAGAATAGAAAAACTTTTCGGCAAAAAAGTAGCCCATCTTGTAGAAGAAGTTTCTCATAAAAATCCGAACGCTGATTGGGATACAAAACTCAAAAACTATGTTAAACATCTTAAAACAATTTCCCCCGAAGGCAGAGCAATCGCCGCCTGTGACAAAATGGCCAGCCTTCAAGATGACATTAGAGCTTTCGCAATAGAAGGGCCAAAACTATTTGATAAATTAGGCGCTACTCCTGCAAAACAACTTTTAAAACATATTACAATATATGAAATCATTATGAGTAAAAAAGCTCCTAAAGAACCAATAGCACGTGAATACAAGCAAAATATAGCTACCTATTCTAAATTCACAGCAGCAATAATTTTTGACCCCAAAAAAATTCTTAGCAAAAATAGTTTAAAAACTAATCAAATTTTTACTCTTATACGAAAATATACAAAATCATAAATTAAATATTAAGAAATTTAAACATAATTTTCAAAACCCGTAATACCCACTGTTAAAGGTCTTAAACACAAATGCATAAAACAAGTTATAAAATCAAATGTGAAATTTAGCAATTTTTTTTATGTACTGTTTTAATATAAGCATAGTTACATTAGTGAAAGAAAAAGGATTTTATTATGACAACGATATCAAATATTACTCCAGCTCCTATTGAACCTCAAGTTCCAGCTTTTAAAGGGAACACTGAACAACAAGAAGCTCCGAAGCAAAAGTCATCTATAAGTACTACCGGCTCAGCCCTTATCGGTGCAGGAATAGTAGGATTAGCCACTTTTGGATTGTATAAAACTGGTCACTTAGGAAAAATATTTGGTAAAACTAAAGAAGCAGCTGAAAAGCTAACAAAAGAAGCAACCGATGTAGCTGGAAAAGCAACAACAGAAGCCACCGGAAAAGTAACAACGGAAGCTGCTGCTGCTGCTGTTGCAAAAGCTCCAGAAGCTATTGCTCCTGTTGCAAAAGTTGTTGAAAAACTAACACCTGAACTGGCCGCACAAAAATTATTTAAAGAAAATCTCGATTTCTTGGTATATGCTGACGAAAAAAATGTACAAAAAGCTGTTGTAATAACAAAAAATGGTAAAAACGTTGAAACCAAGCTTTATAAAGCTATTCGTAATAACGAAGGTGAGATTGTCGGAGCAGAAAACAAATTTGGAAACACTACAACAACTTTCATCAATGGCAAACCTAAAAAAGAAGTAACAAAAACAGCAACTTCTAAAACAACCAAAATAAATGGTGAAACAACAACAAAATCATATGATGCAGCAACAAAAACATTAACTCTTGAAAAACCTGATGGAAGCAAAATCATAACTAAAAAACTTCCAAAAGGTCATGAAACAACTACTATAAATCCTCTGAAAGACGAGAAAACAGGCAAAGTATACGGTTCTACAACAACAGTTGAAACCAAAGAAAAAATTAAAAATGGCTCAAAAGTAACAGTAGCAGAAACTGTTAAAAAAGGTAAAAAAATTAGCACTAATAGCAAAACAGTTGAAACTACAACTAATAAAGCTGGTGTAGTATCAGAAATAACAACCGATAACGTAAAAGGCACTAAAATCTTCAAAAAAGATGGAGCTGTAGAAGCTATCGAATTGTCTGCCTCTAAAAAAATCAACGTATCTAAAGAAGGCGTTCTGACTTACACTGATGGTGCCAGCACAAGATTCTTCAAAAAAGATGGCGATACTGTGACAGAATTCGCTAACAAAAAATGTGAAGCCAAAGATACGGTTAAAACTCTTTATTCTGCAGAAAATGAAAAAACAGGCAAAGTTGAATACTTCGAAAAAGCCGTTAGAAAAAATGCTCCTGAAGCTGATTTGACAGGTGATTCTCTAGACATCTTCAAAACTGTAACTACAGCTATCTAAATAATAAAATCCGAAACTAATAAAACTAAAAAAAGCGAGCTGAAAAGCTCGTTTTTTTGTGTCTGAAATATTAAAAATCCAAAAACAGTTGTAATCCCTCCTTTATTTTGTAAAATTAACCTATGGCGTACACAAATGAAGGAGTTTTTTGATGAAAAAATCTGTAAAAGACCTAACAAATATTAAAGGCCAACGTGCATTAGTTCGTGTTGATATGAACGTGCCTTTGGATGCTGACAAAAATGTTACTGACGATACTAGAATCAGAGCGATTCTTCCAACGGTAGAATTCTTGAGCGCTGCTGGAGCAAAAGTTATTTTGGTTGCCCACCTTGGACGTCCAAAAGGCGATAACAACGCTGATTTAACCCTTGACCCTGTTGCTAAAAGACTTTCTGAACTTCTAAAAGCACCTGTATTGAAATTGAATGATTCAATCGGCGATGAAGTTAAAACACAACTTGCAACAATGAAAGATGGCGATGTAGCTTTGCTTGAAAATATTCGTTTCTACCCTGAAGAAACTAAAAATGACCCTGAATTTGCAAAAAAACTTGCAGAATTAGCTGATTTTTATGTAAATGATGCTTTTGGAGCCGCTCATAGAGGACATGCTTCAACTGAAGGCGTTGCTCACATACTATCACCTGCTGTTTCAGGACTTTTGATGGAAAAAGAACTTTCTTCTCTTGGAGAATTGCTTCAAAATCCTCAAAGACCTTTTACTGCAATCGTTGGTGGAAGTAAAGTTTCTACAAAAATCGGCGTAATCGAAAATTTAATCGACAAAGTTGATAACATCGTTCTTGGCGGCGGCATGACATACACTTTCAAAAAAGCTGCAGGCGGAAAAATCGGCGGTTCAATCTGCGAAAATGATAAACTTGATTTCGCAAATGAATTAGTCGCAAAGGCAAAAGCAAAAGGCGTTAATTTGATTATTGCAGAAGATGTTCTTATAGCTGACGATTTTAGCCAAAATGCCAATGTGAAATTCTGTCAATCAGACGAAATTCCAGATGGCTGGGAAGGCGTTGATGCTGGCCCTAAAGCAATCAAGGAAATCTCAGATGTCATTTTAAAATCTAAAACAATTCTTTGGAACGGCCCTGTCGGTGCTTTTGAAACTGACAAATTTGAAGCAGGAACAAAAGCAGTTGCCTTGGCAGTAGCAGAAGCTACTAAAAATGGTGCTAAAAGCGTTCTAGGCGGTGGTGATACTGTTGCCGCTGTTGAAAAATTCAAACTTGATAGAGATTCTTTCTCTCACATTTCAACAGGTGGCGGTGCCAGCTTAGAATTTATCGAAGGCAAAACACTTCCAGGCGTTGCAGCTTTAGATGACAAATAAAATTCTTTATTGAATTATAAAAAAAGGAAGCCCGAAAAGCTTCCTTTTTTTTGTTTAATTTTCAATCAAACTATTTTAACATTGGCTGAACGTAAACTCGTTTCGCCAGTTCTTGATCCATAAAGAACAATGCTGCGCCTTCTGCTTTTGTAAGTTTTAATTTGCTCAAAACATCAGCAGCTGTAGCTTCTTCTTCAACTTGTTCATCTATAAACCACTTGAAGAATGATGCTGTCGCATGATCATTTTCTTCTAATGCAACCGTTAATATATTATTTATTCTTGATGAAATATATTGCTCGTGCTTAAAAGTTTCTTCAAAAATATCTATAACATTTTTCCAATCTAATGGTGGTTTTTCGATTGTGTCTAAAACGACTCTGCCGTTGCGTTCAATCAAATAATTGAACATAAAATCAGCGTGGCTGAGTTCTTCTTTAGCTTGAATTTTAAGCCAATTTGCGAAGCCTGCCAAACCAAGATTTGCACAATATGATGACATTGCTAAGTACAAATATGAAGAATACATTTCTGCATTTATTTGTTCATTTATTATTTTTTCGATTTTCTGATTAACCATTTTATTTCTCCTTTAAAATTTCTATTTAAATTATAATACTCGATTTTTTTATTGACGTCTATTAGACTAAAAATCTTAATATTTAACGAGCTTAAGGACTTCTTTATTAAGAAATAGTAGACTTTAAGGCTATTTTAAAAAATTAGCATTTTAGTGAATTAATTAAACTACCCAGCTTGGTATTATACAAGTATCGATTTTCAATAGAGGAGATCTATGCATATGAGTACTGATATCTACAAAAATATAAGCGACAGAGCTTATTTCAAACATATTGAGCACCCGGAATTTGATTCACAAAGAAACTGGGCTGATGCCACAAGAGAAGAACTTATTGAACAAAAAATAAGAGATGAAGCCTATCTTCTCCATATGCATACCAATGGTGATGCGGCGGCTGATTATTTGCAGGCAAAAGAATTTGTAAATCAAAGACTTAAATTGCTAGCATATTATCTTCACGAAAGAGAATATAGCAAAAAACCTCAAGAAAACTGGATAAATGCAGAAAATATGTATATAGAAAATTTTTAAACGCAAGTTCAGCCGCGTTGACGAGTGGACTTGCGTGAACGACAACGCTCCTTGCTGAGTTGAGTTTTGAGAAATCAAAAACTTAACAAAAAGCAAGGGGTGAAGTCGTAAAATATTCCAAAAATATAGAAGGATTTAAAATTATGAGCAAAAAATTAAAAATTACTGAAGAACCGAAAATTTTCTACAACAAAAATAAAACCTCCAAAGACTTGAGTTTATTAGACTCTAGCCATTATAACAAACTCCTCCTCAATGCCCCCATCAAAAAAAGTAAAATTGTAAAAAAACACTCTTAAAAGATATTTGAAGAGTCCAAAATTCCAATTTTGAGACTTTTCAGATATCGACCTTGCAAAAGGAAAAGACGGCTAAAATATACATTTTGGCCGTCTTTTAATTGCTGAAGATATTTTTTTGTTAACAATTCTCCCCAACTTTTTATTATGCTATAATTTAAAAAACAAGCACCTAGGGGGAGAGACAATTATGCTAAAGCCAGATGAATCCTTGAAAAAATTGATTGAAGGAAATAAAAGATTTGTAAACGGTGAAGCATCGCAAGCACGCACTTGCCATGAACATCGTAAAAATATAATAAATAAACAAGAGCCTTTTGCTGTTGTAATCACTTGCTCAGATTCAAGAGTTTGCCCTGAAATCATTATGGATTGCGGGTTAGGCGATATATTTGTGGTAAGAGTCGCCGCAGGAGCCTTGAACCCTGATTTGCTCGGAACGATAGAATATGCCGTTTTGGCTCTTAACGTAAAATTGATTTTGATGTTGGGACATGACAATTGTGGAGTTATGGAATGTATCTTAAGAGATAAAGCTGATTTATCAAAAGATATAAAAAAACTTTGTGACCATGTAAGCAGAAACTTTACTGAAGAAGAAAAACAGACCCTAAGCGCCTCAGAAGGTGTAAAAGTTGCAACTTTAGAAGATGTAAAATTGCTGAAAAAAATCCCCGTATTAAGGCAAAAAATTAGAGCAAAGGAACTAAAAATCCTTCCAGCTCACTATAATTTTTATACGAATGAAGTTGAACTTTTATAAGAATATATCGAAAAAGTCCAAAATTTTAATTTCCAGGATTTTCTCTACTTTTTTAGTAGCCTTAACTTTTTGTAATAATTAAATTGTCTTTAGGCTTTGATTGCGCTATTCTTGATTAAGAACAACCTCTATAAGGTCTTCAAAATAATAAAAGAATGCACACTCTTATTGGCTTTCGATGGAAGAAGGATTTTTATGAACTCAAAATTAGAAAACAGTTATATCGATATATCTCAATCAAAAAATGTTGCTGATATGGTTTTTTCTCTGGGCAAAAGTCTTGAAACAGGTCTTTTTAGCGAAAGGAAAATCATTCTTGATTTAGGCGAAATAGACTTGGAACGTCCACAATTATTGGGGCTGAAATCTCTAGTTCTTGGCGTAGGTTCTGAATTGGCATTTGTCCAAAGTTCCAGTCCTACAACAAAATTAGCCGCATTAGAAATGGGAATTCAAGTAGTTGATGAAAAAGCTGAAGAAAATAAAGCTGAAAACAGAGCTGAAATGATTAAAGAAATTGTCAATAATTCTTCTGACGTTATTGCTGATATTATCTCTCAAAATGAAGCTATGTATGGCACTCTTTCTGCAAACCAAGAAGCTTTGCATGAACATGAAGAACTTTTGGACAACTTACTTCCAGAACTTAAAGATGTGGCAAAAGACCTAGAGGATAAATTTTCTGACAACGTTTTGAGCAAAATGCAATATATTGAACTTGAGCCAAATTTATATGAAGAAAAAAAAGAAATTATAGAACCAATCAAAGACGATACACCCATTGAAATCTTTGAAAAAACAATTGAAGAACCAGAAATTGAAGAAGAACCTAAAAAAGAATTTATTTTAGATGAAACAGCTAAAGACCAAATCATCGGCGATACCGTATATATCAAACAAACTCTTAGATCAGGACAAGTTGTAAATTTTGATGGCAATGTTGTTTTAATCGGAGATTGCCATAGCGGTTCAGAGATTGTGGCCTCTGGAGATATCACAATTTGGGGAATCCTCGAAGGTATCGCGCAAGCAGGTACAAAAGGTAATGAAAATGCAGTTATCAGAGCTTTAAAAATAGATGCAATCCAACTTCGTATTGCAGGATTTTTCGCAAGACGCCCTGATAGAGCAAATATTGACTTTGTTGAAAAAACAGACACATTCACACCGGAAGAAGCACGAGTGCGAGATGGTGGAATATTTATTTATACATTGAACACTGAAAAGCAGATTTAGGAGGAATAATGGAAGGTCGCGTAATAGTAGTTACATCAGGCAAAGGCGGCGTAGGTAAGACTACAACGAGTGCCAATATCGGTACTGCACTTGCAAAACTTGGACATAAAGTCGCATTAATTGATACAGATATAGGTCTTAGAAATCTTGACCTTTTAATGGGGTTAGAAAATCGCATCGTGTACACTTTAGTCGATGTTGTCGAAGGAAATTGCAAACTTAAACAAGCATTGGTAAAAGACAAAAAAAACCCGAATTTGGTTTTGCTTGCAGCCGCTCAAACACGTGATAAATCAGCGGTTAGCGTTGAACAAATGCAAGACGTTTGTAAAGAATTAAAGAAAAAATACGATTTTATAATCTTGGATTCCCCTGCTGGTATCGAACAAGGCTTCCAAAATGCAATAGCAGGCGCTTCTGAAGCTATCGTAGTTGCAACACCTGAAATGTCTTCTGTCAGAGATGCTGATAGAATTATCGGGCTTTTAGAGGCAAAAGAAGAAGTGAAATCTTACAAATTAATACTAAATCGTGTCCGCTCAAATATGATAGAATCAAATGACATGATGAGCGTTGAAGATGTTGTAGATATCTTATCTATAAACCTTCTTGGAATAATTCCTGAAGATACAGCGGTAATAACAAGCACCAACAAAGGTGAACCTGTTGTGCATGATGAAAAAGCAAAATCAGGACAGGCTTATATGAATATTGCAAGAAGAATAATTGGCGAAGATGTTCCGTTTATGGACTTGAGCGAGCCTAAAAACTGGCTTCAAAAAATTAAAAGTCTATTCGTGACTAAGAAGTAGGGGGTTGCAAAATGAAATCATTATTAAGCGATATATTTAACGAACTTAAAAACAAATATAAACAATTCTTATCTACAACAATGGAAAGTGCTGATTCGACAAAAGAAACAGCTACAAACCGTCTTAGATTTGTATTGATGCACGATAGAACAAATCTTTCTCCAGAAACTATGGAAAAAATGAGAGATGAACTTATTGATGTAATCTCAAAATATGTTGTTATAGATACAGAAGCTCTTGACTTAAATCTTGCGGCAGAAGGCGATTCTATTGCACTTTTGGCAAGTATTCCTATCTTGAGAGCAAAAACAAAAGAAGAACAAGAAGAAGCAATTTTAGAACTCGAAAAGAAAAGGCTCGCTAAAGCTCAAGAAATCGAAGAAGTTGAACTCTTGGATGAAGAATCTGACGAAGAAGAAACTGAAGCTGAAACAAACGAAACTGAAGAAGAAGTTTCAGCAGAAGAGACAACGACTATTGATGAAGTTGAAGAAACAGTAGAAACTGAATCTAAAAAGAAAAAATAACTTTAGGCTATATAATAAATAAAAAACGTAGGCATAAACCTACGTTTTTTATTGTCAAAATTTAACGAGGTAACTCTTTAAGACTAGGTGTTCCAGCCCATGGAGTCATCGCCAAAAACTTTAAATATTCCTTGCGTAAAGGATGCTTGCAAGCATCAACCCAAGGTTTGTGCACATCTGTATAATGCAAAATACCAGGGTCTGTCGTCGCTTCAGAAATTTCTTGGTCCGTATAATTATTTCTCAAATTATTTTCAATATAAATACGCCCATTTGCATTCCAGCGCAAGTGCAAATACTTACATTTACCTAAGAAAACACCATTCAAAATATCTTGATCTTGAAGCCTTATTATCTCTCTATTTTCTTCCAAATACCTAAAACATTCTTTTTCAAAATCGAATTTTCGCAATTCTTTAAGGTTTAACAGCAATATTCCCGAATTAAAATAAATATGCGAAGCAGGAAATTTCATTCTTTCTGACTGATGGATACTTCCTTCGTCCTCGACAACTGCCGCCATATTATCGCCTAAGTCCGTAAAAAACATCTCTTTGAGATCTTTCATCACAACAGTATCACAATCCAAATACAAAGCCCTATCAATGTTTTCAGGCAATAATGCAGGGATTTTAAACCGATAAAAAGCCGCCAAGGAAATATAAAATCTATTCAAGGGACAACCGTCAAATTCATCGGGATTAATTTTGTAAAACTCAAGATTAAAACCTTTGATTTTTTTTAGCTCAAGCAATTTTTGCTTATTTTCCTCAGTGATTCCACCGTCCAATATATGAAAATTGTAATTATTATCTGCGTCTCCATTACACAAAATCGAAGTAATCGATGTTCCTAAATGGCGAGCGTAATTGTCATCTGCGGAAAAACAAATATTTAAACTATCCAAAATACCCTCTATTCTATAATCTTAGCTGATTTGCTTGCAATATTTTAAGATTATAACATCAAGCACTGTTTCGTGTAAAATAGAGATATTAATTTCTGAAAGGCAATACGGTGTTAAAAAGTTTAAGCCCAAGTTTAAGCCCAAAACAAGTCGAATGCGTAAGCACAATCACAGGCCCAATTATGGTTCTGGCAGGCCCTGGAACAGGCAAAACTTTTACGGTAATTCAACGACTCAAATATATGCTTTCAGAAAAAAATATCTCACCTGAAAGCATCTTATGCCTTACTTTTTCTGAAACCGCAGCAAGAGAAATGCAAGAACGACTCTCCAATGAAGTCGGGGAATTAGCTTTAGGTATTACAATCAGCACTTATCACTCGTTTTGCAACGAAATAATCTCCAAATACCCTTCATACTTTGAGATGGCTGAAGGTGTTGATTTGGTCGATGAAATCACCAAATACCGCATAATGCGTGAGATTTTCGAAACCATAAATCCTGAATTTTTGAGAACAGAAAAAGGCGACATTTATTACTACATCAAGCCTGCAATTTCAGCAGTCAGCGAAATCAAAAAAACACGTACGACAAAAGAAAAGTATTTTGAAATTTTAGAAACCTCATTAACCTTTGGTGGCGGGCTCAAAGAAGCCATTGAAGAAAAGGAAGAAAGAGAATATAACAAGAAAAAAGTTACACAAAAAATACTCAAATCTATCGAATCTTTTCAAAAAAATATCAATAAAGCCAAAAATATATGGCAAATTTTCGAAGTTTATTCAAAAGTTTTAAAAGAAAAAAATTACATCGATTTTGACGATATGATAAATTTTGTCCTCGATACTTTTGAGCAAAAGCCTGAATTTTTACAAAAAATAGCTTCAAAATACCAATATTTTTTGGTTGATGAATACCAAGATACCAATTTTGCTCAAAACCAGCTTGTCTTCAAACTTTCAGAAGGTTCTAAAAGCAATAATGTTTATGTAGTTGGAGATGATGACCAAATTATTTATGGCTTCCAAGGTGCGCAAAGTGACAACTTGGAAAAATTCTTAAGACATTATCCTGAAGCAAAAGTTATTTGTCTTGAGAATAATTTTCGCTCCACGCAAAATATCTTAGACTTAAGCTATGAGGTCATTTCACAAGACACATCCAGAATTGAATTCAATTCCGAATTTTCAAAATTTAGCATTTCAAAAAAACTGACTTCAAAAAATGAAACTTTAAAAAACTTAAATTCCAAAATAAATCTTTTTGGTTTTTGCGAAAATACACAAGAAAAGAATTTTATCGTGGCAGAAATTGAAAAAATCATCAACTCTAATGACTGTCCTCAAAAAAACGGCGTAAAAAAACTTTCTGAAATTGCCATTTTGGTTAAACAAAATGCTGCCGCAAAAGAATTTATGGACTTGCTCAAACTAAAAGGAATTCCTTCTCAACTCACTAAAAACAAGCATATTTTTGAAATAGAATCTTCTATTGTGGCTGTTTTTTATCTAAAAGCTCTTTGCAATCCCGAACTGCATTCAGACAAATTATTTGCAATTCCGATGTGCCATCCTTTTAACTTCAATCCCTATGATTACAGTTTTGTACTCGAAAAAAACCGAGCCGATAAAGATTTGAATTTCATATCTGCAATCAAACAAAACCTTGATTATGACTGGAAAGAACCAAAAAAAATTAAAAAATTTATTGCAACTTATGAGGAATTAAAAGAAAAAGTTTCAAAATCAGATTTAAAACTTTTCATAAAAGACGTTTTAGAAAAAACAGGAGTTTTAGAGTTTTACACTAACTCCGAAATTGATACCGAAGACAATATAAATGCCCTTGAAAAACTATTGCAGGAAGCTCAGAAATTTCAAAAAATACATAAATCAATTTTCTTAAACGAATTTCTTGAGCACCTTGATATAGCTTACCAAAATGAGCTGTCTATCGAAATAGCCAAAGATGAATCCAAGCAAAATGCAATTCAATTAATGAGCTTGCATGGCTCAAAAGGACAAGAATTTGAGTATGTTTTCATTCCCGAATTATGCGCAAAAAAATGGGAAAAATATAACAATCCTGAACAATTGAAAGTTCCTGCCGACAAAACTGCTTTTGAAAAAAAATCTGAACAATTAAGACTACTCTTTGTCGGAATGACAAGGGCGAAACACAAGTTATATATAAGTTTTCCCAACTTAATAAATGAAAGACCTCACGAATTAACTGAATATATTGAAGCTATTTCTTCTCAAAATTCTTTAATTCATTCACAGATTTTCACTCCGGAAAATGGTTTTATGAAAGAAGAAGGCGTAGCCGAAATAAAACTGAAGTTTGACTATAAAATACATCTTGGAGAAGAGCTGAAAGAAGAAATTAAAAATTTGAAATTGAGTCCAAGCTCAATAGCTACCTACGAAAAATGCCCTCGTCAATTTTTGTATTCGAATGTTTATAGAATTCCATCAAAACAATTTGATACCAAAGAAATGAATTATGGAAATGCAATCCATAAAACTCTTGAAGAAGCTTCGAAAAGTGAGAATTGCAAATCATTGGGTGAATTTTTGGCTTTATTTGAAAAAAATCTTACAAAAATGGAAATAAAAAACTCCTTAGTTGAAGAAAATTTGCTTACCAGAGGTCAAAATGCTTTAAAAGAATTTTATCCTCATTTTGTTCCCGAAAAAATTATAGAGGCTGAATATTCACTAGGAACAATCGAGCTCGATGGCATAAAACTCACAGGAAAAATTGATAGAATCGAAAATAATGATGGAACTTATACTCTTTGGGATTACAAAACAGGTAAATCTCTAGGCGCTGGAAAAATGGCCTACGATAAGCATATTGACCAAATAAGGTTTTATAAATTAGCTTTTGAAGCAAAAAATAAAGGTGCAAAAGTCTCTCATGTCGGAATAATTTATGTTGAAGACTTTGAAAGAAATTACATTCAAGAAGTTTGCGAAGAAGATGATATTTTGATTAAAGAAAAAATATTAGAGACTTACACAAAAATTCAAAATCTGGAATTTGAAGCCCTTTGCAATAAACAATCTACTGATATTTGCAAAAGATGCAACTATAAACTTTTATGCAAAATAAATGTTATTTAATTCATATTCAAATATTTAAATGTTAATAATCCGTAATAATTAAGCTGAAAATAAGACACTTTTTGGCTCTAGACGGTTTTTATTATAATGAACAAGTTTTTTTATATGGGTAAGGTTAATGTTGGAAAATCAAAGTTTGAATAATCAAATATATTATCCTCAAAGGCAAAATCAAAAACAGCCCGCATTTAAAGCTGCTAATTCACCTAGAGCAAACCAAGAAACATCTTATGGCGGTGCTAAAGAAGTTGCAAAAAATAACACCAATGCAGGATATGTTGCAAGCAAATTTGATGTAATGAAACACCCTTGGCTTTTACTTCAAAATGCCTGCCTAGGTCTTCTTACAGCTATAGGGATTACTCAACTCGGTGAATATCTTGTAAAAGGTAATCTGAAAAAATTAGCCCCTGAAGTTTCTCATTCTGAAGCACTAGAAAACGCTCCATTATTCAAATTGGGCAAAAAAATAGACGGATTTATTGAAAAAACTCCTTTTTTAAAAAATTCATTAACAAAAATGAGCGAATTGAAACAAAAAATAGCTAAATCACCAAAATCTCAAGCCGTTCAAGAAATTTCTCAAAAATATAAAGATGGCTCAAAAGTACAATGGTCAATGGGAAAATTCTATGAAGAAGGAAAAGGAGCTGAAGCGCTTGATGAATTCGTAGAATTCTTACAAAAAGCCCCTGAAGGTACTTTTACTGATAAAAAAACAAAAGACTTTGTAGATGATGTCCTAAAAGATGTCAAAGACGAAAAATTATCAAAAGCTCAAGCCGGCAGAAAAATAGTTGAAGCCGGACATCTTGATGGAATTTCTGCAAAACATTTAACTGAAGTTAAACTCGGAGAAAGCCATGGATTTGGAGCTCTTATCGATAAACTTTTTGGAACAACTCCAAATTTAAATTCTTCTTTAGCAAAAGCAAAATTCTTTAACGATAAAACAAAAGGCTTAGGCCCCGTTTCAAAAGCTTTCAACAAAATCTCATTAATGATGATGGAAGGTACTGGCGGCGGTCTGCTTGGCGGAAAAATGGCAATGGTAATGAGCGTATTCGGCTTAATTTCAGCTTTCAATGCCTGCTCAAAAGCAATGGTTGCCAAAAAAGAAAAACAAAAACAACTTGCTCAAGGGAATTTGACTCCTGAGCAAATGAAAGAAGTTAATAAAAAACCTTGGTCTGGTGAAATGACATCTGCATTTATGGAAGACTTCGCAGGATTCACTTTGGGCGGTTATTTAATGACATTCCCAATCGGTGTTGCCCTCAATAAATCTCTTGGTCTTGCAAACTTAGGCCGTGATGGCAAAGCCATTCAAAAAGCTGCTGACAAAATGGGTGTAAACGGTAACGACAAGCTTTATCAAAGAAGTATAATGAAATACAATGAAGCTCTAAAGCACGATAAAATGGCAAGAGAATATATCCAATACCTAAATGGTAATGGTGGCCTTTCTCTTATGACAAGAATTAAAAAAGCTGTAGGGCTTACCAGCGATGCTGCTATAAAAGCTAAAATGATTGAAAAATTGAAACTGGATATTCCTGCCGATGCTTCAAAAAGCACCTTAATGCGTGCTCTAAAAGAAAAAACTAAAGATGGCAAATGGTTCAATGAAACAAGATCAATGCTTAAAGAAACAGGTAAAAGCCATTTGACATTGAATTCTATATTCACTGAAACAAAATTCAACAAAGGCTCTTTCAATCAAAGACTCAAAAAATATGCAATCCAAAAACCTCTTGAAATAATCTCTAAAATTCTTGGACCTGATAAATTCTTGATGTACAAACACAATGCAGGTTTCACAAATTCATTCAGACGTATGCTTGATGTGGGCGGCGGTGTAGGCAGAATTGTCCTTGTCGGAATGGTGCTTACAGTTCCTTTCAGGAATGCCTTTATGAAAATTTCTCACAGTATTTTTGGAAAACCATCTTTCTCACAATATGATGAAGTAAAAGGTGCTTACGAAGATAAAGAAGAAAAAGGACCTGATAAAATTGCACCGAAAGAAGTATTGCAACCAATTCCAATTAAAAACGAATTCAAAAAAATAAAACTTCCTCAGCAAACTGCAATGCAAATGCTTCAAGATGCTGAAGCTAAAGAAACAGCTCCGAAACCTGCTTATCAGCAACAAATATCAGTTTCTAATCCATATCAAAATCAAATAAAACCACAGGATGATTATTCATACGTTCCAAAAAATGAAATTCAAATAGAAGATGAATTATCGAATCATCCAGTCAGAAAATTAGACACTTATAAATATGTTCCGCATTCTAACTAGGTAACTCTGGCGTTTTCTTCGGAGGAATAAGGTACTTTGCATTGCCTGCTTCTTTTAGAATATCACCCAACTCTATCGAAGCATTAATTTTGATATCATCAATAATGTCTTTAGCTGCTACTTTGTTATAATAAGAGTTCGCAAAATTTGTTTCAAGTTGTTTTTCAGAAATGTCCACTTGATCTACAGCTTGTTCAAAAACATCTTTTTTTAACTGCCCACTTTTAATAAATTCTGCTGTAGGTTTAATAGCTTTATCATCAGACTTAATAGCCTGCATTAAAAGACCTGTGATTTCTTTAAATACAGGTGCATTAACAATTCCGTTAACTAGCGGAGCGCCATTTACAGAAATTGCAGAATTATAAATAGGATTATCTGAACCCCTCATAGATTGAATATGCAAAGTATCTGTTTCTTTTAAGCCCGGAATAAATTTTTGAGCTTTTTCAAGATCTTTTGTACCTTCATTATCAAGGTGCATACTGACTTTTACGCAATTCCAAACCAGTCCGTTGTCTCCAATCATCCTAGGAAAAGAAGCGCTCATATTTTTTATACTTCCAAAATTAACAGTCATCAATTGTCTCCTTGCCAAAAAATTAAAAAAGGTTATAAACAATCATAAACTACTAAGGAAAATTTATTACAAATGTAATAAAAAAATTTACATTTATTTAAAAAACCGCCCTGAAATCAAGAGCGGTTTTTTAAAAGTGTTTTTAACTAATTAGCAACAGCAGCAATTACGCTCCAATTTTAAAGTCTGTGTAGTAATATCACAAACTTCAGTTGGTCCATAATACTGAATTGCGCCAGTGAAGATGTATTCATCATTCAAAGCCCAGTTTTCTCTGTTGTTTTGAAGTTTTTTGAAAACAGGTCCGTTCAAATCAACAAGAGCTTTTTGGATAACAGGTTTCATATGCCCATGACGTTTTTCCATATTCATCATCATAGTCAAAGGAACACCACCCGCAATCCACTCACTCGCCGGAGCTGTAAGATTGCAAACTGATGACAAGTAACCAGACAAACCGAATTGAATCAAAGCAAATGCATTGTAGCCAAGTGAATAGCAATAATCCGCATCAAAGTTTGATGGGAATGCACATCTGCCTTCGTAACCGAAGAAGTGTGTCAAAGCTGAGAATTTAGCATGGCCTTTTACTTTTGCAGCAACCATCTCGGCTAACATTTTTTCTGTTTCAATTCTTGAAACTTGAACATTTCCGTGTGGATCTCTATCCATCAACAATTGGTCTTGAATATCCAAAGGCAATGAAGCAAAGACTTTCGCATCATCTGCATCGATATTTTTGATAACATAATTAATTTTATCGCACTGATTTAAGCAATCAAAGCCTTCAGCATGAGCCAAAGAATCATTCAAATTAGCAATCATAGATTTCATTTCAGGGATGAACTCAATCAAACCTTCAGGAATCAAAGCCACACCGAAGTGTTTGCCTGCTTTTGCACGTCTGATAACGATATCAGCCATATAATCAACAATTTCAGCCAAGGAAGTTTTGTTTTCTGCAACTTCTTCTGAAATCAAAGTGATATTTGGTTGAGTCTGAAGAGCTGCTTCAAGCGCCACGTGAGTAGCTGAACGACCCATCAATTTGATAAAGTGCCAGTATTTTTTTGCAGAATTTGCATCACGCATAATGTTTGAAATCAACTCTGCATAAGTTTTTGTAGCTGTATCAAAACCGAAAGAAATTTCGATTTGTTCATTTTTCAAATCGCCATCGATTGTTTTTGGGCAACCAATAACTTGAATTCCAGCTTTATTCGCTTGAAAGAATTCGCCTAGCAAAGCTGCATTTGTATTTGAATCATCGCCACCGATGACTACAACTGCTGAAATATTTAAGTTTTTGCAAGTATCCCAAGCTTGTTCAAAATGTGCTTGAGATTCAAGCTTGTCACGGCCTGAACCGATGATATCGAATCCGCCTGTATTGCGGTATTCATCGATAAAACTGTCTGTAAATTCAATGTATTTTGAATTCATAATTCCTGCCGGGCCACCCAAAAAACCAAAAAGTTTGTTTTCTGAATTAGCTTCTTTCAAAGCATCATAAAGTCCTGCAATTACGTTATGTCCACCAGGTGCTTGTCCGCCTGAAAGTATAACTCCAACATTACGTTTTTCTAGCGATACATTACCTTGAGATTCTTTGAATGTAACGATAGGTTCGCCGAATGAATTCGGGAAAAGTTTTTCTATTTCTGCTGAATCCGAGATGGCAGAAGTTTTTTTGCCTTCTTCGATATTGATGTTTTTAATGCCTGCCGCCAAAACCTGAGGTAATTTCGGTTGGTATTGCAATCTTTCTTTATGCAATGGAGAAAGTTCTTTTGTCATTTCTTTTTCCTCTATTTTTACTACACCTTTATCTTGATTTTATCATCAAAACAAAAAGTATTGAAGTTAAAGAAATGTAAATATCTTACTTAGTCCCCCTATGACTGAAGTTGTTCAACATCAAAATATTTTTGGTATTTCATAACATTTTTGATGTACAAATTCTTATCAGGTGTTGCTGTTTTATTTGTAATTTCCTCTTTTTTACCTTGCCATAAATATAAAAGAGCCTCTTGCATACTAATATTTTTGTCATTCATTATAGATTTGATACTAGGCAACTCATTTTTATACATATTAGCCAAAGCAATAACAGTTGCTAATGCAGACTTATCTGGTTTATTAACATTGTCACTATTAATGCCATAATCTTTTAATTGTTTTTTAACATCATCGTTATAAGCATCAATTTTCATTTGAGTAAGACCTCTTGAATTTACTGATTTGTTACCGGAAAAAAACTTTCCTACAGAAACAGTCCAGGCGGTATAAGGATTTTCTTTAACCCAATATTTGGAGCTTCTTCCAAAATCAGTTTCCTGCCCAGCAATTCCTACCGCCAACTGAGCTAAATCATTGTAAGTATCATTATCAATGTGCAACTTTTTACTTAAATCCTCTTTTTTCTCACAAAGTGCTTTTGTGAAATCCGTCATTTCAGACAAATTGCCCTTTTTAGGTTTAATGACTATCGGATTGATGGTAGAATTCACCTTAGATGTCAGAAGCTTGCCGTCATAAACCTTTTGGGTCAAGTTTAATTGGCCATTTTTAACACTTATATAATTATTATCTTCCTCAGGGAGAATATAAACTTTTGAGCCTTCTGACACCTTCAATTTAGCCAATTCTTCAAAATCTTTTTTACGAAGATTTATACATCCATTTGACATTCTATTATCTTCAAGATTGCCATTGCCTAATAATCCATAACGCCCAGGTAGCTCATTTGGTATTTGGTGAATAGCAACACCAGTTGCTCCTTTATCTGTAGTCATCTGGAATATATTTTTGCCATAATGCCCAGAATACGCATCTCTACCATTGCCACGATAATCTATTGTGTATACTCCGGCAGAAGTAGAAGCAAGAATATGATGGCCTTCAAGTTTTCTTCTTACTTCATCGCCTTTTACTTTACCAAGGCCTGATTCAAATGTTTTTAGCAAATCTCCTTTTGCAGAATATACATTAAGCTTGCAGGATTTTTTATCTACAATGACATAGTTTTCCGTATTCTTATCGGCATTTTGTTTGTGCCATTCAATAACTTTTTGTTCATCATTTCCTAGAGAATTGATTTTTTCATATTTTTTTTGAATAACATCCCAAGATTCACTTTTCTTCTCTGGAGTTTTGATAGAATCTTTGGCAACTTGATTATTTATTTTGGTGGAATCAAAAAATGACCTTGCCACTTTTGTACTATCTATTGGCGCTACACCACTAATTTTGAGCAAAGAGTCCATCTTTGATTTTTTGTCATCTCCAAGACCATTATTTATTTTATATGTTGCTTCTTGCTTATTTACTGGTACTTTTATTGACTCTCCTATACGACTGAATTTTTTACCGAATTCATCAACAGACTTACATCCATTTATTTGGGCCAATTTATTCATTTCTTTTACTATATCTTGACTTGAAGGTTTTTTACCTTCTTTTGCAAGATTATTTGCTGCAATTTTCCAGGGCGAATCACCAGATTTTATTGGGATAGAACCCTCTTCTGCTGATGTTGAAACCTTTTGCTTAACTTCTGATTTCACTTCATTCTTGTCAGCAGTATTCATGCTTATCGTTTTGCCCGAAATGAATTTTTTACCAAATTCATCAACTGACTTACATCCATTTAATTTCGCAAGACGATCCATTTCCTTTGCTATTTCTTGATTAGAGGGTTTTTTACCTTCTTTTGCCAAAAGGTTAGCAGCAAGCTTCCAAGCGGTCTCGCCTTTTTGAACATTAATCTTTATAGATGATCCTAAATCTGGGGTCATAAAAATATCCTCTATTCTTTTCTCTCTTTTATATATAAAAACGATATACTCACAATTATTGTTATTTTATGCCTCATGAATGTTAACAAATTTTAATATTTAGATAAAACTGCCTTTAATGTTATTTTTCACTAAATATATTGATTAATAGTTATATTTAAGCTATAAAAAAGGGGTATAAAAAAATAACTTAAAAAGGAGTTTTTATTATGGCAAAGAAAGTTGCAATTAACGGCTTTGGACGTATTGGACGTAATACACTTAGAGCTGCTATTAATGAAGGTATTTATGACAAAGTTGATTACGTAGCAATCAACGATCCTGGTTTGAAACTTAAAGATGCTGCTCATATTTTCAAATATGACTCAGTAATGGGCAGATTCAACGGAACAGTTGAAGTTGCTGAAGATGGCTTAGTAATCAACGGCAAAAAAATCTTGTTCTTCGCAGAAAAAGATCCTGCTGTATTACCTTGGGCTAAACTAGGTATCGATATCGTAATCGAATCAACTGGTTTCTATACAGACGCTAACAAAGCAAAAGCTCACATCGAAGCTGGCGCTAAAAAAGTTATCATCTCAGCTCCTGCTAAAAACGAAGATATCACTATCGTTTTAGGCGTTAACGAAGAAAAATATGATTCAAGCATTCACAACGTAATTTCAATGGCATCTTGCACAACTAACTGTTTGGCTCCTGTTGCTAAAGTTGTTCTTGAAAACTTCGGTGTTGTTAAAGGCTTAATGACAACAACTCACTCTTACACAGGCGACCAAAGACTTTTGGATGCTGGTCACTCTGACCCACGTCGTGCTAGAGCGGGCGCTTTGAACATCGTTCCTACAACAACTGGTGCTGCTGCAGCGGTTTCTTTGGTTCTTCCAGAACTTAAAGGAAAATTGAACGGTTTCGCTTTGAGAGTTCCAACTCCAGATGTTTCTGTTGTTGACGTTGTATTCGAAACAGTTAAACCTGTTACAGCTGAAGCTGTTAATGCTGCTTTGAAAAAAGCTGCTGATGGCAAAATTCTTGCTTTCGAAGAAGCTCCATTAGTTTCTACAGATTTCATCGGTTCAACTCAATCATCAACTGTTGATGCTGCGTTGACTATGGTAATCGGCGACAACTTGGTTAAAGTTATTTCTTGGTATGATAACGAAATGGGTTATTCTACAAGATTGGCTGAAACTGTATTGTTGGTAGCTAATAAACTATAATCAAAAACTTTTTATAAGTTTAAAAAGAGCTTCGCAAGAGGCTCTTTTTTTGCTTTATTTTTCATTTAAGACTTTCAAAGTAATATTAATTTTTTGTAACAAAAAAAATATCCCACATTTTTTTTGTTTGTCATAAAATAAAAAGATACAAAGGAGAAATTAATCATGACTGAAAAAATAACATTTGAAGTAGAAACAAAAGACGAAACTATAAATCCAAGACAACTTAGAGCTACTGGCAAACTTCCTGCTACCATTTATGGAAAAGGAATGGACTCAGTAAGTGTCCAACTTGATGCTCATACATTCGTCAACACATACAAAAAAAACAAAGAAGCTGTATATGAATTGTCACTAGCTGGCAAAAAATACAACACTGTTGTTCAAAAAGTTCAAAAAAACTATGCAACTAATCTTGAATTAAACGTAGAATTCAAATTAGTTTAGTTTCAAATTATCAAAAATAAAAGCGGAAGTAATTTTCCGCTTTTTTTCGCTTCTTGAAATATTGACACTCCAAAATGGTAGGATTCCATTCCGCTTTTTAACAAAAGCTTCATTTCACAGCATTTTTCCGCATAAGGCGTTCCGCTTACGCTTCAGCCTCGTCAATTTTCGCAAAAAAAAACCGACTTGCGTCGGATAAGTCTACCACATATTAGAGAGAGGAATTAGAGAGAGAAGGATTTGTAAAGCAGGTTTTAGCCTAGCCTTACATAAATTTAATTCCCTACTTCTGTAGTAGTTAAACCAAACTATTTACTTTTATTAAGAAATGTAAAACACTATGATAAATTTTGATTCTCTAAGCCTAAAAGCCTTCATTGAAGAGTACGGAAACATCCTAGAATCTGGGCGAATTCAAAAAATTCAACAACCTACAAGACGTGAAATAATTCTGAATTTTCGCTCCCATGGCGAAAATCATAAACTCTACATAAACATAAATCCCAAATACCCTCATATTTGCATCCAAAAAACAAATTTGAGAGAAATAGAAATCCCAAAACAGCCCCCAATGTTTTGCATGCTGCTTCGCAAATATTTAGAAGGTGCAAGAATTATTCAAATAAATCAACCACCTCAAGAAAGAATTTTCGAAATCCATTTTGAAAGTTATAACGAAATTGGAGAGAAAAGCCCTCTGATACTAGCTGTTGAACTTATGGGCAAACACAGCAATATCATTTTGTATAACTGCGAAAATAATATCATAATCGGCTGTGCGCACAATATAGGCGAAGAAAAAAGCAAAGAACGTGAAATTGCCGGCGGAATGAGGTATATTTATCCACCGCAAAAAGACAAAAAAAATATTCTAAAAACATCTTTTGAAGAATTCTACAAAGATTTCAGAGGCGAAATCAATCCAGAAAGCCTTAACAGTCTGTATTTTGATATAAGTATGCCCTTGGCAAAAGAATTGATTTTAGCCTCAAATCAAGATGTCAAAAAACTCTACGAACTTACCAAAAAAGTCGTCGACCTTGAGATTATAAATCCCTCAATAAGTGAAGATGGTTTTGTCTTTTCACTTTTCGCCCTCGATACCACCATCAATTGGAGACACTACATTAGTACCAATGAGGTTTTGGATAATTATTTCGGCAAATTTATTTTTGAAGATAAAATTGGCACTGCGAAAAATGCTTTGATGCAAATACTCAAAAAAGAAACCAAAAAGCTCTCAAAAACAATCGAAACACACCAAAAAACTCTTCAAAACTCACAAAAATCTGAAAAATATCGAATTTGGGGCGATATTTTGACTTCAAACATTCATAACATCACCATGCCTGCAAAATCAGTTGAACTCGAAAACTATTATGAAAACAATGCCCCTATCGCAATTGAGCTTAACGATGAAATGTCCTTGAGCGCAAACATCCAAAAATACTACAAACTCTACAATAAAGCGAAAAATGCAAAAGTTATTGCAAAAAAATTCATCGATGAAGCAAGCATCGAACTTGAATATATAGAGGGAATCAAAAGCTCAATTGAACAAGCTGACAAAGCGAAAATCCTAGATGAAATCAAGCAAGAACTCACCGAAAAAGGACTCATCAAAACCCCGCAAAAAGTAAAAGCGAAGCCTCAAAAAGAAAAAATCGAAATAGACTCTATCACTCTTGATGAATTCAAAATTTATATCGGCAAAAACAACAAACAAAATGACTATATCATATCAAAACTCGCTTCTGCCAATGATTTATGGCTACATACTTTTAATATTCCAGGTTCACATATTTTGATAAGAATGCCTCAAGGTATTGTCACACCTCCCGATAATGTTTTGCTCAAAGCAGCTAAACTTGCGGCTTACTATTCACGAGCCAGAAATTCTGTTAAAGTAGATGTTACATGCGTACAGCGAAAATTCTTAAAAAAACCACCGGGTGCAAACCTCGGGTACGTAACGTTTACAAATGAAACAAATATTATCGTAGATAACAATGAACAAGAAAATTGAAAACATAGAAACCCTAAAACGTGCAATTGAGGTTGAAGTCGAACACAGATATATTGATATCCGAGGACGAATTTGTCCTTTTTCGCAATTTATTTTGGGCGAACTCAAAAACATTCAACGCATGGACAAAGCAAACCCTAAGTGGAAGGCTCTAATCAACCTTTTTGAGGCTTATCCTTGCGATGACATCTCAAATCGCATGCGTTCCATCAGACAACTTGTGAGTGGGCTAAAAAAACCTTTTGAGAATCCCCTTGTTGAAAAAGCGACTTTTTCCAAGCACCCTGATGAAACCGATGTGATGTATATCAAAGGCGTCGGTCCAAAAATCGCAGGCGTGCTGAACAAAATTGGCATTTTTACAGCATCAGACCTTCTCACATACTATCCTCGCAAATACCTTGATTATTCAATCCGAACGCAAATAAAAGACCTTTCTATTGGCGATGATGTATGTGTTTTTGGCAAAATAAAATCTACAAATGCCTACACAAGCAAAAAAGGCCTAAATATAATAACAATTCTCGTCTCAGACGGAACAGGAACAGTTTCTGCAAGCTGGTTCTATGGTAGAGCTAACCCAAGACTTTTGCACAAATACAAAGCACAATTTCCAAAAGATGCAAATATAATTTTATCGGGAAAAGTCAAATATGATGATTATTTGGGCAAAATGGCAATTGACAATGCCCAAACAACTATCTTGGGTGAGCTTAATGGCGAAAATAACCCTCAAAGTCTCCATTCAGCAGGAATTGTACCCGTATATGCTTTGACTGAAAACCTCAATGTCAAAACCATCCGAAATGCCATAAATAACGCTGTCGAAAACTATGCCGGCAAAATGGATGATTTGTTGCCAAATTATATAAAACAAAAATTCGATTTTATGGACAAATCAACCGCTATAAAGCAAATACACTTTCCAGACTCTCAGGCACTTCTTGATGAAGCGAGGCGCAGGTTGGTTTTCGAGGAGCTTTTCATCGTACAGCTCAGACTTGCTTATATGCGGAAAATGAACAAGAAAAATATCGAAGGCAACAAAATCGAAATCAAAGAAAACGGTTTAGTCGACCAGTTCGTCAAATCATTACCTTTTACACTAACAAATGGGCAAAATTCTGCTTTCCAAGAAATTATGGTCGACTTGCAATCTTCTGAACCTATGGGAAGACTTTTACAAGGAGATGTTGGAAGTGGAAAAACCGTCGTCGCTTGTATGACGTTGCTTTCAGCCATCGAAAATGGTTATCAGGCAGCACTTATGGCGCCAACTGAGATTTTGGCAGAACAACATTATCGAAATTTTGTAGACTGGCTTACCCCGTTAGGACTGAGCGTAGGGCTTTTCGTCGGAAAGCACGGTGTCAAAATCCGCCGACAAATGAAAGAAAATCTACTGAATGGGCAAATGAATATTGCAATCGGCACACACGCACTCATACAGAACGAAGTTGAGTTTAAGAACCTTGGCGCAGTAGTCGTTGATGAGCAACACAGATTCGGGGTCAAACAAAGAGCCGTTTTAAAATCTAAAGGTTTTAACCCTGAAATGCTTACAATGAGTGCGACGCCAATACCTAGGACTTTGGCTCTCACAGTGCATGGCGATTTAGATTTGACTATAATTGACGAAATGCCAAAAGGTAGAAAACCAATTCAAACAGCACTTTTACGCCCGAACCAACGTAAAAAAGCCTACAATATGATTACCCAAGAAATAATATCCGGAAACCAAGTCTATATTGTGTTCCCACTTATAGAAGAGTCCGAAACTCTCTCTGCAAAAGCCGCAACAATAGAAGCAGAAAAATTAAGAGTTGATATTTTTCCTCAATACAAAATCGGACTTGTGCACGGCAAACTTTCTTCGACCGAAAAAGACTCTGTTATGGATGATTTTAGGAACAAAAAATATGATATCTTAGTCAGCACAACCGTAATCGAAGTAGGCGTAGATGTGCCTGATGCAACGGTTATGATAATCGAAAACGCTGAAAGATTCGGACTATCACAACTTCACCAGCTCAGAGGTCGTGTAGGACGTTCTGACAAACAATCCTATTGCATTCTGATTACCGATTCAAAAAATGAAGAAACTTTCCAGCGTCTGAGCATAATGACCGAAACCAATAACGGATTCATCATTGCCGAAAAAGACCTTGAAATCCGTGGCCCGGGGCAATTTATGGGAACACGCCAAAGCGGGCTGCCTGATTTATCAATTGCAGACATTGTCAAAGATACAAAACTCCTTGAACTCGCTCGTGAAGAAGCTTTCCACTTTATCGAAAATGAAGATATCAAAGCCTATCCAGAGCTTGAAAAATGCTTGAGCCAAAAAATAATTCAAGGAATTGAAATGATTAATTCTGGCTAATCGGCAATCTTATCAAGAACTCGGCGCCATTCCCTTGCTCGCTCATAACCATAATTTCGCCGTTATGATCTTTTATTATTTCATAAGTTATTGATAAACCTAAACCTGTGCCGACTCCAACGCCTTTTGTGGTAAAGCCGGGGTCAAAAAGCTTGGATAAATTCTCTTGAGAAATGCCTTTTCCACTGTCTTTTATTTTGACAAAGACATTTTCGTCTTCGCTATAAGTAGTTATGACGATTTGCCCTACGCCTTCGATGCTTTGGCAGGCATTTACAAGTATATTCATAAAAACTTGATTAATCGCATTTGGCTTGCATTGTACTTTTGGAATTTCTCCAAATTCTCTGACAATTTCAATACGGCCTTTGATTTCATGACGTATCAAATCCAAAGTCGACAAAATTCCTTCATGCAAATCAGCTTCTTGAAACTCTGCTTCATCAAGTCTTGCAAAGTTTTTGAGTGATTTGACCAAAACATTTATACGCCCAATTGCATCTTGAGTGATTGGAAGAACATTTTTCAGAACCCCTATAACACCCAAATTACCTTCTTCAAGCTTTTGCGTACATCTTTGAATAATATCGTTATTACTGTTTATTGCACCTAGAGGTGTGTTTATTTCGTGAGCAATCCCTGCGACCAATTGCCCCAAAGATGCCATTTTTTCAGACTGAATAAGCTGAACTTGGGTTTTTTTAAGTTCTTCAAGTGTTTTTTGAAGATCTTTTTTTTGCTTTTCGACTTCATTAAAAAGCCCTACCTGATTGATTGCTATAGCGAGCTGTGATGCAATATTTTCAACAAGTTCTATCTCATCTTTTTGCCAAATTCTTTTAAAAGCAGATAATTTGATTGCCAAATACCCAACAATATCAGCCTCATGGGTGACAGGCACAATCAATTTTTCTTGATTAATAACAAGCTCTGTAGCAACTGTGCAAAAAGAAATATCTTCATCAAAATCAATTTTCAACTTAGCTTTTTTCAAATCTTCTTTATTAAAATAGGCAATACCCTCAGCTCCAAGCGTCTTTAGGGTTTCAGAAAGTGTTTTTTGAATAATTTCATTCAAATTAAAAGAATCTCTGATTATTGAAGAAACTCTATTTGTCAAAGAAGTTTTCACTGACTGATTTTCAGCTTTTAGCTTCAAAGCTTTATTCTCCTCTGCGACAGCCTTTAGCTCACTGACTTCTTCTTGCAAATCAGCCAATCTTGCCTCTTTTGTATCCAAATCATCAAAAGAAATTATAAGAATTTTATTTTGATTCAAGGCAAATGACTTCAATATTGCACTTCTGAAAATATATCTGTCTTCCTCAAAAGAAACTGCTGCAAAAAAATTCTCTTTGCTAAATAAAGCCGCTGTTAAAGGTGAATGTGAAAGGATTTCATCCTCTTTAATTATACAAACATCAAAAGAAAAATAATGGTCAAGCTGAGACAAAGTTAAAATATTACCAAACTTTTTTTTCAAATGGTCATTTTTATACAAAACTTGGCCGTTTTTGTCGATAATAAGCACAAAAATCTCCAAGCCTAAAACAAGACTCGGAATTATTTTTTCAATGTATTTTTCTCCATTAAACATAAGAAAATTATACACTAAAAAATCATAACCTGAGACTGATGCACAAGTCATATTTTTAGACTTTTTACTCAAAATGACTTGTGCTACGTCTCTGACGTCTAGTATCGCAAACGCCCGCCAACTCACGTTAACTTAGCTCTTGCTGAGCTATGCGAAGCTTAGAGATAAGTTACCTACTTGGTGCCGTACTTTGCTCACTTTTGTAAGGCCGCCCCCTAACAAGCCTCAAAATTAAAAATTTTGGACTTGTACAGTGGTCATAACCTTAATCGCTGAATTTCATCTATTTTTGTCTTTACTGCCTGAGAAACCACTATTTCGGGTTCAAGCAAAATATAGTTATTGAAAGAATTCACAGCATTTTTATATTCTTTTTTCTTAGCTTGAATCAATCCAAGCATTAACCAATTATAAGAATTTTCAAAATTTGCAGCCGTTTTCCGCCTAAAATAACTATTTTGCTGAGACAATGTATTTGACATTGCATAAGAATCTACAAGATTTTCATAATAATAAAACGCATTTGAATTTAACTGAATTGAATTTTCAAAACACACCATAGCCCAATCAGGTCTATGTAATTTCATATAAACGAGTCCCAAATTATTATGGAATGCTGCCGAAGCAGATGTATCGGCTTTTAGTGCAATTGCTATTTTATATTCAGAAATAGCACCGGAATAATTACCCTGCCTCATATACTCCAATCCCAAAGAATTGTGCCAAATGGCATTCTGGGACGGGTCAAGGTTCTGGGCATATCCGCTAAAAAGCAGTGCCAAAAACAGAACCGGAATTACAAATAGTCTTTTCATCTTCATAAAAAGACTATAAATTATTTATTTCTTCAAATCAACAGCCTGAGGCTTAGATAGGTAAAAAACACTAGCTTCAGATTTTTGACTAGCTGAATAAACTTTTGCATTTTTGCCCATTTGTTTTAGGCTTTGCTCTTTAATATTTTCAAGCCTTGTGCTGACTTGCCTTACTTCAACTTTAATTTTGTTAGAATCCTCGGAAATAGTTATCACATTAAATGAATTAGGATATTGAACCAAACTCGGTGCTGATATGTGCAAAACATTATTTCGCTGAGTAATTTTGGCACAATGATAATGCCCCGATAAAACGGCAACTACATTTTTATGTTTATCGATAACTTCAAGATATTCTGGTGCATCAAGAGCCCTATGTCCTATACTTTTGCAAGGCTCTACAACTGGGAAATGCTGAACTACAATGACTTTTTGATTTTTATAGGCCGTCAATTTTTCATCAAGCCATTTTAGCTGCTTTTCGGTAAATTCACCATTTGCCGTAATTCTTGAATCAATCACTCCGTCTAGGAAAATCACTTTATAATCTTTTTTGGGAGCAATAACATAATAAGGTCTCAAAGCCACGTCATGAATAGTCAAGGCTGAATAATTCAAATTCAGTGCTTCAACTATTCTAAAATATTTTTCTTTGGTCAATTCCCCCGAAATACTTACTTCGTGATTGCCAAGAGCGTAGTACCAAGGGTATTTTAAACGATTAGCAATTTTAGCAAAACTGATTAAATCCTTTTTAACTGGGCTGTCTATACTGTCACCAGAGAACACAACCACATCAATATTATCCATTTTATTAACCTGATAAATAGCATCCTCTAGCAGATTTTTAGAGTCTGCAAGCATTCTAGGGCCTTTATTTGTAGCTGAAGTTGTGTAATGAACATCTGAAAGCTGAACGATCTTTAGCGAATCAGAATGTAAAAGTACACTTGCCAAAGCAGGTGATTTTGCAACTGTTGCTGCAAGTCCCCAAAAAACTGTTGCAGAAAAAACTAACAACATTAATAATGCATAATATTTTTTAAAGATATTTTTGGTTCTCATCAATTCTTCTCTTTGATATTTACTTTGCTATATATCTTAATTTTACTACAAAAAATAAATTTCTAAATTTAACAGCTTTTGCTTAATATTTCTTTACAAAGTAGCAACAATTTTTTTTCAGCAGCTTTAAGACAATTATAGAAAAACTCCTCTATAAACTCCGTAAACTAATTCTATCCTAGACCCGTTGTGAAAATATCAACGGCTTTTTTTTGCGGAATTTCAGCTCTTCTTGTTTTTGAGGTAAAGCCGAAAATCACAATGGAGGATGCAATTTAGAGCATGACAGGAATGCAACTCCCATAAAAAAAGGTCTGCGATGAAAATCACAGACCAGTACAGTCAAAAATAAATTCTTATATCAATCCCTAAATTACACTCATATTATAAAACTTTTGCTGAAAACAGATAATGCAATCAACACAAATCTTAACAAAACTTATTATTATCTTTAAAGCTAAATGTTTAAAAGAACCAACTGCACCCCAAAAGCCTTTTCAAAAAGGTCTTTTTTGCGAATTGCAGAGTCTAAATCAATCTTGAAATCAAAGTTTTTAGGTATTATTTTTGCCCACAAAATATTATGTTTTGAGCAGTATTTGAAATCTATATCTTTAACCAAATTAAGATGCGAACTATCTAAACCGTCAGCCAGTCTTGCTATTCCCGCCAATTTTTGGACTGTCTTCTGTTTTTTAGAGCTCAAAGACCCAAAAGTCGCATGACTCTGCTTTGGCAAACTTCCTCTGTGGTAGCGTGCAATACAAGCTATAATTTTTTTTTGCTTGTCATCTATTCCAGAAAAATCTTCATTTTTAATTAAAGTTGATGAATGCTTATTATGCCCTTTTGCATCGATAAAATACCCTATATCGTGCAATCCCGAGCCGATTTCGAGCAGATGTCTTTTTTCATCAGATAGTTTGTGAAATTCAATTTTTTGGGTTTTATCAAAAATAAGCAAAGAAAGAGTCTTCACTTGCTCAGCATGAGATTCGCAGGCTTTATACTTGCATATCAAACTCTCAAGCACCATGCCTATTCCCCCAAAAGATGTCTTATTGTGTTCAAAAAGTCGCTCTGAGCGAAGGTGCTTTTTGACATGAAAGCATCTATATTTGATTTTTTAGATTGTTTTTGAACTTCATCCGAATCCAAAAATGAAACAATAACTTTTTTGATATCTTTACCGTTCTCAATCTCTTTATTTATTTTTTCAAAGAGCTCAAAACCACTCATTCCAGGCATTTCAATATCTGAAACAATCAAATCATATTGTTTTTTTGCAATTTTTGTTAGTGCAATCTCGGCACTCTGCGCAGTATCGACATTGTAACCTGTGTTCACGAGAATATTTTTCTGCAAAGTTCTTGTGGTATGGGAGTCTTCGACCACCAAAATATTATAATCGCCTGCACTGAAAAACTCTTGCGAATTCTGTTTCAACAAAGACAAATGTTTCGAATTCAAAGCAATATTAACCAGCTCATGAGGGTTCAGGATTAAACAAATTTCACCTGTCGAAAGAGTTGTCAATCCCGACAAATTTTTGACCTGCATAAGTGGTGCTGCAAGATTTTTTTGCAAGATTTCTTGTTCTCCCACAATACTTTCGAGCATAAAACCGACTTCATTTTCATCTTCTTTTAAAATCAAAAGATTGGTCTTAGCGCTCTCTTTGGCTTCATTATTTGGCATATCCAATATATTTGCCATATCAAATACAGGAATATTTTTGCCGTTTATAGTTATATTTTTACGACCATCTTTAACGAAAAGTTTGGAAGTATCAATTTTTTTGATGCTCGAAATAGCACTCGTACTAAGAGCATATTTTTGTCCACAAATATCAATTATCAAAGCATTAATTGTAGACATAGCCACAGGGATTTTTATGGTGACACTAAAATTATTTTCTTGTTCAGATTTAACATAAACATTCCCGTTAAGCTGGCTTATTTTATTGTGAACAGCATCCAAGCCTACGCCACGCCCCGAGATCTCTGTAACTTCATTTTGAGTCGAAAACCCTGGCCAAAAAATAATATTCATAATCTGAGTTTGGGTCATAACATCTAATTCGGCTTTATTCAAAAGCCCTTTTTCAACAACTTTCTTTTTGATTTCCTCAATATTCAAGCCACGTCCATCATCTGAGACCTCTATAATTATATTATTATTCTCATATTTTACTTTAAGCGTGATTTTTCCCGTAGGATTTTTACCTTTTTCAAGTCTTTCCTGAGGAATTTCGATGCCATGGTCAATTGAATTTCTCAAAAGGTGAATGAGGGGGATTTTGATTTCATCAATGATTTTTTTATCCGCAGTAACTTCGCTTCCGACAATCAAAAGCTCTGCCTGCTTGCCTTTTTCTAGTGCAATATCTTTTATCATACGAGGAAACATATGAAAAATAGTCGCAAAAGGCAACATTCTAATGCCTTTTATGATATTTTCAAGATCACCGACAATAAGACTCAACTTCGTATCATCCTCTTGCACCACATGATGAAGGTCACTTACCTGCTCAATCAAGTCATCAACCATATACATAGCATCTTCAGAAATACTGCTAAGGCTTTTATACATTTTCTCGTAATCTTTTGTCTTGCGACCAATCTGGTATTTGTTTTTGCTCCATTGCTTCTGCAAATTCTCAAGCGAAGATGAAACTTTTTCGATATCTTTTAAATGTTCCTGATTTTTAACTTTGGCAATAATAAGCTCTCCTACTTGCTTAATAAGCCTATCAAGCTTATTTGAATCAACTCTGAGCGTTTTCATTGTTGCACTGTCCGCAATACTTGCAATTATCTCATCAAGCGTTTCGGGCTTTGAAAAACCGACTATTTCATTCAAAATCATAAGTCTTTTTTCAAGAAGCGAAATATCTTCTCTTGGTGCTTCTTTACCCTTTGAAATATCTCTGATTATGCCGTAAGCTTTTTGAATTTCCTTGAGCAAATCATCATCAGGGTTATAATTCACCTTTTGAATCTTATCAAGTAAAGTCATCAATTTTTCATAAACAGGGGGCAGGGAATCTTTTTTAAGTTTTTGAAGCTTGGATGTAATTTTTTGAATTTGCTCCATATTATTTTGATTTCCGAACAAATCATCCATAAATTCATCAAGATTTTCTTCATCTTTTTTCTGAAGTTTCAACTCCTGATTGACAGCTATATATTCAACTGGAGATTTGTTTTCAGAAATCATCGTTTTATCTAAAGAATCCAATCCTTGTATAATCTTATCAAGCTCTTTGGGTTTATATTGCCCTCGGGTCTTGATTATTTCGCCAATTGTAATTTCCATATAATCAATTGCACTGAATAAAAGTTCGACAATCTCTGGAGAAATAACAATTTCGTTGTTTTTCTTCATAGTCATGACATTTTCAAACGAATGAGCGAGATTTTGAATATCAGTAAATCCAACCATTCTCGCAGCACCTTTTATGCTATGAGCCTCTCTAAAAAGCTCTTGTATCGCATAAAAATCATTATTATCCTTTTCAAGAATCAGTAATAGCTTGTTTATATTGGAGATATTATCCTGAATTTCAGACTCAAATATTTGAACTATTTCACTAAATTCTTTATCAGAAAACTGCATCGACTATCCTTTATCGTTTTTTTTAGTATTTATCAGCAATTTAGTATATTCTACCTTGAGTTTTAGATGGTATAATTAATACTAATTTCATTTTATACCAAATCAGTAATTGAGTAAAACTTAGATGACAAAAAAAATTCTACTAATTGACGATAGCAAAACACAGTTATACAGCTTGAAACTCATCCTATCTAAGGCTGGATTCGAGGTTATAACTGCCGATAACGCCATAAATGGAATAGAAATGGCTTATCAAAATATGCCCGACTTAGTCGTATCAGATATTGTAATGCCTAGTATAAATGGTTATCAGCTATGTAGATTACTCAAAAATGATGCCACAACAAAGCATATTCCCATCGTCCTTTTGACTATATTAGATGGTAAAATTGACAAATTCTGGGGGCTAAAAGCAGGTGCTGACAAGTTTTTGAGCAAAGAAAGCGAATCGGAAACTATAATTAATGAAATTGAAGAAATTTTAAAAAATGCACCACCAAATACCAGAAAAACCGAAACAAAAAACGTTACATTTTCAGAAAATGCTTACCATGTCAAAATTAATGAAATTTTGGATCAATCTTTGATTGAATCCACAATTATGAATGACTTTCGCAATCTATCAGAATTTATTATTAATGAAGAAAAATTAATTTCAGAAATTTTCTCAATTCTAAATTCCATATTGGATTTTGATTCAGTTGCAATATTTTTCAACAGTGCAAACGAAAAAAAGAAAAAAGACCTTACTTTCATTTCTAATCAAGACGAAAATGAACTCAAAAATCTTTCGTTTGAATTTTTTAAATCTATTTTTGGCGAAATTGAACCTGATAATATTCAATTCAAAGTAAACAAAAATACTTCTAACGAATATGAAAGCCAACTAAATAGCACTTCTTTAGTTGTTCCTATAAAAATTGGCGAGCAACTTCTTGGTGGTATAGGCCTTTTTTCACACAAAAATATCGATTACAAAAGTCAAAAAAACTTCACTATTATATTGAATGAACTTAAACTTTTGATGCAAATGAAACATCTTCATTCAAAAACAAAACTTTTAACAATCATCGACCCTCTGACAAATCTCTATAACAGACGCCATTGCCAAGAAGTAGTCGAAAGAGAATTTTCAAGAGCGAAAAGATACGGCTCTGACTTGTCTATTGCTATGTTTGACATTGATAATTTCAAAAAAATCAATGATAACTACGGACACCAATTTGGCGATGAAGTCATAAAACAAGTTTCCAAAATCGTACTTTCATCCCTAAGAAACACCGATTTCGCCTTTAGATACGGCGGGGAAGAAATTTTGGCTGTATTGACCAACTCTTCTGCGCAAAAGGCTCTCATACCAATTGAAAGAATTCGAGCAAAAGTCGAGAATTATCCTTTTGAATTCAATGATGAAGACATAAAAGTTACAATAAGTGCAGGCGTTTCTTCAACACAAGAAGAATTATCATCCGCAGAAGCATTAACAAAAATGGCAGATGAAGCACTTTATAAAGCTAAAAATTCCGGCAAAAATAAAGTTATTTTAGCTGAAAAAGAAGTTATTTCTTCTTAGGCATCGAAATCGGTGGTGGCTGAATGTACAACGGTTTCAACTTTGCCCAATTAAAATCATCGTTTGATTTAAGCTTCAAATTTGCTATTTCAAAAAGGCATTTGCCCAAATCCTCTTGCGACTCTTCGTAATTAAGAGCCTCAAAATCATTTTCCTGCAACAATTTTGTCATATTTTTGTCTGCAATAACAAAATATTTTCCACTTTTTGCAAGTTCCAAAGCTTTTTCTAGCTCAACTGCACAAGGTTCAAGTTGTTCTTCGCCAAAAATCCCTGCATAAGCCTTGCCTTTTCTGGCATCCATAAGCACCAGTGAAGGTATTTCAGAATTATTCAATGCTGATAAAACCTCAAGAGATGAAATACCAACTGCCTTAAGATTGTGCGCCTGAGCAAGAACCCTTGCAACAGTCATACCAACTCTTATACCGGTAAAACTTCCTGGGCCGATATTGACCGCAACGGCATCAATATTTTTGACTTCAAGATTATATTTTTTTAAAAGCTGTGCAATATTTGATGCAATATAAGCGGAATGATATTTAGTTTCATCGCTCATAATGATTTTTGACTCAAAAAAACTGCCGTCACCAAGAGCGATGTAGAGCTTATTTAAAGTTGAATCTATAGTTAATAATTTCAATTCAAAGCTCCTTTTATTTTTTCGAGCAAAGCAATATTTTTATCACCAAAAGCTTCAAACGAGAAACTCCTTTGAGTTTCTTCAAGATATTTTATTTGCAAGCTCAATCTATCGTTCAAAAGTTCATTTTGTGAGAATTCTGCCCATTCAACAATGGTCAAAGCCTTTTCATCATTTGAATACTCTTGAAGTTCATCCAATATTGTCTCCAAACCTTCATTTTCTAGCCTGTACAAATCGAAATGATAAAGAGAATATTTGCCCGAATGATATTCATTCAAAATTACAAAACTTGGGCTGGTTATTTTTTCAGTCACACCAAGATATTTCCCTATTGATTTAGTCAAAGTTGTTTTGCCAGCACCAATATCGCCGTACATACAAAGCAAAACTCCGCATGACAAATTTTCGGCGATTGCTTTTGCAATTTTTTCCGTGTCATCAGTAGATTTTGAAAGTATCTCGAATTTTGTATTCATAAGCAAAATTTTATCATAAAAAATGCATGAAAAAAGCCTTTGGAACCTAGATTCCTTTGAAGCGATAGCTGAAAAATACATATTTAATGTATCAAAACTCAAGCTGAAATCTTTGCATTAAAAAAGCCTTTGCGAACCCTGTTTTGATACCTGCGGTTTCTCACAGGTGGGTAATCCCCTGTACAGAACGCCGTTTCCTAATTTTCGTAGGTATACTTTGCTGTACTAGCGTGGAAGTCCCTCTTAAGTAAATTGAAGGATCAAAACATAAAGCCCGCAAAGGCTAATTTTATTTTTGCATATTTTTTTATTTTTGACAATCCTGCCCTCTAAGCTATAAAAACAATATAAAGTATTGTAAATAAAAGAATAGTAACTAACATTTTTATTCTTTTACGACTTTTCACCACTAAAAGTAATAAATCAAAAAGAGGCAAAAATGATACAAAATACGAAAACTTCAAACAAAATCAACTTCAAAAATCTCGCATATATCAAAGGTACTCCAGAAGAAATAAAAACAGTCAAAACTTTAATTAAAGAAGCTGAAACCTATACACTTAAATATACTAATGATTTGCAAACAGACATCTTTGCAACAAATATTGAAAAAGATACCATCCAAGACTATAAAAAACTACTGAGAAGCTCAAAAGAAAGAGTACGAAAACTTGGCAACTCTATTGATGAAAACTTCGAACAAGAACATGCTAGAGAATATTTTCCCTTTAACTTAAATGCACCCCAAAATGCTCTAAAAGCAGAGGATGTTATAAAAGCAATTGATAGTAAAAATTTCGATACTAACACTCTTACTATTATAACTAAATAAAAAGGCCCTGATATATAACCAGCGCCTTTTTATTTTCAATTTACTTAAATAAGTTCTATGTCCCAACTTGCCAGCTGCTTAGATACTCTTCCATTGCTGGAGTAAGTGTATCTATTGACATACCCATAGATTGCAACTTTAAGGTCGCAATGTTGATATCGTTTTCTTTTGGCAATACATAGAATTTATTTTCTAAGTTTTGACGGTTTTTAACAATATATTCAACACCCAAAGCTTGGTTTGAGAAGCTCATATCCATTACGCTTGCTGGGTGTCCTTCTGCTGCAACCAAATTAACCAAACGGCCTTGGCAAAGAACGAACAAAGAACGTCCATTTTCAAGTTGATATTCTTCAACGTGAGGTCTGATTGTTTTGATTGCTTTTGTTTTTGTTTTGATTCCAGCAACATTGAATTCGTGATCGAAGTGTCCTGCATTTGAAAGCATTGCGCCATCTTTCATGCTCATCATATGTTCAACATCAATTACGTGGCGGTTTCCTGTGATTGTAAGGAACAAATCACCAAGTTTAGCAGCTTCTGCCATAGGCATTACAGAATATCCTTCCATAACAGCCTCAAGAGCTTTAAGCGGATCAACTTCAGTAACGATAACATTAGCGCCCATTCCTCTGGCTCTCATTGCACAGCCTTTTCCACACCAGCCATAACCAACGATTACAACTGTTTTGCCTGAAAGAAGAATATTAGCTGCACGAATAATACCGTCCAAGGCACTTTGACCTGTTCCGTATCTGTTATCATACAAATGCTTTGTCATAGACTCATTAATACCAACAGCAGGCCAAGCCAATTGTCCTGATTTCTCAAGAGCTTTAAGTCTAATAATTCCTGTTGTAGTTTCTTCTGTAGAACCCATAATACCGGCAAGCTCTTCCGGATATTGTTTATGGTAAGCACAAACAGCATCGCCGCCATCGTCTACCAAAAATTGTGGTTTCCAACTTACCAACTCATTCAAGTGTCTTTTATAAGTTTCAGAATCTTCGCCTGCATAACCAAAAGTAGCTACGCCATAGTCTTTTACAAGTGATGCAGCAACATCATCTTGCGTAGATAAAGGATTAGAAGCTATCAACAGAAGTTCAGCTCCACCTTCTTGCAAAGTAATACCCAAATTGGCAGTTTCTTTAGTAATGTGGTTACAAATACCAATTTTCATGCCCTTAAACGGCTGTTCTTTCTTAAATCTTTCTTTTATCTGACACAAAACAGGCATGTCTCTCATCGCCCATTCTATCTGTCTTTTACCCTGTTCTGCCAAGGCTAAATCTTTAACATCGCAATTTAACACTTCCATAATTTCTCCTATTAGTTTTCTAAAAATTAATTTCCACTTTACATCTTAGCAAAAATTAGCCAAATGGTCTAAATATTATTAAGTTCCATTATATGAATGATTACAAAACATGCTCAAAAGGTAAAATCTTATTATACGGAGGGAGTTATTAAGTGGTTGTTTATTTAGCATGGACGTAATAAATCTTGGGCAAACCCAAAAAATAAAGAAACTTTCAGAATTAGAACTGAGAGCACTTTGGGCTGAGTATTTAGAGGACAAAGAAGCTAACAAAGCGCTTCGTGATACTCTGATTATTCAATATATTTCTTTGGTCAAATATGTTGTTGGACGTATCAGAGTCAATTTGCCAAGCTCAATAGCTACTGATGATTTAGCCGGTTATGGCGTTGAAGGACTTATTGACGCTATTAACAAATACCGCCTTGATAAAGGTGCAAAGTTTGAAACATATGCCCTAACTCGTATCAGAGGGGCTATTATCGACAGAGTAAGAAGCCAAGATTGGGTTCCTAGAGCTGTAAAACAAAAATTAAAAGAAGTGCAAAAAGCCACGCAAGAACTCTCTGCAAAACTAGGCCGAGCACCTGTAACAGAAGAAATTGCCGCTTATTTAGAAATTTCCTCTGATAAAGTTAGAGAAATAGTTGCAGATGCGCATAAAACATCCGTTATGTCTTTGCAAGAAAAAAAAGATTTATCAAATTCAGATAGCACAGAACTTATAGATACCATTCAAGATAAAAATGCTTCAACTCCTCTTGATCAACTTGAACAAAAAGATTCAAAAAAAGAATTGGAAAGAGCACTATCAAGATTACCCGAAAGAGAACGTGTAATTTTGGCTCTTTATTATCACGAAAACATGACTATGAAAGAAATTGGCGAATCCATTGACGTATCTGAATCAAGAGTATGCCAAATTCACGCACAAGCGATTATGAAACTTCGTAATCTGCTGACACACAATACACCGGCATTAAATAGGAGCATAATTTAAATGGAAAATAAAAAACTAGCCTACCTTATAACAAAACAAATTGCGTCAGGTGGGTTTCTAGGAGCTGTTTTAATTTGCGATGAAAAAGGTTTTCCTTTGGAATTTCGCTATACAGAACCTATAATTCCAACGAAAATTCAGAAAGTTTTATACGGAAATAACCTCGAAAAATACCTTAAAGTCGATGTAATTCTAGACAGCTTACTAAAAGTTTTATCCAGCAACTTTGATATTTTAATCGTCAGCGATGATATCTTATTGGAATATAAAGAAACGCAAAATATCTTAAAAATGTCTTCAACTCAAAACCCAATTTTATCGAAAGAAGACAAAATCCAAAAAGTAAACACTAATGAATGTTTGATACGTATTCCTCTCTCAGAACAACCTATTAGGCTTTTGTTCCCAAAAAACTTTAATTGCGAAGGTGAACCATTTGATACAATATCTTCTACCTTATTGGCAGTGGGGGAAAACGTCGATATTTTAGAACCTTTAAGCAGAATTCAAAAAAGTCTTGATTTGATATGCAAAAGGGAAATTTAGACTCTTTAGCAAAAGATGAACAAAAACGAAAAAAAACCAGCTGGCTTAGCTGGCTAAACCCTATGCGCTATATGCCACAAAGGTTATACGATGACTTTCTGAATAAATTTTTCGGTTTTAATGGAAAAGTTGAAACTTATTTTTATTACCACTTTTACCCTGAAGTGCTCGATTTCCCTTTATTTTCTGCAATAAAAATCAAAGAACTGCCCCAAAGTAAAGCCACAACAGCTGAAATCGACCTAAATTCAATGAAAAAATTGTCTTATTCTCTCGATTTTCATTCAAGAGTTTCAAAAATATATTCTCCTTTGAAATTTGATTACAAAGTCAAATGGGTACTTTTAAATTTCAAAAGGCTTGTCCAAGTTAAAGCCCTATATCCCACTTTAAAAAGAATGCCCCTAATTAAAGGTTTTAGAAATTTCACTCTAAAAGAAAGACTTTCTCAAAAATTCATTCCTCTAGAAAAGTTTGTTATAAAAAATTCACTTGCTACAAAAGAAGAACTCGTCGAAATAAAACCTTATACAAAAAATCTTAACAAATCTGACTTATACGCAATGCCAATTGAAAAAGAGCCAATGAATAAAAGTTCAATTTCCTTAAGCTTGCTTGAAAAATTCAAGCAAAAACTATCCACTACAGCAAAAGTAAGACCTGCAGAAATAAAAGTTATAACCTCGTACGAAAACGTACACGTCGAACTATATAAAGATCTTAAGCACAATACACAAAAAAATACTCTAATGTGCTACTTAGATGAAAATAAAAAACATATAAAAAAGCCGAAAAGTTTTTATTTAGTTTTAGGACAAAGACTCTCTGACAAAAAAGTTTTCACAATTATTTGCGAAAGCTAGACTCTAAGACCCTCTATTGCTGACTTGATATCACTTGCACCATAGACACTTGAACCTGCAACAAGAACATTCGCTCCTGCTTCAACTACAAGCTTGGCTGTTTCAGAATTTATGCCACCATCAACTTCAATATCAACAAATGGGGCTAAAGCTCTAATTTCAGCTATCTTCGGGATAGAATTCGGCATAAAACTTTGTCCGCCAAATCCGGGTTCTACACTCATCACAAGCACCAAATCGACATCTTTTAAAACATCCTTAATCGCATCCACACCAGTGTTCGGCTTGATTGAAACACCTGCTCTTATGCCATAAGATTTTATTTGAGCGACAACTTCAGGCAAATTATGCACGCAGGCTTCTTGATGGACTGTAATTATATCAGAACCGGCCTTTGCGAAATCTTCAATGTATTTCCACGGATTTTCAATCATCAAATGAACATCAAAAGGAAGCTTTGTGACTTTTCTTAAACTTTTAACAACAGGTGCTCCAATTGTCAAATTCGGCACAAAATGCCCATCCATAACATCAATATGAACCCAATCCGCTCCAGCTTCTTCAATACGAATAATATCTGCTCGCAAATTCGCAAAATCAGCAGACAAAATTGATGGTGCAATCAAAATTTTATTCATCTTTTATAAGGCCTAATTTTTCGATTGCATCGTAAGCAGCTTTTTGCTGAGCCTCTTTTTTAGACTTGCCTTTGCCTTCACCAACTGGTTGCTCTTTTATAAAAACTTTTACAAAAAATGTCTTATCATGCGCCTGCCCTGTTTCTGCAACAGTTTCATAAATCGGCAAAATCTTGTAACGATCTTGTGTGAATTCCTGCAAAATAGCCTTAGGATTATAAAAAACGTCGTTATTATCAATAAACTCAACTTCACGTGAAGCAAGGTCAATCAAGAAAGCATACAAATTATCAAGCTTACCATCTAAATACAAGGCACCCAAAAGACCTTCAAATGCGCAGGCAAGAGTTGATTCTCTCATCCTTCCGCCTTGTTTTTCTTCAGCGGGCCCAATATTGAGATAATGATGCAAATCTATTTTTCTGGCAAAACTCGCCAAAATTTGGTCACTTACAACAACTGAGCGAATTTTACTTAATTGCCCTTCGTCATATTTTTCAAAAATATTGAATAAATAATCACTGATGATAAGCTTTAAAACAGCATCACCAAGAAACTCGAGGCGCTCATAATCTTGATTCGTTTCAATATTATGTTCATTAATAAAAGAACTATGAGTCAAAGCCATATCCAAAAGTTCTAAATTAGAACATTTAAGCTTTTGGTCTTTCAAAAAAATCTTAAGATTTTCTTCTCTACTTTTTGTAATCATTAAAACACTCTTAAAGAAATTAACCTAATTAAATCGTACGCATAATTAAAATAATAATAAGCTATAGGTGCCGCAAAAATAAAGCTGTCTGCTCTATCCAATATTCCACCATGCCCCGGCAAAATATCACTTGCATCCTTGGCATTAGCATCTCTTTTCATCATTGATTCTGCCAAATCTCCAAGCTGTGCGAAAACAGAGAAAACAATTGCAGCAACGATACAGTTTAGAATATCGATATGTAGCATTGAGCCGACTAAAACTGACATCAAAATAGAACACATCATTCCACCAAGAGAGCCTTCGACTGTTTTTTTAGGACTCAAACTTGGAGCCAAAGGCGTTTTCCCAAATTTTGATCCTACATAAAAAGCACCGATATCTGTCATTACAATTATAAAAAAGACTAGCATAAGGTATCCTAAGCCTTCATTCAATTGAAAAAATCCTTTAGGATTGAAAGTGTAATTCAAAAATCTCAAACCATGAGAATCAATCCCTCTCAAAAGCACCAAATGCGCAGGTAAAAGCATTCCGTACAACACCCCTAAAAGAGTTGTTGCAGTGTCTGCGATAGTAGGTTTTTCCCTTGACATAATTGCCAAAAATGCAATTATTGTCCCAAAAGAAACAATTGCTATCATCAAATCATATCTGTTATAAAGTGCTGCAAAGAAAATCAGAAATCCGGAAATCCCGATAAAAGTAAGACTAGGCTTCATGCCTTTAGCTTCGCTCAAGCTAACAAATTCTTTTTCGCCCATAAAACAAAGAAGCGCCAAAGATCCAGCTAACCAAGGTCCTCCCAATAAAATTGAGACTAAAGCTAGAGACGTAAATATTATACCTGTAATTACTCTTTTCACTAGACTGTCATGACCTCTTTTTCCTTATCATCTACTTGAGTTTCGATGATTCTAATATATTTATCTGTCATTTTTTGGATATCTTCTTGAATGCCTTTTACGACATCTTCAGGAAGGTTTTCTGACTTTTCAAGCTTTTTTAGTTCATCAACTACATCACGACGAATATTACGAACTGCCACTTTAGATTCTTCACCTAGTTTTTTTACACTTTTAGCAAGTTCACGACGTCTGTCTTCAGTCGGCTGAGGGAAAGTAATTCTGATACAAGTACCATCATTATTTGGAGTAATTCCCAAATCTGACTTAGAAATAGATTTTTCAATATCAAGCAAACAACTCTTATCAAATGGCGTGATTACAAGAGTTTTACCATCTTGAACCGTAACATTTGCGACTTGTCTTACAGGAGTTGGTGATCCATAATAATCAACTTGCAACTTATCCAAAATCATTGGATTAGCTCGCCCTGTACGCACATTGCCGAATTCTCTTTTCATATTTGAAAGAGCTTTTTCCATTTTTTCTTCGCCATTAATCAAAAGTTCATCAGTTGGCATTATTTTTTACCTCCTACAAATGTTCCTATTTTTTCACCTTTTAAAATCTTTTCGATACATCCTTTTGCTGCAAAATCAAAAACAGCAATAGGAATATTATTATTTTTGCACAATGAAATAGCAGCAGCATCCATAACTTTCAGATCATTCTGAAGTATTTCATCATAAGTCAGATAATCAAATTTCTTAGCATTCGGATTATCTTTAGGGTCAGAATCATAAATTCCGTCCACTTTATTTTTTGCCATAAGCATAAGTTCCGCATCAATTTCAGAAGCACGAAGCGCAGCAGCTGTATCAGTTGTGAAGAAAGGATTTCCTGTTCCTGCTGCAAAAATAACTACACGACCCTTTTCAAGATGACGCATCGCACGAAATCTGATATAAGGTTCTGCAATCTCATTTATCGTAATTGCGCTCAATACACGACAACTAACATCTTTTTTACGAAGAACACCTTGCAAAATCGAAGCATTCATCACAGTAGCAAGCATTCCGACATAATCACCTGAAGCTTGGTCTACACCAAGAGTTGCGCTACCTTTAACGCCTCTGAAAATATTTCCGCCACCGACGACAATCGCAAGTTCTGCACCCAAATCATGAAGATACTTTATTTCGTCAGCAATTTTGTTGATTATATCTGGAGAAATACCAAAGCTTTCTTCACCCATAAGTGCTTCACCACTAAGCTTCAGCAGAACTCTTTTGTATTTAAGACCTGTCATATGCAACTTCCCATCTATATCTTTAAAATTCATTGTACTAAAAAGGAGTCCACTGCACAAGCTAGAAAATTTTTATTTTCAGCTTTTGCGGTGGACGACCTTGCGGATGTGAGAAATGTCGGAAACGAATAGTTTTCGACATTTTGACACTGGACGAAAATGACCACTGCACAAGCTGGAAAATTTAAACTTTTGTTATCATTTTCATAAGTTTTTGAAATTTGTCGCCGATTTCATTTTCGTTTGTAATCGCCTCTAAAATAATTTTTGCAAATTCAACTTTTTTAAATTCGCCAAAACCTTTAATTTTATAAAGCTCATAAAGCCTGCAACACATAGGTAAATCGCCTTGCAAATCAACAACATCAACTTGTGCAACATTTTTGAATTCTTCATTAAGAGCTTTCAAAATCAATTTTTCATCCAACAAATCCTCAAATTCACCTTCTTCAATAAGAAAAATATCATCTTGAGGTCGCGAAATCGATTTTATATTGTCATATTGCTCTTTTGCATCAAAATCAAGCACAACTCCCATCGGTAAATTAAGATTTTCCCTATTAGCCAAATAATCCTTCACTACTTGGTTTTTACCCCCTGAAGCAACAAGGAAAACACCTTCTTTTTCAAAATCAAAACCCATCAATTTGGCGAATTTTGGAAGCAAAATTTCTTCCGTAGCACCTTCTACCAAAAGAACCTTATTAACCCTAGTAATATCAAAATCAGGCAAATTCAAAGCATACTGCTTTTGCAAATCAATATAAAATTCGTCATAATTATTGGCAAATTCAGGATATTCATAACCTATTTCTACGATTATTTTTCTTAGAAAAACCTTGTCTGGAATATCTTTCAAAGCCCTGCCAAAAGTATCTTCAAGCATTTTTTTTGAATTAAAACATCTGACTTCATTTTCATAAAAAGCCTGATTAAATTCACTGTATGGAAATGACTCATTCCAAATATAGCTCACAAACTCATCCACTACCGATGGAGAAAGTGTGCCGAAAACTTTTTTACTGATTTTGGGCTCAATTGTATGAGCTGTCAAAATTTGAGAATAAACTCGCTGCCTTTTATCAACAGGATATTTAAAACGGATAAATCTTCTAAGATAAACTTTTTGCTCATCCTCTGAAATCTTTTTATATTTAATTTTTTCTAAATCTAATATCAATATTTCGCTTCAACTTTATTTACATTTGCCTATTATATAGCAATATTTTATATTTGGCTGTTTTTATAAATCTATAAGGTAAGAAGTGGTGTGTAAATTTATAAGATGGCAATCGGTGCAGTTAACAATTACAGCAATTATAGTATAGCAAATCAAAGCTATCAAAAAAAGGATTTGAAGACTTCAGAAGTCTCCACTCCTATTTCTGCAGCCAATCCTACAGCCCCACTGCCTCAAGCTCATAGCCTATCGAGAAGCGTAGCTTTTTCAGGACTTTTCGCATCATCACCGGCGATAAAAGACTCTGAAAAAAATAAAAAATATGAAGAACTTCAAACTGTCGCAGATACAGATACAAAGCATAAACTCAAAAGCCTCCTTAAATCAGGCCGTCTTTTGAATTCAAATTCCAGCGATGGTTCAAGCACCTTAGATAGTTTGCACAGAATCGCCACAACTGAACGCCACATTGGATTAGACAACAAAATAATTCTTCGTGAAACTGTAAAAGAACTCGAAAACCCATTCATTATCACCCAAAAATTTGGTGATATTCCACCTGAAACTGTGGCTCCGATTGTTAATTACGAAAAACAGCTTCAATCTCAAAAAAAACCTCCTGTAGGAATTACCTCAGACCCTAAAGATTTCAATGTAGAATATAGCAGTACTTGTCCTGCTGCGAGCATGCAATTTAATATTGCTGACAAAAAACCTGCTGAATATGCAAGACTGGCTGCTGACTTGACTTCTCCAGAAGGACAATTCATCAAAAAAGTTAAATATACAAATATTTCCCCTTCAATGAGTGAATCATTAGAACTTTTAAAAGATTTCAATGTAAACGTAAAAAAATCACCCAATAACTGGGAGGCCCTTGACGTAATCGTTAAACCAGATGCAAATGCTATGGTGAGAGCGCAAATCCAAAATAATCATCAAAATCCTGGCGAAAGATCCTCCGTTAGTTCTTTAATGCAATCCGCATTTATGACGCTTGGTTCTCAAAATGCTTACAACTCTCTTACTGACAAAAGATACGGCAAATTCAGCACTAACAATGAAGGTTTAACTGAATTTGAAAAGAATTTCCTCGAAAGTATTATGGATGATGAGCCAAAGGTTTCAATAGTTTATCAAAATATTGATGATGATCAAAAACTTCAAAACTATAATTTCGATCACAAAGAAACCGAAAATCATCTTCTGGAATCACTTAAATCGGGTTCAAATATCATTATCGGCATACTCGAATTTGACGAAAATAAAACAGTTTTAGGCGGGCATGAAATCACCGTAATAGGTTCAAAAAAAGATGCAAAAGGCAACGTAAATTTCATCTGTAATGATACTGATGACAACTATTCCGGCCCTATTATGATTAGCTCTAAGGATTTAATTCCGAAAATCCACCATGCCGGAATCCCTGCCAAACTGGTTGATATTCCACAACAACCGGATACTGGGTACCAAATTTTAAGTGATTACAAAAATTATAAAAAATCAGATGAAGCCCAAGCCGGACAAAAGCTTAATTTAACAGCTTAAACACTAAAGTTGCACTCCAGTCAGGATTCCGCCGTCTTGAAATACCTGACCGCTCAAAATGCTTGAATTCCGTTCCGTTTTCTTTGAAAACTGCCCTCCATCGCATTTATCGCAAAGTGAGTTGCACTCCAGTCAGAATTCCGCAAAAAGAAAGCCGTCCATATTTCGGGCGGCTACTAGACTTGGGGAGGAGGTTGGGGTATGACCCATAAAGGGTCGTACTTGATTATTTATTCGACTATTTTTGAAGATTTCTTTAAACCAAAACCCGAATATACTTTTTTTGATGTATTAAAAATTTGCCCGAGCAGCGAATTTCGACTAATATTGAAAAAAGAATTTGGGAAAGATTTAAAATGAATGAAAAATTAGAATTAAAAATAGAACAACTTGAAAACTGCATCGCACTGCCTCACTATGCGACAGAAGGCGCTGCGGGTATGGATTTGGTCGCTGCAAATAAAGAACCTATTACACTGGGGTCTTTAGACAGGGCTCTTGTTCCTACAGGAATAAAAATTCAACTCCCAAAAGGTTATGAAGCACAAGTCAGAGCGCGCTCAGGCATGGCCATCAAGCACGGGATTACTCTTAGTAATTGCGTCGGAACAATCGATGAGGATTACAGGGGCGAAATCTGCGTAGGAATCATCAACCTTTCAAAAGAAAGTTACACAATCAACTCTGGCGATAGAATTGCACAAATGATAATTGCAAAAGTCGAGCATGTCGAGATTTTGACAGTATTATCACTCGATGAAACTGCAAGAGCCGCAGGTGGATTTGGTTCAACCGGTTACAAATCTCACTAAATTTTAAAGATTTAAATCCTTTTTGGCGTCTTCTAACGCTTGTTTTATGGATTTTTTATCAAGTAAAATAATCTGAGTTGCATAATCTATGATTTCATTGATTTGCTTTTGATTTGAATAAATTTTTGACGAACTTTTAGCCTGCTTCAATTGATTTGCACTAATTTTGCGGCCTTTATCAATCAAGTTATTTTCCTGAGAGAAAAATTTGTCCTCCAAAGCTTTTTTTGTAGAAGGTAAAACAGGTGCAAGCTTGCAAAACTCAAGCTGATTGGCATCATTAGTCATAAAAAGAGCAAAATCCACAGCTTCTTGAGGATGTTTGGATTTGATTGGAATAACCAGATTCATCAACGAAATATCAATAATTCCATTTTGCAAATTCATCTGCGGGGCAACATCGGTTTCTTTGTAAACTTCGGGTGCATTTTGCTCAATGGTTTTAAGAAAATTCGCCCCCGCTTCCAAGAAAACTGTATCTCCTGCCATGTATTTTTCTAAAGAATCCCTATGTGTCTGGTTTATAGAACCTTTAGGGATAAGATTATTTCGATATAATTTTTTAAAAATTTCATAATTTTGAACTGTTTTTTCGCTCTTAAAAAACTCCTCCAAATCAACTCCCTGCTTGGAAAGAATCTTCAGCATTTTCCCGTCTTCTGCCAAATTCGGCATAAAAGCATATTTTCCTGATTTTTGCTTAATTTTTTGCGAAAAAGCCACAATATTTTCATAATTTTGAGGCGGAGTCTTTTCTCCTGCTTGCTTCAAAAAGTCTTTATTATAAATAGTCACAGATGATGTAACATACCATGGAATTGCATAATAGCCTGCACCTTGGCGGCACAAGTTGAGAGCCGAAGGCACATAAATTTCATCAAAATTACGATTAATCGTCGTCAAAACTTGTTTCGATTCAAGAGTAGAAGCAAAAGAAGGATTAAGGTTTACGACATCAGGCACATTATCGCTCATAACAGCTGACAGTGTACGCTTTTCACCTTCAGAAAAAGGGATGTCAATCCATTTTATTTTTATATTCGGGTGATTTTTTTCATAAATAGCAATTTTTTGCTCCACATAAGGCGTAAAGTCATTTAACTGCAAAGTCCAGAACTCAAGCTCGATTCGGCTGTCAGTTTTCGTATGACACCCTGCAAAATTCAGTGCCATAATAAATACTAAAAATAATTTAACAAAAATTTTCAAAATTAAAACTCCATTAATGCTAAGATTGATTATAGAATAGATTGGAACTTTTTTGCAATGAACCTTTTTGACGTACTTGAAGAACAAAATAAACAAACACCTCTAGCAGAGCTTTTGCGCCCCAAAACTCTCGGTGAATTTTTGGGTCAAAATCAAATGTTTGGCCAAAATAATGCTATTTTGAATTTGCTAAAATCAAAAAGACTTTTTTCGCTACTTCTTTGGGGAACTCCAGGGTGCGGAAAAACAACTCTTGCAAGGCTTATAGCCAAAGAATCGGGTTGTAAATTTATAGAACTTTCTGCCACATCATCGGGCGTAAAAGAACTTAAACAAGCTGTCGAAGATGCCCAAAGTGCGCTCCGAAACGACCAGAAAACGATTGTTTTTATTGATGAAATCCACAGATATAGCAAAACTCAACAAGATGCCCTTTTGCCCCATATTGAGCGTGGCACGATTTATTTCATCGGAGCTACAACCGAAAACCCTTCTTTTCAAGTGATTCCGGCATTGCTTTCAAGAACACAAGTAGCAAGACTAAATCCAATCGACCCTGAAAACATGCTGAAAATAATCCGCAAAGGGTTTAAACATCTAATAGAGACTTACGGCAAAATCACACTAGACAACGAAATTGGAGATTTTATCGTCAAATATGCAAATGGGGATGCTAGACTGGCTCTCAATTTGGTTGAAAATTCATACTTTGCATCAGATTTTAAGGAAGAACAAAGATTTTTGACTATGGCAATTATAGAAGAGCTGGCTCAGTCAAAAGCAATCAAATACGACGTTCAAGAGCATTATGATATCGCTTCAGCTTTTCAAAAAAGTCTTAGAGGTTCTGATGCAAATGCAGCAATTTATTGGCTTGCAAAAATGATTTCTGCAGGCGAAGACCCTCGTTTTATTGCTCGAAGACTCATTGTCTGCGCTTCAGAAGATATCGGCAAGGCAGACCCTAATGCACTAAATATCGCTCTCAATGCACATAAGGCTGTTGAACTCTTGGGATTTCCCGAAGGACGAATTCCTCTTGCGCAAGCGGTTGAATATGTTGCGAAGGCTCCAAAATCCAATGAATGCTATATGGCAATTGACCAAGCCTTGTCTGATATACAATCTGGGCAAGACTATGGAGTGCCGAGTCATCTTAGAGATTCTCATTATAAAGATGCTAAAAAATATGGTTTTGGTGAAGGGTATATTTATTCACACAACAATCCTGAAGCAAAACAAAGTTTTTTGCCAGATGAAATTAAAGACAAGAAATATTTTATTAACTAGAAGCACCAAATGAACTGGATTGAGACTGATATTTAGTCATTGTGGCATCTAAGTCAGAATATGTTTTAACCAAACGTGCTCTCTCCGCATCAAGCCTAGCTTGTTCATCTGCAATAGATTTATTTAAATCTTTAATACTTCTTTGCATAGAGGTTGCTTTAGTCGCAAAAAATCCTGTTTGGGAGTCAGTATAAATGTCCAATTGTTTTTGAACTGTTTCAAAAATACCAACCGAAGTGCCATCTTTACTTCCGACTAAAAGTTTTTTCACATCGGATGAATTATCTTTTACGGCGTTCAAAAACTTAGTTTCATCAAGTTTTAATTGCCCATCTTCAGTTGAGATTCCAATTAGCGAAAGAGCTTTATAGGCAAGGTTTTGCTCTACTGGAGACATCAGCATCATCTGCATAGTCATCTGCATAGAACTTACTGAATAATCTGACCTTAAAACGCCGGATTCACCTGTATCGATATTAGTAAAACTATAACCAGAAACTGTTGTTTCCATAGCATTAAAGGCTCCAACTACATTTTTCATGGCATTAACGAGATCAGTCGTATTGTCCGAAACAGATATTTTCAGTGGCTCATCAGCAGGAGTTACTGAATTCAAATTGATATTTACACCTGTTAAACCAGTTTCTGCAGCTGTTACTTTATTTGATTTAATGGCAATTTTTTTACCATCTAATTCAATTTCTCCAGCCTGCCTTTTTGTCTGATTAGAAATATTGATAACGCCATCTGTACCTGTAACACCTATATCAGATAGAAATGATTTTCCACTGCAATAAACATAATCTGAATAAGAATCATCTTTTGCTTTAAAAGTCATAGAATTAGAGGTCTGATCATATTTCATATAGACCTGACCACCAGTAGTCTCATTTACTTTGTTCATAATATTTCTTAATGTAGTATCTGCAGTTACTTCTATGTCTACGCCGCCAATATTAATGGTTTCAGGAAGCGTCAAAGCCCCAAGAGCCCTAATTCCAGCACTGTTATCTGATAATTTACCATCCAAATTCAATGAACTCTTAGGTACACCTGTCAAAACACTTCCGTTTGCCGTAAGTCCGAAAACATCAGCAAAGTTTGATTTGGATTGTGCAAGAGGATTTGCAGTATTCAAAGTCCCACCTGTAATACCCGAAAAATCAAAAGTAGCAACACCGTTTGCATCAACATTATAAGTAACACTACCGCCTAAGCCACTGGCATGAACTTTTCCTGTAGTAGTATCTACAAGCCCGTCATTACTCTCTAATATAGCCTGATTAAATTTAGCCATATAACTACTTAAAGTGTCACCTGATACAATATCTTCTTCAACTGAAACACCGCCATTTGGTGTTTGAAAGGCAAATGCAAGACTTCCGGATATAATCCCAAATTGACTTAAATCTATATTCCCTTGTACAGGGCCACCAAAATTAGGGATGGTAATTGATGGAGGCTTAGCCAAAGTATTTACTTTAAGCACGGCATTACCAGATGTCGCTCCTTGCCCTACAGAAACAGTAGCAACAGAGTTATCTGACACAGAGATACTTTTCCTGTCAAACAAATCGAAAGCATATATCATTTTACAATCAACTACTGATTGTAAAGCTGTATCAAAACTATTGTATTTTGCTTGAACTGTTTTATAAGCAGTTTGTTGCTTTTTAGTTGTCTCTTGATCTGCTTTATACTTATTTATACGCGTTGAATTTGCATTGATAGTAGCGTCAATCAACTGTTGTACCGGCAAACCTGATCCCATGCCGGAAAAAGTTACACTCATCCATATCTCCTCAAAGGTGCATTAATTCTATAATAATAACCTCTAAAACAGTTCTTATCCTCCTGCAAAAAAATGATTTAAAATAATAAAAAGGCGAACCCACAAAGGATTCGCCTTTTTAAACTTTTGCTCGGTCGTTATCTTTAAAATATCAAATTTAAAAAATTCAGATTTTAAAACTAACTCCTAGTAACTATTTGCAAAGTTCTTTGAATTTTTTACCGGCAGAAAAAGCTGGAACATTTTTAGCAGGGATTTTGATCTCAGCGCCAGTTTGTGGGTTTCTACCAGTTCTAGCTGCTCTTTTGCGAGATTCAAAAGTACCAAATCCAACCAAAGTTACTTTATCGCCTTTAGCTACAGTTGTTTCGATTACAGAGATAACTGCATTTAAAACTTCTCCAGCTTCTTTTTGAGATACTTTCGCTTTTTTAGCTACTTCTTGTACTAATTGTTCTTTATTCATGATTGAGAACTCCTTCTTTAAAGTATTACAAAATCTATTATATTCACAAAGCCTTATTTAGCAAGAGTTTTAAGATTTCGTAATACTAAAAAACAACCATATTAAGTATTTGTTTGCATTTATCTCCTCTAAATGCCTTATTTTAAAGCTTTTCATAGTTTTGCAAAATACCTTCAAGCATTTTTTTGAAATCGTTCTTTATGGCCTCAGTTGCAACAATTTCGCATAAATCTTTATATTTCAAAAGTCTTTTAAAAAGTTTTTGCCTGTCTTCACCTTTATTTGAAATTACCAATTCATCTTTTTCGAACGTTAATAATTTTTCATTTTCTCTAAGATTATAAGACTTAACTAATCGGCCTTTTATCTTGAAAGTCACACTGGAAGGGAAAAACACCCCCGATGATTTTTGAGGGAGCTGATTTACAGATTTTATTTCATCAAAATTAAAGCTCTTATTTTCATGATGTTTCAAGCTATATCCTGTTAATAAAACATCTTTAAAAGAATATTCTATATAATAAGTATCAAAAAAATAATCATGCCCATCGTTCAATATTATTTTAATCCTACAAGCATTTTGCCTAAATTGTTCTATTTTTTTAATCCTTAAAGAATATTTCAAATATTTGTTTGCGCTTTTGTAACTTGAAGTTTCAAAACCTAACTTCAAGAGTCTGTCATCTGGCAAAAATTTAAAAAGATTTTCCAAAAAAGCATTGTAATTTTCAGATAATTCTTTTTGCTCCAAAGACCCTACGAAAAACAAAAGTGAAAACAAAGTCTTGATATGCTTTGAGTTCAAATCAAACTGCCATGGCAACTTTGAAATAAAATATTTGTTTGTTTTCTTGCTGATTTTCACACCCGAAACTTTGAGTGTATTAATTATTTTAAGCAATGTTTCTTTAGTAAAAGACTGCTCTATATCTGGATTTTGAGACAATTTTTCATTAATTTCTTTTTGCGAAAGACTATTATTTATAAGCAAAAATAATACATACAAAATTCTGTATCCGCTCGGAACAATATTCGAATTTTCTTGAAGATTACTCATAAAAGCTCAAAATCCCTTTAATAGCAGTAATTATTTCTTCTCGTAGCTCCATAGGCTCTAAAACTACACAATCTTCGCCATAAGAAAGTATCTTTTGAATAAAAAGAAATTTATTTTTGATAGATTCCTCTATCAAAATTTCTCGCCCTAAAATTTCCAGAATCTTTTGATTTTCATCCGGAAGAAAATTTTCAACATCTTGATTAATAAGCTTATATTTAGAAACAGGGAACTCTTTTTGCACAATATCCGCTTCTTTCAAGCTTATAACCTTTATATTTTTGATTCTATCCACTCTCAAATACTGTAATTCTTCAAGCTCAAAACTATGCCCCCAAAGGTATAATCTGGAATTTTCAAGAGACAAATACTTTGCCACAAGACTTATTTCTTTCAATCCGGAATTCGGCGATTGGTATTCCAAAACAACGAATTTTTCTTTTTCACAAAAATAATTCAGTTTTTTTATCAAATCTGAATCCATTTTCATAAAAACTGAAACAACTCTCAAAAAATCCAAATCTGAATCTTTTGAACAAACTTCTTTAATTTTCTTGAAAAACTCGCAAACATCCCGTAACAGTTGCCAGTCGTTATTCTTTACAAGACTTCTAAGCACAATTTCTATTGTTTTAGAATTTTGCTTGGTGATTTTAAACAAAAAAGGATTGGCATTTAATACATAACAAAAAGAATTTGTTTTCGAAGGCCTTGAAATATCACAGCCAATTTTGCGCAGCGAATTCACATAAAGGCAAATCATATCATCCGAAACAGTTTTTTGCAGATGACTATCTTCTTGAAATGCCTCATTGATTTCATAAGTGCTGCAAGGCTTTTCTATAAGTAATTTGAGGATTTTCAGCATACGATAGCCCGTCGCTACAAACTTCGGCAACTGTTTTTTTGAATTATCGTCCCTCAAAATATTCATATGTACCACAAATCCCTTTTTTCAAGATAATTATAGCCTTTCAGCGAATTTACTCATAATTTATTTATAAAATTTAACACTAGAGGATGCGAAAAAAGTCCAAATTTTACAAATTTGAGGCTTTTTCGCATCTGACATCAGAAGTTTAAAAACAAGTCAGGCATTGGCCAAACGGCAGACTTGCTTGAAACCAGACAATAGAGGTTGAGAGAAAAAATCTCATTTTTTCCGCAACCTCCTATTTTATAAAAATTGGATTTCAAAGTATCATCAAATGCATTTATGCAGTAGAATAATAAAGGAATAGAGGAAGAAAATGATTAATTATATCTGGTTATTTTTAATAGTCACATCAATAATTACAGCTGTTTTCACAGGCAAAATTTCTGATGTTACAAATTCGATTTTATTATCCGCAAAATCCGCTGTAAGTATTGCTATTTCTTTAATAGGCATAATGGCGTTTTGGCTTGGGATAGTCAAATTGGCCGAAAAATCAGAACTGCTAGATGTTATAGCCAAAATCATCAGCCCGATAACAACTTTTTTGTTTCCAGAAATTCCAAAAAACAATCCTGCTTTAGGAAACATAGCTATGAGCTTCTCAGCAAATGCTTTGGGCGTAACAAATGCAGCTACACCCATCGGAATAAAAGCTATGCAGGAAATGCAAGAGCTCAATCCTGAAAAAGAAAGCGCCTCAAATTCAATGTGTATGTTTTTGGCGATGAATACGGCTGGGTTTCAGTTGATTCCAGCTTCTGCAATAGCAATTTTGGCAGCAACAGGATGCTCAAATCCCACAATAATAATATTCCCAACTTTAATAGCCACCTCAATAGCCTTGTGCGGAGCGGTTACTTCTGCAAAGATTTTTGAATATTTTTCAAATTTAAAAACCAAAAAGGAGCCAAAAAATGGAAATTAAACACATTTTTGAACTCTTATCTGTATGGATTTTACCTTTAATGTTGCTTGTAGTATTACTTTTCGCTTTTTTCAAAAAAGTCCCTCTTTATGAAACTTTTATTGATGGAGCCAAAGAAGGCTTTGATGTGGGTGTCAAAATTATTCCGTATCTAGTCGCAATTATGGTTGCAATAGGCATGTTTAGAGCCTCTGGAGCGATTGATATAATCAGTTTCCACTTAGCAGGATTTTTGGAAAAACTCCATTTCCCTGTAGATACACTACCTCTAGCTATTATTCGTCCGCTTTCAGGCTCTGGGGCGTTGGGGATTTTTTCTGAAATCGCACAAAAACATGGCGGAAATGACCCAATAGCTTTAACGGCTGCTGTTATGATGGGTAGTTCCGAAACGACTTTTTATGTATTGACCGTTTATTTTGGAGCCGTAGGCATCAAAAAATTCAGACACGCACTTCCTGTGGGCATTATTGCTGACCTAATCGGCTTGGGCGTAGCACTTTGGATATCACACTTGATTTTTTAATAGGAAAATAAACAATGAATAAATATTTGAAAATATCTCTAATCTCATTAGGAACGTTGCTTTTGGGGCTTTTTATTTTAGTTCAAACTCTGCCTCTTTTTGTCAATGGGGATCAATTCAAAGGCACTATTTATAAGGAATTCGAGAAATCTACCGACCTCAAATTGTCTATTAATAAAATAAAACTTTCAGGAGCACCTGTTTTCAAGACCAAAATTACACTTGAAAAGCCTCTTATTACAAATAAAAAAGGTAAAAATATTTTTTACTCCGAAAAAGTCAGTGCTTCAGTAAATCTCATTCCTATTCTTTTTAAAAAAATCCAAATATCAGATATAGAAATGGTTTCACCCGATGTATATTTGACAAAAGAAGCGGATGGGAAATTTGAATTTGAAACAGAATCAACGCCTACTGCCCAACAGGAATTCGAAGTAGTACTTGATGGAATGAATGTGACAGCAGAAGATTATAGGATTCAATATATAGACAAAACCGCCCCAAAGCTAATCACTGCTAAAGCCAAAGGTAAAAAAATAGAAATTCTTGGCTTTAACAACAACTCTGGTACAAAATTTAACATAGATGGATTGATGGCGATAAATAATATAAGATGCCTAAAATATAACATCAAAACCAAAATCGAACTGCCTTCTTTTGAAAAATACCAAAAAGAACATCCGGAGCAGAAAACAAACGAAAAAACAAAAGTGAATCCACTTTATGAAATGTACAAAAATGGCCTAAAAGCCGATTTGAAAGCTGATTTAAAAATCAAAACTCCTGAAGACATAAACGGAGAGATTTTTATAGATAAATTGAGTATTAAAATCAACTCCAAAAAACTTCCAGACTCTCATATGCATATCAAAGCTAAGAAAAATAAATTCTTTACCGTAGCGAAGCTCTACATAAGCCCTAAAGGGATAATCGACCTTGACGGCGAGTTCAAAAAAGATTTTATCGACTTCAAATTAAAAACATCAAATATGCAATTGGCCGAGCTGCAATCATTTGTTAATCCTATTTTGGCATCAATAGGCAAACCTGTTAAGGACATTGAAAAACTCAAACTTCAAGGTGAATTATTAGCAGATTTGAAACTAAAAAGTAACCTCAAAAATATTAAATCCGATGGTTTTTTAAAAATTAAAAATGCAAAAATTAACTACTGCAATAATTTACTCGTTATAAATTCATTCAACTCTGATATTAAATTGAACAACAATAGCATCTCAATCTTAAATACAGGCGGAATTATTGACGGAAATAAATTTGCGGTCAATGGAAACATCGACTCAAATGCCAATACAAATATCAAAATCAACGTTCCATCAGTAAATATAAAATCAGTCACAAACAACAAAGACGCCAAAGCACAGCTCGCAGGCGTGTCAAAGCTCGATGGAAAAATCTCAGCTATAGTTGACCTCAAAGGCAAGTTGGACAAGCTTAAATATCAAGGTGTAGTGACTCTTAACGGGATGAATATCATTTTAAAAGACTCTCCTGCGCAAATATCCTTCCCTGTCGGAAAAATTAATCTCAACAGCGAAAAAGCTCTTTTGAACATCCCGCAACTTCACATAAACAAATCTCTTTTTGCCCTAAACGGTACAATTCCATTCGATAATAGCCAAATAAACCTCAGCGCAAAAGGAAGACTTAAAGCCTCAGACTTGGCAACTATATTGAATTCTGGCTCCATCGGTCAAGGTGAAGTCCCGACAATTTGCAATATATTAATCGACAAAGATATTCGGAATATAACCTTGCAGATATTAAATAATTCTAATAACAATATTTTGATACAAGGAATCGGCTCAAATAGCATATTGAGCGCTAATTTGGACATCAAAGACAAAAAAACAAATCTCTCAAATGTTGGCCTTTACAAAACCTCAAAAACAGCGCTAAGCAACAATTCTGAAGCCAATTTGAGTGGTTCATCAAAAATTGCAACTGCTGACGGCGCCATCAAAACCAATGGGCAACAAGTTGTTTTGGATAATATTAAAGTCAAAGTCCTTAGCCCTATAAGAGTTTCTTTACCTGTAGGCAAAGGCTCTACGTCAAATATTACAGGTGAAACTACAATAAATGGAAACGCAAAAAACCCTTCAATTAAAGGTGATTTTGTACTTTCAAACACCCTCATTCCTGACTTGAAAGGAAAAATAGCTAAAGCCACAATTTCTTTCAAAAATCAAAAAATAATGGCGAACATCACAAGTTTTTCATCTGGAAAAACAAACTTAAATGCTCAAACAATAATTGATATAAAAAACTTTGACCCAGCGGTTGTAGAAGTTTTAAATATCAACGCAGCTACTTTTAATGCGGATGAATTTTTCAAACTTCTCGGGGGGCTTTTCCCTGCCCAAAAAACACCGCAAAAAGTCGAATATTCACTTAACAAAAAAAATACAATGCACATGAGTCCTGTAGTCATAAAATCAGGCACATTCCACGCTAAAACCTTTGTAATAAATGGAGTCCCCTGCCATAACTTAACTTCTAACATAAATCTTGACAGGTACAATATTTTTAAGGCTCACGATATCTCAACTAATACAATGCAAGGCGTAGTCAATGGCGTAGTCGTCTATGACGTGATAACAAGCCTTACCTCTTTGAATATAAAAGCTAGGGGCGTCGACGTCGGCACTTTCGGCGAAAAATTCTTAGGCACTCCTCCAAGGCAACTCTCTGGAATTGGTGATGCAAATGCCAAATTGTCTTTCAGAGGGTCAACTCCTGATGAAATTGTACGCTCTTTGCAAGGGGCTGCAAATATGCAAGTTCAAAATGGCGAAATGGGCGATTTGGGCAGAATTGACTACTATTTACGTGCAGCAAATATACTATCCAATAATATTTTATCTCTAAACTTAAACCGTATCCTAAATGGAGTAAGACTCAAGCGCACAGGCGAATTTGAGCGTGCATACGGGCATATTACTTTCATAAGAGGCGGGACACTTAGAATTGACTCATTCAAGACTGAAGGCCCTCGCTTAAGCATCTTGCTTAAAGGTTATGTAAACAACATAAATATGTACGGAAGCATCAATGCCTATGGTCGTTTGTCAGAAGAAGTTGTAGGAATTTTGGGGCCTCTTGGCGATTTTTCAGTAGAAAAAATCCTGCAAAAAGTCCCTGCATTTAACAGCCTTACCAGATACACAATAGGACTTGTGGAAACTAATGTTTCTGACACCCAAAGAAGAGATATTCCGCCACTCTCGATTCCAGGAGCAAGCTCTCAGGAATTTTCTGCAAGAATAGATGGAAATATTACAAAGCCATCCGCTGTAAAATCATTTAGATGGATAAGAACTTATTCGCCTCAAGAGCAACCTCTGCAGTACTCCCCGGGGCAGAATTAACCTCATCACAACTATGAATAATCCTTAAAAAATTCATCGCAAATATTTTTAGTTGATCAAGATTTGTATTACCGTTAATTACGATATCAGCATATTTTTTAGTTGGCTTGATATATTTTTGTGCCGAATTTGTGACGATTTCAAGCTGTTTTTTTGCATCTTCAACTGCCTGATTACGCTCTTCGCATCTGACCAAATAACGTTCTTTTTGAGTTTTTGCATCAATATCAACAAAAACTTTTAAATCAAAAATATCATGGATATCATCATAAAGACTGCTCATGCCTTCCACGATAATAACCTCTGCTGGCTGAATTTCAACACATTTGGGAATACTAACTCCCGTACCATTAAGCTGATAGAGCGGAATAAGGACATTCTCTCGCATCATCAAAGCGCCAAGGTCTCGTCTCATCAAATCAAGCTGAAAACTGCTTGGCGCATCGGGATTGTAGCCTGATGCCAGCAAATCATCAAAACTTCCGTATTGTTGAATTCCTTTTGAAATATCATTAAAATAATTATCGCCTTTTATTGTGCTAAGAATGAGGTTATCCCTACGTTCTTGCACTCTTGCAGCTTGTTCTTTAATCACTTTGACAAAAGTTGTTTTGCCTGAAGCAGATTCACCCGAAATCGCAACCAAAACGGGTCTTTGTAAAGCTATCATTGTATTCAATCTATCAAAAAAATCTGGTTTTAAAGATTGAATAATAGAATTTCTGGACATTACTTCGCGCATCAATAAAGCATAAAGCTGTTTTTTGCGTTTCAAAAGTTTTAAGTCTGCCGCCATCTTGATTCCTTACCAAATAATAAGTGTTTCTATTATACTCTTAAAAATCCCAAAAATAATTATAATTGCTATATTGTTAAAAAACTTTAAATATTTCTTAAAGAACAAAAGATTTCATCAACACCAGAAAGGTGAAAGGCAATATACATAGGTATTTCAGCTTGATACTATATCTGAAATTTATTTTTTAAAATACTTTCAACTTCAGACCAAACAGATTCTATATCAAGATTTGCATTTATAACCTTAATACGTTCAGGTTCATTTTTAACAATTTCAAGATACCCATGTCTGACTTTTTGGTGAAATTTTGCCCCTTCAGATTCCATTCTGTCTTTTTCGGCACGATTACCGACTCTTTCCATAGCAATAGATGTATCCACATCAAAAAGAAGCGTCAAATCTGGTTTTTTGCCTCTAGTGGCGATATTATTGAGAAGATTTATTTCTTCAACATCAAGCCCTCTTGCATAGCCTTGATAAGCCACTGTCGAGTCTGTATGCCTGTCACAGAGTACAACCTTGCCCTCGGCTAGTGCTTTTTTAATTTTAGTTTGCATATGTTGGGCTCTATCTGCAAGGTACAAAAACATTTCACAAGTACTGTCGACTTCGCCGTCATAATTCAGCAAAATATCTCTAATTTTTTGCCCTAAATCCATACCACCAGGTTCACGAGTGATAATATAATCAATTTTATTTTGCTCAAAAAACTGCACAATTCTATCCATTTGCGTTGTTTTTCCTGAGCCATCAGCTCCTTCAAGAGTGATGAATAAGCCTTGTTTCATTTCACAAATCCTTAATGTCTGAAGTGCCTTATACCTGTTGTTATCATTGCCATTTCAAGCTTATCACAAGTTTCGATAACATCTTTATCTTTGATGCTTCCACCAGGTTGTATAATCGCACCAATTCTAGCATGTGCTGCTGCGTGAATATTATCCACAGCAGGGAAAAATCCGTCTGAAGCAATTACTGCATCTTTTGTATCATCACAGGCTTGATTCAAAGCTATTTCCATCGCTGCAATACGGCTTGTTTGGCCAATGCCTATGCCAATTGTTTTTTTGTCTTTGACAACCACAATCGCATTCGATTTGGCATATTTCGCAACTTTCCAAGCAAAAATCATATCCTCAACTTGCTCTGTTGTCGGTTTTTTCTTACTTACCACCTTAAATGTATCTTTATCAAGATCTTTTTTATCAGTATCTTGAACCAGTACACCAAGCGGAAGTGCTTTTATATCAAGTGTCTTAAGTTTTTTATAATCATCCAAAGCGATGTTTAATTTTATTAAACGAAGATTTTTTTTCTGTTTCAAAAGCTCAAGAGCTTCAGGCTCAAAGTCGGGCGCTACAATAACTTCAAGAAAAACATTACTGGCATGCTTTGCTACAGCAAGTGTAACTTTTTGGCTAAAGCCAATGATTCCGCCAAAAGCACTTATCGGGTCACAATCAAAAGCTTTCAAATAAGCATCATTGATATCAGAGCCCAAAGCCACGCCACAAGGGTTATTATGCTTAATTATAGAAACCGCATTCACATCATAAAACTCACTTACAATATCCAAAGCTGAACAAATATCCACGATATTATTGTAAGAAAGCTCTTTGCCGTTCAAGATTTCGTAATCAACTGCTTCTGAAAGATTATATAAAGCTGCCTTCTGATGTGGGTTTTCACCATATCTTAGGTCATCTTTTTTAACAAGAGCCAAATTCAAATTCTCAGGCATTGTGCTGTCTTGAGCGAAAGAATTTGCTATGATTGAATCGTATTTTGAAGTCAATAAAAACGCCTCTTTTGCCAATGTTTGCCTATACTCAAAAGTTTTTTCAGCTGTCAAAAAACTGCCGTACTGGCTTGGATTAGACAAAACACTTACTCTTGAAAAATTCTTAGCCGCAGCTCGAATCAACGAAACTCCACCGATATCGATGTATTCAACTAAATCTTGTATTAAAATATCTTTTTTTGAAGCTTCTTCAAAAGGATATAAATTCACTACCACAAGGTCAATTGGGGTAATTTTATGTTTTTCAATTTCGGTTAATTGGTCATCTTTTGCCAAAATCCCACCGAATATTACAGGGTGAAGAGTTTTGACTCTGCCGCCTAAAATTTCTTCAAATTCAGTCACATCCGAAACTTCAATAGCTTCAATACCATTATCTTTCAAGGCTTTTGATGTCCCGCCTGTTGAGATGATTTCATAGCCTAATTTCACAAGTTCTTTTGCAAATTCAACAATTCCTGTTTTATTATAAACGCTTATTAATGCTCTTTTTTTCATATTTTTCCCTTCGTAATCTAGTGTCGCTAATTTTAATAGAAAGCTGACCGCTTTCGATTAAAATACGCTTACCTTTTCAAAACTCTAAATTTTTGCTGACACAAAAATTTCTCGAGTAACATATTTACCTTATTTATAATTCAAATATGCGTTTTTTTAAAGTATTTGTAGTAAAATAATTTGTAAATGGGGGACTTAATGAAAATATTAGTAATTGGTTCTAGCGCAAAAGAACACGCAATTATCTGGAAATTATACCAAGGTGAAACAGTAGAAGAAGTCTTCTGTGCACCTGGAAATCTTGGCACATCAAAATTTGCCACCAATGTAGATATTAGACCTTATGAAATCAAAAAACTTGTTGATTTTGCCAAGGCCAATCAAATTGAGTTGACAATTGCATCATCAAAAATTGCACTTGATTCTGGTATTGTAGAAGCTTTCCAAAGAGATAATCTTGTAATTTTTGGCCCAACCAAAAATGCTATGCGACCAATTATGAACCGCAGTTTCGCTAAAAAATTCTTCCACAAATACAAAATTTCAACCCCTAAATTCGCGGTTTTTGAAAAAGAGGGCCAAGCGATTGACCATGCAAGAGGCGAAAAATACCCTCTGTTAATCAAGCTGGATACCCCAACTCCAGACATCAACGTATTTCACGCAGAAACATTTACTCAAGCAAAAGCTTATATTGAAAAGGCTTTTGGGAACTTGAACAAAAGAGTAATTATCGAAGAATTTGTTGAAGGAAAAGAAATTGTATTGCCTATCATTACAGATGGTTACAACGCAATCCCGCTTCCATCTTGCATTTTGCACAGACGCATGCTCGAAGGAGATGGCGGATCTTATACCAATGGTATCGGTGCATATGCAACGGCTCCAATCGATTCAGAACTTGAGAATCTAATTGCAAACACCATCGTATTCCCGACAATCGACGGCCTCGCAAATGACAAAATGCCTTATTCGGGTATTCTTACATTCAGAATGAAACTCAATAACAAAGGTGCTATAGGCCTTATTGAACTTGATTCTGACCTTGAAAATATTGAAACTCAAACCATTTTACCTTTAATAAAAGAAGATATGGCAAGAGTCTATTATTCTTGCGCAGTGGGTGCTTTGGGCGATGATTACAAAACTATTGAATTTGAAAATCAATCTTCTGCAAGCATTATGTTCACTCAAAGTCCTTACCCTGCTGAATTTACAAAGGGTAATGTAATCGAAATTGAAGAAGAAATTGATGAAGATTTATTGATTTTTTATAACAAAGTCAAAGAAAATAATTACTTTGAAAAAGTCGTAGACGGCGGACAAGTCCTATCTCTAACGGCGACTGCCTCAACCTTATCTTTGGCTCTAGACAAAATGTATACAGCTGTTGATTATGTTCAATTTGAAGGGAAACGCTTCAGGCATGATGTTGGACAGCATGGTTTGATTGGAAATATAAAATGACAATTAAAGTTAAAGCCGTAATTTTAGCCGCAGGAAAAGGTACCAGAATGAAGTCAGAACTTCCTAAAGTTCTTCACAAAATTCAAGGGCTTTCACTTTTGGAAAGGGTCATCAATCAGACTCTACAAGTCCAAAATCTCGATGAAGCTGTTGTCATAACAGGCCATAAGGCGGAATTAGTTGATGATTTAGTAGCAAAAATTTATGATGCAAATACAGTAAATACTGTTTTGCAATCACCACAACTTGGCACAGGTCACGCAGTTTCTATGGCAATAAGCCAGTTGCAAAATTTTGATGGGAATGTCCTTATTCTTTGCGGTGATACGCCTCTTTTGACTACAGAAGTTTTGGATGATTTGGTCAATTTCCATAATAATGAAAAATCCGATTTAACAGTCTTTTCAGCAATTTTCGACAATCCTACAAATTATGGCCGTATTGTCAAAAAAAATGGCAAATTGGACAAAATTGTTGAAGAAAAAGATGCTAATGATGAACAAAAATTGATTATGGAAGTAAACACAGGCGTTTATTGCCTAAATTGGCAAAAAATCCTTCCTGCTTTTTCTAGCCTCAAATCAAATAATAGCCAAAACGAATATTATTTGACCGACATAATCGAATGGGCTGTAAAACAAGGCCTGAACACTAATTCGCATATTTTAGAAGACAATGCACAAAGCTTTGGCATAAATTCTAAAGAACATCTGATGCAAGCAACTAAAATTTTGAATGAAAGAACCCTAAAAAAACTTTTGGATGAAGGGGTAAGCATTTATTCAGCAAAAACAACTTTTATTTCGCCAGAAACTTCTATCGGAGCAGACACAATCATTTATCCAAATGTCTGCATCGAGGGAACTAATGAAATCGGACCAAGCAACATTATTGGGCCAAATACCTTTATCGAAGGCGGAGTAAAAACGGCTGATAATGTCAAAATAATTCAATCAAAAGTTGTCAACACTTCAATAGGTGAAAGCTCTACTGTAGGACCTTTTGCCCACTTGAGAGATAATGTTGAGATTGATAAAAATGTAAGAGTCGGGAATTTTGTGGAAATCAAAAAATCACAAATTGCCTCAAATACAAATGTAGCGCACCTTAGTTATATAGGTGATGCACAGCTTGGTGAAAACGTAAATATAGGCGCTGGAACAATTACAGCCAATTACAATGCTTTGACCAAACAAAAAAATAAAACTATTTTAGAAAATGGCGTAAAAACAGGATCAAACAGCGTATTGGTCGCACCTGTCAAAATATGCGAAAATGCTACTATAGCTGCAGGTTCAGTAATTACAAAAGATGTACCTGAATATTCTTTAGGAATATCCAGATCAAAACAAGAAAACTTTATTGGTTGGGTCAAAACTCAACTTCAAAAAATTAAGGGAGACCAAAATTGATACAGGAGCTTACTTTGATGGATTTACAAGAAAAGATTAAACACACGCACTCTATAAAACTTTTCACAGGACGTGCAAATGCAGGTTTGGCACACGAAATTGCTGATTATCTAGGAACTACTGTTGGGCCTATGATTGTCAAAAACTTCTCTGACGGTGAAATTTTTGTCAAAATTCAAGACAGCATAAGAGGAGATGACGTATTTATTGTTCAATCATTATGCAATCCTGTAAATGAAAATTTGATGGAACTTTTAATCATCATTGATGCCTTCAAAAGAGCCAGCGCAAAGACAATTACAGCGGTAATTCCATACTATGGCTATGCAAGACAAGATAGAAAAGCTTCTGGAAGAGAGGCTATTTCCGCCAAATTAGTTGCTGATTTAATCACAACCGCTGGTGCAGACAGAGTTTTGGCTATGGACTTGCACACAGGACAAATTCAAGGTTTCTTCAATATTTTGGTTGACCACATTTATTCGACTCCAATTTTATTGAATCACCTAAAAAATAAAAACTTTGACGGAAACATAGTAGCAGTAAGTCCCGATGCCGGTGGCGCAAACAGAACAAGACACTTCGCAAAACAACTAAAATGCTCTATGGCAATCATCGACAAAAGACGTGAAGAACACAATCAAGCAAAAGTCGACAATCTTATCGGGGATGTCAACGGCAAAATTGCAATCATGTTCGACGATTTGATAGACACAGCAGGAACAATCTTAGCAGGTGCACAACTCCTTAAAAGAGAGGGCGCTACGCAAGTCTATGTCTGTGCAACACACCCTGTATTTAGCGGCCCTGCAATAGAACGACTCTCTGATGATTCCATAGATGAAGTCATTGTCACAAATACAATACCTTTGGACAAAGATACGCTCCCTGGGAAAATCACACAATTAAGCATTGCACCTCTGTTAGGAGAAGCTATATCTAGAATTCATGATGATGAGTCTGTAAGCTCTTTATTTGGATTTGAAAAAAGCTATAATTCGTAAACAGATTAAATCTATATCAAAAAGCCAAAGCGATTTGCTTTGGCTTTTTGAATTTTATAAACTAAATTGCTATCTGGCTATCAATGTCAAAATCAGTGATAATGAACTGTTTGCCTGTTGAATCAAAGTAGCTGATGTTTGCTGTAAGATTTGTTTTTTCGTTAACAAAGCTGTATCTGTCGCAACATCAGTATCTCTTATTAAAGAGTCCGATGCTTGCAAGTTTTCACTTTTTACATTCAAACGTGTGATATTCGAATTCAATCTTGAAACAAATCCACCTACTTTAGATTTTTGAATTGTAATATTATCATAGGCTGTCTGCATCAATGATTCAGCGGCAGTAGCGTTAACCACAGAAGAAATATCAGTACCTCCAATACCTAAACTTGCGGCAGTAGCTGAAGTGAAAGATCCTGAAACATCTATTTTATGATCCGCATTATTATTTATATCGACTTGCAATACAATTGCTCCTGCACCACTATTTGTTCCATCAAGCAGCTTTATACCTGAATAATTAGAACTGGTAGCGATACGAGTGACCTCTGATAAAGCATTCTGATAAGTTGCATTGAGCGAATCTCTTTCTGCTTGAGAAATTGTACCTGTTTTCGCCTGAAGAATTAAATTTTTCATAGTTGAAATATTTGTCTGAATAGACTTCAAGTCGCCGTCAGTTGTCTGAAGCATACTCACGCCTGTTTGAGAATTGGTTTTTGCAACAGCGATAGAACTTATCTGCTTGCGCATATTATTTGATAATGCCATCCCTGATGGATTATCACTAGACCTATTTACCTTCAAACCCGTTGATAGATGTTCCATTAAAGTGGCCATATCATTGGTGGCCGTATTAAGATTTCGCTGAACTAAAAGCGACGCCATATTGGTGTTAATAACAAATCCGTTCGTAAGCATCCGTGACTCCTTTATACTGTTTCCTTACAATACACATAAAAATTGCACACTCCAGTGCATGTAATATATACCACTGTTTAAACCCTCTATAACCAACTAAAGTTGGAGGTTAGGATACTTTACTTTATTTTTCAAGCCTTAACGGCTACTAATACTGGATTTCGAACTGATAATTAACAAATTAACTCACATTAACAAAACTTCACAGTCTAGAAGGTTTTGTTAAAAAGCCAAAAAAATCAAAAGAGCGAGTATTTTGCAATACCCGCTCTTTTAATTTTTCGAAGAAGTGTCTTAGACTTCTACATATTCTTTAAGTCTACGACTTCTGTTTGGATGACGAAGCTTTCTTAATGCTTTTGCTTCGATTTGTCTGATACGTTCTCTTGTAACGCCGAACAATTGTCCAACTTCTTCAAGAGTTCTTTGACGTCCATCATCCATCCCGAAACGTAATCTCAAAACATCACGTTCTCTTGGAGACAAACTGCTCAATACTTCAGCCAAATCTTCTCTCAATAATTCATGAGCGACTGTTTTGACAGGAGCATCAGCATCTCTATCTTCAATGAAATCGCCCAATCTTGAATCTTCTTCTTTACCGATTGGAGTTTCCAATGATAATGGTTCTTGAGCAACTTTAATGATTTCACGAAGTTTGTTTATTGTAATACCCATTGCTTTTGCAAGTTCGTCTTCAGAAGGCTTACGACTGAAGTCTTGAGCAAGTTTACGGGTAATTTTTTTAAGTTTATTGATTGTTTCTACCATATGCACAGGGATACGGATTGTTCTTGCCTGATCAGCAATCGCTCTAGTGATAGCTTGTCTAATCCACCAAGTTGCATAAGTTGAGAATTTGTAGCCTCTTTCGTGGTCAAATTTTTCTGCAGCTCTGATAAGACCCAAATTACCTTCTTGGATAAGGTCTAAGAACAACATTCCACGTCCTACATATTTTTTTGCGATACTTACAACCAAACGCAAGTTTGCTTGAACAAGTTTACGTTTTGCGATAACGCCGACTTCGCCGCCTTTAACAATTTTGCGAGCAAGATCGATTTCTTCATCAGCTGTCAAAAGCTTTATACGACCGATTTCACGCAAATACATTCTAACAGGATCATCAATTGACATGCCTTTTGGAGCTTTTGTATCAACTTCTTCCTCAGCTTCTTCATCATCCATTTTGATATAAACTTCATCATGGCGAGTGGTTAAACCTTGAGTCATTGCTGGATTATCAAAAATAGCTTCAATATCTCCTGAACCACTTACTAAATCATCATATTCATCTGATTCTTGTGAGTAGCCTTCGTTTTTATTGAGCATACCTATCAATGCATCTTCACTATTTTTAGATTTTTTGCTCATGTATATCTCCTAATTTTAATCTAGTTACTTGTTTTATTTTATCGCGCACTTCATATTGTATCTGAAGAGAACTAGTTTCGTCGTCTTTTACTTCATAATATCGACTTTTCAGTTCATTTTGCGCTTGATTTGACTGATAACGTTTGATAAAAAGAATTGTTTCTTCAACATATTGCTTTATCAAAGTCGCACTCAGATCTTTTATTTCGTTTGCGTAGTCTGCTATCTCAATGATTTCTTGTTGGGATTGTATCTCACCTACAAAGTGATTTATCAATGACTCTTGTAATTGTTCAGCATTTTCTACTTTTTGGGAAACTTCCTTAAGTGTTTTTTTAATCTGTGATAAAGTGTCTTCTGTAAATTCTACTTCATCTAGGGAATTATTCAAAGCACTTAAGTTATTGTTGCTTCCATATATAAAATAAACGCTCAATAATTTTTTTTGCGCAATTTCAAGCTTATTTGGAATTTTCGTTACATTACTTGACACACTTGGTCGAGACGGAGTCAAAGCAGGACGATAGTCCTCTAACTCTGCTTTGACGGCCATTTGAGACACTTGAAGCATCTCTGAGACAGCCTTAATATATTCAGTCTGAATAATCTTGTTCTTCACTTCTGACAACACTTTTACCACTTCTTTAATTTTTTTAGCTTTTTCCTGAGGAGATAAACTTTCATCCCCTTTATTTATTATGCTATTAATTTCAAAATCAATCAAAAGTGGAGCGGTTTTTATCAAATCTTTATAAGCTTGAGCTCCTTGTGCCTTAATAAATTCATCTGGGTCCTTACCTTTAGGCGGTACTACGACTCTGATTTCGCAAGAAAAATCACCATTTCTTGAATAACTTTCATCATATTGGCGTATTTCACCCAATCCTTCAAAAGCTTCTTTTACAACCTCTGCGCCTCTTTTAGTGGCCAAAATCCCTGCTTTGTCTGAATCGAATGCCAAATAGATTTTCGGATCATTCATAAATCTGGATAAAGTCTTCAAATGCCCTTGTGTCAAAGATGTTCCGCTTGTCGCTACGACATTTTTGATACCACTAACTTGCGCTGTAATAACATCAAAATAGCCTTCCATTATAATAACTGCATCTTCAGCCCTAACGGCTTCTTTTGCTTTATTTAAGCCAAACATGACCTTGCTTTTATTGTACAAAATTGTATCGGGCGAATTCAAATATTTAGGATTTTGCCCCTCATCCAAAGCTCTCGCACCAAAACCTACAACATTATCATTTTCATCCAAAATCGGTATCATCAAACGATTTCTGAACCTGTCGACATGTCCTTCACCAGTACTTCTTGGGGAAGCTAAACCTGCTTTTTCTAAAACATCAATAGAAAAACCATGCTCTTTTTTCAAATAATTCAAAAGTTCATCCGCATAATGAGGCGCATAGCCAATCATATATTCTTCAATAACCTCATCAGAAATACTTCTGCCAGCCAAATAATCTCTAGCTTTTTTCGCTTGCGGATAAGTTTTCAGCCCTTTGTTAAAAAACTCCGCAGCCAGCTTATTTGCACTCAGCATCTGCTTTTTAATCTCTGGATTTTGGGCTGGGCCGCCTTTAAATTGAGGTAGTTCAATACCAAATTTTTGCGCCAAATCAGAAATTACTTCAGTAAACCCCTGATTTGTAATTTTCATCAAAAATGCAATCGCATCGCCTGCTGCACCACAACCAAAGCATTTGAATATCTGTTTTTGCGGGTTTACAGAAAAAGAAGGTGATTTTTCTTTATGGAACGGGCAAAGCCCCTGATAATTTCGCCCTGCTTTTTTTAAAATAACAAATTCTGAAATAGTTTCAACAATGTCTAATTTGTCTTTGATTTTTGCTATTGCCTCTGTGTATTGAGTATTCATATTCATCTTAGACGACTCCATTTTGCTTGGCTAAATTAACCAGGCTATCATCGTCAATGCTCACCGTCATCGGCCTAGGCAAAAATAATTTGCGGTATTTTTTGACTGCATATCTGTCAGTCATTCCTGCAATATAATCTTTTACAGTGGTTTCAACCATTTTTTTGTCCGCTAACGGATTCATATTCATCAACATGCCATTGTAATAATTAAACAATTCTTTTACGATTCTTTTGATTTTCGTCTCTTCAACTTTTGCTTGAGGAGCAAAATATACATTTTCAAACATCCATTTACGAAGCTGAAGCATCACTGTTTCGCACTCATGCCCCATAGAAATATGATTTTGTTCATAACTATTTTCTATTATACTTCTGACCATAGTATCAACCATTTTGCCTCTATGAGAGCCCAAATAGGCCACAATTTCCTCAGGAATATCTGTAATTTTGATAATTCCAGCTCTTATCGCATCATCAAGGTCATGGTTCAAATATGCAATTTTATCAGAAATTTTGACGACTTGCCCCTCTAGAGTAAAGGCTTTTGACTTACCCATAGAATGGTTCAAAATGCCATCGAGAGTTTCTTGGGTCAAATTTAAAGGCTCAACCTCAACAACTACACGTACACTTTGCTCACTATGACGGAAACCGCCTTCAATAATTTCATCAAGAGCGGCTTCTCCACTATGCCCGAAAGGAGTATGGCCAAGGTCATGCCCTAGAGCGATAGCTTCTGTCAAATCTTCATTCAACCTAAGCAAACGTGCCATAGTTCTTGAAATTTGAGCAACTTCAAGCGTATGAGTCAATCTTGTTCGATAGTGATCATCTTCAGGAGAGAAAAACACCTGCGTCTTATGTTTAAGACGGCGAAAAGCTTTTGAGTGAATGATTCTATCTCTATCACGTTGAAATTCCGTACGAAAAGGGCACGATTCTTCCTGTTCTTTTCTACCCAAAGTACTGCTACTTTTAGTAGCAAAGGGACTTAAAAAAACGTCCTCAAGCTCAAACTGCTTATCTTTTAGCTCACTTGGGCTAAATATTGTCAAATCGAATGACCTCTTTATATAAAAACTTCGTTGGAAAACTTGTAAGTTATAATATTATAACAAACAAATTCCGCCTTGGCATGTATAAAATCGGTCTTTTATCCCAAAAAGTTATAAAAATTTACTTAGGCTTTAGCTTTTTCAGTTTTGTCGTCAAAAACTTCATCGGCGATTTTTCCGCCAAACCAAGAACCAGCATAATAAGCGATAGCTCCAGCAGCAATACCAACTACTGTTCCTACCGGGCCTCCAATGCAAGTACCCACAAGAGCACCTGTTCCAATGCTAGCTCCTAAGCCCACAGCAGATTTAACAACTTGCTTGTTTCCTTCTTTGGTACTTTTCTTATAAGCACTTACGACGTCTATAGTCTCAAGTCCAATAGCCAAAGGAATTGCAGCTTTGCCAAGAACTTTGCCGGCAGCGCCTTTAAATCTTGAAAATTTAGTTATATCTTTGCCTAATTCTTTAAGAGCAGCCTTATTAAGTTTAGCTTTACTCGCTAAAGTTTCAACTTCTTGGATAATTCCTTTAGAATTATTACCTTTTTCAGCTTTTTTCAAAGTCTCTTTGCAAAGCTCTATCATTCTTTTGTTACCTGAAGTCTCAGCTTTTTTCAAAGTTTCTTCGCAGGCTTTTTTTATGCCCGCGTTGTCTTTTCCTTTTAATTGCTTAGCAAAACTTTCATAATCTTTTTTAGCCAATTTAGCGTCAGCAAAATTTATGCTATGTTGTTCTCTAGCAACTTTTTCAAACTCTTTAGAAGCTTTAGCAAAATTCTTATTTTTTACTTTTAAACTTCTCTTTTGTCTTTCAATCTGTTTTTCTAGCTGAATTTTTTCACTAGAAGATGCTGTTTTCTTTTGTTTTTCTAGCTCTTTAATTTTCTTTTCAGCTTTGTCTACTTTTTCAAAAGCTTCATCTCTAGCTTCCAAAACTTTTACGTTTTTAGTGATTTTTTCAGCTTTATCTACTTTTTCTAATAATTGTTTTATTTCAGACTGTTTTGTAGGGTCAAATTTAGCTAATTCTTCAGGTTTTATATTTTTTAATTCCTCAATACTATAGCCTTTGCCATTATTTAATTCTTTAAAATGATTTTTATTTGATTCTACTTCTTTAAGCCATTGCGGAGCTGTTTCAGGATTCTTATTAATATCAAATTTCAAACTTTTGTCTACGCCTTCGACAGTCTTCATAATTTCTTTGCCATTATTCGCACTTTTTATATATAGCTTTTTATCTGAACCTGAAATGCCGTATTTGCTGTATTGTTTCCAATCCAGTGCGCCATTAAACGCCAAAGGTCCTGAAGTCATAGCACCGCCAAATGTAAATGTAGAAAACGCATCTTGCAATGATCCATCTGACTTCTTACTTTGATCCTTTTTTTCAGCTTCTTTCTTTTCTTCTTCAACTTTATTTGCTTCAGCTTCTTTCTTTTCTTCAGCAGCTGTTTTTGGGGTACCAGTCTCTGTAGTTTCTTCTACATCGTCTTCATAATCTTCTTCTTCATCATCGTCATAATCTTTAGATGATTTTTTTGATTCTTTAATATATTTGTCTTTTGCTTCTTTAGTTTTTTGGAGTTCAGCTTCTTTAGCTTCAGATTTATAAGCCTCTATATTGCTAATAGTCGTCATCAATTGCAAAGTATCATTGATATTTCCGCCAATCATGCTCATCATAAATAAATTCTTTTTATCCAGCAATCCTGCTTCATACATTTGTACAAGAGGCATGCTGTTAGAAGATGTTTGGGCTTGTTTTTGCTGCAAGCTATTGAAATAATTTGAATTTGCATTAAAAGGAAAAGGAGTGAATCCTGCTGTGCTATTTTGATTACCAAAGCTGCCATAGTTATATGGTGTCTTATTTGCAAAATTTTGCATTAATAAATTAGAATAATCGTAATCGCCCATGGATATCTCTCTCTATTTTTTCTCTTAAGTATATAAAGTATATACATATTACATAATTGCCTTTTTAATCCTTTCCCGTAACGAAATATTAACTTTTACGTTCTATTACCAAACGCTATCAATAGATTCTCTCCACCTTTATTCGCTAAAAGTTTTGAAATTTACAACTGAAGTTGAATGTTACATAACATTAAGTAACTTTTGTTCTAGTAACGATAAGCCTTTTAAGGTATTTATGACTAATTTACCGATAAAATCATCAAAGTTTTTCTAAAATTAGACGATATAGAGAATATAAACAGATTGATAATAGAGGGATAACTTCAGTAGTGCCTGCTCTATACGGCTAAAGAAAGGTTTTTTATGACAAAAGCATTCTCTGACTTGGACATGTTTGATAATTCTGATATCAATAATGATCCAATGGAAGCTATTTTTGCACTCAACTTGGGTGATTTTTTGACAGAGCACCTAATCTCAAAAGATTTGGCGGGCAAAATCAAAACATCCGTCGAAGATAAAATTCCAAGACTAAAAAATCAGCTCAAAGAACTGATTTCAATTTATTCATTGAATAATACATTGAGCTTATTGGGTTTTGAGAATGATGAAGACTTTATAATCTATAACTCCATTGCCAAAACAATGACGCAAATGTTAGATGCGGATGTTTGTCATATTTATTTAACAAAAGAAAATATACCCCACATCGAAAGTAAAAATGACCTAATTATGGTCGGAACTTCAGTTGAAAACATCGAACTCGAAAGACTTCATTCTTTCGGATTTGAATTGAATGAAAAGTGCATTCAAACATCAGCATTTTTAGATCATAAAAGTTATTACCTAAAAGGTGAAGAAGTTAAAAAAGCTAAACTTCATCCAGAATTTAATGAAGAAAAAGTACAGCTTATACTTTGCACTCCAATGTCCAGCAACACAGGTAATGCAGGCGTAATTTGCATCGAAAGTAACAAAGCAAAAGAATTTTCACCAGAATATATAAAACTAATCGAAGTAACTTCAAGGATTTTTGTAACTTCGATGAATTTGCAAAAACTAATCGAGCAAACTCAATTCCTAATTGATGATGAAGAGGTCAGCCCATCAGAACTGACACACATCCGAGCAGAATTGACGGCAATCATTGGTGATATTTCTGATGAACAGCAAATGTTCGTTGAGGCCTTGGCCGATGCAGCTGATACAAAAGGTCAGCACAAAGAACATTGCAGAAAAGTTGCGCAGACTTCTCGTGAAATTGCACGCTATTTGCAACTTAATGAAAAAACAAATGATTTGATATATTATGCAGGACTTTTGCAAAACATCGGAAAAGTGGCACTTTCAGAAGAGATTTTCACAAAAAAAGAAAAGCTTTCATCTGATGAATGGCAAAAATTGCGTAATCACCCAAATGTCGGTGTCAGCTTGCTTATGAATATCAATTTCTTATCAGAGGTAATCCCATATATTCATTATCACAAAGAACGATGGGATGGCCAAGGTGAGCCTGAAGGCTTGGTAGGCAACAGTATTCCTTTCGGCTCAAGAATCATTGCTGTAGCGGACGCTTATGTAGCTTTGACGTCAGAAAGACCTTATAGAAAGCCTCTAAGCCCTAATGAAACCATTGAAATCCTCAAAAAAGAAGCCACAATAAAATGGGATCCGATTATTGTAGATGCGGTTGAACATTTAAAAGCAAATTAAAAGACAAAAGCTTATTTGCATAAAACGCAAAAAATCCCCTCTTTCAGGGGATTTTTTTTATTGTCTCGATTAAAAATGTTATAATTATACTTGTATAAAACTCACAAAAAAGGAGCTTAAAAAAATGGAAAATATTTGGCAAAAATATGCAAAAGTCCTAGTTGAATACTCAACAGACGTACAAAAAGGCGATTTAGTAATAATCAGAGGCGAATCTCAGGCTCAGCCATTAATAAAAGCAGTTTATGAAGAAGTCCTCAAAAAAGGCGCAAACCCAATCTGCAAAGTATCTATTCCCGGTATCGCAGAAAGTTATTTCAAATACGCTTCTGATGAACAATTGGAATTTGTCGACCCCTTCACAAAAAATGAATACGAAACAGCCCAAAAATTCATCTCAATCGGCGCACCATACAATACAAAAAACATGGCAAAAGTCGATTCTGCAAAATTGGCAAAACGCTCAAGCGCAAACCAACCCCTTTCGAAATTACTTCTTGGAAGAGCTGCAAAAGGCGAATTGAGCTGGGTAATTTGCGATTATCCGACAGAATCTTTGGCACAAGAAGCCAAAATGTCTTTAGATGATTACTCAGAATTTTTGTTCAACGCTTGCCATCTTTACTCTGAAGACCCAGTTTCAAAATGGAAAGAAGTCGGCAAAATGCAAGACAGACTGGTTGATTACTTGAATAAAACTTCAAAAATAAGATATGTCGGAGAAAAAACAGATGTAACTTTCTCAACAGAACGCAGAAAATGGATTAGCTGCTGTGGACTTAACAACTTCCCTGACGGCGAAATTTTCACATCTCCTGTCGAAGACTCTGCTGAAGGTACCATATATTTTGACTTCCCTCAAATCTATCGCGGTAACGAAGCAAAAGGCGTACAAATTAAGCTCGAAAAAGGCAAAGTGATTGAAGCAAAGGCAGAATCTGGCGAGGACTTCTTTGTCAATATGATTAATCAAGATGAAGGCGCAAGATTTGTCGGTGAAATTGCAATCGGAACAAATAAAGAAATCCAAGATATCACAGGAAATATCTTATTTGACGAAAAAATCGGCGGTTCAATTCACGTAGCACTAGGTGCTTCTTATCCTGAAACAGGCGGGAAAAACGAATCCGGACTTCACTGGGATTTGATTAAAAACATGAAAAATGGTGGAAAAATATACGCCGACGATATTTTAATATACGAAAATGGCGATTTTATTGTCTAAAAAATAGTCTAAAATCATGCTAAAAAAATGGGTAAAAAAAGGTAGAACTTTTTACCCATTTTTTGTTTTTCAACCCCTTTTTTGCCACCTTATTTTCTTTTTGTTACATTACTTAATATTTTATATTGCCAAAAATCAAAAAATTTATAGAAATCTAGTCCAGATAAGAAATTTTAGGATTGAATTTCAAAAAAAATTTCAAATCAAAAAGACAATTTTTAAGCCAAAAATGCAAGTTTTTGACCCCCAAAACATGCAAATTATTATTTTTGTATTACAATGGAGGAATGCAAGTAAATGTTAAGCACATTTAGTCGATGATTCAAAATAACAATTACTCAGAAAGAAAAGAGGAAAATATGAGGATTTTAGACTTCCACAAAACATTATTATTATTTATTTTAATCACTTTAGTATCTTTTAATTCAGTATGCTCAGCTCAATATTCAGCATCAAAAACAGCGATTAAAGAAAAAATTGTAAAATGTTCAATCGAGCAAGGTGTAGACCCAGCGTTGGCTCTCAGCGTAGCTCAACAAGAATCAAAATTTGATAAAAATGCAAGAAGTTCAGCTGGTGCTGTAGGCGTTTTTCAATTAGTTCCATCAACTGCAAGAGCTTTAAAAATTGACCCTTATTGCCTAAACGGAAATATCTCGGGCGGGGTAAAATATTTAAAAATGATGCAAGATAAATTTGGATCTATGGAACTCGTTATAGCAGCTTATAACGCAGGACCTGGTGCAGTCAAAAGACATAATGGAGTTCCTCCATATTCTCAAACGAGATCATATGTGAGAAAAATCATGGCAAATTACAACTACTTGAAAAAAAATCCAGATCCTTCAATGATAGCTGTTGCCAAACAAAAAGAACCTGCTGAAATACGCATTCCAGCGGATACTGCGATATTTCTTGCAAAGCCAGCTATTGCTGATGCCTTTGTAAAAATGAATCAAACAAAACAAGTAATCGAATAGATTAGATTACTAAATAAAAAACAACGCTTTTGCCGTATTAAATTAATTTTTGATACGGCTATATTATTGTAGGTGATAAATTTTAAATCCATTGGAGGGATTCTATTATGCAACATTGTGAATGTGGTTTAACAAAAAAAATTATTTATACATTAGTGTTAGTCGGTGCATTAAACTGGGGCTTGGTCGGAGCTTTTAGATTTGACCTTGTAGCTTATTTCTTAGGCGATATGAGCCTTGCAAGCCGTCTAGTTTACATAATTATTGGTCTTGCCGCAGTTATAAAAACAATTTACCTAATAAAATCTTGTACGTCTAAAAAATAAATTTCCATTTAAAATATGTTTTTGTTATTCTATAGAAAACTAGTGGTAAAGAAAAAAATATGTATCAAGAAACAAAAACTCACGAAGTCACAGTCGACGTTGTAATCCTAACGACTCGAAACAAAAAACTGCAAGTACTATTAATCCAAAGAGGCCAAGAACCTTTTTTGGATAAATGGTCTATTCCTGGTGGTTTTATTCGCTTGTCTGAAGATCTTGATGATGCAGCTGAGCGTGTTTTGTACGAAAAAACTCGTGTCAAAAATGTTCATCTATCTCAACTTCACACTTTTGGTAATCCTACCAGATATCCAAAATCAAGGGTTATAACTGTTGCGTACTGTGCTTTAATTCGTTCTGAAGGACTTGAACTCGCATCAGAACTAGGCGTAGGCGTTAAAGATATCAAATGGCACTCTGTATACAATTTGCCTCCTTTGGCGTTTGATCACAAAGAAATTATCAGCCACGCCATTGAATATTTACGTGAAAATGTTGAACACAAACCAGTGGCTTTCCAACTTTTATCAAAGAAATTCACTCTTACGCAACTGCAAAAAACTTATGAAATGATTCTGGATAAAGAAATCGACAAAAGAAATTTCAGAAAAAAAATCTTATCTTCAAATATTCTTACAGAACTTATGGAAGTATCCAAAGAAGGCTCAAAAAGACCTGCAAGACTTTATTCTTTCAATAAATACTTTTTAGAAAATCATCAAGACGATGAACTTTAAAAACTGAAAAATTTTATTTTTCAAGTTTTAAAACAAACCCATAAGCAAAACATTTCGACCCAATGGGGTGACTTTGCAATACTTACCTAAAGATTCAACAAAACATTGGTTTTGACAAAAACCGCCCGACAAATAAATCTCCTCTGGACGTTTTGCAAAATTCCACATATTCGATGCCAATCCATGAATATATTTGGAGATGCAAACCTCTGCGCTCTGACCTTTTGCAATATCATCCATTATTTTTTCCATACCAAAAATCCCACAAGTCAGTGAATATTTTTCATCCACGAAACTCAAATCATCGGTATTTATATCATAAAACTTACAAAGCATCTCAACTGTAGCACCGGTTGAGCTAGCACAAGCACTGTTCCAATCGAGGTCACAATATTTGCCGTCTTTAAATCTTATCCACTTAGCATCTCTGCTTCCGATATCCAAAACTGTCGCATTTTGCAGCTCTGGAACCAATTTCATTGAGCCATAAGCCAAAGCAATTATTTCATTTGTATAAACAGAATCTTCTTTGAGCAAATTTTGAACCATATGCCCTGTCGCAAAATCAAACTGTACAGGCAATTTCCTCAATACTTTTGATGGTAAAAGATAGCTTTTTGAAAATAACGTATTGCCGTTTTGATCAAAAACATCTTGAGAATGCGCTTCATATTCCACAAAAAAATCGCTAAAACTGCCGTCTTTAGACAGTTCCATTATTTTGCTCCAAGTTGTTCCTGCATCGAGTAATAATTTTGTCATAACTACCTTAACTTTATAAACGCTTCTATTTTGGCTTTTGCAGATTTATTAACTTTATCATCCACATCTATAAAAAGCCCGTTGTATTTATCTGCCAAGTATTTTGCCAATTGCATTTTGGCACAAAAAGTTTGTGTGAAAAACACAGTTGGAAGATTTGGGTTCACCATCATCTCAAGCTCCAAATCAGCTGGGCGATTGGCTTCGACACATCTCGTCCAACCAAAAACATGAGTCGAATCTGGAAATAATTCCAAAAGCTCAAAATCATTTGGCGGAACGCCCCAAAAACCAACTTCAGGAACTGCGGGAGTGAGCGTAAGATTATTTTTTTTATAAACTCCCTGCATAATCAAATCAATTTTATCTTTCAAAGGTAAATTGCTTTCTGAAATCACCGTCGGGCTTGCTTTATGAGAATATGTTTCATATTTTGTCTCAATCACATTGAACCCCATATCTTTGAGCAAAATTGCTGCTATGTGACCCGAATCGCATTTTTCTTTGCCTATTGAAGCGACAATAACTTTGATTTTATCTCGCAAAAAAATTGCATTATTCATAATATTAGCAATAATTTTGCAATAAGCCTCGCACATTACACCCGAAATTGGGTAGCCATAATCAACATCCAAATCAATAATTTCGCAATTTGGATTTTTGGCTATTTCATTTTTAAGAATCTCAGGGTCTGGATACCCCCAGAAGGCCACGATATTTTTCATATCGATATGATAACACAAATAAAAACAGGCCCCCCGGCCTGCTTTTTTGAATGTTTCCCGTGTTCTCTGAAATCCCCTGATTATTTATCCCGTTTGCGTCTATTATCCCGTTTACTTTGTTTTTGGTTCCCGATTATTTTGTTTTGCCCCGATTGTGTTGTCCCGTCTGAAATATCCCGTTTGCGTCTATTTTCCCGTTTGCTTTGTTTTTCGTTTCCCCGATTATTTTGTTTTGCCCCGATTGTGTTGTCCCGTCTGAAATATCCCGTTTGCGTCTATCTTTTTCCCGTTTGCTTTATCTTATTTTTTTAGTTCGTCTTTAACTTCTTGTTTTGGTTCTTCCTTTTTTTGTTCTTTAGAATCTTCTTTTGAATCTTTAGCGTTGTTAGCTCTTTCTTCAAGTAAGTCTTGAGCTTTTTCTAAAACGCTTTTTGCTTTAGAAGCGACGTTTTGATCTTGAGAAGAAGGATCAGAAGGAGCAAGAGCTGCGTCGATTACTTTTTGAGCTTTTTGGATTGTGCCTTCAAGATCGCTTTCGTTTACTGAAGGAACGTCGATTTGAACGTATCCTGCGATTGCTACTCCGTTTGAGTCAGTTGTGATTACTGGAGTTCCGCCGATTACAGCTGAGTGTTCTTGTTCGTGAGCCATAATTTGGTCGTATCTTTCTTTTTTAACAACTTCAAATTGTTCTTTATTTTCGACTGTGATTGATGGAAGTGCAGAGTTGCCTAGAGAAGACATCATAGCGTTTACTTGAGAAGTAGCTGCTAAAGTTTGAGCGTTAGCTTTGTTAGTATCAGCAACTGCTTTTCTACGAGCTGTAACTCCTTGTCCTCTTTGAGCATCAGCTTGAGAATTCAATGAAGCTTTTTCGTTTCTTAAACCTTTAGCTGTTTTCAAACTCATTGCTCCACTTAAAGCGCTAGTTGCAGCTGAAACAAATTTCAAAGCGCCTTTAGCGAAACTAAAAACAGATTTTACAAAACCTATAACAGCTTTAGCTATAAGAGCAAGGCCTGTTGGTGCAGTTACAGGGTTAGTAGCCAATGGAACACCTGTTGCAGTATCTGTTGTAGCAGTTGCTACTGAAGCTGTTCCGCTTGTTAATCCAACAACGCCATCTACTGCAGAGACTGTTGCGATAGCGAATTCGCCGCCTGCTTTCCAAGTTTGACCTTGAGCATCTGTAAGTTTTTGGCCAGCAGCTACATCAGTAGCTTCAGCTTGTTTATTAAATCCTTCAGCCGCTTTTTCACCAGCTGCTTTTACGTTTTGCAATGTAGCTTCTTGTTTTTGGAAGTTTTGAGCTATTTGGTTTTTAGGACCTTCCATTGTTTTTTCCCAAGCTGCATCTGTTGAAGATTCGCCGCCTGAAACAGAACCGCCTACAGTCATCAATTTACCTTCAAAACCCATTTTTGAACCTGATTGAGTTTCTGCATTATCTGACATTTCAGGAGCAGAAGCTGCTTGACTTTCTTGACTAGATTTTTTAGCTTCGATTTTTGAATTTAATTGAGACATAGCAGATTTAAAACCAGCATTGATTTTTGCAGTTCCTGCATCGCCTTTAGCTCTTTCTTGTTTTCCTTTTTCATTTTCTTCTTTTAATTTTTTTTGAGATTCTACAGTTTGTTTTGCAGCATTTTGTTCTTCAGTTTGTTGCTGTTGAACTGCAGGACCTGATGTATTAGCAACTTCTTCAGGTTTAGTGTTAACGCCTTCTACTGTTCCTTTACCTTGTTGAGCGCCTTCAGCTTGACTTTGAGCAGAACCTGCTGCGTTGCCGGCATTTTGCGTATTAGAAATTTCATTTTGACCTTTGTCAGCGCCAGATTTTTTATTTTTAGCATATTCGCTGTCATTATTGTCTGATTTTTTAGATTTTGAATCTAAGCTCATATCTGCATTAGAATCAACTGATTTAGAAGCTGGAATATCTAATTTACCAGTAGTAACATTAGATTGAATTTTTGAAAGATAAGAAGCATCAGTAATATCGTAGCTAGAACCATCTGGAGCAACAAATTGAGATTTGATGCCTTCATTTTCAGGTTTTTTGTAGAAATTGTTCAATTCAGTTAAATAATCTACAGTTGCTGAATCTGTTGAAGTTTTTCCGACTGTACCTTGGATTGGTGCTACCATTTTCATTTCCTCTTTCGTTAGTCTCTATGTATATATAAAGGATATACTCGACAAAATATTGCCTTTTTAGTCTTTAAAAATAAAGATTATTTTTACAACCCACTCACAGAGGCCTTTTCCAGATTTACAAAACTTCACAAAATAGGGCTTTTTTTGTTTGGAAAATAATTTTTCGGGATCTAGAGTATATACTCTACAAAACCGTGCATAAAAAAAGAGCCTATTTTCATAGACTCTTTTTTTATTGTTAATGCTGTAGACTTAGTTAAACTACTTCTTTCCAAACATCCTGATTTTCCAGAATTTCATAATCAAGCTCATTCTCATTTGCAGCTATAACAGTTGCTACTACTGCATCTGATGTCACATTGATAAGTGTTCTAAACATATCAGCAATTCTATCAACAGTGAACAAGAACGCAAAGCCGATTACAAGCTGATCTGGGGTTAGTCCCAAAATCTTTAGGATAAGAGCAATTGTAATCAATCCAGCGCCTGGAATTCCCGCACAAGTACTTGAGGCAAGCATTGCAAACACACATACAAACACAATTGTGAATGGATCTAGGATAATTCCGTATGCTTGAGTCAAAAACATTACACATAATACTTGGAACATCGCTGTAGCATCCATATTCATTGTGGCGCCAAGAGGAAGTACGAAACTACAAATTTTGTTTGAAATCCCAACTCTTCTTTCGCAACAAGCAATAGTTACAGGCAAAGTAGCCGAACTGCTCGCTGTTCCGAAGGCAACCATCATTGCTTCAGCAGCTGCTCTGTATATAGAAAAAGCGTTTATTTTTGCGAAAACGTGCGTAAATATTGGATAAACTACAAATAATTGCAGAGAGAAACCAATAAACAAAAGTGCTAAGAATTTGGATAAGCCTGAAAACATCGACAATCCAAAGAGTCCTACAGACGAAGCCGTGAGGGCAAAAATACCCGGCATTGCCAACACCATAATCCAGTCAGTAACCTTCATAGTGGCTGCAAAAATTGACTCAAAGAAGGCCACAACAGGTCGATTGATTTCACCAATCACCGCCAAAGCACTTCCGAAAATGATTACGAACAAGATAATCGGAACCATATCACCTTTGGCCAAAGACTCCATAGGGTTCTTTGGTATCATATCCAAATACATTTGTCCGAGATTTTCTTTATGATCTTCAACTGTTTGAGCAACTTGAACCTGCACCGCAGAAGCCTGACCTTTATCTATATAGTTTTTGATATTATCCCCAGGCGAGAAGGCCGTGCCTAATATAGCGCCTATTGAAACTGCAAACACCAAAATAAGAGTGAAGTAAAAAATCATTTTTGAACCAATTTTGCCGAGCTGTTTACTATCGCCCAAACTAGCAATACCAACGACTATCGCACTGAAAACAAGTGGGATTACTATCATTTGAATCAATCTAATAAAAACCTGACCTACAAAGTTAAAAATACTATGTATGAGAGGGTGCTGGTCGGCAGGAAGCATCAATCCGGTGAATATACCGAAAATAATGGCAAAGAAAATATGCCAATTTCTTTTCGCTCCTAGGCCTAAAGCAACTAAAATTTGTGAATGCAACTTCATCAATCTATCCTTTCGAAATCTTTATATATTAAACAATTAATTAAAATCTTTAAATACCTTTATTATTATACAAAAATTCCACTACTTTTATCAACTAAAACTTTCTAGAAATAGCTTAAAAAGATTAAAATAAACCCTTCAAATATGAATTTACCGGAAATTCGCCTATTTTTTGATATATTCTGTCCTAAAACGATAGACCTCAAAAGTTTTTGAAAAATGAGAATAGCTCAAACCTGCCTTTTGCTTTAAAGAATTCAAAAATAATCTTTTATCCGGCAATTGCTCCCAAACTGATGGCAAATAAACTGCTCTATAATACCCGTCTTTGATAATTATTCCATCAATATCCGGCACAATTTGACTTAAAAGATCCTCTTCGTCCTTAAAACTCATCTGAGAAGGAGCAGAAAGGAGCGAAATAGCTATATCCAAATACTCATATTCTTCTTCTGACAAAGGCTCAAAACGGTTATCTGAAAAAGCTGCAGCAAAAGCATTTTTACTAATATCTTCAATCAGTGATTGATTTGCAAGAATCGAACCAACACAACCTCGCAATTCGTCATTAATCTCCAAAGTTACAAAACTTGCCCCGCTTTGCTGCAAAACCTCTGCATATTCTGATGTTTCAATCTTTAGCGGATGCCCCGTTTTAAAACCTGAAAAAATACTTTTACGGCAAATATCAAGCAAAAACTCAGAAAAATTCTCTTTAACAAATTTTTCTTTTGTACCCTCAAAAAGCAGCCAGCTTCCATAGCCTACAACCCTTGATTTATCGCCACTTATGACAGATGAGTTCTTTAAATTTATTCTTATTAAAGAAAAGCCTTCTTGTTTTGCAAATCCAACAAGCCCAAGAACTCCAATCGCACCACAAGCTTGATTGGAATTAAAATCCGAAACCTCTTGTGCTTCAATCATCTCTGCTGTTACTTTATCAATCTTTTGCGCTTCACTATCGTGATGAAAATGGCTCAAATCAGATGAAATGACAAAAACGTTATCCTTATCATTCCAAAAATGTGAAATCAAATTAGTGATTTGTTCAGAATCTGCATCCCCGACCAAAATAGGAACTATTTTGGAATTAGGGAAACCTTTTTGTATAAAAGGAACTTGAACTTCCAAAGCATGCTCGGGTTCAATCGCTTCATCATTAAATTCTGCACCAAAATCCTCTATTAAAACTTGATTTATTTCCTTATTTATCTCAATTTGCCCTAAAGGTGTTTCCCAAGCATCTGAAGAAGAGACTGCAATTCCATCAAAGCCAATATAATGACATGGCGCGATTATAAAAATGTTTTTTGCTTTTTTATTTAAATATTGAAATCCTTCACTTGCAAACTGACCGGAATAAACATACCCAGCGTGAGGAACAATAATAGCACGAGCGCTATATTTGTACTGCTTACGATTATTTTGACTACAATCTTCCAAGAAAGATTCTAATTCTTCTCTATCCGCAGGATAGAATTTGCCCGCAACCGAAGCTTGCCTGATTTTTTTCATAACATTTTTACCAATTCATTATTTAACAAATTCCATTATAATATACTACATGAGATACCAAAACACCCTAAAAGATAATAAAACGCAGTGTTTAATTTGCCCTAGAAATTGCAAGTTAGCAAATAGTCAGCACGGGTTTTGCCAAATAAGACAAAACATAGGAGGCAAAATCACATTAAATTCTTATGGCTATACAACAGGCCTTGCTATTGACCCTATTGAAAAAAAGCCTCTCTATCATTTTTTCCCAGGGAGTAAAATCCTATCTTTTGGAACTTTAGGATGCAATATGGGCTGTATGTTTTGCCAGAACTGGCATATGTCAAAATCAAAAAAAGACCCAAAACTAACAGAAAAAGCATCACCTGAAGAAATAGCTATGATAGCAAAGCAAAATGACTGCAAAAGTGTTGCCTTCACCTATAATGACCCTATTATTTTCTTTGAATACGCAATTGATACCGCCAAAGAATGCCACAAACTAGGCCTCAAAACAGTTGCTGTGACCGCAGGATACGTCAATCCCAAGCCTCGAGCAGAATTTTTTAAATATATAGATGCAGCGAATATAGATTTAAAATCATTCAATAAAGAATTTTATAAAAAGCTTTGCTTGGCGGATATAGAACATATTTTAGACACAATAAAATATGTCGAAAATGAAACTGATTGCCATCTTGAGCTCACAACCCTTTTAATCGAAGGCCATAATTCGTCCCCAAAAGAAATAGCAGAAGAATGCGACTGGATAGCCAAAAACATAGGAGTGGATACGCCAATTCACTTTAGTGCCTTCTTTCCTGCTTGGAAACTCAAAAATGTACCGCCCACAAAACCTCAAACTCTTTTTATGGCTTATGAAATCGCAAAAAACGCAGGCCTAAGATATGTCTACACAGGTAATATAATTGATGATGAAGGTTCAACAACCTATTGTCACAATTGCAAAAATGCAATAATTAAAAGAAGCGGCTATGTTTTGAGCGAATACAATCTAAAAGCAAACGGCATCTGTAACTTTTGCGGAACACAATGCTCAGGCGTTTTTTGATGTAATTGCTGTAAAACCTCATTGTAATTTAAAAAAGCCCACCTAAGTGGACTTTTTTAAATGGCGGGGACGACGAGACTCGAACTCGCGACCTCCTGCGTGACAGGCAGGCGCTCTAACCAACTGAGCTACGCCCCCATTAAAATTTTCAATCTTTGCCAGTTGTTTAGAGCTTATTCTCTATTTCGCAAGCCACCTGCTTGCTGGAGCCAACTGAGCTACGCCCCCATAAGGTTTGCTCAATGATTATAAAATACTCAAGAAAAATTTGCAACAATAAAAATCAGCAACAAAAAGCCGACCCAGAAAGGTCGGCATTGAGGAGAGTATATGTAGACTGGTTATTTCTTTCGAAATTAACCACCTAAAAGTTTTAAAGCCATCGATGGCAACTGATTTACTTGCGACAAGACTTGAGTTGAAGCTTGTTGCAGAATTTGATACCTTGTCATATCTGCAGTCTCTTTGGCAATATCTGAATCGCGGATTGTTGAATCTGATGATTGTAAGTTTTCTTGCATAGATCCCAAATTAGACAATACAGAATCTAGCCTGTTCATCATACCGCCGATTTTTGAACGTGCACCAAGCAATTTGTTCAATCCAGTATCAATTGCATCCATATAAGTTCTTATTGTTGTTGGCCCCCAAGTAGTACCAGTTGCAGTAAGGGCGGAATCTAGCCCCAAACCTGTAACTGTTAAACTTTGACCAGTAAAAGCTGCCGCTATATCGATTGTATTTGTTGTTAAATTAGTTCCTGCACCTGTTTGAATTCTTAAGTTAACTACAGAACCATTCAATAACGGTGTACCATTAAATGATGTTGATGATACTGTTTGATTAAAGTCTGTTAATCTTTGCTTAATCTCATTCAGGATGTAAGTTCTTTCTGAGCTCGAATAAGTTCCGTTAGCACCTTGAACACATAGCTCACGAATTCTTTGCAAGTTTGATACCATTGACTCAAAACCTGAGTCGGCAATTTTTAAAGCATTAGCGCCATCTTTAGTATTGGCAATAGCTTTATCATAGCCTTTGATATTCATTCTTAGTTTTTCTGAAATTGATAACCCTGCTGCATCGTCTTTTGCAGAGTTGATTTTTGAACCTGTTGACAACCTTTGAAAAACTTGTCTCAAGTTATCAACGTTATTCCCTAAGCTGCGCTGGGCAATCAGAGAAGTTACATTTGAATTTACTACAACTGACATTTTACTCTCCTTTTATAAAAAATTTTGAAATCCTATGATTTGTTTTGTGATACCTTTTGTATCGAACCAAAGTTTACATTCTTTAATACTTTGGTTGGCCCTATAAAATAGTGAATCCCTCTTTAGCTCAGTTATATCAAGGGAATACAGACTTAAATGAGATTATTTTCCAATCATACAAATAGAGGATAAGCCTTGTTTGTAATAAACTAATAAAATAAGGGAATATCTTTGCATATAAAGGGTTTTAGAGTATGCCTCAATTTTTAATAAATTCTGAAAATATATTAGAAGAAAACATAATAATTCGCCAAAAAACAGACATAAAACATATTATTGAAGTTTTAAGATGTAAAATAGGTGATGAAATTTTATTTATTGACGAGCAAGAAATGCTTTATCGTACAAATATTTTAGAATTTTCCAAAGACTTTCTTAAAACACAAATAATTTCAAAAGAAAAATCAATTCGAAGCCTAAATACTGACATAACGTTGATTCAAAGCATACTAAAATCTTCTGCGCAAGATTTGACCATCCAAAAAGCTACTGAATTAGGCGTAAAAACAATCCTACCGATTATAAGTAAATATACGGTAGTCAAAATTGAAAATGAAAAAGACAACCCAAAAAAAGTCGAAAGATGGTCAAAAATAGCATCAGAAAGCTGCAAGCAATGCGAGCGCTCAAAAGCGCCGGAAGTTTTAGCAATTAAAACCTTTCAAGAATCCTTAAAAATTGACTTCGACATAAAAATTGCCTGCGTTGAGAGAACGTCCGAAATCTCACTAAAAGATTTTTTAAGAAAAACGAACTATTCTAAAAATCAAAAAATAGCAGTTTTCATTGGCCCTGAAGGTGGTTGGAGCAACTCGGAAATTGAATTTTTCGACAAAAATGACATCACAAAAGTCTCTTTAGGGAATTTGATTTTAAGAGCTGAAACCGCAGCTATAAATGCCGTATCTGGAATAATTTATGAATATGAAAATTGAAGATAACAATAGTAAAATCATACTAGAACTCTTGCCTAGCAATGCTGAGGCCTATATTGTAGGCGGATATTTGCGTGATTTAGTATTAAATATCAAAACTTATGACATCGACTTTGCCTTAATTGGCGTTGACATTATTGAGTTTGCCCAAAAATTTGCATCTAAAGTCAACGGGCGATTTGTCTTACTTGATGATAAAAATGAAATCGCAAGAGTAGTTATGCCTGACAAAATTAATTATATAGACTTTGCCAAATGTGTAGGCGAATCAATCACAGAAGACCTATCAAGAAGAGATTTTTCTATAAATGCAATGGCCTATGACATAAAAACTCATACGTTGATTGATATTTATAACGGCCTTGATGATATTAAAAACAAAACTATACGTGTTTTTAATATCCAAAACATTCTTGACGACCCACTTCGAATCCTCAGAGCCTATCGTTTTGCTTCAAAATATAATTTTAAAATAGAAGAAACTTCTCAACAAATTTTGGATGCCCACTACAAACTTATGAACCAAAACAAAATAGCTAAAGAACGAGTCCAAGTTGAATTTCTGAAACTTCTTGAGGGCAAAAATTCTGCTCAAACACTTCAAAAAATGAAAAATAACAAATTTTTGTACGAAATCTTTGCCGAACTTGAACTTCAAGAAGAAGTCCCACCAAATTCCCATCATCATCTAAAACTTATTGACCATTCGATTGAAACCATAAATCAACTTGAAGAACTTATTTTCAATGAACCTGAATGGGTGCAAGCACATATAAATCAAGATTTTATACCTAGCATAAGTCGCTTGGCTTTTTTGAAATTGGCGACATTATTGCATGACTTGGGCAAACCTCAAACTTGGGAAATAGACCCTGAAAGCGGGCGCCACCGTTTTATAAAACATGATGAAATCGGAGCGCAAATGGCTCTAAAAATGCTGAAAAAGCTAAAATACAGCAACAACCAAATAAAATACATTACAAAATTAATCAAACATCATATTTATCCTTCTCATTTGCTACAATCAGAGGCCACTGAAAAGGCTATTTTAAGGATGTTTAGACGCCTAGAGCCCGAAACCATCGATATAATTCTTCTCGCCAAAGCTGACAGGCTATCTGCAAAAGGCGAAGACATAACAGATGCAATCATCAATAAAAACATGGCAGGATTATGTGAGCTTCTTGAAAAATATAAAATCGCAAAAGAAACTCTTGCACCTCTTGAAAAATTAATTTCCGGAGATGAAATTATGAAAATTTTAAATATAAAAGCCGATAAAAACCTTGGTAACATTATAAAAGAACTCAAAGAAGCACAACTTTCAGGAGATGTTATCACCAAGGAAGATGCTATTAATTTTATTCGTAATGTAAAATTATATTAATTTATTACATACTATATGCAATTGTTGAGTACCGAATGTTTTTATTAAAGTATGGTAATAAAAACGAGGAGACCAGTTTTTCAAAATAGTTAATAACTAAATATTCTTTATTGGTTGTAAATCAACCAAATCAGAGGGCTAATGCCCTCTCTTTTTTGCGGAATAATACTATAGTGAAAGTAGTTAAATTTAAAAATCAACTACAACAAAATTTTTCAACGCCTTCTGAAATTTGTCCCCAATTAATTTCTTCAATTATGGCTTTTACATAATCTGCCTTATTAATTGCAAAATCAATCATATATGAATGTTCCCAAGTATCAATAACGACAATAGGATACGACTGAATTGGCACATGCATATCATGTAAATCTAAAGCAAAATTTTGAAATCTTTGTTCTTTAGGATTAAAAACCGTTATAGCCCAACCTGCTCGAGATGACATAGCAGTTGCTTCTAGGTCCATAAGGTATTCACCCCAAGTAATGAACTCTTTTTCAATAGCTTTTTTGAAATACTCATGAGGTGGCAAAGGCCTGCTAGACAGGTTGCTGAAAAAATGCTCGTGTAAAATCATCGAGTTATAATTATGCGTCTTTTCAATCAACAGTTCACGTACATGAGAATAATTATGATTGGCTGCGCCTTTATTTACAGTTCTGTATTCGACTGTTATCTCATTTAATTTTTTAATATAACCTTCATACAATTTTTCATGCAAATCAAATGCTGTTTGAGAAATCGACCTCAAATTCGGATAAGAAAATTCTTTAGGTTCATACAATATACCGTCTGTCATAAGAAAAACCTCCTTTTAGTTAGAATCAACTGTAACAAGATTTTTCGTTTTTTTTTATTCCCTGACTAGACTAGCCCATCGGAGATGTTAAGATATATTAAACAAAGTATTACCTACACAAAATGTAGTGCAAACCATGACATGACATGGTTTTAGCGATTATTAGCAAAACTTGTTAAAAAAAGAGGGGTTAACAAGTTCATGAAAAGATGTTTTAATGTAAAACATAAACAAGTTGGATTTAATTTTTTATTATATAAAATAAAACTTTCCGGGGGGGAGATATTGGGAGACAGAAATACGTTCTTCTATTGAGAAGAACACTTTTGAAGCGGCTTTTTGAAGCCGTTTTTTATTTGGAGAATACTGGATAAAATGCTCAATAAAACAAAAATGCCTAATGTTTTTTACTTTCCATAATCACCGCCAAAGTCGATATATCAGCAGGTTTGACTCCACCGATTCTTGTTGCTTGAGCAAGCGTAATCGGACGGATTTTAGTTAATTTGTCTTTAGTTTCTTGAGAAATATGTTTTATGCTTTGATAATCAAAATCTGATGGAATTTTCACTTTTTCCATTTTAAAAGAATGCTCTATTTGGTCACCTTGGCGTTTAATATAACCCGAATACTTAATTTCGATTTCGACCTGTTCGCAAACTTCATAAGGTAAATTCAATTCTTTTGTCTCTGGGTGAATTTCCTTCAAAACTTCATAGCCCAAATTTGGCCTTTTAAGCAAATCGCCTAGTTTTTGACCACGTTCAATATTTTGGTCATATTTAGCCAAAATTTCGTTAACTTCATCAGTAGCACTTACTTTTGCAAAAGAAATCCGCTCCGATTCCTTCTCAATCATTTCTTTTTTAGCCAAAAATCTTTGATAACGCTCATCTGAAATAAGCCCCACCTTGTGCCCAATTGGCGTCAACCGCATATCTGCGTTGTCCTGACGCAAAATCAGACGATACTCAGAGCGTGAAGTCAACATTCTATAAGGCTCATCGATGTCTTTGGTCACCAAATCATCAACAAGTGTCCCGAGATAAGAGCTATCGCGAGTGAGTGTAATCATTTCTTTATTCTGCAAAAATAAAACAGCATTAATACCTGCCAAAAGCCCTTGAGCTGCAGCTTCTTCATATCCGCTTGTACCATTAACTTGCCCACCACAGAAAAGCCCTTGAATTTTTTTGGTCATAAGAGTGTGCCCAAGCTGAACTGCAGGGATATAGTCATATTCAACCGCATAAGCAGGTTTAATTACAGAAACATTTTCTAATCCTGGCAAAGTTTGAAGCATCTGAATTTGAACATTTGCAGGCAAACTAGTCGAAAAGCCTTGAACGTAAGTCTCGTAAGTATCTTTACCCTCTGGCTCAATAAAAATATGATGCGAAGGATTGTGAGCAAAACGCACAACTTTATCCTCTATAGAAGGGCAATAACGAGGGCCAACACCTTTTATAAGCCCTTGGTACATCGGTGATTTATCAAGATTCGCTTTTATAATTTCATGGGTTTGAGCATTTGTACGAGTCAAATAACAAGGTATTTGAGGACGAATCGGCCTATTTGGCTCAAAAGAAAAGAAATTTAAATTTGAATCGCCAGGTTGAATTATCATTTTGTCAAAATCTATAGTACGGGCATCAACCCTTGCCGGAGTGCCTGTTTTAAGTTTTTTAAGGTCAAGACCTAATTTCATAAGACTGTCAGAAAGTCCCACAGCGGGCATTTCGGCCAATCTTCCCGCAGGAAAAGACTGCAAGCCGATAAAAATCCGCCCCATCAATGAAGTCCCTGTCGTCAAGATAACTGCCCCTGCTCGATATGTGAGACCAACTTCATCCACCATGCCTGCAACACGACCATCTTCAACTAAAAGCTCCGTAGCTGTGCATTGTTTGATGGAAAGATTGGGTTCTTTTTCGATAATATTTCGAACATAAGCCATATATTCTTTTTTGTCAGACTGTGCCCTAAGTGCCCTTACAGCAGGGCCTTTGGACAAATTAAGCATTTTCATCTGGATATAAGTTGCATCAGTCGCCTCACCCATCACTCCACCGAGAGCATCAATTTCTCTCACCAAGTTTGATTTGGCAGGCCCGCCAATTGCAGGATTACAGGGCATAAGCGCAATATTGTCGAGGTTCAAAGAACACAAAAGAACTTTTGCGCCTAATCTTGCTGCAGCAATTGCAGCTTCACAGCCTGCATGTCCAGCCCCAACTACTATTACGTCATATTTAAACATTTTATTATATCCTGAACTATTTCTTCTTTTTTCATCGTATCAATATGATACCACTTAATTTTTTCATTTGCTCTAAACCATGTAAGCTGGCGTTTGGCATAGTTTCTGGTGTTTTTTTGGATTTTTTCTTTAGCCTCATCCAAATTGACATCACCACGCAAATGCTCACAAATTTCCTTGTAGCCAAGGGTATTCAAAAGTTTTAACTCACGACCGTATTTTGAGATAAGTCCCTCAACTTCTTTAACAAGGCCTTGGTCAAGCATTATTTTTGTACGCAAATTTATTTTTTCATACAAAAATTCTCTATTTTCGGCATTCAAACCAAAATAAATCGCCTTGTGATTTGGTTCTTTTTGCACTTGGAGCAAAGATGGCAGTTCATTTGTAGCTTTGTGAATTTCAAGAGCTCTAATCACACGAAGAATATCATTTGAATGCAATTTTTCAGCTGCAACAGGGTCAATTTCTATAAGTTTTTGGTACAATTTTTCGTTCCCGAACTTCAAAGAAAATTCCCTCATCTCTAACCGAAAATCTTCGTCGGGAGAAACATTTGGAATATCAAGCCCCTCAAGAAGTGCTTTCACATAAAACCCTGTCCCGCCAGCTATTATGGGGATTTTGCTCTTGGCTTTTATTTTTTCAATGGCAATCTCTGCTTCTTGGATATAATCGCTCACGCTATAAGTAATCTCGGGTGATGCAACATCAATAAGATAATGTTCTATCCCTTGGCGTTCTGTGGCGGTGGACTTTGCTGTGCCTATATCAAAATCCCTATAAACTTGCCTTGAATCAGCGGAGATTATCTCCCCATTTAAAAGCTTGGCTAATTCAATTGCAATGTCGGTTTTACCTGAAGATGTTGGTCCAACCAGAGATATTATTTCCACTATATTCCTCAAAATAAACAAAATTTACCATTATAAAATATACCGTGATAAAGACCACCAGCATCAAATTTAGAATCTGAACCAAAAATATTGACTGAAATACTGAGCCCAAAAGACTTACAGTCAAGTTAGTTACCCAATAAAGACTGAAAATTCCCAGCGTCGTGAAAGGTCTGCTAAAAGTAGCTTTTAACCCAGACCAAAGAGCTTTAAAAGCATTTTCGCCATTGAGCATAATTGCAGGGAACCAAAACATAGTTAAATAAGAAAAAACTCCTGTCATAAAAAGGAAAAAAACATCCCATCTCAAAAGCTTTTCACTATCTGCTTCCGTAAGACTTGTTACAAAAGCATAGACTTTTGCTTTATCTGAAAAAACTGCCAAAATCTTTTCTGGAGCAAGATTTTCAGATAAACCAATATATTTAAGCCCCAAAAACACGGTTAGTTTTAAGACCCCAAAGAATAAAACAAAATATAAAATTACAGCTACAGTAATCGGAACAAAAAACCTTCCGACTGCAGGCAAAAATTCTCTTAAAATCGCAAAAGACATCTCTACTTTCTCTATTTGAGTAGGTGCCTCTTTGAAAGAATTACGAAGTGCTGCTTGAAATAGCTGTAACCATCCTGCCAGAAAAGCACAGCTCAAAGCAAAAACAGATACTAAAAAAACTATTAAAACAGGTTTTATTCCCGCTGAAATATTATGAACAGAACCCATAAATATCGAAATCAAAAGTAAATAGAATATAAAAGGCTGAATTATTATCAAATTATTACGTAAAACTTCGTAAGCTTTCTTTAAAATTTTTCTCAAAATTATTACCTCTCGGTTAAAATCTTCAATCATTATAGCAAATAAATAGGAATCCATTAACTTTTGTAAAAATAACTATGCAAAATAACTTCGACCTTGGCAATTTAAAAACATTAGCTACTTATATTAAGTATAATTCTAGAATTCGAAGGTATTACAGTGATTCCCTCTATTTCTCCAAATAGACAAGGGCAAAAACCCTCTTTTGGTAGGGCTCTTTCTGAAAAAGAGCTAAAACATTTTCGAGAAGTTTATGCTCAGAGCCAAAAGGCCTTAAACAAAAGTCTTGGAATTGAAAAAGACGCCAAGGTGTTTATTATGCCTGATTTTTCTATGCCTGACATTGACCATGAAAATACAGGAATGGGCAGACTTTTTTCTGACGGAACACCAAAATTTGCAAAATTAGTCAAAGACTATTTTCAAGCTGATGCCATACAGGTACTTCCTCAAAATAAAAACTTTGGGATAAAAACAAATCATTTTTCACCTTATTCTTGCGAAGCTTCTGCCCTTGGGGAACATACAATAAACCTTAAGGCTTTAACCACAAAAGAATTTGGCGAAATCCTTACAAAACAAGAATTTAATAATTTTGCTAATAAAAACCAACGAAAAGATTTCGTAAATGTTGAAAATGAAATCGGTATAAGAAAAAACATAAATCCTAGATTAGAATTATTAAAAACAGCCTTCGAACGCTTCAAAAAAAATGATACCCTCGAATTAAACAAGCTTCATCAAGAATTTAATACCTACAAAAATGACCCTGCTGAAGCCCAAAGAATGGAAAGAATATCACTATATGATATTTTACAACCTCACCATCATGACTTATTTGCAGAGACTTTTGACAAGCCCCTAAGAGAAGAAATTATAAAAAAAGCCAAAGAAGAACACTCTGATGAAATTGAATTCTTCAAATTTTGGCAGTTTTTGGCGGATAATCATCACCAAAAAGGTAGAGACCTTCTAAAAAAACAAGGTATAGAGCTTATAGGAGATTGCCCGGCATCGTTTTCAAAAGCAGATAAATGGTCATGTCCTGAAGGTTTGACCGGCCATGATGAATGGGGCTTCCCAAAAATCGACCCTGATAGACTGTACAAACAAGATGGTTCTCTCGATGTTGGAGGAGAAAAACTTAAAGAAAAGCTGGTCTTTTTCTTAACAAGATATGATGGAATAAGATTTGATGTCGGCAGAAAATATGCTGAACATGGCTCAGATAATATACTTAAATTTATCGAAAAAACTGCAAAAGAAATCAAAGGCCCAGAATTCGACCTAAGTAAACTTTCTTACGAAGAAGGCCATGGACATTATTTCCAAAACAGAACAAAAATCTATCAAGATTTTTCTCTCAACTCTTCTCAAAATGAATTGGCTCAAGTCGGACTTGGAAACCATGACAACTTCCAAAGAGGTTGCGCTATAACCGAAGCAAAAAAAATATCCCCGAATGACTCCCAAGAAATTGTAAAATCAAAATTCGGAAAACTATTAACCTATCCAAAGAAATTTATTTTTTTCAATGACTTTTTGGGAAAAGAAAAAGTATTTAATTACGAAAATACAGATAACCCTAACTCATTTAGGCACAAACTCTCTCCAAAATACGAAGAAGAATACCACAAAGCCCTTCAAAATGGTGACGGGTTCAATTTGATGGAATCTTTGGCTATTGCAATGAAACACCAAGGATTGGAAAAAACAGACAAAACGCTTTATGAAGAAGTCCTAAAACAATCCAAAATTTTAAGAGAATCAGGCGCTGTAACTCAAGCGGAAGCCGATAAAATAGAACAAAATAAAGGTTCTAAAAATATATTCAAAAAAATTGCCATCGCTACAGTCGCCGTGGCTGCAATTATTACAAGTGCAATATTGTTAAAAAATAAAAAGCCGCAACAACAGCCTCAAACTCAAGAAAAATACAGCCTAAACCCACAATACCAATATCTGCGAACAAACCAAAGTCCAAAAAACCCTTTGATATAAGAGCGTTTTTGTGATAATATTACTCCCCAAGGAGCTTACTCAAAATGCGTCTTAATAAAGAACATACTTTACCTGGAACTTTAATTTGCGTCGAAGGCATTGACGGCAGTGGAAAATCAACACAGCTGGCAATCTTAAAAGACTGGCTAATTTCATTAGGACAAGATGTAATATTCACCGAATGGAATTCATCAAATTTGATTTCAAAAACTACGAAACAAGCAAAAAAGAAAAATTTGCTTTCGCCTAGAACTTTCAGCCTTTTACACGCAGTTGATTTTGCCGATAGGCTCGAACAAATCATTGTCCCTGCGCTCAAAGCCGGTTTTATTGTTTTGGCTGACAGGTATGTTTACACGGCTTTTGCTCGTGATGTTGCAAGAAATGTTGACCCTAAATGGGTTCGTAACATGTATGGTTTTGCCGTAAATCCTGATTTGGCAGTCTATTTCAAAGTCCCTGTAGATATATCTTTGGATAGAATTTGTGCAAATCGCCAACCCAAATTTTATGAAGCAGGTATGGATATGAAACTCAGTGCTGACCCATATGTCAGCTACAAAATATTCCAAGGAAGTGTCCTAAATGAATACGACAAAATGCGTGATGAATACGGCCTTGTCAAAATGGATGCTACAGAATCAATCCACCAACAACAAATTAAATTCAGAAAACTGGTTAAAGAAGTTCTTTTGACAAAAGGTATTGAATTAAATGAAGAATAAAATGATCACAAAAAGCGGATACCCTGGACTTTTGGTAGTCATTGAAGGCACAGACGGCAGTGGCAGAACCACTCAAATTAATGCACTCAAAAATTGGATTGAAAGCCAATGCTATGGCGTAATTGTGAGCGAATGGAAAACATCTGAACTTATCGCTTCTGTTATTGACAATGCAAAAGAGCGCAATCTCTTGAATGCCAATACTTTTAGCCTTATGTATGCATCAGATTTTGCCCACAGACTCGAGAACACAATTATTCCAGCTCTAAAATCAGGTTTCGTAGTGCTTTTAGACCGCTATACCTACACAGCTTTTGCAAGAGATGTAGTTAGAGGCGTCAAGCCAAAATGGGTCAGAAAACTTTATGACTTTGCTCCAGAACCAGATTTAGTATTCTATTTAGAGCAGCCTGTTGATGTTTTACTAAAAAGAATTATTGCCTCAAAAGGCCTCGACTATTACGAATCAGGACGAGACATCGGGTTGAGTACTGATTTTTATGAAAGCTTTAAATTATACCAAAGCAAAATCTTGAGCGAATATGATGAAATGAAAGAAAAACATCATTTCATAACAATCGATGGCACACAGCCTCTCGAAATGATTCAAGAAAAAATGCGTGAAGAAGTTACAAAACTCCTAGACAAAGGGGTTCTAGCTTAACTGAAGTACTTGAATGAAGCACTAGCGTTAGTATCCAAGATTTTCTTAACGGCTTCTTTCTCAGATGTTACTGCTTTGTATTCAACTTCTATAGATGATTGTTCCAGTTGAAGTTTTTTGTCTTGCGCATTTACTTGAGCTATTGTTCTGTCGTATTTATTTTCGGCCGCAACATCATCACCTTTGTATAGCTCGTCGGCAATGTCTGGCAATGTTCTCCAATCACGAAGCTCGCAATTTTTAGCAGTGTTTGAATTAGTAGTACCGTCATAAACCGAGGTATAAGAAATTTTTTGTACTTCTTGAGTAAAACTATCTGACTCAGTCATAATAACCAAAACCCCTGACCTGATAGCAACATCTAAGGCTTCGCTCTCTGTAACAGAAGTAGAAAGCCCCAATGACTGCAAAGAAATTACTTTATTATGGTCATCTCCAAAGCTATGATAAGCAACTTCAAAACCTACGCCTGTAGTAAAACGTATACCAGAATAATAATCATCATCAGCAGAGTCTACAAAGTTTGTTAAAATATAATTTTTTCCGTTTGTATCTTTTAGTGATTGAATGCCTGAAATACTTAATTCCCTAATACCGCTGTTGCTGCTATTAAAAGTAAACATTTGCCTATTGCCAATTTGATTATTGTAATCCGTAGCAACTTTTTCAAGCTCTGATGACAGGCGCAAACGTCTTTGACAAATTTGCTGTACACGATTTTCAAGATCTACTTGTCTTGATGTTAATGCTAAAAATCGTGCTTGATTTGACGAAATACCCATTACTGTTTTTCCTTACACACATACCTTGATATGTTTATCGGAATTATTTTTAAAATACTTTAATAATTTACGTTCTTTTGTTAACAAATATTAAGTTAGAAAACACCATGGCTAGTATGCTTAGGGCGATTTTGAATATAAAAATTGCTTCGATTTAATCGCCTTAATCTTCGCCAATGCTCAAAACTGCCATGAAGGCTTCTTGAGGAACTTCAACACGTCCAACTGCTTTCATACGTTTTTTACCGGCTTTTTGTTTTTCAAGCAATTTCTTTTTACGCGTGATATCACCGCCATAGCATTTATCAAGAACGTTCTTACGCATAGCTTTTACAGTTGTTCTGGAAATCACTCGCCCACCGACAGCTGATTGAATCGGAACTTCGAACATCTGACGAGGAATGATATCTTTAAGCTTGGTTGCCAATCTTTGTCCTATATGAAAGGCATTATCCTTGTGAATAATAATACTCAAAGCATCTACAGTCTCTCCGGCCAAAAGGACATCGAGTTTGACCAAGTCTGAACGTTTGTAATCAGAATATTCATAATCCAAACTCGCATAACCTTTTGAACGGGATTTAAGCTGGTCATAAAACTCTGTAATTACTTCGGAAAGTGGCATTTCATACTCAAGATTAACTCTTATATTATCAAGGTAGCTCATATTTTTGTAAATCCCACGCTTTGTCTGACAAAGCTCCATAATCGTACCCACATATTCATTTGGTAAAATTACATTTACTCGAACATAAGGCTCTTCGATTTTTTCACGAAACTGCGGTTCGGGTAGCTTTGAAGGGTTATCAATCATAATAACCTCGCCATCAATCTTCGTAATTTTATAAATTACACTCGGAGCTGTTGTTATAAGATTTAAATCATATTCACGCTCAAGACGCTCTTGAATAATCTCCATATGAAGCATTCCTAAAAATCCACACCGAAAGCCAAAGCCAAGCGCAAGAGAAGTTTCAGGCTCAAAAGTAATACTTGAATCGCTCAATCTTAATTTTTCAAGCGCATCTTTTAAATCTTGGTATTCATGGTTTTCAACAGGATACAATCCCGAAAAAACCATCGGTACAGCTTTTTTATACCCCGGCAAAGCTTCTGTTGCAGGGTGTTCAAAATTGGTAATTGTATCACCTACAAGCTGAAAAACATCTTTTATAGATCCTGAAAGATAGCCTACATCACCTGTTTTCAATTCTTTTACTTGCTTGCGCAAAGGGTTCATATACCCAAGTTCGACGACTTCGTATGACTTATTACTGACCATAAATTTGATTTTATCGCCTAATTTCACACCACCATCGATAATTTTAAAATATGCCAAAGTACCTAAATAAGGATCATAGCAACTGTCAAAAACCAAAGCACGAAAAGGCTTATCAGAAGTATCTATAGGAGCAGGAAGAAAATCTACAATAGCTTCCAAAACATCCTCTATACCAATGCCTGATTTTGCACTTACGGGAATTGCATGCGAAGCATCAATCCCCAAAACTTCTTCAATTTCTTTTCTCACCCTCTCGACATCTGCCGATGGAAGGTCGATTTTATTGATAATAGGAATAATTTCCAAGTCTTGCTCCATTGCAAGATAAACATTCGCAAGAGTTTGCGCTTCAACACCTTGTGTCGCATCAACGATTAAAAGAGCTCCTTCGCAAGCAGCAAGGCTTCGAGAAACCTCATAAGTGAAATCCACGTGTCCTGGTGTATCGATTAAATTAAGAATATAATCTTTGCCATCTTTAGCCTTGTAATTCATACGTGCAGCTTGAAGTTTGATGGTAATTCCACGCTCACGCTCAATATCCATCGTATCCAAAAGCTGTGCCTGCATATCTCTTTTAGCAACAGTATTGGTTTTTTCAAGCAATCTGTCTGCCAAAGTTGATTTACCATGGTCAATGTGTGCAATTATGCAAAAATTTCTTACGTTTTCAATCCTCTTCATAACAACAGTATAAAACAAAAATACGGTATTAAAAAATTACTTTAAAACAATGTTTAAGAAGGTGTCTGAAAAGTCCAAAATTTTAATTTTGAGGCTTTTCAGATGCCTTCTAAGACTTTTGTTAACAAATAGATACAAAGTATATATAATTTAGCAATTTTTTATAGAACTTAGTTTTTACATGAGTAAGAGAAAAGAAATATTAACAATTTAAAACCACAGGAGGAATTAGAATGGCACGCGTATTGATTTCAATGCCGGAAGAGTTTTTAAGCTCTATTGACAAAGTAGCCGAAGGTGAACAACGTTCACGTAGCGAACTTATTCGTGAAGCACTTAGAACTTACATCCATCGCGCTCGTGTTCGTGAAAACACATTAGCGACCAAAAATGCGTCTATCTTAGAAGCGCTACTAGACTAGCGTAATCGGACAAGAGTGAGCTTAGCGAAACTCGTCCAAGCGAAGCAATTTGCGAAATGGAAATTTTGCCTTGGCAAAATGAAATAGAGCGAAAATTGCTGAGCCGTCCGTATTACAAGACAGATTTTTGACAGGGGTGAAAACCTAACTTGCGTTACATCTTTTCTGCGAAGCAAAATCGTAGCTGAGTGAATTGATGTCAAGCTGTCAAATAATCCAAACAATCAGAGGAGAAACAACAAGACTAAAAGCAAGAGTTTTACGACTCTTGCTTTATTTTTTTGAAAATTTCTACAGCATTATCAGAAAAATTATCATAATCTATTCTTGCTATCATATCCTTGGCTTTATTAAGCTGATTTGAATCTTGATACATCTGCACAAGACCAACCAAAGCCTCCTCATATTCAGAGAACTTGGATAGAATATCCATATAAATTTCTTCTGACTCGGTAAACTTTTCTAATTTGTGCAAATAACGTGCTTTATTAGACAAAATATTTATATTTTCAGGAAAATCTTTTAGGATTTTGTTGGAAATACTCACTGCATCTTGATATTGCCCCATTTTTTCGTAGGTCAAAGCAAGAAGATTATAGACCTCAACATCTTGAGTAAGCTCACAATAGCTCACGAAAAGCTTTTGCGCCAAATCATATTGCCCAGTTTCATAAAAAGCAACTGCCAATGGATAAGCAACCTTAGGCAACCTTTGAGCCTTTGGTATCAAAGGCATAAGCAAGTTTATTGTAGATGTATAACGCTTCAGATTGTTATACAAAAGAGCTAAAGCGACTTTGAACTCGTCATCAAAAGGATTGATTTTAATGGCCTTCTCATAATATTTTAAAGCCGTTTCAAAATCTCCTGCCATAAAGTGATAGCTTGCATATTCATAACAAATCACATCATCTTCAGGTGCCAAATTATATGCCGTTTCGAATTCTTCTTTGGCATATTCCATATTATTCTGACTAAGATAAATACACCCTAAGTCCTTGTGTGCCAAGGCTGCATAATCACTTTCAGGATTCATATCAATAACTTTTTTAAGATATTCTTCAGCTTTGATATTATCGCCATAAACCACAAATGCCATCGCAAATTCGTAATAAACATCGGCATCATAAGGATATCGCTTAACCAGCTTGCTTAAAAGAGCAAAGGCTTCATTTGTTTTGCCAAGCTGTAAGAACAATTTTGCAATTTTTAGCTCAACTTCTTTTGTAGGCTTGGACGTAGTAATTATCTTATGAAGGCACTTTAAGGAATCATTCAAATTTCCCTTCATTTCATACAAAATTGAAAGCTGATAAAAAATTCGGGTATCATCATAACCATTTTTTAGCGCGAAAGTTAAAAACCCTATGGCTTCATTGATTTTTTCATCTTTATATAATTTATCTGCAATCGCAACGATTTCATCAACAGGGGCTTTGCTTTCAACCAAGGCTCTAAGCTCACCCAAAATATCATTTTCGATTGTATCTAATAGAGCCAAGGCTTTTTGGGCAATATCATTTTTGTCATTCAAAACAACGGACTTTAGATAATTTTCTCTAGCTTTTTCCATGTTTTTCAAGCCCAAATAGGCAGAGCCTAAAAGGTTATAAAGCTCATATGTTTCTACTTTTGTTCTCTCAAGAAAACTCTCCAGAAGGTCTGCGGCTTCTTGATTTTGCCGTGAAACAATATAAGCGGAAGCGAAAAGCCTGTAATATTCGGGCGAATCTTGGGCATATTGCACACCTTTTTGAAGAATGTCGACTGCCTTGTCCATTTGTTTCAAATTAAAATAAATAACGCCAAGATTTTTGTATGCATCCAAATATTCAGGACGTAATTCAAGCACCTTTTCCAGCTGAAGCTTAGCGGTTTCTAAATCCAGATTTAAAATATTTATAGCACCTGCATAATAAAGGCTAGTTGCATCATCAGGACTTACGTTTAGTGCCTTTGTAAAATACTCTTGAGCTTTTGTATTTTTTTGCAAATTATAATAGCAAAGGCCAAGATTTTTCAAAACTTCATTATTTTTATCATCAATTTCATAAGCTTCTTCTAAAATTTTCATCGCCTTTTCAAAATTTGAATCACCAATATTTTTATTGGCCAAATTAATAAGTTCTTCCAGTTTTTCTGACATTTTACCCTCTTTTCTGTAAACTTATTATACCAAAAAATTAACGAATTTGACTTTCTTGACACAAAAGCTATCATATTATTATTAGAATAAATTGGGGTGGATTTCATGCTTTTAGTAGAAAAATTAAAGCAATTTGAACATAAAATTATATTTTTAAAATGGGCTAGCGCCTCTGAATTCGTTAAAGTTAAATACATTGGAAAAGATTTTATGGAAGTAGATATCATAAACCCAGAAACTTTGGAATATGAAGAAACTGTCTTATTAAATCCTGATTTGATTTTAGAAGTTGTAATTTCCGGCACCGAAATTGGTCGCCTTGTAGCTGAATTATCCAGTAAAATCGAAGTTTTAGAGTATTAAGTTTTATTGTTTTGTTTTTAAAAAATAAAAATAGATAATACTCCATATGTTATAATTGCTTTATTCACGGCATATGAGGCATTATCATGAATATTTCCAATATAAATTTTGGCACTTCCGTACATATCAGTGCTTCACAGAATATTTTATTATCGAAACAGCCCGAAAGCTTTCTGGATGGGCTTTTATTGGCAGAAAGCAAACTTTCTAACAATAGAATTAAAGATGAATTTATTTTAAATCTGCAAAGAGTATCAGACGACCCTAAATCTGATACATTAACCTTAAGCTATATCTCTCCAACAGGGGAATTCAGCAAAGAGGAAATTATCAAAAAAATAAAAGATTTGCCCAAGAAAACAAAAAAAATAGAACAATTTTTATTAGACTCATTCGCAAAACTTCAACCGCCTGAAGTTAGAGTAAAGACAGTGCATTTAAGAACCGATAAAAAACAAGATAAAGCCACTTTGAAACTAGCCAAAGCAAATTATTTTGTAGACAAAAATGGTTTTGACGATTTTACTTGTGCCTAGTTTTTCAAACCGCCTTGATTTTGTCCTGCGATAAAATATTTTTGCAAAGACAAGAAAAATATCAAAATAGGAACGGTAGAAATTACAGCCCCTGCTGAAATATAGCGCCAATTTGAGCTAAAAACACCTTGAAGATGGTTTATCCCAACAGGTAAGGTAAACATTGTTTGCTTGCTAAGCACGATGCTCGGCCACAAAAATTCCCCCCAACATCCGACAAAAGTGAAAATCGCAAGCGTCGCCAAAGCTGGCTTACTCATGGGCAAAAGCACTTTATACCAAAGCTCAAAAGCATTACATCCATCCATTATAGCGGCTTCATCCATCTCTTTTGGGATGCCCATATATGATTGGCGCATCAAGAAAATCCCAAAAGCATTCACCGCAAAAGGCAAAATCAGCCCCAAAAAGCCGTTAAAATCAGACACGGAATCTACCAAATTGAGTTTCAACACCATCAAATAAATCGGTATCATAATTACCTGAAAAGGCACCATAATCGTCGATAAAATAGCAAAAAACACGAAGTTCTTACCCTTGAATTCCATCCTAGCAAGCGGATACGCCGCAAGCGATGAAAAAATCAAATTCAAAATTATTGTAAAAAAAGCAACTATCAAACTATTGTAAATATATGCCACAAAAGGAATTTGCTTCCACACGCCAAAGAAATTTTCCAAAGTAAAATGACGAGGAATCAATTCCGGAGGATAAGCGAAAATGTTTTCACTACTGGACTTGAGCGCTGTCGAAACAAGCCAGATGAAGGGCAAAAGCGAAACTATTGCCAAAATAATCAAACATATATGCATTAAAAGATTTTTAGATTTCATTTTTTATCCTATTTGGTTTTGTTGTTCAAAGTACTTGAGATTCGCCATAGACAAACCCATTGTAATAATCAAAAGGATTATCCCACAGGCCGATGCAAGCCCTATATCAAGGTTTTCAAAGGCTCTTTGATAGATATAATACACAATGGTCTTGGTGCTATTCATCGGCCCGCCTTGTGTCATAACATAAATTTCAACAAAAACCTTCATTGCAGAAATCGAGCTAATGACCGCCACAAGAGAAATTGTCGGCATAAGATGCGGAATGGTTATCGCCAGATGTTTCCTGAAAACACTTGCTCCATCTATATCACAAGACTCATAGAGCTCCTTAGGAGCAGTAGCCAAGGCTCCAAGGTAAATCATCGCATAATATCCAAGCCCCTTCCAAATAGTAAGAATAATGACTGAATATATAGCAATATCAGGATTTGTAAGCCATTCAACTTTTGGAATCCCAATAAAACTGATGAGGTAATTCAAAAGCCCGTCATAGTTATAGAGCCACTTAAAAGCGATACCTGCCACTACAATTGAGATTATGACAGGGATGTAGCTTATCACACGATAAATTGTAATCCCTCTGAGGTTTTGCGAGAGCAAAACGGCTATGATTATTGGCAAAACCACCAAGATAGGCACTGCCACAACCATAAAAAGAACTGTATTCCAAAGCACCTGCCAAAATTCTTTTGAACCTAAAAGAGCCTGATAATTAGCAAGACCAACCCATGTAGGATTATAGAGGCTATGGTCATAGCTTTTAAAGCTCAAAATGAAGCTTTCTACAAAAGGAATGAAAAAAAACAAAAGCAAAATAAGCATTGCTGGAATCAAAAATAAAAATGGTGTGTATTTTGAATAATAATTTTTCATACAACTATTATAGGCAATTGATTTAGAAATGTAAAAAAAAATATGTAATATCGTCTAATAGCAGAGTTTTTTAGGTAAGATAGAATTAATCACACATAGGAGAGTTGGTTTGGACGCAAACATAAGTACTAATGAAGATACTTTCAGAATAATTTCTGATTATACAGTTGATTTATCAAACAATAATTTTAATACATTGGGTGCCAATTCTATGGTTGCTCGTAGCGATGTACCAAAACCGCATATTAAAATTGCAGACAATTTTATGCTAATTAAAAAACTTTTCGGTTTTTCTGCCGTTCAGAGCAAAATAAGCTTCGAAGATAGAAAAACATTAGCTAATTTCAACTTTAATACACTTGAAACGTCAACTATTTCTCAAATTAATGACGAAATTATGCTCCTAAAAACATGGAACGAATCAGGCCAAAAAAAATTACGTGATGCATCAGAACAAGTAATGCAAATTCGTGCAAAAGAACTGAAATATATCATCTCTACAAGTTATAGAGAAATTACCAACGAAATGTACAATGGCTACAAGGCTCTTGAAAGATATTTCGCTGTTATTACGAAATATTAAACTATATTCTTAAACTAACAACTTAATTCCTTTAGGCTTTTTAAAGCTCAAACATAATATTTGCCGGTAAAGGAAAGAAAATGATAGTTCAAAATAAACCAAATTCAACCAATTTTGGTAGTATCACTAAATTTAAGGTGAGAGCCCAAGACGTAGAACACTTCCAAAATAATATTCATAAAAAATTCAAACCGGGAGAAAATATTGTTTTCAGTGAAAACCTTTTGCATGAGACTTTAATTGGAAAACTTACTTCCCAAGAAAATTTCAATGCTATTCATTTAGATTTGAAAAATAGAGGGTTTAATATTAATGACTCCTTCCGTTTAAACTCAGAGGATAAACATGTCAATATTTATCTTGTAAATGAGCGAAAAGATATTAAAAAAATCACAAAAAAAACAGCTGGTATCTTTAACCAAGTAAAATATTTTTTCCATATGATAAAAAATGCCACATGGGCAAATGCTCAAATCAAACCACAGACTGAATTTGAAAAACAAGCGGCAGGGACTTTAACCATATTGAAATTTACAGATGAAGCATCTGCTGATTTTGAAAAATTTGCTAAAAAAAATGGTGCTAAAGAATTCAACTACGTAGCAAAAAAAGATGGCGGAATTGACCTTAAATCAGACGCCAATCGTGATGGTATAAAATTCAAAATGCAGGTTAAAGATGCCGAAACTTTCTTTGATACTACATTTGAGAGAATTAATAGTTATTTAGAGAAAAAAAATAAATCTGCTACTTATGTTTTAGAAAATCCAAGATATAACGAATTCGAAGAAAATTATGAAAATCTTAGATTTGGACACTGGGCTTCTCAAAATTTGCGTAATAAAGGCTTTGATGTAGCCATCCCTAAAGGCGAAGATCCAAATAAGACAGTTGATTTATACTTTTTAACTACAGATGAAGCGCAAAAAAAATTGCAGAAAAAATTCGATGGACCAAAAGGATTCCTAGGCTTTGTAGCAGATTCAATCAAAGCAAACTTTAATGCCAAATATTTCTCACGAATGGTTGGCGGAGCCGAAAATGATATTCACTATAAAGATGCTGCAACTTTCTTGTATGAACATGACTTAAATGCACATCAAAATAACAGATTCCAAAAATTAGTCGGGGACATGAACTTTAAAGAAATTGAATACAAACCAAAAGACAACGAATAAGATAATAGGATAAATAGAACAAAAAAAGGTAACCGAAAGGCTACCTCTTTTTTTATTTTTATTTTCAAATGCTTACGAACAACCGGAAGCTCCACAGTTCAAGCAGATATAACACCCTTCAGAATATTGGATTTTGTTTCCGCATTCTGTACAAGTTACTTCGATTATGGCTGCTTCTTCTGAAATATCTTTCATTTCGATTTTCTCGGCAGCTGTTTTTTCACTTGTAGTATTCATCGGCTGGAATGTACGAGAATTATTACGATAAACCGTAATTCCTTTCAAATTATACTCATAAGCCAAGTTATAAGTTTTTTCTATATCTTCTTTCGTTGCATCTTCTTCAAAGTTTACTGTTTTTGATACAGCATTATCGGTATGAAGCTGGAACGCAGCTTGCATTTTTACGTGCCACTCTGGTGAAACATCATGAGCAGTTGCAAAAATCGCTTCGATATCAGAAGGAACACCAGCGACACCTTTTACAGTACCGTGATTGTCAGAAATTGCTTTCATCAAGTCTTTTGAGTAAACACCTGCTTTTTTACAATGTTCTTCAAAGATTGAATTAACTTCTATCATCTCTGTTCCATCCATGACATTACGAGTGAAAACAAGAGCAAACAAAGGCTCAACACCACCTGAAGCGCTGGCTAACATACTGATTGTACCTGTTGGAGCAATACAAGTTGTTGTAGCGTTTCTGATGCCTGATTTTGCGATGCGAGCATCAAGTTCAGCCCACTGCTCATCAGAGATAATGCCTGCTGATTTACCTTTATATTTTTCGCTCAAGAAAGCTCTACCGTCATAAATACTTCCTTTGAAGTTTTTGAAAGCGCCTCTTTGCTCAGCAAGTTCAATAGACATAACTTTTGAATGGTAGTCAATAAATTCAAATACTTGATATGCAAGATCAACACCTTCTTGAGAGTTGTAGCCGAAATTAAGCATCATAAGCATATCTGCCCAACCCATTACTCCAAGACCGATTTTACGGTTGTTCTGAACCATCTCGGATATCTGTGGAAGCGGATAGTTGTTGACTGTAATTACGTTATCCAAGAAGTGGATTGAATCTCTTGTGACTTTTGCAAGTTTATCCCAATTGATTTTACCATCTTCAATCATTTTACCGAGGTTGATAGAACCCAAATTACAAGCTTCATAAGGCAATAAAGGAACTTCGCCACAAGGATTTGTAGATTCAATTTCGCCAATTAAAGGAGTTGGATTATCAGCATTTATTGTATCGATGAAAACGATACCAGGCTCACCATTTCTCCAAGCACCATCAACGATAAGGTCGAAAACTTGTTTCGCATTAACTTTTTTGATTGCTTGTTTTGTTCTTGGATGAATCAATTCATAGTCTGTATTATTTTTAACAGCTTCCATAAATACATCTGTCAAAGCAACTGAAATATTAAAGTTGTTCAATTTTGAACCATCTGCTTTAGATTCGATAAAATCTAAAATATCCGGATGATCCACCCTTAAAATACCCATGTTAGCGCCACGTCTTGTGCCGCCTTGTTTGATAGCTTCTGTTGCAGCGTTAAATACTTCCATAAATGATACAGGACCTGATGACACGCCCATTGTAGATTTTACGATATCATTTTTTGGTCTCAATCTTGAGAATGAAAAACCTGTTCCGCCACCGCTTTTGTGGATTAGGGCAGTATTTTTGATAGTTTCAAAAATATGCTCAATAGAATCTTCAACAGGAAGAACGAAACATGCTGACAATTGTCCAAGTTCGCGACCTGCATTCATCAAAGTTGGGGAATTTGGCATAAAACTTTTATTCAACATAAAATCCAAGAATTTTTCAGTTGTTTTATCTGCTTCTTCTTGAGATGCGCCATATTGCAAATCAGCGTCACCAATAGCTTTTGCAACCCTTTTAAACAACTCATAAGGTGTTTCTAAAGGATTACCGTCTTTATCTCTTTTAAGATATCTTTTTTCCAATACCGTAATTGCATTTTGTGAAAATTCTGTTAATTGCTCTAAATTTGAAGCCACTTGCTTATTCTCCCCCCGCTACCTATTAAATACGTACATGCATGATATCTGTTACACGCCAATAAAGAAACATGTTTTAAGAGGATACTTCCTTTAATGATGTATTTTGGGGCTGTGAGGCTGGTATTCTAGGGGAAAATTAAATGTAACAAGAGTTAACATTTCTTAAGAAGGCTAAAAGGCATGCCATGGAAGGGTTTGGCATGTTCTTGTGCCCGTTGAGTTTCAAGGCAGTTAATAAAACTTAAAATTTGGAAAATGGCTGATACTGTTGAAAATATTGAATTAGGGCATGGTGGTCATGGACACTAGACCAAAGGGATTAGCCTTATTGGAATAAAAAGGTTATTATTTAGTTATAGAGAGCTTGCACTTGATGCAAAGCCATACTGAGGATTATTTGGGGATTTTACAAAGAATGGATAATAGAGTAAGGGATCTTAATGCGCATAGAATCTACAAGGAAGTAGAGACTGAAGCGATGCAATCTTGCAACTATGGAAAACTTTTGTCGAAAGTTAAAGAAGTGACAAAAGTCGACCCAATGTTTGATAAAGCGTATGTACTTCAAGGCGAAATTTTCTTGTCATTAAACCGCTTTAATGACGCACTCAAAGTTTTTGACAAAGCATTAGCTGCAAACCCACACAATGCAAAGGCTTATGCTTGCAAATCACTTATTTATGACATCAAAAATTTCACAGATAAAGCTCTTGAATACTGTAATAAAGCACTTGAATGTGTAAATATGAATGAACTGGACCTGTTAGTGTCTTTGTTTGACCAAAAACTTTCACTTTTAAGCAAAATGAAAGACGATGAAGCCATTAACATAACTCTATCTAATGCACAAAAAATGCTTTCTGAAGAAGATTTTGACTATTTAAGCGATTTTTATGCACAAGAATCAGAATCAAAATTGAAACTTGTTGCAATTAGCTAAATCAGAAGATATAAATAATAAAAAAGAGTTGGTTTTTAACCAACTCTTTTTTATTATCTTTACTTATACTCGTTAGGAATATGTTTGGCCCAATCATCACCAAGTGATTGAAAGAAGTTTCGAGCCTCTACAACATCGTCATAATCGATTGGTGGCGGCTCATTTGGATCCTCAGATTGGTGCATGTCCAAAGATTTTTGCATTTGCTCTTTGTCTATACCCAAAATAGCCACTCCTATGTTCTTTTGGCAATGCTCACAGCAGATTCTGACTACCGTATAGCCTTCTTCTTGCCTCATAATCTCTATATCTTCATCATTAAAAGTATTTTCACAATTTGTACATTTCATGCGAGAAAAAAACAACTTTATGACATCCGAATTTTTCATTAATAACCATCCTCTTTTTTGAAACCGAATTTCTAATATACATTATGCATATATTTTTAAAATAGTTCAAATATTTTTACGACTCCGCTGTCCGGTTTCACACAAGCCCACCCTTTAATCAAGGCTGTACTTATGTTCACACTTCTTAGGTCGAATACTGAAAAGTCTCAATTTTATAAAAATTGGATTTTTCAGTATTCTTCAATGTTTACTAGTAAACAAATAGTGGAATAATCAAAGTATCAGGATAATACAAATTATTATTATGAAAGTAGGAAAATTATGTTGGAACTTATGTTAAACATGTTAGCGTTATCCACGTTGGTCTATGTAACTTTTATTTTGATTCCATCTCAGGTGGAAGCCTTACATCACTAATTTTGATTAATCGTCCAGTAAAATCCAAAGCTCACGCTTTGCCTTTTACAACCGAGATATTAGGAGTAGCGAAAAAAGATTGGCCCCGAATTGAGGGGCTTTTTTGTTGTTTTGAAGGTGTAATTTTGACACTCTCTTAGCCATTCACTCTCGTCTACCCTAAAGGGCACCCTCCTTTGTAAGGCTCACAAGTTCGCCTACAAGAAGAGCTGAAAATTCCGCTGTCTTTGAATATTTGACAGCTCAAAAGGTTAAGGCTTTGTTTCATTTTTGCTGACGCAAAATCTACACTTCGCAACCTTTTTCGCAAAGAGAGTTTCACTCTCGTCAAAATTCCGCAATAAAAAAGTCCCAACAACCGACAGTGGGACTGATTTTTGAATTCAACCTAAACTAACTTACTTAGAGTTTAATTGTTTGTAGAAAGTTCCAAAAACATTGATTTGAAATTATCCATAAGCAAATCTTTTTTGCCGTCAATTTCTTCAATGTCAGTAATTAATTCTGATATTTCTTTAGAATATAAAGTTATTTTTGTTTTTGATAAATCATTATTCATTTGACGATTACTCCTGCTGTATCCCTTGATAATATATCTATCGGTCACATTTGAAGTAATCTTTAGTTTTTAAGGCTCTTTAATTAAGAAATATTAAGAAGTTTAGCTGAGTTCAATTGTGGCAAGGCATTTTGCTCAATTGCATTGAAAGAATTGAAGATTTGCCTATAATGATTTTGTTTATCAAAACAATTTTCTGCCAAATTTCTGGCAAAAGCACCCGCATCTTCGCAGAAGTTCTGATTTGTCATTAAATAATCTATTTTACTTATAATATCTTCTTTATTATTTTTGAAAAGTAAGCCAGAATAAGTATTTACGACATATTCACTATTTGCACCCAAATCTAATGCAAGAACAGGCTTCCCTTGGGCGTAACTCTCCAGTATTTTTTTCTGTTTTGCTCCTGATAAAACAATTGAAAACCGAGAAAGCTTTATGATATTTTGCTTTTGCGATGAGTTCAAATTTTCAATCCAAAGCACATTATGCAGATTGTATTTTTCAATAAGTGCTTTTATCTCTACATTTGGCTTATTATTAGAGATTATCATCAATTTATATTGAGGTAGTTCTTCCATAATTTTCAGCAAAAATTTCAGATTCGGCTCATCTGGTGATAAGTATTGATAAACAAAATAATCCTCCGAACGATAGTAAGGAGTGTATTTTTGGGCATCCACAAACATTGGAATATGTACTATTTTTTTCTCTGGAATTCCTCCTTTGATAAGAAGCTCTTTCAAAAACTGACTGTGAGAAATAAATAAATCTATATCAGGAGAATAAAATTTTATGATTTTATGAATTGAAGAAGATGGCATTTCGGGAAATATTGCCTGAGAAATGATATTTCTCTGATTATATAAAATTGCATCATCAGAGATGGTTTGCACAAGATGAATACCCTTTTTTTTAGCTTTTTGGGCAAGATAAGGTAAATATTCTCTATTCAGACCTAAATTCCACAAGAAATTGAATTTCGAAGAATTTAAAATTTTATCCAATTTTTTATCAATAACTTCATTTTTAATAATCAAAGGGTCTTTAACTTTGTTGAGTATTGAAAAAAATCTTATATCTGGTATTTTACTCCCACCCAAAAAACCTATAACTTCATTTTGATAATGACGAAGAAGCTCAAAAAGCTCAAAACTATATTTTTTATCATTAATTTTTGGTATGGCAAGTATTTTCAACTAAAAATCCTCCTAAAGTCTTCTTTTAAATCATACGTTATGTAACCGTCCCTAAAACTAGTTACTCAGGCATACATTTATAGCCATAGGAAGTAATTCATCGTTAAAAAACGGAAATACATAAACTTTTATCGAGTTATTCAATAATATAATTACCTTTAGCTGGTTTTAAAACTGAATATTTTTACGAAAGGGATGGGTATGAAAAATCTGACAAAGAGGGAAAATCAAATCATGGAATTAATAAGTATAGGATTTTCAAACAAACAAATTGCGCAAAAGCTGGAACTCTCAAGACACACCGTAGCTGCACATGCAGGGAATATTTATCGAAAATTACAAGTCCAAAATAGAGCTCATGCCGTCAATATATTATTTTTAAAAGCCATCAGCTAAATTTTGCAGCAAAGCCCTTGGCGAAAATCATTTAAGCCATAGGGATATGCGCCTACTTGGTAAAATTTGCACTTGGGCATATTCTTCAAGAACTTTTTTGTATTATAATATTGTCGGGAGGTTGATTTATGCACAAAATATTAAAAACTTTTGCAGTCCTTATTTTTATAAATATTGTTTTAACGCAGACTGCCTTTGCCATAACTTTAGATGAAGGTAAACAAGCTTTTCAAACCTATATGAAAGAATCAAATGCTTGTAGCATGACTTTTATAAACATGTTTGATAAAAATTCTGTTATAAAAAGAATTGTATTTAGCAAAGATGGCTCGAGTTATGTGAAAATAATTCCTACAGCAGCCTATAAAACAATGCTGATAGGCTACAGCCAAGCCGCAGTATGGCAAGGCTATCGAAATGTTTATACAAATGTTTCTTTTCAACAAAGTGGCGATAATGTAATTGTCAAAGCTACCAGACATCCTTCAACCAGCAGCGAGAAACTTCCTGCTACACTGATTTTTCACGCAAATGCCAAAGGTAAAATTGTTATAAAAGAAGAGATTTTCAATACCAACGCTGGATTTTTATTAAAATAAAAAGGTGTCTAAAATACTGGATGACCAACCTTTTAGGATATTATCTTTCTTGAACGATTGTATTGCTATCCGTAATAGGTTCAAAATCCATTTCTTCCAATTGCTTACGCAGTTCTTCAACTGTCACTTTTAATGCTGGCGATGCTGGATTTTTTTTCAGAAAGACTTCTTTTATCCCTGCTTGAACAATAAATCTTTTACATAAAATACAGATAAAATCATGTCCATAAATATACATGGTTGCTCCCTCGCAACGCTCTTTGCCAGCTTGAATTATGGCATTTTGTTCTGCGTGGATACTTCTGCACGTCTCATATCTTGTACCTGATGGAATATTATGAACCATTCGATAACAAAAATTTCTTTCCGCACAAGAAGTGACTTTAGATGGCGTTCCATTATACCCTGTTGCTTTGACAGTCTTGTCAGAAGAAACTATCACTGCTCCAACCTGCGCTCTGAGACAGTTTGAACGCAAAGAAGCTGTTTTGGCTACTTCAAGAAAATAATCTACCCAATTAATGATTTCCATCTTTTCCTCCAAAATTTGCTGGTTTTGACAATTCCTCAAGTTGATTCATAATTTCTTGTATTTCCGCCCAATTTTCTTTAGCTCGGGCTTCAAATCCACATCCTGGATTGAAAAGCGTCCTTTCATGAGGAATTGGATACATTCTACAAAGATGAGGTCTGTCTTCGTGAATTTTGCAAAGATTATCATCGCCTAAATATCTGCAAGTAAAAAACGACATTTCATCGTCTTTTTTGTCAAATAGTTCCAAAGTCTTATCCACAAACTCTGGGGCAAATTTTCTAGCTTCAGCAGTTGATTCGTAAGGTTCAAAAATAGTCAAAAAATCTTTTGCTCCATCAACTTGAATAGCTTCCTCTTCTGTTTGGGGTGAACTTTGTGACAATTCAAGCAATTGCTCCGCAGTAAGACCACCTTTAAAAGTAGCTATACGACAACATTTTCCGCAAGTCTTACAAAGGTCTTGAGGAAGTTTTAAAAGTTCTTGTACTCTTTTTACAATATCTGACATTTTTGATTACCAACCTTTTGCGCCATAGCGTTCAAATGACTTGATTTTGTGCTCAACTTGTTCTTTAAACTCCTTAAATGAAATATTCAGCTCATCTACAAAAGCCTGGGGGCCTTCCAATGTCTCTATTTCATAAATTTTTTCTTTAAGACTTCTTATATTTTGCTTAATTCTTTCTTTTTCAAGAAATTGCCATCCAGAGTAGCCACATTTAGGCGGCATCAAAGCCCAAGCATCAGCAGGAGCTATTCTACAACAAATTGGTCTTTCATTATGTATTGTACACTTTTTATCTGGGGTAATTTTGTCACAATAATAAAAAGGAACTTCAGTTCCTTGCAAATCTTCTGATAAATTTTTATGCCTAAGAATTTGGTTTACCTGATCAGGCACAACCTTTCTGGCATCGGCTATTGTGTCGTATCTTTTGAAAAAGTCTACAAATATTTTCGCTTCTTTTTCATCCTTTTTAGCCATTTCAATAATTTCTTCATGTGTAAAAATTGTTGCTATAGCTTCGCAACACTTCCCGCACATCCTACACAAATCTGCTATTTCACGCATATCTGTGTCATTTGATTGCTGTTCTTTTCTATAATCCATCATAAATAATAACCCCTAAACTCCTTTAATTACTTAAATTATAATCTATTATTCAAATTATAAAATAGGTTGTTAAGCCTAAATCCCCTTATTTTATTAACAAAACTTAACATGGCATTTACTAAAAACGCACTATTTTACCTTCAGTTGTTTTATAGAAGTATCTAAAAGGTTAAGGTGAAATAATGGTTAACGGTTACATCAGCAGTCAACAAATTCAGCCACAGGCTTATCAAAGACAGCAAAATCTGCCTCAAGCTCAAGCTGTGGAAACTGAACAACCAGAACAAATTCAAAATGTTCAACCCTCAGATGCTGTTCCTTACCAATACCAAAACCCAATGTATGCACCAAGAACAAACTCTTTTGCAACATATCCAAGCTCTGCATCAGGCGTAAGTATTAATATCATTAGCCCATCTGTTTATGGCGCTAATAAATCCGAAATACCTTATTCTCCAATATACAATTATCCGATGGCAAACACCATGCCAACGCCTCCAATTCCTCCTGCTCCTCAAGCTATCGCAACTGCAACAGCGACAGCCAACACTGCTCCTCCAGCACCAGCTGCTGAACATGCACCAATCGAAAAATCAAAGAAAAAAAATATTACTCCTTTAACAGATGAATATATTAAAACTCTTGAAAATTATATGAAAAATCCAAATGAACAAGTCAGAATCATGGGCACAAAAGAAGTTCTGGCAAGATTCAAAGAAGATGACTCGCGAAGAAATGATGCCGCATTAACAGCCCTTTTGAATATGTCATTACAAGACAAAAGCAATAACATAAGAGTTCTTGGAATGACCACTGTCGCTGCCGGATATTCTGCAGGCGACAAAAATACAGCCAGTTTGTTGGAAAAACTTCAACAGAAAAAATCAAACTACAACGAAGATGCTCTACTAGCCGCAAATGCTCTTATGAAAATGTCTTCACAGCCTCAAAAAGTAGAAGTCCCTGAGAATTAGGAAGGTCGAACTATGTCATTCTCTACATTTATAATTAGATCAATAGGTGCCGCAACAGTCGGTCTTTCGATCTATGAAATGAATCATAAATCAAGAGAACATGCGGTTTTTGAAACAAGAGAACATACCGCAAAACATTTAACTGACCTTTTCATCAAACACAACTCTTCTACAAATGGACATATGTCTACTGAAATAATGAAAGACAAATACAGAGAATGGGTTATGGATGACAACTATATTCCAAATATTCAATATGCAAAAAACCGTGTTACAGGCGTAGGTCACGGATTTATAGAAAATATTATCCCACTGGCGCTTGGCGTTGGTGCAATGATGGCGAGTTCTACTTCAAAGCTTCGTGTTTACAAAGGCTTTGTACCAAAAGTTATCGCAGGAGCTTGTGCTATAGGCATAGGATTCTTGGCTCTCACAAACTTCTCAAAAAATGTTTTAGGGATAGGCAATGGCCACCCTCCCGGATTTTATCCTTAACCTTATTGATATAACCTTTAATTTAGGCGAGATTTTCTCGCCTTTTTTTTGGGTTATTTTAAGAAAACATTCTTTCCCACCAAGGTTTGGCGAGCTCTATTTTCTTTGTTTTTTCTTTTTCTGCATTAATTACCGCCATATCTTTATCATGTATTATTTTTCTTCGTTTATCCGCTTTTTGATTTTGAACAATGTCTGCATATGTAGTAACAAAACGTGTTGTTCCATCATTTTGTCTTTCTAACTGTAATTTATTTCCTTTTTCTTCAGGCAAAATGTATATTTTAGAATTAACTCCTATTTGGTATTTTTTCTGAATATCCTCAAAATCTTTATCTTGTATGTTGACACAGCCCATACTCATGCGATTATCAGCTAGTGTATCATTACCAAACGCAGCTCCTCTTTGTTTTATTACATTATGAGGAATTTTATGCATTGCTTGATAAGCAACACCGAATTTCCTTTTGCCCCCAGACCCTGGAGCATCAGGTCTTTGTGCAACATCAGGATCCATAGTTTCATTTGATCTACCCATGTTTAATATTCCACCATGTGTATTGCCTGCACTGGTAAATGAGTATTCCCCAGGGACAGTTGTATAAACTCTTTTAGCTGAATCAGCCGCAAAAGCCGTCGACATTTTATCGCCCTTTTCTTTACCAATACCTACTTCATATGATTTCAGAGGTTTACCATCAGGGCTATATATTGTTGCCTGGCAAGTTTTTTTATCAACAATTATATAATTATCTTCAATTTTACCTTTATTATAGGCAATAACTCTATCTTTATCATTTTCCATACTATTAATACGATCTACCTCTGGTTGAAGTTTCTGAATACTTCTAGGTGTTACAACAGAAACAGCATCTCTTTTCTGGACAGAATCTCCATTTGCGATACTAAGTAATGAAGATTCTGACTGACTTTTATAAATTGTATCCTTAGCAGAAAGAAACTGGTCTTGTTTTGATGTTATTTGCTTTGGTTGTGCCTTTTTAGGCTTAATTTCAATACCAACAGCTTCAAAGAATTTTTTATTGGAATCCTCATAATTATTACACTCTTTCAAGTTTGCAAGACGAGCCATTTCTGTACAAATTTCTTTATTTGTAATATTTTTATCCCCAGCTTGTTGTAACATTTTTTTAGCTACTACATAGGAACTATCTCCTTTTTGCACAGAATAAATAGTATCGCCCATTTTTTATATCATCCTTTATTTATATCTCTTATATATATAAAGGATGATATAAAATGAATATTTACTCGATAATAAAGTATACTTACCCAAGCTATTCTATTCTATTCTATTCTATCAAAAAGGTTATCAGGAGTGATTTTCAGACATCAATAAATTAAACTTTACAATTAGTTACCATTTGCGGCATTTATTAACAATACTTAATATTTACATATAAGCAAAACTTTTAATAACAGTCAAAGTGATAATATTTAACCTAACAGCCTAAACTCCGACTTTTTTCAATAAAGGATAGCCTAAAGCTTCTCTTTGAGCTGAATAAAGTCTTGCTACTTCTGATGCCATACGACGAATTCTTCCGATAAAATTGGCTCTTTCATCCTTGCTTATAACACCTCTTGCATCAAGAAGATTGAAGCTGTGAGAGCATTTCAAAACATAATCATAAGCTGGAAGAACAAGCTCTTTTTCTATACAATTATTGGCTTCTTTAGTATAAAGATCGAACATTACAAAAAGATTATTTGCATCAGATACTTCGAAGTTATATTTTGATTGTTCAATTTCGTTTTGGAGATAAATTTCTCCGTATGTAACATCTTTGGTCCACAAAATGTCAAACACATTATCGACATTTTGAAGGTACATAGCAATACGTTCAAGTCCGTATGTCAATTCAAGCACAACAGGCTTAACCTCGAGTCCGCCAACTTGTTGAAAATATGTAAATTGAGTAATTTCCATACCATCGAGCCAAACTTCCCAGCCCACACCAGAAGCACCAAGAGTTGGTGATTCCCAGTTGTCTTCTACGAATCTTACATCATGTTTTTCAAGGTCAACGCCCATAGCCTGTAAGCTTTCGAGGTATAATTCCTGTGCATTATCTGGAGATGGCTTCATTATTACTTGGTACTGAAAATAATGCCCTAAACGGTTTGGATTTTCGCCATATCTGGCATCCGCAGGACGTCTGCAAGGTTCTATCATTGCAGTATTCCAAGGTTCAGGCCCGATTGCTCTCAAAAAAGTTGCAGGATTCATTGTACTTGCACCTTTTTCGATATCATATGGCTGTTGAATTATACAACCTTGGTCAGACCAGTATTTATTTAAGTTTAAAAATAATTCTTGAAAAGTAATCAATGTCGTTCTCCTATGTCACTTCTTTTGGTTTTGTTCCATACAAATAAACTTCTTCAGGAAATTCCAGATTTTGATAAATCTCATCCATATTTTTTTGTAAAACAGGATGAATAAAATCTTCCGCAATTTCGAGCAACGGTACTATACAACAGGCTCTATCATAAGTGGCAGGGTGTGGAATTGTCAAAATATCATCAGCGATGATTTGGTCACCATAAGATAAAATATCCAAATCAATAACCCTCGGGCCCCATTTGATTTCTCTTTTGCGCCCAAGTTTTTCTTCTATATGCTGGCAAATTCTCAACAATTCAACAGGTGTAAGAGATACAGAGATTTCGACCACAGCATTAATGAACCAATCTTGATCTTTCATACCGTAAGGTTCTGTCTCATAAAAACTCGAAGTTACAAGCACTTCTACACCATCATAATACCCAAGCATATTAACTGCTTGCTGAATATAGCCTATTCGATCTCCCATGTTTGAGCCAAGCCCAATATATACATTTTTCATAAGACAATTTTAGCATAATAAAGGCAGATGTGGAGAATAAAAAATGAAGTGCTATACTAAAAACCAACTATACTTCTAAAAGGACATGCCAATGCAAGAAAAACTCCTAAAAAAAACATATGATTTTGCTCAAGATTTTCATAAATCTGATACTTCAGGCCATGATTTCGAACATATAAAAAGAGTTTATGCCAATGCTTGCCTATTGATGGAAGACACTCCTAAAGTAAATGTATTTATTTTAAAAATGAGTGCCTTATTACACGATATTGATGACCGAAAACTAAATACTGACGGGCAAAATGCCTTAAGATTTTTACAAAGTCTAAACTTAGAACAAAGTATGATTGATACTATTTTATCTACTATTGAATCAATATCTTTTTCCAAAGGATTAGATAATCCGCAACTCGAAACAATAGAAATGAAATTATTGTATGATGCGGACAAATTAGATGCTCTTGGCGCTATAGGAATCTGCAGAACTATTATGTTCGGCACTTCCAGCCAAAAACCTTTATTTGACGAAAATATATTTCCCAAAGAAAACTTATCAAAAGAAGATTATAAAAATATGGAAAGAAAAGAAAACCACTCTATTAACCACTTCTTTGATAAATTATTAAAATTAAAAGATACGATGCAAACCGAAACAGGTCAAAAAGAAGGGCTAAATCGCCATAACTTTATGGTAGATTTTTTACAACATTTTTTTCAAGAACAAAACCTGAATGAATGGCAAGATTATTTAAAGAACTACCTAAAATAAAAAAGAGATGTTTCCATCTCTTCTGAAGTTCAATATCTAACCTAAAATTTGTTACTAGATTTCAAAATTTAATCTTTTTCCTACTTGATGTTCTGGCTTTGTTAAATCTAAGAATTTGCCAGCCACTTTTTGTGCTTTCAAAAAACCTAGCATTTCAGGACTGTTCATAACTTTGTCATAAACTATATCTGGTTTTTTAAAAGTAAATAAAGCATCTAAATCTAAATCAAAAGGATTCTTTGCTTTAGGAGCTTGCTCAAGTTGAGGCTTAGTTTGCTCACCAAATTTTTTAACTTGCGGAGTTTGTTGTCTCCTAAAATTAAAACTCGGATCATTATTTGGCGATAAATTAAAATTGCCTGACATTTGACTACTCCAACGACATTTCCTACACATTTGATAATACTTTTATCGACAGTTTTGGCGTTATCTTTAGAGTTTTGGAGTGTTTTGTAAAGGAATGGTTACAATTGAGAATACTGTACATCCCCATAAAAAAAGACGGGCATAACACCCGTCTTTTTCGATTATTCTTTATTAAAGAATTATTCTGCTGCGTTTGCTTGTTCGATATCTTCTGGCGTAACAGCTCTGATAGACAAGTTAATACGTCCTCTTTCGTCGATTTTTAGAACTTTGACATAAACTTCTTGTCCTAATTCTAAGAAATCTTCAACGTTATTTACTCTGTCTTGTGCTATTTGAGAAATATGAACCATACCATCTTTGTTTGGACCAAACTCAACGATAGCTCCGATAGGCAAGATTCTTACAACTTTACCTTTCAAAACCATATTAGGTTCTGGTCTCATCGTAATAGCTTTAATCATATTGATAGCGATTTTAGCACCGTCGCCATTGTTGCTTGTTATGCTGACAATACCCGTGTCGGCAATGTTAATTTCAGCTCCTGAAGCTTCAATAATAGCTTTGATGTTTTTTCCGCCAGGTCCGATTACAGGACCGATATCTTCATTAGCAATTTGCATTGTGTAGATTCTTGGTGCATATGATGACATTTCTTCAGCTGGAGCTTGGATAGTTTCTCTCATTTTGCCTAAGATGTGAAGTCTACCGTCTTTTGCTTGAGATAGAGCTTTTCTTAAAGCTTCATTAGAGATTCCTCTAGCTTTCATATCCATTTGAAGAGCTGTGATTCCAGTATCATTACCTGTTACTTTAAAGTCCATATCTCCTAAGAAATCTTCGATTCCTTGGATATCAGTCAAGACGATTTCGTGTTCGCCTTCTTTGATAAGACCCATTGCAACTCCACCAATCATACATTTTACAGGAACGCCGGCATTCATAAGAGCCATTGAAGTTCCGCAAGTAGATGCCATAGAGCTTGAACCGTTAGATTCCCATACATCAGAAGTTACTCTGATTGTATATGCAAAGTCTTCTTTGTTAGGAAGAGCAGGAATGTTAGCACGTTCAGCTAATGCTCCGTGACCGATTTCACGACGACCAGGTCCACGGTTAGGACGAACTTCTCCTACTGAAAAAGCAGGGAATGAATACGTGTGCATGAAAGTTCTTTTTTTCTGAGGATCAACACCATCAAGATCTTGTGCCATAGCAGGTCCAGCTAAGGTTGCAACTGACATTACTTGAGTTTGTCCTCTAGTAAATACGGCAGAACCGTGAGTTCTTGGCAAAACGCCAACTTCTGACCAAATAGGTCTGATTTCTGTAAGACTACGGCCATCAGCACGAACATTTTCTTCGATAATCATTTTTCTCATGATTTTCTTTTCTGTATATTTGAATTGTTCTGCTGTGTAGTTGATTTTTGAACCAGTAATCAATTTTTTGATTTCGTGGTCTTCGTCAAGAGCTTCGATAGCTGCTTTTACAGCTTCTTTAGCTTCTGCCAATTTAGCTTTTCTGTATTCTCTGTCAAAATTGTGATAAGCATCAGAAATTGTATCGTAAGCCACTGTTTTGATAAGTTCAGCAAGAGCTGATGTATCAATAGGGTCTACGAATTCTGGTCTTACAACTTCGCATTGTTTTGCGAATTCGATTTGTGCTTGAACTTGTTTTTTGATTTCGATTTGAGCAAACTCAACAGCTGCCATAATATCGTCTTCAGTTACAAAATTACATCCAGCTTCAACCATAATTACTGAATCTTCTGTTCCAGCGATTACGATATCTAAATCAGATGCTTCTGTTTGTTCATAAGTTGGGTTAGCAATCAATTCACCATTCAAACGGCTTACGCGAACACAACCGATAGGACCGTCAAAAGGAGCTTGAGTCAACATAACTGCTGCTGAAGCACCAAATACAGCCAATGTATCAGGTTGAGTAGATTCGTCTGAGCTCAAAAGTTGAACTACTACTTGTATATCATTTCTGTATCCGCTTGGGAAAAGAGGTCTGATAGGTCTGTCGATAAGTCTTGAAACCAAGATTGCTTTATCTGACGCACGGCCTTCTTTTCTGTTGAATCCACCTGGGATACGTCCCACGGATGACATTTTTTCTTCATAATCGATTAACAAAGGGAAGAAATCTATTCCTTCTCTTGGTTGTTCAGCAACAGTTGCTGTTACCAACATTACTGTATCGCCTGAACGTAACATAACGCTTCCAGATGCACTTAGTGCATACTTCCCTGTCTCAAGGGTTACTTCTTTTCCGCCAATCATTAGCGAATAAGTTTTTACTTCTTTCATTCTTTACTTCCTTTTTATTTTTTACTCTATTAGTATAACTCAAAAAAAAAAATCAAGATATTTATGAAGAATTTGTAGGAATTATTACCATTTGGAATTTAATGTATAATTATAAAAATAGAATTATCAAGAAAGAGCCTTTAATGTTATTTATCAAATTTGGTCAAAAAGAACATATAGAACAACTTCAAAAAGAAGGTCTTATATACATGAATACCTTTGAATATTTCAGGAATTGTGAAAATAAGGAAATCGGAGATTCTAATGAGAATAGTAGTTATTTATTTCAAGCAGACAAAAGCGAAATAATTATTGAAGGTCGCCAATTAACGAAAGAAAATGGTTTAATTAATTTAACAATGACTGCTCCATTTATGAACAAACCTTTTTTAACTCATGGCTTTTGCATATCTTGTATTTGTAAAGGTGATGAAATCAGAGAGGATTTTAAAATTTTTGACGATAAAGTTACAGAGTTTGGGGATACCTTGTTAATTATTTACAATCAAAAAATTTTTATAGAACGTCTAGAAAAAGCCCTAACCGAAATTTTTGAAAAAAATTTAGCGGCGTATTGGCAAGGAAATAAAGTTGAATATATTGACTTCAATACTTATCAAGGAGAAATAGGTCCTTTCAGAAAGAGTCTATTATATAAACATCAACAAGAATGGCGATTAGGCGTTAGGGCTAAAAATCATAATGACCCATTTATTTTAAAAATAGGGTCAATAGAAGACATATCAAAAATTCAATCTGTTGAAAAATTCAAAAATCAAATAAAAGAAAACGAAAAAGGGCATTTTAATATTTACTTCTAAACTATCCCCAAAATCTCTTGCGCCTTAAGCTTCTTAGGTGAACGCACCTGAACGTAATCCTTCATCAAATTGAAGCAATACATTATGGTCAATTCATTATTGAGAGGTTCATCTACAAAATATTTATTATCCAAACTCGCGCCTGAGATTTTTTTGAGGAAATTTATGAGTTTTGCGCTGATTTGATTGCCGTATTCTCCTGCACAATTCGGGCAAATAATCCCGCCTGCGTCTTTAGAAAAAACAACATTTTGACCCGCCGGACAAAGGCATTTGATGCAATTATCAAGTTCTAATCCATAGCCCAAAAGTTCCATCATATTCATCTGGAATTTAGTAACGCAAAGCACTGTATTGAGCTTGTCCTTACTACCTGCAATCGCCGCTAAAGTATTGTAAAAAAGCTCATAAATTTCGCTCGAACCGATATCATCTTCCAGCGAAAAAGCATTGATAATGTCAGCACAATACATTGCATAGCTAAGTTTTGAAAAGTCCTTACGCAAAGCACTGAAAGAGTTTATACCTTGTGCTTGAGAGATAGTATCGAGCTTTTTGCCTTTTGCAATCAAAACCTGTGATGCAATAAGACTGTCAAAACAACTGCCAAGCTTGCAAGAAGGCTTTTTGACACCTTTTGCCACGCAACGCAAAAGACCTTTGTCTTTTGAATACATCACGATTATTTTGTCCGATTCGCCCAAATTATATGATTTAAGCGTAATCGCATCAGTTGTGAATTTGTTCATCCATCTCCCCTTGTAAGAGCTATCTTAGCATAACAAGGTTAAGAATTGAAGTGGCTTTTAGCTGAAGTATTTGAATGATGAAGCGGCGTTTGTATCCAGAATTTTCTTAACTGCTTCTTTTTCAGAAGTTACTGCTTTGTACTCAACTTCAATAGATGATTGTTCCAGTTGAAGTTTTTTATCTTGAGAATTTACTTGAGCAACAGTTCTGTCATATTTATTTTCTGCATCGACATCATCACCTTTGTATAGCTCATCTGCTATAACTGGCAATGTTCTCCAATCTTGAAGTTCAACATAATCAGTATTCCCATCATCATCGACTGTAAAAGTTTTAGACTGCGTATATTGATCAGGAGTTTTTGCAATAGCTACTAAACCTGCTCTTAAACCAGCATCTAAACATTCTGCTTCTGTTGCTGTATTAGGCAATCCCAATGAAGCTTTGGTGATATCTTCATATCCCGCAACATCATTATAACATCTGAATGCACTGGCATTTCCTACGCCAAGAAAAGTTACATCAGAGCTATAAGAAGCACCTATCCACGAAGTGCCTGACGGGAACTGCCCTACTAAATTCAAAGGCAATCCATTATTATCTTTCATAGACTTGATACCGCCAATACTTAAATCGCTAATGCCACTATTGTTGGTATTAAACGCATACAATTTTCTGTTACCAATAGAATTATTGTAATCAGTCGCAACTTTTTCAAGTTCTGATGAAAGGCGTAGACGTCTTTGGCAAATTTGCTGCACACGATTTTCAAGATCTACTTGTCTTGATGTTAATGCTAAAAATCTTGCCTGATTAGACGAAATACCCACTTCTGTTTTTCCTTACACACATACCTTATTTTCTTTATCGGCATAACCTTAAACAAACTTTAAAGAATTCATAGATTTGTTAACAAATATTAAGTACCTGAAAGCATGATTTAGCATGATTTTCAGCCTGATTGTTTTTATATATGTAAGGTTAGTTATTAAAAAAGGTTATGTGTATGTGGGATTCATTTAATGGAACATTGCTTCCTTCAGGTTTCGGAGGCAACTCAAACAACATTAGTTTTGGAATATCTCCAATGATGGGGATGGGAATGGGTATGGGCGCAAATGGTATGATGCCACCAGTCCCTTACAGCGGCTACGGTATGCCGATGTTCCCAGGCGGAATGGCAGGATTACCTTATGATACCTGTTCATTTTCAACTCCTCAAAATTTACCGCCCCTAAAAACTCACGGGCAGTCATTCTGGCATGAAATACCGACAGCATTAAAAGTTATCGGCGGAGGCATTTTGGCCATCGCAGCATTTAAATTCTTGAAAGGCAAAAAGCCTCCAAAAATAACTTCAAAGGCAAAACCTTAAGAAGAATAAATGTAAAACAAAAAAATTAACCTAAAATATAACAATGTTCCTAAAATTTTGTAAAAATTACAGGCATATTTCAGACCCACATCTGAAGTGTGCCTTTTTTATTCATATCCGTTAAATTTAGCTACTGTAGAGTTTATTTCACAAACTCCTACGTCGCACACGTCCAATAAATAAAAAAGCCAAGTTCTCACTTAGCTTTTTTATTTATATCCGTTAAATTTTTACATAAACTGTTTTATAAACTCTTGGATTTGCTCATCTTCAGAGTCTTTTTTATTTGATTTTGATTTTACTTCATCAAGTTTTTCTTCAAGAGTCGGGCGTTCTTTTTTATAAATTACCCCTGTATAATAAGTCCCTTGCTCAAAAACAAGCTTCATTCCGGAAATTCTGTCCGTCACATCGTGCTCCTTAGGAACAGGTTGAATGTGTTCTTTAATACTTTCAAAAGTTATTTTGTTATTGTACTGAACACAAGGTGAAAGCACATGTACAAAAGAAAATCCTTTGTGGTCCATAGCTTGACGAATAATATCCTTAAGTTGAGCCATATCTCCAGAAAAACCTCTTGCAATAAAAGATGTTTCAAAAGATAACGCCATCATAATTGGGTTTATACGCTCCTCGACCGCTTGATAAGGATTAACTTTAGTAATTACAGTATCATGCGATGTTGGCGAATTTTGTCCTTTAGTCAAAGCATATATTTCATTATCCATAACGATATAAGTAATATCAGGGTTTTTTCTAGAGGCGTGAATAAAATGATTTCCACCAATACTAAAACCGTCTCCGTCTCCGCCGACAGTAATTACATTATGACCAGGACTTGAAGCATTCAGTCCGATTGCAACAGGCAAAGCCCTTCCATGGATTGAATGAAAGCCATACGTACTTGTAAAAAACGGAAATCTGCTTGAACAGCCAATACCTGAAACAATCGTAGTATCATCAGGGTCAAGCTGAAGATCACTCATAGTGCTCAACAAAGCTGTCAAAACGGCATAATCACCACAACCGGGGCACCAAGAAGGTTTTGTAGAACTTTTATAGTCTTTTGTTGTATATGTCATTGCTTTTTCCTTTTAAAATTTGTATGACTCATCTTTTTCCGGTTCAAAAATAGTGTATCTTAAAGTTTGCTCACGAATTATTGTGTCAACTTTATCGAATACTTCTCTTGCACTGAAAGGCTCTCCGTTATATTTCAAAATTGGAAATAATTTTATATCTTTATTGATTTTGTTCAATCTATAAACAAGTGTATGGAGCAATTGCGCAGTATAATTCGCTTCTGCAACCATAACTATTTCCTTACCTTCCAAAAATTTATTTAGCCACTGATCAGGCAATGGATAAATAGTTCTTGGATAAAGAGCTTGAATTTTATAACCTTTTTTTCTTGCCATATCTACAGATTCAAGTACAGCACCTGTCGTTCCACCCCAAGTAATAATACCTATTTTGGCATCATCAGGGCCGTAAGTCTTTGCAGGAATAAAATCCTGTGCTGCTGTTTCAAGCTTTTTAAAACGCTTTTCCGTCATCATTTTATGAACCTCTGGAGCAGAAGATGGCCTACAAAACTCTGTATGCTCTAAACCTGTTGAAACATAAGCGCCCCCTTTATCTCCAGGGCTTGAAATAGGAGAAACACCATTAAAAGTGTTTTTATATCTTACATAAACCCCTTTGTCCTCTTCTTTATTGTATTTGAGGCGATTTTCTATCTTTATTTTTTCAATATCAATTTTGTCTACGCATTCTTTTCTTTGCCCGATTGCAGCATCAGAAAGCAAGATTACAGGCGTTTGATATTTCTCGGCAAAATTGAACGCATTTATTGTTTGATAAAAACAATCTTCGACATTCATCGGAGCTATAACGATTTTTGGCGCTTCTCCATGAGTTCCGTGAATTGCCATATTCAAATCACTTTGTTCAGTTTTAGTCGGCAAACCTGTACTTGGCCCGCCACGCTGAACATCAACAATAACCAAAGGCAGTTCAGCCATCGAAGCAAGCCCAAGAGCCTCAGACATAAGCGACAAACCAGGCCCGCTTGTTGCAGTCATTGCTTTTGCCCCACCGTAAGATGCACCTATAGCCGCTGCAATCGCAGCAATTTCGTCTTCACATTGAAGCATAATTCCGTTAACTTTTGGCATTTCAAGAGCAAGCCATTCCATAATTTCTGTAGCAGGAGTTATAGGATAACCCGCATAGAATCGGCATCCTGCGACTATTGAGGCCAAAGCAATAGCTTCATTACCACTCATAATCATTTTTTGTCCTGATTTTTCCATTGAAATTGAGGCTAAATTATCTTCTCTTTTCAATTCTTCAGTAGCATATTTATAACCTTCCTCAAAGGCTCTTATATTTGAGTCAATTACTTCTTGGCCTTTTTTAGAATAACGTTTTTGAATATCTTTTTTAAGCTGCTCTTTCAATCCCAACTGAGGAACCAGCCCAGCCATAACGCCAATAGCAACCATATTCTTAGCTATTAAAGAAGCTGTTTCTTTGGCTATAGTCGTGATTGGAATACGATATTTAACCACACCTGAAGATTCTTCATATGTATTTTGGACCTCATCTGAATCCATTATTAAGATTCCGCCAGAGCGTAAAAGGTGTATATTGTCAGCAATAGCCTGTTCATTAAGACCTATTAAAACATTTGGCCTAAGACCTGTTGTAAAAGCTTTTTCTTCACTTATTTTCAATTGAAAAGAACACTGACCTTGCCCTCTTATTTCAGAGGGGAAAGATCTGAAAGTTGTAACATAATACTCACTTCTGGCAACTGCCAAAGCAAAAATATCGCCCGAACTTATTACACCTTCTCCAGCTGTTCCACAAATTCTAATAACTAAATTTTTCATTTGAATCAACCTTTATAAAATATTTATTTCTCAATTATTCTAATACTCATGTGTTTTGAGTGCAATGGTTAATTTTAGACATTTTAATACTTTAAAGCAAAGATTTGCTCAAATAAAATCAAAGTGAATTTTCAATTTTTGACTTGGCATTATTTAATACTTCTTCAAATTTTTGGATTGGCTCGAAGCTATAACCACAGTCTTCTGTGATACTTCCACCCATCATAAAAATCTCTTCTTGAGGATATTGCCGACAAAGAATAGGCCGTTTATTATAAGCTGTGCATCTTCCTGTTTCTTTATCTAGCTTGGAACACTCAAACACAAGCCCTAGTTCATCTTTTTCAAGAACTTTAAGATACCCGTAAAAAAAATGCAAAGTTTTGAGCTTTTCAAACTCTTCTTCAGTTTTTATAACATCACGAGCATGGCGCACATAAATTCTTTGGCAACATGTTCCACAACCGTTACAAGAACCTTTTCTTTTATACTTTTTTTTCAAAATTTTAGAATGAAAAAAGTTTTTAAGTTTTTCTTTTATTTTTTTCAACATTTTTATCTAATTTTTATTTGTTACCATCTAATCTTTTTACTATTTTAGCACATTTATACATTTTTTGTTTCAACTCAGGGATATGTGCCCCATGAGGATTCAAGTCATGTGCGGTTTTAAAGCATTCAATTGCTGCTGATACTTCTAAATTGTCCAAAGATTTTTGACCTGTATGCATATATCTTAAAGATAAAATTTCCTCAGGAAACATCGTAGCCTTAAGAACATTGATTTTTTTGATTAATTCCTCATTCTCAGGCTTTAACAAATCACAATTCGCATATTCAACTAATGCATTTAAATAATCTCGTTTTTGAGAAAAACTTTCTGCTTTTGAATAATGCGATGAATAATAGGCATTTTTATCTCCCAAAAGCTCTTCAATTTGTTCTAATCTCTCTTTTATCTTTATTTTTTCAAAAGATTTGTCATTAAATTCAAACTCTAAAAATCTTTTATAAAAACAATACGCATAAGAAAATTGCTCCAATTTATCATATACAATTGCCAAATTAGCACAAATTTTCTGATTGAAAGGCTCCATCAAGAAAGCCCTATTCCAACATTTAACGGCATCTTCGAACTTTTCGTACATAAAACAAATACTGCCTGCATTAAGATTCGCCTTCAGATGGTCCGGACAACCTGCAATTATTGCCAAATAAGCCTTTAGAGCCTTCAAATATTCTTTTCTTTTTTGATGTCTAAGACCTAAATCAAAATTATATCCAGCCTTTTTTTGGAGATCCCAAGACCTTTTTAAAAGCTTATCATATCTTGGCGAACCTCTATCCGTAGTGGCTCTTTTAAGGTATTTTTCATAGTAAAAATTTGCCATGAACAAATCCCCTTTTTTGTTATAGCCAAGACCCAAGCTATACAAAACAGTTGACTCCATCGGATCCATTGATTGCAAAATAAGCCAATACGATATGGCTTGATCATATTCACCTTTTTCAAAATGATAATTTCCCAAATTTAAATACGCTTTTTCTGTCTTAGGGTCAAGCTTTAAAGCATATTTCCAAAAATTAGCTGCCGATTCAAGGTCACCATTTTGATGATAAATATTTCCCACATTTACATAAGATTGCGCATTCTGATCATTCATTTCTAAAACTTTATGAAAACAAACCAATGACAAATCATATTTATGATATTTATAAAACCTAAGACCTAAAGAAAAAATCTCAGCCTCTTTTTTACTGTCATCAAAATGCAACGAAGCCTCAATGACCGCAAATTGATCCAGCGTTATAAGAGATTTCATGTCTGTAGCTTGCATCATAGACTATCGAGTCTTAAGACAATAAATCAAGCAAATCGGTATTTGACATCATTGAATCCGCCAAATCAGAATTGCTTACATTGTAAGTTCCGTCTTTTACTTGCCTCATTATGCTCGAAATATTATCGGATTTTGGCTCATCAGATCCCATCATCTTAGAAAGTAGATCTTTATAATATGCCATTTCTTTTTCTGCTTCATATTTTTTCATTGCTTCATCAGAAATCTGCCCCTGATCAACCAAATCAGTCTTTTTTGCATCTGAAACATAAGCATTTTTTATTGCATTACTCACATTTGTTATATTTGCACTTTTAGTATTGCTTAAAAGAGCTGCACCCAAACTTCCCAGACTATTATTTATATTGCTATTGACATCATTGAGCATATACAATCCCCCTAGTTATATTTTAGTATTATTATCATACATTTTGTAGGGGTCGCTTTTTAACTATCCAATGGGTGGTTTTGTATGTCCATATGGTCAATCTTTTTTAAAAAGTTATACTTATTAAAATTTTGTTACAATCATTTTTTGCTATCTTTTTTACATTTTGCTTCGAGAATAATTGTCGCAAGGATATATATAAAATATCTAACGGTATCCATCAAAATAAAAACCTTCCCTGTACTAAAGTAAATTATTTTTAAATGAATGTTTTTATATAAGTATGAAACATTAAAACAATCGAGGTTATATCAAGGGGAAACATACAAGAAGTAAAGTTAGGTTAAGGCAAGTGTTCAAAGGGGCTATAAAGCCCTTTTTTATTGCGGATTTTTACTTATCTTGCTTGTCCAGAATTTTCTTCAAATACATTCCTGTGAAAGATTCTTTATTCTCGGCAACTTCTTCGGGAGTTCCTTGAGCCACGATATGTCCGCCTCCAGCACCACCTTGAGGGCCTAAATCTATAAGATGGTCAGAGATTTTGATTACATCAAGATTATGTTCAATGATAATGATTGTATTGCCCGAATCAGCAAGCTTGTGGAGGATTGTGATGAGTTTGTTCAAATCGTGCCAATGCAAGCCCACAGAAGGTTCATCAAGAAGATACATTGTCTTGCCTGTTGAGCGTTTAAGCAATTCTGTTGCAAGCTTAACCCTTTGAGCCTCGCCCCCAGAGAGGGTTGTAGCACTTTGTCCGAGCTTGATATATTCAAGACCCACGTCATTAAGGGTTTGAAGCTTGTTTTTGATTTTTGAAATATTTTCAAAGAATTCCAAAGCCTCTTTGACGGTCATCTCAAGCACATCAGAAATTGACTTGCCTTTGTATTTGACCTGAAGAGTCTCTCTATTGTACCTTTTTCCGTGACAAACTTCGCAAGGGACATACACATCTGGCAGGAAGTTCATCTCGATTTTGATAATTCCATCTCCAGAGCACGCTTCACACCTTCCGCCTTTGACGTTAAAGCTGAACCTGCCCGGCTTGTAGCCTCGCAGTTTAGATTCGTTTGTCATTGCAAAAATATCTCTTATATCGGAGAAAACGCCAGTATAGGTAGAAGGGTTGCTTCTTGGAGTTCTTCCGATTGGCGATTGGTCGATGTCGATTATTTTATCAATTTCTTCAAGCCCCTCTATGGCATCTACGCCTTGAGGTTTCGGGGTATTTCCACGAAGTTTATGAATAGCATATTTATCAAGAAGATCAAAAATCAAAGTTGATTTTCCTGACCCGCTAACGCCTGTGATAGTAACTATTTCGCCAAGAGGTATCTCCAAATCGAGATTTTTAAGATTGTTGAGGTGTGCATTTTTAATTTTTAATTTTAGCCCACTTCCTTCACGTCTCATTTTAGGGATGGCAATTTCTTTTTTACCGCTCAAATACTGCCCTGTAAGCGAATTTTCAGTAGCTTTTATCTCCTCAAGAGTCCCTTCGGCAACGATTTCACCGCCAAGCTCGCCCGCCCTCGGGCCAATATCAATAACCCAATCGGCCTTATTAATAGTTTCTTCATCATGCTCAACCACAATCAAGGTATTGCCAAGATTTCGAAGCTTTACAAGGGTGTTGAGAAGCTGTTGATTATTCACTTGATGAAGCCCGATGCTAGGCTCATCCAAAACATAAAGTACGCCAGAAAGACCAGACCCTATCTGGGTTGCAAGCCTAATCCTTTGAGCTTCGCCACCTGAAAGAGTATTTGAAGGACGGGAAAGAGATAAATAGCCAAGACCTACGTCCAAAAGGAACTTCAACCTTTCTCTTGTCTCATTAAGAAGCTTTTGAGCAATTTTCATTTGATAAGTATTTAATATCAAAAATAGTCCCGAAATGTAATCATACGCATCTTCAATAGACATTGAACTCACGTCAAAAATGGATTTTTCGTTTATGGTAACTGCCAAAGAAAATGGCTTTAGCCTAGCACCATTGCAAGCAGGACAAGGAATTGAGCCCATATATTTTTCAACTTCTCCACGCCCATCAGGTGAAGAATAATCATATCGCCCTTGAATCATTGCCAATACGCCTTTATAGACAATATTAAAAGTCTTTACTCTTTTAGTCTTAAAATCCCTGTAAGTCAATGGTACTCTCTGTGAACCAGTACCATTAAAAATAATATCCTTGTGTTCTTTGGACAATTCAGCAAAAGGAACTGTCATATCAAAGCCAAAATGAGCCGAAAGTGACCATAAAATATCTGTATAATAAGGATTACCTGTTTTTGCCCAAGGATAAATAGTTCCATCCTGTAAGGATTTTCGAGAATCTGGCACTATCAAATCAGGATTGATTTCAAAATGTGCGCCAAGCCCCGAACATTTTTCGCAAGCACCGTAAGGGCTGTTAAAACTGAACATTCTAGGCTCTAACTCGTCAAAACTAAGATTGCATTTATGGCAAGAAAGTTTTTCAGAATAAGTGACTTCTTTCCCTCCTGTAATGTCTACAATGACCAGTCCATCTGCACGTTTCAAGGCTATTTGGACGCTATCTGCAATTCTTGATTTAGAACTTTCTTTAACCACAATTCTGTCCACAACAACCGAAATATCGTGTTTTTGAGTCTTTGAAAGCTTAATCTCGTCTTCTTCTAAATTATATAATTCTTTATCAATCTTGACCCTCAAAAATCCTTCTTGGCGAAGTTCCTCAAAAAGTGCCGAATGCTCACCTTTTTTGCCCCTCACGATAGGAGCTATAAGTTGGATTTTTGTGCCTTCAGAAAGTTTCATTATACTATCGACAATTTCATCTACAGACTGCGGCGTGATTATGTTTCCACACTCTGGGCAATGAGGTGTGCCGATTCTGGCAAAAAGCAATCTTAGATGATCGTAAATCTCCGTAACCGTTCCCACAGTGGAACGAGGATTATGGCTGGTTGATTTTTGATCGATAGAAATCGCAGGTGAAAGCCCTTCAATATGTTCTACATCAGGCTTTTCCAACTGTCCCAAAAACTGTCTTGCATAAGTATTAAGACTTTCAATATAGCGTCTTTGACCTTCTGCAAAAATCGTATCAAAAGCCAAAGAGCTTTTGCCTGAGCCGCTTACGCCAGTAAAAACCACAATCTGGTTTTTAGGAATTTTCACATTTATATTTTTCAGATTGTGCTGCTTCGCACCTATTACTTCTATAAAATCTTGCATATTTCATCCTCTATTTTATTATTATATCCCAAATTTTTATCCTTTTCCCAATACTTAATAATTATGCTAAAATCAAAAAATCATGGAAGAAAAACACTATACATACTTGCTTTTGACCAAAAACAATAAACTTTATTGCGGCTACACAAATGACATCGAAAAACGTTTTCAAAGCCATTTGTCAGGTAAAGCATCGAAATTTACCCGAGCAAATAAGCCTGAAAAAATGGTCTATACAAAAGTTTTTGCCACAAAATCAGAAGCAATGAAGGAAGAATGTAGAATAAAAACACTTTCGCGAAAACAAAAAGAGGAGCTCATAAATGAAATTAACTGTTAATGGAAATGAGATGGAATTTCAAGACGAAATTAGCGTTCAATCAATGCTAGAAGCGATGAACAATAAAAATAAAATGATAGTTGTTGAAAAAAACCTTGAAATTGTGCCCAAAGAAAATTTTCCTATAACTATTTTAAAAGAGGGTGATATCATTGAAATCATTAGCTTTGTAGGTGGTGGCTAACAATTTCTTTTTTCAAAATCAACTAAATGTACTAGCCAAAAACCCAATGTTAGGGGTATAATCGTTTTTATCGAAATGGAAATAGTTATTTAATTTAGAGGATTAGCTTTGGAAATAACTTTTGGAGAACACTGGATAGCTCATATCGGAAATCTGCAAGTCCATATGGATACTATCATTACAGCTTGGCTAGGAATGGCAATCGTTATTGTTTTGGCATTTTTGTCTACAAGAAATTTATCTAGAGTTCCTAATCTTTTTCAATCTTTTGCAGAAACTGTATTGGACTTTGTTGAAAATTTAACAGTTGGTCAAGTTGGACCAGATGGACGCGGACACGTAGTTTTAGTCGGGTCTTTATTCTTGTTTGTTTTAGCTTCGAATCTAATCGGACAATTACCTTGGAAACTTTATCATCTCAAACAAGGTGAATTCGCTTCTCCTACAAACGATATCAATGTTACAGCAGCTTTAGCAGTAATTGTTCTTATATATTATATAGGAGCAGGTATCTACAAAAAAGGATTAGTTAATTATTTAAAACACTACTTCCAGCCAGTTTGGTTTATGGCACCAATAAACTTATTAGAAGACGTTACAAGACCTTTCTCATTGGCTCTAAGGCTTTTTGCCAACATCTTAGCCGGTGAAATCATAGTTATGGTATTAATCGCTCTATTGCCGATAGGCTTGCCTATTCCGGTAATGTTATTCGAACTTTTTGTTGCTTTCATTCAAGCGTTCATTTTTGCAATCTTGAGTGCATCATATATTGGTGCAGCAACATCTGATAGTCATTAATTAGTTAATAGGAGGACTTCCAATGGAACCACAATCAGCAGCGTTATTAGCAATGGGTATAGCAGTAGGCTTAGGTGTAATCGGACCTGGTCTTGGTATGGGCGCGGCAGTTTCTGCAGCAATCGATGCTACAGCTCGTCAACCTGAAGCTGAAGGCAAAATCAGAACTTTAATGTTCATCGGTCTTGCGTTTATTGAAGCTTTGGCTCTTTATGCACTTGTAATTGCATTTATCTTGATGGGTAAAGCTGGCTAAATTGAAATTTTAAATTTATAGGAAAAAATCATGTTATTACAAATAGATGGTACTTTTATTGTTATAGGCGTTAGTTTCCTTGCTTTTATGTTCATAATGCAAGTAATCTTCTACGGTCCGATGTTTAAAATTAAAAAACAAAGGCAAGATTACATTGAAGAAAATGAAAGGCATGCTAAAGTTATTGCTGAAGCAGCCGAGAATTTTATTCAAACGCAAGAAAATGAAGTCAAAGAAACAAGAGCTCAATCAAAGGAGATTTTGTCTCAAGCAGTTCAAGGCGCCAAGCTATCTAAAGAACAAACGGTAAAAGAAGCGACTGATAAAGCTCTTACGACTTTGAAAAAAGAAAAAGAACGTATATCAAAATCAAAACTTGATGCCAAAGAATCTTTGAATAATGAGATCTATTCCCTGGCGGATGAAATCGTCAGTAAAGTTCTTGATTAGATTATAAAAAACGAAAGTACATATTATGATTAGACCAATACTTGCAACAGTACAAAATATGCACGAAGCTACACACGAGGCTGCTCAGCACGTAGCAACTCACAGCGGAGAACATATGAGTTTTGTCGCTTATATTTTACACTCTAATATAATTAATATGATTTTCGTTTTTTGTTTTCTTGTTTGGATGCTAAAAAAAGTTGATATTATAGGCATTTTAAAAAGCAGCCAAGAAAAAATCAAAGAAACAATTTCAAAAGCAGAAGAAGAAAAAGCAATTGCTCAAAAAAATCTTCAACAAGCAAAAGAAAATGTAAAAGACTTGGAGCAGCAAGTCAAAAAGATTCTTATCGATGCAAAAAATTCTGCTGAATCTATTTATGAAAAAATTCAAAATGATACAGAAGAAAAAGTTGAGGAAATCCAAAAAAACTTAAACCGCATGGTAGAAGTTGAGGAAAAATCTGCAACAGAAGAAGTTATAACTCACCTGTCAAAAGAAGCTTATGAGCTTGCTGAAAGCAAAATCAAAGATTCTTTAACAGATGAATTACATCACAAATATATCAACAATTTTATAGAATCTCTCGATGAGGAAAAGGTAAAATAAATGAAAGAAGATATCGCTTTTAACAAATTAATAATCGTAGCCAAAAGATACTCAAGTGCTCTTATGAAACTTGCAAGTAACGATACCGAATTGAACAGCATTTATGAAAATTTGGTTTTGGTCTATGAAACTATTGATGCTTCTTCTGACTTAAAAACATTTATTTCCCACCCATCCTTTTCTAAGCCTTCAAAAAAAGAGATTCTAGCTGAAATATTCGGCGGCAAGATTTCTAAAGATGTTTTGAATTTTCTATATATCTTATTAGATAGAAATAGAATTTTTGCTCTTGGAGCTATTATTAATAGCTTAAAAGATTCAATGGATAAAAAATATAATATTTTGGTAATTAGAGCTATAAGTGCTGTTGAACTTTCTGACGAAATGAAAGCGAAACTAAAAGCAAAACTTGAAACTATTTACCAAAAACAAATCAATCTTGATGCAAAAGTAGATGAAAACTTGATTGCCGGTATGGTTCTGAAAATCGGTGACAAAACTATCGATGGCAGCGTCAAAACAAGATTAAACAGTATGAAACGAGCACTAATACAGAGGTAAGAATATGAATGCAATAAGACCTGATGAGATAAGTTCAATTATCAAATCAAAGATCCAAAATTATGATAGCGCAGTACAAGTTGCCGATGTCGGAACAGTTCTTGAATTGGGCGATGGTATCGCAAGGATTTACGGACTTCAAAACGTAATGGCATCTGAGTTGATTGAGTTCGATGATGGACACGGAACAATGGGCATCACATTGAACTTGGAAGAAGACAACGTCGGTGCGGTAATTTTGGGCGAATACAAATATATCAAAGAAGGTATGAGCGTAAAAACTACAGGACGAATTGCATCAGTTCCAGTTGGAGATGCTCTTTTAGGACGTATCGTAAACCCTCTTGGTCAAGCTATTGACGGCAAAGGGCCAATTGAGTCCACAAAAACTCGTCCAATCGAAAGAATTGCTCCTGGTATTGTAAAAAGAAAATCTGTACACCAACCTCTACAAACAGGAATTACAGCGATTGATGCTTTAACTCCTATCGGACGTGGTCAGCGTGAGTTGATTATCGGCGATAGACAAACAGGCAAAACAGCAATTGCAATGGATACAATCATCAACCAAAAAGGTAAAGATGTAATTTGTATCTACGTTGCAATCGGACAAAAAACAAGTTCGATAGCTCGTATCGCAAAAACTTTAGAAGAATTCGGAGCAATGGATTATACAATTATCGTTGCTGCCTCTGCTAGTGAATCTGCTCCATCGCAATTCGTTGCACCGTTTGCAGGCACTTCAATTGGCGAAGAATTTATGGATCAAGGCAAACACGTTTTGATAATTTATGATGATTTGACTCGTCATGCACAGGCTTATCGTGAAATGTCATTGCTTCTACGTAGACCACCGGGTCGTGAAGCTTATCCTGGAGACGTTTTCTACTTACACTCAAGACTTCTTGAGCGTTCTGCAAAATTATCTGACGCCCTAGGTGCTGGAAGTATAACATCTCTTCCAATCATCGAAACCCAAGCGGGTGACGTATCTGCCTACATTCCAACTAACGTAATTTCGATTACAGATGGACAAATTTTCTTGGATGCAGATTTATTCAACTCAGGAATCAGACCTGCAATTGATGCTGGTATCTCAGTCTCAAGGGTAGGTGGTGCTGCCCAAACAAAAGCTATCAAAGCAGTAGCAGGTAGTTTGAAACTTGGTCTTGCTCAATTCCGTGAACTTGAAGCGTTTGCACAATTTGCAAGTGATTTGGATCAAGCAACTCAAGATCAATTAACTCGTGGCGGGAAATTGGTTGAAGTATTGAAACAACCACAAAACTCACCATTATCTGTTGCTCAAATGACAACAATCTTATTCGCAGTAAATAACGGCGTTTTAGATGCTATCGACAATGCTAAAATTTCTGATTTCAAAACGAAATGGCTTGAATATTTCTCATCAAATATGAAAGATATGGAATCACACTTGAATTCTGGTGATAAACTGGAAAAAGACGATGAAGCCAAACTTTTAGCAGCGATGGAAACATTTAGAGATACGATGTTTTAATCAACATCGTGAATAAGGATAAGACAAAATGCCAAACTTAAAAGACATAAAATTACGTATAAAGAGTATCAAAAATACTCAAAAAATTACGCAAGCTATGAAAATGGTTGCAGCTGCAAAAGTGAAAAAAGCAGAGAGTGCCGTTAAGGCTTCAAGGCCTTTTTCACAGGCTATCAAGTCTGTCTTCGACAAAGTCTGTAAATCTGCAAAAACAACCCCTCAGGATGGAATAAAATCAAATGTGGCAATTGAAAATTATCCTGTCTTACTGGCTACTCGAGAAATCAAAACCGTAGGAATCCTTGCAATTACTTCAAACAAAGGTCTTGCAGGAGCTTACAATGCGAATATCGTAAGAAAAACAATCGCCCGAATAAAAGAACTTAAAGAACAAAATATTGAAATAAAACTTTTTATAATTGGGCAAAAAGGCGTCAATGGACTTAGAGATTTTGTAAAAAAACAAAATCTAAATGTAGTGAAGACTTACACAAAACTTCCTGCGACAATCACTATTGGGGCTACAAATCTTATTATAGAAGAGATGGCAGAGCATTTTGTTTCCGAAAGTATTGACTCAATTGAAGTCATAACCACAAAGTTCAAATCTATGTTATCTTTTGTCCCAGAAGTAATTTCAGTTTTGCCTGTAAAAATTGCGAAAGAAGAGCCAAAAGAAATTAAGCCCGAACTCGGAGAAGCTCCTTTGCATGCGCAGATGCTTTTTGAACCTTCAGCCGAAGCAGTTTTGAGTAAAATTGTACCGTTGTATCTTTCAAACAGTGTTTATCAAGCTTGCCTTGAAGCTCAAGCAAGTGAATTGGCATCAAGAATGACAGCAATGTCAAATGCAACGACAAATGCCGAAGAGATGGTACATATTCTTACAATTGATTATAATAAAGCCCGTCAAGGTGCTATTACACAAGAACTTCTTGAAGTTGTATCAGGCGCAAATGCTTTAGGCGGCTAAACCTGCTTAATAGTCTGTATCTGGCTTCTCAAAAGCTTCTTTAACCAAATCCGACACTTTGATTTTGATTTGATTTTCGGAAGTATTTTGCCTTAAATAATCTTGAAGTTCAGGTATTGTACCTTTTTTAAGCCATATTCTTTCTGAGGATTCCAAGCCATCTTTCATGGAATTCACAACTAAATTCAAAGCCCTATGGTTAGCAGGAAGAACCCCTGGTTCGGCCTTTACTAACTGAATCTTCACTTCTTGTATGTATTCATAATTTGGGTCACCCTCGAATAACTCCTTTGGCAAAGTTTGTTCAAGAGGTTTAGCTTTAGCAGGAAAAACAAGCTTAAGCTCTTTAGCAAAATCCTTTAACAGATTATCTGCCTTTCCCTTTTGGTTACCAAAAGGGAGATGTGGCTTTGAATAATTAGGGGGGGAGTAATAAGTATTAATCATCTTTCATTTTCCTTTATATTTAATGTTTTAATAATTTAAATAAACTTTCTTTGCTCAATACAGAATCAAGCCCTTGTGGGAATATAGGATTTTCTTTTTCTATGCCATATTCTTTTGCAAAATAATAATCATAACAATCAGCTACATACTTGTCATATTTTTGCTGAAGCTCAGCATCCTTTGACATTTTTTTAGCAGATTGTTGAATTCTACGAATTAATATTTTTTGTTCTTTATTATATTTGCTAAAATCTATAGGTTTACCTTCTCTCAAATCATAAGGAATATGCTCTACTTCAGCAAAATTATTAATTTCTTCTCCACGGATTTGGAACTCTACTCTAATAGATTTTTTACCTTTTGGAGTTTCTATAATCAAGTTCCCTTGAGTAGTAACATAATGATTAGGAAGAGTTCTTGGTTTAGAAACGTGGACATCATCGCCAAGAGTTTGAATTTTTTGAACATTAGCTTTTTTCAAATAAGACTCATCGCCACCGTACAAAGTCACTTTTTTTATATCAGCTTTTTTATCATTATGCATATCTACGAATAAATCTGTGATTTTCTTGATTTCTTTTTCCATATATTTTTGCATATATTCATTATGTTTTTCTTGAGGAATTTTATTAAGTATAGATGCCGAAGGATTTTTTATTACAAAGCGAATACCTGTAATATCCCTCAATTGAGCTGAAACATCATCAATATTATTGGCATATTTTTCGATTTTGGCATTACCAGCTTCTATATTGACAAAAGTTTCTTTGATTTTTGCAGCTAAAGAATTTTTTATTCTTGCATTAATTTTTCTTGCGAAAAGAGCTCCATCTTCACCATATTTTTGAGCAAATTCTTGCTGATTAATAATCTTTCTAAAATCTTCAAAACCCAACATATCGTTTGTAGCTTTTTTAGACAAAAGCTGTCTTGTTTCGTCATAAATTGTATTAAATTTTGCAGGGATTTTCTTCTTATTTTCAGGCAAAATATCATTTATATTGATTTTAAGATCTTTCAACTGGGACATTTCTTTGCCCACAGATTGATACATCTTTTTTGTTTCCATATTGGCTTTATTTGCAGCACCAGTTGTGCTTTTAGTTCTTCTTAAAAATTCCACACTTTTATCAAGCTTGTGCTTCTTTAAGAAACCCATAAAAATTTCTTCAACTTCTCCAAAAGCATCTGCCGCTTGCTTAGCGAGCACAGTAGCAGAAGTTGCAACTTTTCTTTGATTTTTTGCCTTTAGACCATTATCTATACGAATATCTTTTAGCCAATGTTCGAACGGCAAAATGGCAGTAGTTTTAGTTGAGTAAACGACTTTACCCAAATTTTGATTGACTGCTTTTATACCACTAAAATTCATAATGCTGCCTTAGATATAACCATATATAATTAAACACATCAAATTGAAAAAGATTGCCCCTTAAACAAGGAGCAGCTTCAATCTCTTAATATATTTTTACAAGCTCTATTTCCCTTTATATTTAGCTATTTAAAACCAATCGTGATTTTTGTAACAATAAATCCAGCCAAAGAAAAAAATTTGTTTACACTGTGTATTTGTAGTATCTTATTAACGACTGTTAGTATAAAAAAACTAAGACAAATGGTCAAAAAACTTATAGGAAAAGACACACTAGTAAATTAATTAGGAGGATTTAGTAATTATGGCAGGAAAAACTATAACAGTTGATGGTAACTACGCTGCAGCGCACGTTGCTTATGCATTAAGCGAAGTATCCGCAATTTACCCAATCACACCTTCATCTACAATGGGCGAATGGATTGATGAATGGGCATCACAACACAAAAAAAACATATGGGGCACAGAAGTAAACGTTGCTGAAATGCAATCTGAAGCCGGTGCCGCAGGTGCTGTTCATGGTTCTCTTGCAGCAGGTTGTTTAACTTCTACATATACAGCTTCTCAAGGTTTATTATTAATGATTCCTGTTATGCACAAAGCTGCAGGGGAGTTACTTCCACATGTAATGCATGTTTCAGCTCGTGCACTAGCTGCTCAATCATTATCAATTTTTGGTGACCATACAGACGTTATGGGCTGCCGTAACACAGGCTATGCTATGTTAGCTGCAAACTCAGTTCAAGAAGAAATGGATTTGGCTTTAGTTGCTCACTTGGCAACATATAAATCAAAAATCCCATTCCTACAATTCTTTGATGGCTTCAGAACTTCTCACGAAGTACACAAAATTGAAGAAATCTCTTATGAAGATATTGCTAAATTAGTTGAACCTAAATATATTGAAGAATTCAAAAAAAGAGCTCTACGTCCAGAAGCTCCAGTTTGTAAAGTTGGTGCTCAAAACTCTGACGTTTACTTCCAAGGACGTGAAACAGTTAACAAATTCTACGATGCAGTTCCTGATATCGTTCAAGAATATATGGACAAAGTTGCAGCTGTTACCGGCAGACAATACAAACCATTCGATTACGTTGGTGCTACTGATGCAACAGATGTAATCATTGCTATGGGTTCTGGTTGTGAAGCAATAGAAGAAACAATCGAATACTTAAATGCTAAACGTGGTACTAAATACGGCTTGGTTAAAGTTAGATTATACAGACCTTTTGATGTTAAGAGATTCAAAGAAGCTCTTCCAGAATCTGTAAAACGTATTACAGTCCTTGATAGAACAAAAGAACCTGGTTCAATCGGCGAACCATTATACATGGACGTTGCAGTAGCTCTTGAAAACAGCAACATAAAAATTATCGGTGGTCGTTATGGTTTATCTTCTAAAGAATTTACACCATCAATGATATTAGCTGTCTACAAACACGCTGAAAACGAAGGTTTCCACGGATTCACAGTAGGTATCGAAGATGATGTAACTAATCTTTCATTGAAAGTTGAAGAACATATCGTTACTGAACCTGAAGGAACCACAAACTGTATGTTCTGGGGATTGGGTTCAGATGGTACTGTTGGTGCTAACAAAAACTCAATTAAAATCATCGGTCAATATACAGACAAAGATGCTCAAGCATACTTTGCTTATGACTCTAAAAAATCATTTGGTGTAACTGTTTCTCACTTGAGATTCGGTGACCAAGCAATCAAATCAACTTATTTGATTACAGCACCTGACTTTGTGTCTTGCTCAACTTATTCATATGTTGGCAGATATGATTTGCTAAAAGGAATCAAAGAAGGTGGCACTTTCTTGCTAAACAGTCATTACTCAAATGATGAAGTATTCTCTCACTTGACTAAAGATATGCAAGAAACAATTATCAACAAAAAAGTTAAATTCTATAACGTAAATGCTGAAGAATTAGTTAAACAACAACCTGGCCTACGTGGCAAAGGTGCAAATACAATAATGATGGTTGCATACTTCAAAGTTTCTGGCATTGTTCCTTTTGAACAAGCATATGAAGGTATGAAAGAAATGACTGTCAAAACATTCAAAGCAAAAGGTGATGATGTTGTAAATATGAACTTGGCTCTTATCGATGCAGCAATTAATGCTTGTACCGAAGTTACAGTTCCGACTTCATTAGATGGTATTTCTTGTGTTCAGGATGTAAAATTGCTTTCTGATGATGCAAGTGATTTCGCTAAGAAAATCATTGAACCTTCAATGAGACAAAAAGGTGATGAGATTCCTGTTTCTGCAATGTCAGTTGACGGTATTCTTCCAACTGGTACAGCTTGCCTAGAAAAACGTGGTATTGCTCCGGCAGTTCCTCACTGGACTGCTGAAAATTGTCTTCAATGCGGTATATGTGCTTCTGCATGTCCTCACGCAGCTATCAGACTTAAATTGTTTGAAGAAGGTAGTCTAAAAGGCGCACCTGAATCTTTCACTACAGTGACTGCAAGACCTGGTGATGGCGAACAATTCAAAGTACAAGTATACTGTAATGATTGTACAGGTTGCGGTGTTTGTCTTGATCAATGTCCTACAAAAGCAGAAAAACGTGCATTAACTTGGTCTTCTATTGAAGCAGAAGTAAAAGAAGGCGAATTAGAGAATGAAAAATTCTTTGATGCAGCTCCTGATAATGTAATGGGCAAAAATACAACCAAAACAACTAAAGGTGTTATGTTGAGAAAACCATTGTTCGAATTCTCAGGTGCATGCGCAGGTTGTGGCGAAACTCCATATATTAAACTTGTATCACAATTATTTGGTGAAAATATGATTGTTGCCAACGCAACAGGATGTACATCAATTTATTCAGGTACGTTCCCAACAATTCCTTATTGCACTGGTAAGAGTGGTAGAGGTCCAGCTTGGGCTAACTCATTATTCGAAGACAACGCTGAGTTCGGTTTCGGTATGAGACTGGCAGTAGACCAAAACAGAGCTACTTTAAAAACATACGTTGACAGAGTTCTTGCAAATGAAAAAACTCCTGCTGACCTTAAAGAAGCAATCGAAGGAGCTATTGCTAACTGGGATAACTCAAAAACTGACGAAGCATTTAAAGCTCAAGACAAAGTAAAAGAAGTTTTAGCTAAATATTCAGACGTTGAAAGTCCAGACCTAGCGAAGATAAGTGAGCTTCAAGACTACTTCACTGATAAATCAATTTGGATTATCGGTGGTGATGGTTGGGCTAACGATATCGGATACGGTGGTATTGACCACGTATTAGCTCAAGGCAAAAATGTCAATATTCTTGTTGTTGATACAGAAGTTTACTCTAACACTGGTGGCCAAGCATCTAAATCAACACCGACAGGTGCTGTTGCGAAGTTTGCTACAGGTGGTAAGAAAACTTACAAGAAAAATATGGGCTTAATGAGTATGTCTTATGGTTATGTATACGTTGCATCAGTTGCATTAGGTGCTGATAGAGGTCAAACTCTTAAAGCATTCCAAGAAGCTGAAGCATACGATGGACCATCAATAATCTTCGCATATTCTCCTTGTATCGCTCACGGTATCGATATGAGTAAAACTCAAACTGAACAAAAAATCGCTGTTGAAGCAGGATACTTCCCATTATACAGATACAATCCTGATAATGAAGTTCCATTCACTTGGGATGCTAAAGATCCTAAAGGTAGCTATCAAGACTTCATCAAAAGTGAAGGACGCTACAAAGCACTTCTGAAAACAAATCCAGAAGCTGCTGCAGATCTTTATAGCCAAGCTGAAGAAGATGCAGCTAAGAGAATGGCTGTTTACAAAGCAGTCGGCGGATTGATGAAATAACGATTAATTCGTTCATAACTTTAAAAGCCTTAGATGAAAATCTAGGGCTTTTTTATTACATTATATTTTCCAAATGAATAATCTCAAGTTTCGGCTTAAATGTAATTGCCACAGCATCGAGTCGATAATTTTTCATCTTGGGATTTTTTTCAGAAATATAAAAACTTATCGATTTGTGCATTTTTTGCAATTTTGCAGGCGTGATAGACTCCAAAGGATGCCCAAAATCATTCGTTGTTCGAGCTTTAACTTCTACAAAGACAAGTGTATCCTTATATTTGGCAATTATATCAATCTCGCCGTATCTGGATGCATAATAATTGGTCTCCAAAATCTCAAATCCTTTATCGATAAGAAATTTTGCGGCGATATCTTCGCCTCTTTTACCTTTAATTTTGTTAGTGTTCATACTATAATGATATAAAATTCTAGTAAATATAGCAATCAAGAGGTGTAAAAATGATTATAGTAATGGAGCCAAGAGCTACCCAAGAGCAAATTGATAAAGTTGTAAAAGCAATGGAGAGTAAGGGATTTCGCATAAACCTTAATCAAGGCGAAATAATGACTGTAATCGCTGCAATCGGCGATAGAAGATTATTCCAGCCTGCATCAGTAGCATCTTTTGATGGAGTAAGAGAAGTAAAACTTATCCAAGAGCCTTTCAAGCTCGCAAGCAGAGAAAGCCAAATTGAAGATACCGTAATCGAATTCGAAAACGGAGTAAAAATCGGCGGACTCGAAAAACCTGTAATTATGGCAGGCCCTTGCAGTGTCGAAGAAAATCTAGAAGGACTATTAGAAATTGCTCGCAGTGTAAAAGCAGCAGGTGCTACAATTCTTCGTGGTGGAGCTTTTAAACCAAGAACTTCCCCTTATGAATTCCAAGGTCTTGAAGAATTAGGATTGCAATATTTGGCAGAAGCCCGCAAAGAAACCGGCCTTTTAATCGTAACCGAAGTCATGGATACAAATACTGTGGACTTAGTGGCTAGTTACGCAGATATTTTGCAAGTCGGCGCAAGAAATATGCAAAATTTCAAACTTTTAAAAGCACTCGGAGAATGTGGAAAACCTGTAATGCTAAAGCGTGGAGCTGCTGCAACAATTAGAGAATTCTTGCTTGCTGCTGAGCATATTTTATACAACGGCAATCCGAATGTTATTTTGTGTGAACGTGGAATCAAAGGAATTGACGCTCACTATTCTCGCAACACTCTTGATTTGGCTTCGATTCCAATAATCAAAAAATATTCTCACTTGCCAATAATCGTAGACCCATCACATGGTACCGGACGTAGATACCTCATAGAACCTATGAGTAAAGCTTCTTTGGTTTGTGGGGCTCACGGAATTATGGTCGAAGTCCACAATGATCCAGACAATGCAATGTGTGATGGTGCTCAAAGCCTTACACTTCCTATGTTTGATGAAATGATGGGAAATATAAACCAGCTTATTGGAAGACTTGATTACGACAAAAATAAGGCTTAAAAATGAAAAAAATAGCAGTTATAGGATTAGGACTAATCGGAACTTCTTTACTCAAAGCCCTTAAAAACACAGGGCATGAGCTTTATGGAATTTCGCAAAATCCTGAAACTATAAAAAAAGCTATTGACCAAAACCTTGTCATTGATGCTTCAATCGAATTTGATTTCATCAAAAATATGGATGTTATTTTCATTGCTACGCCTATTGAATCTGTGATTGATACAATAGAAAAAATCAAAAATATTGCAAAAAAAGATGCTCTTATAACTGATTTGGCGAGCGTAAAAGGTTTTATACTGGATTATGTCAATAATCTTGATACAAAGCTAAATTTTATCGGACTTCACCCTATGGCAGGCACCGAAAATAAAGGCTTTGACAGCGCAGAAGACGGTCTTTTTGAAGATGCAAAATGGGCAATCATACCCTCTGATTTTGCAAAGGAAGACAGCATCGAATTTCTGACGACTTTAATAAATAATATAGGCTCAAAACCTATTTTTACAGATGCAAAAAGCCATGATAAAGCAGTTGCGCTGATTAGCCATATGCCAATGGTTTTAGCTCAGGCCTTATTCAAAACAGCCAATAATGACTTGAGTAAACAACTCGCTGCAAGCGGCTTTCGGGATATGACAAGACTTGCAATGTCAAACTCTCAAATGGCAAAAGATATGGTGAAATTCAATAATGAAAATATAAAAGAAAGCATCCAAGAATTAAAAAACTGCCTTGATCAAATTTTATCAGATTATAAAAATGAAGACTTAAATAAAATCATATTTGAAAGAAAAAATATGTATTCTGAAGATGGCAAAAATAACTCTTAGAGAGTTCACTTGCTTAAATGGCTTGTATATTCTAAAATAAAGTTATAGTATTTTTTAGGCTTAAATTATGTTAGAAATAGATTTATCAAAGAATCCTACTATAAAAATTAAATTGCTCGACCAAGATATTGAATTCGAGTCAAAAGTTTTGAAATATGAAAAAGATCGTATGTTTCTAGAAATTAAAAACCCTAAAAAAGAAGACCTTTACAATTTAAAAGATGGTCTTGAAACAGAAATAACCATTTGTTCCCCAAATCGAATTGTAAAAATGCATTCACTTATAATAGAATACAATTCGGATTTTATTTGCTTGGAAATCAATAATGAATATGATGTTATTCAAAGAAGAAGATATGTAAGAACAAAAGCATCTTATTTTATTGAACTTAAATCTGAAAACTTCATGTTTAAAGCTCAAACTATAAACTTAGGTGGTGGCGGAGTCTGCTTTATCGGAAATCATTGTTTTGAAATCGGACAAATTTTATACTTTAAACTTTTATTGCCCGACCATGAAGATATAACTGGCGAAGGTGTTGTTATCAACAAAGTAGAAATGCAAGATGAAACTCTAATAATGTTTAATTTCTCAAATATACAAAAAGATATCAGAAATAAAATAATTAGATTTTGTTTTGAAAAGGAATTTAATGCATAAATGTTAACTAAACAATTTGAAAACAAACTAAAAAAAATTCAGAAAAAGGGCGATTACAAAATGGCTGTTGCACTTTGCAGTTCTGAATTACAGCAAAATCCTTCAAATGCGGCTTTGTACGTCAAGCTCGGCGATTTATACTTTGATTGGCATCAAGATATTTATAGCCCGAAACAATTTATTGACGAGGCTATTACTGAATATCAAAGAGCGCTGGAAGTTTCTTTGAATTCTGCCGAAATTCACTACAAAATCGGCTATGCCTTTTACTTGAAAGGCGACCTTGAAAAGGCTATAAGCCACTTGAATATTGCTATTGAATATGACCCTAAATTCTACGATGCATATTTTATGATGGCTCGTACAATGACAAAAAAAGATAAGTTCCAAGAAACTTATGCTTATGCAAAAAAAGCTGTAAAATATGGCGGTTGGAAAGCTTCTCGTGCACATTTCCTGATGCACAGCTTATTAAAAATAAAAGCTGATAATAGTATTTTGGATAAATTTGGTTCTTTATACCATTTAATATGTTCGCTTATAAAATTACCTTTTGAAAAAGAAGCTCAAAAAGAGTTTTTGCAAAGAGCGAAACACGTACAATTTTTGCCTATAATCTTCAAAGGATTTTATCTCGTTCACACAAGACAATTTTATGAAGCAGTAGAGTTATACACAGAAGCTATTGAAGTTGCACCTGGATTTGTTCCTTTATATGCACTTTTAGGCGATGCTTACAAAAGCATGTTCCAGTATGAAGATGCTATCAACGAATTTCGCATGGTTCTATGGCATGACCCTTTAAATATACTTGCTTACAGAGCTTTGTGCCAAATTTATGAAGAATTAGGTGATTTTGATAATGCAATCGTGATGTATGAAAAACTCATCGAGCTTAATCCAAACAACCCGATATACCACAGCAACTTGGCAAATATTTATTATATGAGCGGTAACACAAAAGAAGCTGTGACTTGCTACTACAATGCTATAATGCTAAATCCAAGCCAAGGCTGGACAAGCGTAATTGCTCAAACTCTTGGATATGTTTTCCAAGAAAGCGAAAAGAATTTTGATGCAGCAATTTCATCATACCAAAATGCCTTACACTTGACCCCAAAAGATGTCGATATTTATATCAATTTGGGCAGTGTTTTCTACGATAAAGGTGATTTCCAAAGTGCTTTAGCCATATACAATTTGGCACTCGAAATTGCGCCAACTGATGCACGTATTCATTGCAATCTAGGTTATTTATATTGGGGAAAAGGCGATAATGAAAATGCAATCAAAGAATATAAATTGGCGACAAAATATGACCCTAGTTATGATATAGCCTTCAACAATGTTGGTGTAATTTATCTCGATGACTCAGGCCTTGTTAAAGAAGCGATGGAAATGTTTGACTTAGCTGCGCAGTGCAACCCGAATTATGCTCTTGCATATTACAACAAAGCCCGTGCTACAGTGATAACAGGGGACAAAATTGAAGCAGCAAGATTATTCCAAATAGCCTTGGATTTGAATGTAATTACAAAAGAAATAGATCCTCAAGAAATTCAAGAAAAAATAGATGCACTATTTAACTAAAATCAACAACTGGGGGCAAAAATTTGGCAATAATTTCATCAGATGAAAAATCTCCAAAAAGAGAATCTGATTCCAGAAAAAATATAGAAACAAAAAAAACGACCCTTGATAGCCTTGAAAACAATATGCGACCGAATACTTTTGATACTTATGTCGGGCAAAAACATATCAAGCAAAACCTCAAAATCACAATTGAGGCTGCAAAAAAACGTGAGGAAACTCTTGACCATATTCTTCTCTATGGCCCTCCAGGGTTGGGGAAAACCACTCTTGCAAGCATCATCGCAAAAGAATTTGGCTCTGCCATAAAAATCACCTCTGCACCTGCTTTAGAGCGCCCAAGGGATATTATAGGTATTTTGATGTCACTCAAAGATGGCGAAATTCTTTTTATTGATGAAATTCATCGCCTAAACAAAGTTGCGGAAGAAATTCTATACCCTGCCATGGAAGATTTTTATATCGACATGACAACAGGCAAAACTCAAGCTACAAAAATGCTTCGAATTCCTATGAAAAAATTTACCTTAATTGGTGCAACAACAAAAGCAGGCTCTCTATCAAGTCCTCTTCGAGATAGGTTTGGCATAATTCACCGATTAGAATTTTATACCTCCGATGAACTTATTGAAGTTATAAAAAGAACTTCGCAAGTTTTAAACACAAAAATCACCGATGATGGAGCCAAAGAAATTGCTCTTCGTTCTCGCGGAACACCACGTATAGCAAACCGTTTAGTCAAACGGGTCAGGGATTTTGCAGCTGTAAAAAACTCAGACAGCATCACTCTTGATATTGCCAGCGAAGCACTTGACATGTTAAAAATTGACCGATTGGGGTTAGATACGACTGATATTGCATTGCTACAATTAATGATACAAAAGTATAATGGTGGACCCGTTGGAATTGAAACCTTATCCGCAGCTCTTGGTGAAGATGCCGTCACGATAGAAGAAGTCTATGAACCCTTTTTGCTACAGGCAGGAATTTTGCAAAGAACACCACGAGGGAGAAAAGTTTCCCCAGCAGGTTACAAACACCTAGGTTACAAAATCCCTTCAGAGCAAATTGGACTTTTTTATGACGAGTAAAATCTTTTTTTTAACCCTGATTCTAATTCTAAATTTTAATTTGAGCTTCGCTCAAGATTTACCAAAACCAAATGAATACCTTGAGCAAGGTAGAGTTACGGCTGTTTTGTCAGAAAAACATGATAAAGAACTTGAAGATGTTTTTATGTCTGACCAAATTGTGCAGACTCTCAAAGTTGAAATTTTGACAGGCGTACTCCAAAATAAAGAATTCAAAATCGAAAATTATTTAACAAGCAATCCTGCTTTTGATATCAACGTAAAAAAAGGCGATAGGGTTGTGCTGGAAATGGATAATCCTGAAGATGACAAAAATATCAATATAACATCAAAAGATAATTCACCTTTGATGCTAATAATTCTGGGGGTGTTTGCTCTTTTATTAATGCTCGTAGCTGGCTACAAAGGAATGAAATCGCTCCTTTCAACAGGTTTTACAATATGTTTAATCTCTTTTTTATTAGTTCCTCTCTTATTAACCGGCTCGCCTCCTATTGCTACAACTCTTGGGATTGCACTTCTTTCAATTATTTTCAATATGTTTATTTTAGGCGGCATAAATATCAAAAGCATTTGCGCTTCTTTAGGAACGATTTTGAGCCTTCTACTTGCAGGGATTTTATCTTCAGCAATAATAAATTTAGCTTCCTTAAATGGCATCAGCTCGCAAGAAGGATTGATTCTTTGGGATCAATACCCACAGCTTAATTTCAGAGGAATTTTAGCCTCAGGAATGATTATAGGTGCACTCGGAGCTGTTATGGATACAGGAATGTCAATTGCAAACTGTATAAATGGAGTCAGAAAGTCACGTGACGATTATGGATTCAAAGAACTTTTTTATTCTGGAATAAATGTTGGCAAAGATATAATCGGCCCTATGGCAAATACTCTTATTTTTGCTTACCTTGGAAGCTCAATGCCTCTTTTGCTCTTATCTTTTGATATCCCTTTTATAAAATTTATAAACTTTAGTTCTGTCCTCACAGAAATTTTAGCCGCACTAGTCGGAAGTATTGCAATCATTTTGTGCGTACCTATCACTGCTATGATTTCAGCTTATCTAATTAACAAATTAAGCACCATAAAAAATCCTTAAATACTAAAAAAATTATGGTTTTATGTAAAACTTTTATAAAAAAACTAAAGAAAATCTGAAAAATATAGTATTATGAGTATCTAAAGACTTAAAAGAGGTGTCCCATGAGCAGTAATAAGAATCGTATCTATTTTGTCGATGTGACAAATAGAGATGGCGTACAAACATCGCGCCTTGGCTTAGCCAAATTACAAAAAACTATCATCAATCTTATGTTGGATGATCTAGGTGTAACTCAATCAGAGTTCGGATTTCCAACCACAAGACACGAAATAAACTATCTTAATGCCAACCTTGAACTTGTGGATAGAGGCGTCATCACAAAGACCAACCTTTCCGGATGGATGAGAGGAATTTTGCCTGATGTTGTTGATTCTTTTCAAAATGTACCAAGGCTACAATATTTAAATTTGTCCGTATCTACCTCTGATCAAATGATTGAAGGAAAATTCAACGGGCGCAAAACCAGAAAAAATATAATTCAATCAACAAATGAAGCTGTCGCATGTGCTTGTAACTACGGCGTTCAAGTCGTTGGCGTAAATGCTGAAGATGCTTCAAGAACAGAGCTGGATTACTTAATAGAATTTGGGAAACAAGCTAAAGCTAGTGGTGCAAAGCGTTTTAGATATTGTGATACTTTAGGTTATGATGACCCTCAAACAGCTTATCATCGTATTTTTGAGATTGCCAAGGCAACTCAAATGGATATAGAATTACACTTCCACAATGACCTTGGAATGGCTGTAGGCAACTCTTTATTAGGGGCAAAAGCCGCAATTGACGCAGGAGTTGATGCTTACATAAACACAGCCGTAAACGGAATGGGAGAACGTGCAGGTAACGCTGATTTAATTTCTTGCCTTCTTGCACTCCTTAAATCCAGCGGTTTTGGCGGAAAATACGAAATCGACCCACAAATTGACCTTTCAAAGGCTTGGAAATTGGCAAAATATACTGCCTACGCTTTCAACTTACCAATCCCTATAAACCAGCCCGCAGTAGGCGACAACGCCTTTGCTCACGAATCCGGAATCCATGCAGATGGTGCTTTAAAAGACAGACGTAACTACGAGCTTTATGATTATGAAGAATTAGGACGTGGCGAGCCTGAAATCGTTGAGACAGGAAGAATGATTACTACCGGTGAATACGGTGGCGTCAAAGGCTTCTGTGATGTTTATGAAAAATTGGAACTTGAATTCCACGATGATGACGAAGCAAGAAACATCCTTGAACTTGCCCGTTATGCAAATGTTCACACCCAAAAACCTCTTACAGAATGCGAATTAAGATTCATTTATTACTATCCTGACATTGCTGCCAAAATTATGACAGTATCACCTTATTACATTCCGACAGGTGCTTTGAAGTCACGCTTAGATAAACATGAATTAAAAATGCCATATTCGATTGTGTAAGGAGAAAAAAATGGGACAAACAATAGCTGAAAAAATAATCTCGTCTCACGTAGGCAGAGAAGTAAAAGTTGGTGAGCTTGTAATCGCAAAAGTTGATGTATCTGCAGTCCAAGACGGTACAGGCCCTTTGACCATCCAAGAATTCAAAAAAATTGGTAAAACTAAACTTGCTAACCCTGAAAGAACAATTCTTTTCATAGACCACGCAGCACCAAGCCCGAGAAAAGAACTTTCGAACTCGCATATGGTTTTAAGAGAATTTTCAAAAGAATACGGGGCAGTTCTATCCGATGTCGGAGAAGGCGTTTGCCACCAAAGACTCATTGAGACCTACATCAACCCTGGTGAAATCCTTGTTGGTGCAGACTCACACACTTGTACATCGGGTGCTTTAGGCGCTTTCGCAACAGGTATGGGCTCAACAGATATAGCAGTTGCTATGGCTCTTGGAAAAACTTGGCTGAAAGTCCCTCCAACCTTCAAAATAGCTGTAGAGGGTGAATTTCCAAAAGGGGTTTACCCAAAAGATTTAATTTTACACCTTATCGGCCTAATAGGAGCTGATGGGGCGACTTACAAAGCTTTGGAATTCTCCGGTTCTACAATTGAAAAAATGGAAATGACAGACAGATTTACCCTTGCAAATATGGCTGTTGAAGCTGGCGCAAAAGCTGGATTGTTCGTAACTGATGAAAAAACAAAAGCATATTTAAAAGAACGCGGACGCGAAGATAAATTCAAAAAGATTTTTGCTGATGTTGATGCAGTCTATGAAAAGATTATAAATATAGACGTATCAAATCTTGTCCCGACTGTATCTTGCCCACATACTGTTGACAATACCAAAACAGTTGATGAGCTATCTGATATCAAAGTTCATCAAGTTTTTATTGGAACTTGTACAAATGGCCGTATCGAAGACTTAAGAATTGCAGCAGAAATATTAAAAGGGCAAAAAGTCCACAAAGACACTCGCCTATTGGTTTCTCCAGCTTCAAAAGATGTATTTGTTCAGGCTCTTGATGAAGGACTTGTCAAAATCTTTGTTGAAGCAGGCGCAGCGCTGGTAACTTCTGGCTGTGGGCCTTGCGTTGGAGTCCATGGAGGGATTTTGGGAGACGGCGAAGTTTGTCTCGCAACCCAAAATAGAAATTTCCAAGGCCGAATGGGAAATACTAAAGGATTTATTTATCTGGCATCGCCTGCTGTTGCAGCCTATAGCGCAATAAAAGGACATATCGCAGATCCAAGGGAGGTATTTTAATGACACTTAAAGGTAAAACTTTTAAATTCGGAAACGATATATCGACAGACCATATTGCCCCAGGACGGTTGTTCCACTTACGTTCCGACCTGCCTGAATTTGCCAAGCACGTCCTCGAGGATGCTGATGCGAATTTTGCTTCAACCATGCAAAAAGGCGATTTTGTCGTTACAGGAAACAACTTCGGACTAGGTTCATCAAGAGAACACGCACCGCAAATCATCAAAATTGCAGGAGTCGGAGCTGTTATCGCCAAAAGCTTTGCAAGAATTTTTTACCGCAACGCAATAAACATAGGGCTTTTACTGATTGAATGTGACACTGACGGCATCGATGCAGGTGACGAGCTAGTCATTGATATCAAACAAGGCTTCGTTAAAAACCTGACAAAAGACACACAAACTCAAATTGCGCCACTTCCGGATGTAATGATAAAACTTCTTAATGAAGGCGGACTCATCGAACACATCAAAAAACACGGCGATTTTGATTTAGTTTAGAGGAACGAATTATGCATAATATAACTTTAATACCCGGTGATGGAATTGGCCCGGAAATTACTGATTCTGTCGTAAAAATAATCGAATCAGCAGGACTGAAAATCAATTGGGATATCCAAAATGCAGGAGCTGACGTTGTCGAAACCGAAGGCAGTCCGCTTCCGCAAAGAGTAATCGACTCAATCAAAAAAAATAAAGTTGCACTAAAAGCTCCCGTCACAACACCAATCGGAAAAGGTTTTAGGAGTGTCAATGTCGCTCTGAGAAAAGAACTCGACTTGTACGCAAACCTCCGCCCTTGCAAGAATTTGCCGGGAATCAAAACACGTTTTGAGAATGTGGATTTGATAATCGTAAGAGAAAATACCGAAGACCTCTATGCAGGAATCGAAAGGCAAATCGACGAAAATACGGCTGAATCAATCAAAATCATAACCAGAAAAGCATCTATTCGAATTGCTGAATTTACTTTCGATTATGCCCAAAAATTCAACCGAAAAACAGTCACAGCGGTCACAAAAGCCAATATTTGCAAACTTACTGACGGATTATTTTTGAACTGTGCCAGAGAAGTTGCGCAAAATTATCCTGAAATTGAATACAAAGAAATCCTAGTCGACAATCTTTGCATGCAACTTGTGCAAAATCCTGAAAAATTCGATGTCCTATTACTTCCAAACCTTTACGGAGATATCGTTTCAGACCTTGGCGCAGGCCTAATAGGTGGACTTGGCGTAGCTCAAGGAGCAAACATCGGTCTAAATTATGCAGTTTTTGAGCCTGTACACGGCTCAGCGCCTGACATTAAAGGGCAAAATAAAGCAAACCCAACGGCTCTGTTACTTTCAGCTATAGAAATGCTCAAATATATTGAAGAACGATGCTATGCCGAAAAAATAAATTCTGCCCTAATGAAAACTCTATCTGAAGGAAAAATTTTGACCTGTGACCTTGGCGGAAGTTCCTCAACAGAAGAATTTACGGATGAAATAATTAGAAATTTAGTCTAATCAAGATTTCTATTAAACATCCAATAAGCACAATATAAAGTGATTACGGCAGTTATACCAACAGGTATTAAATTAGTAAAAACGACATCTGCAGGCATATTTTTAAAAAATAATCCTTTAACAATAACCATATAAAATCTTATAGGATTGAAAAATGTTAGTTTCTGAAAAAATATCGGCATGTTTTCAATCGGTGAAATATAACCAGACATAAGCATCGCAGGCATCTGGAACATAAATGTACCCAAAATTGCCTGCTGTTGAGTACGGCATATCGAAGATATAAACAGACCAATCCCAACAATAGCAAGCAAAAAAACAATTGTACTAACATAAAAAAGCCATATAGAACCTGAGTAAGGAATTTTAAAAATAAAAACTGCAAAAAGTCCCATCATTGTTGATATTATAGTTGCTATAACAAGTGGCGGAAAAGTCTTGCCGATAAGGATTTCGAAGGGTCTAAGCGGAGAAACTATAAGCTGGTCAAAAGTTCCTATTTCTCGCTCACGTGCAACAGAAAGAGAGGTTAAAAGTATTCCGATAACCATTGCAAGAGTAGCAACAAGTGATACAACTGTATAATCCAAATAAGTCAGATTCGTATTAAACCAATGTCTGACCTGCACTTGAACTCTTGGCAAATCATTGTAACCTGACTTGAAAACATCTTTTTCATATTGATTGACAATACTCGAAGTATACCCGCTCAAAATCTGCGATACATTTGTCTGTCTTCCATCGAAAATCATCTGAACTTTCGCTTCTTTTCGCCCTTTGAGATTTTTTGAAAAATCAGTATTTATTTCCATTCCCATCATAACTTTTTGCGATTCAATCATTCTGGAAAACTGCTTTTCATTCTCTACATAATAAATTTTGCGAAACCAAACAGAATGAATAAATCTCTCGGATAATTCTCGAGACTCAACTGTATTGTCCTTGTCAAGAATTACCATATCAATATTTTGGACTTCCATAGTAGCAGCGTAAGCAAAAATACACAGTTGAACCAAAGGCGGCAAAAAAATCAACGTACGGCTTTTTGGATCTCGCCAAATAGAATAAAATTCTTTAATAATAAGTGTAAAAATACGATTCCACATATCAATCCAACCTCTGAGCTGTAAATCTATAAATTAAAAGATAAAATATAACACTCATCACAATCATAAAAATACTGTTCGGAATAAAAATGTCCCAAATATTACCTGCCATAAAAAGATTTTGGGAACACCCGACAAAGTACTTTGCCGAAATAAAATTGGATAAAAATTGCACAGATTTTGGCATTGAACTAATTGGATAAACAAGTCCTGATAGCATCAAAGCAGGCAAAAAACCGGCGATAAGAGCAGCCTGCGAAGCTACAAATTGATTTTTGGCCAAAGTAGAAATTAAAAAACCTTGCCCTATCAAAGTAAGAAGAAAAAAAGCAGAAACTAGTGCAAAAACAAGATATGAACCTCTAAACGGTACTTGGAACAAAACCACGCAACAAAAAACGCCAAAGGCCATCGAAACCATACCCAAGCAAAAATATGGAATATATTTACCCAATAAAATATCGGTTTTTGTAACTTTGGTTGTTATCAAAGCCTCCATAGTACCTCTCTCCCATTCTCGAGAGACGACAAGAGCCGTCAAAAGTATTCCCACAAGGGTCATAATGACTGATAAAGCACCCGGCAAAATAAACCAGTGACTATTAAGCTCCTCATTATACCAAAACCTTGCCACAATCTGCACTGTAGGCCTTTTTACCCGCCAATATTTATATTCATTATTAAGCCATTTTTGTATAATTGCAGATGCATAATTTGCCACAAAATTGGCCGTATTAGTTTCTGAACCATCTGTAATAACCTGAATTTGAGCAGCTTCACGCCTCATAATCCGGGTCGAAAAATTATTCGGAATAATTATCATCCCTCTAATCTCGCCTTTTTCCATATCTTTTTCCATTTTTTTGCGATTATCATAACGCCTGAGTCTAATATATTCAGTATTTTCAAAAGATGAAATCAAGCTGCTGATTTTTGCCTTGTTATCCTCAACTTTCAGACCTACTGACACAGTATTTGTATCCAAATTCAAAGCAAATTGATAAACGCAAAGAAGAATAAAAGGTAAAATAAACGCAATCAGCATCGTACTAGGGTCTCTCATCATTTGATAAAACTCTTTAATAACAAGGGCTTTAAGGATTTTCATTTTAAAAGCCCCTCCTGCCTATCAAATTTTTCAATCAAAGCGATGAAAGCATCTTCCATCGTACAATTTGAAGAAACTTTATTTTTAAGTTCCGTCGGCGTGCCTGTTTCTATGGCTTCCCCACGATAAAAAAGGCTTATTCTATCACAATACTCAGCCTCATCCATAAAATGGGTCGTAACCATCACTGTGACGCCTTTTTCAACCAAGGAATTAATATGATTCCAAAAATCACGCCTTGTCAAAGGGTCAACTCCTGATGTCGGCTCATCCAAAAATAAAATCGGAGGATTATGCATCAAAGAACAACTAAGAGCCAATCTTTGCTTAAAGCCCAGAGGCAATTCTTCAGTATTTTGACCCAAGTACGGTTTAAAATTGAAAATTTCTACCATTTGCTCAATTTTTTCCTTCTGCATAGCTCCACTAAGACCATAAACGCCTGAAAAAAAATTCAGATTTTGCATAACGCTAAGCCCACCAAAAAGTGAAAATTTTTGAGCCATATAACCCAAATGCGAACGGGCTTTTGACAAATCCTTCTGAATATCCATCCCCATGATTTTTGCCGTACCAGAAGTCGGAGTAATAAGTCCGCAAAGCATCTTAAAAGAAGTAGATTTCCCTGCGCCGTTTGGCCCCAAAAGACCGAAAATTTCACCTCTTTTAACTTGAAAAGTATTATCTTTAACTGCATAAAAATCACCGTATTTCTTAACCAAAGACTTGGCCTCAATCACATATTCGAGATTATGATCGATTAATTCGAGATTTTTGCTCAACTCAGATTCACCTTTTGGGCACCCTCCAAGCATATCAATAACTGCATCTTCAAATCTGGGCTCCGTCGGCTTCAAAACCAAATTATCGAAACCGCTTAAGCCTTTATCTAAAACAACCCTGATTTTTTCAGCCTGAATTACTGCATCGGTAATACCTTTACCGTCTTTAAGAATATTTTTAAGAAGAACTCTATTTCTGCCATCAACGTCTTGAGTAAAAAATGTTCTTCCCGAAAGAATCCGAGTCGCATCCTGTGGAATGCCACTGTATAAAAGCTTTCCTTCATTCAGAAGAATGCAAGTATCAAAGTGCTCTGCTTCATCCAAATAAGCCGTTGACCAAAGTATCGTCATACCCTCAGAAGAAAGCTCCTTGACCATTTTTATTAATTCTCGCCTCGAAATCGGGTCTACGCCGACAGATGGCTCATCCAAAAGTAAAAATTCCGGGCGCCCCAGCAAAGCACAAGCAAGTCCCAACTTTTGCTTCATTCCACCTGAAAGGTCACCTGCAAGACGATTTTGGAATTCATTCAAGGCCGTAAAATTAAGGAGGGTCTTGAAGCTGGAAATTTTATCTTCCTCACTAAGTGCTTTCAAATCAGCATAAAGATTCAGATTTTCTATAATCGTAAGATCCTCGTAAAGACCAAATTTTTGTGGCATATAGCCTATATTTTGATTTATTTCGTTTTTTTGAGTAACCGTATTTAGTCCTAAAGTTTTGATAAAACCACTCGTAGGGAGTAAAAGCCCGATTATACTTCGAATTAGAGTCGTCTTTCCTGCACCATCAGGGCCAATAAGCCCGATAATATTTCCTTGCAAAATTTCCAAACTCAAATCATTAATAGCAAAATCTTTAGCATAAGGGAATTTCTTGCTTAAACCAACAATTTCAGCAACATTATTCGCCTTCATCTACAACCTCGTCTAGTGTCACAAATGCCCGCCAACTGCCCGTTGTCGTACATTTGTTCACCTCCGCAAGGTCGACCACTGCAAATCGGGGAAATCGGATTTACTCCAATTTGCAGTGGTCTTTTTCGAAGCTGTTGCTTGCTCTTTAAATCAATCTTGATAGTTGTCGGCATTCCTTGCCTCAAATATTCATCAACATCATAAATATAAACTCTGATTCTATAAACCAAATCGGTCCTTAAAGTAGCCGTTTCAACCTCTTTTGGCGTAAATTCAGCTACGGGCGAAATAAATCCAACCCAGCCTATATAGGGATTTTCAGGACGAGAATCATTATAAACTTTCACTTGCATACCGTATTTGATACGTCCCAATTCTTTCTCAGGAACATAAGCTCTAATCCAAACAGGCTTTGACTTTGCAATAGAATAAACAACTTGAGTCGGTGAAACTATTGCCCCTGGCTCTTGAATTCTCGTCATCACGATTCCATCACAAGGCGCATAAATCCGCGTATCATTAAAATCTGTTTTGGCTGATTGAGCATTAGCCACAGCGGCTTCATATTCAGCTTGTGTTTGATTTTTTGAAGTCCAAGCATCATCACAATCCTGTTCTGAAACAGTGGTATCAGAACATAATGGATAAGTCCGTTTAAAACTAATATCGGCATTCTGCATCACAATTTTTCGAGCTTTTGCAGTTGCGCTTGTTTGATTTACCATATCCAAATAAGGTGTATCATCCAAAATAGCAATCAAATCGCCTTTTTTCAGCATATCACCTTCTTCAAATAACATTTTTTTAATTCGTCCAGCCACTCGAAAACCCAAATCGACCTGACGAATTTCTATATTTCCATACAAAATCAATTCGTTTTTGTTACGAAAATGCTCTTTTATAATAGGCTCAAGCGTAAAAGCAATCACTACAAGGATTACAAGGATTATCCACCATTTGTATTTTTTAATCCTTTCCTTATTCAAACCTGACCTCCTGCTGCCTTATAGAGTCCTATATAATTAACTAATCGAGTTGTTTTACTCTGTACTTGCTGATTTTTCACATAAATTAATTTTTCTTTTTCATTAAGTAAATCCGGGCAAGAAATAACTCCATTTTTGTATTTTCTGCTTGAACGAGCAAAATTGTCTTCTTCCAATTTCAATTTGTCAATATTAGAGTAATCAATATCACTATCCAATCTCATAGCACACAAGCTGTCATTAACCTCTTGAACCGCCTTTAAGGTAGACTGTTTATAGCTTTCAAACAATTGGTCATAGGCGTTTTTCTTTATTCTCAAATTGGCAATTCTGCGTCCTCCTGCAAATAATGTCTGGGTCAAACCTGCCGAAAGCAAGGCAAAAGAACCGCTCCAACTGAAAAATGGGTCTGTAGAAAAAGTATTAAAACCCAAAGTGCCATAAATATTAAAAGTCGGCAAAAGTTCTTTACGAGCCACTTTTACATCAATTTGAGCGGATTGAAGCTGAGCTTCTGCTGTCAAAACATCTGGTCTTGCAAAAATCACATCCGATGGAATACAATCTGGAATTGCGTCAAAAAATTGAATTTTATCAAGAGGTGTTCGTGCCAAATTTTGTGAACATTGAGGCGATTCTCCAATCAAAACAGCTAATTCGTTCAGCATCTTAGCTTGTGATTTTACCAAATTGTCCAAATCATTTTTTGAAGTTTTGTAATTTTTGGCATAAGTATTAACCTCCATCGCTGAAGCCAGTCCTTGAGAGTGTTTGAAGGTAATTCGATTCAGTTGTTCTTTTTTTATACCCACCAAATCTGACTGAAGAGCAATCATTTTGTCATTTTTAGCGATATTAAAATAAAGTGTTGCAACATAAGAACAAATTGAGATATAAGCTGTCTTTTCCTGAAATTTTGAGGCTTCGTACTGTTTTTTTGAAGAATTGGTTTTATCATGATTTTTTCGTAAAAAATCCGCCTCGTACTTGACAGTAAAAGGTAAAACATAACCGTTATCTGAAATATTCAACGGTCTGTCTTTAGAAAAAGGGATTTTAAATCCTGTATAATTTGAACCCATTGAAATCTCAGGTAATTCTTGCCCAAAAGTCATTTTGACAAATTGTCTATATTCTTCTGTCTTTAACGTAGCAATTTTCAAATCCTGATTGTTCTGTAAAGCCCTCAGGATATACGACTTCAAAATCGGGTCATTAAAATTTTCCCACCAATCAATATTAATATAATCAAATTTATATGAAAAATCAGTCGGTGCTGATTTATCGTTATCGAACCAAAAAGCCAAGCAAGCAGGGGTATTACAATGATTCGCCACCAATATAATCAAATATAAAATAAAAATCTTTTTTATCTTCATAAATTATCTACTTTTACAATTAAAATCTCTATACAAGTTATAATCGTAATTATATGGTAATATATGGGTTTTAAAATTACCCGATTAGCATAGCTCTAATCATACAATTTGCCATTTAAGTGCTGAAATGCTATCTTTAAATAAGCTTTTGAACAAAATAGGATAACAAAAATGAGATATTTAACATCCGGAGAATCCCATGGGCAGTGCTTAAATGCTATAATAGAAGGTTTTCCTGCTGGCATAAAAATTAAAGAAGCTTTTATAAACGAACAGCTTGCAAAAAGACAATCGGGTTATGGCCGTGGCGGGCGTATGAAAATCGAGACTGATACCGTTAAAATATTGTCTGGAGTGCGTTTTGGTATTACTACAGGAGCTCCTATTTGCATCCAAATCGAAAATAAAGATTGGGAAAACTGGACTATTCCAATGTCTACAACTCCTATTTCAGAAGAAAATAAGCTTATTGCAGAAAATAAAAAAATCACAGCAGTTCGCCCAGGGCATGCCGACTTGGCCGGAGCAACCAAATACAATCATACCGATATAAGAAATGTTTTAGAGCGCTCATCAGCCAGAGAAACTACCACTAGAGTAGCCGTAGGGGCTTTTTCAAGAATCCTTTTGGAATATCTTAATGTTGATATTTTTTCTTATGTAATCCAAATTGGAGAGGTCAAAATGCCTGAAAGTTCAGAAAATTATGACCAAATAAAAGAAAAAACTGAAAATTCTGAACTCAGATGCCCTGATAAAGCAACTGAACAAAAAATGAAAACTTTAATAGATGAAACAAAAGAAAAAGGAGACTCCCTAGGCGGGTATTTTGAAGTCGTTATAAAGAATCTCCCAATCGGACTCGGGTCTTTTGTGCATTGGGACAGAAAGCTTGACGGGCTTTTAGCCCAAGCAGTAATGAGTATTCCAGCCGTAAAATCAGTAGAAATTGGAGCAGGAATAAAGGCAGCTGAGCTTCTAGGCTCAAAAATGCATGATGAAATTTTACCAGGACTCAAAAGAACAACAAACAATGCAGGCGGCATTGAAGGCGGGATGTCAAATGGCGAGCCAATTATCATTCATGCTGCAATGAAAGCCATACCGACGATGACAACCCCTTTAAAATCTGTGGATTTGCTAACAGGCAAGGAACATCTTGCTCATGTTGAAAGAGCAGATGTATGTGCTGTTCCAGCTTGTGGGATTGTGGCAGAAGCAATGGTAGCAAATGTTTTAGCAGAATTATTTTTAGAAAAATTTGGCTGTGATTCCATAGCTGAAATTGAAAATAATTACAGAAGCTACACAGGTCAAAACAAATGAAAAACATTGCCCTTATTGGATTGATGGGCTCAGGAAAAAGTACAATCGGAGCGTTGCTTGCCCAAAAACTCAATTTGAATTTTATAGACATCGACACAGAAATTGAAAAAAAAGAAAAAATAACAATCTCTGAAATCTTTGCCCAAAAAGGCGAGCCTTTCTTTCGTGAGCTTGAAAGTGAGACAATAAAAGAATTTTCGGCAAAAACATCTCAAATAATTTCAACAGGAGGCGGAGCGGTTCAAAACATTGAAAATCTTGAATTTTTAAAACAGAACTGCACTCTAATCTACCTAAAAACCTCTCCCGAACTGCTTTTTGAAAGAATAAAAGATGATACTTCAAGGCCCCTGTTACAAAACCAGCAAAATGAAAACCCTCTCGAAATACTGAAAGAATTGCTAAAAAAAAGACAAGAGAATTACCAAAAAGCTGATATAATTATAGACACAGACAATAAAACAACGATTGAAATACTAGATGAGATTATAAAAAATGTTAAAAGTTGAGCTAAAAAAAACCGTTGATAACTCCTACCCGATTGAAATTGGCAGCCAACTACTGGGCAAAGCTTCAACTTATATAAAAAAAGCCACCAAAGCAAAAAAACTACTTGTAGTGACAAATGAAACTGTTTACAAGCTTTACTATCAAAAGCTTGTAGCCAATTTAAAAGATTTTGAAATTGAAAAAATTGTCCTCAAAGATGGCGAAAAAGAAAAAAATATCGGCTCTTTGCAAAAAATTTGGGACAAAGCCCTCAAAATGAAACTTGAACGAAAAGATGCAATCATAGCTCTTGGTGGTGGTGTAATAGGTGATATCACAGGCTTTGCTGCTGCAACATATCTCAGAGGCATCGATTTTATTCAAATACCGACAACACTTTTGGCACAAGTCGATTCATCCATCGGAGGAAAAGTTGCAATCAATCATCCCATTGGCAAAAATATGCTGGGTGCTTTTTATCAGCCAAAACTTGTACTTATCGACACTAATGTGCTAAAAACCCTTCCTGAAAGAGAAGTAAAAACAGGACTGGGAGAAGTTTTAAAATATGCTTTTATCGAAAAAAGTTGCAAATTAGGCGAAAATCTTGGCCTTTTTGAGTTTTTGAAAGCAAATAAAGCCAGTATTTACAATTTCGACAGTATAATCCTAGAAAAACTTGTCGAATATTGCTGTAGACTCAAAGCTTCAGTTGTGAGCAAAGATGAGAAAGAGGCAGATTTAAGAGCAATTTTAAACCTCGGGCACACAATCGGCCACGCCATCGAAAAAACTACCGACTACAAAAAATTTACCCACGGTGAAGCGATATCCTTTGGTATGATTGGGGCGTTCAAGATAGCTCTAGACAAAAATTTAATCGATACAAATTATCTAAAAGAAGCATTAGAACTATTAAATCAATATGAAATCATCTGCAAGCCAAACATAGATGCAAAAAAAGTAGCCAAAGCTACTGCTTATGACAAAAAAGTGGTCGATTCAAAAGTCAGATTTATCCTACCGACTGCGCAAGGCGAAGTGGCGCTATTCGATGATGTAACACAATCAGAAATTCTCAAAGCTGTAGAATATATCAAAAAATCCTTTTAGTTCGCAAAATATCCAATTTTAAAATGTTTCAGTTTGTGAATAATTTTAATGTTTATAGCAATTAAAATTATTTTTGGCATTTGTTCAATTATGATTACATTGTTGGTTTAAGATATGCAGATAAATCCAAATTCTCCAAATAATATTCATACTTCCATATTATATTTAAACGATTTACACGCTCAGACTCCCTATATGGCTCAGCTAAAGAGTGAGACGGATACTTTTGAACTTACCAATAAAGATAAAAAAGATGTCGACTCATTCATCCTTTCAGGTGGAGATAATTTTATCGGGCATAGCAAAGACAAAAACAAAGTGGTTTCTTCCTTTTTAAATGTTTCAAAAGTTGAATATTCCGCAATGGGAAATCACGAAGTCGACTCTATGGAGACATTGCCAGATAACTTGAATAATACAAATACGAAATTTATCGTCTCAAATATGAAAAAATCAGGCAATACTCCTTTTGATAAATTTATTGATGATGGAAAAATAGTAAGCTCAACAATCGCAGAAAAAAATGGGCACAAATATGGTTTAATAGGTGCTGCACCATTCAAATTAAACAAATCTAAAAATCTTTCAAAAGCTAATTTGAATGTTGACGAATATGAAAAAACTAAAGAAAATATTCAATTTGAAGTCAAAAAACTCCAAGATCAAGGCGTGGATAAAATAATTATGCTTTCTCACATCGGATATGCCTATGACCTTGCACTAGCTAATGAAGTCAGTGGCATTGATATCATAGTCGGCGGGCATTCGCATGATTTGGTAGAAGGTACAAAAAATGGAAAAAATATCATAACAGCCCCAGACGGAAACCCTGTTGTGATTCTTCAAGCCGGCCAAAATGGTGAATATATCGGAAAATTAGATATTACATTTGACCAAGCAGGCAAAGTAATAGAAGCCACTAATAATGTTAAAAAAACCAAAGATTCACCGAAAAATTTGGTAGTAAAATTTTTCCAAGACAGACTTTTGGGCAAATCTGAACAAATTGGAACAATAACAAGAGTCGACGAAATGAAAGAAGACCCAAAAGTAACTGAAAGCCCTTACGCTAATTTCTTTGGAGATGCAATGGTAAATGAACTGGACGCTGACATTGCCCTTATTAATAGTGCTGGTATCAGAGGCAAACTTCAAAAAGGCAAAATGACTTCATTGGATGTCGAGAACTTAATTCCTTTTGAAAACAAATTAGTCAAAGTCGAGATTTCTGAAAAACAAATCATAAATACCCTCAAAGAAGGTGCCTTGTCTGTCAATGACAACATGCTTAAACCTGGAATTATGCAGGTATCAGGGCTTAAATACACTATTGACGAAAAAGGCAACGTAAAAGATGTTCAATTCAAGGATAAAAAAGGTAATCTAACTCCTTTAAATTCTGAAAATCCTTCTGATGACAAAAAATTCATCGCCATAGCTGACGATTTTCTGATAAGTTCTTATGAATATCCTACTTTAAATTCAACTAAGGTCATTGAAAGATATGATTTCTGCAAAGAAAAAGTTGCTAAAGATTATGCCAAAAAGTTAGACCCTAATGACATTCAAATCAAAATAGATGGCCGAATTCAAAAAGAATCAAGAACCTAATATTATTTTTACCAGATTTTGTGTCGAATCAGGTCTGGCTAATTTGGCAGAATTCTCACTCATTTGTCTAAGTTTTTCTTCATTTTGAATAACACTCAAAATTATTTCTAAAAGATTTTCTGGAGTACAATCTTTATCTTCCAAAACTATTGCTGCACATTGTTTTTCCATTGCTTTAGCATTGTGAAATTGGTGATTTGCTGCTGCATGGGGGTATGGAACCAAAATAGCCCCCAAACCATAATTATTAAGCTCTGACAAACTTATAGACCCCGAACGTGCAACTGCAAAATCACAAGCTCTATAGAGAACACTCATGTCATCAACATAAGGCTTCAAAATATACCCACTTATTCCACCAGGCAGAAGGTTTTTAGCCTCTTCAAAGTTTTTTATTCCCGTCTGATGAATAATTTGCAAATTATGCTTGCTTGTCAATTCTGCTGACAAAGCAATAACTGCTCTATTAATGGTTTTTGCACCTTGAGAACCGCCCATAACCAAGAGGGTCTTTTTATCTGGATCTAACCCTAATTGCTTAATCGCGTCCTCTTTTGACAATCCCGCTTCGAAATTTCGCAAAGGGTTGCCATTAACTACAATTTTTTTTGCCTTAATCCATTTTTTAGCATCTTCAAAAGCTAAAAATACACACTTGACCCAAGGAGCCATAAACCTTGAAACAATGCCTGGATAAGCATCTGAATCGTGGATATAGCAAGGCACACCAAGCAAAACACCTGCCATCAAAACCGGAAACGAAACATAACCGCCTGTTCCAATAATAAAACTTGGTTTATATTTTAAAACATAATAAATTGAAACAAAAATTGAAACAAAAAGCTTAAATGCCCAAGAAATAAATTTAAAAGTAAAAGCCCTTGGCATTCCTGACACGCAGACATCTAGAAATTGCATATCATACTGATTGCTCACTCGTTTTTCGAGATTTTTAGGATTCCCGACATAAAAAATATCCTCATGAGGCATAAATTTTGAAAGCTCTTCATAGATAGCAATAGCAGGATAAATATGCCCGCCTGTGCCACCACCTGTAATGAAAGCGCATTTTTCAGGCATTCGTTTTTATCCTTTTGATTTTTTGTCTTGAAATATTTAATAAAATCCCAAACATACTCATAGTAACGATTACAGAGGTTCCACCATAACTAATCAAAGGTAAAGTAACGCCTGTTACAGGCAACAACCCAACAGCTACGCATATGTTTAAAAGCGCTTGAGCTAGAACAACAGAAGTTATGCCGAAAGCTAATAACTTGCCAAACTGATCGGGACATCTTTTCGCAATCATAAAGCCTCTATGCATAAGTCCTAAAAATAAACCAAGCAAAATCAAACAACCTAAAAAGCCCATTTCTTCAGAAAAAATAGCAAAAATAAAGTCAATATGCCCAAGAGGCAACCAGAGCAATTTTTGTTTAGAATTTCCAAAACCTGCGCCCCAGAAACCACCAGCAGAAATAGCATACCAAGACTGAATAAGATTGTAACCCTTGTCAAACTGATCTGCCCAAGGATTAAGCCATCCATCAATACGCTCTCTTTGGTGGGGCATATTCATGATAGAAATTACTGCCAAGGAGGTAAATCCCATCAAGCCTGTCGATAACAACTGCATTGAAATTCCGCCGATTATACAAGTTGCCAAAACTCCCAAAAATACTACGATAGTGGTTCCCAAATCTGGTTGGAGCATAATCAAAACCAAAATTATCAAAACAGTAAATAATCTTTTTAAGAAATATTCATCCCAAAGACTTTTTGAATGAACTAAAGCATCTGCCATAATCGCAATGCAGGTAAATTTAGCGAACTCGGATGGTTGGCAGAAAAACAGCCATCTTTTGGAACCATAAATTGTACTCCCAAAAAAATGTGTTGCCACTAGAAGCCCTATAGTGCCTATTGCAAGCGAATTTATATTTTTTTGGATTTTTTTATAATTAAATTTAATGAAATAAACCATAGCAAAAAAACCAATTGAAAAATTTAAAAGTTGTTTTTTTAAAAAATATAAATAATCATTAAAATCTTGAATCCCATGGGAAATACTCGAAGAAAAAACAGCCATAAGGCCAACCATAGCAAGACATGCAATTATTATCAAAAGCGGAATATCCGGCGGAGAAATAATTGTAGCTATTCTCTCTTGTCGATTATTTGGTTTATTATAATTTTTCTCGTACATAATCCTTAAAAACTTGCCCTCTTTCTTCAAAGCTCTTAAACATATCAAAACTTGCGCACGCAGGTGCTAAAAGGATATTTTCCACATCTTTTTTTGAGGCAATATCGATAGCTTCCGTGAAACTTTGAGCTTTTTCGATATTTTTATAGCCGATTTTTTTAAAAGCAGCCTCAAACCTATTTGTTGCTTCACCTACTAATATAACATACTCAACACCTACTTGAGCAATCTTTACAAAATCCTCCAAAGGAGTCATTTTGTCACGCCCACCTGCGATTAAAGCAACACTTTTACCAGCAAAAGCCTCAATGGACTTGATTGCGGCATCTGTATTTGTGGCCTTTGAATCATTATAATATTTTTTACCATCGACTTCACAAACAAACTCTAATCGGTGCTCTGGCGGCACAAAATTTTTCAAAGTATTCACGATGGCTTCATTTGAAACATTAATAATTTTAGCAACAGAAACAGCACACATAATATTTTCGAGATTATGCACACCTATTAAACTAACTTCTGAAACATCAATAATATCTTGAATTTCACCTTCTTCATTTTTGAATTTTAAAATATTATCTTGAATATAAACACAATTTTTTTCATCTTCTTTGCCAAAAGTAAATACGTTTTCTTCACATTCATCTTTGATTGCAATAACCTTAGGGTCATTAGCGTTCAAAACCGCCCACTCGGCAGCATTTGCGCCTGTAAATAACTGTTTTTTAGCTTCAAAATAAGCTTCCTCTGAACCGTGCCAATCCACATGATCTGGAGAATAATTAATAAAGCACGCAACCTCTGGAGTGAAGTACTGACTGGTTTCTATCTGATAAGAACTGATTTCCAAAGTAAAATAATCGAGTTCTTCCTTTAATAAATAACAAGGAGGAAGTCCAATATTTCCGCAAGCTTCGGTTTTTTTGCCATCATTTTGAATAATTTCAGACAAAAGCTTTGTAGTCGTAGTCTTTCCATTTGTTCCGGTAATTGCCAAAAATGGAGTTTTCGTAGACAAATAAGCAATATCAATTTCGCTCAAAACAGGAATTGCTTTAACTTTTGCAAGATTAAAAACCTCTGCCTTCGGGGGAATTCCAGGACTTGTAACTATAAAATCGCTTTGAATTATAGTTTCTTTTTTATGCTCTCCCATCTCAACTTCAATACCAAGCTCATAAAGCTCAGTTAAAATCGCATCTTCTTCTTGAGTTTGAGCCTTTCTTTCACTAATTTTGCAAATCGCTCCAACAGAAGCCAGATGCTTTGCAGCAGCTATCCCACTTTTTGAAAGACCTAAAACACATACTTTTTTATTTAAAAAGTCCATATGCAACTCCCAAAATGCTCAATAGAGCAAAAAATCCACCGACTAACCAAAAAACTTTGACGATTTTAACTTCATTCCATCCTAAAAGCTCGAAATGGTGATGAATTGGTGCCATTTTAAAAACTCTTTTTCCTGTAAGTTTAAAACTTATAACCTGTATAATTACTGACAAAGTTTCTATAATAAAAACTATTCCCAAAGGAATCAGTAAAAGTTCAAACTTGCCCAAAATTCCTAGAGTTCCCAAAAGTCCGCCAAGGGCCAAACTTCCAGTATCACCCATAAAAACTTGTGCAGGATTGTAGTTGTAATACAAAAATCCGCCGCAAGCACTCGCTACGGCTGCAGAAATAACAGCCAACTCAATCTGCCCCATCATCGCAAAAATGACAGCACAAGCTAGAAATGAAAACACGCTCAAGCCAGACGCCAAGCCATCTAAGCCATCCGTAAGATTAACAGCATTTGATGCACCGACAATAATGAAAATTGCAATAAAAGCATACCAAAGACCAAAATCATAAACCAAAATGGCAGTTTCACCACCTTGAACCATATAAGCGGCAGGTATTGCAGCTACTATAATCTGCAAAAGCATCTTGCCTCTTGGGCTTAAACCTTTATTTTGTTGTTTTTTATTTTTTTTATAATCATCAATAAAACCTATTGCAGCATATAAAATAAAGACGATTACCGCTACAAGAGAGTCAAGACTTACTTTTTGCATCATCACAAAGGCCAAAATCATTGCTATGATTGCACAATCTACTATTATTAACCCACCCATAGTTGGCGTGCCTGATTTTTTGGAATGATTCTCTGGAGCTTTTTCATATATATATTGACCAGCAAAATACTTTTTAAGAAGGTCTATATAAGGCTTTCCTAAAATTAAAGTCAACAATAACGCTATTAATCCAGCAACGTAAATAATCGTCATGCAATTTGCCCTTTCAATTCACTAATAATATCCTCAAATTTCATTGAGCGAGAAGCTTTCAAAAGTAAAACTCTCTTTTCATCAATATTTTTAAGATATTCAACAACTTCTTTTATATCATTAAATATTTTTGCATCTGCTATCTTGGAGGCCTTAGCAATATTTTTTGCCAAATCTCCAACTGTAACAAGTGTTTTAATGTTTTTATCTTTCAAAAATTTTCCGATTTCTTTATGATAAGAAACTTCTTTTTCGCCAAGCTCGCCCATATCGCCCAAAACAAGTGAAATCTCACCATAAGCATCTAAAGCAGCTTGAATAGAAGCTTTCATAGATTCAGGATTCGCATTGTAATAATCATTAATCAATGTTAAATTACCTATTTGCAAAACTTCCCCACGATTTGCTATTGGAGAATACTCAGCTAAAGCTTTGGCTATAGCGCTTTTTGAAACACCTAGTTTTTTCCCGACCCTAATAGCGCATAAAGCATTTAAAATATTGTAATCGCCCAAAACAGACAGTTTATAGCTTTGTTTTTTATAGTCAAAACCCACTCCCTCTGGAGTTTTTTTGACATTATTAACATTTCCGTCTTCTAGTGAATAGTAAATTTGATTTTTAGCAGTGATATGTTTTTTAACCAATTCATCATCACAAGAAACCAAAATACCTTCAGAATGCAAATATTTAGCTATTTCACATTTTGCTTTTGCTATATTTTCTCTCGATCCAAGCCTGCCTATATGAGCAAGGCCTATATTTGTAATAATTGCGACATCCGGCTTGGCATACTTTGATAAAAGTGCAATTTCCCCCAATCCACGCATTCCCATTTCTACCACCAAAACGTCTGTTTTGTCAGGCATTTCCAGCATAGTTTGAGCCAAACCAATTTCATTATTAAAATTTAATTTCGTTTTGTGAACACTATATTTTGTTTCCAAAACTACTGAAACCATCTCTTTGACTGTAGTTTTGCCACTGCTTCCTGTAATAGCAACAACAATTGGACTGACTTTGTCTTTATAATAACCTGCCAAGGCCAAGTAAGCCTCTTTTGTATCCTTCACTTCAAGAGCAAATTTTGCATTAGGTAAGGTTTTTAATCTTTCAATCTCGGCGGTTTCAATAAAAAAACCTCTTGCTGATTTTTTTATTGCATCTTCTATAAAATTATGCCCGTCAAAACTTTCACCTTTTATAGGGATATAAACCTGATCAGGAGCGATATTTCTGGAATCTGTTGATAAACTGAACATCCCTGAAGGATTATTTGAATATAAAACCTTTGCACCAGTGATTTTTACAATCTCATCCAGTGAAAACCTCATCATAACCTCTTTCATAAAGACTAATTGGACAATCTTATTTAAGTTTTACCAAACTATTTTGGATTTATCCATAACTATAAGCTGTTTTATAGTAAAAATATTTCAAACCCAAAACAAACTCTACTTCAATTTTACTGCAAAATTGCCTCCAATGTAAACTTAATAAGTTATTTTAATAAAGCAAATTTAATGCTTTAATATTCTTATGCTTAATGTTCTTATAATACCAATCGATAATCGCCCTGTATGCTACGATTTACCTGTGCAAATCGCCAATATATGTAGTGATGCAAAAGTTTTTATTCCTCCAAAGAATTTGCTGGGAGGACTAACAAATTATGCGAATTATGACGGAATATTAAATTGGGTTAAAGAAACTACCGCAAAAAACCAAATCGATTATGCAATTTTGGCGATGGACACCATTGCCTACGGCGGACTTGTCGCATCAAGAAGAATTGAAATTTCTCAAGATGAAATAAAATCAAAAATAGAAACTTTCATCACCGAAATCAAAAAAACCGACGCCAAAATCCTTGCCACAAGTAGCATTATGAGAATTTCAAACAACAACGTAAATGAAGAAGAAAAAACTTACTGGGATACTTTTGGCGAAAAAATATTCAAATATTCATTCGATTTTCACAAAAATGGCATCGAGCCAGAACATGAAATCCCTAGCGTAATTATTGAAGATTACCTTGCAACAAGAAAAAGAAACTATGAAATAAATTTATTTTCTCTTTCTCTGCTTGAAAAAAATCTCTTTGATTTTTTGGTGATTTCACAAGATGACACGGCGCAATTCGGGCTAAATGTGGAAGAAGGGCAAAAACTTGCACAAATTATCGCCAGCAAAAATCTTCCTGCAACAATTAAAACAGGTGCTGATGAAATTCCTCTTACTCTCTTAGCGAGAGCCTTTTGTGATTTTTATAACCAAAAAATCTCAATCACACCAATATATTCAATTGCCGAATCCAAAAATATCGTGTCCAGATATGAAGATGTCACTATCGAAAATTCTTTCCTCGGTCAAATATCTATTTGTGGAGCCACAGCGGCTAGGGATGGTGATTTCAGCTTATACATCAACACTCCTTTCCAAATCCAAGATGACCTTGCTATGCAAATTTTCAAAGATAAAACTGGGGCTGAATTCCAAGAGCCAAAAGGATTTTATGCCATAGCTGATGTGAAACTGGCCAATGGTTCAGAAAATGATTTAATAAAAAAATTACTTGCATCACAATATAATGAGAACTTCCTTGGTTATGCAGGGTGGAATACCACCGCAAACACCCTTGGTTGCGTACTTTCCACAAGTATAATCAGCTATATTGCAAAGAAAAATAATACTTTCAACGAAGAAGGCTTCAAAAAAGCAATCGCAACAAGACTTTTAGATGAATGGGCATATCAGGCAAATTTGAGACAAGAAATCAGAAAAAATCCCGAATTTGATATAGAACAGGGTTTTGTCGAATATATTCAAAAAGTCCAAAAATTCTTAGACCTTGAAATTGACGGCGTTTCCTTTTATTTTCCTTGGGATAGGACATTTGAAGTTGGAATTTGTTTAGAATAAAATAATTTAAAAAGCTTTTCGAAGGAGTAAATATGTACTTAGTTTATAATTTATTTTTAGCACTTGCACTACTCTTGCTTTGGCCTGTAGTTCTTATTGCTTTTGCAATTCAGCCGAAATTTAGAGCTGGTTTTTGGGAAAAAATCGGATTTTATTCAATAAATTTACCAAAACGCCCAACTATATGGGTTCATGCTGTGTCTGTTGGTGAAGTCAATGCAATTGAAGGCTTCGTAAAAAAACTGAAAGAAGAATTCCCAACAAAAAACATCATTCTTTCAACTGTAACTCGCACAGGACAAGAAGTTGCCAACTCAAAACTTAAAAATCATACAGATAAAATAATTTACTTCCCTTATGAATTTTATTTCAGCATTTTGCTTGCCCTAAAAGCAATTAGACCAAGTCTTGTAATAATTGCCGAAACAGAAATCTGGCCAAATTTTGCTAATGAACTTCGCAAAAACAAAACACCTCTTGTGATAATCAACGGAAGGATTTCGCCAAATTCTTATAAAGGATACAAAAAATTCTCATTTTTCTTCAAAAGAATTTTGAAAAATTATACATCAATACTTATGCAGACAAATTCTGACAAAGAAAGAATCATCGATATCGGTGCAAACCCAGATATAACAGAGGTTATGGGAAACCTTAAATTCAATGTCACAAATATTCTCGACGGTGAAGAGACGAAAAATCTAGCTTATTCCTGTAATCTGAATCAAGAAAGAGTTTTAGTCGCAGGAAGTACGCATAATGGCGAAGATGAAATCATTTTGGGCGTTTACGAACAACTCAAAGACGAATTCTCAGACCTTAAACTTATAATCGCTCCACGCCACCCTGAAAGATATCCCCAAGTACTTGAATTGATTGACCAAACAGGCTATAACTGGGGCCTTCGCAGCAAAAAGGATGGATTTGACAAAAATGACATCATAATGCTCGATACAATGGGTGAACTTTCTCAAATGTACGCTATTTGCCATATGGCCTTTATCGGCGGGAGTTTTTCAAACACAGGCGGGCATAATCCCCTTGAAGCAACTATATACAATAAGCCAACGCTCAGCGGTGACATAATTTTCAACTTTAAAGATATCTATGAAATTTTAGATGAGCAAAAAGCTACAATTCTTGTAAAAAATGAAAAGGAATTATTTGAAAATTCTAAAAAACTCCTTGAAAGTAAAGAGTTTTACAACGGAATTTCAATAGCTTGCAAGAATGTTTTTGAACAAAATTCAGGCGCCTTAGATTATGCAGTTGCAAAGATTAAACAACTTTCAAATTAACAAATTCCGGATATAAAAAATGCCAGAAACATTAAACTTATTTTGACCTGTACACCGTCTCATTAATCTCAAGCAATTTTGCAAGCTCTAATTTAGGGAAAAGCTTTTTGCCGACCTGTACAAATTCTAGAGGATTTTTACTGGTATAAAAAGTTATATTGCCACCTTTTTGTTGATTTAGCATACCTGCACTTTCTAAAAGCTCGAAAGCTTCTTTGGCAAGATATTCAGCAGGATTTATCAAAATCTCGTCGTTCTTAGTCAAATCAATTATCAAATCACCTAAAAACGGGTAATGCGTACATCCAAGCACTATTTTTTCAACATTTTTTTCGATTAAAGGCTCTATATAAGCTTTAACAAGCTCTTTTGCCTCATTTGTCTGAATTTTTTCTTCTTCAACAAGCTCAACAAGCCCTGGGCAAGCCATTTGAAAAACATTTTTAGCTGTAGAATATTTTAAAATAAACTCTTTATAAGCATTTGATTTTATTGTCGCAGAAGTCGCTATTATACCGACATTAGCAATCTCTTGTCCCACCAAAAACTTTGCTGTAGGCTCAATAAGCCCCAGTATAGGAAAATCATATTCGTCTTTCACCACACCCAAAGTAACAGCAGAACTTGTATTGCAAGCCATTAAAACCATTTTTACATTTTGAGATTTGAAATAATTCAAAATATTTCGAGAGAAAGAAATGAGCTCCTCTTTGGATTTTTCGCCATAAGGAACATTGGCACTATCGCCAAAATAAATAAAATTTTCATTAGGCAAAAGCTTTTTCAGCTCACCCAAAACACTTAATCCGCCTACTCCTGAATCAAAAACCCCTATCGATTTACTATTTTGCATTTGCCTTGCCTTTTGTCTCATTTTCATAACTCATCGCAAGATACAACAAAATCCCGTTTCCGACTGATTTCACCGTTGCACGCTTACGTTGTAGTTTCATGATATCACAACGTTCCTTGCAATTCGAAATAAAACCTACTTCCACCAGCACTGCTGGCATTAACGTATGATTTATGACATAAAATTGCGATTGAATAATTCCTCTGTCAAATCCGTCAACACCTAAAGAAAGGTTATTATGGACTATTTTTGCCAAATCTTGGCTGTTTGTTTTATACCAATGCGTCTCAACGCCTGAAATATCAGGATTTTTTGCAGCATTAACATGCACACTTACAAAAGCATCCGGCATAACCGAATTAGCTTTTAAGACCCTCTCATCTAAAGCGACTCTAACGTCTGAATCTCTTGTAGTAAGGACCTTTACACCATTCAATTCAAGATATTTTTTAAGTTCTTTTACAAGCTCTAAATTAATGTCTTTTTCATAAACGCCTTCTCTGGTCGCCCCTACATCACCACCACCATGCCCTGCATCCAGCATCACTGTTGCGCCTGATTTTATGACAACATCTCTAGACTGATACATTTGGTCTTTAATAAAAATTGCCAATTCACAGCCATCTTCAGAAAGTTGCGTTGATATTATTGAAGAACTTTTTATAGGCATTTTCCACAAAGTCCCTTTAGTATTATTGTTTAACGGTGAAATAACAGCTGTTTTGAATTGCTTTGTCGGCAAAATATTTTTCAAAAAATCGCCTGTGCAATTCAAGTTATAAAAATTCAAGGTAATTTCTTCAGAATTTTTAATTATACTATGCGCAATAGGTGCTTTTGCTCTAATAACAACCTTTGTAGTTTGTTTGCCTTGTTGAATTGCCTCGAATTTTGCAAGAGTCGTTTCTTTTACATTGGGAAAATCAAAAGGGTTAAGGTTTTTAGTTTTTTGGACTAAAACCGTCATCAAATCGGGAGAAACAATTGCATTGTAGTTTTTAGATTCTTTAGACTCAACAGTGACACGAACCATATTATTTGACGGCACCCCAAATTTTATTTTATCAGTAGCAGACAATTGCAAAGTTGCAGGAGTAAAACCACCTTGAAAAGCACTATTTGGAAAATCAATAACAAATCTGTCCGGATTATACATAAAAGTCGGCGAATTGACCCCGACTGAACCAAGCCCTTGAAATTTTATGCCTTTGTCAAAAGCCTCTATATTAAATACGTTATACTTTGCAGGAAAATCAACTGTTTTAATACTATGCCAAACAGCCCCTGTTGAAGAAATTTGGGATTTTTTAGACACAATAGGAACTTTAGCCACCGCAGGTGCAATTCCTACTTTTTTACCAACATCTTTACTTTGAATTACATTCAAATTCTCATAATAGCAAAAATAATCGATATCTTTAGCCTGAGGTTCTTTATCAATGTAAACCAAATCACCGTAAGAACTTTTAGTATTTTCGTCAATATTAAAAACAATGAAATTTTTGATTGTTTTAATGCCAATATTTTCTAAACCTGCGCCCTCACCTGTAAAAACGATACGGACTATATTCGGCTCTTTAGAAAATTGAGCAACTTTTACACTCCCAATATTAGGATTTTTGGGCTCAATAATAGCTTTGACGTTCAATAAAACCATATTATCAATATCAAAAACAACTCTTTTAGGATTTTTTAAAACTATTTTTTTGATATGCAAATTATTTGCAGGCTCTTTCGTCGACAAAATGAACATTTTTTGAGAACTATCCATACTTGAATCGACAATAGTTGCAGCAAAAGATGATGACGTTGCCGTAAAAAATAAAATTATAGAAAATAAATAAACTATGCCTTTCAAAAAAGCCTCCTCTTCACATCAGAAAATTATATCAACAATTCCATCTTTTGAACATCAATCCATGGGTTTAAATATTGAGATTACTGCAAAGTTGCATAATCGATTTTATAAAGGTAAAATTATGGTGCGGAGGGTTGAAAAAAATGGAAAAACAAAAACGCTGGTATGATAAATATGAAAAAACCAACAAAATCTTAGAAATACTTAAAGAGTATTCAGAAGAAGATATAGATATGGCGATGCAAGATGTGCTGCAAGCGGCGATGACTGTCAAAAAAACTCGCAGCGAAACAGAACTTATCAGCCTCGGCATTGAAAAAATCAAAGGCATTATGCACTCTGAAAATAAGCAACGCTGGTATGACAAAAGTAGAACATTATACATAGTAATGAACTCTCTAACGGCGATGAAAGAAGATGATTTTCAAAACATTATTGATGCTCTATATGAATCTTTGTATCAATTAGATTAAGCGAATTAGGTACAATTTGACCAAAGGGCTTATTTATCATAAAATTTTAGTATTATTTAGTTTATATATATAGAAAAAACGAGGACAAAAAAAATGACATCAAAAAGATTTCTTTTCACTTCAGAATCAGTAACTGAAGGACATCCAGATAAAGTTTGTGATCAAATTTCTGACGCAATTTTAGATGCTTTCTTGATGAAGGACCCTAAATCAAGAGTCGCAGCAGAAACATCTATTACAACAGGTATGGTACTTGTTGCTGGTGAAATTACATCTAATTGTTACGTAGATATCTCTTCTGTAGTAAGAAATACTGTAAAAGAAATTGGATATACAGAATCAAAAGGCGCTGGCTTTGATTATAAAAGCTGTGCAGTTCTAACAAGCATAGATGAACAATCAGTTGATATCGCAGGCGGAGTGAACATAGCTCTTGAAGCTAGAGAGTCCGTAGACACTGTTGATACAGGAGCAGGTGACCAAGGTATTATGTTTGGTTTTGCTTGTAATGAAACTCCTGAACTTATGCCATTACCGATTAGCTTGTCTCATAAACTTGCTTATCGCTTGGCTCAAGTTAGAAAACAAAAACTTGTAGATTATCTTCGTCCAGATGGTAAAACACAAGTTACTGTTGAATACATAGATAATAAACCATCTAGAATTGATGCTATTGTTATCTCTACTCAACACGATCCAGAAATCAACGGAACCGAAGATAATACTAAAATTCAAGCAATCATCAAAGAAGATATGATTAAACTGGTTGTAGAACCTGTATTTGAAAATTATGAAATTAAACCTGATGAAAATACAAAATATTTCATCAATCCATCAGGACGTTTCGTAGTTGGCGGCCCTCAAGGTGATGCCGGTCTTACAGGAAGAAAAATCATCGTAGACACTTACGGCGGTTATTCTCGTCACGGCGGCGGTGCTTTTTCAGGAAAAGATCCAACAAAAGTTGACCGTTCAGCAGCTTATGCTACAAGATATGTTGCAAAAAACATAGTTGCTGCAGGCTTGGCAGACAAATGCGAAATCCAAATCGGTTATGCAATAGGTGTTGCGACTCCTATGTCTGTAATGGTAGAAACTTTTGGAACAGGTAAAATTTCTGATGATGAAATTTCAGAATTGGTATTAAAAAACTTTGATTTAAGACCAGCTGCAATCATTCAGCAATTTGACCTAACAGGACTTCCTTTAAAAAACAGAGGCAACTTCTATAGATTGCTTGCTTCTTATGGACATATGGGAAGAACTGACCTTGATGTTCCTTGGGAAGCTACAGATAAAGCTACTGCTTTAAGAGAGCAAGCTTCTTGCTTGAGCGCCCAAGTATAAGCGTTAAAATAAAATAAATAAAAAAGAGGGCAGTTATTTCTAAATGTCCTCTTTTTTTATACTCATACTTTAGTTGTAATTTTCAAAAAGAATATTGACCTTTATATAGTGGGGAGTATACTTTGAAATTATAAAGAAAAACAGGAGATTTTTAATTATGGTAGCAGGGATGAATCCGTTAATAAATGACCTTTCAAAATATGGCCTAAGCGCAACAGGAAATATACAAAATGATTTAGCAGCATTAAAAAAAGCGAAAGAAGCTAAAGGAGAAAGTACTTCTGATTTAGATAATTTCACTGCAATGCTGACTAAACTTCAAGCAAGTGGCAAATTACCGGGAATGCCTTCAATGCCAGGAATACAACAAAACCAAGGGATGTCAGCTGTTTCAGGAAAACAACAAGACATGCAAGGTCCTGTTTGGACTTCTATGATGCAATCTTTAGGCTTGCAGCTTCAAGGCTCTAAAGAAGCTGATTTTACAGCAATCCAAGCTAAAATAACTCAACTTGAATCAGCAACTAATTTGACAGCTGACCAAAAAGCAAGCTTGGCAACTTTAAAAGCCCAATTTGAAGAAATTAAAAAGACTGAAGCAAACCACCCTAAAGGTCATAAAGTTGGACAAGAGGGGCAAAAGCCACAAGGCGAGCCACCTTGGTTCTCTATGCTAAAAAATCTAGGTCTTCAACCTCAAGGTTCTCCAGATGCTGATTTTAGCGCAATGCAAACTAAAATAACTCAAATGAAATCGACAACTTTACCGGCAGGTCAAAAAGCTAATTTAGACTCTATGCAAGCCCAGCTTGAACAATACAAACTTCAAGCACCAAAACAATAATAATCTAATATTATTAATATTTATAAAAAAACAGTTCTGTATGTTTCAGAGCTGTTTTTTTTGGGCATACAATATTTACGGAATGAATAGGTGAAATAACGAAAGGGACTTGTATGATTAGCGGGATACAATCTGGCTCAAATAATGATTGGCTAAGAAAAAAACTCCTAGAGAGACAATCTCAAAAAGAAGTTCCTAACGCAAATCTGCAACCAAATTCAAATTCTGTACAAAACACACAGCCCCAAGAACAAACAAATGGCACAAATCAAGTCCAAGCATCAGACAAAGTTGCTAGTTTAAACCCTCCCCAAAAAGCAGAATTACCGTGGGGAAATCTGATGAAATCTTTAGGCTTGAGTCCACAGGGTTCGAAAGAGGCTGACTTTTCGGCAATTGGCGAAAAAATATCACAGATGAAAACTCAAGCAACAGACCTTGCCCAAAAAACACAGGTAGATAACCTTCAAAAACAATATGATGGGTACAAGGCTGTTGCTGCCAATATGCCAACCCCGCCACAAGCTCCCCAAAACCAAATTACTTCTACACCTCCAGAACAAATGACAGGTGCAACGCAACTAGGTGATTTGAATAAATATTTACTTGTCAAAAAAAGACAAATCTAGCTTTTACATATTTGGTTTATTCGGATGGTCCAAGAAAATCGTATGCCGATGATTATCCTGCCCGCCTGATTCAAGCATATTAAACTTTTTTGCCAAAACATGGACTTTATCAATCATTTCATCAATATTTTCCCAATGGAATCTATTGTACTGATAATGCCCTTCAACTCCTTCAACTCCAACTTTTTTTAAAAAGCCAAAAAACTCTGGATTTATTTTATCCATCTGGAGCAAAGGATGAGCCCAAAAAAGTGTCCCTTGTGCTCTTTTTATATCAGCAACAAAAGAAACATCATTATATTTTTTTTGTATTTTATCATTCAAAGCTTTATCAAACGGATTAAACCCAAGTCCCACAGCCTCGAATGCTGAATAGGGCTTTTTAAAGCCATCCAGCATAAATTCGCATCCTGCTACAAATTTGAAATTCTCAGCTTTTTCAGGATTTTGAACAATTTCAGAAAGAACTTCTTTTGTCCCATTATATGAATTGTGATCTGTCAAAGCAGCTGAAAAAGGTGGTAAATCATCGGATTTCTTGCCTTTTTTAAAGACAAAATCTGCATAATCTATCGCTCGTTCTAAAAATTCTTTAGAAGACATACCGCCATCGGAAGCTTTTGAATGAATATGATAATTTACCCTATAATCATCGCCGACAACATAATGCTTTGGCTGAAATTTGTTCAATAATGTTTGTAACTCAACAGGTCCTGCCACGCTTTTGAGATCGTCGATTTTGCAACTCAAATTAAATGTATCCTTTAACCCTTGCTGAAGCTGTTTTTTGTATGCAATATCAACGGGGTGCAATTGCAGCTTAGCCTTAAAAGAAACTTTATTCGTTTTATCTATTTTCATTCGTAATACAATTCGAAATTTTGTTCTGGCTTAATACTGGTTTTTCCGCCTTTTACAAAGTAGCACAATAGCAAAGGGGCACCAAATAATGGGACGCTTAAACCTGCATAATAGAGCGGCTTAGCCCATTTGCCTCTATCAGCACCTTGTTTTGTAACTGTGCCGACCAATTCAACAGTATTACCTTTAACATCTTTTGTAGAAAATCTTCCAAGCTCTATTTCATCAGGATCTCCAAAATAAGTTGCTTTTGAAATTAGCTCTATAAAAGCATTAACAGTAGTTCCATTTTTTATAAAAATTTCCCCATTTTTATAGACATCATTAGAAACTTTAAAATAGATATTTTGTCCAATTTTTAAACTATCTTTTGTCGTGATGAGATTAATTGCACAAACAGGGATTCGTACGACCTCAGCATTTTCATCAATAAGTTTATAATGCACTGCTGGATTGATAGAAGCTTTTAATTCAGCAGTATTCTCAATAATTTTATCCTCTATCAAAACCTTTTGATATGAAGGTCTTATCAGAGTTTTATCTTTCAACTCCAAAACTGCTTCGTCTTCGATAATTTCTTTTTTGCAAACAGGCTTTGCTAAATTTTGCCCCTTAAATGCTTGTTTTGCAAAATCATCTTCAATAATTTGTGAGAATGCAAAATTACATTGAAAAAACATCATATTAAATAATATGGAACCACTCAGAAATTTTTTAATCATAATTTATGAGCTTTTTTTGGTTTTATTTGAAACGTTGATAAGATTTCTATCACGAATTTTTTCTCTATCTTTTTTTGAAGTCAGAAGAAAATTCTGGTAATAAAGATTAGTCTTATATTGATTCTCAGCCAAATACGCAGGGTATTTTTGATAAATATACTCATAGAGATAAGCTAAACGCTTTGATGTCAAAGGATGAGAACCGCATTGAGACTGACCTGCAAACTTATTCATAATAACTATGAAAGCTACAGGGTCATATCCTGACTTTACCATATAATCTATAGCCTTTTTATCGGCTTTTTCTTCGTATTTTCGAGGAGACCAAGCCATAGCCATCGTTCTCCAGAATCCTTCATAATAATCCATATTATGAGCTATTTCATGAGATAAAATTCCTGCAAGTTCTGAATCATCGTCCATATAAGGCAACAAGCCACTCAAAACAATTACAGATTTGTCACTTCCTGCAGCAAAAGCATTCGCCTGTTTATTTTTTTCATACCTAAAAACAACTCTTTTATCAATTCTATTGGCATTCAAAATCCCAAAACCCATTTCCATAACCTTTTTTTGATATTGACCTTCTTTCATCAAATCAATATCATATGCAAAAGCAACAGAATTTGAGACAAACAAAAACATTAATAATGCAAAAATAATTTTTTTCATAACAACCCCTAATAAACTCGCAAACAAAAATATTACACTGTACAAAATGCATTGTACTAAATTATACAGGCACTTACAACTTTAATCTGTAAATTGTTACGGGTATTATGAAGAACTGTAAGAATCCCAATTCGTGCGGCCAAAATTCCACCTGTGCAATCAAAGATTGCTTCGCTTCGCAACGGCGGTAACGTCCAGTTACTCCAAACAAAGTTCATCACTTTGCTTGGAGTAACATCCGAAAAGTTAATTTGTCCGAGACAGGATTCGAACCTGCGACATCATTCTTAGGAGGAATGCGTTCTATCCAGCTGAACTACCCAGACAAATTATTATTGTAATATTCTAAGCGTTTCTTCCAAAAGCTGTTTGTTGGTAGAAATAAGCTTGTTTGCAACATCCATTTGCATCTTAGCTTGCTTATAATAAATGATATTTGAACCATAATCAACATTTGATGATTCTATCAAATCACTTCTTATATCGCCTTTGCCAATAACAGGTTTTCCTGAATCTTTGGTCTCAATATATTCGCCAAGGGCAGTTTGCTGAAGCCCTTGTGGATTATTGAAATTCATCAATGCAACTTTATAAAGAGGTACTTTAAGTTTTCCATCGGCAGATTTTCCGTACAAAACACCGTCTTCTTTAACTTCCCACTCGTCATACTTACCTAGATACTTACCATTAGCAGGATCTAGCCACATTTTTATATCGGTAGTAGGAACCATATCTGAGCCACCCGCTTTTGAAGTTGCGGAGTATGGATTATTACTATTATTGGTGGCTGTAGGTGCCATAATTTGTCCATTAGAATCTAAAATATAGCCTTGGACTTTTTTACCATCGGCGGTTTTATAAAAGCCTTGAGCATCAAAAGAAAAATCTCCACGCCTTGTATAAACATCTTTGCCGTTCAAAGTTTTAGTAACGAAAAAGCCCTGTCCTTCAAGGAAAAGATTCCCTTTATCATTTCCCGGCATAGATTTTCCTTGGCCGGTTTTGAAACTTAAATCCTCTATCTCAGCACCATCAATAAAGCTCTTAAAGCTCGTGCTGACTTCACGGAAACCAGGCGTGTATATGTTTGACAAGTTGTGCGAAATCGCTCCAATCCAGTCATTGGCGGTTCTTTGGTTATTTACTGCGGTTATAAATGGATCATTCATGATGGCCCCCTATTCTTTTTCTTCATCGTCTTTGTAATAAATCTTTTTGTATTTTATCCCTGCACTATCGAGCTTCTGCCTCAAAAGAGGGATATTTGTTTTAAGTAAAAATTCCATCGCCTTATCTGATGAAATAAATTCTGCACTAACTCTGCCTTGCCTGTCGATTTGCAAAATCAAAGCTAAATCTTTTCCAAAATCTATTCTTATCGGGCGATTGCTCGCAGAAGAATACTCAATCAAGTTCATCAGACTTTTTGAAAAATTAAGATCTTTCAAGACAGTTTTACCTGATTCATCTTCTAATAAATTTGGATTTGAATTATTTATAAAAATATTTTGTTTGTTTGCAATAAGCTCGAAAAATTTGAAATCATCTTCTGTCATTTCAGATAAATTCTCTTTGAATTTTTCAGTATAAATATCCTTATCGCATTTGACCAAAAGGTCAACGTAGGTTTTATTTTTATTTTCTCTCACTGTCATATTTTCTTTGATAGCAAGATTTACAAGGTTTTGGCGCATCATAAGTTCTTCTAATGAAAAAATATTTTTGCCAATTACAGACTCATTATCTTCTAATTCTTTTTTATTAATAAGCTTATCTTGCGGCAATAAAAGCTCGAAAGAAAGTGAGGAAATATCATCAACAGATTTCCAAACATCAGAAAAATCCTCAAAATTATGGTCAAAATTTTGATTATTTGAGAAATTATTTGAGAAATTAAAATCCGCTCTACTCATCTAATCCTAGTCTCATCAATTCTTCTAACTCTTCTTGTTCTAGCTCTCTGCTTCTTGCGAAATGCCTTAGTGATCCTACTTCGTTCAATTGCCTTAATTCTATTTGTTTTTGCTCTTCATCATATTCTTCTTTTTTCTTTTCTTTATGTTTTTCAAGAACTTTCACAGCTTTTTCTAATTCCTGCAAAATAGCCATCTGTTCTTGCCAAAACCTAATTGCCGCTTTTTTTTGTTCTCTAAGCGCATTGTCTTGTTCGTATAAACTCTGCAGAAAGTTATCAAAATGCTGCAACATCATTGCGTCAGCCATTCTCATTCCTTCTCTGGTGTCTTTTATCTGCCCTAGGTTCGCTTGTATCATGCCCTCTACACGGGCTACTTCCATCTGAGCCTTTCGAACTTTTTCTAATTGCTCATCTTTCTTTTTAATTCTGAAATTCAGAATTTTTTCTAATCGATATTTAAAGGGCATCACTAACAACCAAAATAGAATTTACCAAGGTCTATTGTCCTACTTTAGACCCAATATTAGCACCTCTGTATAGATGAAATTTAAAATAGAGATTGCTGTAAAAGCTAGAAAATTTATATTTTCAGTTTTTACAGCAGTCGACCTTTCGGATGTGATAAATGACTGAAACGTTCAGTTTTAGGCATTTTGAAACTGGACGGCAAAAATCGCGGTAAAAACTAGAAAATATGCCTTTTTAGGTGCTTCAAAGCCAAAAACATGAGAATAATTTGATTTAATTCCTTGATAAGTTAAAATTGAATACAAATTAAGGAGCCAAAATGAATAACATCATTGTAAAAGAAGAATTTTTAAAACAAGCTCAAGAACTTGCACGTTCTTGCGAAGTTTTACCGGGCGGATACGATGAACTGGCTCTGAAATTGCAGAAAGCCAAAGAAGAAAATCGTCCTTTAAGAGTCAAATTGGGGCTAGACCCAACAAGACCAGACTTGCATCTGGGTCACAGCGTGGTAATGCGAAAGCTTAAACAATTCCAAGACTTAGGACATCAAGTTGTCCTTATCGTTGGCGCTGCAACAGCAATGGTGGGCGACCCATCAGGAAAATCAACCACAAGACCAAGTTTGACCAAAGAAGAAGTTGATGAAAACGCAAAATCCTACTTTGAACAAATGGGCAAAGTAGTTGATATAACAAAAGCCGAAGTCACAAATAACGCAGATTGGCTCCATAAACTTGATTTTACCGAAATGCTGAAACTTGCCTCAAAAATCACCGTAGCACAAATGATGGCACGTGATGATTTCGCCAAAAGATACTCTGAAGGCAAGCCTATCAGCGTTCATGAGTTTTTCTACCCGCTTATGCAAGCATATGATTCAGTTGTAGTCGAATCCGATATCGAACTTGGCGGAACTGACCAAAGATTTAATGTCCTTTTAGGACGTGAGCTTCAACTGGCTTACGGTGCAAAAAAAGAGCCTCAAATGGTAATACTTTTGCCACTTTTGGAAGGTACAGACGGCGTTATCAAAATGTCCAAATCTTACCCTGAAAACTGCATCAGCATTACAGAAGACCCAAATAACATGTACGGCAAACTTATGTCGATACCTGACAATATGATTGTGCGCTATTTTGAGCTTTTGACAGATATTTCAAATGATGAGCTGAAAACCGTCAAATCAAGAGTTGAAAGCGAAAATCCACGTAATCTCAAAATGGAATTGGCTCTTAGGGTAACAAAACTTTATAACGGTGAAGAAATTGCCCAAAAAGCGCAAGAAAATTTTGTAAATGTAGTGCAAAAAAAATGCATTCCTGATGATATTCAAACAATAGAAATAGCTGAAGATACCTCTCTTCTCGACATTATAGTCGATTTGAATTTCACTCAAAGCAAAGCTGAAGCCAAAAGACTTTTCCAAGGTGGAGCAGTCAAAATTGATGGTGAAAAAGTCACAGACATTTCATTTAAGGTTAATTTTTCTAACAAAAATGAAATAATTCTTCAATCTGGCAAAAGAAACTTTGCAAAATTAGTTTTAAAAGCTTAAAATATACATAAAAGGTGGAAATCATGGCAGAAATAGAAACACAGACAAAAAAAGAAACCTTAAATGGCGCTAAAATTCTTCTTGAATGTTTAAGAAAAGAAGGCGTTGACGAAATTTTCGGGTATCCTGGCGGAGTTTTACTAGGAATTTATGAAGAACTCTACCATTGTGACTTTATAAAACACTACCTTGTTCGTCATGAACAAGCGGCAATCCACGCAGCAGAAGGTTATTCAAGAGTAACCGGCAGAGCTGGCGTTGCGCTAGTAACTTCAGGCCCTGGGGCTACAAATACTATTACAGGCATCGCAAATGCATACTATGATGGCTATCCAATGGTTGTCATAACAGGCCAAGTCGGCTCGGACCAAATCGGGAATGATGCATTCCAAGAAGCTGACATAGTAGGGATTACACGCCCTTGCTGTAAGCATAATTACCTTGTTAAAGACCTTAAAAAACTTCCACAAATAATCAAAGAAGCTTTCCACATTGCAACTACAGGAAAACCTGGCCCTGTTGTAATTGACCTTCCAAAAGATGTTGTTGGCGGCAAAATGGTTTTTGAATATCCTGACAAAATTAACTTGCCTGGATACAATCCAAACTATATCGGACACCCTAAGCAATGCGAAAAAGCTTTAGAATTGCTTTGCAGAGCGAGACGTCCAGTCATAATTGCAGGCGGTGGAACAATACCAACTGAAGCTTATGAAGAATTAACAGAACTTGCAAATAAAGTTGGAATCCCTGTAACTAATACCCTTATGGGAATTGGCTCTTTCCCTGCTGACAACCCTCTATCTTTAGGTATGATGGGAATGCACGGGAATTTCTGGGCAAATTTGGCAGTTACAAACTGCGATGTACTTTTTGCCGTCGGAACACGTTTCAACGATAGAATTACAGGTTGCCTAAAAAAATTCGCACCTGATGCAAAAGTTATTCACGTAGATATCGACCCTTGCTCAATCAGTAAAAATGTACCTGTTGATATTCCTATTGTTGGAGATGCCAAAAACGTACTTCAGACAATGCTTGAACAATTTGAAACAAAAAAACCGAATATTCATAGAGAAGCGAAACAACTTTGGCTAGACCAAATCACAGAGTGGAAAGAAAAAAGAGTAATGCCTGTAACTCAAACAGACAAATTACATCCACAAACTGTTATTGAAAAAATCTATGAAATGACAAAAGATAAAGATGCAATCATAGCAACAGAAGTTGGCCAACACCAAATGTGGACAGCTCAATTATACAAATTCAACAAGCCACGCAGACTTGTAACTTCAGGCGGTCTTGGGACAATGGGCTTCGGCTACCCTGCTGCTATGGGGGCTCAAGTAGCGCAAAAAGACAGACTTGTATTCAATATTGCAGGAGATGGAAGTATCCAGATGAACATCCAAGAACTTGCAACTTGCGTAGAATATAATATCCCTGTAAAAGTAGCTATCATCAACAATGGCTACCTTGGAATGGTTCGTCAATGGCAAGAAAAACTTTTTGACAAGCACTATTCCCACACAAAAATTTCGGGTCCTGACTTTGTAAAACTAGCCGAAGCTTACGGAGCAAAAGGTATCAGAGTTACAAAAGAAGAAGAACTTGAAAGTGCTATACAAGAAGCAATTGACCATGATGGTCCTGTATTTTTAGACTTTATCGTTGAACCATTTGAAATGGTTTATCCTTGGGTTCTTGCGGGAAAACCAATCAATCAGGTTCTTTTGACAAACGAATGCAAAGGTGAGGATCACTAATGAGCAAACATAGACATACATTATCAATTTTGGTACAAAATGAAGCGGGCGTTTTATCACGTCTTTGCGGACTTTTTTCAGGCCGTGGATATAACATTGAAAGCCTTACAGTTGCACCAACTCTAGACCCTGCTTTTTCTCAAGTTACTATTGTGACTTTTGGCGATGACTCTGTCATAGAGCAAATTTCGAAGCAACTTAACAAGCTTATTAATACAATAAAAATAGTCGAATTATCAAGCGAAGACTGCATTGACCGCGAATTTGTACTTTGCAAAGTCGCTGTCAAAGAAGAAACTCGCTCTGATATTCTCAGAATTATCGAAGTTTCTGAAGGCAAAGTCGTAAATATCACACCAAAACTATATACAATTCAAGCTATCGGAAACGAAAGCCAAATTTCAACTTTCATAGAGCTTTTGAGACCTTATGGAATCAAAGAACTTGTCCGCTCAGGCAAAGTTGTAATTTCTAGAGATACACAATTTATAACAGCAAATAAATAAAACTAGATTTAAAATAAGGAGGTCTAAAATGACTACAACAACAAAACTAAAAATTTACCATGACAAAGACATTGATACTTCAAAAATTTTGTCTAAAAAAGTTGCAGTAATTGGCTATGGCTCACAAGGTCACGGACAATTATTAAACCTTAAAGAAAGCGGAGCAAATGTAAAAGCAGGTCTTAGACTTGATGGACCATCTGCTGTAAAAGCTTCAAACGAAGGCATTGAAGTTGCAAGCATAGAAGAAGCAGTTCAATGGGCTGACGTAATTCAAATTTTAATTCCTGATGAAATTCAAGGGAAAGTTTATAATGAGCAAATAGCTCCAAACTTAACAGCTGGCAAAACATTAATGTTTAGCCACGGATTTGCAATTCACTACGGAACAATCGTTCCTCCAGCAGATGTTAACGTTGTAATGGCTGCCCCAAAAGGTCCTGGCCACCTTGTAAGAGCTGAATATGAAAAAGGCAAAGGCGTTCCTTGTCTTATCGCAGTTAACCAAGATGCAACAGGCGATGCAAAAGAAATAGCTCTTGGCTATGCTTCATTAGTAGGCGGCGGAAGAGCAGGAATTATCGAAACAACTTTTAGAGAAGAAACTGAAACTGACTTATTCGGCGAACAAGCTGTATTATGCGGTGGAGCGACTGCTCTTGTAAAAGCTGGTTTTGAAACACTTGTTGAAGCTGGATATTCTCCATATATGGCATACTTTGAATGCTTACACGAATTGAAGTTGATTGTTGACCTTTTATACGAAGGCGGAATTTCAGATATGAGATACTCAATCTCTAATACAGCGCAATGGGGCGATATGATTACAGGCCCTAAAGTTGTAACTAGCGATACAAAAGCAGCAATGAAACAAGTTTTGACAGAAATTCAAGACGGTACTTTTGCTAAAAATTGGATTGCTGAATGCGAAGCTGGAAAACCAAACTTCAAAAAACTTGAAGCTCAAGACGATAACCACTTAATCGAAAAAGTTGGTGGTGAACTTCGTTCTATGATGAGTTGGTTAAAAGACAACAAAATCGTTGATAAGAAAAAAAATTAGTCTTTACGGATGTAAAATGCAAAAAAGCTTACCTAAAAGGTAGGCTTTTTTGCTATAATAATCTAAAATGAGGGCTTTTGAATGAAGAAAATAGAAATCTACGATACAACTTTAAGAGATGGAGCACAATCTGAAGGGATTGCGTTTTCAGTTAATGACAAACTTAAAATAATCTCAATCTTGGATGATATTGGCATCGATTATATCGAAGCTGGTTGGCCAGGTTCAAACCCAAAAGACATCGAAGTTTTTGCGCAAGTAAAAAACTTGCAACTAAAACATAGCAAAATCGCTGCATTTGGCTGTACAAGACGTCCGAATACGCCAGCTTCTGAAGACAAAATCCTTCTGGGACTCCTCGAAGCCTGCACAAATACCATTACAATTTTTGGGAAAACTTGGGATTTTCACGTTGAACACGCCCTGAATACAACAAATGAAGAAAATCTAAATATGATTTCTGATAGCGTCAAATACCTCAAATCCTTTGGCAAAGAAGTTTTCTTCGACGCAGAACATTTCTTTGATGGCTACAAAAACAACGCTCAATATGCCTTAGAAGCCATAACAGCAGCCCACCTTGCCGGTGCAGACAGAATTATTCTTTGTGACACAAACGGTGGATGCATCAATACAGAAATTTATAAAATCACAAAAACAGTCCAAAATGCCCTGCCTAATGCAAAAATTGGCATTCACTCACACAATGACTCTGATATGGCAGTTGCAAACTCCATTGCAGGAATAGAAGCAGGCGCAATGCAGGTGCAAGGAACCATAAACGGCTATGGCGAAAGATGCGGGAATGCAAATCTTTGCTCAATAATTCCAAACTTGCAGATTAAACTTGGTTTTGATGTAATCGGCGACAAACTCGAAAATATGACCCATACAGCAAGACAAGTTTCTGAAATTGCGAACAAAAGACTCTACGAAAACTCTCCTTATGTCGGAAGAAGCGCCTTCGCCCACAAAGCAGGCATCCACGCAAGCGGAGTAAGAAAACATTCAAGCACTTATGAACATATTTCGCCTGAGCAAGTCGGCAACTCAAGAAGAATTTTGGTAAGTGACCAAGCAGGACTTGCCTCTTTAAAAATCAAACTTGAAAAACTTCGCCTCGGCACGAAAGTTGATGAAAACAACCTTCCTCAAATAATTGAGCACATCAAAAAACTTGAATGGGAAGGCTTCACTTTTGAAAATGCTGATGCATCATTCGAGCTTATGCTGATGGATGTTTTAGGCCTTCGAGAAAGATATTTTGAACTTATGGGCTTTAGGATGATAACTGATACTTTCCACGAAAGTCTCAATGACATAACAGCTGAAACTTCTATTAAAATCAAAATCCAAGACAAAATAATCCACTCCGTATCAGAGGGCAACGGCCCTGTTGATGCACTTGATAAAGCAATAAGGAAAGCTTTAATCGACATTTATCCTGAGATTGAAAGATTCAAACTTAGCGATTTCAAAGTCAGAATTGTTGATGGAAAAGACGGTACAGGAGCCAAAACTCGAGTCCACATGGAGACCACTGACGGCTACAACCGCTGGGACACAGTCGGAGTAAGCCCTAACATAGGTGAGGCAAGCTATATGGCAATCATTGATAGCCTTTCTTTTGGTCTTTTGTTGAATAAAGTCTCGCCGAAAAACGCTACTTTGGTGGGATAAAATTTCTTGAAAATCCTTTAAAATAGAAATAGAACTAGGTTAGGTGGAAGTTTATGAGAAATATTTTAATTTTGATATTAAGCCTTATAGGCTTAGCTTTATCAGTCAAGCTCAGTCAAATATATTTTGATGCCAATTTTTTACACGGCACAACAGGGCATTTTTGCTCAATAAATTCAGTGGTTGACTGCAACGGCGTGGCACAATCCAAGTATTCAAGCTTTCTTGGAATACCTTTAGCTGTTTATGGAATGCTATTTTATTTGGCAATAATAGGATTATTGGCACTAAAAAAACTTGCCGAAAAATTCAAAGTATTCAAATTTTTTGAAGACTTAAAACATCCATTAAATTATATTCATTTAATGTCTATTTTTTCACTTTTTATTGCAGTGACTCTGGCATACATTTCAACATTTCAAATTCACAAAATATGTATATTATGCTACATGACTTATGGTATTAATGCCCTGATATTTATAATTTTGGCGACAAAACTATCTGTTCGCAAAAGCGTAAAAGTAACAGTTCATGATGTTCAAGAATTCGCTAAACATACCAAAAATAAATTCATATTCCCTTTTTTTAGCATACTTTTTATCTCCCTGATTTTTATTGCAAACCAAACGCAAGTAATGGTTCCATCTCCTCAAGACTTGCTAGATAGAGGGAATATTTTGGGAGACAAAAATTCTCATCTCAGGCTCACAATATACAGCGATTACAATTGCCCTTATTGTGCTCGAGTGAACGCCGAAGTGGACGAATTAGCCAAAAACATTGATGGCGTAAGGGTCGAAAAAGTCGAATTCCCAATGGATAGAACCTGCAACCCAAAAATCAAAACACACGGTTTTAAAAATAGTTGTCAGGCTGCAAGATATGCTTTAGCAGCAAAAAAACAAGGTAAATATCTCCTTATGGGAAATTTGCTTTTTGAACATAACAACAATTTGAGCGAAAAAAATATCTTAAAAGTTGCAAGAAAATATGGCTTAAATGAAAAACAACTTTATCAAGATGCCAACTCTCAAGAAATCAAAGATGAACTTGATAAACAAATAAAAACCTCCATAGATACAGGCATAAATTCTACACCATCTGCAAAAATAGGCGTAAAAATATACCCTTATGCACTGTCCTATGATGAACTGTACGCAATAGTTTCGGAGTACAAAAGTGTCGTCCGATAAAGTTCTTTTACACGCTTGCTGTGCGCCATGTTTAACAAATTCAATCCAAGAACTGGAAGACGAAGGATTTTTGCCAGTAGTTTATTTTTATAACCCTAATATTTATCCAGATATTGAATACAAAAAAAGATTAGATGAGCTAATTTGTTTTTGCAAAAGTAAAAACTACCCCCTCGTCATCGAAAATGGCGATTTATCTTTATGGAAAGAAATTTGTTCTCCATTTAAAGAAGAAAATGAAGGTGGCAAAAGATGCATTGAATGCTTTAAAATGCGTCTCGAAAAATCTGCCCAATATGCAAAAGCTAATGATTTCGACTATTTTTGCACAACTTTGACTATTAGTCCTCACAAAAATACGAAAAACATAAACGAAATTGGTACAAAACTCGAAAAAAAATACGATATCGCATTTTTAGAAAAAAACTTCAAAAAAAATGACGGATTCAAGAAAAGCTTGGAATTGTCAGAAGAATATAATCTTTTCAGACAATCCTATTGTGGCTGTGAATATAGCATAAGAACGATTTAATTAAGTAAGATATTGACCAAATCTAAAAAAAACGTCAAAATATCTTTATGGATGTCTCTTTTAATAAATACTCACTAATCATAGATGATCAGCCAACTCTTATCAAAAGTGCCGCTTTGCATTATTTCAGATGCCCTGGCGAAAAAACTTGGAAAGATAGGCTTAGAAAATTCAAAGCAGCAGGCTACAATACTGTTGACCTGTATTTTTGCGCCAATTATCATACCGAAAAGCAGGGTGAATATGATTTTTCAGACATAAAAGATATTTCTCGCCTTCTTGAAATCACAAAAGAGTTAGAACTTTTTGTCATAGCAAGACCGGGCCCATTTATTAACGCTGAGACAGCAGCAGGAGGTCTGCCATTCTGGCTTCTGAGCGACAAGAGCGTAATCCCTAGAAACCGACTTGATGGCAACTACGTCCGTTCTGAGGGCTATATGAATTTTGTAAAAGAATGGTATGAGCAAATAATTCCAACTTTAAACAAATTTGACAATATTATAGCTTTTCAAATCGAAAATGAATACTCGACAAATATGCTCGAACCTGAATACATGGAAGAATTATACACTTTGGCTCGAACAATGGGCGTAAAAGCACCGCTATTCCACAATGATGCCTTCTGTGCAGGTTTATACGCTGATATAGTAGATATTTATGCCTGCGATGTTTATCCTTATATTTCACCTGAGCAAAACTGGAGAGAAGAAGCTTTTAGCTTTGACACATTGGATAATTTAGAAGAAACGGTAAGAAGCTTCAAAGACAATGCCCCTTTGTTTATTGCCGAAATGCAAGCCGGATGGTTCGACAAATGGTGTTCTCAAGGCTACTGCAAAATAGCCGATTCTCTGGGGGATGAACATATCAATATCGTGACCAAAACAGCACTATCGCAAGGCGTTACGATGTTTAATCACTATATGGGCTGTGGTGGAACATCTTGGGATGATATGGCTTGCGATGAAGTTTATTCTTCTTACGAGTTTTCAGCTCCGATTGCAGAAAACGGAATTCCTCAAAAAAATTATTATAAAGCTAAAGAAATAAATTATTTCTTAAATGCCTTCAACTTGGCGAAAACTGAAGCTTGCGAAAATCCTCTCGTCATAGAGCAAAATGGAAATCTTTTTATAAAAACAAGAAAAGACCAGCTCAATCTTTGCAATTGGATTTTTGTCAGAAATTTGAATTCTGAAGCGCAAACTGTCAAAACAATGAACTTTAATTTTGAAATTGAGCCATATGATATGAAAATATTGCCTCATAATCTAAGCCTCAAAGCCTGCAAAATAGATTTTTCTTCATTATCAATAATAGGCAAAATTCAAAATTCCGACAAAGAAAGTATTTTGATTTTACTTGAAAATAATAATTCTATCAAAATCTCAGATTACGACTCTTTTGATGCCAGTGAAAATCTTTCTTATAAAGAAGATGTGGGTTCTTTACTCTTGGCGTTTAGTCATGTTGAAGATTTGGATTTTGAAAAAATAAGCTTTAAAAAAGCAGGCAAAACAACTGAATTTATCTTTATAAATAAAGAAACTTGCGATAAAAGTTGGATTTTGGATAACAAATTTATCTTTGGAGCAGATTTTATTTGGCCAAACAAAAATGAACTAGCCATCTCCCAAAGTACAACTGTAAAGACATACGACCTAGAAAATTGGGTTGAAAAATTTATAGAATTTGATGAGAAAAAACCTCATTTCGAGATTACAAACTTCCGCTGTGCTTACTGCGCCAAAGAAATTGACACGCCTTATGAAGAAGCTAAGTGGCAAGTCAGCCAAGAAGAAACAGACTCTTTCACAAATAAAATCTACAACGAATTTATTTGGTACAAAACAACTTTCGATGGCTCAATCGATGAGTTCGAAATGTGTGCTAAACATTGCTTTGCAATATATTTGAACCATGAACAGATTTTTGAACATAACAGTTATTGCTATGAACATCTTTATGAAAAAGAAGAATATATCACAATAAAACCTGATAAAAATCTCTTTAAAGAAAAAAATGAGCTAACAATTCTGATACAAAATCTGGGTTTTGACAAAGGTTTTAGCAATGATACAAACCTTCCGAGAGGTCTTTTGTCTTTCAAAACCACTCCTCATAAAGATTTGACTTGGAAAATAAAAGGCGGGCTCACTCCAAAAGATGAAAATTGGCAAAAGCTCGAAACTATTGAAGATTCTCAAAATAAATATATGCAATATGTCGAAATAGATTTCACTTTTCACAAAAAAATGGGCTATTCTCCACTATATCTGTCTTTTGAAAATGCGACCTTTAATCGTGCAACAATTTATCTAAATGGTCATAAAATTGGTCGTTACATCAAAAGCCTAGGGCCACAAAACAAATTTTATTTAATGGACAGCTTCATAGACAGATACAATAAGTTATCGCTTGTAATTTGGCTAAAATCCAATGACAATCAAGCTAATAACCCATCAAAGTTCACGCAAGAGTCTATAAATATTGAACTTGGTAGTTTTAAAAATTTCCATTGCGTGGAAATAAAGTAATACAGATTAAAATATTATAATCGTAGTAGTGCTCAGAAAAGAGGTTTTTTATGATTATTCCTGAATTTTTATTAAAGCGTATCTACAAAGCAGGTAGTTTGAGAATTACTGATGAAGGAATCGCCATAGACCTCAAAAACATGCTTGGGCCAGGCGTTATTAGCGGAATAGGCTTTATCGAAATTAATGGACAAAAATATTCTGCTGATGAACTAAAACTAATCACATCAGGAGTCGAAACTACTGCTTCTCAAATTACACCTGAAAATCCTATTGTATTTAGGCTTCACCAAGAAGGCACTTTAATTTTAGAAGGCGTCAAAGAATTGAAAGAAGGCTTAAATAAAATAATCCTAGAATTAATCAATAAAGATGCTGGGAAAGTTCAAGTCAATCTAAACGAAAACTTTATGCCGGCTTAGGCTATTTCAGAAAATCCAATATATCTTGATTTGGCTCAGATGTTTTATGAATATCGAAGTTTTCTTCGAGTGCTTTAAATATCACAGGAGAAAGCATCGATTTGGTACAAGTGTCTATTTTGATATTTTTCTTATGATTTCCCAAAACAAATATCGACATCAAAACTGCTACTGCATTTTGATCCCGTAAAAAAAATACCATCGAAAATTTATCCGAAGATACTTCTTTTCCCATGACTTTTCCGGCCTCTTCAAAAAATTTAAGTACAAAAACTAAATCATTATAAAGACCGAAATCTAAAACCCTTGGGACACCGTTAATTTCCCCTAAAGGTCCTAAATTAAAGCCTAACCCTGAAAATTTTATAATAATTGAATCCTTTGGTACAGATTTGATAAACTCTTCAATATAATCTTTTTTCATATGAGAACTGCTGCATCCTACTATCAAAAAGACATGTTGTATTGCTCCAGAAGCAAGGTTTTCTTGAATTCTGTTAGCATAGTTTTTAAACCTTTCGACATTGAATCCAACTTCTGAAAAAGCTTCCTCTTCATCTTCTAAAAAACCTTCTGAATCAAGAGCTGCATTAACTAAAGGTAAATAATTATGATTCGATATTTGCTTAACGCCCATCCAAATTGGAGAACCGGTCGTAAAAATCCGCCCACGAAAAACTTGTGGAGGGCTCCAAGCACAGTTAGAAGTAATCAAAACAGGCCCTGGAAAACTTTCGATTTCAAGTTGCTGATCTGTACTAATTCCACCATAATGCCCTACTAAATTTCTGAATTTTTTCATCTCAGGCATGGTATGAGCCAAAAGCATTTCGCCATGGGTATAAATATTAATACTCTTTGATTCTGTATATTTCAAAATATTTTCCAAATCTCGAATATCACGGCCAGAAACCAAAATAGCAGGCCCTTTTATAGCAGATGTTCTAACATGAACATTCTCATACTCGCCATATCTTTCACGCAATCCAATCTCAAGGTCATCTATAGCGATAAGATTAATTCTGCCACTTTCTAAAATAAGGTCACTTAAAATTTGTTTGGACAAATTTTGAGTCAACTTGAAAAGAGTCTCATAAAAAAATTTCTTCACTTCACTATTTTCAACACCTAAATACTTTGCCTGTATAACATTTCTTATAATGCCTTTCAAAGACACCATAAGTAATGACACCAAGTTCAGCTCATTTTGATTATAACTATTCATCCTTTTGGAAATAAGTCTTTCGCCTTGTTTTATAACCTCATTCAAATCATAATTAGCTTGCCAATGCAATGAACTATCAAGGACATCAAACTGAAACCCTCTTTGGGCCATAATTTCTTTGTACTTTATTTTCAATTCTTCTTTATTAAGCTCAATTTGCTCAAGAAGTTTTGTTATCTCGGCTTTATCAACCTGTATATTTTGTATAGAAGAATGCAAAACCGAAAGAATCGTCTCAAAAAAACTATCTGGAATAAGACTATATTCGCTGATTTTTTTAGAATAAATACTAATCGATTTTAAGCCCTGCAATAAATATTCTTCTACAGCAACGCTAGCAGGATCTTTAGCACAAATTCCATCGACTTGGCAAAGTCTGGTATATGAATCTTGTTTACATTTATAGCAAAACATCTAAAAGCCTCTTTCCAATATATTCTTCATTTTAGTTTCTATCCTCTAATAATGAATTCTCCGAAAGTATAATTTAAAATAGTACTATCTAAAAATGATACTTTATGGCAATACAAAAAACGCTACCTGTGCAGGCAGCGTTTTTTAATATTTATTTAGTTCTGGAACTTATTCCATTTCCTCAGTTGTAATTTCAGTTTCTTCAACCACATCTAGAATTGCTTCTTCCTCAATAATTTGAGATGATATAGCTTCGAATTCTTCCATTGCAAACTCAGGAGCTCCGAACATTCCTTCTATCTCTTCCAAGATAGCAGAAGGTTTTCTAGCTGAGCTTTTAGCTGCACGCTGTTGTTGAAGTTCTGCTTCTTCATTAGCGTGGGTTAAGTGATAGTGACCAGTACCTGCCGGTATCAATCTACCGATAATTACGTTTTCTTTCAGTCCACGCAATACATCACGTTTACCTGCAACAGCTACTTCAGTCAAGATTCTTGTTGTTTCTTGGAATGAAGCGGCAGAGATAAAGCTCTCTGTGTTCAATGATGCTTTTGTGATACCTAAAAGAACATTTTCATATGTAGATTTTTCACCACCAGAAGCTTCAACTGCTTCATTTTCAGCTTCAACCATATATAGTTCAACAAGTTCACCAGGCAATAATTTTGTATCACCAGATTCAACAACTTTAACTTTTTTAGTCATCTGACGAACAATGATTTCGATGTGCTTATCAGCAATTTCAACACCTTGTGAACGATATACACGTTGTACTTCATCCACCAAATACTGTTGAACTGCTTCTTTTCCGCTCAATCTAATAATATCGTGAGGACTGAAAGGACCACTTGTGACAGCTTGCCCTTTTTTGATTTTTTGTTTATCTGACACGATAATTTTTGCATCGAGAGGACATTTTACTTCATAACGTCCAGTTTCTGTTACCAAATACAATGTTGGAGAACCTTCATCATATTGGATTTCAGAAGTTCCATCGTCTTCAGCCAATACAGCAGATTCTTTTGGTTTTCTTCCTTCAAGAAGTTCTTCAACCCTTGGTAGACCTTGTACGATATCCCCTGTTTTTTGACGTTCAAAGACCAATGTCGCAAGTAAATCACCACGTTGTACCAAGCCACCTTCTTCAATTTGCAACATAGTACCAGCGCTGATTAAGTATGGGCGTCCAACTCTTACTATAACTGATTTAGCTTTTGTTTCAACAACCAAACCTGCAAGAGTAGCTTTTTCGCCACTTTCAGTAATTACTTGGTCAACTTTAACTACTTCACCAGCTTTAACAATTGGTTTTGAGCTTAAAGTCATTTCTTCATTATGATCTTCAGAAATCAAACTCAATCTTCTGATGCTTTCCGCGTCTTGTTTCAGGCTTACGATAGCTTCTTTTTGAGCCAAAACTTGAGTTTTTGAAACAGGAGTTTTTGGGTCAATGATTTGACCATTTTCAACCAAAAGCTCTGTTTGTAAGATATTAGCTTGCGTTACTTCGCTCTCTCTTCTTACAATCAAATTCTCTAGTACAACGATTCTCAAGTTGTCGCCATGATCTTCAACAAGCCCTTTTAAATGATTTACATAACCTTGCATTTGAAGAACTAAGCTTGTTCTTGTAATTGCAGCACCTTCAAGATTGCGGATTACGCTTCCATCTTTGTACTGTAATTGAGTTACAGGAACGATATCAATCAAATCATTTTCAGTAGAAGAGAAATTAATTGATACTTCACGAGGAGCCACATCAAATTCTTGAACAGGTCTTACTAAGACTTGTATTGGAACATCTTTGATTTCAGCATCATCAGAAACTTCTTCTTCACCGGCATCCGCTCCAAAACCTTCATCATCTAAATCATCAAGACTAAATGAATCGACTCCTGCATCAGGATAAATAACTGTGATTAAAGATTTTTCTTTAACTTTTATACCGTCAGCGATTTCTGTTTTCTTATCAACGATTTCACCATCTTCAACTTTTAAATTATTGATGCTGTCCAAATTGTAGATTTCGCCTGATCTAATAGTAACTTCGTGAATAATATCGTTAAATTCTTTGATTTCAACAATACCATCAATGTGAGTGTAAACATCTTTTACTACTTCAGTTCCGGCAGTTACATAAGAACCTGACTCAACCATTTTCAAAGAAGCATCTTTGCTTATTTGGTGAGTTTCTTCAGGGATAAATAACACTTTACCCGGTTTTGTAATAATTTGATGTTCATCAACTTCAACACCTTCGTATCGGACTTCACCAGATGAATTCACTACATTTTGCTCATCAATCAACTCGGCAATAATCATACCGTTTTCAACAGTAATACCTTGAGGTGATTTGATAATATATTTTTCGCCTGTAGCTTCAACATTCCATAAAAGTTCTTTGCTTGTTTTTTCCAAAACTGCATTTCCAGGTTTAATTGAAGCGATAACGATAGTTAATTCTTTACCGTTAACGATTTTTTTGATTTTGCCTGTTTTTTTAATTTCAAGCTCTTCGCCTAATCTAACTTCACCACCGTGTTCAGATACTGTTGAAGTTTCAGCAAGAACATCTCCTGCTTTTACTTTAGCTTCATTTTTCACAAGAACTTTAGAACCTGTAGGCAAGTTGTAAACATCTCCGCCTAAAACCCAAACAATACCGCTTTTATTGGCAGTTCTTGAAATGTTACCTTGTCTGTCACGCTTTTCATCCACTGTAAAGTTATCAAATTTGATTTCCCCAGGAATATTAGCTGTAATATCTTTTGTAGCTTTTTCGGTTAAACGACCACCTTCACCCTGAGCAGCTGGTTCGTATTCAAATAAGATTTGTCCTTTTTTGAAAGAATCACCTTGGTTCACAAATACAGTTGAGTTGTGAGGAATGTGGAAATTGGTAATTTTACCTTTTGCATTTTCAACTTTTACATCTTCTTCTTTAATAGCAACATTTACGATATCGCCGTGACGAGTTCTTTGCTCACGAACAAGAATTTGCGAATTAACTTTTCCGTCAAATTCTGCTACAACTTTGCTCATAGACCCAGATCCACGGAATACACCACCCGTGTGGAATGTTCTCATTGTAAGCTGTGTTCCAGGCTCCCCGATACTCTGTGCTGCGATAATACCAATAGCTTCTCCGATATCTACCATTCTATTGGTAGTCAAAGCCCATCCGTAACATTTTTGGCAAACACCGTATTCAAGTTCACAAGTAAGTCCAGAACGAACTTTAAGTGAAACCAAATTAATATCTTTGATTTTTGCGATTTGTTCTCTATCTAACAAAGTATGAGCTTCTACAATAACATTGCCTTTGTCATCTTTGATGTCTTCAGCAATTGTTCTGCCCAACAAACGATCAATCAATTTAACAATAACTGTTTCACCATCTGAAATTGATGTCATATCTATATATTTTGAAGTTCCACAATCTGCATCTTTGATGATTACATCTTGCGCAACGTCAACTAAACGTCTTGTTAAGTACCCAGAGTCAGCTGTTTTTAACGCTGTATCTACCAGACCTTTACGAGCTCCGTAGCTTGAGATGATATATTCGGTAACACTTAAGCCTTCTTTAAAGTTTGATTTGATTGGTAAATCGATAATCTGACCTTGAGAGTCAGCCATCAATCCACGCATACCAACAAGCTGAGATACCTGTGATACGTTACCTCTCGCACCAGAGAATGCCATCATATAAACTGGATTCAATCTGTCGAAATTTGCTACTACGCAATCAGTTAATTTTGCAGTAGTTTCAGACCAAGTATCGATTACCTTCGTATATCTTTCTACTTCGGTAATTTCACCTTTCAAATATCTTTGAGTAGCTCTTTCAATTTGGTCTTCAGCATCTTTAAGCAAATCCTTTTTTGCTTCAGGAACAGATAAATCTGCGATAGAAATCGTAGTTCCTGCTTTTGTAGCGTACTTAAAACCAAGATTCTTAAGCGTATTGGCCAAATAAGCAGTTTTTGCTCCGCCAAACTCAAGATAAATGTGAGACAAAAGGTTTACTAATGCTTTTTTGTTCACAATCTGGTTTATATACTCAATATTCTTCTTAGAAGATTTTGTAATTAATGTAGTCATTTTTTATACTTACCTCGATAATTATTAAACTAAGAATTTAAAACTGCGTCTCTAACGGCTTCGTTAAAGATGATTCTACCTACAGTAGTCTCGATTTTTTCTCCTTGAGGATCTCTTACTATGATTTTGTCATGAAGCTTTAATACTCCAGCTTCATGTGCAGAAATTGCATCGTTATAAGAGAAGAAATGACCTTTCGGCTTACCTTCTTCATCTTTTAAGATGGTCAAGTAATAAATCCCAAGAACCATATCCTGAGAAGGAGTGATAACCGGCTGACCTGTTGCAGGTGCCAAAATGTTGTTTGTAGCTAACATCAACATTCTCGCTTCAGCTTGTGCCTCAATTGATAATGGAACGTGTACAGCCATCTGGTCACCGTCGAAATCAGCGTTAAACGCTGTACAAACAAGTGGGTGAAGCTGAATTGCACGACCCTCTACCAATACTGGTTCGAACGCCTGAATACCAAGCCTGTGCAATGTTGGTGCACGGTTTAGCATTACTGGGTGTCCTTCGATTACTTCTTCTAAGATATCCCATACAACGTTTTCTGAACGCTCTATTTTTTTCTTAGCTGATTTTATGTTTTGAACGATTCCACGTTCGATTAATTTATTTACAACGAATGGCTTAAATAGTTCGACTGCCATTTCTTTTGGCAATCCACATTGGTGCAATTGCAACTGTGGACCAACAACGATAACTGAACGGCCTGAGTAGTCGACTCTTTTTCCCAACAAGTTCTGTCTGAAACGACCTTGTTTACCTTCAATAATATTACTCAATGATTTTAGAGGTCTATTATTTGGGCCAACAACTGTTCTTCCACGTCTGCCGTTGTCAATCAAAGCATCAACTGCTTCTTGCAACATACGTTTTTCGTTACGAACAATAATTTCAGGAGCTCCCATCTCGATAAGTCTCAAGAGCCTGTTGTTTCTGTTGATAACTCTTCTATATAAGTCATTCAAATCTGATGTGGCAAATCTACCACCATCCAACTGAACCATTGGTCTCAAATCCGGAGGCGTTACAGGTAATACATCAAGAATCATCCAAGACGGATCAGTATTACTTCCCATCAAAGCTTCAACAAGACGCAACCTTTTGATTAGTTTCGCACGTTTTTGAACTGAAGAGCCAGCTCCTACAAGGTCTTCTCTGATTTGATCAGCAAGTTCTTGCATATTGATTTCAAGCAAAAGCTCTTTTATAGCTTCAGCACCGATTCCAACTTTGAGCTTAGATTCTTCGTTTTCTAAAATATAATCTTCATATTCTTCTTCTGACAACAGCTGATGTTTCTTGAAAGCAGATTCAGCACCATCCATAACAATATAGTTATTGAAATAAATGACTTGTTCAAGATCTTTCAAAGAACTGTCCAAAAGCAAACCAATGTAACTTGGAATACCTTTAAGGAACCAGATGTGTGTTACAGGAGCTGCCAATTTAATGTGGCCTAATCTGTGACGTCTGACTTTTGAGTCTGTGACTTCAACGCCGCAACGTTCACAAATAATACCTTTGTGGCGAACTCTTTTATATTTTCCGCAATAACATTCCCAGTCTTTTGATGGACCAAACGTTCTTTCGCAGAACAATCCATCTCTTTCCGGTTTTAATGTACGGTAATTTATTGTTTCAGGTTTGGTAACTTCTCCGTATGACCACTTTAAGATTCGCTCAGGAGAAGCGATACCAATTCGTATATAATCAAAATAATCTATGCTCGTAGACAATGGTCTATCTCCCTTTAAAATTGTAGTACTAATCGCCAATCACGCCAGGTGACTCAAAGAAATTGATATTCAACAACTCAGAATCTACATCAGATATAGTTCTTTTTGGTGCTGATTTTCTAATTTCGTCCGTATCACTCATAAGGTCTACTTCTTCACCGCCGCGTTTTGCAACTGTGATATCTAGACACATACTTTGAAGCTCTCTTACAAGAACTTTGAATGATTCAGGAATCCCCGGTCTTGGTATGTTTTCACCTTTTACGATAGCTTCGTAAGCTCTACTTCTTCCGTTAACGTCATCTGATTTGATTGTTAACATTTCTTGAAGAGTATAAGCTGCACCGTAAGCTTCAAGTGCCCATACTTCCATCTCTCCGAAACGCTGTCCGCCGAATTGAGCTTTACCACCCAATGGCTGTTGCGTTACAAGTGAGTAAGGACCTGTACTTCTTGCGTGAATTTTATCATCTACAAGGTGGACTAACTTAAGGATATATGTACATCCAACTGCAACAGGTTGTTCGAATGGTTCGCCAGTTCTACCGTCAGATAGAATTACCTTACCGTCTTCTCTTACCCATGGCTTGTCATGTTCTTTAATAGCTTTAAGCAATTCAAATTTTGTAGCGATAGAAGAATAATCTTCACCATACATCTCATCGAATGGAGGAGCTTCATAGTGTTGATTGCTCAAATAAGCCGCAAATCCTAATAATGCTTCGTAAGTTTGTCCTACGTTCATACGTGAAGGTACGCCTAGTGGGTTCAATACCACATCAACAGGTGTTCCATCAGGCAAGAAAGGCATATCTTCTTTTGGAAGAATTCTTGATACGATACCTTTGTTTCCGTGACGTCCAGCAAGTTTATCCCCTACTGATACCTTACGTCTTTGAGCAACGTAAACTCTGATTACTGTGTTAGCTCCCGGTGGAAGTTCATCGCCTTTTTCTCTGTCAAATACTTTAACATCGACAACACGACCGCCTTCACCGTGTGGAACACGTAATGAATTATCTTTAACATCTCTTGCTTTTTCAGCAAAGATTGCTCTTAATAGTTTTTCTTCTGGTGGATGCTCAGATTCGCCTTTTGGAGTGATTTTGCCAACCAAGATATCATCAGCATAAACCTTTGCCCCGATACGAACGATACCACGTTCATCCAAGTGTCTTAGTGAATCTTCTGATACGTTTGGAATTTCTCTTGTAATCTCTTCAGGTCCAAGTTTTGTTTGACGAGCATCTATTTCAAGTTTCTCGATGTGGACTGAAGTAAATACATCTTCGTGAACCAATCTGTCAGAAAGCAAGATCGCATCCTCAAAGTTATAACCTTCCCAAGGCATCATCGCTACAAGAACGTTTTTACCTAATGAAAGCTCACCCAAGTGAGTAGATGCACCATCAGCAATTACGTCACCTTTTTTAACTATTTGACCCGCATAAGCGATTGGTCTTTGGTTAATACAAGTGTCTTGGTTGCTACGTACATATTTCATCAATGGATGAATAACTAAGTTTCCTTTGTTATCTCTAATTTGAACTTCTTCACCGATTACACGTTCAACTGTACCGTCGCAGCTAGCTACAACAACCATACCGGAGTCACATGCAGCTCTATGTTCTAGACCTGTACCAACTCTTGGTCTTTGAGTAACCAACAAAGGCACCGCTTGACGTTGCATGTTAGATCCCATCAATGCTCTGTTCGCATCATCGTGCTCGATAAATGGAATCAAAGATGTCGCAACAGAGATAATCTGAATAGGAGAAACCCCCATATAATCAACCTGTTTTGACTGACCCATTGTAAATTCTGAACGGTAACGACAAGGTACGTCAGAAGCTTTAATATTTCTATTTTCATCCAACTCCAAATCACTCGGAGCTACACGGAAGTTTTCTTCCTCATCAGCTGATAGATAAGCAACTTCATCAGTCACGTGTCCATTTTCAACTTTAAAGAAAGGAGATTCAATAAATCCATACTCATTAACTCTCGCGTGAGAAGCCAATGAACCTATCAAACCTGCGTTTGGTCCCTCTGGAGTTTCTACCGGACAAATTCTACCATAGTGTGAAGGGTGGATATCACGAACCGCAAAGCCCGCTCTCTCACGTGCCAAACCACCAGGTCCTAATGCTGAAATTCTTCTTTTGTGAGTCAATTCTGCAAGAGGGTTTGTCTGATCCATAAACTGTGATAACTGTGATGAACCAAAGAACTCTTTAAGTGCTGCCACAAGAGGTTTTGTGTTCAATAAGCTAAGTGGAGTCAATGTATCTGTATCATGCAAAGTCATACGCTCTTTAACAATACGTTCTAACCTTGAAAGACCGATTCTAAATTGATTTTGAAGCAATTCGCCTACTGAACGGATTCTTCTGTTACCCAAGTGATCGATATCATCCAATTTGCCTTCATCATAAGTTAAGTTCATCAAATACTCGATTGAAGCTACGATATCTTGAACTGTAAGTGTTCTTACGTGCTCAGGAACGTTCAAACCAAGTTTTTTATTCATTTTGTAACGACCTACTTTTCCAAGATCGTATTTTTTATCATCAAAGAAACGGCTCTCTAATATTGCTTTACCGCCTGAAGCTGAAGCAGGATCACCTGGACGAAGTTTTTTGTAAACTTCAATCAAAGCTTCATCAGTATTATTGGCAGAATCCTTACCCAAAGTCTTTTTCAAGATTTCAGAGTGAGTAAACAGAGTGTCCATTTCTATTTCAGAAATTCCCAATGCTTTCAACAATGTTGTAGCAGGGATTTTTCTGTTTTTATCAATTTTAACAGAAATTACATCGTTAGAATCTGTTTCGATTTTTAACCATGCCCCTCTGTTTGGAATCAATGTAGCGTTATATAAACGTTTACCTGTTGGAGATATTTCTTTTTTGAAATAAATACCAGGAGAACGTACGATTTGCGATACGATAACACGTTCAGCACCGTTTACAATAAAGGTACCTTTGTCTGTCATAGTAGGGATATCACCGATATAAACTTCTTGTTCTTTAATTTCCCCAGTATCACGGTTTACAAGCCTCATCATTACACGAAGCTGTTTAGAGTAAGTAGCATCGTGAATACGAGCTTCTTCTTCTGTATATTTTGCGTTATCGAAAGTATAATTCGGCAAGAAATGAAGCTCTAAACGCCCTGTATAATCTTTTACAGGTGAAAACGATAGTAACTCTTCTTTCAATCCTTCTTTCAAAAACCATTCAAAAGATTTCTTTTGAATTTCAATCAAATCGGGTAAATCGTCTAAACGAGTCGCTGATGCCCCCATCGGCGTAACTCTTGGAGTATAATCTTTTATCGACATTTACTAACCTCGCGTTGTTATTGTGTGGTCTATTCATATCGCCAGCCATTAAGCCGGCTCTTTCAAACTCGCTTCAGACTGTGTTTCTAGCACGACTTACGTCACTCCGTTTCACTTTAGCTTTATGTATTTCTTTTTTATAAAAAAGGCATAGTCTCCTACGCTATTAATAGCATAGAACAAAAAGAATCAGAGTCAACCATAAAAGATGCGATTTTGGGCATGTGTCAACTTATTTTTTCAATTCTTAACATGATTTCTTTATAATCTTTCAAAAATATTAAAATTTGTAAATCTATAAAAATAAAATTATCAACTTTTTTCCTTGAGAGATTATAAAGCCCTTGAAATGAGAATAAAAAAAGAAGGAATAAAAAATGATAACCAATAACATTAATTCAACACAAAGAAGCAGGCAAAATTTTGGTATGGCTGTGAAATTCAAAAGTCCAGAAGCGCAAAAAGAAGTGCAGGAATATTTAGAAACAAAATCCCCAAGAACAATTAAAAAATTCAATAAAACATTCGAAAGAGTGGCCAAAGAACAAGAAAATAATCCGCATTATGATGTTTTAATTATAGGCACTGCTGCCCCAAAAATAGGAATAAACGATATGTCTTTATCTACAAGACTTGCGGCAAGCATAGTAGAAAAGGGAAGTACCGACGTTAAAGATAAATTTACAGCTAGCGCTTTTAGGTCTGATAGCCACCTTTTAAAGGGCCTATCTAAAAAAACAACCGCTCAAGCAGACAGAAAAACGGCGCAAAAACAACTTGCAGCTCGCCCAGCACAAATACTAGAAGAAATAGAAAATGCTAAAGCCAGAGAGCATCGTAGCAGTGTAGGTAAAAGATAACTACTAAAAACTTTTTAATAAAGCTTTGAAATCACGTCTTCGGGCGTGATTTTTTTCATGCATTCAAAATTAATTTCGCACTTCGGCGGTTTTTTGCAAGGACTGCAAGATAACCCTACAGAAATATTTACTGAATGCTGTCCCAAAAGCCCCCATTGAACAGGGCTCATCGGGCCAAAAAGAGTAATGGTCTTAACCCCAAAAGCACTCGCCAAATGGCAAAAACCACTGTCAATTCCAACTGCCAAATCCATTTTTGAAACCAAAGCCACGCTCTCATCAAAAGACAGCTCTCCGCAAAGATTATAAACACCTTCACCTTGGACAATGCCTTCACAATAAGCTTTTTCGGATTTTAATCCCACGAAATAAATCGAATACCCTTGAGCTTTCAAAGATTCTGCAACTTTGGCAAAATTTTCTTGCGACCATTCTTTCACTTTTGTAGAGGCGCAAGCCACAATCAGAGCCTTTTTGCCCTCTGGAAGATATTTTTGCACAGATTCTTGCGCTTCTTCTTGAACAAAATATTCAAGCTTATCATCAATAATATCAACTCTGTCAGCCTTCAAAATATCGAAAAAACATTCCAATTCATGTTTTTGATTTGCAAGATATTTTACAGGTTTTGACAAAAATGGCTTGCGAAATTGTCCCGAAAATCCGATTTTTTGCTTGATTCCACAGCCCAAAACCAACATCAAAGCCGATAATGAACGCTTTAGAATATAAACTTTGGAGTATTTTTGTTTTTTAATAAAATCTTTTTTTGTGGTTTTGAGGTCATAGACATTATCTATATAAGGCACTTTTCCCAAAACTAATTTGCCTGCATTCTTGGTGATTGCATCAATTTGGGCGGCTTTATAATGATGGCGCAAATTGCGAAAAAATGGAACCGACAAAATTCCATCGCCTAAAAACTGTGGTGCTATAACTAAAATCTTTTCCATAGAAATATAATATAACAAAACTCAGCCCGATTGCCATTTTTTTGGTATAATCGTAAAAAAATATAGGAGAAAGTATGAAAAACGTTATTTGTATGAAATGGGGCACAAAATTTGGTCCTGAATACGTCAACAGACTCTACAAAATGGTTCAAAAAAACCTAACAATTCCTCACAGATTTGTATGTTTCACAGACAATGGCGAAGGGCTTTTAGAAGGCATCGACGTTCGTCCGCTACCTACAATGAACCTAAAACCGGGATTGCCTGAGCGTGGATGGAACAAATTAAGCGTTTTTCAAAAACAACTTGCTGACCTTGAAGGGCAAGCACTTTTCCTTGATCTTGATGTAGTCATCACAGGCAACATCGACGACTTTTTCAAACAAGAAGGCGAATTTTTGATAATCAAAGATTGGGACTTCAAAAAAGGCATTGTCGGTAACTCATCAGTATTCAGATTCGACATCGGAAAATACCCTGATGTATTGTCAAACTTCGAAGAAAATGGCGAAGAAATCAGAATAAAACACCGCAACGAGCAAGCTTACCTTTCTCATGCAATCCACGACAAAGGAATCCTAAAATACTGGCCAAGCGATTGGTGTGTAAGCTTCAAGCGCAGCTGCTTAAGACCATTCCCTCTCAATTATTTCTTGGAACCAAAAATGCCTGAAACTGCAAAAATATTAATTTTTCACGGCAGACCAACTCCAGAACAAGCTTATACAGGCTTCTGGGGCAAAATGGGCTTCAGATACGTCAAACCCACAAAATGGATTGCCAAATTTTGGGGTGTATAAAAAATTTAATAAAAATTTATTGCAATTAAAGAAACGTCTATTTATCTCGCCTTGCGGTAAGTGAATAAACGTTTCTTAATGAAATGAAGCGAAGTGGGCGAGGACTGTTTGAGGGGCAAAGCCCCGAGTTCCGCAGCCTAGCGAAATGAATTTAGTAACGTATGAACGTGAACTAGGCGAGCGTTTTTGTGGAACTTTTTGAGTAAAAAGTTTCTGCCCACCGCATAGGTGAGGATTGGCAAGATGCTGAATCAAGTTCAGCATGACAGATTATTTTATATAGTTTGTTATAGTTTTAACTATAGGATTATTTGAAATATACTTTTGGTAGTTATGATATATTTTATCCAAATTACTCAAAAAATTAACACATAAAACTAAAAAGGCTATAACTAATGAGAAATTAACGCTTTGTTTAAATCTTAATTTTTTCCAAACTGGCTTCAATAATTCTTCTGCGACTTTAACGCCAGTATAAGTCAACATTGGATATTTAATGTTTACTATAGGTACTCCACCTATACCATACTTAACTTCAATATTTGTCCAACCCGTATCGCTCAACTTTTTAAGCAGCATTGCTTCTCTTGTTTCATCCACAAATTCCTCGATTTTTTTGCTAGGGTAATTTACATCTTCTTTCTGACTTGCTTCATACAATAAAACTAGCAATTTTTCAAAATCTTTCATATTAATTTTCCTTTGCCACTATTTATAAATACAAAAAAGAACCTTTTTAAGTGGCTTGTCCTTTTTTGCTTCTAAAAATTTTAAACAATTATTTCAAAAATGCTTTTTAAAAATAATTATCACCTTAATGCTCTCTATATATTATTATAGTAATTTTTGCAGAAAAATACAACCTGACTAGACATAAAAAACATGCAAAAAGCGGGAACTTTCGTCCCCGCTTTTCAAGCTTTTAAGAAATCAACTAAACCTTAGCTAATTCTTTTTCACTTTTTTTTTCGCTTACCGCTTCAACAGGTATTCTCATACCGTAGAAAGAACGATAAACGAAGAACAATGCGATTGCAAAGAATACAAGTCCAACATATGGAGCATATGCTCTAAATCCTTCAGAGATAGCTATTTCCATAGCCAACAATCCGAATAGAGTTGTGAACTTGATGATTGGGTTCATTGCTACAGAAGATGTATCCTTGAAAGGATCTCCTACTGTATCGCCGATAACAGTCGCTTCGTGTAAAGGTGTTCCTTTTTCTTTAAGGTCAACTTCAACGATTTTCTTAGCGTTATCCCAACATCCGCCAGCGTTCGCCATGAATACTGCTTGGTATAGACCAAATACAGCAATCGCGATTAAGTAGCTGACAAAGAATGATACAGGCTCGTTTGAAGTTGGCGTAGGCGCTGAGAAGAACGCAAATGCCAAGGCAAAAGAGAATAACGCTATGAAGATATTGAACATACCCGCTTGAGCGTACTGTGTACAGATTTTTACAACTTCTTTAGAATTTTCAGTTGATGCTTTTGCAGAATCAGAATCAAGATCAATGTTGTTCTTGATATACTGAACCGCACGGTATGCACCAGTTGTAACAGCTTGCATTGAGCTACCTGAGAACCAGTAAATTACCGCACCACCCATTAAGAATCCTAAAAGTGTGTATGGGTTAAGCAAATTCAAGACAGCCTCAGGAGCAATTCCTAAAGTATCTTTAATTACCAAAATAAGTGAGAAAATCATCGTTGTAGCTCCAACAACAGCTGTACCAATTAATACAGGTTTTGAAGTCGCTTTAAACGTGTTTCCAGCGCCATCATTTTCTTCAAGGAATAGTTTAGCTCTTGAAAAATCAGGTTTATAACCATAATCTTTTTCAATTTCAGCTTCGATACCAGGAATAGACTCAATCAACGATAATTCGTATACAGATTGAGCATTATCTGTAACAGGACCGTAGCTGTCTACAGCGATTGTTACAGGTCCCATTCCAAGGAAACCAAATGCCACTAAACCAAAAGCAAATACTGATGAATAAATCATCATTGCTGTAGGAATATATAAACTAGCAAAATAAGCACCGCCCATAAGAGCTGTGATTGTTAAGCCAATCCAGAACGCAGAGAAGTTACCTGCTGCAAGACCAGACAAGATTGTCAATGACGCTCCGCCTTCTCTTGATGCTGTAACAACTTCTTGTGTATGTCTAGCTTTTGGACTAGTAAATGCTTTTGTAAGTTCAGGAATCAAGGCAGCACCTAAAGTACCACAACTGATGATGCTTGAAAGTACAAGCCACAAGTTTCCGCCTAAGCTTTCTAATAACAAATAGCTTACTCCGTATGTCATAACGATAGACATTACAGATGTAATCCAAATTAGAGCTGTCAATGGAGCTTCAAAATCCATTGTTTTAACGTTTGAATAAAGAACTTTACTAATAACTTCATTCAAGTGGTATGAAGCCACTGAAGTAACAATCATTAGGAATCTCATTGTGAAAATCCAAGTTAGCAAAGTAATTTGGTGCTGAGGCTGAGCCACAGCTAGCAAGATGAAGCTGATTAAAGCAACACCAGTAACACCATAAGTTTCGAAACCGTCAGCTGTAGGTCCAACACTGTCTCCAGCATTATCACCAGTACAATCTGCGATTACACCAGGGTTACGAGGATCATCTTCGCCGATATTGAATTGGATTTTCATCAAATCCGCACCGATGTCAGCAATTTTTGTGAAGATACCACCAGCTACACGAAGTGCACTTGCACCAAGTGATTCACCGATAGCAAAACCGATAAAGCACGCTCCGGCGAATTTACCAGGAACGAAAAGTAAGATAGTAAGCATTAATAATAATTCAACACTTACAAGTAAAACTCCGATGCTCATACCAACTTTTAGAGGAATGCCTAGAATTTTCAAAGGCTTACCTTCCAAAGAAGCAAAAGCTGTTCTTGAGTTAGCAAGTGTGTTCATTCTGATACCATACCAAGCAACGCCGTATGAACCAAGAATACCAACTACAGACCAACCAAGAATCATTAAGACTCCATTAATGTCCATATGCTCTAAAACACCGAAATAGAAACCAATACAAACTGCAATGAACAACTCTAATACAATAAGGAATTTACCTTGTTGGATTAAGTATGTTTTGCAAGTTTCAAATATTAGTGCACCTACTTCTAGCATACATTTGTGAGCTTTGATTTTTTTAACGCTAAAGTATTCAATAACTCCAACGACCAATCCCAAAGCACTGATTACCATACCTGCAATCAAAATCTGGTAGCTTGTTGCGTGAACAAAACCAAGATTGTAGATTGTTGTGTCTAGAGACAAATTTGGAACGACAAGATTTGCTTCACTCGCCCATACAGGTGCGCAAGCAAACATAGAGATGCAGAACATCACTAACGCCATAAGACCAAATTCACTCGTTTTTCTAGGATAATTCATTTTCTAGTCTCCCTTTTAAAACTTTGTGCAATATACTACTATACTTATCACAATGCCACTTTGCGCAAATGTTGTCAAGTATTTAATTTTAGGGTCTATACGACTACTATGTCTCATTTTTTGAACAATATAACCAAAAACCCCTTCTCTCTTACTCTTGCAATTACTACAGACGTAGTTTTTAGTACTTATATTCAAGTTTCAAAAGAAAAAAATCATCTTTTGAGAGTAATTTCCAGATGATGTTTTAAATACAAATTTAATATATATTTTTTAATAATCATCAAATACAAAAAAGGAGACTACAATATGTCTGAATATACTATAGACAAATACGATTCTTTTGAAAAATTTAAAACATTAATTAAAGAAAGCCACGCTGAAAGAAATAATGCCATCAAAGCTTTAGTATATTCGAATCCAAGTATTAAAGATTTAATTTTAAAAATGGGATTAGATTATCAAGAATCAAAACAAGTTTTATATAATATAGGCAGAGGTATGCACATATTAACCATCTACTACAATGAATTCAAAAAAAAATATTTTATTGAAGATGAAGAAAGCCCAGATATAGAATTAAGTAATAATGAATTAGACTTAATCTATCAAAGCATGTTTAAATATTACAATTCTCTAGTCAAACCTGAACTTTCTTATAAATAACTTTTACGAACTCCATCTTTCGATATGCCCGAACTCATCGCACCAGTCTTTTTCGATGACTTTTTTTGTATCGTCATCCCAGTCGATAGTTGCAAGCAGGTGTCTGTAATGGTCGACGGCTTTTGTTTCTACAAAAACTCCCAACCACTTTGCTCCTTTTTCGCCAAACATTTTAGCAATTGTTGCAAAAACAAATCCGACTATTGGGAAAAAATATGAGAAGATGCTAGGCTTCCAGCCATATTCATACAATTTGACCTGAAAATCCTGAACATGAGTCATTTCATTGAGCATTGCGGCAATCAATTCACGATTAAGCTCTGTATCGGCCGATGTAATTTGATATTTATAAGCATTCACTGCCATAGTTTCGAGGTTATGCAAAGTCTGCAAACCTTCTTTGATGGCTTTTAATCTTTTTTTGTCTGTAATAGAATGACGCATTTTTATATCAGCATCTTTCACGGCTGGTCTAATTACAGATATATCGTTATTTTCACGGGCATTTTTCTCATCATATTCGTGCATAATTTTGCTCCTTTTATCAGCTAATAAAAGTAATCTTAGCACATGAAATGACTTTTGAGCTAGACGGCGAGTGTCAAAAGCCTCAAATTCGAAAATTTATACTTTTGGAAATTCCTCCTACCAATTTTCGGCTAGAACCTCATAATATGCTTGAGGATGTGCGCAAGCAGGGCAAACTGGCGGGGCTTCCTTACTAGTGTGCAAAAATCCGCAATTGATGCATCGCCAAACAGTTGGAATTGCTTTTTGAAATACTGTGCCGTTTTCAAGATTTAATATAAGGTCGGAATATCTCTTATGATGCTGCTTTTCGGCAATCATAATATTTTCCCAAAGGTTCGCAACGACTTCATAACCTTCTTCATGTGCCACATGAGCAAAAGATGGATACAAATGAGTCCATTCGTCGTATTCGCCTGCTGCAGCAAGCTTGAGATTATTTAGCGTCCCTGTGATAGCTCCTGCAGGGAATTCAGCCATAATAGTCACCATTCCGCCTTCCAAAAAGCTGAAAAATCTTTTTGCGTGCTCTTTTTCTTGGTTTGCAGTTTCTTCAAAAATAAGACTTATTTGAACAAATCCTTCTCTTTTTGCCACACTCGAAAAATAAGTGTAGCGATTTCTGGCTTGTGATTCGCCAGCAAAAGATTTAAGAAGATTTTTTTCTGTTTGTGAACCTTTAATAGATTTCATAATTTTTTACTCCCATAATAAATTTCTCAAGGCAACTGTCGCAAATGCCCACCAAATCTCATTTTGTTTCTAAAGATTAAAGATTCACAATAGTCTTTTGGCTATTGTGATGGCTAATTTTATAGCCCCTATCGATTTTTTTTATGAAAAACTCAAATAAATGTTGCCTTTTATTTGAAAATTTTTTATAGTATATATAAATAAAACACTCAGTTGAATTTATACTTGTAGGGAATTTTTCCAATATAATGAAAAAAAATTTAGATGAGACATTAAAAATAAATCTGGCCACTGGCTTTTTAGCCTCCTATATTGTACCTATGGATCTATCTTTAAAATGGGAAAATATTCATCAAAGCGATTATAAAGGGCCTTCAATTTTTGCAATGTGGCATGGAAATCAATATGTGAACGTTTCTGTCCCAAAAAACGAACGATACAAACACAATATTTTAATCAGCCCTAGTAATGATGGTGATATGATTGCTAATGTGTGCAAAATGATGGGATTTCCACTAATCAGAGGTTCTATCAATAGACGTGGAGCTGAAGCCGCCAGACAAATAATCGACGCTCTTGAAAATGGCCGAAACGTTAGCTATACAATAGATGGCCCTAGAGGCCCTATTTACAAAGTAAAACCCGGCATTATCAGACTTTCCCAAATGTCAGGATTTCCGATTGTACCGCTTATGGGTGCTATAAGCAGCAAATTCGAGTTCCCTTCCTGGGACAAATACCACCTCCCGCATCACTTTGCCAAAGGGGTGGCAATTTATAGCGAACCTATATACATCCCAAAAGAACTGACCGAAGAACAAATTAAAGAATACCAAGTTTTAATAGAAGAAAAATTACTGGACTTAAGAGACTTGGCAGAAGAAATGATTTGTGAAGAATCATTATGCTTAGACTAAAAGAGTCTATCTAAGTTATAAACCCAAATAGACTCTTAAAATCGATTTTTATTAGTTATTAATAATTAAGCATTTTTCACCCAATGAGAAATAATATTCAATGGATTAGCCTCTACGCTCTTAGTGACTTTTTCAAAATTGCCTTCTTTTTTCAAAGATTCTACGGCAATACCTACTGCTAATCTGCTCACAGTAGCAGCCAACAACATTGCAGGCAATAAAACTATTGCGCCAACTCCACTGATAACCATAGATGCCGCTGTAGGCAAAATTACTTCTGCAACATTCCCTATTTTTTGGGCATTTTTTTTGAACCCATCAGCTTTTCTAAATGTAAAATTTTCTTTTATAGCTGCTTTTGTTTCAGGGGTAAAACCTAGAAATTCTTTAGCAATCTGTCTTGCAGATGGTCCTTTTTTTATAACTTGTTGAGTCTTTGCTGGATTAATAGCTAGAGTTTTCATTTTTTCTCCTTTTTAATTCAAAACGAATTATTTTTATTACAGCTCTATAATAACTCGTTAATATTTCTTTTTGCTATGCGAATATAAATATTTACATAGCTTTACAAGAGCCTATCAATAAACTTGGTAGGCTCTTGTAATTAAAAAAATAAAATTTAATCGCAAAAATCCAAAATTGTTTGAGCTACAGCCTGCAAAGGTTTTATTTTTTGTGCAGCACCAATATCAATAGCTTCTTTAGGCATTCCAAAAACAGTACTTGTTCTTTCATCCTGAGCTATTGTACTAGCCCCTACATTACGCATATTCAAAAGCCCTTGCGCACCATCTTTACCCATTCCTGTCAAAATTACACCGACTGAATTTTGCCCTGCATATTTGGCAACAGAGTTGAAAAGCATCTCAACAGCTGGCCTTTGATGAAATACCATAGGTCCATCCAGCAAAGTTACATAATATTGTATACCGCTTCTTCTTATCTCCATATGTTTATTACCTGGAGCAATCAAAGCTTTGCCTGCTGACAAATATTCCCCGTCAACAGCTTCCTTAACAGTTATTGCACAAATCCCATTTAGCCTGTCAGCAAAAGCTTTTGTAAAATTTTGAGGCATATGTTGAACTATTACTATAGGAGGTGAATTGGCAGGCATTTGTGTAAGTACTTCTCGCAAAGCCTCTGTACCACCAGTTGAAGCACCTATAGCAACAATTTTATTTGTTGTTTTAACATTCATAGAAGCATAAACGCTCCTTGATGCTGAATTAGATTTAAAATCAAGAGTTTTAAATACTTTTACTTTAGAAGCAGCCTTTACTTTTTGTATAAGCTGTTCACTCATATCTCCGACAGAATAGGCAGTACCAGGTTTAGCAATAATTTCCACTGCGCCTAATTCCATTGCTCTTAAAGCAACATCTCCACCTTTTTGGGCTAGCGAGCTAACTACTACAACAGGTATAGGATAATGCTTCATCAACTTTTCTAAAAAAGTTAAACCATCCATCCTAGGCATCTCGACATCTAAAGTGATTACATCAGGCCTTAATTCTACAATTTTATCTCGACCAACAATAGGGTCAGGAGCTGTTCCCACTACCTCTATATCTGGATCTTTAGAAAGTTCTTGTGTGAAAACTTTCCTGATCATTGCTGAATCATCTATTATTAAAACTCTTATCGTCATACCAGTCTCGCTCTCTTATGGTTTTTGATTTGTAGACTATGATTTCGCCATTAGTGGTATTAAATAAAACCTTCCGTCCGAAGGATCCTCCGGTGTCATTGTTTACAACAGGAATCTTATATTTATCTAATGTTTTTTTTGCGATTTCAATATTTTTCTTTCCTATTTTACAACTGGAATGCTCTTCAGAAGAAGCCCCTCCGATAATATGGGCTTGAATATTATCTTTTCTTGCTCCCATATTGCACATCATTCTTAGTAGGTGTTCAATGGAGCTGTTCCCGAAATGTGCTAAATTTTGATTGCCTTTTCTTGTAGGTAAAATATAATGGTTCATCCCTGCTATCTTTGTAATTGGGTCACATAAACAAACAGCGACGCAAGAGCCTAAAACTGTAGCCAAAGAATATGGCTTCCAGCAAGTAAAAATACTCCCTGGCTCTACGAAGTGATGTTTTTCTTTAGATTTTTGTTCCATGATTTTTTGTATATCGTTGGCTCATGATAGTTAAAGCTATGTTTTATTTGGATTAAACTTTCAGAATGACCTATAAATAACAATCCATTATCCGACAGATGCTTATAAAAATTATTGACCAACTTCTCCTGTGTTTCCCGATTAAAATAAATCATTACATTTCTACAGAATATTATATCAAATGGGTTGTTAAAAGGGAATGGCTCCATCAGATTAAACAACCTGAACGTCACAAGTCGCTTGATTTCATCAGTAACACGGTGGTGTTCGCCATCTTGGACAAAGTACTTATTTATGTAAAAAGATGTTAAGTTATCCTCTATTCCAAACTTATATTTGCCTTCCATTCCTGTAGTAATACTTTTAGGACTGATATCAGTACCCAAAATTTTGACCTTCATTCCTATAGGAAGAATCTCATTAAATAACATTGCCAAAGTATAAGGTTCTTCACCAGTAGAGGCAGCTGAACTCCAGACTCTTAATTCTCTGGTTGTTTTTGCTGTCGGACTTTGGTCTATTATTTTGCCAATATTTTTTTTGATAAATTCGAAATGATTATTCTCTCTGAAAAAATTCGTTTTATGAACAGTCACATTATCAATAAATTTATCTTTAATCCTTTTATGTCTCTCAGAAATAGGAGGCGACAGAATAAAGTGATAATATTCAGCAATGTTTTCAATAGCATCATCTCTCATCAATTTTGCAATCTTTTGAGCTAATAAGTCTTTTTTGGAATCTTCTATATATATCCCTAAAGTTTTATTTAAATATTCACAAAACATTTCTAAATATCTTGAGTCTATTTTGTTGAATTGTACGTTCATGGCGTTCCTTTTTGTAAAAAATAGGTGGGAGATGAGCTCTTCCACCTATTTAAGTCCCTCGTAATCAGTTTTAAAAATCTCCCAAAGGAATTACATCCTCAGGATTCACAACATTTGCACCAAGAAGACTGCTTTTGGCCATTCTTCTGCTTCTACGCTCACTTGTGCTTGTACTAAGTTGCCTTTGAGCTGGCGTTGGAGGTATTCTTAATGTTGCATTAGCACTATAGTCACTCACGCCTCTTATTAAGCCCACAAGTGAATTAATGATGTCTTTCATATTGTCAGAATAACTTGCTAATAACTCGGCTGAAGATGAACTTTCTTGAGCTGTTGAAGCATTAGACTGAACAACATATTCCATTTGAGAAATAGCTTTATTTATCTGATTAATACCAATTTCTTGTTCTTGGCTGGCTGTTGAGATCTCATCCAACAACTCGCTTACTTTATTTGCTTCATTATTAATCTCTAATAAAGAAGTACTGACTTGTTCTGAAATTTTAAGACCTTGTTCAGACAAGTGAATGTTACTTTCGATTATACCTGCTGTATCTTTTGCAGCTTGTGCACTTCTTTGAGCCAAGTTTCTAACTTCTTCTGCTACAACAGCAAATCCTTTGCCGGCATCGCCAGCTCTAGCAGCTTCGACTGCTGCGTTCAATGATAAGATATTCGTTTGGAATGCAATTTCATCAATTACTTTGATAATTTTTGAAATTTCTGCACTCGATTTTTTAAGCTCGTCCATAGAATCTAACATCTTATGCATTTCTGTATTACCTTTGCTTGCTGCATCTTTAGTATGTTTTGCTAACACTGCAGCTTGCTTAGTATTTTGTGTTGTCTGATGCAACATTGAGGCTGATTCTTCAAGAGTTGAAGATGTTTCCTGTATTGAAGAAGCCTGTTTTGTAGTCCCTTCAGATAATTGGTTACTTGTGTTTGTTAATTTTTGAGCTGCTTCAGTCACATTACCCGCCGTAATAGCCAAATTATGCGTAATTCCATCAATTGATTTTGATACGCTTGCTGTAACTAAATACTGTAATCCTGTAGAAACAGCGATTGTACCCAGAAGCCAAAGAATAGTTGTGAAAGACCATGATTGATGTCCAATCATAATGCCGTTAACTAGAGACATTATTTGAACTGCAGCCATACCTAAGCCTATTTTTAAACCTAGTCTTAAGTTTGATAAATTTCTAAACATAGTGATCCTCTTCCTATATATTATCTAACATTTTAATCACTTCGTCACAGAATACAACTTCATCAATATCAAGAATAATGATTACTCTATCTTTGACTTTGCCCATTCCTGCTATTAAATTATGTTCTGTTTTTGAGCCATATTGAGGAGCTGGCTCTATTTCTTCTGCCGTAATATTTATGACTTCTGCTACAGTATCTACTACTACGCCCAAAAGTCTTTGATTACCGTTTATACTGACTTCAATAACAATAATACAAGTTCTTTCATTGTAAGGCTTTTCATCCATACCGAATTTCATTCTCAAATCCATAATTGGGATAATTTTTCCACGTAAATTAATTACACCTTTAATGAAATCAGGGGTACGAGGCACTTGAGTAATGTCAAGCATTCCTATAATTTCTTTGACCCTTAAAATAGAAATGCCGTAGCCTTCATCTCCTAAAGAGAAAGTAAGTAATTTTTGATCAACTGTTATCATTCTTTGGCCTCCATTGTAAATAAATAATCAACATCTAATATTAAAGAAACTCTTCCATTTCCGAGAATTGACATTCCCGAAATATATTTTAAACTAGAAAATTCTTCTCCCAAAGGTTTTACTACCACTTCTTGTCTATTTAAAACATTAGTAATAGGCAAAGCCCTAAATTCTCCCTCTGATTCCAGAAGTAAAACAAGAGAACTATTTTCTTCTTTATAAAGGCCTTTAAAAAGACCTGCAATCGGAACTATCGGTACAATATTCTCTCTTACTCTCAACATTGTTCTTTGTTGTTGAGTAAAAATCCATTGATTTTCTTTTGGCAGCAATATTTCTTTAACATTTAAAGTCGGAACAATAAAATGCTGCCCAAACATATCAATAACAGTACCGTTCATTATTGCATGATTAACAGGTATTTTGAGAGTAAAAACACTGCCTTTACCAAGTTCGCTTTTTATATCTACCTTACCGCCGATTTTGAAAATTTGAGTTTTAACAACATCCATTCCAACTCCACGCCCTGAAATATTATCAACTTTTTCAGCAGTCGAGAAGCCCGGCAACAAAATAAACTCTTTTATCTCTTCTTCACTATATTCACGATTAGGATCAATCAAACTTTTTTCAATCGCTTTTTTGTAAACAACATCTGTGTCTATTCCACGCCCATCATCTCTGATTTCTATGTATATAGAACCTCTTTTGTTGTATGCAACCAACTCTACTTTTGCTTGAGCAGATTTGCCCTTCTTAATTCTATCTTGAGAATTTGTTTCGACCCCATGAGAAATAGCGTTTTTGATTAAATGCACTAAAGGATCTAATAACTTATCTGTAACAACTCTATCAATTTCTGTAGAGTCTCCTACAGTTACGAATTCAACATCTTTACCGAGTTCTTGAATTGTATCTCTAGCGACACGGGTGATTTTTTGGAATGTTGGCTTTAGGGAAACCATTCTCAAAAACATTGATAAATCCTGAAGCTCTCTGGTTGTACGTGAAAGCCCGCCCATATTGGCTATAAATTGGTTATCATGAGAATAATTCATAGCAACATATTGATCAATCAATGATTGATTAATAATAAGTTCACCTATCATCTCTACAAGGTGATCTATTTTTGAATTTGCTACTTTCATATATTCTTCAATAGGCGATTTTGTCTTATTTGCTACGGCAGTTTCTTTTGAAACCACTTCAACCACAGGTGCTATTGGCTCTACTTTGGTAGGTTCAACCTTTTTGGCTGCTTCTTTTTTCATTTTGACAGCCTCTACCACAGGCTTATCCTGTATTTTTTCAACTTTTTCCTTATCTTCAGCTGGAAGTTCAACTATTTTAGCTTCTTCTTTTTGCTCAACTTCCAAGACAGGTAAAGTTTCAACTATTTCTAAAACTATTTCTTCTTTTTCAAAAACTTCAATAACTGGTTCAATTTCTTTTATTTCGACTTCAGTAGTTGGCTCAGCACTTTGACTTTTCTCATGAGCTTCGACCAAATCTTCTAATACATTTATGTGTGTCCTAATTTGAGCCAAAAAATCTTTATCCAGACCTGAATCAACCTCTTCACAAAGCTGTTTAATAAAATCTGAAGACTTCAAAATAGCATCTACCAGCTTTTTATCAACTTTCATTTCACCCTTGCGGCAAAAATCCATAAGGGTTTCGGTTTTATGCGCAATCTCTTGTATGACAGTATGTTCTACGAATCCTGACAAACCTTTGATTGTATGAAAAGCTCTAAACATAGTATGAATAATTTCTTCATGTTCAGGTTCTTTTTCAAGAATCAGAACATTCATTTCTATTTCTTCAATATGCTCAAAAGCTTCTTGGATAAAGTCATCCCAAAACTCTCTGTCTATATTCAATTCTATTTTTTGATCTTCATCCATTAATTTTATTCCAAATTATAAGCTAAATTAAATTTTTCACCGTTGATTTTAAAAAATAGTTTTTTTGAAGGCACTTTGCTAATCATTGCGTACATATTTTCTCCTGAGATGTAACTTGGAGATGATACTAATAAATTATACTCTTTTTTTTCTTTTTCAATATTATCTGAGTCTGACGCTAACAAAGCTTGTTCCTGTGTTAATAAATTTATTACTCTTTTGCTAAACTCTCCACAAAAATCAGCAAGAGCTGACTGAGCATATATATCTAATTCGTTAATCTCTTCGACGCCTATTAATTTTGCAGCAATTTCTTCCGCTGTTTTTCGTGTATAGCCAAGCATTATATTGCCTTCCATATCACCTGTTATACTTATCAAAAGATTAACAGGCTCTCCTGAATTCATAGAACTTTCAGGAACTTCGCACATAAACTTATGGTCAATATCCAAATATGCTAATAAGTCATTAAAAACCTGCACAAATATTTGAATCAGACTAGAAGTCGTCATAAACATTGGCCTCACTGAAGCCAGCATCAACTATAAATTGACCTAAGGAACAATTATAGTAGGCTTTTCTTGATGTAACATGAGGAGTCACTACCGACAAATCTTTAGCTGAAAAAATAGCCGGAGGAGCAAGCCAAACTTCTCTTTTACCAAATTTATCATTTATATATGTTGCAGCTCGGCCACAAAACATATTAGAAAATTCGGCCAAATACATGTACAAATCCTCTTCATTCTCCAGCTCATCGCCAAAATTCATGGCTACTGCTATATTTTTGCCGTGTTCAACAGAAGTCTCCAAAAGTATTCTTCCATTAGTCTCGCCTGACAAACCAATAACAATTGATAAAGCCATTTTATTATCTGGGTTTATTTTAAATTCTTCACCAGCTTCAATTGTTACTTCTGTTACTTCAAAGACTACTTCTTCAAATGATTTTTTTGCAAAATCGAATAAAATATCAAATTTATTTTCCACTATTTCCACCTATCCTAAAATATCTGCTAATTTCTCTTTTAACATATCTGGCTTAAAAGGTTTCATTAAAAAATGATTAATACCTATGCCTCTAGCTTCGCTCATTAAGGCTTCATCGCCCATTGCAGAAAGCATAATTATTTTTACGTTCGGATTTTTAGCGAACAAATGTTTTGCTGTCTCTAAACCGTCCATAATAGGCATTGTTACGTCCAAAGTGATTACATCAGGTTGATGTTCATCATATTTGTCTAAACCCATTTGTCCATTAAGAGCATTATCCACAACGACATAATCTGTTCCTTCAAGAGCTTTGACTACTGTCTTAAATACAAAAGGTGAATCGTCAATCACCAAAACTTTTTTACTCATTGTTTATTATTCTCCAACTAATCATAATATTGTACATTAATTTCATATAAAGATAAAACCAAAAACTCTACTATCCTGCATTTACAGTATTTTCAGCGATTAATTCCTTATATTTGGCTTTATAGGTTACATATTCTACAGTATTTTCTTGCTGCAAGAACACATAAGACAAAATATTATACCCTTCCGGATTATAGACATCCAATTCAATAGCTCTCAACAAGGCCTTTTCAGCTTCTTCCAGTTCATTTCTTACAAGCCTAATCAATCCTAAAATTCTATACGCCAAAGCATCATGAGGTAAAGATACAAGAGCTCTATTACATATTTCAAGAGCTTTATCAATTTTACCTATTTTTGCGTATGCTCTAGCCCAAAATACATCGAATTCCAAAGGAATACCTTGATATTTAGAAATTCTCTTATATTGAGTAACTATAACCTGCCCCTGTTCTTTTGATTCGTAGCTACATAATTCATCCTTACACCGAACAATAGAAAACAGAACGTCTGTCCTGCCAAAACTTATATTATCTGCTTGTTGAAAGAGTTCCAATGCTTTTTCATATTCTTTTTGCTCGAAGGCCATAAGTCCCAAATTAAAATAACAATCCGCATCTTTTGCATTTTCTTGCAAAGCTTTTCCGTACATTTCGTGGGCTTCTTCATAGTCTTTTTGCATTTGAAAAGTTAAAGCTAAATTAAATAATGTACTGAAATCATTTGGCTTGGTTTCCAATATTTTTTCAAAACATTTTTTTGCATAGAAATAATTGCCTATTTGAAAATAAACCAACCCTAAATTATATTGAGAATTAAAATCATCCGGTTCTGATGATAAAACCTCTTCAAAACATTTTATTGCATTGTCATAATCTTTTAAGGCCGTAAAAGTAACACCTAAGTTGTATTTTGACTCTTTAGAGTCAGGATTATCTGCTAATGAAATTAAAAGCAATTCTTTTGCTTTTTCATAATCATTTTTTTGCAAAGCCGCTACAGCTTTTTCACATAACTCCTCATGACTAAGATTCACATTTTTAAAATACCAAAATAAAGCCCCTGCAATTAAAACCAGAAAGGTAATAAATGAATAAACTATAAAAAGAAAAGCTCCCATGCTATAGATCTTTATACCTTTCTTCAGGGCTTATAATTTTAGTTATTTTAATTCCGAAATGCTCATCCACGACTACAACTTGAGCCTTGGCAACTTCTAATCCGTTAGCAAAAACTTTTATATCAGCATTATCATGAGTATCAAGCTCGATAATAGAACCGCCGACCAAACCCAAAACTTGTTTTATAGGGATTTTAATTCTTCCCAGCTCAGCTTCTATATTTATTTTAATATCAGCAATATTACTAATATCTGCAAATCCCTCAAGTTCTTTAGGCTTGATTTTCTTGAAACCCTGAGCAATCATTGGTTCCTCTAAAACCTCTATATTTATCAATATTTGCTTAGCAATTGCAGCATTTGTTAAAAAAGTAACTGCAAACTGTTCTTCTTTACCCAAATTGAGCGAATGAATTATTGAAAAATCAAAAGCGATATTATTAAGTATCTCAGTATATTTATTAGACTCTTTGGCGATAATCTCTGCCCCTGAAGAAATAATCAAATCTTTAAAATAAAGAGATTTAAAAGTTATTTTCATATCATCCAAAAGGCTGTTAAATAAATTCAAAGCAGCATTAATTTCAAGTTCGCCAAGACTACCTTTATAAACATCTTTGGCATTACCGCCCATAAGCAAATCAGCTGAAATAGCCACAAATTCTTCAGGAATTAAAACAAGACCATGCCCTTTAATGCCTTCTACAACATAATTAAACTTATATAAAACATTATTCTCTTTTAAATCATCTGTACTACTAATTTGAGATACTGACATCACAGAAAAATCAATGAATTCAAAAATCGATTCATCAAATTTCTCAGAAAGTATTCTCTCTACTGAGCCAGTAAAATCCTGAAAAAATTTATTTATGCTATTTAATTCGCTGTTACTTATATTATCCATTTGAATCTTTCATTATATTAACAAATCTATGAAGCAGGAAAATATTAAATTTATCCCCGCCTACTTTCAACATTTTTTTTAATGCCTCTTCGTTAGAAACTAAAGCGTTATTAATCAGCCTATCATAATAATCAACAAGTCCTACTATATGGGCATAAGGTATATCTGAAGGGTCTTTAGAATTTAAATCATATTCAATACAATTATACTTCATTGAATACGTTTTTGTTACTTCTGCTATTTGTTTAGGCATATTCATTTCCAAAGTAAGCATATCATAACCAATCTCTGCTTGTTTTTTCTCAAACGACGGATCTAACAAATCATCTTGAGTAAGCTTTATTCTGCCTACTTGATAATAATAAGCTGCCTGTTTTAATTCTTCCATATTTTCATCAGACATTCCTATTTTCATTCCTAAATCATTGGAAAGCTTGGTAATTCTATGCGCTTGAGACTTATCAAAATCAAGAGTCATAGGCAATGCATTCGCAAGTATTGGCTCTAATGCTTTTTCAAAATTAGATAAAGACTCTTCAAGTGTGAGTTTATTCTTTTTTAAATTTTGATTTTCTATTTCAATCTCTTCCGGAGTTTTAATATGTTCACGAGCAGAAACTTCCTTGAAATATAAACTCAACAAAATCTCGGGAGTAACTTTATCCCCTTTCGAGAATAGTAGTTTTCCTCCAGCTGAAATTATATCTAAATCGAATTTTTCTTTACTCAAAAAATCCAGTGAACAAATTTTACTCATAGACCATTAAATAACCCTTCAAAGTAAATTTTAACATATCTTTTAAAAAAGAACTTCTATTTTACAATATTTCATATAATAAAACGGTTACATGAATTTAATTTACTTTTACCGTTTTCTTATGTAAATAATTTTATATAATATCTTAATGTTCGAAAGTTGTAAGAAGTTTTACATCTTCATTTCCTATGGCTGTTTTATTTTGCTTTTCTTCTTCTGACAAGAACACATCCAGTTGTTTTTCGAATTGGGCAACAGCATTGTCCAAAACCTTTTGTAAATCTTCTAAGGATTCATAAATCCTTGAAGTCTCTCCACTGGATTTTTTGGCCAATTCCTGAACTTCTTTTGCCACAATCGCAAACCCTGCACCTGCATCACCTGCATGAGCGGCTTCAATAGATGCATTTATTGACAATAAAGAAGTCTGAAAAGAAATCCCTTCAATTGCTTTAATAATAGGTTCAAATCTACCTAAAAGCTGTTTGGAATTGAATGATTCCACAATTAATTTTTGGAATTCTACTACAGCATTTTTTCTTGCTTCCAAATTTACTTCCAGCAATCTTGCTTGATAATGATGACAATTTTCAGATTTATTTAATCCATTAAATATTGCAACTGCCATATCTTTACAGTTTCCATATCCGCAAGATGAACAATTTTTATGATCTTCAGGAGTTGTTTTAAGCATTTTTTTATAAATTTCGTCCAGATCCCTTTTGGAAACATTAAGAACTAAATTATGATTAGATCTGTCATTATAGCTTCTGCCATAAAGACCCGGTCTCCAATATTTTTCAACTAGACCAACTATGTTTTCTTGTATTATTTCATCTTTTTCAACAGAATCAATTTCATTTGAAGAAATTAACTGCATATCTTGACTTGAAAGATACCTTTTTTGCATTAACTCTTTTCTTCTCTCTATCAAGCCTTCAAGATGATCGACGGACATGTCTTTGCATCCTGTCGCAGTTCCTCCGTTACAACCTTTTTCACAATTTAAACAGTCCACCACCAAAGGTGCTTTAGATCTCATAATATCTGTATGTAAATGATCCAAATAATGATAAATAGTATGAGGGCCTTCTATTTTACGCATTTTAGGACGTAAAGCGGGGTTCCACCTAACAGCCGTTTCTAATAGTCCACCCGGAGTGGAGAACAATACTGCTCTTTCTGCCGGAGCATTATCATAATCAACACGAGCAGATTTTTCTAGCGAAATATGATTTTGCTCAAAATATTCTTTTAGTTTTTGCATCGTTACATTGTAATCACCATAGCCTGTGGCTTCAAATTCTCTTTTTTTGGCCATACAAGGAGATATAACTGCAAATTTATGATCTCTGTACTGAGGGTAAAATTCTTTGACCATTTTGATTGTATGCAACATTGGGCTGTCCGCAGGTGCCAAATATTCTAACAATTCAGGCCTGTACAACTCTATATAATTAACAATTACAGGACAAGGCTGCGATATAACAGTTTTTGGATTATTTTTTTGTACATAATCCAAATAAGTTTTTATAGTTAATTCCGCTCCAAAGCTGACATCGAAATTGGCACTAATTCCTTGATTTTTGAACCATCCATTCAAATTTAAATATGTATCAGGAAAAACAGCCGCGATAGCAGGAGCAACAATTGTAACCATCGGTACATTTCTTCTCAAATCAGAAATAAAATCTTCTGTGTCATCCATAATGGTTCTAGCGCCCCAGGTACAAGCCGAAATACATTGACCGCAGCCTATACAAAGGTCATCATTTATCTTGACATAATCTCCACTACCATCATTACAGAATTTCGAAGGACAGACAGAAATACAAGCGTGACAATTTTGACACTTGTCTCTATCTACAGCAACAATTTTTGCTAAACTCATTTTAGACTCCATTATTATCTAATTTTAAAAAAAAGAACCCAGAGACAACATTATGACCAATAGTCTTATATTTTCCAAAAAAAATAGCTGAAATAGTTTTTTTAGTTGATTATTAAACAAAAAAATTTTTTGGGAAATAGTTAGTTAAATCGTTTAATAAGAGAGAAATAAGACCAATTTTTAATAAACTTAAACTGACAAATTTTGGCTTTTTTATATCCTAAAGTTCTATAGTCTTTCTTTTGGTTTAAAGAAGAATTTGTCGACTTCACTATTTATTGCAAAATTAAATCTCGCATCAGCACCTTGATATCTTTTTTCTCCTACAGGAATACCAACACTGCAAGAGGCTGATAAATAATCCGTCAAATAACAGTGTAAACCTGTGCCGACACTTTGCAAAAAGTTAAGAGGGTAATCATACATATGACCATGCTCTTTTACATAACCCCAATCATAAAACATCACAAACTTAACTTTATCTTCCAAATGCTCCAGTTTTCGAGGCAAAATTGCTTTTATATAAGGAACAGGTGTTCTTGCTTCAAAAGAACCCATCACCCCATAATCGCCCAATATAACACCAGGCTCATAACCTCTAACAGAAAACGGTCCGCCCAATTGCATTTGCTCTGCTGCAAACATCCTATTAGGAGAATACTGACCGTCAATTCTTGCTATAAGTAAAGATTTCTGCGGTAAACGATGAACACGAGTAAGATTTGCCTTAAATTTCACGAAGGAACTCGATGGGCCATTAGCGATACTTGGACTTGCACCTAAAAATGTTGCGCCAAAATCACTTCCCAAAGAACTTATCCAACGTCCATAATTATCATCATGCATTCCATGAAGACCCGTTCTAATCACACGCAAATTATAATTACTTGTTGTTTGATTTAATGAATTATATCTTGTCGTAGAAGAAAGAGCATCAAAAGCCAAGCTACCTACCAAAGTGGTTTTAGGCGTTCTATATAAAGGATGAGTTAAGGTCAATGCGTAATCTTTAGATTTACCAGTTATATTATCTTTTGCATATTCTTGACCAAGCTTGATACCGGAATATGAATAATCAAATGCTAACTTTGTTCCATGGGTTCCCAAAGGGATTTGATACCCTGCAAGCGCCCCCGTTGTGCCTTTTGCCAAAATAGTCCCACCATAGAGTCTATCACCATGCCCTGTTAAATTGTCATAACTAAGTATCAGATTAGCACGTTGTTCACCAATTAATCTTCGTCCATAGTTGTCCCAATTCATATCAAAGCCGACAGGGCAACGATCTTGTACATCAAGCATAATAACAGTTTTATCTGTATCTTTGTTCTTGGAAATACCTACTTGTCCTTTAACGTAATCGTGCTGATTCAAATCCCTTAATGCTAATTGAAGTTTATTCGAATTAAAAATCTCGCCTTCTTTTAGCTTATTTGAGCCCAGAACAACTCCTTTTAGATATTTTTCTTTTGTCCATTTATTTCCTTGCACAAGAACACTGTCTATTTTGCTTTCTGCTATAGCAATCCTAACTGTTCCATTTGCGACTTCTTGCTCAGGAATATAGGCATAAGAAGTTAAATAACCATTTGATTGATAAAAGCGACTGATTTTGACCGTCAAAGCTACAAGGTCATCCATAAAAATTTCTTTTCCGACAAGATTCTCAGAAAATTTTTCCAGAACTGCATTACTATAAAGAGTATTTCCTTCAAAATAAATATGATTTAATTGAAATTTAGGGTTGTAAATATAATCCCCCATATCCTTCTCTTCAGGTTTTTTTATGGCGTCTTTATTTACTTTTTTATCTTCCATTTCAGTTTGAATTAATTTTTTTTCTATGACCTGTTGAAATAAATCTTTTTGCATAGATTTATCCACAGCTCCGGCATCGTTTCCAGCAGCGGGACCAGCGGCTAAGGCAGCATTATTAATTAAGCATAAACCTATTACTAATATTAAAAATAAATTCTTTTTTATATTCACAGCTATCACTCTCGTCCATATAATCTATCTTTTCACTGAACAACCTTTAAAAAGTTTGCTCCATAACATTATAAGACATAAAAAAAACAGGGAAGGTTTTAATAGAGATTTCTCATTAATTTAATGTAACAAAAAGGCAATAAATTTTAATAGGCTGTTTTTATTATCGTATAGGGACGTTATTCATTTTAAAAATGTAACAACAAATGTAACGATAATGAATTAAAACTATGTTTTCATTCAAGTACTCGGCAATATATGTCGAACAATTATATTATGAAATATTGAACTTTAAGAAGTACAATATAATAAATAGTGGTTTAGGAACGAGGTAAGTGTTTAATGGTTAAAGTTAATAATAAAACAATTATAACAACAGGTTTATTGGCCATATTGTTATTCAATAATATTTCTGTAGCTTTCGCTTTAGTCGGAAATTCTACAATCAATTCAATGTCTGGCGTAGATTCAGTTACTCACAATGCAGCAACTCAAACTACAAATATCACTACAAACAACGCCGTAAACACTTCTACAATCAACTGGCAAACTTTAAATGTTGGCAAAACTGAAACTTTAGACGTCAACTTTACTCGTGGTTCTCAAACTTTATTAAATAACGTTGTCAGCGGAATGACTACTGTAGCAGGACAAATCCTTTCTACAGGCATCGGTGCTGACTCTTCTCGTATAATCATCTCAAATCCTAACGGTATTTTATTAGACAAAGGTTCTTATATCAACGCTAACGCTTTTATGCTTACAACTTTAGGAGTTGATGTTCAAAATTCACTTATTCAACTAAGCCAAAAAAATGGCTCTGTAGCAGCTCCAAATACTGGCATTGTTATCAAAGGTAAAATTGATACTAATGATTTAGCTGTTGTTTCAAGAGGAATCGTTCTTGATGGGGCAGATATTTTTGCTAACGGAAATGTTTCACTAGTTACAGCAGAAGGTGCTACGTTCCAAATTGATTCTCTTGGCAAAACAAATTTGACTAATACAATCGCAATGAGCGCTGCTGACAGAAGCAAAGTATCAGTAGTTCCATCAGCAGTAAAATACGCCGACAAAGTAGCAAGAGCAGATAATATCACTCTTAAATCAAATACAGCAATCAGATCTAAAGATGGCAAAATTTATTTGAGCGACCAAAGAATGAATACTGGTGGTATAAATATCGGCACATCAACATTAACAGCCAAAAATGGTATTAATATAGATTCTACTAATTATACAAAAATCGCCACTTTGAAAAGTGATGCAGATACATTGTTAACTATCAAAGCAGTTGCAAACCCTTACAAAAATACAGGATTGGTTTCTATCTCTGGAATCGATACAATCAAAGGTGTAAAAATTCAAAGTGACTTGAAAAATCAATCTGGCAATTACTTTACTGAAGGACAAAGCGCATCTTTAACTTCTGTAAAAGCAAAAGATGGCGGAATCAATATTGAAGGATTCAAAAAAGCAACTATTTCAACTTCTGATTCTACAGGAAATGTTGCGGTAAAAGGGGCTGCTGATATTTCTGTAACAGGCTTAACAAACGAAGCTCAAACAGATTTGACATCTACTAATTCAACAATTATTAAAAATTCTTTCTTAAGAGCTTTATTATCTGATACAAAGACATTAACAGTGAGCAACACTCAACTTGACCAAGTAAATTTAAACGCTGCTGTTCCTACTTCAACTTTCAACATCAGTACGCTTTCAGGTTATGCTGACAAAAACAATACTGTGGCATTAAATACTACAGGTACTTTCGCAAGTGCTTATGTTGCTGCCAAAGCAGGCAACTCTTTAAAGGTAGGGAACATTAACACTTCAGGAAATATCAGCTTGAATGCCACGGACATAAACCAAACTGCAGGTTCTACTTTAAATACTACAGTCGGAACAGTTGCAATGACTGCAACTAATGCTTTAACTCATTCAAATATTAATTCTAACGGAACTGTTACTTTAAAAGGAAAAGATATTACCGGCAACAACGGTAGTACTGTTAAATCAGCTATCGGAAATCTTTCACTTACTGCTACAAATAACTTGGATGTTACTGGAGCTGAATTGACTGCAACAAAAGGAACTACTACTCTTAGCGGTACTAACTCTTTAAAAGCAGGCAATGTAACTTCTTACGGAAATATCAGCTTGACCGGTAAAGATGTAAGTAATACTACAAAATCTTCTTTAACATCTACAAATGGCAGCATTACAGAAACTGCTTCTAACTACTTACAAGCTTTTAACTTGAAAGCTGCCCAAAATATTACTTTAAAAGGTAACAATTTATTGATTGTTACTAATGCCGCTACTCCTAAAACTGTAACTCTTACAAGCAATTACAAAAACAATATTCACCAAAATAATGTGACATCAACAAAAATAACATTATCTGGAAAGACAGGAACTCCTCCTTCAAATGCAACCCAAATCGAAGCTGATAGATTGGCAAAAGTTGAAGCTGACAGACCTGCTGCAGAAGCAGCTGAAGCCGCTAGACTTGCTAAAATTGAAGCTGACAGATTGGCAAAAATTGAAGCAGATATAATCGCTGAAGAAGCCAGATTGGCTAAAATAGCTGAAGATGCTAGGCTTGCCAAGATTGAAGCTGACAGAATCGCCGAAGAAGCCAGATTGGCTAAAATAGCTGAAGATGCTAGACTTGCCAAGATTGAAGCTGACAGAATCGCTGAAGAAGACAGATTGGCTAAAATAGCTGAAGATGCTAGACTTGCTAAAATTGAAGCTGACAGAATCGCCGAAGAAGACAGATTGGCTAAAATAGCTGAAGCTGACAGATTGGCAAAAATTGAAGCAGATAGAATCACTGAAGAAGCTAGATTAGCTGCTGAAAAAGCAGAAAAGGATAGACTTGCTGCTGACCAAGCTGCACAAACTGCACAAGTTGCATCAAACTCAAAAGCATCAAAAATTGATACAAAAATGGGTGATTCATCATTACCTTCTCAATTAGCACAAAATGTAAAAGGTCTTGCTGCTGATGAACAACCTGCTGCAAATACTCAAGAAGCAAGAGTTATCCACAAAACAGCTACAGGATTTAGCATCTCTAAAAAAATTACAAGATAATTTGTTAAAATATTATTTCAAAGCTAACATTTTATACGACCTGTTATTACTAACAGCTTCCGCAATAAGCTCATTTGAATTATTGCCGTTGACGTACAATCGCTCCAGATAATTTAAACGCTTGACCAGCCGATATTTATTTTCATCAAGTTGCGCTAATTTCGGATTGAGTTTTTTAAATTTTATCCACTGCAAAGCCTCGTTCGTCCAGGCCAAAGTTTCTTCTTCCATGGTTGTCTTGGGTAGCTGATGGGTTATTTCGTGCGCTATTATGCTAGCTATCGCCTCTGGGGGTTCATTTTGGTATTTCGAATCTATCAAAATATACATGTTCCCATCATTGTCAGAAGTCGCCAAAGCATGAGCACCCTCATATTGAGGGGACAACAAAAATAGACTATAAAACATTATTTTTACTGGGCGATGCGAAGAATTATCACCCATTAATGATTTCAAAACAGTATCAGAATGCACTTCTTCCAGTCGCATCAGCGCTCTTTCAATGCCAGAATCAGTAGAAATTTTGGAATAATTTTGTGCGTACGAAAGATTCGGAAAACTCAATACTCCAAGTAAAATAGTCACCGATAAGAATTTTTTCAATCCAAAATCCGGCATTTTATTTGGTGGCTTTTCCAAATAAATACTTGGTGGGCCTTTTTTTAGGCCTATAGGTATTGTTACTCTACAATCTTCATCACTAGGACATGAACAATTGCAAAACCTTGTCTGTGATTGACTAGGCATGAATTTTCCTCTCTGAGATATATTATATGTATATATAAAGTATATCTAGCGAGAATTATTGCTCTTTTAAGAATCTTTTCTTAAGAAGTGTTAACTATTTTCTATAAATATAAAAATTCGCATATAAGCAAGGTTTCAAGCCAATCCCATAATGGGAAATTCGCAAAACAAAAAGCACACTCGTTAAGAATGTGCTTTTTGTGGTGGAGGATAGGAGAGTCGAACTCCTGACCCCCTGCGTGCAAAGCAGGTGCTCTACCAGCTGAGCTAACCCCCCACGTTTGTTTGATATTCAATTTTCAAATTTCCTCAGCTGATAGAGCTTTTAATCTCTACTTCGAAAAGCCTTAGGCTTTTCTGGGGCAACTGAGCTAACCCCCCACGTTTGAAAAATGATTAATAATTATTTTTAATTTATCAAATTTTCTTATTCAGTTTTCAAAGTATTAAAATGGGCCATCCTGGACTCGAACCAGGGACCTCACCCTTATCAGGGGTGCGCTCTAGCCACCTGAGCTAATAGCCCCTATGGGACATTGTCCCCGTGCATATATTTGTATCATAGACACTTTTCGAAATCAAGCATTTTTTATGTCCTATTTTACCCGAAATCCAAACCCCAACAAAATTCCTCTAAAAAAAGGAGGGAAATATAGACAAAGTAGTAAATAATAGAATGACAGGGGAGAATATTGTGATTAAAAAAATTCTGATTACGCTGATTATTGCATTATCTATAATTCTGAAAGCTAATTGCGCGCCAATTCCTTCAGGATCTGTAAAATATCAAGAATATGATTCAGGCAGAACGTACCAAAATAAAATTTTGGTCTTAGCTCTGGATGATAATTTTAATACTTCTTATATCTCAAGTTATTCAGCAAGTTTGAATGTTGTCGCTAATGACATCATCAACCTTACAAACGAAAGTTCTGCTCTAAGAGCAATCCCTCTTGATGATTTGTATTACAAAATCAAACAAAACAGGCTAGAGCCTGAAATAAAAAAAGTTATTTATACAATGAAAGCCAAAGGCATAGTAGATTACAGGACTCTTGCAACTATATGCAATATTCTCGGCACAGACAAAGTTATATTGATTGCAGGCGATTTTAATACATTCAAATTTGTCATTCAACCTCATCCTATCAATGCTTTGGATTTAACTCCGCCACAAATTTTACAGCCGGCATACTCAATCAACACTTTGATATCACTGGTTGACCCATACAAACAATCTGTACTTTGGAAAAAGAATTTTACTAAAAAATTCACATCAACAATTCCTCAACCTGACTTTGAACATAATACCGTCACGATTAACGAAATCAACAGATTTTCTACAAATGTATCAAGAAAAGTTGTCGAAAATGTAAGCTTGGTTCTTATTCAACCGGAAGTAATCACAAGTGTGAAGTCAACTGTGGTTCGAACAAATAATATTCAACACAAGGAAGGTGCAATGACCACGGACGGTCACTCATTTTCCACAAATAATAAATTTGCAAAACCTATAAAAGAAAAATACTCTGATTGGGCTTTTGAACATTTATAGAAACTGTATCAAAAAGCTTCACTTTTTGTCTACGTTTCCATCGTCTAGTGTCAAAACGTCGAAAACTAATCGTTTCCGCCTTTTTTGACTGCTTTTCTTAATGAGAGCCAAGCTCGAATTAAAGAAAATGTTCCTATTCGGGCACTTTTGCAAGGTCGTCATCTCAAAAACCTCAAATTTAGAAAATTTGGATTTTTGAGATGCCTTCTAGTATACTAAAAAAGACCATATGAAATAGGAGTCTTGACTATGTGGGCTAATAAGTATTCTATAAAAGAAATTTTTGTAGGCAAAGGCGATTACGCAGCTGATTTGCTTGGGCAAATCAACGAATTTTGCGACCAAAATGATATCAAAACAGGAATGGTAAATGCCATAGGTGCAGTCGAAAACATCAAACTTGGTTATTACAAACAAGATGTCAAACAATACGTAACTTTGGATGAAAATCTATCTGACAAAGGCCCTTTTGAGATTGTTCACTGCACAGGCAATGTCTCTTTAAAAGAAGGTAAACCCTTCTGCCATCTTCATATAGTAGTTTCTGACAGAGAAGGTAAATGCTTCGGCGGACACCTCATGCCCGGTGTCAAAATTTTCGCTTTGGAGTTCATAATCCACTCATTTGAAGGAGCCGAACTTCATCGTGGAATCGATGAGGTCACAAAGCTTCCTCTGTGGGTAAAATAGCACCATGTGCCCGTAGCTCAGTTGCTTTGCGAGAAACTTCTTGCAAAAAATTATATAGAGTATTCTATACAACTGAAAAATCGTAAAATTGAAATTTTAATACCATGTGCCTGTAGCTCAGTTGGATAGAGTAACAGTTTCCGAAACTGTAGGTCACCAGTTCGATTCTGGTCGGGCACATTTTATTTTTGCAAATAAACAATACTATTATTTGTCATGTAAATTTTTGTAATATTTCATAGGAAGTGGTAAAAGTTTTTCTTACAATATTTTAAAGAGATAATACTAAACAATTAAAGAAGGGAAACGTTTTGAATATAACATCAACAATCAGACCTGCCAGAAAAAACTTTACAAGCTTAAATTTGGCTAATTACAAACAACAATATATTTCTAAAAAACACGAAGTCCACATAGACACATTTAACAAAGTGGCTCAAAAAATACAAATTAATATTCCGAATTCAAAATATACTGAATTAATAAAACAATTAAAGCAATTTTCTGTAGCCTTAGCTGTTGTTGCAGGCGGTGCGATGCTAGCTACAAGTTGCCAGCCAGCAAAAGAGACTGATATCATAAGTGAACTAACTTATAATAAAAAAATCTTATCCCCTGTACAAACCAAACTGCTTGAATGGACAAAAGATTATGGCCTTGCGGTTATAAAAGCTGATAATTTCAAATCAGAAAACACCCCTGCAAATCAGGGAATTATTGAATACGGTTATCATGATAAGTTTTGGAATACTGACAAAAGAGTTCGTTTAAACGAAAAACTTTCAACAAGTGATACTCTTGTCTTTGACGGCACAGTAAAAGATGCTAAGACAGGTTATATAGATTATGCCAGAGATAAAATCAGCGCTTATAAAAGCGGATTAAAGATTGAAAAACTTTTCATTCTGAATGTAAAGCCAAATACTCCTATAAAAGAATCTGAATGGATTTCAACAGGTTTTTTAAGATGCGTCAAAGATGATAAAAACCAAATATGGATGTACAAACAACATAGAGAAGGGGCGCCTGAAAATTATTTTGGAAGCTGCTTACCAAAAACTTCCAACAGCTTCATCCACTCAAACTCAAACTTCCCCTCACCTGATGTTACTGATATGAATCAATTGTATGAAATGGATTATATTACTGATTATACTAATGTAGTTATTGTTGTAAATGACAAAAAATAGATAAATAAAATTTTATTAATTAATTATTATAAAGCACCAAATTACAAGCAAATAAATCACAAAAAACAAGCCCCTCCTAAAAAATCTATAATCTTTACTGATTTATCAGGATAAGAAATTGGCTGTAAAGGTTCTAATAAATTACCCGAAGAATTTAAAAAGCTTGGACTTACCAAGAAAACATCTGTGTTAAATTTAGAAATGTTATCCGGCAAAACTGGTAATAAACTTGATATCTGGCCTCCAAATGAAGCTCCAACAAAAAATATAATTAAAAACCTTACAAAAGCAGGGGCATTAACAAATATCGAAACAAAAAGCGTAGCTTGGGATTACTACGCTCCTAATAAAATAAATTTAAATATATTTGAAAAAGCAACTAGACTTTTGACTACAGCATGCTATTTTATAGCCAATGAATCATCAAACAAAGACTTCAAAACTCAGTTAATTGCATAAAAACAAAAATTCTTCCACCTTTAATATCCTGAAGGACTAATTCTTCAGAATAGAGTTTTTTTTGAAAAAATTATTCTCAAGAATGGTGTAAATTATGCAAAAATAATCTACTATATTTGATGTAGGCACCGTAGCCACAAGATGATTATTATCGGGGTAGCGGACAAGTTTTTCGCACAAAGATCTTGCATCCTATGGGCTTATGTTTTGATTGTAGGATACTAACAACTTAGAATCGTCGATAAATACAGACTAACTATTTTCAGATAGTTAGTCTGTATTTGTATATTCACTAAAAAATTAATTTTTGTTAATATAATAGCAAAATAAAAAATTCACGATTTATATAACAATCAAAGACTTATAGGAAAATTATAAAAAATGATAGTAAATTCTAATTATAATAACAAAATAAATCGAATTGGACACTTGAAAACATCCAACACAGCTGCAAAACAACAAATTCAGCAAAATAAAAATTATTCCCCAAGTTTTACAGGATTAGGAGCTGGACTGGGCGGTTTTGCAAGCTATTTGGCAGCGGATATCCTTGGTATCATAGTGGGTGTTGGTGCTACAGATACATTTTTTAGAAATAAAAATCTTAAATGTGCCAAAGAATTCGGGCTAAAAGTTATCCAAAAAAACCATTCTGAAGAATTAAAAAATATTGAAAAGTTTACAAGGGAAGTGATTTTAGACCTCAGATCTTTCAAAGACAATAAATCTACTAAAAAATTGGCAGAAAAAGTTAAAAAATCCTATGAAAAAAGTTTTGATACAGAATTGTTTATAGATAAAAAAATAGAACCTAAAAAACGGGATGCTAATACTCTCGTAATAAATATCAGCACTCTTAAAAAAACTCTAGACGACTTATTTGTAGGAATGAATGATCAAGATCGTTACACATCAATCGCAAGCCCTTACTTAAATACTTTGCAAAAAGTACAAAATCAGATTTTAAACTAAATTTTATTTACTTAAAATCTCAGCGCCTGTAGTATCAAGTTCAAAAGTACTAATATCTGCTTTGACGCTGTATCTTGCCCATGTTGTCTTAATAACTTCTTTGATTTTATCAAGATTATTTCCTGATGAAATCACCAAAATACTTGGCCCAGCGCCCGACAGGGCAACTCCGAGAACATTTTCAAAAGACTTAAGTTCTTCCATAACATCTTCAAGCCCAGGGACGAATCTAATCCGATAAGGCTGATGAAGCTTGTCTTGCATAGCAAGTTTCATCAGCTCTGAATCTTGTGTGTGAATGGCATGAACAAGCATCGCTGCACGTCTTATATTAAAAACAGCATCTTCACGAGAAATTTCATCTGGTAAAACAGAACGCGAAATACTTGTAGAAAGTTCAAAATCAGGCACGCAAAGAGTCAATTTCCAATTTTCGGGCCAATCAAGCTTACAATATTTTATACTTCCATCTTCTTCCAAAGAAGAAATACAAAAACCTCCTAAAAAAGCAGGTGTAATATTATCAGGGTGTCCTTCAACTTCATTTGCTATAGATAATAATGCATCTAAATCAGCAGGTCGCCCCAAAAGTTCATTTGCGGCAATCAAAGCCCCTACAATTACTGAAGCACTGCTTCCTAATCCTTTTGCGATAGGAATACTTGTATCAATTGTGACTTTGATAGCTGATGGAGCTTGCCCTACGCAAGCATACAACTGCTCAATTGCACCATAAATAATGTTTGTACCATCCGCAGGAAGATGAAGCTCTTGAACCTCATCATTCTTGGAAATAAGCTCTATTTCTACCCCGCCGAGTACAGTTTCTTCTATCGTAATAATATTGTACAAAGGAATAGCCATACCAAAACTGTCGAACCCTGGTCCGATGTTAGCCGTTGTTGCTGGCACTTTTACTGAAATTTTCATATATTATTATTCTTCTATTTTTTCACTTGTATCGGTTGTGCTGGCTTCACCTGTTTTGGTATCACCTGCGCTGGTTTAGCGACCACTGGTGCTGGTTTTACTTGTTTTGGTATCACCTGCGTTGGTTTAGCGACCACTGGTGCTGGTTTTACCTGTTTTGGTATCACCTGCGCTGGTTTAGCGACCGCCGGTGCTGGTATTTCTTCTATTGGCTCCACTATCGAAGTTACCAAAGGTTGTTTGAAATACTTATTCGCAACTTCAATTATATCATCAGCAGAAATTGACTCAATAAGTTTTTCATAATTATCGCTAAAATTATAATCTTTGTTAAGAATTTCATAGCGACCTCTTTGAGTAGCTCTTTGAGAATTAGTTTCTTGAATCAAAGCCAAATAGCCTATCAAGCGTTGTTTGGCTAGGCAAAGCTCTTCCTCTGAGAGCTTTTTGGTCAAAAGAGCATTTATTTCATTTTGGAATTCTTTTTGCACAAGTTCTGTATTTTTAGGGTTTGTACCTATGTAAAGCAAAAAATAACTATTGTTAAGCAATGTCGGATAAGTACACCCAACTTCATATGCCAGACCTTTTTTCTCACGAAGATCGATAAACAAACGAGAAGACATGCCACCGCTCAAAACAGAATTGATAACTTTAAGCGTCACAAAATCCTTCTCATTACCAAGACTCGGCACCCTTTGACCTACCACGACCCAAGTTGTCTGAGTTTTTTTCTGCACAACAACTTTTTCAGGTTTATCTAAAGGTTTAAAAGCAGTTTCAAAACTTTTTTGGTCAACTACTTTGCCTGTTTTTTTAACAAAATCATTAAATTTGGCCTGCACATCACAATTTTCAATATTCCCCGAAACAGAAATTATCATATTTTCAGGAATAAAATAATTATTATAATAATTAACAACATCAGCCCTTGTAATAGTCGGAACTACTTTTCTGAGCTGTTCAAGCGAAACACCGTAAGGTGTATTCGGATAAACTTTTGTCTTAAAATTTTCCATTGCAACCGCTTGAGGATTATCTTGCTGAATTTTTATTTCATCCAAAATATCGCCTTTCGCCTTTTTAATTTCAGTTTCAGGAAAAGTCGCATTATTCAAAACATCTTTCAAAATCCCATAAGCTTTTTCAAAATCAGCTTTTGTAGATTTTAAACTTATATGAAAATAATCAGGATTGGAGTCTGGCACAAGTATAATCCCACTATTTTCGATTTGAGCGGAAAGTTCTTGGGCAGAAAAATTCTTAGTGCCACGGGTTAAAGACTTCGCAAGCACATCACAAAGTCCGACTTTTTTTGCCAAAAAGTCCCCACCTTTTATGAAAATTTCAACTGCAACAATATCTGCGGTTTTATTTTTTTCAATAATCAATTTAGATTTTTCTTTTGTCGTTACTTCAAATACATCAGGCGTATTTGGCTTGTAATTATAAACAAGCTCCTGCGCGAGCGAGGCTATATGGCAAGATTCTTTTTCAGGCACTTCCATCCCAACTTTTGCTTTTTCAGGAACAAGCAAAGATACAGCCATTTTATTTGGATCCAAATATTCCTTTGCTACTCGCAAAATATCTTGTTCGGTTATTTTTTTGACATTTTCAATATAGCAGGTGTAATACTTCAAATCACCGCCTAATGCCATATCATAGCCGATTGAATTTGCTATACTTTCAACAGATTCATTGCCATAAATATGCGCACGTTCCAAAATATTTTTAGCTTTTTGAACCTCTCCGCAACTAACACCTTTTTCTCTTATAAGATTAATTTGCTTAACAACTTCATTCTCAGCAGCTGAATAATTCTCAGAATTCAACCCTAAACTAATATAAAAAATACTGTCATCTCTAAGTGAATAATGTCCTGCATCCACGTATGTAACAAGGTTTTTATCTTCCTTTAATGCTTTATAAAGATATGATGTAGCACCTTGACCCAAAATTACGGACAAAACATCCAAAGCATAAGAATCCTGAGTGTTGGTGAATTCACAACCCTTAAAAGCCATCTCTAAGTAAGCCGTGTTATAGTTCCCTTTAACAATTTTTGTCTCCCTTTTTTTCAAAGGAAGTTCTTTAGGATATACATTCTGGCAAGTTTGCCTTTTTGGCTGATTAAAACTTGCTCTTACCAAGTTCAAAGCCTCTCTCTTATCGATATTTCCGACAATAACCGTCACCATATTTGATGGAGTGTACCATTTATCATAAAAATCAAAAATCTCTTTTCTGGAAATATTTTTGATTATATCTTCTGTTCCTATAACGTCGCGTTTATACGGATGCTTCTTGAATAAAATCGTATTCATATTTTCAAAAACAATATTATTAGGGCTGTCTTTTGAGCGTGCAATTTCTTCCAACACAACCATTCTTTCCCTATCTAGCTCATTTTGAGGAATAGCAGGATTTAATAGCATATCAGCCTGCAAATCCAATGCTAAAGGTAAATCTTCTTTTTTTATAGTTATATAAAAATGAGTAAAATCTTTACTTGTAGCTGCGTTATAGACTGCACCTTTACCGTCAAGAATTTTTTCAAACTCGCCTTGCATATACTTTTTAGAGCCCTTAAAAAATAAATGCTCTAAGAAGTGCGCTGCGCCTGAATTTTTGTCATTTTCATTTATTGAACCTGTTTTTACCCAGGTATCAACACATACGAGCTTGCTCTGCGGAACTCTTTGGAGCACAACTGTTTGACCATTATCAAGCTGAAAAACTTCTGGCTCACTTGCAACTGCCACTTGTGAAAAAATCAAAAGGCAGACCAACACGGCAAAAGATTTTTTTATCATATTTTAGACCTCAAAACGTTTGTAGATTTCTTTTATATTACTAAGATAATACTTCTCATTAAAACAAGATTCAATTTCTTGCTCATTCAACTTTTTTATCACATCAGAATCGGACAATAAATTACCCTTGAAATCACCATTTGGACTATTCCAAGCTTTATGTGCGTTTTTTTGTACAAGCCTGTAAGCCTCTTCTCGCAAAACTCCTTTTTCAACAAGCGCCAACATCACTCTTTGCGAATAAATCACACCGCCATAAAGTTTTGTATTCTCAAGCATATTTTTTTCATACACCACAAGGTTTTCAACAGTATCTTTGAATCTTGTCAGCATATAATCAATCAAAATAGTACTATCAGGAAAAATTATTCTCTCAGCCGAGCTATGGCTTATGTCTCTTTCGTGCCAAAGTACGATATTCTCAAGTCCTACAAAAGAATTCGCCCTTACGACTCTCGCCAGTCCTGACAAATTTTCGGCACTGATAGGATTTTTTTTGTGCGGCATAGCAGACGAACCTTTTTGCCCTTTGGCAAAGCCTTCTTCGACCTCCAAAACTTCTGTTCTTTGCAAATGCCTAATCTCAACCGCACATTGTTCTATGCAAGATGCAATCAAAGAAAGGGTTTGCAGATAATTTGCATGATAATCTCTAGCAATCACTTGCGTCGAAATTTTTGCCGGAGTAAGTCCAAGATTTTCACAAGTAAGCTTTTCAATTTCAGGTGAAATATTGCTGTAAGTTCCTACAGGCCCTGAAATTTGCCCGACTGAAATCTCTTTTGCTACAAGACGAAAACGCTTTAAATTTCTTTCAAAAATATCCAGCCAATTGCAAAGCTTGACCCCAAAAGTCATCGGCTCGGCATGAATTCCGTGCGAACGCCCAATACAAACCGTATTTTTATGCTCAATTGCACGTTTTTTAATGACTTCAATCAGATTTACCAAATCTTTTTCGATGATTTCATTCGCCGATTTAATTTGGAGCGCCAAAGCCGTATCGATAACGTCAGAGCTTGTAAGACCCATATGTACATACCTTGAAGAATCGCCGATATTTTCATTTACACAGGTCAAAAAAGCAATCACATCATGTCTGACTTCTAGCTCGATTTCATTTATTCTATCAAGCGAAAAATCAGCCTTTAACTCAATCTGCGCCAAAGCCTCCGTTGGGATTTGCCCTAACTTATGATAAGCACGACAAACTGCAAGCTCAACATCCAAATATGTCTGGAATTTGTAATCCAAAGACCAAATTCGGCCCATTTCTTCTCTTGTATAACGATCTATCATAAATTATCCTTTATTTAACAAGTTAAGTCCGTTAAAAATCGCCTTCACGTTTGCTTTTGCAGTACTATTATCGATAGCTCTTGCCACGATAAACTTATCGCCCTCTGTTCCGAAGTGAATAATACTCATCGCATCAGCTTTTACGCCTTTTTCTTCATTAAGTGAAACTTGCTCATAATGAAGGAGATTGAGCGGAAAACCAGCTTTATCAAGAGCATCAAGACATGCGTCTAAAGTCCCTTCACCACTTCCAATCATATCGAATGACTTATCTTTGCAGCTAAATTCCAGATTGAATTTATGCTCACCGATTTGCTTAAAATCAATAAATTTGAAATCGCCTTTAACAGTAAAAATTTCGTCAATATAAAGCTCTAAAAGCTTTTCAGGAGAAAGTTCTCCAATTTGCTCCGCCACAGACTTGGCTACCGGAGCAAGGCGAACAGCCTCTTGCATTGTTATTTTATAAGGTGTTGCATTCAAAATTTCATAAATAGCCGTTTTGCCCGATTGGCTTGTAAATCCTAGTTTTTCAGCTTCATTTCGACCAATTAAAGAAGGATTAAAAGCACGATATGCACCTTTTTCGAGGTGTTTTGTCTTGACTGCGCCATCTTGATGAATCCCACTTCTGTGCGCAAGAGCGTCTGCCCCAATTACAGGAGCTTTCTCCCCAATTGGAACCTGCGACATCTCTGAAACTCTCAAAGCTGTCCCATAAATTTTTGACATATTCAAAGGCACATCAACATCAGAATTATAAAGCGCCACCGCAACTTCATACATATTAGTATTCCCTGCGCGTTCGCCCAAACCATTCAAGCTACACTCAAGCTGATCTGCTCCGGCAAAATAGCTCTCAACAGTTGTAGCAGAAGCCATTCCAAGGTCATTATGGCAATGAACGGCAATAATCACATCTTCGGGCAAAGCATTTCTCATTTTTTCAACCATTTTTATAAATTCCATAGGGCGAAAACGCTCTACAGTATTAGGCAAATTGATAATTTTAGCACCTGCTTGTGCAACCTCTTTGACAGCATCAATTACTTCATCAAGATTTTCTCGACAATCGCCGAAATGCTCTGGCGTAAACTGCACTTCGCCATGTTCAGGCAAAACTGATTTGGCATAAGAAACAGCCTCAATTGCAATTTTTTTCACTTCAGAAAGCGGCTTTTTCAAAACATGTTCAAGCCCAATCGGATTCATCGCTATAAAAGTGTGAATTCTTGGCTTTGGAGCATTTTTTATCGCCTGCGCAACTTTATCAATATCATGCTTCACAGCACGTGCTAACCCTGCTATAACAACATTCTCTGGGGCTAAATTCGCCAAATAGGCACAAGCTTCAAAATCCATATCGCTTGCCCCTGAAAAACCAACCTCAATACCTTGCACTCCAAGCTTAATCAGTCGTTTAAAAATGATTTCTTTTTCTTGGGTATTCCATGGCTTTTTCAAAGCCTGATTTCCATCCCTCAATGTAACATCATAAAAAAACGGCTTTCTCGGATTCATAAGGCACCTTTAAGTTGACTATTAACACAACAATTTTACTATAAATAAAGACTTCTTTCAAAATATAACGATTTTTAGTATTCTATATATATGGAAATGCGTATTTTCGAATTTTTAGAAAAATATCAAATCTTGAACACTCATGAAAGCTTTATTGTCGGCTTTTCAGGTGGTCAAGATTCACTTTGCCTGATTGATATTTTGGACAAAATTTCAAAACAAAATAACTTCAAAATCATCGCCGCTCACCTAAATCATAATTGGCGAGGGGAAAGCTCTAAAAAAGAACAGTGTTCTTGTTTAGACTTTTGCGAAGCAAGAGGCATTGAATTTTATACCAAAACGCTTGGTACATCTATCAAAGCTACTGAGGAAAATGCCCGAATTGAAAGATATAAATTTTTCGAAGAAATAATCCGAAAGACCTCTTCCAAAGGCGTTTTTACCGCTCACACAAAGACAGATAATACCGAAACAATTTTGTATAGAATTATTAAAGGAACTGGCGTTTATGGACTTTGCGCCATTCCCGAAGTTCGAGAAGAAGTCGGCTATAAAATATTTCGTCCAATGCTCGAAATTACAAGGGAGGAAACGCAACAATATTGCCAAGATAACTCCCTAACGCCAAGTACGGATGAGAGTAATTTCGATGATAAATATGCAAGAAATAATATTAGACTGAATATCCTTCCGAAACTCAAGGAAATCAACCCGAATCTTGATAATGCGATTGGGAATTTGTCCAAAATTGCAAAAGATTATGAACAAATTCTTTCCTCAATTTTACCCTCAGCGCTTGAACCGAAGACTTTTAAAACAGTTGATTCTGCTACCCAAAAAGTTCTAATTCACAGGTTTTTAATGCAAAATGAAATCGACTACAGTCACAAAAAGATTGACGAAATCGTAGGTTTTATTAACAAAAATATCTCCAAGCCCTGCGGAAATACTCTTTCTTTGACAACTGGCCAATGGCTTTTTGCTTCAAAAGAAAAAATTGAAATTATAAATAACATAAAAGCTCAAAAAACCGATGCTGTTATAGAGGTAAAACTTAATCAAGACAACTATTTTGCCAGTTTGAATAAAACTTTAACAATAAAAGAATTTGAGAGGGAACTCCCTGCAAAATTTCCAAAAGAAACTGATTTTAAAACTTTTGTAAACATACCCGATAACCTTTTCCCACTTGAACTTAGGACAAGATGTGAAGGTGATATTGTGCAACCTTTCGGACTAAGTGGTACAATGAAACTAAAGAAATTTTTGATAAATAAAGGTATCGCCGAACACAAAAGGGATGAAATCTTACTTCTGACCCACAAAAATGAAGTTCTATGGGCAATCGGAGTAGGCTTGAGCGAAAAATTAAGGGCAGATAAAAAACCAACATATATAATAGAATTGAGGTAAAAAATGGAAGTCTTAAATTTGGATAGAAAAGAAATCGATTTGGTGCAACTATTTTCTGAAGACCAAATTCAACACAAAGTAAAAGAGCTCGCAGAGCAGATAAATAAAGATTTTGACCCGAATGAAACACTGCATTTGATATGTGTTTTGAAAGGCTCCAGTTTTTTTGCAATTGACCTTTCACGCCATCTTACAGTTCCTGTACAAATGGAGTTCGTAAGGCTTTCAAGCTATGGTAATGGCCAAGAGTCTTCCGGTACAGTCAAATCAGTCGATTTAACACTGCCAAGCCTTTCAGACAAAAATGTTTTAATAGTCGAAGATATAATCGACACAGGTAATACAGCCCAATTTATGCTGAACTATCTTAAAGGTCAACATAATGCCAAAAAAGTCGAATTTGTGGCACTTTTGGACAAAACCTGCAAACGTGAAGTTGATGTAAAAATAAGCTATGTCGGTTTTAATATTGATGACAAATTCGTTGTCGGCTACGGTCTTGATTACCTCGGATACTATCGAAATCTCAAATATATCGGGTATTTCCCTCAATGAATTTAGCTTGTTTCCTTGTTCCAACAGGAATTGGCGCATCAATTGGAGGTTTTGCAGGCGATGCGTCTTGTTTTGCGAGAGAATTGGCACAAAATACTCAACTAATCGTAAACCCAAATGTCGTGAACGCAGCTGTTTTCAGTGGAATTACTCCAAACATGCTTTATACCGAAGGATTTGCGATAGACGAATTTTTTGAAGAAAAAATCGCCCTCCGCCCCTCTAAAAACAACAAAATTGGAATTATTTTTGATAGTGCTATTCCTCAAAATGTTTTGAATATCCATATTAATACCTTGAATGCTGTTAAAGTGGTTTATGGCGTTGATATTTTGGGCTATGAGCTGACAAAAGAGGCCGTCGGGATTGAGTTTTGTATAGAAGAAAGCGGAATTTCTTCAGGCAAAGTAAATAATCCGCAAACCCTTATTGCAGCTGGTCAAAGCCTCAAAAATCAAGGTGCAACAGCAATTGCTGTTATTTGTCTTTTTGATGAACCTAAAGAAGATGGTTATGCATCAGGAAATGGCGTTGATGTAGTCGGTGGCGTAGAAGCAATAATATCGCATATTTTAACCAAAGAGCTTAATCTTCCCATTGCCCATGCCCCTGCATTTAAAGATATAACGATCCCTACTGAAATCGTTGACCCACGTGCAGCAGCGGAATATATCACGCCAACATTTTTGCCCTGCATACTTTTAGGACTGCAAAATGCCCCTCAACTTATCAAAATGGAAGACGTACAACAAGGCGACATAAACGTAAAAGACTTGAAAGCACTAATCATGCCCCACAATTCGCTTGGCTGTGTGCCTGTCTTGGAAGCAAAAAAACACAATATACCAATCATTGCAGTAAAAGAAAATCATACTGTGCTCGATGTTACAGCTCAAAAACTCGGCATTGAAGTCATTGAAGTTGAGACTTATGCTGAAGCTAAAAGGGTTTTAGAGAAAATATTGTAAATATAATTAGAATATTTTATAATATATAAATAGTTTAAATTTATTGGTAATAAAAATGAAAAATAAAATTCATACAATATGTTTTGGAATTATGATTGTTTTTTTCTTGTTCTCTGGTATTTTAATATCAAAAGAACTAACAAAAGCATCCCAATCTAAATATAATAACAACATTAGACTTGCCACTACTAGCGAAAATCTATCAAAAGCAGATTTAGCTTGGCATGCACAAAATACATATGGTTGGGATTGTTCCGAAGTTGTCCAAGTGAACAATAAATATATTAAAACGAATGGAAAAGAATTAAAAAATGATTCAATCAAAAATGAACTAAAAGGTTATTACTACGTAATAACTTGTTCTAGTAAGAAACAATATAGAGCTTATCCAAGAAAAAATTATTACCCAGTGATTAGCAACATTAATGGCGGATTTAGCGGTTATTAAAAACAATCTTTTGTCTACGGGGCAAAGTTGACAAGATGCTGAAATGAATTCAGCATGACGTTTTAAACAGATTGCTTAAGGCGTAGCCCTAGCAATGACAATTTTTAAATTCCTGAATAAACAGGGATATCGCAGAAGGTACTGATTTTTCTGAAATCTTGGTCTTCGATGCCATGCGCAGTTTGCCAAGCAATATATGCTCCCACAACGGCTTTTAGGCTTGATAACGGCATCATGTTAGTTTGGATTCCTGTAATTCCAAGTTTTTCTTTGAGCATGTCCTGCAAATATTTGCATGCCATTGGTGTATTTTCCTGAAGAGGCGTAGCCAAGCCCATAGCCTGTTTGGAATAATGATAATTGTAGCGAATAACGCTATAGCCTTCTTCTTGCAAACCAGTGCAAAGCTCTGAGCCACGTGTGCTTTGACGTTTTGACCATTGTTGGTCGGATTTATAGTCGGTACCTACGGAAAAACTCTGGTAATGCTTGGATTCCTGACGCCATTTCCCTATCAAAAACATTTGATTTACAGGAATATCAGCCGCAATAACAGCACCATTTTTTCCGCAAAAATTGTCTAAAAAGAATTTTACATCCCCAAGACGATAAGTTTTGTCTAACCTAAGTAGATTCAAATCATTATCCAAAACCGCAATGCCTGTTTCTTCGGTAGCTGCGTGGGTAATTGATAAGCCTACATAATAAAATTTTTTATTCGAGTTGCCCATATATATATTATAAGACAAAATATAGACGATATACAAGTTCGACCAATTCTTATATGGATTTGAATACTCTACGAGAGTTTTCAAAAGCCAAAACACTCGCCTAAAATCATCTTTTTTATTTCACTCTTAACCCCATTATGCAATAATACCGGGGCTTTTATCAATCTACATAAAAGTCTGTCTGAAATATTTACAAAAACATATTGCAATAAAAAATTGTTATAGTATATTATAATTAACTAAAGCGCTCGGAGGAGTGCCGGAGCCCGGTTTATCGGAACAGTCTTGAAAACTGTCGTACATGCGAGTGTACCGTGGGTTCGAATCCCACCTCCTCCTTTTCTGCTAGAGTGAAAAATATAGGACTAGCCATTTAACATTTATGCTCTTTGAGGGGGTTATTAAAAAGTTTAGGCGCAGTCCTTTTTTTTGTGAAGTTTCAGAGGATTCACTTATGATTAATAATTCTTCGCTGGAAAAATATATTTCTTATACAGAAACATTGAAAAAACGTCTTGATGTTTATTTTAATGACCAAAAAGAATTTATAAAATGCAAAGCCGGTTGTGATTTTTGTTGCAAAAACTCTTATTATCCAATGTCGCAACTTGAATATGAATATATAAAAATTGGCTTAAATGAAAATTTCACCGCAGAAGAAAGAGAAGAAATTAATCAAGCCGTGATAAATATCTTCAAAAAAAGAAGGCTTTTTCTAGAATCGGGTTCAAATATTTTAGACTTCTCTTATGAATGCCCCCTGCTCGAAAACGGAGCTTGTAGAATTTATGAATATAGGGCGTTATTATGCAGATCACATGGGTTGATTTACAACGATATAGACAAACCAAGCAAACAAAATCTTCCTCACTGCATGACTTTGGGCTTAAACTACGCAGATGTTTTTGACAAAGAAACAAATGAATTTTCACAAGAAAAAGCCATTGCTTTGGGAATAAAAGCTAAACCTAAATCATACGAACTTTCATATAGCGCTTTAATGCAGGACACAGATGACCTTGAATTTGGCGAAATAAGAATGTTTTTTGAGTGGATATTGATGGATATAGAGGGTTTTCAGAAAGTAATTTTATAAAACCTTTCTTATATGCAAAAAAATTGCTACATTATTGTAGTTTTTTCATTCTTGTAATAAACTATGGAAATAGGGATACATAAAAGAGGAGACTCTAATGAGTGAAAGAAAATTAGTCGGAACTAAAGAAATGTTCCAAAATGCTATTAATGGCAAATATGCTATTGGCGCTTACAACGTAAACAATATGGAAATTTTACAAGCTATCGCTGAAGCTGCTGAAGAAACAAAATCACCAATCATTCTTCAAGTATCTGCTGGTGCTAGAAAATATGCTAACCAAACATATTTAATCAAATTGGTTGAAGCTGCTTTAGAATCAACTACGATTCCAATCGCTTTGCATTTGGATCACGGTGAAGATTTCGAAATTTGCAAATCTTGTATCGATGGTGGTTTCTCATCAGTTATGATTGATGGTTCTAGATTCCCACTTGAAGAAAATATTGCATTAACTAAGCAAGTTGTTGACTATGCTCACGCTCGCGGAGTTTCTGTTGAAGGTGAACTTGGTAAATTAGCCGGTGTTGAAGATGCTGTAAACGTATCTGCTGCTGATGCTACATATACAGACCCAGCTGAAGCTGCTCGTTTCGTTAAAGAATCTGGTTGTGATTCATTGGCAATCGCTATTGGAACAAGCCACGGTGCTTTCAAATTCACAGGCGAAGCTCAATTAGACTTTGCAAGACTTGAAGAAATCAGAAAAGCTGTAAATGAAGCAGTAGGATATAATTTCCCACTAGTTCTTCACGGCGCTTCTTCAGTTCCTGAAGCTTTAGTTAACGAATGCAACAAGTTCGGCGGAAAACTTCCAAATGCTAAAGGCGTTCCGGAAGAAATGTTGGCTTTCGCAGCTAAAAACGGTGTAGCTAAAATCAATATCGATACAGATTTGAGATTGGCTATGACAGCTACAATAAGAAAATTATTTGCTGAAAAACCAGAAGCATTTGACCCACGTGGTTATATGGGACCAGGTAGAGCTGCTGTTAAAGAACTTGTTAAACACAAAATGACAGTTCTTGGTACTGCAGGAAACGCTTAGTTTTATATTTATAAATCTAAAAAAAGAGTGAGCCTTACGGCTTGCTCTTTTTTTATGCCTTTTAATGTCGCATCCATTCAAGCTCCTGCGGAACACCAGCCCAGCATCAAAGTTCTCCTTTTATTTCTGGAGTTCACCTTCAAAAAGTTTCTGCTCCTGTAGAGTTTGCTTTGCAACCTCTTCCAATTAGGTACTACATCCGTAATCGCTACGCTCAAAGGCTGAAGCAACGTCGCCCTCGTCCAGTTTCACAAAAAGTCTAAGCTCATCGCTTTGCCTTTTTATTTCACATCCGAAAAGTTTGTACTAAAGTTGTAAGAAATTCGTACCTTTTTAGAATATTCAAAAAGGGTACATGCGTTTATTATAAATGAGTGGTTAGATTATTGAATTAGTTTTTAGTTAACAGTCAAATGTAAATGAAGTGCCGATGTGCAGAAGTACGATTCAGTTTTGAATTTAGTACAAATGAACAGAAGTACAGAATTTCAAAAGTACAAGTCAAATGTAATGAAGTTCCAATATGAAGAAGTACGATTCAATTATGAATTTAGTGCGGAATAATAGAAGTACAGAAATTGCAAAAGTACGAGTCAAATGTAAACAAAATTTGTTAACGCCGGTGAAATGGTAAGTCTGTTGTTATGCGCCTTCACCTGAAAAAACTCAATATCTACTATCAATGTTAGTTTCAACACGGAAGTAAAAGTTAGGATAGGAGATTTTTAGTTATGGCTATTGTAGTAAACACGAATTTAAGCTCAGTAATGGTACAACGTAACATTTACAGTGCAACAACCTCTTTAAAACAAAGTATGCAAAGATTATCAAGCGGTATGAAAATCAATTCTGCCGGTGATGATGCAGCAGGCTTAGGTATTTCAGAAAAATTAAAAGCACACATCTCATCATCAGATGTAGCAAAATTGAACTGCCAAACAGGCGTCAATATGCTTCAAACTGCAGAAGGTGATTTACAAGTAATACAAGACAACTTACAACGTATGAGAGACTTAGCAGTCCAAGCGGCTAACGGAGTCTATTCATCTTCAGAACGTAAAATGTTGAATGCTGAATATACAAACCGTATGTCAGAAGTAGACAGAATCGCAAAAAGTTCTAGGTTCTCTGACTTGAACATGTTAGATGGCACAATGGGAAGTATGCTATTACAAATCGGTACTGATAACTCAGCAAACAGCCGTGTCGATATTAGTAGTGCATTCCAAAAAATATCAACAACTGCTATAGGTATAACAACAACAGCAGCAACAGGTATGCTAAGTACGAGTATCAGTACATCAACAAAAGCTCAAATAGCAATCAACTCTCTAGATAAAGCTATTAATGATATTTCTGACAAAAGATCTTTTTATGGTGCAACTATCAATCGTTTAGATGCAAGTATTTCAAGAATCGATGTAAGAAAAGAAAACTTAACAGCTGCCAACTCAGTAATAAGAGATACTGATGTTGCTTCAGAAACAGCTAGATTAACAAGAGCGCAAATCTTACAACAAACAGCTGGACAGCTTTTGAAACAAGCAAACCAGAGCAGTTCTATAGCACTTAGTCTTTTAGGATAAGCTAGCTTATAGCAACTGGTGACCCTTCTCCAAATATAAAATAACTCTCTTACATATTTTATATATCAGGGTGCAAACAACAACCATATGCCCGGTCCTCAAAGATCGGGCTTTTTTTAATGTCTCAACTAAAGTTCTACTAAATCGCTACTTTCTGATGTTTATTTTTTTTTCAACATAAACTAAAATAAAAAGGTAAAAAAAAGTACAGTCGTTATTTCTAAGGGATATAGAATGGTCGTCATAATCAAAAATGATGATGTATTCATTGACTTGAAACATGAAGTTTCTGAAGAGTCTTTGGATCACTGCAATAAGAACATAAAAAAAGCCGCCAAAATCGGCTGTAAAAAACTTATGCTCAATTTGAAGAATATAAATACCTTAGATAATGTTTTATTAGACTTTATTATTTCAATAAAAAATTCGATTTCATCAGTAAACCTTTACAACGTTGATATAAACTTGTTACCGGCTTTTTACATTATGAAATTAGACCAAATTGTTAATTTTTATACTTCTGAAAATGATGCAATAAATGAAAATAAACCGATTATCAAAAGACGCTTTGGCATAGTTTCCAAAGTTTGCTTAATGTTTTTATCAATATTTATTGAATCACTAAATGTTACATGATATAACATAAAAAAGGCAATTTTTTTTATTGACCGATTTTATACTGTTAGTTACATATTTGGAATAGATAATTGATCGCTCAAGTTCAAAACTCTCTTATCTCTCAAGGTCTCCAAATCGAACATTCAAAAAGTTCGAACGAGTCACGCTTTGATTTTATTCTTGAGCAACTAAATTTAATATTTGAAAATTATGAAAAACAGGAAACCCCTGTTTTTCTTTTTGTTAAAGAGGGCTTAATCGAAAAAATAGCTTATTTTCTGGCAGGATTTAGCCAAAGGTCAATCAGTGTAGGAATAGCCGGAGAATCTGCAAGCGGAAAATCAACAATCGCCATTGATATGATTGAATGCATTGAACATTTTGAAAAAAAATACAAAATGAACAACCTAATAACTCGCATAAATACAGATGATTATTATTATGACCGTTCAAAAGAAGTCGCTCAAGCCGGCGGATTTGATAATTTTGTCAAAAATTATGACCTTGACTCACCTGACGCATTAGAGTTATGCCTTATGTGCGCTCATATAGAAAAACTTAGAAAAGGCCAATCTGTATGGCTTCCAAAATATGACATGTCAGGCACAGCCAAAAGATATAACAACCATACAATTGCACATCCTGGGAAAATAATCGTTTCAGAAGGATTATTTACACTAACAGAAAAAGTTAAAGATGCTTTTGACTTCAAAATTTTTGTACATGTGGATGAAGAAATTCAAAAACAAAGATGGTTCTACCGAGCTGAGCAACGTGGAATAAAAGATTCTGCAACCGAAATGTATGCAAATATCATCGCCAAATCCAAAAAAAATATCCGCCCAACAAAAGACCATGCCGACATTATTATTAACGGCAATATTTCAAGAAATCTATACAAAATGTTTATTGTGGATGTTTTAGATTTAATCAAAAACAGCATAGCAATCGAAGCTTAATATGAAAATTTGCATCTATTCAGGGACTTTTAACCCTGTGCATAATGCCCACATAAAAGTTATTGAAGGTGTTTTGGAGGAATTTAATTTCGACAAAATTATTATTATCCCAAATGCTATTCCTCCCCATAAAAGCTCTGAAAATATTGCTACGGAACAAGATAGATTCGAGATGCTAAAACTCGCCTTTGATGATTCGAAAATCGAAATTAGCGATATCGAGATGAAACGTGGCGGAAAATCTTATTCGTATCACACTGTACAAGAAATCAAAAAACAGCATAATATCGAAAGCAAAATAGATTTTTTAATCGGTACAGATGCTATTTTGGGTATCAAAAATTGGTACAACGCTGAAGAATTTATTAAAGAAGTCAACTTCATCGTTGTTCAAAGACAAGATGAAATAAATATCGAAACTGCTATAAAAAGCCTTAAATTGCCCGATTTGACTTACAAAATATCGAAAGTCCCATTCTTGGATATTTCATCTTCTCAAATCAGAAAAATCTTAAGCGAAAAAAATACACCTCAAAATATAGTACCTGAAGAGGTTTTAGAATATATTTTCAAAAAAAACCTTTATCAAAACTATAATTTTGATGAAATAAAACAAATTTTAAAAATAGAATTTAATGGCCATTTAGAACACTCTATTGCTGTTGCTGAAATGGCATCTGATTTGGCAAAAAAATACGAAATTGATGAAAATCAGGCCTATCTTGCAGGAATTTTACACGATTGCGTCAAATATATCGGCATCGAAAAAATTAAAGACCTTATAAAAGAAAAAAATATCGAAGTTTTTAACCACGAAATGCAAGCACCAAAAACTCTTCATGCCCCTGTCGGCGAATATATTGCGAAAGAAAGATTTGGAATCCAAGACAGCAAAATCCTTGATGCAATTCGTTTTCACACAATCGGCAGATGCGAAATGACTTTGCTCGAAAAAATCATCTTTATTTCAGACAAAATCGAGCCTGTAACCAGAGAGCCCGAATTTCGGGTCAAAATCGAGCCGGAGCTTGAAAAAAGTTTAGACCATGCCATTTTTGCATATTTTGAACTTCTTGTAGAAAAATTAAAATCCGAAAACGCCCCAATAACTCCTTATACCCAAGAAGTTTTCGATTGTTTTAAGGATTTAGCGGAGATTTAAATCCGGACCCAAATTAAGAATTTACATCGTTTAATGTTTTGCGAAGATCCGAAAATGCTTTTATAAGGTTTTGTCTCAGAAGATCTTTATCATCAAAAATCAAATACTCTGTTTCGGGATTAAAGTCAAAAATTTCTTTTAAATATTTTAATCCTGTTGGAGCTGGTTCAGATATATTCGCCCAAGAATCTGCTATAACAGCATTTACACCCCAAGAATCAGGATTTTGAATATCTGCATTTTTGTCCATCCCAATAACATCAAAAGAATGCCCGCCACATTCTCGCATTTGGTCATCTGCTTTATTTAGTATTCTAAAATTAAGATTTCTGGCAGAAATACCTTTCTTTTTAAGCTCCTCTTGAAGTATTTCAGCTTGTTGATCACAATTGCCTGCATGGGCTTCTTTTACGTATAACTTCAATTGTTCTGTAATTTGATGTTCTGGCATATCTGTTGAAAACAATTCCATTTGTTGCTTATACATAACATCCCCAACTTCATTGGCATATTTCTTAGCAATTACACCTAATTTTTGATTAATTGGCTCAAATTTTTTGTCTTGCCTATGTTTATAAATTTTCAATTGAATAAATGAATCCGAATGAAGAAAACCAAGTTCTTTATGAAATTCTTGGACAGTTTCTCGAGCTATTTTTGTATTAGCACCCAATCCTTTGAAGGTAGTTTTATTTACCTTGATTCCAAATAATTGTGGGTGTATTTTTTGAGATGGAATATCAGACAAAAACTGACCTGTAAAACTACAATTATTGCTCTCTTTTGAGACTATTTTATTATTGTATTTTATATTTAAACTCTTTGGCATTGCCAAATTATTTTGTATATTTAGAAGCAATTTTTATTTCCCTTTTATATTTCAAGGTCACTAAAAATATATAAAACAAAACGTGGAAAAAATTGCTCTTTAAATCGAAATGTCGCCTTCTTTTTTAAGTTTGTCAGAAGCTTTTTTTGCGCCCGAGATTTCTCTTGCAAGAGTAACAACCATATCAATTGCGGCAACTTCTCTGGCGATAGATTCTCTTAAAGACACAAGTTCTTCTATCGAAAGGCTTTTGCGCGCCATTATGTCATTTTCAAGCGCAAAAATATTTTTGAATTGTTTAACTGTTTTTTCATCATAACCAGAAAGATTTTTTGAATAAGCCATCCAATGATAAAGCTGGTATGCCAAAAAATAAGGATTCAAATCAGTATCTCTAAACACAAACATACCTTGCGTTTTGAATCCCAATTCAATTTTATCCTTTGAAAAAATATTTATCAAAATACCCAAGGCTAATGCCTTGAGGCTTTTTTGAGGAGGAATAAACCCTTCTTCTTGGCCCACAAACCAAAGCATCGTAGTTGCTTTTTTCAACCTAAAAATAGAAGTCCCTTGAGATTTTATATAATCAAAGATTTTTTCAGGTTCATTCAAATTTTCTTTAAAAACACTCTTGGCATTCTCAACGACTTCTTTGGCATCAAGCTTTTCTTGCGCATTCAAATAAAGCGTCTCACCTGCTGTGACATAGGTTTTTGATGAAGATTTTTTCGTATATTTTGCATATTTAAAATCATAATACCATTTGAGAAATTTTTTCTGAAAAGCTAAAATAGCATTTATAATTTTTAAAGTCGGATTTTCCATAACTCAATTATACAAAACTTTTACACGATAATCCAATAAATTAAGATAGCTTCCATCGTCTAGTGTCAAAACGTCGTACTCATTCAAGCATCCTCATCTCTAAGCCTTTCAGGCAAGAGCTGAAGCAAAACTAATCGTTTCCGCCGTTTTTCACTTTTGCAAGGTCGTTATCTTAAAAACCTCAAATTTGAAAAATTTGGATTTTTAAGATAACTTCTAATGAAAGTAGCTGAAAAATTTACCAATCCAATGAACAGGTTCTTCATCTTCTTCGCTACGCATTTTTCTGCAAAGTGAATCAATTTTTTCAATAGCATAAGTATTATCAGGTTCAAGATTCAAAACAAATTGATATTGCTCAATTGCATCGCTATACTTACCTGCATCTGTTAAAACCTTCGCCAAATTCAACAAAATATCCACTATTTCCTCATCATCGTGAGTATAATTCAAGGCTTTTTTTAGACATTCAACAGAACTTGAAAACATATTTTCTATGTAATTTAATTTCGCCTTTACCAAATAATGATTAATTTTGTCGTCATTATCATAGTAAAGATCAGACAATTGAGTGAGCGCCACGATATTATTTTTGTCTACATCTAAAATCCGATTATAAGCCATAACTGCCTCATCAGACTTATTCAAAATTCTTGCAGCATGAGCATATTGCTCATAAATATTTATATCTTCGTAATTATTTTCGTATAATTCTTTGAATATGTCATAAGCTTTCCTATACTCAGACCCATCCATAAAACACTGTGCAATCCTATGCTTTAGCTCATTTGAAGGTTTTAAATCAAGCAAAGTGGAAAAACATTCAATTGCTCTGCGATAATCTTGATCAATTTCATAAATTTGCCCCAAAAGATAATTTATATCTGGATGATGGTTGGATAATTTAATAAGCTCTTCCAAAAATTTTTTCGCCTGTACAAAATTTTGCTCTCGAATCAAATCTCTAGCGATTTCGATTTTATCATCAAGATTTGAAAAATTTCCTGAAAGCGTATTGTCCATAAAAGCCCTGTCCCTCATTAAAATTACATTTCAACCTATCTAAGACTAGCTTAAAACATCGAAAAAATCTTTAACAAGTGTCTAATTTTATAGTATAACTTTATTATGAGCAAAGAAAAATTTTGTTATATTCATAAAGACACACCCACCCGCATAAGCTGTTCTGCTTGTGGTAAACCCATTTGTACCAAATGCCTTATTCCTGCTGCAATCGGATATCATTGTCCTGATTGCGAAACACCTGTAAAAAAGGAAACCAAAATCTCTGCAATGAGCTGGTTTCACACTTTATTTCAAGCAATTCTTGCAGGTATTGTTCTTGGATTTTTGTATAATTTTGTCAAACCATTTGGTATGTTTATGAGCTGGGGATGTGCGTATTTAGTGGGTTTTGCTATTGCAAAAACCATAACAAAAAATGCAGGCTTTCAAAAACAAAAACGTTTCATCGCAATCGCTGCGATAATAACCATCTTGAGCGTCGTTTATAATCCAATTTCTTTGATTTTTACAAGCTTACAAATTGGTATATTGCATGCTTTTATGCTCTTTACAATGTATTGTATTAGCAATATCATAAACATAATCGCAGTAATAATAGCAACTTGGGCAGCGATCAGACATCTGAAATTTTAAGCCCAAAATAAGAATAGAGGAAAAGAAAATGCATCATTTAAGTATATTTGAAATTTTAATGTTGATATGTTTTGGAGCAAGCTGGCCATTCGCAGTTGCCAAAACATACAAAACAAAAAACGTAAAAGGCAAAAGCATTGTGTTTTTAAGCCTAGTTGTAATAGGCTATATCTGCGGTATTGCGCACAAAGTTTTATACCATCCCGATCTTGTAGTTTGGCTATATGTTCTTAACGGCGCATTGGTTTCTACTGATATCGCTTTGTGGTTCAGATACAGAAAAAACGCTTAGTTTTAAACCTGCTTCTAGCGTTTTTTATACCCGAAACAACCTGGGTCTTTTGAATCAATCAAACCGTCAAAATCATTATCAACACCATCAGTGCAAGAGCCAATGGATTCAGGTGATTCTGGAGGGGGGTCTTTCTTGAGCCATTTATCAGGAACTGAATGATACAGCATCAAAAAATATTTTTTATATTTTCTTGCCAATTTTGGTGCGTTTTTTATAATTACACAATTTTCATCATTGGCATTTTCTCCACTTTTAGAAAAATTCATTGACCCGAGAACCACAGTATTATCGTCAATAATCATAGATTTTTGATGCATTTTACCTGCCCAATTTTCAACTTTGACAGGAATCCCTGCCAATCTAAGTTCTTTATGCTTGCTATAAGCATTCTGTGCAGCAACTGCATCCAGCAAAACTTTCACCTCTACGCCTCGTTTTTTTGCACAAATAAGTGCTTTGGTCATATTTTTGTCCGTCAGAAAAAATATCGGAATATAAATATAATCACAAGCCCCATCAATAACCGGTATTATAGAGTTTGAGATAGTTTTATCTCTGGGTGAAAAATACACCGACACCACATTATTATTAGACAATTTTATATTTGCTTTATTTTCTATAGTCTCTTTATCTTTATGAAATTTTCCTTGATACATCTGTTCAAATTCTTTTTCAAAAACTGCACAAACCTCAGGCGAATTTATTTTGACCAAAACATTAGAATTAAGTCCGCCCATATCAGTATTTGATAAGTTGGCAGAACCTGTAATTAGGGTTTTAGAGTCAATTATAAAAAATTTATTATGCATAATAGCGCTGGAATTGTTTTTGCCAAAATCAGTTATACAATTTGGCAAAAGTTTCATGGTATTTTTTGTATTAGGATAAGGTGCAACTCCTTTTGAATCGAAATCTGTCACCCATCTAATCTCGACACCCCTATCTTGGGCTTTTTTCAACGCATTTACAATTTTACTTTGTCCTTCAACTCCATAAATTGCAAAATCTATTGAAGTCTTGGCTTCATTTATACTGGCCAAAAGCTCCTTACAAATTGCCGTCCTGCAAACATCAGGAGCGTCGTGGAATAAATTCGGATTTGTAAAATACAAACTAAATACCCCATCAGAAAAATACGGCGCATTTTTTTCATCTGTAATAATTGAAACAACTTTGGGACAGGAGTGATGGCAATAACCACATTCTTTTGCAATTTCCGCAACCTGAGCACGCTCCAATAGCTCGAAACCTTCTCCACCATGAACATATTTACAATCCAAGCTATGATATTTCATACTTTTTTTGTTTAAATAAACCAAATCAAGATTTTTTGCAGTGTCTAATTTGTCCAAAACTGCAATTATATTTCCACCCTTTGAATCAATTGCCAAGCCATTTTTGAGCAAAATATCAGATACATTCATGCCGTTGACAGAAACTCTCACTTTTTTAGGATGAGTTGATTTATCTAAAACTTTGACCTTAATTTCTTTATTTAACAACAAATCTTTTGAAAATTCTTTGCTCAAATAACCAAGCCCAATAAGCTTTTCAGGTGCTATTTCCAAAAATTTCGCCTGCTTAAGTGCTTCTTTAGAATCACTAACCGCAAAAGCATCAATACTATCAATTTTTACCAATTCATCAAAATCAGTGATAGAATTATGGTTGAAATCCACATAAAAAGTGTCGCCTTTTTCAACTTCCAAAACACTATAAACATCCCTTTTTTGCAGGTCAAAATATAGGACTCCCGCTGTGATTAAAAGAATTGAAATAATAAAAATAATGTTTTTCATATATTCAAGTATAACATTGAGGTATAATTTTAGGTAAGTACACTAATGATGGCAGAAATGACAATGAAAAAGATAAAAAAAATAGAACTCTTGGCACCTGCCAAAGATAAAAATTCCGCAATTTTGGCAATCAACTACGGTGCAGATGCCGTTTATATCGGAGCAAATGCCTTTGGCGCCAGGTCTAAAGCTTCAAACTCACTAGAAGATATCCAAGAAGTGGTCGACTATGCTCACAAATTTAATGCAAAAGTTTATATTACAATCAATACAATTTTAAACAATGAAGAACTAAAAACAGCCGTTGGCTTGATATACAAGCTTTATAAAATCGGTGCAGACGCCATAATCATACAAGATATGGGCCTTTTGGAGTGTGAACTCCCTCCAATAAAAATTTTCGCAAGCACGCAATGCCACAATGATTCGCTTGAAAAAGTACAATTTTTAGAAAAAGCAGGAATTTCAAGAGCCATTTTGGCGAGAGAACTTTCGATTGAAGAGATTGCGAATATCGCCAAAAACACAACTATGGAAGTGGAAACCTTCGTCCATGGGTCTTTGTGCGTATGTTACAGCGGGCAATGCTATCTTAGCTATGCGATTGGCAGACGAAGCTCTAACAAAGGTGAATGTGCACAGCCTTGCCGCAAAAAATACAGCGTAATGGATAGTTATGACGACTATCTGGTACAGGATAAATACCTTTTGAGCCTTAAAGACCTTAATGCTTCAGAGCACCTAAAAGACTTGGTTAAAGCGGGCGTAACCTCATTCAAAATAGAAGGCAGGCTCAAAGATGAACATTATATAAAAAACGTCATTTCATATTACAGACAAAAACTCGATGAAATAATCTCATCCGAGCAAAAAGCCTCTGATGGTACAACTGTCTTGGATTTTGAGCCAAATTTGGATAAAAGTTTTAATAGAGGATTCACCGATTATTTCTTAAAAGAAAGAAGCAAAGGCATTTTTTCTTTCAATACCCCAAAAGCGCTAGGGGAAAAAGTTGGCAAAGTAAAATACATAAGCGGAAATTATTTTATACTTGAAGAAAATACCCTAAACCAATCTGATGGCATATGTTTTTTCGCAAATAATGAACTTAAAGGCTCAAATATAAATGAAGTTAAAAATGAAAAAATTTACCCTCAAAATATCTCTGGAATTGAAATAGGAACTATAATATATCGAAATCTTGATTTTGAATTTGAAAAAAAACTCAAAAATTCAACCGCAAAAAGAAAAATTGAGGCGAAAATCTGTATCAAAAATGAAAACGAAAGTATTGTTTTTGAAATCGAAGACCAAAATGCAAATAAAATAGCTGTGAAACTCGAAAATTCTTTCGAAATAGCTCAAAACGAACAGAAAATGCTCGAAAACATCAGAAATCAGTTCCAAAAAACAGCCGAAAGCGAATTTTTGATTTCGGACATAAGCATAGAACTGGCAGAAACTCCTTTTATGCCTGTTTCAAAATTGAATGAAATCAGACGTGATTTAATTGAAAAACTATCGGCAAAAAGGCTCGATAATTATGAAGTCCAAAAATCTAAAATTGAAAAAACAGACCACCCATATATCAAAACAGAATTGGATTTCAGCTCAAATATAATGAATGAAAAAGCTAAAGAATTTTATAAAAGACACCATGCCGAGACAACAGAAATGGCTCTTGAGACAGGTCTTTCAGCTTTGAATAAAAAAGTTATGACAACCAAGCATTGTATTTTATACGGATTGGACAAATGCAAGAAAAAGTGTAAAACTCCTGAAAAACTTTTGCTGGTTGATGAAAAAGGCAGAAAATACAGACTGGATTTCGACTGCAAAAACTGCAAGATGGAAATCATATTTTAAACTATATGGCAACGTACAGTATTAAAAAGACTAAAATGAATAATTTTAGCCTTTTCTCACATCCTAAAAGGGAATGCAAAAAGCTGACTTTTGAACCAATATTAAATTCAAAAGGAGGGATTTCCATGGATGATTATATTAATGAAATAAGACGAAATACTAAAGAAGCTGAAAAATTCTTTGCCGAAAAACTGGCTTTTACACTAGGGCCCGTTGAACTCAACGAAATGATGAAAAAAGATGGAGTCAAACTGATTGATGTCAGATACAGTGACGATTTTGCTGAATCTCATATCCCTAAAGCAATCTCAATACCAAAACATGAACTTCAATTGAAATTGCCTACCTTATCAAAACATGACATACACGTTGTTTATTGCTACAACCAACAATGCCACCTTGGTGCAAGTGCCGCTTTGTTTTTAGCAAAAAATGACTACCCAGTGATGGAACTTGAGGGCGGTTTTAAAGTTTGGAAACATGATTTCAAACTCGAAGTGACTTAAAACCAAGCGGCCTAAATCCTTCAGTAACATCTTTACCCATAATTACTAGTTTATCCTTTGGAGAAAGTATTTTTATAACAAATGCATCCATAAAATCTGATAAATTTTCGATAAGATTTTTTCCTTCGTTATCTTTAACATACACATAATGAGCATCAGCTACAGCATCTGAAATAAGATCTACTTGAGTCTGTCCGTCTCGCCTTTGAGCAATTACAGAATAATCCATTCCTAAAATATTTGAAACTTTTTTAAAATTATTTTCAAACATTTGAAATAATTTTAGATCCTCATCAGTTCTCATATAGCCTTCTCCTGCGGTTAAAAAACCTTCCAATCTTATTTTGGAATTTCCTAAAAGTTGTTGCGTATGCGCAAACATAGTCTCTGCAACTTCGTCTATGCTAAGAATAGTTTTTTGATACGGAGCAAGATGATTCTGATTTACCTTCTTTGTTTCAGGGTTAAATATTGAACTTACGACACAGTCACGAGCTGATAAAGTATATGCTGAAGACTTATTTACAGCTGCTTCTTCTATAGTAAAGTCACTCCTTATAGGATTGCCCACCTCATAACAGTCAATAAGATCTACTTGAGTCTGTCCGTCTCGCCTTTGAGCAATTACAGAATAATCCATTCCTAAAATATTTGAAACTTTTTTAAAATTATTTTCAAACATTTGAAATAATTTTAGATCCTCATCAGTTCTCATATAGCCTTCTCCTGCGGTTAAAAAACCTTCCAATCTTATTTTGGAATTTCCTAAAAGTTGTTGCGTATGCGCAAACATAGTCTCTGCAACTTCGTCTATGCTAAGAATAGTTTTTTGATACGGAGCAAGATGATTCTGATTTACCTTCTTTGTTTCAGGGTTAAATATTGAACTTACGACACAGTCACGAGCTGATAAAGTATATGCTGAAGACTTATTTACAGCTGCTTCTTCTATAGTAAAGTCACTCCTTATAGGATTGCCCACCTCATAACAGTCAACTAAAAGTTTTTGTTTTTCTTCGAATGTAGCTCCATCAACATAATAAATAGTTGCTTTAAAATAAGGCTCTTTTTTCCTGACTTGAGCTTGATTATAGCAATTATTTATTTGCATACTCAGATTAATCTCCAGCTACTATAAACTTTAATAGGTTAAAAGCATAATAAAAAAAAAATTGCTAAATTATAAAAAATTACTTCACATCCAACATTTTTTTGATCGCCGAATAAGCCTTATCAGAAATATCTTTATCCAGCTCGACTTCATATAAATCTTTTTCAAGTGAAATCAAAATGTCTGCAAGCGTGTTCCACTTCATATTTTCACAAGTGGTTCTCTCTGTTATTAAGAAAAATTCTTTTTCAGGATAATCACGCTGAAGTCTTTCGACCACGCCAAGTTCTGTAACAATAATAAACTGTTTGGCTTCACTTTCTTTAGCAAATTTCATAATGCCTGATGTTGAACCGACATAATCAGCTTCTTGAATAACCTCAATGCGGCACTCAGGATGCACTAAAACAGGAGCATCTGGATATTTTTCTCTCATTTTATAAATATCTTCGGGCAAAAGTCTCATATGTGTCGGGCAAAATCCAGGGAATGAAATCACATTCACATCCTCTAATTGAGAATTCACATAACCGCCTAAGCCTTTGTCAGGGACGAACAAAACTTCTTTTACGCCAAGGGATTTTACCACAGCTACTGCATTTGCACTAGTACAGCAAATATCAGAATGTGCTTTTACTTCAGCAGAAGAATTGACGTAACAAACTACGGGGGCATTCGGATGCTGTTTTTTGAATTCTTTTAAATCCTCTAAAGTTATCATATCGGACATAAAACAACCAGCTTCAGGCCTTGGGAAAAGGACTTTTTTATCCGGAGAAAGTATTTTGGCAGTCTCAGCCATAAAAGTTACACCGGCGAAAACAAGAATATCGGCTTCACTTTCAGCCGCTACTCTACTCAAATATAGCGAATCGCCAACATAATCGGCTACCTCATCAATTTCTAATCTTTGATAACAATGCGCTAGAACTACCGCATTGCGTTCTTTTTTAAGTTTTTGTATTCTTTCAATTATTTCTGCCTGATTCATCTCAATTTTTTCCTGTTTTATCAACTATAATAAGGCTAAAATCACCTTCGGTAATTTATGTTATCACTAAAATAAAAACAATAGAAGCTGTCTCAAAAAGTGGGACTTTTTGTGCACGCTTCCGTCGGCTAGTATCAAAACGTCAAAAACTAATCGTTTCCGCCGTTTTTCACTTTTGTAAGGTCATTATCTAAAAGCTTCAAATGTTAAAATTTGAAGCTTTTAGATAACTTCTAGTAACAAATCTCACTAATTGTTTTACAATTCACTTTGATTTGCTAACATGGTCTTGTCCAAATTATTATTAATATAAGGAACAAAAGCATGGGAAGATTATGGTTTTTAGACAAAATATTACCTCCGGAAAATAAGATTTTTTTCGATGGATTTGAAGATGCAGCAGCAGTCTGCCAAGAAACAGCTATTTTTCTTGATGAAATAATTGGAAATGGCGAAATCAATATTACAGAAGAAGTAATAATAAAAGCAAAAACCTTAAAACATAAAAGTGGCAACATCGAAAAAGATATGACGCAGAAATTAAATAATACTTTTATTACCCCAATCGATAGAGAAGATATCCAAGTTTTGGCATCAAAACTCAACAAAATTGCAAAAAGAATGGTACAAGTTTGTTTTAATTTGCAGGTTTATAGACTATCTTATCCTACCGAGCAAATTGGACAACAATCAAAAACTATTTTGCAAGCTACAGAAGAACTTGTTAAAAGTGTCTCTTTAATTAAAACTATTGCAAAAACACAAGACATAGCCGAAAGCCACAGCAGAATGAAAGAAATCGAAACTTATGGTGACGATGTTATGTATAGAGCGATGGATGAGTTGTTTTCAGGCAAATTTGAAGCCTTGGAAGTTATTAAATTAAAAAATATTTATAAAGATCTTGAAAATGTTTTAGACAATTGTCTTTCAGTTTCAGATGAAATCTTCAATATTGCATTAAAAAATAATTAATTTGTAAAGAAATGAGAGAATATGTCACTAGCTGTAATTTTATTAGTTTTAGTAATAGCAATCGCTTTATTATTTGAATATATCAACGGTTTTCACGATTCAGCAAATGCAATATCTATGGTTATATCAACAAAAGCGTTGAGTCCAAGATATGCTATTTTGTACGCTACAATATTAAACTTTGCAGGCGCTCTTTGCGGGACACACGTCGCAAAAACAATCGGCTCAGGCATTGTATCACCAGATTCAATAACGCAACTTGTTATATTGAGTGCGCTATTAGGGGCTGTAATCTGGAATTTAATTACATGGTATTTTGGGTTACCATCAAGTTCCTCCCACGCTCTTATAGGTGGGCTTTTAGGAGCATCTATTTCTCATTCCGCATCAAAATTACAAGGTTTTCACCCATTACTCATAAAAATCCCTCCATTCAGCATTCACCATCCTACTTTTGATGTCATAAACATACCTAATTTAATGGAAAAAGTCCTTATACCAATGGTTACATCCCCATTATTAGGCTTTTTAGTCGGTTTTATAATTGTATTTATTATTTTATATATTTTCCATAAAGTTCGTCCTGAAATCTTAAATGCAAATTTCAGAAAAATGCAACTAATTTCATCAGGCTTTCTGGCATTCAGCCATGGGTCAAATGATGCCCAAAAAACAATGGGGATAATAACTTTATCACTCATAACTTTTGGGGTGCTTGACGGCAAAAACTTTGATATTCCTCTTTGGGTAATCTGCATTTGCGCTTTGACTATGTCACTTGGTACAATGACAGGTGGTTGGAAAATCATCAAAACTTTAAGTTCAAAAGTAGTTAAAATGAAGCCTCCACATGGCTTTTCAGTAGAAATAGCTTCAGCTGGGATTATCTTAACTGCATCACATTTCGGAATTCCTGTAAGCACAACTCATATTACATCCGCAGCCGTTATGGGTGTTGGAAGCATGGTTAAGTTTTCAGCAGTAAAATGGGGCATCGTTAAAAATATAATCATGGCATGGGTTCTAACTATTCCAATTTGTATAGCACTTTCAGGTGGAATTTACTATTTATTGAGCAAGACACCTCTTGTCGGCATAGGCGGATAAAAAATAGTCACATGTCTATATTGTGAAAAAAGCTGCAAGAGATTACAATGTTTTTAAACGATTGGAGTTTTTATGAAAAAAATCTTTATAGCACTACTTTTATTACTTATTAGCTTCACTACAGCCATTAAAACCTCTACTGCGGTTGATTTCTGCACTTTAGACGAAGTAAATATAAGCAATAATTCCGATTGCAAAGAAGTCAAAGCCTGCCACATTCTGGTTCAAACCAGAGAACAAGCCGAGCAAATCAGACAAGAAATCATGAATGGAAGAAACTTTGGCGCTGCTGCAAAAGAATATTCTATGTGCCCATCATCAGCCGAAGGTGGCGATTTAGGCTATTTTTCCAGAGGAATGATGGTTCCGGCTTTTGACACTGCAGCTTTTAATCTTCCTATAGGAGAGGTTTCTCAACCTATCCAAACAGAATTCGGTTGGCATTTGATTTTAGTAACTGACAAAAGATAAATTTAACCTTTTGCAATATTCAAAGCTTGATTAATATCCTCAAGAATATCATCTATATCTTCAATTCCGATGCTTAGTCTGATAAAATCTTCGCTAACGCCCGTTGCAAGCCTTTCTTCGGCACTCAGTTGTTGATGAGTCGTGCTTGCAGGATGTATTACCAGTGATTTTGCATCACCAATATTTGCAAGATGAGATAAAAGTTTTACATTATCAATAAACTTTATCCCTGCTACTTTTCCACCTTTTATGCCAAAGCCGACTATCGCACTTTGTCCATCTGGAAGATATTTTTGCGCCAAACTATAATCCTTGTGACTTTCAAGCCCAGGGTAATTTACCCAGCTGACATTTTCATTATTTTGAAGGAATTTAGCAACTTTTAGAGCATTCTGCGAATGTCTTTCCATTCTCAGATGCAAAGTTTCAATTCCTTGAATTATTTGGAATGCATTAAAAGGACTAAGCGCAGCACCTGTGTCACGAAGAAGCTGAACTCTCGCCTTCATAATATAAGCAAGATTGCCAAAGCTTTCGCTGTAGCGAACGCCATGGTAGCTAGGATCAGGTTCTGTAAGCTCAGAGAATTTTCCTGAAGCCGCCCAATCAAATTTGCCTGAATCGACAATAATACCAGCCATAGAAGTTCCATGCCCGCCAAGAAATTTTGTCGCAGAATGAACAACTACATCCGCCCCGAATTCAATCGGCCTAAGCAAATATGGCGAAGGAACAGTATTATCGACAATGAGTGGAATATTGTGCTTATGGGCGACACTTGCCAATCCTTGAATATCAAGGACATTCAGCTTTGGGTTGCCGATAGTTTCGGCATAAACAAGCTTGGTTTTTTCTGTAATTGCTGCCTCAAAATCAGCAGGATTATCAGAATCAACAAAAATAGTCTTGATTCCGAGTCTTGCAAGAGTGTGTGCAAAAAGATTATAAGTACCACCATAAAGGGCTGAAGCTGATACTATTTCGTCACCTGCTTTTGCAATGTTCAAAACTGCATAAGTAATTGCTGCTTGTCCAGAAGCCACGGCTAAAGCTCCGACGCCACCTTCAAGTTGTGCGACACGTTTTTCGAGAACATCAGTGGTAGGGTTCATAATTCTTGTATAAATATTTCCTGCTTCCTGCAAGCCGAAAAGATTCGCTGCATGCTCAGAACTGTCAAAAACATATGCCGTTGTCTGATAAATCGGCAATGCTCTTGAATTTGTTGCGATGTCAGGCTCTTGCCCACCATGCAAAGCAATAGTACTAAATTTCATCTTCATTTCTCCACTAATTTTCTTGCTTAGATAAATCTAATATTAACTTATTCAGATTGAATTTGCAAAAATATAAAATACGGCCTAAGCGTAATTCACAACAGTTTGAATATACTTATCATCAATACTATAGCTTCTTTTGCCTACTTTATCTCCAGTATTGCCCTCGGTAGTATAAATTTTGCCATTTTCTACCTTATCGACAATTCCTACATGGGTATAATCTTTGCTTGTATGATTATCAGAGAAGAAAATTACAGCCCCTGGCTTAATTTGGGACTCATCAGTTAAACCTTGTTTTCTATCAAACGCTAAAGCATCCGGCTTTTCTTCCAGCAGATTTTTGGCTAATTCATCGCAACTCCAATTTGCAGTTCCTCCTTTTACTGAAGTTCCATCTTTTTTCAAACACCATGTAACAAAAGCTGCACACCAAGGTACATCATGGCCTTTGGTGAATTTATGATAACTGCCGTCGGATTCTTTTTTTCCTAATTGGCTGTTAGCTATATCAATCAAATTTTTATTTCCTTCTTGTTCAGAAGTTTCTACAGGCGGTTCTTCTTCTTGACTTTCCTGCTTTGAAAACGAAGCTAAATAATTATTCCAAAAATCTTGAGTTATTGATGCCATAGAAGATTGAGAAGAAGCATAGGGATTTATAGAAATATTACTAAGAGATTGAGATAAATTAGGCGTAGTCATGCCCAGCATTCTATTATAATAATTTGCATCATTACTTGCGGCCTGAGGCCATAAAGAGTTATTGAAGCTGGAAGCACCAATCATAGGATTGGCAAAATTTCCATTCCAATTGTTATTAAAACTCGTGTAATTATTAAAATTGTAGTCTTGAAAAGTCATTAAATCTCTATCTCTATTTTCTCTCTAATATAATAAAAACAAATAGAGACAATTAATTGCCTTTTTCATAAAAATGAACTGCTTTTACAAACTTCCTGCTGTGGCTTTATAAATACTTATTGTACTAATAAGTTGGGCTGTTTTAGTTTGTGTAAGCTTTTTTTGCGCCAGTAAAAGTTTTTCATTTGTCTCAAGCAAATCAATATAAGAACCCAAACCTGCGTCATATCTAGATTTTTGGAGGTTATAATCGTCTTGAATCAAATCATTCTGAACTGAAATTTCATGCAATTTCACATCATCATTTTTGAAAAAAGCAAGGCTATCATTGACTTCTTGGAAGGAAGTCAAAATGGTTTTTTGATAATTTTCGAGCAGTTCTTCGTACTGATATTTTTTGGCTTTTAATACAGCTGTTTTTTTGCCACCCGTATAAAGGCTCTGAACAAGGCTTCCGGCGACTGAAGCTATAGAACTCCCCCAATCAAAAGTCCTGCTAAAAGAATTCGCATAGAAGCCAAACTGTCCTGTAATACTGATTTTAGGCAAAAAATCTTTTCTGGCTATATCAACATCCATTTTGGCTTTTTGAAGCCGCGCTTCAGCTTTCAAAACATCGGGTCTAGCAAGAACCACGGTTGAAGGGATTTCCAGAGGCACATTAGGAGGTGAAACAATATCTTCAATCGAACCTCTTTCATAAGTTTTGACATTGTTTACGCCATCTCCGGTCAACACTGCCAGCTGATTTAAAAACATATTTTGTTGCTTTTGAAGTTCTGTCAGTTCGGCTTTATTTTCTTGAAGACTCTCTTGAACCTGATTTATTTGGTCATAAGAAATCAAGCCCTGAGCATATTTGGCGTTAAAAAGACTGAGCTTATCTTCTTTTTGCTCAATTATATTTTTTTGAATTTCAATCAATCTATCTGTCATAGAAAGATTAAAATAACTACTAGCAACCGATGAAACTATAGAAATATAAGCTGCTTTTTCATCATAAACAATTATCTGCGTTTCTTTTTTGCTAGCAAGTGTACTGAGTTTATTTTTGTGCCACAAATCAAGCTCATAATTGGCGGTCAAAGGGAACAAAAATGTGCTTTGCGTATAACTTCCGACATTCATTTGCCCCATGGGCATATTGGCAGAAGTCCGCCTGTTTTGCAAAGTGCCGCCAACATCCAAAGACGGTAACTGATTGGCAAACATCGCACGAGAAAGCGCCTCATATTCAAGGATTTTTAAACTTACGATTTTGATATCTTGATTGGCGCTCACCGCTTTTGAAATATAGCCTGAAAGTTGTGGGTCATTGTAGCTTTCCCACCACTCAGGATTGACCAGTTCAGGTCTTTGCGTTTGCACAACTCCTTTGAGCTTTCCTGTAGAAATGAAAGACTGATAATCACTTTGCGCACAAAAAGCAGGCGTTGAAAGCAAAAGAACCGATATAAGAAAATAAATTTTAAAGTTTTTCATAAAATCCTCAATTATTAATTATCAAAAAACACATCGACCTGTTGCCCGACATAAACAGGAAATTTCGGAGGGTCAAAATCATAAATCACCTGCAAAACCCTTACATCGACGCGCTCTGTGGACATACCGCTAAGATTGGTTTTGGGCACCATATAAGGCTGTACTCTAACAAATTTTATCGGAAATCTTTTGCTCGAATCTCCCTTCAAACACGCTACTGCTTTGACGCCGGGGTGGTAGTTGCTTGCATTGATTTCGTCAATATCGGCTCTAACTTGAAGCTTGTCGCTACTTCCCAAAATCAAAGGCGCAACATCAGCAGGATTTGTCGAAACAAATTCACCCACCCTAATATTCACTTTCAAAACTTCGCCATCACGAGGAGCTCTAATAGCAGAACGATGAATCTGTACTTGATTTTGTTTGATTTTTGCTCTCAAAGATTTATAATTCGCATTAAATTGCTTCATTGCATATTGTTTTTGACTCAATTCATCACGACTTATTGCCCTTGGATCTGAAACATTATTGACCCTCTCCCACTGAAGTTTGGCGTTTTCATAATTTAATTCTGCTGCATTTGCATCTGCTTCAAGAGCCTCCGAATTCGCCCGCAAATCATCAACATCAATCGAATAAAGAAGGTCGCCTTTTTTGACTTTAGCACCTTCTCTGACTAACACTGTACTTACTTTTCCGCCATAATTGGGTCTCAACACTATATTTTGATCCAAAGATTCGATTATGCCCAAACCAGCAAGAGTATTGATATATGGCTTGGATGCAGGGTCACGGACAGGCGTTATTTCTGTTGTACTTTTGACCGAACTTGCAACATAATAGATTGCAAAGATGAACCCTACCAAAGATATAAAAATCACCTTGGGAACTCTTTTAAAATCAATATTTTTTATTTTTTGAATTATCTCTTTAACTTTTTCCATTTTTATATTTTCCTCTTTTCTACATCAGAGAGTTCGGCTAATGCCTCACATCTTCAACTAAATTAATTTTGCCATCTTCCATATTAACCATCTTATCGCCATACTCAAAAATCCTATTGTCATGAGTGACGATTATGACTGCCTTATTGGTTGATGCGGTGGTTTTTTTCAAAAGCTCAACAATCTTGCGACCCGTAGCCCCATCAAGTGACGCTGTCGGTTCATCACAAATAATCAAATTAGGGTCTTTAATCAAAGCTCTGGAAATCGCCACCCTCTGCTGTTCTCCGCCTGAAAGTTTGTTTGGCAATTCTTTGGCTTTATCTCTTATTTCCATTGTTTCAAGAATTTCTTGAGCTTTTTTTATCGCCAAATCGTACGGTTCATTATTTATGAGCAAAGGAATTGCCACATTTTCTTGAACCGTCAAAGTGCTGATAAGATTGAACTGCTGAAAAATAAATCCCACATTATTTTTTCGGAATTCAGTTTTTTCATCAGAAGTCATGGTGTGAATTGGATGCCCAAGAGTGTAGACTTCTCCGCTATCAGGCTCCAAAATGGCCCCTATAATACTTATAAGGGTAGTTTTGCCACATCCTGAAGGGCCTACAAAAAGAGTCATTTCGCCATAATTTACATCAAGAGTAACATCATGCAAAACATGAATTCTATCTTCTTTTTCTCCAAAACTTTTATTTATTCCTTTTAATCTTATTGCACAATCACTCATCATTACCCCCTAAATACAGTTGCAGGTTCAATTTTACGAATTTTCACGATACTTAAAAGGCTCGAAACAAGGCAAACGCCAATCATAATGATAAAAGCCACAATTAGGAGCTGATAAGGAGTGTAAAAAGCCAATTTATCGGCTTTTTTAAATATTGTACTCGCCACCATACCAACCCATCCGACACCCAATCCATAACCAATCAAACCAACGCAAAGACTTTGTAGCAAAATCATTCTGGTCAAAATACTATTTGTCACGCCAAGTGCCTTTAGAGTCGCCAATTGTTTTATGTTTTCGACCACAAAAGTGTAAAAAGTCTGAGCCGTAATGGCAACGCCAAAAATGACCCCCAAAGCTACTGTCATGCCCATATTTATTGGAATACCGGTATTTTTGACATACCACATGATTGTTTTCCAAACAAAATCACCCTGAGACATCGCCGAAAGACCTGTTCTTTCATTAATCCTTCTTATCACTTCTTCTTGAGGTATATTCGAGGCAGGCTTAACCAAAACATATGAAAGCAGATTTCTTTGAGGCGGAATATAGTTCATAGCTTTGTCATAAGTAGTAAAAACCATCGGAGCTGAAAGCGCATTGGAAGGCATATCAATTACAGCCACAATTTTTGCTCTTTGGTCATTAATCTCAAAAATATCGCCAATTTTTGGATTGCCAAAACGCTTTTTATTATTTTTGTCTATCGCAATCGCATCAGGCAAATTCAGATCTTTGATGTCTCCTTCTTGAACATGCGGCGGAATTCCGATAAGCGAAGAAGCGTCCACCCCTACGATATTGACCGTTTGGCGTTTGCCGCTTTTAAGTTTCAGCTTGGTCATCGAATTCGCCAAAGGCATAGCCCATTCAACACCATCAACATTGCGAACTCGCATAAGGGCATCATTCGTAAGTGGGATAGGCGCATCGAGCATTTCTGTATTTCTATCCATAACCCAAACAGGAACTTCTGTTGAAATAATTTGCTGAGAAAACCTGCTCATCAGCCCGCAAAAAATAGAACCAAGCTGCGTGATTAGCAACACCGAAAATGTTAAACCCGCTATAAGCGAAAAAAGTTTTATTTTGTCGCCAAAAAGCATTTTCAAAGCTACTAAATACATGCGGATGATTCCTCTTTCGTATTAATATTATGATAGATTTTGTTCAAAACATTGACCGTTGTAGCCATTTCTTCTTCAGAAATTCCATTTTTAAAGTCTCCATAAGCGCTTATTATTATTGTTAGCAAGCTGGTGACACAATTAATTCCTTCATCTGTCATAAAAAGCAGAGACTTCCTTCTGTCACAATGGTCTTGCTGACGAGAGACCAATCCTTTTTCTTCCAAATCATCAATAATTCTTGTGATATTTGGACCTTGCTTAAACGCTTTTTCAGCAATTTGATTTTGAGACAGCCCGTCATTTTTGAAAATACGCATCATCACGCCAAACTGCTCAACAGTGGTATCAAAGCCATTTTCTTTGAACTGCTTGAGCAAATACTGCTTGATGCTGAGTGACGCTCTATAAGATGAGAATCCTATTGTATCTTCAGGGTTAGGAATTGAATTTTTGTCTATCATGAGAAACCTTTACTATATTAATCATTAACATATTAACTATTAATATAATACTGTATAAGAAAAAAAGCAAGAAAATAAAACATGCACACGAGCTTAAAAGAAAAGAGTCTTTTTTAACTTAGCAAGCATATTATGATCAATTTACAAGGCTTATAGCAAGTATTCTGAGTAATCAAGCGAAGAAAAAACAGAACGTTTAAAGATTTTACTTTCGAAATCTTGACTAGATGACGGAAAACTACGCTATGCTTACAATAAACCGTTTAACATACTTGCAAAGGGTCTTGATGAAGCAACCCAAAATAATGACCTTAAACCGCCTAACGATGGGGATTTAGACGCAACTAAAAACCGCCATCAAATTAATGATAGCGGTTTGTGGTGGAGACGGAGAGATTCGAACTCTAAATTAGAGTTTTTAACAAAATTTCATTCAAATTAATTATTGCTAATAAACCCTCATTAATAAAAGGGTTCAGCGATTTTATTTGAGACAAAAATATCATAATATTTCATTATAATTCAAGCAATTTCATGTAAGTTTAGGCGCAACTTAGGCGCGACAATCCCAGAATCTTAAATAATAACTCCACTAATATTGGTTTTTATTTTAATAAAATGCTAATTTGTATTAATTGGATTTAATTTAAGCACTAGGAGCATATATGAAAAGAGCAGAAAAAATCAAATTAAAAAAGAAAGAAGCGATTATAAAAAGCTTAAATGACCTAAAAGAAATTTCACCTTTTGTAAGCCCAACAAATAGACGTGTTCAAGATTTAATCAATGATAATCAATTAGATATAAATCCATTTTTTCAAAGAAATTATGTATGGACAGAGAAAAAAGCTTCACAGTTAATAGAATCAACTATTTTAAACTTACCTATACCTGAAATTTATTCCTTTATTGACTCTGAAACAAATAAAGAAATGATTATTGATGGACAGCAAAGATTAACATCTGCATTAAATTTTGTAAAAAACAAATATAAATTGACTGGATTAACTCAATTATCCGTTCTTAACAATTTGAACTTCTTTGAATTACCTCAGGAGTATCAACTTAAAATTAATAGATATGATTTTCGAATCAATAAAATAGAAAATGTAAGCGATAGAAAAGTTGTTTTTGAAATTTTCAGAAGGTTTAATTCTGGTTCAGTAAGCTTAAATAGCCAAGAAATAAGAAACTGTATTTATAACGGAAAGTTTAACGATTTAATTAATGAAATAGCTCAAAATAAACCCTTTAAAACACTTTTATCTAAAAAAAATGGAAAGAGCAGAATGGAAGAACCTGAACATGTCCTTAGATTTTTTGCATTTGAACAAGGTTTGAACAGATATAATGGAAAGCTAAACTCATTTTTAGATGATTATATGGAAAAAGAAACAAAAAATCTTGAATCTCTTGATGAAAGCAAACTAAATCAAGAAATAGAAAATCTAAAAAAGTTATTTAAAAAATCTTTTGATATAGCTCACCAAGTTTTTGGCTCTAACACCTTTAAGCCTGCCAAGCTAAAAGAAGACAAAAAAGGAATTAAACGTTTATCTTGGGGGAAAATATCTAAAGCCGTTTTTGACATTCAAATGTTAGGATTCGTTGATTATGAGCAACGAGAAATAATGGAACATATAGATTCTATTCGAGAAGCCTTTATAAATTTATCATTAAACGACACCAACTTTCTTGGTTCCTTTAATACAAGCAGTAAAAAAGCTCTCCAAAATAGAGTAGCAAGATGGAAAGCAGAACTTCAACAAATAATTTCAGTAAAAAGAGACCCTAGAACATTTAGTCTTGCAATAAAGAAAGAATTATACAAAAAGAATCAAAAAACTTGCTCTAGATGTGGGCAAGAAATTGAATCAATAGAAGATGCACAAATAGACCATCATAACCCTTATTGGAAGGGTGGGGAATCTATACCTGAAAATGCACGTTTAATGCACCGCTTTTGCAATCAAAGCAAAGGCGGGAAATAAGAATTATTTATAACTTAGTTTTTTTAGGCTTTTTCTTATCAAAAATATATTGTTCATTTTTATATTTTAAAATTAATGGAAGTAAAGTCGGCTTCTCAATAGTTAAATAATAATACCGAGAAGAAAACGCTGGAATTATATTTTCTTCCTTAAAGCTATGTCTTAACATGTCATCTAACATTTTTGACGTAGCAATAGAATTATTAACTGCAATGTTGCGATTTATCGAATTAGCCAAATTAGCAAAAGGGTCTTCTTGAATAGAAGTTGTTGAAGTTCCAGAGGAATAACCATTACCATTTATTGAATTATACCCTAAGTTATATGTGCTATTGTTAAAGCCACTATAATTCGTTGTTGCTGTATAAGCTTTTTTGTTAGCATTATTTAGAGCTAAAGTAGTTTCTTGATTCTGGGCATTATTTCTTAAACTTGCATAATATTCTATTGGCACCATATTAATAGCAAACCCTTGATTATCTTTAATTAAAAAATCTCCCGCCTTTATTAAATATGGTTTTTGTGAAAAATTATTTACCACAATTAAAGCAATTATAAAATTAGTATAACTTGACGGAGACATTCCCATTGCTAAATCGAAAGACGGGCTAACAGTTTTCTTAAAAATGAGATACTGGGAACCACTTGAAGTTGTAAAAATTCTTCCATGCACAGATTCAAAGTCATTACCTGCATAATTTAAATCTTTTGCTAAACAGCTACTAATGCAAAGAAATGAAACTAAAATACTCATAAAAAATTTTTTCATCTATATTACTCGCCTTCGTTATTAAGCTTACATAATATCTTTTTTCTTTATCTCAAGGTTATAGCCTAAAGCATCCACTATTTGTTCAACTTCATTAAAGCGGATAGTTCCTCTTGTTAGCTTCTTGGAAAGATTTTGCACCGTATCAGACGTGTTGTTTTTTTCATTCATAAGGTCAATGAGCTTCCTCATTGATAAGTTTTCACGTACTAATAATACTTTTATTTCTTTTTTAATATCCATAAAACACCTATGTTTATTGATTTTGATTATACTTTATAGCATACAAAAACACAAATTACATCCTCTTTGTTTCCATATTGGTTGACAATGTTTCCATTGTGGTATAAAATATATAACGTTACAGAAATCCAGATTAACGTAACGAACTAATAAAAGAGGGAACAAATTATGAAAAAAGCCGTAGCCTATTTAAGAGTTTCAACAGATGCCCAAGCAAATGAAGATAGACATGGTCTTGATGTTCAACGCAATGAGATTTTAGAATATTGCCAAAAGAACAATATCGAACTCATAGAGCAATACATTGATGCAGGGGTTAGCGGTTCTAAAATGATACGTCCTGCATTAGACAAAATGTTAAAGGACGCAGAAAGCAAAGCTTTCACTCAAGTAATAGTTGCAAAGCTCGACAGAGTAGCAAGAGATACATTCGCTCAACTCTGGATTGAAAAAGAATTATTAAAGCATGACATAGAAATAGTATCAGTTGCAGAGCCTATGAGTGCAGCAGACCCAGCAGGACAGCTATTTAGAACAATGATTAGTGCTTTTGCTACGTTTGAACGTGCAAGGATTAACGACAGAATGACAGGCGGAAGGCTTGAAAAAGCTAAAACAGGTAAGTATTCAGGCGGTAGACCTGCTATTGGTTATGTTGTAGACAAGAATACTAAAAGTTTATCCGTCAACAATCAAAAGACAGAGGCTATATGCCTTGTGTTCAAGCTTAGAGAAGCAGGGCATAGCTTTGATGCTATTGCTCAAAAACTCAACGTATTAGGGCATACAACAGCCACAGGTAAAAGCTTTTCAAAAGTGCAAGTAAAGAGAATCTTTGACAGAAAAGAACTTTACGAGGGCATTTATAAATATTCAGACATTACGACACAGGGGATGCATGAGGCTATATTAGTAAGTTAATTAGAAGATAGGAGAAAAAGCCATGAATGAATCAAAAGAAGCTAAGAAAATTATTAGCTTAACTGTACCTGCAAAACTTTTAGAAGATTTCGAGGAAGTTTGCGACGAAAACGGCAGAACAAGAGGCAATACTTTGCTTGTGCTAATGGGGGCATACGCTGAAAAAAGACCTAAAGAAAGCCTTTCTACAGGTTTAGGTATAGAAGATGTTAGGGAGGTTGCCCGATGCCTTATTTAAAACCAACAGAAATACTACAAATGAAAAATATAAACCGCTACACGCTTGGCAAGTGGCTTAAATCAGGATTACCCTACACACAGATAGGGCGAATGATTAGAGTTAAAACAAGCGACCTAGAAGCGTTTACGCAGGGTTTATAAATCGGACACCATAAAAAGGGAACATTTTTACAGAGAATAGGAGAAAATATTATGAAAACAGATAACGCGCCAAAATTTGTAGGTATTAAAGCACCTGAAAGCATTAGCGATATGCTTTGGAAAGAGTGTGAAGAATTTTGCGACTCAGAAAAAATGAAGATGAAGTTCCTTGACGGTGAAAGCAAAATAACTATGTACTGCAAAATACCAAGAAAAGTAGCATTACAAATGGAAGAAAAAGGCATTGACCGCTCGATTGTCTACTCGACATTAAAGGACTTTCAAGAAATGTTGACATCATTATAACGCCACGACAGCAATTAAGTTCATTTTTTTGGCTATGGTACGCTAACGCCGTAGCCTTTTTATTAAAAATACGGTAGAATTCTAGGGGTAAAATAACGGGTACAAAGACACTCAAATAAATGTTATAATAAGAATATAGAATGCAATTTGGGAATAAACCTAAATAAACTTGTAAGGCAAAATAGACCACATGGACTTGAAAAATAGACCACATGGTCGTTGCGGGGTATTCAAAAAACTGCTATGATAATAATAGGAAGATAAATAACCATAGTGCGGACGGGGCAAGCTCCCCATAAATCGGCAAGTGGTAAATACCAAAAACAATAGTACCTTTTTCAATAGAAGAGGTATTTTTCAGCTTTTAGGCAACAAATACGTATCAATGATTATAACGGCTTAAATATTAACTTTTAAATCATTATAATAATAAATAAAAATTTTATTTCTTGACAAATACTTTAATTGTACCAATTTATTATTTTTTCTTAATGATTTTGTCAGGAAATGATAATTTGTGATAACCTATTAATAACAAGGTAAGTAAATGTCTGAGAGTATTGAATAGAAGAAAAATAACGCCATGTAGGCAATTCCCAAAACCGCTACTTTATAATAAGTTACAAAAGACTAAAGTTTTGGAAATAATTGTCGACAAATAAATTGGTATTAAAAAGAGATTGTTATTATGTTAGAAAAAGAAGAAAAAATAATACAAATCATTTGTTATTTGTTAAAAAATCTCAACAGAGAGATAAGCAAAACTCATCTAATGAAGTTGATTTTCTTTGCTGACAAGTATCATCTTTTGAAATTTGGTACAACAATAACTGAAGATGATATTTATGCGATGAAAAATGGCCCTTTATCTTCAATAGCTAAGAAGCTTTTGGAACCTGAGAATCATGGCGAAGCAGCTCAATTATTAAGATACTACATTAAAGAAGAAAAAAATTATGAATATACCTTTAATACTAGCAAAAATATAGATTTTGACCTTTTCGCAGACTCTGAATTTTTGGCATTAAATTTCATAATTCAAGAAACAGATAAATATTGGAAAACTTTCAATGATGCTATTAATTATTCGCACGAATATCCTGAATGGAAACAATACGAAGAATTTTTTAAAATCCATAAAAGAGGAAGGAAGTTGCTTAGACTAGAAGAACTTTTCTCTTGCTTCAAAGGTGATATTATTTCAGAAAGTATTCCTAAAGGGCATGTGGAAATTACTAAAGAAATGGCATTAAATTCATGCTTCGGGTAAATATCTACCGTATCTAGACTTTAAGTTATTTCTTATTCTAGGATTTGTTCCTATAGGTGTGTCATGAAGAGCTTGGAATATTTTCGGCAAATACTCTTGAATCTCTGATTCAGTAGCTACCAATTCAATATTTCCTATGTCTCTTGAAAATTCTTCAATATTTTTATATTTCCAAATATCATTACAATTTAAAAAACAATTTTGGGTTAAAAAACGAGGTTTTCCTGCTTCAAAAGATAAAAAAGAATGTAGGGCATTATTATTCTCTGAAAATTTTCTCCCTTTATTTTTTTTATCAGTAGTAAAAATTACAACACATAATTCTTTGTTGTCCTTTGTCAATAATGGGACACTTACGCAGAAATGAGGGTCTTGCCTTCTCCCTTCCCGTGAATCACGCATGGAAGTGTATTTAAAAACACTTATTTGGAACTTATTCTCTTCTAAAAATTCCTTCACTTCCTGTTCGGTCATATCTTTGCCCACAGGAACAAAAGAGCTACGATTATACATGTCTGTAAATAAATCTCCCCAATTCATTCTGTTTTTATTATACCACCCGTTAAATAATTCCCCAACATGTAGCGTTAAGTTATATTAACAGTGGATTAACAATCTATAATGATTAAATATCATTTTAAAAACTAATTCAAGGATGTTTTGTCATTAATACTTATTTGTTGACTAAAACTTTCATACAAATACAACCATTTAGCACCGCAGGGTGCTATTTTTTATTACTTATTTTGCTAAACAAAATAGACAAAACGAAAGGAAAAAGAATGAAGCAAAATCTAAAAAAACAAATCGCCTTTAGGGTCTCTGACGAAATCAATTACGAACTCTCAAGGCTAAAAAAGGAAGAATTTTTAAATTGCGGTGAGTTGTTCAGGAACTTACTAGAGAAGTATTTAAAAGAAAGGAAAAAGGCAGCTTAAATGGAAGCACTAAAAAATCGGCATCCTGACTTTCCACTTGAGGAAGTCAAAAAACTCTACACAGAAAATAAGGGCTATTTTGAAAACCCTGATTATCCTTTTGATGATTTTATCAAAAATCTTGATGACCACTTATGGGCGTTTGTAGATGGTAAAAAACTAATCGGGTATATCTTTATGCATTCGGCAGATGGCGACTCTTGTCATTTATCTGGGAACGCTATTAGGAAATGCCCTGACCTTATCCAAGAGGCAATCGGGGGAACTTGTGGATTTTACTTTGAGACTTATCCGCAACTGCAAAAAATATACGCTGAAACAGAACACAAATGGGCGTGGTTCGCATTGAAGCGAGCTGGTTTCAAGTATATTGGCAAAGATAAATTTATAATAGAAAGGAACATAACAAATGGGTAGCAGTAACAGTTCAACAGCGAAAGCACCAGAACAGAAAAAAGAAACATATTCAGCATGGGGGAATAGCTCGACACAGGACGGCTTCACAGCCAGCCCCTACAACCAAGGTCAAATGGATTATTACCAAGGCATAATGCCAAGTTTGCAAAGCAAACTATACGATACTAACACGGCAGACCAACAAGCGACTGATTACGCCACAAATATAAAAGACGTAGGAATGAGGTCATTTAAAAGAGATATGGCAGATTCTTTAGGCACAACGATAGCGGATAATGCCAAAAGGTTCGGTTCACTTTCAAACTCAAGTTATGACAGCGGATTGAAGCGCTTTACCCAAGCCCAAGAGCAAGGCTTACAAGACCTTAACAATAACTATGATGCTAACAAAATGGCATACATGGATAATTACACAAACAGATACACCAATTTATTAAATACAGCTCAAAACGGTATTGGTAATCTTTACAACTTATCTAGCGGAAACTCACAAAGCGCTTTGGCAAGTTCTAACGCTACTAATAATTACAATTTAGATGCTTGGAAGGCAGAGCAACAATTTGCATTACAACAACAGCAATTGAGAAACCAGCAAGCGCAGATGTTAGGCAATGCGGCAATGCGTGTCGGTGCGGGTTATGCAACTGGCGGAGCTAGTGAATTACACCTTTAATTAAATAGAATAATATTCTAGCAGTACGGAGGGGGAAACCCCTCTTTATTGTTGGAACAGAAAGGACGAAAAATGAAACAGACAAAAGAAAAACGAGAAATACTTATTCAAAAACTACTTAGCTTTTTATCCAAAAAAGGGCTTTTAGAGGAATTTAACATTGAAAGGATGATTGAGGATGCAAGGGTGGATTAGCTTATATAAGAAAGTAAAAGAACATTGGCTCTACCCTATACAGCAAGACCGAAAATTTACTGAATGGGAGGCGTGGGAGTACCTTTTACTAAGTGCTTTTTACGAGCCTTATAAAAAACAAGTACAGAAAAAACTTATAACTATCCCCATAGGTGGGCTTGTAATAGCTTCTAGCCAATTAGCAGATGTTTGGAAGTGGAACAGACGTACAGTTGATAATTTTTTAAAAACTCTTGAACAAGACGGGATGATAACTAGGCAGAAAATAAACCCAAAAAATCCAAAAACGTGCACATTACTCAAAGTCAATAACTATGCGGATTATCAGGGTAAAAATGAAGAAAAGTGCACATCGGAATACACATTAGAATGCACATCGGAGTGCACACCTAATAATAATATAATAAATAATAAGATAGGGAAAAAACAAAACAAATCTTTTAAAGTTCCATTAGTTGAAGAAATTAAAGATTATTGTAATGAACGACAAAATGGAATAGATGCTTCTAAGTTCTTTGATTTCTACGAAGCTAGAGGATGGAAGACTGGCAAAAATTCAATAAAAGACTGGAAGGCTTGCGTTAGGACTTGGGAAAATAACCAAAAGTCTGATAATTCCAAGCCAGTCCTAAAAGCAGATAGAGAGTGCACCGAGCATGAAAAGAAATGCCTTGAAAGAGGGCTTCCTTTTGATGCAGTTATTTATGAATAAAGGGGAAAAAATGACATCACATTTAAACATAACGGATACATACATAGACACTAGCGATATTGAGAGGATTTTTCTTGCTCAATTCTTAAATGCTAATGAAGCGATAAAAATTGATATTATCAAAAAAATAAAACCTGAATACTTTTTAAATGATACCTATAGAGAGGTTTTTAAGTATTTTAGGGCATGGTGCTTAAAGGAATCAGACGAAACTTTGAGCAAGTATCTATTTATTAAAGAACAAAAAAGCAAGTACGGAAGGCTTTATGCAGAGCTTAACAGCGAGTTTATGACGTCTGCAAACTATGAATATTATCTTAAACAGATTATAAGCAAGTACAAAGAAGCCAAAGAAAAAGAAATTAAAGAACTTTTGTATAAAGGTATAATCCCTTTTCCTGAAGCTACTCAAAAGATGAATGAACTAAAAAATATTCTTGAAACGGAAGAAAAAACTGACATTGTAAATGACATCTTTGAAGAATATTGGAAAGGCGTTGACTGTATAGAAACAGGATGGACAAGCCTTGACAGTATGACAGGGGGGCTTCACAATGGTGAATTAATCATTCTTGCCGGTGCTCCCTCTATGGGTAAATCAGTAACAATGCTCAATATTGCTGAAAATGTTGCCCGTAAAGGCAAGGAAACTTTAATTGTATCTTTGGAAATGAAAAGAAATGCTCTTTTAAATAGGCTTACTTGTGCCAAAGCAGAAATTAACGCAAGCAAATTTAGGAGCCGAACATTAACAGATGCGGAAGAAGAAAAATATGTTAAAGCTTTAAAAAACGAGGTTTTAACATTGCCCTTGCATATTGTCGATAAGCCTAATATGACTATTCAAGACATTAAGACCGAAGCAATAAACCTACAAAAAACCGCAGGATTAGATTTTCTTGTTATTGATTATCTAGGACTAATAAAACCTTTAAAACCAATGAATAGTAAATACTTAGAGATTACGGAACTAACAAGAGATTTAAAAATCCTTGCAGGGGAGCTTAACATCCCCGTAATGGTACTTTGTCAACTTAATAGGACAAATGCTGACCGCAAAGATAAACGCCCACAGTTATTTGATTTAAGAGACTCTGGAAGCATCGAACAGGATGCCGATATAGTTATGTTTGTTTATCGGGAGGAATACTACGAACCAACTACAACAAATACTGGAAAAATCACTATTAGTATCAAAAAACACAGGGACGGGACTTTAGGCGAAGCAACACTAAATTTCAATAAGGCACAGCAAAAAATAAGCGAACCTAAAGCCTTTTTAAATGTAGTTTAAACGGGTTAGCATTATGGTTATAGATAGTTATAGCGCGGGTTATAGCTATTTTTCAATTAAAAATTTACAATGAAAAAGAATTAATAGGAGATTTATAAAAATGCAATATGAAGAAATTTTAACGCCTAAAGAGGCGGCAACATTAATAACAATATCAGTAGGTACTCTCTACAATTGGAGGAGTGCAGGGGTTTTATCAAAAGACAAAAGATACAAGAAAAGCTATATCTTGGACATAAGGGATAAATGGATAAGAAGGGAACTTATAGTATAATATCGCCATGAGTATAAGAAGATTTACAAAAAAGAATAGAGACGGTTCTAGCTATCAACGCTGGGGCTACGACTTTTACGATGAAGTTACAGGCAAAAGATACCGCAAAGAGAGCTGTAAAACCAAGCTAGAAGCAGAAACAGAGTATAAAAAGGCAATTAAAAGCCTTGAAAAAGGCTCTATAAGCAGAAGTCATAAGCACCTTACTTTTGAAGCCTTAACCGATGCTTTTATAACAAGCCATTGCAAGGTTCATTGTAGCTTAGCAACGCAAAATAAATATGTTTCATTGAATGAAAACCACCTAAAACCTTTTTTGGGCGAGAGAAAAGTTAAAGACATCAAAATTATTGATATTAACGCCTTTATAGCCCACCTGAAAGGGAAAGAGCTTGCAGAAAAGAGTATAAATGTAGCTTTAGGACTTGTGGGGTCTATTTTTAATTACGGCATAGACAATGACCTGAATATTGATAATCCTTGCAGAAAAGTAAAAAGCCTAAGAATACCGCACAAGGAAAAGAACTTCCTTACTAGCGAACAGGTAAAATTACTTCTTACTGTATGCAAGGAACATGAACCTAAGTTCTATCCTATTCTTTATACTGCCATATTTACAGGGATGAGAAAAGGTGAAATATGTGCTATGTCTTGGGAAAAGATAGACTTTAAGACAAAGAAAATCCTTGTTGACAAAAGCATGTATAAAAACCAACTGCAAGAGCCTAAAACTCAACAATCCATTCGTAAAATTGATATGATTGATAGCTTGGCAGAAGTATTGAAAGAACATAGGCTTAATTCACAATTAGGTAAATATGTATTTTGGGGACAGAATGGAACGCCTTTAAGCGGTGATGCTACGCTATGGAGGCTCTTTAATTCAATAGTGACAAAAGCAGGCTTAGAAGATATTACCTTCCACGATTTGAGGCATAGTTATGCAAGCCTTTTAATATCAAAAAACATACCTATTAAGTACATTCAAAAACAAATGGGGCATAGCACAATAAATATGACATTAGATACATACGGTCATTTAATGCCAGATGTTCACGATAGAGCTGTTGAAGTTCTTGAAGAAATTGCGGGTAAATACTCATCAAACCTTATTCAATTTAATGAAGTCTTAGGCGCAAATAAGGCGCAACAACAAAATAAAGAAGATGATAAAAACCCCGAAACATGCAAAAAACCACCCCTTGAGGGAGGTGGTCTTGTGGTGGAGACGGAGAGATTCGAACTCTCGTCCAAAACGGAATCCAACAAACATCTACGAGCGTAGGTAATAATTAGCTCACATCAGACAGGAAATTACCAAAACCCTTATCTGAAGCAAAGTGTGACCGCACCCGGTTTGGAAGTTGGCTTGTTTTAGGTTACTTCCATTCCCCTAAAAGGCATCTTGCATAAGGGACCTTACAAATCGGCAAGCTAGACTTGTAAAGTGGCTGATACTTAGTTAGTTAAAACTAAGCAGCTTGTGCTGCAGGTGCAGCAAAAGCGAATTCAGCATTAATGACGTTGTTTGTGCCATTTATGTTTATTTGCTTGTTTATACGGAGAACAGCACTCCGACTCGCAGTCCTTCTTCATCGTCGCCCTGTCTAATCCAGAACGTCCCCATATTATATGGGAGTGAAAACCCAAAGCATAAATATAATTTTTGCATTCGGTTAAGAACTCATTTCCATATTAAATTTTCTATGTACAGAATTATATTTATATTATAACCGCTATTTAGGATTTTTAAACCCTCAAATATCAATCTTGCAAAGACTTCTTTATATGAGACTTTAAATAAGAAGCCATTTTTACATCTTCCTCTGTATAATGTCTTACCAGCCACTCTTCAAGAAAATCTACTAACTCAGAACCCAAAATCATTATGTCATCGACCAAAGATACTCTCTCTAAAAACTTTTTATAGTCAGAAACAAACTTATCATGAGAAGCTTTATGATAAGAGAAGTTAGGATAATGAAAAGCTTTCATAAAACCTTCTTCAGTAATAAAATGCTTTACAACATAATTTTGTAACTCAATTAAAATTTCCCAAAAAACAACCTTATTTTCTTTAAGTTCATCGAGCTTATTTATAGTTTCAAAAAGTATTTGATGTTGTTCATCAATAACAACAATTTCTGTTTTTAATTCATCACTCCAAGAAATCGCCATTTATACTTTTATTCCTACTTAAGTACCTTAATAAGATTATATCAGATAACAAATCGAAAATATAATAAAAAAGCTCCCATTTCTGAGAGCTTTTTTATTTACCGAAGGCCGGACTCGAACCGGCACGAGTTTGAGCTCGGTGGATTTTGAGTCCACTGCGTCTACCATTTCGCCACTTCGGCTTGTTTATAACATTTTATTCAAAATAAAAAGCTTTTGCAAGCATTTTCAGAGGATTGTTGCAAAATCCGCTTCTTGAATTATTTGATAATTCAGGCATCTTCGCTTCATTTCGGCATTGCTAAGCAAAACCTACACTTCAATAATGCCCTCGCAAGGCGAGTTTTGCTCCCATCATACCCAAAGGCATCCTCCCTTGTAATCTTTGGGCAATGCCCTCAGAAACAAGAAGAGCTAAAAATCCGCTGTCTTGAAATGCAGGCATCTCATCTTATTTCTCTACGCTTAATTCCGCTCTGCGAAATGTCGCTCCGACATAAGCTTCGCTTAGACGAGTTTCGCTTTGCTCACTCTTGCCTGATTTCGCAAAAAAAAAGCCTTTTTTAAACTTAAAAGGCTCAAGGGAAATACAGTCAAATGTGTGGGTTAAAAAAATCTTTTTGTTAATAATCTAATTTATTTATCAGCTTAATAACCTTATCGGTGTGCTTTCCCTTAAATTTAGGACTTAAACCAGATATCCTCCACTTGGAGGACAAAATCGGTAAAGAAGCTTAATATAACGCCAAAAAATAAACCCTCTAGCTATAACAAAAAAAGATTAATACGCTATAATGATGCTATGAATACTTTTATCAAAATTGAAAATCTCAAAAAACACTTCGAAAGCAAAAAAGGTTTTTGGGGGCAAAAAAAAGATATCGTATACGCCTTGAATGGGATAAATATTGATATCCAAAAAGGCGAAACATTCGCTCTTGTAGGTGAATCCGGCTGCGGGAAATCAACTGCCGCAAGATGTATTTTAGCACTGGAATCGATAACTTCCGGGGACGTGATTTTTGATGGAATAAATCTCAAAACCGCAAACAAAAAAACTCTGCAAAATCTTAGAAAAAGAATGCAAATAATCTTTCAAAACCCTTACTCAAGCCTCAATCCGAGGATGAAAATAAGCGATATTTTGGCGGAACCTCTTAAGATAAACTTAAAATTATCAAAAAATGAAATTGAAAAAAGAATTTTGGAAATTGCCGATATTACAGGGATTTCCCATGACTCTTTGGGTCGTTATCCACACGAATTTTCTGGCGGGCAAAGACAAAGAATAGGTATTGCAAGGGCAATTATTCTAAAACCTGATTTTATCATTGCAGATGAGCCCGTAAGTGCCTTGGACGTGAGCATTCAAGCACAAATCCTAAATCTTTTAAAAGAACTTAAGCAAGAATTAAATCTGACCTATCTTTTTATATCTCATGACCTAAGCGTGGTCAAATATATCGCAGACAGAGTTGGAGTAATGTATTTGGGCGAATTAGTCGAAGTTGCAACAACGCAAGAACTGTTCAAAAACCCCAAACATCCTTATACAAAAGCCCTTTTGAATGCAATTCCACAAATAAATGTAGATAATAAAGATAAAATACTGCTTTCCGGAGACCTTCCAAGCCCAAAAAATCTCCCTAAAGGATGTATGTTTGCCTCCAGATGCCCCAATGTGATGGACGTTTGCAAAGAAATTAATCCTGAGTATACTGATTTTTCAACGACCCAAAAAGCAAAATGCCATTTGTATCAAGGAATTAGGGTTTAAAATCCAAAAATTCAACAAGGCCTGTATGCATATTATAAAAAGCAGGAACTATTTTTACTCCGTTATGCCTAACATAATCATCAATAATTGAATCCGCATCAATTAAGCCTTTTGCACCTGCATAAGCGTTATTTTTAACAACATTATCTACAAAATCACCCTTTTGTATTTTTGCTTTTTCAACAGATGGCTCAATAAATTGAGTCAGACTTTCTATATATTTACTCTCATGATTATGATTAATCGTTGCATGAATAGCACCACAATCTTGGTGCCCCATAACTATAACTAATTTGACTCCCAAATGTACAATCGCATATTCAACAGAACCTATAACTTGGTCATCAAGAACATTTCCTGCATTTCTAATTTCAAAAAGGTCTCCCAATCCTTGGTCAAAAACCAATTCAGGAGGAACTCTTGAGTCTGAACAAGCTAAAATTGCCACAAAAGGATGCTGTGCTGCTTCAACAGAATGTAAACGTGTTTTATTTACGTCAGGATGATGCAAATGCATATGAGCAAAATTTTGATTGCCTTTTTTCATTCGAGCCAAAGCATCATCAGCATTAATATTTTGAATTTCAGTAGCCGATACATTCAAACAAATTATAATAAATACAAAAATTGTTGTTAAAAAGTTTTTCATAATCACCTCTAATTAAAATTTAATCCTCTAAAAATATTTTAGTATAAAATGAATAAAAAGGAGAGAAAATGAAAATAATTTTATCGACAACTCCCAATATTGAGGAAGCCAAAAATATTGCAAAAATACTAATTGAAAAAAAATTGGCAGCCTGCATAAATATAATTCCGAAAATCATCTCAATTTATGAATGGGAAAACTCTATCCAAAATGATGCCGAAGCAATGATGATAATAAAAACTTCTGATGAAATGGCTGAAAAAGCTAAAAATACTATCTTAGAACTCCATTCTTATACCTTGCCTGAAGTTATTTTTCTTGATGTTAATGATGGCAACCAAGATTATATCAATTGGGTTTTAAATCAGGTCAAGAATTAGGCTCGATAAAATATTAAGAAATATGAAAACGAATTTTTCAATCAATAAGTGGCTTTTAACCATTCTAGAGGGTTATTTCGCAATCCCTAAACACAATTTATATCTTGAGGGGTGTTAAAACCAAAAACAAATGGTTTCCATAATATCTATAAAAAAGGGCTTTTGATTGATGTTAATAATTAATTCAAATTATAAACCACTACAAATGCGGAATTTTGAGCAAAATCAAAAAAATCCGCCTAAAGATGCTGAATTTGTTTGTAAAATTGAGAATAATAATTTAAAAACACTCAAAATATCTCACTACAAAGCTAATTTTATTCCATTTTGTTCCGCACATGTGACTAAAGTTATTGATGCTCATGGACATATTATGGATGACAGTCGTACTTTTAATGATGGTGGGATAGAGAAGAAACTAACCCTCGGAATAATAAAATCAGCAACAAAAGCCTCTAAGGACGGTGTTCAAGTTGAATATGTTGCGGTTTCTAATTTAGAAGGATTACTGCCTGAAAATCAAGGTGTTGGTAAACCTAGGATGGATTTTGTTAAAGCTAATGAAATTATGCTAAATAAATGCGAAGAAGAAAATGCCAAACCCCTAAACAATCCTAAGTTTCTTCCACAAGCAGTATGTGACCCCTTGTGCGACAATCCTGAAAGATTTGAAGCCTTTGAAAATTTTTTAGAAAAAAATCACGAAAAAATATGCGGATTTAAATTTCATCCGACTCATACAGGCAGACCTCCTACAGACATGAGCTATCAGCCTTTTCTTGAATTGGCATCCAAATATAAAATGCCATGTTTCTTTCATACAGCAGGAGAAGGCACAAATAAGGGAACTGTTTTGCCTTCTGACCAGAAAGTAATAGCAAAATTTGCAGAATCTCTTTATAAAAAAGCGCCCGAAGTTCCAGTTGTTTTATACCATTTCAATCTTGGCGGCTGGGATAAACTTCAGCCATTAAACATAGTTAAAGATTTAAGCGATAATAAAAAAGCTAATCTTTTCCTTGAAGTTTCATGGGTGGAATCTCCGCTAATTGTTAAAGCCTTGAAGATGGGGCTTGAAGATAGAATATTGTTTGGCACAGATACACCGCTTGGCCCAGTAGGGAACAGTCAGGGCTATTTTGCACGAATAAAAGAAATCGAAAAAACTGTTAATGATAATTTTCCTAATGAAAAAAAAGCAACGGAAATATTAGATAAGATTTTTTACAAAAATGCACAAAAGATTTTTAAAACAGTAATTTCCTAATAAGATGTTGAAGCCCGTTATCAATGTGTTTAGACATGTTAACAAAATGCTTTTCTTTTTTCATTAATTTGGCAATTTTTTAAATTACAAGACTTTCTAAATTTACTAGTGAAGTGGTGTGAAAAAATGTCAATAGGTATAAATCATCAAATTAATAAACCTATTTCTTTCTCTAAAAAAGACAGAGGTAACGAACAGCGTCCTCAAAGTCAGACTCTTAGAAAGGAAAATCCTAATGACAAAATATTAAAACCAGCCGTTCTCCTCTCGGCAATAGCAGGTGTATTAATTGTTGTAGCAAGCATAGCCAAAGGCCAAGGCATAAATCTTCTCAAAGGAAATAAATTCCCAGACCTTCTGAAACCAAAAACATGGAAACTGGCGAAGCCTGAATATGCATGGTACGACATTATAAAAATAGGAGCAGGCTCAATAACCGGCGGATTAGTGGCTGGTATTGCCCTCGACAAAGATAATAAAAAAGCCAAATTAAGAGAAGGCTTTCAGCAAATATTGGGTAATATTGTAATCCCTGTATGCTTAACTACATTAGGTTCTTACTTGTCTAAAAAATATTTGGATAAAATTAAAATGCCTCAACTTAAAGCCCAAACAAAATCTGCCCAAAAGTTTAATAGTACAATAAAAGGCATGCCTGGTTTTATTGCCACATTAGGCGCTCTGGCTGTAGGCATAGTCTCTGGGAACTGGATTGCCAATAAATTAAGTCACAAAATTTTTAATGACCCGACAAAACGTCACATACAACCCGGCGATTTTTCTGGGCACATCGATGATTTGTGTTTAGCGGCAGTACTTGTTGCTCCAGAAAATAAAGTTAGCCAAATAGCAGGAAAATTCATTCCGGCCGCTCTTTTGGTCGCAGGTTTCCAAACAGGTACAAAGAAAAACCAATGTTGTTAAATATGTTTCCAATTCATACTTTACAATTTTATAACACTCCAAAGACTTGCAGTAAAAAAACAATTCCCCTGCAAGGTACTAGCTTATATTCCCAAAAATCTGATATGATATATGAGAAGAGATTACCAAATGTGGCATTTAAAGGGAATTATATGTTGGGACTAGACAACCAAGATAGAAATAGGATATGGACAAAAAAGTTTGATGAGGCTTTTGAAAATAATGATGCGGAAGAATTTTTAAATTTTATCAACCATAAAACCAAATTAAAACCTATTTTCAGCACAACTTCAAATAGTGATTTAACTGAGTTTTTAAACCCTCTAAACATTCTTAATCCTATTTTTGGCTCTAAAACCACAGAGAAAAATCTTAAATCAGAAATAGTAAAAGATACGGACAATAAAGCTTTCCCCATTCAAAATATTACGCTCAAAACTCAAAACAAAACTGATAATATTTCTATTAAAGCCAATAAAACAGGTCATATTCAAATTAATAATTCTTCTTTAGGAAATTTATTTATTGAAAGAAGTGACCTTGAAAAAGCAACAAATATGCAAAAAACTGACAAAGATATAATTGCAGATGGAGCAAGAGGATTTGACCCATTTGATCAAGAAGACTGGCCCAAAGTAATCGGCAGACAATGGCCGACGGCTGAAAATACCAGAGATCCAAAAGGAGTTGCCAATCTTTCTATAGATAATGCTAAAAAAGCAATTTTTCTGGATACAAATAAAACAATAACTAGCTCTTATGGAACAAAACCAAGGGCTATGGCTATCTTGGATAAAGAAAATGATTCTGTAATTTTGGCTTTTCAACAAGAGAATAAAAACCCGGATATCGACTTTGCAGCCTGGTCTATTTTGCCATTCAAAATTAGAGAAGGCAAAAAAACCGTTGCGCTTTTTCCAGCTCACAAAAACACTATACAAAACTATAACGACCCTAAAAATAATTCCCTCAAAACAATTCGACAAAGTGACCAATGGGATATAGATGAAAATAAATTTTTTGTAGTAGATGTATCAAAACCATCAGATAAGACTGAATATTCTGATTCTTATACTGATTGGTGCTTGTTTGCGACTCAAGGAGAAGATACGGCTTGTCTTGTCAGAAGTTGCTATAAAGACAATACCGACAACCAACAATTCAAAGTTTTTTCAGGCCAAGAAGATCTTGGCGGGACAAAGTATTGTGAATTAGAATTCATTGCTCCAAAAGTTAAAAAAAACCAAAAAAGCACACTTGTTTATCGACTTGAATTTATTTCGCTCAAAAAACTTGGCTTTGATTCTTTAAATGAAGAAAATATGGATTCTCAAATTAAAGAAGTCGGCAAAACAATCGAAAGCAAAATTAACTTAAATAAAGCTTTGTCAAATATAACTTTAGCAGACGCTTAATCCATAACTACTTGAGTTACAACGCCATGGACTTTGTCTTTTGGTAGGTTGTAAAAGCTAATAAATGATGGCGTAAGTTTTTTGATTTTAGCAAAAACATTCCAGAAGAAGTTTTCTGTTTCGATGTGTTCTACGCCATAAAATATAACTTTTTCTTGAATTCCTGCACTAGTAAAAATCTTTTCAATATTGAATATCTGCATATAGCCGACATTTATTTTGAACAATCTTAAACCATCTGCAATGCTAGAGAATTCATACGAAATCCCATAAGCTTCGTCTGTTTTGTTGATATGGATAAAGATGTTATCTTCATAAAGAATATTGTTAATAAACATAGTTTGCGCGACATAAGGTGGAACTCTCTCAACACCTCTGGCAAAGAATAAGGCTGTGCCTTTAATTTTGCTGGCATTAGCATAAAGCTCATTATACTGAGGCAAAAAAGCATCCCTAGACATTGGTTTTAAAGCTCTATAAAGATATTTATGGCCCATTGTATAAAGAATAATCAAGGCAAAAGGTATAACGGCCATAATTAATGATACATAGGCGCCTTCAACAAATTTTGAGCTGGTTGCAGTCATAAAACACATATCTATGAATAATAAACCCATTGATAAAGCCATAAGCCAGTATTTACGGCGCATATAAAATATTACATTCATCATAATAGCCGTAATGGTGATTGTTCCTGTAACAGCCAATCCATAAGCTGATGCCAGATGACTGGATTCTTTAAATAAAAGAACCACTATCAAAACACATATAAGCAAAAACCAATTTACAGCGCTTATATATATCTGAGAACTTAATTTTTCAGAAGTATAATCCACCTTAAAAAGTGGGAAAATTTGAGTGTTTATACCTTGATAAACAACAGAAAACAAACCACTAATCATTGCTTGAGAGGCAATAATAGTAGCCAAAATACTAATAATCAAAAATGGAATATAAAGATGATGTGATTGAGATAAAATCATTGAAAACAAAATATTTTGCGCATCAGGGTGATTTAATAAAAAAGCACCTTGACCAAGATAATTAAAAACCAATGCGAAAAATATTATAGACCAAGCCTGAATAATAGGCTTGCTTCCCAAATGCCCCATATCTGCGTACAAAGCCTCTGCACCTGTTGCACAAAGTATTACTTCAGACAGAACAAAAAAGCCTGCAATTCCATTGTGAGTGACAAAATGCACTCCCAAAAGAGGATTAAAAGAACCGAGGACTGAAGGAGTATGAACAACAGCAAAAAGCCCTGAAACACCTAAAGCAAAGAACCAAACTACCATAATCGGCCCAAAAACTTTGGAAATATTCTCAGTTCCATGTTTTTGAACAAAAAACAGAGCCATCGTAATCAAAACTGTAATAAGCAATATAGTTTGCTGACTAATCTCACCCAAATTCGGAATGAAATGCAGACCTTCAACTGCTGAAAGAATACTTATTGCAGGCGTTATAACACTATCACCTATCAATAAAGAAACGCCCAGATACGTCAAAAACGAATAAAACATAATCGCCCTTGATGACTTTAAAAGCTTCTGCAAAATCTGATTTAGAACAATTGACCCGCCTTCACCTCGCTTACTCAGACTCATCGCAAGCCAAGCATACTGTACCGATACAACAAGTATCAAAGTCCAAATAATCAAAGATAAAATACTCATTATATTAGTTTGTGTAGCTTGTATTGTTAAAAAAATTACTGTAAATGTATATATAGGGCTCGTTCCGATATCTCCGAACACCAACCCCATTGATTTTATAATCTGCCCGATTGTATTTGTACTGCTACCCATAGGAATCCTTTTCATTAAAATTAGATTCTCTAATTTAACAACAAAGACTAAATATTGTAAATGGCTTTAGAACAGAGGACTTGCGCTATAGAGTGACTTTTACAATGTGACATACTCAGGCTAAAATTCAAATCCTGATATTGGTCACTATGAATTTTTACAGTAGGAAGCTTGGATTCTTTCATCACTTCAATCTGGTTTAGACGTAGCGAAACTCCTTCACTATAAAAAGCCGATAAAGCTTTTATTACAGACTCTTTGGCACAAAAACGAACCGCAAGATGCTCATGGGAATGAACTTTTGAAAGGCAATAATCTATTTCTGCCTGCGTAAAAACTCTTTTAAGAAAATTTTCATCTGAAACTTTGTCTTTAAAACGACTATTTTCCTCTATATCTACACCAACTGAAAATTGCATCTGAAAACCTATTCTACTTTCTTTAAATTGATTTTATTATAAATTTACTGACATATCAAATCAAGGCTAATTACTCAATAATAACTCGATTTTGATAAGCCTTTGCCATAAAATCCAAGAATTCCATTAAAGTTCCGGATTTTTTATCCCATTGAGTTGCTAATATTTTGAAATAATCCACTTCATATTTTTTCAACACCAAAATTTTCATTATTTCATCAGGATTGGAAATATCTTCTGCCGAAGGTTTTTTTGAACAAGTTTTATATATCGGATGGTCAAAATTCTGGCTAAAAGCACTTGCATTAACCATTATTCCGAATTGTTCCGTTTCATCAAATTTTGTCGGAAAAGCAGAGCAAAGCAAAGGTCTGCAATTGTAGATGCCACATCTTGCAATTATTCCTTCTGGAGTAGGGTTATTGTCATCTAAATTCCACTCTAAAAGAAATTGGCATTTTGCAGTTCCAGGGGCAATGGTACTTTCTGACATTTTCATGCCAAATATATAATATTTGTCTTTGCCGTAGTCGCTAAACTTAAATAATGCAGCATGTTTAGACTTATATTCTATATCGGCACCTTCTTCAACAGCTATAATCTGAATAAACGAAGATGGTTGAACACTAAGAGTCTTTGATATATTAAGAATGTCATATCCTGTTAAGCTGACTGTATAATTTCTACAACATCCGCCCTGACAAGAATTGCAAATTTCCATAATTTTCTCACTTTTATAAAGTTGGACTTTTCCCACTCTCTCTATCTTACATTAATTTTTTTAAAAATGAAAAAGATTTTATTTTTAGAAAAAAAATGATATACTATTACATTAGTAATAGTAACTAGAGGTAGAAATTATTTTAAATTTTGAGAAGTATAATCCGGAAGGGTTTTATGACGAATATTTTGATGGAAATAAAAACCCGCGCGATGTAGCAAATTTAATTATAAATAAAATTAATGATCTTTCTGATGACGAGCTCGCCAAAAGACAACTAACCGCCGAAAAAGCACTATTGAACCTCGGTATAACTTTTAACGTATACGGAAGTAGCGATGGAAAAGAAAAAATATTTCCATTCGATATTATCCCTAGAGTTATTGATGTCGAAGAATGGAAGATGGTCGAAAAAGGCCTAAAACAAAGAATTTATGCTCTAAATCTTTTTATTGATGATATTTATAACGAACAAAAAATTATAAAAGATAAAGTTATAGATGAGGAACTTATAAAATCATCTTCTACTTTCAGAGAACAATGCAGATTTATGAAGCCATCAAAAGGCATTTGGTGCCACATTACAGGCTCAGACTTGATAAGAGATAAGGATGGTCGTTTTTATGTGCTTGAAGACAATTTAAGATGCCCTTCCGGCATATCTTATGTCCTTGAAAACAGGCAAATAACCAAACGTACTTTCCCGCAGATATTTGAATCCCTTAATGTTTTGCCGGTGGATGACTATCCAAGCAAACTTATAGATATGCTGCAATACATTGCGCCGAATGGTGCAAGCGAGCCTACTATTGCGCTTCTTACTCCCGGGGTCTATAATTCAGCTTATTTTGAACATTCTTTTCTAGCGAGACAAATGGGTATTGAGCTTGTAGAAGGCAAAGACCTTGTAGCAAAAGATGATTTTCTATATATGAGAACAACAAAGGGTTTGAAGCGAATTGATGTTCTTTACAGAAGAATTGATGATGATTTTCTTGATCCTTATTCTTTTAGAGAAGATTCTCTTTTAGGCGTTCCGGGTATTTTTGATATTTACAAAAAAGGAAATCTTTCACTTGCAAATGCCCCAGGTACAGGTATAGCTGATGACAAGGCTATTTATGCTTACGTTCCTAAAATAATAAAATATTATCTTGGAGAAGAAGCAATTATTCCTAATGTTCCTACATATTTATGTTCAGATCCAATCGAACAGGAATACGCAATAAAAAACATGGAAAACCTTGTAATCAAAGCTGTAGATGAATCAGGCGGATATGGAATGCTTATCGGTTCAGATTCAACTAAAAAAGATAGAGAAGAATTTGCCCGAAGAATAAAAGCAAATCCTAGAAAATATATAGCACAGCCTATTGTAAGCCTGTCGAGAGTTCCTATAATAGTAGACAATGAATTTGAAGGCAGACATGTTGATTACAGGCCTTATATAGTATACGGAGAAGACATATATGTACTTCCGGGCGGATTAAGCAGAGTCGCCTTAAACAAAGGTTCATTAGTAGTAAATTCCTCACAAGGTGGCGGAAGTAAAGACACGTGGATAGTTTCATTATAAAAAAAAGGATTGAGAATAAATGCTAAGTAGAGTCGCAGATTCAATATACTGGATGAGCAGATACATCGAAAGAGCGGAAAACATCGCACGTATTATAGATGTTAATCTGCATTTTATCCTAGACAATAAAATCGTATCCAACGAGCAGTGGGAACCCCTTGTGAGAATTACCGCTGACTGGGAATATTTTTATAAAAAATACGAAGAACCTACAAGAGAAAATATCATCGAATTTTTGACATTTGATACAGAATACCCAAATTCGATAATCTCATGTTTGTCAGCAGCGAGGGAAAATGCCCGTTCTATAAGAGAAATTATTACCTCAGAAATGTGGATGCAAATAAATCGATTTTATTTGATGCTTAATGACCGTAATTTTAAAAAGTTATTAATCAACTCACCGCATGAATTTTATAATGAAATTAAACTTAACAGTCATCTATTTTTTGGTATAACTGATAATACAATGTCGCACAATGAATGCTGGCACTTTTATAAGCTTGGGCAATTGATTGAAAGAGCTGACAAAACCTCAAGAATTATTGACGTTAAATATTTCCATATACTGCCTAATATCAAAGATATTGGTACAGCTTATGACGATATTCAATGGGGTTCTCTCTTAAAATCAGCTAGTGGCTTTGAGATGTACAGAAAAATTTATCATGGAATGACCCCTGAAAAAATAATAGAATTTTTAATCCTAAACACGGATTTTCCTCGTTCTATCACATATTGCTTGAATTGCGCAAATACTTCTTTGCACGCCATCTCAGGAAGCAGTACAGAATCATATAATAATAAATCCGAGCAACAGCTGGGATTGTTACGCTCAGAGCTTGCTTATGCAGATGTAAGCGAGATTATAGCTTTGGGACTGCATGAATATACAGATTTATTCCAGAAAAAATTAAACTTATTGAGTGATAGCATCTTCCTAGACTTTTTTGCTATAAATAATAGTATGGAATACTGCTTAGAGGAGATGAGCGAATGACATTTTGTCTTGGGATAACTTTAAAAGACGGCATAGTAGCAATTGCGGATACGCGTATAACTTCAGGGAGAGAAACTACAACAGCAAGAAAAATGTATGTACTTCAGAAAAATAATAATTCTATGTTCATAATGACTTCAGGATTGAGATCATTGAGGGACAAAACAATCACATACTTTGATGAAGCTATACTGGAATGCGGTGAAGATTTTGATAAATTATATAAAGCCATAAATGTTTTCGCAAAACAAATGAGAAGAGTTGCAAAAGAAGACAAAGAAGCTCTTATCGAAGGTGGTTTACAGTTCGATATCCACTGCATTGTAGGTGGAAAATTAGAAAATGATACTACGCATAAACTTTATATGCTTTACCCAGAAGGCAATTGGGTAGAAATACTCGAGGGTAGCCCTTACCAAATTATAGGCGCAAGCGGCTATGGCAAACCGGTTTTGGATAGAACCTTAAAATATACAGATTCAATCCAACATGCGCTGAAAGTGTCGATATTAGCCTTCGACTCAACAAGAATAAGCACAGCTGATGTTGATTACCCGATTGATGTAGCGATTTATTCAACAACTACAAATCAAATTCACGAATTTAGACTGAAAGAAGAAGATTTGCTGGAAATTTCCAACTGGTGGCAAGACAGATTAAGAACTTCAGTAAACGAAATTCCTGCAAGAAAAATAGATGAAATCCTTTCTCAAATCAGTAACCACTTATGAAGATTAAAGTCTCGCATGAAAATATATATGAATATGATTCGCCTGTTTTTCTTGAGAGCCATATAATCAAGCTTCATCCGAGAAATGAACCTTCTCAACTGATAAAAGTTTTCAATATAAAAATTGAGCCAAATCCTGTTTGCATAACAAAGTATCTCGATGTAGAAGGGAATTTTGTCATTCAGACATGGTTTAATGATTTAACTGATTATTTAAAAGTCGAAACAAATTTTGAAATTGAAACCTCAAGAGAGAACCCATTTGATTTTTATACTGACCCAATCGATTTACAATTCCCTTTTGAATATCAGCAAAATTTGACTGAAACTATACAACCATATATAAAAAAACAGCTTATTCATGATATTTCATTGAAAAATTTTATTAATGGCCTTGAAAAAGATTCAAAAGGAAATATTTTTGATTTTTTAATCCTTTTAAATCAACAAATAAATGAATTTTTCAAATATAAAATAAGGGAAGAAGGCGAGCCTTATTCCGCGGAAAAAACTTTTTCTCTAAAAGAAGGTTCTTGTAGAGACTTTGCTATGTTTTTCATTGAAGTTTGTAGACAAAAAGGTATCGCAGCGAGATTTATGAGCGGATACCGCCATTCCAAAGAAAACAAAGGTGCTCATTATCTTCACGCATGGGTTGAGGTCTATATCCCAGGCGGTGGATGGAGAGGTTTTGACCCTACTGAAGGAATTGCGATTGACAAAAATTACATAGCACTTGCAGCCTCTTATGACTCTCAAAACACGCTTCCAATTGTAGGGACAACAAGAAGCAAAAATGCAAAGTCTTCTTTCACTTCTAAAATCTTTCTTGAAGATTAATTTTCTTTATTTGTTGCTTTATTCCTAAATTTATTTACAGCATTATCATAAATAACGCCCGCAGCACCCCAAGCAATAAGCTCGCTCGGGACAACTAAAAAATCTTGAAAGTCCATTGATTTAAGAGGCTTACGGGATGACAATAAAGATACTAAGCCCATTCCTAATCCAATACTCACACAAACATTTTTTCCTTTATTTGTCTTTTCCGGCACTTCGCCTGTTTCCGCAAATTTATCAGCATCTTTTCGTCTTGTTTTATTAATAACTGAATCTAAAATTGCCCCAAGACCAACATATAGAGCCCCCAATATTGCTATTGTAGCCACTACTGAAACCAGAGGTTTTTCTTTATTAATAAAGAACCCATATGATTCTTTAGCTTTTTTATTCAAATTTGCCAATAAAGCAATTTCAGTTAATCCCACTATAGGTATAATCTTTTTGCCTTCATTACATTTTTCATACTCATTACCTTTTTTTGTTTGAGCAGAAAATGTTGGGCAACTTTTTACTGAGTTAACTTGCACTTACCAATCCTTTATTTTATAAATTCCATTATCAATATAATGTATCTGAAAATAATTATTTGTTAGATGCGTTGAAGCTTATTAAATAACTGTTACAATCTGCAAATTAATTTTATAAGCAGACTTTATTTATTTCCGATTATTAATTTTCTTCAACAACTGTTGCTACTAAGTCGCCATAATTATCAACACGACCAGTTGTTTCTTCAATAAGATATTTAAGATCTGCATTTTTGGCAAGTTCTTCTTGTATTCTTTCAGATGCTTTATCAAAATCTTTAAATTCGCCAATTAATTTTTTCGAACTAAAACCTGATTCTTTTTTAATATAAACCTGATACATATTTTCTCCTTTTTCATAATACCTCTTTATTATATCGTATTATGAAAAATAAAATTAAAGATTGATAAATAGGCAAAGACATCTTATAAAAAATCTGCATAAAAAAATACTCCCCAGGTTGGACTCGAACCAACAACCCTCCGGTTAACAGCCGAATGCTCTGCCATTGAGCTACTGAGGAATATCAATATTTTTATTATATCAACCTAAAAAACGGTTGTAAAGACTTTTTTTTAGTTTCAGTGTCAGCTTTTCTGGGTCGACTTCTCGCCCCTAGCAAAGCTTAACGTCATCAAGGTAGTTTGCCGAAGCAAATTTCCCCTTAGTCTTTATATTTTTTGAATATCAATGAAGCATTATGCCCGCCAAATCCAAATGAATTCGACATTGTCACTGTAACTTCATCCAATTTTCTTGGTGTATGAGGAACAAAGTCTAATGCAGGGATTCTTTCATCTCTCTCATCCAAATTAATGGTTGGAGGAACAATTCCTGTATTAATAGCTTTAATTGAAGCGATTGCCTCAATACCGCCACTTGCTCCAAGTGAATGGCCTATCATACTTTTTGTCGAACTTACTAAAAGTCCGTTAAAAGCATGTTCACCGAATATACGTTCAATAGCCAAAGTTTCAGCTATATCACCAAGTCCTGTGCTTGTACCATGAGTGTTTATGTAAGTTACGTCTGAAGGCTGCATATCTGCATCTTTCAAAGCAACTTTCATCGCACGTCCTGCACCTTCACCATCAGAACAAGGAGCTACCATATCATACGCATCAGCTGTGGCGCCATAGCCAACCACTTCCGCATAGATTTTAGCTCCACGAGCTTTAGCGTGTTCAAGCTCTTCAAGAACCAAAATACCGGCACCTTCAGCCATTACAAAGCCGTCTCTGTCTTTATCAAATGGACGAGAAGCCTTTTCGGGCTCATCATTTCTTGATGACAATGTTCTAGCACTTGTAAAACCACTCATACCTAATTGAGCAACTGCAGCTTCAGCTCCGCCCGCTAATACAATATCGGCATCATCATATTGGATAGCACGGAAGGCATCTCCAATTGAATGAGCCGCTGTTGCACAAGCAGAAACGACTGCTTTATTAATCCCTTTAGCTTGAAACTTCATAGCAATCAAACCTGCGGCAATATCAACAATCATCATCGGTACAGTGAAAGGACTGCATTTTGCAGGGCCTCTGGATAGGATAGACGCAACATTCAGCTCGATAGTTGTCATACCGCCTGCGGCAGATCCAACAACAACACCAAATCTCTCATTATCAATAGTTGCATTATCTAAACCAGCCATTTTATAGGCTTCTTCAGATGCAATAATTGCATATTGAGCAAATCTATCCATACGTTTTGCTTCTTTTTTGTCCAAATAATCTTCTGGATGAAAATCAAGAACTTCTCCAGCAATACGTACAGGATATTTTTCGATGTTTTCAAGAGTAGAGATAGATCTAATACCGCTTTTGCCGTTACTTAAACCATCCCACAAAAGATCTGTTCCAATACCGAAAGGAGAAACTGCTCCCATACCGGTTACAACAACTCTTCTTCTATTATTTTTCATGCTTCTTCCTTTTTCAAGTTTGACTAAAATTAGCTGTTAGCTTCGATATAAGCTACTGCGTCTTTTACTGTAGTAATTTTTTCAGCTTCTTCATCAGGAATCTCAACGCCGAACTCTTCTTCGAACGCCATTACTAATTCAACTGTATCCAAAGAATCAGCACCTAAATCAGCTGTAAAAGAAGCAGTTTCTGTAACTTGCCCAGCTTCTACGCTCAATTGTTCTACTACAACTTTTTTTACTCTTTCTAATACGTCACTCATTTTTCATTCACCTCGTAATTAACTTATAACTAAATTTATGTATTATGTATTATATTTTTATCTTAAAAACAAACCAAAGGCAAGTAAGTTACACTAAATTGTTAATCCACCATCAACGCTTATAACTTGTGCTGTTATATATTTGCCGTCAGTCGCCAAAAATCTTACTGTTTTTGCAATATCACTTGCTTGACCTAGTCTTTTCAACGGAATGGCTTCTGCAATTTTATCTTTGTCCAAACCATGAGTCATATCTGTCTCGATAAAACCTGGTGCAACTGCATTAACTGTAATTCCACGAGAAGCAACTTCTTTTGCCAAAGCTTTTGTAAAACCAATCAATCCGGCTTTTGCAGCTGAATAATTTGTTTGACCTGCATTTCCATAAACTCCTGAAACACTCGCCATATTGATAATAGAGCCTGAACGCTGTTTCATCATAGCTTTCACAACAGGTTTTGAAACATAAAATGCACTGTTCAAATTTGTATTGATAACAGCTTCCCATGCTTCTTCATCCATTCTGATAATCAAGCCATCTCTTGTTATGCCGGCATTATTGACCAAAACATCAATTCTTCCGAATTCTGACAAAATACTTGCAATCGCTTCAGCCACTTGGTCTTTGTTTGAAACATCGAATTTCATAGCTTTTGCGTCAACACCTTTTACTTTAATTTCTTCAACAACAGCTTGAGCCGAAGCATCAGAGCTGGCATAATTGATAATAACTGTATAACCGGCATCTGCAAGTTCCAAAGCACAAGCTTTGCCGATTCCTCTAGATGCTCCCGTTACTAATGCAACTTGTTTTTCCATAGTTATTTCCCCTATATTACTTCTTGCAATGATTCACAAAATGCATTTAAGCTTTTTGAATCATAAATATTAACCACCTTAATCTCAGGTGCAATTTTTTTAATTAAACCAGCCAAGACTTTGCCAGGGCCGATTTCTAAAATTGTTTCAACACCATTTTTTTGCAATTCTTGGACGCTTTGAGTCCAATAAACTGAAGAATAAATCTGTTCTGGCATTTTTTTAGCAAAATCTGCTTTTGAAATTGTTTCTTGAGCATCAACATTTGTGATTACAGGAATTTTTGCATCATTAATTGAAAGTTCCGATACAAATTCTGCAAAAGACATCGCAGCTTCTTTCATCATCTCAGAGTGAAAAGCTCCTGAAACAGCTAGAGGAATAACTCTTTTAGCTCCTGCAGCACTCAATAATTCTGTAGCTTTTTGAACGCCTTCAACTGAACCTGTGATTACAATTTGCTCTGGAGTATTGTAGTTTGCTACATCCACGTAAGCGGCTTCTGAAGCTTCTTTTACAGCTACTTGAACTTTATCTTGAGCCAAACCTAAGACAGCCGCCATAGCACCGCCTTTTGACTTTCCCATAAGCTCTGCTCTTTTTGCGATTGCACTGATTGTATCATCAAGACTCAAAACACCTGCTTGGTACAAAGCTGCATACTCACCTAAGCTATGTCCGCAAACATAATCAGGCTTAATTTTTGTTTGAGCTTTTACAACTTCCAATAAAGCTATTGAAGTCGCCAAAATTGCAGGTTGTGTATTGACTGTCAATTTCAATTCTTCATCAGGACCTTCAAAACAAACTTTGGTTAAATTTCTACCAAGAATTTTGTTAAATCTGTCATAAATATTTTTTGCAACATCTGATTCGTTATAAATATCATAGCCCATGCCGACTGATTGAGAACCTTGGCCTGGAAATACGAATGCTATTTTTCCCATGGTGAACCCCTTTTTATTTTGACCTTTTGTCTTTTGCACGCCATCTGATGACTGCACTACCCCAAGTTAATCCTGCCCCGAACCCGCAAAGAGCAATTGTAGAATTGTCTTTAATTTTGCCCGCTTCGAGAGCTTCTGACAATGCAATCGGAGTTGAAGCTGTTGATGTATTTGCATAATTTTCTAAGCTAACTATGATTTTTTCATCGCTTAAGCCTAAACGGTCTTGAACCGCTGAAATAATACGCATATTAGCATGATGAGGAATTAAATAATCCAATTCTTCTACAGACAAATTCGCTTTTTCCAAAGCACTTTTAATACTTTTAGGAACAGTTACCACTGCGAATTTATATATTTCTTTTCCATTCATCCAAATATAAGGGCTTTTTGGAGCCTTATCTTCTGTCTCTACTAAAGGACAGCTTACTCGAGATAATGGAAGTGTCAGCTCGTGAGCCTTTGTGCCATCAGCAGCTATCTCTATTGCCAAAATATCATTCTGGTCATCTTGCGATTCTGATAACAACAAAGCACCTGCTCCATCGCCAAAAAGTACACAGGTATTTCTATCAGACCAATCTAAGAAATTGGAATGAACCTCTGCACCTATAACTAAAACTTTTTTGTAAACGCCTGAAGCTATAAAACTGTTGGCCACGCTCAAAGCATAAACCAATCCGCTGCAAGCTGCTACGAGATTGAATGCCGCACCTTTTGAACCGATTGCCGCTTGAACTTCACAAGCAGTAGAAGGGAACATGTTATCAGGTGTTGATGAAGCACAAATTATTAATTCGACTTCTGATCCGTCAACTCCGGCAAAGGCCAAAGCCTCTTTTGCGGCTAATATTGCTAAAGAAGTTGCACTTTCATCGCCCGATACAATTCTTCTTTGCTTAAATCCTGTTCTTGATGAAATCCACTCATCATTAGTGTCAACAATTGTTGATAAATCATCATTGGTTACAATTTTTTCAGGTAGACCTTTGCCTACACCGATAATACTAACTGGCTTTAAACTCATAATTCATTTTTCTCATAAAGGGCTAAAATCTTTTTGTTTATATCTGCTTCAGATGCTTCTTTGGCCACTCTTACTGCATTTTGGATAGCAAAAGCTTTGCTACTTCCGTGTGCAATAATTGTAATTCCTTTTACGCCCAATAATAAGGCTCCTCCGAACTCTTCGTAATTTGTTTTTTGCTTCAATCTTTTTAATGCAGGTAATGCAACAAGTGCACCCAAGCGCATTAATAAAGAATTTTTAAATTCACGCTTAATCAAGTTAAGAATCATGCTCGACACACCTTCGATAACTTTTAGCGTTACATTTCCCACAAATCCATCGCAAACCACAACATCTGCGGTTCCGTTAAACAATTCTTTTCCTTCGACATTTCCGATAAAATTCAATCTATCGTTGTTTCTGGACAATAATTTATAAGTTTCTTTAGCAAGTTCATTTCCCTTGCCTTCTTCTTCTCCGATATTCAAAACCCCAATTCTAGGATTTGGAACACCCATAATGACTTCTGAAAAAACTTTGCCCATAGTAGCAAACTGATAAAGCATTTCTGGTGTAGATTCGCTATTTGCACCAGCATCAACCAAAACAAGGGGTTTGCCCATTGCAGGTATTGTAGCTGTGATAGCTGGTCTTTCGATGCCAGGCAATCTGCCAAAACCAAACAAACTTGATGCCATTGCAGCGCCGGTACTACCCGCTGCTACCAAAGCATCTGCTTCTCCTTGAGCTACAGCTTCAACTGTTTTTACAATAGAAGCATCTTTTTTCTTTCTGATTGCAACACCGGGTGATTCGCCCATTTCGATAACTTCTGAAGCATGCTTAATTTTTATATCTAAGCCTTTAGTATCATACTTAGCAAGTTCTGCTTGGATTTCGTCTTCTCTGCCGACAAGCAAAAGCCCGACCCCATAAATGCGTGCAGCATCAACAGCGCCTTTTACTATTTCTAAAGGAGCATAATCGCCCCCCATTGCATCAACAGCTATCCTTACCATAACAGAAAAACCTATCTAACTATTTATTACTAGCTTTTTCGCCTTTATAAAATCCGCAACTTCCACATACTGTGTGAGTCAACTTTGTATCGCCACAATTATCACAAACCATTGTTTCTGGTAATGTAGCTTTCCAATTTGATCTTCTGTGTCCTTGAGATGATGCACCGGTTCTTTTCTTTGGAACTGCCATTTCTATTTTCCTTCTTTCTTCGTTATTTTTTTTGATATATCTTGAAAAACTGCTAATCTTGGGTCGATTCTATTGGATTGAAGCTCCGCTAAAACCTCTGTTCCCTCACAATTTTCACCACATATTTTTTTACTTGGAAGGTTTAGTATGATTGACTGATAAACCAAGTCAGTTATATCTAATTTTCCTTCTTTTCCCAATTCTACAACAAAATTATCGTTTTTCAACTCTATTTCGCTGTGGGAATAATCAAAAGCATCACAAGTGCTAAAAACCTCTTTTATATCAATATTTAGGACTTGGTTAAATTTCTTTAAGCACCTGTCACATTCTAATTCTACCTCAGTTTCTATATTTCCAGAAACTTCAATATGAGTGCCCTTTATCCAAGCTATCAAACTAGCTTTTGTTGTTTGATTCGGATTAACATCAGGGATTATTTCAGCAAAATTTATATTAATAGTTTGCCCTTCGGCACTCTCCAATTGGTCTAAAGTTATGTACATCTTTGTTCCTTAAATAAAATATTCAGAGGCCAGACTATAAAATAATCGCTCATCAATATTTTAAAGCAAAATATTGATTAAGACAATTAAATACAATCTTTCCTCAAAAATCTTTTTGTCATAAAATAATGGAAAATAACTGAATAGGAGTTTTATTAATGACAAATCAAGGACAAGCTTGGGTATACGGTGATAATGTGGATACAGATGTTATCCTTCCTGCACGTTATCTGAACACATCTGACGCTAAAGAACTGACAAAATACTGTATGGAAGATATCGATGCAACTTTTGCAAAAGAAGTAAAATCAGGCGATATTATAATTGCCGGCGAAAATTTCGGTTGCGGCTCGTCTCGTGAGCATGCCCCAATCGCCATCAAAGAATCTGGAATAAGCGTTGTTATAGCAAAAAGCTTCGCAAGAATTTTCTTCCGCAATGCAATCAATATTGGGCTTCCAATCCTTGAAAACAGCGAACTTCCTGATGAAGTTACAAAAGGCGATATTATAGAATTCGACCTCTCAAACGGCATCGTCAAAAATATTACAACAGGTAAAGAATATCAAACCCCTGCTTATTCAGGTTCAATCAAAGAACTTATTGAAGTCGGCGGGCTTGTAAATTACACAAAATCAAAACTAAAAGCATAGAGGAATTTAATATGAAAGAATATAAAATAGCAGTACTTGAAGGCGATGGAATCGGCCCTGAAGTCATTGCTCAAGGCTTAAAAGCTTTGCAAGCAGTCGAAAAAAAATATAACGTAAAATTCAACTACACCAAAGGCCTAATCGGTGGCGTAGCAATTGATGCAGTGGGCATCCCGCTTCCGCAAGAAACAATCGACCTTGCAAAAAACTCTGATGCAGTATACTTAGGAGCTGTAGGCGATTGGAAATATGATAATTTAGACCCATCGATTCGTCCTGAAAGAGCGCTTCTTGGCATAAGAAAAGAACTTGGACTTTTCGCAAACTTACGTCCTGTAAAAGTTTTTGAAGAATTAATCCCATCTTCGCCTCTTCGCACAGAGTTGGTTGAAGGCGTTGATATTATGATTATCAGAGAACTTACCGGTGGCGTATATTTTGGAGAACCAAAAGGCGTCGAAGTGCAAAACGGCAAAAAAGTCGGTTTCAACAATATGATTTATACAGAAGATGAAATCAGACGTATCGCAAAAGTAGCCTTTGAAACCGCTATGAAAAGAAATAAAAAAGTTTGCTCTGTAGACAAAGCAAATGTGCTTGATGTTTCAAGACTTTGGAGAGAAATCGTCATTGAAGTCTCAAAAGACTATCCTGAAGTCGAACTAAAACATATGTATGTCGATAATGCAGCGATGCAACTCATCATCAACCCAAAACAATTTGATGTAATCGTTACAGAAAATTTATTCGGCGATATTTTGTCTGATGAAGCCTCTGTTTTGCCAGGCTCATTAGGGCTTTTGCCAAGTGCCAGCTTGTCTGAATCAGGAGTCGGAATGTATGAACCATGTCATGGTTCAGCACCTGATTTCAAAGGACAAGACCGCTTAAATCCTATCGCAACAATATTATCAGCTGCAATGATGCTCAAATACAGCTTTGGAATGGAAGAAGCTGCACAAGACATCGAAAATGCAGTAAACCAAGCCCTAAAAGAAGGCTTCCGAACTGAAGATATTTGTAAAGAAGGAAATATCCTTGTCGGAACTTCAAAAATGGGTGATTTTATCGCTGCTAGAATTTAAGCTTGCTGTCCGAGAAATGTATTCATAATATATTCATCGTTCAAAAGTAGTGCCGTTAAGCCATTTTTTCGTTTGCCTATGCCAATCAAAAATTCGGTTTCAGTTATTGTGCTTTTAATTAGCTCTTGGTCTATTTCTGTCAAATACTCTATGGCAACTATTTCATCGACAGAAATACATAAATTGTTTTTTCCATCACCCAAAATCAAGCTTATTTCACGCTTACTTTCTCTATACGATTCTTTCAGCTCATCAAATAAATGCATCATTTGCTTAAACTCTGCATCTTTCGTGGCTTCAATTATTTCACTTGCTGCTTCATAATCATTTTTTTCGATTAATTTATTCACTTCAACACCAATTTGATGAATGGCTTTATGCGGAGTATCAAACCTTGCAAAAGTGACCGAAAACATTATATTAGTATTTTTAGACTTATAAGAATCGTACCATTTTCCAAAAGCACAAGCATGAGGATCAGTTGTCAAAGTAAATTTTGTTTTGTCTTGAACAGACTTTTCAAGAGTAGTAATCCAATTAATATGGTCTTGTTTTCTTACATCCATCAAGTCATAAAATTCTTGAATTTCTGCTTCAAGTGGCTTCAAATTCAAAACTTTTCTCATATCTACAAGCGAAATCACTTGTTCACGAAATTTCACAACGCCCCTGATTTCTTCAGGAACTTTAGGAACAGGTATAACCGGCCCCAACTGCATTAAGGAAATTACTGATTCACAAGAAATGGCATAAACATTATCTGCAATACTTAACAAAACCCAAGGCAGTTGTTCTTTTTTTGTATTCATTTTTGGCATTCTCCAGCTGAATTTAATTATTTTGTAAAATAGTTCTAAATAACTTATTTAACATCGTAACATATGTTACTATTCTCAATTAAATGACAAAAAACAGGCCCCCTAAATAAGATTAAGGAGGCTTATAACAATACGGCATTTCTTCTATAGACGCTTATAGTCTACAAAAGTTCCCATGGGGTTTTTTCATCCGCCAATAGGGTATTCCACGGGGCTAAAATTTCTTGCAAAGAAGCTAATATGACTCTCTCGCTTTCAAAATGTCCAACATCTAAAACAGCTTTATCCAAAACTTCTATAGCATTATGATATTTGACATCTCCTGTAATAAAAATATCTGCTTCAACAGAATTAATAAAATCAGAGCCTGAACCTGAACAAATAGCAATTTTTTTGACAGTTTTGAGCCCTAGCGGGTTGATAAGTTTGACACTCTCACAGCCAAGGATTTTTTTGCACTCCAAAACAAAAGTTTCAAGAGGGGTTTCATCCACCATGCCGACTCTCACAAGCCCACCAATGGCTTCAACATCACTAAGCCCAAGCATAGAAGCTAATTTGTCATTAATGCCGCCTTGCGTCTTGTCTAGATTGGTATGAGCTGAATATATTTGGATATTATTCTGAATTGCAAAAATAGCTACTTTATTTTGTAAAACATCAGGCGTGATTTGTTTAAGCTTTGAAAAAAACAACGGGTGGTGCGTAATAACGAGCGAACAGCCATTTTGCTTTGCCTGTTCAAGCACATCTAAAGTCGGCGAAAGAGCAAGCATAACCTTATCTATCGTATCAAAATCAAGCTTAATCTGCCAACCTGTATTGTCCCACTGCTCTGCTAAAGACAAAGGAGCAAAAGTCTCAATTTTTTCTATAACTTCTTTAATTTTCACCAAAAACCGCCTTTAGGATTTTTTTTGCTATGTTTTTTTTGGAATCTTGTTCAAGTTTTTGAACTTCGAGATTTTTATTTATGACAAAAACCTCATTTTCATCAGAAGAAAATCCGATTTCGGTATTCGAAATGTCATTTGCCACTACAAAATCGAGATTTTTATTCACTATTTTTTTCTTTGCATTCTCAAGCAAATTTTCGCTTTCTGCTGCAAAGCCAACTATAATTTGATTCATTTTTTTATTTTTTGCAATAGTTGATACTATATCAGGATTTTTAACAAGCTCAACCACCAAAGAATCTGAATCTTTTTTGATTTTCTGCTCCGCTCTCACACTAGGACGATAATCCGCAACTGCAGCTGCCATTATAAGACAATCTGCATCACCCATAGCTTTTTGTGTCGCCAAAAGCATATCTTCAGCTGATTTTACAAGCCTCACCTGATAAGGTTTTTCAACCGGAACTGTCGATATCAAGCAAACTTTTGCACCCATCATACAAGCACTGTCAGCAAGAGCTATGCCCATTTTGCCTGAGCTATAATTGCCGATATAGCGTACAGGGTCTATTTCTTCTTTAGTCCCGCCTGCTGTTATCACTATTTTTTTTTTAGCAAGAACAGATTTTTCTGAAAAAATTTCTAAAACTTTCGCCTCAATATCTTCGACTTCTGCCATACGCCCATCGCCATTATAACCGCAGGCCAATTCGCCATAAGCAGGCTCTATAATTTGATAACCAAACCCAATAAGTGTTTTGATATTTTTTTGAACAAGTAAATTGTTCCACATATTTGTATTCATCGCAGGAGCAAAAACTATAGGCTTATTAAAAGCGCAAAGTAACGAGGTCAAAAGGTTATCGCAAATCCCATTTGCAAGCTTACCGATTGTATTAGCAGTTGCAGGAGCAAGCACGAAAATATCAGCTTCTTCAACTAGAGCAATATGTTTGACGCAATAATCCTGATTCAAAAAAGTATCCGAATAAACAGGATTTTGGCTCAAAGTACTAAGCGTCGTTTCTGTGACAAATTCTTTGGCATTATCACTCAAAACCACTTTTACATTAGCGCCTTGTTTTATAAAATTACGAATCAAAGAACAAATTTTGTACGCTGCAATACCGCCTGTGATGCCGATTAGTATATTTTTGCCCTTAAGCATTTTTGTTCCTTCCTTGATTGAGAATAGTTTCAAGCTCTACTACCGAACTTTCCAGTCTATCATTAATCATTTGATAGTTAAACAAATCTTTTTTGGCATACTCACTATCCACAATCGAAAGACGCTTGGCAATAACTGCAGCTGTCTCTGTTCTTCTACCTTCAAGACGGTTTTTGAGTTCTTCTAAAGATGGTGGCAAAATATAAATCAAAATCGCATCAGGACGCTTTTCTTTGATTTGCAAAGCTCCTTGAACTTCAATCTCGACAATCAAATCATTACCTTGAGACAAAACTTCATTCACAACTTTTTCATAAGTACCGTAATAATTATCTGCAAATTGTGCCCATTCTATAAGTTCATTATTTTCTATAAGTTTTTGAAATTCTTCCTTGGTGAAAAAATGGTAGCTTACTCCATTTATTTCGTTAGGTCTTGGCGCTCTAGTAGTTGCAGAAACTGAAAGCTTTAGATTAGGATTGCGCTTCAAAATTTCTGCGACCAAAGTCCCTTTGCCGACCCCTGAAGATCCGGATATTACAAATAATTTACCGTGGCTGTCCATATTTTCTCCTGTTTTTAAAAATTATAGTATATTCGTTACCTTAATAAAAGTAATTGTTTACAAAACGTACTAAAAAGGTTAATATATACCTATAAATACAATTTTTAAATTCGCAAAAAGGTAAAAATATTTGAACTTTCCTCAGGTCGTCAAAGGGAATACAAAAATAGCAGAAGAGATTCTTGATAAAATCTCCTGCGAAGTTAAAGAATCCTTGAATTCAATCATAGGTTTCTCTAACCTACTAAATAATTCTTCCTTAAGTCAAAAGCAAACAGAACAAATAAACAAATAAATAATGTTTTAATTAGCAGCGAACAATTATTAGAATTTGCTAATAATATTTCTGGAATCTCAAAGTTAATCAGTGGAAAATACGAAACAAATTATTATACATTTTCGACAGAAAAACTTTTAAATGAAATTGTAAATTCTTTTGAATCGATAACCCGAAAAAAAAGAATGGATTTCAAATCAGAAATATCAGAAGTAAAAATAACCAATGACTACCAGCTGACTTTTCAAATAATCTATAGCTTATTTAACTATCTAATAAAAATATCTTCTAAAAACAGCTCCATTACTGTCAGAAATACTCCTACTTTAGAAGGGGTTTTAATAGAGCTTGAAAATAATGCTACAAAAGTGATTAATCAAAAAAAAGCCCCTGACCTCAATGATATTTTGAATCCAGAAGAGAATTGTTCTGGAAATTTAGATTTTTATTTAACAAATCATCTTATTAGTTTGATTGAAGGACGCATTATCTTCTCAAATACGACAAATGATTCATCTATAATTCAAGTTTATATTCCCAATAAATCAGCCTAAAGCTCTATTGAAACTATCTGAACTTACGCTTAAGATTACTAATGTAAACAAAATGCGTCAAAAGTGATTTTGGCACTGCTTAAATGTTTTTATATATACATAGTAGATAATAAAAGGAAAAAATATGTTAAATGAATTCAATTTTGATTTGCAATCTATTGAACAAGACATCCAAAACATTGCCAAAGAAGCACGTAATGATGTTCTTTTAGAAATGGAACAAGGTATGAAATTCCCTGAAATAATCAAAGTATTTAAAAGCGTTTGCAATCAAGTCTAAAATTTAATCTATTGAAATTACCTTAAAAATATTTATGAACCAAAAGTCCTGAAGCTACCCCTAGCAAAGCTCCAACAAGGACTTCTACAGGTGTATGACCCAATAATTCTCTCAATTTTTCAGAAGTTGGGACATTATAAACATGGTCTACAATTTTGTTCAATGTAGCGGCCATTTTGCCTGCTGCACGTCTTAATCCTGCGGCATCGTACATTACAACAAGCGCAAAGCCCAAAGCTAAAGCAAAAGTTGTGGACTGAAATCCGTCAATCAAGCCTGTAGTAGTTGCCATGCCGATAACAAATGCACTATGGCTACTTGGCATTCCGCCGGTTGTAGTAAAAATTTTAAAATTGATACTTTTATGTTGAATAATATAAATCAAAACTTTAATAGACTGTGCAACAATAGCTGCTAAAAAAGAAGCTATTAAAATCTCATAACCAGTATCTTGCATTGCTACTGTGTGACTTGCAACTTTTTGAATTGTAACAGTGTGCATTGCTATATTGTGCATTCCGATATTATACATTATTTCTCAATCCTTTTCTCTATCATATCTAGTATACTTGATAGAAGCGAAGATTCAAGCCCATTATTTAAAATGGTCTCTTTTGCTTCCAGGCAAAGTTCTCTGACTTTTTGTTTTGACTCGGTTAAACCATAAAGTTCAGGATAAGTCTGCTTCCCAGCCTGTTGGTCTTTTCCAGCAGTTTTTCCAAGTTCTTCTGTCGATGAAATTATATCAATAATATCATCTGATATTTGGAAAGCTAAACCTAAGTTTTTAGCATATTTTTGCAAAACATCTATCTGTTTTTGGCTGGCATTTGCAAGTTTTGCGCCACAAAATAAAGATAATTCGAATAAAGCTGATGTTTTATTATTGTGGATGAAATCCAATGTTTCCTTTGAAATCTTTTTATTCTCAGATTCAATATCAACAACTTGTCCTGCAATCAACCTTATAGCTCCTGCGGCTATCAAAAATTGTTCTAAAACTTCCATTTTAACAGTGCAAGAAACACTTGCAGGAGTTTTTTGAATAATCACCTGTGGAGCAAAAGATAAAAGAGCATCACCGGCTAAAACAGCAGTAGCTTCATCAAAAGCCTTGTGATTAGTCGGACGCCCTCGGCGCAAATCATCATTATCCATACAAGGCAAATCATCGTGGATAAGACTTTGGGCATGCAACATCTCTATTGCGCAGGCAGTCGCCAAGGCGTTTTCGACACCCCCCCCACACATTCTGCAAGCCTCAAGAGTCAAAACAGGGCGAAGCCTTTTGCCATCAGCAAGCACGCTGTATCTCATAGACTCCCAAATCCTCTGCGGATATTGTACTTCAAGAAATTTGTCTAAATGCTCATTCACCAACTGTTTATAAATTTCAAAATTTTCCATTTTTATTTAATATTCCTCTGTCTCTATGTCTAAATCTAAATTCGCAAGAATTTGGCGTGATTTTTTGCGAGAATCTTCTCTATTTTTTGAACTTATTTTTGTAAATTTTTTTCCCCCAGAAACTTTGGTTCTACTCTCATCTTTTATACTCATAGAACTCATATTTTCTTTAGATTCAATCGCTTCTAGCAAAAAACTCCTATAGCTTTCATATCTATATGATGGCAAATCATCCAAATGCTCAATCACATTGCAGCCTTCTTCTTCAATATGCAAACAATCATTATATTTACACTCTTTACTCAACTCAAAAATTTCATCAAAAAGCGTATCCAAATCAATCGGGTCTATCGAATCAAATTTAAGATTACTGAATCCTGGAGTATCTGCAACTTTAGCTATATGACCCTCATCAAGCAAAGGTATCTCCATCAATTCGGTATGACGAGTAGTATGAGTCCCTCTGGATGTTTTTTGGCTGACCTCTTTTGTTCTCAAATTCAACCCCGGCAAAATAGCATTCAAAAGACTTGATTTGCCGACGCCTGATTGTCCGCAAAGCACACTAATTCCAGAAGCTAAAATTTCTTCTAATCTTTGAATCCCTATATTTTCTTTTGCTGAAGTAAAAATAACCTCATAAGATAAATCTTTATAAATTTTTTCGATGTGTTCTCTTGCACTGCTATCTGGCGATAAATCATCTTTATTAACGCAGATTACAGCCTCAATATTATGCAATTTTGCAAAAGCCAAATATCTATTGAGCTGAATATAATCGAATTCTGGCTCCTTCATCGCAGCGACAACAATAACTTTGTCAATATTGGCGATAGCAGGCCTTGGAATAACATTTTTCCTTGGCAAAACTTCGAAAATAGCTGCTTGCTTGGATTGCTCGTTATATTCTTCTAATCTAACCATATCGCCTACAAGTACAGAAGTTTTAGTTTTTTTTAAAACCTCTCTGACTTTGCATTCTAAAATTATGCCCTCAACTTGAACATAATAAAAATCAGAAAAAATTTTAGTTACTAATCCTATCAAATTTACACCTTAATATAACGACCTTTCCATGATAGCTAATTCAAACATAAAGGGCAAGAAAAATCCGCAATCTTTGATTATTGGGCAATTCACAAAGCTTGAATTACGTTTCGCTTTTTAAAAAAGCTTCACTCCATCGCCTTGTTCATAAGGCGAGTTTCACTCCCGCCCAAAATCCGCTGTCTTGCAATACGGTCAGCTCAACACTCTCCACTTCGTTACAGTTTTACTTAGTAAAACCTCCACTTCGACAAGTGTCTCGCTAGTACGAGTTCCGCTTTGCTGCACTCTTGACCGATTACGCAAGAAAAAGACCTTATTGGTATAAGGTCTAAGCTTTCGAATTAAGAATAGCTGGAAGTATGAAAAAGATTAATTACATTGTAAAATTAAGTTCCGCTGATGCAATTAGACAGTAGGATGAATTGATAGTATTATCTTAAGAACAACTGGGCTTGTAAAAATATCCAAAAGGAGAATTTATGATATTAAAAAATTTTATCGCAGGATCATTCGAAGCTAATAACTACTTAATTATTGACGAAAATACAAAAAAAGCAGTCCTTATCGATTCGTCAGGAAGCTTTGATAAAGTAAAAGCTGAATTGGATGCGAATAATGCTACACTCGAAATAATATTATTAACCCATGCGCATATTGACCATATTGCAGGATGCTACGAAATTCAACAAAAACTCGGGGCAAAAGTTTTTATTAATGAAGAAGATATGTTTTTGGTGCAAAATCTCAAGCAGCAACTCCAAATGTTTGGCCTTCCGCCAGCACAAGAACCTCAAATTGACGGATTCTTAAAAGATGGCGATATAATTCCAGTCGGAGAGCTAAAATTTCAAGTAATCCACACAAAAGGACACTCAAAAGGCGGTTCTTGCTTTTTAGTAGAAGACAAATTATTCTCAGGCGATACACTTTTCTTAGGCTCAGTCGGAAGAACTGACTTACCTGGGGGAAACTACAATGAACTCGAAGAATCTATCACACAAAAAATATTCACTCTCGATGGAGATTTAACAATCTACCCAGGGCACGGCCCTACAACAACTCTGGAAAGAGAAAAAAGTGATAACCCATTCTTTGGCCAAAAACCAATTGTATAAAATAAAAAAGCTCTCTAACATCAAGCCGGAGAGCTTTTTTATTATTATTTTTTAAATTAAGAAATACCTTTTGCATTAAAAAATGCAGCATATTTTTTATCAGAACCCGAAATATGTTCTACAAGCCAATTTTTAAGAAAAGAGGTTATAGATACGGTCATAGCTACCTTTCCAGAGTCAAAATCATTTTTAAAAGTGATAACTTTATCAGTAAACATTTTATGCTCTCTTTGTTGAGAAGCAAAATCCGGATATCCATGAGTGGACATATATCTTTCTTCGGTAGAAAAATGTGTTCTAGTATAATCAACTAATTTATTTATAATTTTACCTAAAATTTCACTACTTTTGCCAGTGTTCATAGCATCATATAATTCATTTAATAAATCTATTAAAACTTTATGCTGGTTATCCAATTCTCTAACTCCAACACTATATTTTTCATCCCAGTTAAATAAAGCCATTTTTATAATCTCCTTTGATATTACATTATTCATAATAAAGTTTTAAACTTATACTGTCAAGACAAAAAAATGAGCCTTAATCTAAAGATTGGGGCTCACTTTTTAAAATTAAATTCAAGTTCGAATTAGAAGTTTAATCCAGCTTCTCTTGCAGCATCAGCTAACGCAGAGATTTTTCCGTGATAAACAAATCCGCCTCTATCAAATACAACTTTTTCAATTTTAGCTTTTTTAGCAGCTTTCGCAACTTCTTCGCCAACTTTTTTAGCAGCTTCTATATCAGCCATTTTCTCTAATTTTAAAGAAACTGTTGAAGCAGCAGCTAAAGTAAGTCCTTTTGTATCATCAATAACTTGAGCATAAATATGTTTTCCAGTTTTGTGAACTGCCAATCTTGGGCATTCAGGCGTTCCAGAAACTTTTTTTCTTATGCCTATATGTTTTTTTCTAATAAGATCTTTTTTATTTCTTTGTTTAATCATTGTTTTGTCCTTTCACCTAAGCCTATTTAATTGAAAAGAGGTCTAAATTTAGACGTAACCCTACTAATGAGGCATCTTTCCCGCTTTATATGGGCTACTGTTACCTATTTTTTCTTACCAGCTTTACCAGCTTTTCTTCTGATATGTTCGCCTTCGTATCTAACGCCTTTACCTTTGTAAACTTCAGGTGGTCTTTTGCCTCTGATTTCAGCAGCAACATCACCAACTGTTTGTTTATTAGGTCCTTTAACTGTGATTTTAGTATTACCTTCAACCACAAATTCAATTCCGGCTGGCGCATCAACTTTTACAGGGTGAGAATATCCTAATTGCAAATTCAAAGAATTACCTTCTTTTGCAACACGATAACCAACACCATGAATTTCAAGTTTTTTTGCAAAACCATCTTTAACACCTACAACAGCATTATTAACAAGCGTTCTGCTAAGGCCGTGTAAAGCTCTTAGTTTACGATCTTCAGATGCTCTTGATACGATAATTTTATTGTCTTCTTTTGTCAAAATTATACCGAAGTTAACAGTTACAGATTCAGTTCCTAATGGTCCTTTTGCCGTTACTGTGTTATTTGTTATTGTAACTTCTACGCCCTGTGGGATTTCGACAGGTTGTTTGCCTATTCTAGACATTATTATTTGTCTCCAATTACTTTTTACTTAACTACCAAACGTAGCATAGAACTTCGCCGCCGACTTTTTCTTTTCTTGCTCTTCTATCGGTTAAAAGACCTTTGCTTGTACTAACGATGGCAACGCCTGCACCATCAAGGATTTTCGGCAAGTTTTTTGACTTTAAATAAACTCTCAAACCAGGTTTTGAAACTCTTTTCAAGTTTGCAATTACAGGTTTGTTAGCTGCGTCATATTTCAAAACAACTTTTAAAGTTTTGAACTTACCATTTTCTTTTTCTTCGAAGTCTGTGATGTAACCCTCAGACTTCAAAAGCTTTGCCAATTCAACTTTTAATTTAGATGATGGCATTTGAACATCAGAGTGGCTAACCATGTTAGCGTTTCTGATTCTTGTCAACATATCTGCTATTGGATCTGTATTCATTAGTTTTTCCTTATCATTATATTTTTATTATTTTAGACTTGTGTAGTCCCATTTCAAATTCGCTAGGCAAATTCTTTGATTAAGTCAAAGTACCCGCTTTTACCAAGATGATTTAGTAACTCCAGGTAAAAGACCTTTGTGAGCCATTTCTCTTAAGTGGATTCTGCAAAGACCGAAATCTCTGTGAAAACCATGAGGTCTTCCGCAGATACTGCAACGGTTGTGCAATTTCACTTTTGAAAGTTTACCTGCTTTAACAAGTGCTTCTCTCTTTTTTTCTTTTTCTATCATTGCTTTATTAGCCAAGGTTTTTTCTCCTTAATGTTTATAGCTTATTTCTTAAATGGCATACCTAATGCCGTTAGCAATTCTCTTGCTTCTTCATCGGTTTCAGCCGTAGTTACGATTGCAATATCCATGCCTCTTACAGCATCAACATCATCATATGAAATTTCAGGGAAAAGGACTTGTTCTTTAAGTCCTAAAGAATAGTTTCCTCTGCCATCAAAACTTTTACTGTTAATTCCTCTGAAATCACGAATTCTAGGAAGTACAACGCCAATAAGTTTTTCTAAGAATTGATACATTCTTTCGCCTCTTAAAGTAACCATACATCCAATTGGCATACCTTCTCTGATTTTGTATGTCGCAATTGATTGTTTAGCTTTTGTAATTACCACTTTTTGTCCTGCAATATCGCCAAGTTCTTTGACTGCAGTATCAATAAGTTTAGAGTTTTTAGAACCCTCACCAATACCCATATTAATTACCACTTTATGTAATTTTGGAACTTGGTGGATGTTTTTATATCCGAACTTTTCTTTCAAAGCTGGTACAACATCTTCTTTATACGTCTGTTTAAGTGCTTTTGTTAGTGCCATTTTTTTAATCCTTAAATATCAAGTTGTTCGCCACATTTTTTACAAATGCGAACTTTTTTACCATCTACCATTTCCACTTTTATTCTTGTAGCTTTTTCGCATTTTGTGCAATAAAGCATAACTTTTGATGAATATAATGGAGCTTCGTACTTAACTAAACCACCTTGAATGCCGGCCATAGGGTTAGGCTTTTGTGCTTTAGTTATCATATTTACACCTTCTACTACAATTTTTTTATCTTGAGGTAGGGCTTTTTTAACATTGGCAATTTTGCCTTTGTCTTTTCCCATAACGACAATCACTCTATCGCCAGTTTTTACGTGTAATTTATTAATTGTTTTATCTTTCTTTTCCATGATTGTCTCCTAAATTACCTCTGGAGCTAATGAAACGATTTTCATAAACCCTTTATCTCTAAGCTCACGAGCAACTGGACCAAAAACACGTGTTCCTACTGGATTACCATCTTTATTGATGATTACCGCTGCATTTTCATCAAATCTGATAGTAGTTCCGTCTTGACGTTTCAAACTTTTTTTAGTTCTTACAACGACAGCTTTCACTACATCGGATTTTTTGACTGGCATATTAGGAGCTGCGTTTTTTACTGCACAAACTATAACATCGCCGATTCCCGCGTATTTTCTACCAGAGCTACCCAGAACTCTTATACAAAGAAGTTCTTTTGCCCCTGTGTTATCTGCTACATTTAATCTTGACTCTTGTTGTATCATTTTCTTCTTGTCCTTATTCAGAAATTATTTTGCTTTTTCTACTACTTCAGCGACAGCCCAACATTTATTCTTGCTAATAGGTCTGCACTCAACGATACGGACTGTATCGCCTTGTTGACATTCGCTTTTGATATCACTTGCAAGATAATTTTTAGTTTGTTGTTGGATTTTTTTGTATTTAGGATGTGCTTTGTATCCATGCACTTCCACGACTACAGTTTGGTCCATTTTATCACTTACTACTATACCTGTTTTTTCTTTTTTAGGCACGATTTTTTCACCTCTTAGTTGTTTATTAACTCTTTTTCTCTTATTACTGTTTTGACTTGAGCAATTTGATGTCTAACTCCGCTGATTTCAGCAAGGTTCTCAAGTTTATGATTTGCTTTAGCTATTCTCAATTCAAATAGCTTCTTTTTCAAGGTAAGCACTTCACTTTTAAGTTCATCAATTGTAAGTTCTCTGATTTCGGTTATTTTCATTGTTATCACCATTTACTTTTCTATTATTCTGGTTTTTACTGGTAATTTTTGAGCTGCAAGTTCAAGAGCTCTTACTGCGATTTCTCTTGTTACGCCTTCCATTTCAAACATTACTCTACCAGGTTTTACCACTGCTACCCAATATTCTGGATTGCCTTTGCCTTTACCCATACGAGTTTCAGCAGGTTTTTTTGTAATAGGCTTATCTGGGAATATTTTAATCCATACTTTACCGCCCCTTTTAATGTGACGGGTCATAGCACGTCTTGCAGCTTCTATTTGTCTACTTGTAATCCAAGCAGGCTCAACAGTTTGCAATCCGAATTCGCCAAATTCTAATTCAGTTCCTCTTGTTTCAGAACCGTTCATATTGCCTTTCATCTTTTTACGATATTTTGTTTTTTTAGGCATTAACATTATTTTTATGCTCCTAATGAAATTAAATTATTTACCTCTTTTTTTACCGCGACGTCCAGCTGCTGCTGCTTGAGCACCACCTGAAGTATCAAATGTCGCTTTTTTAGATTTGATGTTTTGGTCTACTCTTTCGCCAGGCAAAATCTCGCCTTTAAAAATCCAAACTTTAACACCAATGATTCCCATCATTGTAGCCGCTTCTGCAGTACCATAGTCTACATCTGCTCTCAATGTTTGAAGTGGAATACGGCCTTCTTTAGACCATTCTGTTCTTGCAATTTCAGCACCGCCTAAACGACCGGATACTGCAACTTTTATTCCTAAAACGCCAGCTCTCATTGAACGTTGGATAGCTTGTTTCATTGCTCTTCTGAAAACAACCCTTTTAACAAGTTGTTGTCCGATTGATTCTGCAACCAATTGAGCATCAGCATCAACTTTATCAACTTCAAGAACGTCTATTTGAACTTTTCTATTGTATCTAGCAGATACATCTTTTCTTAAATCGTCAATACCTTGTCCACCACGGCCCACTACGATACCAGGTTTAGCAGCTACAATCGAAATAGTCGCATCTTGTGCTTTTCTATCGATAAGAATTCTGCTAATTCCAGCATGGTATAGCTTCTTTTTAAGATATTTTCTGATCTTAGCATCTTCTGCCAAATTCAAAGGATATTCTTTTTTATTTGCAAACCAACTGCTTAACCAAGGTTTTATAACACCTATTCTAAATCCTGTTGGATGTGTCTTCTGTCCCAATTTAGTGTCTCCTATTTCTTAACATCAACTTTTACAGTCAAATGTGCTGTACGTTTCAGTCTTCTATAAATACGACCTTGAGCTCTAGGCTTTGCTCTTTTATAAGTTTGGCCTTCGTCAGCGTAGATCTCAGAAATTATCAAACTTTCAACATCAGCGCCTTTTTCTTGAGCATTAGCGATTGCACCGATTACACTTTGCAATACGACTTTTGCCGCAACATAAGGCATGAAGCGAAGAATTTTGATAGCTTCTTTCGCACTTTTACCGCGAACTTCATTTATTACTCTGCGAACTTTTCTCGCAGTCATTTTTATATCTGATTGTTTAGCTAAAGCTTCCATATCTATTTCCTTTTTGCTCCTTTGTCCTGTCCTGCGTGACCACGATAGAATCTAGTTGGTGAAAATTCACCTAATTTGTGTCCTACCATTTGCTCTGTAACATAAACAGGAACGTGTGTTTTACCATTGTGAACAGCTATTGTATGACCTAACATGTCAGGTATAATCATAGATGCTCTAGACCAAGTTTTTATTACTTTTTTATCGCCTGTTTCGTTCATTTTTCCAATCTTTTTCTGCAAAGATTCGTGAACGTATGGACCTTTTTTTAATGAACGGGCCATTAATTTTATCTCCTTACTTCTTGCGTCTTCTTACTATATACTTATCGGTACTTTTGTTACGTTCTCTAGTTCTGTAACCCAATGCTGGTTTACCCCAAGGAGTTTTTGGATGTCCCCCTGGCCCAGTTTTACCTTCACCACCACCGTGTGGGTGATCGCAAGGGTTCATTGTTACACCACGTACTGTTGGGCGAATACCCATATTACGTTTTCTTCCCGCTTTACCGATTTTCATATTCTTATGTTCTGCGTTACCTAAAACACCGATTGTTGCGTAACAATCTTTATGAATCAATCTCATTTCTGAAGACGGCATTTTTATTGTAACGTAATTGCCTTCTTTTGCCATAAGTTGAGCACCGACTCCAGCACTTCTTACCAATTTGGCACCATTTCCAGGTATCATTTCGATGTTGTGAACTACTGTACCTAATGGAATATCAAATAATGCAAGAGCATTACCAACTTTGATTTCAGCATTAGGGCCGCTGACAATTGTATCGCCGACTTTTAATTTGTCTGGCATTAAAATATATCTTTTTTCTCCATCAGCATAAAATACTAATGAAATACGTACATTTCTGTTTGGATCGTATTCGATTGTTTTTACTGTTGCTGGAATACCAATTTTATTACGCTTGAAATCAATCATACGATAAGCTTGTTTGTGTCCACCACCTTTGTGACGACATGTGATTTTACCTGTATTGTTTCTTCCTGCTTTTTTCTTTATTGGTTGCAACAAAGACTTTTCAGGTTTATCAGTTGTAATGTCAGCAAAATCATTTATTGACATCCCTCTTTGTCCTGGTGTTGTAGGATTTATCTTGCGAATACCCATTGTGTTACGCTCCTATTATATCTTCAAGAGGTTCGCCATCTAATGTTACGATTGCCTTCTTGCTTGATTGTGTTCTACCTTGTTTAGTACCAACTCTTTTTTCGTGACTTGGCCTATAGATTGTTCTTACTTTTTTAACTTTTCTACCAGGGAAAAGTTCTTCCATAGCTTTTTTTATTTCAACTTTAGTAGCATTTCTAACTACTTCGAATGTATATTGATTAAGTTCAACTGCTATTGAGGCCTTTTCTGTAATAATAGGCTTCTTAAGTACATCTAACAGTCTTTCGTTGTTTACTTGTGTACGGCTCATTTTCTTAATAACCTCTCTGTCATCTCTTGAACTGAAGTTTCAGTTACTAAAACTTTGTCAGCTTCAAGAATGTCTTTTACATTAATATTAGAAGGAAGGATCAATCTTACATTTGGCAAGTTTCCAACAGAAAGTTGCAAATGTTGATTTTCAGCCAATCTGTAATCAGTAATGATTAAAATTTTGCCTTCAACCAAATTTAAAGCTTTTAAGATTTTCACCATTTCTTTTGTTTTTGGAGCTTCGATAGCTGAAAAGTCTTTTACAACTACCATATCAGCCATTCTTGCAGACAATGCAGATCTTAAAGCTAATCTTCTAGCTTTAGTAGGCATTGAGAAGCTGTAATCTCTTGGTTTTGGACCGAAAGAAACACCACCACCGACAAACAATGGACTTCTGATACTACCAGCACGAGCTTTACCCGTACCTTTTTGACGCCATGGTTTTCTACCACCACCACGAACTTCTGAACGTGTTTTTGTGTTAGCAGATCCACTTCTTCCGTTGCTCAATTGGCGTCTTAGAGCAAGGTGCATAACGTGTACATTAGGCTCGATACCGAAAACGTCTTCGTTCAAGTCTATTTGGCCTAGTGAGCTGCCGCTTGCATTATGTATAATTAATTGCTTTGCCATGATTGTCATCCTTTAGTTCCACTTAATTCTTGATGGTTTTACAGTTACCAATTTACCCTCAGGGCCTGGAACTGAACCTTTAACCAACAAAAGATTTTTCTCATTATCGATTTTTACTACTTGCAATTTTGTGACAGTAACATTTTCGTTACCCATGTTACCCGCCATTTTTTTACCTTTGTAAACACGGCCTGGAGTTGTACCAGCACCGATAGAACCAGGTGATCTGTGGTTTTTTGAACCGTGAGACATTGGCCCTACTGCAAAGTTATGACGTTTAACAGTACCTTGGAATCCTTTACCGATGGATCTTCCAGTGATGTCAACTTTTGCTATATCTGCCAAAACACTTACATCAAGTACTTGGCCTATTTCGAATGAAGATACATCTTCAACTCTAAATTCTTTTAAAACTCTGAACAAACCTAAGTCGTTTTTAGTCAAGTGACCTTGTTGAGCTTTTGTCAAATGTTTTGCTTTAGCATCAACCAATCCGACCTGGATTGCATTATAACCATCTTTTTCAACAGTTTTGATTTGAGCTACTGTTGCTGGTGCTATTTTGATTACTGTTACAGGAATACTAATTCCTTCTTCGCTAAAAACTTGGGTCATGCCAAGCTTTTCGCCCATTATACCTAAAGTCATTTTTACCTCTTTCTTTGCGAGCGCTGCGTGCTTTAGTTCTCGCAGATCACATTCTTACTTAGTTTCTGGCGGACTCACACCGCCTACAGATTATAATTTAACTTCGATATCAACGCCTGCTGGCAAATCCATTCTGCTAAGTTCTTCTGTAGTTTGTTGAGTAGGTTCGAGAATATCGATTACTCTTTTGTGTATACGCATTTCGAAATGCTCACGAGATTTTTTATCTACGTGTGGACTTCTTAATACACAATATACACGACGCTTCGTAGGAAGCGGTATAGGACCTGATACTTTCGCATCAGTTCTTTCAGCTGTCTCAACTATCTTTTTCGCAGACAAGTCGATTAAGCGGTGATCATATGCTTTTAAGCAAACTCTAATTCTTGGTTGTTTTGATTTAGCTGCCATTATAATATTTCTTCCTTAAATGTTTTCATTCAGTATTATCAACTTTAACTAAAACAAAAATCAACGTCAACCATGACTTTTGAAGAATGTGACATGTTTGTAATATTGTATATACCGCCATTCCACATGTCTCTCTAATCTCTTTTCAATATAAATTTTATTACGTCTTGGAAAGACTTGTTTTTGCTTTGAAAAAGCTCCATTCTTTGGTTGTAAAAAACTCAAACTTTAGCTTGAGAAATACAACTTTTGATGGTGTTTTTTATCTTCCAGATGCTGTATCCTTCCACTGGAGGTGTTCTAACCTCAAAAACAGAAAGAAAAATACCCCAAAAACAGAATAAATCAAAACTCCCTGTTTTTAGTTGCAAGGTTCAAACTTTAGTTTGAAAAAGAACAACTTCTGACGGTGCTGTTCGATTATAAAATCCTGTATCCTCCCACTGGGGTGTTCTAATCTCAAAACAGAAAGGAAAAAGAAAATAAACCACAAATGATAAACATGAGCTTTAATCAAAGTTCAATAATTCAACGAAGCCTGTATTCTGCAAGTAACAGCTATGCTACTGCTATGAAAAGATTATCGACAGGCTGCCGTATTAATGGTGCTTCAGATGACGCAGCAGGTTTATCATTATCAACCAAGCTATCAAGCTCTATAAGTGGCCTTAATGTCGCAAATCAAAATACCCAAAATGGAATAAGTTTCTTAAATGTCGGTGACGGCGCACTTTCTACAATGACAAAAGATGTCCAAAGAATACGTGATTTGGCAGTACAGTCTGCAAACGGAGTCTACTCCAACAGCGAAAGAGCCATGCTCAATCAAGAAGCTCAGCAACTAAAAACAGGCTTGCAACAAACTATTGATTCAACAACCTTTGCCGATAAAAAAATATTTGCTGATGGCAGCAGTACACCTGCTGCACCTACTGTTTCTCACATGACAGAAGCTGATGCTACTGCGGCAGGTTATATCGTCATCAAAACCGCTGCTGACTTCGTCAACCTTGTCCCTCAAACAGGTGCAGGAACAGCTGGAAAAACTTACATGCTTATGGGTGACATAGATATGTCTTCTATCGCCAACTACATTGCCAAAACAAACTTCGCAGGCACTTTTGACGGTAACGGCTACACAATGTCAAACCTGACTATTAACAAACCTGCACTTGCCCTGCAAGGGCTTTTTGGGACAGCAAATAATGGTGCCAAATTCCAAAACGTTACTTTAAACAACTTCAATATAACAGCAGGAGGTTATTCAGGCGGACTTTTGGGGGTTAACTGGAACTCAAGCATTGTCAATAACGTCAAAATAACTAATTCAAACATACAAACTACAGGTGGTGCAACAGGTGGATTAGTTGGTTATGCAGGAACCCTAACAATGAATAACTGCCAAGCAAATATAAATGTTTCAGCAGGTGGCGAGGCAGGGGGACTCATAGGAAGAGTATATAGCGGTGCAAATATATCTAAATGTTCTTCTGCAGGATCTGTATCAGGAGGGGGTTCTGTAGGAGGTATTTTGGCAAATAATGCCGGATATAATGTCTCAAATATAACTGAATGTTCAAACTCTGCATCAATCACGGGATCTCCTTTTTCAAATAGCACCGGAGGGATATTTGGTGGAGGCGGTGATGATTGGCTCTCTATGAACATCAGAAACTGTTATTCAACAGGTTCTATAACTAACGGCGGCGGACTAATAGGCTATATTTACGGTGATTTAACTGTCGAAAATTGCTACTCCAGTGGCTCAACCACAGGTGCAAACTATGGTGGTTTTAGCGGAGAAACTCCAACTTCTGCAACTAATAACTTCTGGAATACCGAAACTTCAGGTAAAAATAACGGAACGCAATATGGAAATATAGCTGGAATCACAGGAATAACATCAGCTCAAGCGGCAAATAGCAGTACTTTCATCAGTGCAGGATTTAGTTCTGCGATTTGGGATTTCAGCAATCCTGGGTCACCACAACTTGCTTGGCAAGTTGCAAGCACACCTAGTACACCAACTTCCACAGAAACAGGATTGGAACTGCAAATAGGAAAAGACAACAATGAAAACTCCAGATTAGCTGTAGATACAAGCTTTGATTTGGGAACATTTGATGTAAACCTTGGTAGTGTTGCAGGTGCAAGAGATGCAATAGACCAATGTGACAAATTGCTAAAAGATATGGTTGACAAACAATCCTATTTTGGAGCTTCATTGAATCGACTTGGCTCTATGTTAAATTCTCAAAGAACCACCTCAGACAACTTAAGTGCTTCAAAATCAATCATCATGGATACTGACATGGCTGTAGAAACTGCAAAACTAATGAAAAGCCAAATCCTACAACAAGTAAGCACAAACTTATTTGCTAAATATAAATCCAGCTACTCAGATTTATTATTAGGATTACTGAAATAAATTCAGAATGACTCAGAACAAAAAAAGAGCCGGATTTTCATCCGACTCTTTTTAATTTCTCGTTTTGCTTGGTTGCTCGCGTTAAACGGCGTTTCGTCAAAAACTCACGTTTTTGCCTTCAGCCTCGGCTCGCAATCCGCTAAGCGATAATTTTGTCTACAACGCCAGCGCCTACAGTACGTCCGCCTTCACGAATAGCGAATCTCATACCTTGCTCGATAGCAACTGGAGCGATAAGTTCAACTTCCATTACAACGTTGTCTCCTGGCATAATCATTTCGCCTTCGAATTTGATTGAACCAGTTACGTCAGTTGTACGGATATAGAATTGTGGTCTGTATCCTGGGAAGAATGGAGTGTGACGTCCACCCTCATCTTTACTCAAAACATATACGTTTGCAGTAAATTTAGTGTGAGGTTTGATTGAACCTGGTTTTGCAAGAACTTGTCCTCTTTCGATTTCAGTTTTGTCAACACCACGCATCAACAAGCCAACGTTATCACCAGCAAGACCTTCGTCTAACTGTTTTCTAAACATCTCAACGCCTGTACATACAGTTTTTTTAGTCGCACCGAAACCAACGATTTCGATATCTTCGCCAACTTTAACTTTTCCACGTTCGATTCTGCCTGTAGCAACAGTACCACGGCCAGTGATTGAGAATACATCCTCAACCGGCATCAAGAATGGTTGGTCAATGTTACGTTCTGGAGTTGGGATATAAGCATCGATAGCATCCATAAGTTCCCAGATTTTATCAACCCATTTATCTTCTCCACGACCAATTTTTGGGTTAGCGATAGAAGCTTCAAGAGCTTTTAAAGCTGAACCTTTGATGAAAGGAAGGTTATCGCCATCAAACTCATACAAGCTCAATAGTTCTCTAGCTTCCATTTCAACTAATTCTATTAACTCTTCATCTTCTACAACGTCGCATTTGTTCATGAAAACTACCAAGTTTGGTACGCCAACTTGACGAGCCAACAAGATATGTTCTCTAGTTTGAGGCATTGGACCATCTGTAGCAGAAATTACCAAGATGCCACCATCCATTTGCGCCGCGCCTGTAATCATATTTTTTATATAATCTGCGTGACCTGGACAGTCAACGTGAGCATAGTGTCTTGCGACTGTTTCGTATTCAACGTGAGCTGTAGAGATGGTTATCCCTCTAGCTTTTTCTTCTGGAGCTGCATCGATCTCGTCGAATTTTTTAGCTTCAGCTTGTCCAACAGCTGCCATACAAGATGTGATAGCTGCAGTTAACGTGGTTTTACCGTGATCAACGTGACCGATAGTACCGATGTTAACGTGTGGCTTTTTTCTTTCAAATTTAGCACGTGCCATGTGATTCTCCTTTTTTCGTAAGTATCTACTTAATTATCTCTGATTAATCAATTTTTTTTTAAATTAGCCCTTGACGGGATTTGAACCCGTGGCCTCTTCCTTACCAAGGAAGTGCGCTACCCCTGCGCTACAAGGGCTTAGTCCTGTTTAACGAGAGATACGGGAAGAAAATGGGCAGGGATGGATTCGAACCATCGTAGTCCTTCGACGGCAGATTTACAGTCTGCTCCCTTTAGCCACTCGGGCACCTACCCACATTTATATCTTATTCAAAGTTCAATTGAAAAAGCCGATAATAGGAATCGAACCTACAACCTACGGTTTACAAAACCGTTGCTCTACCGTTGAGCTATATCGGCAAGTAGATTTATAATATTAAGGATACAACTCACTGTCAAGACCTTTTTTAAATCTGGTGTCGCTACTTTCAGACAAAGTTCACCACTTTAGTCTGAAATACGCTCACATTTTAAAGACTCGAAATTTTCACTGTACAAAAAATTTTCGTAGCAATTATACATTCCCACTCTCATAGAGCCAGCAACTAACACCATGCCCGCCTTCAAAAACTATAACTGAAGGGTCTTCAAAGGAACACTTTGACATAGCACACTTGCATCTTGGGTGAAATTTACACCCTGTAATTTTATCCTTAATAGAAGGGGGCTGACCATTTATAACCTTCAATCTCTGAACATCTTCTTTTGGCAAAGAATCAAGCAAACCTTGAGAATATGGGTGCTTAGGATTTTTAAAAAACTGACTTGAAGCGGCTTTTTCAACAATTTCACCAGAATACATTACTATAACTTCATCAGCTACTTCAGACACAAGCGCCAAATCATGAGTGACAAGTATTATTGCCGTTCCGAGTTTTTGCTGAATTTCCTTAAAAAGTTTCATTATTTGAGCTTGAACAGTCACGTCAAGGGCAGTTGTCGGCTCGTCAGCAATGATTAAATCAGGATTGCAACTCAGAGCCATCGCAATAATAACTCTTTGGCACATCCCGCCTGAGAACTGGTGAGGGTATTCGTCAATACGTTTTTCGGGCTCAGGGATATTTACTTGCCTCAAAGCTTCAATTGCAAGCTCTCTTGCTTTATTTTTATCAACTTTTTGATGAAGCATAATAACTTCGATAATTTGATTCCCGACCGTATAAAGCGGATTAAGAGAAGTCAAAGGGTCTTGAGGTATCAGAGCAATTTTATTTCCTCTGATTTTTCTGAATTCATCCTCTGTAATATTTAAAATATTTTTACCGCCAAAATTGATATAATCTGCATTAACAACTGCATTTTGGGGTAAAAGACGCAAAATTGACATCAAAGTAACTGATTTTCCACATCCGGATTCGCCCACTATGCCGAGAAGCTTCCCTTTTTCAATTGAAAAACTAACCCCTTGCACTACAGAGAAAACATCATCATCTATAGAAAAACCTATATTCAAATTTTTTACATCAAGCAACTTCATAAAATTATTATAGTTTAATTTCTGTAATAAAAAAATATCTCTTAGGGAATACCCTTTTAGTTATGCAAATTTGACACAGTTTCTGCCATCTCTTTTTGCTTCATATAAAGCTTTATCAACTCTTTCTAAAAATTCTTCCACTGATTTAGGAGATTTATATTCTCCTAAGCCTATGCTGATAGTAATATCAAGCGATGATTTATCCTTGATTTTAAAATCACTGATATCAAAAGGCGTAATTTCAACAGCACTTCTAAGCCTCTGAGCCACAATTTCAGCTTCGGCCAAATTCGTAAACGGCAATATCACTATGAATTCTTCTCCGCCATAACGGCATGCTGTATCATTTTCACGAACTTGCTCAATAATTATTTTAGACAAATTTTTCAAAACCGCATCACCAACAGCATGACCGTATGTATCATTGACATTCTTAAAGAAATCAACGTCAATCATCATCAGACAAAGTTGTGTCTTATTCCGCTTTGCAGTTGCAATTTCCTGCCTAATTCTTTTATCAAATTGGCCTCTATTGTACAGATTCGTCAAAGCATCTGTCGTAGCATGCTTTAAAATCTCAGCATAAGTATTTGCCTTGTCCAAAGTAATTGATGATTGATAAACCAATTGCTCCAAATACCCCCTAAGTTTTTCGCTCATTTCACAATAAGTACTATCAGCAATTATCGCCCCAAAAAGCCCGTCTTCTGTAATTATAGGGAAGCCTATTGTGTGATTATCCGATGATAAAACGACTTTTTTCTTACTTCTGATTTGGCCTAAAAGCTTATCTAAACGCCCTGAAATATAGCTTGATGGCCAAAGTATTTTATTTTCACCTTCTTCAAATTGAAAAATATAAATAAGATGCTCAGGAGCAAATCTGTCCAAAATTTCGCCAATTACAGGGATTATGTACGAAGTTTCATACTGTGTTTCAATTACTTTAGCAATATTTTTCATAGACTGATAAAAATTAATATTCGTATTCATCTTTTCATTAATAAGAAAATTCGATACTGTTTGAGAAATCATAGTTACGGCAACTTTTATTGCTACCATAATTTCTCTTTTCAAAAATGCATTGCTAAACTGAGCAAAATTAAATTTCACCATGCCTGTGACTTTGTCAGCCTGCAAAATAGGTATATAAAGTGCATTAGATTTTTCATTAATTAACTTTGCCACAAGTTTTATTAGGCTTTTATTTTTCTTGTGAAACTCAAGCAAAGTCCCATTGAAAATAAAATAGTTTTTGGACAATTGCAAAAAATTCTTATAGTCTTCATTATTTTTATCATAGGAAAACATCCAACCCGCAGAAAATTTACGGAGGTCTTCACTCAATTCATCATAAAAAAACATTTCAAAACTATTAGCCTTGAGGTCTTTTTTGAAAACCTCTTTCAGATTTTCAAACAGCTCAATTGCGGTACTTTTTTGGACAAGGATATTTTCAATTTTTTCTAAAAATTCAAGCTCAAATCTTATCATCTCAAAAAACCTTATTTACCTTTGCAAAGTTGACAACTTTTCATATTATTTATAATCCTTGTATCCAATTTATCAGAAATATGGACTTTTCCATCCACGTACTGGATTTCATCAGGTTTATAATCCAAATGCTTTTCTGAATTTTGCAAAAATGCACCCAATCCTTGTTTCAAAATAGCTTTTTGACTTACATCATTCAAAATACCGTAGACAAAATATGTTCTATAGCTATCGCCCTTAGAATCCAAAATGATGCCTGCTTTTTCAAGCTCTTCCATAGATTCAAAATAATCTTCTTTTTGTCTCAGCAAAATCGCCAAATTATAATGTGCCTCATAATTAAAAGGCTGCATGTTTATTGCCTTACAATAATATTTTTTCGCGCCGTCAAAATTTCCCAAAAGCTGATATGTTAAAGCCAAATTATAATAAGCATCATAATTTTCATCTCTCAGCTTCAAAGAATTCAAATATGCAACTGACGCATTTTCCAGCTCTACCCTAGAAGCAATGCGATCATAGCCCAGCAAAAGAGATTTGTCTTTATAGGCAAGACCCATATTATAATAAGCGATTGCTCTATCTTCTTGATTTTCTTTTAATTTTGCAGGATTTAATGAATTTGTTTTAACGGCAATTTTATACTGCTCAATTGCTTTGTCTATTTGGCTCAATCCATCAACAAGAATAATTCCAAAATTGATTCTGGCCTTCAAAAAATCTTTTTTATAGACTAAAGCTTCTTCATAACACTCTGCAGCTTTCTCATAATCTTCATAAGCCACATAAATATTGCCCAAATTATAACGGGCTCTATAATGCTCTGGGTAAAGCTCTAAGGCTTTTTCATAATCATTTATTGCATCAATGTATTGTGCATTGCTATAAGCCTTATCACCTTTTTCAACAAGATAAAAAGCCATGCCATGATGCACACTCAATATAATAAAATCCCAAAGGAAAAATAGCATAAAAGCACATATAGCAAGAAGTCCCGCCATAGAAACTTTGTCTACAATTATCTTAAAAGCTTTGGTTATATGATGAATTATTGTATTAAATGTCTGTTTTATTTGAGAAATCATTTTTTTATTATACCAATATATTACCCAGGTAGCGAATACTTTATTTTCTATATATCTGTTTTTATATACTCAATAGGATATAAATAAGAGTTTAATCTTGAATTTATATTTTATTATTCGACTCTTACCCAGACACAATCCAGCTATTACTTTAACCGAACTTCTTTGTTCGGTTTTTTATTTTTTGGGGGTAATTAATCGGGCTATTGAAAATTTTTTCAAAAAAAGTTAGAATACAGGAGTAAAATTTGATACTAAAAAGTAATTCTGTTCTGTAACAATTTCTTAATACCTTTTCAAGAAATAACAACTTAATTTCTTGTACGAATTAATATAGTATACAAATAGTAATTGTAAAATAACTGCAAAAAAGGAGTTTTTCCATGATTGTGAATTTTAATCCAAGCGTGTCAAATAAAATGAATACCCCTAAACTTGCGAAAAATAATAATCCTAATGTGGCGTTTAAAAGAAATTTTAATGAGAAAGAAATTGAAGGGTTAGTTAAAGGAAAAGCAAATATTTTAAATGATGTTGGTGTGTTTATACGTACTGGGGCAATAAGAGCACAAGATGGAGCTCTAGAAGTATTAAAAGAAATAATGCTAAAGAACCCTAATAAGCCATACCTTGAAAGAGTCCTTGCTAAATTCCCTTAAATAAAAACAAAGGTTTTTTATGATAATAAATTTTAATCCAAACGTATCAAATAAAATGAATACCCCTAAACTTGCGAAAAGCAAGGCTCCTAGTGTTGCTTTCAAAAGAAATTTCACGCCAAAAGAACTTGAAAAAATGGCTGACAATGAATCAAGTGTTTTAAATAATGTCATATTAGGAATACGTCTTGGCGTTATAAGAGCACAAGATGGTGCTAAAGATACACTTGCAAAACTAATTCAACAACATCCTGACAAACCAATACTTTCAGTAGTATATTCAAAATTTCCTTAAAATAAATTAAGCAATCACATCTGAAAATGTCATTCTGAACTTGTTTCAGAATCTTACTATTTAATTCGAGTTGGCGAGATGCCGAACTAAATTCGGCATGACACACAGAATATGATTCTTTAAATGAAAAATTAAGCCATAACATCTTGGATTTTGCTTGAAGCTGTAGCACCTATTACGGCTCCTACTCCCATACCCACGAGGGAACCTATTGCACCGAATTTTTTGGCACCTAATGCTCCGCCATAACCCACCCCTGCAAGAATACTTGTTACATTGATGGCTGACTTGGCAGTTTGTTTAACAGTATTGCCGGCTTGCTCAGAAACACTGTCGCCTTTGTTCATAGATTTGAATATTTTTGGAAGTTCTAAAAGCGCAAGAGCTGCAACGCTCAAAATTGGAAGTCTTTTCATAGCTCTTCCTGTAAGTTCTGCAAAACTGTTTTTTGCAACAATTTTCGATACTTCCATACTATCACCGAAAATGTTTTTCATATTTTTAGCTAATTCTGGCTCACCATCAGTAAGCCCTAGGAAACCTTTAACTTTATCGCCGAATTTTGAGTTGTACAATGATTGATCCATTGAGTACCATTTTGTTACTTTTTCTTTTCCTGCTTGAGTTTTAGCTTTGTCCATCCATCTTTGCAACAAAGTTCCTTTGAAGAAAGAAAAATCATGCTGATATTTTGAACAATCATATGATGGGGTGTAATGTTGCCCTTGAATTTTTGCTGACAACTGCTTATAGCCAGCTTTAATGTCACGAATATCTTCAGGCAAATTGATAATAGCCAAAGAAGCCAATCCAACTCCTGCGGCTGCTTCACCATTTTGGAATTTGTCAGGCAAAGACATTATTCTTCTTACTGGCGGTATTGAACCAAAAACAGATTTTTCAATTTTTGCATCAAAAGAATCAACTTGCCCAACTTTTTCTTTGACGTCGTTGACATCCCTTTGAAGCTGAGGATAGCTCTGATATGCGTTTGTAGTAAGAAAACTGACGTTCAAAACCTATATACCTTACCTTAATATGCCTATATGCATCTAACCTTAAATATATAAAGTACTTCTAACCCCCAAAATTGCGGGATTATAGCCACATGGCCTCCCTTTTTGTTAATATTTCGCAACATGTGAAATTTTGTTTTATGATAGGTTTAAAATGTAATTATAATTACAAAAGAGGAACGAAATGTACAAACTTGCAATATTTGATTTTGATTCAACATTAATGGACGGGGAAACACTCGAATTTATCGCCGAAACCATTGGCATAAGAGAAGAAATAGCCGAAATCACTGCAAAAGCAATGAATGGAAAAATCGATTTCTTCGAAAGTCTTATTGAAAGAGTTTCATTCCTCAAAGGAATTCCTGAAGCCAAAGTCAACGAAATTTGCCGAAATTTGCCCTTCATAAATGGTGCAAAAGAAACAATCACGGAATTGAAAAAAGCCGGAATAAAAGTTATCTGCTTTTCCGGAGGATTCAAAAATGCACTCGTCCCTGCCAAAGAATATCTTGGACTTGATGGCGAATTTTCAAATATTTTACATGCCAAAAATGAAATGCTCACAGGCATGGTCGGAGGCGAGATGATGTTTTCTGACAGCAAAGGGCACATGCTCTTAAAACTTCAAAATATTCTTAAAATCCCTCCCGAGCAAACTATTGTAGTAGGCGATGGAGCCAATGATATCAGCATGTTTTACCATGCCCGAGAACGAGTCGCATTTTGCGCAAAAGATATCCTAAAGGCCAAAGCTTCGATTATCATTGACGAAAAAAATCTTACAAAAATTCTCAATAAAATTAATTTATAGCCATTTTTTGTAAATTTTTGTTGCAAGAAATAGGCGAAATCCAACAGAGGCAAGTCATAAAACCCTTATAAACCATGGGCTTGAGGCTTTAAAAACATGCAAACCATGTCATAGCTTGACATTGAGCATGCCCCTTGTGTCACAGGCCATGTCAGACAAGGTATTCAGCGTTTTGTATACTAATGTAATAATTGCACAAATTATTGTTGTATTTTACACCTGTGTGATTAATAATTTAATTTATAAAGTTAAGCAAAAGCCTTTATTTCAATGGGTTTTGCACGAGTTGAGAGTATAGTATCTTTTGGGAGGATATAGTGTGTTGAGAACACGGGATATGGGGAAAGCTACTTCTGTGCGAAGATGGACTTCGACAGCATTAGAATGCTACAAAAGGGGATGTGGTTGCAGCGGATGCTTTTACAATGAGTTTTTCTCATCTAGTTCGCAAAAATGCCAAATGAAAGCAACTGTTTTAGAATTAGTTAGAGTAATTGGGACACCGGAAGTTGAACTTCCACAAGTATTAGAATACTAGAGGAAAATTTGAGGGATATAAAAAAGCGAGGATGAGAATCCCCGCTTTTTTAATTGTCTTTTTTCCAAAATAAAAAGCCCAAGCTTAAAACTTGGGCTTTTTAAAATTTGTTATTAGCAAATTAGTTATTCAGCAACCGCTTCAGTAACTTCTTCAGCAACAACTTCTTCTGCAACTTCAGCAACCGGGGCAGCTTTAGCCGCTTCTTCAGCTTCTTTTGCAGCTTTAGCTTCTGCTTTGGCAGCTTCTTTAGCAGCTTTTGCATCAGCTTCTCTTTGAGCTTCAGCAGCTTTTTCAGCTTCTAATTTTGCTTGAGCTTTTTTAGATGGTTTTTTAACTTTTTCTTTAACGACCAAACCGCCTTCTTCATTACAGTTATTAATCAAATACTGTACTGTTTCAGTTGGTTGAGCACCTTTTTTAATCCATTCTAAAGCGGCTTCTTTATTTAATTTCATTTCTTTTCTTTTTGGATTGTAATGTCCAAGTTCTTGAATAGGAGCACCTTCTCTTTTTTCACGAACATCAATTACAACAATTCTAAAAATAGGATTTCTTTTGTATCCCATACGTTTAAGACGTATCTTTACCATTTATTATTTCTCCTTCAATCTTGAGTTTTTAACGTTTTTGCCGCGAGAATCTCAATTTGTATTTTTCTTGAGGATAATACCCATTAAGTTCCGTATTATATAGTTATCATAAGCACATAGCATGTGCAAGTAAATATTAGTCGTCCGCTAAAATCTAGCTCCTGTGAAATCAAAGATTTCAACGTCGCTCTCGTCCAATTCCGCAAAAGTCAAAGTTTAGCACTTCGCCTTTTGGCTTCACATTCGCTAAAATCTTCGCCCGAACTTACCCATCATATTCGGGTTCATTTTTGGCATTCCAAAACCTTTTCCGCCTTTGCCACCTTTACCGCGCATCATTTTTTGCATGCCTGATAATTGTTTCATCATTTTCTTCATAGTTTCAAAATCATTCAAAAATTTATTAATTTCTTGAACAGTACTTCCACTACCAGCAGCGATTCTACGCTTACGATTGGCATTCAAAATATCTGGGGTTTGTCTTTCTTTTGGCGTCATACTATTTATAAGTGCTTCAATTTTTTTGAGCTGATTTTCACCCTCATTGGCAATATTTTCTTTATCTTTTTTGGAAATCCCCGGTATTGGCAACATTCCAAGAATTTGATCCATTGAACCTAGCATTTTGATTTGCTTTTGAATTTTTACAAAATCTTCGATTGAAAAATCTTTTGAAAACATTTTCTTTTGAAGCTCAAGTGCTTCTTTCTCGTCAATAGCTGACTGAGCTTTTTCTACAAGGGAAACGATATCTCCCATTCCCAAAATTCTTTGAGCCATACGCTCAGGATAAAAAGGTTCAAGTGCTTCAATTTTTTCGCCCATACCTGTAAATTTGATTGGTTTTTCGGTTGAATAAACAACACTTAATGCCGCACCACCACGGGCATCACCATCAAGTTTGGTCAAAATAACACCTGTGATATCAAGTTGTTCATTAAAAGTCTGCGCAACATTCACAGCTTCTTGGCCCACCATCGCATCCACGACGAGTAATTTTTCAGCAGGCTTATACATTCTATCGAGAAGTAAAAGCTCCGCCATCATATCAGTATCAATCTGCAAACGCCCTGCTGTATCAATAATTACCGAGTTGCATCCATTTTGTTTTGCATAATCAATAGCTTCTTTAACTATTTGTTTTACATCTGTGCAATCTTCTTTGAAGAAAACATCTGCGTCTATTTGTTTAGCAAGTGTTTTGAGCTGTTTAACCGCAGCAGGACGATAAACATCAGCTGCAACAAGCAAAGGCTTACGGCCGTTTTTCCTAAGCGTCAGAGCGAGCTTAGCAGCGGTTGTGGTTTTACCAGAACCTTGCAAACCCAAAAGCATAATTAAATTAGGATCTCCATCATTTGAAATAGGTTTATTTTCTCCGCCCAAAAGCTCAATAATTTCATCATTGACTATTTTAATCAACTGCTGAGCTGGGCTCACGCCTTTTAAAATATCTTCGCCTTGTGCTCTGTCTTTAATTTTTGAGATAAAAGATTTAACTACTTTTAAACTGACATCGGCCTCCAAAAAAGCACGTCTAATTTCGCGCAAAGCCTCTTCCATATTATCGGAGGTAAGTTTTTTGCCCGAAGTGGTTTTGATTATGTCTTGAAGTCTTTCTGATAAATTATCAAACATTATATTTTATTCTCCCTTGGTTTAGTTTTTTTCCTGTTCAGTTAGATTGCTTCGTCATTACATTCCTCGCAAGGACACTTGTTAATTCCCGAAAAGTGCATCGACAAAGTTACCTGCATTAAAGTCTTTGAGATCTTCCATTTTTTCGCCTACTCCGATTAATTTTACAGGCAAATTAAGTTTTTTTGCAATTCCTGCAATAATCCCGCCTTTGGCAGACCCATCTAGCTTTGTCAGTCCCACAGCGGTTATTTGCACAGCCTCTTGAAAGACTTCTGCTTGAGCCAAACCGTTTTGGCCTGTATTAGCATCAAGAACCAAAATACTCTCGGCCATTGAGCCTTGGGCTTCATTATCAATTACACGTTTTATTTTTTTAAGTTCTTCCATCAAATTGAATTTGTTTTGCAAACGCCCTGCTGTATCAATCAAAAGGACGTCGTAGCTTTCATTTTGGGCTTTTTTAATAGCATCAAAAACCACAGAGGCACTATCTGCCCCATCTTTTCTGACAATATCTGCGCCAGCTCTTTTTGACCAAATATCAAGCTGCTCTTCAGCCGCAGCACGAAATGTATCTCCTGCTGCCACCAAAACTTTTGCACCTGCAAGTTTGAAACGATAAGCAAGCTTACCTATCAAAGTAGTCTTGCCTGCGCCATTTACGCCTGTAATCAAAAATATATTTAAGCCTTCTTTATAATTAAGTTCATTTGAACCCGCATTAGAAATGACTTTTTTAAATTCATCCTTAATTATATTATTCACCTCATCAGTGGTGATTTTATCTTTTTGGGCTCTGATTTTGTCCACGATTTCAGTCGCCAAATCCAAGCCTACATCAGCTTTTATAAGAATTTCTTCCAATTCGTCCAAAATATCGTCATCAATTTTTTCGCCTGTTGAGATAATTGATGTTATCTGCCCGGAAATAGCTTCTTTGGTCTTTGAAAGAGCTTCTTTAAAAGACTCGAAAGATAACTTAAAATCCTGCTTTTCTTCAGAATCATCGTTTTGCTTCTTCTTAAAAAAACCGAACATATTAATCCTTTAATTCATTGACTTTAATTCGTTGGACTTCACGATTTTGCCTAAAATACCATTAATAAAAGCTGTTGATTCTTCTGAACTGTATTTTTTTGCCAGCTCAACTGCTTCATCGATTATAACTTTAATAGGTGCATCTTTTATGTACAATAGCTCTGTTATAGCAATTTTCATAATATCTTTGTCTAGTTGTAAAATTCTATTTATATTCCAACCAATCGAAGATTCATTAATAAGAGCTTTTACAACTGCTCTATTTTCCTGATAAGCTTTTGTAACTTTTATAATAAAATCTTTAACTTCTTTTGTTTGAGACAAAGCACAAAGCTCAGCAATTTCTAAAGCTTGAAAAGACTTCTCTGCAACATCCACTAAAGAATCGACTTTAGCTTGCATATCAGATGTTAAAGGAATTGGAACCGCTAAATTTACAGCCGGGAAAGCTCTTTCAAGATTTTTTTCATCATTCAATTCCAAGTCATAAATATAATCTTGCATATCCACTAAAGAAGTTGATGTGATTTCAAGATCTTCTTGAGCAGAATTGACAAGCATTCTGACAGATTTCAGAACCAAATCTGAAATTTTATCTTCATCTATATTTGCGCTATTTTTCTTTAATTGTGAAAACAGTATTAATAATAATTCTCTTGCTGCACGTCTTGCGTTCATTTTTTTTCCTCACTTAATTTGCTATCTAAATTAAGCCATAAAAACAGATATTTTTAAAGTATCAAAAATATCTATTCAATTTTTTAACAGGCATAAATTTATTGAGATAGGCTTCTTGAGCAATTTCACGCATCAAATCATTATCTTCAATTGCCACAGCAAATTTCATACCATAAAATCTCGCTTTATCTCCGATTATTTCTCTTTTAGCCTTAAAACCTTCCAAATAAGCTTCATGTTCATTTTTTATATCATCTAACAATGATAAGAATATTACTTTTTGAAATAATTTATTATCTTTTTGACCATACTTATTAGCAATTCGGGTTATACCTCCAGAAACCTGACCTGGCTTGTAATAATCCCCATCAGTACATTTATCTAATAAATTCATTAAATCTTCGTCCATGATTTTATCAGCAACATTTTCATCTTTAACTATTTTGGCGCACCGATTATATAAAACATCTTGTTTATCTCCACAAAAAGTCTCGTAAAGACCATGTTTCACTTCATGCACTATACCCCCAAATAAATCTGCAAAAGAATTTATGCTTTTTGATTTTGTTAATTCTTCAAGTTTTTTGTTCTGAACTTTATTCATTTTACTTAGCGGAAAAACAAATTTAAAAACATCATCAACTTTTTCAGAAAATGCACCCGCCTGTAGTTCCTTTAATTTTTTGTCATCATAAGTAACTTCGGATTTATTTTGAACAAAAACATCTTGAATAAGCCCGCATAAAGACTCTTGGTTAAACTGCCTGTTTTGGACAGAGTCCAAAACTTTTGTTTTAAACTGTTCTAGTTGTTCTATTTGCTGTTGATAAGAATTCACTTGCATAGCCAATTCAAAAACTCTCAAGAAAAAAAATTGATACTAAGAATATTTAAAAGTCCAATTTTTATAAAATTGAGGCTTTTAAATATTCGACCTACGAAGTGTGAACAGATGCACAGCCTTGATGAAAGGGTGGGCTTCTGTGAAACCGGACATAAAAATTTTAAAAAAATCGTCTATTACTATCATCCCAAAAATATTCGAGCATCTTATACTCAAATTATGAAAAAGCTGAAATTTTTATTAATTATATTGCTGATTTTTATAACTCCGATGGCGCAATCGCAGCCACCGGTGAGAAAACCACCTGCAATCAAAGGAATGTATTATATGACAATACCAGCAGGAGTATTCCTCAAAGGAATTATGCAAAGTGAAATATCTACCAAAACAAATAACTTAAATGACCCTATAAGAGCAATTATTCCAACAAATTTTTATTTAATGAATGCCATTTGCATACCTCAAAATTCTATTATTGAAGGTGAAATAACCGAATTCGCTCTCCCTAAAAAAGGCCGAGATGCTATTATGAGATTGCATTTTAACAAACTTACTTTTCCTGATTATAAATCCTGTCCTATAGATGCAGATTTATGGATGGATGGCTCAAATGTAGTTGGAGGACAACCTTCAGAACTTTCTGAAATGAGAGAAGTACCTTTTTCTGTCGGAGGACTCTCCCCCGGTTATCTATTGATGAAACCCACAGGAGAATACAGAATGGGTAAAGATATGACTTTAAGCGCAGGAAGCGAAGTTATTATAAAAATAAATAACGAAATAAAAATAAATTTTTATGAATGAATAGATTCATTGCCCAAATCAAATTAAATGTACTATAATTAAACTATACGAAAATGGAGAAAAAATCATGGCAAAAATGAAATACTTACTAACAAGCGTTCTAGCTGCTTCTATATTGAGTTTATCAGGTGCTGGCGTAATGGCACAAAATTATAATTATGCCCCTGCTAAATCAGCTCTACAAGGTAAAGTTACAATGATTCCAATGGGAGCAACTTTATCAGCAGTAACAACAAGTGAGATTTCATCAGAAACTTTGATAGTCGGCGATACTGTAGCTTTGACGTTAGGTTCTCCTTTTTATTATAAAGGAGCTTTAATTGCACCTGTAAACAGTAATGTCGTAGGTCTTGTGGTTTTGAGCCAAGCAGCAGGACGTGGAGACAGAACAGGTAAATTAAAAATTAAATTTAATGAAATAATTACACCTGATGGTTGCAGAATTCCAATCTCTGCAAAAGTCATCACTAATGATGGCACAGGACTTTTAATGGGTGAAGTTGCAAAAGATAAAATGAAAGATATGGGCAAAAATTTAGCCATAGGCTCAGCAGCTGGCGCTTTATCAGGAGTAGTCTTCGGATCAATGGCAGGCGGAAACGCAGGCAAAGGTGCTGCTTTAGGAACAGCATTAGGGGCTGGACTTGGAATTGGAAAAGTTTTAATCAGCAAAGGTACGGCAGTTTGTATACCTGCTGGGGCACAATTAAATATTATGATTGACCAACCAGTAACTGTTAATTATTAAGGACAATTGATTAATTGTCCAAAAAGAAAAAGTTATGATAAACTTTTTAAGTACTAAATTTATATTTTCACAGATGGATTTTTATGAGTATATTGGGGATCAAAACCGAAGACGATGAGCAAAAGGACAAAATTTTATTTTGGCCAGCTGTTTTAAATCAAGAAGAAGAAGTTTCTTTAACAAAAGCGATATTTTTATCAACACTTCTACACACTTTTGGGAGTGCCTTAATTATAGCGGTAGTTGCTATAATATTATTTATATTGCAACTTTTAGGACTGAATTTAAGCTTATTTCAAAAGCCTGAAATGCAAATGAAAGATATTGAATTTGTCTTAGTAAATAAAGAAGCAAAACCAATCAACCCAAAAACTCGATTCCGTGCAGACAAAAACTCCCGAGCCGGCGGCAAACATGACCCGAGAAAACTAGTTTCAACCCCAACTGCACCAACAAAAAAATCTGCACCACAGAAAAAACAGCAAAATAGCGTTCAAAAAAAATTAGATAAATTTTTACCGCAAAAAAGACCTGAACCTCAACAAGTTCAAAAACAAGTAATGCAAAAATCGCAATCAAAAGCTTCAAGTGCCCCTCCAAGGCCGGCACCACAGGTAAGTATGCCAAAACCTGCATTGCCAAATGCTTTTTCTATACCTATTCCAAAAAGCAATTTGCCAAAAACTTTATCAGGCGGTGGCGGAGCTAGAAGTTCAAACCCAATGGGAACAAAGGGTTCATCAGGTAGCTCATCATCTCCATCACCTGTAATGTCATCGGGCGGATCTTCAGGAAAAGGCCGCCATTCATCTCCTTATTCAGTCGGAAGCGGTTCTTTAGGCAATCCTTCAGCAGGAAATCCAAATGGAGCACCGGGTGTGGATGCTATTGCAGAACCGGATTTTGGACCTTATATGAGAGAATTACAGGCTAAAATCAAACGTAATTGGGATCCCCCAAAAAGTGATAACTCTAAACGTGTAGTTTTAATATTTACAATTGCAAAAGATGGCCGTTTGCTGAATGTCAAAATTGGCAGATCATCGGGCATCCCATCAATCGACAGAGCAGCTATTTCATCAGTTGAATATTCTGCACCATTCAGACCTTTGCCAAGAGAATTCAGAGGTTCTGACATCGACATCCACTTCACATTTGACTACAATGTGTTTGGCGGAAACATTAGGTAATTAGAAAAAAGAGGATATAAAAATGGAATTACTACTTCATTCAATCGCATTAGACTGGCCTATACTTACGCCAATCTTATTCTGCTCAATCTTAGTTTTAGCAGTTGCAATCACAAGAATTTCGTTCTACAACGACAACAAACGTGATGTCGTTACTTTTATTCAACGTCTTCAAAAAGAACTTTTAAAAGACAACCTTGATGGAGCTCAAACTTTGAGCGAACAACTTGGCGGTGTCATTGGCGAAGTTGCTGAAGAAGGTGTTAGAATTTTGGCAGAACAAAAACATGATTTCGCACGTTCTTTTGATATTTCTATCAATTTGGCAGTGAGAAAACTTGAAAAACACTTAACAATTCTAGGAACAATCGGTGGTGTAGCTCCATTTTTGGGTCTATTCGGTACCGTTGTAAGAATTCTTTATACATTCCAAGATCTTGCCGTTCAAGGTAACCAATCTGCAGCAGTTGCTATGGGTATCGGTTCAGCCTTGATTGCGACAGCATTTGGTCTTGGCGTTGCGATTATAGCGGTTATATTATTCAATTCATTCCAAAGCATCGTAAAAAGATACGAAGACGATTTTCAGTTATTGAAATTGCTTTTCTTAAGCTTTTCAAGTGCTGATATAAAATCAACTAACAAAGTAAGTTTATAGGATACGAAAATGGCTTTCAATAATCAAAAAGGACAAATATTCAACGAAATAAACATCACGCCTTTGACGGACATATTCCTTGTCTTGCTCATAATCATGATGTTTATGGCTCCAATGTTTCAATCTGTGGACAAAAATATCGAAATCCCAGAGATTAACAGCGGTGTTGCGGTTGAAGAAGACAGCCAAAATATAACTTTGTCTATTTCAAGAGACGGCCATTATTATATAAACAGCAAAGAAATAAATCCTCAAAATCTAACAACTGAACTTTCAGCAGTCGTCGGCAATCTCGAAGAAAAGAAAATCATCGTAAAAGCTGATACCAATGTCAAAAGCAAAAAAATCATTGAAGTAGTAAAAGCAGCTCAAGACAGCGGATTCGAAAAATTGGTTGTAGCAGGTGAACCATTAAGTAAAAAAGCGCAAAAACAACTTGAGCAATCTCAAAACATCCAGCCTACAAGCAATATAAACATCCCCGCAGAAAATGTAATTCAACCGGAAACAAATTTAAATAATGAATATCATCGCGAAGATGATTTTACATTTAAGGAATAAAAAATGAAACCAAAAAAACGTGATTCTTTCAGTGAAATAAATATTACACCATTAACGGATATCTTTCTGGTACTCCTCATCATTATGATGGTAGTCGCACCGATGCTTGACCAGCAAGGATTAAACCTTGTAGTGCCATCAAATGTCGAACAAACCGACCAAAAAGACCCTAAAATCCTAAAAATCACGGTCAGCAACGAAAATACTTATATAGTTGGCGAAGAATCAGTCACCGTAGACAATCTGTCAACTTATATAAAAGAAAAAGCTCCAGAATTTAAAGACGGCGTTTTAATTCAAGCACAAGATGAAGCAACTCACGGTGCAGTCGTCAAAGTTATGGACGCAGCAAGAAATGCTGGCGTAACTAATGTAGCTTTATCTGAAGGATAAGATTTTTCGTCTTTTCATTCTTCGAAATGACAATTTATTTCTTCGATACCCACTGATTATCCTTGATATAAAACCTCCAAGGATAATCAACAGCTTGCGTAATTCCGATTCGAGTAGTCGTCACTATTTCGACAGGCGAAGTCCCAGATTCAATCCAAAGTTCATCAGAATTACTCAAATCAATTTCATTGAGCTCTCTTGTAATTTGCATTTGCTTGCAGAGCTTTGCAGGTCCATTGGTATTATCCAAAGTTTCACTTGCAGGTTCAAGCGCACGAATAAGAACCGCACAGCCACGTTCTTTGGGTTCTGTAACAATATTCATGCAATGATGCATTCCATACGTGAAATAAACATAACTAAGTCCAGCTTGTTTGAACATCGTCTCAGAACGCTTAGTTCGACGATATGCATGACATGAAGGGTCTTCTTGAGTATAAGCTTCTGTTTCTACAATAATGCCTTTTTGTATTACGCCATCGACTTTTCGACATAGCACAGCCCCGAGCAAATCCTTTGCCACAAGCAAAGTGTCTCGTTCGAAAAATTCTTGCGTTAACCGCATAGAATTCCTGCCATACAAGCTGATATGTATGAGGCAAAAGTTCCGCAAATCAAAGCACGGAAGCCAAGTTCTGCAAGGTCTTTACGTCTTGATGGAGCCATTTCTCCGATACCGCCGATTTGAATAGCAATCGATGTAATATTAGCAAAACCGCACAATGCAAATACAGCAATAACATAACTTTTATGTGATAGCGTGGTCAATTTGACCAAATCAAAATACGCAATAGTTTCATTAAATGCAAATTTCGTTCCTAATAATGAACCTACAGCACTTGCTTGATGCAAAGGAACACCCATCAAATAGGCAAATATTGAGAAAATTCTTCCCAAAATCATCTTCAAAGAAAGGTGCGATAAATCAATACCGATAAAAGATAAATTCAAGTGGAGAACGTTTTGCAAAAATAAACCAAAACCTCCAAAAATCCAATCTATCATTGAAATAAGGGCAATCAATGCAATCAGAGTTGCAATAACTTTAATTGAAATATTCATACCTTCAGAAGCACCTTGAGCAATCGAATCAAGTACATTCACATGAGCTTTTTCAGTCTCAATTTTAACTGATTCTTTTGTTTCGGATTCTTCAGTTTCGGGATAAACAATTTTAGAAATAACCAAAGCCCCAGGAGCAGCCATAATACTAGCAGCCAAAAGGTATTCGGCAGGAATCCCGATAGAAATATAAATCGCCATAACAGCCCCTGCAATACAAGCCATACTACCTGTCATGGAAGCCAAAATTTCTGAGCGTGTCATTCCGGCAAGATATGGCTTAACCATAATCTGTGCAACGATTTGCCCAACAAAAGAACTTGCCACATTAGATAGAGCTTCAGCACCTGAAACATTCATAATCTTATACATAGCTTTGCCCAAAACCGCAATAACTCTTTGCATAATGCCGTAATAATAAAGAATATTTACCAAAATCATCACAAAAATCGTAGCCGGAATAAGCTTGAGAGCAAAAATTCCGATATCCGATTGGAATACTTCACACATCCTGTGAGGATTACAAGTTAAAACGCCAAATACAAAATCAGCACCTTGCATTGAAAAATCAAGAATTTTTTGAATAAAAAGACCAGCCTTTTCAAAAATCATCTGCCCTAAAGGTACTTTCAAAACAAAAACTGCAAGCAAAAATTGCAAAAGCAAACCGTTACCAACTGTTTTCAAAGAAATCTTTTTCTTGTTATTCGACATCAAATATGAAATGCCCAATATAAATATTATGCCTAAAAGTCCAAAATATCTATCCACGATTCTTCTCCCGTAATGCTAATACTGAGTTTAAGTGTCTATATTTGTTGCATAAAGTGCATTTGTTTCAATAAATTCACGTCTAGGTTCAACTTTGTCACCCATTAAAATATCGAACAAGTTATCGCACATAGCTGCATCTTCAATATCAACTCGCAATAATGTTCTATCTTCAGGATTCATTGTAGTTTCCCACAATTGTTGAGGCATCATTTCTCCAAGACCTTTGAAACGCTGAATGTTTAGTCCTTTTTTACCACGTTCTTCAACAATTTTTTGAAGCGTCGCAAAGTTTTTAATTGGACATTCAGTTTTTTCATCAATAACTAATTTTAATGCGCCTTCTTCTTCGAACAAGAAGTCACGAATGTCAGGATAAGATTTTTCTAACCTTCTATACTCAACACTCTTGATAATCTGTGGCGTAATAATCACAGGCAATGCGTTAGATGTATCATCTTCACCCAAATTAAGCTCAATTGTATATCCTGCGCCATCTTCATTATGTTTAAGCGAAGTAGAATAACCTGAAGCGCCTTCTACATTATAATTTGTGCAATGATCTTTTAAATAATTATTCAAATAATCATTTACTTTTGTGATTGTTTCTTCAAAAACAAAATCGCCTTCTTGAACTTCAGAACGAATCAATCCACGAATTATAACTTCAGGAATCCCTGAAATCATAGGCGTTTCTAAAGATTTATAATAACTTGTCATATCACTTAAAAGTTGAATTAATTCATCTCCAGTAACAGATTTTTTCTTTTTATTATCAAAAAGAATTAAACTGTTTATGCCACGGATATTCAGTTTTTTCTCAAGAGCTTTTTCATCATACAAATACTCAGATTGCTTACCAACTGTAATTTTGAACAAAGGTGGCTGAGCAATATAAACATAACCTTTTTCAATCAAAGGTCTTGCATATCTAAAGAAAAACGTCAAAATAAGTGTTCTGATATGAGCTCCGTCAACATCCGCATCTGTCATGATGATGATTTTATGATAACGAAGTTTGTCTAATTCCACATCATCAGGATTTGCACTGATAGTCATTCCGAAAGCCTGTATCATCGTTTGGATTTCGTTATTTCCATAAATTTTATCAAGTCTTGCACGTTCAACATTCAAAATCTTTCCACGAAGAGGCAAAATAGCTTGGAACATTCTGTTTCTGCCTTGTTTCGCACTTCCTCCCGCTGAATCACCCTCAACTACGTATATTTCGCACTTTTCAGGGTCTCTGTTGGAACAATCTGCCAATTTTCCAGGCAAAGTTGAATTTTCAAGAACAGTTTTTCTTCTTGTAAGCTCTCTTGCTTTTCTGGCAGCCTCACGAGCTCTATAAGCCTGAAGTGTTTTTTCAATTATTGTCTTTGCTGGTTTTGGGTTAAATTCAAGCCATTCTTGAAATTTATCACGCATAAGATCATTAACAGCAGTTTGAGCTTCTGTATTACCTAATTTTTCTTTGGTCTGCCCTTCGAATTGAGGGTCTGAAAGCTTAACACTTATAATAGCCGTAAGTCCTTCTCTAACATCGTCACCAGACAAGTTAGCATCAGCATCTTTTAAAATATTATTTTTACGAGCATAATCATTCAAAACACGAGTAATTGCATTTCTGAAACCCGTCAAATGAGTCCCGCCGTGATGAGTATTAATATTGTTGGCAAAACTCAATACGTTCTCTGTATAAGAATCTGTATATTGCAATGCAACTTCTGCTAAAACACCAGCAACTGTGCCTTCCATATAAATAGGATCAGGAAAAACAAGGGTTTTATTTTTATTCAAAAATTCCACATAGCTTCCGATACCGCCTTCAAAATGGAAAATAGTTTCTGCATCAGTTTTTAAATCAATGAAAACTATCTTTAAGCCTTTATTCAAGAAAGCCATTTCACGGAGACGATTAGCGATTACATCGCAATCTATTACAGTTGTTTCTTTAAAAATCTCAGGATCAGGATAAAAAGTTGTTTTTGTTCCTGTTTTATCTGTCTGTTCTATTTTTTTAACAGGACCTGTAGGCTCTCCACGAAGATATGTTTGCTGATGCACCCATCCTTCACGAGAAACTTCTACTACAAATTTTTCTGACAAAGCATTTACTACTGAAGCTCCAACGCCATGCAAACCGCCTGAAACTTTGTATCCGCCATCACCGAATTTCCCCCCGGCATGAAGCACTGTATGTACAATTTCAAGAGCTGATTTTCCGCTTTCTTCTTTGATTGCAACAGGAATTCCACGGCCGTCATCTTGAACAGTAACGCTATCATTTTGATTAACAGTTACTCTAATTTCTTTACAATAACCTGCCAAAGATTCATCAACAGAGTTATCTACAATTTCATATACACAATGGTGTAAGCCTCTTTGAGAAGTTGATCCGATATACATCCCAGGACGTAATCTAACAGCTTCTAATCCCTCTAAAACTCTTATACTGTCTGCGTTATATGATGATTGTGTGTTTGTCATATTATCCCCGATTTTTTAACTAAATTCATCTTGAGGGTCTATCCCCCTTTTATAATTATACCATCAAGAAAATTCTGTGCCTATTTATTAACTTTTTTAAAAACTATTTTGCAATAATAAAAAAAATGTTGCTAAATTTTCCATCGTAAACCTTTATTAATCTACTAGGCTATTTTCAAATTCGATGTAAAATTACAATATATTCTTGATAAAATAGATTTATAAACAATAGCATTGTAAGGGGTTTATATGAAAAGCAACAGAACAACACTTTTATTCATTATAGGTCTTGTGGTTTTAAGTTTATTTATAATTATCACAAAGCCTACAAAACTTGGCCTTGACCTAATTGGCGGTTCAAGACTGGTATTGGAAGCTCAGACTACTGATACGATAAAAGACATCACGCCAGATATGATGGACAGTTTACAATTTGCCATCGAAAAAAGAGTAAATGCTCTTGGGGTGGCCGAAACTATCGTTCAAAGAAGTGGTGAAAAAAGACTTATTGTCGAAATTCCAAACATCACAAACGCTCAACAAGCAAAACAATTTCTTGGCGAAACAGCGGAACTTGATTTTAGGAAAATGGACAAAAACAAAAAATGGGTTTCAACAGGTTTAACAGGAAATGATTTAAAAAAAGCGCTAGTAAGCTCTGACTCAACAACAGGAGAATGGCTTGTTATGCTTGAATTTAATGATAAAGGAACAAGAAAATTCGCTAACGTAACCTCAGAACTTGTAGGAAAACCAATGGCGATATTTTTTAATAACGAACTTCAATCTGCTCCATACATAAACGAACCCATAATGGGCGGAAAAGCACAGATTACAGGCGGCTCTGGCGGATTTGAATTCAAAGCTGCAAAAGAAATGGTCGACCTATTAAACGCAGGCGCTCTACCGATTCCAGCAAAAATAATCGAAGAAAACTCAGTCGGCCCAACTCTTGGAGCTGATTCTATCGAAAAAAGTAAAAAAGCAGGCCTCATCGGACTTGGAATCGTAATGTTATTTATGCTTATTTACTACAGACTTCCGGGTTTAATTGCAAACATTGCGTTAGTTTTATATAGCTTATTCGTTTTTGCAATTTTCAAAACTATCCCTGTAACTCTTACCCTAGCTGGTATTGCAGGTTTCATCCTAAGTATAGGGATGGCAGTCGATGCTAATATTTTGATTTTTGAGAGGACAAAAGAAGAACTCAAAGTAGGAAGAACCCTCTTTGCGGCTATAAATGCAGGCTTTGACAGAGCTTTTACAAGTATTTTTGATAGTAATATGACAACTATCATAACATGTTCAATCCTGTATATGCTTGGTACAAGCATCGTTAAAGGCTTTGCCTTAACTCTTGCGATTGGTGTTTTAGTAAGTATGTTTAGTGCAATCACAGTCACTAAAAACTTCATGCACCTTTTCTTTGATACTTGGAATCTTAATAATCCATTTTGGTTTGGAATCAAACCTGAAGAAATTCAAAAAACGACCCAACCAAAAGAAACAACTGCTCATAAAGCAAAATACGGCATATTAGACTAATTGATGAGGATGAAATAATGTTTGACACTAAAAATAACATAATTGACGTAATCAAATACAAATGGCTATGTATAGCAATCACTTCGCTACTTGTAATCCCAGGGATTATCGCTATGATTTATCTGGGTATAACTATCCACTCACCTTTACGCTTAGGTATTGATTTTACAGGCGGTACAATTGTTCAATACAATGTAAAAACTGATGTTTCGCAACAAAACCTTGAAACACTGAGAACTAATCTCGCAAGTGCAGGCCTCGAAAGCCCTATCGTTCAAAAACTTCAGACAAATGCAAAAGACCAAAATAAAACCATCAAAAATATAATTTCTATAAGAACAGCATTCTTGGATGAATCTGCTCAAAATAAAGATGCGGTAAAAATTGATTCCATTATGAAAAAGGAATTCGGCAGTGCCGATTTGCTCCAAACAAGTGCAGTTGGCCCGACTTTGAGCAAAGAGCTTTATACAAACGCTTTCTTCGCTCTACTTCTTGCTTTTGCCGGAATTGTTGCATATCTGACATTCAGATTTAAGCTCGATTATGCAGTTTTTGCCCTCTTGGCACTTATCCATGATGCATTATTTGTTTGTGGAGTGTTTGCTATTATGGGAATTTTCTACGGCACACAAGTTGATAGTCTTTTCATCACGGCAATCCTTACTGTAGTAGGCTTTAGCGTTCACGACACAATAGTTGTTTATGACAGAATTCGCGAAAACAGCAAATTTCTGACCAAGAAAAAGTCTTTCTCAGAAATCGTCAATATGAGCGTAAATCAAACTCTTGCAAGAAGTATCAACACATCATTTACTGCCGTTATTACACTTTTGGCGTTGTTCTTCTTTGGCGGAGTAACTACAAAAGACTTCGTTTTGGCTATGGCACTGGGCATTATCATAGGAACATACTCAAGTATTTTCTTTGCAAGCATGCTTTTAGCTGACCACAGAAGCAAATTGCCTGCTGTTAAAAATGCTTAAGTCCTAAAAAAAAATTTACCGCACGAATATTAATAATAAAAGAGTATGATTAATCATACTCTTTTTAATTTGCAAATAAACTTACAGCTTTACCCCCATACTAAAACCGACTAAACTAAAATTATGTTTTTACATAATTTAGTAGAATATATCGAATATTTACATGTCGAAAGAGGCTTATCGGAAAATACTGAAGAGGCTTACCGAAACGATGTGATGTTTTTTATTGAATTTTTGGACTCCGAAAATATTGACTGTTTTGACAATATTTCTCGCTCACACATCAATAGATACATAAGAAAGCTTCGCCAAGAAAACTACGCCGCAACAAGTATCACCCGCAAAATTGCCTCTTTGAGAGGCTGGTTCAAGTGGATGATATCAAATGAAATCATCTCAAGCGACCCGACAGCAGGGCTCGAACAGCCAAAACTATCTCGGCATTTGCCAAAAATACTCACGATAAAAGACTTGTCACAGATTTTCGCTGGCAAATTGAGCCCAATTGAAAAAGCCATTGTCGAATTACTTTATGCCGCAGGTTTAAGAGTTTCAGAACTGACCAATATGACATTGCAAAATATAAATTTAGATCAAAATTATGTCAGGTGTATAGGAAAAGGCTCAAAAGAAAGGCTTATTCCCATCGGCAAAAAAGCCGAAGAAGCTCTAAAAGATTATCTCCAAGAAAGAGAGCTTATAGTCTTAAAATTTGACTTAAAAACCAATCATTTATTTTTAAATCAAAATGGATTCCCCATCAGCAGACAAAAAATTTACACCATGATAAAAGGTCTTGGCGAAAAAATAGATAAAACAATATCGCCTCACACCTTGAGGCACAGTTTTGCCACTCACATGCTTGAAAACGGAGCAGATTTGAGAGTAGTACAAGAGCTTTTAGGGCACTCCGATGTATCAACCACTCAACTTTATACCCATATAAGCAAAAAGCGCCTTAAAGACATTTATTTTTCTATAAATAATGATTAAAAAAGATCCTAAATCAAAAGCCTAAAACTCAATGAAATCAAGCCTTCCCAATGGTGCCAAAAGTAGTGTTTAAGCTTTATAAAAAAGGGCATACTATACATGTAATACTAACTTGAAGATTGAAAATTTGCGATGTTGACCAATGGAGTAAAAATCCTTTTAGCATTATTTTTGCTTTTGATTTTGACAGGGTGTTCACCAACTGGCTCTAAAAAGAACATGATTCATAGGAAGCCTCTGCCTGTCCAAATGGCCCATGGAAATAATTACGAAATCGTCCAACTGAGCAATGGAACATATATTTACCATGATAAACAATATTCCGGACTGGACTAGACTAAATTAATTTTTAGTGTAATAATACAATTGTAGTATTTTGTTGGATTTTTTTTTGACAAAGTACCTCATATTATTTTATTATTAATAAGCTATTCCATTAATTTATATTGGCCAAAAAGGAGATTGACTTGAACATAGAATACAAATATGGTGATTTTGAAAATATTATCTTAAACGCAATATGGCACTTGGAAGAAGATGGTAAAGATATCGTTTCAGTTTTAGATATCCAAACAAGAATTAATGATATAGAATCAAAAACTTGGGCTTATACGACAGTCAAGACCGTAATGGACAGACTTGTTCAAAAAGCACTTATATCAAGACTTAAACAAAGCAAAAAATATTTCTATAAAAGCAGTTTTTCAAGACTTGAAATGGGCGAAATGAATGTTCGCAAAGTTATGAAACAGTATTATAACAATAATGCTCAAGAGTTTATGATGACAGCAGAAAATATTTGCAAAGAAGCTTTTATAACATCAAATGTCCAAAGTCAAAAATAGACAAAAAGTCGCAGAATTAATAATCTCAGTACTTACAGAACAAACAACTGTAAGCCGAGCTTTATTGGAATTCCCAAAAGATAAGTTCGACAAATCAATAGAATGCGCTTGGCATGCTCTGATTCATTATGAAGCTGATGAAGATATGAGAGCAAAAGATCTTGATTTTCGAGAAGAACAAGATGAATTCTTATACTTCTTATCAACTCTACTAAAAGATGGAACCGATTTACCTGTAAATATATTGAAAGATTACAAAAACTTCCACGGCGGGGCTCCAATCCCTACAGATGAAAAAAGCTTCTGGTCAAAGCTTTTGAAGCTATTTAGATTTATCAATGTGAATTAATTGTAAACAATCCTTAATTTTTTATATCCAAACTATCAAATAAAAGCCTTGAGAAGTTATTAAGCCATAGCAGAAACTTATTAAGGTAAAAAAAATGATTATAAATAGCATAAATTCTTTAATGGCAAATAATTATAAAAGAAGCACTCAACCGAATAAACCACAATTCAAAGGGACTATGAGCCATTTGAATAACCCTATTGAGCAACCAACGCCACCTAATCCAAAATTTGTTTCTGATTTAAAAAAATTCTCATTTTTAAAAGATTTATTTAATTAAACCTTTTCCCAAATTTATAAAATTCTGAAGCAATTTTTGGCCGTATTCGCTCAAAATCGCCTCAGGATGAAATTGCACACCGTAAACACAATATTTTTTATGTTTTAGAGCCATTATCACATTGTCTTTTGTATAAGCAATAGACTCAATTTGCTCACTTATTGAATCATTATCTACGACTAAAGAATGATAACGTGTAGCCTTAAAATCCTGCGGAATTCCTTGAAAAAGTCCTTCATTTTCTATAAAACTAATCTCTGAAACCTTGCCATGCATAGGTTCGCTTGCTTTGACAATTTGACAGCCGAACACTTGCGCTATGCACTGATGCCCAAGACAAATTCCGAGGATTTTTTTATGCGGAGCAAACTCTCTTATCACATCCATCGAAATCCCTGCTTTATCAGGATTTCTTGGTCCGGGGGAAATTACAATGCTGGTAAAATCCATTTTTTTGAGCTGGCCAATTGTAATTTGGTCATTTTTGAAAACCTGCAAATCAACGCCAAGCTCACGCAAATACTGCACCACATTATATGTGAACGAATCATAATTATCAATCAAAATCAACTTCGACCCTCCTCATTCCTCGCACAGAATTGATGCAATAAACCTTATCGGCTTTTTTCAAATCTGCCAAATACAGGATTTTTTCTTGAAGCTGATTTTCTTCAAGCATTTTTTGTCTCAAAATTCCATTTAACAAACCGCACTCAAGAGGCGGCGTATAAAGACTTCCACCGATTTGAAGTACTATATTTGTCCTTGCGCCTTCAGTGAGTTCTGATTTTTCATTGAAAAAAATCTCATCATAAACCTCACCATTTTTGATTTTTGCCATACTATCCTCATACCAAGAGCGGCGGGTTGTTTTGTGCTGCAAAAAATTTTCTTTAGAATTCACAGGCGTTTTTGAAAGAGTGACTTTGCCCGTTTGGCAGTGCTTCAGGGGTAAATATTGAACCTCAAAACTTCCGTCTTTTGATAGCAAAATTCTCATCATCCCATCAGATTTTGGCTGGATTTTAAGAATTTTTTCATTAAATTCAAATCCCAACTCCTTTGCAGAATTTTGCAATCTCACAAAGTGCAAATCGCCCAAATAAAGCTCTCCATTTTTGACTTTTATTGTTTCAACCAGCTGAAAATGTGCACCGAGAAATTCGATTTTGGTAAGCGTTTCCTCCCACTCCTCTGTAATCTCAGAATCCCAAACTATTGCCCCGCCTACCCTGCAACGATAATCTTTTTCGGCATTATGCTTTTGCAAAATCCTAATCGGAACACTAAAAACTGTCTTGGTTGGTGAAATCATACCAATTGCACCGCAATAGACTTCTCTTTTGCCTGTCTCTAACGCATCAATAATCCCCATAGTACTGATTTTTGGCGCCCCTGTGACAGACCCACAAGGAAATATAGCCTCAAAAATCTGATAAAAATCGATGTCGGGTAAAAGTTCTGCGGAAATCTCTGATGTCATTTGATGGAGTGTTTTGTGCGTCTCAACCTCAAAGAGCTTATCGACTTTTACAGTACCCGTTTTGGCAATTTTGCCCAAGTCATTTCGCAAAAGGTCTACAATCATTACATTTTCGGCACGATTTTTTATATCATTTTGCAAAAATTCTATATTTTGCCTATCTTCTTGCTCCGTAAGCCCTCTTTTGACAGTCCCTTTCATTGGTTTAGTTTTGATGACATCGCCCTCGATTTCAAAAAACAACTCTGGAGAAAACGACAAAATTTCTTCATCCCGATTTTTGATATAAGCATTGTAAGGCGTTTTTTGGTTTTTCAAAATCTGCTGATAAAGCTCAAAGCCTTCCAACTCGGATGAAACCAAATAATCATAGGTATAATTCACCTGATAAGTATCACCTTGGGCAATAAGATTTTTAATTTCTTGCAAACTCTGCGAATACTCATCATAAGAAATCTGGGCAATCGGATTTAAAACCTCAGATAAAAGCAAATCCTTGGGCGTAAAATCTTCATACCCCTCAAAAACTTCAAAATAAAGCAAAGGGCACTCGGATTTTATTTCTTTGCCCAAGAAAACATCCTTAGCTTCATAACGAATGTACCCCATCAAATAATGGCTTGTGCGATATTTTTCAATTTCATCAAAAGCAAGCTTAAAACTTACATTATCAAAAGCTTCGATAGTTTTTATAGGATTTGAGAATTTCTTATCTGCAAATATCATCTGAATCCCTTTTCTCGGCTAGTGTCAAAACGTCGAAAACTTTCGTTTCCGGCGTTTTTCACCTTTGAAAGGTCATACAATGTATAACTAAGAAAAAACTAATTTTCTAAGTTACACATTGTATTCTTTTTTATTCGTAACGAATTCCTGCGTCCTTCATACGTTTTAAAGCTTCTTTAAGCACATCAACTGGCTTTGTAAGAGCTATACGGAAGAATCCTTCACCGTACTTGCCGTAGCCGTTTCCTGGCGGTACAACTACATGAGCTTCTTCAAGCATTTTTGAAACAAACTGCTCTGATGTAAAACCTTTTGGAACAGGAAGCCACAAATAGAATGTAGCTTTTGACGGTTCTACATCCCAGCCAAGTTCACGCAAACCTGCTTCCATAACTTCTTTACGCTCTTTGTACATAGTGTTCAATACGTCGATTTGCTCTTTTGGAGCTTTATAAGCCTCAATTGCAGCAACTTGAATAGCCTTGAAAACACCTGAATCGATGTTGTTTTTGATTGTTCCAAGCGCCTTGATAGCGTCTTTGTTTCCTGCCACAAAACCAACTCTCCAGCCAGTCATATTGTATGATTTGGAGTGAGAGAAAAATTCGATTGCGATATCTTTTGCCCCTTCAACTTCAAGAACTGATGGCGCAACATACCCATCATAAGTCATTTCACAATATGCTTGATCGTGGCAAAGTAAAATATCATATTTTTTGCAAAAAGCTACAGCTTTTTTGAAAAATTCTAGGTCACAAACTGCCCCTGTCGGGTTGTTTGGGTAATTCAAGAACATAAGTTTTGATTTTTTTGCGACTTCTTCAGGAATTGCATCTAAGTCTGGGATAAATTTATTTTCCGCCAAAAGTGGCATAGAATAAGGTGTTCCACCTGCCAAGATAGTTGCATTTTGGTAGACAGGATACCCAGGATCAGGGCACAATGTATAATCTCCGCAATCTACATAAGCGAAGAAAATGTGTGCGATAGCTTCTTTTGAACCGATATTTGCAAGCATTTCTGTCTCAGCATCAAGCTCCACACCAAAGCGCTCTTTCATCCAGTCACAAGACGCTTCTCTAAAGTCTTTTGTACCGTTATATGGTGGGTAATCGTGGGTTTTGGCATCATCAATCGCCTTGTGCATAGCATCTATAACAGTTGGGATAGTAGGCGTATCAGGATCACCAATACCCAAAGAAATTATATCAATTCCCTTTGCTCTTGCAGCAGCGATTTTGGCATCAATCTGCGCAAATAAATAAGGTGGGATTTGCTCTAGTCTTTTTGAAGTTTGCATATTATTTCTCCTCTAGTTTTCTATTTAGAATATCATAAATCTGTTTTACCTGCTCAAAAGTTTCTTCACGAGAACCATTGTTATCAATGACAAAATCAGCTTTTTTGATTTTGTCTCCTTGACTCATTTGAGCATTAATACGGGTTTTAGCTTGCTCTTTGGTCAAATTATTTCTTTCCATAAGCCTTTTTAGGCGAAGGTTATCTTTTGAAATTACCAAAATTACACAGTCAAAATCACTTTCCCAGCTGACTTCAAAAAGAAGCGGTATAGAAGCTATGGCGATGTCTTTACCTTCACAAAATTCTGCAATTCGTTTTCTGACTTCGGGGTGAATTATTTTTTCTAGCTTCTGCTTTTTTTTAGAGTCAGAAAAAACTATCTGGGCTAATTTTTCTCGAGAAATCTGCCCCTGCTTGATAATTTCTTCTCCAAAAAACTTTTGTAGAAGCTGAATTTTTTCGCCCAGAACTTCATGAGCAATTTTATCGGCATCAATTACATCAATTCCAAAACTCTGAAATTGATTTTCAACAAGACTTTTGCCTGCTGCGATATTTCCTGTAAGAGCAATTTTTAGCATGTTCTAATTATGCCATAAACTACTGCTTTTTATGAATTTATTTACTTAATTCGTCACTGACTGCTTGGCAGCTAAGCCAAGGCCTACGCCTGCAAGGACATAAGTACCCCAAGCAAGAGCATAATTGCGTTTAAGCACATTTAAATTTGCTGATTTACCTAGATTTGCAGCAGCAGCGGCCTTAATACCACGCACAGAAGCCATTCCTTCCTCAATAATAGTCGGTAAAAATGCACTGAAGCCAATCAAACCTGCATTTTTTTCGACAAAATTCTTTTTACCGTCTTTATCTTTGCCAAGCACACCATTTAAAACCAATAAAGCGGTTGGTACACCCGTTGCCCATCCACGGGATTTTTGCAAAAATTGCATAAATTTACCTTTGCTCGAATTAATGGCATGCCCTAATTCATGGAGCATCAAAGATGGCTTAGCTTCAGGTGCTACGGCAAGCTTTAGCCCATCTGCATAAAAAGCATTATCACCTCTGGCTACAGTTTCAAAGCTATCTGCCCATCCTGAACCACACGCATTGATATATTGGGATTTATTTTGTTGATTCAAATAACCTACTGCAACTTTGTCCTTCAGCCCATTTTTATCAAGCATCTGATTTGCGACTTTGTGAACATTTTCTTCGGAAGTAAATTCTTTACCGCTAGACATTTTGAAGGCCAAAAATTGCGATAATTTGTTAATTAAAACAGATGCAAGACCCAATCCACCAGCGCTGATTGCAAAATTTTGAACTGATGCGTCTTCTGGTGAATTTTGGCGTGCAGAAGCATAATTATTGCCGAAATTCGGATAATTATTATAGCTATTAAAATTCTGATAACCTGAACCAATTGCTTGCATGCAAAAAACCTGAATACTAACCTATATTCATGAAGAAAAATTTTGCAGAAAAATTGTCATTTTAAAGCATAAAAGTTAACTTAAATTAACAAATTAGTAACGTCTTGAGGTGATTGTTTTTGCTTAATTATATTATTTTGTACTTTATTACCCAAGCCTATACCAGCCGCAGCAGAGAATGCCGAGGCCAGATACGTCACAAGCCCAACACGATAAAGCTTTCTTACAGAAACAAATTTTTGCCTATCCATGTGCTTTTCAATATGTTTTAAGCCATATCTTGAAGCCATATATTTTTCAACCAATAACGGCATATACGTAGCAAAAACTATCTTACCACTATGCTTATCCAAAAAATCCTGGGTTTTATCCCACAATGTTCTTTGTTTCTTTTCATTCCTAGGTTTTGGCGTATACTGCAAAGCACAAAACCCTGAAACAATAGCAACTACAGGTAATTTCTTCCCTACAGTCAAAATTGGTCGTAAAAATTTATTCTCTGCCACTTTAGCATGACCTATCTCATGGAAAATTTGCTGATGAGTAGATTTACTTGTTACAGCTACTTTTTCATTGATAAGGTAAGAAGCTTTTTGTCCTTTTGCAATCACAGGAGCTATAAGCTCAGCATACTCACTTATTCCTTTTGAAATAATATTATTTTCTCCGACATTAAATCTCTTCTTAAATTTCGCAAATGTATTTTTTTGAATAATATCTGATACTTGTTTCTGGCCATCATGATTATCCTCAACAAAAAGAAATTTAACTCCCTTACTCTTCAAATCAGATTCTTCTAACATGCTCTCAGCAGCTTTTTGAGACTCTTCATAAGTAGGTAAAGCCTTAATTCTTTCAAAATATGTTAAGAAAAATTTGCTGTTAGTTTGCTTCAAATTACTTACGATGCTTGAGATAGCGGCCCCTGCCAGAAAAGCTGCACTTTTATCAAGCAGCGTAATATCACTGTTAATAATCACAGGACTAGACTGCTGGTCATCTTTTTGTTTATTTAGTAAATTTGTCCGGATAAGATAATTTCTCTGCGCCGAATCAATTGTAAATTGCATTATTTTTTGATTAATACCTAGTATTTAAGTTAACTTATTCTATTTTAAGTCTGTAAATAAAAAAAAATGCTATTTTTCTAAAAGATGTCACAAAAATATAAAAATAATTTTTATATTTGTATTTTAGAGCTAACTTCTAGTAAAATGGATTTATGTTAAATTCTCTGATGCAAAAATGTATAAAACTTGCCGAAAAAGGCGAAGGACAAGTTTCTCCAAATCCATTGGTAGGAGCTATTGTTCTTGATAAAGACGGAAATATCGTCGGCGAGGGCTATCACCAAAAATATGGTGAAGCTCATGCAGAGGTTAATGCTTTAAATCAAGCAGGAGAAAAAGCTCGTGGGGGCACGATAATTGTCAATCTTGAGCCATGCTCACATTTTGGGAAAACTCCTCCTTGTGCGGATTTGATAATAAAAAAAGGCATTAAAAAATTAATTGTAGGAATGATTGACCCAAATCCAAAAGTCTCCGGTAATGGGATTCAAAAATGTAAAGATGCTGGAATAAACGTGCAAACAGGGATTTTGGAAGATAAATGCAAAGAACTCAATGAAATCTTTCTAAAAAATCAAACCCAAAAAAAACCTTTCATTGCTCTAAAAATTGCGACTACTTTAGATGGTAAAATTGCAACAAAAAAAGGTTCTTCAAAATGGATTACTTCTGAAAAATCAAGAGAATTCGTACAAAAAATCAGAAACAAATATGATGCAATCCTAACAGGTTCAGGAACTGTCATAGCCGACAATCCATCTATGCTTTGCACCATACCGAATGGTAAAAACCCAATAAAAATAGTTCTTGATACCCATGCAAAAACTGACCCTAAATCGAAAATTTTTGAAGAAGGTAAAATCATTCTTGCCACAAAAGAAAAAACTAACAAATATCCTAAAAATGTTGAAATTTTGATTTGCCCACCTGATGAAAATAATCAAATAGATTTGAATTTTTTAACAAAAGAACTCTATAAAAAAGGAATTTGCAGTATTTTGGTAGAAGCCGGCTCAAAAATAAACTCATCTTTTGTAAAAAATAATCTCGCCGATAAACTTTATCATTTTATAGCTCCGAAAATTCTCGGAGACAATCAAGCTATATCTTGCTTTTCAGGTTTTGATGTAAATGATATAAATAATTGCCTTGAAACTACCATAAAGGATATACAAAAACTTGATGTTGATGTTATAATAATTTACACTTTCACATGTTCTCTTAAATAAAAGGTTATTTTAAAAAAAAATTATGTATATTCAGCCTTGCGCGAGTAAAAACTTGATTAAAGGTGCTACTTTGAATTTCAGTAGCCAAAATCGTAGCAACTATTCTTCTTATATGTCCGAAAAATCAAATGACATTATAACAATAAGTTCAGTCGGAGGATCCTTGATTGGATTAGTCTCTGCAAAAAACGATTTAAAAAGAGAATTAGTGCCAAAAGTATTCCACAGTATAGGCGTTGTAGCCCTTGCTTTATTTGGGCTGGCAAGTCTTAATTTTTTCATCAATGAAGCAAATCATTCAAAGAAAAAAAATTAGAACTCATTGTCTTTGAGCCTTAATCATGACAAAATAAAGCTGTTAGCTCAAAGGATAAATAAAAATGGATACTTATGCATACCTTCTAGATAATAATATGTACATAAACCTAACAAATTTATGCACAAACGATTGTATTTTTTGCATAAGAAGTCTCAACGAAAAAGTTGCGGGTTCAGATTTAAACTTAAACAGTGAAAATGTCTCTTATGACGATGTAATTTCACAAATTAAAGAAAAAATGACACCCGAAATCAAAGAAATAGTCTTTTGCGGATACGGTGAGCCTTTATTAAAATTTGAATTAATAAAAAAAATAGCTGCTTTTATCAAAGAAACCTACCCACAACTTCCAACTCGTATAAATACAAACGGGCAAGCCAATGTAATTTATAAGAAAAATATTGTACCTGAATTAAAAGGCTTAATCGATAAAATTTCAATCAGCCTAAACTCTGATAACGCAAAGCAATACCAAGAACTTAGCAAAAGCAAATTCGGCGAAAGTGCATATGAAGAGATTAAAACTTTTGCAAAATTATGCTCGCAAGCAGGTATCGAAACCTCTTTAAGCATAGTTACAGGTTTTCAAAACAACCTGATTGATGTTCACAATTGCCAAAAAATAGCCAAAGAACTTGGTGCAGAATTACGAATTCGAGAATGGCTCGATGAAGGATACAACTAAATTTGAATACCCTTAAAGAAAAACTTGATTATTTTTGCATCTTGTCCGGAGGCGGAATAAGAGGTACAGCCTACGTAGGTGTTTTCAGGGCGTTAGAGCAAATTGGTGTTGAAATAAAAGGATTGGCAGGAGCATCAGTAGGTGCGATTTTTTCAACTTTATACGCAATTGGATACACCTCTGATGAAATAGAAGAGATATTTCTGGAGGTCAAATACGAAAATTTTCGCGATATAAATCTATCTATGAATAAAAATTTCGGAATTTGGAAAGGTGATAATATCCAAAACTGGATAAAAGATTTAATAGAAAAAAAATTCTATGGCGAAAACTACGAAAAAGATGCCAATTTACCTGTTAAATTCAAAGATATTGAGAAAGATCTCATTATTATTGCCACAAATATTTCAACAGGAAGTTTCAAAGAATTCAGCAAATATACAACCCCTGATGAATCTATCGCAACAGCCATAAGAGCGTCTATAAGCTTGCCTGGAATATTCAAACCGACTTGGATTAATGAAAATTGCATAATAGACGGCGATATAATTAGAGCGCTTCCGTTTTGGAGTTTTTCAGAAAATCTGAACCCTAAAAACACAAGAATTTTGGAGTTTCGCCTAGAAGGTTCCCATTCAAAAAAAGATTTAAAAACAACTATCGGATACTTAAATGCTGTAATAAACACTGCGTCAAACATTTCTACTGATTTCATAATGAATCAATACAGCCAAAATGACAAATATGACTATGTGAAAATCGATTCTAAAAACACCATGCCGGTAGATTTTTCCATTAAAAACGACAAAAAATTAGAACTTTCTCAAATAGGCTTTGACACGACTTTAGAATATTTCAAAAATCCTCTTAGAGCCAAAAAAATCAAACTCGTCTTGCTTTACCAAGAATTCTTAGAAGAATTTAATAATTTACGAGAATTTATCAAAAAACAAAAAATGACGGATTTCAAATTATCTCTAAATAAAGCTCTTCTTTTGCTCATGAGAAATAAAGACCTTATTGAAGAAAATTTTTATAACGAATGTATTTCAACTTTGGAAGAAATTTCAGCAAATATAAGTATCAGCAAATTTTTCAAAAAAACTATATTGAAAAATCAAAGCCAATTAAGTCAAAATCTTGAAAAAATAGTCTTCGAAATTCTAAACAAACAAATAGAGCTTAAAGAGCATCTTAATATTTTAAGTAACTTGTTATCGTAACTTACGATTATCAAAAAGTTTCTGAAAATTATTCTGCATTTGAGCATCATTGTTATCTGAATACACCATCAAAAATCTCGCCACAGCACCTAACAAAGCAAAAAGAATGATTAAACAAATTCCTTGGTAAATAGCCTTTTTAAATTTATCAAGAAAGTCACCTTGTCTCTTATTATAATTATACTGGTCAAGATATGCATAAATGGCATCATTGACAAACTGATCTCTTTCTCTAATATCAAGCGATTCTATCTTTTTAAGATTTTCAGGAAAAATTTTGATTACATATTTTTTAGATTTGTAATGTGCTTCTTTATCGATTTCGTATTCTTGCTTTAACTTCATTAAATTTTTCCTTAAATTTATAATATTTTCTTTAAAGTTCTCTTTGTTCGATTTATAATTTATGATGAGATTGTTATTAATATTCTATACTATTTTTATAGTTTTAAGCAAATTCCTTTTCTAAAATTTAAAAAATTAACTGGAGAAAATATGTTCGAAAAAGCAAATTTAAACAAAATCATAGACAATATGAGCAATAAGAAAATTCTTGTAATAGGCGATTTGGCGATAGACGAGATGATTTATGGCGGAGCCAGCAGAATTTCTCGAGAAGCACCTGTTTTGATTCTTCTCCATGACCACACAAATATTCTACTAGGTGCAGCCTCCAATGCCGCACACAACTTATCTACGCTTAACAAAGGTGAAGTCGGAGCAATAGGGCTTTATGGCGATGATTACTATGGGCCTATTTTACTTGAAGCCTTAAACAAAGCAGGTGTAAATACTGATTTTATGGTCAAAGACAATTCAAGACCAACAACGGTCAAAACAAGGATTTCAGGGGCCTCTACTCAATCTGTAACTCAACAAATAGTTCGAATTGATAGAGAATCACACAAACCTGTATCAGGGGCTATTGAAACAAAAATAATTGAAAATATCAAAAAAGCCATCCCTGCTTATGATGCCGTCATATTGTCCGATTACGGAACAGGTATGATGACCCAGAACATAATTGATGCCACAATTGAAACGGCAAATTCTTTAGGGAAAATTGTTGGGGTCGATCCGCAAACTGACCTCCACAAATTCCAAAAAGCTACTTTTTTGACCCCAAATCAACCAGATGCCCAAAAAGCTGTCGGATACGAAATAACCGATGTAGAAACTTTAAGCCAAGCAGGCTCTGATTTATTGGCAGAAACAAATGCCAAAATGGTTCTCATCACTAGAGGTGGAGATGGAATGATAGTCTTTGAACAGGGTCAAAAAGGTGTTAAAATTCCTGCATTCAACAAAACTGATGTTTTTGATGTTACAGGTGCTGGTGATACAGTTGTAGCAAGCTTTACGCTTGCACTTTCTGCAGGTGCAACGCCAGCTGAAGCAATGTTAATCGGAAACCTTGCCGCAAGCATAGTGGTAAAACACTTTGGCTGTGCCACAACAACACAAGAAGAACTAAAATCGAAATTAGAAGAACTGAATATAGAATCTATTTAAGGAGCTTTTATGAAAAAATTTAACTTACTGGACATAATATTAATTTGCGCCATTATTCTTGGCTTAGGCGGATTTTTACTTGTAAAATTCGGCAAACATCAAACAGCAAATAATGTAATTGAGCAAAGATCCCCAATCGAATTTGATGCAACTTTCACAGCCCAACCAATAACTGCGAAAGAATCATTGTTCAAAGTAGGCGATAGTGCTTTTATCACTATCAGAAATGTACCTTACACAGAGCTTAAAATCACAAATTTTAATATTTCACCTTGGAAAACAGCGGTTTATGATACGACAAAAAATGTTTTTGCTATTAAAGACCCTGCTAGAGATAACATCTACAACTTAAACGTTACACTCAAAGATGATGCTCTAATAACAAAAGACGGTGCAGTAATAGGCGGAAACAAAATAAAAATAGGACTTCCTATCACTATTGAAGGATTCAAATACCGCTTATCAGGCATTGTATCTGACGTGAGAGTCAAAAATAAAAAATAGTTTAAGGTTAAACCAAAATGTCAGTAATTGAAAATCTAAATAATAGTATTTTTGTTAAAATTTTAAATAATAGTTTAGAATCTATACAAAAAAAGCTGCTTTTCCTTAGCGAAAATAGCTTTTTCATCCAAAATATTGACAAAATTATCACTTTTTTAGCCTTTTTAGTTTTAGTTACCAGCACTTTTTTAGATTCTGAAAAACTGGGACTAATAATAATCGGCGCTTTTGCTCTTTTAACTATAAAATACATAACAAAGCCTAACTCCAAAATCGGAATCGACCATTTTGATTTTTTGGTTATCTTATATATCTTATTTTTCTGTCTTGCAACCTTATTTTCATCATGGTTCATTGACAGTATCCACGGGCTAATCAAGATGTTTACATACTTTTTTAGCTATATTGTATTCAAAGATTCCATAAAAGAAAACCCAAATTTAAGACTTTTATATTTGATACTCTTGGCTATTTTATGTACCAGTCAATCCTTAATTGGGATTCATCAACAAGTCTTTGGAGTCGAAGCATTAGCAGGCTGGCAAGATATGAATAATATAGACCCAACGCAAGCTATGACCAGAGTTTTTGGAACACTCAAACCACTCAACCCAAATCTTATGGCAGGTTACTTAATCGCCACAATGCCAGCAATTTTAGGATGCGCATTTTATAATTTCAAAAAAACAGATTCTTGCACAAATGGAGGAAATCCGATTTCCCCAGTTGTGCAAGAATCGCTTACGGATGTGAGCAAATGCATGGCAACGGGTAGTTGGCGAGCTTTTGCGAAACTGGACGGAATCCAATTTAACCTAATCGCAATATTGGCACTTTTTGCAACATTTTTGACTATTATCGCCACAGGATGTAGAGGCAGTTATGTTTCAATAGCCGTTCAAATGCTTGCTTTCATTGCCATTTCAGGACATATCATATGGCATGACTTTAAAGACAAAACATATTTGCGCAAAATTTGGCTAGGCTTAATTTTGACAGGATTCCTAGGTGTCTTAGGCTTAATCTTTACCCAAAAAGCTTTACAGGCAAGAATATTGTCAATTTTTGCCCAAAGAGATGATAGCAGTAATTCTTTCAGATTTAATGTATACCAATCCAGTATAAAAATGTTCAAAGACAACTACCTATGCGGCATAGGCGTCGGCAATTGGGCATTTAGAGAAGTCTACGGACTTTATATGAGAACCGGTTTTGATGCTTTAGGAGCTTACAGTGTTCCTCTTGAAATAGCTGTTGAAACAGGGGTTTTTGGGCTTATCAATTTCTTGGCTTTCATCTCAACGGCAATAATATCAACAGGCAAAAAAATCTGTTCGAATATTTCATATAATGAAAAAATCATACTATCAATAACCCTCATCTCAATTATCGGGATGATGATGCATGGAATAGTTGATACTGTTTGGTTCAGACCACAAATACAATTTGTATTTTGGCTTATGATTGCAATATTAAGTACTTCAAAAAACGAGGACAACTAATGAAAAAAATAGCTTTAATGAATTTTGGCGGAATTGGCGATGAGATTTTATTTTTGCCGACCATAAAATCTGTAAAACAAACTTATCCAAATTCTGAAATTACCCTTGTTGTAGAGCCTCGAAGCAAGTCTATCAAGGACTTGACCTCTATGATAAATAAAATCATAGAATGCGATATTAAAAGCAAATTTAAAATTTTCGAAGTATTAAAATTGATTTTGAAACTCCGAAAAGGCAAATTCGACTTGATAATTTCATCAGGTGCATCACCTCTCATATCAGTTATTTTGGCTTTAAGCGGAATTAAAAAACGCTATGGCTACGATACAGGGGCTTTGAGCCGAATTTTGCTTACAAAAGCCATCAAGCTGAATAAAAGACAATATGCCGGTAATATGTACCACGATTTAGTTTCAGGCATTTGTGACCTGACTGCTGAACTTCCTGAAATCGAGATTGACAATACTTATCACACAGATCCTCTTGCTGAAAATATTGAAATCCCGACGGATAAAAAAATTATTCTTATCCACCCTGGCTCAAGCAAACTAAGTAAAGAAAAGAATATTATAAAAAGCTATGACAATTGGTCTGAACTCATCAAAAAACTTCAAGACACTGACAAATACACTATTTTGTTAGTCGGTGGCCCTGATGATAAAGAAGTAATCGAAGAAATTGCCAAAAATACCGATGAAAAGAATTTCATTAATCTTTTTGGCAAAACAAAAAACATAAAACAGCTTGTGAAACTTATGAAAAAAGCAGACCTTTCCATCTGTATCGACTCTGCCCCAATGCATATAGCGGTCGGCCTAAAGAAAAAACTTATTGGTATTTTTGGCCCTACGGACGAAAAAAAGCTGCTCCCGGAAGATAAATTGTTCACCCCAATAACGAACGTTGTTCGCTGTAGACCTTGCCTTTGGGATAAAAGAGCTGAATCATGCGAAAATGTTAACTGCCTTAAAATCCCTGTAGATAAAGTCTTTGGTGCTATCGAACAAGCTTTAAGTTAACAATTCTGTTACAAAAATCTAACCAAAAAAGCAATTTCCCAAGAAAAAATGTTTTTACATGAGTATCAAGGTTAGTTAAGCAAGGTAGGTTATATTAATGGAAGTAAGCTATGTTATTGGCATCGCCAAGACTGAAGAAGGCGTAGATAAAATCGTCAATCATTTGATGAATCAAATTTCCAAAAGTGAATTGTCGAGTTTTATCAAACGATTAAGCTTTTATATTGAACATGTAAATATTATCAATAAAAGCTTAAAAAGTAGTGGTTACGAAAGTCAGATTACTGTCTTAAACAGCTTGAAGTCAAAACTTCAAGAAGAATCTGAGTATCGAAGTCTGTCTGTAAATACGGTCGCTAGGACCTATCAGGAAAATCATTAGATTTTATCAAATCCTGTGTATTTAATTAATTGTGTTGGAATTGAAATACTGCCATCTTCGTTTTGGCAGTTTTCTATTATGGCAGCAAATGTTCTGCCTACAGCCAATCCAGAACCATTAATTGTGTGAACAAACTGCGGTTTTTCACCCTCTTTTTTGTATTTAATATTTGCTCTTCTTGCTTGATAATCACCAAAATTACTACAGCTAGAGATTTCTTTGTAAGCATTATAAGAAGGCATCCAAACTTCAAGGTCATAACATTTTTGTGCAGAAAAGCCCATATCACCTGTACATAGAAGCACTCTACGGTAATCAAGCCCAAGCATTTCAAGCATTTTTTCAGCATTTTGAGTAAGTTTTTCATGCTCTTCTGATGAAGTTTCGGGCGTACAAAGTTTCACAAGTTCAACTTTATTAAACTGGTGCAATCTGATAAGTCCTCTTGTATCTTTACCTGCAGAACCTGCTTCACGTCTAAAGCATGGCGTGTATGAAACCATGTATTTAGGCAAATCTTCTGCTTTTAAAATTTCGTTTGAATAAATATTTGTCACAGGAACTTCAGCTGTTGGAATCAAATATAAATCTTCTTCTTCGCACTTATACATATCTTCTTTAAATTTTGGAAGTTGCCCTGTGCCAGTCATAGCCGCTGCATTTACCAACAAAGGAGGGATGATTTCGGTATAACCATGCTGTTGAGTGTGAATATCCAAGAAAAAATTGATGATGGCACGCTCAAGAGCCGCACCTTTCCCTGTATAAAGGCTGAAACGTGATTGAGAAATCTTCACTCCTCGCTCAAAATCAACAAGTTTTTTGTCTTCAACCACATCCCAATGGGGCTTGGCTGAAGAATCTTTTGGCTCACCGACTATTTTTACCACAACATTAGCTGATTCATCAGAACCGACAGGAACATCTTTTTCTGGAGTGTTTGGAAGGTTTAAAAGAAGATTTTTTTGAGTTTCGTTCATCTCATTTTCTTTTTCTTCAAATTCTTTTATTTTATCGCCCATCTCACGAACTTGTGATTCGATAGTAGATGTATCTTGCCCCTGCTTCTTTAGCATGCCAATCTCATTAGAAATCGTCTTCCTTTGGCTTCTGAGTTCGTCTGCTTGAACCTGAATCTGACGTCTTTGTTCATCAATTTTTAAAACTTCATCAATCGATAAAGAAGGGTTTCTTCTTTTCAAAAGTTCATTTATTTCATCAGGGTTTTCACGAATTAATTTTATATCAAGCATTTTTCTCACTTCCTCTTAAACATCCAAATATATTATATCAAGATTAGACTTAGATACAAATATATAAACTGGAGTTTTATACGTTTTGAAACTAGCATAAGAAAAAGAGGCATCTTATTTCTAAAATGCCCCTTTAATTCTTTTGCTTTTGTAAAATTAATTACTTAACCCAGAATTTTAATTTATTAACTTTTTTAACTTCTGGAGTTGCAACTGTAACAGTTGGAGCTACAACTGCCGCTGGTGTAACGACAGCTACTGGTTTAACTGTTGCTACTGGCGCTACAACAGGTTTAACTGCCACAGCTGGCTTAACTGTACAAGGGCAAGCCTTTTTGCATCCACATGTTGAACAAGCTGATGCCGCTAGTGTTGTTGCCAAAATTGCCAACATAGCCATTGATAAAACTTTTTTCATAATAATCTCCTTTTCCTAGTAAAATATAGGATTTTCTATTACCATGCCATGCTAATCCAAAAATATTTAAAGGCAACCAGTAAAATAAATGAAATTTTAAAAACGCCGTAAACTAATATTTTACGGCGTTTTATACTTTTGCAAGGTTTGTATCTGAAAAGCTTAATATTTTTCTTTTGAAGCTGCTTTGATACGAGCTACTGCTCTAGCCAAAGCTATTTCAGCTCTGCGAGTCTCGATGTCATGTTTACCTGTTCCAAGTCTTGCTTCAGCACGTTCTTTTGATGCTTTTGCTCTTGGAATATCAATATCTTCACCAAATTCAGCTTCATCAGTCAAAATCAAAACTTCATTATCTTTGACTTGAAAAATTCCGCCAATTGTTGAAATATATTTAACTTCAGAGCCTTTAACAAACTTGGAAACACCAATTGCCAAAGGAGTCATATAAGGAATGTGCCCCGGCATAACGCCAAAATCACCATCGGCAGCAGTTGAATAAACCGCATCGACACCGTCTTGTTCAAACAAAACTTTTTCAGGTGTAATAACCTTTAATGTTAACTTTGCCATATTATGCTCCATTTATACTTGTTTAGCTTTTTCGACAGCTTCTTCGATTGAACCTACCATATAGAAAGCTTGCTCAGGAAGATGGTCATATTTGCCTTCAACAATCTCTTTAAAGCTTCTTACAGTGTCTTCAAGCTTAACATATTTACCTTTCATACCAGTAAATGCTTCTGCAGTGAAGAATGGTTGTGACAAGAATTTTTGGATTCTTCTTGCTCTGTTTACTGCGATTTTATCTTCTTCAGACAATTCGTCCAAGCCCAAGATTGCAATGATATCTTGTAAATCTTTATATTTTTGAAGAATTTGTTGAACCGCACGTGCAGTTCTATAATGCTCTTCGCCAATTACTTGCGGATCTAACACTCTTGAGTTACTTGCAAGCGGATCAACAGCAGGATAGATACCCAAAGCTGCAATTTGTCTAGCAAGTACAGTAGATGCATCCAAGTGAGCAAATGTAGTCGCAGGAGCCGGATCGGTTAAATCATCCGCTGGTACATAAATAGCTTGAACTGAAGTAATAGCGCCATCTTTCGTAGAAGTAATACGCTCTTGCATTTCGCCCATTTCTGAAGCCAAAGTCGGTTGATAACCAACTGCTGAAGGCATACGACCCAAAAGTGCTGATACTTCTGAACCTGCTTGTACAAAACGGAAGATATTGTCGATAAATAGCAATACATCTTGTTTTGCATTATCACGGAAATGCTCGGCAACTGTCAAAGCTGATAAAGCAACCCTCATTCTTGCTCCTGGAGGCTCATTCATCTGACCATAAATAAGTGCAACTTTGTCTAATACGCCAGAATCGCCCATTTCGTGCCAAAGGTCATTACCTTCACGAGTTCTTTCTCCAACACCGCCAAACACAGATACACCACCGTGTTCTTGTGCAATGTTGTGAATAAGTTCTGTAATAAGTACCGTTTTACCTACACCAGCACCACCGAAAAGACCGATTTTTCCGCCTTTTTGATATGGTTGCAAAAGGTCGATTACCTTGATACCTGTTTCAAAAATTTCAGTTTCTGTATTTTGGTCAACCAATTTTGGAGCTGATCTGTGAATTGGGCTGTGTGCTTCTGCGTTTACAGGTCCTTTTTCATCAACAGGCTCACCTAATACATTCAAAATTCTTCCTAAAGTGGCATTCCCGACAGGAACGCTGATTGGAGCTTTTGTATTAAGAGCATCCATTCCTCTTCTAATGCCGTCTGTGCTTGACATAGCAACCGAGCGAACTCTATTTTCACCCAAAAGTTGTTGAACTTCTGTCACCAATTTAAAATCATTCCCATCAGCATCTTTTGTATTAATTACAAGAGCGTCATAAATCTCTGGCAATTCTCCTGATGCGAATTCAACGTCGATTACAGGTCCAATTACCTGTGTTACTTGGCCTATTGTTTTATCTAGTACAGTACTCATAAAAAAACACCTTCTTTTTCTATTCATTAATTCTATTATAAACGTAAAGTCAATATCTGGCTATATTATATCTCCAAAAAATTTGTTTATATACTATATGTAGTCGAATTTTGGCTCATATCATGCCAAGCTAAGCAAAATGTTCATTTTTATTATTTACAATTATTCATTAATTCATTAATATACTTATATATAAAATAAAAACAGGTAAAAAATATTGCTATCAGTTATAAAACCCTTTGAAATAAATACTTCTCGAGGAAATCTTTTTTTTAAAGAACTAAAACCTAAAGATAGCAAATCTACAAACCAAGTACATAATTTAGCAAAATTTTTAATTAATAATTTTATAGACAGCTCAATTGACCCTGACTGGAACGAATTGCAAAATCTGGCCAATAAAGATTATTATAAAAATGTAATCGAAGATTATGAAACTTTCATAAAGGCTATTTTAAAAAATAATTATGGCAAAAGCACAATTTTAGTAGCCAAAGACACTAAAAAACATATCAAAGCCAGCATTATTACATTTGAGTTTAATGAATTTAAAGGAATTGAAGACCCAAAAACCCTTTATCTTCACTCTATGGCCGTTGATAAAGAATATAGAAAAAACAATATAGGCAAAATTCTGATTGATAAAGCTATTGAAAAAGATAAAGAAACATTTACTGACGTTTTTTTAACTGCCTATAATAATGCTCTGCCATTTTATAAAAAATTAGGATTTGAACAACTCGATACAACGAATCCGAAAATCAAAATTATTTCAGATAAAATCCAAGAAACAAGAACTGATTTCCCACAATACGTAACGTTCATGTCAAAAACTTTGGACAAAAATGCTACACGTTGGTGGGAACGCATATCTTTGTAATTAGAAGACTCCAGATTACAGAGCTTCCAAACATTCTTGGCAAATAGTCGTATGCTCTGCATCTATCCCGAGTTGACGATATTTCCAGCAGCGGTCACATTTTTCGCCAATTGCCTTGCCTACTGAGACTTTGATGCCATCAGCTTCGTATGTATTTAAAATCTCATCTGGGCTTTCACCTTCCACAAAAGCTTGTGAAACAATGAATATAGTCGATAAATCTTCTTTTGACTCGATTAAAGCTTTCAAGACATTTTCTTTTGAAGAAGCGTCTATATAAACTGCCACTTCAAGCGAACTTCCGACTTTCTTTTCAACACGAAGTGGCTCGATTGCTTTTGAAACAGCTTCTCTGACTTTTAAAATATTGTCCCATTTAGAATTTATTTTCTCGTCAATCCATTTTTCATCGCCTTTTGGCCAGTTAGAAAGCAAAATACTCTCCAATCCGCCTTTTTGGCATTCAGGAACAGACGCAAAAATATCTTCCGCCTGATGTGGCATTACAGGAACCAAAAGCCTAACAAGCGTTTGGAATATTTTAAATAAAACTGTCTGACAAGCACGTCTGGACAATGATTTTTTGCCAGCTGTGTACAATCTGTCTTTCATAATATCAAGATATAATGAGCTCAAATCTACAGCAGCAAAGTTTTGCAAATATTGATAATATTTATAGAATTCATAATTATCAAACGCCTCTGTCACATTGCCGATAAGGGTTTGAAGCTTATGCAATGCATATTTGTCGATTTCTTTAAGTTCATCATATTGAACATAATCAACTGCAGGGTCAAAATCATAAAGATTGCCGAGCAAAAATCTTGAAGTATTTCTGATTTTTTTGAAAATTTCAACAAGCTGTTTTACTATATTATCGCCGATTTTTACATCATTTGTATAATCAACGCTTGCAGCCCAAAGCCTAAGTACATCAACGCCATAGACTTTTATAATCTCATGAGGTGAAACTACATTTCCAAGAGATTTACTCATTTTTTTGCCTTCAGAATCCAAGACAAAACCATGAGTCAAAACTGATTTGTAAGGCGCAACGCCTTTTGTGGCAATGCTTGTCAAAAGTGATGACTGGAACCAGCCTCTATGCTGATCTGAACCTTCTAAATAAAGTTCAACCGGAGTAGTGCCGAGTTCTTCGCTTCTAGCTTCAACAACCGCTCTGTGTGTAACGCCTGAATCAAACCAAACATCCATGATATCTTTTTCTTTGGTAAAATCTTGACTTCCGCAATGAGGGCACTTAAATCCTTCAGGCAAAAGCTCTTTCGCTTCATGTTGACACCATGCGTCAGATGATTCTTTATCAAAAATATCTGCCACATTGGCAATGGTTTCTGGAGTAACAATTGCTTCTTCGCAGTCTTTACAATAAAAAACAGGTATTGGAACACCCCAAGCTCTTTGGCGAGAAATACACCAATCTGAGCGGCCTTGAACCATATTACCTATTCTGTGCTCACCTGATTTTGGAATCCAATTTACATTATGAATTGCCTCAAGAGCCTTGTCTTTAAATGATTCTACATCAACAAACCATTGAGGAGTTGCGCGATAAATTACAGGATTTTTACATCTCCAACAATGAGGATAGCTGTGAGAAATCTTGTTATGACCGAGCAAAGCGCCAACTGACTGCAATTTTTCAATTACAACAGCATTACCTTTTTTGTAATGAATTCCTTCAAATTCGCCTGCTTCAGCGGTGAAAACACCTCTATTGTTCAAAGGTGAAAGCACATCGAGTTTGTATTTCATGCCGACTTCATAATCTTCAAGACCATGTCCCGGAGCTGTATGGACGCACCCTGTACCAGCTTCTGTTGTGACATGCTCGCCTAAAATCATAGGGCTTTTTCGCTCATATATCGGATGAGTTGTATTTAAAAGTTCAAGTTCAGAACCTTTTAAAGTCCCGACCACTTTGTACTGACCAGCTTCCCACTCGACTCCTTGAGTAAACATTCCAATTAAATCTGTACCGATTAAATAAACATCACCATCTTTTTCAAGAAGCGAATATTCAAAATGCGGATTAACAGAAATTGCAAGATTGGCAGGGATTGTCCATGGAGTTGTGGTCCAAATTACTACATATAAATCTTTTTCGCTTTCTACACCAGCTGAAGCATAGGCTTTTTTGGCATCTTCAGCATCAAATTTAAATCTTACATAAATACTGCTAGAAGTGTGGTCTGCATATTCGACTTCTGCCTCTGCAAGAGCTGTTTCACAATCAGCACACCAATAAACAGGTTTTAAACCTTTATAAATATATCCGTTTTGGAACATTTCACCAAAAACTCTTATTTGTTCAGCTTCAAAACTCGGAGCTATTGTCAAATAAGGCTTTTCCCAATTTCCCCAAACGCCAAGACGTTTAAAGTCAGATTCTTGTCCTTTAAGATTTTTTGCAGCAAATTCACGGCAAAGCTTGCGCAATTCAGCAGGAGTAATGGCTTCACGACCGCCTTTAATCGATTTTACGACTGCATTTTCAATCGGCAAACCATGCGCGTCATAACCCGGAACGTATGGAGAATAAAAACCTGCTTGAGATTTATATTTTATTAAAATATCTTTTAAAATTTTGTTTAATGCCGTCCCGATATGGATTTTGTCAGAACTCAAATACGGAGGGCCGTCATGTAGGATAAATTTGTTTGTTTTGTCACGTTGTGCAATATTTTTTTCATAAATATTGTTATCTTCCCAAAATTTTTGAGTCACAACTTCTTTAACGGCAGAATTCGCTCTCATCTCCAAAGTTGTTTGGGGTAAATTCAACGTGCTTTTATACTCTTTTTTTTCTTCCATCATTTTTATTTTTTCCTACTTCTCAATCCTCTATTATTATAAACCAAAGAAATTTTTACTTGGGTAAAAACTCGCTTGGCGCCAAAAGTGAAACCACAGAATACCCTGAAAGATATTTATTTGCCACGCGCATAAGATCTTCTTTAGTTACTTTTTGAATTTTTTCTTCTACCAAATAATCAAATTCTGCGCCCAATTCCATATTCTCAAAATAGCCCAAATAATACGCTCTTTGAGAATTTGTTGCATGATAAACTTTTCGTTTGCCGATGATATTACTTTTAGCATCTGCAAGTTCTTTATCAGACACAAGCTCTGTTTGAAGCTTGCCGATTTCTTCTTTAAAACCATCTAAACAAATTTGAATATTTTTCGGTTCAGTTGCAATATAAACTGTAAACAAACCAGCTATTTTCATAGCATCAAAACTACTTCTGACCACATAAGCAAGACCTTTTTTGTCACGAAGTTCAACAAAAAGTCTGGAGCTCAAACCAGCAGAGCCTAAAATTGTATTCAAAATGCTCATCGGAACATAATCTTCGTCTTGTAGGCTACAAGCAATCCAGCCTTGAAAAACTTGCGCTTGTTGGACATCTTCTTTTGCAATAGAAACAACTTTATCTTTTTGCAAAGATGGAACAACAAAAGGTGATAATTGTGAATTTATTTTTTCTAAATTACCAAAATTCTGATTCAATTTTTTAACGACATCAGATTCTACAACATCGCCGACTACCACAATATTTATATTTTCCGGCATAAAAATATTTTTGTAATAATTGACTACAACTTCTTTATTTATATCTTTAATTTTTTCTAAAATAATAGTATAGGTACTTCCGTATGGATGATTTTCAAATATATTTTTAGCCAAATTATCAACTGCTTTTGCCCTTGGAGAATCTAATTCAGCATTAATTTCGCCTTCCATTTTAAGGCATTCTTTTTCCACGGAATCAAAAGTTGAATTTTTTAAAATATCTTCAATAAAATCCAAAACGCTTACAAAATCTTCATTTAGACAATAAGCATGAAGACGCAAATAATCATTTTTGGCCTCAATATTTAACTCAATACCATTTTCATCAATAAATTGTGCTATTTCTTCTTGAGTTTTCGTCTTTGTACCCTGTAAAAGCAACCTTGATGTAATGCTGGCAAGCCCAGGCATCAAAGAAAGTTCGTTATTGGCCTTCACAAAAATGTCAAAAGACGTTCTTGGAGTATTTTTACTGACTTGAACAATGGTATTAATGCCATTTCCTAATGTATATCTTTCAAATTTATTCATTTTTATTCCTTCTCTGGTACCAAAATGGAAATAGTAGCTTTGTTGATATTCAAATACTCTTTTACGGCATTTTGGACATCCTCTACAGTGATGCTTTCCATAATATTGAGATAATCTGCAAATAATCCCAAGTCATCACAAACTGTCAAATAATAACCGATTGTCTCACCTATCTCAGAAACAGTTTCAGCTGTATCTGCAAAGCGAATTTTAAGTTTTTTCTTAACTTTTTTCAATTCTTCTTCAGAAATTGATGATAAATCTTCGATTTCTTTTTTAATATCTTCGATAGCTTTTTCCTTGTGTTCTGGCTGAAAATTTGCTTGAACAAAGAAAGTATTGCCGTCTCTAAAATGATACTGGTCAGCGCCAATCATGTTGAAAATAGGCTCTTTAGGCTGTTCTATCAAATGTTTTTGCAAACGAGAACTTTTGCCTTCTCCCAAAATAATCCCAACCATATCAAGCAAAATAGTATCTCTCAAATTAGACGCTTTCGCCCCATGGTAGCCAAAAATCAAAAATCCTGTGTTGATTTTTGCAGTATTTTCGATGTAATCCATCTGAGTTTGCTCTATTTCTTGCTCCCAAACAGGTTTTTTGCAAGTTCTGTCGTCAGGGAATTTGAATTTTTCTACCACAGAATTAATAATTTCATCACCGTCAAATTCGCCAACAATAATCGTCGTCATATTTTCAGGAGTATACCAGTTTTTATAATAATCCATAATCGTATCTCTAGGCATAGTAGCTATTATCTCTGCCGTACCAATAACATCACGCTTATAAGGATGGCATTTGTACATAGAATGGTTTAACGAATTATAAACCTTTGTCCAAGGCTGATCGTCTCTCATTCTAATTTCTTCAATTACGACGTATCGCTCTCTTTTTTCCGGAGCATCTTTATCAAGATCAAACACAGGCCCAATCTCAAATTCAGGCAAAACAGGATTTAGCATCATATCAGAATGAAGGTCAAGTAAAAGCTTGAAATCTTCTCCGTTATCACCTTTTGGTAAAGTTACATAATAAAAAGTGTAATCCTTCCAAGTAGCCGCATTAACAATTGCGCCTTTTGCTTCTAAAATTCTGTCGAAATCACCCGCAGGGTAAGTTGGTGTTCCTTTAAACATAAGGTGTTCAAGGAAATGTGAAATCCCTGAAATTTTATCATCTTCATGGATAGAACCCGTTTTTACCCAAGTAGATACATTCACCAAGTCGCCTTTTTTGTTAGCAACAATGATTTTGTGCCCATTATCAAGAGTATAAATCTCAACAGGCTTGTCCAAGTAAGGATAATCCTGCATCTTTTTATCAATAATTTTCGCCATTATAAACTCCGTTCTTTGCTCCCATTAATTTTAACAGAGAAAAGCACTTTAGCCAACTTTATAGCATGTAGTTATTTTTTTCTCTTTGGTTTATAATGTTAATCCAAGTACCTAACAAGAAAATGAATTTATATGAAAAATACTATAAGCGGAGCTATAAAAACTGGCATAGAATCTATAGATAAACAACATGAAGAATTTGCAGAAATAATAAATAAACTTAATTCAGAACCCAAAAATCAAGATGAAACATGGGGCATCTTTATTGCTATAGAAAACTATATACGTAATCATTTTTCAGAAGAAGAAAGATATATGAAATCTCTAAATTATTCTGAATATAATTCTCACAAATCATTACACACAAAATTCATAGAAGAATATAAGGAAATTTCGGGAGAAATCACTAGCTATGAATCTGTAGATGAACTTCTACCTTCTTTGAAGAACTTTATAGAAAACTGGGTTAAAAATCATTACAATGATGCTGACAAAAAATTTGCATCATTTTTAAAAGGGCACAAAGAATAAAGAGAAGCTATTTAAGCTGCAAAAGAAACCATTTTTTCTTTAATATTTCTGACTTGCTGTGAATCTTTCATATTCAAAGCTTCTTGCATAGCTTTTCTGTAAAGACTTTGAGCTTTTTGTGGCCTGTTCATATCCATCATCAAATCAGCTGCTTTTTCATAAGCCTGTGAAGCTGTTTCTTTGTCGTTGACTTTATTTGCACAAACTAAAGATTTTTGATAATACTTCAAGGCACTTTGCGGTTTATTCATCGCCTGAAATGCACTCGCAGTATTATTTAAAACACTTCCCATAGTAGCTATATCAGGTTTATTTTGCTTCGCCAGAGTAAGTGCCAATTTATAAAAATCAATCGCTTCTCTAGACATATAACGGCCTTTATGCATTTTGCCTATGCTATTAAGAGTTTGAGCTTGTTTTCCTGTATTGTCTTCTTCTCCATTCAAAGCCAAAGACTCGAAATAATGATCCATAGCCAATTCGAATTTACCTGATTCATTATAAACTTCGCCAAGGCTATTGTGTCCCATAGCTTTCAAGCTGACATCTTTTGTTGTTTTAGCAACTCTATTAAAACATTTAGCCGCACGAGCAAGATTATTCAAATCGTCATAACTTTCGCCAATTCCTTGAATTATATAAGCTTGAGCCTCTTTATCTTTGTATTTTTTTGCATAATCAAGAGTTTTTTTATAACTCTCTAATGCCTTTTGCGCATCACCTTTCTTGAAGTATTCTTTAGCTTTTTCAAAAAAATTCTGAACCATTGAATTTTTTGAAATTGCATCTTCTTTTGTCTGTGCAACATTTTTTTGTACTTTATTAGAAGAAACTTCTACATAAACGATTTTAGGCTCGCTTTTAGCTTCAAAAGTTTTTTGAGCTACTTCTTCAGTTGAGTACATTTTTGTTACGCCATCTTGTGTTTTTTCTCCAACTACTTGATCTCCTTGAAGGATTTTTCCATCTGGTGTAGCGAATTTAAGCCTTCTTCTTGGGGCTTCTTGAACTTCTTCTTGACTTTGAGGGGCTTGTTTTTGTGGCTGCGCTTGTTGTTGCACAGGGGCTTGAGTAGGTTGACTTGTATGAGGATTCTTGCTTTTTAAATGTATTTGATTTTGATAATTATTATAACTGCTGACAGCAGAACTGCTTCTATCCTTCAATTGAGGATTAGTTTGCTCAATTTCTGCCTCTATTTGTTTAGATGCAGAAATACTAGCCTTTTGAGCATCAGCTTTATAATCTACTTGCTGCAATAAAAATGCGTCCATCCAGTCTTGAACTACAGTTGATGGCTTTTTAAGAGTTTGGGAAATATAATCATCCAACATTTTTGATGCGGTTTTTAAATTTGTTATAATACTTTCTTTACGAGGAGTTTCGTTGTTAGATTCCACCTCGACCATAGAAAGATATTCATTAACTTTTCTCTCAAGCTCGGCAGGAGCACCGATTGAAGAAATTGTGTTTCTGAAATCTACTAAAATTTGAGAAATATTTATATCATGAGGATTTGAAGGCCCAGATTGGTTCTGTCCATTATCTGGGGTAAGCTTTGTGCCCCCTTGATAAGAGGATGGCATATATGAAGTTGTACCTGCGTAAAACTGCGTCATTTGTTCCTTCAACCTAAAACATATACTCTGCTCAGGTTATCGGCACAGGCTTGCCACAATTTTAATTTATTAAACAAATCTCATACTAAAGTATGAGAAACCCCAAACTTTAAGTAAAAAGTTTTTTAACTATTTGCAATTTCGATTCGTTTTTTTTCAAGTTCCAATTCTTCCAAAATTTTTGGAGGAACGAAGTTTTTGCCCATAATTACTTGTCCAGTATACAAAGACGGACTATGGAAGTCCGAACCGCCTGTAACTACAAGGTCATATTTTTCTGCTATCGAACAAAAATATTCTACAACAGCAGGTGTATGCTTACGGTGATAGGCCTCAATGCCTCGTAAACCATAACTCATAAGCTCCTCTATTAGCTCTTGGGCATTTTCGATATCACAAGGGTGGGCTATAACAGGGATTCCGCCAGCATCATAAATAATCTCAATCGCTTCATGCGGAGTAACTGTTTTTCTTTGGACATAAACGCTTGATGAATTGTTTATATATTTGCTATAAGCTTCTGCCACACTTGATGTTCCGCCTTTTTGCGCAATAGCTTTGGCAATATGAGGACGCCCGATGCTGCTTTTTTCAATCGTACATTTTTTGATATCTTCATAAGTAACATTTATACCGATTTTTTGAAGTCTTTTTGCAATTTCCTTTGCTTGAGACTTACGGGCTTTTTGCTGTTTTTCAATCATAGCTTGAAACGCTGGATTTTCTAAATCCATAAAATACCCCAAAACATGCACTTCTTGTTTTCTGTGAAAAGTATTAATTTCAACGCCTGGAATTATATTCAAATCTTTATTATTTTCTTCGATATATGTTTTGGCACTATAATACCCGAGCATATTGTCATGGTCTGTTATCGAAATAGTTGTCAAGCCAAGGCCAATAGCACTATCTACCACTTCCTTAGGGTCAAAAGTCCCATCGGAATAGGTACTGTGAACATGTAAATCAATCTTCACTTTATTATCCTTCCATATTCTCTTTTTCCTTCTTAAAATCAATTACGTATTTAATTCTTTTTACCGCAGCAGCGCAAAATGTGTTTTTGTCTATTGAAGCAATCATCCCATTAACTTCGACCACATCTAAATCTGCTACATCAAATCTTTCTGGCAAATAAGTGCGTAAGCGCTTATAAGAATTATCAAATTCCATGCCTATCACACTCTCTGACGATCCGCAAAAGCCTGCATCTGTAATATATGCACAGCCATTTTTGAGAATTTTTTCATCGGCTGTCTGGACATGCGTATGCGTACCAAAAAATGCACTTACACCCAAATCATCAGCAAAATATGCGAATGCCATTTTTTCGGCAGTTGCTTCTGCATGATAATCAATAATTACAATATTAGCCTGTTCTTTTATGGCAGGGAGCACTTTTTCAAGAGCATCCCAAGGACTGTCAATATCAGGCATGAAAACTTTGCCTAAAAGATTAACAACCGCTATTTTTATACCGTCTTTTTCAACTATCCGATAACCAACTCCAGGGACACTATCGGGATAATTCAAAGGGCGAATAAGTTTTTCGCTGTATTCTATGTATTCAAAAACTTCTTTTTTGTCCCAAATATGATTTCCAGAGGTTAATAAATCTATTGGAAGTTCACAAAATTCACCGTGATTCTTGCGTGTAAGCCCAAAACCATGCGATGCATTTTCAACATTCACAATAACAAAATCAGGCTTAACTTCCATTAAGCCTTGATTTTTTATACTTTCAAAATCATTTTCGATTTTGTTTAGAAAATTAGTGACAGCCCTTCTTCCGGGCCTACCCACGACATCTCCCAAAAATAATATATGGAACAAATCTGACATTATGTTGCTATTTCTGTCGTTCTGACTTCTCTAACTACTGTTACTCTAATTTGTCCAGGATAATCAAGCTCTGATTCAATACGCTTAACAATATCTCTAGCCAATTGAGCAGCCTTCATATCATCAAATACTGTCGGTTCAACAATAACTCTGACTTCACGTCCTGCTTGAACTGCGAAAGAACGTTTGATACCTTCGAAACTTGTTGCAATTTCTTCAAGTTTTTGAATTCTCTTGATGTAAATTTCAAGCGTATCACGTCTAGCGCCAGGTCTTCCAGCACTCATAGCATCAGCTATTTTAATTAAAACAGCTTCAATACTATTTGTTGCAACATCATCATGATGGGCTTCAATTGCATTCAAAATAAGTTCGCTTTCGCCATATTTTTTGGCAAAATCTGCACCAAGTTGAATATGGGTACCTTCTTGAGTTTGGTCAAGTGCCTTACCAATATCGTGTAAAAGTCCTGCACGTTTTGCAGCTTTTGAATCAACACCTATTTCATCAGCGAGCATGCCCGCTAAATATCCGACTTCAAGTGAATGCTTAAGAACATTTTGCCCGTAGCTTGTTCTGTAATATAATCTTCCCAAAGTTTTGATTATATCCGGATGAAGGTTCATCACGCCAAGTTCAAGAGCTGCGCTTTCACCTTCTTGATACATTTTTCCTTCAACTTCTTTTTTTGATTTTTCAACCATTTCTTCAATTCTGACAGGGTGAATACGCCCATCAGCGACAAGTTTTTCCAGTGCTGAACGTGCTATTTCACGTTTAACAGGGTCAAAACAAGATAAGACAACAGCTTCAGGAGTATCATCAATAATCAAATCAACGCCTGTAAAAGTCTCAAGAGCTCTGATATTTCTACCTTCACGCCCAATAATACGGCCTTTCATTTCATCATTCGGCAAATTTACAACCGAAACAGTTGATTCTACTACTTGATCCATCACACATCTTTGCATGCTTGTGGTCAAAATATCCTGTGCTTTATGTTCTGAAACTTCTTTTATGTGTTCTTCATTTTGTCTAATTCTTTGTGCTGCTTCCATTTTGAGCTCGTCATCAAGTTTTTGCATCAAAATAGCTTTACCCTCTTCTTGGGTCATATTAGCAACTCTTTCAAGTTCTGTTTTTTGTCTGCCAATAAGCTCATGAAGCTCTGATTCTCTATCCAAAAGTTCATCAGACTTGCGTTGAACTGCGACATCTTTATCAGTAAGCTCTTGTTGCTTAGATTCTAGCTTATCTTCTTTCATTGCCAGTTTGTTTTCAAGCTTAGAAATCTCGTTTCTTCTTTCACGGGCTTCATTTTCAAGTTCATCACGTTGATTTTGAAGTTTTTCCTTAGCGGAAACAAGAGCTTCTTTTTCTTTTAATTTAGCTTGCTCTTCGAAATCTTTCTTTAATTCGGTGATTTTAGCCTTATTAACTTGAGCATCAACAAACAAAAATACGCTCAAGAGTGCAAATATAGCTAAAATAACGCTTAAAGTTATAACTAATGCGTCGATCGTCCTGACTCCTTTTTTATCTATATAACATTTTTAAATTTTAATTTATATTGAAATTGTAAGTATAATTAAAACCTTAATTTTAATTTTATCACATTGTGAGACTGATGTACAAGTCATATTATTTAGTTTTTTAAGTCAAAATGACTTGTGCTACGTCTCAGACGGCTAGTTTCGAAACACCGAAAACTCGAGGTTTTCATAGTTTCTCACTTTTGTGAGATTTCATAAGGTTTTTTCAAATTAAAAAAAATTATGCTTCTTTATCGGCTTTAATTTTCGCTAATACCAAGGCTTCAACTTCTTTTAAAATTTCAGCATGTTCTTCCAAATAAGTTCTTGCTTTGTCTTTACCTTGGCCGATTTTTTCTTCACCATAGCTAAACCATGTTCCTGATTTTTTGACAATATCCATATCTACAGCCATATCAAGCACACAACCTGTTTTGGAAATCCCTTTGCCATAAATAATTTCAAATTCAGCTTTTTTAAAAGGTGGAGCAACTTTGTTTTTAACAACTTTTACTCTAACTTTGTTTCCGTATTCTTCGCCATCAGGTTTTTTCATGGTTTCGATTCTTCTGATGTCCAAACGAACGCTGGCATAATACTTAAGAGCGTTTCCGCCTGTTGTGGTTTCTGGACTTCCGTACATAACACCGATTTTTGAACGAAGCTGATTGATGAAAATTACAGTTGTTCTTGTTTTGTTAACAATCCCTGTAAGCTTACGAAGAGCCTGACTCATAAGTCTTGCTTGAAGACCCATGTGCTTATCGCCCATTTCGCCTTCGATTTCTTCTTTAGGAACCAGTGCAGCTACAGAATCGATAACAATAATATCAACCGCACCCGAGCGTACAAGTTCTTCAGTAATTTCAAGAGCCTGCTCACCTGTATCAGGCTGAGAAATCAACATACTGTCAATATCAACACCCAAAGCTTTTGCATATTCCGGATCAAGAGCATGCTCAGCATCTATATAAGCTGCTATGCCTCCGGCTTTTTGAGCTTCTGCAACAAGGTGTTGTGCAAGTGTACTTTTGCCTGAACTTTCAGGTCCGTAAATTTCAATAATTCTTCCTCTTGGGACTCCACCGACTCCAAGTGCTATATCCAAAGGCAAAGCACCTGTTGAAATAGCTTCAACACTTACAGATGGTTTTTCCCCGAGGCACATTATTGAACCTTTACCAAAATCTTTTTCTATTTTTTCGATAGCCATCGCAAGAGCTTTTTTTCTATCTACGCCTATCGTTTCTTTCTCTTTAGTTGCCATTTTTTTCTTCCCTTTTTTTACTAAACAAAACTTTTATCAAAACAACTATAAAAACTAAAATTGTTTTATTTTATAACTGAAAGAATATTGGCAATGCATGCATTTCTTTAACAAATTCCTTCTCCAGCTTTAAGATTATAATATTTTTCAAACTAACTTGTACAGTTCTTTACTTTTTCGTATACCAAGTTTGTTACAAAAGAAAAAGAGTAGGTCATTTTGATACTGAACGAAAGCGTCTAATCCTTTTTGACTTCTGAAAAGCCGTCTTTTTTTATAACCGTCAAGCTTTCGATTTTATGTCCGTTGACATTATCAATAACAAATGCCAAATTGCCTTCTTCTACTCTATCGCCAACTTCTGCTTCTCTGCCCAAAAGGCCGAAAACATAGCCGCCGATTGTTTGATAATCTTCTGTGGATAAATCTAAGTCGAATTTTTCATTAACATCTTCAATATCCATTGTAGCATCGAATTTGATTGTACGAACGTCAATTTTTTGATATTCGGCACCTTGAACTTTGTCAAATTCGTCATAAATTTCGCCAACAATAACTTCCAAAATATCTTCAATAGTTATAATCCCAGCCATCCCACCATGCTCATCTACAATTATTGCAAATTGTATTTTTGTTGATGTAAATTCATTGAGCAAATCCGAAATCGGCTTTGTTTCTGGAATAATATGAATTTCTCTTACAAGAGATTCTATTTTTGTCTCATAATTATTTTGATTTTTAATCGCTTTCAACACATCTTTAGCATTAACAACACCGACTACATTATCTATATTGTCTCTATAAACAGGGATTCGGGTATGGCCTGAATCTATAATTATATCGATAAGTTCACTGACATTATCATCAATATTAGCAAAAACTACCTGAGTTCTTGGAACCATAATTTCTGCCGCTGTAGTATTTGTAAAATCGAAGAATCTTTGAAGAATTTTTGACTCTGTTTTGTTCAAAAGTTCAAGTTTTTTACCTTCATCCACGACTTGAAGGAACTTGTCTTCCCAATTATCTTCTACATCATTTGCAATCATTTCAATCGTGACATCTGCAATATTTTTTATTTTATTTCTAATTAAATACTCTACTCGCTCTGCAATATCATCAGCATCTTTGACTTGTATGTCAGGATTGACTTCTATTTCAAGATTCACCAAAAGCCCGGATGCGCCCATGTCCATGGTTTTAAGGTCATGAATTCTGGCAACACCATGCACATTATCCGCAATTTCTTTTATCAATTTCTCTGTTTGTGGCCCTGCGGCGCTTCCTGTAAGGAAGTTAATATTATTTTTTAAAAGATAAAAAGCCAAGAGCAATAAAATTAAGCCAATAATTATAGAGGCAATAGCATCTGGAATATAAGCATATTGAACAGGCATGCCAAATTTTGAAATAGTAATTGCAACAAAAGCAACAAAAACACCTGCCAAGGCTGCCGTGTCTTCGTACCAAACGAATTTGGTTGTAGGACTTTTAATTTTATTAATCAATTTAGCAGAGCGCCAAAATGCACTAATATCATTGTCTGCCGTAACATCCATTTCTTTCAAAACAGCGTAAGCAGCGCTCTTAACAGCCCACATTTCAAAAAATATACTCCCAATAAGAGCAATAGCTATGAAATTATAATTCTGCAAAAGCTGTTGAACGTCATTATTATGATGAAAAAGTTTTTCAAATCCACTATTAATAGAAGTGAAAGTACCGACTAACATCAATAAACTTGCAAACAAAGCCCAGATATTCGCTTCAAGACCATATCCGAAAGGGTGCGCCGAATCGGCAGGGCGAGAACCTCTTTGGATACCAATTAACAAACAAAAACTATTGAAACTATCCAATAACGAATGGATGGACTCAGCAAGCATTGCCGTACTTTTAGAGAAAAACCAACAAATCAATTTTATAAAAGCTATAGCAATATTTGCAATTAAGGCTCGGAGAATCGCTCTAGTTTTGTAAACTGTTTGTAAATTTTTATTTTCTTGCTCTTTAGTCTTTAACTCTATTTTATGCTTAGATTCTATATTTGGCTCATTAAGCTCAGATGACATGTTTTTACCTTTTTTTAAATATTTTTGTTTTTTTTTAAATATTTCAAGTATTATTATATTATATAGTAAAACATATTAAAACATATTAAAATATTTTTCATACATTTGGTAGGTTATTCTTTGAAAAAATTTTTCATCTCAATCTTAATATTCACCTCCACAAGCTTTTACACAACAGCTTCATCTGCTGTAGTGCAAAAAAATGAAGTGCCAACGCCAACTATAAGTATTACAAATACTGTTCCAAAAGAACCTGCAGATAGCCAAGAGAAGCCTCTTAAAGTAAAAACGACTATATTAACTAAGAAAGTCGAAAAAAAATTAAAATTTGAAGATACGCCAACAGATAGTATCAAAAGAGAGAAGAAAAGAGATATCGAACTGCCTTCTGATGTCGACAAAATCTTAAAAGAGATGGATATAGATGATATTGATCCTGTCACAGAAGCACCGCAAAGTCCTGTTGAAAAAATTTATGACCCTGTTAAAAAGAATTTTATCTGGATTGCATTTAGCGTAATTCTTCTACCGATAATTCTTTTTACATTACTTATAAAAACTATGCAGCTTGCTAAAAATCGTTTTGAAGAAGAAAAAAAAGAAGGGCCTTCCAAAGAAGAGCAATTCTTGGATGAAATTGAAAAAGCTCAAAAAACCACAAAGAAAAAACATCGCTCTTTAGCAGAAATACTAGGCCATCATCCAAAAGAAAAACATATTTCTTCAAGATCTTCAAAACCTACTTCTAAAAGTAATTATGAAGATGACTTTGATAGAGATGATGAAGATTTTGAATTTATGGTAGAAGAAGTTGTTATAATTGAAGAAAAAGACGAACCTAAAAGCTCTCAAAAACAAAAACCTCCAAAAGAAACAGCAAAAAAAGAAGCTCCAATAGAATCTCCAGTTGAACTTGAACAAAAAGAACAACCAGCTCAAGAACCTGAACCTCAATCTTCTGGAACAATAGATTCTTTTGAAATCTCAGAAACTCTAAAATTTGTATTAACAAAAAAAGATGACTCGACAAATTTAATTTGCAAAATAAACGATAACGAAATTACAGTTATGCAATTAGAAAAAGCACAAAAATTCAATAAAGTTAGAAAAATCGATTCTAAGCCAGGCAGAGATGTGTATATGGTCAAGCTTGACAGCTGGAGAGGCTTGGTCGAAGTAAAAGAAAATAGTGCAAAATACTTAATGGATATCTAATGAAATTTTTCGTCAAAGTATTTATTATCTTCATAATGATTTTCAGTATCACCGGATGTAAAAAAAAGGAATCTGTAATTCCCCAAAAAACTCCCGAAGCAGTTGTACAACCGGAAATTAAAAAAATTACTGTCAAATTTTCTTCTTGGGGCTCTGAGAACGAAATCAAATTGCTCAAGTCTGCAGTTTATGAATTTGAGCAAAAAAATCCTGATATTGATGTGGAATTAATGCATATCCCGCAAAATTATTTTCAAAAATTACATCTGTTGATTGTAACTAATTCGACTCCAGATGTTGTATTTGTGAATAATATAAATGGGTTGAAATACTACCAGAACGGCGCTTTTGAAAATCTCAATCCTTATCTTATAAACAGGAAAGATTTTTACAGCAATGCTCTAAAAGCTTTTAGCTATAACGATTGTATTTGGGCAGTTCCTCGTGACGTTTCAAATTTAGTTGTCTATTATAATAAAGACCTTTTTGACAAGAATAATGTTCCTTACCCGAATGCTGCTTGGACCACAAATGATTTTTTGGCCAAGGCACAACTTCTCACCACACAAGATAGCTGGGGATTTGGGTTCGAAAAAGATGCTTTATTCTGGCTTCCATTCTTGTGGAGCAACAATGGCGGAATTATTGATGAAAGCGGATGCATAATGATTGATTCAAGCGCTTCTAAAGACGCTTTAAGGTTTTATTCAGATTTAAAAAATACTTATAATGTAACTCCATCTGATGCCGAAAAAGGCAGCTATACCAATGCCCAACTCTTTATGCAAGGTAAAATGGCAATGCACATAAATGGAAGATGGGTAGTTCCAAGATTTAGGCAAGATGCCAAATTCAACTGGGATATAGCGCCATTTCCAAACGGAATTGCAGGTTCAGTCGTAGATGCTGATGCTTCAGGATGGGCGATGAGTAAAAAATCAAAAAATAAAAGAGCTGCTTGGCGTTTAATTTTGTTTTTGTCATCCGAGAGAATGTCCAAGAATTTCACTAAAGGCGGATTGATTATTCCTGCTCGAAAATCCATCGCAAATTCTGACTATTTCTTGCAAAAAAATCAAAAACCGCAAAACTCGAAAGTGTTTTTAACCGCAATAGAGCAAGGCAAGCCAACCCCTGTAACAAAAAATTATCAAGAATTACTAAATAAAATCTATACCCAAATAGAACCTGTTTTTGCAGGAACTAAAAGAATAGATGAGGTTTTAGATATTAACTTTATCAAATCACTTCAAAAAGAATTATAATAATTCTATCGGCTAGTATCAAAACGTCGTAAACTAATAGTTTACGCCCTTTTTCACTTTTGTAAGGTCAGGAGTTTAATTATATCTATTGACCTATAGGGTGATTTCTATTGATAAATCTTTTGTGCTAAAATTTTTCTTGTTGAAAAAAATAATTGGAAAACAGACTAATGCTTGATTTATTAATAAAAATATTAGGAAACGGGAACGAAAAAAAAATCAAAAAAATTCGACCTGTAGTTGAATTTATCAACTCTTTTGAAGAAGAATTTTCGAAACTTTCAGATGATGAATTAAGAGGAAAAACTGAAGAATTCAAAAAAAGACTTGCCACTCGCAAATTTTCTGATGACTTCAAAAAAGATTTGGAAATTGAAGCCGAAGTCCTTGAAAGCATTATGCCTGAAGCTTTTGCAGTAGTCAGAGAAGCCGGTAAAAGAGTTCTTAATATGCGTCATTATGATGTTCAGCTCCTGGGCGGAATTATTCTTCACCAAGGCCAAATTGCAGAAATGAGAACAGGGGAGGGTAAAACCCTTGTAGCAACAGCGCCTGCGTACCTAAATGCTTTATCTGGCAAAGGTGTCCATATAATAACGGTCAACGATTACCTCGCAAAACGTGATAGCGAATGGATGGGGCAAATTTTCAAATTTTTGGGACTTAGTGTTGGTCTAGTTCTCTCCGGTGACAGTGATATCGGCAGTTTTGAACGTAAAAAAGAAGCTTACGCTTGCGATATCACTTATGGAACAAATAACGAATTCGGTTTTGATTATTTACGTGACAATATGGCGGCAAGTCTTGACCAATGCGTCTTAAGGCCTTACAACTACGCAATTATAGATGAAGTTGACAGTATTTTGATTGATGAAGCAAGAACTCCTCTTATTATTAGCGGAAGGCTTGAACAATCGGCACAAACCTATAAAACAATGGCAAAAGTCGCTCCAAAACTTAAAAAAGAATTAGACTATACCGTTGAAGAAAAAAATAAAAATGTAATTTTGACAGAAGAAGGTATCGACCATGTTCAAGAATTACTAAATATAGAAGACCTTTTTGATGCATCAAATCAATACGCACATCATCTTTTGCAAGCTCTAAAGGCCAAAGAACTTTTCAAAAGAGATACTGATTACGTAGTCAAAGACGGCGAAATTATGATTGTAGATGAGTTTACAGGAAGATTAATGCAGGGCCGCCGCTGGTCTGATGGTTTACACCAAGCTGTTGAAGCAAAAGAAGGCGTCAAAATTCAAGACGAAACGCAAACTCTTGCAAGCATTACATTCCAAAATTTATTCAGACTTTACCCCAAATTATCTGGCATGACAGGTACTGCGATGACAGAAGAAGCTGAATTCGGGAAAATTTATAGTCTTGAAGTTACACAAATTCCAACAAATAAATCTGACCAAAGAAAAGATGTGGTTGATGTTGTCTACAAAACAGAACGCCAAAAATATCTTTCTGCAGTAGATGAAATCGTCGAAGAAAATAAAAAAGGCCGCCCTATTTTGGTCGGAACAATAAGCATCGATAAATCAGAATTGCTTTCTTCTTTGCTCAAAAAAAGAGGGCTCAAACATAATGTTTTGAACGCAAAACAACATGCTAAAGAAGCTCAAATTATTGCGCAAGCAGGTAGAAAAGGTGCTGTCACCATTGCCACAAACATGGCAGGTCGTGGAACAGACATTTTACTTGGCGGAAACCCTGAATTTTTGGCGAAAGATTTGCTTGAGCAAAGAGGCGTCAAGCCAACGGATGAAAATTATCCTGAAATGAGACAAAAAGCTCTTGATGAAGCTTTTGAAATTACAAAAAATGAACACGAAGAGGTGGTTCAAGCAGGCGGATTGCACGTCATCGGTACAGAACGTCACGAATCACGCCGTATTGATAACCAGCTCAGAGGTCGTGCTGCAAGACAAGGCGATCCTGGTTCAACAAGATTTTTCTTATCTTTAGAAGATAATTTAATGAGAATTTTTGGCGGAGAAAAGGTTTTTGCCATTATGGACAGGCTGAATATTGAAGAAACAATGGCTATTGAATCCCCTTTAATTTCACGCCAAATTCAATCTGCGCAAAAGAAAGTGGAAACATATCACTTTGATATGAGAAAACACGTCCTTGAATATGATGATGTAATGAATCAACAACGTGAACGATTCTACTCTCAAAGAAGAAAAGTTCTTGAAGGCAGAAATCTCAAAGAAGATATTTTGTACATGATAGATTGCGAAATTCATCGCATAATCAGAACATATTTCAGCCCTGAAATGACACCGATGGAATATGATGATGAGTCTTTACATGGGCTTACCAGCTTAATCCATGCGGTAATTCCTCAATTGGCTCAATTGTCTGTTGATGATATTAGGGATATGAAATTTGATGAAATGCTCGAAAAACTTCAATTCTTAGCCAAAGAAGCTTATACTCAGCACGAAGCACTTATTGTTTCAGCTTACGAAAAACTTTCTGAAGACAAAGATGAAAATATAATGAGAATTATCGAAAAAGATATTCTTTTAAGAGTAGTAGACAACAAATGGATAGACCATCTTCATAATATTGATATACTTAGAGAAGGCATAGGACTTCGTGCTTACGGGCAAAAAGACCCTCTATTGGAATATAAAAGAGAAGCCTTTGATTTGTTCAACTCTATGATGTTCGAAATCCAAAAAGAATCTGTAGCTTACCTTTTCAGAGCAAGAGTTCATGTCGATTTTGTCACAGATGACCATGAAACAAATCTTTCAAGAGCAATGGAAAAATTTGTACAAATGTCGAATAGCGAAGAAAAAATCGGTAGAAATGATGCTTGTCCTTGCGGAAGCGGAAAAAAATACAAAAAATGTTGCGGACAATAAAATGGATATAGAAATCAAAAAAAGCCTAGATGAAATAAGCCAAAAACTCTCTTTTGCCAAGGAGTGTCTTTGACATAGGCAAATTGAAGGCTGACATTGAAGCTCTTGAAAAACAGTTGCAAGAACCTGATATTTGGAATGACCCAAAAAAAGCAGGGGATTTGTCCAGAAATTTAAACGACCTTAAAAAAATTCTATCGCAACAAAATGAGTGGGAAAGCATATTTGAAGACACAAATGTTTTACTCGAATTGGCTGAAGAAGAAAATGACGAAAGTCTAATCATTGAAGCCAAAGACAATATTCAAAAACTTTCAAAAGAACTTACTCAATGGGAATTTGAACGTATGCTCGGTGGAGAATACGACTCTTGCGATGCACTTTTCACCATAAATGCAGGAGCTGGCGGTACAGATGCACAAGATTGGGCTCAAATGCTATTTAGAATGTATTCAAGATACTGCGAATCTAAAGGCTGGGAAGTATTAATCACAGATTCCTCTGATGGTGAAGAAGCCGGCTTAAAAAGCATCTCAATGCGCATCTCCGGCAAATATGCCTTCGGCTATCTTAAAGCCGAAAAAGGAGTGCACAGATTGGTAAGAATATCGCCATTTAATTCGAATGGCAAGCGTCAAACCAGTTTTGCAGCTTGCGAAGTTTCACCAATTATTGATGATATTGAGAAAAAAATTGAAATCCCACCCGATGAGATTGAATTTGAGACAATGCGCTCAGGCGGTGCTGGGGGGCAAAATGTGAACAAGGTTGAAACTGCGGTACGAATTTACCATAAACCTTCAGGCATTGTTATCAGATGTCAGCAAGAGCGCTCTCAACTCAAAAATAAAGAGATAGCGATGCAACTTTTGGCTTCAAAACTTTTAACAATAAGGCAAACTGAGCATGCTCAAAAATTATCCGAACTAAAAGGCGATGCTATGGATGTCAATTTTGGCAGCCAAATTCGCTCTTATGTTTTTCATCCTTACAAAATGGTTAAAGATTTACGAACAGGCTATGAGGTCGGAAACGTAGACTCTGTAATGGATGGAAACCTAGATGGGTTCATCGAAAGTTATTTGAAAGCTTAAAAAAAAAATTGCAAAATCATCCGATTCATGGTAATACGGAAATGTAGATCATGAAATTCAGGTGGAAATATGAAAACTATAGCTTTTAAGCTGAGAAAAGATATGCTGGCATCAATTATTGTATTTTTAGTAGCATTACCCTTATGCATAGGCATCTCTATAGCTTGCAATCTTCCAATATCAGCAGGAATTATATCCGCTATTATAGGAGGTATTGTCGTAGGGACATTATCAGGTAATTCTCTTCAAGTATCCGGCCCAGCAGCCGGATTAATTTTGGTCATAGTTGATATAGTTCAGCACAACGGAATAGAAAAATTGGGCTTGATAATTTTTCTCGCAGGTATTATTCAAATCGTATTCGGCTTATTTTCTTTAGGTAAATACTTCCGAGCCATTTCACCTGCAATTATCCAAGGAATGCTGACAGGTATAGGAATTTCAATATTTTTAACACAATTCAATATAATGTTAGACGGCCAACCCAGCAATAATTTCATCCAAAATATAATTGGACTCGAACAAACTTTGCAAAATTCAATCTTTCATTTTCAAGGTTCACCTCACCACATAGCGGGCTTAATTGGGTTTTTAACCATCGCCATAATAACCACATGGAAATTTTTCCCCATCAAACAACTTCGTATTATACCGTCTGCTCTTATGGCGATTATAATATCGTCTTTGGTCGCTTATGTTTTTCACTTTAATATTAATCATATAGAAATTTCTGATAATTTCTGGGGAAGTTTGAATATATTAAATCTCAATACTTTTCATTCTATATTTGATTTTCAAATAATAAAAAATGCCTTCATCGTCACTCTTATCGCCAGTGCTGAGACTTTATTGACCTCTACGGCTATAGATAAAATAAGCGTAGATTCCAAAACTGACTATAACAAAGAAATTTTCGCACAAGGAGTGGGGAATTCACTTGCCGGAATATTCGGCGGACTGCCTATTACAGGCATAATCGTTAGAAGTGTTGCTAATATAGAAGCAGGGGCCAAAACAAGATTTTCATCCATCATGCATGGTGTTTGGATTTTGCTCTTTGCATCATTATTCCCTTTTATACTTGCCTATGTACCTACTGCTAGCTTAGCTGCAATCTTGGTTTATACCGGTTATACATTAATCGACATACAAGGGGCTAAAAATTTGTACAGCATAAGCAAAGGAGAATTTGCTATTTTTGCAATTACTTTAATTTCAATCATCTCCATCAATTTGTTCGAAGGAATTTTGATTGGACTTATTTTTGCAATCTCAAAAGATATTTATAAAACACTGAAAATAAATATCAAGGTTAAAGAAAGGCCTGATGAAAATAAAATATCGGTCAAATTATCAGGAAATATTACCTTCATGCAGATTCCTCAACTCGCTGATGTCTTGGAAAATTTGGATATAACTAAAAAAATAGAGATTAATTGCAAAAATTTATATTTTATCGATCACGCTTGCATTGATTTTATTTATTCTTGGGAAGAAGCTCTTCTGAACAAAGGCTGTGATATTTCTTTAAATTGGGAAAAAATCCAAAAACTGTATCCAGGCTTACAGCTCTCTAAAGTTGTGAGTCCTGCGGTTATAAATGTTACAAAAAATTAACATGAGTTAATTATATAAGCAATTTTACTATTGTTTCTTTTTATCATGATTACATATTGGTAAAGGTGAAAACATGGTTGGAATTAACCCTTCAAATATTAAATATCAAAAAATAACCTTTGGGGCATACGATACTGCACCAGAAACTCCTATTATGGCTGTTTCTGATGAAACTATCCCAAATGACCCATATACATATAAGCATGGTACAAAATTACAAGACCACCGTGGTTTGTTGGGGAATTTCGTACCTGAAAAGAAAAAATCGGAACCTGAATATGATTCTTATGTAAATCAAAATGAAAACCAAAATCAATCTTATGATAATCAGAATTATAGCCAAAATCCAATTGCCAGAACTGAGCAGGCTCCTAGAAAAAAATCTTTATTGAAGCCACTAGTGATTTTAGCAGGATTAACTGTAGGCGGAGTAGTAGCCTATAAAAAAAGGAAGCCTATAGCTGCTTTTTTCAAGAAAATTTTTAATAAAAAAACTGCTGCCGTAATAGAAGAGCCGACAAGAACAGGCCTAAAAATGGAACCTAACAGAATTAGCACTTCAAAATTCAATAAATATTATGAAGATGCAATGAAAAAAGCTTATACAGATGAAGATCTCAATGCAATAAAATTGGATAACCTTCAAGTTATTATGAGCAACAAGGTTCATAGCGTTAAAGATAAAAGAAAAAATCTTGAAAATCTTTATGAATTAAGCGAAATCTATAACCATAAAGACCATCAAGCAAAAATTACTTTAATAATGCATGAATCAATGAAAGATAAAGCAGATTTTGTTGTAACTATGTTCGAAAAAAACAGAATTGATGAAGTTGATGACAAATTGATTAAACAAATCGAAGGATTTAAAATTCTGAATGTAAAAAGAACATTGGCTGATAAACACTATCTGATTGCTGATTCAGAAGTCAGATACGGAGTTAATGCCGGTCAAGTAGAAGATGTAGCAACTAAATGGTGGCGTAACATCAAAGACTTCTTCAAAGGTATTCTATAAATTTAAACAAAAAGTCCTATTTTCAAAAATGAAGACTTTTACGAATCTAAATAATCCAACAGAAATAGACCGAGTGGTCTATTTCTGCTTATAAACCCCATGGACGATGATTTGAATTGCCAAAACAGCTATTCTAGTCATGTAAGTAATTTTGGGAAATTTTAGGGGAGTAGTGAGTACGAATGGATAAATTTTTAAAACGCTGTTTAGGCTTATTAACGATATTGCTTATTTTTTTCATAGTTATGCCTAAGGCACAAGCTGTTGAAGCTGTACTAAATGGTATTGAAGTAAAACCTTTTAATGATTCTTATGAAATAACAATCAACACAGATCAAGCTGTACCAATAAAAACGCTTACGCCAATGAACAACAAAATGTTCATTGATTTGAAAAATATTATCCCGTCAAAATCAGTAAACACAATTTATAATAATGCAAGCAACATCGACCATGTTTTAATTCAACCAATTGGCGATGATGTAAGAATAACTATTCAAGGACTCAATATCGCGGCATCTCAAGTCCTTTTAAACTCACCTAAGGTACCTTCAGAGCTTCTAACAAGCGCTAATCCAACTGAAATAACTCTCAATCGCTCGATTGACAGCTATTCTCCAATCACGCCTGAGGACACCGACACTGACTTGAGCGATATCTTCTCTTTGACAAACCTTGACCTTAGAAACCTTTTAACACCTTCTAATTTAGGCTGGTTCATTGGACTTGGCTTCATCTTATTGTTCTTATTGAAAAGCCTCAAGGAAACAAAAGAACAAGCTAGAAAAGATGAACTTACGCCAAGAGATATTCTTCAACAAAAAGCAGAATTAACTAAAAAAGCCAAAGAAATTGATTTGCATTCAGAAATTTCAAAAGTACAAACTAAATTTAATGAAAGACTGTTAAAAAGACAGGATTTGTCTAATAATAATGCCGCTGTAAAAAATTACGGAATTAAAGAATACCAAAATTCTCAAACAAATCCATATACTCAAGTATCTAAAAATCAAGCTATGCCTGCTCCAAAAGCACCGGTACAATCAACAAGACCAAATTTAAATAAACTTCAAGAAGCTGTTCAAGCGATTAACCAAAAAAATCAAGCAGTAGTAACTGAGCCTGAAGTAGCCACTATGGAGAAAAAAGCACCCGATAAAAGAGAGATTAAAAAAGCACAAATGCGATTAAATAATATGAAATTTTTAGAAAGCATGACAAAAATATATGAAAAAAATGGGCGAACTGATTTAGCTCAAAATATTAAAGAGGGTATGAGAAAAAATCTCTAAAGAGATCAAAAAAAAAGACCGCCTAATTGGGCGGTCTTTTTTTATTCTTTAAATTTGAATTAACCAACTAATTCGCTATCATCAGATTCTGATGCTTTTACCATAATGGCATGCTGAATTGGTTTTTCTTTTTTAATAGTAGGGTCGAATGATTGTTCGTAACCGAACATCATGTCATCACGACCTCTTTTAGTTCTATGATTTTCATCAACTAATCTTTTAGCCAAATCAGCTATTTCATATACTAATTGATATTTATTGTCTGTTTTTTCGTTTAAATCCCATGCAATTTTTGTTATTTGATCCATGATATTTTCTCCTATTGTGTATTCTAAATATAACACTAGCAAAATTTCATATCAAGGGGTTTGAAAAAATAACGTAAAAAGATGATTTTATATTCTAAGAATTACTGTTTAATAAGAGTTGGATAATTATAACTTTCAAGAAGCGGAGTGGAAATGGATATAACATCAATAGCCGGATTATTTTTAGGCATATTTTTTATTCTACTTGGACAAGTGTTAGAAGGTGGAAATATACAGCAGCTGATGCAACTCACAGCTGCCCTTATCGTTTTCGGAGGAACTCTTGGTGCGGTTATTTTAAGCTTCCCTATGGAAGATTTAACTCAATCAGTCAAAGAAATGAAACTTGTATTTTTGACTGGACCGGTTAATTACAACGAAGTTATTGATAAAATAATGGCTTTTGCGCAAAAAGCGAGAAAAGAGGGTGTAATAGCTCTGGAAGCTGATGCCAAAAATGAAACTGACCCTCTTATAAAAATGGGACTAGAAGCAGTTTCTGATGGTGCAGACCCAACGCTAGTTAGAGATATGATGGAAACCCTTTTATCAAGAATGGAAACTCAAAAAATGGGTGCCGCCAAAGTTTGGGAGTCCTTCGGAGGTTATGCACCAACGGTTGGTATCATTGGTGCGGTATTAGGTCTAATCCAAGTTATGCAGAACTTGTCTGACCCTTCAAAACTAGGCTCAGGTATCGCAGTAGCTTTCGTAGCAACTGTTTACGGCGTAGGCTCTGCTAACTTAATCGCTATTCCTATGTCTTCGAAAATTAAACTTAAAGCAAAACAACATATGATTGCACAAGAAATGATTATTGAAGGTATCATAGCTATTCAAGCAGGCGAAAGTCCGACTCTTATTGAAAGAAAACTAACGGCTTATTTATTAGACAATAAAAAACCGGTAGAAAAATAAAAAGGCTCTATAATGGCAAAGAAAAAACATGCTGAAGAACACGAAAATCTGGAACGTTGGCTAGTCTCCTACGCAGATTTTATGACGCTTTTATTTGCTACTTTTGTTGTTCTTTATGCACTTTCTCAAGTTGATATAAGTGCCTATGGCGATTTGCAAGATTCTCTCAAAAAAGCCTTCGCATCACCTTCTCTATTAGAAGGCAGTGATAGTATTTTACCAGGAGCCAGCAGTGGCATAATGGCAGGTACTGTAGGTGAAGGCGGAAATGGGCCTGGAAATCCCAGCGAATCTTTTGTACCCCCAATTATGGAATATTTAAATGCGAAATATGAAGAAAAATCTTTCAAAGACATACAAAAAGATATAGAAAAAATGGATAAAGCAGGCGAAATTGAAGGCGTAGAAGTAACTATTGACGATAGAGGATTGCATATAAATCTTAAAGATTCTGATTTGTTTTTTCACTCTGGAGAAGCCAAATTGAAACCTGCAACATTTAAAACTTTGGATAAAATAGCGGACTTAATCAAGAAAAAATTCGCTAGACACCTTGTTAGAATTGAAGGGCACACCGATAATATTCCAATCAGATCAAATTCATTTCCCTCGAATTGGGAACTATCCTCTGCAAGAGCTTGCAGCGTTGCCAGATATTTTATAGAAACAAAAGATTTTGACCCAGGGTTAATTGCAGCTATTGGATATGCAAATAACAAGCCTCTTGTCGCAAACAATTCAGAAAAAAATCGCCGAAAAAACAGACGAGTCGAAATTATTGTACTGAAAAACAACCTAGCAAAATCAGAGCCAAAAGGTAGCGAAACTATAAAACCTCCATCGGAAGAAGAGCAGGAAGAAGAAAAAAGACTGGCGGCTCAAGATAATATTAAAAGCCCAACGACATCTGCTGTTGATTCTCTTTTGAATGAAACAAAAAATCCTGACGGCGTAATAATCATTAAAGATAATTACCAAAATGAACGTGCTAAAGCTATGCAAAAACTTCAACAAATGGAAAAAAATGTTGAAGATAAAAAAGTAAAAAACATTATTCCTTCAAAAGGAAACTTATAAAATAGACTTTTTTCACATACTCTATCACAAGCTCTGCTTTTACATTTCTTAATAAATGAAAAAGCTTTAAATCCCTTGTTACATACCCAATCATGCTCAGAGCATGGTTTTTCACGTTTTACAGTTTAGCAATTATACAAAATATATTGTTTTTATATATTTGAGATAAAAAGAGGATAAATTCAACTATGTCAGATCCGAATTTTTTGATGAATCAAGCGAGCCTTTCGGGCTCATGCGATTATCAAAGAATGTACAATTTCAATAACTATCCGACTAATGGTGGCGCATTTAATAATGGTGCTGCGTTCAACAGTGGTGGCGTATTTAATAATACGAATTCGAGCTATACGCTAAATGCTGATGGTACATCTTCATACAATTATAACCAATCACCAGATAAATGGATGCTCGGAATCGGAGCTGCAGCAAATATATTTAGCGCAGTAGGTTCTACCATAGCTGCCAACAAACAATCTGAAGCACAGCAACAAGACCAATTGCTGCAATACCAAGCTTATCAGCAACAATCAGCCCAATTGGCCAAACAACAGCAAAAACAACAATTCTCAGAATCAATGCAATCAATGCTTCAAATGATGATGATGATGAAACAATTTGAAAACAAAACATAAAATTTAAAATATTTAAAAATAAAAACTCCTTACTGTATAATTCAATTGTACTTATGGAGTTTTTTTAATATTAAAAAGCAGAATTAAAGTTTTTTCTAGCAAGAGACCATTTAGAATTTGATTTACAAAAAAGCCCCCCATTATTAAGTTTTATTAAGACAGACATGCTTCACCAACCCTTGAATAGCCTCAATCATGCTCATAGCATGCATTTTACATGTTTTAGCTTAGCAATTTTTCGAAGCAAATTGTTTTTATATATATAAAAGGATAATCAGAGGAAATTACATGGCTTATTACAACAATAATATGTTGCCGGATAATTTATATCCTGCGCCAAACAGAGCTTTAAACAATGCTAACTCTTTGTGCAACAACATGAGTTCTCTCCAAAATAGCGCTGGAGCAAATTTGCCTTTTAATAGTTTTGGAAATAGCTTTGGAAATTTTGGCGGTGGCTATGGCGGATATAACTATGGAAATCCTTTTATGGCTACTAATTACAGTTCTACTTATGACAAAAATGGCAATATGCTATCTTCTAATTATAGCAATAAGACAGATTACTTGGCAGCAGGCATTGGCGCCGTTGGAATTATGGCTAACAGTTTTGGCTCCATAATGTCAGCTAATGCACAAGCTAAAACAATGCAACAAAATCAAATGTTCCAAAATATGGCTTATCAACAAGAATCAGCACGAATGGCTCAAATGCAAGAAAAACAAATGAATCAAAAAACAATGCAAGACACCATGGGCATGATGATGAATATGATGATGATGCAAAAAATGATGGATGCTTAAGTAAATCTTAAACTTCTCCTAAGATTTCGAGATTAAATTCTGATGACAATTCCTGATTAGCGACAACGCTCAAATTAGGGATAAATTGTTCTATTATATGAAATAAAATTTGCCTAATATCAAGAGGTGTAACCAAGGCAATATTTTCAATATTCAAATTCGAATTTTGACATATCTCTTCTATATCTTTAAGCATTTTTTTAATAAAATTGCCTTTAATTCTCACTGTAGGTTCATCACAGAGCATTGCTTTTCTAAGTTTTTTAGAAGTAGCTTCACTTAGATTGATGCCATAAATTATTCTATTTTCATCAGCTATTGAATTGGAAATTTGGCGAGCCAAAGAAATCCGTATTTTTTCAAGCAAATCTTCCTTCACAGCATCTTCTGAAAAATCATTAATTTTTTCGAAAATAAATGTAACATCTTTCACCGAAATATTTTCTCTGATAAGCGCCGCCAAAATATATCTCAGCTCGCCCACAGAAAGGAAATCGGGAATAATATTTTCAATAAGATACACATTCTTATCCGCAGCTATCTCAACAAATTTATTCACATCATTATAATCAAAAATATCATCGACATAGCGCCTTGAAACATATTTCAGATTTTGGGCGATAACTTCTGCCGGCAAAAATCCTTTTGCCCAATATTTTTCGGTCTTATCAACAGGAATCCACCAAACTTTATCTCCTGTGATAAAATCTATATCTTCAATCACATAACTTGATTTTTTGGATAATTCTAAATCTTTTTTGAAAAACATTTTATACCCTGGATAAACTTGCCCCTCAAGGGTTGTAATATCTCTGACATTAATCTTGTACTGCCCCGGCTCAAAAGAATCCTCGAGCTTAAACTGTATTGCAGGGATTACATAGCCAAGTTTTTCAGACAATTCCTGCCTTACTTTTACACTTTGCGAAATCAGTTCGGCATTATTATCAGGATTTACAAGCTCGATAATTTCTTCACTCAAAACCACACTGATTTTTTTTACATCAAGGTTTTCATACATTTTATCAGGCGAAATAACAGCCACAAGCATCATTCTGGCATTATCTAAATCTTTTAAAGCTTTTGACATTTCTTCATTCAAAGAATTTCTGTCATTATCATCAATTACCGTAGAATCAAGACAAGCCTTTATTTCTGCTATTCTGCCACGTTTAGTTTTAATTTTTGACTGAATTTCTTTACATTCCAAATAAGGTGTTTTTTTGAAAATCTTTTCCATTTTGGAGCAAAAATCGCCTACATCAATAGAACAAACTTCATCTTCATCATCTTTAGTTTCTTCAAATTCTCGAACAAAGATACAATTATATTGATAACTACCATTGCTGGCCTCTGCCTCATTCATAGTGTACAAATCCCAGCCCTCATTCGACATTAGATTGAGAAGATTTTCTAAACTTTCAACATCACTCGTAGAACAAGTTTTGACTGAATACTCTTGTTTTGCGTCCTTGAACATTTTAAAAACTCCCATCAGGCTAACTATAATAAGTATACCCTTAAAATTAAGGTGTTAAAAACTTTTTACATTTTAAACTTATAAAAAATAGTATTTGTCTTGAATTGAATAATAGAAATAAAAGTTGCAACAATAGGAGCAGGTATTAACCTAATACCTTCCATAAAACTCTCTGGAACTCTAAAAACCATCCAACAAGAAATCAGAATAGCCCCAACAGAATATGCTAAACTCAAAATAGCAGATGTTGTAACTTTACATTTAGGAACAAGTACATATGTTATATAGTTTAAAGCCAAAAAGAAAGCAAGATTCCCCCAAAAATGGACAGTATACATGCCAATTTTCTCATCTTGTCTAAATTCAAAAATATTTAAAACAGAAGCAAATACACTAAAAATTATTTTAACCAATATTAAAGCTAAACAAGCTACTATAAGACTTAATGGAACAAAAGTAATCCATCTCAAAATATTAATTAAAGTTTTATTATTTATTTTCATTTTTGATATCCTACATTCATAACAATATCAAATTAAAAAGAATTTAACAAGAACGTAAAATTATCGTATTGCTTACTTTTTTGCGAAAAAATTAAACTTGCCAAACTAAATCGACAAGACCCTGAAACAAGTTCAGGGTGACGGCAATACCTAAATAAAATTCTGTCAAAGCTCATCGCCTTGACAGAATTCTTACATCCGTAAATTGTTTTAAACTGCAGCTTTTGCTACTTCAACAACTTTTTTGAAAGCAGCTGTATCTTTAACTGCGATGTCAGCCAACATTTTTCTGTTAACTGCAACATTAGCTTTTTTCAAAGCATTAGTTAATTTGCTGTAGCTCAAGCCATTCATTCTAGCTGCTGCGTTGATTCTGACAATCCATAAACGACGCATATTTCTTTTTATATTACGTCTATCTCTGTATTGATAACACAAAGCTTTCATAACCGCTTGGTTTGCTACTTTAAACAGTCTGCTTCTAGCTCCTTTGAAGCCTTTAGCCAGTTTTAAGATTTTTTTATGTCTTTTGCGAAGTACATTTCCGCGTTTTACTCTTGCCATTGCTCGATCGCTCCTTTATCTGGAATATTTCATATATGGTAACTCTGCTTTAATTTTGTCCAAATTTCCTTTGAACACTTCTGTCATTTTTGACATTCCGTTTTTAGTTTTTCTTGCTTTATGCTCTAGCAAGTGTTTTTTACCGGCTTTTCTTCTTAGAATTTTGCCTGTAGCCGTAACTTTATATCTTTTTGCACCAGCGCGGTGTGTTTTCATTTTAGGCATGTTTAATTATCTCCTGTTTTTTTATGGGGCTAATATCATTAATATATTGTTGCCTTCTCTAGACGGTCTTTTCTCTACTGTGAGAGTGAATCCCTCTAGGTCAGCGAGTATTCTTTCCATAAGTGCCATTGCTAAATGGGCATGCTGTACTTCACGACCCCTTAACATTATCACGACCTTAACTTTATTTCCAGCTTCTATGAACTTTCTTATACTCTTAAGGCGCACTTCATAGTCATGTTTGTCGATTTTGTAACGTAATTTAAGCTCTTTTAAAGATACTACATGTTGTTTTTTCTTGGCTTCCTTGGATTTTTTCTCAGATTGAAATTTATATTTTCCATAATCTAAAAACTTTGCTACAGGAGGATCTTGATTAGGGCTTATGACCACTAAGTCTAAATCCTTTTCTTTAGCCATTTGAAGAGCTTGTATTGTAGGCATTACTCCTAAATTATTGCCTTCGTCATCAATGATAAGAACTTCTCTTGATCTGATTTTTTCATTAATAGGCAATTGTTCTGAAAGTCGTTCGTTAATGGTTTTTCTCCTAAATACTTTACGTCGCTTATTATTATCACACAAATTTGCTTTTTTTCAAATACAAAACCAAATTTAAGTATAAAAAATAATACCACAAATAAAACTTTTACTCCTAAAGGGTTTTCAATTTGCACATTCACAAAAATTTTTGGTATAATCAAAGAATGGAAATTAATAATTATATAGAACATACAATTTTAAAACCGAATTTGACCCAAAATGAATTGGTTCAATTTTTAGACGATGCAAAAAAATACAATTTTAAAGGCGTATGCATAAATCCATGCCACGTTGCTTTTTGCAAAGAATACTTGAGCGGCACAAATATCAAGGTCGTAACTGTCATCGGGTTTCCTCTGGGAGCAAATCAAAGCGAAGTAAAAGCTTTTGAAGCGCAACAAGCCATAAAAGCAGGCGCTGATGAAGTTGATATGGTAATAAATATAACCGCTCTAAAAGAAGAGAATTATATTTATGTAAAAAATGATATTCAAGAGGTTGTCAAAGCAAGCAAAGACACTCCAGTGAAAGTAATTCTTGAAACAGATTTAATTACGAAAGAAGAAATCAAAATAGCATGTGAAATGTGCGTCGAAGCAGGTGCAAAATTTGTAAAAACATCCACAGGCTTTGTCAAAGACGGCTTTGGAGCAAAAGCTGAAGATGTAAAACTTATGTATGATACAGTAAAAGATTTTGGACTAGAAGTTAAAGCATCAGGCGGAATGAGAACGCTAGAAGATGCGCAGGCAATGATTCAAGCAGGAGCAACAAGACTCGGGACAAGCGCCGGAGTCAAAATTATTGAAGGTTTATCAAGCAACGGACAATACTAGAGAGAGAACAAATGGTTCATATATACCCTGGTGCAATACATATACACTCTGTGCATTCAGATGGGACAGGCACAATAGAAGAAATCGCTGCCGCAGCCCAAAAAGCTGGCTTATCATGGATTGTAGTTACTGACCACAATAACTTAGATGGCAAAGAAGGCATGTATAATGGTGTTTGCGTCATTGTGGGTGAAGAAATTTCGCCTGATAATGATAACCATTACATAGCTCTTGATATCAAAGAACCAATTTCTCCTAATATGCCTCCGCAAAAATTTATTCAAGAAGTCAAAAAACAAGGTGGATTTGGCTTTGTGGCACATCCTGATGAACTTGTCGACAGAAAAAATACCTACCCCGCCCTGCGTTGGACTGATTGGTCAATGCGTGATTTTGGCGGAGTCGAAATTTGGAATTATATGTCCGACTGGGTTGATTATTATAATGCAGAAGACACTTTTGAGACTCTAAAGGCTATTTTCTTTAGAAATAACATATTAAATGGCCCAACCCAAAAAACCATGCATTGGTGGGATACTTTAAACAACGAAACAGCCGAAATAATCCCAGCCATAGGTGGCGTCGATGTTCATGCTATGGAATTTAAGAAAAGTTTCTTAAAACTGAAAATTTTTCCATACAAAGATACTTTTGATACGATAGCTAATTTCTTACATTTTGAAGAAGAATTACCTGCGGATTTTGAAGGCAAAAAAAGAAAAATTTTAGAAGCTCTTAAATCAGGTAAAAACCTTATTGCAAATAGGGCCTGGGCAGATAAATGCAAATATCCTGTTTTTTGTGTTCAAAATGAACATAAAAAAGCCTACTCAGGTGGCTCTATTGAGCTTGATGCCTATTCAAAACTTCTTGTTAAGCTTCCACAGCCTGCTGAAATAAAATTGTTTTATGACGGGCAACTTGTTTGGCAAGCTCAAACGCATAATCTGGAATTTGATAAGCTCGACAAAGGCAAATACCGTATTGAAGCTTATTTTAAAACTAAACCTTGGATTTTTTCAAATCCGATTTTAATAGTATAAGACCATTAAAAAACGAGGGTTTGAACCCTCGTTTTTTATTTATATTTTATTATTTATTTCTGGATTTATTCCTGAATTTCTTCGATATCGCTATCGTCGTCAGAGATAATAATTTTGTTAACCGCAACAATTGTATCATCATCCATCATATTTTGGACTTTAACACCAGTTGCAGGACGACCTTGTTTTGGTATGTGACCTGCTTTTTGACGAGTAACAACACCATTTGCTGATGCAATCATAATCTCATCGCTTTCATCAACAATTGTCAATGTAGTCAATCTGCTTGTAAGTTTTTTAAACTTAGTCGCTATCAATCCAAGTCCGCCACGGTTTTGAGGACGGAATTCTGACATCGGAGTACGTTTTCCGAAACCATCTGATGTAACTACCAGCAAATCAGCGTCTCTGTCTTTTGGAACAATGTCACAGCCAACCAAAGTGTCTTCTTTGCGAAGTTTCATCGAAATAACACCTCGGGCACTACGTCCTAATGGACGAAGGTCAGATATTGCAAAACGAATTGCCATACCGTTGCTTGTTCCGATAATGATTTCATCATTAGATTTGGCTTCTTTTACCCATTCTAAAACATCATCATCGTCAAGACCGATTGCAATAATTCCGCTTTTTCTGATACTTTCAAAATTATTCAATTCGATACGCTTAATATAACCTTTGCGTGTAAGCATAAGCAAATTACCATCCGCATCAAACTTGGATACAGGCACAACAGCTGTGATTTTTTCATCCTGCTCGATAGGAAGCAAATTCACTATTGGCAAACCTTTTGCTTGACGACCGCCTTCTGGGAAATCGTAAACGTTTAAGCTATAAACCGTCCCTTTAGAAGAGAAGAAAAGAACTTTGTCATGCATCATTGTAGTGAAGAAATGCGCAACATCATCGTTTTCTTTGGTCTTAATACCACCTTTGCCTCTTGTAGCACGGTGTTGACGTTCAAAAGTATCAAGAGAAATCCGTTTAATATAGCCTTGGTCTGTGATAAATACAGTCATTGGTATATTTGGAGTTAAATCTTTGATATTCAGTTCATCTTGATGAGGAACTATTTGAGTTTGTCTCTCATCGCCATATCTTTCTTTATCTTCTTCAAGTTCATTTTTTATAATTGCAAGAACTTTGAGCCTGTCAGCCAAAATAGCTTCGTATTCTTCAATTTTCTTTTGCAATTCTTGGAATTCAGCTTGGATTTTTTCTTGCTCCAAACCTGTTAGTCTTCTTAATTGCATCTCAAGGATTGCATTCGCCTGATCATGATCAAGTCCGAATTTTGAAATTAAGCCTGTTCTTGCTTCGTCAGTTGTTTTTGATTTTTTGATAAGTTCAATAACAGCATCCAAAGAACCAAGAGCAATGATTAAACCCTTTAATATATGGGCTTTCGCACGAGCTTTTTTTAAGTCAAAACGTGTTCTTCTGGTAACAATTTCAACCCTGTGTGCAATAAATTCATTTAAAACTTGCTTTAGATTAAGTAATCTTGGCTGTTTATCAACAATTGCAAGCATGTTCACGCCAAAAGTTGTTTGGAGTTGAGTATGCTTATATAAATTATTTTTGACAACTTCAGGTTTTGCATCACGCTTAAGCTCAATAACAACACGCATCCCATCTCTGTCTGATTCATCACGCAAATCAGAGATGCCATCCATTTTTTTGTCACGAACCAGGTCCGCTATTTTTTCTATCAAATTAGCTTTATTAACTTGATAAGGAAGCTCTGTGATTACAATCGCCATTCTGGCTTGACGACCACCGCCGCCTGCTATTTCTTCAAAATTAGAAACCGCACGCATAACAACGCTTCCACGGCCTGTTTCATAAGCCTGATTAATTCCGGCAGTACCTAAAATAGTTGCGCACGTAGGGAAATCAGGGCCTTTAATATACTCTATCAAGTCTGGGATTTCTAAATCAGGGTTATTGATTAACGCAATTGTTCCATTAATAACCTCTGTAGAATTATGTGGCGGGATATTTGTCGCCATACCGACAGCAATACCGCTTACGCCGTTTAATAGCAACATTGGAAGTCTTACAGGCAATACTGTAGGCTCTTCTAAGCTACCGTCAAAGTTTGCCGTAAAATCAACAGTTTCTGAATCGATATCAGCAAGCATAGCTGTTGTAATAGAAGCCATTCTTGCCTCTGTGTAACGCATTGCAGCTGCACTGTCACCATCTACACTACCAAAATTCCCATGTCCGTCGATTGTTCTATAACGTGTAGAGAAATCTTGAGCCATACGAACCATAGATTCGTAAACAGCTGTATCACCGTGAGGGTGGTATTTACCCAAAACTTCACCGACGATACGAGCCGATTTTTTATAAGGTTTATCAGGCGTCATACCAAGCTCGTTCATTGCGAATAAAATTCTTCTGTGAACAGGCTTCAAGCCGTCTCTAACATCAGGCAATGCACGCCCTACGATAACTGACATTGCATAATCTATATATGAACGTTTCATCTCATCTCTGATATTTATAGAAACGATATTTCCGTCCCCAAATATGCTCTTCTGACTCAATTTACACCTCTTTATTTAATCTAATTCAAATCTTTATTCTTATTTTAACACAAGCAAAAATCCGTGCCAAAACTCTTAACATTTCAAGACCAAGGCTACACATTTTATATTGAAAAACACCTATTTACTTAGAATATGGCTTATTGGTATTAGGATTAATAGCACCTTCAAGAGTTGTACTTGCCAATCCTGAACCTAATTTTTCGAAACAAACCTTACAGTAAAGTCTTCCTTCGCTCAAAAGTTTATGATGAACCCCACATCCTTTACAAATTAAATCCAATTGATCCATTACTTGAACCAATTTTCTATCAAGGATATATTTTTCTAATTTGCCTATAGGCTCATTAAATTCTTTAGCCAATTCTACTAAAGTTACTGAAGTTTTGCCAAAGCAATAATCATTTATATTTTTCAAAAGCTCTTGTTCTTTTTTTATGCAATCCGGACAAATATCCATCGTGGCTTTCAAAAATACTTTTCCGCACAATTTGCAATTGGAAGCTTTTATCATTTGTTAAATTTCGACTCCATATAGCTTAAACTAATAATGTTTGAGTTACAATAAATTATAACACTAATAATAATATCACAACAAGAAGAAAATGAACAAATCAGTAAAAATAATTTCAACTAACAAGAAAGCATTTCATGACTTCAGCATACTTGAAAAGTACAACGCAGGAATGGTGCTTACTGGCACTGAAATAAAATCCATAAGATCGGGTCGCATAAATCTCAAAGATAGTTATGCACATATCGAAAATGGCGAACTTTGGCTTCATAAAATGCACATATCGCCTTACGAGCAAGGTAACCGTTATAATCATGACCCTGAACGAGTCAGGAAACTCCTTATAACAAAGCAAGAATTAAGAAAATTGATAGGCACAACAAAAGAATCGGGTATCACGCTTGTTCCATTGCAATTATTTTTGCAAGAAGGCTGGGCAAAGCTTGAAATAGGCGTGGCAAAGGCAAAAAAACTTCACGACAAAAGAGAGTCTTTAATAAAGAAAACAACGGATAGAGAGATTGAAAGAGCAATAAAGCAGAGGGACTAGATGTATTTAGATCAAATTTACAAAAACTTAAACGAGCAAATTGTGGCAGGGTTACATATTTCACAAAAACCAGTAATTTCACTTGAAGTTTTCCCTCCCAAAAAAGATTTCGAAATAAATTCTCAAAACCTTATCGAAGAATTGGCTATTTTAAAACAATTCCAACCAGCTTTTGTTTCAGTAACATACGGGGCAGGCGGAAGTAATCAAGAAAATTCTTTTGATTTGGCAATGAAAATAAAAAAAGAATTAAAGATGGAGGTAATGCCTCATTTCACCTGTATCGGTGCATCAAAAGAAAATGTTCAAAAATATTTAAAATTAATAAAAGAAAATAACATCAATAGTATTTTGGCCCTAAGAGGCGATATACCACAAAATTGTCCTGATTTTAAATTTAATGAAGACTTCAGATATGCAAATGACTTAGTCGAATTTATAAAATCAAAAACAGACCTATCTATAGGCGTAGCAGGTTATCCTGAGCGCCATAGGGAGTGCTGTTCTCTTGAAGAAGATATTAAAAATCTCAAGAAAAAAGTTGATGCAGGAGCCAGTGCTATAATAACGCAGGTGTTTTTTGATAATGAATATTATTTTAGATTTGTCGAAAAAGCCGCTGCTGAGGGTATAGATATACCTATCATCCCAGGGATTTTGCCTATTACAAATATTAACCAGATAGAGCGTATGGCTGCTATGTGCGGAACAAACATCCCCGAAACCCTTTCCGACAGAATGACCAAGCACCAAAACGACTCTGAAGCGGTTACTAATATTGGGATTGAATTTGCGATTGCTCAATGCCAACAACTATCAGAAGCGAAGGTTCCAGGGATTCATTTTTACACACTGAATAAAGCCTTTGCAGTGAAAGAGATTTTAGATAACATAGTGTAACCAAAAACTTGTAAAAATAATTTATTGGTGCTAATATAAGCCTATCTTGAATTGAAGAGAGTGGATTTCCCACTCTCTTTCTTCTTTAAATGAGGGTTTTTAATGAAACATTCTAATTTCAACAAAAAAGAAGTAATGCAAAAACTTATGCCAGTGGTTGAAAATTCCTGCATCAAGTATGGCCTTATACCTTTAGAAGTTAGTTTCAGCAAAGAAAACAACCATTGGTTTTTAAGAATTTTCATTCACAAAAACAATGGCTCAATTACTCTTGAAGATTGCGAGAATCTCACACGAGGTATTGATGATTACTTGGATGAAATCATCCCGATGAATTATTACCTCGAAATCTCAAGCCCGGGACTTGATAGAAAACTCAAATCCCCAATGGAATATCTGGTTTTTAAAGGCAAAAAAGCTACATTGAAACTAAGAAAGCCTACCGAAGAATTACCTGAAAAAGTAATGGAAATAAAAATAGTTGATTACAACAATCTGGACGGTTTGATTTTTGAAAACCAAAAAGACAATAAACAATACAAAATACAAGAAGATAACATCACATCAGTACAACTAATAGTAGAGTAAATATATAAAGGAATAAATTATGATTAAAATCGGTACAGCTTTAATCGAAGCTACAGAACAACTAGAAAAAGAAAGAGGGATTTCAAAAGAAATCGTTCTTGATTCTCTTTGTGACGCTATGGTTGCAGCTTACAAAAAACATGTCCGCATCAAAGAAGCTTCTAACTTAAAAGCTGAAATCGATGAGGAAACTTGCGAAATCGGTATTTACAGAACAAAAAAAATTGTTGCTGAAGTAGAAGATCCAAACTTGGAAATTTCTCTTGAAGAAGCTAAAGAACTTCTTGATGATGCCGAGATTGACGATGAAATCGAAATTGAAGTTACTCCTGACAACTTTGGAAGAATCGCTGCACAAAGTGCAAAACAAGTTATCACTCAAAGAATCAGAGAAGCTGAAAGAAACTTGATTTTAAATGAATATTTAGAGAAAAAAGGAACTCTTGCAACAGGTATAATTCAACGTATCGAAGCAAGAAATGTAATAGTTAATATCGGTAAAACAGAAGCCATTATGCCTCAAAGAGAGCAAATCAAAGGCGAATACTATAAAACTAACAACAGAATCAGAGTTTATATCTTAGATGTAAAAGAAACTCAAAGACTTCCACAAGTAATTGTTTCTCAAACTCACCCTAGAATTGTACAAGAACTTTTTGAACTTGAAGTTCCTGAAATTGAAGATGGATTAGTTGAAATCAAAGGGATTGCCCGTGATGCAGGATACAGAACAAAAATAGCTGTTACCTCAACTGATCCTGCTGTTGACCCAGTTGGAGCTTGCATTGGGCCTCGTGGAAGCAGAATTCAGACTATCGTTGGCGAATTGAAAAATGAAAAAATCGACATCGTAAGATACTCTGAAGACCCTGTTGAATTTATCGTAAATGCATTATCTCCGGCAGAAATTCTTTCAGTTGATATTATGAACGAAGATGAAGGCCGTAAAGAAGCTTTGGTAGTAGTTCCTGATGACCAATTGAGTCTTGCTATCGGCAGAGGCGGTCAAAACGTAAGATTGGCTCACAGATTAACTAATTGGAAAATCGACATAAAGAGCGAAAGCCAAATGGCCGAACTAGAAGAGCAAGGTTATGCTCAACAAGAACAAGAGCAAAACCAAGCACAAGAAGAACAACCGGAACAAACTAAAGTAGAAAATAATGATAAAGAAGAATCAGCAGAATAATAATAATCAAGGCGAAGATGTTCAATCTTCGCCTTCTACTTTAAAACGCAAATGCATTGCTTGCAATGGGCTTTTCGAAAGAAACCAGCTCATTAGGATAATGCGTGAACATAAATCAAAGGAAATTATTATAAATCCAGATAATAAAACTTTTGGACGTTCCGCTTATCTTTGCCAAAATAATGAATGCTTAAAAATTGCAGACAAAAAAAAACGGTTTTCAAAAGTATTAAAAACAAATATTAGTGAAGATATTTTGGAAAAATTAAAAATAATGATTAATTGATATTTTTGTGTTACAAATAATATTGAGCAGTAAATTTAAAAAAGGTAGTTATGTCAGAAAAAATTAGAGTAAATGAATTAGCAAGCAAGCTAGGTCTCGACAATAAAGAAATTTTAGTCGAACTCGAAAAGCAAATCGGCGTCGTAGTAAAATCTCCAACTAGCGTTATTACGAAAGAAGAAGCTGACAAATTTATCGAAGCAAAAAAAGCTCCCGTTCAAAATAACATCCCTGAACAAAGAACTCAAAGAAGGCCTGTTTTTGGGCCAGAAGCCCCGAAAGCCCCTGTTGAAACAACTAGAAGAGCTGTCAAATTAATCAAAAAAGCAAAACCGGTTGAAGAAATTCCTGCTCCTGTAGAAGAAGTTGTGATTCCTGAACCGCCAAAAATAACTTTGATTGACGATATGCCTACTCCTGTAAAAATTGAAAAGCCAGTTGAGCAAACAATGGCTCAACCAGTTGCAATTCAGCAAATCGAAAAAGTTGAAGGTAGAAAAGACGCTCCTCAGAAAATAATGCCTAAATATGAGCAAAAAGAAGCTCCTAAACCTTCTAACCTTGCTCCTGTTCAAAAACAAGAAAAAACAGAAGTCGCTAAAGAAGACGCTAACAAACCTAAAACGCCAATTAAAAGACATATAATTGCCCAGGAATCTTATGGTAAAAAAGGCCGTAAAGTTTCAAAACAAGACAAAATTGAAGGAAAAGAAAAACAACTTCAAGGTCCGAAAAATAAAATGAGAGAAAAAGCTGAAGCCGAAGCTGCTGCAAAGAAAATTGTAGAAATTGTTATCAATCAGCCTTTAGCTGTTGGTGAATTAGCTCTAAAAATGAAGGTCTCAACTTCTGAAGTAGTTAAAGAACTTATGATGATGGGCGTTTTAGCAACCGTGAATCAGACTATTGATGTGGCAACAGCTACAAAAGTTTGCGAAAAATTCGAAATTACAGTAGTTGATGTTGATTTAGAAGAATTAGAAAAACAACTTAACGAAGAAGAGCTTAAAAAAGAAGCTCCTATCGACAAACATGCCGTTCACCGTGCACCTGTAGTAACAATTATGGGACACGTTGACCATGGTAAAACAACTCTTTTAGACTCAATTCGAGCATCAAAACACAAAATTGTATCAACTGAAGTTGGCGGTATCACTCAATCTATCGGTGCATACTCGGTTGTGATTGATAAGAAAAAAATTGTATTCATAGACACACCTGGTCACGAAGCATTTACAGAAATGCGTGCCAGAGGTGCTCAAGCTACTGATATAGCTGTCTTGGTTGTAGCTGCTGATGATGGAATTATGCCTCAAACAGTTGAAGCGATAAACCATGCTAAAGCTGCCAAAGTGCCTATAGTTATTGCTGTTAACAAGATGGATAAAGAAAGTGCCAATCCTGACAAAGTTCTTCAACAACTAACAGAGCATGGTCTTGTTGCAGAAGAATGGGGCGGAGATACAATTGCTGTAAAAGTCAGCGCTCTTCGCGGAACTGGAATTGATGAACTTTTAGAATATCTTCTTCTTGTTGCAGAAATGCAAGATTTAAAAGCTAATCCAAGTATACCTGCTGAAGGTGTTGTAATTGAAGCCAACCTTGATAAGGGTAAAGGGCCTGTTGCCACATTATTAGTACAAAAAGGAACGCTGAAAATCGGTGATTGCGTTGCAGTCAACAAAGTTGGCGGAAAAGTCAGAGCATTATTATCTGATTCAGGCGAAAGAATTAAAAAAGCCGGCCCATCCACTCCTGTAGAGATTTTGGGACTTACAGAAGTTCCTCAAGCTGGAGACAGATTTGTTGTTTGCGAAAGCGAAAAGAAAATGAAGATTTTAGTTGAAGGCAAAAAACTACAAGAACGTTCATCAAAATTTGAAACTGCCGCTCCAACTCAAATCAAAACAGATATGATTGATGGCGATGTTGTCGCGACAAAAGAACTTAACTTGATTATCAAAGCGAATACTCACGGTTCAGCAGAAGCTGTAAGTGCTGCAGTACAACAACTTTCATCAAAATCCATCGTTGCAAAAATTGTACACATAGCTGTTGGTGATATTTCAGAAGCAGATGTTATGCTAGCTTCCGCAAGTAATGCTATTATCATTGGTTTTAGCGTAAAAGAAGATTCAAATGTTCTAAAAGCTGCTGAAAATCAAGGCGTAAAAATCAAAAAATATAACATCATTTATGAAATCCTAGAAGACATTGAAAAAACAATGTTGGGATTACTAGATGCAGTAGTAAGAGAAGTTGAAATCGGCCAAGCTGAAATCAGACAAGTCTTTACCGTAGGCAAAACAGTCAAAATTGCCGGCTGTTATGTAACAGATGGCAAAATCCAACGAAATGGTATTGCTGTACTTGAGAGAAAAGGTAAAGAAGTCTTTAAAGGACAAATCGATCAGTTAAAACGCTTCAAGGATGATGTAAAAGAAGTTGCTACAGGATACGAATGCGGTATCTCATTCAGCAAATTCAATGACATCCAAGAAGGCGATATAATAAGAGTATTCGTGACTGAAGAAGTCAAAAAAGAGTCTTTGGTTTAAGGAAAAAAAATGTATTCTAGAGTCGACAGAGTAAGAAAAACACTAATGAAGGAACTAAGCGATATATTACATCGCGGAGTCCAAGACCCTCGTATCGAAGGCGTTGTCTCAATTACAGATATCGAATTGCCTTCTGATTTTGCTTTGGCAAAAATTTATGTCAGCATCTACGGCTCAGAAGAACACCAAGCACAGGTAATCGAAGCTTTAGCTGAAAATGCTCCTAAGATAAGAAAAGAAGTTGGAAGAAGAATCAGACTTAGAAATACTCCTGAATTGCGCTTCTATCTCGATAATTCCTTAGAACGTGGCAGCCATATTACAGATTTAATAAATAAGATATCCCGTGGAGAAATCTAATTTATTTGGAATTTTAAATATTAATAAACCAAAAGGTATTACATCTTTTGATGTTATTGCTCGTTTGAGAAAAATTCTCAACATAAAACAAATCGGACATAGCGGGACTTTAGACCCTATTGCTCAAGGAGTTTTACCAATTTGTGTCGGCGATGCAACACGTATTATAGAATTTTTACCCTCTGATAAATCCTATAAAGCTTTTGCTCAGCTTGGCTTTACGACCAATACCTATGATTTGGAAGGCGAAATCTTACAACGTAGAGAAGTCAACGTTACCAAAGAGCAAATAGAGCAAGCTTTGTCAGAATTTTCCGGTGAAATCGAGCAAACACCTCCGATTTTTAGCGCCATAAAAATCAAAGGCAAAAAACTTTATGAGTATGCCAGAAAAAATGAAGCCGTCGAAATCCCAAAAAGAAATGTCACCATTTCAAGAATTGAACTTATCGAAATTCAAGAAGGCAAAAACCCTATTGTAGTCTTCGATGTCGATTGCTCAAGCGGAACTTATATTCGCTCTATAATAAACGATTTAGGTGAAAAACTTGGTTGCGGCGCAACTATGGTTGATTTAACCCGTACAAAATCAAGCGGACTATATCTTGAAGTTGCTCAAAATCTTGATGAAATCACTCTTGAAAATGCACAATTTATCGACCCTTTAAAAGAACTTTCTTTGGCTGAAGTCAAAATTTCAGCAGCGCAATTCGAAAAAATCAAACTAGGGCAATATTTCAGAATCAAAAATTTTGTAGCTGAAACAGTCAAACTTTCTTTTGAAGGAAAACTTGTTGCAATTGCAAAAATGGACGAGAACAAAGTCCTTCCTAAGAAAGTTTTTTATAAATGAAAAGGCCACTGCAAAATAGTCACCTTTTTCGAATTTGAACAAATATAGCACCGAAATGTCTATTATTAATAAATATTAAGCTAGACTTAAACCCTTGAAACCCTTAATAATAAAGAGGTTAGGTTAGGTTAGGTTAGGTTAGGTTAATATTAAATTTATTAGCAAATCGTATTCTTTAGCATTTTTGATGTAATTACAAATATTGAAATAACTTACATCGAAAGGAATATACAAATGATTACAGCCATTTCAAACAACAATTACAGCACAAACAAAAAAATGCAAGTTCAAAATAAACCAGCTTTCGGCAAGGCTTATGCATATTTCAATTCCTCTTTAGTCGGCAGAGCACTAGAACCGCAGCAAGAACTAAATACAATGATGAGCTTATTTAAAAGAGCCTTAAAAGGCGATTTTGAATACAAAGGATTGGGCTCAACGAGCGAGGGTATTGGACCTGACCTTCAAATTTTTAAATCCAAAGATGGCGATATTTTAGCTCTTCAACCAAATAGAGAAATATTTCTTGGTGACACTATCCCAATGCTAGAGCTACAAAATGCAGCAAAAACAGAAAGAATGAAGATACTTAGTCACAAAAATCCGGGCGATGACTCCAGACAAATGCAGTTTTTCGACGAGATGGCTGAAGCATTTCAAGAGCTTATTCCAAAACAGGACTAAAAATCATAAAAAAATCCTTCAAAAAAGCCCCGGAGTTTATTAAACTTAGGGGCTTTTTGTCATTTTTATACTGTCATTGCGAGCAAAGCGAAGCAATCTCTGTTAAAGATAAAACATTTTCAGATTGCTTCGTCGAATAAATTCTCCTCGCAATGACAAACAGAACATAGGACTTTCATGCTAAAATGATTGCAAACAGCCCTAAAAAAGGAACAGCCATGCTCGCAAAAAGAATAATACCATGCCTCGATATCAAAAACGGACAAACTGTAAAAGGGGTCAATTTTGAAAACCTCAAATACGCAGGCGACCCTATTGAGCTTGCTAAAAAATACTCTGACGATGGTGCAGATGAGCTAGTTTTTCTTGATATCACAGCCACAAACGAAGGTAGAGCGACTACCATAAAAATGGTTGAAGCTGTTGCAGCGCAGGTATTTATTCCTTTCACAGTAGGCGGTGGCGTCAAAACAGTTGAAGACATCAAAAGACTTCTTCGAGCAGGGGCTGATAAGGTTGCTCTAAATTCAGCAGCCGTAATCAATCCGGATATAATTGCTGAAGCCTCAAAAGAATTCGGCTCACAATGCATCGTAATTGCCATTGACGGAAAAAGAGTCGATGGAGATTTTTATGTTTTTATCAATGCAGGGCAAAAAAATACAGGCATTAAACTACTTGATTGGGCAAAAAAGGTCGAAGAACTGGGCGCAGGCGAAATCCTCCTAACATCAATGGATGCGGATGGAATGCAAACAGGCTTTGACCTTGAGATGACAAAACTGGTTTCAGAAAATGTTAATATTCCTGTTATCGCATCAGGCGGAGCAGGGGCTAATCCGACCCATTTTAGCGAAGTTTTTGAAAAAGCCAGTGCGGATGCTGCTTTGGCCGCATCAATTTTTCACTTTAATCTATTGCCTGTGCCTGAGCTTAAGCAATATTTAAGAGAAAATCAAATTTCTGTAAGATAAAAAAGGAATATAAAATTTATCTTTTATCACATTTTTGAATATGAATATTACGATTTTCGACAACTTCATATCTAGCTGAGCGGAATTTTTCTTTTTGCTCTTCAGATAAAGAATTGCTTGTAACTATTCTGTCTAGCAGCCCATTGTTAAGGCGGACAACTTTTTCAAGCGAACCGATTTCATCTAAAGTTTCTTTAATTTGAGCAAAATCATATGAGAAATTAGTTTTAGACTGATAAGTCAAACACTCGCCAGTAGTTGCTTCGATAGGCGCTCCGCCTTGTTCAAAATAAACTTTAAATATTGATTTGATATCACCTAATTCTGATTGCATTATCTGAATTGCATTTTGGATACGAATATATCTTTCAAAAAGATATCTGACATTTTCCATTTGAGAAAACTGCCAGTTATTTCTTTCATAATACAATCTCTCAAGTTTTGGATAAGCAAGCGCCAAGCCCTTGGCATCAGCCATGGCTCTATGCTTTGTGCCTTGCGGCTCAATTTCAAATCTATTAAGTAAAGCATCCAATCCGTGAGATTTTTCTTCCGGATGGATTTCTCTGAACATTTGTTGAGAGTCAAAATAGTGATTTTTAATTTCTTTATCATACAAAGCCAATGAAGTTTGGTTTAAAAAATTAAAATCAAAAATAGCATTGTGAGCAACAATTGGATAATCACCTATAAATTCAAAGATTTGCGGGAAAATTTCTGCAGCTTTTGGAGAATCCGCAACCATTGATTCTGTAATTCCGTGGATATTAATACTTGAATAACGAATATGCTGTTCAGGATTAATAAGTGTTTCAAATTCTTCTACAATTTGCCCATTTACAAGCTTCAAAGCGGCAAATTCAATGATTTTTTCTTTAGAATGATCCAAACCTGTAGTTTCGACATCTAAAACAATTAAAATATTATCTGACATTTTTTTCTCTCAATAGCTACAATTCGAATTTTAGCATAAATATAAGACTCCTGCAAAAGTATGGCTATTGTAATTATTATCTAGTGGCTACTAGCTTTTTTTCAGCGAAAAAAACAGCATTTCGACTATATTCTGCAATTGCACAAAGCTTTTCATTTGTTTTTTGGTGTCTTCCAATTTTCTTAAAAGTGCAATGGAACTATCTACAAAAACTCTATTTCCGAGGTTTTGAATCAAATTATTTTTGATGCTTTTTTGCATCATGTCAATCAAAGTCTCAGGCAAAGTTTCTTTTGAAAGCTCTAAGAATTTTCGAACCAAACTAAAAACTTCCGCTTCATCCTTGTATGGAATTTTCTCAATAAATTCACTTACCAAAGATAAATCCGTATTATCGATTTCATTTGAAACCAATGAAATGCTCTGACACCTTGAAATAATGGTTGGCAAAAGTTCATCTTTATTATTAGTCAAAAAGAAAAAAGTGACCCTCTCTGGCGGTTCTTCAAGGATTTTGAGCATGGCATTAACCGGTGATTTATCAAAAACTTTTTGATTCAAAGCATAAGGTGTCCAAATCCTTTCATCATTATCTTGAGGAAGTTTCGGAGCTTTGAAAGGTAAATCACTTTCAACTTCTTTAGCGTCAGTAATAATTATGACCCTGTGATATGGAGATGTTACTCCGAGAGAATTTCTGAGTTTTCGAACTTGATTAACAGATATTTTTTTACGCTCTTGATCCGTATAATCAATCGGTGAAATAGTTATAACCGCAGGATGAGCATTATCGTCAATCCAAGAACAATTGATACAATCGCAATTTTGAGTCTTTGATTTTGTACAATTCAGATATTTGGCAATATCCAAAGCCATTTTATACTGCATTGCAATATTATTTCCAGCCAAAATAAATCCTTGAGCAAAGCGGCTTTCTGTTCCAGTCAAAGCCATTTCGAAAAATTTTGTCGCAAAAGAATATTTTGTTTTCAATTCTTCAGAAAATATCATAACATCAACTCCAATGCCAATTTGGATTCCAATTTCCCCGATTTTATTTTGAATTCTGTCTCAGTAAGCTTTTTTTGCCACCCGATTAATTGGCTTATAGTTATTTTTGAAAGTTTTTCCAAAGACAACTTAACTCTATACTCGTGCATATTAATCTTTTTGCCTATATCAAAGTTAGACATAGTCTTTGAGTCGACCTTCATTATCAACCACTGCCTTATCGTGCTTTGCAAAAACCCCATAATCCTAAGCGGGTCGTCCTTTTCAAGAAGTTTGCCTAACTCAATATAAGCCTGTTGTTTATTACCGGAAATCAAAACATCTGCAAACGTAAAAATATTATCACAGGTGAGCCCAAGGTCTGAAACCATTTTTTTGGAAATAGCTTTCCCTGGATACGCCAAAAGTTCAAGTTTATCGATTTCACCATCTAAACGCCTCAAATCCTCTCCTACAGAAAGCAAAAGTTCATTAGCTGCATCAGACTTTATCGTAAGATTTTTTTCTTTAACATTTTGGTTAATCCATTCGATAAGTTCTTTTGTCTGATAACTTTTAAGCGATTGAAATTCAATAACTTCACCGATTTTTTTAAGCGCTTTGACGATTTTTGATGCCCCGTCAACTTTTTTATTTGCGCCTTTTTCTATTTTACAAACAAAAACAACACTGACCGTTGACGGTAGATATTCCAATGTATCAATGATTTTATCAATATAATCACTTTTTGATTCAGCTTTTTCTTTTGTTCTCAAAAAAAGATTTTTCGAATGCACTTCTATAAACAAATTCCCAAACATCATGCCTGTTGTTTGCATATTTTCGAGAAGAATATTCATCTCGGGGTTATTCAAAACTCTGTGATTCAAAGGTGAAATTTCATCGCCAAGAACCTTAGAACGTAATGAAATTAAAGCTTTTTCAAGTCTGAAATCATCTTCGCCCCAAAGCAAATATACGCCCATAAAGCCACCTTTTTTTTATTTTGTAACGAGTAAACTTGCTCCGACTACCCCAGCGCTTTCGCCGAGTTCAGCTGCTACAATTTCTACAGCATCTGCAGAAGCTTTCAAAGCACGTTCTTTTATAATCTTTCTTATCGGTTCTAAAAGCAAATCGCCTGATTGTCCAACACCGCCACCGATAATGATTTTTTCAGGATTCAAAAGGTTAACGACATTAACCAAAGCCAAACCTAACCACTCACCCGTAATTGTGAAAATTCTTCTGGCCACAGCATCACCTTGAAGCGCTGCTTCATACACCAAATATGGCGTAATAGGCCCAGATGAAGCAAGTTCTTTATACAAAGTAGATTTGCCTCCAGCAATATATTCTTTTGCCATCTGAACAATCGCAGGTCCTGAAGCCAATGCCTCAAGACATCCTGTCGATCCACACCCACAGATTGGCCCGTGGGGCTCCATAACAACCATATGCCCGATTTCGCCAGCTGACATGCTGGCACCTCTAACCAATTCTCCGTTCAAGATTATTCCTGAACCAACTCCTGTACCAACGGTCAAACAAATCAAGTTTTTGCATCCTTGCCCTGCGCCGAAAGTATATTCCCCTAAAGTAGCCACTCTAACGTCGTTATCTAACTTCGTTTTTATCTTAAATTCGTCCTCTAATATTTTGCCAAGAGGAACATCTTTCCATCCTGGAATATTAGGCAAAAGTCTTACAAATCCCTCATCAGAATTGATTTGCCCAGGCAAACCTACACCGATGCCGAGAATATTGTCTGTCGTAAGTTTAGTTTCTTTTAAACTTGCGTAAATAGTTTCTTTAATATTTTTAATTGTGTATTCATAGCCCATTTCTGCTCTTGTCGGAACACTATTTGAATATATTATGTTACCTTTTAAGTCCACAACAGCTATTTTTACATTTGTCCCACCCACATCAATACCGATGCTATACTTCTTAGACAAGAGTTCTCTCCTTCAATCTCTATTTTCGACTTCCCTATTAAAAAATTCTATCATGAACATTTTTTTGCCAAAGCTTAATTATTGGTTTGATTAAGGTTTTTTAACTTTTTAATTCACCAATGCAAATTAAGCAGCTTTTTTCAATTTTTCTTTCTTGTCTTTAGCAACTGCAGTTTCGGATAATGATTTTTTGCCTGTTAATTTGGCCATTAATCTAAAGTATCCGCCCTTGATGCCTGTTGCATTTAGGTTTTCTTTTTCTTCTTTAACAATTTGCTCTCTTGTACTTTCGCCTATTGGCAAGCCTACAGATTTTCTTTCCAATGATTCTATGATGGCAGTATTCCCTATATTGACTGCTTGAGCACCTAAAAGACTTCTGTTGTAAGGGCCTGCAAAGACTCCGTTGAACAATTTGATTATAAATGCACCGTATGCAATACGGATACCCCTTTGGATAGTACGTTCTTTTGCTTTTTGTTCTGCAAGTTCTTTGTTCTCGCCACAAGATTCAATCATTACCTGATTATAGTTATCTGATATCAAGAAGGCACTTGTAACGCCGCTTGTAGCAATTTTTGTCATAGCGCCCAAGTCTGAATTTGAATAACTTGATTTTGTCAAATTGTCTAATGATGAAAGTATGCTTTTATTAACTTTTTCTTGATAATTCGGTTCTTTATCAATTTTTTGTAAGAATTGGACGCTGTCTCTTAGCATTTCCATTTCTTTTTTCTTTTTATCAACAACTTTTTCAGTAGAGTCTAAGCCTATAGATTTTAAAATCCTTTTATCAACAAGATTTAATGCAGGCTTTAAAATACTATTGTAAGGCATCATCAAAGTATCCCAAACAAATCTCACAGGGAAAGTCAAAATCTGATGTATAAAAATATCTTTGGTCTTATCTTTAACATCTCCTAGTGAAAGTTCCTGTCCTTTTTGGTCTTTCACAATATCTTTGTATTTAGCTGCAATTTCTTGGAAACCATTTTGTTCTAATTTTGTAGTTAATTGATTAAAATCTTCTCTCTTAATTTTCAATTCTTTTTGGAAGAATTTTTTATATTTACCATTGGCCTCTTCCAGAAGTTTTTTCACTGGTTTAATACTTGTAGCTTTGTCTATGCCTAAACCTGCAATAGCCAAAATACCCATCCACTTCAAAACATTTTTAATGGTCAAATTACCTTTTTCAGGCGGTTTTGTGTATTCCTTAGGTTGTGATTTTCCTTCAAAGCCTTTAAAAGTATCGGTTGAATCAGACTTTTTCTCTTCATCCTCTTTCTCTGTATACATTTTATCTTGGATTTTGGCATATTTCTTTGCCTGCTTCTCTCCTACAGGCAATACAGGAGTCCCAGATATCATCCTGCCTACTGTTTCAGAAACAAGAACAACTCCAGAACTTAAAAGCGTTGCAAATGCTTGAGATTCATTAGTCTTTTTAGCAAAAATGCTCATTGTTGCAAAAATGAATGAAGAAGTAATAGCTATTCTGACAGCTTCTTGGTTGAAACGACGTTTTTTATCTTTTTCCGCATCTTCTTTGTTGTTTTTCATATACATTGACAAGTTATAAGCATCATTTGCAAGATAAAAAGCAGGAATCATACCTGTAACAATTCTTGTCAAAGTGCGCTCTGCGGTGGTGTCATAATTTGATAAAAGTGGCTTAAATCTTGAATGAGCTGTCTTAAAAAGGTCTTTATCCTTATCTGCATCACTTATTGCTACTTCTATTTCTTTGCCTGTTTTCTCATCCATTTTCTTTTTTGTTTTTTGAGCCAATAGCTCAAAATAATGCTCAATTGCAGCAACATCAGAAGTGTTTTTTGTAAACTCACTTCTTGCTTTTAACGGTTTGGAATTAAGCCATTTATCAATAGTTTTGGAATCCTTAAAGGCAGGGATTTTTTTCAGAAGTTTAAGTGTTGAATTTGCGATATCCAAAGGCATTTTTAAAATTGGGTACAAAACTATATCCAAAAGCCTTCTACCAATAGACTTGTGCGTAAAAGAAATCACATCATTTTTTAAGTTTAGCCCTGAACCTTTGTGAGTCGCGGCACTTTCAATTTTTTCTTTTAAATATTTTTCAGCTGATGTACCAAAAATTTTGCCGAATTTTTTAATCGCATCAGAAACATTACTATAAGTATTAGGCTTAACATGAGAAAAACCCTTAAATGACAATTCGTTAGAATTATGATTTAAGGGTTCTGAATGATTTAAATTATTTTGAAAAGCTGAAATAGCAGGCGACGAAGAATTAAATGATGGAATCGATATCCCCTTCGACTTTCTCTTGTCGAGAATCGGAGGACATGCATCTTTTTGAATCATGTAACTTCTCGTTATCATTAAACCAACTTTTCCTTACTTTTTATTATCAAAACATACTTAACGGCTTATTTCAAGAGTTATTTTACTATTCCGAACCCATTAGAAAAATAAAAAAGTCTCAATGTACTTAACTACCGCCAATGTGCAGAATTGCTATAAAAACAATAAACATTACAAAAAATTAACATGCAAAAAACTTCTAATCCGAAAGCAGGACTAGTTTAGAGCCATATAATTATAAATAGTTCTGGAAGCTTCAATAATAAAATCTTTACCCTTAAAAGCATTATGAGGCCTGTCCACCATAATAACGACAATATATTTGCGTCCGTTAGGCATCTCGACAATACCTGCGTCACCTATCATGTTGCCTATATTGCCTGTTTTATGAATAAATTGTGCATCACGGCCGATGCCTGCTTGAATCAAATAAACATTTTTTACATTGCTCATAATCTCAACAATTTTAGAGCGAGAAGACAAGCTCAAAAGCTCAGGATTATCCAAATTATAAAGGATTTTGCCCATTTCTTCTGCCGTTGTGACATTTGTACCGTTCAAATCAGGTAACCAGTTGCCCATTTGGGTATGAGGTACGCCCCAGCTTTTTGTCACACGATTAACAGTGTTTACACCGCCAATTTTAGATAAAAGCATGTTTGTCGCTGTATTATCACTATCTTGAATCATAAGCTCTGCAAGCTTGTTAATTGAAAGTTTTTGATTGCTTTGCTGATACTGCAAATGCCCTGAACCACCTGTAACGTAAGTTTGTTCCATAAGCATTTCATTATCAAGAGTTATAAGCCCTTTATCAATTTGTCTAAACAGCTCATATAAAATAGGTACTTTTATAATGCTCGCCGTTGCCACAGTGGTATTTGAGTTTATTTTTGCAGATTTGCCAGTGGCATAATCCCAAACAAAAATATGAGGTTTAATATTACTGTATCCTGCCAAAAGCGCCTTCAAATGATTTTCAAGCACTGGCATCGAGCCGGCATCATACATATTATCCATAAGAGTATTTTCCAAGATAGGACAAGCTTGAATACTTCCTAAAAATGTATTATTTGTAAGGCATTTTGTAGCTTGATTTGTATAATCGCATGCCTCAAATTTTATACTTGAATTGTGCCATCTGTTTATGGCCAAGTCATTCCAAAGCTTTCCGCAAGAATAAGGAAAAACAAAAGTAGCCAAAAGATAGCAAAAAATAAGCAATCGAATTTTGCCCAGAAATGCAGCTCCGATACTTTTCTTAACTGGTCTTTTTTTAATCTGCCTAGGTTCTGCTTTTTTAGTACCTGCAGATTGGCAAGCTCTTAAATGTCTATCTTGTCTAGGTTCCATTTTGTACAAACCCTTAAACTCCTTTTTCAAAAAATTCACCATAGAAATTACGACACTATGGGGGCAATTTTGGGATAATTAAAATTTTAACCCCTCCTTATAAAAAAAAGAATAATCTATATGACCGAAATTCAATACAATTAGACTTTTTTATCAAATTTAATAGTGCATGTTTTGTAAAAATTTGATAAAATAATATTAACTTTATTATGATAGAATTATTTATCGACAGAAATGGCGGATGATATGAAAAATATATTTATTTTCAGCGAAGATGGAACATCAACACTACAAGCTCTTATAAAAGAAGATGCTAATGTAAGTTGTAAAAAAATTGAAGAAATCAAAGACTGCGCTCAACTTGACCCTGCTTTGATTATACTGGATTGCAAAGTGCAAACAGTCAAAGACATAGCTATGGTAATGAAATTCCCTGCACCTTTGCTAGTTGTTGCAGACAATATAATAGACGAAGTGACAATCAGAGGGGATTTCTTTGATTACATATTAAAGCCTCTCAACGAAAAAGAATTCAATGTCAGAGTCAAAAACCTTTTAAAAATAAGCACAATGAAAGAAGAAGTGAGCTTGGTTACAACAACTGATGCTCTTACAGGCTTGCATAACAGACAATATGTACACGAAAGACTCGAAGCTGAAATTTCTCGTTCAAAACGCTACGGCTTCAAACTTTCATGCCTACTTTTAGACATTGACTATTTCAAAGTTGTAAATGACATCTACGGTTACGATTGGGGCGATGTTTTGCTCAAGCAAATCGCAGATAAGCTAAGAGAACATGTTAGAAAAGAAGATATTTTGACTCGTTACGGCGATGAAGAATACTTAATTATCTTGCCTAACACAGATGAAAATAACGCATTTATTTTTGCTGAACGTGTAAGACAAGATATCGCAAAACTTATTTTCCAACCAGATGGAGAAGATGAGCCGCATCCGATTGCAATCTCAGGCGGTATTTCTTGCTATCCGTTCTTGGCCAATGTTGATGAAAGTGCAAACACCCTAATCAGATACGCAGAACATGCCCTTTACAATGCCAAAAAACGTGGCAAAAATAAAATGGTTCAGTTCTCACAAATCAGTATCGAATTTTAGCGGAATTTTGACAAGAGCACTGTGCACAAAGTGCCCCAGCTCATCCTATCGAGAAATTTCAACATTTCAAGATAAAATAAATCGACAAAAAACCCTCTTAAAAAAATAAGAGGGTTTTTATGCTTTTATTTCTGATTTAGTTTGTCTGAAAAAAATATTCCGCCTGCCGGCTCTTTTGGATTATATTTGGCACCTGTGGTATTACTTTCTGCCAAATAATGCCCACCTGTTTTTTTCCAAAATTTGTTAGCGAATTTAGAATCATTTTGGACTTTATTAGCAAGCTCTTGTAGCTCAGCATATGTCACTTGACCATCTTTTTTGTCGCCATCAATTATACCATCGGCAAACTTATAAAAAGTATTTTCGTTATCTTCTCCAACTCCAAAAACTCCGAATTTTTGGAGTTTGGCAATAAGATCATGTCTCGCATCAGGATGCTCTAGCTCTGCTTTAGTAAAAACAACTGTTTCAGGTGGCATGCTATTCATATTCACATTAAAATTATTTGGCATAAAAATTCCTCTTAATTATATCCTTTCTTATATAAAGTTTTAAACCTTTCAAAACATGCCCAAAATACCAAAAAATTAATAGTTCTTAACAAAAAAGCCCTCTTATTTCTAAGAGAGCTTTTTTTATTTTATCACCGCATAATGGCTCATACTAAAATGAACTCAATTGGCGGGGGCTCGAATCTGATTTTACTTTTTAATTTGATTCATTACTTCTTCAACGAAGTTCTCGGATTTTTTCTCAAGACCTTCACCAAGAGTATATTTAGCAAATTTTGTGATTGTAAGCTTTCCTGCAATCAATTGCTCGATTGTTTGGTCAGGATTTTTTACAAACGGTTGTTCAAGCAAACATCTTTGGCTCATCAACTTGTTGACTCTGCCTTCAACTATTTTTGCTCTAATTTGCTCAGGTTTGCTTGCCAAATCTTCTTTGCCCATTTCAATTCTTGTTTCTTCATCAATTATAGCTTGAGGAATTTCAGTTCTTGAAACGAATTCACATCCGCTTGAAGCGATATGTAAGCAAATATCTTTAGCCATAGCTTCGTCATTGCCTTCAACTTCTAACAAAACACCAATTTTGTTATTGTGAATGTATGTAGCGATAGAACCTTCAAATCTTACGAATCTTCTGATAGTAATCTTTTCACCTATTGTAGAAACTGCTTCTCTAACAAGCGTATCGATTATTGTACCGTCAGATTTTAAATCATTTAAGATTTCTAAGTCTGCAGGATTGTTGTCTGCCACAGTTTTTGCAATAACATCAACTAATGTTTTGAAGTCTTCGTTTTTTGCAACGAAATCTGTTTCACAGTTTACTTCAACCATTGCGCCGACATTATTTTCAATGTAGCTATAAACAATACCTTCAGCCGCTATACGACCCATTTTTTTATCAGCAGAAGCCATACCTTTTTGACGAAGCAATTCCATTGCTTTATCGATATCGCCATCTACTTCTACAAGTGCGTTTTTGGCATCCAAAATGCCTGCACCGGTAAGTTCTCTAAGTTCTTTAACTTGTTGTGCTGTTACTGCCATTGTAATTACTCCTTAGTTGTTGTTTCTGTAACTACCGCTTCGGTCGCAACTTCAACTACTGCTTCTGTTTTCACTTCAACAGGTGCTGCTGCTTCGATAAGTTCAGCTTTGATTTCTTCTTCTGAAACATTAGCATCTTGTGGTTTTACAAGTTCTACTTTAGAAGCGAAATTTTCAGCTTGCTTAGTATCTCTAAGTTGTTTTCCTTCCAAAATAGCATCAGCTATTTTTGAAGCTATAAGTCTAACTGATTTTATAGCATCGTCATTACCAGGAATTACATAACTAATATTGTCTGGATCGCCGTTTGTATCAACAAGAGCTACCACAGGAATATTCATTTTGTTTGCTTCTTTAATAGCAATAAGTTCTTTTTTCTGATCAACGATGAACAAAAGATCAGGCATGCCTCTCATGTCTTTGATTCCGCCTAATGTTTTATCAAGTTTTTCCAGTTGTTTTGTCAACATAGAAACTTCTTTTTTATGCAGTCTATCGAAATGACCACTATCTCTAAGTGATTCAAGTTCTCTTAATTTGTTAACTCTGCCTCTGATTGTCTCAAAGTTAGTAAGCATACCGCCCAACCATCTTCTGTTGATGAAGTAAGCGCCTGCTCTTCTTGATTCTTGAGCAACTATTTCTGCAGCTTGTTTTTTTGTTCCAACGAACACAACATTTTTTCCTCTTGATGCGTAATCACGAACAACAGCATAAGCATCGTCTAATACTTGCGTAGTCTGTTGCAAATCGATAATATAAATTCCGTTGCGTTCGCCGAAAATATATTTCTTCATTTTAGGATTCCACTGGTGAGTTTGGTGTCCGAAGTGAACTCCAGCCTCTAATAGTTCTATCATTGATGCTACTGACATTAATATTTCTCCTTTACGTTGTAGCGGGTGTAACCTATGTTCAAAAATCATAACATAAACAAAAAATAAAGTGCAAAGGTGGATGTAGAGATATTAACATGCCATTTTTTAAGCAAAATTTTCACCCATTCCAATCATCTTTCGCCTTGAGAAGTTTTCGACTGTCTTTCGCCTTGCGGCAAGAGAATAAACGTTTCTTAATGAAATGAAGCGCCCTCCCCTCTGATGGAGGGGAAGGGAGGCGAGGACTGTTTGAGCGAAGCGAGTTCCGCAGCCTAGCGAAATGAGTTTAGAAACGTATGAACGATAACAGGCGATGGTTTTTGTGGAACTTTTTGCACAAAAAGTTTCCGCTCCACGCGTAGTGAGGAATATGATAGAATGAACAAACAGACAAATAGGATTTATAAAAATTATGAAGAAAATTGATTTCTATTTTAACAAGACTTTTTCTAGTTTAATTTTATTATGGATTTTAATTTTAGAAAATATAAAAAGAAATTTATCCTTGGTTTTATTTTTTATATCAATAATTTTAATTTCTGCTTCTTTTAAACACTCTATTATTTCATCTGGTTTATTTTCATTATTTTGCTGGCTTTTACTATATGAACCTTCTCAAGAACTGATGAATGAAAAAAAATATATTAAAAAAACATATATGGTTATTATGCTTGTTAATGTAGTCCTATTTTCTGTTATAAATTTTTTCAATAAATATTTAAATATAATTTCAAACGAAGAAATAGACAAAGAATATTGGAATGTAAAACAAGCTTTTGAAAAGGGCGAAAAATTCCCGAAACTAAATAGTAAAACAAAAGCGGATTTGTTATGTTTAATAGAATCCAAAGCCTATAACAAAGAATTTATGAAGCCACTTTATGATAATACTGAAATATTTGACGACTTTAAAAAATTATTGAAAGAAATTGAGTTCCGTTTAAATTCACTATATGCTTATTGTTTACAAGAAACAAATGAAAAATTATATATCAAACAAGTCTATTTCGACTTGAAAAACATGTTGGACATACTTATAAAGTTAAGAGAAAATCCTATGAAAATGGAAGAATTAACCAACGAAGAAATTATTGAAAAAATGTATATTCCTAGATTGTCAGGCTGTTATTACGCATTATTTAATAATATTGCCTCAAATCCATTTTTAGAAGAATTGTTTAATCGTGCCCCTTATATAAATCTTAATGTATTGGCTGGCCAATCTAAATATTATGATTTTAAAAAAATCACAGAAAAATACTTAATTAAAGACTAATCCTTAAAATATATCCGTAACAGGCTCTCTATTAATACAATCAATCGTCATACTTGCAGTCTTTGCAAGCTTTTCCGGCACGTGAGGAATAATTGTGAGCTGTCTTAGCATATCTACTGTACGTTTGAAAATCCTAATTAAATCACCTTCGGCAAGGTCAAGCGTCGCCATCATTTCTTCCCAATCGCCGCCGTTAACCCAGTGTTCAACGATAGCTGAGTAGAATGGATTGAGATTCAAAGGAGCTTCGACTCCGTATTGTTTTTGGACTTTGTGCAAACGACGCACAATTTGATAAATATCGTCAACTGTTTTGCGAACAGTTTTGCTCAATTTGAATTTTATCCAACAATCTTTGCGAACATCTTCTGTAATCACAGCGCACAAAACACCTGCCAATTCAGATGGTTCTAGGTCATTGAGCAATCCGCTCAAGATAACTTCAGTGAAGAAAAGTTCATTCTCTCCACGCACGGCTGATGCCATAAAGCCTTCTTGTGTCGGGTAATTGTCTTTCAAATAGCCTGTTTCTTCTAGAATTGCGGCGTGATTTAGGAATTGACGCCAATAAACATCTTTTTGGTATTCAATTGTCTTCTCAAGCTTGCCAAGTTTGCTCTCGAAACGAGGCATAACTTCGACATCTTTGATGTGAATTCGGTATTTTTTGCAATCATTACAAGGGCTTTCATGCATTTGATTAAAATATTCTCTAGATTTTTGGTCAAACTCAGCTACTTCAGGCGGATATTCGATACCTGAATTGCGAGCTTGTTTTTTAAGAGTTTTGGTAATGTCACGATGCTCAACATACATGTTTTTGTGTTTGTTGTAATTAAGCAAATCGTCTGTAACCAAACCATATGGGCATTTGTAATTTATAATATTATAAATTATCGCCTCAAATTCTTGTTTTTGTTTATAAAGAGGTTTTAGTCTATCAGTCGATGAATAATAACCAAAACTCTTTAAAATCAATTCTCTTGATTCTTCTAGAGAAAATCTTTGAAGCAAATTCAATACCATAGAATAACTAGGGGCAAATCTACTCTCAAGCGGGTTTGAAGTACTTGAAGCTAAAAGAGCAATCTCTTCTGGAGATTCGTAAGTGGATGCAACAGTGACGACATGGCCGACTTCATCCATTCCACGCCTTCCTGCACGACCTGACATTTGCAAAAATTCATTCGCATTCAAAGTTCTATGACCTTCATCAGAGCGTTTTGAAATTGAGCTGATAATTGTTGTACGAGCTGGCATATTGATACCTGCCGCAAGGGTTTCAGTTGCAAAAACAACTTTTATTAAACCTTGTTGAAAAAGTTTTTCGACTAGTCCCTTCCAAGCTGGCAAAAGTCCGGCATGGTGGGCGGCAACACCTGAATACAAGTATTCTAGATGTTTATTTTTGGCAAGATAAGGGTTGTCTATAATATATTCATCAATAATCTGTACGATACGCTGTTTTTCAAACTCTGAAAGTAGTCTCAAACCTGCACACATTTCCATATACATATCGCATTTTTTGCGTGAAAAAGCGAAATAGATTGCAGGAAGCATATTTTTTCTGTTCAAAACCAATATCAACTGTGAGACAGCGAGCTTGGCTTTTTGTTTTCCTTTTTTAGACTTGGTTTCGTCCTGAATTTTGCTGTTCATTTTACCACCTGGAGAAAATAAAGGCGGCAATTCATTAGGACTGGAAGGTGAATAGAAATAGTGCCTCAAAGGCACTGGTCTAAAATCAGTAAAAACAAGTTCCGTCTTCCCGTGGACTGAATTTATCCAATCTGTCAAAGCTTGCGAATTAGCAATAGTCGCAGAAAGAGCAATCAGCTGAATGTTATTCGGGCAGTGGATTATGCTCTCTTCCCAAACCGTTCCTCTTTGATCATCGTTCATGTAGTGAACTTCATCGAGCACAACGTATTGAACATCTTTCATGTTCTCTTCGACTTTACCGAAGTGCGTGCCGTAAAGCATATTTCTGAAAACTTCTGTCGTCATAATCGTAACTTGAGCACCACGATTGATTGAGGTATCACCTGTCAAAAGACCTATTTTGTCTTGACCATATTTCGCTGAAAAATCATTGAATTTTTGGTTACTAAGAGCCTTTAGAGGTGTCGTATAAAAAACTTTTTTGCCGGTTTTGATTGCCAGATGTATCGCATGTTCTGCCAATACTGTCTTTCCTGCACCTGTCGGGGCACAAAGAACAACACTTTTACCGTTAGTTATATGTTGAGTAGCCTCAACCTGAAAATCATCTAATTTAAATTCGAATTCAAAATCCACTTGTCACATCCTTGCCTATTACGTACATTTTAGCATCAATCAATATAATTTGCTTGTGATAAATTTGAGAGGAACATTTCCTCATCATCTTTTGATTTTATATTGCCGTTAATTTTTTCTTTTAAGATATCACGCAAAATATACCCGAATTCAGGCCCAGGCTGAAATCCTTTGTTTATAAGGGTTCGCCCTGTGGTATGGATTGTTTCAAACTGCAATTCATTTAAATATTTTTCTATGTAATAAACTATTGTTTCATCATTGGTAACAGCCAGTGCCATCAAAATAGATTCTGCGAAATGGCACTCGAAAAATTCATAAACTTCAAACAAGGTAGTCATTTTCAGAAGTTTTTCTTTGTTTTTCAAAATAGCATTGCCGCTAAGCAAGATTTTGGTTTCGACGCTATTCAAATTCAATTTTTTAATCGCACAAGATACATCTTCGCCGTCTAAATCCGCAAATAAACATCCCAGATAAACTAACCATAAAAGATCTTTATTTTTAATATGCTCACTGTGCTTATTGATAATTTCAGTTATTTTTTCACCTTTTGAGAGATTTGGGCTTTGATTATTGATTTTTGAAGCAAATAATCTAAAAATATTTTCTGACAAAATCCTATCGTAACACTCGGATAAATTTAAATTCAGAGTTTGCTTAAGTTCGGATTTGATTCGCTCGCCCGCCAAATCATCAAACATTCCGCTATTTAAGCACTCTTTTTGAAGATAACTTGTAAAATTATCTAATTTATAACCAAATCTTATACTGAATTTTAAGGCTCTTAAAATTCTTGTCGGGTCATCTATAAAACTAAGCGGATGAAGGATTTTGATAGTTCTTTTTTTGATATCATCATATCCGCCCAAATAATCTATCAAATTGCCAAAATCACTGCTATTTAATGACATAGCCATAGAATTTACGGTGAAATCCCGTCTTATCATATCTTCTCTCAAAGGACAGCCTGTTTCTTTAACCACAGGCAAACTTGCAGGGAAAGCGTATCCTTCGATTCTTGTGCTTGCAATATCTATTAAAATCTCTTCGCCATCGATTTTGAACATAACTTTTGCGGTGTTAAAATCCTCATAACAATCCTTGAGCGTACAAATTTCAGGGTATGTTTTTTGCAAATACTGCGCAAAATTAATGGCACTTTCCTTGACGGTAATATCGATATCAAAATGTGCTTTTTCCAAGATAATATCCCTGACTGCACCCCCAATAAGATAAATCGGCAAATTAATATTGTCAGCAGCAGCCGAACAATATTCGATGGCTTTTTTGGCTTTTTCATCAAGAATTTTTTTGTATTGAGCTTTAAGATTAATAAATACTTCTTGTTCATTTGAAATCACGACAAGATATTCGATATTTTTTGGACTTGCGCCAATAAAATAATCTTCTTTATAGATTTGCTGGAGGGAAAGATTATAATTTTCGCACTTTGTAGCTATTAATCTTATCGGGAAATTTTCGACCCCAAAACGAAGAGCTCTATCAATGTGTTCCGCCAAAACATAGGCTGAAACATCTCTGTTTTCATCCAAAATCCCAAGCGCACTATCACCTGAAAATAAAATCTTTTGACAATCTTTTAAACTCAAATTGTTGTCTATTGGAATAATTTTTTTAATTATATATTCACTCATAAATCCATTCTACTAAAATATTTGGCAAAATGGAAAAAAGTTATATTTCTTTAATAATGCCTTTTATAAGAGCTACAAAATCTTTTTTAATTCTGCGAGAAGTTTCAATCACTTCCTCATGGCACAAAGGCTGATTTAAGATGCCTGCGGCCATATTGGTGACGCAAGAAAGCCCAAGAACATGAATTCCTGCATGATTGGCGACAATAACCTCTGGAGCTGTAGACATACCAACTACATCAACACCCCAAGATCTAAACATTCTAATCTCGGCAGGAGTCTCATAACTAGGGCCTGTGCAAGCGACATAAATTCCTTCTTTAATATCAATTCCGAGTTCGATTGCTTTTTTCTTTGCAATTTCTATCAAATATTTTTTGTAAGCTTCGCTCATATCAGGGAATCTCGCACCGAATTCGGTTAAATTTTTTCCCATAAGAGGATTTGAGCCCATAAAATTGATATGGTCTTTGATTAACATCAAATCACCTGGCTTAAATTCTGTATTCACCCCACCAGCTGCATTTGTAACAATAAGTTTTTCGACACCAAGCTTTTTCATCACATGAATCGGCATAACAACATCTTTCATTGAATAGCCTTCATAAAAATGGAATCTGCCTTGCATTGCAATAACTTTTTTGCCCTCAAGATACCCTATAACAAGCTGCCCTGCATGACCTTCGATGGTAGAAGTGCAAAAATTCGGAATTTCAGAATAAGGGATTTTTATGCCCTCAATTTCATTGGCCATTGTGCCAAGGCCTGAACCCAAAATAATGCCTATTTCCGGTTTAATATTGGTTCTATTTTGAATGAATTCAATTGTTTTTTTCATAAATTTTTCCTCTATAGTGGTACATGGCCTGAATAAACGAGACTTGCCCAGTTATTAAAATAACTGATTTGTGTTGTAGATCCTGTTGGAATATAAATTTTATCTTGATGAATCGGGTCGATTTTTAGTGCGTAACTGATTGCTGACTGGATTACTCCTGAATGAGTAACGACTAAAATAGTTTTATAAGTATTTGCAATAATAAGCTCGTCTATTGTTTTGCCAACTCTTTTGTTAATATCTATTCTGCTTTCAGCACCTTGCAAAGTGAATTCGCTAGGATTTTTTTTGTACTCAGCAAATGAATCTGGGTATTTTTCTTGAATTTGGCCATAAGTCAAACCGCCCCAAATACCTGCTTGCCTTTCATGCAAATTGTCTAAAATTTCAAAATCCAACTTACAACTTTTTGCAATCATTCTGGCACTTTGGATAGAACGGAGTGATGAACTTGTATAAATACTATCAATATCCGGGCAAACTACATTAAGCCATTTTATGACTTTTTGAGTTTCTTCTTTGCCAAGCTCATTAAGCGGCGGATAATCCTCGGAGTCATAAAGCCTGTTTTCTTCCGAATAACAAGTTGCACCGTGTCTTACAAAAATTATTTTGCATAACCTATTAAACATTTTTTGACCCTTCTTGAATACGATATTTATTATAACTTATTTTTTAAGACTGATGCACAAGTTAAAAAAATATAGATTTTTTGTCTTACTTTTAACTTACACTACGTCTCTCTGGTCAAGTATTAAAATAGGCTAAAAATGACCGTTTACGCCTGTTTTTTGCCCCCGAAGTCTTTTTTTATTAAAAATACTTCAAAAAACTGCCCTTAATCCATTAAGATGATATAATCCTAGTATATAATGTAGTAAGAGTTTAAGAAGAGAGTAATATTTTGAATAAAAATAATAAAAAAACACCTAATACCGGTATATCTTCGCAAAACAAACTGATGCTCTTAGGACTTGTTATGAGCTCCTTTTTGATAGTTTTAGTAGCTGCTTTTGTTATCAACACAACCCAAAAGAAAATTTTTGACAGCTATTATACTTTTGGACTTATGATGACTAAAACACTTGCTGTACAATCAACCACTACGCCAATAAGTAACACTGCGCAATATGATTTAATCAAAGAAAATGCTCGGAATTTAACCAGAAACCATGATGATATCGGGTCAATAATTTTTACAAATAAAGACGGCAAAATCGTCTTCGCCACTCAAAAAAAAGGTAATATTAAAGAAAAAAATATCGAATTCAGCTCGCCTGTAATTGTCGAAACGCCTGATGGCAAAAAACAGACAATCGGCTCAATTCAACTCGGACTTAACGGAAAAACCCTTGATGAAGTCAAAACCACAACCAAAAGCTCGATGGTCATTATCTTTATCGTAGCTTGGTTTATCTCCATTTTTGCCGTAATGGTAAACACGATGCTTTTAACTCGCCAAATAACATTTTTGGTTGACGGGGTCAGCAGAATTTCATCAGGCGAATTTGGCTATACGGTCAACACCAAAGACCTTTGGGGCGATATCAAACTCCTTTTTGACTCCTTCAATGATATGTCATCGAGATTGAGTAAATATGAAGAACAAAATATAGACAAATTAACCTACGAAAGAAACAAACTCGAAGCTGTATTGATGAGTATCGTCAATGGTGTCGTGGTTTGTGACAAATTTGATAAAGTAATCCTTTTTAACAATTCCTCGCTCAAAATTCTAGGACTTAGCGCTCATAATATTATGAATTCTAAAATTCAAGACTACTATGATTCAGAAGGCGAACTTTGCTTCAAAAAAGAAATTGAACAATTCAAAAATACACCTCTTGAAGACATGGATGCAGGGCAACCTGAATTCCAAGTCAAAATTGATGAAAAAGTTTTCAAAACCGTTATCTCACCTATGTTTAACTTAAATCAAGAATACATGGGCTACATAATAGTGCTTCATGATATGACCAAAGAAGCCGAAATAGATAAGATGAAAAACAACTTCATATCAAACGTCAGCCACGAATTAAGAACTCCTGTAACCGTTCTTAGAAGCTATATCGACACGCTTTACAACTACGGCTCGGATTTTAATTTAGAAACTCAACAAGAATTTATAGGCATAATTAACCAAGAAATCACAAGGCTAAACGTAATGGTAAATGACATTTTGGACTTCTCAAGACTAGAATCGCCAAATGTTAAACTTGAAAGAAATTTCATAAATTTAGCACCGATAATCGAACTTGTAATCTCATCTATCAATGTCATGGCCAAAGAAAAAGGTCTGACTTTCTCAATAATTATCGAACCGGAATTGCCAAAAGCTTATGCGAATTCTGAAAGTATTGAGCGTGCGATCAAAAATCTTTTGTCTAACGCAATCAAATACTCCCACAAAGAAGGCCGTATCAAAGTCAGAGCAGAAGTGGATAAAGCAGGCAAGAACATCGAACTTTCTGTCGAAGATAACGGCATAGGCATCCCATCTGAGCATCTACCAAAGATATTCGATAGATTCTACCGTGTCGAAAACGCAACTCACACAATCAAAGGCACAGGCATCGGGCTTCATTTGGTAAAAGTTGCCATTGAAAAGCACCATGACGGGGAAGTCTTTGTTGAAAGCCAAGAAAATGCGGGCAGCAAATTTGGATTCAAACTTCCTATTTATAAAGAAGCTCCAAAAGCTGATACCACAACTAAAGACGGCAAACACGAAATTACGGCATCTGCAAAACAAAGCCAAAACGATGGCTGGGAAATTACTTTGGAGAAAAAGTAAATGAATAAAATTATTTTCTGGCTCAAAGCAGCCAGATTTTATACAATGCCTATGACTATTACGTCTTGGGTAGTTGTTTTTGTTTGGGCAATTTCAGACGGGGGAAATATTCCTCTTGGAATTTTGACTCTAATGGGGATACTTTTGGCCCATCTCGGTACAAATCTTTTTGATGATTATCTTGATTACAAAAAAGGTGTCGAAAATGTTCAAAACCTCAAGGAAAAATGCTGGTACCTAAAAAGTTGCGAAGCTACGCTACCGCAGACTTTGGCAGTTGTATGCATTTATTTTGGACTCGCAGCTTTGATAGGATTATTTTTGACTTGGAAAGTCGGCATAGGCGTTGCAGCTATCGCTGGCTTGGCAGGAATTTTGTGTCTATTTTATAGTCCTTGCACATATATTGGTCTTGGCGAAGTCCTTGTAGGGCTTCTATTCTCGCCGTTTCTTTACCTCGGAACTTATTATGTAATGACTCACAGTTTTTCAAAAGAACTTATGCTGGTTGCAATTTCAACAGGACTTTTGGTGGTCGGCGTGCTTTATACGCATATGATAATTGATTATGATAATGACAAAAAAGATAATAAAATTACTCTTTGCAGACTTTTAAAAACCAAAGAAAACTCACTTGTTTTACTCGTCGCAATGATGGTTTTGGCTTATTTGAACATCGGCATTTTGATTTGGCTCAAGATTCTTTCACTCAAATTCCTTTTGGTATTTTTGTCCTTACCGACTGCTTATCAACTTTATCATTTAATGAAAATCTACATCGCAACACCTGATGTAATCGTAGAAAAAAACCTCTGGATGGGCCCAATAGACAGCTGGCAAGACATAAAAGACATTCCTCAAACAAGAAATTTCAAAATGAGAATATGCACATCAATAAATCTCGTAACCGCATTTTCACTTTTGATTTGCTTGGCGAAGGTTTTATAAAAACCGTTCGTTCTCTTTCGCCTTGTGGCAAGTGAATAAAAGTTTCTTAGCGAAATGAAGCGTTAAGGGCGAGGACTGTTTGAGCGAAGCGAGTTCCGCAGCCTAGCGTAATGAGTTTAGAAACTTATGAACGATAACAGGTGAAACTTTTTGGGTACTTTTTGGAAAAAGTGCCTCTGGATGAAATCCCCTGCGGAGCAAAGTTTTCATAGCTGATGTTGTGTTAATTCTTTATCCAAAACCATATATACATGTTCTACATATTTTTGATAATATGAATTTTTTAACAAATCATTAATTTCTTTAATAAATTGCTGTCTATCTTCTATTTTATATTTGCGTACAATTTCACCGTTAACTAAAATTATTTTATAAGGATTTTTTTCAATTTTTTCTTGTATTGCATCATGTATAATTGCCATGCTCATTAAATCTTGATTAATAGCATATTTTTTAGAATATTTAGCAACAGAGATATAGACTTTATCATATTCACCCAAATTTTTTACATATTCATCCAATATAAATTCATAAACATCTTCATCTATTTTAGACTCTTTTATATTGGCTAAACCACCATCTAAATCATTCAAAACATGTTCTAAATTAACCCACTGAATGCATTCTTCTTGTACATATACTTCATGTTTCCAATTAAATTTATTATCATAAAGTTGCAACCCACTTATTACCAAAGCAAATACCGAAATAATAATGGCAATCCATGATAAATTATTTTTTTTCATAATAGAATTCTCTTACAGCTCTTCTGGTGAAGCAATTCTTCCCAAAACAGCACTTGCAGCTGCGATTGCAGGAGAAGAAAGATAAACTTCGCTTCCTGTATCTCCCATTCTGCCTACAAAGTTGCGGTTTGTAGTTGAGATACATTTTTCGCCTCGAGCAAGGATGCCTGCGTGTCCGCCAAGACAAGGTCCGCAAGTCGGTGTTGAAACCGCTCCGCCTGCTCTTACGATGGTTTGGATGTAGCCTTTTTCGATTGCTTCAAGATAAATATCTTGCGTCCCTGGAAAAACCAAAAGTCTCACATCTCTGTGAATTTGTTGTCCTTCAAGCAATTTTGCAGTGACTTCCAAATCTGAAATTCTTCCATTTGTACAACTTCCAATTACCGCTTGGTCGATTTTGATGTTGCCGACTTGAGAAATACCTTTTGTATTTTCCGGCAAGTGAGGGAATGCAACCTGCGGTTCGATGTCTTTGACATCATATTTTAAAACTTGGCAATACTCTGCATCAGCGTCGCTTGTGTAGAATTTGAAAGGTCTTTGGCATCTGCCTTCAGCGAATTTGCGTGTGATTTCATCAGGAATGATGATACCGTTTTTCGCACCAGCTTCAATAGCCATATTGCAGAATGTGAAACGGCCGTCCATTTCCATTTTTTCTATAACGCTTCCGCCAACTTCAAGAGATTTGTACAAAGCACCGTCAACGCCGATTTGGCCTATCAAGAATAATACTAAATCTTTAGCTGTAACCCATTTTTGAAGTTCGCCGTTGAATTCAACTTTGATTGTTTCTGGAACTTTGAACCAAGTCTCACCCAATGCCATTGCACAAGCAAGATCGGTTGAACCAACTCCTGTTGAAAACGCTCCAAGCGCACCGTATGTGCAAGTATGAGAGTCAGCACCGATAACCAAATCCCCAGGGCCTACAATGCCCAAATCTGGTAAAAGAGTGTGCTCAATGCCCATTCTGCCTACATCGAAATAATTTTTGAGTTCTTGCTCACGGGCAAATTCTCTAATCATTTTGGCTTGTTCAGCTGATTTTATGTCTTTGTTTGGAACAAAGTGATCAGGAACAAAAACAACTCTTTGGTTGTCAAAAACTTTTGTAGCGCCTGTTTTGCGGAATTCATTAATCGCAACAGGCCCTGTAATATCATTGGCAAGAGTAATATCGACTTTAGCTGTAATCAAATCGCCCGGCTTAACGCTTTCAAGTCCTGCGTGATCTGCTAAAATCTTTTCTGTAATTGTCATTGCTCTTGTCATAATAAAATTCCTCTATGTGCTTAAATCATAGAAATAATTATAACAAAAACATTTTGAAAAAGGGAACTTCTCTCGGCTAGTTTCAAAACGTCGAAAACTTATCGTTTCCGCCATTTTTCACTTTTGCAAGGTCGTTACATCAAAAACCTCAAATTTAAAAATTTGGGCTTTTGCAAATAACTCCTAGCTAACTTGTAAATAATCTTGCGTATAATGCTCTGCGTATTCGAGTCCATGTTTTTTCATCTCAAATTCGAAATAATCATCAGGACGATACGGCTGGTTTAAAAGTTTCATTCCTGCTTCTTCAGGAGTGCGGTCTGCCTTTTTCTGATTACATTCAGCACATGCTGTGACTATATTTTCCCAAGAAAACTCTCCGCCTCTTGATTTTGGAAAAACATGGTCAAGAGTCATATTCTTGTGCTGTTTTCCGCAATATTGACAGGTATAATCATCTCGTACGAAAATATTATATTTGCTAAAAGGCAGCTCCTGATAAGGAACTGCCACATAATAACGCATTTTTATAATTGAAGGAATTGAAGACTCTTGTACATCGATATAGTTGTCGATATAACTGACCTCATCAGCTTTTCCCTTGAGCACCAACATCAAAGCCCGTCGCCAAGTGCACACCCTTAAGGGTTCATCAGATGCATTTAGAAGTAGAACTTTGTCCATGATGTCTTCCGTTTCTAGCCGATTTTTGGCTTTTTGTTAAAGACTTTAAACTATTATATGATATTTTCTCCGATTATTTAATACTACACTTATAGTATTCCACTTTTCTATACTTTTAAACAGTAAAACATGGTCATAGAAAGAGTTTAAGTATAATAAAAACTACTTTTTATCCAAAAGTTTTGGAGCTGCTAAATCACAAAAAGCCTCTAAAAGTTTTTGAGTAGAGCTCACAGCTTTATCCATAGTTACTTGGGCTATTTCGCCCCAAGAATCTTTATTTTTATTAGATATTATAAATTGGGATGAAAAATCAAAATTTTCTTTAAATAAATTGAGTGCAAGAGTTTTAAAATCTTCTTTTTTATCCAGTGGTGAAATTGTTTGCGGCCTTAAAAACTTATCGAGATTAGGCTCAACAAAGCCTGTTTCATAGGCTATATGCATTTTTGCATCAAAGAATTTGGTCAGAAAAGACCCTTTTTCTGTATGCAGAGGAACACATACATCTCCAATAAAGTGAGCCAAGCGCCCAATTTCTTCAAAAGCTTTGTGCATTTTCCCTTTTGATAAAGCTTTTTGGGCCTTATCAATATGCTTTGTAACTTTTGCTAATGCATTATTTTGCCCTGAAAAGTCCATGAAGCTCAAAAACCGTTTTGGCTTCAAATCTTTCGGTATTTTAAAACAAAAATGACTACTACAATGAAGCTGCGTTTCGTCTATATCGGGCTGTGCGGAGAAATCTATTAATATTTTTTTATGGTGCGATTTTAATTTTAATTCACTATTTTTGATTGCATATTCTGTAATTTTTTTATGCGTTTTCATATTCCAGCCGAAATTATTCTTCGACGAAGACTTAGTAATCATAAATATTTTGCCTCAAATATATCTAAGAACATTACAACTTAAAAAACATGTCTTGTCTTGATTTGTTAAAAAATATTACACAAAAAAATCTTCGTAGTATAATGAAATAAAGACTACTGGGAGATTAAAGTTGAGTAAAGATTTGATTTTTAAAACAGCAAGCGAACAAAGAAAAGCTCTTTTAAACAAAGATATATCTGCAAAAGAACTATTGGATATGACTTATGAAAGAATTGAAAATGTAGAATCCAAAGTAGATTCTTTCAACTCTTTAACAAAAGATTTGGCTTATGAAACAGCCCAGAAAGTTGATGAAAAAATTTCAAAAGGCGAAGAATTACCTCTTTTGGCAGGAATTCCTTTAGCTTTAAAAGATAATATGTGCGCTAAAAATTCTTACACCACTGCAAGCAGTAAGATTTTGGCCAATTTCGTCTCACCATATGATGCGACGATTGTTCAAAAATTAAATGAAAATCTTGTTCCAATTGTCGGGAAAGCCAATTTGGATGAATTTGCAATGGGCAGTTCAACCGAAAACTCAGCCACAAAAATCACCAAAAACCCTTGGGATTTGAACAAAGTAGCAGGCGGTTCTTCAGGCGGTTCTTCAGCTGCTGTGGCAGCTTGTGAAAGTACAATCGCTCTTGGTTCAGATACTGGCGGAAGTATCAGACTTCCTGCAAGTTTTTGCGGAATTGTTGGCATAAAACCAACCTACGGGAGAGTTTCAAGATATGGACTTATCGCTTTTGCAAGCAGCTTAGACCAAATCGGGCCTTTCGGTCGTTGCGTTGAAGATGCTGTATCACTTTTGCAGGTAATTTCAGGGCATGACACAAATGATTCAACTTCTATAGACCTTGAAGTTCCGAACTATCTTGCTGCATTAAAACAAGATATGAAAGGGATGAAAGTCGGCGTTGTAAAAGAACTTATGGGCGAAGGCAACCAGCCAGAGGTCAAAGCTGCAATCGACAATGCAATAAAATCTTATGAAGCAATGGGAGCGGAAATTGTTGAAATTTCAATTCCTCACATCAAATATTCAATCGGCGTATACTACATTCTTGCAACGGCAGAAGCCAGTTCGAACTTGGCTCGCTTTGACGGTGTCAAATATGGCTACCGCACAAAAGATGCTGATACACTTATGGAAATGTACACAAAAACCAGATCTGAAGGTTTCGGCGATGAAGTAAAACGTCGTATTATGCTCGGGACTTATGTTTTAAGCTCAGGATATTATGATGCTTATTACAAAAAAGCTCAACAAATCAGAACACTAATCAAGCAGGATTTTGATAAAGCTTTTGAAAAAGTCGATTTGATGGTAACACCAACTTGCCCATCAACCGCTTTTGATATCGGTTCAAAAACATCTGATCCATTAGCTATGTACTTGATGGATATTTGCACAATTACATCGAACCTTGCTGGAGTCCCTGCAATGAGCTTACCTTGCGGTTTTGACAATCAAGGAATGCCAATAGGATTGCAAATCATCGCTCCGATTTTAGGCGAAGAAAAAATGATTCAAGCTGCATATAGTTTTGAACAGGCAAATAATTTTAATAAAATAGCAAAGCTTTAGACGGCTAGTTTCAAAACGTCAAAAACTAACATTTTAGCCGTTTTTCACTTTTGTAAGGTCGGTATCAGAAAAAGCCTCAAAATTAAAATTTTGGACTTTTTCAATACCTCAATTCTAAGCTTTAATTTCAATATCACCATCAAGCTTTTGCGCATCTAATTCCGCTTGGATTTGTTTAATTTTGATATGGTATCTAAACATATAAAATGCGCCTGTGATAGCCAAGAAAGTTATTATTATTGACTGTGTGACAAATGCCATTGCAATCGCCATTTCTTTGTCGACGCTAAACACGCTCATAGCAAGTATGAAGGCGCATTGATAAGGGCCTGTATGTATAGATAAAGATGGAACCATAGAGCTGAAAACAGTCAGGCAAAGCAAAAATACTGCCGCCGAAAGCCCTAAACTTAGGCCGAAACCTTTGATTATAGTGAATAAAAATATAGCCTCAACACTCCAAAGAGCAATGGTCAACAAAAAAGAATCCGCCAGACATTTAGGCTGGTTCAAAACCTCAAAACCTTCAACAAAAGAAGCAATGTGCTTAGTGCCTTTTTTCATGGCGTTAATAAATTTTGTCGGAACGCCGAATTTTTTGCACAAAGCTGTAATTTTTTTGAATAATGCTTCTACATTGCCGAATTTGATAAGCCAGAAAATAAAGGCAAAAATCCCGATAAAAACCGCCCCCGAGCTAAAAGCAACCTTATAAAGCCAAGGCTGATGATAGAAAAACACCATTACAAACAATAAAAAACCAAAAACGACCATGCCATCCATGATTCTTTCGAGCAAAATCGAACTCACAACACTGACTCTACTAATTCCAAAAGAACTGCCTGCCAAATGAGCTCTATAAAAATCCCCCGCACGAGCAGGCATAAAACAATTTATGGCATAGCCTATGAAGGTAATCCCCATCAAAGTCATTGAGCGAAGCTGTGGAAGGCTTAACATCAAGGTTTTCCACCTTTTAGCCCTGATAATATACCCGATAAAATACAAAGGCACACTAATCAAAAGGGTTTTGAGGTTAAAATGCTGTAAATTTCCAAGAATTTCTTGAAAATCCATTTTTTGGAAAATCCAAAACAGCAAAGCTAAACTTATTAAGGCGCTAATGTAGCGTTTTTTAATTTTTATTTTCATATTCTATCCATTATTTTATCTAAACTTACATTTATTATACCTAAAAGAGATTTTGTATGCTTTTTTGTAAACAGGGCTAATTCATATAGGCAATAAATGTCTAGACACTTAGAAGGCTTGAATTACTTTAAAAGCAGATATAATTTAACTTGTAGCAATTTAAAACGGAGGTTTTACTATGAATAAAGAAGATTTAGTGAAAGAAGTCTCTAAAAAAATTAGAATTTCACAAAAACTTGCATCTGAAGTTATCAATCTGACCTTAGAATCTATTGAAAAGGCTGTTTCTAAAGGTAAAAAAGTTACATTAGTGGGCTTTGGAACATTTGAACTACGCCATAGGGCTTCAAGAATGGGTCGCAACCCGCAAAATGGACAAGAAATCCATATCCCTGCTAAAAAAGTTCCGACTTTTGCAGCCGGCAAAAAGTTTAAAGAAATGGCTAATGGTTAATTCTTATAAAGTCTTTGCTTAACTAAAAAAATATGAAAGGTGATAAAATTTATCACCTTTTTTATCGCTCTATATCTCTATCTCTCTTTAATCTTCTATAATGAATTAATCTTTCCTGCCTCAGCCATTACGATTTTTAAATTTTCCGCTAAAATTCCCGAAATATATCTTTCCGTTAAATGTTCGGGAATTTTCTCATTTCCATTTTTAATAACTTTATACTGAGAAGGTTTTGAACTTCCATAAAAGAATTCTTTGAAATTTTCAGAAGTATTTTCAGCGGTTATATTACCAGCTGTTGAATAATATTGATTATTTTCTTTTTTGATACAAATTGGCGTTCCCACAACTATATTTGTCGATGTTTTTGCAGAGTGCGTATTATGATGAAAGCCAATAGGAATTATATTCACTTTGCCATTTTGATTATCCGCTATAATTTTTGCCATATTGCCTACACCTATTTGGAATCTTTTTTCCAGAGGATAATGATTAGTATAAGTGCCAAGTCCGCCTTCGGGAAAGATAAATATATGATTTTTGCCTTGAGTAAAATCTCTCATAACAGGCAATAACTGTTTTTTATTATAAAGTTTTGCCTCTGAACTAGGATGATAAAAAGTTGCATCTACTCCAACACAGCCCAGATTATCAAACAATTCTCTTATCATATGAGGTTGAGAATCTAAAACATCTCTGTTTATAATAATATTCGGCCTTGGACATTGCTCTCCTTGTTTTAAATGTAGACTTTTGCCATAAAGAACTTCACTAAGTTTGGCCAAGCCAAAAGCATCTTGCGTATAATTGCCATGATTCATAATAAAAATACACGGCTCATTATTTTTTATAATTTTATCCAGATTATGAGCATTTTTAACAGTAATATGTTCATTAAGGGTCAAATTTTTTGAAATATCAACAATATTTTGTATATATTGTACAGAATTTTTTGGTGCTGAGCGAAAATTCTGGGCAGATGATTCTAAAAAATGCCCGAAATATTTTTCTACAGATTTAAAAGTTATTTTTAAAGCTATTTTGTTTGCCTCATCTAAAAACTTAAATAAATTTTTAACTATTTTTAAAGGTTTAATCGGGATTTTACTCAGAGAGAAAGTATCTGGCATAATTGGCATCGGCAACTTCCTATGCTGAGGTTTTGTAGAACCTATCAATACATATGCGTTTCTTTGAATATTAATTGCTGCATCAACAAAACGACTTACCTGCAAACCCATTATATAAATTTTTCCTATATATTTACTAACATTAAATTCGTAAAAACAAACGGTTTAAAAAAATTGTCTTAAAAAAAAATTTAGATTACAAATATTAAGCTTATATCGTTAGTAAAAATATATTTCGCATTCATGATAAAATTTTAGTATGAAAAATAGTTTAAAAGATATTCAAAATTTAAAAGACACAAGAGGCGTAGACATCCAAAAAGTCGGCGTTAAAGATGTCGAAATTCCACTAATCATCCAAAGAAAAAATGCCGAAGACCAAGTTGTTCGTGCAAAAGCCAGAATGAGTGTTTCTTTACCAAGACATTACAAAGGTACTCATATGTCTCGCTTTATCGAAGTTCTAAACGAATGGGGACAAAAAAACCTCTTAGGACAAGACATTGAAGGATGCCTCGAAGATATTTTGCATCGCTTAGAAGCAAAAGCTGCCGAAGTCAGATTTAATTTCAAATATTTCATTGATAAAACAGCCCCTGTGAGCCAAAGCATTTGTCCTATGGGTTATGAATGCTCGTTTGAAGGAATTATTGATGAAGAAAATTACAATTTTATCCTTGGAGTCAAAGTTCCTTTGACCACTCTTTGCCCTTGTAGCAAAGAAATTTCAGACTTTGGGGCTCACAATCAAAGAGCCATTGTGCATGTAAGAATTAGCTACCCGTCATCAGAAATTATTTGGATTGAAGATTTAATTGAAATAATCGAAACTTGCGGTTCGAGCCCTGTTTATCCTTTGCTGAAACGTGAAGATGAAAAATTTGTAACCGAAAAAGCTTACCAAAACCCAAAATTTGTCGAAGATGTAATCAGAGATGTGATTATCAAACTTCGTGACAAAGAAATTATCAACTGGTTTGAAGTAGAATGCGAAGCATTCGAAAGTATTCACAACCACAGCGCATGGGCATATCAAGAAGAAGGTTCATTTTAAGACCCCCAACTCGACCTAGTCCTATTTTCGCATGTAGAAGTTCTCAAAACGCTCTTTAATTTAAGTATGATAAGAGTGATTACAATTATACTATTATGCATTTTTTGCATAATTACAGAAACTGCTGAAACTAAAGCTTTTCAGATTAATGGCGGTGTTGAAAAACAAAGCATTTTCAAAATGAATACAGTGTCTGACAAAGCCTCTGGTAATGCTGTCGAAAATGCTCAAATTTCTATCCCATCGAATGATTTTGTCACTAGCAGCGATGAAACAGGCAAATTTGAAATGCCAAAGAATATCTCTCCGCCTTATATTTTGACAGTCAAAAAAGCTGGCTATCAACCATTTTCTTTAACCGTAAGATCTTATGGCAAAGTTCCTTTAAATATTGAAATTTCAAAAAATTCTGCCAATAAAATCACAATATCAGAAGATTCTTATCATCTAGGGGACAATTCATTCTCTTCAAGCTCAGCTAATGCATCAGATTTCAAGATGAAAAGTGTCGGTATTTTTTATCAGAAAAACTTTTTTGTAAAAAAACTCGGGTTTGGAGAGGATGTAAATCTAGTCATAGGATCGATAATAGGCGTTGATACAAAAGAAGCAAAAACATTAGGGCAAACTAATGTGATAGATGCATATAGTTCGCCTGTAAAAATATTTTTTAACTCAAAAGAAATCGCAAGCATAAAAGTAAACGGCGACAACCAAAAAATCGCAATTCCAAGAAGTCTAATCAGACAAAACGCTGAAAATTCAGTAAAAATATTTTCAGGGATAAACATGACCCAGTTTTTGTACACAGATTATGATGATTTTGAATTCACAAATTTATTTTTGGAATACAGATAATTTTCCCACCAACTCTTTTGTTACGTCTTCTCCGTTAATTTCTACTACATCTTTGTCAGAAATTATTATCTTTTGAAAATTTTGCAATATTCCATCAACAGAAAGAATATCATTATTATTGCAATCTTTTGCCAGCACATAATGAGTACTAAATTCTGCGTCAGAAAGAACACTAACATGACTGTTAACATCTTTTTTAAACCCAATTACTGTTATATTTGTTTTAATTTCCGGTGATAATTTTTTTAAAATATCCACCAAAGAATTTTGCAACATTACAGAATGTTCAATACTAAAATATTCTTTAGGCTGTTCGATTTTTGTATCACAAGCTGCAAAAGCTCCCCATTCAGTTTTATAAGCCTTAAAAAGTTTGTTTATAATTTTATTTAATTTATCAAGATTCTCATAACCAGAATTTGCATAAAAATTTTGCGATACTGGCAAATGTTTTCCGCTATAATCTTTTTCAAGTCGATCAATTTTTAGACCACCGGTTATAAACGCCCCCAATTCATTTTTGGAAGTATTAAAAAGTTTTTTAACCTGAAATGAAAGTTTTTTGGTAATTTTATGCAATTTGTTGATATTATCAGAACCGGGACTAATATGACACATATTAAGTAATTGAGATTTTTTATTGAAAACAGACATTATAGAGCAATCATATGCACCATAAGTTGCAGCAGCTTTAACACAAGATACAGAACTTTGCATTTTAAAAGGATATTTTATAAGATGTGGGTTCATCATTTCTTTTTTGTTGTTAAAAGTATCTCCACTTACAAAATTTATCCTTGAATAGAAATCCGGCTGTTTTGTTTGATTACTTATTTTCATTCTTATATTATCGAGTTCTTTTTTAATTCTTTCCACTCTCATATTCTTTAATTTCATTGCAATTTGGCTTTCCTCCAGAAGCTCCGCAATAGAAGTTCCACTCATGTCAAAAATCCGCTATAATAATTCTGATAGACAAAAAAGGTGCTAGTGTGAGAATTATTCTTATAGGATATGGCGAAATGGCTTCTTCATTACTGTTAGGTGCTGTAGAATCAGGACATGAAATAGTCGGAGCGATTAGGCATAATACAATTAAAATGCACCCTTTTAAAAGATTTTTCAAAGATATTTTTAATGCAGAAGAATTTTTGGTCTTGATGCGTAAATATAAAATTCCAGAAATCAAAGCCAAAAGCGTAAATAGTGATGAATTTTTCAAAAAAGCTCTGAAACTTCATCCAGATGTGGTTTTAGTCGGCTCTTGGGGCGAAATATTAAATAAAAGAATAATAGACCTCCCGAGCATTGCCTGTATCAATTGCCACCCTTCACTTTTGCCAAAATACAGAGGCTCAAATCCTTATATAGAAACCATCCGTCATGGTGAAACTCAATCGGGGGTAACTTTTCACCTAGTGAACGAACAGCTGGACAAAGGGCCGATTTTGATGCAAAAAGCTGTAAATATCAACCATGATGACACAGGAGCGATGCTTCGCTCCAAATGCGTTTATACCGCAAGGCAAATGCTTCCCGAGGTACTTGCAGGGCTATCAGAAGGCACTACTATGCCTCTTAAACAAAATGAATCTATGGCAAGTTATTATCCAAGAGTCACCATCAAAGATGCTTTAATTAATTGGAAAAATGATGCGAATGTGATTTATAATCAAATTAGAGCCTTAAATCCTTGGCAACATTGTTTTTTCTTGCACAAAAATACTTTTTTGAAGGTAAATACATCAAAAATAATTGATATAAGAAAAAATGTCCAACCAGGTGTGGTTGTGGGCAAAAAAGGTACCAAGTTAATAATCTCAACTGGTACAAGTGGAAAAGGGGTTTTGCTTGAAAGAGCAAAAGTTTTCGGATTTTGGAGAGCTATCTTAGGCTATTTTTATATCCGAAATAAAATTAAAGTAGGAGATATTTTAGAGAAAGGGAATAATGTTCATTGATTTTCGTTTAACAGGTTGTTTAATTTCATTGGTTTTAATGTTTTTTCTTTTTTTAACATTAAAATTTTTGCACATCTTCTTTTTGCCAATCATTTTACTTTTTGGCGGAAGCAAACTTTTTGAATATTTCAAAAATCGCCCAAAAAATTTCAAAGAAAAAAAAGGCATAACTTACAAACAATGCTCTTATTGCGGAATGAAGGCCGATAGAACAGCTATCAGATGCCCAAGGTGCAAAAAAACTTTCGATTAAAAAACTTTGCGAAGGTGATGGGGAAATTCCATTTTTTCCGCGTCCTCTTTTTTAATCAATTTTTCCTACTTTATTACGTCCAGTTTCTTTGGCTTTATAAAGTCCTTTATCTGCATGCTCAATCAACTCGGCAGGTGTTTGCCCATTGTCAGGAAATGTCGCCACACCGAGACTTATAGTTACATTTTTGGTTACTTTAGCATTGAGATGAAACGGAGTCTGCGCTACTTTATTACAAATTTTTTCTGCCGCAGCAAAAGCATGTTCAAAATCATTACTAGGCAAAATAATAACCATTTCTTCACCACCATATCGAGCAACAATATCTGCTGTTCTCACAGATTTTTTAAGCAATTCTGAAACTTGTTTCAAAACAGCATCACCAGCTTGGTGTCCATAGTTATCATTAAATTTTTTGAAAAAATCTATATCAATCAAAAGCAAAGAAAATTTCGCATTGTAGCGTTTAGCATTTTCAATTTGCATAACCATCTGGTCTTGAAAAAATCTATGATTGTAAAGCCCTGTCATACTGTCTGTAGTGGCAAGTTTATACGTATGCTCAAAATCTTTGGCTTTATTTTTAAATTTAATAACATAAGCAAATACAAAAGTTAAAAATACAGCCAAAATGACAAAAATCATATCAACCCAAAGGTTCAAATAATTCAAAAGTAAAACAGAAGAAACAATATAACCGCTTAAAAGCCCCAAACAAAGAGATAATGAAGCAAAAGCTGTATACGAATGCAAAGTGAAAAGGCCAATTATAATCGACAAAACAATCGCTGTAATTAAAGTTGTAGTATTGGATGTTTTTTTGACGAAATTATTGTCCAAAAAATTATTAAACATAGTACTTTGAAGCTCTACCCCTGCTGCGTTACGGTTTACAGGAGTGGTTTTAATATCATACTGAGATGTGGCGGTTACTCCGATAAAAACGATTTTATCCTTGAGCTCATCTTTTGCTTTCTCAAGTTTCCAAAAAGGAAGGACTTTAAAATTATCGTCATACCAATTTAAAATCATATAGCCATTGTCTTGAAGAGGATATTTATTTTTATTTAAAATAAGTTCATTTTTGTCATTGATTTCATATTTTGAAGCGCCTAAATAATCTGCGCTTGCCATAAGCCCTAAATAAGGATAATAGTTGCCTTTATATTTCAAAAAGCTCGGCGTAGTTCTAGAAATCCCATCAAAATCTCTTTGGCAGTTGAGCATCCCAACATTTTTAGAGCCCTTCATTATTTCTCTTAAAATCGGACGATAATTGGTATAAGTCGGAAATTGTATAGAACTTTTATTATTTATCTGCGCAGATAAATTGTCTGGTATTGGCTTGGTATCTACATCTTCACGATTATCAAGATTCATACCAACAAAAACATTTTTGTTTTGGTTTACAGTTTTAATTAAATTATAATCTGCAGGAGTATTTTTGGTACGACTTACGAACATCAAATCCAAAATTATTTGTTTTGCGCCAAATTTATTCAAAGTGTTTATTGCATCGACATAAGCCTGTCTATTCCAAGGCCAAGAGCCGTATTTTTTTTCTAGAATCTCTAAACTATTATCATCAATTGCGAGGATTACGATGTTCGGGTTCACAAGTTTTTGTTTTAGATTGATATTTTGTCTTAAATCATAACTTTTCAGTTCAAAAGCAACCAAAATCCCTTTAAATATCGGTGTCGAGAATAATAAAAACAACAACCCGACAAAAACAGAAATGTATAAACTATATAAAAAATTATTTTTCATTTAAAAACTCGCCAAAACTCTACTCAACTAGTATAGACTATTAGAGATTGCTGAACAAGCTAGAAAATCCTATTTTCAGTTTGTCCAGCAATCGACATTTCGGAGGTGAAAAATGGCGGAAATGGTCAATTTTCGCCATTTTGATACTGGACGGCTGACTGAAGGCAACTTGGCACGACAATTGCTTTGCCATAACCAAAAAAATCAACAAGCATCTCATCTTCGATGCATTTAATTATAATACCTTTTGCTCCAAGAGGGATAGGCCCAACACCATGATTTGTGGAAGCTTTTACATAAATAACTTTTTGCTCATTTTTAAACATTAATAGATCTTTTAAGTTGCCAAAAGTGAATCAAAAAAATCGCCCTTAGAGCTGCGTTTTTCTTTTGATGCATTATCTTTTACAAATATATATGTTTTTAATTGTTCTAAAGTTTCATCTAAACCATCCGGGTTTTTCAAAAAATGCAGTAGACATTCCTCATTTAAATTCATCGAATTCAAGACTCCAAAAATCAATCTTCATAAATTTATTATAGAGGCTCTGTGGTTTTAAACATCCTCCATAGGATGAATCTATAAGGGTCTAACGTGGTTTAGACCATCATTTTTTTGACGTATATTGCTGTTTTTTCTAATGTTTTTAGATTAATTAATCTTATTTTTTATATATTTTGCCATTTTAGTATCAATATTTTTATAATGAGTCAAAAGCCACTCAACAAGAAAAGATTGAAGCTCTAAAACAAACTCTGCTGAAAAACCTAATTGATTAAACTCAACTTTTAATTCAGCAAATTTTTGAATAAATTTTGCATGTTCATCAATATGCTCTTGCAACTCAGGATATTGATATTTGACCATATAACTTTCTTCTGTTTCAAAATGAATACAAACATATTTTTCAAGCTCAAGAAGGCTATCCCAAATATTATCTTGAGTCGATTTTATTTCAGATAAGTTATTAATAGTTTCAAATAACTGTTTATGCTGGCTATCTATTTCATCGATGCCCGTCATCAAATTTTCGTTAAAATCAATTCTCATTATTTTATTCCTAAAGATTCAAGCAATTCGTCAATAGCTTTTGATTGTGTTGCGATTTCAGACAATCTTTCTTTAGTCTGTATCAAAACACTTTCAGGGGCATTATCAACGAATTTTTTATTGCTCAATCTGCCATTGAGGGCCTGCTCCTCTTGTTTAAGTTTTTCAAGTTTTTTCTTTTGTTTTGCAATTTCTGCATCAATATCAATCAAACCTGCAAGAGGTACATATATATTTGTATTGCCTACAACTGCTGTGGCACTTTGGTTAGGCACATCTTTTGTAGAATTTATTTTAATATTTGAAACTTTTGTCATACGCTTAATACAATCTTGAGTTTTTTCAATAATTTGCGTTTCAGAACCCTCTGAATACACTTCAATACCTATTTCTGTCGATGGGACAATATTTAAACTTTGACGGATATTTCTGATAGATTTGATAACTTCAAAAACAAAATTCATCTGAACTTCGGCTTCTTTATTCTCAAAATCAGCACACCAAGTAGGATAAGCGCTCTTCATAAGAGCTATTTGACCCTCTTTATAAGCTTCGCCGGGAATAATCTGCCAGATTTTTTCTGTTATATGAGGCATTATTGGGTGAAGAAGTCTCAAAGTTTGATCAAGAACATAGCGCAAAACTCTTTGAGTATTAGCTTTTTGCTCGCCTTGAAGCTGAACTTTTGCAATCTCGACATACCAATCGCAGTAACTATTCCAGAAAAAGTCATATAAAATATGTGCCACTTCGCCGATACGGTGGTTTTTGATATTGTCATTGGCTTCACGTGCTGTTTCATTTAACTTATGTAAAATCCATTTATCCGCTAATGTCAAAGATTCAGAGTCGATTTCTTTTTCATCAACGCCATCAATATTCATCAATACAAATCTTGATGCGTTCCAAATTTTGTTGGCAAAATTTCTGCCGAATTCAAATCTTTCGTCAGAGACTTTTATATCTTGCGAACCATACGTCAAAAGGCTTGTAAGTGTGAATCTAAGGGCATCTGAGCCATATTTGTCGATGATTTCGACAGGGTCTATGGTGTTGCCTTTTGATTTACTCATTTTTTGCCCGTGTTCATCCCTAATCAAGCCATGGATAAATACGTTCGAGAATGGCGATTTGTCTGTGAATTCATAGCCCATGGTAACCATTCTTGCGACCCAGAAAAAGATAATATCAAATCCTGTAACGAGTGTTGTTGTAGGGTAGAATTTTTTGAAATCTGCTGCTTCTGTATCAGGCCAACCCATAGTAGAAAATGGCCATAAGCCAGATGAAAACCAAGTATCAAGCACATCAGAATCTTGAGTAAAGGATTTGCCATCACAATCAGGACATCCTGTCGGATAATCTACTGATACGACCATTTTTCCGCATCTATCGCAATAATATGCCGGAATTTGATGCCCCCACCAAAGTTGGCGAGAAATGCACCAATCACGAATATTTGTCATCCAATCAAGATAAATTTTTGTCCATCTTTCTGGAATAAAATTGAGTTCACCATTGCTGATAGCTTCAATCGGGCGCTTTGCAAGAGGTTCCATGCGCACAAACCATTGTTCTGAAAGATAAGGTTCAATTTTGCTGTCGCAACGCTGGCAATGCCCTACATTGTGTTCATGGTCGCTGGTTTTGACCAATGAACCTTGATAGCTTAAAAATTCGAGGGTTTTTTTACGAGCTTCGTCTCTGTCCAAGCCCCTAATAGGCTCAGGCACTAAATCATTGTCTACCATATGGCCTTTGTTGTCCATAATCCACAAAGGATTTAACCCATGGCGTTTGCCGATTTCATAGTCATTTGGATCGTGGGCAGGAGTGATTTTTAATGCTCCTGTTCCAAAACTTGGGTCAACATAATCATCTGCAATAATAGGAATTTCACGTCCTGTCAAAGGAACGCAGACTGTTTTTCCTATTAAATCTTTGTATTTAAAATCCTTTGGATTTACAGCAATAGCAACATCCCCAAACATAGTCTCAGGACGAGTTGTAGCAATTACAATTGCCCCCATTTGATCTTTTATCGAATAAGAAATTTCCCACAAATTCCCTTGTTCTGTTTGATATTCTGTTTCAATATCAGAAATAGCGCTCTGACAACGTGGGCACCAGTTTACGATATATGCACCCTTATAAATCAAATCTTTATTATAAAGAGAAACAAAAACTTCTTTTACAGCTTTGGAACAGCCTTCATCAAGGGTGAAACGCTCTCTTGACCTATCAAAAGATGCCCCAAGACGCTTAAATTGGTTCAAAATCTTGCTTTTATGATCATTTGCCCAATCCCAAGTGACTTTTAAAAATTCTTCTCTACCAAGATCGAAGCGGCTTTTGCCTTCTTCTCTTAGTTTTTTTTCTACAACATTTTGTGTAGCAATACCTGCATGGTCGGTCCCAGGAAGCCATAAAGCCTCATAGCCTGCCATTCTGTGATAGCGGATTAAAATATCTTGCAAAGTTCCATCAAGGGCATGCCCCATATGCAGGACGCCAGTAACATTAGGAGGAGGAATAACGATGGAATAAGGTTCTTTATTGGAAGTCGCATCAGCTTTAAAAAGCTCATTTTCTTCCCAAAATTTATAAATTTCAGACTCAGTTTCATCTGGACTGTAAGCCTTTGGTAGATTGCTCAAATCTTCTTTTATCATCTCGTTACTCCGAACTTAAAACCATGTTATTTTACATAACTTAAAAATACCACAAAAAAAGGTTCAAAAAAATTCTTTAGAGATTTTAAAACAAAAGGAAAATAAAAAAGGAAAAATTAAATGCAAATCAATAATACGTCAACAAATTTCGGCTCAATCAAACTTTCAAAAGACCTCGGAAACAAGTCCCTAAGTGGCCTTACAAAAGCTTTAGAGACTTTTAAAACTATAGCTCCGGGCGGAAAAGATGTTTTAATAATCCGTGAAAAAATGAACCTCGGCGAAGCTGCTCTTATAACAGGCCAAGATGGTTTTTCAGTTGTAGCAAAGAATTTTGAAGACGAAGATTTCATTTTCAGACAAATAAAAAAATCTTTCGACCCAAATGCAAAATTTATTGAAGACGTCCCCCCGACCAAATTTGAAGGCGACATTATTGAAATTAAGCATAATTAAATGATGAACAAAATACAAAACAGCCCGTCTTTCGGAGCGATACAACTTTCAAAAAACTCAAAACCATTTGCCAGAAATATAGCGCAACAACTCGAAAATGCAGGTTTTACTGATAGAGGCGTCGGCGATATATTTATGAAACAGAAAACTGTTGCTGACAAAGCCAAAACCGCTAATATGTTAAGAGAAGGCGATATATTTTGTACAGACGAATTTGCGACGGTATTTTTTCAAGCAAACAATGAGTGCTTTATTGTCGGAAATACTATTCCGCTTGAACACAAGATGCTTGCAACCGTTCAAAAACATGACCCTGATGCAAGATTAAATCTCGGAATATAGAACTTTATTTTGTCCATTTTTATATTGACTTAGGGGTCTTATCGCACTAATATGGTGTAATCAACCTTGTCGGAGTGGCGGACAAGCTGGAGCTTGCGGAAGCATCAAAACATTGCTACCGTTCCGCTAAATTGACAAAAAGCAAAAATCCATGTCGGAGTGGCGGAACGGTAGACGCGCACGCTTGAGGGGCGTGTGGAGAAATCTGTGAGGGTTCAAGTCCCTTTTCCGACAATTTTAAAAATAGGACGTTGAAATAAAGGACTTTCACCATACGGGTTTACCCTTTCGGGTATCCTGATATGTACGGCTCCCCCTTCAAGAATGGGTCACCTACATCTCAAGACAAGTCCCTTTTCCGACAATTTTTTGAAAACTTTGCGATAAAACCTTTCATCTTTTTGTATATATTTTAATAAGGATTCAACAATGCTTGAACGTTTTACAGAAAAATCAATAAATGCAATGGTTACATCGCAAGATATAGCTAAGAATTTTGGCCACGACAAACTTTATCCACTGCATTTGTTTTTAGGAATAGCTTCTTTAAAAACGGGGATTTTGGCGAGAGTTTTTAAAGTTACAAAAATTGACTCTGATATTTTTGTTGATGACATCAAAGAAATACTTAAAAAATACGAAACCGAAAATATTCCTGAAATTATGCCGTTCAGCACACAAGTCAGAGATGTTTTAGATGGTTCCTGGACAGTATCCAGAGCTCTTGGAACCAATTATATCGGCCCAGAACATATGTTTTTGGTTTTAACTGAAGATAAAAATGTTTTAAAAGTTTTTGAAAATCACGATATTGATATTTCAAGAATAAAAGCAACTTTAAAAAGAATCGTAGAAAAAAAGACAAACGGCCTCAAACATCCCGAAGGCGTTAAAGTTGAAAACGAAAATTATTTTTCTATCCCCAGCATTTTTAATGAAGCAAAAGTTGTTGATATCATGAATTTAGCTTTGCAAAAAATGAATGAAAAAAATCTAGAAGCTCTTGGTACAGAACAAATTTTACAAGCAATATTAGAAAAAAGTGAAATGAGCGAGTTTTTGGCCAAGGAAAAAATTACTTCTGAAAAAATAAACTCGGAATTAGAAAAATACAAAAGCAGAAAAAATGAATTTATTGATAAAAATATTTTTTGCACCCCAAAACTTTATAATGTGATAAATCGTGCTTATGAACATGCCAAAGAACTTGGCTCTACAGCTCTTTTACCTGAACATATTATGCTTGGCATTCTATCTGAAAAAAGCGGTTTGGCTTATGAATCAATAAAAAATATTACACATGATACAGAAACTCTTTTCGAAAAAATAATCAAACCAATAGAGAAGCAAAAACCAACTACATTCACTATTTTGAGCCTTGCAAAAGAAGAAGCAAGACGTCTTGCTCATCAACTTTTAGGAACAGAGCTTATTTTGTTCGGAATCTTGGCAGAAGGCTCTGGGATTGGCGCAATTGTATTATCTGAACTTGGCGTCACAATGAAAGATGTTCGCCTTGAAATCGAAAAAATTCTTGGCTTCGGCTCTGAATATGAAGCGAATGAGCTTTATTACACAGCTCGCGCCAAAAGACTTCTTGAAATGGCCTGGATTGAAGCTAAAAAATATAAAGAACCGCGTATTGAATCAGAACATATTTTGCTTGCAATAATAAAACTCAAAGATTGTATTGCAATGAAAGTTTTGGCCAATCTGGGTGTTGATGCTATTGAGATAAGACAAGGCGTTTTATCTAAAATTAATCAAGAAAAAACCCCTTAAAAAATAAGGGGTGAAAAAATTTGCATTAAACTTTAAGTAGAAATATATTTTAAAAAATCTTTTAAATTATCGCCTTTGCATCAAAGTATCAAACGATGTTCGCAGGGTCGATCCCAGATCTATTTTTTTAATATCTTTTATCGTCTCTTTCGTCATCTCCGTTAAGACTTTATGCAAAGGCAAATTGTCCAAATGCTCAAAAGCAATAAAGGTCGGGTCTTGACTCTTTTCAAAAACCATTCGCCTGTCGGTTTTTGCAAAATTAAATTCTAATACATTGGATGTCTCAGACCCCCTTTTTCTTCGCAAAGGTCGATACTGATTTTGTCCACTATTTGAAAAATTTCCAGACGACATAGCCGTCTTAAACGCTAATGATGCTGCCATATTATTCTCTCTCTAATTCCTGTTTATCTCTACTAAAAATGTTTCTATGCGTAGATTATCCGCATATGCAATTAGGGGTTGTTGTTTTCTCTCTTGTATATCTCTCGGTATATCTTATGTATATATAAAAACTGCCTGAGTAAAAAAATTGCTAAATTGGTTTCCTTTATCTTTTATTTTGTTACTATTTGTTTACATCAATCTTTTTCTCCTGTAAAATAGAGCTTTGAGGGGTAAATAATGTACGAAGAAATCCAAAACGCAAAAAGAATTGTCATTAAATTCGGTACGAACGTACTGACAAATTCTGACGGAAACATTGCCTTATCACGTATTTATTCTTTCATTGAAGACATTGCCAAACTAAAAAAACAAGGCAAAGAAATCATCATAGTAACATCAGGAGCCGTTGGCCTCGGAGCTAAAAAACTTAAACTAAATGAAATTCCTAATCTGGTTTCTATTAAACAAGCTTGCGCTGCTGTCGGACAAAGTAAACTAATGTATTTTTACGAAGATGGTTTTGACAAATTTGATATCGTAACAGCTCAAATTCTTTTAACCGAAGATGATTTTTCGATTCGTGAAAAATATTTAAGCCTCAGAGACACTCTTAGCAGGCTTTTGGAGCTTGATGTAATTCCTATCATAAACCAAAATGATACTGTTTCACCAAACGAATTAAGAAGCTACAAAGACAATGAAACCAAGGTTTGCTTTGGAGACAATGACAAACTTTCCGCTCTTGTGACAAGTGAATTAGACGCTGATTTGCTGATTATTCTATCAGATATCGATGGCCTATTTGATCAAGATCCTAGAAAAAATCCTAATGCAAAACTCATCACTGAAGTAAAAGAAATCACTCCCGAGATTGAAGCTTTAGGGTTTGAAGCCTCAAAAAAAGGTCGAGGAGGAATGAAAACCAAGCTTGAAGCTGCAAAAGTTGTTTCTCGCTCAGGCAATTATATGATTATTACTAACGGCAAAAAACCGAATGCTATCGAAAATATTTTTAATGAAAATTTTGTCGGCACAGTATTTTTACCTGTTGAAACTTTATCCAGCAAAAAACGCTGGATTGCTTATGCCACAAATATTACAGGGTCTATAAAAGTAAATGACGGAGCTAAAAAAGCTCTTGTTAAAGACTGTTCGGGACTTTTGCCAGCTGGCATTACAGCTATTCATAATGAATTTGACAGAGGAGATGTCGTAAGTATTATCGACAAAGATGATGTTGAATTTGCAAAAGGAATGGTAAATTATTCAAGCATCGACTGCGAAAAATTATTAGGACAACATTCTGATAACATCGAAAAAATCTTAGGTTACAAAAACTATGACAATCTTATAAGCAGAGATAATATCGTTATATTGTAGTCTCTCAGTATTATGCGAATGTTTTAAATGAGCCTTCAACATTTTTCTGAATAACTTTTTGGACTGCTTCAATTTCTGTTTGTATAGCATTATGTTCTGTATCAAACTGCTTCATTTTCATTTCTAAAGATCTGTCTTGAGCTTGAATTAATTTGGTTTCTTGGTTAATACTTTCGATCTGATAATCATACGCAGATTTTTGGAATTCATACTTATTCATATCATTGTTATAAGCTGTATCATCGAACTTACCTCTATATGTGAGTTTATCCCCTGCGCCGATTATCCTGGGCTGATTAGTGGTTGCTCCTGCCCGCATATCGATATCACCATCCAAAAAATAAGTATTTAGTAATCTATTATAATTATCGAATTCTAAAACAACCGGCTCATATTTTGTAACTGTTTTAAAATTACCATCAGGGTCGTATAATTCACTTTCTACAGCTACAAGCCTGATTGCTTGGGTGTATCCAATCGAATTTTTAGAATTATCAATACCAAGAGCTTGAATTAAAGCTTGGGTATTATTGCTATTTATATCATCGCAAGCTTCTGCCATTCTGGCACAATCATACCCAACAACAACTCCAGTGGCTGAAGTTACATTAATAAAATATTTAGGGTCATGTAAAATCCCATTCGCGGGGTCATTAGGTGGATTATCAACCCCAACTATTCCATGTCTGAATGTGTTCCAGCTCAATTTTTTTTGAATATCATCAGCTGGGTCTGTAAAGTTATATCCTTGCCTATAATATTTATCATCTTGAGACGACGGAGGTGTTGGCGGAACCAAAGATAACATTTTTTCAAACAACCCAGCACTCGCATTGGCTAAAGCTAATCGCAGTTGATTGGCTTGCTGACCTATGGATTCAAGATTAGTTTTCCTTGCCGTCAGTTGTAAAAATCTTGCCTGACTGGCTGCCATGCCCATATTGCTTTTTCCTTGCTTGCAAATAATTCTTCAAAAAAATTCTCATATTTATAGTGTTTAAAAAAGATTTTTTGAAAGAAATACAATACTAGTAGTAGAATTTATACTTAAATTTTAAAAAATTCTACAAAAAAGTTTTGTCTTGACCTTTGAACATAGTATAATAATTGCGTGAAGGCTTTTCTCCAAAGCTGAAAACCAAAAATTTTTTTATATCGTAAAACCAAATTGTGAGGAAAAAATGAATTTAGAAAATATCGCCCAGGGTGCAAAAAAATCTTCTTATAAATTAGCCTCATTAACGCAAAGTGTTAAAAATAAAGCATTAGAAGCTGTTGCAAAAGCTTTGGAAACCAATAAAAAAGACATCATAGCAGCTAACCAAAAAGATCTTGCGGAAGCTCAAAAACTTATCGATGCAGGAAAAATGAATTCTTCGCTTTATGGCAGACTGAAATTTGATGAAAATAAACTTCATGATGTCATCAACGGAATTTATGATGTAATAGAGCTGCCTGACCCAATAAATAAAACTCTTTTAGCAACAGAGCTTGATAAAGGGCTCGAACTTTATAAAATCAGCTGCCCGATAGGCGTTATAGGCGTTATTTTTGAGGCCAGACCAGATGTAATTCCTCAAATTGTCTCTCTTGCCATAAAATCAGCTAATGCCCTCATTTTAAAAGGAGGCTCTGAAGCCTCAAATACCAATACTGCTTTGATTTATGTGATTAACGATGCTTTAGAAAAAATCGACGAATTTCCTTATGGAGCAATCAATTTAATTCAAACAAGAGAAGATGTAAAAGAACTTTTAAAAATGGAAGAATATGTTGATTTGATTATTCCAAGAGGCGGAAACGCTCTTGTAAAATATATTAAAGAAAACACAAAAATCCCTGTTTTAGGCCATGCAGATGGAATTTGCCATATTTATATAGAAGAATCCGCTGATATAGAGATGACAATTAATCTTTGCATAGATTCAAAAACCCAATACCCGTCAGCCTGCAACGCTGTTGAAACTATTTTGATAAATAAAACCGTTTCTGATTCTTTTATCAAAAAACTTCTGGGTGCCTTGCAAACAGAGGGTGTTTTAATAAAGGGCGATGAAAAAATTCAGAACATTGGGGAAAAAATCGAACCTGCAACGCAAGAAGATTGGAAAACTGAATATTCAGAAAAAATTGTTTCTATCAAAATTACAAACGATATCATCGAAGCTATAGACCACATCAACCATTACGGTTCAGGCCATACTGACTGCATAATTACAAAAGACAAACACCAAGCAAAAATATTTATGGATTTAGTGGACTCGGCAGGAGTGTATCACAATGCTTCTACGCGCTTTGCTGACGGCTTCAGATACGGTTTTGGGGCTGAAGTCGGCATCAGTACAAACAAAACCCACGCAAGAGGTCCTGTAGGTCTTGAAGGCTTGACCATCTACAAATATAAACTTTTTGGAAATGGACAACTGGTTGGAAATTATACCGGATTGAATGCAAAAAAATTCACCCACAAAAAGCTGCTATAATAAATAAATTATGATTATTCAAGCTTTCGCAGATTATTTACAATCTTTTGAAGAAGATATCCCCTCGGTTGTTTTGCTTTCAAAATGGGTTAAAAACATTTTGGAAAAAGAACCCGAAAACAATGTTGAAAGAGTGATTCATCACGAAATAAATTATTCCAAAAACAAAATTGGAATGTTTATGATGACAGGAAAAGGCAAAAGCGGGCAGATTTTGATTGAATCCTTGTATAATTTCGCGCTAAGCTACGAACAACATAAATTTGCGCGCTGGATTCATGACAAAAACGCAACTGATTTCGAGAAATCTTGAACTGTAGAAAAACTGTAGAATTTATTGTCGTTTTCTTGGGTAGCAAAATGTAGAATATTTTACCTTGTTCATAAAGTTGCATTTTTGAACTTAATTTTCTACAATAAGTAAACAAGGTTTTTGTTTCACTTCAATTGGGTTCCAGATAGAATTCTACAGAAAATGAACTCCTTTACTATAACTAATTATATAAATATATATTATTTTATAATATAATAATTAAGAAAAACAGATAAGACTGGGGGAGCAATGAAATTCAATATAGAAAAAAATGATTTGTTACATGGATTAAGAATGGTTGAAAAAATTACTGTTCAAAGAGGAATCCAACCAGTATTAGCAAATATTTTAATGGAAGCAGTTGATGGAAGAACTTTAAAATTCACATCAACAGATTTGGATATTTTAATTGAATGTCAAATCAAAGCAAATATAAAAACCCAAGGCAGTATTACTCTTCCAGCAAAAAAACTTATGGAAATTGTTTCAAAACTTCCAGATAAAACAATCAGTTTTGTTTTGGGCGAAAATAATATAGTCGAAATCACATGCGGAAATTCAAAATTTGATATAGTCGGCATTGATTCAAGCGAATTCCCACAGGTTTTAGATGAGGAATTATTGAATTCTCCAGATAAAATCGACGTTGAAATTAAACCATTCTTAAAAGCCGTTAAACAGACTGTTTTTTCTACAGCATCTTATGATTCAAACAATATTTTATCAGGCGTTTATTGCAAAATTATAAACAATGAGCTTGAAATGGCTGCAACAGACGGAAACAGACTTTCAAGAATAATTGAAAAAATCCCAGTTGCCGAAAATAAAGATATTTCAGTTGTTATCCCTTCAAAAACTCTTAATGAGCTTGCAAGGCTAATAACAGACAGCGAAGATAAAAAATTCTCAGTTGTTGTGAAAAAAGGACAAATTTTATTCCAATTGGATGATAGAGTTCTTTTATCAAGACTTTTGGAAGGTCAATATCCAAAATATCAACAACTTATTCCTGAAAAAGGCGAAAAAATAGCAACAGTAAACAGAGAAGACCTAATTGCAGCTCTCGATAGGGCTTCAACGATGGTAAATGAAAGAACAAGTATCGTAAAATTTACTTTTTCAGACAACAAATTGTTGCTTAAAGCCGATACCTCTGATGCCGGTTCTTCAATGGATTTGGTAGAAGTTGAGTATAAAGAAGAAGAATTAATTATCGCTTTTAACTACAAATATGTGCTTGAAGCTTTAAAAATAATGGATTCAGAAAAAGTGCGCATTGATTTGAGCAGCTCTTTGTCTGCGACATTATTTAAGCCCGTTAGCGACGAGAATTATATTTGTTTAGTTATGCCTGTTCAAATTCGATAAGAACAAAAATATGTTTTTGCAAAAATTAAAGTTGAATAATTTTAGAAATTATAAAGAATTCAACTTGGATTTTAGCGAGAAAAAAACACTTTTTATAGGCAAAAATGCCCATGGCAAAACAAATATTTTAGAAGCAATTTATTATTTATCTATTTTAAAATCCCAAAGAGCACAAAAAGACAGCGAGCTTATCCTTTGGGATCAAGACTTTTGCCGAATTCAAGCAGATGTTTTAAAAAATGATATTGATATTGAACTGGAAGTTTTAATTAATCCGCCAGGGAAAAAAACAATTAAATTAAATGGAATAAAAAAAACAAAATCCAAAGATTTTTTAGGAAATTTGGTTGCAGTGAACTTTTGTACGGATGATTTGATGCTTTTGAGAGGTGCTCCAGTCGACCGCAGGAGCTGGATTGATACTTGCATCACTATAATCTACCCAAGCTATCAAGAAAGGCTTCAGAAGTATAACAAGATTAGAAGTCACAGAAATAATTTGCTTAAAACCATAAAAATTCAAAATAATCTCGAAGACAGTCTCAGTGTTTGGGACGAACAGCTTGTGGTGGCAGGCAGTAATATTATTTATTTAAGGCTCAAATATCTTAACGAAATCAAAGAAGTGGTAAAAGCTAAATACAATATTATCGCTCCTGAAGAAGAATTGTCTTTGAAATATAATTCAACAGTTTTGGGGGAAGTAGTAGATTTTTCTAAGTTTTCAGTTGAAGAAATAGCGGAAAATTTTAAACAAAAAATGAAAGAAAATAGGCAAGAAGAATTAATAAGGGCCAAAACCCTAGTAGGTCCTCACAGAGATGATATTGAGTTTTTTATAAACCAAAAAAACGCTCTTAATTTTGCTTCTCAAGGGCAACAAAGAACAATTGTTTTGTCTTTAAAATTAGCAGAAATTGATATAATCAAACAAAAAATAAACGATACGCCTATTTTGCTTTTGGATGATGTTTTGGCAGAACTTGACAAAACAAGGCAAAATTTTCTTTTAAAATCTATTGAAGAAGACATTCAAACAATCATTACTTCAACGGATACAGGTGGTTTTGAGGCGGAATTTTTAAATGATGTTAAAATATACCATGTAGAAAAAGGAGAAATTTTTGAAGTTTCATAATTTTGACAAATTGGGCGATATTTTATCCGGCGTGGCAAAACAATCGGGAATGAATTTTGGCATCAGTCAAATTGCTCTTTTTAGCCTTTGGCCGGAAGTTGTCGGGGTTCGTTTTAAAAAAAATACCAAGGCAATAAAAATTAACGGAAAAGTTCTTACTGTTGCTACAAAGTCTTCTACAGTGACTCAAGAATTGAGTATGTTTAAGGCGGATATTTTAAAAAAACTTGAAACGATGACAAAAAATCTTGATATAAAAATAGAAGAAATTATTTTTAATAATAAAATTTGGAACGAAGTGACTCAAAAAGCTGAAAAGACTCAAGAAGTTGAGTACCGCAGATATTTACCGGCGCCTACAGATTTTGATATTGAACAAATAGAAATCCCTCAAAATATTCAAGCAGACATTGAAAAATCTTTTATAAATACTCAAAATTTGTCCGAAGAAATTAAAGAAAAAATTACTAAAACTATAATTAATGACATCAAAAGACAAATTTGGCGAAAAGAAAGAAATTATCCTTTGTGTTCAAAGTGCTTTGTGCCAATGGATTATATCGAAGAGGGGCAAGAGTCCATTTGTCCTGTTTGTAAAAAAGCTTAAAAAGCATGACCCATTTCACACGGTAGTTCTTTATTGTATTTGTCTATTTTGGGCATAAGTTTTTTGTTATAAGTAACGTGGTCATTATCTACAGACATAAATTCTCTGCCAAGATTTAATCCATCATTATAAAAATCATGGCCATCTTCTATGATATTTTTTTCGAGCACAAAATAATTATTTGAGCCTAAAGTATCATTATAAGAGAGGCCAAGTTCTTCAAAATCAGGCATTTTAGAGTTTACTTCGCGACTTGAAGAAATTTTATAATTTACATGGTTATGTTCAATAAATTTATAAACAGAGGCGTTTAAGTCATGGTTGTAATAATAAATAGGTGCAGAATTTCGGCATCGGTTGAGTGTTGAATAGTTGTCGATAAGAGCTAAAGTTCCCAGTGAATAAGGGTTGTTTAAAGATTTTCGATGTTCTTCTGCTGTTTTTATAACAAATTTTTTGCCTTGAGTATAAACTCCAAAAACGTTTTTGTCAGTTTTCCCTTCTGTAAAAAATTCAAAATTAAAGTGTTTATTACCTATTTGCAAATCTGGTATTTTGGTTTGGATTTTATAACCATGTTGTGAAAAAGGTTTTAAATAATCTATTACTTCTTCAAAAGCACCATCATAAAATTCTTTGGGAATTTTGCCTATTTCGAAATGGTCATGGCCTTTTAGCTGTTTAAATTTTTCCAGCAAAACTTCTTCTTTCCAGTCAGGTCTGAGTTTTATGAGTGATTCAACAGTTTGAGCTCTTGATACTTTTTTGTCCATAAATTTTGCAAAAGCGATATTGTAATCATTTTTAGGTGAAAAAATATTAAGAGACTCTGAATTTTCTCCTATTTTTTTTGCTAATAACTGATAATTTTCTTCAAGATGCCTTGGGTTAAGGGCCAAGTCGTTAATTAGTTGATAGTTTAGGTTATCATCTTTTAAAATTGTTTTAAATAATTCATCCATTGATTTTGTGTCAGCGGATATTTTTAAAAAAGAAGCAAAGGGTGGAGTTTTATCGACATTTATAAACCATTTATAATCATCCATGGCTTTGGATATATTTAGTCCTCGGAAGTTTATTCCTCTGGCTTGTAGATGTTGGGCAAAAACTTTTTGAGGCAATAAATTTTCAGAATTATTTATAGGTGTTGTTGCTTTGTTGATGTTTAAATTTTCATTTTTTTCAGCAGCAAAAACATTTCTGGTGTTTTGTAATACTGGGAAAGTAATATTTTGCATTTTTTCACACCTTTATTTTTGATAAAGGTTCCACAGTAAAAAAAGTGCTTGTTTTTTATTATATGTAAAGTTATTTTAAAACAATTCTTCGTGATAAATTCCGCCGCCGCAGAGGATTTCAATTACTTTTAGAATAAATTCTCTCGGTGCATCGGTATGATTGATTGGAAATTCACGATTCCCAAGGTGTTTAATTTTTATAATGCAGTTTTTGCTCTTATCAGCAGGAATGTATAAAGAAGCAATTTCAGAACTTAAAATTTCAGGGTAATCAGCTTCTGTGATTTTTTTGTCGTTAAAATTCCCGCTTAGAGCAATAATTCTGCCCGAAAATAACGGTGCATCAATTTCTCTTTGAAGCGCTTGAGGCTTGTAGTTGCCACGCATTTTAAATGTAATTGCATGCCATAGAATATTAAGTACAAAAGCCGTTCTTTCATCTTCAAGTTGGCCGTTTATATGTTCTGATGAAATACTTCTTGATGAAAAAGAATCTTTTAAAGAGTTTACGACTGATTCAGATTCTTTCCAAATATTGTAAAACATTTCTTTAGTGTTTTCTGTCGCGCTTTGGTGGTCGAGGAATTGTTTGTACATGTGCGAAGAAATAAGAGAAACGCGCTCTTTAATCACAGAGGCTTTTCTCAAATCATTTTCGAATTCCGTAAAAGTATCGTTTAAATTACCTTTGTTTTCCAAGATAGCACCATAGTTTTTTACATATACCATTTTATCGTTTAAACAGAAAAAATAATAGCTTTTTATTAAGAAATGATGTTTTTTGTTTATAAACTTAAATTCAAATTTTACAGTTGACAGGAAAAAAGCCCCATTTTTGCAAAATTTAAACCCCTACTCTACCACCAACAAAAGTTGTATAACATTCTTTTCGTTGGTTGAGCGGTATTTTCAAGCAAAACCTGATATACTTTGCAAAAAACAATAAATAGACCACATGGTCTAAAATTTATTTCAACCAAAAGGTGGATGATGGAAAACTATCACATGGTGTAACTTGTAATTGAGGGGTAATATGCCTTCTCATAGTAAGTGGGACAAAACGGGGAAATAGTTGGCGGTATGATGATAACCGGCTTAGATATTGCATTACAAAGAATGAACCAGATTGAGCGCAATTTCTCTTCAATTACGCAAGAGACAAACGCTCCGAAGGTTGATTTCAACAGTCTTTTAAACGAAAGACTGAACAATGGCACCTCTTTTATCAGAGAAAAAGGGACTGCTCATAATCATTATGACAGCAAATTCAGCGCATTAGTTAAACAGGCTTCTGAAAAATACGGCGTGGATGAAAATCTGATTAACGGCGTAATCAAAGCAGAGTCAGGGTTTAATCCTAAAGCAAAATCTCCTGTGGGAGCCGCAGGACTTATGCAACTTATGCCAGCGACAGCTAAAGGCCTTGGCGTAACTGATATTTTCGATCCAGCTCAAAATATTGAAGGTGGAACAAAGTATCTCAAAAGAATGCTAGATAAGTATGGCGGAGACAAATCGCTTGCTCTTGCAGCTTATAATGCAGGACCTGGAGCCGTAGACAGATATAACGGAGTTCCTCCTTATAAAGAAACTCAACAGTACGTAAAAAGAATATTAGGTGGTTAAAAATAAATGCTAAGAAGCTTTGGAACAATACGAAACGGAATAGAAAGAATAATGGATTCTAATGATGTTATTGCCAATAATATGGCGAACATTAATACTATTGGTTTCAAACAATCCAGCATTTTATTCAAAGATATTAGAGAAGTTGAAATACAAAAACTTCAAGGCAAACAAGAATATGATCCATTAAGTACAGCAAGTAAATCTGCTGGAACTTTGAGTCTTGGGCCAGAAGTTTCAAAAATGATGATAGATTTTTCTCAAGGTGATTTTATTACAACAGGAAATAAACTTGATTTCGCAATTTCAGGCGAAGGTTTCTTTACTGTTCAAGGCAAAAATAACGAAGAATTGTATACAAGAAAAGGTAATTTTACCATCGATTCACAAGGGTTTTTATCAACAACAGATGGCCAAAGAGTAATTAACAAAGACTCAAATGCCCCTCTTAGAATCGAAATGCAGAATAAAAGACCAGAAGACATTTTAGTGACACAAGATGGGACTATTACTTTTGGAAAAGAAAAAATCGGGGCTTTAAAAATCTCTGACTTTAAAGATAAAACAACTTTGATTCCTGTCGATGGTGCGGCATTCAGAAATTCTGATTCAACTAATGGCCCAACTGTCGCAAGAAATACAAATGTTATGCAGGGTTCTTTGGAAACATCGAACGCAAATTCAATTACAACAATGCTTAAATCACTTGAATCATTAAGATCATATGAATCAATGTCAGGAGCGATGCAAACAACAAGTGACACATTGCAAAAAGTGGTTAACCAAGTAGGCAGATTCTAAAAATAAAAAACAAGGTGGAGGAAAAATAATGTTAAGAGCTTTAACAACAGCAGCAACCGGTATGATAGCCCAACAATTGAATATTGATACTATCTCCAACAACGTTGCAAACGTTAACACAACAGGCTACAAAAAAGTTCGTGCAGAATTCCAAACTTTGTTAAGCCAAGTTCAAAAATCACCAGGTGCTTTGGTTACTCAAGGTACAAACCAACCTGTCGGCATAGAAATCGGGCTTGGTGTAAAAACATCTGCAACTCAAAGAATGTTTACTACAGGAAACTTTGTTAATACCGGAAATTCAATGGATGTTGCCATTGAAGGAGACGGTTTTATCCAAGTTCAATTGGATGACGGCTTGATTGCTTATACCAGAGATGGCTCACTTAAAAGAGACGGCAACGGTGCTGTTTGTACATCAGATGGTTATGTAATTCAGCCACAAATCACAATTCCTCAAGATGCTTCTAACGTTACAATCACTCCAAACGGTACAGTATCTGTAAAAATCGGAAACCAGCCTACACAAGTCGATGTAGGGGCATTACAACTTGTAAAATTCTTGAACCCTGCTGGTTTATCATCAATCGGGAAAAACTTATTCACAGAAACCCCAGGTTCAGGCCAGCCTGTACAAGGGATTGCAGGACAAGAAGGATTCGGAACAATCAACCAAGGTTCACTAGAAGGATCCAACGTTCAAATAGTAGAAGAATTAGTTGCTCTAATTCAAGCAGAACGAGCTTTTGAATCAAATTCAAAAATAGTTCAAGCGGGCAACGATATGTTGAAACAAGCAAACCAACTTAGATAGGATAAATAATTGAATAAATCGGTAGTAAAAATAGTTTTAATAATGATTTTGTTAGTGTTATCAAACACTTGCGTTTTTGCTGCCGTTTTGACTCCAGAAGTATTAACAGCAGCAATCGAAAAACAGGTTCTTACAAAATTATCAAAAAGTATCACCGGAGAAATTCATGCAAAAGCTATGATGTTGCCTGTTGACGGTTTAGAAATTCCACAAGGTAAGTTTGATATAAAAGTTGATTTGGATAACAACAATTTTGCACCTAGAAAATACACTATGGTTACAATCAATGTTAATGGACAAAAGGTGAGAAAATTTTCAGTTCCTGTCCTTTTGACTTGGCAACAAAATGTATGGGTAGCAACTGAGGGTATTGCTAAAGATAATTCTTTAAAACCATCAAATTTTGCTTTGGAAAAAAGAGACATTACTCATAATTATGCACTTACAATCAGTGCAGACAAAGATATTTCTGACTATATTGCAGTTCGACCTATCAAATCAGGCGAAGTTATAGACAGAAGATGCGTTATGCCAAAGCCTGACGTGTTCAAAAACTCCATAGTTTCAGCAATTTTTGATGCAGGCGGAATAAATATAGCAATAGATGCTATAGCCACTCAAAATGGAGTTATAGGGGATTCAATCAGAATTCACAGCGAAAAATATCAAAAATTCTACACAGGTCAAATAGTCAGTTCAAACAAAGTATTGGTAAAAATCTAAAGGGGTTTAGTAATGAAATCTGGGTTTCAAAAAATATTTATAGCGATATTAATCCTAAGTTCTTTTATGGGGACAGCTTCTTGTGAATCTTTGTTTGCAGCTAGAGTTTCTCAAAATGATTATGTTCAGCCAAGATCTTTGTTTTTCAGCCCAAAAGCTAAAACAGTAGGCGATATTGTCAGTGTTATAATCGCAGAAAAATATCAAATTACAGATACAAACAAATTAGGAACTTCAAAATCATCAGCGACAACATCGAGTTTTTCTAACTTATTAAATTCCTTAATCCCTGGCGGATTGAGAGATTTAGTGTCAGTTAATAACAATTTTAATGGATATGGTGGAGATAATACAGTCAGCAACAATGCTCAAACTCAAAGACAATCTTCTGTTTCTGACACTATTACTGCACAAGTTGTCCAAGTTCTTCCAAATGGCAATTTGGTTATTCAAGGACATAAAACACTTATTAATGCAGGCGAAACAACTAACATACTTTTGAGTGGAGTTGTTGATCCTAGAATGATTAATCAATTAGGGCAAATCGACTCTTCTAAAGTTTCAAATTTACAAATGGCGTTTAGTGGTAGCGGTACTGTTGCTCGTTCAAATCACGAAGGTTTTATCAACAAGTATGTTAAATACCTATTCTAAGGTGGGGAAAATAAAAATGAAAAAAGCACTCAGTTTAATATTAACTATATTATTTATGTCATTTTATATAATGCCGGCTTTTGCAGCTTATGATGCAGCAAGAACTGTCAGAATAAAAGACATTACCCACTTAGACGGCGTACGTGAAAACCAGATTGTCGGCTACGGTGTCATTGTAGGTTTGGCAGGAACAGGCGATAACTCTCGTTCTACACAAATTACAAACCAAATGATGTTGCAAAATTTAGGTACAGTAGTCGCCAATGCCAACGATATCAAAAAGGGAAACGCAGCGGCTGTAATTGTTACAGCGACTGTTCCACCTTTTGCTCGAAATGGCGATAAAGTTGATGTAACTGTATCTTCTATTGCAGATGCTAAAAGTTTAGAAGGTGGCGTATTGGTTCAAACACAATTGTTCGCCGCAAACGGAGAAATGGTAGCAATTGCGCAAGGAGCTGTAAGTACAGGCGGTACAAACACAGATGCAAGCGGTTCAAAAGTCAGAACAGCAATCACAAACTCAGCTCGTATCCCTGATGGAGCAATGGTTGAGAGAGATATGCAAACTCAAGTCGGTGGCGAATATTCACTTAAATTAGTTTTGAATAAATCAGATTATACAATGGCTTCAAGAATTGCCCAAACGATTAATGAAAATGTTACCCAAGCAAAAGCTCTTGATGGTGGAGCTATTGAGGTTTTTATTCCTGAAAGATATAAAAATGATAGAATTCCGTTTTTATCAATTTTAGAAAATATGACAGTCAAATCAAGTAGTGGCGTTGCCAAAGTTGTTATCAACGAAAGAACAGGAACTATAGTTATAGGCTCTGATGTCAAATTGATGCCAGCTGCTGTTGCTCACGGTAATTTGACCGTAACAGTCACGACTACAAACGAAATTTCGCAACCGGATGCTTTCTCGGGTGGAACAACTCAAGCAGTCCAAAACAGTAATATCAGCGTTAATAAAACACCGGGCAAATTCATTGCACTGCCTGCAAACAGTAATTTGAATGATTTGGTCAGAGCATTGAACACAATAGGAGTCACTCCTTTTGATTTAATAGCGATTTTGCAAGCCTTAAAAGCTGCAGGTAGTTTACAAGCTTCAATAGAACTTATATAAGAGGGAAAAAATGCAACCTTTAAACAATTTAAATAACATAAGAAGTGATTTTAACTCAAGAGATTTGAGCTCTCTCGACATTCAAAATGTTAAAGGTTTGAAAATTTCTGATAAAGAAAAGTTGAAAAAAACAGCACAAGAATTTGAATCAGTTTTTATTTCACAGTTGCTCAACACAATGGATTCAACTGTTGAAAAATCAGGATTTTTATCAGGCGGTTCAGTAGAAAACAAATTTCGTTCAATGATGAACCAATATATAGCACAAGACATTTCAAAAAATCCGAATTCAAGTTTCGGCATAGCAAAAAACATATACGAGCAGATGGAAAAACAAATGAAATAGTAAGTAAGGGGTCTAAAAAATGGTAAGTAGTATAGTAGGGTCAAATTTAGCGGGAACACAGGCAGTAAGAGCATTAAATGCTTTTAGAATGGATGAAACTATTGTCAAAGGTGTTCAAAAACAAATAGAAGAAACAACTCAAGATCAATCAGCGGTAAAAGAAGACACAGCGGTTTCATTAAGAAATGATATGTCTATTCAAAAAGCACAGGAAATTAAACAATATGGGCAAATGTTCGATATAAACATATCGAATTCGGACATAAACTATGCCATGAGCTACGGCAGAAGTGTAATAGTTGATTACAAAGCTTAATTGGAGAAGGTAATGAAACAATATTTAGATAATATAGAAAAAATACTCGACAAAGAAATAGACGCTTATTGTGTTTTGGAAAACTATGTTATTGAAAAAACAGAAGTTCTGGTTCATAACAAAGTCGAATTACTTGAAAATCTTGATACCGAAATTATTCAACAAACTACAAAAGTTGCTCATTTGGCAAAAGCAAGGCAGCAACAATGTGTTTATGTTGAAAGAATTGATTTAACTTTTAATGAACTTATTCAAAAAGCTTTGGGAGTCGATGAAAATCAGGCTGGCAGATTGACAGAAAAAAAAGATAAGCTAGCAGCAATAGTCGCCAATATACAAAGCAAAAACAATACAAATGCCAAATTAATAAATAATTCATTGCTAATTATGAATAAAACAATTGAATTTATTTTTAAAATTGTGGCGCCGGAATTAGATTCTTATAATCAAATGGGCCAAATGAGAAAACCTAATGATTATTACAAAGTCAGTTCTATTGAGCAAGAAGCATAAATAAAAAACGATTTGGTGGGGAGAAAAAAAATACATGGTTAATATAATGCAAAGTTTATATACTGCACAAGACGCTATGAGGATTAATCAAGCCGGAATGAGTGTTGTCAGTAATAACATTGCAAATATGAATACTGAAGGGTATAGCAAACAAAGACTGGATTCTGAATCTGTAGCATTTAATGCAGGTTCTGTTAATGCAATGGCACAAATTCAATCTGGGACTGTGGGTATTGCAAAAGTTACCAGATATCAAGATGAATTTTTAAATAGTTTTATTGTGCAAGAAAATTCCACTCTGGGGTATGATTCTAAATCAACTGAAGTTTTGAATGCTTTAGATGGATATTTTAATGAAATCAACGGTAGCGGTATAACAGGTTCATTAAAAGATTATTTTACTGCAACACAGCAACTTGCGCTGGACCCTACGAGCAAAGTTGCAAGAGCTAACTTTATTTCACAAGCAACTTCTGTAGCTTCAGAATTCAATGTTAAATATAATCAATTGGCAGACTATAGAACATCTTTGGTTGGTGATGCTACAACATCAAATATTTTGAATAATAGTCAAATAGGCAAATTGACTCAGGAGATAAATAATAAATTAGAACAAATAACGGAATTAAATGACAAAATTGCTGTTTCTGCAACACAAAATGGTGTTCAACCTAATTCGTTATTAGATAAAAGACAAGTTTTATTAGAAAGTCTTTCTAAGCAAATCCCAGTCACTGTAAGGGTAGAAGGCAGTTTTGTAAATTTATATATTGGCAATGTCCAGCTTGTTGAAAATGGAAAACAATTAGCTCAGCTTAAAGCGACTGTTGGTGATTCTGACAACCCTGTCATTATAAGTGTGGTGGATAAAGCTACCGGTAATGATGTGGTCGCTGATTACAAAGTAAATTTCCCTCAAGATCAAGGAGAACTTAAGGCTTTATTGGACGCAGGCGGAAATGGCCCTGATAGTATTTTAGATTTTATCAAACAATTAAACACAGTAGCTCAAAATTTTGCAGTTAGTGTAAATAATATTCAACTTAAACAACTCCCTGCATTACCAGCTGCGGCTACAGAGGCGAGTTTAAAAATTGATATAGCCACAAACAAACTCACTCCGGCTACAGAGAATATTTTCTTAAACGACCCAAATTCAGCTCTGTATAATCCGTTGAGTATTACAGCAGCTAATATCGTCGTGAATAAAGCCGTGAAGGATAATCCTTTTGAAGTGGCTACAGCTTATGGCCCGGTTGCTGCAGGTGTTGCTACAAATCCTGATGCATTAGGCAACAATAATAATGCCTTGGCTTTCCAACAAATGAGAGATACGCCAATAGTGGCTTTGGGGAATTTAACTGCTGAAAATTATTATTATTCGACTATAGCATCAGTAGGTAATAATGCATCTTTGTCAAAAAGTAAATTGGATGCACAACAAGCATCAGTGCAACAATTGTTAGACAAGAAACAATCGTCGGTGGGGGTTAATTTGGATGAAGAACTTGTGGATTTGATGAAGTATCAAAAAGCTTATCAGGCATCTGCGCAAGTTTTCAACGCAGTCAATCAGATGATGTCAGTAATAATGAATATGGGCAAATAGTAAGGGGAAATAAGATATGGTTTCAGGAAGAATAACAAATCAATATTTAAACCAGGCAATTATCAATAATACGATGAAAAATCAAGAAAAGTTTGTTAATTTGAATTTTCAAAATTCTACGCAAAAAAAAGTGAACAATTTGTCTGACGACCCTATTTCTTTGCCAGATCTTTTTAGTGCAAAGAATAATTTAGAAAGAATAAAAAATTATAATACAAATATTGATTTGAATATTGCGGAAATGAGTACGGCAGAAAATACTTTGGATCTTGCAAATAAAGATTTGCAAAGGGTTTTTGCGTTGACAACACAAGCTTCCAATGAACTTAATACGAAAGATGAAACAACGGCAATCGCGAATGAGATTAGTAGTCTTCTTTCTCATATTGTGAATTTGGCCAATACAAATTATGACGGAAAATATATTTTTTCAGGAGCAAATATTAATACGCCAGCTTATTCTATAGCCGGCAATGATTATACTTACAAAGGCACAAAAGATGCCGATGGTTATAAGGTTCAAGTCCAAGTAAATGACAATTCTACGATGACTTTAGGGCAAAATGGCGATAATATTTTTGGTGAATACTATGTTGATGGAGGCGGTACGCAGGTAAGTACAGGGCCAATAGGGCATATTAATGAACTTTTGAATGATCTTAAATCTACTCCGCCTAATTTCGTTAATATAAGAGCCAAAATAGATGTGTTTAAAAAAGATTCAGAAAATGTGACGTATTCTAGAGCGCAATATGGTACAAATATTGATATTTTGGAAAAAATTAAAAGTCAGCTTGCTCAAGATAAGATTAGTACGGAAACTCGCAGATCGAATATAGAAGATGCTGATTTGATAGAAACTGCTTCTTTAATAAAGCAACAAGAGTACGCCTTGCAGGCTTCTTTACAGTCTTCGACTAAAATGATTCAAAATTCTTTATTGAATTTTATGCAATAACTAAAAATTACCAATATCACTTACTATTTATTTTTGCGGGCTTTTTTGCCCGTTTTTTATTTTTAGCGGATGTCCCGAAAATGGTAAAGCGTGAGCTTTGACGTTGTAGGAACTGGACGAGAGCGACGTAAGAGTTTCTTAAGAGAAACTCATCAGGAGCATATTTTGCAGATACGAAGTTCAATTATGCTATAATCCGTAAGGAATTTAATTTATCGGAAGGTTTTGCAATATGAAAATAGGGTTTATCGGCGCAGGCAAAATGGGCGGGGCAATTTTGAAGGGTCTTATCGAGTCAGGTTTTGCTTCCAGCCAAGATATTATGGCATCAGAAAGAGATGAGCAGTCAGCCCAAAATGTGTCCAAAGAATATGGTATAAAAGCTGTTTTTGACAACAATGAACTTGTTAAAGCGTGTGATGTGATTGTAGTTTGCACCAAACCTTTTGTAATAAATGAAGTTTTAGAAGGAATCAAAAACTCTGTAAATTCAAATAAACTTATTGTTTCAATAGCGGCAGGAATTACTACAGAAAAGATGCAAAACATCTTGGGGCAAATCCCTGTAATTCGTGTTATGCCTAATACTCCGGCCTTTTTATCACAAGGCATGAGCGTTTTATCTAAAGGTCAATATGCAAATGACGATCAACTTAAACTTGCACAAGAAATGTTTTCAAAAGTAGGTAAGGCTATAATTCTGGAAGAAAAGTTGATTGATGCAGCCACGGGTATTTCTGGCTCAGGGCCTGCTTTCATGTATCTTTTTATAGAAGCTATGGCAAAAGGCGGAATGGATTTGGGATTAGATAGAGATATTGCTCTCGAATTAGCTTCTCAAACAGCTATAGGGGCTGCTCATATGATTTTGGAAACAGGCAAGACTCCTGAAACTTTGCGCATCGAAGTCACAACTCCAGGTGGGTCTACAGCAGTAGGGCTTGATGTTTTAGCCGAGGGGAAAGTTTTTGATACTTTGGTTGATACAGTCAAGGCAACAGCCAAAAAGGCATTCGAATTAGGAAGATAAGAAAGACTAATAACCTTTAAGCAAAAAATATTTAACATCCTTGATAGATGATAGGGTAATGTTAAAACAGACATAAACTCATATACTCACACCTATGATGATAGTCAGATTAGGGAGAGATTTAGATGACAACTAGCTTGAAAATTTTAATGACAACAGATGTCAGTAACAACAAATGGGATTATACAAATGCTCTTTGTGAAAGTATTTTATCTTTGCAAAAAGCTCAAATACTTCTTGTGAGTACAGGAAGAAGTTATGAGCCAAAGCAAGTCGATTATGCCGAATGTATAAACAGCGATATTAGCGTTAAATGGGAAAATAATTTTCATAAATTCAAGTCCAATAACGAAGATTTTGGCGAATTTATTGATGAGATTGCTAAAGATTTTCAGCCTAATATTATGCACCTGAATCATTATTGTAATAATATACAAAGCTCTGCAACTAAGGTTTTGACCACACATGGTGATGCTTTAAATAATATCAAATGGACAAGTTTTAATATGCATTTCCACCCTTACAAGCAATATATTCAATCTTGTTTGGATAGTTCTGACAGAATTGTTGCTACTACTAAAGTTTTAGCAAAAAATCTTTTGGGTTCTTATGAGCTTAATAAGCAAATAAATCTTATTTATAACGGTGTTCATTGCGAGCCTTATATTGGTGAAAAAAGCGGCATGGTGCTTTTGACTTCATCGAAGTCTTTGCTTAAAAAGCACAATTTGGATATGGTTTTGAGAATTTTACAAAGATTGCCTGATGATATGAAAATTTATGTAATAGGTACAAAACCTGCTTGGCTTCGTTTGCCTGAAAAATTAGAATTTTTAGGTCACCTATCAAATGATGAGCTCAAAAAATATTATGAAAAAGCATCTATTTATTTGGCTTTATCATCTTGGGACATTTTTAATATGAATACTTTTTATGCAGCATGCTCAGGATGTGCACTTTTAGCTTGCGACAGCCCTATTTTTAGAGAAATCTGGGGAGATAGCGCACACTTCTTTGATATGAATAGTCCAGATAATTTCATGCGGAATTTGAATAATTTGCTCGAAAATAAATTGCTATTCGAAAAAGTCACTCAAAGTTGTAAAAATAAAGCTTTAGCTACATATACTTTGAAAAGAATGGGCTTTGAATATTTAAATTTATACAAAAAAGAGCCTTCTGGCGGAAAAAATATTTCTAAAAAATCTGAAATTAAAAAAGATATTCAACAAGATATTTTTATTCAATAATTTTGCAGCCATCTTTTTTGAGATCGCTCAGTATTTTCAACTCTACAGTTTTGCAGTCGTAGAGTCTCAGAATCCTTGTGATATTTTTTCTTGAGTCATGGATTCCTACGAGATAATTGGCGTTAATATCGTCGGGGAGTTTGAAATCCGTTTTTTTAATGTCTATCAAGAAGATTTTCGAATGCTCTTGAGGTATTTTTAAAATTTCGAGCATGGGTTTAATATCATCTGCCAAGCGTTTATAATTCAAGTTGGTTTGAGTCCTCAGTAAATTCTTGAATTTATCGTCGGAGAATCCTTTAGCTACTTCTTTGACATGCTTTTTAATTTTTTCCGCATCTCTGTTTTTGAAAAGTACTGATGCGAGAAAAGTTGAAACGCCTGTTTCTTTTATTAAGTTCTCATTAACCCGATAGAAAGCATCTTCCGTCGGTTGAGTGAGACAATCTATCGAAAATAGAGGTCTAGAATTAGATTTGCTTTGCAAACTTCTAGTTCGCAAGCTTCTTGCCATTGCCATTTTAATACCTTTTTTAATAACCTTAACTTATAACCGTATATATATAAAAACATGCAATGCAAAAAAATTGCCAAATTGGTTAAGAAATGTTTATAATTGGTTTTGAATGAGTATATATTTGGTAGTTATATTTATTATAACAGAGTAGAAAGGTTATAAATCGTGAGAGATAATGAAAATATTGAAGAAGCTATATTTTGGAAAATTGTTTGCTTAATGCTCATTCTAGGAGCTTTTTTATTAAGCTATTACTTGGGTTATAAACATGGCAAAAACAAATATTTCGATATAAGATACCAACAGGGTTTTTATGATGGCAATTATCAAAAAAAACAGCAAATTACCAAAGATACAGAGTTGATATTGTATTTAAAAAGTAAGGCTTTTCCTGAAGTTAATATTGTTAAGTACTTTCTTTATAATAATGATTTGAAATTGTCTGCTTCTATTGATATGAATGAAAAAAACGACCAATATGATTATTCAAGTCTATCTATATTCAATGAAAAAGATTTAACGATTAATATGTTAAAAGATGAAATAGCAAAACAATTAAAAGAAAAATTTGTTATTGAAGAAGTTAATGAATAAAGCTAAGTTTTAAAAATTTATAAATTTTCAACAGGATTATTATATTGATCAACATGAACAACATAGGGTTTATGTTGATCCAATTCTTTTTCATTCAAAGAAGCATAAGCTACAATTATTACCTTATCTCCTTTTTTAGCTTTGTGTGCTGCAGCACCGTTTATACAAATATCTCTGTCCCCGGCTTGGCCTTTAATTACATAAGTTGAAAATCGCTCTCCGTTGTTGATATTCAAGATATCAACTTTTTGATTTTCTCTTAAATGAGCTTTTTCCATTAATTCTTCGTCAATGGTAATTGAGCCGACATAATTTAGGTTGGCATCAGTTACGGTTGCTCTGTGGATTTTTGAAAACATCATTTCGAATTGCATGATAATTCCCTTTCAATAATTTTTAATGTTAGCATAAAAATAAGGTAATATTTAACAAAAATTAATCAAATTTATAAAGTAATTGTTTTTAAAAAATAAGCACGAATTAGCGACAAAAAAAGATTGCAATAGTTCGTTAAGAATAGTAAAACTTTTTTATGTAAAAATTTTATTTTTAAAAGGAACTCTAAGGGCAGTTAATTACGGCGATTTTTAAAAAAACAATTGTAACTTTTTGAACTAAACCTTGCCTCAACAAAGTAAATTTGTTTTACTATTAGTTAAGAAACATTTACGAGTCTAATTTCTTAAATTTTATATAAAAAATCTTATATATTAATCAACGCTTTGTATATTACAAAGGGTTTTTTTAGTCTCTGAATTTTTAGAAAATATTATGTGTTAGTGGAGGGTTAATAACCTTGTTAGAAAATGGTTACATTCAAATATATACTGGGGATGGAAAAGGGAAAACAACTGCATCGTTAGGATTGGCTTTAAGAGCATTGGGGCATGGTTGGAAAGTTTTAGTAATTCAGTTCACAAAAGGTGAACAAGGCGAAAATTATTACGGGGAGATGGTGTCTGCTTCTAAATTCTCAAATAATTTAGAAGTAGCACAGTTTGGGATGGATAGAGTTGTGTATTCACACAATGTTTCTATCGAAGATTTTAAAGAAGCAAAACGTGGCTGGCAGTTTGCTAAAGAAGCAATTAGAAGCGGTAAATACCAGCTTGTTATTATGGATGAGATTAATATATGTACAGATTTGGGAATGATTAAAGTTTCTGAAATTAAAGATGAGCTTTTGAATAAGCCAAAAAACTTGGAGATTGTATTAACTGGAAGAAGAGCCCACCCTGAGTTGGTGGCGCTGGCTCACCTTGTGACCGAAATGAAGCCTATCAAACATTATTTTGATATGGGAGTTATGGCAAGACAAGGGATTGAGTATTAATTTTATTTCGACTTGAGGAGTTGTTTGAGGGGATATGAAGGGGCTTTTTCAAGCTCCTTTTTTGTATGAATTTTGTAAATATAAAAGTTCAAGATATCTGGTTTTACATAAGTCCGCCCTCTATTATTTGTGTTATTATTTTTGAGTAAGAAAATTTCAAAAGGATTTTGCACTATGAAAATGTCGCAGTTATTTGTCCAAACACTCAGAGATGACCCATCTGATGCTGAAGTTGTGAGTCACAAACTTCTTGTAAGAGCAGGTTATATTCGCAAATTAGCTAGCGGAATTTATAATTATTTGCCTTTAATGCAAAGAGTTTTGAAAAAAATTGAAAATATTGTGCGCGAAGAAATGGATGCTAAAGGGGCTCAAGAGCTTTTGATGCCATTTGTCCAGCCAGAAGAATTATGGCAAGAATCAGGCAGATGGGATGTCTACGGCAAAGAACTTATGCGTCTTAAAGACAGACATAATAGAGGCATGTGTTTAGGTCCAACCCATGAAGAAGTAATTACATTCGTTGCGAGAGAAGGAATTCACTCTTATAAACAATTGCCTGTGAATTTGTACCAAATTCAATCAAAATTTCGTGACGAAATTCGTCCGCGTTTCGGTCTTTTAAGAGGGCGTGAATTTATCATGAAAGACGCTTACAGCTTTGATGTTGACCAAAAAGGCATGGAAGAATCTTATGAAAAAATGGCCGACGCTTATACCAGAATTTTCTTGCGCTGTGGGCTTGAAACCCGTTCAGTCCAGTCAGATAGCGGTGCTATCGGTGGCAGCGTAAGTCATGAATATATGGTTTTGACCAATACTGACAGTGGTGAAAACGATGTGCTTTATTGTGATAAGTGTTCTTATGCAGCAAATTCAAACCATGCCACTTCTAAAATGCTTCTTGCTGTTACAGATGGCGGTTTTGAGAAAGCTGAAAAAATTCATACACCAAATACAAAAACTATCGAGCAATTAGCAGAATTTTTAAAGGTTGCACCAAGCGCAATTTGCAAAACTCTTGTTTATATTGCTGATTCTAAGCCTGTATTTGTTATGATTCGAGGTGATCAGACAGTTGAAGAAATTAAACTTTTAAATGCTTTGGGCGCTAACGAAATCAGAATTGCAACAGAAGGCGAAATAAAAGAAATTTTATTCAATAACGGTTTTGAGTCGGAAGCAGGATTTATAGGTGCAGAAGGCATCAAAGATGCAAAAATTGTTGCAGATTTGAGCGTAAAAGACCTTAAAAACTTTGTTGTTGGTATAAATGAATCAGATTATCACTTAGTCGGTGCAAATTTTGGCAAAGAAATAACCATGCCTGAATTTTGTGTAGATGTTCGTCTTGCAAATGCAGGCGAAGGTTGTCCTGATTGCGACGGCAAATTGCTTATTACAAAAGGAATTGAAGTTGGGAATATTTTCCAGTTAGGTACTAAATATTCAGCTGCTATGAACGCAACTTTTACAGATATTGATGGAGCAGAAAAACCTTTCATAATGGGTTGTTACGGTATAGGTATTACAAGAACCGCAGCATCAGCTATCGAAAGATACCATGATGATTGGGGTATTATTTGGCCGATTGCAATTGCTCCTTACCATCTGATTGTCACGCCTGTAAATGTAAAAGATGAGCAACAAATGAATGTAGCACAACAAATATATGATGAGCTTAAAAAGCAAGGCGTAGAAGTTGTTTTAGACGATAGAGATGAGCGTGCCGGTGTCAAATTTAAAGATGCTGATTTAATAGGCTTCCCGTATCGTATCACTGTTGGAAAGACAATTAATGAAGGTTTGATTGAGTTCAAGGCTCGTTCAGGTTCAGAAGTTGAAAAAATTACTCCAGAAGATGCTGTTTCTAAGATTGTCGAGATAGTTAAAACTATCAATTAGTCTTACAGCAAAAAATAATAATAGCCCGATTGTCTAAAAAAAACTAACTTACAGGGTGTGGTTTACCATTATATAGAATGGTAAGTTTAAATGTGGTTTTTCTTGGAGTGGTTATGATTGAAAACTTAAATAAAATGATTATTGTACTTGCTATCGTCTTCGGCTTGGGTATTTCGGGGCTGTCTTATGGTGCGCCTTTTTATACGCCAGATGAAAAAGCGACAATTAATGTTTATGAAAAGGTTAATCCGTCGATTGTCGCCGTTGATGGAGAGATGCTTTTGAACAATATGTCAAGCGGAACGGGTATTGTCATTGACCCCAGCGGTATAATTTTGACGAGTTCGCATGTTGTGCTTGATGTTTCTAAGATTGATGTTACTTTTTATGATAATCAAAAAGTAAAGGCAAAAATCATTGCACTTATGGGCGATAATAATGATTTAGCACTGTTAAAAGTGGATGTAGACAGACCTCTTAAGGCAATTAAGCTCGGGGATTCTACCAAAATAAAAGTTGGTCAAAAGGTTTTGGCAGTCGGTAATCCTTTTGGTTTTAACGGAACTTTGACAACAGGAATTATTAGTCGAATTGATTATGACAGAAATCGTGTTCAGACAGATGCTGCAATCAATCCAGGTTCATCTGGGGGTCCTTTAATCAATATGGATGGTGAGGTTATAGGGATAAATCAATCAATTTATAATCCGGATAATAATCAGTCTAATATCGGGATAGGCTTTGCAGTCCCGATCAATACTGCCAGAAGGTTTATTGGCGAATATAAAAATGACAGAAAATTTGCTGTTGATCTTACCAATAAAATCAATTAGCGAAGAGAACTCGCCAAGTTATAGATTTCGAGCAGAGAGTGCTAAAAGTTAGTCATGAATATCTAAACATTGAAAAAGCCCCGTGTTGGGGCTTTTCATAATATCGTATGAACGAAATGTTGCAAGATAATGGTTTCGAAGCTAGGTAAGAGTTTCTGTTTAAGCGAGGGAGAATCCTCCACCGCCGCAATCACCGCCGCCGCCGCCTCCAGAGAAGCCGCCGCCGAAGATAATTTCTCCACCTGCTCCATTTCCATTATTTTCAAAACTCATTACATCACTAAAAAGTGACGCAACTTGTCCTGAGGTCTCCACTCGCGTGGAAGAGTTTGTTGAAAAGAGTCCAGCCACCATGTTCTGCCCTTCAGCAGAAGCAACTTGTCCTGATGTTTCCATCGGTCCCGAGTTGTTTCTAGAATTATTAAAAGATGATAATCCTAAAGCCATTGGTTTTTTACTCTCCTCATTTATGTCTCTTATATATATAAAGGAAAATATATACTGTTTATTGCATTATTTCTCCATTTTGTAACATGTTTTAACATGTTGAAGTATAGCGTGATTTTAACCCAGTATTTTAAACTTGAAAACAGGGGGTTTTAAGCATTTATGTCTCAATTAAATTAATAATTATGCAAAAAAAGAAAAAGTTGTTAAACTGTTTAGTAACTAGCTTTTAATTATTTCATATAAACATCTTTACTAAAAGCAGTATTTGAAATAGTATAAAGTAAGCTAAAAAATTATGTGTATTAATAGATAATTAAGATAGAAAAGGGGTCAAAGAAGTGGAAAAGAACTTTGGACCATTGAACTTCAATGAAGAACCATCATCATCATTCGATACTCCTGCAAGGGGTTCAAGCCATGCCAGCATTAAAGTTATTGGTGTAGGCGGCGGCGGCGGAAACGCTGTAAACCGTATGATTAAAGCAGGATTACAAGGTGTTGATTTTTGGGCAATGAATACTGATGCTCAAGTGCTTGAAATGTCTTCAGCTCCAAATAGAGTTCAGTTAGGGTCAAAATTAACAAATGGATTAGGCGCTGGTGGAGATCCAGCAAGAGGCGCAAAAGCTGCCGAAGAAAGCAGAGAAGATATAATGTTGGCACTAGATGGTGCTGATATGGTCTTTATTACTGCGGGCATGGGTGGTGGAACCGGTACCGGGGCTGCTCCTATCGTAGCTCAAATCGCAAAAGAATTAGGAGCTTTAACTGTTGGTGTCGTAACAAAGCCATTTAGCTTTGAAGGCAGACGCAGAATGAATCAAGCTCTTGAAGGTCTTGAAAAATTAAAAGAAAATGTTGATACTTTGATTGTTATACCAAACGACAAGTTAATCGAAGTTGTAGAGCGTAGAACTACAATCAGAGAAGCTTTCTACGTTGTAGATGAAGTCTTGTTGCGTGGTGTTCAAGGTATTTCTGATATTATCACAGTCCCTGGACTTATTAACGTTGATTTCGCTGATGTTAAAGCAGTTATGTCAATGTCAGGTTCAGCTCTTATGGGTATCGGACGTGGTTCAGGCGAAGGAAGAGCGATTGAAGCTGCAAAATTAGCAGTCAATTCACCACTTCTTGAAACTTCAATCAACGGTGCAAGTGGCGTTATTCTTAACGTTACAGGCGGTCCTGATATGACATTGCATGAAGTTTATGAAGCAGCTGAGATTATTCACTCTGCTATTTTGGATGATGCAATTGTTACCTTCGGTGCTGTTATCGATGATAGAATCCAAGGCGAAATCCAAATTACAGTTATCGCAACTGGGTTTGAATTGCAAGAAACAAAAGGATTTTCTTCTCAAAAAGAATTATCTAAAGTTGACTTGAATGACTTCTTTGCAGTCAAAAAGAAAACTACAGATGATTTTTCACCATCTCCTAGCACTAGCACTCCTAGTACTGGTACTGGTGGATTAGATATTCCTGATTTCTTACAAAAGTAAACTTTCGGATGTTAAGCCATAAGGCAAAGCGTTGAGCTTTGAATTTGGCGAACTGGACGATAGCGACGTAAGAGTTTTTATAAAAAACTCCACAGGAGCAAAAGTAAACTTTCGGATATAAATTTAAAATCCCTCAAAATTTCTTGGGGGATTTTTTATTTACTTTGGACTTTTCAGCTGTCTTCTGAAACTATTGAAAAATCAGCCTATAAGCTTAAAAATTACATTATAGTTTTGCATGCCTTCGATACAATGTTATAATTTTTTAATGGGATTGAAAAAGGGATTATTATGCTTCAAGAAGCAACAAAATTATTAAATACGGCTTTTCATAGCAGTTTTATAAAAAAATTGAGTCAATATCTTCACGATTGTGTGCGAGAAGAGGTAAAAAGTGCCACTTTCCGTAACTTGAAGCAAGATAAAGATAATAAATGGTATTTCGTCCCAAGGGAAGAAATACTTTTGACGCAAGAAGGCAGTACTCTTGAGCTGGAAGGTACTAATAGCCTAGTAACAGAGCTTATGATGGGCGCTGCAACTTCTCAAAAAGAAAGCTATTTGATTTACGGCTACTTGTTTTTGGCAGGAAAACATACTGGAAATAAACGAGGGGAAGAGTTTTTGACCCCACTTCTTTATGCTCCTTGCAAACTTGAGAGAGAAAAAATGAACATTAATTGTTCTTTAACCGAAGAATTTTTGACTTTAAACACGGGAGCCTTGGCGGCTTTAATTCAGACTGACGATGAAGATGAGGCAGATCAGCTTTTCGAAGAATTGATTGATGTTGTTCCTGATTTTCCTTTGACTCAGGAAAAAATTCAAATCTTTTTAACGACTCTAAAGTCAATTTTCCCGCAAATTCATGTGAAAATTGCGATGGAAAACCCTTTTAATGCAGAAGGGGTTGATAGTGTTGAAACCGACTCAGGAGTCCAAATTAAGCCTGTTTCTGCGATAGTTTTGACCAAAAGGCCTTCAGTTACGGCAGGGGTTTTGCATGAATTAACTCAAATTGCAGAAAAATCCTCGGGAGTGATTAGAGAGACCGCCCTTGAGGTTATCAATGAAGAATATATTCGCTCATCAAAAAAAGATGCAAAGATTGAAGATCTCGAACATAAGAAAAAACCCCCAGTATTTTTTCCAGTTGTGCCTCTTGAGATTTCACAAAGTCAGGAAAATGTCATTGAAGCAATGGAAAAACATACTTTGGTGGCAGTTTATGGCCCTCCCGGAACGGGAAAATCTCAAACTATTGTGAATTTGGTTTCGCATCTTGTTGCCAATGGCAAAACTGTGCTTGTGGCTTCAAGAATGGACAAGGCGATTGATGTTGTGGCGGATAGGCTCAACGACCTTGGAGCTCCTTATATGGCACTTCGTGCAGGGCGTCAGAATTATCAAAAGCAGCTTTATTTTCAGATTCAGGATTTACTGTCAAATAAAGTCGATATTGATACGGGTTTTGAGGATTCGATACTTGTATCTTTGGATGATATGAAAAATCTTTTGAATACAATAAAAGATTTGGAAGAAAAATGTGAAAAAATCATCAATCTTGAAAAAGACTGGTCAGATTACCTTGTAGAACAGGAGAAACAATCAAAAAGCGTTAGAGAACGGATTCTAGAGCCTAAGATGAATAATGAAGAGATTGCCATTGCTTTTGACGTTATAGAAAAAATAGAAGAATATCTTGAGCATCGAGGTTTATTCAATTCAATTTTAAAGAGCATGGCTTTTGCCAGCTTGAAAAAGATTTTGGGGCTTAAAAATATTGCGATTGATTATATGGTTTTGCAAGATATAAAAGAAGAATTATCGCTTCTTGAAATTACCAATAATTTGAGAAAAACCGAGATTGATATTAATAAAATTGGCAATGTGCATCAGCTTTTAGAAAATATTCGACTTTTGAAGCGCAAACAGCGTAATTTGGCGATTGATATTCTTAAAAATCAGCGTAGAAATTCACTAAAGCGTGTTATTGGTGACCAAGTTAAGCGCCAAAGGCTTATTATTCATTCAAAAGCTTTGATTGAGAGAAAGAAAAATCTTCAAAACAGACTTCTTGAAGAAGAAGATTTTAGGCCACTTTTAGAAACTTTTCCATGCTGGTCAACGACAACTTATGCGATTTCAGAGTCTTTGCCGCTTAAGCCTGGAATGTTTGATGTTGCAATAATTGACGAGGCATCCCAATGTGATATAGCAAGCTGTTTTCCTGTTTTGTTTAGGGCAAAGAAGGCTATTATTGTTGGCGACGACAAACAATTATCGCATTTGTCATTTTTGGAAAAAAGCAAGGAGCAGTCGTTCTTATCTCAGCATTCAATTCCAGACAGATACCAGCTTATGTGGCGTTTCCGCACTAATTCGATGTTCGATTTGGCCAATTATTATTCGCCGAATCCTGTTTTGCTTGACGAACATTTCAGAAGCTTGCCGCCAATTATCAATTTTAGTAATGAAGAATTTTACGGCGGACGTATCCGCATAATGAATAAAAACACAGATGTGAAGGACTCTTTGGAGCTTCATATAGTCAAAGATGCCAAAGTCGATTTGGATACGACACGCAATTTGGCTGAAACAGAGGCAGTTTTAAAAAGGCTTGTTGAGATTGTTACGCAAGAAAAAGATTTCAAAAAACCATCGAGCATTGGGATAATTTCACCTTTTAGGGGGCAAATGGAGCAGATTAAAAAAGCTGTTTCTCAAATATTAGATGATAAAACAGTAGAACGCCATCAGATTCAAATCGGTACAGCGCATACTTTTCAGGGTGATGAAAAAGATATTATTATATTATCTTTCACACTTGCTTATAATAGTCATTTTCAGAGTCTGACGTTCCTTCAAAAGCCAAATTTGTTCAATGTGGCTATTACCAGAGCCAAGAAAAAAACTATAGTTTTTGTTTCAAAAGAACCAAAAGACTTGCAACCAGGACTTTTGCGGAGATATTTGGATTATATTAAAGAACAAATTAAAAAAGAGCAAAGAGCCGTAGTTCTCGGCACTCAAAATATTGAAGAAAATATTTATAATAATGCTTTCGAAAAAGAAATCGCAAAAGCTTGTAAAAAAGTGGGATATAATGTCATGTCTGACTTTGATACGGCTGGTTATAAGATTGATATTGTTATCTCAGAAGGCGGTGACAAAAAATTGGCCATCGAATGCGATGGGCTTGAAGACCAAGGAAAACGCCCTATGAATCAAATCAAAAAACAATTCATTTTAGAGCGCTGTGGATGGAAAGTTCTTCGTATTTCAGCGAGAGAATGGCATTATAGCCAAAAAGTTTGTGTTGATAAGATAAAGCAGCAATTTGAAAGTTTGTAAATTATGGCGAGAAAAGTTAAATTACTTGGCATTCAAATGCAATCGGTTTTTGATAATAAAGTATTAAATTATCAAAAAATTGCAAAAGTTTTGGCTGAAAATGCGGATTTTGAGCCCGATTTGGTTCTTTTGCCAGAGACTTTTAATGCTGGTTATTATGCCAAAAATTTTAAAAAAAATGCAGAACCTATTCCAAATGACCAAACGTCGATGTTTTTATCGGGTTTTGCACAAAAATACAATACAAATATTGCAGGTACAATAATTGAAAAATGTCCTGATGGGACTTTGAAAAATACGCTCGTGATTTTTGATAGAACAGGAAAATTGAGTGTAAAATATCATAAAACTCATCTTTTTTCTCACCAAGGTGGCGAGGAAGGCAAATATCTTGCAGCTGGCGATAATATTGTTGTGGCTGAATTAGATTTTGGTCGAGTTGGATTGAGTATTTGTTATGATTTGAGATTCCCTAGAATGTTTCGAACACTGGGATTGCGCGGAGCAGAAATTGTTCTTTGTCCAGCTGCTTGGCCAGAGTCCCGAAAAGAACATTGGCAAATATTAAACCAATCTCGTGCTATAGAAAACCAATTTTTTATGTTTGGCGTCAACCAAGTCGGCAAAGTCACCGCTAAAAGAACCGATGCGGGTTGCTCTATGCTTGTTGATCCTTGGGGCGAAGTTATAGCATCCTTGGGCACAGAAGAAGGTATCTTGAAAGCGCAGATTGATTTGGATAAAATTGATGAGGTAAGAAAAGCATTGCCTGTTTGGCAAGATAGAAGAATTGATTTGTATGAAGCTTAAAATTTTAATTTCATTTTTAATTCCAATTTTATTTTGCTTGGGGGCTTTTTCTCAGGATTTATCGTCGAATTTAGATGTTATTATAAATGCTGATTCATTATCAAAATCATCTGTCGTGGCTGTTAAAATAATTGATAAAACTACAAAACAGCCTATTTATCAGCGTGATTCATCTTTTTTACTTCAACCGGCTTCGACCATGAAAGTGGCTACATCGGCTATGGTGCTTGAGACTTTAGGCTCAAATTATCTGCTCAAAACTTCTTTGTATGAATCTGAAGGCAGATTGTACCTCCAACTTTGTGGCGATCCGACTTTGATGAAAGAAGATTTGGTTAGGCTTTTTAAAAATATAAATTTGGCCAAATATGATACTTTGGTGATTGATAATACTTTTATTGACAACGAATTTTATGCCACAGGCTGGATGTGGGACAATTTTGTATCCGGGGATAATCCTCCTTATGGGATTTTTAATATAGACAGGAATTTGATTCCGGTTAAAATTATGCCAAATAAAAAAACAGGAGTAGTGCAAATTATTTCGAGCTATCCGATTGAAATCGGCAATGAGTTGAAAATTGGGACTGTGAATCAAATTAAATTAGAGCAAAGACCTTGGCAAAACCCTAATGCTGTTTATATTTCGGGTGAAGTTTGTTCATCTTTTGTCAAAAAAATTCCCGTGCAAAATCCGGAAAAATATTTTTTGCATTGCCTAAATCAATCCATGCCGAATTTTTCGGGTAAGATTTCTTTTGGCGAAGTGCCAAGTTGTACCAGCTTATTAGCGTGTAAGAAAACAGGTGCTTTAGATATTTTGCGCGAACAAAATAAAACAAGTAATAACCTTTTTGCCGAAACTATGTTTAAGATAGCCTCCAGAGTGGCTTTTGGAACTCAGGGCAATATGGAAAATGCCAGAAAATTATTTGAACAATTTTATAATATAAAAGCTTTTGTCATTGCTGATGCGTCAGGATTATCGCATAATAATCTGCTCAATTGCGATTTTCTTTGTGATGTTTTGTTTAGAATGGGCGATAATCGTGATTTTCGCTCAACGCTCGCTGTTGCTGGCAAAGATGGTACTCTCAAAAAACGCTTGAAAGAAGTCTCTTTACAAGGTAAAACAGGTACTATTTCTGGCGTGAGCGGGCTTTGTGGCTATATTAAAACCAAACAAGGGCATGATTATATTTTTTCAATCTTGATACAGAATTACAAAGGCAAAGCCAAGCCTGCTAAGCTTTTGGAAGATAAAATAGTCAGAGAGCTGAACGAATTTTAAGTTTGAATTTCCAAAAAATTCCGCTAAAGAATAAAATTTTTGCAGCGATTTAAAATTCAGTGTAATATTCCCATCCTTGGTAGATAAAGGCAAATATTTCTTCGAGATATTTTTTGAGTTCTTTTTCATTCAAATCTTTTTTAACTAGTTTTTTGGCAGAAGAAAAGAAAAATCCGCATATGTTTTCCATAAAAAACTCGCTTGGTAAATTTTTCAGAATATCTTTGTGCCCTTTGGCTTTGAGTTTGAGGCTTGTGTATTCCAATCGTGCATAGTTTTTTGCCCAATTATTGATGTATTCATCCAGTTTTGAGCCTTTTGACTTGTGTGCCAAGATGTTTAGGTTTTCTCTGTGCTTTAAAATAAAGCCCATAATGGTTTTTGCATAAGTCTGGGACTTATCAAAATTGAGATATAGCAGCTTTTTTTTGCTCAAAAGAGTTCGTTCTATTTCTTGTGAGGCTTGGTCGAACTCTCTTAAAGTATCTTCTAAGACTCCTTCAAGCAGGGCATCTTTGCTGGGGAAATAGTTATAAATATTGCTTAAGGACACACCAGATTCTTTCGCAATTTCTCTTAAATTTATTGACGAAAAATCTTTCTCAAGTAGAGCTTGTCTTGTTGTCGTAAGGATTTTCTCTCTAATTTCTTTCTTTAAAATTTGTGCCATAGCGTCCTCTTTTTTATAAGCATAAAAGAACGCTGTTCTTTAATCAAGTATGTTACAAAAGTATCATATTTCCCTCTATGATTGAAAAATATGCTATTATAATGGAAAATTTCGCTGCATTAAGGGGAAAAACATGAAAAATGATGGTCTAGTCAAAGAGCTTTTTTATTTTCAGCCTGAAAAGTATAACTTTTTACCTGAAGATGTTCAAAGCGTGCATCTTTTAGGAGAATTTAACAGCTGGGGAAAAGATGAGGAAAAGCTTGAAAATTTCGGCTTATTTAAGGACCGTACAGGCAGATGGGCTGGAGTTTTTGAGGTCAAAGAAGGCCGTGAGCCTTATAAATTTTTGGTTAACCACACGACATATTGTCCAGATACGGGCGAAATCTATTATTCGACAGTAAAGACTTGCAGATGGGCGAGAAGAGCCATTTGGTACCAGATTTTACCGGATAGATTCCATAAGAGCCAAGAAAAGCATAATGTTTTGCCTTGGGATGCAAAACCCGATTATTTTCATAGTTTTGGCGGCGATTTAAAAGGAATTGAACAGAAAATAGATTATTTCAAAACTTTATATGGTGATTTGGAAAATTTCGCCTTGTATTTAAACCCTATAACCATGTCCAGAGCTTCTAATCATAAATATTGGCCTGAGGATTTTGGGAAAATTGACCCGCAATTTGGTACAGAGGCTGATTTGAATAATTTAATAAATACTTTGCATGCCAATGGTGGGAAAATTATTTTGGATTTGGTTTATAACCATTCAGGCATTAACCATAAGGCTTTTATGGATATTCTTCAAAATGGTGAAAAATCAGAATATATTGATTGGTATCGTGGAATTTCTTTGAGTGAGCATGAAAAAATTGAAATACCTGTGCTACAACCGGGCGCGCATGGTAGATGCGAAAATGTTCATGTTGAAAATGACCCTCGAAAAGAAGATTTTGACCCTAAAAAACCTTCATATTTTGCAATTTGGAATGGAAAATACAGGTTTCCGATAGTTAATCCGACAAAATTTCAAAGTTCTACAATTGAAGAAATGATTGAAGGTCAACCATATTATAAGTTGGTCAATTTTAATAAAAGACCTAATTATACTTGCTGGTTTGAATTTTTTGAAATACCAGAGCTGAATGCTGAAAATCCAAAGTTAAAAGAACATCTTTTTGAATGTGCTAAAAATTGGATTCACCTCGGAGTGGACGGGTTTAGGCTCGATGTTCCAGATATGCTTAATGATTCTCACAGATTTTGGGCTGATTTTAGAGTGATGGTTAATGAAGAGCTTAAAAAATTGGGCAAAAAGCCGCAAGATTTTTATATTTTAGGCGAAATTTGGAGCAACGACGAAATAACTAACAGTTTTTTGAACTCAAATCCAGATTCTTATCCGAAAAGATTTGATGCCATTATGAATTATCCTATTCGTGAAGTTGTTATTAACTTCTTGTCGGGTGAAATCCTTGAGCCGAGAAGCGATAGAGTTCAAGCAGAGGACGAAATTACAGTTTCTGAACTTGATGATATTTTGCACAGAAATTTTGAAAATATTTCTTTCAATACAGATAAAGTCCAGTTTAATTGCTTCTCGACCCACGATACAAGGCGTTTGAGAAGTGTTTTCCCAGACATGAAGATGCTCAAGACAGCTATTTCAATGCAATTTACTTTAATTGGGACTCCAACTATTTATTATGGCGATGAAATCGGCCTCAAAGGCGGAGTGGATCCCGATAATAGGGGAACGATGAATTGGAATATTGTTAAAGACATTGATAATTGCCCTAAGGCTAAAGAGATTTTCGAGCATTATCAAATACTTATCAGAATGCGCAAAACTAGAAAAGCTTTGTCTCAAGGACTTATGTTGACGCTTTTAGTCGATGATGTGCGTGAAATTTATGCGTATTCAAGATTTTCTGATAATGGCGATTGCGTTATTGTTGTGATTGCTAAAAATGATGTTATTGAAGACATAGTGATTGATTTGTCGGATACGCCTTTTGAATATACAAAAAAATGGAAAAGTGCTTTTGATGGCTCTGATTTTGTGAATCCGGATGGTAAAATAGTCATTTCTCCTGATAAAATGCCTGATAATAATTTGATTTTATTAAATTGATATTATATTAAAGCTTTTCGCACATAAAAATTTTCGTCATTTTCAAGTTTCTTAATCACTGGTAAAATTTCTTGAAATTTTAAAGAGAAAAGTTTTTTTGCTAAAAAGGCAATTCTTTCTCGGATTGTATAATCCCTGTAATCGGCACTATTGAGGAGCAATTCGGCCAATTTTTCGATTTGGGAAAATTCATTTGAGAGGAGATTTTCTAATACGAAAAAATTCCAATATAAATTAAATACATCTTTATTCACCTTGTGTGACTTGAATTTAATTGCTTTGGTGTTTTCAATCAATATTTCAAGTTTGTTGAAAACTTGAGTAATCAGATATTCTTTGTTTTGGCTCAAATTAAGCAAAGAACAGATATTTCTACATACTTGAGGATTTACATCATTAGCCGTGCGCAGGATAATTTCTGGGTAGTTATCCAAAATTTTCATCAAAGAATTATTTTCTAATATAAAATCATTGATACGAAATGATGCTGTTTCTCTGATTTTTGTATCTTGATCAATGAGATTTTGAATAAATAGCTTTAAATCATCAGAATTTTTGAGAGACGTGATAAAAGTCAGCGCAAAATGTTTTTGCTCAAAATCCTCCCCAGATAGAAATTCGAGGAGTTCTTCATAAGGGATTTGTGTGTTTTGGTATAAATTTTCAACCAAATTTTTTTCATACGCTGTTTTCATAATTAAAATATATCACAATAATCTTTTTTAAATCGTACCTAATGTTTGCTCACACAGGGGATTAAATTTTGCAAATTAGGTTTAATATAGGATTAAGAGTGTTTGTTTACGAGATATATTAATGTTATGAAATGAGGTGTAGGAATTGTTTAATTTACTTGAAATTTTTAAAGATATATTTAAATCCAAGGATGATTCTCTTGTGGGCTTGAGGCGTTTAAATGAGGTTCGAATTGAGCCTGAAGTTGTGAAGCCTAAAGTTAAAAAAGAGATAAAAATCTCAGATTTGATGAAAAAAACAGCCCTAGAATAAGTTTTATTTTGTTTTAAGCTCTATTTTACCTGCATTTGAGTCAGAAAAAACAGAATAAAAAACCTCTGTAAAAAGATTGCTGTTTTCCTCGGGGGATAAAGAGCCTTTATGCTCTTCATTTATAGGTAAGCTTTTAATTTTAATATTATGTTTTTGGCAAATTTGTTTGATTTTGGATACCCAATCATTTGCTTCTTTTTCAGGCATGTCACCTATAAGCTCTTTTTTTAACAAATGTAGTGCTACTTCATCTGTTAAGATTCTTTTTGGCGTTATTTCCTTGCCGTTAAAGTTTAATTGGGCGATATTTTTTCTTTGAACATTTTGCGATGCCAATTTTGACCCGCTTTGGATTTTTGTAATCATTTTTCTCTCCTTGTAAAAAATACTAACAGTAACTCTACTGCTAGTATCCAAGATAAGAATTAAATAATAGATCTTGACGCATTAAATATGCTACTATTATTGGCTTTCCTCAGTCTCGGAGTACTAACAAAATTTTGAAACGAGTTTTCCGGCTTTAACGGTTGCGGACCAGCGAGGGATTTGTCACCCTTCTTTCCTTGTTTCGATTGTTATATGTCATTTTATAACTAAACAGCTGTTTCTGCAAGAATTGAGGAGTTCAATTACACTTCGTAGTGCGTAATCTTTGTACGATTTCACAAAAAAAAGCCCCCGAAGGAGCCGTGTGTTTAAAATTGTGTTGGTCTTTATTTTTAAAATTTGTATAACTAAGCCATGAATGTCTTAAACGACTGTTCAGTGCTTTGTTGTATAACTTTTTTGACAGCTTCCATTTCTGATTCAATAGCTTTGTGTTCTGTCTCCATTTTATTCATTTGAAGAGTAAGACTTTTGTCTTTTTGTTGAATTTCAGCTGTTTTTCTATCATATGCATCGGTGGCTTTGCCTATGCCTGCCGTTAGTAAATCATCATATATTTGAGCAGTTTGTCGCCAATCCCTAGTTTCGTAGTTACCTGTCAATCCGGCAGGATCTGTCATTACAGATTGAGAGAATGGATTCGCTTGCTGTAATAGTACATAAGTACCATCTCTAATACCGTCTTCAAGAGTCTTTTTAACTTCACCTACAGGAGGGGTGTAGTCATCAAATAAAACATTTTTCCCTACTACAAGGACTTTGAACCCTTCTGCATTCAGATTTGTAGTACTGATTTGTTGGTATTTTGATGGAGAAAGGCCACTTGTAAATAAGTTTCTATTCGATAGAGAGGTTGCATTTGTATAGTCAGTTGCGATTGATTCGAGCTGCTTAGATAGCTGCAATCTAGCATTACAGATTTGCTGGGATTGATATTCAATATCATTATTCCTTGCTGTAAGCGTTAAAAATCGTGTTTGACTGGCTGCTAAACCCATTTTTCGACATACTCCTTAGAATTTACAATCAAAATTACGCCATCATAAAGTAAAAAATCTTTTGATAAGCTTATTTTCTGACTAGTTGAATTTGTTATTTTCTAACCAACAATATATATATCGGCAGGCGTAGACATGTTCTTGAGGATTTTGGGCACATGTATGAAGAAATGTTAACAAAGCCGTGCTGGTTAATAGTTTAAGATACTTATCCAGATTGCTTTTAGGGCATTATTTCAAAACAATAAAAAAAGAGCCGAAGCTCTTTTTTAAATATTATATTTTGCTTTCGTAAGGATTTAATTAAGCTCCCCACTTGAAAGTTTCTGTGTTTTTTGTGAGAACTTTGTCTGTGCTGTCCATCATACTTTGGATTGCTTGGATTTCAGTTTCAGTTGTAGCCAGTTCTTGCTGAATATTTTTTTCAGTTTTGTGTATGCTGTCGCTTTGGGCGTTTAAATTTTGGATTTGTTCTTGATAGGCTGTTTTATCTTCTGATTCCATAACAAAAGTCAAATCTTTGTAGCTTAATTTTTGATTTTGGCCTGTGTCATCTCTGTATACAAAAGTATATTCGCCGGTCATAAGTTTATTACTCAATACCCTAGAGTCACTAATATTTGTATTGGTATAATTTCCTGAGCCATCTTTGTCATATGGGACTTTTACATATTGTTGTCCATTATATGTTTCGGCATTCCCTGCAGCTTGGGCAGTGTCATATTCTGCTTGGTTTGCAGCTTTTTTGTATATAAAGATTTGTTTTTGGCATGGTGTTGTATATTTAGGGTCATTTCCCCAAGTAGTAGAATCGTTCATATCAAAATCAGCCGGCAAATCGAAATATTTCGCTCCGATTGCTAATTTATTGCCACTTGGATCTGCAAGTGTTAAAACTTTTTGGCTTTCAAAGAAGTTTATTTTTTGTGCAATGTCAGTAACTTCATTTGTATAAAGAAGTACACGATTAGAAAGAATTTGGTGGTTGGTCGTTAAAGACCCCAATCTTACCGTATAATAATTCTTGTACATTTGATTAACACCTAACGCCATAACTGCTTCCTTATGATTTTTAAAATACTTTCACTACTTATATAAAAACAAGAAGTATATCCAAATTACATAAAGACAATATATTGTTACAAACGTTAACATGCTAAAATCCGCCATGGGCATGGATTTGAGCATGCTCGGTATAAATTTTATCTATTGGTTAAGCTATGTTCAAAAATATAACGAACTTGGCTCATTGCCATAACTTTAAAGGAGCAAAAACCTTCTTCTCTTGATAATACGCCTACGCTCGCAAGCTTGTTTCTCATTGTTTCAGACATTTCTTCAGGACCAACAAACAAAGCACATTCGGTATTGCATTCGTCATGTTTTAAAGGGCATTTTTTCATTTTATTTTTTCCTTCTTATTTATATATATATTAAGGCATTTTCCACTAAAGTGCAAAAAATGATAAGATATAGTTATCTGTAATCCTATTATTCTATTGGGGGGAATCTTTTATGAAAGAACTTCTTACACCGACTTTTCTCATGGCTCAAAAGCAACTTGAGGATGTAGCAAAGCTTATTGAGCTGGATGAAAATATTCTTGAGCGTCTAAAATACCCAAGAAAATCTTTGATAGTTTCCATGCCTGTAAAAATGGACAATGGGAAAGTAAAAACTTTTATGGGATATCGGGTTCAGCATGACTTGGCCATGGGGCCTTCAAAAGGTGGCATTAGATATTCTCCAGATGTTGATTTAGGAGAAGTTTCAGCACTCGCAATGTGGATGACATGGAAATGTGCTTTGATGAATTTGCCTTTTGGCGGTGCTAAGGGAGGAGTTTGCTGTAATCCTGAGGGCATGTCAGAGGGAGAGTTGGAGAGACTCACAAGGCGTTATACTACAGAAATTTTGCCTATGATTGGCCCTGATAAAGATATTCCTGCTCCTGATATGTATACTAATGAGAGAACCATGGCATGGATTATGGACACTTATAGTAATTATTACGGCTATGCAATCCCAGGTGTTGTAACAGGTAAGCCAATTGCCCTTGGTGGCTCTTTAGGTCGGATTGAAGCAACGGGTCGAGGAGTTGCTTATTGCACTATGTATCTGATTGAAAAAATGGGCATGCCTAAAGCAGGGCTTGATATAGTTATACAAGGATTTGGAAATGTAGGCTCAATAGCGGCAAAAAGATTAGCCGAAGAAGGCCACAAAATCATAGCAATTAGTGATGTTAACGGTGGAATTTATAATAAAAATGGCATAGATATATTAAAATTAATCGACTACCAAAAAGAGCATGGAACAATTGAAGGATTTGAAAGCCTTGATTTTGTTGGCAATGAGGATTTGCTTGAGCTTAAATGTGATATTTTGATTCCATGTGCCGTTGGAAATGTTATTCATAAAGATAATGCCGATAAAATTAATTGTAAAATTATAGCAGAAGGCGCAAATGGCCCTATAACGCCTGATGCTGATGATATCTTGAATGCGAAAGGTATTGTTATTATACCTTCTATTCTAGCCAATTCAGGCGGTGTTACGGTGTCATATTTTGAGTGGGTGCAAGATATTCAGCGTCTTTTCTGGTCTGAGTTTGAGGTTATTAAAAAGCTTAAAATCCTTTTAGAAAAGACCTTTAACGAGGTTTATGATTTATCAAAAGATAGAAAAGTCGACCTTAGGACTGCTGCCATGATGATAGGCGTAAGTAGAGTCGCCGAGGCTAAAAGGCTTAGAGGGCTTTATCCTTAAGGATTCGGAAGTGGATTTCAGTAGGTTTATAGGTCGAAAAAACTATAAATTCTTCTTGCAGAAGGCAACATGCCTTACGACATGTCATATATATAGAGGACAAAAAGTTTTTTAAGTTTATGCCATTAAAGTGGGTGGAATAAAGTCTAAAGTCACCTATTTTCGGGGCTATTAACATGTTTTAACAAATGAAATAAAAAGGTTTGCAAAATTTTTTGTTTGGCTTATTATAATAAAGTACCAAGTCGAGAGAGGGACGTCTTAAAAGACTGACTGAATTCTGAGGCCAACAAAACAATTTTAGACTTTATATATAATTAACAACTTTTTATAAACGAAAAAATCAGCCAAAAAAATACTTGACAAGCCAAATTGGTGGTGATACTATCACAAGACCGCCACAAATGAGGCGGTATATTTAACGGAAGAAATTCCACTTTGAACTTTGAAAATTGAATAGCTTAAATGAACAATTATAACAATGAACAACCTGTTAATTCATAAACAAAAAAAGTTAGGATAACTCAGTTAAACACAACTATAATTTAATTATTATATAAAGTTTTTGACAATGGAGAGTTTGATCCTGGCTCAGGACGAACGCTGGCGGTATGCTTCATACATGCAAGTCGAACGATAAGGCCCTTCGGGGTACATAAGTGGCGGACGGGTGAGTAACACGTAGAAAATCTACCTTAAGGAGGGGGACAACAGTTGGAAACGACTGCTAATACCCCATATGAGCTAGGCTGAAATGCTTATCTTGAAAGTTCCGGCGCCTTAAGATGAGTTTGCGTCTGATTAGCTTGTTGGTGGGGTAAAGGCCTACCAAGGCGACGATCAGTAGCTGGTTTGAGAGGATGACCAGCCACAATGGGACTGAGACACGGCCCATACTCCTACGGGAGGCAGCAGTAGGGAATTTTGCGCAATGGGGGAAACCCTGACGCAGCAATACCGCGTGAACGACGAAGCTCTTTGGAGTGTAAAGTTCTGTCAGTGGGGACGAATTTTGACGGTACCCACAAAGGAAGCATCGGCTAACTACGTGCCAGCAGCCGCGGTAAGACGTAGGATGCAAGCGTTGTCCGGAATCATTGGGCGTAAAGCGTTCGTAGGCGGCATGTTAAGTCTGATGTTAAAGCCCGGAGCTCAACTCCGGTTCGGCATTGGATACTAGCAAGCTAGAGTGCAATAGAGGTAAGGGGAATTCCTAGTGTAGCGGTGAAATGCGTAGATATTAGGAGGAACACCGGTGGCGAAAGCGCCTTACTGGGTTGTAACTGACGCTGAGGAACGAAAGCCAGGGTAGCAAATGGGATTAGATACCCCAGTAGTCCTGGCCGTAAACGATGGATACTAGGTGTTGCGGGTATCGACCCCCGTAGTGCCGTAGTTAACGCGATAAGTATCCCGCCTGGGGAGTACGCACGCAAGTGTGAAACTCAAAGGAATTGACGGGGACCCGCACAAGCGGTGGAACATGTGGTTTAATTCGAAGCAACGCGAAGAACCTTACCAGGACTTGACATCTAACAAACCTTTGCGAAAGTAGAGGGTGCTCTTCGGAGAATGTTAAGACAGGTGGTGCACGGTTGTCGTCAGCTCGTGTCGTGAGATGTTGGGTTAAGTCCCGCAACGAGCGCAACCCTTGTTGTTAGTTGCTTACAGTAGTACACTGCTGTATAGCTCTCTAGCAAGACTGCCGGTGATAAACCGGAGGAAGGTGAGGACGACGTCAAATCATCATGCCCCTTATGTCCTGGGCTACACACGTGTTACAATGGGTAGGACAACGAGCCGCCAACTCGCGAGAGTGAGCAAATCTCATAAACCTATCCTCAGTTCGGATCGTAGTCTGCAACTCGACTACGTGAAGTCGGAATCGCTAGTAAACGCAGATCAGCACGCTGCGTTGAATACGTTCCCGGGTCTTGTACACACCGCCCGTCACACCATGGGAGTTGATCATGCCCAAAGCCGGTGAGCTAACCTTTTAGGAGGCAGCCGTCTAAGGCAGGGTTGATGACTAGGGTGAAGTCGTAACAAGGTAGCCGTACCGGAAGGTGTGGCTGGATCACCTCCTTTCTAGGGAGATATGAAGCTTTTTTAAAACTGCTTCTATCCTAGGTCGAAGTCAATGAATCTAATAAGTTTTAAGATTAAATATCCAAACTTTATTGTACTTATTAGTGGAGACTGCGATTAACAGGGTTCGTTATAATTTTAGGCTATTCAGTTTTCAGGGTTTAAAACTCTGAACTTGTACTTTGAAAATTGCATAATGGAAACAAAAAGATAATAAACCAAAATAATAAGTAATCTTATTTTATGGAAAATCCAATAAAAATTTAAGTAAGGAAGATTACCAATGTTGGTGAAGCTACAAAGAGCTAATGGTGAATGCCTTGGCACTAACAGCCGATGAAGGACGCGTAAGCGGCGATACGCTACGGGGAGCAGCTAATATGCCTTGATCCGTAGGACTCCGAATGGGGAAACCCCTCCAGTTTAATACCTGGAGATCCATGCCTGAATACATAGGGCATTGGAAGGAAAGCCTGTGAACTGAAACATCTTAGTAACAGGACGAATAGAAAATAAACGAATGATTCCCAGAGTAGCGGCGAGCGAAATGGGAGAAGCCTAAACTTTGTGTACGTGATAGATTACAGTCGTTGTGCATAGAGGGTCGTGGGACTTCCCGTAATACCTGTAAGTATTACATAGAGTCAAAAAATTGTTGTTTAGTTGAACACAACTGGAAAGTTGGGCCATAGACGGTGATAGCCCGGTAAACGAAAACCAACAATCTCTAAGAAGTATCCCGAGTAAGGCGGGGCACGTGAAACCCTGTCTGAATCCGCCGGGACCATCCGGTAAGGCTAAATACTCGTTAGTGACCGATAGTGAACTAGTACAGTGATGGAAAGGCGAAAAGAACAGTGAAAAGCTGAGTGAAATAGAACCTGAAACCATTAGCTTACAACCAGTAGGAGCCCTATTGATAGGGTGACTACGTGCCTGTTGAAGAATGAGCCGGCGAGTTATCATGTGTAGTTTGGTTAAGGGGTTGATACCCGAAGCCTCAGGGAAACCGAGTCTGAATAGGGCGCCAATTGATTACATGTGATAGACCCGAACCTTGGCGATCTAACCATGGTCAGATTGAAGCGTAGGTAACACTACGTGGAGGATCGAACCGACTGATGTTGAAAAATCAGCGGATGAATTGTGGTTAGGGGTGAAATGCCAATCGAGCCAAGAGCTAGCTGGTTCTCCCCGAAATGTATTTAGGTACAGCGTTGAATTTATCTTACAGGAGGTAGAGCACTAGTTTGGTGCGGGCCCTTAATGAGGGTACCAAATCATGTTAAACTCCGAATGCCTGTAAAGTTACTATTCAGCAGTGAGACTGCGAGTGATAAGATCCGTAGTCAAGAGGGAAACAGCCCAGACCGCCATCTAAGGTCCCAAAATATATGCTAAGTGAGTAAGGAGGTAGAGTTACTCTGACAACCAGGAGGTTGGCTTAGAAGCAGCCACCCTTGAAAGAGTGCGTAATAGCTCACTGGTCAAGTGACTCCGCGCCGAAAATATAATGGGGCTAAGCATATTACCGAAGATGCGGCAACATACTTTTAGTATGTTGGGTAGGGGAGCGTTCTGTTGTAGGTCGAAGCTAGATCGTAAGGACTAGTGGACGAAGCAGAAGTGAGAATGTCGGCATGAGTAGCGAAAACATTGGTGAGAATCCAGTGCACCGAAAACCTAAGGTTTCCCACGGCAGGCTCGTCCGCGTGGGGTTAGTCGGACCCTAAGATGAGGCCGAAAGGCGTAATCGATGGATAACAGGTTGATATTCCTGTACCAGCTTAATATCGTTATCAACTGCGGAGGGACGCAGGAGGATAAGCATGCTGTCGATCGGAAGTGACAGTTCAAGCGTGTAGGTAGTTCTGATAGGAAAATCCGTCAGAGCGTTATAAACTGAGGCGTGATGAGGAGGATCTACGGATCCGAAGGTGTTGACTCCACACTGCCAAGAAAAGCTTCGCGAGTGAGATATTAGGTTGTCCGTACCGTAAACCGCCACAGGTGGGTTGGCAGAGAATGCTAAGGTGCGCGAGATAACCCTCGCTAAGGAACTCGGCAAAATAACCTCGTAACTTCGGGAGAAGAGGTACCCTGGTACTGTGATTTAGACAAGCACTAATGAGCAGGATAGGGTTGCAGCGAATAGGCCCAGGCGACTGTTTACCAAAAACACAGGTCTCTGCTAAGTCGTAAGACGATGTATAGGGGCTGACGCCTGCCCGGTGCTGGAAGGTTACATGGAGGGGTTAGACTTCGGTCGAAGCTCTGAAATTAAGCCCCAGTGAACGGCGGCCGTAACTATAACGGTCCTAAGGTAGCGAAATTCCTTGTCAGGTAAGTTCTGACCCGCACGAATGGCGTAACGATCTGGGCGCTGTCTCGGCGAGGGGCTCGGCGAAATTGGATTATCTGTGAAGATACGGATTACGCATACCAGGACAGAAAGACCCTATTGAGCTTTACTGTAGCTTGAAATTGAATTCGGGTTATACCTGTGCAGGATAGGTGGGAGACTTTGAAGCAAAGACGTCAGTTTTTGTGGAGTCAACGTTGAGATACCACTCTTGTATAATTTGAATTCTAACTGAGATCCCTCTAACAACAGGGCTCAGGACAGTTTCTGGTAGGCAGTTTGACTGGGGCGGTCGCCTCCTAAAATGTAACGGAGGCGCTCAAAGGTTCCCTCAGGTTGGTCGGAAATCAACCATAGAGTGTAATAGCATAAGGGAGCTTGACTGCAAGACCTACAAGTCGAGCAGGTACGAAAGTAGGATATAGTGATCCGGTGGTTCTGCATGGAAGGGCCATCGCTCAACGGATAAAAGTTACCATAGGGATAACAGGCTTATCTCCCCCAAGAGTCCACATCGACGGGGAGGTTTGGCACCTCGATGTCGGCTCGTCGCATCCTGGAGCGGTAGTACGTTCCAAGGGTTGGGCTGTTCGCCCATTAAAGCGGTACGCGAGCTGGGTTCAGAACGTCGTGAGACAGTTCGGTCCATATCCGGTATGTGCGCAAGAGAATTGAGTGGAGTCGTCCTTAGTACGAGAGGACCGGGACGAACGAACCTCCAGTGTACCAGTTGTATCGCCAGATGCAAACGCTGGGTAGCTGTGTTCGGAGCGGATAAGTGCTGAAAGCATATAAGTACGAAGCCCACCACAAGATGAGTTCTCTCACTGGGTTAACCAGGTAAGTTCCCGGACAGAACATCCGGTTGATAGGCCAGAGGTCGAAGTGTGGCAACACATGTAGCCGACTGGTACTAATAGAACGAGGGCTTCTCCTATCTATTGGTAATCTAAAGAATGTGCAAACATTCTGAATCTTGAAAAAGTTAGCAATAACTTATCAAGATACCCTTACTTATCTTCCATTATGCAACTTCCAAAGAAGTTGAATTTACTAAAATTCAAGTTTAAATACAAGAATTCCTTGGTGATAAAGCGGTAGGAAAACACTCGTTCCCATCCCGAACACGACAGTTAAGACTACTTGCGGCGACAATACTCGGAGGGCCACCTCCCGGAAAGATAGCTCGTTGCCAAGGACCTAATTTTTAAAAAACCTCATCACTTTTAAAGATAGATGAGGTTTTTTTATTGAGTTATTTTACTTTGGCAAGGTATAGTAAAATAAAAGACAGTTCCTTTGTTAGCTTCACTTTCAAACCATATTTTACCCTTGTGGGCGTCAATGATTTGTTTAGAAATATACAGCCCTAATCCTGTTCCTACAGTTCGTTTAGAACTTGGATATTTTTGAAAAATATTCGGTTTCTCTTCTTCAGGAACGCCTTTTCCATAATCTTGGATAGATACTTGGATGTTTTCTCCACGTTGCAAGGAGGAAATTTTAATTTCGCTGGAGCTTTTACTGTGTTTAATAGCATTGCTGACAAGGTTTGTGATTACTCGATACAGCATATCTTTATCGGCGAAAACGGGAGCTATTTCAGTCATTAAATCTAGAGATAATACGATGTTTTCATCCTTAGCAAGATGTTTTAAGGTATTTTCAGCACTTTTAATAAGAAGATTTATATCGGTATCTTTGCAATTAAGTTCTAATGTTTGAGAATCAAGATAGTAAGCTGTTAATAAGTTATTTACAATCCTCAAAATCTCATCATTTATTTTGTACATATCTTCAAGGGAATCAATAAAATCGGCTACTTTAATAGTCTCTTTATCTAAGAGTATAGATTCAATAAATTTTTGTTCTGCAAAAAGAGGACTTTTTAAATCATGGGATAATGCTGCAATAAAAGAGTCTCGGCTTTTCATTAAATCTTGTATTTGCGTTTGTTTTTCTTTAAGTTCTTGAGTGTATTTCCATTGTGTTTCTGCAACTTTATTTATATTTTCTGCTAGTATTCCTATTTCATCATTACCATTTAGCAGTATTGGTCTTGGTTTTGTATTTGGATTAAATTTAGTTAAACTCTTTGCGATTATTGTTATCGGTGATGTTGTTTTAGAAATAAAAATAGATTGCATTACTAAGGATAAAATATAGAATAGTATAAAAGAAGCATATATTTGATTTGAAAAATTTAAATTGAATAATAAATTGCCTAAGGCAATAAATATAATGAAAAATAATATCATATATAAATTAGGTAAAAGTATGAGTTTTAGCCTTAACCGATATTCTTGAAAATTTTCTTTTATTGTATCTAGTCCTAAAAACAGCAAAAAATCACCTATAACTCTTAATAAATGAATCAAATGGCGGTAGAAAGAAATATAATAAGTTGGATTTATAATATAGATGCTGCTTATTGCGAGACAGAAAAGACCCAAATTAAAAGCATTGAATGGAGATTTATTGTTCAGTAATTTGACTAGAATGAAAGCTGATAGCAGACTTATAAATGCAAAAGTTGTTATGCTGTTAAACAAATTGGGAAAAAATTCTAGAGTCCACTTAAAATGAATCAGCATGTATTCAATTATTAATACTGTAATAAAGCCACTGGCATAAATAGCGTAGTCTTTTTTAGTGGCTTTTTTATCCTTGGAGTTTTCTTTTATAAATATAACTCCAAGGAGCCCAATGCATTGATATATGCGTTCTAAAAAAGAATTGAGAAATTCTATATAGCGGTTATCAAAAATTATAAAGATATGTATTAATTCGAAAAAGCTTGCAATCAAAAACATCGAAGCAAAGAAAATGAATTTCTTTTGGTTGTTTTCTTTGTACATATTGTATGATTTGAAACTTATGCTCAAAATAATTACAATAATTAGTAGGCCATAAATAAAATTATAAGTATTATTAAAATAGATAATATTTTGCATATGTTAATAGAGACCTTTTATTTTGAAATATAAAAAAGGATTTGATATTTTAGTTTAGTAGTATTTACGCAGAAAGTTGCTGTAAAAACATTCATCTGTTGAGTAAGAGTCTTTACTCCGTTATCCAAAAGGTAGTTTGAGCTAAAGGTTCATTAGGGTTGTTTTTACTGAAAATTTTTAATAAATAGTAACCTTCGGAAAATATTGTAAAAGAATCCGTATAACAATTTTTTATAGGATTTAGCAAAATATCTTTTCCTTGATATAGCGAATAGCCATAAACCTGAGTTTTAAGGTCTTTTTTCAGTATTTGCAAGCGCCCTTCATTCGCATTAAAAGGGGTTTTGGAATAGAGGCAAAAATAAATTGATTGGCCTTGGTCGAAAGTATTTTGAACTATATTAGGGTCAAAGCTTTCTTTAGTAATTGGTCTTGAGCTCAAAAATATTATGGCATTATCATAATCGAGTGCGAATTCACACCCGCAAAATAGTATTGTGCTGAAAAATATTAAAATAATAATTTTTTTCATTTTAGATTGTTTTTAAAGTTTTGATTTTTTTCTCAATTTCAAGTTTTAGTTGAGCATTGTCAGTTAATTTTACAAATTTCGTATAATTTTCGACAGCTTTTTGTTTGTTGCCCTGCTTTTCAAATGTTTTACCAAGGGCATAGCAGTTGTAGTCTAAATTAGGGTTGATTTCATTTGTGCTTTCAAAAGCTGTTTGGGCCAGAATTAATTTGTTTTGCTCTAAATATATTGAACCAATATTAAATAATGCATTTGTGTCTTTTGGCTCTATTTGCAAAGCTTTTTGGTAGTATTCTAAAGCTTTCTCATTTTGGTTTTTTTCTTTGTAGGCATTTGCTATTTTTATAAGATTTGATGCATTTTTAGGGTCTATTTGTAAAACTTTTTGGTATGACTCAAGCGCTTTATCAAATTGATTTTGAGCCAAATAATTATCACCAAGATTTAAGTATGCATCAGTATTTTTGCTATCAATTTCAATAGCTCTTTCGTAAGCTCCTTGAGCTTCTTCATTTGCGCCAAATTTTTCTAAGGTTTTTCCATAAGCAGAAAATAGCTCTTTATTGTTTGGATTTATAGCAATAGCTTTTTCGTAACATTCGACAGATTTTGCTTTCATATTTAAGTAGTAATAAGCATTTGCAAGTCCTGAGTAGGCGTAGAACTCTGCCGGACTAATAATTAAGGCATCATTATAAGCTTTTATTGCACTTTTATAGTCTTTTGCCGTTGTTTTTTGATTTCCGAGTCCTATATAAGCTTGCACCAAATCATTTTTTATTTGCCCGTCATCTTGAATTTTAAGTGATCTGGAATAAAAATCTACGGCAGATTTATATTCTTTTGAACTATGATATGCAAGACCTATATTGTACAAAAGATTTGCGTTGTTAGGGTCTTGGACTAATAATTCATTGTAGTATTTCAAGGCTTTTTGGTAGTCATGATTTAGGTGGTAGCTATTAGCTATTTCTTTTTTTGCTGCAAGTTTATTTGGTTCTTTTTCTAGAATTTTTGCAAAATAGGAAATTGCTTTAGCATAGTCTTGTTTTTGATTATAAATTAAACCAATATTAAAGAGTGCATTAGAATCGTTTGGATTGGTTCTTAGGTATTCTTGGTATTGTTTTATTGCTTCATCAATTTGATTATCTTGGGCTAGGGCATTTGCATAATTGTAGTGTACTTTTGGTATTGTAGAATTTATGCTCAGCGCATTTTTATATTGTTCAATAGCTTTTTTATAATCTTTTTCACAATAATAAGCATAAGCTAAACTTGCATAAGTGCTTGATTCTTGTGGGTTTTTCGAGATTGCTTGCTGTAGAACTTCAATAGCTTTTTGAGTCTGTTTGGTTTCGATTAAGGCTTGTGAATAGTTTGAATAATCATTAAAATCTTCAGGCATTTTTGAAAATAAATAATCATATTCATTTAACGCTTTTTGGTAATCTTTAGATTGCATATAAATTGTGGCCAAATTCGCTCTGGCTTCAGCATTGTTAGGATAGAAATAAAGGAATTTCGAATAAAAACTTTCGGCTTCTGCATAATCTGCTTCGATAAATTTAATATTTGCAATATTTAAATAGTTATATTTGTAACTTGGGCAAAGTCTTAAAGCCTGCATATATGCATCAAGTGCGCCTTTGTAGTCTCTGTGCTGTTCCAAAATATTGCCGATACTTATATAGACAAAAGCATCGTCGGGTTTTAGGCTGATAACTTGGTTATATTCCATTAAAGATTGTTCCCAAAGGCCTTTTTCTGTATAAACTCCAGCAAGTTTTGTGTGCAAAAGAGCATCGTCTGGGGCTATTGAGATGGCTTTTTTTAAATATAAAATAGCTTGATCGACTTGCCCCATTTTGTGGAACATAGTGCTTTTTTGGTAGTCTTCATAAGCTTCTTGGTTCATAGCAAAGCTTGATTGAGTTATGAATATTAAAAATAGTAGTGATATTATTAGGTGTTTATTTCTCATTTTCCAATCCTCTTTTCATATAGAATTATGAATGTTTTATAGTGTTTTGGTCAACTACATTAAGCTTTTTATTGTCATTTTTGTAACAACGAACTGCTATTATTTTTCGGTTTTGATTCCGGAATTAGATTATATTTTTTCAAGAATTTTTTATAAATTTGGTAATTTAATTCACCACCAATGAGCATAATTAAAGATGTGTAATACAGCCATAACAACAACACGGCGAATCCTCCAAGAATTCCGTAAACTTTGTCATAAGAGCCGAAGTTATTTACATATAAACTAAATCCCCAAGAAGCCAAAAGCCAGAATGTACAAAAGAAGAATGTTCCAGGCAGCGTGTAAACTAATCTGATTCTTTTGTTCATTTTTGTCGTGTTTGGCATGAGGAAATAATTCAAAAATATCATTGCAAACAATGCCAAAAAGGCGATAGGCCAACGAAGAGCCAAGATAGTATTGACGGTATCGAGGAAAGTGGACTGTATCGTTACAAATTCGGATACTGAGTTAATTATTATTTGGGCAAAAACGGTTAGATTCACGCCCCAGAACAGAATGCAGACATTTAATATGACCATAGTTATAGATAACAGTCTGACATACCAAAAAGGCCTAGTTTCCGTTGTTTTATAGGCTTTGTTCATCCCTTTTATCGCCACAGCTGTGCCATTTGAGGCCAAAAATAATGACACAATCAAACCTATTGTTGCCAAGCTGGTTGATGATGATTGCATTATGCTTGTGAGAACATTTTCGATGGTGCTCATAGCTTCCATGGGAACAATTGTAGATAAAAAATCCATGATTTTTACAATACGAGAAGCTGTGCCTAACAGTCCAAAGACAGAAACCAAAAAAATCATAAATGGAAAAAATGCCAAAATAAAGATATATGCCATTTCTGCTGCCATACCAGGGAAATCATCTTTTATGACTCTTGTAATTAAATCTTTGAAAAAATTTTTAATTAATTTAAGTATTTTTTTTAAGTTTTTCTTCATAATTTTTAAGTTGTTTTTTTGCAATAGGTAAAATTTCATTTATTGCATCTTCAGGAGACTTTTCTATTATGCAGCCAGCGGCGAGTCTATGTCCTCCGCCTCCAAAAAATCCAGCTATTTTTGAAATATCAATATTTTTACTACGAAGACTTATTTTTGTAGCTCCATTTGGATTTTCTTTTAAAACCATTGATATTTCAGTTGATTTCGCTTGTCTTAATGCTTCTGAAATCCCATCAGTGTAGCTATCTTGTGAGCCAAAAGCATCAATAGTTTTTCGAGATATAAGCGCATAAGCTATTTTATCATTTTCTTCAAATTTTGCATTATTTATTGCTAAAGCCTGTAAAAGCACCATATTTAGGGGTCTTTGCTCGTAACATCTTTTATAAATCTCATCAGGTTTGATTTTTGCTTCGAGCAATTTAGCACAAGCTAAAAAAGTTCTAGCCGTTGTATTTTCAAACTTAAATCCGCCTGTATCAGTCAAAATAGATACATAAAGACATGTAGCTATTTCTTTTGTAAGCTGACATCCCAATGGTTCAATAAAATCTAATAAAATTTCACCAACAGAAGATGCTTTAGCATCAATTATATTTAAAGTTCCAAAACCTTTATTTGTCTGGTGATGGTCTATATTTATCGAAAATTTCGCTTTTCTGAACAGAGGCAGAGCTTCTGCAAGCCTATCTTCTGCTGCACAATCTACGCTTATTGCAAGGTCATATTTCCCCAGGAGAGTTTCATCAAAAGCTGTTTTGGCCCCTTTGACTCCGGGTAAAAATTCATACACTTCAGGTAATTTGCCTAAAATTAGACAATCTATTTTTTGAATATGAGAAAATTGTTCTAAAATCAACTTTAGTCCCAACATAGAGCCTAAAGTATCCCCATCAGGTCCTAGGTGAGAAATTATAGCAACCGTGTTGGCTTTTTTTATTATATCTAATAATGTATTCATATTAACAAATCGCTTTATCTAGGCTATGATATATAAAGTCTAGCATAAATAAAGTTAAGGAATTAATTAAATGGAAGTATGTTTACATAGCGGCTGCATTTTATTTGTATTAGCAGCAATTGTTTTTAGTTGTGTCGTGTTCACTAATGCGATTGAACATCTTGGAGAAAAGCTGAATCTTTCTCAAGGTGCTGTCGGAAGCATTTTGGCCGCAGTCGGTACAGCCTTGCCTGAAACCATAGTGCCTTTGGTTGCAATTATTGGTGCTCATTTGAGCGGCGATGATAATCTAGGGCATCAAATAGGAATCGGAGCTATATTAGGCGCTCCTTTTATGCTTGGTACTTTGGCATTTTTTGTTACTGGTTTGGCGGTTTTGGTATTTACCAGATCAAAACGCAGAACTCTTGATATGCCAATTAATACAAGTCTTATGTTTAGAGATTTACAATATTTTGCTGTCGGTTATACGATTGCGATTTTGGCTTCTTTTTCCCCAATCCCTATGATTAAGCATCTTTTAGCTTTTGCACTAATTGCTTTTTATGGGTTTTATGTCTATAAAACTATTCAAGATAAAAGTTTGGCGAATGAGGATGCGGATCCTTTAGATGAGTTGTATCTTTCAATGTTTATAAAATTGCCGAAATATGAACTTACACTTATATATGTTCAGGTAGCATTATCTTTGATTGGGATTGTTTTATTTGCAGAACTTTTTGTTGAACAGCTCAAGTTTTTCTCAACTTTATGGGGGATTAACCCAATGATATTGAGCCTTATAATCGCTCCGATAGCGACTGAATTGCCTGAAAAATTCAATAGCGTAATTTGGATTAGAGCCAAAAAAGATACTCTTGCGATGGGAAATATTACAGGGGCAATGGTGTTTCAAAGTTGTATTCCAACTGCCGTGGGGCTCAGTTTGACGCCTTGGATTCTTGGTATGGATGCTTTTGTGAATATCATTCTTGTTTACGTTTCTGTTGCCATTGTATATATAAATATAGTAAGGAATAAAGGCATTTTGTCCCCGTATTCACTACTTGCGGGCGGGGGCTTTTATTTGTTATATTTAATTTATGTTGTGTTAAAAATAAAAGGAATTATTGCATGAAAATAGGAATTATAGGTGTTGGAGCTGTTGGCGGCTATTTCGGTGCCAAATTAGCTAATGCAGGTGTCGATGTTACTTTTATCGGTACAAGTCGAACTGTTCAAATGGTTTATCACAATGGTCTTTATGTGAAAAGTTTCCAAGGCGATATTCATATAAAAGAACCTAAAATTTATCATGCATTTGAGGCAATAAAAGATGTCGATGTAGTTTTATTTTGCGTAAAATCTTATCTCACAGAGTCTCTTGCAAGAGCACTTGAGCCTAGATTGAACAAAAATGCGATAGTTGTTTCTATGCAAAATGGCATCGAAAATGAAAAAATTCTTGCAGATGTTTTTGGAGCGGATAGAGTAATCGGCTCAGTTGTGTTTATTAGTTCACAGCTCGAAAGACCCGGTTATGTCAATCATACAGGCTTTGGAAAAGTTGTTTTTGGTGAGTTGAATGGTGAGATTACACCGAGGGTTGAGGATTTGAAACAATTATTCTTGGAATCGGAAATTCCTGCTGAAGTTACGGATAGTATCAATAAAGAGCTTTGGAAAAAGCTTATTTTGAATACGGCTTATAATGGTTTTACTTGCTTGGCTGAAGGTTCTTTGAAATATTTTTATGATGTGCCTGAGGCAGTTGAAATGTTCTATAAAACTTTGAAAGAAGGGCAAATGCTCGCAGGGCTTGAAGGTTATGATATTGCCGAAGAAGAACTTGCCCAAATTATGCTTGTTACAAAGTCGAATGGGTTTTTGAATTTCAAAACTTCTACTTTGCAGGATTTAGAAAAAGGTAAACCTCTTGAAATCGATGCTATTCAAGGAATCATATTGAAAATAGCCGAGAAACATAATGTCGATGTGCCTTTGAACAAGTTTATTTATTCAATGTTGCAGTTAAAAATGATGAATAAAAAATTCGGCTAAAAAAATTCTTATGGTCATAAGTTAAACTTAAAAAATATCGTGTACTTTAAAGTTGCACGATATTTTATTTTTTTGATGTTAAAATTAACTTAAATAAGCAATTTAGCAAGGAGCAATTACGTGGACACATCAGAACAAAAAGCGCCAACGGCACAGGATAATTTAAGATTAAGAAATACAAGAATTCAAAAATTAACTGATTTGGTAGACAAGGGCATTAATCCTTACCCTTATCAATTTGAAAGAACAGCATCAGCCCAAGAGCTTCATGATAAATATGAAAGTTTAGAAACTGGCGCTGAAACAGAGGACAAATATTCTGTGGCAGGTCGTGTTATGGCGATGAGAAATACTGGAATGTTTATGGATTTAATGGATTCTTCAGGCAAAATTCAAATTTTTTGTCACAAAGAATTTATCGGAGACGAAGAATTTAAAAACTTAAAACTTGTTGATGTCGGTGATATCATTGGGGTTAAAGGTACAATCCGCCGTACGCCTAGAGGCGAGCTTAGCTTAAAAGCTAATGAGTACAAGATTTTAGCAAAAGCACTTTTGCCTTTGCCTGAAAAATTCCATGGCTTAACAGATGTCGAAACCCGCTACCGTCAGCGCTATGTGGATATGATAGTTAATGCTGATGTGCGTGATACTTTCAAAAAAAGAAGTTTGATTATTCAAGAAATCAGAAACCATTTAACAGAAATGGGATTCTTGGAAGTTGAGACTCCTATGCTTCAAACTTTAGCAGGCGGAGCAGCTGCAAGACCTTTTATTACTCATCATAATGCTCTTGATTTAGAGATGTATATGAGAATTGCACCGGAACTTCACCTAAAAAGACTTATGGTTGGCGGATTGCATGAAAAGATATTTGAAATAAACAGAAACTTTAGAAATGAAGGACTTTCACCTCGTCATAATCCAGAATTCACAATGCTTGAACTTTATGAAGCATATGTTGATTACAATGACATGATGATTTTGATGGAAACTATGGTTTCGAGCGTTGCTCAAAAAGTTCTCGGCACTATGAAAGTTGAGTTTCAGGGTACAGAACTTGATTTTACACCACCTTGGGATAGAATGACTATGCTTGGAGCGGTGCAAAAATATACAGGCATTGATTTTAACGAGCATCTTGATGCTTCAGAAGCAGGACAAAAAGCCAAAGAAATCGGTATCGAAATCGAAGACTCTGATACTTGGGGCAAAATTATTGATAAAGTTTTTGAAGATAAAGTTGAACCGCATTTGATTCAACCTGTTCATATCATCGATTATCCTCGTGATATATCACCTCTTGCGAAGTCTCACCGTGATAATCCGCGTCTTGTTGAGCGTTTTGAGTCTCGTGTTAATGGCTGGGAAATTTGTAATGCTTTTTCTGAACTTACAGACCCGATTGATCAAAGAGGGCGTTTTGAAGCTCAAGGGAAATCAAAAGCTCAAGGCGATGAAGAAGCTCATCCAATTGACGAAGACTACATCACAGCTCTTGAATACGGCTTGGCTCCTTGCGGTGGCTTAGGTGTTGGTATTGATAGACTTATTATGCTTTTGACAAACTCGCCTACAATTCGTGACGTTATTGCCTTCCCTACTATGAAACCAAAAGGTAAAGCAGCGGAAAAAACCGAAAAGTAATAAAAAAATAAGATATTAAAAAAGGCGGTGGAATTATCCATCGCCTTTTTTGAGTTTTTATGTATTCCTTGAAGTTTCTAGAGGACGCTTTTGCCTATAAGCGTCTCATCTTTTATTTTTTTACCGCCGCTTACAGTAATGTTTTTGCCTAAGACTTCGCCGTAGTTTAGCATTCCCTTGTCGGTCGTGTAGCTATTGCCTTGTATGGTTCCTATAGTTGCCTTACCACCTTTTGCGGTGTTATTACCTCGGATGGTTTCTATATTTACTTCGCCGCCATGGTTGGTGTTGTGGCCCAAGACACTTCTTATATTTGCTGTACCGCCATGGTTGATATTGTTGCCGACTAGACACTCTATATTTGTTTCGCCGCCATGGTTGATATTGTTTTCCACTACATTTTTAATATTTACTTTGCCACCACGGTTGGTGTTGGTGCCTTTGATTGTTCCAATATTTGCTACTCCTTCGCAGGTAAGATTGTCGGTTCCGACAATATCAATATTTGTTTCAGCGCCAAAAGAATTTGCGTCTTGAGTGGTTTCTTTAATAGTTAATTTCCCTTTAACATTCTCAGCTCTTTGAAAAGTGGCCCCAGGAGCATCAAGAGTTCCTTTATTAACAATAACAGCTATATCTTGGTTAAGTTGGCCTTTGATTCTAAGGTTTGCATTCTCAGGAATTTTCAGCTCAGTCATGCCTTTCATTGCTTTTTCTACAGTACTTGGTTTTGTAGAAAATGCGATTTCTTTCCCAAAAATTTTCAAAGGACGATGTTTCCTTGCAAGATAATGCTTTAAGTTGCCTGCCGTGGGGATTGGGATGTTTAGTGTTTTCATTTTGCCTCTTTCTTTGCGTATATTATTATAGTCAATAATTTCATTTTTAGTGGGGCAAACTGCCTCCAGTCTTAATTCTTGAGGCATTAAAAAAGCTAAAGATTTGAATTTGCTAATTTAAGAGTGTAATCTTAACACTTTGTGACATTAAAAAAGGCGGTGGAATTATCCATCGCCTTTTAAGTTTATGTTTGTTATAGCTTAACCGCAGCATCCGCCAGAGCAAGAACAACCACAACAAGAAAGAGCTTCTTGAGCTTCTTTCATTCTAACTTTGATACGACCGTCGACAGCAATGCCTTCGCCAGTTTTTTCAGAGATTAGAAGTGGGTTGATATCCAACTCATCGATAAATTTGAAGTCAGAAACAAGTTGAGAAAGTCTCAAAAGTGTTTCTTGAATTTGGTCGATTTGAGCAGGAGTCGTGCCACGAGCACCTTTTAGAAGTTCATAAGCTTTAACAGACTTAATCATTTCTTCAGCGTCGATGTCAGTTAATGGAGCCATTCTGAATGTAACGTCTTTCATTGTTTCAATGAAAACACCGCCAAGTCCAAACATCATCATCGGGCCGTATTGAGGATCTGTTGCTATGCCACAAACCATCTCACGGTTGCCTTTGACCATTTCTTGAATGATTACGCCTTCTAAGCCATCAAGCATATTTTTTGCATCTAATCTTTCGATAAGAGCTTCGTATTCGTTTCTTAATGCTTCTTCAGATTGGATTCCGACAATTACTCCACCGATATCAGTTTTGTGAGAGATTGTTTTTGAAGTAATTTTCATTACTACAGGATATCCGATTGAATTTGCAGTTTTTGCAGCTTCTTCAACATCAGTTGCCAAGCCGTATTTGCAAGCTCTGATTCCGTAAGCATCAAGTACATCAATTGACTCAAGAGTTGTAAGTTGTTCACGACCTTCATCGATTGATTGTTTGATGATTTCAGCAGCTTTGGCTTTATCTACAGTGAATGCAGGTTTTTCGCCAACTGGACGAGCTTCCCATTGACGTTGTTGGTCAAGTCTGAACATTCCGTCAGCAGCTTCTTCAGCATACATAAAGAATGGCATATTAACTTCCATTTCAGCAATTTTTGAGAAGAAATCGCTTGTTGTCATAAACACGCCTATAACAGGTTTTTCAGGATGTTTAGCTTTGATTTCCATAACAGCGTTTGCAACATCAATATCTTTAAGCCCCATAAATGGTAAGTAAATGACCATAATCATATCGACATTTTCATCAGCGATTGTAACTTCAAGAGTTTTTTTGTAAGTTTCTAAAGGTGCTGAAGCTATCATATCGATAGGGTTTTTAACTGACGCAGCAGCTGGCAAGAAACTTCTTAAATTTTCTTTTGTAGCTTCTGTGATAGGAGCCATTTCCATTCCGTATTCACAAATCGCATCTGTGGCCATAATTCCAGGACCGCCTGAGTTTGTGATTATTGCGCATCTGTTGCCTTTTGGAATTGGGCAGTTAGAGAAAACTTTTGCAGTTGCAAAAAGGTTTTTCAAAGAAAATTCTCTGATTACGCCAGATTGTTTCAAAAGCGCATCAGCAGCTTTGTCAGCACCAGCCAAAGAACCAGTGTGAGAAGATGCAGCAGACGCACCAGCAGCACTTCTGCCTGCTTTAAGTGCAATAACCGGTTTTTTCTTTGTTATGCGAGTTGCAAGAGTTCTGAAGTTGTCAGGATTTGCAATAGATTCCATGTAAAGCAAAATTTGTTTTACATCATCATCATTTTCCCAATATTCCATCATAGTTTCTGCGTTGATATCAGCTTGGTTTCCGATAGAAACAAACTGTGCAAAACCTACGTTTAAGTCTTTTAATATATTTAAGATACCGCCGCCAAGTGCGCCAGATTGTGACACAAATCCGATGTCGCCTCTTACTGGAAGAGCTTCAGCGAAAGTAGCATCCATTCTGATGTCTGGGTTAGTGTTCAAAACACCTAGGCAGTTAGGTCCTACGCATTTCATATCGTAAGCTTTTAATTTTTCAGCTAATTCTAGTTCAAGAGCAACACCTTCTGCGCCAGTTTCTTTGAAACCTGCAGAGATAACGCAGACGCCCATAATACCTTTTGCGTGGCATTGGTCAATTGCGTCTAGAACGAATTTGCTTGGGATGATAATTACTGCAAAATCAACATCACCAGGAATTTCACCAACTGTTGGATATACTTTGAATCCACAGATTTCGTCTGCTTTTGGATTTACAGGATAGATTTTACCGTTAAAATCATATTCTTTAAGACGTAACATAATTTCTGATCCGATAGTGCTTGGTTTTGTTGAAGCACCAATGATTGCAATTGATTTCGGCTTCATAATTGCATCAAGTTGTTTACTCATACTTTTACCTCTATTTCTATTTAAAATTATAATAACCCTTGACAATATTATGGTACGCGCAAGCATTAAAGTAAACTATTAATTGAGATTTTTTTCTCAATTTAAAAAAACTTTACAGGGCAATTTTTTTTGTTTTCCTTTTTTAAGTATAAAAGTTAGTGAAGGAAATCTTTTAGTGTTAGTCGGTCTAAATATTTCAAATCAAAATAAGTCTAATTTTCAGGGCAAAATCAAATTTTCCAGAACGGCTTATGAGCAATTGCCGTTAGAGAAAATGGTTGCAGAGGATAGATACGTCGGTTTTCCATGGCTTATAGAAGATACCAAAATGTTAAAAGAAGGCTTTAGTGACGGGGCTCAGGTTTGCTTAATGGGTTTTATAAAGCCTGAAGGAGCAGAGAAAGGGCGTCTTTTACATTGTATTCCAGCCGGCAATCCTTTTGGAGAGGTGGCAAGGATTATAGTTCCTATTTTTAAAACTTTTGAAAGATTAAAAAAGCCAATAGAAGGAATTTTAGTAGGGGCAAATTTTGAGAGTGAAAGAAGCATGGAGCAAGCGTATAATTTCATGAGAATGTTTGACCTTTATGATGTAAGATACAGTGCATTTGTGGGGCAAAAGTCTGATGTAATTACCTCTCCTGCTAGTACAAAACCTTATCTCGGGGTCGATATGTTTGCATCTGCGCCGAAAGATGAATATATCCTTAATTTTAATGATGAATTTAAGCCTTTAAATTTAGAGGATTTACAAAAAAGATTCCATATTATCAAAAAAGCACCGCAGGATGAATTTATTTTTGACTATTAATAAATAATTTTCCCTGAAAGCTTCTGCGTCTTTCAAGTTCAACATCAATTTTGTTCAGTGTATCAAATTTTTTGCCTAGCCACTGCGGAGCAACGAGGATTTTACTTAAGCCGTTGCCTGCAAGGCGATGAATAGTCATCTCTGGTGGCAAAATTTCTAAAAAATCGCATACGGTTTGTATGTATTCTTCTTCGGGCATAAGTTTGATTTCGCCATTATTGTACATTTTTTCAAGTGGGGTGTTTTTCAAGATACAAAGCAGATGAATTTTGACTCCGTCAATGCCTAAATCTGCCAAGGTTTTGGCTGTTTGCAGAATATCTTCTCTGGATTCTCCAGGAAGCCCTATAATTACATGCGAACAAATTTTGATATTTTTGTTTTTAGTTATTTCAACAGCTTTCAAAAACTCCTCGGCATGGTGTCCACGATTGATAAAATCGAGAGTTTTGTCATGGATGCTTTGGAGGCCGTATTCAATCCAAGTGTAATAATCTTTTGCGATGTCAGAAATCAAAGCTATTTTATCTTTGTCCACGCAATCAGGACGGGTTCCGATTGAAAGCCCTACTACATCTTTGTGCCCCAAGGCTTGGGAGTATGTTTTTTCAAGATGTTTTACAGGCGCATAAGTGTTTGAATAGGCTTGAAAATACGAAATGAATTTTTTTGCCCCGAATCTCTTTGACATGGTCTCAATCCCGATTTCAAGCTGGTCTTTTATTGGGATTTTGTTGTCATGAGCTTGTGAGAATGAACCTGAATCATCGCAAAAAATACAGCCTGTTGTGGAGATTTTGCCGTCACGGTTTGGACAACTAAAACCGGCATCCAAAGTAACTTTGTAGACTTTTTCGCCAAAAGTTTCTTTTAGATGCCGACTGAATTGGTTGTATTTTTTGCCATCGCAAAATAAGCCTGACTCGTCTTTTTTTGCTTGTTGTGTCATTTTAGTCTTTTTCGATAATCGGATAAACGTAATGTTCGCCACATTCTGGGCAAACTACTTCTTGCTGTTTGCCTTCTTCAAGTTCTACAACTTCAAAAAGACCTTTGCAGTTTGATTGTACGCATCTTATTGCCCAAGTAGGTCTTACCATTCTTGCCATTTTAGTACCCTCTCAATAGATTTAATTACATAACAATAATACAAGATTTATATTTTTTTATCAAATGAGGATATGGAAAAGTCCATTTTCTACAAAATTGAGATTTTCCATATCCGAAATTAAGAAGTGTGAATACAAGTACAGCCTTGGTCAAAGGGTGGACTTGTATGAAACCAGACAAATGAGAAAAACATTTCAAATTATCACTCAAATATATTAATTTTCTTGACTTCTTGTGGAGAAATTTTTATGATATTATAAAATAGAGAAGGATTAAGTCCTTCAGGGGAAAAAGTTGGTGGAAAAAAGGAATTATCAAATGAGAAGTAGTACATTCCATAAGACTGGTTTATCTAGGGAAAAGATGGCTGCTCTAGAGCAGATGATGTCTGACAATAGAACTAGTTACGATGATTCGCCAGGTGTTTACGTCAGAAACAATAAAGACAGAGATTTGGATTTGTTGTGGCAAGTAAGCAGAGCTTCTAAAAATAAAAAAATGACCCGCAAGCAAGCTATAACAGCTTTTGTTGCAGGTATTTTATGTACACTTTTTCTCACCTCGACTTTTAATAATTGGCCAGAAAATATTTCTGACGTCGAATTTTGGCAAAAAAGCGACATTGTAAATGTTTCGCCAGCTGATAACAAAGCCCCAACTGTACATACAGAAACATATGCCGTGAAACCAGGCGATACAATCGATAGTATCGTTATGAGATTTTATGGTGTGTATGATGTTGAAAGAATTGCACAAATTCAAGCGATAAATAATTTGAAAGACCCTTCAAAAATATCACTTGGGCAAAAATTGATTATACCTATAAACTAAATTTTTACAGATGTAAAAATTTAGGTCAAAGAGCAAGCTTTGACTGTCTTAAATTTTTGTGAAAATTTATTTTCTGTCAGAAGATCCGACAGTTAAGTTCCAAAAGATTATTTCTTCAAGTGAATTTTTTGGCATATTCCTTCTAAAAGTGTTAATTCTTATTTTTTCTTTGCAAAGCGCAGTAGCCATGTGCCCGCGTAATGCTGGCGACAAGTCCTGTGTTGTTTTTTTTTCGTAATCACTTACTGTAGTGATATATTCCCCATAGGCCATAGAAATTTTTTCCCAATTCACTAACTATTTATATAAACATCTGTTCTTTAAATATATTGCCATTTTGAGGGGCAAAAAGATAGCTTTTTTAAACAAATGTTAAGGTGTTTGTTGTGCTTTTTGATGATTTTTTTATTAATATTACGAAATATTAAAATACTTATATCTATTTTATTTCCACTGGATATGCTCACTGTTTATATATTAGCGGTGAGGGCATATTTTAAATACGAGGCTAAGTAGACTAAAATATTTGAACAACCGATACCTTGACCGCTTAACTACTTAGAGGACAAACAAAGAACTCAACCGACGGATGGTCGGTTTTTTATTGCGGATTTTTCTTAAAATAATCCTGTGAATATTGCGAAAAATTGAGAGATCCAATTTATTGTCACGATAGTTCCTAGAATCGGCATTGCAAAGAATAGTAATGTTTTTTTTATGCTCAAATTATAGACTTGTTTGACGCTCAAGAATATCAAAACTATTGACCAAATCCACACAAGTATTTCAAGCACGATGCTTGTTATGATTAAAGGGAGGTTTATTTTGATAAGCATTAAAGGGGCTGTCAAAATCCAAGGTAGAAGCGCAAAACCCATTAATGAAAGAAGTTTTCTAAAATTATTATCATCGCTAAAAATTCTAGCTGTGATTTCAAAAAATCCTGCCATGGAAAACCAAATGATTAGGCTGGAAATAAATATGGCCGCAACGTTTCCAAAGAAAAATATAAAATCATACATTCCTGTGAAACCTGCTTTTTGTCCCAAAATAGCTGATGCAAGACTCAATGCCACAATGATGCTAAATGCCTGCCATACAGGTTGAGTTTCGATTAGTATTGCGATGGTTTTTTGCGGATTAAATAAAATACCGTATATGTTTTCTAAAAAATTTCTCATAAATTTTACTCCCAAATATATAATAGTTTGTGTGAATGCTCCATACTAAATGGCACCATTGATTTTGTCAAATCAGAAGGTGCGATTGATTCTTGCATATTTGTAAAAATTTCAGACAGTCCTGAGGCTTTTCCATATGGAACCAGAGGAAGTTTTTTGTGAGGGCTGATTATGTAATTTAGTGCTTTGTAAGTATCTTCCATCGTACCTACTTCGTCAACAAATCCAAGGTTTTTTGCTTGTTCGCCTGTGAAAATTCTTCCATCGGCATAAGTTTTTAGATTGTCAGAGGTCAAAGTTGTTTTTGGAGCATTGTAGTTGTCAGTTCTCTCGATTCGACCTTTTTTTATTGCATCTAAAAATTGGCCATAAGAACTTTGTATAATACCGCTTAAAAGCGTTTTTTCATCTTCTGTCATTGGGCGTGTTGTTGAGCCGATGTCTTTGTATTTTCCGCTTTTTATTACTTGAGCTTTTATGCCAAGTTTTTTATTAAAAAGCTCTGATGCGTCAGGGGAATTGAAAATAACACCTATGCTACCTGTTAAAGTTCCGGGGCAAGCATAAATTCTATCTGCAGCCGCGGCTATGTAGTATCCGCCACTTGCTGCAACATCACCCATAGATACAAAAACAGGTTTGGTTTTTTTGATATCCATTATTAGTTGATAAATTTCTTGAGACTCAGCCACTGTACCGCCTGGGGAGTTTATTTTAAGCAAAATCCCTCTGACAGTTATGTCTTCTTGGGCTTTTTTAAGACTTTTCCTTGTAGCTTCAGCGGTATAGTTTTTTGCAAGCAAATCGCTATCTGAAGAAGAGCCTTCAATGACTCCTTCGAGTCTAATTAAAGCAATTTTGCCATCAAATACAGTTGTTGTATTTTCTCTGTATATTGGATTTAGCATGGAGTTAAAAAAACCTACGAATAATGATAATGTACAAAGTAAAATTAGAATTATCGGTATGATTTTTTTGGTATCCATGTTTTCTCCTTTAGTTTGAAGCGAATCTTGCAATTAGGTCATCAACTAGATTTAGCATAGTGTCTTTGTAGCTGATTGCATTTTCTATGGTTTGAGCTTCAAATCCCATTGTAAATACAGGTTCTGTGTTGCTTTGTCTAATGATTGCATATCCGTCCTCAAAAACCAATCGTAACCCGTCTATAGTGATTATATCCTTGATTGGATTGACAAAAAGGTTTTTATTCTCAGAGAATATTTTTGACAATTCTTCAAGAACAGGTTTTTTGAGCTCGTCTTTACAAGGATGGCGAACATCTATTGTGCCTTCTGGAAAAGGGAGTGAATCAACAAGTTGTGAAACTTTAAAATTCGGGTCAGTTTGTTTTTTCTTGGCAACGATTTCGATAAAACGACAGCCTGCATATACTGCATCGTCAAATCCGTAGTATCTGTCTTTGAAGAAAATATGTCCTGACATTTCGCCGGCTATAACTGCTTTTTCTTCTTTCATTTTCCCTTTTATGTATCCGTGGCCTGTTTTCCACATAATTGCACGACCTCCGGCTTTGTTGATTTCATCATACAAAACTTGTGAGCATTTTACTTCTGAAACAAAAGTTGCTACTTCGTGTCTGATTTTGAACTGTTCAACAACATCAAGAGCCAAAATCAAAAGTAGTTTGTCTCCTGCGATAGGACGGCCTTGGTCATCCACAATACCTATTCTGTCAGTATCTCCATCAAAAGCAAGGCCGAATTCGGCATTTTCTTCTAAAACTTTTTCTTGAAGAGCTTTTAATGTTGATAGGTCAGATGGATTTGGGTGGTGATTTGGAAAATCGCCATCAGGCTCTGTAAAAATATCTACTACTTCACATCCAAGATCTCTGTAAAGTTCCGGTGCAACAACGCCTGCTGTGGCATTGGCACTATCGACGACTATTTTTATTCCGCTGCCGACTTTGGCAAAAGAATTTGTCATAGTTTCTATATATTCAGGAATTATATTTGCTTCGCGCGTAATTCCGTAGCAGTAAGAGCTTGAGTCATTTTTCTTTGCGATTTCTTGTGTGATTACTTTGATTCTTTGAATTTGCTCTTCGGTCATAGATGATTTGTTAAAAGTCATCTTCAATCCGTTATATTCAGATGGATTGTGGCTTGCAGTTACAATCAAAGTTCCTGTTAAAGTCACTTTTTTAGGTAAGCCAAAATCTAAGTTAGCGAATTCTGAAAAATAGCCTATTGGCGTTGGGGCAAGCCCTAAATCAATAACATTTGCTCCTGCTGAAGTCAGACCTTTTTTAAGTGATTTCATCAATTCAGGAGAATGGTGTCTTGCATCGCGTACTACTGTAACCCAGATATCACGTGGTTTTTTGTCTGAATTTTCGCAAGCAAATTGTACATAAGCTTTTCCTACGTAGTAGAACAAAGTTGCTGTTACGCTTTCTCCAAAGATGCCTCTGAGGTCGTTTTTCCCGAATGCTTTTTCATTTATAGTTGTTATCATTTTTCTTACCTTTATTTAAAGTTTTAGCTATACTAAACATAGCACAAAACTGAAGGCTTGTTAAATGTTTAAGCAGATGTTTGAAAGATTGAAAAATATTCTTAATAAAGAAGCTGTCAGCGGTTGGATTTTTATTTTACCTGCTTTTTTAGGAACTTTTTTATTCATAATTTTGCCTGTTTTTGCCTCTTTTGGGATAAGTTTTTTGAAATGGGATTTGCTTTCTTCTCCACAATTTGTCGGTTTTGAAAATTATATTGAACTTTTTTGTAATCCGACTTTTTATGAAGTGCTTTTTAATACTTTTTATTATGCAATTTGCGTGAGCATTTTGGGCGTGATTTTGCCGTTGATTTTGGCTGTGATTTTGGATAGAAAAATCAGAGGTTCAGAGCTTTTTAAGACGATTTATTTCTTGCCGTTCATAACTCCTATGGTGGTTATTGCTATTGTTTGGGAGTGGATTTTCGACCCTTATCGTGGCGTACTCAACTGGTTTTTGATGGGTGCAAAAATAGAATGGCTTTATAATCCAAAAATAGCTATGTTAGCCTTGATTGCGGTTTCTGTTTGGAAATTAATTGGCTATAATATGGTGCTTTTTCTTGCAGGATTATCAGGAATAGACAAAAATCTTTATGAGGCTTCAAAGATAGATGGGGCAAGTGAAGTCAGAACTTTTTTTAATATAACTTTGCCTGTTTTATCGCCGACTATATTTTTTGTGATGATAATTACCGTTATTTCATCATTTCAGGTCTTTGATTTGATATATTTGATGACAAAAGGCGGGCCGATGAATTCGACAAACGTAATCGTGTATTGGCTTTACAACAACGCTTTTGAGTTTTTTAAAGTGGGCGAAGCGTCTGCAATTGCTTATGTTTTATTTTTTATTATTTTGGCGCTGACTCTTTTACAGTGGAAACTTAGAAAAAAGTGGGTGCTGAATGAGTAGAAAATCTTTGCTCTGGCTTAGTTATGCGATTTTGATTACGGGTTCTTTATCGATGTTGTTCCCATTTTTTTGGATGCTGGCGACTTCTTTTATGAACTCTTCTCAGATTTTATCAGGCGTTATAAATTTTATACCGGAGCCTTTTGTGTTTCAAAATTATATTGATATAAGTCAAAAAATTCCGATTTTGCAATATTTTTTGAACAGTCTTTTTGTGGCTGTTGTGACGACTTTTGGGCAAGTTATAATTTCTGCTTTTGCAGGATATTCTTTTGCCAGATTGAATTTTAAAGGAAAAGACGCTTTGTTTTTTATTTTTCTTTTGACGATGATGATTCCGCCGCAGGTTAATATTATACCGTTATTTTTTCTTATGAAAGAACTCAGCTGGATTGATACTTATCAGGCTTTGGTTGTTCCTGGACTGTTTGGAGGCTTTGGGATATTTCTTATGAGGCAATGGTTTAAGGGTTTGCCCTCAAGCCTTGAGGATGCCGCAAAAATTGATGGGTGTAATTACTTCCAAACATTTTTTAAGATAGCATTACCACTTGGCATGCCTGCTTTGGCTACTCTTTCCATATTCACTTTTATCACCAGTTGGAATAGTTTTATGTGGCCTCTAATTGTCACAAACTCAGATATGATGAGGACTTTGCCGGTTGGACTGGCTGTGTTCAAAGGTAGCTTTAGGGAAACAACAGAATGGGGTCAATTAATGGCTTGTGCTGTAATCGCCATAATTCCAGTAGTGATCGTGTTTTTGGCGGGTCAGAAATTTTTTATCAAAGGTTTGATGGCAGGCGCTATCAAAGAATAGATTACCCAATTAAACTAACCACCTGTCTAATACCTAAGATGTGCAATCAAGGTTATTATAATTTTGTCATATACGAATAGTAAATGTATATAGAATAGATTGGGAAATGAATTTAGATTTGGTGATGGAATTGCAAAGTAAAGCCTTGATATTAGAAAATAATCCTATTAATGCTGAGTTATTGATTGAAATACTCAGTCAAATTGGAGTGGAATCAAAAGTTCTATATTCTTCAACGTCGCTTTTTGATGTTTTAGAACAAGAAAATTTCGATTTAATTTTTATTGATGTACTGATGCCTTTTATGAATGGTTATGAGGTTTTAGAAGCTCTTTCTAAAAATCCTGTTTCGCAGGATATTCCTGTAATTTTCTTAAGTGCAATGTCTGATACAAAAGATATTGTCAAAGGTCTGGAATTAGGTTGCTATGACTATATAACCAAGCCATATCGTGCAGAAGAGCTTCAAGCTAAGGTAAAAAATATTCTTAAGCTTAAGAATTTGCAAGATGAAAGAGATTGCTTTATTGAAACTCTGACCCATGATTTGAAAACACCTGTTCGTTCTGAAATAAGAGCAATGGAGCTTCTTTTAAATGGGCATTTTGGAGTACTTAATCCGACACAATTAGAGGTTTTGGAAGAAGTTTTAAATTCAAGTAACTATATGTTTTTTATGCTCGATTCAATTTTGGCTAAGTACAAATTTGATCAAAATAGAGTTAAATTAATGCCAACCGAATTCAGTATTAATGATTTGGTTCATGAGTGTACAACAGAATTGAAAGTTTTATTTGAGACAAAAAATCAAAGTATTACTATTTCTTTGGAAAATAAACAGGAAAAAATCAAAGCAGATTATCTTGCCATGAAGCGAATTGTTATAAATTTGCTTTCTAATGCCATTAAATTTTCTCCTAATCATTCCAATATTGAAGTTAGGATTTTTGATAGTGCAGATTCAATCCGAATTTCTTTTTCAGACAACGGAATGGGTATTCCTAACGGTGATTTGAAAGATATATTTGAATATAAAGGCAAAAATAAGAAAAAATTCAAACAAGTCGGATCAGGCTTAGGGCTTTATATTTCAAAAAGAATAATAGCAATGCATGGCGGTGAGATTATCGCTGAGTCTAATTATGGCAAAGGCAGCAAATTTACAATAGCTTTGCCTAAAGAGAATATTATGGCTCAAAAAGAATTGCTTATAAGCGAAATGAGAGCTTAAAAAATATATAAAAAGACTGCGGATATTTTATCCGCAGTCTTTTAGATTTCTAGCTAGTGCCGGAGTCTTACTTTTTGACATCCTTTAAGCTTAAGCCGATTCTGTGTTCTTCAGGGGTGAATTTTTTAATAAGAACATCAAGTTCATCACCGATACTTAGGAACTCAAAAGGGTTAATCATATTATCTGACATTTCAGCGACTGGAAGTAAAGCTTCAACGCCAGGGAAAATATTAACAAAAGCACCAAAAGATGTGATTTTATTAACGCTTCCTTTGATGACTTGACCTTCTTGGAATTGGTCTTGAATTTTCGTCCAAGGATTTTCGCCCATTCTTTTCAAGCTCAAGCTGATACGTTTTGTCTCTTCATCGATTTTAAGAATTTTTACTTCGATTTTTTCGCCTAATTTAACAACATCGGATGGATGTTTGATACGTTGCCAAGAAATTTCTGAAATTGGAAGTAAGCCATCAATACCGTTGATATCGATGAATACGCCGAAATCAGCAATTCTGACAATTTCGCCTGAAACGATTTGGTCAATTTCGAGATTTTTGATAATATCGCCAACGATTTTGTCTCTTTGCTCAGCAAGAGCTTGTCTTTGGCTCAAGATAAGTTTGTTTTTCTTAGCGTCTGTTTCAAGAACTTTAACTTCGATTTCTTGATTGATAAGTCCATCATGTGGAAGTCCTGTTCTCAATTGGCTAGCAGGAACAAATCCTCTAAGTCCGCAAGCTTCAACAACTACGCCGCCTTTAACTAAAGAAAGAATACGAGCTGTGATATTTTCATTATTTCTTTTGATATCTTCTAATTTATTCCAATTTTGAGCATAAGCTACTCTTTTTAGAGATACGAACAATTCGCCATGCTCGTTTGCTTCTCTCAAAATGTAAAAATCAGTGCTGTCACCAACTTTAATTACATCTTCAGCATCTCTGAATTCAATAGTTGATAATTCGCGGAATGGTAATTTGGCTTCAGTTTTTGATCCGACATCAACCAAGAAGTGATCATTTTCTCTTTTAATGATTGAACCTTTCACAACATCTGCAACTTTGAAACTGTAATCATATTGCATGAAAAGTCTTTCAAATTCTGATTTTGCTTGTTCAATAGATTTGTCTAATACTGCTGTCATTTATTTTCTCCTATCTGTTTAATTATATTTTCGATTATTTCTTTTGGAGTCGAAGCTCCTGCCGTGATGCCAATGTTTTGGCACTTAGCGAGTAAATCTTTGTATGCATTTAGTTCATCTGCAGTTTCAATGTGTATTGTTTGCGTGATGTTTTCTAAAATTTCAGCCAAATGCGTTGTGTTGGCACTATTTTTTCCGCCCGCTACAATCATAAGTTCGGCATTTTGTGCAAGTTGCACCGCTTCTTTTTGGCGGTTTTTTGTTGCAGAGCAAATAGTGTTATATAGAACTATTTCTTTTGAGAAAGGCGTGATTTCTATTAAAATATTGTTCAAAAGTTCAATTTTTTGGGTTGTTTGAACAACAATTCCGATTTTTTTTGCTTCCTTTAGGGTTTCTTTGAGTTCTTCTACTTCTTCGGGTTTTGAAATTACAATTGCATGGAGTTTTTGTTGAGAATCGGCATGCGCTTTAATTCCAATAACTTCAGGATGTTCAGCTTTCCCTATAATTATGACTTGATAATCATCAAAAGCTAATTCGCTTGCTTTTTGCTGAACTTTTTTTACATCGGGGCATGTGGCATCAATTACTTCGCATCCTGCATTTTCGATTTGTTTAATAATATCAGGAGACACACCGTGCGTTCTTATTATGCAAATGCCGTTGTTGTCTTCAGGTATAGAGCTTACTGTTTGAATGCCAAGCTCTTCAAGCATTTGAATAGCCTGTGCATTGTGTATTAATTCGCCTAAAATATAAACATTTTTATTAGGGTTATTTTGTTTGATTTCTTTTGATAATTCGACGGCTCTTTTGACACCGTAACAAAAACCTGCGGATTTTGCTCGTATTATGTTTTTCAGATTAAGGTACCTGCCTTTAAAAAGATTTAGTTAATTTCTTAACCATAGGTAAGTATATTCCGCTGAAAAATAATTTTCAAGGGACATCTTTCTGAAAGGTAGTTTATAATTTCTGATTTTATTAAGATTTCGCCTTTTTTTTGTTATCAATATATCTTTTGGCATTATTTAATGAGACTTTGACAAATGGTTTGCGAGTTGCCGTATCGTAAACTACAAGCCAGTAGTTCCTTTTCGGGTTGTTAACTGCAAAAGAAAGTTTGGTCGAAGTCCTATCGCCAGCGTTGATTCGGCCGAACCAAAAATCAGTATTGGTAAATGGACTCGGATAATAAATATCTTTTGTATCACTCAAAAGAGCCATGTCAAAGACGGAAAAACTTCTTTTGGTTTGGTTGTCGACCAAAAGTGAAATAGTAATTATGTTTGGTTGGTCAAAAGGATCTTTTTCAACTTTAATATTATAAATTTTCAGACTGAGCCCATCACAAATAATTTCTTCATCAGTAAATGCTTCAGGCCTCATTACTGGGAGTTCTAAAGATGCATTTATTTTTACCTTTATTTCATCGCCTGGGGTGATAAGAACTTCTTTACCTGTTTGTGAAAGCGCTATGCCAAGTCCTGCGACTGCGCCGATTCCTGCACCGGCTGCTGCTGTTCCTCCATGGGTCACTATTGCGGCCGGAAGTCCAAGCATATTTACAGCCATCCATCCGCCCATAGCTCCGCCTCCTAGCATGTAACCAGTATCTTTTGCTACATGTTTAGCTGCTGCCTTAACAGCATTGGCTTTGGTTGTCATAGAAGCTTCTATAGGAATTTTTCTACCATCGGTAGTCATTACATAGTCAAAATTTAGACTTACAAATCCATCTCGTCCAAGTTTTTTTGCTTTTGCCATATCTTCAATAGTCCCGTGAGCATAAGAGCCTGCGGGTATAATCACACCTTTTTCAGTTGCGATATCATTTGTGATTTGTGCAAAAAATTCATCGTATTCTTCCGCATAACTTGTGTTTAGAATACTTGAGACTGACATTTTAAGCTTTTCGCCTTTTTTCACAAAAGTGGTTTCCCCTGTGAAAATGGCTGGATTTAGTTTTTCTTTTTCATTTATTTCAACACCGCCATTGAAAATATATCTTTGGCCGTTATCCAACATTATAGGCATGGAATCTTGCGCTATTGAGAAAAGCCCATTTCCAAAAAGCATTAAAACTATTAATAATATACTGAAAAATCTTTTCAAAATCACTCCGCCAAGCCCCTAAGGGTACTATTACATAATAGCTTAATTCTGAATAAATTTCATTATTATTAGTAAAACTTAATTAAATAGTTGTAGAAAGTTCAGGGATAAGCTCAATGAATTTGGCTACAAGGTTTGCCTGCCATTGGATGCCTGCTCCTGCTTTTAATATTTGGATTGCTTTTGAAATTTCAAGACCTTTTCTGTAAGGCCTATCGCTGATTAGAGCGTGATAAGCATCAGCAATAGCTACAACTCTTGCGCCAAAAGGAATTTCCTCGCCTTTTAGTCTGCCAGGGTAGCCTGAACCATCCCAGTTTTCGTGGTGATGTTCAACAATTGGAATCAAATCTTTCAAAATTTCAATCGGTTTCAATACTTTTTTCACACCTATGCTAGGGTGCTGTTTCATAATATTCCATTCTTCATCAGTCAGTTTTTCTGATTTTCTTAAAATATTTTCAGGAATACCAATTTTTCCGACATCATGTAAGAGTGCTCCCAGTTTAATATTTTTGATTTCTTTATCAGAAAGTTTTAATGCTTTAGCCAGTCTTTCTGAAAAAATTGAAACTGCACTTGAGTGACCTTTTGTGTAGGTGTCTTTTGCTTCAATTGCTCCTGATAAAGATGATGCAATTTCGACAAGATGCGACGTGGATTCGATTTTTTCAGATTGGAACTGATTAACGATTTCATCTTCGAAATTAACACCTAATTCAGAGTGTCTTTTTGATATTACTGATGCAAATGATTTCAAAGCTGTTCCATCCCAGAAATTGATATCATTGGCACTTACGATATTTGATAAAGAACAATCTTTATAATTGTTATGTTTCGAAATTACAGTAGCTTGCTCTGCTAACAGAAGAAGTTTTTCTTGACTGGAAGAACAACTTGGATAGTTTGAAATACCAACACTTAAGTTGATTTTCTCATCATTTACAGGGTTGCAAGTAGCTGTATAACAAAGATATTCAGCCATATACATAGCTTCGGCATTGTCTGTATCCGGTAATATAATAGCGATTTCATCTCCACCATATCTAGCAGCAAAATCTTTTGGCCTTATATTTTGTTTTAGTTTTTGAGAGATGTATTTGATGATTTCATCTCCTTTAGCATGGCCTAATTCTCTGTTTATTCTGGCAATATCATTAATATCAAAAATGATTACTGACAGGCATTGCGATTTGCTTCCGGCTATTTTAAGTTGTTTTTGAAGTTCATCTTGGAAGCTTCTGTGATTTTTTAGGCCAGTAAGAGAATCTTCATCGATTTTTTGATTTGCAACTGCATTCAATTTTAGGTTTTGCATGTAAATAGTTGCAAATTCAGATAAAAGTTTTAGTATTTCGATTTTTTGGTTTGTAAGATTATCACTACCTGCCAATAAAACGCCGATATGTTCACCTTTTGAAATAAGAGGAATGATTATTGTAGGGGTATTTTTCAAGTGATAAATATTCAAAAAGTCGACATTTTGCGTGAATTTTATACTTTTTAAATTCATTGCATCAATAATCGGATTTTGAGTTTCATCTAAAGAAACTTTTATCGAATAATTATTATTAATTTTGTCTGAAATTTTTAAACTTATAGAATTCAAAGAAGGATTTATAAAGCCTATTGAAAGAAAGTTCAAATTTAATTGATTTGTTGCAATATTGTGCAGGCAGAAAAAGATTTCTTCGGCGGATTTTTTGTATTTTGTAGCACCGCAAAAATTATTTAAAAGCTCTACAGCATCGATATTTTCAATGGAAGCAGGCGAAAATGTGGAGGAATTATATCCGCCATATAATTTGTTAGCAGACTTTTTAGGTTCTATCTTTGGTGCTTTTGCCCCTAAAATAGGATTTGAGCTACCAAACATAAAGTTTTGCTGCTGTTTATTAATTTCGTCTAAAGCCTTTTGTCTAGGATTCAATTTTGACTACCTTAATTAACTACGTTTTGACTAACTACATTTGCTACTAAATATATTTCGACTGGTCATTCATGTTAATTATTTTAAAACTGTTGAAAGTGTAAAATTGATACTTTTTATTAAAAACGTTACATTTATTTTAGCAACTTTTGAAGAGCTTGTAATCTACTTAATTTGTGAAAAAAACCACAATTGTGTAAAACTGCACCTAGTAAGGGTTTACAAAAGTTTATAATGTTCTATTTTTATAAACTTTGGGTAGTTTTAAAATGTAATTTTGCTATATTTTCAAGTGGAATATTTCTACTTTTTGCCAATTTAGCCTGAGCAACAACCCTGTCAGATGCACCTTTGGGCAAATCTAATTTATATTCTATTGATAAATTATATATTTTTTTTACGAATTCATCTCTTGCAACTATCGATGCGGCTGCAACGGCCAAATCTCTTTCAGCTCTTACTTGTTGGATTAAATTTATAGCTTTCCCTGATTGCATTAAAGCATTTTTGATAAGTTGTTCATTGCCAAATTTGTCAGAAATTGCATTCGGGCATGGTGTTTTTTCTAAAATATTTTCAATTGCCCTCGCATGCCCCCAAGCTAGCATTTTATTTAAGTTATTGAATTTTTTATAAAGCTCATTATACTTGCTGGGGTTGATTGTTACTACTGAAAAAGTTGAATTATTTTTGATTTGAACAGCAAATTTGGCTATTTGTTCATCAGTCAATTTTTTACTGTCTTTAAGCCCTAATTCTTCAAAGAGTTTTTTATTTTTTTCATCCACCAAAACACTTGCTATGACTAATGGGCCAAAGTAATCGCCTTTTCCGGATTCGTCTGTGCCAATCCAAGATGCAAAATCATGGCTTATATCATCATCAGCTTTTTTGGGAGTTTCAATCAAGCTCAGCTGGCCTTTTTGAATATATGTATTTATAAAATCTTGAGTGCCTGCACCTTGGGCCAAAATTTTACCGCTTTTATAAAGGGTTATAACTACATTTTTACCTTTTGCTCGCCAAAGGGCATGTTCGGCAGTACAAAATGAATATTTCTCATTTTGCAGTTTTAGTTTCAAACTTTCTGATTCGCCTAAATTAAATTTTTGGCTGTAAGAATTGCTCATACATTAAAAGATATCATAAAAAATCAGAGTTTCTTTAATGTAAACCATTTAAGTTTTGCCTCTCTTTTTTGCTCAATTGTAAACAGATGTTAAATGAGTATATCCAAAAGAGACACTTTTTATATACTTGTAGTTTTTATATAAACATAAGAGAGTTTTAGAGGAAAAAGAAATGTACGAACAACTTTTGTATCAAGAAAAATTTACTTCAGTTCAAAATGCAACGGATGCATATAATAGTACAGTTGAAAACTTTTTTTTAATGGAACAGGATGTCAAAAAAAAGAAAAAAGTTTATTTTTCATTAAAACAACTCTTGCATGAATGTCCATTCTACGGTCTTGAGACTTATGGAGCGAATTTCGTGTGCTAGATATTTCTGGCATAAAATTATAACAATTAAAATAGACGCACTTTTGAGGGCTTTAAATCGAATTGTGACCAAGAGTATAAAAACTCATTTCGGGCGAAACAACAATTCACATGGTAAGGAACTTTTTTTCCGCAGACTGCATAGTTTGCGGAAAATTTGTGTTGGAGGCTACTTCCCAATACAAAATTGTTCGAAGATATGGGTCAAAATTTCGTCAGTCATTACTTCCCCAGTAATTTCATCCAAATTCAAGAGGGCTGATTTGATATCAATTGAAATTAAATCTTGAAGTTCTTTTATTTTGGCACCTTCTAGAGCGTGCTCAAGTGCAATTCTAGAATTTACAAGACATTCTTGTTGTCTGAGATTGGTCGAAAATTCGTTATCTTCGATTTTGTTCTGATTAATAATTTGAGTTTCGATTTCTTTTTTCAGTTCTTCAATCCCGGAATTGGTTTTGGTTGAAATGCATAAGATATCTTTTGGCAAAGTATTTGTTAAATCTGATTTTGAGCCGATTTTTATATGTGGTCTTTTCTCGACTTCCAAAAGAATTTTTTTGTCCTCCTCGTCAAGCCCTAGGCCTAAATCATACATAAATAAAACCAAGTCGGCTTCCTCTAGGCACTTTTTTGAAAAATCAATGCCGATAGATTCAATAATATCTGAGTCAGAGTCATTTAAAAGCTCTCTAAGCCCTGCTGTGTCCATCAGAGTGACGGGAATTCCTGCAATGTCGAGTGATTCTTGTATGACATCTCTTGTCGTTCCTGCGATGTTTGTGACGATGGCTCTTTGAGAATTCAAAAGAGTGTTGAACAAGGATGATTTGCCGACATTTGTTTGCCCGATTATGGCGATTTTTAGGCCTTGGCGCATTAAGTTTGAGCTTTTAGCACCAGAGAGTGCTTTTTCAATTTTTTTAATGGCGTCTGTCAATTTTATTTCAATAAAATCATATTCAGGCTCTAAAACATCTTCAGGGAAGTCAATTGCGGCTGTGATTTTGGCTAGAAGTTCCATGATTTCTATGCGGAGAGTTTGGATATAGTTTGATAAAGTTCCCGATAGATTGTGGGCAGAGATTTTTGAAAATTTATCTGTTTTTGAATGAATTACATCCAGCACAGCTTCGGCTTGAGATAAATCCATTTTGCCATTTAAGAAGGCTCTTTTGGTGAATTCGCCACGTTCTGCCATTATTGCGCCATGTTTTAGGGTCAAATTCAGCATATTTCTGACAATATTCATACCGCCATGGCAATTAATTTCGACGATATCTTCGCCTGTGTAGCTGTTTGGAGATTTGAAATATATAACCAAAACCTCATCAATTAGGGCTTCTCCATCAAAAATCCAGCCATGATGAGCCATGTTTGGTACAAAATCAGGCAGAAGTTTTTTGTCGGGAGATTTGGAAAAAATTCGCTTCAAAATCTCTAAAGCATTATCACCGCTAATCCTTATAATACCGACCCCGCCTGAACCAAGCGGGGTAGTAATTGCTGTAATTGTTTTATTTTGATAAGTCATGAATTAGTTTTCTTTGGTTACTATTTCAGCTTCAATAATGTTATTTTTATTTTTTGGTTTTTCATTCGCAAGTTGTTTGTCGATTACAACTGTTTGTAAAACTTGAATTACGTTGCTTGTAACCAAGTATAAAAGCACGCCTGCAGGGATTGGGATGAAAACAAACATACCAACTACCATAAGAGGCATCATTTTTGACATTGTTTTTTGAATTGCTGCTTGAGCAGGATCTAAATCCGTTTGAGTATTGGCTTTCATGAGAACTTTTTGCGACAGGAACATTGTTATTCCGAATACCACAATCAAACCGAAAATATCATAATTGAAGGTTGATTTGGCAGGAAAGGTAGGCTCTGTGGCGGTCAAAATAGAACCATTTCGAGTAAAGTTGATTGTTTCAAATTCTTTTGTGGTGTTATTTATTATAGAAACTTTTGCGGATTTGATTTTGTCCAATTCGCTAAATTTTAAATTCAAATCATCAAGACTGATTTTCAAATCGACAGGCTCGCCTGGCTTAAGTTCACCTTGAATTTGTACGGCATGATTTGGTTTTGGAACTTTTATTTCTTCTGTTTGGCCATTTTTCATTGTGATTAAAGCTTTTTTGTCAGTAGAGAAATTGTCTTTTGCATTTACGCTAAATTTGCCATCTTGTGGAATTGCATCAGAACTTTTTAAAGTTTGGTCAAGTCTGTTAATGAATAAAAATGAAGAATCCCCTGCTACTTGCATAAATTGTGGACTCATAAGAGCTGAGTATAAAAGAATGAAAACAGGCAATTGCAAAAGCATTGGCAGGCATCCGCCCATTGGGTTGAATTCATTTTCTTTATAAAATTCCATCATTTTTTGTTGCAAAACCTGCGGCTGACTTTTGTATCTGTCTTGAAGAGATTTCATTTTAGGTGACAAAGTCTGCATTTTTTTCATAGAGCGTTGCTGTTGAACGGTCAAAGGCCACATTGCCATACGAATTATGACTGTAAGTAAAATAATCGCAACTCCGAATCCGCCCGATAAGTTACTGATTGTATTCAGTATTCCAACTGTTATATTTGTAAAATCCAATATTTCATACCCCGTTTATAAACTAGCTTTATTACAGTTTAGAACAAAAAAGTTTAGCGGGCAATTTAATCACAATTTGTGAGAGTTTAGAGTTATATTTTTTTATCTAAGACTCTGGTTTATTACAAAATGTGAAGTGGCATGCTTTAAATAATTAAAGTTTATAAAAACAATCACCGATAAACATGTCAACGGATGAATATGAGTACAGTCAATAACAGGTATGTTTTTATAGAGGAGATTTTGGCATGGATAATTTTAACGGAATAGGCGCGAATTTTATTGGGCGTAAAAATTTGTATGGGGCAAGAAAAGCTAACGATGGGCAGGTTCAAAAAACTACAGAAAAAGTTCCACAAAATGAAATTGAAAGAACAATGCAGCAAAAAAGCCCTGAAGGGGTCTTAAATTCAATGCATTATTATGGGGCTCAAAATATCATCAGCCCTAAGATTAGCAAGATTAAAAATGACCCTCAAATGGCTAAAAGAATAGGCGAATTTATGGGAAGTTTTGAATCAGAAGTGGAAAAAGGCTTAAAGATTATTGCAAAAGACTTTCCGAGCATGGATTTGTCTCAAGCAAGAGCAATAGCTGCAAAAGCTGTTTTAAAAACTTCTGAAGAGCAAATGTAACGATATTTTTTTAAACTATCAAAAAAAGAACTTTAGAAGTTATAGTACTTAGGAGTATATTTTTAGAGAAATTTAATGATAAGTACTTTAGCTGTTTTGGGTCCAAAAATTTATTCTGATAGGCCAAGCCTAAAAGAACACAAAGTTGCAATTTCAAAGACTGAATATTGCTCTAAGTCTGCGCTTGAGACGCCTAATGCTTTTTATAACAGGCAGCTTTTCGCTGTTGCAAATAAATCTTCGGGCATAAATTTCGGCCATATTTTAAGGGTTGTAGCGACACCGAAAGTAGAGTGGGTATCGGATTTTCTTTTAAGGGATGTGCCGGGCTTCCATTGTCCTTGTTGTGGCAAGTTGATGTATACCTATGGGGAAATTACTAAATTTGCAGTATCGCTTAGCACTGCAAAAGGTAAAGATATTTCTAATATTTTAAAACCTACTGTCGAGAATTTGCATACAGTAGAAGCTCAGGTAGCTCAGACTTTGATAGATTTGTCCGAAAAAAATCCTGATAAAGATATTAAAGAACTTTTGATGCTGAAACGTCCTGAATGCAAAGAGATTCTAGAAAGAGAACAAACAAAAATTATAGATTCTGCAATAGAAGATACCAGAACTATCGGTGGCTTGAATGGGAAAGAATTATTAAATAAATTTAGAATGATAAAGACTATTATTTCTCAAGGTAAAGGGGATGGGAAAGCGCCTTTTAAAAGGAAAAAAGTTGTTGATACCATAAATAAGTATACTGAGTTTGAGCAAAATCCTCGAAAAAAAATTATTATGGGAAATATAGCTGAAAAAATTCAGGCATTGCCTATGTCGGGCAAGGATTTTAATGCGTTTGTTTTGAAGTATACACAAGAAGACAGGGGAGATTTCGAAATAGCGGAAAGAATTTTCAAGCCGAATCTCTCAACGAAAGAACATGTTAAACCTGCATTTAGAAATACTGAAAATGTAGAGCATGGCGCAAATGACAAAAGCAATTATTTGTCTATGGATGATTGTAATAATTTGAGAGGTACAGAGGAGTATTATCTTATAGCTGAAAAAACCCCTGAATTTAACAAAAATCTTCAAATACATATGGATGAAGTGCAAAATTATATTATAAAAGAAAAATTGGTAGAGTATTATTCTTACCCTCTTGAGATTCGTAGAACCATCAGAGAACAATCTACGCCTCCTAGAGAAACCAAGCCAAAACTTGATTTCAATACTTCATTAATAGAAAAGCATATTAAAAGTGAACTCCAAGTATTGAAGAAACTTTCTCAAAAATCTAAAGAAGAAGGCATTTATAGTCAAATTAAAGAATTTAAGAAGCTTTCTTTGGAATATAAAAAAGATGAAATTAAGGTGAGTCCAAAAGAATCTGACTTATTCGTAGCTTAAAGATTTATTTTAAATTATCAATTCCGCCTTTTGAAAAAGGGTGGCATCTTGATATTCTTTTAATCCCAATCCAAGAGCCTTTTAAAAATCCGTATTTTTCAATTGCTTGTTTTGTATATTCTGAACAGCTTGGATAAAAACGGCATGCCTTCGGTGTGAATTTTGAAAAAAATTGGTAAATACTAATTAGTTTTAGTGCGAATTTTTTCATTTTGCAGTTTTGCATCCATTTTGTTAATAAGTGTTACAACACTATTATAAACCTGTTTGAAATCAGCATCCAAGGCAGCGTTTCTGGCTGTAAAAATAACTGATACCCATGGAGGAGAAATTTCATTTTTTTGGAGAGCAACTTTGTAAGCTTCTCTGGTAAGTCTTTTAATACGATTTCTTTTGACTGAGCGTTTGTGGATTTTTTTGCTTACAATAAATCCGATTTTGCTAAGTTTTGATGGAGCTTTTTCTTTTCCTACATATAGAACAAGCAGTGCATCGGCTGTTGATTGTCTCAATCGATAAGTTGCCTGAAATGCACTGCTTTTTGTGAGTCTTTGTTTTTTTGATAGCAAAGCTAAAGTTCCAAATTATTTAGTAATTAAGCTCTTTTTTTAGCTTGAATAACAATATTGTGACGACCTTTTGCACGTCTTCTGTTAAGAGTAGCTCTGCCGCCTGGAGTAGCCATTCTTGCGAAAAATCCGCTAACTCTTTGTCTTTTACGCTTTGTACCTTCTAGTGTACGTTTCATTTATATTTCTCCTAATTAATTATTTTAATAGCAAACTCTATGTTAGAAAAGACATGCTCTCTAGTCAAGAAGATATTATTTAAGTTAGTGATTTTTGTAACGGAGGCTTTAGAACTTTTTAGGTTTAATTGGTTGCAATTTGTAAACAGTCAGTCAATTGAATCAAGACTTTTTCATTGCATTTGGCTCTAAAATGTAGGCCTGGAGAAAGGAAACCTGCTAAAAGCCCGACGCCTAAGCCTATTGGCATACCTAAAGTGACGGCGGCTTGTGCTGAATTTCCGACGCCTGCACCTACTGCAGCTGCAATGCCTGTACTTAGCCCGAATATTCCAAGGGTATACAATGCAACTTTACCTGCACCCATCAATTTTGTTTCTTGGAGCATGCCCGAAGTTGAATAAATTCTTGCTTGAATCGGATATGCTGTTCCGCAAGGGGTTAATACATATTTAAAGTTTAAGCTCACTTGCGCAGGCTTATTCATTGCTTTTGGTTTTTGAATGCATTCTACGCAGGCAATAATTTGAGAACAGTTTGGAATTATTTTGCGACCTTCTTGCGTACAAAGACCATTTTTTAGGAGAAAAGAAATATTATCTCCCGGACAGAGTTTTTTAGAATTCACTTTTTGTGCAAAAGTAGCTTCAAGAACAGTATGGCGTTCTATTATTGCGTTACAACCGCAAATTTTTACAAGATTAACAGGGGAGTTTTTGTCTGTACAAAGATGTTCAATTTGGCCTTGGCATTCATAGCCACCAGCGCAGGCTGTAGGGCAACACGGTGTTACTTCACAAGGTGTTGGACAGCAGTTTGGAGCGGGGCAACATGTCTGGGCTGAGCATGCGTTGGTAGGACATGCCGCAGGGCAGTAATTTTGCGCAATTGCTAGATTTGAAAAAAGGAAAATGGAGATTATTCCTAGAGATAATAGCTTTTTATGGATATTTTTCATAGTGTTTACCCCTTCTTTGTACTATTTTGTATAAATTTTAGCAGTAAGTTTGGGAAATATAATTAGACAACTGGAAGCCAAAAGCTTTAATTTTTGTTTCACCTTGAGGCTAGATTGTCAAAAGAGACGATAAAAATGTAATTTTTCCGTATCTTTAGGCTAATTATTATGGAAATTTTTTCAATATTCTTTTAAGATAAGGATATAAATTAAAAGGTGTTCAATTATGGGTGATGAAGATAAGCAATTTGACGCAACCCCCCAGAAGCTTGAGAGAGCGAGAAAAGAGGGGCAAGTTGTCAAGAGTAAAGACTTTTCGATGGCAATTTCTATGGTTATTATGTTTGCTGCTATCAATGCTTTTGCGCCTTTTGTTTGGGATCAGTTAGCTGGTTTGTTTCAACTCGCATATGAACAGATACCCAATAGAAGTCTCGAAGATATTGGCCCTGGATATATTTTGTTTATAACGGTAAAGCCGTTGGTTCTAATTATTGGCCCTGTTATGATTTTGGCAGTTTTTGTGGCTGTTATGGCTGATGTGATTCAGGTTGGGCCTCTTATTGCAACAGCAACTCTGGTGCCAAAGCTTGATAAGCTTAATCCTACAAAATATTTCAAAAATTTATTTTCCATGAAAACTCTTTTTGATTTATTTAAAAATATTGTTAAAGTTGCCCTGTTGGGCACTATTGGTTTTGTGGTCTATAAAGAACATTTCGCAACGATTTTGACCTTAGTAGCAGTAGATAATAATTTTGCAATTATGTATGAATTCGGCAAATTAATAAGCGATTTTATTATTAAAGCTGGAATTTTGTTTTTGGTTATTGCAGGGGCAGATTATGGTGTTACTAAGTGGAAATTTATGAAAGATCAAAAAATGTCATTCAAAGAGGTTAAAGATGAATATAAAAACTCTGAGGGTGACCCGCATGTCAAAGCAGCATTGCGTCAGAGGCGTTTTCAGATGTTGCAGCAAGGTTCTGCGGATATGGTTGTAGAAGCTGATTTTGTAGTCACAAACCCTAGCCACGTGGCGGTTGCAGTCAAATATGATGAAGCGAGCATGGAGTCTCCAAAAGTTTTAGCAAAAGGAGAAGATTTAGCTGCTGAGAAAATAAAAAATATTGCAAAAGAAAATAACATTCCAATTATCGAAAACCCGCCTGTAGCAAGGGCTTTGTTCAAATTCGTGAAGGCAAATCAGGATGTTCCTGCAGAACTCTATCAGGCTGTTGCAGAAATTCTCCTCTTTGTGTACGATTTGCGAAAACGGTAAAATATGTCTACAATATAACATAGGTAGTTATCTGAATTTTTGAAGAAAACATGTCAAAAGCTAATGATGTAAGAAATAACCAAAAAATTCGCGAATACATAGAAATCATCGAAAAGGTTTCTAAGGTAGAACAGCGTCGAATTCCTTCTCATATGATTGAGTATGAAGAACTAGTTTCGATTGGGATTATTGCGATTCAATCGATGATAAAAAACAAAACTTCTGAACAGCTTGATAAATACAATAATTCATATATCGCCACAGCAGTAAGATGGGCAATTAGAAACGAGCTTCGTAGCCGTTTTAAATGGTATTCTTTGAAGCATAAAAAAGATAGTTCCGGAGATGAAGAAAATGGCGATGGAATCGATCTTTCTCCTGCAAAAGTCAAAGAATCAATCTATGAGACAATTTTGTCTATAGACTCTTTGGCAGACTCTGCTTCTGATAATGATTCGCCTTTTGATTTTGTTAAGGATCCAGGCGCTTTGCCTGATGAAAAAATTGAGATTTCTGAAATTTCAAAAATGATCCGAGAAGCAATATCAACACTGCCTCCAAAAGAAAGAACCGTTGTCGAGTATCGTTTCTACAGAAACATGCAGGTCAAAGACATCGCAACGCAAGTGGGGCTTTCTTCTTCAAGAATTACAAGAATTGTTCAAGGTTCATTACATCATATTCGCTGTTATTTAAGAGAACGCGGATATCACGGCTAAGCTGAAAGATTCTAGTCCTTTTTAAAGATAGCCCGACTGGTTTTGATTTTTGTAATTATTTTTCTGAAATTCCGGGTATATATAATATACAGGGGCTTAATTTTAGATGCCCGAAAGGAAAAATAGAATGGAACAAAAGGCTGATTTGCAACAAATCCGTAAAGACTTTTTGAGTTTTTCAGAATTAGATGGTCTTCAAGTAGATGTTTATACTCGAAAAAATCTAATGAAGGGTATGTTGAATAATTTTTTTGATTATCTGGAAAATTTAGAAGAAGGAATCTTATATAAATCAGATGAGGAAAGAGTCGAAGTTAAATTTTAGTTTTATTCTTTGAAATCTAAAAATTCTTTAATGCCCATTCCGAAAAAATTTGCCAAAAGATAAATTGTCTTTAGGCTGGGTATTCTTTGGGCTTTTTCAATCCTGCCAATAAAGGATAAATCAACGTCAATCCCAAGAGCTACTTTTTCTTGGGATATATTGTTTTCTTTTCTTAAAGATTTTAAGCGTTGCCCTACTTTTTGTAGGAAAATTTCATACTTGTCCATAAGTCAATTATGCTTTACAATGTACTTGTATTTCTAGGACTTACAGACAAGTTTATTGAAGGGAATAAAAAAGATGATAAAAGAAGAACAACTAGAGCAAATAAGACAGGATATTTTAAGTTTTTTGGATACGGATAATTTGAATATAGATGTTTATACAAAAAAAAAATTTACTTAAAGGCATTATAAATAATTTTTTTGATTATTTGCAAAATTAAAGAGTTTCAAATATTTTCAGAATATACAACAAACAGTTGATTACCTTTTGGTGCAAAACCTTTATTCTAGTGTAGAGGGTGAATAGCCTTTTCAAATAAATTATGGGGAATAAAGGCAAATGGCCTTTTTAATGGGGGTTAAAAGGTAAGTGTCAATTGAGGTTGTAGAAAACTCTACAAAATCAAATTTAAGCTTTAATAATGCTTTTTCTTGGTATAAAACTACTTTGGAAGATGCGTTATTCAAGGCTGTGAAGAATTTCTTGGAAGTCGATTTTGATTTCAAGCTTATTTCTGTGTCAAAAACTCCTAATATAATTACAAAAAATGATAGTTATTTTGTAACTCAAATAAGATTATATGAGAATATTGCTTCGTCTTTAAAACTTTCCCAAAACTCAATAGATATGCTTCTTCAAGTCGCATTGGGCGGGAGTGAAGAGGGTTTTGAAATAGAATATTTGACTGAGCTAGAAGCTAAAGTCCTCACTTCTTTTAACCATGATTTATATAAAAGTTTTTCAAAAATATTTATACCAAGCAATAAAATCAAAGCTTTAATCAATGAAAATGAGATTAAGAACGAATATCTTTATTTTACCTTTATTACACAGGATAAAAATAATACCCCAGGAAAAATTATAGCTGCATTCCCTTGTCAGCTTTTGGCAGAACCGAGCTTGATAACCCCTACACCTGAGTCTTTGCCAGAAGTTTATTTCAAAAGGTGCCCAATTGAAGTGGATGTTTATGTCGGCAAAACCAAAATTTTGCTTGAAGATGTAAAAATGTTGCAAAAAGAAGATATTGTAATTTTAGAAAAGAGCGATATCAGCCTTATGAAGCTAGTTGGGGACTTTGAATTCAAGTTCAATGTCAACCCTGACCCTATGCTTGTTTATAATTACGAAGATAATTCAGAATACGAAATTAGTGAGGACGAGATGACAGATACTAAACAGAAAAACAGATGGGATCTTATACAAGTCGATATGAGTGCTGAGTTTGAAAAAATCAAAATGCCATTAGGCGAGCTTAGACAAATCAGTAAAGGCTTGATTGTGGATTTGGCAGATGTTTATAAAAATGAAATTACACTAAAGGTCGAAAATAATACCATTGCAAAAGGTGAGTTGGTTATTATTGACGATAAATACGGCGTTTTAATCAAAGAAATTTTCACAGAAGAATCCAGAGAAGTTTCCGTTGGTGAATCTTCTAATGAAGTCCAATCAGCAACTTCAGCGAGTTCTTCAGAAAGCAGCGATGATGATTTTGATTTAGAAGATTTTGACATTGATGATGAAGATCTTGACGAAGATTTCGATGATGATGATTTTGATGATGAGGATATTTAGTAATGTTTAATTACGTAATAGGTTTTAGCGTTTATACTCTGGCAATGATAGGGATTATCTTTATCGCTTTTGTTGTGGTCAAAAAATGCGCTATTTCGAGAAAAGGAGCAAAAAGCCATAACAGTTTTCTTGAAATTGAAACATCTTTGTCCCTTGAACCTAGAAAAACCATACATTTAGTGAGAGCAGGCAATGAAAAACTGCTTATTGCAACAGATGCAGAGAGAACTACTTTTTTGGCTAAGCTTGGCAATGATAATCCGGAAAATGTTGTTTATATGAAAGATTATTATGAACAACCAAAAAACGAAAAAAATGAACCAAATGAAATTGTTTTTGATGAAGAGCCAAAAGTTTTCAAAGATTTAATGAAGAGGTTGCAAAGATAAAATGGAATCAGTAATAACAGATTTAAATCCAATATTACAGCTACTTGTAGTCATGACGGCATTTTCATTTTTGCCGTTTATGTTTACTTGTATGACGAGTTTTTTGCGGTTTGTAATCGTTTTTTCGATTTTGAAAACAGCTCTCGGTACACAACAAGTTCCGCCTGGGATTGTAATCATTGGTCTTTCAATGATTATGACAATTTATACAATGGGCCCGACTTTTCAAAAAATGTATGATGCAGGTCTAAAACCTTACGAAAAAGGCGACATAGTTCTTGCTCTGACAGAAGGTTCTCGTCCGCTTAAAGAATTTATGCTCAAGCAGACAAGACAAGATGATTTGGCATCTTTTATCGAGATGAGCAAACAGCCCCCTCCGGCTACTCCTGATGATTTGACACTTTTTCAAGTTACGCCTGCTTATATTGTCAGTGAATTGAAATCGTCTTTCGAAATAGGTTTTATTATTTTTATACCATTCATAGTTTTGGATTTGGTAGTCGCAAACGTACTTTTGGCACTGGGTATGATGATGTTATCGCCTACGATTATTTCTTTGCCGTTTAAACTGCTTATATTTATTGCTGTTGACGGGTGGAGTTTGATTGTAAATGGCTTAGTGCAGAGTTTTAACTGAGGACAGATAAATGGAAGAAATACTTTTAGAGCATTTAGGGAAAGGGTTTATAACCATGTTGGTTATATCGATGCCTTGTGTTTTGATGGCAGCTGCTATTGGTCTTGTTGTCGGTATTATTCAAGCTGTAACTCAGGTACAGGAACAAACTATCGCTGCTGCGCCTAAGATTTTCGCTTTGTTTTTGCTTTTGATGATTGGAGGCGGTGTTTTTACCGATATACTTAAAAATTATTTCTTTGAATCTACTCATCTGGCTTTTGAAGTAGTTACAAAAGATGATGATTTTGCTCTTGGAGTTAATGACACTTTAACGCCTGGGGAAACAATGGGGAAAGTTCAAAAAGATGGCTTGAACAAACTTATGAATCAAGAGCCTAAAGATGCTTATAACAAGCAGACGTCTAAGGTTTCAAGCAACGTAAGATCAGTAGGGGCACCTAGCGGCCCTAATTTTGCCGAAAAACAGTATATGAATTCTAAAAGGTAAGATATGATTACAGATACAGTTATTGAATTTTCAAAACAATTTCCTGCTTTTGATGCTGCGATTAATTCGGGCCTTATAGTTTTTGCCAGAATTTTAAGTTTTTCAGCTTTTGCACCTGTTTTGAGCAGAAAAGAATTCCCGATGCTTATAAAAATAGCTTTTTCGTTGATATTGACCATTATTGTTATGTCTTTAATGGGCAATATACCTGTTCCTAAGAATGCTTCTATGGAGTTGAATTTGTTGTTGAATATGACTTTTGGAGCGATAATCGGCTTTATTGCCACTGCGATTTTTGCGGCAATAAACGCAGGCGGAGATATGATTAACACTCAGATGGGTTTGTCATCAGCTATGATGTTTGATAGCAGTACTAAGGCTCAAAGTTCTGTTTTGGGAACTTTTTTGGGGCTTTTCGGGACTGTAATTTTCCTAAATATCGGAGGAATGTTTTGGTTGATTAAGGCCATTTTGAGGAGTTTTGAAGTTTTTCCTCTCTACGATACAGTTTTGCCTTTGGCAAAAATTATTAGTATTGAATATATTGTTACAGTTACTTCAAATATTTTGTTTGTAGGGTTACAAATAGCTTCCCCCATTCTTCTTGCAACCTTGGGGCAAGATATTATTCTGGGTATAATCTCAAAAACCGCACCGCAGGTTAACGTTTTTACTTTGAGTTTTCTATTCAAGCCGGTACTGGGCGCTGCTATTATGGTCGTGATTTTGCCTATGTTGGTTAGTGTTGTCACAGATTACTTCTTATCATTCGCACAAATATATTAGGTTTTTGTCATGTATATTTTAGAAATTTTGTTAAAATCAATTATTGAACGCAAAAATAAAAAAGCTAAGCCTTTAGAAGAAAAAGAGTATGCAAAATGTGAGCATATATTTTTGCCTATAGATTCAAGCAACAAAAGACTCGCTTGTTCAAAGTGCGGTCAATATGCTATTTTAGAATGAATTTCTTTCATCAACCAGCATTGATTCATAAATTTCATCTTGTTTGTAATAACCGATAACTTTTATCTTTTTGGATAATTTCAGCATTTTTTCTGATAATTCTTGCTTGAATTCGCCCATTTTTTTAAAGTTTTTTTCATCAAGAGTTTTAATTTGTTCAACAATTTCATTAATTTCAGCGATTTCGAAATCTTTTTTTGAAATCAGTACCAAAAACTCGTCTCTTTGAAGCAAAAGTTCGTCAATCTTCTCAAAATTTTCCAGTTGAATTAAAAGTTCTATTTCTTTGGAAATTCTTAAAATATTATTGTATAAGTCTTTTTTAGTTTCCAACTTTAAATACCGTCAGTTATATCGATACGTTTGTAATTGTCCATGCCTTCTCCGTCTTGCTGAGATTCTCTTTCTTTTTGCACTTTTATTGCAGCTTCTTCCCAAGCAGATTTTAGAGTTTTAAGTAAATCAATTACTACATCTATTTTTTCTGTATCTTTATAAATATTTGCTTGAACTAAAGTGTGATTCATAAATTCGTACAAACTGTACAAATTTTGAGCGAATTCACGGTTTGGCTCCCATTCAATTGTGTTCATAAATTCCGAAATAATTGCCTGAGCTTTTAAAAGGAAATTATTTGTTTGGGCAAAGTCTTTTTCTTCGATATGAACTTTTGCCTTATTTAAAAAATTTATGGCGCCATTATAAAGCATAATTAACAGCTTCTCGGGAGTAGCTGTCTGAATTTGCGTTGTTTGATATTGCTTTAAATGTGCATTGTGTGGGTTATAGGCACTCATATAAAATCCTCATATGGACATTATAGTATTATTAAGCTATTTTTCCAATCTTATATCCTGCAAATGGTTGATATTCAAATATTTGCTACGCTTTTCTATCAACAATTATGCCAAGAGGATTTTTGACTCTCATTACAAAACTTTTTAATTCTTCAAGAGACAATGTTTCTTTCACAGCTCCTGTTTTTATATGAATTATTTCAACAATTTCTTTGTGCGAATTGTACATTACCTTATATTCGCGTTTATTTTCAGTAAGTTTTACAGCTTCTTCATTGTATTGAATATCAGATTTTGCAGGTTCTGCTAATCCACCGAAAATGTCACTGATGACTTTTTCTTGCGAATCTTGCTCTTTCCTTTTTTGCCTTCGGTCTTTATTTCTTCCTCCGTTGGCATCTAGTTGCTGCTTTTCTGTTTCTTGAATCTTTTTTACTGTTGTTTCCAAATTGGCAGAAGAAGCTTGAATTTGAAGCTGAGCTTCGGCAGGCGAAAGCTCTCTGGTTAATCCTATATTCGATAATGGTAACCCATCAATTGCCATAAATTACTTCCTGTAATTGCTTATATTCTCAGAGCATCCGGCTCTTAAGTTCTTATTTTCAAATAGGAACTGAGTAAAATTCGTAAACTATATATCTTTTATATGTACCACTCTCGGCATTTTTAGTATCGTTTTATCGACACAAAAAGATACAAAAATTAACATGGCTTTGGTTTTCTAGTGGTAGAATTTATTTATGAAGAAAATATTAGAAATAAAACGTGGACAGATTGTTGAAAGAGAGCATTCAGGTGTTCTGTTCTTAAGTGATTCACAAAAGATATTAGCGAGCCATGGCGATGATTCTCAAAAGACTTGCTATTACTTGCGTTCTTGTGCGAAGCCACTTCAATCAGCAGTTTTACAAGATTTGGGTGTTTTTGAATATTTTAATTTTTCTCAAGAAGAAATTGCAGTAGTTTCTTCTTCTCATAGCGGTGCTTTCGGGCATGTTTCAGTTATAGAAGGACTTCTTGCTAAAATTGGTAAAACTCAAAATGATTTGATTTGCGGGGCTCATATGCCTTGGGATTCGCAGGCAAAAGAATATCTTATCAAAAATGATTTGGTACCTTCTGCTATTCATAATAATTGTTCAGGAAAGCATACAGGATTTTTGGCTGCTTGCGTTATGAATGGGTGGGATACTTCAAATTACACAGATTTTGAACATCCTCTTCAAGAACTTATTATAGAAAAAATGAGTGAATATTACGATTTTGAGCCAAAATATCTTTCAAAAGATGGCTGCGGTGCTCCAATTATGGCTATGCCGTTTGAAAATATGTGCAAAGGCTTTTTGAAATGTTTTCAGGATTACCCAAAAATACAAGAGGCTTTTGCCGAACAACCATATTTGATTGGCGGTTATGGCAAAATTGACAGTGAAATAATTTTTGCATCTAATGGCAGACTTGTCTCAAAAGTCGGAGCTGAAGGGCTTTGTATGGTTTATAATCTTAAAAAAGAACAGGTTTTGCTTGTAAAAATAGCTGATTCTAATAATCAAGCAAGAGCTATTGTTTTGATAGAAGCTTTGAGACAGTTGGAGTGGTTGTCTTTAGATGAAATTAAAAATAATCCGATTGTCAGACTTTTTGATAAAAATGTAAAAACAGTTTTTGGCGACATTGTGGGTGAAATTTCACCTGTTTTTGAATTATCAAAGAGTTTCGTAAAAAGTTTTTAGAAGTCTTGCGTCGTCTTCCATAATAGGACTTTCGCAGACCAAAACACCTTTTACATCAAAGGCTTTAAATGCACGGAGCAAATCTTTGTAATTCATGTCGGATTCTTCAAGCATAATATGATTTTTTTCGCCTTTTGGCCCATAGTTTATGCCTGCTAAGTGTGCGTGGAATTCTTCAAGAGCATATGCTCCTATTTCCGTGCCAATGCGTTCAAAAATTGTGCAAAAATCGTCATAAGTGTTCCAACCGCCGACTGAACGGGCATGCATATGAGAAAAATCTATGCAGGGCAAGACCATTTCGAATTCTTTTGATATGGCAATCACTTCATCCAAATCACCCCATTGAGGTTCTTTTCCTGTGACTTCAGGGCGTATCCAGATTTTTGTATCATTTGATTCAAGATGTTCAATTATTCGCTCAAATTGTTTGACGATATTTTTGTACACAAGAGCTTTTTCTTGTTTCAAATAAAATCCCGCATGAAAAACTATACTGTATCCGCCAAAATTGTGTGCTACTTGGGCTGTGTCGATAATACGAGTTATGCTGGCTTCGATTTTTTCTTCTTCTTTAGCGTTGAGGTTGATATAATATGGTCCGTGGGCTGTCAGCACCATGCCGTTTTGTTTTATTAATTCTCTGACTTCATTTTGAGTTTGTGGATTCATATTGACGCCACGTACAAATTCAACTTCAAGACCGTCTAAACCCATAGTTTGCAAGTCCAAAAAGGCATTTGCATAGCTTCGAGGGTTGGTAGATATGGGTATTCCAGCTGTTGTAAAGTGTAATTTGTCCATAACGGTACTTTACCATATAATGAGGATACAAAAAAGACTAATTTATACAACAACATAGAGGGGACTAATATGAGAAGTGATGAAATAAAACAAGGTTTACAACGTACAGCACACAGGGCTCTTTTGTATGCTACAGGGGTGTCTCAAAGTCAAATGGATAGTCCATTTATTGGTATTGCCAGCAGTTTTACAGATTTGGTGCCTGGGCATGTAAATATGCGAGAAATTGAACGTCATATCGAAAAAGGTATTCATACAGGCGGCGGTCAGTCTTTTGTTTTTGGCGTACCTGCAATTTGTGACGGAATTGCCATGGGGCATTCTGGTATGAGCTATTCACTTCCATCTAGAGAACTTATTGCAGATACTGTTGAGTCTGTGGCGACTGCTCATAAGCTTGACGGGCTTATTCTTTTGACAAATTGTGACAAAATCACTCCAGGGATGATTATGGCAGCTATTCGCCTTGATATTCCTTGTATCGTTCTTACAGTTGGGCCTATGCTTGACGGCAAATGCGAACACAAAAATTTGACGATGGTAAAAGGGACATTTGAGGCTATCGGCCAATTCAAAAATGGCGAAATCGATGCTACGACTCTTGCTAAGTACGAAATGGAATCTTGCCCAGGCGCAGGTGCATGTCAAGGGCTTTATACCGCTAATACAATGGCTTGTTTAACCGAGGTTTTAGGTATGAGTTTACCGGGTTGTGCGACTTCATCAGCGGTTTCTGCCAAAACAAAACGTATTGCTTTTGACAGTGGCGTTATGGTTAATCAACTTATCAAAAAACAAATCACTCCATCCCAAATCATTACAAAAGATGCGTTAAGAAACGCCATCATTGTTGATTTGGCTCTTGGCGGGTCGACAAATTCAATCCTTCACCTACTTGCGATTGCAAATGAAGCAGGTCTTGATATTACACTTGAAGATTTTGCAGAACTCAGCCATAAAGTTCCTCAACTTATAAAACTCGATCCATCTGGGGTTTTGACTATGACAGATTTAGATAATGCGGGCGGAATTCCTGCTGCTATGAAAACAATCAAATCTGCGATTTCTGAATTCAAAAATACTACAGGCGTTTCGATGATGAGCGTGGATGAAATTGTCGCCAAGGCATGGTGTGACAATGAGGTTATTCGTCCTGTGTCTGACCCTGTGACTGCTAATCCTGGTCTTGCGGTGCTTTATGGAAATATTGCTCCAGAGGGTGCAGTTGTCAAAATTTCCGGCGTCGAAAAAGAAGCTTTGGTCTTTACCGGCAAAGCGAAAGTTTATAATTCTGAAGAAGAAGCAATGGACGCTATTATGACTGATAAAGTTGTCGCTGGCGATGTTGTTGTAATCAGATACGAAGGGCCAAAAGGCGGGCCTGGAATGAGAGAAATGCTTGCTCCGACAGCAGCCATTGTCGGCAAAGGTTTGGGTAAAAGCGTTGCTTTGATTACAGACGGAAGATTTTCTGGCGGTACAAGAGGACTCTGCGTAGGACATATTTGTCCTGAAGCAGCAGTAGGCGGAGTAATCGGAATTATCAATGATGGCGATGAAATCTTTATCGATATTCCAAATCGTAAAATGGAATTGAAGATTTCTGAAGAAGAAATTGCGACCCGCAAAGAAAAATTCGTACCAATAGAGCCAAAAATCAAAAAAGGCTACTTGGTGAAATACGCCAAAACAGTAAGCGCTTCAAATAAAGGGGCGGTTACAGGATAGTATGCTGAATGAATTAAATACATTAATAAGCGCAAAAGCAATGTTAGCTGTTATCATGGCTTATATTGCTTATCAGCAATGGCAAACAAATGAGCGAAAAAGAAGGCAAGATTTGTTTGAGATGCGATATGAACATCTTTATAAAAATACTTCTGATGCAATAGGTAAAATTTCGAAAATTTTTGAATTAAACCGTGATAAAATTGAAGAATTCCAAAATAATTACAAAGCAGATTCTGAAAAATTAAATAAATATAGTTTTTTAATCAAGCGTAAAGATTTTAAAAAATTAGAAAACTATCTTAAAGAGGCAGTAATTAATACTGTCAGTGAATATAAGATGAAACTTGAAGACAATGAAGATGTTCAAAATAAAAATGACGACCTTCAAAATAAAATTAATTTATTACTGGAACCATATCTTAGAATTGAGTCTGAGGTTGACTTGTTTGGGTTGGTAAAAAACTTTGCAATAGATTTTTATGAATTTTTTCTTAAAAGAATACTGAATTTTTTAGGTGAAAAAACAAGCGTCATCCTGAACTGGTTTCAGGATCTTGCAAATAGAAAAAGTTTATCAACCAAAGACAAAGATGGCAAGATTCCGAATCAAGTTCGGAATGACGAAAAAGGCGGAAAAAGTGAAGAAGTTTTATCAAAATAGATTGCTTCGTCGTTACACTTCTCGCAATGACAGAATCTTTCTAATTCAGCTCATATCTCGACAGATTTCTTAGCGGGCTTTTGGCGAAAAATCTGATTTTTGAGGGGCATTTTATTTTGCATGACACGCTATAGTGGCTTACATTTTCTAAAAAATATTCGTTCAAAAGATTTTGCGATTTGAGCCAAGTTTTGGTTTCGTCATAGCTTTGAAGTTCACTAAAATCCATAAAATCTTTAAGTTTTCCGATTTTGTAGAGAACCAAAAATAATTTCGGGTTACTTATAAAAAATATTCTGTTCTTATACAAAACAGGAGGAATAAGCCTTTGATATTGAAGGCTGTGATTGGGGTTTACATTGTCGGAAATATTTTGAGTCATAATTATATTAAAGTACGATTTTTCTTTAAAAAATGGATGAATATGCGGTTTTAAAATAAATTTACTTCAGTTTTCCTTTGTAATATCATGCTATTAAGCAAAGTGAGGTATTACAAAATGTTAATAGTAATGAAGCCAACTGCAACACAAGAGCAAATTGACAATGTAGTTGAGTTTATAAAATCAAAAGAATTTGAAGCGCATATTTCAAAAGGTTCTGTGCATACGGTCATTGGGGCTGTCGGTGAAAAATCTTTTGATATGAGAGATATAGAGCTTTTAGACGGCGTTGATAATCTCGTTAAAATCACAACAAGTTATAAGCTCGCAAGTCGTGCATTTAAATCCGAAGATACGGTTGTGGATGTCAAAGGAGTTAAATTCGGCGGTGATTATTGCGGAATGATAGCAGGTCCTTGTACGATTGAGTCTTACGAACAAATGGATGAAACTGCAAGACAGCTTTCTGAAATCGGTGTAAGGGTCTTAAGAGGCGGTGCTTTTAAACCTAGAACTTCTCCTTATAGTTTTCAGGGCTTGGGCGAAGAAGGCCTTAAAATAATTCGTGAAGTCGCAGACAAATATAATATGGCTGTGGTTTCTGAAGTTATGGAAAGTTCACAAATTGAACTTTTGATGCAGTATTCTGATATTTTGCAAGTCGGTGCGAGAAATATGCAGAATTTCAATCTTTTGAGAGATCTTAGCTATATAAATAGACCGATTATCCTTAAAAGAGGCCTATCTTCTACGATTGAAGAATGGTTGATGTCTGCTGAATATCTTTTATCAGATGGACATGGCGATGTGATTTTGTGTGAGCGCGGAATCAGAACTTTCGAGCGTGCAACTCGTAATACGCTGGATATTTCTGCAATTCCTGTAATCAAAAAACTCAGCCATTTGCCAGTTATTGTTGACCCGAGTCATGCAACAGGGATTAGAGATAAAGTTCTACCTATGTCTAGAGCATCTGTGGCAGCTGGAGCTGACGGCCTTATTATAGAAGTTCACAATGATCCGCAAAAAGCTTTGTGTGATGGCCCTCAATCGCTTTATCCGAGTGCTTATGCTAAACTATTTAAGGATATTAAGGCAATTGCGCCTCTTGTAGATAAAAAAATTAACTAAAAGAGAGAAAAAATATGTTTGAAAAGATTTATAATAAAATAGTTGAAAAAAAATTAATCGGAGTAGTCAGAGAATCTGATTATGACAGAGCTTTAGATATTGCCAACGCTTTTATCGAAGGCGGAATTGAAGTTATTGAAGTTACGCTTGAGAATCAAAATTCTTTAATGGTAATTGAGCAAATAGCTAAAATGCCTAATATACTAGTCGCTGCTGGTTCAATCATTACTATAAGTCAAGCGGAAAAAGCTATTTTAGCAGGGGCAAAATATCTTACTTCTCCTGTTTTAGAAATGAATTTGGTCAGATTATCAAAAAGCTATAAAGTACCTGTAATTACATCAGCATCTACTACTAACGAAGCTTATCAGGCTTGGAAATCAGGCGTTAGGTTTATAAAACTTTTCCCTGCAAGTGATATGGGTGGGGCTGATTATGTCAGAGATATTTTAAAAGCAATGCCATTTTTGCAGTTAATACCTACAAGTGGCGTTAGTCCTAGCGATTTTCAAGATTACTTGGATGCAGGAGCTGTGGCAGTCGGTATTGGTAGAATTTTTTACAAAGAACTTTCTTATGATGAGATTGTTCGCAAGGTAAGACGTGCAAGAGAGAGCCTCAAAAATTGACCGTTATTGGCTTTTATGTTAATGTAGTTTGATTATCGGAAGAATTATTTAGGGTTATATGATAGAAAATTTGGACTTAATTTGTATAGGCGAAGGCTTGATAGAGCTATCTAGTGACGAGAGCTTGTCATATACTAATCAGCTTAACAAATTTTATGGTGGAGACACCATCTGTACTGCTGTTGCGGCTGCAAGATTGGGCTCTAAAGTAGGATTTATTTCACGAGTCGGAAATGATTTTTTTAAAGATTTTTTAATTGAATCTTGGCAGATGGAAGATATTGATACAAGTCAAATCAAGCTTGTAGAAGGTTTTAATGCTTTGTATTTTATTACAAGACCTTCCAATAAAGCTAAAGAATTTGCTTATTATCGTAGAAAAAGTGCTGCAACTAATTTGTCGATTGATGATATATCTCCGAAGTATTTAGAGCAAGCTTCAATAGTTTATTCAACTGGTATCACACAGTCTTTGTCATTGTCTTCTGCGGAAGCTGTGCAAAAAGCTTTTAGAATTGCTAAGGAAAAAGGCTTAAAAGTGGCTTATGACCCAAATTACAGCCCTCTTTTGCAAGAAGTTGATGAAGCAAAAGAATCATTTGAACAAGTTATCGATTATGTAGATATTATGTTTTTGAATGCAAAACATGATGCCTTGAATATATTGGAGCTTGAATCTCCGGAAAAAATAATCAAATACCTTAATGACAGGGGTGTAAGCATGGTCATAATAAAAGAAGGCGCAGATGGTTGTACCATAGGTTATAATGGCGAAATAGATCATATTCCGAGTTATGTTGAAAACATAGTTGATTCAACCAGCTCTGGGGATGTATTCAATGGTGCATTTTTGCACGGTGTATTATCTGGCTTGACGCCTTTTGAAGCTGGAAGACTGGCTTCTGTGGCAGTTAAATATCAGGTTCAGGGTATAGGGGCAATCAAATCTATGCCTCATAAAGAAGATGTTTATTCAGAATTTAAAAACTTTGGGAATTGATGAAAAAAGCAGTTATATCAGGATATTATGGTTTCGAAAACTTCGGTGATGAGATTAGTTTACAAGTAATTGTAGCTGCTCTCAAAGATAATGGCATGAATATCACAGTCTTATCTTCAAAGCCCGATTTGACGTCATATGAAAATGCCGTTAGTTCTTTTTATACTTTCAGCATTTTTGATATAGTAAGACAGATTTTTGTTTCAGATGTACTTATTTCTGGTGGCGGAAGTCTTTTGCAGGATAAAACCAGCCAAAAAAGCTTCTTTTATTACATTTTTGTTATTTTGATTGCAAAAATGCTGGGCAAAAAAGTTATCATTTTTTCACAAGGTTTAGCCCCTTTGAAAAATAAAATATCAGAGATGATTTTGGCATTAGTTTTGAAGCAAGTGGATTATATTTCGCTTCGTGATACTGAAAGCCAACAGTATGCTCAGAACCTGGGAGTAAAGGCAAAAACCTTCTCGGATGCTGTTTGGGCATTAAATAAAAGTAATGTTGTACGACATAATAAATTGATTATTCAGCTTAGAAAATGGGACAAATTAAGTGACGAAAAAATAGCTATTTTGGCCAAACTTATTACTGAAAAATATAAATCTTATAAAATCGAAATCCTTTCTTTGCAAGATGATCACGATTTAGAAGTTTGCCAAAAGCTTTATAATGAGCTTGAAAAAAATGTTTCGGATGTGAAAGTTTTGCATGACTTGAGTACAAAAGAGATTGTAGAGACAATAGCATCTTCCAGAAGTATGATTGCAATGCGTTATCACGCTTGTCTGGTGGGCTTAAAGCAAGGGTTGAATATTTTAGCTTTGAGCTATGATGAAAAAGTTACAAATCTTGCAAAAGAGTTCGGTCTTCCATATGTTTATGTGGATGAAGAACTTGAGCAGTATGAAATGGAGCTGAAAAAAGCTATTGAAAGATTCGAAGACACGAGTATAGATTCTACAATTGCCAAAAATAAAGAACAATTGGCAAAACAGAGTCTTGTTGAGTTGATTAAAAATATAGATAAAGTTGAGGTTATAAAATAGTTTTGGGTAATGAAATTAAGAAAATATTAGACTGTAAAGTCGATTTGAAAAGCTTTGATGAGGCTTTTTCTTCGTTTGAGAAGTTTGTAGCCGAAGAAAAATCTTTTCAGATAATTACAATTAATCCTGAAATGATTACAAATGCCCAATCGGATGAAGAATTCAAAAATATTATCAATGAATCAGATATGAATATTCCAGACGGAGTAGGGGTGACTTTGGCCCTTAAACTTTTGGGAATAAATCAAGAGAGAATTCCTGGAATTGATTTTTCTGCCAGAGTGCTTGAATATTGTGCCAAAAATGGCCTAAAAGTCGCTTTGGTTGGGGCGAAGAAAGAAATTATTACTCAGGCATGTGATAATTTTAAAGAAAAATACCAAGGTCTTGATGTTGTTTTTTGTCATGACGGTTATTTTTCTGATGATGCAGAAATTGTTATGGGACTTCAAAAAACTGAGCCAAGAGTGTTGCTTTTGGGAGTCGGATCACCAAGGCAAGAAAAATTAATTTACAATTACAAAAAAATATTAAAAAATTGTATAATGATAGGAGTGGGTGGTAGCTTCGATGTTTATTCCGGTGTTACAAAAAGAGCCCCTATGTTTTTCCAAAAAACCTCTTTAGAGTGGTTTTACAGGTTGATAACTCAGCCAAGCAGGTTCTCAAGAATATTTCCTGCATTGCCATTGTTTCTTGTTAGAGTTATCTTAAGCATAAGAAAAGAGAGTTAAAAAATGCACAAATTAGAAAAAGATGACGTTAAAGAACTGAAAAATTTCTCAAATAAGGTGCGTCAACAGGTTATCAATATGATAGCCAATGCCCAAAGTGGACACCCGGGTGGAAGCCTTTCGGCAGTCGAAATTATGTCTGTTCTTTATAAAAAAATATTAAAAACTTGTCCGCAGTGGAAAAATAGTCCTGACTTTAGTGACAGAGACAGATTTGTCCTTTCAAAAGGTCATGCATCAGCTACGCTTTATGCGGTTTTGGCAGATTGTGGTTATTTTGAAGAATCCGAACTTATGACTTTCAGAAAACTTCATTCAAGACTTCAAGGACATCCTAGTTACGGGCATTTGCCTGGTGTTGAAGTTTCTACAGGCTCTTTGGGTCAAGGACTTTCAATGGCTTGCGGTATGGCTTTGGGTTTGAAATTAGATAAAAAATCAGCTAGAGTTTATGCTCTTTTAGGTGATGGCGAGATGCAAGAAGGCCAAATTTGGGAAGCTTTGATGCATGCCGCTCATCGTGAACTTGATAATTTGACAATTATAGTCGACAGAAACAGGCTTCAAATTGATGGATGTGTTGATGAAGTCAAAAGTTTAGGCAGTTTGAGCAAAAAAATTACAGGTTTTGGCTTGGAAGTTATTGAAATTGATGGACATAATGTCGAACAAGTTTACAGTGCCTTTTTAAAAGCAAAAGAATTGAGTGAAAAAAGCAAAAAACCGACGGCTATTATTGCGAATACTGTAAAAGGCCGTGGCGTTTGGTTTATGGAAAATAACGCTTGCTGGCATGGTAATGCTCCAAATTCAGAGCAGTGTGAAAAAGCCTTAGCCGAACTAAGGAGTAAAGAAATATGTTAAGCAAAACAAAAGAAGTAAAATCAACAAGAGCTGCATTTGGCGAAGCTTTAGTCGAATTAGGAACTGAAAACCCTAATATAGTGGCTCTAGACGCTGATTTGTCATGTTCAACTCAAACTAAAATGTTTGCGGACAAATTTCCAGATAGATTTTTCAATGTAGGTATTGCAGAGCAAGATATGATGGGAACAGCAGCAGGACTGAGCACTTGCGGGAAAATCCCTTTTGTTGCTACATTTGCAATTTTTGCTACAGGTAGAGCTTTTGACCAAATTAGAAATGGCATTTGCTATCCGAAATTTAATGTAAAAATCATCGGTACCCACGGTGGTATTACCGTAGGAGAAGACGGCGCAACCCATCAGGCACTTGAAGATGTGGCTTTGATGAGGTCAATTCCTAATATGATGGTTTTATCTCCTGCTGATGCAGTCGAAACTAAAGCTGCGGTTAAGTTTGCGGCAGCGCACCAAGGGCCTGTCTATATAAGAATCACAAGAACTTCTATGGAAACAATTTTTGATGAAAACAAATATAAGTTTGATTTGAAGGCGAAAATTGTTAAAGAAGGTACGGATGTAACAATAGTAAGTACCGGCGAAACCCTTATCGAAGCTATAAAAGCGGCTGATATTTTGGCCGAGCAGGGCATTTCTGCTGAAGTTCTTTCAGTCCCTGTTATCAAGCCTTTGGACTGTGATACAATTGTTGAAAGTGCAAAGAAAACAAATCAGGTTGTAACTTTGGAAAACCATTCAATTATAGGTGGTTTAGGGGGTGCAGTCTGCGAGTGTTTGAGCGAAAATTATCCTGTCAAAGTTAAGCGTATTGGCACCAATGATGTTTTCGGACAGAGTGGACAATACAAGGAATTAATGGCAGAATATGGGTTGACGGCAGCGAAAGTTGCTCCGAAAATATTCGAATTTTTGAAAAAGTAAAGCTATAGAGAAGAAGAATGATAAATCTACGTGGTGTAAACAAAAAATACAAAAATACTTATGCATTGAGAAATGTTAATTTAGACATTCAAAAAGGCGAATTCGTATTTTTGGTAGGCTCTTCAGGAGCGGGCAAATCAACCTTGATGAAACTTTTATACCGTGAAGAACTTCCAACTTCAGGGAATGTATATGTTTCAGGCGTTGATGTACCAAAACTTCCTGACAACAAAGTCCCTTATTTAAGACGTAATATGGGGATTATTTTTCAAGATTATAAACTGCTTGAAAAGCAGACTATATATGACAATGTGGCTTTTGTAATCAGAGCTTTGGGCGTAAGTTCCAGAGAAGTTGATAATCGTGTAAAAAGTGCTTTAAAGATTGTTAATTTGTCTCACAAATTAACATCAAAACCAAAAGAATTATCTGGTGGTGAGCAGCAAAGAGTCGGAATCGCAAGAGCCATAGTAAACGGCCCATCTCTTTTGATAGCAGATGAACCGACAGGAAACTTGGATCCTCAAACTTCGTTAGAGATTATGGAAATTTTAGACAAAATCAATTCCAGAGGAATTACGGTTTTGGTTTCCACACACGACCATGCGATGGTTAATCATTTTAGAAAAAGAGTTATAACGCTCGAAGGCGGACATGTGATAAAAGACGTTCAGGCAGGCACATATGGCTAATTTGGGAAATTTTAAATTAAAATTATCAGTAACGCAATACAGAATTGCACTTCGTGTTTTGATTGAAACTTTCAAAGGTATCAAGCAAGCAGGAATAGTAAATATTTTTATAGTGGGCACAATGGCCGCTATTTTGATGATTTTCGGGGCAATTTTCAGAACAAGTATGAGTTTAGGTTCTTTGGTGGGCGAACTTGGAAATGTTTTAGAAATTTCAGTTTATTTAAAGCCCAATGCCGACCCGCAAGAATCTGCAGAGGCAATCAGGCAGATGGAACACATTCAGAGGGTCAAAATCATTGCTAAAGAGAATTCTTGGTATGATATGAAAGACCAAATGAAGCTTCCGAATATAAAAAACCCGCTCCCAGATGCTTTGCATGTAAGAGTGGATGACCAAAAATATATAAAATCAGTTGCGAATGAAATTGTGGGTAAAAGCTATGTTGAGGATATTAGATATGCTCAAGATATAGCCGAAAAAATCCGCGTAGTGAGTGATATCAGCCATACAGCTACGGTTATAGTGCTCGGCGTTGTTGGGTTTTTGACGATGTTCATTATCAACAATACAATCCAGCTTGTAATTCAGTCTCGTAAAAAAGAAATAGAAATCATGCGACTTATGGGCGTAAGCAATTGGTTTATAAGACTCCCTTATGTTTTGCAGGGTTCTTTATATGGAATTATGGCGACAATGATTGCGATTATTCCGCTTAGTATTTTACAAGGGTATATTGCCCAAGTTCACCAGTTTTTTGGAATTCCAAATAGCCAAGATTCATATTTTATGATGATATTTTTGCTTTTCGCAATGAGTAGTATATTTGGAGCTCTTGGAAGTCTTTTATCTATCAAAAATAAACTTAAGATTTAATAAAAAAAGAAGTATTAAAAGTGGATAATGTAGAAAAAATACTTTCAAACGTTTTAGAATTGCAGTCAATGCCGACAGTTTTTTTAGAGGCCTTAGATAATATTCAAGACCCAAATGTAAACGCAATGAAAATTTCTAATATTATTTCAAAAGATATAGCGTTGACTACAAAGCTTTTGAGGCTTGTAAATTCGGCATATTATGGATTTCCTCAAGAAATAACTCAGGTAAATAATGCTATTGCACTTTTGGGCTTTCGTACAGTAAAAGATATCATTATGATGATGGCCCTAAAGCCTATGATGTCATCTCAAAGCGGCAAAGAACTTTGGGAACACTCTATAAGATGTGCTTATGCTTCTCAGCTTTTGGCGGAGAGTATTATGGATATTCCAGCAGAAGAAGTTTTCACCATAGGGCTCTTGCATGACATCGGCAGGGTTCTATTTCAACTTTATGACATAGAGAGCTTCGATGAGGTTTCTCGCCTCTCTGAGATGGGCATAGACAAGCTAGTGGTAGAAGAAGATGTGTTCGGAGTCGATCATACTTTAGTCGGTGAGGCTTTTGCGATAAAAGAAAATCTTCCGCCTATTATTTCTTCGACTATTAGATACCATCACAACCCTTTAGATGAAAATGCCCCCGTATTGTCAAAAATTGTTTATTTGGCAGAGATGATTACGCAAAAAAAGCCTAAAAGTCCTATTTTGGAAAATTCTTTTTTAGAGCAACTTGGGATTGAAATTGAAGATTTAGATGAACTACGAGCTGAAATATTTGAAAAAACAGATATTGTAATCAATGCTTTAAAATAAAGCTTTGGAATGAGGTTGCTGTTGTAAACATTAAAAAAGACAAGGCGTAAACCTTGTCTTTTTTAATTATATGTTAAAACGCTCTTAGGTGCGTCTTTTTCTTGCAGTTTCTGATTTGCGTTTTCTTTTTACACTAGGTTTTTCATAGCGTTCACGGCGTTTGATTTCAGATAGAATACCGGCTTTTTGAATTTTTTTCTTAAAGCGTTTTAAAGCGTTTTCTATATTTTCGCCTTCATTTACACGAACTTCTGACAAATTTCTGACCCCCCTTCGAGGTTATGTTTGCTACCGTTAGCTCATCCTATCATAAGCATATTTATTGCGCAATGCCTTGGGAAATTCTGCAAAAAGAAATGCGACGGTAAAATAACACGGTCGCATCAGTCAAGAAAGGAATGGTTAGACTATTAACACTAAAATTATTACACAAATAGATTAGTATGGCAAAAAGTTACTATATTTTTACAATACTTAACAAATTACTGAATAGTTCTATTCGAGTTATAATCAATGAAAGAGGGAGGTGGATGTGTCCACTAAATGGATTTATAATCAGCATGAAGAAATTCCGAAAGAGATTAAAAATCTTTGCAATGATGATATTTTTGCGAAGCTTTTACTTAACCGTGGCATAAATTCTCTGCAAAAGGCAAAAGAATTCCTTGAGCCTGAGCAAAATTGCAAAGAAATTTCCCCCTATGCTTTTGTCGACATGAATAATGTTGTCGAGAGAATTTCAAAGGCTATTGTTATCGAAGAAAAAATTGTAATTTTTGGAGATTTTGATGCTGATGGCGTGACTTCGACTTCTGTTTTGTACAAAACTCTAAAATTTCTCGGTGCAAATGTCGATTTTTATGTCCCAGATAGAGCTGATGAGGGCCATGGGCTTAACAGTAAGGCACTTGTGATTTTGAAAACAAAACATAAAGCTAAACTTATTATCACAGTTGATTGTGGAATTAGCAATATAGCTGAAGTCAAGCTCATGAAAGGTTTTGGTGTCGATGTAATTATTACAGATCACCATGAAGCTGGCGATGAATTACCCGAGGCATTTGCAATTATTAACCCTAAGGCACAAAATTCTTTGAAAGAAACTCTTAGCGCTCAAGAAATCGAGTCCTTGAATTATCTTGCAGGCGTTGGTGTTGCGTACAAAATAGCTTGTGCTTTGCTTGAAAAATATGGCAAATTGGAATTTAAAAAAGAAATCCTTCCACTTGTTGCAATAGGTACAATCGCAGATGTGGTACCTCTTTTAGAGGAAAATCGTCTTTTGGTTCGACTCGGAATTGAATGCATAAAGAAATCTTGCCCAAAAGGCATTAAGGCCTTGATAGATATTGCAGGATATAATATTGATACTTTTGACGCACAGTCTATTGCTTTTGGGATTGCACCAAGAGTCAATGCTATTGGGCGTTTAGAACATGCTTCAAAAGTTGTTGAGCTTTTTACCACCGATAATATTCAGCAAATCGAGATAAATGCCAAATACATGGATGATTGCAACAAAATCAGACAGGCTCTTTGTGAGAGCATTTTTGAAGAAGCTTTGGAAAAGATTTCTAAAGAGGATTTGAAGCAAAATAAGGCAATAATTTTAGCTGATGAAAATTGGCATATTGGTATTATTGGGATTGTGGCCTCGAAATTGTGCGAAAAATTTTATCGCCCTGTTTTTATAATAAGAATTGAAGAAGAGAAAATAAGATGCTCGGCTCGAAGTATAGAAGGGCTCAATCTTTATGACACTTTGTGCGAAGTCGAAAAGTGCTTAGGAGCTTTTGGCGGGCACTCTAAGGCTGCTGGCTTTTCTGCCTCTAGGGATAAACTTGATGTTGTGGTAGCAAATATTCATAAAGTAGTAAATGAGAATTTGCAAGATGAATTTATGTCCCCAATAATTAGAGTGGAAGAGGATTTGAGGCAAAGTGATTTGACCTTGGATTTTGTCAAAAAACTACAACTTTTAGAGCCTTGCGGGGCAAAAAACCCATCACCGTTGTTTAGTATCAAGGATTTGTCTGTGAAAGAAATGAAAACTATGGGTTCAAATTCAAATCATTTGAAAGTTTTTTTTGAAGGTGATTTGGGTATGCTTGAGGGTGTTTTTTGGGGTAAATCGGAGATTAGTGCAAAAGTAGCTGATAAAGTGGATGTAGTGTTTTCACCGAAAATAAATACTTTTATGGACAAAACAACTGTTCAATTGGAACTTCGTGATTATAAAAGTGAGTCTCAAAACACTTGTGCGCCAAAGATAGTTGACCATAGGAAAAAAAATAATGCTATTGAGATGTTTTTGAATTATTTAAAAACTACCAAAACCAGTATTGCAATTTTTGCCGAGAATCAAAAGACTCTCGAGTTTTTGGGAGAAAAAAATCTTGCTAAAGCTACTATTATCAATAGATTGAATGCCCAAGAAGTAGATCAGATTGTTTTTTTGGATTTGCCTCCAGATAAAAATATTTTTTTGGAAATAGTCCAAAAAACCTCATCAAAAGTGGTACATATTATAGGCAATTCTTTTGATAAAAAAGATTCTTCTGAGATTTTGAAAATGTGTTCAGGAATGCTCAAATATGTCGATGGCAACTTGAATGGGGTTGTGGACTTGCAAAAATTCGCCTCTAAATTGTCTTTGTCTGAACAAATTGTTGTTTCTTGCTTGGATTTGCTAGGCAAGGCAGAGGTTATAGAGGTTTTGGATAGCAATGAAGAGGAATACAAAATCAAATTCTTGCAAAGTAAGGATTTGGCTTGCATTAAGTCTTTGGATGAATATCTGAATTTTGAAAAAGAGATATTATCAGCTGTGGAATTTGATATTTAAAAACCCGATGATTTTTATTCCATCGGGTTTTTAAAATTTGCTTTTTGATTTTAAGCTTCTGTTGAGTTTGCTTCGCAACCTTTTCCGAGTAGGTACTACATCTGAAAAGATTTAGCTCCTGTAAAATCAAAGATTTCTACGTCGCTCTCGTCCAGTTTCAAAACGGCGTAAGCTCAACGCTTACTCTGTTTTTCACATCCGATATTTTTTTATTTAAACCAGTTAAAATGAACAGGTGTAGTTTTTTGACCTGTTTGTTGAAGGTTCATATTAGTTACTATTTTTTGTTTTGCACTATCAAGAGCATTCATTTTTTTTCTAACTGATCTAATTTCTTTCAAAAGTTCATTTTTCTCTTGTTTTACAAGATTTTCACGGTTTTTAACGTCTACAAGTTTTGATTCATAAAGGTTAAGTTCATTTTTTGCATCAACTTGTACACTGTCGATTTTTAAAAGTGCATCTTGAATTTTTGCAGTTTGGTTAGCTGACGTAGAATCGGTGTTGTAGTAAATATTTGAGGTAGATTTAGGCATGTTGAACTCAGGTAAATCTTCTACTTCTGTGATTTCAGGCAAATTTCCCGGTAGAGTTTTTGGAGCTGCTTGCAACCTTGTTTTATCCACTTGTATCGGATTGTAAACACCGTCTGCATATGCTAGAGATGAACTTAGAGTTAATATTGTTAAAAATGCTAATGTTTTTTTCATGATTTTTTCCCTTTTCTTTTTCTTACTCTGCTGCGTTTCTTTCTTTTTCGATGGCATCTATAAGTTTTGTAATCCAATCAGGCTTACGTTCTATAATATTTTTTATGCCTTGTTCTTTTAAGTATACCGTTAATTCTTTTCGTATAGAATCACCTGTTACAACCAGCTTTGTTTCTGAATGGCGTTCGTTTAAGATTGTTTTAACGTCTTTTAAAAATAACAATCCTTCACGTTCCGTCGGAATTAAAATGTTTAAAATAATAAAATCAAAAGATTCCCGTTTGATTTTTTCTATTGCTTTTTGGACATCATTATAAGTCTCAACAACCATATAATCCTGTTTGGAAAGTTGTTGTTTGACTCTTTGCATAACGAAGCCAACATTATCAATCATCAAAATTCTAACAAAATCGGATGCAGTTTTTTCTTCTTGAATATTATCTGTATCAATTCTTTTATTTGGGTCGATTCTTTGACTTATGCGATTTAAAGCACTATTAAAATCAGAGTATGTCAATTCTTTTGGCATAGGGAATGCAGCCAATTCAAAAAACTTTTGAATGAATTTAGATTCTACTTCTATATGTGATAAATCCATTTATAACCTCAACTACCAAAAATTCCAAAATTTCCTTCTGGATCGTGCTTTTAGTATATGTTTTATTATAACATCTATATCATTATCTGAAACATTGAAATGGATTTTCAACTGTTCAATGTATGTGCTAAGACATTTTTTCAGCGACTCTTTGGTTTTGTTGTTTTGCACAATATTATTGAACAAATTCGGGTTGTTCATAATATTTCTCCTTAAGTTCTTATTATTTTATGATAGATGACCCGAGGGGTGTTTTTCATGCGATAAAAGTTTAATAAAAAACTTTTCGGGTTTAAAACTCATGGGTTGCAAATAATTTTTGTGATAAACTAAATCCATTGGAAAATATTTTCCAACAGGGTTCAGTAAAGCATTTGAATAGTTTTTAGTAGGTAAGATTATGGAAAAATTAATGGAAACGAATCAAGAAAAAATAGAAGAACTTAAAAATATTGCAAAAGAAGCTCTAAAAGCATTGGGCAAGAAGAACTTTGCATTAATTACGCACGGTGCCAGCTTCCCTTCTCAAGAAGGCTTAAATTCAGGAATAGGTTCTCCTATTTCAGATGGAGCTACATCTTTAGTTGATTTTGCGAGTGGAATTTTTAACAGTATCCAACTTGGTCCAGCTGGGAAAACAAAAGCAATTGATTCTTCACCATATACAGGGACTATTTTTTCTGATAACCCTTTGTTTATTGACCTTCAGCCATTGGCTACATCAAAATGGGCTAATATTTTAGCGGTTGAAACCTTGAATGAAATTATTGAAAATAATCCTAATAAGCATGAGCCCAAAGTAGCTTATAGCTATATTTTTGCTAAACAAGACGAAGCGTTGAAAGAAGCATTTTATAATTTTCAGGAAAAAGATCAAAATAGAGAGTCTTTGAGCCCTGAAGATAAAAAAATTATTGAAAAGATTGAAAAAGCATTTAATAAATATAAAAAAGAAAATCAAAGTTGGCTTGAAAAGGATTCAATTTATGAAGCCTTATCAATCAAGCATAGTAACGATTACTGGCCATTGTGGACTGATGAGATTGACAAAAATCTTTTCAACACCAAAGATAAGCAAGAAGAAGAATTGGCCAAAGAAAGATTAGTTCAAATCAAAAAAGAATACGAAGATGTAATTGAATTTTACAGTTTTTGTCAATATATTTTGTCTGAGCAAACAGAAGAAATGCTCGAATATGCAGCAAATAAAGACATTAAAATGATTGCAGATAGACAAGTTGCATTTTCTGATAGAGATGTTTGGGCTTACCAGCATTTCTTTTTGGAAGGTTGGTTCTTGGGATGTCCTCCGGATTATTTTTCACAAGATGGTCAGGCATGGGGATTTCCGATTCTGGATCCTGAAAAAACTTTCCACGAAGACGGCTCTTTGTCTGAAGGCGGAAAACTTCTGAAATCTTTGTATAAAAAAATGTTCAAAGAAAACCCTGGTGGAGTCAGAATCGACCACCTTGTAGGCTTAATTGATCCTTGGACATACAAAAGAGGCTCATTGCCAAAAGTTGAAGAAGGCGCAGGAAGATTGTTCTCATCTCCTGAGCATCCTGAACTTTCAAAATATGCAATTGCGACAATTGATGATTTGGATTTTGAACTTGAGCCCGATAAAGAATACAGAGTCAAAACTCTAAATAAAGAACAAATCAAAAAATACGGCATGCTTATTGAAAAAGTTGTCATTGCAGCAGCGAAAGAAGAAGGCTTGTCTAAAGACCAAATTATTTGTGAAGATTTGGGCACTTTGACTTATCCTGTTGAGCAAGTTATGAAAGAATACGGACTTTTGGGAATGAGACTTACACAGTTTGTTGTCCCTGAAAAACCTCTTCACCCTTATCGTTGCAAAAATATTGTTGAACATTCTTGGGCAATGGTCGGAACTCACGATAATGAACCGATTGCAATGTGGGCGGATAAAATGGTCAATACAGAAGACGCATATATGCATGCTCAAAACCTTGTTGAGGATTTGCTTCCTAAAGAAAGAGAATTCCAAAAGGATGACATGATTGTCAAATTGACTACTGATGCAAATTATTTGAGAAAAGTGAAATTATATGAGATTTTTGCTTCAAAAGCTGAAAATATTCAGTTATTTTTCACAGATTTCTTCGGAATTTATGATGTTTATAACAAACCCGGCACTTCGGGGGATGATAATTGGTCATTGAGATTACCTGATGATTTTGAAGATTTCTATTTTAACCAATTGAAACAGGATAAAGGTGTTAATCTTCCTGAAATCTTGAGATTGGCAATGGAAGCTCGTGGCAAAAATTTTGTTCTCAAAAATAAAGCTTTGATTTCAAAATTGGAAATATTAGAAAATAAACTAAGAAATTAGGTAAATATGAGCCAAAAACAGCGAATAATGTCTGGTATGCGCCCTACGGGCAAGCTCCATATAGGTCATTATATGGGCGTTTTGAGAAATTGGGTTGAGCTTCAATCGCAATACGATTGCTATTTTGCAGTCGCAGATTGGCATGCGCTTACTACCAAGTTTGACAAGACAGATGAGCTTAAGCAAAATGTCGTCGATGTTGTTATGGATTGGCTTGCTTGCGGAATCGACCCCTCGACTTCTCATATTTATGTTCAATCACTGGTTCCTCAGACTGCCGAACTTCATATTTATTTGAGCATGATTACACCTCAAAACTGGGTTGAACGCGACCCTACACTTAAAGATATGGTCAAAGCTATGCGCGGAGATGTAGCTTTGGATGCGCTAACTCTTGTAGCTAATTCTCAAGAAGATAGAGATGGGTCAAAGATAGTTAATATTAAAGAATTTGCAAAATTAGAAAAACGCAATCAGGAAGTTATCTCATACGGACTTATGGGCTATCCTGTGCTGCAAAGTGCCGATATTATGACATTCAACGCAAACCTTGTACCTGTGGGGCAAGATCAGGTCGCGCATATCGAAATCACTCGAGATATCGCAAAAAGATTTAATCATATTTATAAGACAAAGTTCTTTAATGAGCCACAGTGTAAATTGACTCAAACACCTATGCTAAAAGGTATTGACGGGCAAAAAATGGGTAAATCTTTTGCTAATGATATCAAAATATCAGATGATGAAGCGACTACCGTCAAAAAAATCATGAAGGGCATTACAGATGCCAATCGTATCAAAAGAGAAGATGCGGGGCAGGTTGATAATTGCGAAGTGATTTATCCTTATTATCAAATTTTTGCCAATGATTTAACTGGAACTGTAAAAGCAGAATGCGAAAGTGCAACTCGTGGTTGTGCAGATTGTAAAAGACAGCTTGCCGAAGCGGTGAATGAGTATTTCCGCCCAATTCGAGCCAAACGTATCGAGCTTGAGCAAAATATAGATTATGTACACCAAGTTATCAAAGACGGCTCAGCTAGAGCATCACAAGAAGCTCAAATAACTATTGAACAAGTCAGAAAACTTGTAAAAATGTATTAAAAAAAAGTCTCTTTTAACAGAGACTTTTTTAAATTTAATATTGATGCAATCTTGTCTTAAAACTTGTTTGTCACAAGGGCAAATATGTCGTTAAAAATTACAAAGAACATCAGTACAAGCAGTAATAAAAAGCTGTACTTCATGATTTTTTCTTGTGCATCTTGGTTGACTTTTTTGCCTGTGATTGCCTCGATAAGCAGGAAGAAAATGTATCCGCCATCTAGTGCAGGAATTGGTAGGAAGTTAACGATAGCAAGGTTCATGCTGATTATTGCCGTTAGCAAGAAGCCTTTCCAAATGCCTTGGTATTGGATGATATCTCCGCCGACTTTTGCGATTGCAATGATGCCATGAAGCTCTCCTATCGGCACTTTACCTGTAAAAATGCTGCCTAATCCTTTTATCATCATAATTGTGTTAAGAGACAGATAATTCCAAGAATTTACAAAGCCATCTTTGATGGAATTCGTCGGTTCTGCAATTTCTTCGATGAAAAGTTTTATCCCGATAACACCTTCTTTACTAGGTGAAACATTAGAGATAGCTACTTCTTTTTCTTTTCTTAATACGATTATTGAAATCGGTTGTTTGTAGTCAGAAACAGCTGCTGTAAGGCTCAAAAGAGTTGTTTTGCCATCAGCTTTATAGCTTGTTTTTTCATATATATTATTTCTAAGCTTTTGCTCTTCGGGAGTTAGTGTATAGATATTTTTGTCGGCTTTGCCTTTGTGAAGTTTTTTCAAAGTATCTGAAACCATTGGTTTTTCGATAGTTTTTTTAGGTAAAATTATTTTTGTATTTTTTGTAATTATATCAGTTTCTTTTAGTTTTCTTAAGTTCGGGTTTAGTTTATAAATTTGCGCTAAAGTTAAATCAATTTTTCCTTGTGTAACTTTTGAATTCGCCTCTTTATTTTCTTGTAAAATAGCCATAAATACGGCTGGGTTGGTGATTTTTATATTTTCAACTTGATAAATTTTATCTTTTGATAAAATCCCTGCATCTTTTGCAGTAGTTGAAGTTTGAGGGTATAAACTATCGATTGAAATATTGTATTTATCAACAGGAAGTCCGCCTGAAGCAAAAGCGACAAAAAGAACTAGTAAAAAAGCAAAAATAGCATTTGCCATAACTCCTGCTGAAACTACCCAAGCCCTTTGAAGGATGGATTTGTTATCAAGCCTGTTTGGGTTATCTAGCGGGATGTCATTTTCAGGATTATCTTCCGGAAATGATACATATCCGCCGAGCAAAAATGCGTGGATACAAAAAATAGTTTCGCCGAATTTTTTTTCGTACAAAGTCGGCCCTAAAGGCAATCCGAGCCCAAATCTTTCAGGGTTTATCCCTATTGATTTCGCTGCCAAAAAGTGCCCTAATTCGTGAATGATAATCAAAACACTAATGAGCAAAATCATTATAATAATAGACATTTTATTAAATCCTCTTAAATTCCTTTTTCATTTTATCATATTATAAAGAATCAGGCTTAAAATATTCATAAATACTAGAAAACTTATGATTATTTGCAAAGTTCCCGATGTATAAACCAGCGTTAGAAAGTTTATATTTTTATCTTCAGGCTCGTTTTTAGATGCTTGCAGAAGATTCTCGCCTACTTTTATAGCTTTTTCCACCTGTTTATCTGTCGGTTCTCTGGTGGTGAAAAATAATTGAATTTTCTCGCCGATTTGTTTCCAATAGCTAAAAAGCCCTATCAAAAGCAAAAATGAAATCATAAACCTTAACAGCCAAATTTTTGGAATTAAAATATTTGTGATGTAAAAAACGCAGGCAATCCCCAAAAACAACACAAGCAAATTCGTTCCGCATCTTATGTGGATTCTCGATTGTCTTTGAACAGTTGCAACATCAAGTGGCAAGCCTTTTTCAATTGCATTGATTACTTTATGCTCTGAGGCGTGGATTTGTGAGAGAGGGGTAATTTTGAAAAAAATCAAAAACATAAGTAATTTTAAAATTGCAGCAAAAAATACATTTTGAATTCCTGCTGTCAAAAACTCTGCCACAAAGAAAAAAGATGCAAAAACGGCACCATTTAGCATTAGTCCGAGATTTTTTGCTCCTACTTGGTGCAATCCATCAGAAAGATAAACCCCGATAGGCGTAGCAACGCCAGATATAGTGCGAGGTTTGATTTTTTTTGTCAAAAAACTGATAAGTTTTTTCCTTGTGACACATTTTCCTGTATAAAAGCCTCCATCATCAACAATCGGCAAAAATTTGGCATGCATATATTCTAATTTGTCGAAAAGATGCGAAATATCGGCACCTTCTTTTTCGACCCAAACATCTTTTGTCATTATATTTTCGACTGTCAATTTAGTTTGATAGCTATCTTTTTCAAAGCTCAATTGTTTGGCAACTTTGGCAAGGTCAAATTCTGAAACAATACCCACAATCAAACCCTCTTTGTCAATGACAGGAAGGGTATCAATACCTGCAAAATGGAATATATCAGATAGTTTTGATATATCGAGGTATTTTGAGACAGAAAAAATATCTTCTGAAACAGTATTTATGTGTATTTGGTTTTGCATTTTATCCATGGTACTTTGGTTTTACTATGTTTGACTTCCTGACACAATTGATAGATTGGATATACAAAAGGCGCTGTTATTTTTGTAGAAAAGTAGCATCTAACAAAATTATGTGCGACGAGTGCTTTGGCGAGGTCAAATTCAATCCCGCTCAACTGTATAAAGAAATTGGCGTGCACAAAATCTATTGTGCCACTATGTATGCTGACAATATGCAAAAGCTCATCAGAGCCATTAAATATCACAATAAAAAAGAACTTTCAGTGCATGCAGGGCTGATTTTGAAGGAATTTTGGACAAAAATTGAACATAAAGAATACAACTATGAAGTTGTGCCGATGCCACTTTTTAAATCTCGTGAAAAAGACCGTCATTACAATCAATCAGAGCTCATCGCAAGAGAATTTGCCAAGCATTTCGGCTATGACGTGAACACTAAACTTGTTCGAAGAATTAAAAACACCCCGCCACTTTACAAGCTTGGTCTTAAAGAGCGTGAAAGTGTCCTTTCAGGAGCTTTTGAATACATGGGCGAGGATTATTCTGGCCGACCAGTTCTAATAATCGATGATATTTGCACTTCTGGAACTTCAGTTGCCGAGCTGATAAAAGAGCTTACAAGGCATGGTGTGTATGATATTACAGTTTTGACCTGCTGCGCAGCTGGGTCGAATTTTCAGATGTAAAATAACGTCATGCTGAACTCGTTTCAGTATCTTACCATGTTTGCTCAGAAGTGAATTTTTGTATGCCCTGCTCGGGCGGAGGAACCTTTTTGCTCAAAAAGTTTCATAAAAACGCTCGCCTGTTTTCGTTCATACGTTTCTAAATTCATTTCTCTAGGCTGCGGAACTCGCTTCGCTCAAACAGTCCTCGCCTTCGGATTTTTTCAAAATCCTCTCCGTTCAATTTTATTAAGAAACGTTTATTCACTTTTCACAAGGTGAGAGTGAAACAATTTGATTATTACGAGATTTTCTGTTATAAATAAAAAAAAGAGGGCATTGCCCTCTGAAATATATTTGATTTTTGTAGCGATTAAAAGTAGAAATACTGAATCGCTATTTTTATGGTTTCTAAGGCTACCATAAAAAGCCATTTTGCTATGTATATACCCATTTTCTCTCCTTCCTGTCTAGGGTTATTTGCCTCATATAATTATTACAACATATAATAATATATCTGTATATAGAGCTGTATAAAAAGGGCGTTCATTTTCTGTAGAATTATGCCTGTAATTCAATAAAACCAAAATAAACAGCCTGTTTACTTATTGTAGAAAATTAAGTTCAAAAATGCAACTTCATGAACAACAAAAAATATTCTACATGTTGTCTACAAACAGTTTTGCAATATTTTATACAGTTCTTCTACAGAGTTTTTGACTCTTTCAAAAATTCTCATTAATTCTTTTCATAGTACAATATCATTATGACTAGAGAATTCACCACACCTATTAGCAATAGCAAAGTACTTCTTGGCCCTGACACGGGGAAAGATATTATTATTCTTGCAACTGAAACCAGTTGTGACGAAACCGCTTGCGCAATTGTCAAAAACGGTCGTGAAGTTCTTGCTAATGTCATTGCGACGCAAATCAAGACCCATCGCCAATATGGTGGTGTAGTGCCAGAAGTTGCTGCGAGAGAGCATCTGGAAGCCATTAATCTTGTCATTGACGAGGCGATTTCTCAAGCTGGGATTTCTCCAGATAAAGTTGATGCGATAGCTGCCACAGCAGGCCCTGGGCTTGTTGGAGCTTTGCTTGTAGGGTTTAATGCTGCAAAAGCCTTGAGTCTGGCTTATGACAAACCTTTTATTGCGGTTAATCATTTAAACGGTCATGTGTGTGCAAATTATATAGCCACAGACCTAAAACCGCCATTTGTATGCCTTTTGGTATCAGGGGGGCATACCCAAATTATAAAAGTCGAGTCTTACGATAAACAAGAAATCTTGGGTGAAACCATTGATGATGCTGTCGGAGAGGCCTATGACAAAGTTGCAAGATTAATGGGGCTAGAATACCCCGGTGGGCCGAATTTGGATAAATTGGCTCAAATTGGGGATAAAAACAGATTTAAACTTCCTGAAGCAAAAGTCGGAGAGTATGATTTTAGCTTTAGCGGGCTTAAAACAGCTATGCTTAGACTGATTCAAGGTTTAGAAAAAGAAGGCGAATTGCCGAAGGCAGATATTGCAGCAAGTTTTCAAGAGGCAGTGAGCAAGGTTCTTTTGAAAAAAACTTTAAGAATTGCAGAAAAATATGACATTAAAACAGTCGCCTTAGCTGGTGGAGTTGCTGCAAATTCAGAGATTAGACGAAAGTTTTTTGAGCTCCAAGAACAAGGCTACAAAGTTTATGCGCCTCCGATGGTGTATTGTACCGATAATGCATCTATGATTGCATCTTCGGCATATTTTTTGTCAAACATATCAGATGATTTGGACAAAGAAGTATTTTCAAGGTCTTAGCGGATGTGCAGTAAAAAGTTAAATAATAGAGCCACAAAGAAAAATTCTTCATAGCTCTATTTGAAATTTTTATTATAGATAATTTTTCTGACGTCCAGTGTCAAAATGTCTAAAACTGAACGTTTCAGCCATTTTTACATCCGAAAGGTCGTTACTCAAAAACCTCAAATTTAAAAAATTTGGATTTTTAAGTTAACTCTTAGCAAATAGCTTCTTGTCTTTGAAGGTCTTTTTTGATTTTGTCGAGACCTGTTTGAATAATTCTTGATATTCTCGAAGGAGATATGTTGAACTCTTCGGCTATATCTTTTATTCTTTTGTCGTTATAAAAGCGACTTTCGATAATGCTTCTTTCTCTTGTCGGAAGTTTTTTGATAGATTGTTCTATTAGAACATTCATATCTTCGAATTCGCATTTTTTGTCGGGCGTGATTGAACGATCGACAATTTGAACAGGATTTTCTTGGTCTTGCAGTTCATTTATTGACAAAATAGTCGTGTAGACCTGCTCCCTGTCACCTTTGTCGTCAGCGTTTTTGTCTTCTTTTGCCACATACCATTTGTATCTGCGTCGCAGTTCGTTTCTTATTGCCCATTTGATTGCTGTAGACATATAAGAAATATTGTATTCATTTTCTTCATCATCAAGCAAGTCACTTATGACTAATCTGCCTATGGCTAGAAGTTCTGTGAAGTCCATAACGTGTGAACCTTGCAGTCTTGAGTATTCTATTCGTGCAACGGTGTAAACCATATTGTCGTAGCACTTGAGCGATGATTTGATTTTTGTAATTTTATTAGGATATGTACTAACCAATTATTACCACCTGTCTTTTTGTTCTCACAGAAACATAAAAACAGAAGGTGAAAAAAATTTACTCTTTTTTGATAACTTTTTGGAGAATGTAAAAAAAAGAGAAGTTTTGTATAAATATTTTATGAAATATTTATTTTGTACTGACGGTTCTAAAGAGAGCTTTAACGCACTAGAAGGCGCTTTAAGGCTAGTTAAGAATGGGTTCGCAGTAGATATTTTTTTCCTTCAAGAAGAAAAAAACGTCTTAAAGAAACTTTACAATAGTGGGTCCAATCTTTTAGATTTTGCAGAATCAATCAAAAAATCAAAGGATATTATAGACAAACATTTCCATTTTTTTGGGGAAGCTTTTAGGGTTCAAGGTGGTGCTGAAAAACTTATTAATCATCTCGACAATAATTTTTATAATATGGTTATTCTGGGCTCTCATAATTATAAAGGGCTTAAAAATCAGTTTTTCAGTTTTGCCAGGAAAATCCTTGAGAAGTCCGAATATCCTATTTTTATTTTCAGAGGGGAGCTTAAAGAAGAGTTGCCTAAGAAAATAAAGAATTTTTTGTTATGCATAGATAGTACTTACCAAACATTAAATGCTGTAATTTCATTTATGAAGAACTTTGACACTGACAATGATATAAGTCTTGTCACTGTGAGCGCAGATTTTTTCCAGCATCCGCTTGAAATTTCATTGAGTGGAAATTATCTAGAAGAAGTTTTGGAACATGAAGCTGTAGTTTCGAAGAAGAATTTAGATGAAATTGAGAGGATTTTATGTAATAATGAAATTAGTGTAAAGAGTAAAGTTCATTTGAGAGGAAATCCTTCAGAAGAGATTTTAAACTTTGTTAAACAAGATTTTAATTTACTTGTTTTGGGGTCTCATTCTAGGGAAGGTTTAGTCGAATTCTTATTTGGAAGTGTCAGTAAGAGCATTCTGGATTATGCAAGTTCGCCGGTCTTAATTGTACCCACAAAAAAAACTTAGAATTTTTTTAAAAATGATGTTACACTTTTATTATCTTAAATTTATTAGCTGAATTGTGAAGGAACTGATTATGAAAACAAAAGAACCTGTAGTGGGGCTTAGCACTGAATTGGATGTTAATAAACCAATGTTCCCAATAAGTGTTATTGCGGATGTATTAAAAGTTCATCAAAGAACTTTAAGAATTTATGATGAAGAAGAACTTTTGTCTCCATCAAGAAGTCCTAAAAACAGAAGATTATATTCTGTTAAGGATATCGAAAGAGGCAAATTTATTCAGTATCTTACAAAAGAAATGGGAATAAATTTGGCTGGGATTAAGATTATCTTCAATTTGTTGGAGAAACAGAATGTTCAGCTGCAAGGATATATTGATCATATTGCAAAAATTGCAAAAGAACTCAAGATAACTCCTGAGATGCAACAACTAAATCGTGAAAAACTTTCTAAAAGAGGAAGAAAGAAAAAAGTAGTAGAATCAATTTAATAGTTTAAAAGCGGGTATTACCCGCTTTTTTTCTGTCGTTTTTTAAATTTATCATTTCTTTTTGTGCTCTATTACATTATAATTATTTATTATACGTTTAGGATGCAAATTATGTATAAAAAAATTTGGAAAAATGTAGTAGAAAAACTGACTTCTGAAAAGTTTTATTTAATAGTCATATACATTGTTACGGTAGTGGCGATGACGGCAATTTTGACAAGTAAGCACTATCTTTTTCAGAGCATTATTGATAATGGTGTGAGCAAAAGAAATATTATTGCTACCAAAAAAATTGAAGTTGTTGATTTGGAAAAAACAAATCAGCGGAAACGTGAGATGGCAAGGCGTGTTGAGCCAATTTTAACACCTTTGCATGATGAGCATGTAATAAATAATTACAAAAATTTAGTTTCAGCAATAGGACTTATCCGTTCTAGAAACGATTCTTTATTTGGCAAAAAACGAGAAGTCCTTAAAGTTGTTGATATTTCGGATAAAAATGACGATGCAATGGTTAACTTTATTATAAAAACACCTGATGCAAGTTTTCAAAAAATATCTGATTTTGGCCTCAAGACTCTTTCAAAATCACTTGATATGGGTGTCAGTGAGCAAAATATCAATAAAGATATAGATAAATTTATTCTTGATAATACATCATCAGTTTTGTCGAAACAGCAATCTAATGCGGTTCTTTTTCTTGTAAAACAAATAATTTTGCCAAATATGGTAGTAGATGAAATGGCGACAGAAGTTGCCAAGCAAAATGCCATGAATGCTGTTGAACCGGTTGTTGTGACCTTTGAGAAAGGTGAGCAGATAGTTTTTCAGGGAGAATTTCTTTCAAGGCTTAAAAAAGATGCTCTTAAAAAAGCTGGCTATACTGTTTCCGAACTCAATTTTTCGGGTGTTTTAGGGCTTTTATCTTTGATATTGATGGTATCTTACTGTCTTTATTTTTATCTTAGAAACCTTGAAGATAGATATCGTTCAGTACCTTATGTATCTTTGGTCGCTCTTTTGAGCATATTAATGACGGTTATTTCGATTTCATTGCCTACTGATATGTCTATATATATTATGCCTTTTGCAGCATATACAATTATTATTTCAATTTTTCTTAATCCAAGAATTGCCTTTTTATCATCAATTTTGCTTTTAATCATAATAGGTATTGCCCTTGGTTATAGTATTGATGTTATTACTACTTTCACTATGAGTATTATGATGGCGACATTTGCTGTCGGAAAACTGAATTTCTTAAGACGGATGAATTTGGCTCAGGTGGGGATTTTTGTTTGTGCTGTTCAAATGTACATAATTTTTGCAGTGTATATGATGAATTCTAATCTTTATTCAGCCTCGTTTATGTCTGATATGACAGCAGGAATAATCAGCGGTTTGTTCTCGGGCGTGATTGCTCTTGGGTTGATTCCTTTGCTAGAAGGTATGTTCAAGATTATTACACCTTATGGTCTTGCAGAACTTGCCGATCACAATCAGGGACTTTTAAAAAGATTACAATTTGAAGCCCCAGGGACTTATCATCATAGTCTTATGGTAAGCAATTTGTCAGAAGCAGCGGCAGAAGCTGTCGGAGCAAATCCTATTCTCGCTAGAGTTGGGTCATTTTATCACGATATAGGTAAACTCAAAAGACCATTGTTTTTCGTTGAAAACCAGTCATATTTCAGCATCGAAAACCCTCATGAAAAACTTAATCCAAGACTTAGTAAAATGATCATTACAGCTCACCCAAAAGATGGTGCTGAGCTTGCTAAAGAATATGGATTGCCTGCTGTGATACAAAAATTTATCCTTCAGCACCATGGAAATAGCGTTGCGTCTTATTTTTATAACCAAGCCAAGCAACAAGAAGGCGAAGATGTTAAAAAAGAACAATTCAGATATACTTGTCCGAAGCCGAACATGAAAGAAACAGCTATTTTGATGCTTGCTGATGCTGCTGAGTCAGCTGTCAGGACACTTAATAATCCGACTCAAGAGGATATGGAGCAAGTCATTGATAAAATTATTCAAGAAAGACTCATCGATGGCCAGTTGTCAGACAGTCCACTGACGCAAAAGGATTTGAAGACTATTGCTCAAACTTTTGTAAGGGTTTTAAAAGGAATGCAGCACCATAGAATCAAATATCAAGATAATATGAATACAATGATGCAAGAATTGCAGGATAAAGTTCAACAAATGCAAAAGCCAAAAGAAGAAGGTGAGCAAGAACTTGAACGCAAAAATATAGTGCAAATCAATCCGGAAGGTCTCAATGATAACGATAAACACTAATAGTGATAGCCAGATTGATGAAGATATTTTTCTTAAAAACGCAACTAAAATAGCAGAAAATGTCATAAAATCTGATATTTTAGAGCATTCGCCAATAAAAAACTATGATTTTATCAATAATGACATCGAGTTTGATGTAATGTTTTGTGATAATGATGCAATTCATGAAATTAATCGTGATTATCGAGGCAAAGATAAAGAAACAGATGTGATTACATTTGCTTTATTTGCTGATAGTGAGCCTCAAATGAGGATGATTTCAGAGGAAGGCATTGCTCTTGGAGAGATTATAATTTCTGTCGAAAAAATAAAATCTCAAGCAGTCGAAAATCAAAAAAACTTTGAGGAAGAACTATATTTCATTCTTGCTCATGGTATATTACATTTGTTCGGTTTTACTCATCAAGATGATGAAAAACTCGAGTTTATGATGGGGTTGCAACAAAGGCTGGTAGAAAATGTCAAAGTATAAAGCAGGAAGTTTATTTGAAAGTATCAAATTCGCTATCACTGGGCTTCTTTGGGCGATAAAATCACAAAGAAATATCAGAATCGAAATAATACTTGGTATGATGGCCATTATAGTAGGGGTTTTTCTTAATTTCTCAATGCTTGAATTCGCAGTATTGCTTATCACCGTTAGTTTTGTGCTTATGGCAGAGCTTTTGAACACAATTATTGAATTTATCGTGGATGCTTATTTTGGCAACAAATACTCTACTCTTGCAAAGATGTCAAAGGATATCGCAGCCGGCATGGTGCTTATGTGTGCGGCATTATCTTCTATTGTAGGATTTTTGCTTTTTGCCCCAAAGATTTTGAGACTTTATTTTTAGAAGGCGTTGAAAAAGTCCAAAATTTTAATTTTGAGGCTTTTTAGATGCCGACCTTACAAAAGTGAAAAACTTCGGAAACGAGAGTTTTAGAAGTTTTGAAACTAGCCGTCTGGAGTGCGCACAAAAAAGAATTTTCATTTTTAATTAGTTTCCAGTTTTGCTAGTTTGCGTTTTTTTCTTCTCATAAGATCGCAAAAGGCTTCAAGTCTTGTTATATAGCCTGCTTTACCTGATTGTTCATCCATAATCAAGGTCAAAATCGGGATATCGCAATTTTCTCTCATTGTAGGAAAGATATTTTGGGACATAATTTCAGGCATGCATGTGAATGGGCTGATATGAATAATTCCATCAATGCCTCTGTGGTCAGCGTAAGCCACATCGCTTATGGATTCTAAGGCATCGCCGCCTATATCACGTCTTAGGTATGGTGCAGCGAATCTGGTTGCTCTCTCAAGGTGCGTCTCGCCTTTTTTGAATAATGCAGGTGTGATGGCATCTTTAATCCAACTTCCGATAGTTAGACTGCGTCTTGTTTGGATGCCAAGTTTTCCAAGTTCTCTTTCGATATTTTGGTTTGAAAAAGAGTCTAGAACCAAGAAAATCTCTCCAGTCAAATCAACATGCAAAACTTCTTTATTCGGGTCGATTTCTACTGCTGAAATAGCTTTTGCTACTTCTTTTTCGGCTTTTTTAGTATCTTTGATATTCATTGCATCAGTAATTTTTGCAAGCCCTTGATTGAAAGCTCTTTCAGCCTCTCCGTGCGTGAGTTCTCTTGCTCTGTAATATGAAGTAACTTTTTCAAGCCTGTCTAAGACAAAAACTTTTCTTATTGCAATATTTATAGCATCTATGATTTTAAAAGGATTTTTTATTCCTGAAATGTTGCTTAAAAACTTATACATCGCTTTAAAACCATCGTATAAGTCTAAATCAATGTATTGGGCAGGAGATTTGAGGTCTTCCAAAGTATGTTTGATGATACGTCCATATTCGCCAAGTCGGCAAATCCCAGGTGAGGTAATCATTACAACCACATCAGCACCTGCATCGCTTGCTTCGATAAAATTCCCTAAAACGAGTTTATAAGGAAGACAAATTGATTCGGGGCTGTATTTTGCACCCAAAGACAAAGTTTTTTTACTGGTTTTTGGAGGAATAAAAGCCTCAAGACCCAGTTTTTTCAGCGCTGTAGACCATACTACATAGACTGTCCCCATATGAGGAAAAGCGACTTTTTTTATTTTTTTTGGTTCTTTATTTTTCATTTTAACTCTTCTAATTTTTTGTATGCAGAGCCCTGCTCTATTAAATTATACGAGATATGTAGCCCATCTTCAAGTTTTTGCACTTTATCCGCGGCCCAAAACAGAGCAGCTGTGTTTATTGCGACGATATCCAGCTTTGCGCCTTTGATTTTTCCTTGAAAAATATCTTTTATTATAGAGGCATTTTCTTTGGCATTAGCGCCTTTTAGGTCTTCAAGTTTTGCTCTTTTTAGTCCGAAGTCTTCTGGGAAAATTGAAAATTTTTCGATTATGCCATTGGATAGTTTAAAAACTTTTGTTTCGCCGCAAATACTTATTTCGTCTATTTTTGGCTCAATTCCTGTGAAAATCATCACTTTTTTACTGCCTGTGTTTTTTAAGACTTCAATCATTTTTTCAGCCATAGTTACGGATGATGCTCCAAATGCTTGCCCTGTTGGGAAAGAAGGGTTTATCATCGGGCCTGTAAAATTAAAAAGAGTTCTCATTCCAAGTTCTTGGCGAATTGGATTGATTTTGCTCACGGCTGTATTAAAAAATGGCGAATGTAAAAAAGTAATATTGTTTTTTTGCACCTGTTTTTGGGCTTCTTCAGGGGTTTTTGCAAGTTTTATGCCGAGTTCTTCAAGGACGTTAGAACTTCCGCATTTGCTCGAAATTGCACAATTGGCGTGCTTTGCAATGGTTGTCTCGTTATCAGAACTGGCCAAAATTGCAGAAGCGGTAGAAATATTGAAACTTCCCGAATTATCAGAACCTGTTCCGCAAGAGCAGACGATATTTTTATTTGGTAGTTCAACTTTTATAGCGAATTCTCTTAGTTTTGTTACAACGCCAGTTAGTTCTTCCACGGTTGGGCTTTTGGCGGTCATTCCAAGGATAAAAGCTCCAATTTGAGCAGGAGTAACTTCATTTTGAGCAATAAGTTCAATAAAAGACCTAGTTTCATCATAACTAAGATTTTGGCTTCGGGATAGTTTTTTTAAGACATTTTTAATCATTACAACAATATTATTACATAAATGAGACTGCTGCAAAAATTAGAAAATTAGTTTTTTCTTTTTTGCAGCAGTAGAGCTTACAAAAGTGAGCAAAGCACGGCAACGAGTAGTTGGCGGGTATTTGCGAAACTAGCCGTCATAGAGTTAGCTAAAATCAAAAAAATTTGTTAAAATATAGTCATAGACGAAAAAGGTGGATTTATGAATATAGTAGCAGTTATTTTGGCACGAGGCGGTTCAAAGAGACTTCCAAGAAAAAATGTCAAACTTTTATGCGGTAAACCGCTTATAGCTCATTCGATTGAAACGGCATTAAAATCTAAACATATTAATAAAATTGTTCTTTCTACTGAAGATGCCGAAATCAAAGCTGTGGCAAGAGCTTTTGGAGCTGAAGTAATTGACAGGCCTATTGAGCTTGCTCAAGACGAAACAAAATCCGCCCCTTGTATAGTTCATGCAGTTGAAGAGCTTGAAAGACAGGGCTATAACCCCGATATAGTAATTCTTTTGCAACCAACGTCACCAAATAAAACTACTAAAATGATTGATGATGTAATTGAAAAACTCATAAATTCAGATTGCGATTCTGTTTTTACAGGGCATCAAGCTTTGCCTACTATGGCTCTTTGGAAAAAATGCCATGATGGCAAGACCGTTGGCCTATATGATTATCACCTTCGTCCAAGATGGCAGGACGTGCATTTGAATGAAATGATTTGGGCCGAAAACGGTGCGATTTATGCAATCGAAATAGCAGCTCTCAAAAAACACCAAGATTTTATAGGCGAAAACCCAGATATTTTAGAAGTCACAGGAATTATCGACATCGACACTGAAGAAGACTTCGTAAATGCCGAAAAACTTATGCTCGGTGAGTAAAATGATGGATTTCAGGTTTAAAAGGGCAGGTTTTTAGCTTCGGATTTTTTATGTCGTTCTAAGTTCTCAATAGCTTTTTGATATTCGGCTGGTCTTGTATCATAAATGATTTCGAGTGCGTGTTGGAGTACTTTCAAGGCTCTTTCAACTGCTTGTTTACTTATTTCATCAAACCATTTTAGTTGGGAGTGCGTCCCATCATTACCAAATTCTCTTAAAATATCAAATTCTTTACCTGTTTTTCCAGATATTTCTTCTAAAGCTAAAAAGGCATTAATTTTTTTTTCTAAATTTGGATTTTTTTCAATAATAATATTATAATCTTCGCAGATTTCTTCTAGCGTTTTTCTAATCATAATTGCAGATGCTATGTAGCAACCTTTATGGTAGCATTTTTGAGCTTCAATAAAAGAAGAGGCGACATTTCTTGGGAGTGATTCTAGGTAAACGCATTTGTCTTGTTCTGGAAGTGTTTGAAGATTAGATATAGTTTTATCGTATTGTTCAATATATTCGCCATCATCATGGTGCCCCCCACATGATTGAATATCAAAATCGAAACTTATAGAAAAAATTGCTTCGCATTCAGGGTTTGAGCATTGTCTAATTCCTTTGTAATTGGCTTCATAATCAAACTGGGTACACATTCCAAAATCAGTTTGTACATCAGGGATACTTTCGTAAGGTAAAAAAGCTACTTCTTTATTGCAGCAAGGACAAATATCAAATAACTTAGGTGATTTGTTCGTATCAACAATTTTTGTAGTAATTTCATTATCCATATTTTCACTCTGATTTTATCTAAATTACATTGTTAATTATAGCATTAAAAAGTCTCCGCTCATCGTAATAGTGGAGCAGTTTGGTAAGATGCTGAAACGAGTTCAGCATGACGATAAATTGTTTTTAATTAGCAAACCTAAAAGTCATAATATCGCCATCTTGGACGACATATTCTTTGCCTTCTAGTCTTGCTTTGCCAGTTTCACGGGATTTTGCGTGAGAACCGCAAGCTATGAAGTCTTCGTATCCGATAACTTCAGCTTTGATGAACCCTTTTTCGAAATCTGTATGGATGACGCCCGCTGCTGCAGGGGCTTTGTCGCCTGCTATGATTGTCCAGGCTCTTACTTCTTTTTCGCCGGCTGTGATATACGTACGGAGTCCCAAAAGGTCGTAAACGCTTTTAATCATTCTCTCAACGCCTGAGCTTTCAACGCCAAGGTCTGTAAGGTATTCTTTTTTCTCTTCTTCTGAAAGGTCAACCAGCTCTGATTCAATCTGAGCACTTATTATAACCACACCAGCTCCATTTTTTTGTGCATATTCTTGAACTTTTTCCACATAAGCATTGCCTGTAGCAAGGTCAGATTCGGATACATTTGCTGCATAAATTACAGGTTTTGAACAAAGCAAATGTAAGCCTCTTAGGACAGGTTTTTCGTCTTCAGTGAAGCTTTCTGTTGAGAAGAAGGTGCAAGATTCTAAAAGAGCTTGGACTTTGTCCAAGACAACATCTTCTAAAAGAGCTTCTTTTTCTTTGGCTTTTACTTGTTTTGCAATTCTGGCTTTACGTTTTTCGACAGTTGATAAATCAGCAAGAGCAAGCTCTGTGTTGATTACTTCGATGTCATCGAGCGGATCGACTTTGCCTGCGACGTGAATTGTGTTTTCGTCATCAAAACATCTCACGACTTGAATAATCGCATCAACTTCTCTGATATTGTGAAGGAATTGGTTGCCGAGACCTTCGCCTTTGCTTGCGCCTTTGACGAGTCCTGCAATATCCACAAACTCAAATGCTGTGGGTATTACGACTTGTGTTTTGACTAAGTCTTGTACCGTATATAGACGTTTGTCAGGAACTGTTACCACTCCTACGTTTGGCTCAATCGTACAAAATGGATAGTTTGCCGATTCAGCTTTGGCTGTTGCTGTTATGGCGTTAAATAAAGTTGATTTACCTACGTTTGGCAATCCTACAATTCCTGCTTGAAGCATGTTCTTCCCTCTTTTTTGTCTATTTTATATTTTTATTTTAACACCAAAATATAATGACGTTAAAAAATAAAAAGTCTCGACTAAAGTACTATGGTATTCCAACTAAAAGGGAATTCTTTTTGTACTGAAAAATCTGTACTATATAGTTATCATAGTATTATTGTTTGCATAAATTTTTAATTTTCCCGAGAAATAGCCTAGATTTTCCCAAGAAAGCCCCTGAGTATAATGTCATTGAGCAATTTAAATATAGCAAGTATATCTTCCATGAAGACTTTGTCTTATGCCAGTTCTGCATATCAAAATGTAATGAAAAGACTTTCTACAGGTTTGAGAATTAATTCGGCAAGCGATGATTCTGCAGGTCTTTATATGTCAAAAAAACTTGATAATCAATCATCAGGTACAGAAATGGCTACTCAAAATGTTCAAAGCGCATCAGCAAAGATAAATACTTTTGGTGGGTATCTTCAAGGAATAACAGAAAATTTACAGAAAATAAGACAACTTGCTGTTCAGGCTGCCAATGGAGTTTATGGGTCTTCTGAAAGACAAATGATTAATAATGAAGTCAAGCAAGTTCAAGGAGGTATAGGTTCGGCCTCCGCTCAAGCTAATGCTGAAATCACAGGCACTCAAACAGAACTTTTGAAACCTGTTGCTAAGATTGCAGAAGCCGATGCAATTGCACAAGGCTATGTTACTATCAAAACTGCAGCCGAATTTAAAGCATTGTTGAGTGCAAATCCTTTGGGTGTTGCTGGCAAATTCATGCTGCAAGGCGATATTGATATGTCATCGCTTGGCACAGTAGACAAGGCAGTAATTACAAACACTTTTAGAGGGACTTTGGATGGTAACGGTTATAGTATAAATAATCTTACCATTAACGCTACAGGCAATAATTCAGGATTGTTTGGCTATGTGGATAATGCAAAAATTAAAAATTTGGCCCTTTATAATACCAAAATTACTTCAACAGCAAATGTTAGTGGTATAGGAGCTCTTGCAGGTGCTGTCAATTGGGGTAATATCGATAATTGTTCAGTTGTAAATACTCAGATTAATGCAATTAATTCCAGTGCTGTGGGAGGTCTTGTAGGGTCTCATTGGTATGGCACGATTACTGCTTGTTCTGCTCAAGGGAATATAATTGGCAAAAACACAGTAGGTGGCCTTTTAGGGCTATCTCGTGGTAATAATGTATCCAGCAGCTCTTCATCTTGCGATGTAACTGCTACAGGGGATCAAGCAGGCGGCCTTGCAGGCGCGGCTAGTGTTAACGCTAATATATCTTCAAGTTATGCTACAGGCAGAGTTAGTGGAGTCAATGAAGTTGGAGGTTTTGTAGGAAATGTGACAGAGGCAACCGTCAATAATTGTTTTGCCTCAGGAGATGCTACAGCAAATAATAATTCTGTAGGTGGCTTCGCAGGTTTTATGTATGGTTACGATGGTGATGCCAGAATTAGTAATAGTTATTCTTTAGGTTATGCAAAAGGCAACACGGGCGTCGGTGGCTTTGTTGGAGACGTAACCGATGCTTATAGCTACATAGACCATTGTTATTCTAGAGGAAATGCTGATGGAGTAACTAATGTTGGAGGTTTCGCCGGAAGTACTTCTACTTCTGATGGAGGGGTCACCACTTCTTGGAGTGATGGAGAAGCAAAAGGAACTACTAATGTAGGCGGATTTTTAGGTACTTACATTGATGGCATAAATAGTGGGAATAGTTGGAATAAAGATAAATCAGGAAATTCAACTTCTGCAGGTTCTGGAGCAACAGGTTATACTAATGCAACTATGCCTACTCTCTCCACTATTTTTTCTACTTGGAATACAAGTCTTTGGGATTTGACAGGCGAAAGGCCAGAGCTCAAATCATTTGTTCCTTCTGATTTTAGCGTACAGTCAGGTGCGACTGTTTCAAACAGATACACTATTAAAAACTTTGGTATAAATTACACAGGCAGTAGTTCTCTTGATGTTTCTACTGTTGATAATGCAAGGCGAACAATACAAAATGCGGATGATATGTTGGCATATTTTGCTTCATTAAATGCAAAAACTGGGGCAGCAATTACTGCTCTTGGCTCGCAAGTTAATTCTAACATGTCTCGTAATGAAGGTTTTTTGGCAGGCAATAGTGCAATTAAAGATGCCGATATAGCAAAAGAAACGGCGAAACTGGCTAAATATCAAATGGCACAAAATTTTGCCTCAACAGTTTTGCAGCAAGCAGGTAAGCTTAATGGTGACTTTATGCTCGGAATGTACAGAAATATGTAGCTAAAATACATTGTCGAATTGTAAAAAAATTTAAAGTAAGATTGCACTCTTTCATGATGGATAGTAATATAGATTTATCGAGGGATTCTTTGGGGAGAAAAAATGGATAATTTCAATTTTGAAATAATTGTCGGACCTATGAGTTGCGGCAAGACGGAAGAACTTTTAAGACGGACAAAGCGTGCTATCATTGCAAGAAAACGTGTAAAGATTTTTTCTCCGATTTTAGATACCAGAGTTGGCGGTGATTATATTCAATCTCGTAACGGCATGGTTCAAGATGCTATAAAAGTAGGAACATCTAAAGATATTTTTCGATATGTAGAAAAAGATGACCAAATTATTGCGATTGATGAAATCCAATTTTTCGATAAAGATATTGTAGAAGTTGTTCAAAAACTTACAGCAGATGGTAAAAAAGTCATCGCTTCAGGTTTGGATTTAGATTTTAAAGCACAACCTTTTGGCTCTATGCCTGTTTTGCTTTGCATAGCGGACAAAGTCGATAAGCTTAGTGCAATCTGTATGAAATGCGGTTCTGAATATGCAAATCGTACACAAAGACTTATTAACGGTGAGCCTGCTGATGTAAATTCGCAACTTATTATGATAGGTGGCGACGAAAATTATGAAGCAAGGTGCTCAGATTGTTATGAGCTTCCTGATAAAAAATCTTCGTATAAGAGATTTCAGCTTTTATCGGGCGGACTCAAGAGTGAGTCTACAGAAGAAATTTTAAAGTAAAAAAAGGGGCTTTAGCCCCTTTTTTAATGCTTGGCGATTTGCGCCACTCGTTATTCATCTAAATTGATATTTTTCTTCCATTCTTGTTTTTGGCATTTTGACATCCAGTGAAGCGCCAAAGATGGGACTAAAAATACATAATACATAATGTATTTTGAGTTTGCGAAAAATTCAAATACCAATCGGTTGTAGGTTTCTTGGTCAATTCCCATAGTTTGGTGTGCGAAACCAAAGGCTTCAGCTTTGAACTTAATCCAAATAATAAAAGTAAAAGTCAAAAACAAAAAGCTTATGATAAAGCATTTCAAAAGGAATTTCTTCCAAAAAGTTAAATAATTCATAAAATATCTCCTTATATTTCTACCGTATTAGGATGCTTGGGGATTTAAGAGGTTTAAAAAATTTTATTCGCATTAGGATTTTGTCATTTTAGCAACATTTTTCCATTAATACAATGAGTATAGTATTATATTTTTATACGATAACTAGGTAATTTTATGAATATAACAGCAGTTTTTCTAGGTGGTGGAATCGGGTCAGTTTTGCGATATTTGTGCAATTTGTTTTTTGCCAAAAATTTTGCATATGTTTTTCCTTTTGCAACTTTGCTGGAAAATGTTTTAGGGAGTTTATTTTTAGGCTTTGTACTCGAAATTTTTATGGTCAAAACCAATTTAAACCCTCAAGTTAAGTTGTTTTTGACAGTAGGTATTGCCGGAGGGTTTACGACTTTTAGCACATTTACTTTCGAAGCTTTTAGTTTGCTCAAGGCGGGGCATACTTCTTTGGCGATTGTTTATCCTTTAGCGAGTATAATTCTAGGTTTCTTTGCTGTTGTACTTGGTTTTTATTTGGCGAGGTTTGTTTAGTATGGTCAGAATTATATTTGCCGGAATGCCTGAGATGGGGCCTATTTGTTTAACAGCTTTGATTGAAGCAAAGAAAAATATTGTGGGCGTGGTTATGCCTCCTAAAAACAATATGGCTATTTATAATACTATGTTGACTATAGCAAATGGTTTGGGTCTTGATCCGATAAGTTTTGAAAAAAGAATGGATGAGCCTGAGTTTATTGAAAAAGTTCGCTCGAAAAATGCTGATATCGGTATTGTAGCTTCATTTAACAAAAGATTTCCGAAGGTGCTTTTGGATTCTGTAAAAATGGGCTTTGTCAATTCGCATCCGTCTTTGCTACCTATGTATCGTGGCGGAAATCCTTATTTTTATCCGATAATTAACAACGAAAAAAAGACAGGCGTGACGCTTCATTTTATGGATGAGGAGTTCGATACAGGGGATATAGTTTTTCAAAAAGAAGTTGCACTTTCACCTTATGAGACTATGGGGACGATTTTTAACCGTACAAATTTTATGTTTGCGCAGGTTCATGTCGATATGATTACTTTTTTGGAGCAAGGGAATGAACTTCAGAGAAAACCTCAAGATAAGGCTGGTAAATATCCCGATGCGCCAATGATTCATGAGCATCTGGGGCATACTATAATCGATTGGACTCAAAATGCAGAAATTATTGAGCGTTTTATCCGTGCCTGCAATCCTTTTATGGGTTCAATGACTTCTTATAAAAGCAATCCTGTCAAGATTTTTTCGGGTTTTTATGATTCGACTAAAACGTCAGATAAGCCTCCTGGGACTATAGTTGAAGTTTTTCCAACTCATATTTCTGTTGCGACAGGAAAAGGGTTCTTTTATCCAACAGCATTGCAAGTTGGGTCGTATTTTTCCGGCGATATCAATATGTTTATAAAAACTGTTGAGCCTGAAGTCGGAGATGTTTTCGAATAAATTAGTTTTTTAATTTATTTATAACTTCATGAAGTGCTTTATGTACATGAATTGCAGAGTTTTCATCGGTTCGCATGGGAACAGTTTTTATATATTCTAATACGGGTAAAGAGATATTTTTGTATTGTTCAAATTCTAATAATTGGTAAATATTTCCTATGAAAAAACTAATTTCTAATTTTATATCTCCATTATTAAGCATTTTTCCAGATAAATCAGATAATATTTTATTGAAATTCTCATATTCCAAGCGTTTTGCTTCTCTGTTTTTCAAATCTATATATTTCCAAACAGAAAATACAAAACCGCTAATGGCTATTATTGCAGTTATATAAGGTAAATATTCACACATGAGAAAATCCTTTTACATATGAAGTTTTAATTTTAAATTTATAATGTCTTGAATTTGGTCAGGGTCGAGTTCTTTGCCTCCGCCTAGGATTTTGGCGTTCAAGATTACTTCGGCCGTGTATTCGACAGTTTCCATTTTGTAATAAGCGTCATAAAGACTTTTGGCACCTAGTACAACTCCGTGATTTTGCATAAGTACAACATCATGGGTATCAAAATATTTTGCAGTTTCTTTCGCAATTTCAATTGTTGAAGGTAGATGATATTTTGCGATAGGAATTGGGCCTAAGTGAAAAATACTTTCTGCCAAGACAGGCTGGGAAAGAGGTACATTGGCTACAGCAAAAGCTGAAGCTTTTGGGGCATGGCAGTGAATTATTGCTTCAATATCAGGGCGAATTGCATAAATTTCAATATGCATTTTGCTCTCTGAGGAAGGCTTTCTTTTTCCGTCTATGACTTTAAAATCTTTATCAATAAGTACCACATCTTCTTTTTGGAAATCGCCAAGAGGGCACCCGGATGGAGTTACCAAAAAGTATTTGCCGTATCTGATGCTCAAATTTCCTGAAAAACCAGGAGATAAACCTTTGTCATAAAGCTTTTTGCCAGTATCTACGAGTTGTTGCTTTAAAGTTTCCATATCTTTATTTAACTAAATTTTAAAGCTAATTGCAAGTCTAATTTATGCTAAAGTATTCCAATTCCAGTCATTGCCTGGATTTTCTTGTCTTTCAATTGGGTTTCCATCTTTGTCTGTTTGTTTGGGTGGGGCTTTAAGAAAGCTTGTTTGCATAAGTTTAGGCTCATCGCCAAAAGTGCCTTTGCCTGTTAGCCCAAGCCATTTTGTCCCATTAAATTCCGGCTCAACTCCAGCAAAAATATCATCAGATTTAAGATTTCGTCCCGTATCATTTAGTTCATCTACGCTTGTAATGTCGAATAAAGATATATCACTTTCTGTTTTTTTGAATTGGAATTCAAATTCAACACGCGGTTTTAAGAAGATGTCGTCTTGGGCACCTTTTGACTGATATGGATTTTTACCGCCACTGAATGGAAATGACATACCGATTCCTTTGAATACTTTACACCTCATGGCTATCGGCTCTTACATAGGATTCCTTTAGTTATTCGAGTGTTTTTGTTAACATCTCTTCATACAGCTTAAATAATAAAGAAAAACAGCTCCAGACGGCTAGTTTCAAAATGTCGAAAACTCTCATTTTCGCCATTTTTCACTTTTGTAAGGTAGTTATCTGAAAAGCCTCAAAATTTTAAATTTTGGACTTTTCAGATAACTACTTTGACTTGTTGAAAACAAAGTTATATACTTAAAAATAATATCTGGTAAGGAATGTTGAATGGTTAAAAAGAAGCTATCTATTGCGTTTGTTTGGCATTTACACCAACCAAATTATAAAGATCCTGAAACCAACATGTATCTTATGCCTTGGGTAAGGCTGCATGCTATCAAAGATTATCTTGATATGTTGTTAATTTTGGATGAATTCCCGAAAATTAAACAAACTTTCAATATTGTACCACTGTTGATGGATCAGTTAACAGATTATGGCTCTAATAATGCGCATGATGTCCATTCTACTTTGACTATCAAGCCTGTTGAAAAATTATCCGCACAAGATAAGAGTTTTGTACTCAATTCTTTTTTTGATGCCAACTACAATTCGATGATAGCTATTCATCCTAGATATAAACAACTTTATGATAAAAGGCATTCAACGGGAACGAATATAGAAGAATTTTCGCTCCAAGAATATTCTGACATTATGATGTGGTTCAACCTAGCTTGGTTTGACCCGTATTGGATTGAAAATCATCCTGAAATAAAGGGTTTATATCAAAAAGAAAAAAACTATACTTTAGAAGACAGGATAAGGATTCTGGAGCTTCAAAGAGCTATTATAAGGCAGATTATCCCAACGTATAAAAACAGGCTGGAATCTGAAAAAATAGAGATAACTACGAGTGCTTATTATCATAGTATTTTGCCTCTGGTTATTGACAATGAAAGTGCAAAAGTCAGTAATGATGATAATAATTTGCCTAGAAATATTTTTAAGCAACCAGAAGATGCACTTGCTCAGATTAATAAAAGTATTGAAAAATTTGAAGCTGTATTTGGGCAAAAACCAAAAGGATTTTGGCCTTCAGAACAGAGCGTTTCTACTGAAACTTTGAAATTAATTCAAAAAGCAGGCTTTAAATGGACAATTTCAGATGAAGGTATTTTGTCAAAAACTTTAGGAATAGGTTTTGAAAGAGACTTGCATGGTTATTTGATAAATCCTTATTCTCTTTGCAATGCATATGGTTTTGGGAAAGGAAAAGATGCTTTAAAACTTTTTTTCAGAAGTTCATTTTTGGCAAATTTAATTAATTTTCAATATGGCTCATATGAACCTAAAGTAGCAGCTGAAGACTTGTATTCTAAGCTTAAAAAAGTACAGGAGAAGCTAGAATCATCTCCGGATAATTATCATGTTGCAGTAATAGCTTTGGATGGCGAGAATTGCTGGGAAAGCTATCAAAAAGACGGTATTCCTTTTCTTAGGCATTTGTATAGATTAATATCAGATGATGAATCATTGGAAGCGATTACTGCCAGTGAGTATATAGAAAAAATCGAAAAACTTCATGTTATCAATGATATTCATCCAGGGTCTTGGATAAATAGAGATTTTAAAATGTGGATTGGCGATCCGGTCAAAAATTTGGCATGGGATTATTTGTCAAAAGTCAGAAAAGATTTGGAAAAATTCTCAAAACAAAAGTTTGATAAAAAACTTTTGGAAAAAGCATGGGAAGAATTTTATGTAGCCCAAGGTAGTGATTGGTTTTTCTGGTTTGGCGAGCCGAATGATTCCGGGCAAGATGAGCTTTTTGATTTCTTATTTAGGAACCATCTGCGCCAAATATACAAATTGTTGAAAAAAGAGATCCCAAAGTACCTTGATAAGCCTTTGGAAGCTTTTATTGCTAGACAATCGCATACTCCGAGAGAGTGCGTTACGCCTATAATAAATGGATTGTTGACTCTTGGGGATTGGGAAAATGCAGGTTATATCCAAAATGTTCAAGGGCCTGTTTATAATGTTGATAAATTATTTAACAAGATTTATTTTGGTAATGATAAAAAAAATATTTATGTTCGTTTTGATTTGAACAAATACAATCTCGAAAATATGAAAGGCAAAAATACTATTAGCCAGATTATGCTGTATTTTCAAGGTATGAACAATAATCCTACTACTTCTTATGTTAGATTGAGGCAGACTAAGGATTATCTGAACAATGTTATGCGATACGCTTATTCTCATGAAATTGAAATACCGCTTATGAATGGGACTGTTTTGCCTGCTGTATTTTCTAAGTCGATGGAAAATTTATTATGGGAAATAATCATTAATCATGATATAAATTTTGTTTATAATCAGGTTATTGAAATGGCCATTCCTTTTGATGATTTGAACATAAGATCGGGCGAAAAAATTAATATGACAGTTTTGGCAGGCAAGTCAAACATAGTTGATGAAATAGTTACAAAGGATAGACCAATAACTTTTATAAGGCCATAAAATATGCAAAATCATACGCTCTTGATAGTGGGCGATAATAAAGAATTAATAGCAGATATTAAGCAAAAAGCGAATTTACGAAGAGATTTAGATAAAATTTTAGATGCCAATATTAAAGGGGTTTTGTCTGTTTTAAAAAACTGTAAGCCTGATACAATTTTGTTTTTGGTCGATGCGCCTAATGATGAAATTGTAAATTCAATCGAACAAATCAGAAAAATTCCTCGCCTTGGCATGGTGCCGATTATGTTTTTTATTGAAAAAAAATATAATAAAGATTTCATGCAGCAAGCTTTTAGAGCCGGTTTGGATGATTTTATTTATTGTCCTGTTGACGAAACAGAAATTTCAATCCGTATAAAAATGAATTTGAAAAGAAACAGTTATATTCAAAATGTGGAAAATCAAAGAACTTTGCTCAGAAATTTCAATGTTATTGATGTGAATGATTTTTATATGCCCGAATTTGCCAATAATATTTTTGATGTTGTTGCCAAAAATGCTCTCGAATACAATGATTCATTTGTTTTCATGCTGTTTTCGTCTCTATCTGAAAGCAAAGAAAAGTTGCTTGAACAGTTAAAGTTAAATTCCAGAGTAAATGATTCAATAGGGCAGCTTTCAGACAATATTTTCTACTCGATAATGCCAAAAACAACTTTGGATAAAGCAAAAGATTTTTATAAGAAAGTAAAAGAATCCATAGACAAAGGTGAGCTAAACGCAGCAGTTTGCAAGTACGGGTCAAAAATTTCTTACAAAGATTTGACCACTATAGCATTGAAAGCACTCAAGGAAGCATCTTTGTTCGGTGATGTTCTCGTTAATGTAAATTATCTGGGCGCAGAGACTTTCGTTTCAGAAGTTACCCAGAAAAAAGAAAAAAATTATAAAATTTTTCAAAAAGTTTTTGATAAAAAATCACAAATTGTAGTTTTGCCGACTTTCCAGCATTTAAAAATGCATCTTGAGCAAAAATATCCTTACAATGTGAAAATTAATTTCTTTGTGATGGATACAAAATGTTATTTTTCACTTCAACATATTCCGACAAAACTTGAAGTTGCTTTAAAAATCAATAACCTCGGGCATTCGAAAGTGTCTTGCGAGACCATTTATAACAATAATGAGCAGACGGTCACAAACAGTCTGGAGTTTGATATTAATGACCTTAACGATAAAATCATCGCAAAGTTTATTAATATTATCACTACTGAATTTGATAGGCTTTTAAAATAAATACAAGAACCTCCCAACATGGATTGACATTGATTTTTGAGGGGGTTATATTAGAAAGACAGTAATACGCAGAGGTGTGCCGTTTTCACAAGAGTTTAAGGGAAGACAAAATTCCCCGAAAGACCACGGTCCCTAAGAAAGAAGGTAAAGAAATGTTCGCAATTATAGAAACAGGCGGAAAGCAATATCAAGTAGAAACAGAACGCTACATTGAAGTAGAGCTTTTGGAGGCTAAAGTAGATGAAACAGTAACTTTTGACAAAGTTGTTATGATAGTTGATGGCGAAAACTCAAAAGTTGGCCAACCATATCTTGAAGGCGTTGTAGTTACTGCAACAGTCATGAAGCATGACAAAGCTAAAAAAATTATTGTTTACAAACAACACCGTAAAAAAGGCTATAGAAAAAAACAAGGTCACAGACAGAATTTCACAAGAATTATGATTGAAGACATTACTGGTTCTAAGCCAAAAGCTAAAAAAGCAGAAGTAGCAGAAACTACAGAAGTAAAAGCTACAGTTAAAAAAACAGCTGCTAAAAAAACAGAAACAACTGCAACTACAGTTAAAAAAACTGCAGCAGCAAAAAAAACAACTGTAAAAACTGAAGAATAATAAATATTAGGAGATAAAACCAATGGCACATAAGAAGGGTGTAGGTTCAACCAGAAACGGTCGTGATAGTAAGGCGAAAAGACTTGGCGTAAAAAAATACGGCGGCGAGTTTGTTAAAGCTGGAAATATCATAATGCGTCAACGTGGAACAAAAATTCATCCAGGATCTAATGTCGGAATCGGTGGCGATGACACATTATTTGCCTTGATTGATGGATTTGTTAAATTTGAACCATACAGAAGAGTAAAAAAACAAGTTAGTGTATATGTCGGCGATCTAGTCGTAGTTTAACGCTAAAACCAAAAAAACTTTAAAATCACTCCTTTGATTAGTTGAAGGAGTGATTTTGATTATATGATATAATTGTCTGACACAGTGAGAGGATAGAAAAATTGTCTTTAGATGATCATTACGACCAAGAACAAATAAATAAGTGGCTTAAGGCTTATAAGCAAGAGCAAAATCCAAAAGCTAAAGAACAGCTTAGAAATTTTGTCGTGGCAGCGTGCTTGGATTTTGTCAAAAAAATTGCCCATGGACTTGCACGTCGTAGTACTGACCCTATTGAAGATTTGATTCAAGTCGGAAGTGTTGGGCTTTTAAAAGCTATTGAAAATTATGACCAAGGCCATGGCACAAGTTTTAAAACTTATTCGACTTATCTTATTACTGGCGAAATCAGGCATTATCTCCGTGATAAAATAGCTATGATTCGTGCTCCAAGAGAATTGCAAGAACTTTCATATCGTGTGAATATGATTGTTCAAAGACTGACTTTGGATAATCAAAGAACTCCTTCTGACCTTGAGGTCGCTAATGAATTGGCAATTTCTATCAAGCGTATTGATGAAGTCAACGAAATCGACAGACGTAAAAATGTTGTTTCTTTGGATAATTCTAATAATGAAAATCTTGATAACGACCAGCCTTTGGTTGACAAGTTGATTGATGATAATTATCAAGACCAAATTAATCGTCAAGAGATGAAAATCCTTCTTTCAGAGGCTATTGAAATACTTGATGATGAGCTTAAAGATATTATAGTGATGAGCTTTTTCGAAGATATGTCGCAACAGCAAATCGCTGATAAGATGGGCGTTTCACAAATGCAAATCAGCCGTAAAATCAAAAAAGCATTGAACAAACTTTATGAAGTAATTAGAAATAAAGAAGAAATTTTTTAAAAAGCTGTTTGACTTCAAATTCTTTGTGTATTATATTTTTTTAATTAATATACATATAAAAAGGATTGAAATATGAAAATAGGAAAACTACTTTTAGCTACAGTGCTTATTATGCTTTTTGCAACAATTTTCGGTATGATTACTTGTGGTGGATTTTTTAGTTGGGTTTATAAACTTGAACCTATTAATGTATGGAAGCCAATGACAGGCGCCCCTTCAGTAATGTTTTATGTCGTTGAGTTTTTCCTTAATATGATTTTTGTAGGCGTTTATGTCTTGTTCTTAAAAGGTATTCCAGGTCCGAATAAATATGTCAGAGGTTTGGTATATGGTTTGGCAGTTTTTGCTGTTGGCATGTTGCCTGGAATGTTTGCAACATATTTTTTTCAAACAATTAACCCTGCTGTGATTGTCTATTGGACAGTCTGGGGCGCTGTGCTTAACCCAATAAAAGGGCTAATTGCTTCAACAATTTACGAATAATAGAATTGAATTTTTTTAAATTCTACCCTTAACAAACTCTCTAGCTTCGCCATCTGCGTCGATGACATCAGAAAGGGTTGGTATTTCAATTTTTTTATGTGCGCTTAGGGCATCTTCGGTGAGTTTTGCGATGTCTATAAGTTTGATTTTGTCATCCAAGAATGCCATAACAGCTTCTTCGTTAGCGCCGTTAAGTACTGCTGGGCAAGTCCCGCCTTGCCTGCCTGCTTCATAGGCAATTTTTAGACAAGGGAATTTTTCAAGGTTAGGAGCTTCAAAAGTCAGATTTTGCACTTTTACAAAGTCAAAACTTCCGGTTTTAATGCCTTCAATTCTTTCAGGGTAAGAAAGTGCATATTGAATAGGAATATGCATGCTCGGAAGTCCCATTTGGGCAATCACGCTGCCGTCATGGTATTCAACTGCACTGTGAATGATGCTTTGCGGGTGAACAATAACATCAATATTATCATAATCAACGCCAAAAAGATGATGGGCTTCAATTACTTCTAAGCCTTTGTTCATAAGGGTTGCGGAGTCTATTGTAATTTTTTTACCCATATTCCATTTTGGGTGGGCAAGAGCCTGAGAGCAAGTCGCTTTTTTGATGTCGTCAATGTCCCAAGTTCTAAAAGGACCACCTGAGGCCGTAATAAGAAGTTTTCTTATATTCTTAAAGTCACATACGCATTGGTGGATTGCACTGTGTTCACTGTCCACAGGAAGTAGTTTCACTCCTTGCATTTTGACCCTTTGCATAACAATATCGCCCGCTGTTACAAGAGTTTCTTTGTTGGCAAGTGCAATATCGATTTTGGCGTTAATAGCCGCTAAAGTCGGATAAAGACCTGCAAATCCTGATAACGCTACTAAAATAAGATTATTTGTAGCATCTTGAGCAATTTCGACTAAGCCTTCTGGTCCATGCATTATTTCTAGTTTCGGGAATTCTTTTTCGAGTTCAAGGGCGGATTCTTTAGTTTTTACAGAAACTTTTTTTGGGCGAAATTTTCGTATTTGTTCCTTAAAAAGTTCGATGTTATTTCCGCAAGAAAGCGCATAAATACTGAATTTGTCTTTATTTTTTTCGACAACTTCCAGCGCTTGTGTGCCTATTGAGCCTGTTGAACCTAAAATTGATATCGTTTTCATAAAATAAAGTATAAACCAAAAAAACTACTGAATAAACATACAATCGCCATAACTGTAAAATCTGTATTTTTGCTCGATGGCTTTTTCATAAGCGCAGAAGACGTTTTTTCTGCTCGATAATGCACTTATAAGCATAAGCAGAGTGGATTTTGGTAGGTGAAAATTCGTGATGAGTTTATCAACTACTTTGAATTCGTATCCCGGATAGATGAAAAGTTCGCTGAAGTCTTTGCAGGCCGTGATGCAGCCGTGTTTGGTAAAGGCAGTTTCGAGAGTTCTTACAGTCGTTGTGCCTACTGCTACAATATTTTTACCTTCTGCTTTAGCTTTTTTTATTAAATCAGCTGTGCTTTGAGGGATTTCAAAACTTTCGGAGTCCATTTTGTGTTCTAAAATATTCTCGCATTTTACAGGGCGAAAAGTCCCAAGACCTACATTGAGAGTTACAAAACCGACTTCAACACCTTTATTTTTTAGTGATTCAAGGATATTATCGGTGAAATGAAGTCCTGCTGTAGGTGCTGCAACAGAACCGGGGGTTTTGGCATAGACTGTTTGGTAGCGTTTGTCGTCAAGTTTTTTGATTTCCTCATCGCTCATTTGTCTTTGAATATAAGGAGGAAGTGGTGTCATGCCAACGGTATCGAGGACTTTGTAAAAATCACCTTCATAAATCAAATTCACAAGTATTTTAGCATTGTCCAGTCTGCCGACGACTTGTGCTTGAAGTTTGTCAGAAAATTGGATTATTGTGCCATCTTTCACTCTTTTTGCAGGTTTTATTAGGCATTCCCAAAGTTTTTCTTGAGTGTTTTTGAGCAAAAATACTTCAATTTTGGCACCCGTATCTTGTTTTTGCCCTATAAGGCGGGCAGGAATGACTTTTGTGTTGTTCAAAATCAAAACATCATTTGGGGTTAAATAAGTTGTTATATCGAAAAAGTTTTTATGCTCAATGTCGCCTGAAATTTTGTCCATAACAAGCATTTTTGAAAGTTCTCGAGAAGCGCTTGGCATCTGTGCAATAAGCTCTTCAGGTAAATTGTAATCGAATTCATTTACTAACATTTTTAAATTGTAACAGAAAAGCAATTTTTTGCTTAACATTTACTTTAATAATACATAAGGGAATATCATAGGATTATATCAGTGGCAATCGAAGCTTTAAATTTTTCAAAATTTAATAATGTTTTACCAGTTCAACCTGTTGCACAGGTTGCTTCAAAGTTTTCTTACGAACAAGCTTTACAAAATGCGGGTTTGCGATTTGCTGAAACCCCAATGAATCCTCAAGCGAAGATAGGTTATATAGCGTAAAATTTTTATCAAGGTATAGGTAATGTGTGTATTTAGACAGCTTTTTAATTAAAAAGCTGTTTTTTATTTGAAGCTTGCTGGAAAACTTAGAAAATAGATATTTTCAGGTTTTCCAGCAAGCGACTTAGCGGATGTTCCAAAATGGCTAAAACATTTTTAGCCATTTTGGAACTGGACTTCATGGTTTACGACATAGAGATTGTTAATTTAACTTTACAAATAATAAGCAAATTGGCAATCTTTTCATAAAAATCACGTTTATTAAAGTAAGTGGTTATAAGGTAAAGGTTATAGAATATGTATCCGTTAGATAGTATGAGCAATCCGTATATGGCAATGGGCAATCCTTATATGATGGGTGGAATGAACCCTTATATGATGATGATGCCACCGCAAAATATGGAGCAGTTTAATAATAAACAAAAGCTTACAAATGATTTACAGATGAATCAAATTAATTTTATGGGCAAGATCAATCCATTTTTGAGTACGTCAAAAAATACTAGAATGGATATGACAAAAAGTCTTTTTAATTATCAAGCAGGTTTTTCAGATGCTTTCAATCCATATTCTAAAGGGAATTTGAATAATACAAAGCAAATGATGAATGCAATGAGTAATTATCAAATGAATATGATGATGAACCCGTATGCTATGGGTTGTGGTTATCCGGTAATGTGTTAAAAATAACTTAATATCCTTGTTTATAATCCCTATTATTAAAAAGTAAGCTTTTAGCTTACTTTTCTTTTTTTGGAGTGGTTTTCAATATTTATATTTTAAAAATATAAATATAAGTGTTAAATTTTATTAAAAATCTATTTATTAATTCTTTTTTTTAGTATTATAAATTTAACTTACTTAAAAAGGATAGAATTAATGAAAAAGTATTGTTTAGACAAAAATCATCATGAAGATTGTCATTACGAGTTACATTCAGATGATTGTGAGTATTTACCGCCTTTTGAAAATAGAATAAATTTGGGATTTCATGATATTGCAGCTACTGCAATTGCTCAAGCTCAAAAATTGTATCCTGAAGTTTCTGAAAAAATTCAAGGTTGTTCTCAGTGTATAAAGGATTATGCAGCAAAAGCTTTTATATAATTAAAAATATAAGATGTCAAAATAAAAAGCACTCCTTGCGGGGTGCTTTTTGTTTTTAGTTTAAGTTATTAAACTAAAGCTTCTTTTTTTGCTTTAATTTTTTGGCCGGCTTCAACAATAGCTCTTGCTGTAGCAGCCATTTCGATTGTTGAAGACAGTTTGTTTATGCAAGAACCAACGCCAACTCCGCTAGCACCGGCTGCAAAAGCCATAGATGCTGTAGTAGATGTGATTCCGCTTGCTGTCATTACTGGAATATCAATGTTTCTAGTTAATTCGATTGTGTTTGCGATAGAAACATTAGCTTTTTCAAGAAGACCTCTTGCTCCTGTATTTTGAACATTTGCAACTGAAGCGCCTTCTGATTGAATCATATTTACGCCCATAGCTTCTAATTGTTGAGCTAATTGGATTTGTTCAACAATATCAATGTGTCCAGGAACTGTTACGCTCAAAAATACATCATCGCCAACTAAGTTGCGAGTTTTTTGAGTAATATCAAGAACATCTTGAGAAGTTATTCTCAACCCTTTTTTGTATAAAGCATCATAATTGCCGATTTCGATAGCATCAACACCCATCTTAACAGCCATTTCAAGCTCTTCAGGATTGATTGATGAAACAAAAATAGCAACATCTGTTAATTCTTTTGCTAAAGTGATAATGTCTTCTCTAGCAGCGATATCAACAGCATCTGCTCCTGCCATATCTGCTGCGCAAATAACTTTTTTGATATTTTCGATATCAAAATTGTCAATACCTGCTATAATTTTCACCATAGACTTGGATTCAATACTTTGCATTAATTTAGTTCTTTTGTTCATTTATTTTGGACCTCCCGAATAATAATAATTTACAAATAGTATAACATTAAAATATAATTAGGTAGCGAAACTTTAAAGGAAAATTTAAATGAAACTTAAAGATTCATCAGAAATAATTTGGAAAAATCGCAAATACGAGCCTAAGTCTCTGATAGAGGCAGTTAGTCATTTGAGTGAAGAAGTCTCAAAAAGTCTTAAGGCACTCATGAGAAACGATGCTAAAGAAGGGCAAAAAGAGCTTGAAGATGCTTTTTCGTGCATGTTGATTGCCATGAAAATGATGAACATTGATTTGGATAAGGTTGTTTATCGTCAAATTGAAAAAATGCAGGCGGATTCAAGCAAGACAATGCATGTTTTTTCTGATAGAGTTGAAATGCGCATAGATAATGAAATTAAAGGCGGATGGAACATTTATTCTCAAGAAGATGTTGCTGACGCACAAAAAATGGCACAAGAATTCCAGTGTAAGATTGTTTGGGAAGGTGCTACCCAGCTAAGTTTAGAGGATATGGTAGGCAATGCAAGAAAAAATAAGAATAAATAAATATATAGCTCAAAGCGGCCTAGCTTCTCGTCGTGGAGCAGACGAATTAATTTTAGAGAAAAAAGTCAGGCTCAATGGCAAAATAGTTTTAGAACCAGGGGTTTTGGTTGATGGAAGAGATGAAGTCACCGTAAATGGTCAAAAAATTGTGCATTCAAAAGATTTTTATATGGTTTTTTATAAGCCACCAGGGTATATAACGACTAAATCTGATGAAAAAGGACGCAAAACGATATATGAGTTTATTCCTGAAAGATATCAGCACCTAAAGCCTACAGGTAGGCTTGATAAGGATTCTTCGGGGCTTTTGCTTATGACGAATGATGGTGATTTGATACAAAAAATGACTCATCCTAAAATCAAAGTTGCCAAAGTTTATAGAGTTGCTGTTAGAGGCAGAGTGTCTATAAAACAGCTTGAAAGATTGGCAGAAGGTATTGAAATAGAACCAGGCAAAACAGCTTATGCTACTAGTGTTTTGCTTGAAGCTACCAAAGAAAAATCAGAGATAGAAATTACGCTTTATCAAGGTTATAACAGACAAATTCGAAGAATGATGGAGTTAATTGGTCATCCTGTGATTTCTTTGAAAAGAATTCAGCATGCTACATTGACTCTTCATGGAATGAATAGGGGAGATTATCAATTTTTAAGTCCAAGGCAGATACAAGAATTAAAAAATCATCTTAAAAAGCTGGAAGTTGTCCCAAAAGTATAAAAGTTATCATAAAAAAACCAGCCATTTTTGGTGGCTGGTTTTTTATTGTCTTGTTTACTTTTTTAATTAAAAGTCTCCAAGAGGAATTATATCTTCCGCAGATTTGCGGTTGCTTGATCTTTTATTGGCAATTCGTTTGTCTGAGCCAGAGCTATAAGACAATTTCGGTGAGGAATAATTTGATTGTTGTACAAGATTACTTTGACCTTGACCACCGTTTACGAATTCTGTTAGTCTGCCGACTATGCCATTCATGCTTAGTGTTTGAGCAAACAATTCTTGAGATGCGGCAGCACTTTCATCTGCGGTTTGTGCATTTGATTGAAGAACTGATTCCATTTGAGAAATAGCTTTGTGGATTTGCTCAATACCTTGAGATTGTTCATTCGTTGCAGCTGCAATTTCGTCAATCAATTCGCTTACTTTTTTTGCTTGTGAATCGATTTCAGTTATTGAACCGTAAACTTTTTGAGCAATGTTTGTACCTTGATCCGATAAAGAAATATTGCTGTCAATAATAGTTGTTGTATCTTTTGCAGCTTGTGTACTTCTTTGAGCAAGGTTTCTTACTTCTTCAGCAACAACTGCAAATCCAAGACCTGCATCACCTGCACGGGCAGCTTCAACAGCAGCGTTTAGAGCAAGAATATTAGTTTGGAAAGCGATATCATCAATAACTTTAATGATTTTTGAGATTTCATGGCTGGATTTTTTAATGTCTTCCATCGCCGTAATCATTGTTGCCATACCTCTGTTACTGCTGTCAGCACATTCTTTTGTTTGTTTGGCTAATCTGGCAGCTTGCTCGGTATTTTGATTATTTTGTCTAACCATAGAAGAAGTTTCTTCTAGTGTAGCTGAAGTTTCTTGTATGGCAGAGGCTTGTTCGGTACTAGCTTCAGCAAGTCTTTGACTGGCTGATTCAAGTTGATTTGAAGCAGCGGCAATTTGAGATGAAGAAGAACCAAGATCGTTAGTAATCATACTTATTGAGTTAACAATATCTTTTACGATTGTTGCAAGTACTACCATAATAACTACTGCAAGAATTAAAATAGTAGCAATAGTAATTTGCCAGAAAACTTCCATTACGGCTTTATCTATATCCATTGATATTCTAAAAAACCTTCACCCTTACTTTTTGCAATATTTGTACTTTCTGCAATGATTTTTACACCATTTTTATCTTCAAGAGTACTTCCATCGGCACCTTGTTTAGTTGGGTGGGAAAGAAATTTGTAATTATAATCATTAACCCAAATATAATTAGAACCGGCATAATTCATTGCTTTAATATCTTGTAAAGCTAGTTGTTTTGCTTGTTCTGGGGTCATTTTCCCTGTATCTGATTTAGCTTTATATGCATTTGCTATATTGTAAGCCATTTCAGTTGCATAGCTTACTTTGGTTTTATTTTCTTTTAATAGTTGTGCCCGTAGGTCTTTTATACTGAATGCTAAAGCACTCAAAGACGCTATTACAGCCACGGCTATAACAAGCGTTATAATTTTTTGCTTGATACTAGCTGTGTTTGAAAGGGTTAAATTTGGTTGATTCATTTTTTTCTCCTAATTTCTAGTTTGTAATATCAATAATATTTTTTATTTAAAAATCACTAAGTCTTCTTGCATTTGAGCTTCTTCTGGTTGGCTCACTGTTATAAGGTAATTGAGGTGAAGTATAATTCTGGGTATTGTTGCTTTGGCCTCCAGAACCGTTCACCAATTCTGTCAGTCTGCCGACTATGCCGTTCATGCTTAGAGTTTGGGCGAACAATTCTTGAGATGCGGCTGCGCTTTCATCTGCAGTTTGTGCATTTGATTGAAGAACTGATTCCATTTGAGAAATAGCTTTGTGGATTTGCTCTATACCTTGAGATTGTTCATTAGTAGCGGCTGCAATTTCATCGAGTAACTCGCTTACTTTTTTGGCTTGTACGTCGATTTCAGTTATTGAACCGTAAACTTTTTGTGCAATGTTTGTTCCTTGTTCTGACAAAGAAATATTACTTTCAATAATATTAGTTGTGTCTTTAGCCGCTTGAGTACTTCTTTGAGCGAGGTTTCTTACTTCTTCAGCAACTACTGCAAATCCGAGTCCTGCATCACCTGCACGGGCAGCTTCAACAGCAGCGTTTAGAGCAAGAATATTAGTTTGGAAAGCGATATCATCAATAACTTTAATAATTTTTGAGATTTCGTTGCTGGATTTTTTAATTTCTTCCATTGCGCTCATCATAGTTTTCATATCTTTGTTACTGCTGTCAGCGCAGTCTTTTGATTGTTTGGCTAATCTGGCAGCTTCTTCGGTATTTTGATTATTTTGTCTAACCATAGAAGAAGTTTCTTCTAAAGTGGCTGAAGTTTCCTGTATAGCTGATGCTTGTTCAGTACTGGCTTCAGCAAGCCTTTGACTGGCTGATTCAAGGTCGTTTGAAGCAGCAGCAATTTGCGATGAAGAAGAATCAAGGTCAGTTGTAATCATGCTCATTGAGTTAACAATATCTTTAACTATTGTTGCAAGCACTACTGCAATAAAGACTACAAGAATCAAGATAGTAGCGACTAAAATTTGTAGTGAAACATTTAGAACAATTGCATCTATTTCATCAATATATACGCCTGTTGCTATTGCCCAATGCCATTGAGGGAAACTTTTGAAAAAAGAAATTTTTGGATAGAATTTTGAAGGATCTTGTCCATTTTTTACCCAGTGATAGTTTACAAATCCTTCGCCTTTAGCTTTTGCCAAGTCACTTCCATCAGCAAAAAACTTTATGCCATAAGGGTCAGCGATAGTTCTTATATCTTCACCTTGTTTTAGAGGGTGAGCCAACATTTTATAACTGTCATAGTTATTGACCCAAACATAGTTTTTACCTTCATAACTTATACTTCTGACTTCATCAAGTGCCATTTTTTGGGCTTGTGCCAGAGTAAGTTCGTGGGTATCAACACGGTGTTTATATAATGTTAAAATATCATAAACCGATTCTACAATAGTATTTACTTTAGCCATGCTCGCTTTTAATAATTGTTCTTTTATGTTTTTTACGCTAAAGGCTAAAGCACTTAAAGAGCTGATTAATGCCACTGCAATAATTAGTGTTACGATTTTTTGTTTAATGCTCGTTGTGTTTGAAAATGCCAAATTTTGGTGATTCATTTGTTTACTTGCTCCTAATTTCTATTGTATCTATCTATTGCATAAAATATTTAAAAAAATAGTTGATAAGGGCGCAAAATTTGTTGATTTGCAATAATCAACAAAAAATAATTTTTATTATAATTTTAAAATTTAAAAAAGACCCTTCTTATTCACAAATCAATTTTCCAGCCAGTAGTTTTTTTATCGTTTTTATAAAACAATCCATTGCAAACAGTATAACTTTTTTTGACGATTTCAACAACTCCATTTAATGTATATTGTTACTTTCAAAGTTTTATAAGTAGTTCTAAAGACTTTTGGATTTAAACTTTAGTTCTGTTTTTGGTCCAATTATTTTATTTATACAACAAATAAATGACTAGCCTAAAGATAGTTTGACTATTTATGATTTATGCTCTATTAATGGAATAAATTTCTATAAGAGTAGTAGCAAGGAATGGGTAGAATAAAATATGTATGAAAAATGGTTTTAAAATTTTTTTAGTGAGCATTTTTATACTTGCTTTAGGCAGTTGTAATGCTTATTCGGAATTTGTAGATTCTTCAGGGAAAGAAAAGAATAAGTTCGAAAAATATGAAATGATATCTTTAGATGAGAATAAAGTTGCTGTTCAAGAAGGTTTAGTCGAAATAAAGCCTGAAGAAAAGTCTTTTGAATTAAGAACAGATGAAATAACAAAAATTGCTTCTAAAGATATTGCTGATGAGGCTCAAGGAAGCTTAATCCAAAAAGAAAAAGTAAAATACCCCATTATAAATTTGAATGTAAAAGAAAATTTATTATTTGGAAGAAATTTTGAGAAAAAATTTGAAACAGGTATTTTAAAAGACGTTAAACTTATAGGCGGTAATAATTTAATTTATACGGCTTTAAATACTGGTACAAGAGGCACCTTGAATACTGCTACGAACGAAGTATTCTTGTTCGGCCTTCAAGGACATTTTAGAGATAAGCACAATACGATGTTTAACATGACATATGTTCCATTTCTTTCTGCAAATGGGTTTCATGCCGAGCAACGTAACAGATTGTTCGAATATTACTTAAGAAGAAATATCGGCGATCATAATACTATTACTGTGGGTCAACAACGTACACCAAATTTAGTTGACGGTTCAAGAGGAGTCTTTTGTTTGCCGATAGGTAGACGTTCTATGATTGGTAGTACTTTCAGTAATATAACTGCCATAGGTGCTCAAGTTCAAGGGAATTATGACAGAGTGGATTATAGAGCAGGCATTTTTGATACAGGAAGATTTTTAGTTAATTCTTTCGAAAGTGCTCCAGAGTATGCTGGCTTGGTGACTTATAAGCCAATCAAAAATACTGAGAAATACGGTAAGTTAAGAGTCGGCGGAAGCGTTAACGCCGGTAAAAGAGAATATAGTTATAATGTTATGGGTGCTCACCTAGGTTATGATTATAAAAGATGGCATTTTGATTCAGAATATGCATATGCCAATGGTTATAGTGCTCGTTCAATAACAAATAACAAAGCGGATGGTTATCACCTTACTATGATTTATGATGTAAACCCAAAAATACAGGCATTTTGTAGGGTAGATACTTTAAACTCAAACAGAGCATTGGCAAATAAAGTTACGACAGAATATACAGCAGGTATGCATTATTTCCTAAAGGGACCAAATGCCAGACTTACCTTAAGTTATATTCATGCAAATTATGATTGGAAGCCTAGCTCTAACAGATTGTTCACAATGTTGGAACTCTTAGTTCTATAATCTTCATCATTAAATTTCTAAATAAAAAGGACTTCTTTTTGAGAGGTCTTTTTTTATTGCACATGAAAGTTATAAATTAAGTTATAATGATGAAAACTTAATTCGGAGGCATTTTTATGGAAAAAGCTATTTTTGCAGCAGGTTGTTTTTGGGGTGTAGAACAAGATTTCAGGAAAGCTGAAGGCGTTATTTCAACTTCTGTAGGCTACACAGGCGGGCATAAAGAAAATCCGACTTATGAAGAAGTTTGTTCTTCTGCAACAGGTCATGCAGAGGCTGTAGAAGTTGTTTATAATCCTGAAATTGTTAGTTATGAAAAACTTCTGGAAATCTTTTGGGGTAGCCATAATCCGACACAATTAAATAGGCAAGGGGTTGATACTGGTACGCAATACAGGTCAGTAATATTTTATTTGAACGAAGAACAAAAAACTTCAGCTCAAAATTCTAAAGAAGAACTCGAAAAATCTCAAAAATTTGATAAACCAATAGTGACGCAAATTGTTCCTGCCCAAAAATTTTATAGAGCAGAAGAATATCATCAGCAATATTTTGAAAAAAGAGGCGGTGGAAGTTGTAAACTTTAGTGGCATTAAGAACTTTTTATTATATGATAAGATTTTAAACAAAGATTTTGACAGGTAAAAAAATGGTAAAAATTGCAATTATATATCACAGTCGAGGCGGGCATACCAAAAAACAGGCTGAAGCTGTTCTAGAAGGAGCTTCTTTGGTTTCAGATACCGAAGCCAAAATGTTTTCGGTGGAAGAATTTAACGATAATATGGAATTTATTAATGATTCTGATGCAATAATATTTGGCTCACCAACTTATATGGGCACAATTTCTGCCAAATACAAAGAATTTATGGAAAATACTTCAAAGATTTGGTTTAAACAACTTTGGAAAGACAAATTGGCAGCTGGTTTTGTCAATTCTGGCTGGGCAAGTGGCGATAAGTTAAATACTTTAAATCAATTGACAATATTTGCAGCACAGCATGGAATGATTTGGGTGAGTCTTGGACTTATCCCAGGGGATTTGCTTGGCAATCCGGAGACCAAGGACATAAACAGACTTGGAAGTTTTCTAGGTGCAATGTCATGTTCTGCATTTGACCAATCTGCTGAAGTTGCACCGCCTGAATGTGATTTGCAAACAGCACAACTTTTGGGCAAAAGAGTTGCCGAATCAGCTCATAGATGGGTTAAAGGAGGATGTTAAAAAATTCTGATTTTTTGGAAAAATCGAATTTTTAAGATCCGATCTAGGAAAGGTGAAAGGATAGAGCAGCGGCGAGAGCCGATGATGTAGCCTTGAAACTAGATCATGTAATATTTAAATATTAGGTTTTTGTGCGATTACTTCGATTTCTACTTTTGAACCAAGAGGTAATGCAGCAACGCAAATAGCTGTCCTTGCAGGATATGGAGCGTTAAAGTAATGAGTATAAACTTCATTAACAGCAGCATAATCATTCATATCTGTAAGATAAATAGTGGATTTGACGATATCATCAGTAGCCAAATTTGCAGTTTTTAATACACCTAAGAGATTTTTCAAGCATTGTTCTGTCTGAGCAGAAATATCACCATCGATAATTTTGCCGTCAGCTATAGGGATTTGACCCGAAAAATAAACCAGATTCCCTGCTTCAACAGCAGGAGAGTATGGTCCTACAATAGTTACACCTTCAGGTATGAAAACTTTTTTAGTCATAATAAAACCGCTCCTTTTTTAATTCATAACAATATTATTTATTAGATTATACAGAAAAAAGGGGACATAAGAAATAGTAGAATTACTTAATCGTACTGATTTTGTCTAGAATAATCGCCATCAGGAAAATTCGAATTAGACAAAACTATTTCTTGGTATTCTCTTTTATCAAGATCAAGGCCTGTGATTTTTATATCTAATTTTTTTGATTTGTCTGCGTTTTTGGCAGGTTTTTCTTGTTTTTCGTCCATTAGTTCACCAATTATAGTAACTTTCTACAATTATAGTTTATAAAAACCAAAAAATCGACCCTCTAGGCAAGTGGTCGAAGTACAATCATATCTTATTTAAAAGAGAAATACCCTGGACAGGATTCGAACCTGTGACCTACCGCTTAGAAGGCGGTCGCTCTATCCAACTGAGCTACCAGGGCATTATGTTAAATATTCTCTATACCTTTTGCGAGTTCCCTCACAAAGCCTATTGAGCGGCTGGGGTATTTGTTTGAATCTTTAACTATATTTAATTTTACATGAAAAAAATTTAAAATAAAGAATTTTTTTGATTTTATTTAGTTTGTTTAATCAAAAAGTCTTCAACACCTTCTTTTATAGACTTTGCGAATTCTTTTTGGTAGTTAGGGTCAATAAGCATTTCATATTCATTTGGATTAATCATATATCCGCACTCGATCAAGACAGATAGAGGTGTAGTCGGTCTTGTTAGGACAAAACTTGCTTTGTTCACGCCATCATCTCGGAGTTTGAGCTTTGTTAGCATTGAAGCTTGTATGGCTTCGGCTAGGGGCTTTGCTTGTGGTTGAAAATAATAAGTCCCGCTACCATTTTTGCTGTAAGGGTCTTGCCCGTCTGGTAGGGCATTATTATGTATACTTAAAAGGATAAAGGCTCTATTTTGTTTCGCAATTTTAGGACGAGAATATATTTCTGTCGTGACATCACTATTTCTGGTCAAAATAACTACTGCACCTGCTTTTTCGAGTTCTTCTTTGAGATATTTTACTATTTCTAAATTTACATCTTTTTCACAAATCCCTGTTGGACCCACAGAACCTTTTTCGCTTCCGCCATGCCCTGCGTCTAAGGCTACATAAATATTTTTGAGTGGCATGTCAGGTTTTATACAAGGTTTTTTAGTTAATTTTAGGACAAAGTCGTCATTTTGGTGGTAATAATCATAGCCCCAAAGTTGTTTATCATTCATTTCGAGCAATAAACTCAGTTTTTGATTTTGCGATTCAATAATTTTAAGGCTTTTTATTTCTTCGTCTTTATATTCATCCATCAAGAAATTATTGCGTGATCCGTAAATATCTATTCTAAGTTTGTTAGCCTCAGGGTGTTGAACTATAACGGGCAATTTATATTCCATTGGTAAAGACAAATAAATATTATTTGTATCAGCATATATGCTCAAATCACTAAGATCAGTTTGTGGTGGTGTGGAATTTATATTTGAGATGACTGCAACATCTTTTTTGCTTACCCAAATATTTTTATCTTGGGTTAAAGATGCACGATAGAAATCTCCGTCAGCAGCATTTATTGTTAAAACAGTATCTTTTGATAATGGCGGCAGTCGATCCCCATCAGGAGTTTCTCTAATTACAGTTTTATCATTTAAGCAACGAACCAGTGCAAAATTGTCTTTTTGTACGACAGAAAGACACCCATGTGCTGTTTTGGAGATTTTGGTTTTGCCGTCATCAATAAAAACTGCAATTTTTTCATTTAGAAAATTATCTTCAGGTAGAATTTTGTAAAAACCTTTATAAATGCCATTAACGCCTGTTTCTGTTATTGACAATTCACGCATTGGAATAGTTTTTTTGCCTATTTTAAAATAAGCGTAATGCCCTGTAGAACCTTGAAATTTAACAGGAATGATATCATCAACATTGTACAAAATAGCGGATTTTGGGGTAATAGTTTCGTTCAAAATCTGCATAGGATATTTCGAAAGGGCTTTTTGTTTTCCAGTTCTGTGTATTTTGTATTTTACAGTTTTTTCTGTCTCGCCAAGCTTTGTGGTGAGTGAAAAATTATTTACGCCATATTTTAAAGGGACAACTTTTACAAAAGAGCCTGACGGATAGATGACAGCTTCTTCATTATTTATATACAGCTTGCCTCTAGGGTCGGTGCAGCCCACTATAAATGTCGAGCTGGCATTGATTTTAGCATTGGTACAAGGGTATATAACGTTTACGCCTTTGGGTTCTGCTGAAAAACAAAGGCGGTTAAAAATTAAAAATAAAATAAAAATCAGAGTTAAAACGGTTTTTTTCATGATGTTTTGTTAATATTCCTTTATATTTATTCTATAAAAAAAGCAATTTTTTGAACATAAATTACTTAGTATATACATAGGAAATACTAGTTTTTGAAAAAGGAAAATCAATGATAAAAGAATTATTCGAAATAACAGATACCGAAACTTCAAATATATTTATAAAACTAGCATTTTATAAAACTTTTAAAGATACAAACGAAATGAGCTACGCAAAAAGTAAAGATACTTTGGACAAAATCAGAGAAAAAGTTTCTAGAGGCCGTAGTCAATACAAAGCTTACTTAATGGATTAATTGTTAAGAGCCTTGTTTTTCGATACACTATTACAGTTTTTTTATTAAAAAAGCTGTTTTTCTAGTATTAATTTGACAATTGCACAATTATGCATGTATAATTGTATTTAATACACTTTATCATGTTTAGTTAAGATGTTTTTAATTTTTTATCGAATACTTTAATTGCATCAACAGGGAGAGGCAGAAAATGAAAATATTGGGTTCAACCACCTTGAAAACGGCGGATCAGGCGTTTGCGGTTTTAGAAGGAAATCATGAAGTAAAACGCTTTTTTGGAATTAAATTTCGTCCATCATTTAGAATGAATCAGGATGTTTTAGAGCAAACATTTAATAAACATTATTTTTTCGATGACAAAATAAGGATACCTCGAAATATAAAACTGGTTTTAAAAGGTAAGGGTATCGAAAGAGTTGATTTGGCAGTACATCAAAATGCTAAATTTATCGCAAGGCAAGCTACTTTTAACAATGTTGAAAGTGGTGGTGCAACAACAGTTTTGAAGAGAGCAAAGGGATATAGCGCTGTAAGTAGAGGCTCTTTGTATATAGATGAAGTGTGCAAAGACAATCATGTCGAATCAACTGCAGCTTATTCAAAAATAGGAATTGTAAAAGGGAATAATTTTAATAAAAGTGGTGGTTGTGCTTGGATAGGTAAAATTTTAGGGCATGATTTTACTGATTCTAAGAATGGAAGCAAGACCCATATAGGAACTGCTGATGGGAATGAATTTTGCTGGAAAGCTTAGAATTTGTGATTTTTTATCTTTACACATTCTTTACTCACTATGAAAAATATTCTGATATAATGTATAGATAACTAGTTAAAAAAGAGGGCATCAATAGTGTGTGGAATTGTAGGATACGTAGGTAGAAAACCAGTTGTTTCAATATTAGTAGACGGCTTGAGCAAGCTTGAGTACAGAGGCTATGATTCAGCAGGAATTGCGATTTTTCAAGATAAAAATATCAAAATTTTTAAAGCACAGGGCAAATTGCAAAATCTTAAAGATTTGCTTGCTGAAAAAAACGCATTTGAATTCTCCGCGACAATGGGCATTGGCCATATCAGATGGGCAACTCACGGCGTTCCAAACACCATAAATGCACACCCTCATAGAAGTAATTGTGAAAGAATCGCTATTGTTCACAATGGTATTATCGAAAATTGGAAAGAATTAAAAGAATTTTTAATAGATAAAGGTTGTATTTTCTCTTCAGAAACTGACACCGAAGTTATTGCGCATTTGATTAGCTACGAATATGACAAATCAAATGATTTCTTAGGAGCCGTAAGAGATTCTCTTAAACAATTAAAAGGCGCTTTTGCCCTTGGCGTAATGTGCGAAGATTACAAAGATACTTTGATTGCTGCGAGAAGAAATGCTCCTTTGATTATTGGTCTTGGAGAAGGCGAAAACTTTATAGGTAGTGATATTCCAGCTATTATCGAACATACAAAAAAAGCTGTTTATCTTGATGATAATGAAATCGCAAAAATGACGCCTGATAGTGTCGAATTTTTTGATATGAATGGCGAGTCTATTGAGAAAAAAGTCGAAATTCTTCCTTGGGAGCCCGTAGCTCTTAGTAAAATGGGATTTAAACACTTTATGTTAAAAGAAATTCATGAGCAGCCGGATGTAATCAGAAATGTTCTCTTCGGCAAATTGGCAGATATGAGTCAGCCAGTGCCTTTGGACGAAGTTACTTTGACGCATGAAGATTTAAAAAATCTCGACAGAATTCAGATTATAGCTTGTGGAACGTCGCTTAATGCAGCTATGGCAGGCAAATTCGCTATTGAAGAACTTTGCGAAATCCCTGTTGATGTGGAAGCAAGCAGTGAATATATTTATCGCAAAACTCTAACAAGCAAGCATACTCTTGTTATTGGGGTTTCACAATCAGGCGAAACAGCCGATACGATCACTGCAATTCGTCAAGCCAAAGCAAAAGGGGCACATATTCTTATTATTACAAATCGCCCTGACTCAACTATGGCAAGAGAAGCAGACAGTTTGATTTCTATCAATGCAGGTATCGAAGTCAGCGTTGCAGCGACAAAATCGTATACGGCACAATTGATTTCTTTCTACCTTTTGGCTTTGTATCTTGCTGAAATCAAAGAAATTGTCTCAAAAGACAGAATCAGAAAAATAAAAGAAGAGATGATTCAACTTCCGCAAAAAATCGAAACTATTTTGAGTGACAAAAAAGGAATCGAAAAATGCGCAAGAGCTTTTGCAAACTTTAAAGATTTTATTTATATTGCAAGAGGAATCAACTTTTCAGTGGCTCTAGAGGGTGCTTTGAAGCTCAAGGAAATCAGTTATATCAACGCTACAGGCTATCCTGCCGGAGAATTGAAGCATGGGCCTATTGCTATGCTCGATGATACAATGCCTGTTTTATCAATTTTGATGGATGGTGTTGTTTATGAAAAAGTTCTTTCAAATGCAGAAGAAGCAAAAGCCAGAAATGCAAGATTGATTGCTTTGACATCATCAGAAGATGAAAAACTTGAAGACTTGTTTGAATTTATTTTAAAAGTTCCTAAAGTGGATGAGCTTTTATCTCCTGTTGTGACGACTGTCCCACTTCAACTTTTGGCATATTACATTGCAGAATTTTTGGGAAAAGATGTTGATCAGCCTAGAAACTTGGCAAAATCTGTTACAGTTGAATAATGCATATCGTTAATAAGCAGATAAAAATTCCAAAGACATCTGAACTTACGCTTGAATATATTCAAAAACATTTTGATGGTTTTGAAGTTATAAGATGGGCTATAGTTGAGGTTACAGAAGATTTTTATCTCATTGACTGTGCTGTGGTTTTACCTTAGCTCTTTCAATTTCTTTTTCAAAAGCTCAATTGGGGCGGTTAAAGTTTTAAAATTTTGAATAGCGAGTTCTAAATTTTCAATAACTTTATCTTTTTGGTTCATTTGTTGATAAATCTGCGCTAGACAAAGATGAATATCGCCTGTGATTTCATTTTCTGCCGTAGTTTTAGTAATTATTTCCATGGCTTTTTCGGGATTATTTTCTTTTAAGTAAACAGTTGCCAAAATCCTTGCAGCGGGTGTATCTTTAGGATTTGTTTGAATTGTTTTTTCGAAATAATTTTTGGCAGCCCCTATTTCGTTTTGGCCAAGAGCAATACAGCCAAGATTGTAGTAAGCCCAGCTATAGTCAGGGCTTAGGGCAATAACTTTTTTATAATTTTCAATTGCAATATCAGTTTGGCCTTGTTTTTGGTATTCATAAGCTAAATAAAAATAGGCATAAATATCATTAGGATTGATTTTCAGCGTTTCTTTCAGATGCTCAATTGCGTCCAGATTGTAATCTTGTTTGATAAGTTGCAAAGCTAAATTGAAGTGGGAATTGGAATCTGAGGGATCCAAATCAATTGTTAGAGAATAAAATAAAATTGCTTTTTCAATATTACCTTTTTTGTCATAAACGCAAGCAAGGCTATAGTTGTAGTCAGGGTCATTCGGCGAAATATCGATTGCGCGCAAGTATGATTTTTCGGCTGCATCGAGCATTCTGAGGCCATCATAAGCGAGACCTATTTTGTAGTGCAAAATAGCATCGGCAGGAAAGATTGCAATTAAATAATTCAGTTGTTTTAAAGCTTCTTCATAAGCCTCAGAGTCCAAAAGTAAAAAAGCCAATTGTCTTCTTTTTTCATTGTCTTGAGGATTCTCGTTGAGCGAATCAAGTAATTTTTTGAGTTTTTCTTTTATCATAGTTAGATTATAGCAAAGTTTTGCTGTATTTTGCTGATATAATTAGTGTATGAACGAAAAAACATTAAAAGTTCTTGAATGGCAAAGTATAGTCGATACCCTTAAATCCTATGCTGTATCTGAGCAGGGGAAGTTTAGATGTGAAAAAATTGCTTTTTATACAAATTTTGAGAGAATCAAGTCTGAATTAGTCCTAACATCAGAAGCCAAGTGGTTTTTGGATATGTTGCTCAATCCTCCTATGGATGAAATTTTTGATGTGGAAGAATTTATAAAATTAGCGAAAATGCACACCATATTAAAGAGTGAAGAGCTTTTTAATATAGGTAAAACACTTAGAACTTCGAGGATTTTGGCTTCTTTTATAGTCAAAAACTCTAAACAATCACCAAATCTTTGCGAATTGACACAAAAATTATTTTCAGACAGAGAAGTTGAAGAGTATCTTCTTTCAAAGTTTGCGCCATCAGGAGAAATCAAAGAAGATGCGACTCAAAAATTGAAAAATTTGCACCAGAGCTTAAGGGACAAAAATGCCTATCTCAAGCAAAAATTGAATGAGCTTATAAACCAATTTGGCAGCTTGCTTCAAGAAACCGTCCCGACAATGCGTGGTGATAGGTATGTTTTGGCGGTTAAAGTTGAAAATAAAGCTCATGTTAAAGGAATTATGCATGATGTTTCAGCCAGCGGGGCGACTGTTTTTGTTGAGCCTAAGCAAATTACCCCTATCGCTAATGAAATCCGTGAAATTGAGATTAAAATCGAAGTGGAAATCAGAGAGATTTTGGCAGATTTGACGGCTAAAGTTCAGGAATTTTCGGGTGAAATTTTAGTAGGGTTGAAGGTTCTTGCAGAGATTGATTTTACATTTGCAAAAGCTCATTATAGTGTTGCTATAAAAGGGATTGAGCCTAATTTGAATAAAGATAAAATAATCAAACTCAAAAACGCCAAACATCCGATTTTGTTGCAATTACTTCAGAATGTTATTCCAAATAATATCGAGCTTGGCAAAGGTTTCGATACTTTAATAATTACAGGCTCAAACACAGGCGGTAAGACAGTTACGCTTAAAACGCTCGGGCTTTTGACTCTCATGTGTAAGACTGGGATGCATGTTCCTTGCTTGGAGGCGAGTATTTACCCGTTTGATAAGGTTTTTGCTGATATTGGTGATGAACAAAGTGTGATGCATAGCTTGTCGACTTTTTCAGGTCATATCAATAATTTGAAGGAAATCCTGAATAACACAAACGCCAATACTCTTGTATTGCTTGATGAAATCGGTGTCGGTACAGACCCTCAAGAAGGTTCGGCTTTAGCTCAAGCGACTTTAGAATATCTCCATTCTAAGGGTGCAAAGACAGTTATTACAACGCATTATGGTGAATTGAAGGCTCTTGCTTTTGAGCGTGAGAGGTTTGAAAATGCTTCGGTTGAATTCGATTCTGATACGTTAAAACCTACTTATAAGTTAAATATAGGGCTTCCTGGGAGCAGTAATGCACTTTCTATTGCTCGAAATCTTGGTATTAATGATGAAATAATCCAAAATGCGGAGCATATATATTTTAATATTAAAGATAATACGGGCAAAGTCCTTGAGGGGCTTCAAAAAATTCAACGAGAATTGAGCCAGAATAATGAAATTGCAAAAGAAAAACGCTTTGAATCTGAAAAAATCAAAGAAGAATACGAAATCAGATTGGCGAATTTGAAAGAGCAAAAAACTAAGACTTTGAGCGTCTATAAACGTAAGTTCCAAGCGGATTTGGATATTGCTCGTGACGAAATAAAAAATATTATGAGAGAGATTTTTAATACAAAAAGTGAAAAACTCACTCGTCGAGCAGCCACAAAGCTCAATAAAGTTGAAGAAAATCTGAAAAATGAATTTGTGAGCGAGGAAAACCAGCTTACTCCAATGTTTGAAGAACTTGATTGGAATATCGTTAAAGTTGGCGATATTATTTTGATAAAAGATTTAAAACAGGCAGCAACTTTGGTTGAAATGCCTGACAAAAATGGCAATGTAAAAGTTCAAATCGGACTTATGAAAACTGTAATTAAAAAAGAAAAAATTGCGAAGGCTTCTAAAAATGCCCAGGCACCACAAGTCAAAACAGTTCAAGCTCCAAGACTCAGACGAGACCATGTTCCCCACGATTTGAGTTTGCGTGGAATAAGAGTCGAGGAAGCTTTAGATATGCTAGAAAAGTACCTTGATGATGCTTCATTATCTGGACTTTCGACTATTTGTATTATTCACGGGCATGGGACAGGAGTTTTGAAAGAAGCAGTAAGAGCTTATCTTAAGACGTCTCCTTACATCAAAAAATACCGCCCCGGCGAAGATGGTGAAGGCTCTGACGGCGTTACTATTGCAGATTTGAAGTAAGCTTAAGAGTATTAAACTACTACAATTGTAAAAAAATATCACAATTTCACTATATTCCTTTCAATTTCTTCCGGATGAAAATATAATTGTTAGCTTATGAGGCAGGAAGGAAATTTTAAAATGATTTATTTAAATACCATGCAATTTGCGACTGTGAAAAATAATGTAAGAAATTCAAACTCTGTATTGCAAAATCCACCACCACCAAGTCCACCTGATAGCATTAATTTTGGGCAAAAAGTTCCAACAGCAGCTATTAAACCATCTTCTATATGGAAAAATATTTTTTCTAGACTTTTCAATTTAGTTGAGACACCTTTTATTGATAAGTTTGGCAAAAAAAGTATAGAAAAAACTAAAAATGGTAGGCTATATGAAAAGGTTTTGTTTAAAAAGACCCAAGATTTAGAATTCCCTCAATTGGTCTTGAAATATAAAAAAGAAAAAATGCTTGAAGCAAAAGGCTTAAGAGAAGATGGCACCACTGAGTTTAAAAGAACATATGACAAAAAAGGTAAACAAATCAGTGAAATTTTCTATGCCCAAGATGGCAAAACGCCAGTAGAATATTAATTGGAATTATTATTTTGTTTTGATAAATCTTTCCACTATTTGATGAGGTCTTGTAACGGCAGAGCCTATCACAACAGTATAAGCACCGATTTCAAAGGCTTTTTTTACTTCGTCTGGGTTCCAGATACGGCCTTCTAAAATCACAGGGCAGTCGAGGTTTTTTACGAGTTTTTCGAGCAATCCAAAATCAGGACCTTCGGTTGAGATAGAATGGCTGGTGTAGCCCGCCAAAGTGGTTGAAACTATGTCAGCACCTAGTTCTCTTGCATAAACACCTTCTTCAAAAGTTGAGATATCAGCCATTGCAAGACAGCCAAGATTTTGGGTGAGTTCGATTATTTCTTTTAGGGAACATCCGCCGGGACGGTGTCTGTTTGTACCGTCAAAAGCTATTATGTCTGCTCCTGCTTCGGCTAAATTTTTTACATCTTCTAAAGTTGGTGTGATATAAACCACTTCTTTGTAATTTGAGGGTATTTTGTCGGGCTTTGTGATGGCAATAATTGGCAAATCACATAATTTTTTTGATAATTTAATATCTCTAGCACCGGCTACTCTTAGGCCTTGCGCCCCGCCATTAATTACAGATTGAAGCATTGATTGCATAGCAATCTCGTTATAAAATGGTTCATCAGGCATTGCTTGGCATGAGATGATTATAGAGTTTTTAAGCTTTTTGATTATATCCATATAAATATTATAGTGAGACTGAGGCACAAGTCAAAGATTTATAAAAATTAATCTAAATTTGACTTTTTTCACGCCTTTGATTTATATTCAATGAAATTCTGTCGTGCTAAAATTCGTACTTTGTTCGGCATGCTTTTGTAGTTTCAAAACGCCTAAAACCAGATAGTTCGGCCATTTCATATTTAGCAAAATTTTTAGTATGAACATAATGTAACATTATCCTAAAGAACTAGCTCTTTAGGGTTATATAAAAATTATTTTCATGATAACATGCATTAATAATCGAACAATTTTATATATATTTAGTCAAGATCTAGAAACCCTGGAGGACACACCATGTCAATTGGTTCATTTGTATTTATGCTTCACAGTCATTTACCTTACTATAGAAAAGCGGGTATGTGGCCATTTGGAGAAGAGAACTTATATGAGTGTATGGCAGAAACATACATTCCAATAGCTAACGCTATTAACGAATTATATGATGAAGGAATTAAAGCTAAGTTGACAGTAGGTATTACACCTATTTTAGCAGAACAATTAAATGATGAACACTTACAAGAGGGTTTTATCAAGTATTTAGACACAAGAATTGCAGCTGTAGCAAAAGATTTAGACCGTTATCCTTGTGATACGGTAGCTCATTCTCAACACTTAAAATATCTTGCAAAGTATTATTTCGATTGGTTTACATCAATGAAAGAAACTTTTATCAATAAATATAACAAAGATTTGATTGCAGAATTTGCAAGATTACAAAGTTTAGGTTGTATCGAAATCACAACTTCTGGTGCGACTCACGGATTCTCACCACTTTTGGCAACAGATTCTAACTTGAATGCACAATTCAAGATAGGTTCTGATACTACAAAAAGATTATTCGGCAAAAAAGCTCGTGGAGCTTGGCTTCCTGAATGTGCATACAGACAAGGTTATGAATATACAGGCGCAGATGGCGAGAAAAAATGGAGATCTGCAATTGAAGTTACATTGCAGAATAACGATATAGATTATTTCTTCACAGAATCACACGTTATCGAAGGTGGAAATTCTATCGGAAACAGACGTGTAATCGGTGTTTATGGCAATATTGAATATATTCCGCTTCCAGAACGTGAAGCAACAGGTTATGACACTTATTCAGCATACTGGTTGCCTGATGCACAAGTTGCTGTTATGGGAAGAAACGATAGAGCTGGATTCCAAGTTTGGTCTGCGGCTGATGGATATCCTGGTGATGGATGTTACCGCGAATTCCACAAAAAAGATGACAAGTCAGGAATGCATTACTGGAGAATTACAGGAACTGATACTGATTTAGGCGATAAAATGTTGTATGATCCAGTATTGGCAATGAATCAAATTAATACAAATTCAGATCACTACGTAAATCTTTTGTATCACATGTTGAATGACCACAAACTTGCTACAGACAAAAATGGCTTGATTATGGTTTCATTTGATACAGAATTATTTGGACATTGGTGGTTTGAAGGTGTTGAATTTATAAAACAAGTTATTAAAAAAATGGCAAAAGGTACTCCGGAAGTTGAAAGAATGACAGCTGCTGAGTATTTGGATAAATATCCACCAACCGAAGCTATTCAAATCCCTGAATCTTCTTGGGGACAAGGCGGACACTTCTGGGTATGGCAAAATCACCTTACAGAGTGGATGTGGCCAATTATTCATGCTTGTGAAAAAAGAGCTAGTGAGATTGTTGATAATCATCAAACAATCCCAACTGACAAACTTATGCATAGAGCCCTTAACCAAATGGCGAGAGAAAACCTGTTGTTACAAAGTAGCGATTGGCCATTTTTGATTACAACATGGCAAGCAAAAGTCTATGCAACAGATAGATTCAGAGAGCATGTTGAGAGATTTGAAAAAATCGCAGCAATGGTTGAGAATAAAAATATCGACGAAGCTTATTTGAGTGAAGTCGAGTCAATCGATAATTGTTTCCCTGTGATTGATTATCGTGCATATTCTTCTATCGAAGAAGGCATTATTCCTCAACAAGAAGCAAAGCTTGCTCATTTATATGTTGATTAATTAGCTAAACAAAATAAATAAGTTCCAAAAAGCCTTTAGTTTTTCTAGAGGCTTTTTTAATTGCTACTTTTGTAACAGTTTTTAAATAAATTCGTTGCAGGAAGTATATTTTTAGAGGTTTTCATGATATATTTTGAGAGAATTATTGTAGCTAAAAGTTTTAGGTAGAGTAAAAATTATGACTAATAAAAGAATGTATCAGGATCAATTAAACGCTTACATCTAGTAAGCCTATTTTGTCATGCGTATATTTTTTAAAACATATTTTTAGCCTCCTAACGTATACTAGGAGGCTAATTTGTTACATTAATTTAATAAAAGCCGCGAAACAATCATGTTTCCACCCGTTTAGTTTTAATTATAGAGAACCACTTCTTAAAGGAGGAATTCAAAATGACAAATAATCGACGAAATATCCAATTACAGGCGAATACCCCATTCGTAAACTATATGAACAGACTTTGGGGCTTGTAGTTTAGATAATGCTCGGAGGCAAAAAACAACAATAAATGGTAAATGCAATTTCTTTGACAACAAAGATTTTTACTGAATTAAATAAAACAACATCTTCTCTAGTTCCAGTCGCTATAAAAGATTCAGCTGATATTGTAGGTAGAACTACAATGGCTAAAAAAGAAGGCGGAGAGCACGAAGCAAGAGAAAGATTTATAGAAGAAACATCAACTTCTTTGGTATGGTTGGGTGGAATTCCTCTTTCTAGATGGTTATTTGATAAAGCAATTATCAATCCATTAGGATTCGATTCGAAGACAAATTTAGAATTATTTGATAAAAAGAAAAATACATATCAAAATATTCAAGACAATTTTGAAAAAATTAAAGATGTTAAATTAAAAGATCAAAAATTAAATAATTTAGCCGGTAAACTTAGTGATTCAGCTACTAAAGAAATAAAAATTCTTGGTAAAAGTTTTAATAAATACAAGTCTTTGCAGGTTATTAAAGCTGTTGTAACTACTTTGATTCCGATGGTGCTTTTATCGCATACTTTAGTGAAAATGAATTTTGATTTGACAGATAAAATCAAGAAAAAAGAACTTGAAGACAAATATAAAAAACAGCCAATTCCATCTCAAAATAAAGAAATACAACAATCAAATAATAAAAAAGATGTAAACTTCTCAAGTCTAAAATCCTTTATGGTAGAAACTTTCAGCCCTGTTGCCCTTGCAACATCAGCGACCAATAATCCTCTTGCCAATATGGGAGCCTTGGATTTTACAATAAGTGGCGGAAGAATTGCCATTGCTAGAAATACCAATGAAAAAATTGAATATGGTATTAAAGAAGGCGGAATTATCTTCTTTATTTATATGGGTGGAAAATTGATTCAAGATGGTCTTGAATGGTGTGCTAAAAAAATCTTTAAAGTTAATGTTAATTTGAGCCCTGCTCTTTTGGAAGATTCAAAAAAAGGAGGATTCCAAGAGAAAGTAAAAGAAATGATATCAGACCCATCTAAAAAAGCTGAATGGATGAATTTTGATAATAAAAAAGAAAAAGAAATTTTAGATACAATAAAAGATCATTTGAAAGATGAAAAAGGTTTTGCGGATAAAGAATTTGTGAACCCTGTATTAAAAGCAGCTCAAAAAACAGGTCTTATCAAATTGCTTGAAACCGCTGATGGCAAATTTGTTCTTGATCCGAGAAAATATATTGATACATCAAAAATTTCAGATTTAAATAAAAATGTTGCTGCATTTACTGAAAATGCAGGTAAAAATACATCTAAAACACTGAAAGAATTCTTTGCTCAAGCCAAAAATCTTAAAAGAGCCAGTTTGATATTGAATCTTTTGATTTGTAATATCGCCGTTGGTTATGCGGTTCCAAAGTTGCAATATATGATAAGAGAAAAAAGAACCGGCACAAAAATGGCACCTGGATTTGAAAAATACGCAAAAATGGAAAAAGAATTACAAGCAGGAGCTTTAAATAAAGCAGCTTAAACATCAAAAAAGTCTGATAATTTTACCAGACCTTTTTAATGTTTAAAACCCGAAATTCTATTAGCAAAAACCAATATTTATTGGAGTTATTTTGCCAGATTTCTCTTTTTTGCCCTGAAGCATTAATTTGGGAGCATCGTAATTGATTTTTTCTAATAGTTGCCTTGCGATTCCGCCATAATAGTGTCGAGCTTGTTGTAATTCATTTTCTCTTATCATTCTCAGATTTTCTTTTTCTTTTTTATCTTGAGTATTCTCCATCGCTCTTTTGAATTTTCCATTTATAAGTTTAATAGGAGAATTTGCAGCCTCAATTGTATCAGCATCTTTTCCTGTTAGCATAACATAATCTCCTGAGCGGTAATCTCTTAGGAATTTAATATTTTGTCCATGAAATTCTCCGGATATGTGATATCTTTGAGGAATTGAATAATCTAATATTTTCGATTTGAATGCTGTTCTAATAAAATCATTGAGATTTCGGATGTCAAAATTTTGTGCTTTTAGAGTTTTTATTTCCACTTTATCTTTTTTTAAAAGAATTGTTCTGAAATTATTTAAAGCCGATTTGCATTGTTTTTCATCTCTGGTTATATCTTCACCAACCATTATCATTTTTATTGGTATTAGCGCTTTAAAATTAGTCTGATTATTTTTATTATTAACAGAATTAATCACAAAAAATGCCTTTTTAATTGGGTACTTAATGATTTATAAAGGCAAAAATAGCATTTATTGCTAAAATTTTTATGAATTGTTAATTAAACTTAAACTTTTTCAACGCCGCTTGCATCCAAATCAATTAATTTGATGCCGGTATCTTCGAATTGAATTTTGTAAAGGCTTCTATCACCATGGGAGACGATTCTTTTTATGACACCTTTTCCATATTTCGGGTGAACAATTATATCTTCTTTTTCAAATTTTAAGCCTTTGTTCTTACTTTCTTTTACAGGAACTTTATATTCTTTAAGCTCATCTTGTTTGTCATAAACAGGCTTTTGGGCGGGCTTTTCAACTGCAATAGTTTTTTTCTGCCTTGGCGCTGCATTTTCCTGCTCAAATTTCTCGATTTCTTCTTGATGTTCTCTCATTTTTTGAATTTCGGGATTTTTCATTTCCGGTTGTGATTGAGGCTTGGCTTTATAAAGAGCATCAACATCTTCTAAAAGTTGCCCATCAAATAAATCTTCACTTGTTTCATCTTCTTGAAACTCAATTACTTCATAGTCTTCTATCAAATCCGCATAATCTTCATAATTATCTTCAGTTAATTCTTCCAAATCTTCTAAAGATTCGATATCATCAAGCGTGATTTCTTCAAATTCTATCATTTCTTCAGGAAGTTCGGTTTCTTGAGAATGAATATCTTCAATTTCTGAAATAATGTCTTCAATTTCTGAAACTTGGCTTTTTTTGAAGACAAGTTCTTCTTTTGGCTTTTTAATTTCTTCAACAGGTTTTGCCACATAAGGTTTTGTAAATGTTTTTGGCGTTTCTTTTTCTACAGGCGGCTGTAGAATAATCGGAATATATTTGGTTTGTTCACCTTGATAAATAAATTCATCAGAAGAAAGCAAAGATAAATATTCAATCAAATTCGGGAAATAATTGATGCGTTTATTTGGCGGGCAAAGAATTAAACTTTTCGCTTTTTTGACAAATTCGCCAATCAATTCAGATGAATAATTTACTGCACCGATGAATTTTACTTTTTTATTGTGTTCAAAAACCTCATCAATTTCTTTAGAGTTTTTGAATGCTTTACTATCTTCTAAAAGCACAAAAAACTTGTTGAGGTTGCTGATTACAAAGAGAATATAGTCTTTTTGCCATTCTTGAGGAACCAAAGACAAATCAATCACATAAGCTGTGTGTTTTTTGAAGATGCTTCTTAGTCTTACAAAATCTGATTTCATGTTCGCAAAAAGCTGTTTTTCTTTGTATTTTTCAAGAATATTTTTGAGTAATGACAACTCAATTGATGGTTGAGCGTTGTCTATTACAGATTTGAAAATGTTAAAAGGTATAAAAACTTCATCACTTTGTTTGAAGAAATTTTTGATTTGAGCGATTACATCATCAAATAATAGCTTCATTTCTGGCGATGAATATTGGAAATTCTTTTCATGCAAGCTAGCTAAAGTTTCTATGTTTAATGGAATTTTAAAATCTTTTATAGCGTTGATTCTTGGAATATTTTTTGATTTGAATTCACCATGGAAGTCAAAAATTACAAAAGGTAAAGCGGCTTTCGTAAATTCGTCTTTTAAATTTTCAAAAATATCAATTTTGTTTTGATTATTGTCAAAAAGGATGAAAGTATTGTCGATACTTTCAATGCTTATTCTGAAATTTCTGTCAAATTGCGGTAAAAAGCCCAAAGATACTGAATTTTTATCTAGTTGAGAGAAGAGTTCAAGAACTTCTTGTCCTGAAATTTTCTTTATAGTAGAGCTTTTTGGTGGAATATTTCCGACCCATTTTATCCAATTACCATTTTTGATAGTGAAAAATATTCTTAAATGGGCAATATTTTGCCCTTCATCCATTTCCAGCTTGAAAATCTGCGCAATTACACCGTGATTGCTTGGAATAATAAACTCAAGCATATCCCCGATGAAAAGGTCATTTTCTTCTGGGTTGTAGCCGATTTTGAGAGTATTGTTCAGTACCGATAAAAGTTGCATAATAGTCTTTATAATTCCGTACGATTATAATCCAAATCATAACATCAAAAATAATTGTAAGGAATAGTTTTCCAAAAGAATACTATTTTTGTATAATAAAATCATAGATAAGTTGTATTTGCATAGTGTAAGACAATTTTTTTCTTGAAGATGAGGATATAGAGTGGTTTCACACATAAAAACAGCAACAATAGTCGGTATTGACGGCTATCAGATAGATGTTGAGGTTGATATAAGCTCATCTTTACCAGGGATTACTATTGTTGGATTGCCTGATGCAGCTGTATCTGAGGCAAAAGAGCGAGTTCGGGCTGCAATAAAAAATTGCGGATATTCTTTTCCTGCCAAAAAAGTTGTAGTAAATCTTGCCCCTGCTGATATCAAAAAAGAAGGTTCTGGGTTTGATTTGCCCATGGCCGTTGGGATTTTGGCTTGCGAAGGAATTATTGATATCGAAAAAACCAAAGACTTCGCTTTTTTGGGCGAATTATCTCTCGATGGGAATTTGCGTTCTATTAATGGCGTTTTGCCTATCGCCCTTGAGCTTAGCAAGCAAGGAGTTCAAAAATTTATAGTCCCTAAAGAAAATGCTCTTGAAGGGGCTTTGGTTGATGGAATTGAGATTTATCCGGCAGAGCATTTGTCTGATGTAGTCAATATGTTTGCTCCAGAAAGTGCTTCTGTGGTTGAAATTAAGCCTTTTAAGATTAATATAAAAGATTTTTTAAACAAAACTTTATGCAGAGAAATGTTGTTTGATTTTAAAGATGTAAAAGGTCAGCAAAAAGCCAAAAGAGCCTTGGAACTTGCAGCCGCAGGCGGACATAATATTTTGATGTCAGGCTCACCTGGGTCAGGTAAAACGCTTTTGGCGAAATGTTTTGCAGGAATTTTGCCTCCTTTAGAATTATCAGAAGCTTTAGAATTAACCAAGATTTATAGTATCAGCGGGCTTTTGAATCGTGATGAACCGCTTGTGAGCGAAAGGCCTTTCCGTTCACCTCATCACAGCGCATCAGCTGTTGGTATAATCGGTGGCGGAGGAAATCCCAAGCCTGGCGAAATCACCCTTGCTCATAATGGCGTTTTATTTTTGGATGAAGTTGTAGAGTTCCCAAGACAAGTGCTAGAGGTTTTAAGACAGCCCCTTGAAGATGGCAAGGTTACGATTTCACGGGCTCAAATGAGCGTGCAGTACCCCGCAGATTTCATGCTTTTGGCCGCTATGAATCCTTGTCCTTGCGGATTTTTTGGGGATAGTGAAAAACAGTGTATTTGTTCGCCAAATCAAGCACAGCGTTATTGGGGAAGGCTTTCAGGGCCTTTTATGGATAGAATCGACCTTCAGATTGAAGTTCCGCGCCTTACTCAAAATGAACTTTTGAACAAGACAGAACCAGCTGAAAGTTCAAAAGAGATTAGGGAAAGAGTGATTTCTGCCAGAAAAATTCAGGCTAAGCGTTTTGAAAATGATAAAATCATGATAAATTCACAAATGACTCCAAAACTCACTAAAAAATACTGCAAATTGACACCTGATTGCGAAGATATGCTAAAAATGGCAATAACCCGTTTCGGGCTTTCAGGGCGTGCTTTTGATAGAATTTTGAAACTTTCGAGAACAATTGCCGACATCGACAATTCATCCGATATCAAAATCAATCACATCGCAGAATCCTTGCAGTACAGGGACATTAAAAGATGATTACTGAGTAACTTTGTTCAATCCGCTTGGTTTGTCAGCGTTCAGCCCTTTTTCCTTGGCAACTTCGCAAGCTACAAGCTGATACAAAAATACCATCAAGATTGGGGTCAAAAACTTTGATTTCAACGGAAATATTTCTTCGGAAATCATATTTATACTTGGGTTGTAGTTATTTTTGATACGTTCAAGAAGATTGAGGTCGGTTTTGTGAATTTCATCCCAGGTGAATGATGCAACTGTAATCGAATCAGTATTCTTAAGGGTCACCATATGCCCATGTACATATTCTCCTAGTGGAAAACTGGCATTTTTTTCAAGGGCGGCTTCTTTTAGCTTGAGGCCGATTTCATTGAATGCAAAATGGCAAAGCCCACGTCCTAAAAAGATTTTAGTGTCAAATTTTTCGGCAGTTTTTTGCGCGAGGTCAGATTGCATGATGTTTTCTGCTGCATTCGGTAATTTTTTCAATTCGATTGTAAGTTTTTTTGTATCGATACCTTTTTTTTGCGCAAAATAAATTGCCAAAAGGTACAATTTTATAATTGTTGCACTAAAACTCTTTGTAGCTGGAATTGCAAGCTCTTCGCCTGCTTCCATATCAATTTTGAAATCAGAACCGACAGAAACTGGCGAGTCGATTTTGTTTGTGATAGCAAGAGTTTGAGCCTTTGTTTTTTTGACTTTTTCCAGTGCAAGTGAGACATCTGCGCTTTTGCCTGATTGAGAAATAAAAATCACAAGGTCATCGGCATCAAAAATCAGTTCTTTTTCCAGAATTTCGCTTGCGAATTCCACTTTTGAAGGGATTTTTGCAATTTGTTCAAAGTAATATGCTGCAAAATCACCTGCATTTTTTGAAGTCCCGCTTGCAATTAGGGTGATTTTTTTGAAAGACTGAATGTCATCAAAGCCTAATATAACGTCATCTTTCAGATGTTTTTCGAGGATGTCTTTGATGATTTGAGGCTGTTGCTTGATTTCTTTTTCAAAATTTTCAGTCATAATCGTCTCACTGTAAGCTATCTATTTACTTATTACCCAAATATTATACATTGTATCCATTTGTAAATATACATGCTTAAGAAATAGCAATTTCCTGTAAAAAAAAACGTTTTAAATAGTATGGTTAGTTTATAAGGCGTTTTTAGATGTTTGCAAAATTTTTTCAAAATTTGTTCAATTCAAATTTAGATTACTATCCTCGATTTATCGACAAAAGTGCCTATAAAAAGACGATTACAAAATCTGCCAGCGATTTGGAAGATTATAAAGAAATTAAAAATCATATCGAAGCGCCATCTTATGGACAAAGCGCTCTTTATGCTTATTCATTAATTCGCAAATAGTTTTAAGTTTTGATATCATTGAGGTATGAGTTTTTTATACCTTCACATACCATTTTGCGAAAAAAAATGTAATTATTGCTCTTTTGTGTCATTTTGCGCTGATAAAGTAGCTTTTGACAGATATTTTGATGCCTTATATTTGGAGTTTAGTGCCAAAGTTAAGGATAAGTTAAAAACCGTTTATATTGGGGGCGGAACGCCTTCTATTGTGCCGATTGAGTTTTATAAAAGATTTGAGTTTGATTTTTTGGAGGAGTATGAATTTACTTTCGAAATTAATCCCAAAACAGTTGATAGACAGTATTTGCAAGCGTTAAAAGACTTAGGCGTTAATCGTTTGAGTATTGGCGTACAGAGTTTTGATGATGAGATTTTGGCTCAAATAGGGCGAATTCATTCATCTGATGATGCCAAAAATTGTGTAAAAACAGCTCAAGAAGTTGGTTTTGACAATATAAGCATAGATTTGATTTACGGATTGCCAAATCAAACAATGAAAGTCTGGCAAAGGACCTTGGTTGAGGCTATGACTCTTGGAGTGCAGCATATTTCGACTTATGGACTCAAAATCGAAAAAGGCACGCCTTTCGGGAGAAATCGGCCTAAGAATCTTCCCGATGATGATATTTGTGCTGATATGTATCTTGAGTGTATCAAAACCCTTTTTGGAAATGGTTTTTTGCATTATGAAATCAGTAATTTTGCACTGGAGGGTTTTGAATCAAAACACAATATTAATTACTGGAAAAATAATCCTTATATAGCTCTTGGTGTTTCCGCTCATGGCTATCAAGAGGGTATGCGTTATGAAAATACATCCGATTTTGAGACATATTTGCAAAATCCTTTAAAACCTTCTGTAGAAACAGTTTTGACTAAAGAAGATGTCATTCAAGAAGGGATATTTTTGGGTCTAAGAATGATTCAAGGACTTGATTTGAAAGAATTTGAGATTCGCTACGGCTTTGATTTTGAGCAGAAATACGCTCAAATTCTTGAGAAATATAAAGACTTTTTTATTAAACAAAAGGGACGTATTGCTCTTACTCGAGAAGGTTTGATGCTAAGCAATTCTATTTTGTCGGAGTTCGTATAAGTTCATGCTATAATTAACTTAAAAAAGACTAAATGGGGTAAAAACAATGGCAACAATGGAAGAATTGAGAAAGAAATACGAAGTGGTTATTGGGCTTGAGGTTCACGCTCAATTAAATACAAAATCTAAGATTTTTTGTTCTGATGGAATAGAATTTGGCTTGGAGCAAAATTCGCAAATTTCCCCTATTTCACTTGGAATGCCAGGTGTTTTGCCTGTTTTGAACAAAGAAGTTGTCGATATGGGAATTCTTTGTGGCCTTGCCCTAAATTGTGAAATTCCTGAAATCTGTAAATTTGATAGAAAACAATATTTTTATCCTGATCTTCCAAAAGGTTATCAGATTTCGCAGTTCGATAAGCCAATTGCTATCAATGGTCATCTAAATATTGCCGGCAAAAGAATCGGTATTACCCGCGCTCACCTTGAAGAAGATGCAGGCAAGCTAGTGCATGCTGGGGCTGATGGGCTTGCAGGTTCGACTTATAGCTTGGTAGATTTGAATAGGGCTGGAACTCCTTTATTAGAGATAGTTTCGGAGCCTGATATTCGCTCATCTGATGAAGCAAAAGCTTATATGGAAGAACTTAGAAATATTGTTAAATACATCGGTGTTTGCGATGGAAACCTTGAAGAAGGTTCTATGCGTTGCGATGCAAACGTTTCGGTTCGTCCTTGGGGACAAAAAGAATTTGGCACAAGGGCTGAAGTCAAAAATGTGAACAGTTTCAGAGCTTTGCAAAGAGCAATTGAGTTCGAAATCGAAAGACAAATCGATATTGTTGAAGCGGGCGATAAAGTTGTTCAAGAAACTCGACTTTGGAATGATGCTGAGGGCGTAACCAAGTCTATGCGTTCAAAATCAGATGCGCATGATTATCGTTATTTTCCTGAACCTGATTTGATGCCTTTGAAGATTGATGAAGCTTGGATTAGCAGAGTTGAATCCACAATGCCAGAGCTTCCAGAAGCAAAACGCCAAAGGTACATTGGGCTTGGTATTTCAGAATATGATGCGGGTGTAATCGTTGAACAGATGGAAACAGCCTTTTTCTTTGATAAAGTAGTTGAAGTTGCTTCAAATGTGAAAATTGCCATAAACTATCTTATGGGCGATATTACAGCTTATTTAAAAGATAAAAAATTGAACATCGAAGATACTAAACTTACGCCTGAAGGATTGGCGGAGTTAGTTGATTTGATTGATAAAGGGACAATTTCAAATAATATCGGTAAACAAATTATTATGACAATTCTTGAAACAGGCGAAAGTGCAAAAGCAATCGTTGAAAAACAAGGTTTGAGCGTGATTTCTGATGATGGTGCGATTAGAGAAATTGCACAAAACATCATTAATGCGAACCCTGGTCAAACGCAGCAGTATCGCAGCGGAAAAGATAAATTGTTTGGATTCTTCGTCGGTCAAGTGATGAAAGAAACCAAAGGTCGTGCTAATCCGCAGATGATTAATGATATTTTGAAAGAGCTTTTAGGCTAAGTTTTTAATTAAGGAGTTTCAGTTTGAAAATAGATAATCAAAATCAAAATATTTCTTTCAAGAAACTTTATGCGACAAAAGAGGTGCAAGAACACTCTGCTTTTAAGGAAGTGAAAGAGTTTTTGAAATCTCAATCAATAAAAAATGATCTTTTTGTTCAAATTATTGAAGAACAGGATGAAAATAAAACTCCGATACAAAAATTCTTTGTGATAGCCAAGGATTTTACAGAAAATATTGTAGGAAAAACTAAAACAAGGTTACTTGAGTCTGAGCATCTTAAAAAAGCTTCTTTAGGAGCTGTAAAGATAATGGAAAATAATAAACAAAAAGCTTACAGAGAAGAATTGAGCCAAGAGGCGAAGGATTTTTTGGGTAAGGCGTATAAGGATTTGGACGATATTTTTGGAATGTTTGACAAATTTCCAGGCTCTAAAAAATAGCTTTATTTTCTGGTTCTGTTGCATTTAATATATCGATATGATTTTGCATTTCGCTTAAATTTTCTGCGTAAAAGTGCTGAAAAAATTTATTTGCACAGAGATGAATTTGGCTATTTGGCTTACGTCTGAAGGCCAAAGCGGCATCTAATTCTTGGACATTTGTAACAACAAAAACCTTTTCTTTTCTAAGCGATTTTGAAAAATCAATGAGCTCAAAAGCCACTCTTAGAGAATCAAGCCAAGGTTCAAAAACGATAATATAGCCGTTGCAATTTTCGATAAAATAATCAAACATATAGCCTATTTCCATTCCTGCAAGGATATAAAAATTGTCGGATTCATTATGAGGGAGTGCTCCAAAAATAGTTTCAACCTCTATACTTGGATCGATTGGATTATTTGCAGGTAGTCCATCAATGCTCAAGATTGCATTCCCAGATTCGGCACTATCTAAAGCATAATCATGGTCAAGTTTTTCCATTGTAGCAAGTTTGGTCGCCAACTCTTGGTTGTACCTTGGTAAAAATATTAAATTACGTTCTAAAAAATTTTCCATTTTGCTCCATTTTTTATTTTATTAAATTTTGAATAGCCTTAAAACAACTGTGCGAAGATCCTTTTAAGAGTTCAAAAAGTGCAATTTCAAGGCAAGTGATGGTGGCGCAGTTTTTTTCCATACGGTTTATGCCTTGAGTTAATTCAAATTCTTTGCGAGAAGCCACGCCGTCTTTTAAAACATGAACTTCAAAACCAGCTTCAATAAGGTCATTTACTGTTTGATGTACGCAAATATGAGCTTCAATTCCGCAAACTATTACTTGTTTTTTGCCAGATTTTCCGAGTGCTTCTTTAATGTCGTTAAAAGCGCTAAAGCTGTTTTTTTCAAAATAAATAGCCTCTGCTTTTTCTTTGATTTTTGTAACTGTTTCGCCAAGACCTTTTGGGTATTGTTCGGTTATAAGTACTGGTATTTCAAGAATTTTTGCAGCTTGCACAAGTTTTGAAGCAACGCTGGCAACATTTTTGTCATATACAGCATTGACCAATTTTTCTTGGATATCGATTATGACGACTATTGTGCCATCTTGATTTAATAAACTCATTTGCTCACCTTATTTGGAATGGGCATTTTGAACAGCGTGCTTTCGGGTGTTTAATTAAATTATCCTCTAAATCATACATTTTTTCTATATGACAAATCAAATCTTCTTTACACTGAGGGCATTTAAGATTTTTTTCGCCTTGTAAAATCTCAATTTTTAAAATTTCAATAAGTTCTTCAGGAGGTAAATTCTCATCATATTCTTTTTCGAAAATCTTGATATCACGAGTATTTAGCCTTAAGCCTTTGGCCAGTTTTTGCCTAATTGTTGTTGGCAAAAATAATTCTTGCCCTGCTTCAATAGATTCAATCATTTCAAGAGGCAGGCTGGACTTATTCGCCAGTCCGCTTTGGGATAGCCCGAGTTTTTCTCTGGTTTGGAATACAAATTGCGCTAGTGAAGTTTTCATAATATTTTTTTCAATCTTATTTTTTAATGATAAACTAAGTATACGGTTATTTTACTATGAAGGGAAGCTAATTGAAAGAGGAGTTAACGCTTAGGGCTACAGCTGTTGGAAGTTTGCCACATGATAATACAAAAGATGCTTTAGATTTGGTTTTTGACGAATTTAAAGATTTTCCATTTTGGCCGCAATTGGCGGCTTGTAACAAAAATGATGATATGATTTTACAGTTTTTGGGAAGTATTCCTGGGGTTTCTTTTTGTCCAAAGAAGAAAAAATGGATTTTTGATGCCCATGGCGACAAATTTTATGAAGACTTAGAAAATTTCTTTATAGATTATGAAAGTATTGTAGCAGGCGAGTTTGAGCTTCTTGAAAAATATGCGATTACGGATGAATTTTCATCTGCTAAAACGCCATTTTTAGAGAGAATTCAAGCAGAAAAACCTCCTTTTATTAAAGCTCAGGTAACAGGTCCTTTCACTTGGGGGACGATGCTTGTAGATAATGATGGCAAATGTGCTTTTTATGATGACACTTTGCGCGAAATAATTGTAAGAGCCCTTACTATGAAGGCTTTATGGCAAATTAAAAAATTTAAGGAACTATCTCCAAATAGTACACCTGTGATTTTTCTTGATGAGCCTTCGATGTCGCAATACGGCACATCAGCTTTTATTACAGTAAAGAGAGAAGATATTATTGAGTCAATAAGCCAGATAGCACAAGTGTTACAGGCAAACGGAGCTCTTGTTGGAGTTCATTGTTGTGGCAAAACTGATTGGTCTATGATTATCGATTCGGGCGTTGATATCATTAACTTTGACGGTTTTTATTATGGCGAAAGTTTAGCTCTTTACGCCAAGCAAGTCGAAAAATTCCTTAAAAAAGGTGGTTATATCGCTTGGGGAATTGTTCCTACTTTGGACAAAGATGCTCTTGAGGTGGCCACTTTAGAGAGTCTTGTAAAAGTTTTCGAAGATGCAAAAGAATATCTTTTGAAGAAAAAACTTGATGAAAAATTGATTATCAAACATAGTTTTATCACGCCATCTTGTGGTGCAGGCTCTTTGGATTTGCCACTAGCGACTAAGGCAATGAAATTGTGTTCTGAATTGGCTAAAGTTTTAAAAGAAAAATATGCGGAGGCTCTTTAATGACAATAACTCTTGCTGTTACGGGCAAAAGCGGAAGTGGCAAAACTACAATTGCGAAGGCATTTTTGAGACTTTTTCAGGAAATGTATCCAAATAAATCCATTTTGCTTTTTGATAATGACTTATCCTCAGAATTGGGTCATAGCTTCGGCAAAGACATCAGAAAAACTATTTATGGTATCAGAAGCGGCAAGCACGAATACAAAACAGGCATCCCATCTCAGATGACAAAACAGGAATTCGTCGAGTGGGCAATCGAAGATATTATTGAGCCGATTGAGGACAATGTCGATATGATAGTTTCTTGGCTTATTGGGTCAAAAGACTGCCGTTGTCCTATTACCGGGGATATTAATAATGCTTTGAAAAAGTTGATTAAAAGGTATGATTTTGTAATTTTTGATTGCGAATTTGATTTGAAATATCTCAATCAACTTGTCGATTACCCGATTGATACAACTGTAATTGTTGCAAAACCGACAGAAGAAGGCGTGCATTTGGCTCAAAGGATTGAAGAATATTCAAAAAAATACTCTTCAGGTGGTCAAATTGGTGTTATTTTGAACAAAGTCAGAGGCGGTATTACAGAAGAAATCTCCTCGATGCTGAATACTTACCATCTTGATATTTTAGGTGTTATACCTAGGGATAGAGCCATTACAAACGGAAAGTGCGGCATCAAAAAAGATTCTGAAGTGATTAAACAAGCTCTGCGAGATATTTTGTTCAGACTTAATCTTCCGCAGGCAGGTGAAAAATGATTATTGATGGCAAAAAAGTAGCACAGGGAATTTTAGAAGACATTAAAAAACAAGTAGCAAAGCTTGAAGCCAAGCCCACCATTGCTGTTATAATCGTGGGGGCGAATCCGTCGAGCAAGATTTATGTCAATATTAAAAATAAAAAAGCTATAGAAATTGGTATGCATTCTGTTGTGGTTGAAATGCCAGAAGACACTACACAGCAAGCACTTGAGCAAAAAATTGATGAATTAAATCAAGATTCTGCAATAAATGCTATTTTGGTGCAAATGCCTTTGCCTAAGCATCTTGATGCTTACAAAATTATTGAAAAAATCCTTCCTAATAAAGATGTGGATGGATTTCATCCGGAAAACGTCGGCAAGCTAAGTATCGGGCTAACTCCATTCGCATGTTCTTGCACTCCCAAAGGTGTTATAAGACTTTTGGATGAGTATAATATTGATTTAGAGGGAAAACATGTTGTTGTAATCGGGCGCTCAAATATTGTCGGCAAACCAATTTCCGCAATGCTTTTGGCTCGGAATGCCACAGTTACAATGGCTCATAGTAAAACTAAAAATATTTCACTTCTTGTCAAAAGCGCAGATATCGTTGTGTCGGCAGTTGGTTCGCCAAAATTGGTGAAAAAAGAATGGATAAAAGACAATGCAGTTGTTATTGATGTTGGTATTTCAAGAACTCCTGATGGGAAGATTGTTGGAGATGTAGATTTTGAAAATGTTAAAGACAAAGCATCTTTTATAACCCCTGTTCCAGGCGGAGTGGGGCCAATGACTATTGCGATGCTTTTGGAGAATACGCTAAATCTTTATTATTTGCAAAAGGAGAAAAAATGAAAATAATTGGTGAAAATATACATATAATCTCAAAAAAAACACGTGAAGCTATTGACAATAAAGATGAAAAATATATCATCGAACTTGCACAAAAACAGCTTAATAATGTTGATTGGATTGACCTTAATATCGGTCCTGCAAGATATAAAGAAGGCACTATGAAGTGGCTTTTGGATGTTTTATCGCCAATTTGTAATAAACCGTTTTCATTCGATACGACAAATTTTAATGAGATGAAATCAGGACTTGAAAATGTGAAAAATCCTCAAGATTGCATCATAAATAGCACAAATGCAGATGATGAAAGGCTTGAAAAGCTTACAGATTTGGCTGCGGAGCATCAATGTTATTTGATTGGTTTGACGCTTTCAGAGGGCGGAATACCAAAAACGGCTGATGAACGTTATGAATTGGCAGCAAAAATCGTTGAAGTAGCCACAAGCAAGGGGATTTCGGAGTCAAAAATAATCATCGACCCGCTTGTTTTGCCTATTGGAGTTGAACAATCGCAAGCTCTTGAAGCTTTTGATGCAATTCGTTTGACCAAAGAAGCCTTTGAACCTTCAGTTTTGAGCGTTGTGGGGTTATCAAATATTTCAAATGGTTCACCAAAAGAAATTCGCCCACTTATCAATCGTGTTTTTGCAACCTTGGCTATGGGCAGCGGTTTGACTTGTGCTATTGCGGATGGATGTGATGAGGCTTTGTTTCATATAAATAAAATAATTATTTCTAATTCCGCCAAAACGCCTAGCGATAAATTGATTTTGGATTTGCATGAAATGATGCAAAATTACGGTGAGTTTGAAGAAATTTCTTATGACAAAAAAGATATTGAATCTGTAAGAATTTATAAAACTGCTGAGATTTTGCTAAATAAAAAAATATATTCACACAGTTATTTAGAAATTTAATTATGAGATTTCTTGTTGTTGATGATGGATATGACTGGGTAAAATTCCATTCTTCTAATATCTCCAAAACCATGCCCCATGCTCAAATAGAGGTCGCTATGAGTGGCTTTGAGGCTTTGAACATGGTGTTGAAACAAGATGAAAATTATTATGACATAATTCTTTCAGATATGCAGATGGAGGACGTTGAGGACGAATTATACGCTGGAATTTGGCTTATTAAAAGGCTTCTGGCTTCAGGAAAGTGCAAAAATACAAAAATAATAATCATTTCAGCTGTTTATAATATCAAAGAAGTTGCAAGAAATCTTAACGTAAATTACATGTCCAAGTCCTCTCTAATTAGCTCACCGCAATCGTTTGAGTATAAGTTAAAAGAATTGTTAAAATTATAAAACATTTTGCACCAAAACCAAAAAGTTTGTTATAGAATTGATAAACAAGAAGGAAACACATATTTTATAGGCTCAAGACTATGGCCTTTATTCTAGGGAATGTATATTAGACTATTGAAGGAATTGGAGGAGTTAATGTCCGAAGTTACTTTGGATAAACCTTTTCGTGAACAAAGAGAAGATTTAGAAAATATTTGGAATAAAACATTAAAAAATTTAGGCGATGAAATGCCACACTCGAAGTTTGAAGCTTGGATTAGGCCTATTGAAGTTGTGTCTATGGAAAAAAAGACACTTACAATTGCGACCAACGACACTTTGAGCAAAGAATGGATTTCTAAAAACTATAAAGAGCTTATAGGCGAAACTCTTAAAGGAGTTACAGGTCGTAAGCATAATCTTGAGATAATTCTTAAAAAAGATGCCAATTTGACTGAAAGAAAACCTCTTAAAATTGAGCGCCAAAAATCAGAAACTTCAGTTGAAATCCTTACCGCTCCAGTTATTAAAGAAAACAAAGATGAGTTCCAAATCAATGCTTTAAGAAGTATGTCTTGCAATTTAAATTTGAAATATACTTTCGACACTTTTGTAGTCGGTGAAAATAACAAATTCGCATTCAATGCAGCTATGGCAGTTGCCAAAAATCCTGCTCAAAACCACAATCCATTGTTTATTTATGGTGGTTCAGGGCTTGGCAAAACACATTTGATGCAAGCAATAGGACATTATGTTTTGGTTAATCATCCAAATTTAAAAGTTCGCTACACCAATACTGAAGCTTTTATGAATGAGCTTGTAAACAGTATTCGTGCGGGTGCAAGTTCGACTGCAAAAATGGCAGAATTCAGATATAAATATCGCCATGTAGACGTATTTTTGATTGATGATATTCAATTTTTGGAATCAAAAAAACATACTCAAGATGAGATTTTTCACACTTTTGAATATCTCTATAATTCAGGTAAGCAAATTATCATAACAAGTGATAGACCTCCAAAAGCTATTCCTACTTTGACCGATAGACTTAGAAGCCGTTTCGAATGGGGGCTTTTAGCAGATGTTCAGGCTCCTGATTTTGCGACTCGTTCAGAGATTTTGACCAAAAGAGCTGAGCGTGAAAGTATTGAAGTTCCTAAAGATGTTGTGAGCTTCGTTGCCAATGCTTGTCAGGACAACGTACGTGAGCTTGAAGGCGCATTAAATAGACTTATGGCATATGCAAGCATAAACAATGAACCGATTAGCTTAGAGTCTGCCCAGAGAGTTTTAGGCGTCGAAACACTTAGGCCAAGTTTGAATATCGAAAAAATTCTTGAAGCGACCGGTGAATTCTTTGGAATTTCAAAAGATGAGATGAAAAGTCCTTCAAAAGCTAAAGAAATTTCGCACGCAAGACAAATAGGCGTGTATCTTTCAAGAGATTTGATAAAAGCAAGTTTCCCTTCAATCGGGAATTGTTTTGGCGGCAGAAAGCATTCAACTATTATGTATTCTTTTGAAAAAGTGCAAACTCAACTGGAAAAAAACATGCTTTTAAAAGAGCAGGTCACTGATTTGAGTCGCTTACTTGCTCAAAAGTATTCGAAATAATTTAAATAGATTTTAAAAACTCCAATTCCAAAAACTGTGATAAGTCATTACTTTCAATGGCTGTCATTATTTCAGAGTAAAGTTCATCGAGTTTTAAGTCAGAATATTCTGCCAAAAACTCAAATCTTGGTGAAATTTTGATGTCATTTGTTGATTTTGTATATAAAAAATTCTCATTTAGTGCGACGAATTCTTTGTATTCTTCAACAATTTTGATGTAAAAATTAGGTAAAGATAGATATTTTCCTAAATAATAATTCTGATCTTTTGAGTAGGTTTGGATATAATTTGCCATTGCTTCGAACTCTTCGTTGTAAGCGAAACCTGCTATATCTTCCTTTGACAGTCCGATAAAATCATTTCCGGTTATGGTTTTTGGCTCTTCTTCAAATTTGTATTTTATAAATCCACCCCATAAAATACATCCGACCCAAAAGCCAAGAGTGCTGAGGAAAGCTTTATGCCCGATTTTGCTCAAGACTTTAAAGCGGAGTTTTTTTTGTCCAAAGTTTTTTATTGGCAAAAGTTCGGTGTTTATTGCATTGATTGCAGGCAAAAACGGAACTAAGTTCGGCGCATAGCCTGGATCAAATGGTACTTCTTTTTCAAAATCGTGAGTGATTGGCATGGTGTTTCCTTTATTTCTATAATTTTATTATAGCAAAATAAGTCTGTCATTCCGAACTTGTTTCGGAATCTTATTATCTTGCCACATATTACTCTTCTCTTTAAGGCTTGTTTTTTATTATCAAACTTGTAAATTTTATTTAAAAATATTCAATAAATTATCTATAGTCGAGCTATAATAAGAACATATTAATGATACGGGGAAGCTTAATGTCTAGACGAAACTTATGGGATGTATTACAAAATACAGAAATAAATCCTATTAAAGAAGTGCTAAAAATTGAAAAGTTATTTTCTAGAACTGAAATTTTTATTAATGAATTTGAGTTTAAAACAATAGAGGATTACATCGACAGCAGATATTTTAGTTCCTGGAAATATCGGGGTACTTGTTTGGATATCTCTGATTTCAGGAAATCAAAAAAAATATTGACTACTCAAAGGATTGATGGTTATGCAAATATTTCAATAGAAGATATGTTTTTATATTTTGAATTTATTATTAATATGCTTTATCTAATAAAAGAATTTGATGGGAATTTAGCAGATTATTATATTCTAATTCAAGAAAATATTGATTTTATTCTAGAGCATTACAATCAAAAATCATTTTCCCATAAAGAGGAAGATATTTTTATTATTGTAGAAAAATCAGAAAAAGCTACTTCCGTTTCTGAACTTTATCCTGAAATAGCTATTAAAGTAATTGAATATAACAGATTTTCTTTAAAAGGCAATTTACAAAGAAAAAAAGAACTATTACTTGCTATTGCGCACAAGTTTGAAGGTGTAAAGAAACAATTAAAACAAGTGAATCCAGCTTTATGTGATGATATCACTAATTTATTAAATAACATAAATATAAGGCATAACAATGAAGACAAAGTAAAAAATATATCTGATGAAGACTTGGAAAAATGGTATGACAGAATCTACGATATGCTTTTGTTGGCACTTCTTTATGTGGATTATGCTGAGTATATAGGTGGAATTAGAGATTTACATAAGACTTTAAAAGTAAAATAATTTTTCAATTAAAAAGAGCCCCTATAAGGAGCTCTTTTTAAACTTATGAATAAGTGAATAAGGCTACATCATTCCGCCCATACCACCCATACCGCCCATGCCACTCATATCAGGCATTCCTGAAGATTTATCTTCTTCATTGATGACGGCAGCTTCGGTAGTCAATAGCATTCCTGCTACAGATGCGGCATTTTCAAGTGCGCTTCTTGTAACTTTTGCAGGATCTACGATACCGGCTTTAAACATATCAACATATTCGCAGTTTAGTGCATCAAAGCCTTCAGAACCGGAAAGTTCTTTAACTTTTTCAGCAATAACTTCGCCACGTTGGCCAGCATTTTCTGCGATTTGAATAAGCGGTGCATCTAATGAACGTAAAAGGATTTCAGCCCCTGTTCTCATATCTGCAGAGCATTCTCCATCACATTTCGCGATTCTTTCAGACAAAGCTTTTGCAACTTTAATCAAAGTAACGCCACCACCAGGTACAATACCTTCTTCAATAGCTGCACGAGTTGCGTTTAGAGCATCTTCGATACGAAGTTTGCGTTCTTTAAGTTCAACTTCAGTAGCTGCACCAACTTCGATTACTGCAACGCCGCCTGACAATTTAGCCAAACGTTCTTGAAGTTTTTCTTTATCATAATCACTGTCAGATTGTTCAATTTGGCGCTTAATCAAAGAAATACGTTCTTTAACAGCAGTTTTATTTTCGTCACCCACAACGATAGTTGTACTGTCTTTTGTTACAGTAACTCTTTTTACAAGACCCATCATTTGAGTTGTGATGTTTTCTAATTTCAAACCAAGCTCTTCTGTGAACATTTCGCCGCCTGTTAAAATAGCGATATCTTCAAGCATAGCTTTTCTTCTGTCACCAAATCCAGGAGCTTTAACAGCCACTGCACGAAGAACTTTTCTCATTGTATTGATTACTAGAGTCGCTAAAGCTTCGCCTTCAACGTCTTCTGCAATTAGAAGCAAGCTTCTGCCTTCTCTTGCAACTTGTTCAAGGATTGGAACCAAGTCAGAAATTAAGTTGATTTTTTTGTTAACGCACATTACGAACGCTTCATCCAAAACAGCTTCCATACGCTCAGAATCTGTTATGAAATATGGTGAAATGTAGCCTTTATCGAACTGCATACCTTCAACAACTTTTAGGTTTGTGCCCATAGTTTTTGATTCTTCGACAGTGATAACGCCTTCAGCGCCGACTTTGTCCATAGCTTCAGCAACTAAATCGCCGATGTATTTGTCGTTTCCTGCAGAAATAGATGCAACTTGAGAGATAGCTTCTTTAGATTCAACTTTTTTTGCAAGTTTTTTGATTTCTTCAATAGCTATTTCAACTGCTTTGTTAATACCCTTTTTGATTTCCATTGGGTTTGCGCCTGCAGTTACGTTTTTCAGACCTTCTTTTACAATAGCTTGTGCCAAAACAGAAGCTGTTGTAGTCCCATCGCCTGCAACGTCGTTAGTTTTTGAGCAAACTTCTTTAATTAATTGAGCGCCTGCATTTTGAAGCGGATCAGCCAATTCGATTTCTTTTGCAATAGTTACACCGTCATTAACGATTTGAGGTGAACCGAATTTTTTTTCTAATATTACGTTACGACCTTTTGGTCCCAAAGTAACTTTTACAGCGTCAGCAACAGCATTTACACCTTCTAAAAGTGCTTTGCGAGCTTCTTCTTTAAAAATAATTTTCTTAGCCATTATTAAAAACTCCTTTTGTCATTACTAATTCAACTTATAAGCACTTGCCTATAAGGTTATCAACTTATTTTGAGAAGAATTATTCGATAATTCCTAAAATATCTTTTACTGATAAGATTTTATATTCAGCGTTATCCATTTTTACGTCGCTTCCGCCGTATCTTGTGAACAAAACGATATCGCCAACTTTGACTTCCATTTCTTCTCTAGCGCCTGAATCCAAGACTTTTCCTGGGCCTACAGCCAAAACTTCAGCTCTTTGAGGTTTTTCTCTAGCAGAATCAGGAATGAAAATTCCTCCTGTTGTTTGTTGAGTTTCCTCAATAACTTTTACAACGATTCTATCTGCTAATGGTCTGATTTTTGATGACATGGTCTTCCTCCATTTACTCTAACTTTGTCAACTATAACATAAAAGATTTTTATCTTTTTGATAAAAACCTCTTTATATATGTTATAGTTCAATTTTAAAAAATTTAGAGTTAAATTAAGGAAATTTTAATATTTTTCTTCAATTTTTTTCAAGCTTTTGTAAAATTCACCGTATTTTACAAATAGAGGTGTTTCCCAAGGGCTTTTGTCCACAGGGTTGTTTGTCTTTAGTTTTTTAGTTTCCAAATTAAGCGCTTTTAATCCAACTGGTTCGTTATTTTGAGTGAAAAAATCTAAAATTTTCTTTTTCATTTAATTCTCCATGGTTTATACAATAACATTATTGCACAACTATATGTTGAGTATCATTGTCGGAAAAGGTAATGAAATATTTCTAAAAAATTATCCTTGTGCTAACCTCTAATAGTAAACTACTGTGCAAGCTTGAAAATAGGTGTTTTATGCGAAATATAGAAGAAATAATTCATAATGCTGAGCAAAAATTGAGTTCAGAATTTGAAAATTTAGAAAAAATTTGTCTTTATAACCAGAAAAAAGTCCTTGATGCTTTTCGTGATAATCGTATTGCAGAAGAGCATTTTGCTACTGTATCAGGCTACGGCCACGATGATATGGGACGAGAGGCAATAGATAAAACTTTTGCGCAGATTTTTGGAGCAGAAAAAGCGATTGTGCGCCCGCATTTTGTATCAGGTACGCACGCCCTTGCCTGTGCCCTTTTTGGGAATTTGCGCTATGGTGAAAAGCTTGTGAGTATTGCAGGAAGACCATATGATACTATGGAAGAAGTTATAGGGCTAAGAGGTAATCATAGAGCTTCTTTAGCGGGTCATGGAATCAGCTACGAAGAAGTGTCATTAAAAGATGGGCTTTATTTGGATTTTGATGCGATTGAAAAAACTGTTGATGCCGATACTAATATGGCTCTAATTCAACGCTCTAGAGGCTATTCGCTTCGTGAGCCAATCACGATTGAGATGATGGAAAAAATTATCAAAATTATAAAAGCTAAAAACCCAAGCTGTATCTGCTTTGTGGACAATTGCTACGGTGAATTTACCCAGATATTTGAGCCGACTCAAGTTGGTGCAGATCTCATTGCAGGCTCACTTATCAAAAACCCAGGTGGAGGAATTGTTGAAGCAGGCGGGTATATTTTGGGTAAAGAAGAATACGTCAATCAAGCAGCTATGAGGCTTACAGCGCCTGGTATTGCTGGAAATGGTGGGGCTATGCTTAATCAGTCCAGATTGATTTTGCAGGGACTTTTTATGTCTCCAAGTATTGTAAAAGATGCTCTTAAAGGGGCGTTGCTATCTGCCAAAGTCTTTGAAGAGTTAGGCTTTAAGACTTCTCCAAAATTCAGCGAATTCCGCAGCGATATTATTCAAACTATTGAATTTGGGTCAGCTGAACCACTTGAAAAATTTTGTCGGGCTCTTCAGGCAAGTTCGCCTGTAGATTCTTACGTAACGCCAATCCCTGATGATGTTCCGGGGTATGATGATAAACTTATCATGGCAGGTGGAAGTTTCATAGAGGGTTCAACCATCGAGCTTTCTGCTGATGGGCCTTTGAGAGAGCCTTTTGTGGCTTATATGCAAGGTGGGCTTAACTATGCACATGTCAAAATTGCGATTATGAATGTTTTGAAAGAAATTTTGATTTAATTTACTTCTGCCAAAATATTGCTTCTGTGGAGTTTGCTTCGCAATCTTTTACGTCGCCACGATTACGCTGGGTGGTAATTCGCTTTGCTCAAACCACTCTTGCTAACCTGACCCGCCCTTCTAGGGCTCACTTTGTTTACCAAGAATGACGTGCTTGCGTCCAATGCCCGCAAGCTAAAGCTCACGCTTTCACTTTTGGCATATCCGAGAAAAATAAAAAGCCTACATTTCTGTAGGCTGACGAAATTTGATTTATATTTACGCTAAGTTTTTCTTGTGTTTTTTGTCTTTTTCGTATTGCTGGATGCCTGGGAAATCGTTGTGTCCTGTGGTTTGTTGAGTCATCCAATATTGTATTTTTGGTATTGCAGTAGACAAGAAATAGCCTGAAATAGCCATTCCGACACCCCAATAACCGAGTTTTGTTATTAAGTTTCTTGATTTCATTTTTTTCAGCAAGTCTTGAGAAATTACATTTACGCCATCTTTATTAGCTTTGTCCAAAATACTTTGAGCATAATTATTGATGAATTTACGTTGTTTATCAACTTGTTTTTGAGGAATAAATTTAATTGGATTCATTGCTTTTCCGTCTGTTGAATCATTAATCAGTTTATTAATAAATTCAGGCTCATTCAAGATGCCATCATGGAATAAGTTTGTCAATTGAGACTTGGTCAAGATGTTGCCAGGTTGTAATTTAGATAATTTCGAAGCCTTAGCTTTAAAGGATGATGCTAAATTGTTTTCTTCAATAAATTTGTGCATTTTATCAACAGTAACGATGTCTTTGTCGAAGATATTTCCAGCTTTATTGAAGATTTCGTCAGAAACTTGGTTTTTACCGAATACTTTTTCGCTAAATTCAGATTTAGACATTTCTTTTTGGTCTTTGAAGACGCTCATTAATTCTTCATGCAAATCACTAGCTCTATCTGGCGAAAGCTCTGTGTTTTTGCCTTTGAAGCTATCAAGTGCGCATAATCCTTTGTACATTAAAGGAGTGGCTGCTACATAAAAGAAGGAAGAAGTTATATCTCGGAACAGAATTTCTCTTTGTTCATATTCATTTCTTGCGTTGACTGCACGACCGGCGAATAAACCTGCATCTATTGTTAAAAGTTGAGTAATATTGTTATTTTCCAGCTGATGAGCGGCTATTTCGAAGAAGTTACCGCTTTGGAAGTTCGGATCGCCGGCAGAGCCGCGCGACATAATCAAAAATTCGTTTGTGTCCATTTGTTTTGGAGGATTATTTGATGATTTTTGCGGATCGCCGGCAGAACCGCGTGACATAGTCAAAAACTCATTAATATCAGTTTTTTTGGCTTGACGATGTTCAATTTTGATTGGACGCAGGTGCTCGCCTGTTTGTTGTTCTTTTTTATCGAGCATGTTTTGAGTAATTCTCTGATTAATTTTAGGCAGTACAAAACCCATAAAGCCTACGCAAATCGCAGCACTCGCAGCTATTTTGGAGAATTTTAATCCTGCTACCAATTTTTTTGTTTTTGGGCTTAATTTTTCTGTTGCATGTTCAAATGGCTGTCTTACGTGGTCATTCCCTGTATCAAAGTTGAAATCTTTGATGCCTGTGTTTTCTTTAACTTTTCCGATTTTGTCTATTAAAAAGTCAAACGCTTTATTTACAATTCCTATACCAAATAGCCAAACTATAGATGCGATAGATTCTTCTGTTAGACGTTCCCTTGCTTCTATATCTCCACCACGTTTTTTGGCTTGATATGTACGACCGACCAAAACTGTTGTTTCAAGTAAAGCAACTGGCAAAAGTGCTCCAGGAGTGCATAATTTAGATGCAAAATTTCTTACACCTTTATTATTCGCAAAATTATTGATACCGTTTGAAAATCTACTCAAATCACTTAGCCTAATAAATCACTTTTCGTCTACACAATCTTAGAGGTTTTTATTTTAATTTTTCATCTGTTAAAAAAATTTCGTCTATCTATTAAACAACGAAAAAGGCAAAAATTGCTAGTGCGAGGGGGGTGTTTGGGTATAATAGTTACATTGCTTAATTTAAGATAATGAGCAAAAATTCAATTTTGTAGAGCATTATCTTTGAAAGATAGTCCTTACGGCTAGCTTTCGGCATCTTCCCATTAAAAAAAGAGGGAACTTGTTAGCGCCCTCTTTTTTAATTTTATTGGATTACAAGCTGTCTTGAATCCGCTATTTGATATTTGAGAAAGTCCAAGCATCCAAGTTTGGATTTTCAGCAACTCTTACATCAGTTGTATCATCGCCTTCTTCTTGTCCGCCTTTAGCAATTGGGTTGTACAATCTATTGTAATACTCAATTACCATACGATCAGAGTTGAAGTAAGCTTCTGATGTTTTAATTGCATTTTTCATCAAAGTAGCCCATTTATTTTTGTCGCCATAATAAGTTGGGATAATGTCATTTTCTATCATGCCCATTATGCATTCATAATCTTTCCAGTGACGTTCTTCCCAAGCAATATCATCATCAAGTCCAGGATAATTAACGGTATAACCGTTCAATCCTGTAAATGTTCCTTCTACAGCCCAGCCATCATAAATTGATAAGTGCAAAGCACCGTTCATGTTAGCTGACATTCCAGAAGTTCCAGAAGCTTCGAAAGGTCTAAGCGGTGTATTCATCCAAACATCTGTACCTTTTTTAAGTAAAGCACTTAATTTTAGTTCGTAGTTAGGAAGAACAACAACGTTTTTCAAGTCATAAGAATGTTTCAAGATATTATTGAACATTTCACGACCCATAGTATCATCCGGATGGAATTTTCCTGAGAATATAAGTTGTACTTTATTTTCATTCAATAGCTTAGTGATTCTGTCTTTATCCATAAAGATCATCCAAGCACGTTTGTAATCAGCAAATCTTCTTGCCCAAGTGATTGTTAAAACATCTGGGTCAAAACGTTTACCTGTTGTATCTGCGATATATTCAAACAATTCTTGTTTCATTTCACGTTTTGCAGCTAGCAATTCTTCGTTACTTTTAGAAACATCGATCCTTTTATCTTGCCAGTAGTGAAGGTTTACAGCGTTAGTTATTGCTCTAATAGGGCAACGTCCTTCAACCCATTCCCACATTTTGTTAGCAACTAAACCGTGTAATTGAGATACGGCATTAGCCAGACGACTCAATCTCAAGGCAGCAACTGTAAGTGAGAAGTTTTCACCACCTAGTTCAACAGCTTGTTGTCTTGAAAGTCCAGCGAAGAATCCGCCTTCCAATAAAGTGTCAACCCAGTGAACTTCGTTTCCAGCTGCAACTGGTGTGTGAGTTGTGAATACTGTCATTTCTTTTAGTTTTTTAAGATTGCATCCGTTTTGTCTTAGCATTTCGAATGCTGCAGGAAGAGCATGTCCTTCATTCATATGGATAATATCGAATTTATATCCAGCTGCTTGTAGAACTTTAATACCTGCAATACCCAAGACTACTTCTTGGCTGATTCTAATTTTTTCATCACCGTCATAAAGTCTGTGAGAAATTTTTCTAACTTCTTCAGAGTTTTCTGGGATATCGGTTGTTAATAAATAAACCGGTACTGCGCCGAATAATTCAGGCTCTACTCTGAAAGCTTTAACTTTAACCTTTTGGCCAAAAACTTCAACATCAACCATGATGTTTAGATCTGTCAAAAAGTCGTACTGTTTTCTTGTATAAGCAATCTCTACATTGCCTTCTGAATCTATTCTTTGGTCATAATAGCCATAAGACCATAGCATTGTTATACCGACCATAGGAAGTCCTAAATAGCCAGCTGACTGCATATGGCTTCCTGCTAAAAACCCTAAACCGCCCGAGTAAGTACTTAGCGATTGGTCTAAAGCTATTTCCATCGAAAAATAAGCTACATTTGGTAATGTCATAATATTCTAGTCCTTTTATTATCTCTTTATACTTCTGTAATTAAAATGTATTGTTATTAAAACATACATTGCACCTTGAGTGAAGATTAAATTTGAAAAACTTTACCTTTTCTCTAAAAACCCTTTATTCACAATCCTTTGCCATAATTGAATATTAAGTTCAATGCAATAATAACATTATAACAAACATATTCGTGGTGGCAAATTTACGATAAAAGCCTTTTAATCATTGGGTTTTAGTTTTCCCAATAAGTCGCACAAGAAGTCGGTGTCTCCCAAACTGATACTTTATGTACGCTTGGCAGAAGTTCTTTCATTTTTTTATATATAAATCTCGAAATCAGCTCACTTGAAGGGCTTTGGTCTTTGAAAAATTCAAGATTGTTCAAATCCGTATGGTCTAAAAGGTCCAAAACTTCATTAAGATACTTTTTCAGGACTTTAAAATCAATCAAGATATTCGATTTATCTAGCTCAGAGCCTCTGACATAAACTTCAACTTTCCAATTATGACCATGCTGGTTTTCGCAGTCGCCATCATAATTCAAAAGATGGTGTGCTGCCGCAAAGTGGTTTTCTACTTTTATTTCAAACATATTTATTTACCTGCTTTTTTGTACTGTTTTTATTATAATGAGGATAAGGTAAAAGTCCAATTTTTATGAAAACACCAAGATAGGAAATTTAAATGGATAAATTATTAAGTACAGCAATAAATGCGGCCAAGGAAGCGGCCAAAATTCAACTTGAATATATGGATAAAGAGCTTGATATAGAGACAAAAGCAAGCGAATTTGACCTTGTAACGCAAGCTGACAAATTAGCTGAAGCTAAAATTATTGAAGTTATTTCTAAAGAATTTCCTACGCATTCATTTTTGGCAGAAGAAAGTGGAGAAAATATAAAAGACAGTGATTACTTGTGGATAATCGACCCAATTGACGGTACTGTAAATTATGCTCATCGCTTCCCTCAGTTTTGTTGTTCAATAGGTCTTTATTGTAAAGGTGAAGCTATTCTTGGGGTTGTTTATGATCCTTGTAGAAAAGAATTATTCCATTCAATAAAAGGGCAAGGTTCTTTTTTGAATAATAAAAAAATGCAAGTCAGCAAGATAGACACTTTGACAAGAGCCCTTTTAGCGACAGGTTTCCCTGCTCTTAGGGATGAACTTTTGCAAAAAAATCTCGGATATTTTAAGGCTTTTTTGGGTAAATGTCAGGCGATTCGTCGTCCGGGTTCTGCTGCTTTAGATTTATGCTATGTTGCATGCGGTCGTATTGACGGTTTTTGGGAATTAGGGCTTTCCCCTTGGGACACAGCTGCAGGAGCGTTGATGATTACTGAAGCAGGCGGATTAATCACAAATCTTGATAATGATTATTTTGATATTAATATCAAAGGACTTATTGCTACAAACGGACTTTTGCATTCACCAATTAAAGATGTAATTCGCCAGAACGGGTAACAATACTTACAAATCTTTTATTTTCGTAGCTTAAAAAACTGCTTTTGAATTCACCACAAGGCATGTAGGGAATTTCAAGTTCATCAAAAAGCTGCTGCTGCATTTCGTATTCATCTTTTCCTTGATTGACAATAATCATTACGCCATTATCTTCGAGGTCATTAAAAGCCTTCTCCAGCATATCTTTTGGCTTGAAAAGTTTTTTGGGTAATCCCCAGCGAAGATGTGGAAATTGTGAAACAAAAGGTAAAATCCAAACAATAAAATCATATTTTCCTGTATGTTCTAAAAAATCGCCTACGATATAATTTGCTCCAGAAAGCTTTTCTGAGTGGTATTTTGCGGCATCATAGCGGGAAAAAAAGTTTGAATAAACTCGATAAGCATCAAGTTCTATGCCATCGAGGGTCAATTTTCGTGCAAATTTATTAAAAAAAGCATGTTCTGCTTTTGCATAAGACCAATTTTTCGAGCCTATATCGAGAACTTTTAGCGATAATTTTCTTTTTGGGCGCAGATAGTCTTCCAAAAGCTCTAATATATATAGATTTTCAGCATAATTTTGGCGAGTAGAGTTCCCTTTAAAAGCTTTTAGAGCATAACGCTTGATAAATCTTTCTTCTTTTTCTTGAGCTTTTGGAGTGAAAAGTTCAATTTTGCTTTCATTTTCTTCGCAAAACCCTTTTTTTGAAAATCTGAATAAGTTTCTTATATAAAAATCGATACGGTTTTTCATGATGTCCTCTTGTGGTACTTTTATGCTCCTGTTGAGTTTGCATTGCAAACTCTTACGTCGTTCTCGTCCAGTTTCAAAGTATATGAAATTCGCATTTCAGATACTTTTCACATCCGTAATTAATAAAAAAGCTCTATCGGCATTTTACTCCAAAATAAGTAAAAGCGGACAGAGCTTTGATTTTTGATTTTTGAATAATTTTACTTCTTTTCTTTGTCAGTTGAGGACTCGTACCAGGCGTTCATTGCCTTTGCAATAAAATCATTTTTGATACCGGTAAACGTAAGCTGCTGGTCTTTGTTGTGCACTTTGTGTATAGTTGACAAGTCTAATCTGTCCATACTAACACCTTGCACCAAGCTTAATTGAGCTTGTCTTGCCTGCATACCCGAAAATAAGGCATCATCTTTTTGAGCAATTGAGTTGAGTTGTCTGATTAGGTTTATTAGCAATGAGATTTCCTCCTTTTTTGCTAACTGCTACGATTATAGCAGTTTTTTTATTTTTTTCAATAAAAAAGCCAAATTATATTTACAAAAATAAATCATCTTTGATTTATGTCTTTTACGGTTAGTGTTGCAAATACCCTTGAACTCACCTTTGCCGTAATTCGCTAAATATAACTTTACAACTTCTAAAAAGCCCTATAGAATATATAAAAAGGAGAATTTATGCCAACTTTAACACCATCAATAAAAGCTTTATTTAGGGCAATTCCAAAGTCAGAACTTCATGTTCACCTTGCTGGGGCTTATCCTATGTATAAAATGAGAGAATTTTTTAGAGAAAAAGGGATTTCTGAATACCAAATCGCAAGAGCCACTTCTCCTCAGGATTTGTATAATGATTTGACTGATTTTGTAAATTTTTATTTGAATATAGCGGCATTGGTTCAAGAAGAAGGCAAATTAGAAGAAGTAACAGAGGCTGTTTGCATGAAAGCAGCTGAAGATAACGTAAAATACCTCGAATTGAAACTGGCAGGCTGTGAGCTTGCTCCGACAGAAACAAATTCTGCGCAAGAGAGATATGAACTTCGAGAAAAAATGTATATTGCAATAAGAAAAGGTGTTAAATCTGCAAGACAAAAACTGGAAAAAACCGGATTTAAGCAGGTTGTTAAATATATTTATACTGCAGAACGTCATAATTGTTCCTCTATTTCTATGGAAGAAGCCAAGCAGGCTGTGCAATGGTCAAAATTGAGTGACGATTTTGTAGGATTTGATTTAGCGGGTGATGAAGTTAATTTTTCAGTCAATCGCCATAAAGAAGCCTTGGATTATGTTCGTGAAAATGGCATGCAAATAACCTGTCATGCAGGAGAAACCAAAACTTCCGAAGAGATGAGTGCTATAGAAGCAATGTTTCGCACAATAGAACTTGGAGCAACAAGAATCGGGCATGGTTTGTATGCTTGTGAAGATGAAAATTTGATTAAAAAAATAAAAGAAAATCATATTGCCATTGAGGTTTCTCCTGCATCAAATATTGCAACTTTATCCGTCGAAAAATGGGAAGAGCACCCGATTATTAAAATGTTTGAGAATGATATTCCAGTAACTATTTGCTCGGATGATCCTGCGATGTTTAATACCAAGATTTCAAAAGAATACGAGCAACTTTACAAACACGGTATTTTGACTAATTGGGACAAAATCAAAGAAGTTGTCTTAAACGGCATTAAATATTCATTTTGCGATGAACAAACAAAAGCCGAATTGCTTGCTGACTTTGAAGAAGAGCTTGCAGTTATTGAGCGCTCAGAGTATTTCAAGAAAACTATCGATAAATATTTGTCAGGTAAATAATTATGATAAAGTTTTTGGCATTGGATATTGACGGCACAATCTTAAAAAAAGATTATGCTTTATCCCTCAAGGTAAAAAATGCTATCCAAAGTGCTGTAAAGTCTGGAGTAAAAGTAGTTTTGGTCACAGGCAGAATGTACAGTGCAACAACTTTTATAGCGGAAGAATTAGGTCTTGATACCCCAATACTTTGTTATAGCGGTGCTTTAGCTCGGAATTCAGAAAAAGTTTTTTATGAAAATTTGATTCCCGATGTTTTAGCGAGAGCTGTTCTAAAAGAGCTTAGAGCTTTCGATTCACAGGTAAATCTTTATGTTCATGATGAAATTTATTCAGAAGTCGAAACAGATGTTTTGATTGAATATTGTGAAAAAAGAAAATTAGCATACAAAATCAAATCTTTTGATGAGTTTAAAAATATCCAAGCGAATAAAATTCTCGCCATAGGCAAAACTCCCGAGGCTACAACAGAAGTTTTGGAACATTTGCAAGCCAAGTTTGAAAATGATTTGTTTGTAGTCAGATCGCTACCGACTTTTTGTGAAATAATCAGCAAAGACGCATCTAAAGGTAAAGCTATTTTGTATTTGGCAAAAAACTGGGGGATTTCATCGGATGAAATTATGGCAGTTGGAGACCAGGATAATGATATCGAGCTTTTGAAAGTTGCTAAGGTAAAAGTTGCAATGGGCAATGCTACAGAAGGATTAAAGGCAGTTGCAAATTATATAGCGCCATCTGTTGAAGATGATGGGGTTGTGGATGCTATAGAAAAATTTATTTTAGCGCGAGATTAGGAGAAAAAAATGTATAGAATTGGGCAAGGCTATGATTTACATAGATTGACAGAGGGTCGAAAGTTGATTTTGGGCGGGGTCGAAATCCCTCACAAAACAGGACTTTTAGGTCATTCTGATGCTGATGTTTTGGTTCATGCGATTATGGATGCACTTTTAGGGGCTTTGGCTCTAGGTGATATCGGCAAGCATTTCCCTCCTTCTGATCCGCAATACAAAGGGATTTCAAGTATTTTGCTTTTAGGGCATGTCAAAATTCTTATTGAGAAAAAAGGTTATAAGATTGTAAATATTGATTCGACAATTGTTGCCGAACAGCCTAAAATGCTCTCTCATATTGATAGTATGCGTCAAAATATGGCGCAAACTCTTGGTGTTGATGCGGAAAATATTTCAGTAAAAGCCACAACCACAGAAGGTTTGATGAGCGAAGGTGAAGAACTTGCTATTTCAGCTCAGGCAATATGTTTGCTGGCTAAAATTTAAATTATTTTAATAAATCTTTGTCAAAACTGTAAGGTAAAAGTTCTGAAATACTATATTCGATAGTATTTTCACCATCTTTTAGTACAATGATTGCATCTTTGGAAAATTCTTGAATCCATTGTCTACAAGCCCCGCAAGGATAACATTTTTCGGTATTACTGCTCGCAATAGCTATTTTTTTAATTTTAGGTTCTATACCTTTTGCTATTGCAGTCGATATGGCATTTCTTTCTGCGCACAAACACAATCCATAGCTTGCATTTTCGATATTGCATCCTGTAACAACATTTCCATCTTCAAATAATACAGCAGCGCCCACATGAAATTTTGAATAAGGTGCGTAAGCATTTTTGGCAACAGTTAGGGCTAGATTAATTAATTCTTGGTTATCCATGAATTCTCCTAGTTGTTTTCTGCCCTTTTTGAAGCCGCTTCAACAAGCCCTACAAACAATGGATGTGGTGTTTCAGGACGAGATTTAAATTCCGGATGGAATTGCGACGCTACAAACCAGTCATTTTGAGGCAATTCAGCAATTTCAACTAATTTGCTGTCTGGCGACAATCCTGAGAACACAAGTCCTTTTTCTGACAATAGGCCTCTGTATTTGTTGTTAACTTCATATCTGTGACGGTGACGTTCTGAGATTAAATCTGATTTGTAAGCTTTGTGAGCTTTTGTATTTTTTTGCAAATGACAATCATAAGCCCCTAGTCTCATTGTTCCGCCATAATCCTGTACATCTTCTTGGTCAGCCATAATTGCAATTACAGGGTACTCTGAACTTTCATCAAATTCGGAACTGTTTGCACCATTTAAGTTTGCTACGTTTCTTGCATATTCAATGACAGCGCATTGCATTCCAAGGCATAGCCCTAAGAATGGAAGATTATTTTCTCTGGCATATCGAATTACATTTACTTTTCCTTCGATTCCACGGCCGCCGAAACCACCTGGAACTACAACTCCATCAAGACCTTCAAGGGCTTTTGCAGTTTTTTCCATATCAAGGCATTCTTCAGCAGATACCCATTCGATTTCAGCTTTGGCATCAATACTTGCTGCTGCGTGCTTTATGGATTCTACTACCGAAATATAAGCATCTGATAATTTTGTATATTTTCCCGCAATACCTATTTTGATTGTGCGACTCGGATGTTGTATTTTTTCCAACATATTTACCCAAGCTTTAAGGTCTGGAGTTTTATCTTTCATATTAAATCTTTTTAATACTAAAGATGCGAATTTTTGTTCTTCAAGCGCAATAGGCACTTCATAAATTGTGTTCATGTCGCGGCATTCAATAACTGCTTCTGAGGCAACGTTTGTGAAAAGTGCAAGTTTTGCTTTTTCAGTTTCCGGTATAGGAATTTGTGTTCTGCAAATTAAGAAATCAGGCTGAACACCATAGCTTCTCATTGTGTTTACGCTGTGTTGAGAAGGTTTTGTTTTTAATTCGCCGGCAGTAGGCAGGTATGGAAGAAGTGTAACGTGGATATAGATTACATTTTCAATACCTACATCGAAACGGAATTGACGAATTGCTTCGATGAAAGGTAAACCTTCAATATCACCAACTGTTCCGCCGATTTCACAAATTAAGAAATCCGGGTTTGATTTTGAAGCTTCTTTAATTCTGCTTTTGATTTCATTTGTTATGTGAGGGATTGTTTGGACTGTTGCGCCAAGGTAATCGCCTCTTCTTTCTTTGTTGATTACGCTCAAATAAACGCTTCCAGAAGTTACGTTATTGGCTTTTGAAAGGTTAGTGCTTGTAAATCTTTCGTAGTGACCTAAGTCTAAATCAGTTTCAGCGCCATCGTCCGTTACAAAAACTTCACCATGTTGAAATGGGCTCATAGTACCAGGGTCAACATTTATGTAAGGGTCAAATTTTTGAATTTTAACACTGTAATCTCTTGCGGTTAAAAGTTTCCCTAAAGATGCCGCTACAATACCTTTACCTAGGGAGCTTACAACTCCGCCTGTTACGAAAATATATTTTGTACTCATTAGACTTCCCTCTACACCGATTTATTCTAGTTAATTTTTGGCACTTTAAAGAAAGAATTTTCTTCTTCAGGTGCATTTTTTAGCAATTCTTCTTTGGTCGCTTTGTACGATACGACGTCTTCTCTTGCAACATTGTACAAAGGATAAGGATGAGCCATTGGCTCAACGCCTGTTGTATCAACTTCATTGAGCTGATCTACATATTTTATTATATCGCCAAGTTGCTTAGTGAATTTTTCAGTATCTTCTTCGCTAAGTTTGATTCTGGCCAAATTTGCGACATGTTCTACATCTTTTTTCGTAATCAAAATTAAAAATCTCCATTGCTATACTCTATTTGTATCATGTATAAGGCGTAATTTCTAGATTTATTTAAAGTTTAGTAAATATTTTGATAGGCGAATTTAATCGCTTCTTTCATACTTTGCGCTGAAGCTATATTTTTGCCGGCAATGTCAAAGGCTGTGCCGTGAGCAGGCGATGTTCTTAACTCCTCAAGACCTATCGTTACATTAACAGTTTTGTCTAAATCTATTGATTTTACTGCGCATAAACCTTGGTCATGATAGGTAGCAACATAACAATCATAAGGAATTGGTTCATTTTTTTTGTAAAAATCAGAGGCTTTTGCAAATAACATATCGGCAGGAAAAGGGCCTTCTATGTCGATATTTTGTTCTTTAAGATTTTTTATAGCAGGCAAAAATTCTTCTTGCTCTTCTTTGCCCAAAAGTCCTTCTTCGCCTGCATGAGGGTTTAGTCCACAAAGAGCTATTTTAGGTTTTTTTAGGCTTAATTTTTGTAAGGCAGAATTTAATTTTATGATTTCTTCTTCAATAAATTTTTGCGTAAGTATTGAAGGCACTTTTAGGAGAGGAATATGCCTTGTTAAAAGTAAAACTTTGAAATTACCTGCCACGAAAAGCATTTGGGCATTGTGTCCGAGATATTTGTCAAGAATTTCGGTATGTCCGGAAAAGTTGTGCCCCGCAAGATGTAGAGCATATTTAGAAATTGGTGCGGTTACGATAGCTTGGATTTTGCCGGATTTGGCAAGTTCGATGGCTTTTTCTATTGATTTGAAAGCAATTTTCCCGCTTTGAGCTGAAGGTTTGCCGATTTCAAGTTTTTCAGCAGCTTTAATGTCAATAAATTCAATATCAAAAGGCATTTCGCCAAAAGATTCTTTATTGCCGATAAGAACAAATTTTGAAAGGTCGAAATCAAGTTCGAGTAGAGCTTTTTTTGTAATTTCAGCTCCGATAGAACAAGGATCGCCAAGTGTTATAGCTATTTTAGACATGCTGTTTGAAGTATCTCAAAATATTAACCAGAGTTTTTGGGGTTCCCAAATTTCCTGATTTTGTAACTATCCATTGCGCTTTGTGGTCCATGCAAAGAGGGATTGCGGTTTCCACTTCATCTATAATTTGAAGATTTTTACTTGATATTGCATTGCAGCATTTGTAGGAAGTTTCGCCTCCAACTAAAACAAGTAAAACTTCTTTTTGGGCAACAACTTTTCTTGTCAAATCTGCCAGATAATCTGTTAATAATGCAGGTATTTTTTCCGGAGTTAAGCCTTTTTCGATTAAAAAAGCTTTTACTTCTTCATTTTCAATCTGGCATGCTTGTAAAACTACTGTATTATTTTTGCCTAAATTATTTAAAATTCGCTCGGTTAAATCTTCATAAAGTTCATCAAGAAGTTTGTCAGGGGTGATTTTTATGAAATAAGAATCTAAATCTTCTTCTTCTTCAAGTTTTAACATTTGAGTTTTTGTAATGCTTGTAGCAGAGCCGGAAACTACCAAAATAGGCATTTTAGGCATGGTTTTTGCAATATGCTGATAATTCAAGTCAGGGAACCATTCTTCGGCCAAAACCTGAGCCAAGCCTGCTGAACCGCAAGGAAGAATAGCAAAATTACATTTGCGTACAGCAAGAGCGACTTGTTCCATGTCAGTTGTGGACGTAGAGTCTATTACAATAAGCTTTTTGCCGTCATTTATAAGGTGTTGAAGTTCTCGCAAAATCGGACCCGCACCTTTTGCGACAGTCTTAAATTCAATCAATCCGACCAAATTTTCATTTTCAATTTGTGATTTTAAAAGTGTTGGAATATGTGATTCATAGATAGGACTTCTTGGATCACGTGCAAATTCAGTTCTTTCAAGAGGCATGCCTTTTAAAAGGTGATAACCGCCAACAGTTATTCTTCCTTCTTGAGGAAAAGCAGGGAGGACAATTGCAGCATCATATTGCGTAGCTTCTAGAACAGCAAGGATTTCTACCGCTAGATTTCCTCTTAATGTGGAGTCTATTTTTTTATAAATATGGTCTGCATCAAGATTATTTAAGATTTTTTTTGTGACGTCAAAGGCTATCTCAGCAGCTTTTTCAGGAGGTAAATTCCTCGTCTCGGTGCTGATTGCCCAAGCTTGAGAAAAATTGTTATTAAATTCTCCTGTTGAATCAAAAAGGATTTGAGTATTGCAACCTTTTAAATGAAACTGTAATCCAGTATCATTCGCTCCTGTTAAATCGTCTGCAATAATCCCTATTGAGTCTGCTTGAAAAGCCATAAAAACTTATCCTTGATCTTTTTTGCTGCCTAAAAGTCTTAAATTGTTAGCTCTTATTATTGCTCTTTCTTTATTCACACCATCTTTAGCGGCCCATTTGTCGATGCTAAGTTTTCCGTCAAGTGCAATTAAGGAACCTTTTTTTACGTATTGTCCCGCTACTTCAGCTTGTTTGTCCCATAGCTCAATATTGAACCAATCTGTAATTTCACCATTTTTTGACCATCTGCTTACTGCTATAGAAAAAGTGGTTTTAACTTTTCCAGATTCAAAATATCTCATTTCAGGATCTTGTCCTGCGCGTCCTACTAAAACAACCGTATTTATCATAAAGTTTCCTTTTTTTAATTTCAATAAAGAAATTATACACAAAAAGAATAATTATTTGAAATTTGTAATTATATGATACGATAATAATGAGATGCAGAATGGAGTCTAAAGTGAGCAAGATACTTGTTGTTGATGATGATTTAGCGATTTTAGAACTTATTAAAATAAATTTACAGTTGATTGGTCATGATGTAATTTGTGCCGATGACGGAATTAAAGGTTTTGCTTTGGTAAAACAGGAAAATCCTGATTTGGTGGTATTGGACGTGATGATGCCAAATGTTGACGGTTTCACGGTTGCCAATCGTATTCGCAATAACGAAGCGTCTAAAGACACTCCAATTTTGATGCTTACAGCCCTTGGCATGATACAAGATAAGACTAAGGGGTTTAATGCAGGCGTTGATGATTATTTGGTCAAGCCATTTGAGCTTGATGAGCTAAAACTTAGAGTAAGAGCGCTTTTGCGGAGAACAAAATCACTTCCTGAATCATTAGGAAGAGTTGATATTCAGACAGTTGGCGATATTACTTTGATTCCTGAGAATTTTTCTGTTCAAATTGAAAATGAAGTTGTAAAGCTTACCCCTATTGAGTTTGAGATTTTAAATCTTTTAGTTCAAAACCATGGTTCTACGGTGACTTCAGGCAAGTTGTTGAAAGATATTTGGGGCTATTCACCTGATGATGATGTTGAGACAATCAGAGTTCATATTCGCCATTTGCGTTCAAAATTACAAAAAATCAGTGACAAAAAATACATCGAAACTATCTATGGCGGGGGATATCGCTTGCTTCCAGAGGAACGAAAGAAATAGATTATTCTTTTGTTAAAGACTCTTGGGGGTTGAAAAAAATGCTCCTCAAACTTAAATTATAGAAAAAACGTTTTTCATGAGGATGGATATGAACAAAAAATATATAATTATTTTCATAATTTTGGCAGCACTACTTTCTTCAGCTTGGATTTTACAAGATGTTTTATTTCGTACACAGGCTCAGCGACTGTTTTTGACAAGTTGGGATGAGATTCGAGGCGAATATTATGACAAAACTCTCAATCATCAGGATTGGGACAAATGGCGTTTAAAATATATTAATGAAATTAAAACTAAAGAAGATGCTTATGTGGCAATTGATTCGATTATAGAGAGTCTTGACGATCCATATACCAGATTTTTGCGCCCTGAAGAATTCGAGGAGCAAACGATTGGAATAAATGCCAAATTATACGGAATTGGCGTGAATATTTCTGAAATTAACGGAAAAACCACAATAGTTGGTGTTTTAGACGATACACCTGCTAAAAAAGCAGGCTTGCAAGCAGGAGATATTATTATCAATGTTGATGACCATGATATTAAAGGTTATAAAATTAATGAAGTCGCAAAGCTTGTCAGAGGGCCTGTCAATACTGAAGTTACCATGGGGATTATCAGAGACAAAAAGACGATTATTTATAAAATAAAAAGGAACGAAATAAAAATCAAGACGGTCAAATTGGATATGAAAGATAATATTGCCCATATAACTATTTCGAGTTTTTTGAGTCAGGATACGCCTGTCGAGGTTCAAGAAGCCTTGGATAAATCGACCAAAGCTGAAGGAATAATTCTTGATTTGAGAGGGAATACAGGCGGATTGTTGCCAAATGCAGTTATTATTGCAAATATGTTTTTGCCAGAAGGTAATATTGTCAGCATTGTTGACCGAAATGGCAAAAGTACCAAGATTGAGGCGCAAGAGAATTACGGTTATATTAAAAAACCTCTTGTGATTTTGATTAATCAAGGTTCTGCAAGTGCATCCGAGATTTTGAGCGGAGCCCTAAAAGATTATAACAGAGCTATTTTGGTTGGAGAAAAGACTTTTGGCAAAGGGCTTGTGCAAAAAATCGAGACAATTCAAAAAGAAAATGGGCTCAATATCACAATTGCCAAATACCTCACTCCATCAGGGGCAGATATCAATAAAAAAGGCATCGATCCTGATTATAAAGTTGAATATACAAAGGCGGATTTCTTGTCAAAGAAAGATCCTCAGCTTGCTAAGGCTAAGCAACTTATAAAAGATTACGATAAAACTTTATTTGACAAAAAAGATTAATCAACAAATAGATGTCTATAAAAACTCTAGAACCTAAATTAAAATAACAATAATAAGTCTCATTGCAAGGTAAGAAAAAATGAACGAAATTGAAATAGAAAAACTAGAGCAAGCAAAAAAAATTATAGAAGAACTTGAAGCAGAACTTCTAGAGAAAAAAGGTTTCTGTCCTTATGAAGTCGGATTTGTAATAAATAGAATTGATGACGCCATCAAATTTTTTGAGGACAACCAAAACTAAGGGGGCAAAAAATGCCAATAACCAATGGAAAGATAACCCTTGATACTAAAGGGTTTACAGATATTATTGATATTACAAAAGAAGTTGAAAATATAGTTTATAGTCATAAAATTGAAAATGGTCAGGTATTGGTTTATACCTCTGGGTCTACTGCATCTATAACGTCAATGGAGTACGAGCCGGGGCTTATAAAGGATTTTCCTGATATTTTGGATAAGTTGATTCCGATGGATTATAAATATCAACATGACGAAAAATGGCATGATGGTAATGGTTATGCTCACATTAGAGCTTCGATTATCGGTAATAGTTTTAATATCCCCATAATAAATGGCTCATTATCGTTAGGCACTTGGCAACAAATTGTGCTAGTGGATTTCGATAACAAGCCACGTACTAGACAGGTAATTGTTCAAATTATCTATTGATTCTGATCCTCAAAACCTGGTGAGCGTACAGGTAAATCTCTGTAGCCATCATTGGTTTTTACGACTTTGTGAATGTAGGTATTTCGATAATTAGCTTTGATAAATAAGTCATTTAAGGTGTTAAGACGGCGAACTAATGGGTAGTCTGTTTGGCTTTTTAAATCAGGATTTTTCTTGATATAATCAGTCCAAGTGGCCGCTTCCATTGTCCAAGCGTAAGTTTCTTCATTTGTAGAATTAAAAGAATCTTGATGCACTGCTTCATGGCTTAGCAAGCTAGCCAAGGCTTCAGGCGGTGCACTTCTGTGTTTTTCATTTATAAAAATATAAAGTCTATCTTTAATTTTCCATCCTAAAGCATCATAGTTTTGGTATTCAGGTTTGATTTCGCCTAAATTTTTAAATTGAACTTTAACAGGTTTACCAGAAAGATTTTCGCCTAAAATGGCTCTTCTTGAAAAATCTGCCATAGTGCCTTCCATTGAATAAAGCGCTACCATAAGGGATTCGTCTTTTGTACAGACTTTGTACTTTTCCAGTTTTTTGAAATCAGCTTCGGTAAGTTCAACGGGTTTGTTTTGGTGATAAATTGCAGGTTTCATAAATCTCTCTTGCTGAGCAAAAGACAAATTTGTCATTCCAAACAATAAAATTGCAACCATAAATATTGCTTCTAGTTTTTTCATACTCCATCCTCTATTTTTTGCATACTAAAAGTATTGCACATGTTTTTCTAAAAAAATAAAATAGCTAAAAAAATAATTTGATTAAATTACTGAAGTCACTTTAAAGCGTATAAAATCCAATTTTACCACTTTGCAGGAATCTATAATCTTTGTTCCCGTCTCAAGCAGCTGTAAAACTTTTTTGAGGGCTATTTTTTAGTCTAATATTAGAAGGCTTGAGTTGGCGGATGTCAAACTATGGCCAAGCTCATTCCGATTAAAAACATTCCAGTAACAACCCCTACAATTGTGATGTGGCCGTCTTTTCCGTATTCTCTTGAAGCAGGTAATAATTCATCGAATGAAATATAAACCATAATACCGGCAATTACTGCGTACAAAGTAGCAAAAATCATATCATTCAAGAAGTATGACAGGAAGAAAAAGCCAAATACTGCACCTAAAGGTTCAGTTAAACCAGATAAAAGAGAATAGAAGAAAGCTTTTCGTTTGCTGTTTGTAGCTTTGTAGATAGGGATAGAAACGGCGATTCCCTCTGGTATGTTGTGGATGGCTATAGCAAGGGCTATAGATATCCCTAGCGTTCTGTCACTGGCTCCTGTGACGAAAGTTGCGAGTCCTTCAGGGAAATTGTGTGCGGCAATTGTAATTGCTGTCAGCAACCCCACTCGATATATGCCATTTTTTTTCTTTTCTGTGGCACTAGGTTCTTTTTCTTCTTTACCTTTTATTTTATTTTTTATCCAGCCTGATTCAATATGATCAGGAACAAAATAATCAATAAGTCCTGCAATTAAAAGCCCGACAAAAAACATTAAAAAAGAAAACATTTTGGCATTAACAGGCAATAGATTGTGTCCCAAAAGCGTTTCTGATTGAGGTAATAATTCGACTAAAGAAATATAAATCATGACTCCAGCGGAAAGCCCGAGGCCAAAAGCTAAGGATTTAAAATCATTTTTCTTAACGAAAATAGAAACCAAACTCCCTATGCCCGTTGCAAGACCTGCTAGTAAGCTTAATAAAAAACCGAATTGAATATTGCTCATGGATCTCTCTTTTCTATATTGACAAATTGTTAGGCTTGCCTTACTATCTTAATAAGTTAGGATAACCTTACTTATTATATTCACTTAAGGAGTTTTTGTAAAGCTATGAAAATATTAAGTTATGTAGGAAAGTTTTTAGATCAGCCCCGATTGGTTAATGGCTTGAATCGCTCAATGCCTTTTATTTTGGTTGGTGGTGCGGGTGTTGTTATTGCAAAGCAGACTTCGGAGTCAAAAAATAAGGCAAAGACTTTTACGAAAGAAACTGCTACATTGCTTGGGGTTGTTGGGAGTTCGCTTTTGGCTGTGAAAGGTCTTAAGGTAGGCAAAACACAAATTTTTAAAGGTTTGATAGAGGGCAAAAAAGAACTAATTTCGAATGAAGTTATAGATGGGTTTTCAAAAACAGTTAAAGATAAAGAAGTCAAAGATATTCTTGAAAAAGCCAAAACAAAAATGCTTGCATTAGGTAATATAAAAAAATTGATGGAACATGCCAAAAAAAATCCTGAAGGGCAAAATTTTATGGATAAGTTTATCCCGAGTCCTAAAGATATCAACTCGAAGGAGATTTTAGGGGAGATAAAAAGACTTTCTTTAATTGGTTTGATACCTGTTTTAGGGGGAATTGCAGGCGGAACTTTAGGGGATAAATTGACGAGTGAAAAATGGAAAAAGAAAGTTCCTGACAAATTAAAAGAAGGTTTTTATCAATATTTTGCAAATATCTTCTTGTGTAATGTTGGAGCAGGGGCAGCATTAGCTGCAGTTGAGATTTTGGAGGCCAAAAAAGTTATAAAAGCATCTAAGGCAACAAGAGCTATTGCTATGACAGCGGGCATTTTGGGAGTTGGCGTCTTTGGCGGAAGTGCTATCGCAAACTTAATCGGGCAAAAGGTTATAAATCCTATGTTTTGCAAAGGGAAAAAGCATGGTAAAATTTATGAAGAAAGAGTTCCAGACGCTTTGGATATTTCACTTCATGTCGATGATACGGCTTCAGTAGGTGTTTTATCCGGTTTCAAATGGGTAGAGCCGGCATTACCCATTTTGTATTCAGTTTCCGGATATAGAGCAGGCATAGGATATAGAACCAAAAAGGACGCATAAATGTTAGGATTATCAGCAAGCTTAGAGGATTATTTAGAAGTTATTTTTAATTTAATCCAAGAGAAAAATGAAGCTAAGGCGTCTGATATTGCATCAAAAATGAATGTGGCAAAAGCATCTGTTACCGATGCTTTGAAGGCTTTATCAAAAAAAGAACTTATAGAATATGAACCATATAAACCAATAATTTTGACAGACAAAGGCAAAATGTTGGCGAATAAAATTATTGAACGCCATGATGTTTTGTCTGTATTTTTTGAAGCAATATTAGGCCTCGAAAAAACCGAAGCAGTTGATAATGCTTGCAGAATAGAACATGTAATTTCTGCTAATGCTCTTGAAAAAATAAAAGATTTAATTAAAGATTACAAAAAATAGATAGATATATAAGTTGAAAAATCCATTTCTAAATTTGTCTCAAAAATAAAACTGAGCCAAAATATTACTATAACCGTGCAAGTAATATAGGAGCTTACAATGCAAGTTTTTTCCCATTGTTTATACGAATTTCAAAAGGGCGTAAGAAGATTAGTTCTGTTAACGTTAGATATTTATGAATTGAATAACATAATAAATAGACTTGAAAAAGAAAATATTACATATCATTTTCAATATATTAAAGATAAAAAAGCGAATCTGTACTTTGGCGATGAGACGTGTGTCCATGTGGCAAAGATGTTTGGCAAGAAGTCTTTGAACGAATTAAGCAGCGAAGAAGATTTTATTTTGGGGATAATGTTGGGTTATGACGTCAAACAGCAGTGTACCAGATACATCAACAAAAAGTGTATAAACTAAAGTTTATTGATAGCCTGAAAATTTTAGCCATAAATACAATGAAAAAACTACAACTATCTGCGATTATGATTTTGTACAGCTAATGGGAGAACTTTTATGAGAGTAAAGATACTTCGAGGGTGCACAAAGTGCGGAGCTTGTAGTGCAATCAACAGTGATATTTTTGAAATGGGTAAAGATGGCATCAATATTCATAACGAAAATGTATTCGGCAATGAAATTGATTGTATTGATGCTGCTATAGCTTGTCCTGTCAATGTTATCCAAATTGATGAATAAAGAGGGTTAAGAAAACTTGTGTCTTTTTATGGCTTAAGTTCTTCCGTTTTTGCAGCTTTGTTTTTATTTGCTTCGAGATTTTGAGCTCCATTATCTCGTATTAAAACTAAAACTTCATTTTTGCCAGCCATTTTAAGTTCATTTCTAGCAACATCTTCAACACCTTGCATTGATTTGAATTCAGCTATTTGTGCTTTTAAATCTTGGTTTTCTTGCATTGATTTGGCTTTTATTTGCTCAAGTTGAGCTATTTTGTGATTCAAAGAAAAGAAATTTTGGATATTTAAAAAAGCGCCTCTGGTTGCTTGAATCAAGCAAATAATTAATACAAAAGTAAGCAAAGAATAAAGCGCGTGCTTTTCTTTGCGATTTTTACGTGCCATTTTAAAGGGCTTATCATTTAAAACTGTATTAGATTTCAAAATAGATCCTTTTTTGATTTTACGATATTACTACCGTAAGACATGTGTTTATTCTATAAAAACCAAAGGACTCTGTCAAAAACATATATTATTATGAAGTTGCGTTTTTTGCTACATCTTTCTCGTCCAGTGTCATAAAAGCAGGCCAATGGGTAGTTAGCTTGTTTTTATTCGCATTAGTAAGTCAAAAAATAGGATTTGTGCAGTAGTCTTGTTGTATAATATTATATTTTCTAATAAAATTAAGGTATTATTCTAATATAAAAGGATCATGGAGAAGCAAAATGGAAACTAAAACTCGAATTAAACCATCTGACAAGGTTACAACTCTGCCAAAGTATATTTTTGCAGAACTTGACGAATGGAAAGAAATCGAGCGAGCGAAAGGTAATATTTTAATAGATTTAGGCATAGGAAATCCCGACGGTGCAACGCCTCAGCCGATTGTGGATGCTGCTGTTAAATCAATGCAAAATCCAGCTAATCATGGATATCCTAGCTTTAAAGGAAAAATAGAATTCAGAAAAGAAATTTCAAAATGGATGAAAAGTCGCTATGGCGTTGATATAGATCCTGAAACTGAAATCCAGACATTAGTAGGAGCCAAAGAAGGTCTTGCTAATATTGCTATGGCATTTACAAATCCGGGCGATATAAATCTTGTTCCTGACCCATATTACCCTGTTTTGTCACGTGGAACTTGGATTGCAAGCGGTGAGGTTCACCATCTGCCTTTGAAGGTTGAAAATGATTTTTTACCGGATTTGGATTCAATTCCTGAAGAAATTGCAAACAAAGCTAAAGTGTTTTTTGTGAATTATCCTAATAATCCAACAGCAGCAGTGGCTCCAAGAGAATTTTTGGAAAAATTGGTCGCTTTTTGTAAAAAATACAGTATTTTACTTTGTTATGATTTAGCTTATGGCGAAGTTTGTTTCGACGGATTTCGACCATTAAGTATTTTTACAATTGAAGGCGCAAAAGATGTCGCAGTTGAATACCATTCTTGTTCGAAAACCTTTAATATGGCAGGTTGGAGAGTGGGTTTTGTGGTCGGGAACGCTGAGTACATAAAAGCTATTCATGACATGAAAACCAATACAGACTACGGTACTTGTTCAATAATGCAGGATGCAGCTATCGCCGCTCTGCAGATGGATTATAGCCATGTTGAAAAAACAATGGATAATTATGCAAGACGTCGTATTTTTATGATAGAAAACTTCAAAAAGCTGGGATGGGACTTGAAAAAGACCAGCGCTACGATGTATTTGTGGCTAAAAGTTCCTGGTGGTTACGATTCGAAGGCATGGTGTAAAATGGTACTTGAAAAAACAGGTGTTGTTTTTACTCCAGGGATTGCTTTTGGGGCTCATTCTGACGGATATTTTAGAGTTTCTTTGGTTCAACCTGATGAAAAATTAAAAGAAGCCATAGAGCGCCTTGAAAAAGCAGGAATTTCTTATAATTAAGAGGATTTCATATGTTCGTTAGAAAATCGAGACATTTTTTAGAATTTACTTTCATTTTATTAATGGTTTGTGTGCTTTCTTATTTTATGATGAGAATCATTACGGCGGTTAAGTTTTTTAAGAGTGATTTAGACTTCAATCCAGATACGAGTATTGAGTCTTTGCTTGATGAAAACTAGCTTTTCTATTTGTAATCCTATAAAATAAGAATTACGGCAGAAATAAAGGCAAATATGAACATAACATTTATCGGCTTTGAAGAAATTTCATCCACAAATACTTATGCTTTGGAAAATATCGAAAATCTCAATGATAAATCTGTGATTTTTGCTGGTAGGCAAACTCAAGGCAGAGGGCGCTTTGATAGAGTTTGGGTATCTGACAATAGTTCCAATTTGTATTTTTCAATTGTATTGAAGCCTACAAATATTGTGGATGAAAAACTCCCTTTAGCAAATTTGACTCAATATATGTCTTTGGTTTTATGCAAAGTGATAGAATCTTATGGTGTAAAAGCTCAAATAAAATGGCCAAATGATGTTTTAATTGAGGGCAAAAAAATTGCAGGGATTTTGGCAGAGACATCAATAAGAGGTCAGATTTTCAAGGGATTGGTTTTGGGTGTTGGATTGAATTTGAATTCAACAAAAGAAGAAATCCAAAGTATAAACCAGTCCGCAACTTCATTGAATTTGGAGTTGGGAAAAAATATTGATAAAGAAGTTTTCTTGAGAGCTATTGTGGAGGAGTTTTTTGAAAAGTATGATGAGTTTTTAACGGCAGGTTTTGCTATGATAAAAGATGAATATACTCAAAAGAGTTTTTTTATCGGTTCAAAAATTAAAATAAATGAGTATAATTTGACTTATGATGCCATTGCCCAGGGAATTAACGATGATGGTACATTGAATATCAAAGCAAATGGAATAGAAAAAAATATAAGTATTGGCGACATTTTTTGCCAATAAAAGGAGAATATAATGACAACCAGAGAATTTTTCACAACAATACAAGAGCTAAAAGAAATTATGTCGCCTGCTCGAGCAACTTTGACAGCGCCATTTTTCGGGAATAATGTAGAGCCTGTAAAAACAGTTTCTGAAGCTTATGAATTGGCAAAAGATAGCTTGGGTACTGTTGAATTAACTGGTATGCCTGTTTATATGCCTGAAAAATTAGATTTGCCTAAAGGAGCAAATCAGCTTTTGTTCAATGATGGAACAGTGGTTGGTCGTTGTGCCGCTGCCCGAAAAATTGTTGGTGAACCTGGCTGTGATATGGCCTATTTGCTTCCGATAATTCGTGAAGCAGTTTATGGAACACGTGAAAAATTGATGTATCGCAGCGAAGCGGTTGTTGGCTTGGAAGAAGATTTTATGGTCAAAGCTCATCTTCTTATTCCCGAAGGTTTTGAAAATGTAATGTATTCTTGGATGCTAAATTTTCAATATTTTAATGAAGTTTATACTGAAATGTATTCAAATTCCCGACCTATTGCTGAAGGAGATATTTATATTTTTTCAGACCCCGATTGGACACACCCGGATTTTCCATATGGTTTGACATTTTTCGATCCAAAACATAATTGCGCTGCGATTTTGGGAATGAGATATTTTGGCGAACACAAAAAAGGCACTTTGACTCTTGCTTGGGGAACTGCTTCTCGAAATGGCTATGCATCTTGCCATGGCGGGATGAAAAGATATAATTTAGAGAATCAGAAATCCTATCAGGCGGCAGTTTTTGGCCTGTCGGGTTCTGGCAAATCGACCATAACTCACGCTCGTCATAATGAAAAATATGATATTACGGTTTTGCATGATGATGCTTTTATTATCAATGTAAACGACAAGTATTCAATTGCTCTTGAACCTGCGTATTTTGACAAAACACAGGATTATCCGATAGGTTGCGAGGACAATAAATATATTTTGACCCAACAAAACAACGGTGTGATTGAAGGGCAAGACGGCAAGTTGTACTCTATCACTGAAGATATGAGAAATGGGAATGGTCGTGCAGTCAAATCAAAACTTTGGTCGCCAAATCGTGTGGATAGAGTCGATGAGCCTATCAATGGAATTTTTTGGCTGATGCAAGACCCGACAATTCCTCCTGTACTCAAATTGTCAGGTTCTGCTCTTGGTTCAGCAATGGGGGCAACACTTGCGACAAAACGTTCATCCGCTGAAAGGTTGGCAGAGGGAGTTGATCCTAATGCTCTTGTGGTTGAACCTTATGCAAACCCGTTTAGAGTTTATCCCCTAGAGATGGATTACACAAGATTCAAGCAATTAATTGAAGATGGAGTCGATTGCTATATCTTGAATACAGGGGAATTTATGGGTACAAAAGTTCAGCCTAAGCATACTTTGGGAATTGTAGAATCTATTGTTGAAGGAAGCGCAAAATTTGAAAAATGGGAGAATTTTTCAGATATTGAAATAATGAATATTGAAGGATTTGACGCATCATTTGAAAATGCTGAATATAAAGAGCAGTTTGTAAAAAGAATGCAAGATAGAATCGGCTTTATAAACTCTCGAGAAATAGAAAAAGCAGGATTGGATAAATTACCTAATGAGGCCTTGGAAGCTCTTCAAAGAGTTGTTAAAGAAGCGGAATAAAAAAGAGGGTCTTATTCAGGAGCCCTCTTTTTCAGTTTCAATTTTGCTGATATCATAAAAACTGTTGCAATCTTTAATTAGAAATGTTTCGCCTAATCGATAATTTCTTGTTATCAATCGTCGATTAATACCCGATCGGATAGGTTTCCGTTTTTCTTTATGGCCCATATTTTCATGCTGCATAACAATACCTCTTTTATATATATAAAACAACTTACTCTAAATAATTGCTGAATTTTACCAATTTGTTATAAAATTTAATAGTTAGTTGAATTGGCACTTAAAATAAACGGAAATTGTATGCGATTGATTCCTTACCAACTTTTAACAGGCCTAGAAAATATGGTACTGGATGAAAAGCTTCTCTCTGAGGCTATAAAGTCAGTCTCTGAGCCTATTTTACGGTTTTATGGCTGGTCTAAACCGACATTGAGTTTTGGCAAAAATCAACAAATTCCTGAGGGTTTAAAATTCCCTACTGTAAGGCGTATAACAGGTGGCAGAGCACTTTTGCATGATAAAGAGCTGACTTATTGTTTTATTTGTCACAAAGATTTTTTAAAAAATGGCGAGAGCGTAATTAAGTCTTATGAGCAAATTTCAAATGGATTGATTTTGGGCTTGCAAGAACTTGGTTTAAAGTTGGAATTTCCTGAATATAAAAAAGTTTCGACACAGAGTGGATATTGCATGAATTTGGCGACTGGTTCAGATTTGAGCTACCAAGGCAAAAAACTTATTGGCTCGGCGCAAGCCAGAAAAAGGGATTATATATTACAACATGGCTCTATATTAATGGATTATGATAAAGAGCTTTTGGAGAATATTTTTGAAGAAAAAGTGGATAAAATAATTTCATTAAAAGAAATAAATCCAAATTTGTGTAACATTGAACTTCTTTGCGATGCTTTAAAAAGCGGTTTTGAAAAGAATTTTAATGTAAAATAATTCTATGGAAAAATTTTTGAAAGAGTTAGAAAATTTAAAAAATCAAAGTCAATTTAGGCAAATCCCTGACATTGAGGCGAAAGAAGGAAAGTATATTTTTTCAGAAGGCAAAAAATATCTGAACCTGTCCTCAAATGATTATCTGGGCTTGGCATATGACCAAAATTTAGTTCAGGAATTTTTAGATTCTATAAAAAATGATAAAAACGGTTTGTTTTCATCCGCTTCATCAAGACTCTTAACGGGTAGTGATAAGGCTTTTACTGATTTAGAGCGGTATGTGGCAAAATTGTTCAATAAAGAACGCTGTTTGTTATTTAATAGCGGATACCATGCAAATGTAGGAATGCTTTCTGCCTTGTGCCAAAAGGGATGTGCGGTTTTTTCAGACAAATTAAACCATGCAAGCATAATAGATGGAATGAAGTTGGCGGATGGTGATTTTTATCGTTACAAACACCTCGATTATGTGCATTTGGAGAGTCTCTTAGAAAAAAATTCTTCGAAATATGAAAAAGTTTTTATTGTAAGTGAATCAGTTTTTAGCATGGATGGCGATATTGCTGATATTGAGCGTCTTGTTGAGATTAAAGAAAAATATAATGCGATTTTAATTATAGATGAGGCTCATGCTTTTGGAGTGTTTGGCGAACAAGGTTGCGGAGTTGCCGAAAATATTTCGGGTGTAGATTTGGTAGTCGCTACTTTTGGCAAGGCCTTGGCTTCTTATGGGGCTTTTGTTGTTGGCGATTCGGTTTTGATTGAATATCTTATAAATAAAGCCCGCTCATTCATTTTTTCGACTAATATCCCGCCCATCAATGCTATGTGGACTTTGTGGCTTTTAAAAAACAAACTGCCTCAAACTTATAAAAAAAGACAGAATTTATTAAATTTAGCTTCTTTTTTACGAAATGAACTTAAAAAAAACGGACTGGTAACTTTGGGCGAAAGCCAAATTGTGCCTGTGATTATTGGCAATAATAATAAAACTGTAAAAATTGCCAAAAAACTGAAGAGCGAAGGCTTTTGGATTCTCCCAATAAGGCCGCCTACTGTGCCTGAAGGGTCATCAAGATTGCGAATTTCTTTAAATGCTTTGATGAATGAAGAAGATATTCTGCTTTTGGCTCAGATAATTAAAGAAGATTTGGCATGAAAACTTTTTGGCTAAAAAAACAAAATAATTCAAAACTGGTTCTGTTTTTTTGCGGCTGGGGTATGGATAAGAACCCTATTGAGCATTTGAAAATTGAAGATTTTGATGTTTTGGCGGTTTATGATTATTCAGATTTGAATTTTGAAGAAGATATTCAAAATTATAGTGAAATAACCCTTATCGCTTGGTCTATGGGCGTTTTTGCTGCCAGTTTGGTGTGTTCGCAGTTTAATATTCAAAAATCTATTGCAATAAATGGCACTCAAAGCCCTATTGATGCCGGTTTTGGCATTAATCCAAAAGTTTATAAGCTTACTTTGGATAATTTTTCAGAATCTGTAAGGGACAAATTTTTTCTAAATATGTTTTGCTCAATAGAGGAGTATGAGAAATTCGCAAAACCTTTGCGGGATTTGCAAAGTCAGAGATTTGAACTGGCGTTTCTGCAAGAAATAACGGAGCAAAATCAATCGTTGGATTTTAAGTTTGATTGTGCGATAATTTCTAATCGGGATAATATTATTCCAAGTAAAAATCAGAAGAAATTTTGGCAGACAAAAAAAGTTAAAGTGGTAGAATTAAATAGTGGGCATTATCCGTTTTTTGAATTCGGCAGTTTGGAAGAGATTATAAATGAAGCGTTATAATAAAGATTTAGTAAAATTAAGATTTGAAAATTCATTCTCAACATATGATGAACATGCTGTTGTGCAAAGGGAAATGGCTGAAAAATTGGCGGATTACGTCTTTGCTTCTTGTGGCGAAAATTACAAAAAAGTCCTCGAAATTGGCTGTGGAACAGGATTTTTGACAAGACATATTATGAATGATTTCAAGATTAAAAAACTTTTGATTAATGATATTTCTCCTGGAGTTATTGATTATATCGAAAAAATAGCCCCATATTGTAATTTTTTGATAGGGGATATGGAAAATATAGTTTTTGATACCAAGTTCAATATTGTAATTTCAAATGCTGCTTTTCAATGGGCAGAAGATTTGCAAAGTATGATTAACAGGTTTTATCATGTTCTAAAACCAGATGGTGTTTTGGCTTTCACTACTTTTGGGGAACATAATTTTGAGCAGATTACAAAAATTTCAAACCGTAAATTGATGTATAAAAATCTCGATGAACTCGAGCCGATGTTTCCTGATTTTGAAATAAAAATTTTGAAAGAAGAAGTTATTAATTTGGAATTCAAATCTCCTGTGGATGTCTTGCGTCACATAAAAGGTATTGGTGCAAATGCCATGGCCGCTGAATTTTGGACAAAAGGCGTACTGAAAGATTTCAATAAAAAATACAGAGACTATTTTTCGACTGAAGAGGGCGTTTCGCTAACTTATCACCCGATTTATGTGGTGTTAAAGAAAAAAGATAAAGAGTTAGAGGTTATCTAAAAATTTTTTAAATTCAGTATAATTTTTAAATAAATTATGTTCATGAGCCGTTCTTATATCAAAATATTTTAATTTCATCCTTAGTAAAAATTCATTTTGTTTCAAAGATGTTTTTTCTGCTGCAATTTTTGTTTTGTCTCGTATTTGTTTTGCGGCAATTTCTATTTCTTTTTTTTGAGAGGCATCTGAGAGATGAAAAGCTGTCATAAATTGTCTTTCATCCAACAAGCTCATTAACATATGGTTTGAACTATTTAGATTTATTAATTTATGACGGAACTTCAGTAGTGGTTCAACATCAACAATATTGAAAGCTTGTTGTTCTTTATCAACTAAAATATTTCTAGGATTGATATAGTCAAAAGTATGGTTTTTATTATGAATTAATTTTATTTCTTCAGCCATAGTTTCGTATGCTTTTTGGTTCATTCCGGCATTAAGTTTTAGTTTTTCAATAAATTCAGGCAGTTTTTTCTGTGAAAATTCATTGTTCGAAAATATTTCATACCAGTGCTTTATACCATTTGGGCTTCCTGATTGCTTTATAACCACTGAGATGCGGTCACCAATTAGTGCAACTTTTTGCCCGAGATTATTTTTTGGGAAAGCATCGCTGGCTTTTTTGATATTTAATTCTTTAGTCAATTCATTTTCTATAGAGGCTTTTTTGTGTATTCTCAATAGAAACGTGTTGTTATTAGGAATAGTATAAATGCAGTTGGCGGCGCCTGATTCCAGAAAGTTAGCTTCCTTTAAAATACTTTTTAAGGAAGCTAAAAAGTCAGTTTTTTCAGCAAATTTCTCAAATTCTTCAAAAGATTGATGCGCTAATCTAGGCCCTGAAAAGTTTAGGCTTTTTTGAGCGTTCACTTTTTGGTCTGAAATGCGTGGTTTTGGATAAATATTTTTGACGTTATTCTGTATTATCATTTTTCACCAATCCACAAATTATAAGTTAACTAATAGCTGAAAATTGCTTAATTTTTTAATTTTTGTAAATAAAAAATAAGGAAATGATTTTACCGGTAAGAAAATGTTTTTATTCAGATATAAATACTTACCAACCGGAGGCTGTCTAAATGAATCGGGACTTTTTGGATTATGTTCATTTGTATGATGCGAGGAATAATTTATTAGAATTGCAAAATAAACGCCGTGAAGTTGAGCAATTTGGCGACATGGATGCTTTAAATAATCTTGATGATGAAATTGTTAATGCTGTTATTATGATTCAGCGATACGGAATGGCAATTAGCTAAAAAAATCAAAGGATATTAAATAAAAAAACCGACCCCAAAAAGGTCGGTTTTTTTAAGAATATTTTAAATTCGATTATTTACTAAGCGAATTCTTTAACTTCTTGAGCTAAGTTTTTGGCATCAATTTGGATTCCAGGACCCATAGTTGTTGACAAGTAAACTGATTTCAAAAAGGTTCCTTTTGCAACAGCTGGTTTTGCTTTGATAATAGCTTCAGCCAAAGTCATGAAGTTTTTCATTAAATCTGCAGTTGAAAAACTGATTTTTCCAACAGGAACGTGAACCATACCTTGTTTGTCAGCACGGAATTCAACTTTACCCGCTTTAGCTTCTTTAACAGCTCTTGCAACATCAGGTGTTACAGTCCCTGTTTTTGGGTTAGGCATCAAACCTTTTGGTCCAAGGACTTTACCCAATTTACCTAAAAGAGCCATTGTATCAGGAGTTGCAATCAAAGTATCAAACTCTAACCAACCGCCTGCGATTTTTTCAACGATATCTTCTGTACCGGCAAATTCAGCACCTGCATCTAATGCATCTTTAACTTTTTCGCCTTTAGCAATAACACAAACACGAACTTCTTTGCCTAGACCTGCTGGAAGAACGGTAGTACTTCTGATTTGTTGGTCTGCGTGTTTTACGTTTATACCAAGACGCATATGGCATTCTAATGTTTCATCAAATTTTGAAACAGATTTTGCCACTTCTTGTAATTTTTTGATAGCTGCTTCTGATGAAGCTGGTTGATCTAAATCTTCCATCATTTCTATTATTTGTTTTTGTCTTTTTGTTAATTTTGCCATTTTTATTCTCCTTTGTGGTCCAAGCGGGCGAATGCCCTTCCACATAATTAATACCTACTAATTTGTTTTTTATACGTCATGGAAAGATGACGAAATTGGAATAGAAATCCGATTACTCAGCGATTGTAACGCCCATAGAGCGGCAAGTGCCTTTAATCATTTCAACAGCAGCCACAAGTGTAGTTGCGTTTAAATCTTCCATTTTTATTTTAGCGATTTCTTCTAATTGAGCTTGTGTAATTTGTCCAACTTTTGTTTTGTTTGGAACAGCTGAACCCTTAGGCAAGTCCAATATTTTTTTGATTAAAACTGGAGCCGGTGGAGTTTTTGTGATGAAAGAAAATGATCTATCTTCATAAACATTAATCTCAACAGGAATGATAAGTCCTTCTTGATCTTGAGTTTTTGCATTGTATTGTTTACAAAAATCCATGATATTTACACCGTGTTGACCCAAAGCAGGTCCGATTGGTGGGGCTGGAGTTGCTTTACCAGCTTTAATTTGAAGTTTGATTTTTCCTATAACTTTTTTTGCCATTTTTTTATTCTCCTTTGTGGTTCAAACGGGCGAATGCCCTTCCACATAATTAATACCTACTTATTATTATATTTTTTGAATTTGGTTGTACTCTAGTTCAACAGGAGTTTCACGTCCGAAGATTGAAATTGAAGCACGGATTTTTGATTTGTCTGGATAAACTTCTGTAATTTCTCCAACAAAATCAGCAAATGGTCCAGAAACGATACGAACTTTGTCGCCGATTGAAACATCAATTTTGATTTCTTTTGGCTGAGACAGAGATCTGTGAAGAATCTTTTTGATTTCAGCCTCTTTAGCAGCGATAGGACGTTTGCTTGTTCCGACAAACTTGGTAACTCCGGCAGTGTGTCTTACGATGTACCACGCTTCATCATCCATAATCATTTCAACAAGAACATATCCTGGGAATATTTTTTCTTCTTTATCTGATTTTTTGCCTTCTTTAATCTTTGTAACAGTCTTTTGAGGGACTTCAATTCTGAAAATTCTATCAGTCAAATTCAAATATTCGATACGTTTTTCGAGATTTTTTTTGACTTTATTTTCATGGCCTGAATAAGTGTGTACGATATACCACTTTTTTTTGCTTTTTGTCTCTTCGCTCATTATTTCTTACCTACCTGGAATAAAACTAAGTAAACCTTTGAATGTTATGTCCAACAAATAAACAATTGTTGTAAAAAAGAAAACGATAGCCAATGTTGTGATGGTTTGAACTATAACTTGATTTTTTTCTGGCCAAGTTATTTTGTACCATTCAGCCTTTACGCCTTTAAAGTATTCTTTTATGCTTGCTTTGGCTTCTTTCACAACTTTTGTCCTTTCTTTTATTTTTAGCTAAATCGCGCCCTGAAGGACTTGAACCCTCGACATTCGGCTTTGGAGACCGACGTTCTACCAACTGAACTAAAAGCGCAAGTTAGCTTATTTCGTTTCTTTATGAACCGTGTGTTTTCTGTCAAAAGGACAATATTTGTTGATTTCTAATCTTTCTTTTATTGTCTTTTTGTTTTTTGTTGTGATGTAATTTCTACGCTTACATTCTTCGCAAGCTAGAGTAATTTGTTTGTCTTTTTTCTTTGCGCCCATTTTTATATACCTATTTTCCTAATTATTAGTATTTTGTATAGATTTGCCATCTTTACATGTAGAGTAAATAATAAGCCTAACATTAAGCAAAGTCAATCTAATCTACCTGTTAATTTGAGCAATAAAAAAGAGCCCTTTGTTTTTGCTCTTGATTATAGTTTAATTAAAGCATGAATAATAAGCAAGCTAATTTAAGTAAAATTGTTACACCGAATAAATCGGGATTGCACGGGATTATAGATATTCCATCGGACAAATCTATTTCGCATCGTGCGGCGATTTTTTCGGCACTTACCCATGCTCAATGTGAGGTTTTTAATTTTTCATCTGGAAAAGACTGTCATAGTACACTAGCCGTCTTGAAAGAGCTTGGCGTTGAAGTCGAGTTCAAAAATCCAAAAGATTTGATTTTAACTTCGCCGAAAAAATTCATTATGCCTCAAAAAACCCTCGATGCAGGGAATTCGGGTACTACAATACGTCTTATGTCGGGAATTTTGGCAGGATGCGATTTCCGTTCCAAAATTACAGGCGACCAAAGTCTTCAAAAACGTCCTATGAAAAGGGTTATTTCTCCTCTCGAAAAAATGGGAGCAGAAATTATGTCAAACGAATTCAAAGCCCCTTTGGCCTTTAATGGCAAGGCACTTGAGGCAATAAATTATGTTTCTCCGATAGCTTCAGCTCAGGTCAAAAGCTGTGTTTTGCTTGCAGGACTAAGCGCTCAAGGTGTTACCAGCGTTGATGAACCGTATGTTTCTCGCAATCATACCGAGATTATGCTCGATTATTTGGGAGCAAATATTTCTGTCGAAGGTACAAAAGTCAGTATCGAAAAATCAGAACTTACCCCAAAACCTATTCATATCGCAGGAGATATTTCATCGGCGGCATTTTTCATCGCAGCAGCTTTGATTGTGCCAAATTCTGAAATCGTAATCAAAAACATCGGCCTAAATGAAACTAGAACAGGTGTTTTGGAGGTATTTGCCCAAATGGGTGCGGATATCGAGATTTTGGACGAAAAAATCATCTGTGGCGAAAAAGTTGGCGATATTAGAGTCAAAACTTCAGAACTCAAAGGCACAACAATCGAAGGTGCAATAATCCCGAGACTTATCGACGAAATTCCAGTTATCGCAGTTGTGGCCACGCAGGCATCAGGCAGAACAGTCGTAAAAGATGCGCATGACCTTAGACATAAAGAATCCGACAGAATCGCTACAATGGCAAACGAGCTTCGCAAAATGGGCATAGAAATCCAAGAAACCGAAGACGGATTCATCATCGAAGGCAAGCAAAAACTCAAAGGACAAGCCACAATCGAAACTTATCACGACCACCGTATCGCAATGAGTATGTATGTTGCAGGAATGGTTGCAGATGCTCCGATTGAAGTTAGAGATTTTAATTGGGTGGATATTTCTTTTCCGGAGTTTGAGGGGTTGATGAGGGGGTTGTTTTAATTATGTCTATAGAACCTATACCTATGATAACTGATTGGATAAGTTCAATATCAAGTTGTATTTATACTTTGCTCACTTTCGGAATACTTATCGTTGCTATAAAAGCTAAATCTGCATGGAGAGAAGAATTAAAATCAAAGAAAAAATTCGAGCTTGCTTCCAGATTATATGAAGTATTATCTGAGATAGAATATTTTGCTATAAATATTCTAAAAGTAAAATATAAAGGAGAACATGTAGATAGGCTAAAATCTTTATATGTATCATTAAAATCAATTGAATTAGAATATGAAATTTTAGATATAAATCAAGATTTTATAAAATATTTTATAGGGAAATTTTCTTTTTGTGAAGAAAAAGCAGAAGATAGCATTCTTTGTGGGTTATTAAGTTTTTTGATGGGTATACATAAAATCGAGACATTTGATGCTAAAACCGGAAAAAAACTTAGCGATAATGTGAATTTGGAAAGGTCAGCTTTTCAAGAAAAAATAAAAGTTGCCAGAGAATTTTGTAAAAAAGAAATGAAAGATTTTTACAAGTCATAACTTCGTCATGCTGAACTTGATTCAGCATCTTGCCATCTTTGCTCCGCAGGGGATTTCATCCAGAGGCACTTTTTTCAAAAAGTACCCAAAAAGATTCGCCTGTTATCGTTCATACGTTTCTAAATTCATTTCGCTGGGCTGCGGAACTCGCTTCGCTCAAACAGTCCTCGCCCCCCTTCCCCTCCATCAGAGGGGAGGGCGCTCCATTTCATTAAGAAACGTTTATTCACTTGCCACAAGGCGAAAAAACTTCATTGTACAGCTGAGAATTTTTTATTTTATCCTATTCGACTTTTCTGCTAAAATATTATAACTAAAAGAAAAAGTGAAAAATTTACAGAGGGTAGTATGACTAAGAATTACGCAAAAAGAGATGCAACGGCTTATGGTTTTTGGCAAACGATGTGGCATATGTACATTATCAGTTGCTGGTTTTGGACATTTTATACAATTATGTACAAAATGAAAGTCCACGGGCGCAAAAATATTCCTAAAGACCGCTCAATTTTGGTTGCGGCGAATCACATGTCTTTGCTTGACCCACCTTTGATTTCGGCAGCTTTGCTCAAACCAATTGGTTATATGGCAAAAAGAGAGCTTTTTGATATTTTCTTTGTAGGGCCTATGATATGGAGTCTTGGGGCTTTTGCGGTGAATCGCGGAAAGCTTGAAGTTTCTACTATTAAAACAGCCAAAGTCATTCTTGCCGACAAAACTTGGACGATGGCACTGTTTCCTCAAGGGGGCAGACGCCGTAACGGCAAGCTGAACAAAATCAACAAAGGCTACATCACTCTTGCAAAATTGACCAAAACGGATATTCTTCCTGTTGGTATAATCGGGGCTGATAGAACAGCGACATGGCCACTTGAAGGTGATATTACGGTCAGAATCGGAATGCCGATTTCTTATGACCTAGAAGCGGCGGAAATTATGAAACAATGGAAAGAACAAATCTGCGACTTGGCAGGTTTGATAGATAATACTGAAGAAGTTGAACGCTTAGAAGCGGAAGAAAAAGAAGCACTTTTACAACAAAAAATAAAGGAATAGTCATGACAAAAACAGCAATCGGCATTGATATCGGCGGAACAAAAATCTACATAGCAGTCATAAAAGACGGCAAAATGGTTGGGGAGCCCTTCAAATTTTCGACCCCTGATACAAAAGAAGATCTTTTGAACATAATCACGGGAAGCGTCGAAAAAATTCTTGCCAAATATCCTGAATGTCAGATTGTCGGCATCGCAACAGCGGGTGCGGTAAATAAAGAAGGCTCAAAAGTTATCGGCTCAACAGGAAATATGCCTGAAGGGTATAGCACTATTGATTTTAAAGAAATTTTGACCAGTCAATTCGGCTTGGATGTTTTGATTGAAAACGACGCAAATGCTGCGGCTTATGCAGAATACAAAATCGGTGCGGCAAAAGGTCAGCAAAACACAATCACAATTACTCTAGGGACAGGAATCGGCGGTGGAGTAATCATCGACGGGCATCTTTTGAAAGGCAAATCAGGCGTGGCGGCTGAAGTTGGGCACATGCAACTTGCTGAAGAGCCAAAGCGTCAATGTACTTGTGGAAGTTTCGATTGCTGGGAAGCTTACGCATCAGGCACAGGCTACGCAATCAACGCAAAAGAAATGGCTTTGGATGTTCCTCCAAAAGAAAGAGGGTTCTTGAAGGATAAAAATATCGACGAAATCACTTCTTTTGATGTAATTGAAGGCAAAAAACAAGGCGACAAGCTTTGCCAAAAGATTCATGAAAGATGGGAAAATCTTGTTTTGAAAGGGCTTATTGCTCTTGGAAATATTTTCGACCCTGAAAGCATTGTCATATCGGGAGGAATGGTAGATTGTTTGGACCTCAAAAAATTGGAAGACAAACTCGCAAAAGAACTTGTGGCTTCAACCAAAATCAAACTTCTTCGCGCGCAAGCAGGCAACTTCGCCGGCATGATGGGGGCAGTTTTGTTGGCTGAAGAGAGATTTGCTGATTAATTCTTATAATTAGATAATATTTTCTCTTTATGGTGTATTTTTTCTTCACAACTGACCTGTGTATAAGGATAAAGCGTATTATAAATATCATTTATTTCCATTTCTGTTAAAAGATTTTGTTGTATATTATTACATATTCGGGTAATAAACGCTTTAAGATTATGCTGATTTATAACACGAATAGCATCATTTTTTATTGTGATATCTTTAAGGGTGCATCTGTCAGAAAAAACAATGACAGAGAACATAGGTATATTTTGTCCAACAAGATTTTTTAAACATTTTATATGTGATTTATTTTGCATTATAGGATTATAAAAACGCTTTTTATGATTATATATTATTTGTGTCCAATTCCTTTGTATTTCGTTGCCAAAAATCCAGCCACTATAATTTTTACTTTCAACGACAAATAAACCTTTAGGGCATATTAAAAGGGCATCAATTTCAGTTGTTTTATATTCACCTTTTGGAATATAAAGATTAAATAATAATTTACCGCCAGTATTTTCAAAATATTTTAAGGATTTATAGGTTAAATATTCACCATATTTCCCTTTGTCAAACCTTATTGCTAAATACGAATTCTTTGTTATTTTATAATATGACCCTTTTTTATATTGTTCATTTTTAAATATAAGAATGATAATAGTCAAAACAACTATAAATATGCTCATATTATTTACCCTACCCTGGAGGCCAAGTAAGTTTTCGACCTGAAAGAATATGAAAATGCATATGAAAAACTTCTTGTCCTGAGCCCTTGCCTGTGTTCAAGACTGTTCTGTAGTCTGTGATTCCGAGTTGTTTTGTGATTTTTTTGACGGCAGAGAGCAATTTCCCCATCAAAATTTCATCTTCAAGCTCATTCAATGTGTCATAGTGAGATTTTGGGATCACTAAAATATGAGTCGGTGCTTTTGGGTTCAAATCCTTGAATGCCAAAATATCTTCATCCTCAAAAACTATGCCCGAAGGGATCTGTTTTTGGGCTATTTTGCAAAAAATACAATCTTCTTTATACATAAAAATCCTTTTTTAGATTAGTCTTTTAACTATTTTATACCTTGCGAGCTAGAAAAGACAAGCTTTTTTTGACTTTAATGAAAAATCTTTAAATGGTCTTTTTAGAGGATGAGAGAACTGAGAACATGTTGTAATCTTCATATATGGCTTTTAAAAAGCTATTTGGTGGGACAGAGGTTGAAGTGAAAAAATTTAAGTTTAAACTTCAAATTGTACTTGATAAACGTCAAAAAGAGCTCGAAGACAAGCAACTTGAGATGTCGAAAGTACAAGCCTTATTAAAACAGCAAACGGACGAACTGGAGAATTTTATTCAACAGCAAGGCCATACTAGATCGGCTCTGGATAGTATATTAGGTCAGAACGTAAGTATTGATTTTATGACTATCAAAATCCATCAGGACTTTATCGAAAAATTGTCGGGTGATATCCAAACTCAACACAAGATAATTTCCGATACAGAGCAAGAGCTGGAGCTTAAACAACAAGAAGTGATTGAATCCTTGAAGGCTGCAAAAATGTTAGAAAAGCTGAAAGAAAAACATCATAGAGAATTTCTTGTAGAGTTCCAATTCCAACAACAGAAAGAACTTGAGGATGTTACTCAAGCTCGATTTAGACTAGATGCTAGGGAAAAGGTTAACTAAATGACCATTGGACTAAACGAAACACTGAATAAATTAAGCGGAGTCGATACTGAAAAATTCGCGAAAAAAGATGAGTTTACGACTCAGGATTTTTCGTCGATTTCTAAAGAATTTTCAAATATTTTTAATAATCAGTTTGATTCACAGTTTGAAAATCAATTCGGTTACAAACAAACCTTTTCAAATGGTTCAAGTACAAATAATTTTATGTCGAATACTGCTTCAAAAATGTCTGATGAAAAGTATTCTTCTCAATATTATAATTTAAATACTGATTCTAATAATCAAGCTAAGAAATCCGAACCTTCTCAAACGACTACTTCAGAGTCTCCAAAGGCTACTGTTTCTGAACAGTCTACGTCTACTACTTCTGAACAAAAGGCAACTGTTTCTGAACCTTCTCAAGTAAAGACTTCTGAGACTACTGCTTCTGAAAACAAAGAAAATAAAACAGAATCGAAATCTCAAGAAGCTACTGAAAAAACTGCTGAAAAGAAAGAAAATAAAGAAGTTAAAGAGCAGGATAAAACAGAGGCTAAAAATGGCCAACAAATTGAAGATTCAATTCAAATTATGGCTACTTTAATGGGTGTTCAACAAGCTGTAAGCAAAGAGATTGTTGCGTTAGCAGAAGCAGACAAAAAATCAGATAAAAAATGTAAAACTGAAAAATCAGAAGCGGTTGATGCTACTGATAAAACAGAAACTAAATTACTTGTTAGTATCAAAGCTACAGAGCTTGGAAAATTGGCTAGTTTGACTAGTGATGGAGCTGTCTCTGCGCCAAAAGTCAATGTTGATTTAAAAGATGTAAAAATAGAAAAACTTGATGTCAAAACAAAATCTCAAGTAGTTAATCAAGAAAAAGTTAAACAAGAAAAAGAAAATTTGAAGTCAGAAGTAGTTGCTAAAGAAAAAACAGAGAATGCTTCTGTTGAAAAGACTGCTAATAAAGTAAGCTTAGAGAGACTAACAGCTAATGTATTAACTGAAAATTCTGAAGTTATAACTGAATTAGATAAATTTTTGAACAAAGATATTATCAAAAAAGCGGACACTACTGCCAAGCATACTGTCGCTTCTGATGATAATGCTGATAAAAAAGTTCAATTAGAGATGAAAAATGCATTTATGGAAAACCAAAGTTTTAATCAAAATTTTGGTCAAGCTAATCAAGATGCTCAAGCTCAATTAAAAGCTAATCTTTTGGCTTCTAGTATGACTTTGGGAGCGACTTTGGCAAAACATACTATTCAAGACAATTTTTCAATGAATAATCTGGCTCAGCCAAGCCAAGCTAATAATATGGTTGAAAAAAATATTTTTGATCAAGTTATGAAAAATATTCAAGGAAACATTTCATCTCAAAAATCAGAAGTTACTATGATTTTACAACCTGAAAATTTGGGAAAAGTAACTCTTAATATTATGAATGAAAAAGGAACGATAAGCGCTGAATTCAAGGCTGAAACAAAACAAGCAGTGGATTCTTTAAATAAAAATATTGAAGATTTAAAAGAGACTTTAAAGCAACAAGGTGTAATTTGTACGAATTTGGTTGTGAAACTTGAAGAGCCAAAGTATTCGCACAATAATCCGCAATTTGCTCAAGAGCAGAAGTTTGAAGAGTCTTTTAAAAATAACGCACAGAATTCTGACAAGGATTTTGGCGGGAATGAATCAAACAATCAAACAGCTAAAAGCGAACATAATAAAGACATACAAGTAGAACAGGAAAAGCCAACTCAAACGGCTGAAGATAAAGGGTTAATAGATTACAGGGTTTAATAAAAAAACAGGGGAGAAATAGTAAGATGAGTTCATCAATAGAGATTAATCAACAACTGACAAATGTCACAAATAGTACCAATGCTGCTTATGCGGCGAAAAGTAAAATGGGTACTACAGAGATGGGACAAGATGCTTTTTTGAGATTGATGCTGGAACAAATGAAAAATCAAGATCCTACAAAGCCTACAGATAATTCGCAGATGATGCTTCAAAACGCAACATTTACGCAAGTTAATGAGCTTCAAAAAATGAATGCTGCAAATTCTACGAGCCAAGCTTATTCATTGATGGATAAAACCGTAACAATTTTGGATCCTGCAGATAAAACAGGGTCGACAACTTTAACAGGTAAAATTTCAGAAGTACAAACCAATGGTTCAACAACTTCTATATTATTTGCAGGTGATACAACAAAAATGGCGTATCCATTGAAAAATATTCAATCTGTAACAGATGGAGGAACTACTACAGGCGTTACTAAAGGAAAAGCCGTAGGGGCTACAGCAGCAAACCAATACAGTGGATTGTTAAACCAGTATCAAGTAGATGATAAGACTGGTAAAGTAGTTTCAACATCATAAATAAATAGTTAATTTAGTCTGAGTTTAAAAAATATTATTATATAGAGGGGGAAATCTCAAATGTCACAAGGGTTTTATACAGCAATCAGTGGGATACAAGCATCTCAACAAAAAATTGATGTTATCTCAGATAACATTGCAAACATTAATACGGTTGGATTTAAAGAATCAATGGTTAATTTTTCAGATGTATATTCCCGAACTTTGACTTTGGGTTCTGCACCTACAAAAGCCATGGGTGGTACAAATCCTCAACAAATCGGACTCGGTACAAAAACTGCAAGCATTAGTAAAAACTTCACAATTGGTGCAAACCAATCTACAGGGGTTCTTTCCGATCTTTATCTTGATGGGCAAGGGTTTTTCTGTGTAGAAGGTGCAAATAGTGAGACTTTGTTAACAAGAGCTGGTAATTTTTCTGTAGATTCTATGGGATATTTGGTAACAGCTAACGGTAACAAAGTACTCGGTACAGATACTTCTTATTCTATCGATGGTTCTGCAACACCGATAAGAATCCCTCCTATGTTGACATTAGCTACACAAGGTAACACAAAAACTGTGGATTTTGGCAGTTCTCCTTTGGCGGACTTGAATGCTTTAAAATTCGAAAAAAGTAAATCTCCTACTGCAACTGATTTTGATATTGAATTAACTTATCTTGGTGGTACTAGAACAATTCCTGTAAATATTTCTACTGCTACAAATCTTAACGATATAATTTCCGCATGTAATACTGCCATAACAGCCAGTCTTGGGGTTGCAAACGGAGTTACTATTGGAGCGACTGTCCCAACTGATGGTACTGTTTCAATAACGATTAATAAAGCTTTGAGTACAGTTCATGCGACAGCCGGAACAATTAGTCAGATTTCAAAGGTGAATTTGGTTTCAAAAGGAAGTAATTTCTTTGATGAAACAAAATTAGCCGCAGTAGCAGGTATTGATTCAAATATTGCCAATGCTGCTCTTGGAACAATTATTTACAAAAGTAAAATTCTTGATTATGAAACAACAGTAAGTCCTGCAGATAATATTTTGAATGCAAGCAAATTAGTCTCTTATTTTATATCGGGCAACGGTGCAATCGAAGCTTCGTATTCCAACGGGGATAAGATTACATCCGAAATTATTGATGGAAGTAAAAATATTCAGCTTATTTATAAGATGGCAAATGGAGCCACTATCGAAAGTACTGATATTACAGTCAATGCAAATATGATAGAAGCAGGAAACTTGCAGTTACAGTTGGCTTCTGTAGTCAACGATAAAGGTTTGATTTCTGTAGGTAACAACAACTTCACACCAGGACCAAACGCTGGTGATGTAATGTATTCAGTAGCGAGTAGCAATGGTTTTGCAAGAGTCGTAAGTGGCGCTTTGGAATCATCAAACGTTGATATGACAAAAGCATTCGCAGAATTAATCGTAGCCCAAAGAAGTATTGAAGCAAACTCTCGTACATTTGATACGGTAAGCAGAGTTCTTCAAGGCTTAATCCAAATGGGCAGATAAGATATTAACCCATAATAACTAACCTTTCTTGACTTGTATGAGGAGGCTTGGAAACAAAGCCTCTTTTTTTTGCGGATTTTTGCAAGAGTGAAACTCGTCCCTGTGAAAAATCTTGCGAAATGAAGTTTTTGCTAAACAAAAACGGAATGAAGTCCTAAGATTTTGAACTGCAAATAATCAAAGAAGCGGATTTTCAGCTCCTCTTGTTTTTGAGCAAAGCGAAAATTACAAGGGAGGGTGCCCTTGGGTATGACGGGAGTGAAACTCCTATAGCGAAATCATCGTCGGAGTGGAGATGATGGAGCTAACAGTACAAAAAAATACCCTTCCGAAAGAAAGGATATTTTTAAATAGTTAATTTAAAAGAATTCCGAATTCTAGATATTTAGAATGAATCCGCCTTCTTCAGAGTTGATAAGAAGGTCTTCGGCCATCTTTTTGCGCAAATTGCGAATATATTTGTAGATATAATCACGGGGAATGTCTAAAACACTTGCCAAGTCTTGCGCTTTGACAGATTTCCCTTTGTTATCTGATAAATATTCAAAAACTCGTTGCTCTCTTTCAGTTAAGCTTTTGCTAAAAGAAATAGTTAATTCGACTGTGCTAGTTTGTTTTATAGCAGGTGCTTCAACTTTTTCTTCAGGCTTTACTTCAGCTTTTGGCTCTGATTTTGTTTCAACTTTTGGTTTTACTTCAGATTTAGTTTTCATTAAATCATCTGTGGAAGACACAGCTTCATTATTAACAATCATATCTATTATATCGTGAGTTACTTTATTTTCTTCAATTTCTTTGCCAAGTCTTCTTGCGAATTCTTCAAGTGTAATTTTTTCTATAGAGCTTCTCCATTGTCTGACTTCTTCTTTTGTAAGATACTGTAACATTTCTGTACTCCTATAACCTGTCTTTAAGATTAATTTATTTAGTTGTATGTCTCTATAACACTTCTAAATAGCAAAATTGCTTAACTCATATAAAATTTTAACACTTTGTAATAATAATAAAAAAATCATTTATTAGAAACTTATAATAGTATTTTTGTAAAAAAACCGAAACAAAAAAATAGCCAAAAGGCTATTTTCTCGGGCTATTTTCTTTATTTTTAAAGGTTCAAGCTTTAAATCCCCCTATTTCAGTAGCTATTATAGGGCTAATTTAGATTATTGGTCAGATTCTTTATGTTCATCCAATAATTTTTGAAAATCAGAAGCTTTTATATCTTTTATAAACTCTTTAAATTCTTGAGCTTCTTTTTCATCTTTTTCTTTGTCTGTCGAGATTGTCCCTTCGGCTATTACATTCGAAGTCACAAAAATATCGGCTTTTGTTCTTATTGCAACGGCAATTGCATCAGAAGGACGCGCATCTATAACTTTTTCATCGTGGCCATTATTTAAGAAAATGCTGGCGAAATAAGTTTCTTTTTCAACATCATGAATTTCGATTTTAGTTACTTCATAACCCATATCTTCTATGATTGTACAAATCAAATCATGTGTCATAGGGCGAGATACCGGTATATTTTCAATTTTTCTGATGATGGCGCTTGCTTCTGCTGAACCAATCCAAATCGGCAAAGCACGTCTATTTTCGTCATCTTTCAATACAACAATAGGAGAACCTGTTCTTGTATCGATTGCTATTCCCATTACATTCATCTTAATCATAAAAAATTCCTTTTAGTCCTGTGCATTTACATATATTATACGACTAAAATTTCTTTTATGAATTACCTTTTGGTCTTACTATTTTATTTGTATTTTCTAGTTTCTCTTTATTCTCCATTATTCTCTGGAGTTTTTCTAAAGTTTTATTATCATAATTAAAATCTCTCGTATTAATATCTATTACTCCATTGGTGATTTTCTTCAATGTTCTTGATATTTGCCCCGGCCATCTATTTAGTATGAATGAGATTTCATAATTTTTAAGTTTTTCGGAAACTATTCTAACTTGATTTTTTGTATTAGCTATTATTACAGGACGTTTTTCGATGACAGAAGTAAATTCTTCAACATTTCGATCTTCATTGCAATGTTTATGGGCGCCCACTAAATTATATTGTTTTGAAGAGCCACCTTGAGAGTCTGGTATTAGGTGTTCGGCACTTGAAAGAAAAGGGTCCAAAAGGACTTCGCCTATTTCTCTGGAACTTCTCCTGCTATATTTGACGATAAAAGCGTTTGTATTATCCACCGCTCTAGGCAATTTTACTAATGTCTGAAAAGCTTCTTCAAGGTGGATTTGGTTCTCGGGATCTGTTTCTGCTTTTTGGAGTTTCTTAAAACTTTCAAGTATTGGTTTTTTCTTGAAGAGCAGTTCTTGATTTTCGTGGTGTAAGACAGCATTAATTTTATCAAGCTTGTCGAATGCTTTTTCTTTTGTTTCTCCTGTGAGTTTATCAAAAATTTCAGGCAGTTTATTTAGGATTTCAGTTTGATGTTGTATTAGTTTTTCTTCGGCTGGCGGAAACATTTCTATTAAAAGTTCTTGCAGGTTTCCTCTGGGGTGTTCTAGAGATTTTTCCGTTAATAATCGTGCTAAATTTTGCACAAAAGGAAATAGGTCTTCATTTTTTTCATTTTTCATATCTTTTATAAATTCAATTTTAGCTCTAAGTTTTTCACCTGATAATTCGGCAACTTCTTTTCCAAAGATTTTTTGTTCTTTCGTGGTTTTCATTATTTCATTGCAATAAATACAAGGTATGCCGCTAATTTCTTTTAAGGCAAATTCATAACTCCCTCTAGCGCCAAAATTTACTTGGTCAGCACAAGGTTGACTTTTTAGCTGTAATTTCGCAGGCGAAGTACAACATTTGCCCTTAGGCTTAGTTAACTCATATCTTTTGGGAGAAAAAGTAATTAACATTTAAACTCTTTTACATAACATAATCACTGCTTTATTGGATAATAAGCTATAAAGCAATTAATTTGTTAGATATGTGAAATAAGTTTACTAATCGTTACGCCAATTTCTGCAGGTGAAGTGCAGACTGTAATTCCAGCTTCTTCAAGAGCTTTGATTTTGTCTTGAGCAGAACCTTTTTTGCCCGAAATTATCGCTCCTGCATGCCCCATGCGTTTGCCTTTTGGAGCTGAAACCCCAGCTATAAAGCTTACTACAGGCTTTGTCATGTTTGCTTTTATGAATTCTGCCGCCTGTTCTTCTGCATCACCGCCGATTTCGCCAACGAGGCAGATGACTTTGGTTTCAGGGTCTTTTTCAAATTCTTTTAGGCAATCAATAAAGTTTGTCCCGATAATTGGGTCGCCGCCGATTCCGATGCATGTTGATTGGCCGATGCCGAGTTGTGTCAATTGATACACGGCTTCATAGGTCAAAGTTCCGCTTCGTGAAATTATGCCGACAGGCCCTTTTTTATGAATATGAGCTGGCATGATACCGATTTTACATTCTTCTGAAGAAATAATTCCCGGGCAGTTTGGCCCGATTAGCCTTGTACCGTTTTTGACAAGATGTTTTTTGACTTCCATCATTTCAAGAACTGGAATGCCTTCTGTGATACAAATTACGAGTTTCACACCTGCGTCAGAGGCCTCTAAAATAGCATTTTTAGCAAATTTTGGAGGTACAAAAATCATTGAAACATCAGGTATAATGCCAAGTGTTTTGACAAGATTTTGAACCGTATTAAAAACAGGGAGGTCGAAAATTGTTTGACCTTCTTTGTTAGGGCTTGTTCCGCCGATGATTTTGGTGCCGTATTCAAGACATTTTTCGCTATGGAAAGCGCCTTGAGAGCCTGTGATGCCTTGAACTATAACCGTTGAGTCTTTATTAACAAAAATCGTCATTATAATTCTCCTAAAGCTTTTAAAATCTCATCCAAATCTTTTGCGACAACAAATTCCATTCCTGAATTTTTTAGAATTTCAGCTCCGAGGTCTTTATTTGTGCCCTCAAGCCTTACTATGATTGGAATTTTTATATCAAGAGCTTGAGCTGCATCTTTTACACCTTGAGCCAAGATATCACAACGTAGAATCCCTCCGAAAATATTTATCAGAATTGCTTCAACATTTTTGTCTGAAAGTAAGATTCTAAAGGCATTTTCGATATTTTCTTTGCTCGCACCGCCACCTACATCAAGGAAATTTGCAGGAGATTTCCCCGCAAGTTTAATCAAATCCATTGTTGCCATTGCAAGCCCTGCACCGTTTACCATACAGGCAATTGTGCCATCGAGCTTGATGTAGTTCAAATCGAATTTTGAAGCCTCAACTTCAAGAGGATTTTCTTCATCAAAATCACGCATTTTAGTCAATTCGGGATTTAAATAAAGCGCATTGTCATCAAAATTAACTTTGCCGTCAATTGCTAAAACAGAGCCTTCTTTTGTTACTACAAGAGGATTTATCTCCACAAGTGAACAATGTTTTTGAATAAATAATTCATAGAGCCCTTTTATTGCATCAGTACAGTCAAAACCTAGACAAGCATTGATGTTATCAATATTTTCTTGAGAAAGTCCTTTTGTAATATCTATATCTTCTTTAATAATTTTGTCTGGATTGGTTTCGGCGACTTCTTCAATATCCATGCCGCCAAACGCAGAAGCGATAATAACTATATTTTCGGTATTTCTATTGACTGTAATCGCCAAATAAAGCTCTTTGTCTATGTTTACACCTTGTTCAATCAATACTTTGCGTACAATTTTGACCTCGTCACCTGTTTGAATACTTTTCAGTTCCATCCCGATGATATTTTTGGCATGGAGTTCAAATTCTTCTTGGTTTTTGGCAACTTTGATGCCACCTGCTTTGCCCCTTGCCCCTGAATGCACTTGAGCTTTAACGACGCAAGGATAGCCGATTTTTTCAGCTATTGTTTGAGCTTGCGAAAAATTTTCGGCTAGAAAACCTTCTGGCACAGGAATTCCGTATTCTTTAAATAAATCTTTTGCTTGATATTCGTGAATTTTCATACTTTTTAAAACCCGTCTATTCTCTTGATTTTAATTATAAGTGAAAAAAATAGGATACTCAATGTCCGGTTTCACAGAAACCCAACCTTTGACCAAGGTCAGGCTTCTGTTCACACTTCGTAGGTCGTAGACCATAAAGTCTCAATTTCGTATAAATTGGACTTTATAGTTTGCTTCATTGAATTTACAATAAAAAGCGGTATAATGAATGAATACAGTTTTTAGATTTTGCGAGGTTTCAGAATGGAAATTAAGGTTAAACATGCCTCTTTGGCAGATATAGATTGCGATGTTGTTGTTGTAAATTTGTTCAAAGATGTAAAAGTATTAGGTGGAGCGACAGCTGCTGTTGATAAAGCTTTGGGCGGATTAATCAGTGAATTTGTAATAGGAAAAGATAAATTCGAAGGTAAATTCGGAGATACTTATATTTTGCAGACTTATGGCAAAATTAAAGCTTCAAAAGTCCTTTTGATAGGGCTTGGCGAGCAAAAAGAGTTCAATTTTATAAAACTTCGTGAATTGAGTGCAAAAGTTATTAAAACTTGTGAAAGCACATTAAAAGCTAAAAAAATCTGTTCAATTTTGCATGGTGCAGGAATTGGCGGATTGGACCCTAAAGAGTGCGCAAGAACTATCGCAGAAGGCACTTTGCTAGGGGCGTATAAATTTGAAAAATATAAAACCAAAAAAGCAGACTCAGCAGAGGAATTTGCAATAGTCGAAATTAATAACGAAATACTTCCTCAAATTGAAGTGGGCGTGAAAGAAGGCAAAATAATCGCTGGCGCGACAAACTTTGCAAGAGATTTGATTAATGAGCCTGCAATGGTCGTAAATCCTGCAAAATTAGCTGAAATAGCTCTTAAGCTTAAAGGAATTGATACAACTGTACTTGAAGGCAAAGATGCTTTAACAATGGGTATGGGTGCTTTTTATGCGGTGGGCATGGGCTCTGAAAATGATTCAAAATTCATTCATATGAAATATATTCCTAAAAATCCAAGAAAAAAAATCGCAATTATTGGTAAAGGCGTAACTTTTGACAGTGGTGGTCTTGATATCAAGCCAGCTGCTTCAATGAGAGAAATGAAGGGTGATATGTCAGGTTCTGCTTGCGTTTTAGGGATTATGAATTATGCAAAAGAAATGAATTTGGATATAGAAATCCATGGAATTATTGCGGCTGTTGAAAATATGCCATCCGGCTCCTCATATAGGCCCGGAGACATTTTGACTGCATTGAACGGAAAAACTATTGAGATTGACAATACTGATGCTGAAGGCCGTTTGACCTTGGCGGATGCTCTTTGTTATGCTTGCGATTTGAAAGTTGATGAAGTTATAGACATCGCCACTCTTACAGGTGCTTGTTGCGTGGCTCTTGGACAAGAAGCCGCAGCAATTATTGGAAACAATCAAGATTTAATCGAAAAATTAACTGCTTCTGCAACGCAAGCAGGTGAGCGTTTTTGGCAAATGCCTTTGTATGACGAGCATACAACCGCAATAAAAAGTGATGTAGCGGATATGAAAAATACAGGTGGTCGTTATGCCGGAACAATGACAGCCGCAGCCTTTTTGAAGGAATTTGTGACTGATGTTCCTTGGGCGCATCTTGATATTGCTGGCTGCGCAATTACTGATAAAGAAATCAGAGGTTTGTCTAAAGGGCCTGTTGGCGCTGGAGTTAGAGCTTTAATGTATTATCTGAAGTCTTTATAAAATGCAAAAAATGGAAGTAAAATGAGCAAGTTAAGTGATTTAAGACGGTTGATGGTTCAAGAAAATCTCGATTATTTTTTAGTTTCATCGACCGACGAATATTTAAACGAATATGTACCTCTTTGCGAGAATTCAAGATATCATATCACAGGGTTTAAAGGCTCTACTGGGGATGTTTTGGTTGGTATTGATTCTGCATTTTTGTTTGTCGATGGAAGATATCATAAGCAAGCTGATGAAGAGGTTTATCAGAGTTTAATTGATGTTGTGAAACTTGAAATGGCGCAAACTCAAAGAAAAGCGATTATTGAGATTTTGAAAGCAAAAGACAATGTCAAAGTTGGAATAGTTTCATCAAAGATTAGTTATTTTACTTTCAAGGAGCTCCAAAAAGAGCTGAAAAATATTGAATTTGTTTTGTTTGATGAAGATCCTGTGCAAGATGTGTTTCAGCCAATAAAAGCTAATGCGTATTTGGCGAAAGAAAAATTCACAGGAATGAGTGCAGACAAGAAGCTTTTCATTATTCAAAATGAAATGAATACTGATATTTTAATTTTGACAAAGTTGGATGAAATTGCATATTTGACTAACTGCCGTTCAAACTCCATTCCTTACAGTTCTTGTTTTAAAGCTAAGGCAATTATTGAACGAGAAAAATGTACGATTTTTACGAATTGCCAATTGCATAAATTTGGTGGGAAGATTGGTAAAAATTTCGAAGTTTTACCCGAAGAAGATTTTTTTGAATATTTGAAAATTCCTCAAAAAACAAAAGTTATAAGTTCTTCGATAAATTTAAGAACTTATAAAGCGCTTGAACATCATGAATTAAAAGAGGTCAAAATTAGCCCAATAGCTGAAATGAAGGCTGTAAAAAATCAAAATGAAATTGAATACATGAAAAAATGCTTCAAAAAAACTGACAAAGTTATTCGAAAAGTTCAAAAATGGATTAATAATAAATCGAATAAAACTCAAATTGATCTTGAAAAACGTGTTGAGCAGATGTTTAAACGTCAGTGGGCAAAGGGTTTAAGCTTTAAAACCATTGCAGCTTCTGATGATGATACCTCAAGCGTACATTTTACGGCTGCCTCTGAAAAAATTATTGATAATACTATTGTTTTGCTTGATTGTGGAGGGTATTTTGATGGTGGCTATGCGACAGATATTACACAAACTTTTTTTGTCGGGGATAAGCCTAAAATTGAACATAAAATCATTTATACCGCAGTTTTAAAAGGTTTTTTGGCAGGGGTAAATTGTAAATTAACCAAAAATGCCACAGGCAAAAAGCTCGATTGGGCTGTTCGAAAAATTGTAGAAAAACATGCCCTTGAAGGCTTCAAATTTTCTCATTCCACAGGGCATGGTATTGGAATTTTGGTGCATGAAAGTCCACCGTTTATTACCCCTTCAGAATCAGGTGAGTGTATTTTAAAGCCTAATATGTGCTTTAGTATTGAGCCGGGACTTTATAAAGACGGCGAATTTGGAGTAAGAATTGAGCGTGTAGTTTATATTGATGAAAATTACAAGATTGTACCGCTTTCAAAAGCACCTTTTGATGAAAAATTGATTAATTACAGTATGCTGAGCGAAGAGGAAATTGAGCAGGTAAAAAAATGGCAGAAACAGTAAAAATAACCAGTATAAATAATGATGTTGTAAAATTTGCAGCAGCCTTGGAGCAGAAAAAATTCAGAGATGAAACAGGACTTTTCTTGCTTGAAGGCAAAAAACCAATAGAAGAAGCTATAAAAGCTGGAATTGAAATTGAGAAGCTGTTTTCTTTAAAAGAAGAAGTTCTGGAAACTAAAGAAATTTTCTTGGTAACAGAAGCTATTTTGAATAAAATTTCAACAACCAAAAGTGCTCCCGAAATCATTGCCGTAGCCAAAAAGAAAGAATATGATTTTACTCAATTAAATGGCAAAACCGTTTTGCTTTTGGAAAATATTAAAGACCCTGGGAACTTGGGAACTATAATACGAACTGCTACAGCCCTTGGAGTGCATTTGATTGTTCTTGCCGGAGAATGTGTTGATTTGTATAACCCAAAGGTAATTCGTTCTGCCACTGGCAATCTGTTTCAAATTCCAATTGTGCATAATGATGATTTTGAACAAATCAGACATCAATTTCGCAACCATAAATTTATCGGAACAATTTTAGACCCTGAGAAGTCACCAGTGGCTTTGAATAGGGTTAATTTTAATATGCCTATTGTTATAATGTTTGGTTCTGAAGCCGATGGATTGTCGCCAAAGGCAATAGAATATGTACATGAATTCGTGAAAATTCCACTTCAAAATGAAGTAGAATCTTTAAATATAGCTATAACAGTAGGAATTATTTTGTATAAAGCCCTTGTGAATTAGGCGCTTTGTAAACTTTTTTGTTTTTCCAGAGCAGCTTGATAATGTTTATTAGATGGCCTATTTACTGTTACATCTTTTTTAGGGTTTTTGCTAAATGAAGGGGTTTTAGTTTGTTTTTGAAATGCATCTGCATCTTTGACTGCAGTCTTTTTTGCTTGAGGAGCCAATCCAAGGTAAATCAAAAAACCAATTAAAGTGGCCGCAACTAAAATGGCAGCGCCGACTTTTGTGGATTCATTGCCGCAAAAGTTTAATGAAGATTTTTTTTTAATATTGTTTTTAGAAGAATTATTTGCCGTAAAGCTAAGCCTAGCTGGAGCATTGATGCCAGAAACTTTCATACGTTCTCCTTTTTTGGACTTTTAATAGAATGCCGAATAATATAACTATTTTAGTACTTTAGGCCAAATCTTTCAACATATTTTTAATAAATCTTAATCATATATTATATATTGAGGACATTAGAGCATGTAAAAACCCCATTTCTTAACGAGATGGGGTTTTTACATTTTATTCAAATTATTTGCTGATTAAGCACTTTGTAAGTTTTGTTGATGTCTTTGAGCTTGATTACGTTTATTTGCTGCACTTATCGGTTTATTTTGTACATTTTTATTTTTGCTTGGTGAAGTTCTTTTGAAGGTATCACCATCCGCATTTGTAGCTGGTTTTTTAGATTTAGAGAATAACGCTGCAATTCCGCCTATAATAGCTACGGCACCGACTGCCACTCCGATTTTTCCACCATGTTGTTTCCAGAACTCTTTAGAGGTAGCTATTTCGACTATTCCGCTGTCAGTATTTTTAATTCTTCCTTTTATTTCTTCCATTTTTTCTTTAGAGAAGTCAAATATACGACCTTTTGTTTCTCCGAATTTTTTACCACCGTTGAAGTGTCTTTCGTTATACATTTCAACAGAAGATTTTCCTGATGGGTGTAATGCATTATTTTCATTCCATCCTGATTTTACATTTAAAGAATTGCGTATTTGCTTTTCCATAAGTGCAGGATTTTCTTTAAATTGTTTTGATTTCAAAGTCATTGCTTCAGAAATTTCTTGAGATAAAATTTCATCAGACCATTTTCTATGAAGATTTTCAAATTCAGGTGTTGCTTGTACTTTTTTCGCTGCAAGTTCTTCAAGTGTAGTGTATTTTTCTAATACAGCACCAGTTTCTTCATTTTTTATTTCTATTGGAGCTGTTATTTTTTTCAGATTCAAGAAGTCTAATTCTTCTTTAATCATTTTGTCGTATTCTTCTTTGTATGTTTTTGAAATTTTAGATAAGTCTTCTTGAGACATATAGAATTCGTGGGCTGTTTTGTATCCTGTTGTTTTATCGGCATCGCTTGGATTAAAGTTCTTTTGAGCCAAGCCTTGAGTACCAACTACAATTGGTGAAGCTCCACCGTGTAACATTGCTTCGAAGTCTGTAAGGCCGCAAGGCTCGAATCTTGAGGCAAAGACGCATGAATCAGAAGCAGCGGCTAAAGGTTTATTAGGAGCAAATCCGTCCATATAAACAACTCTACCTTCCATTCCATTAGCAAAAGCTTTGTCTAATTTCGCTCTGAGGTTTTCTCCTTCAGTATTTTTCGGAAGTTCTCCACCAAAGATTAAAACAGAGTTTTTACCTTCATCTGTTTTAGTATGTGCAATAAATGCATCAAGGACAATGTCTAAGCCTTTTTGGAAGTCACCACGACCCCAAGAGGAGAATACATTTACTTTAGCATTTTTATCGCCGGCTATAAATTTATCTATTTGCTGAGACCATTTTTGGTCGATATGTCCTATTAATTTACCTTTTCCAGGCAATCCCATTGCAAAATCAGGGTTTGCATCTTTATAGAGCCTTTGGAACATATTTTTTGCATTGAGTTGTTTTTTTGTAATGATTTCATTTATAGGGGCATCTTTTTTGAAAAGCTCAAAAGGCTTGTGGGTAATACCTGTTTTTTCATCTTTAAATTCTGCTTTATAAAAGGTCATTCCTATTTCTTTTTCAGGATTAAAACTATTATCATCAAATCCGTTTAAAATTCCACCGAACCATTTATCTTTGGCCCCTTCCTCAAGATGCCCAGTTAAACCTTTTGCTACCAGCGGATTTTTAGCTGCACTTTCAGCATAAGTTTCTGATACTGCATCAAGATTTGTTATGCCTAGTTTTGCATATTGAATAGGTATCATACTTACATTTGCACAGTTTTTTTCATCTATGCCAGATTGAATAAATTGCTTGAAGTATTTTTCAGTAGTTCCTTCTAGTTTAGCTTTTATGTAGTGAGGGTCTTGTTTTACCAGTTCTGCTTGCTCTTTTGTTGCAAAATTATGGAACATATTTTCTGCAGAAGTTTCACCTTGATAACCTCCGCCTATATTATGCATAATATAGCTTGCTTTACAGTCTTGGAAATATTTATCTCCTTTTAAAGCTTTATCTTGTATATATTCAAAGACATTTGCTGATTGAGAATCACTAAGAAGGATATGTTCAGGATTTACGCCATGTTTTTCCATATCAGGCAGCATCTCAACTAAGGCTTTATTGAATTTTGCATAAGAATCGCCTTGTGGGGAGTTTAGAACTTTTCCATCAGAACCATAAGCAAACCCACCCCCTGCATTTTCATAAGGTTTTGACATTTTTGCTGTGGCATCTGTATAAACCATGAAATGGTTTGTGTCTTTGACTTTATAAAGAGTTATATTATCTGCTTTATTTTCAGTCCATTGCATAGTTTTTTTAGATATTTCTTCAAGTTCAAAGAACTGACCCGGCTTTAAGTTTTCGACAGAAACCTTGGTAAGATCCTGATTTGTATAAATAGCTTTGCCGTCTTTCATCAAGACGCCTACTTCACCAGTTGGTTCTCCTTTTTTGTCATATACTAAATTACCATTGTAATAAGGTATAACCATAGGACCTTTAAATATTTTTCCATAATCTTGCATTACTGTGGCAACGCCACCTACTTTGCAATATGGTGGTAATTCCGCCCCTACAAATAAAGTTTGTCCTTTTATTTTGTCTGAGCTGCCGAAAGTTATCATCTTGGCTTTAGTTCTATGTATAGAAGTAAAGTTTATAGGAGTTGTTCCGGCAATAGGTGTGCTACTTGGTTCAATACTAACAGGTTTCGGACTTTGTGAGTCTTCAACTTTTTTATTTTTGGCCATATTGTTTGCAGCAAAATTAAGCCTAGCTTGGGCATCAACACCAGAAACCTTCATTACGTTCTCCTTTTTGGACTTTTAACTTGAATGCAGAATGAAAAATAATTTACTTTCCTATAATAAGTTTATAAAGGAAATTTATGAACCTTTTCATGGGGAAATGTGAAGATAATTTTACAAAATTTACAAAACTAAATAGGGTTTTTCTTACACTTTAAAGTTAGTTTCCATGTTTTTAACTATAATTTCGGCCAAATTGAAGATTTTTTTGTCAAAATTGCTTAAAATGGAACCTTTTATTAAGCCAAGACGACATAATGGGCAATCTGTGAAAATAGCATTTGCAGCAGTAATATTTATATCATAGGCTTTCTTTTTTGCCAGAGCATTAGAAATCTTAATATTTTCGATTAAAAACAGGCCAGCAGAGCCACAACAGCGTTTTTCTGATGGAGCAACTTCGATGTTCATTTTTTGCATAAGCTCTAAAGTTGCATCTTCGCAATCAAGGTGGCATGGTGTGTGGTAAAAGGCTTTAGAGTTGAGTTGTGGCAAATCAATATTTTGTTCAAGCAAAAATTCATTGATATGTTTGCATTTGTCCCAAACAGCCTGTGCTTTTTTTTGCTCTTTTTCTTCGCCATCCAAAACTTCTATATAAATTGCAAATGCTTTTTTGCAAGTGGCACAGTCAAAAATGATGTAATCCACATTATTAGGGATTTTAGCAAGGTTTTTCTTTGCAAATTTTTTAAAACTGTCGATGTCACCGATGTTATATGCGGGCATGGTGCAGCAGTCGAAATCGGGCATGGTGTAATTTATGCCGTTTTGTTCGCAAATCATTTTCATTGCATCCAAAGAAGATGAATTGAAATAGTTATTTATGCACCCTGAGAAAAATGCCACGTTTAAATTAGAGGTTTTTATTGGGTTTTGTTTTTTATATTTGATGTTTGGTTTCAAAAATTCGTATAAAATTTTGCCGATTTTACTAAAATTCAAGATGGGGAAAATCAAATATAGCTTAGATAAGCTTGCTAATTTCAAGAAGTTTTTGGAGTAAAGCCCGCTTAAGACAAGTTTTTTCCAAAAAGGTGCATAAGCGTAAGAGGCAATTTTGGCTGAAATTATGATTTTTTCTGCGTCAATTCCTGATGGGCAGTAGTTTTTACATTTGTTGCAAGTGAGGCATGTATCGATATTTTTTCTAATTTTTTTGTTGAATTTGAGATGCCCTTTTATGATGCCGTTTAGGAGCGAAAAAAATCCTCGAGAGACTGTGGTTTCTTTTTTGGTGATTTCGTATACAGGGCAAACACTTTGGCATAGGCCGCATCTTGAGCAGGTATAGATTTCATCTTTATAGTCTAAAAAGTCTTTCATAGTATTTTCTCTGGGTTAAAAATATTTTTTGGGTCAAAAACCTCTTTTATCATCCGCATAAATTTGAGGTTGAGTTCAGAATTCACCATGCCGATGTAAGGTTTTTTCAAAGAACCGATGCCATGCTCGCCTGCAATCGTGCCTCCCAGTTCAATTACATAATCGAACATTTCTTTTTCGGCAATTTTGTAGCGATTTTTTTGGTCTTCATCTCGCAAGTCTAAAGAGAAATTCGGATGCAAATTCCCATCGCCGGAATGCCCCATTATTGTAATTACGAGGTCGTATTTTTTTGAGATTGCCTGAATTTTTTTGACCATATCAACAAGTCTGCTTGGAGGAACGACGATATCTTCTGTTACGATATCAAAATTCAACTTGGCAACAGAGCTGAAAGCCTGTCTGCGAGCGAACCAGATTTTTTCGGATTCTTCTTTATTTTTGGCAAATTTAATTTCGCAAGCATTATGGTCGTTGCATACAGCAATAATTTTTTTTGTCTGGTCTTGAACATCAATTTCTGTACCGTCAACTTCAATAATCAAGCAAGCTTGAGCAATTCTCAAAATTCCTGTCGGGGAAAATTTTTCAATTGTTTCGATGGTTTTTTCATCCATTAAATCAATAGTGGATGGTCGTAGGCAATGTTTTATTATTGAAGAAACTGCATTGGCCGAGTCTTCAATCGTATCAAAAAATGCAAGCATGACCCTTTGGACATCAGGTTTTGGAATCAATTTTAGCGTAGCTTCAGTTATGATGCCAATAGTACCTTCAGAACCCACGAAAAGTTGCGTAAGATTGTATCCTGCAACGTTTTTAGGGGTTTTTGAACTTGTGTGAATTATTTCTCCTGTGGCAGTTATGACTTCCAAATCAATAATATAGTCTCTTGTTCCGCCGTATTTGAAGTGCCTTGGGCCACTGGCAGAGAGGGCTATTGCACCGCCGATAGTTGATACAGCCAGACTTGAAGGGTCGGGAGGAAAAAATAGTCCTCTTTTTTCGACTTCATTTTGAATATTTCCGACAATTGCACCAGTTTGCACGGTACAGTTTAAGTTTGCTTCGTCTATTTCTAAAATTTTATCCATTTTGGAAAAATGAATTACAATTCCATTTTTCTTTGGAATGCAGGAACCTACTTGGTTTGTACCTGCTCCACGAGGGATTATGGCGATGTTATTTTCGTTGGCAAATTTTACTATTTCTTGAATTTGGTTTTTATTTTCGGGAAAAACTACAATATCAGGAATGCTGACATCGTCCCCTTGTTCAATCACATCAAAAGCATATGGATAGCGGTCTTCTATTTGGCTCAAGACGTTGTCTTTGCCGAATATTTTTTCGATTTGTTTAATTTTTGCATTATCCATACTCATAAGTAAATTATACTCCAAAACAGGAAACAGCTCAGCCAATTTAAAAATTTTTAAATTGCTTAGCTGTCGACCTAACGGATGTGAAACTGGACGGCATAAAAAATCAGCTACTTGCGCAGTAGCTACTTTAGAGCATAAAAAATTAAATTCGATATGTTAATCTGAAAATAAAATAGTAAAGGAAGTGAAAAAGATGGCACATACTATAAGTAAAAAATTATATTCAGAAGAAAAAAGAAAATATATCACTTGCGAAGTTTTGGTTCTTGATGAAGAAGAACTTTTGCCGGATACAGATAGACGCGAAATTATTTTATCTTGTGATGATGGCGAATATCTTTATGATGAACCATCAGATGACCTTGAGATAGATGGTTATCCTGAGACAGAATTGATTGACCAGTACAAAAATCTCGATGATAGAAATTAGATTTTCTTATATAAATCGGGTCTTTTTAGCTCTGTACGTAAGAGTCTTTGTTGTTGTCGCCATTTGGAAATTTCTTTATGGTGCCCGCTGAGTAAGATATCTGGAACTTTCATTCCTCTGAATTCATAAGGTCTTGTGTATTGCGGATATTCAAGGAGCCCGTCTTCGAAGGTGTCTTCGTGGGCAGATTCAATTTTACCCAAAACCCCGTCTATTAGGCGACTTGTAGCATCAATAAGACACAAAGCTCCTAATTCTCCACCTGTTAAAACAAAATCCCCTATAGAAATTTCTTCGAGTTCAATTCCTTCTCTAATTCTCTCGTCAAAACCTTCATAATGCCCGCAAAGGAGTATGATTTGTTCATATTCAGCCAAATCTTTTACGATTTTTTGAGTAAGAGGTTTACCTTGAGGGGTCAGCATGAGGGTTTTTGATTTGGGCTTTTTTTCAATGCTTTCATAAGCTTTAAAAAACGGTTCACACATTAGAACCATGCCTGCTCCGCCACCATAAGGCGTGTCATCGACTCTGTGGTGTTTATCTTCGGTAAAATCACGCGGGTTGAGCGTATTTACTGATATACAGCCATGGTCGATGCCGCGAGAAACAATGCTATGAGAGCAATGTTGTTTTATCATATCCGGAAATAAAGTGATGATGTCGTATTGCATTATCTTTCAATCAATCCGGGAATTTCGTCTATTATTATCATTTGTTTTTGCAAATCGATTACAGGCACAAGTTTTTTGACAAACGGTACAAGGTGCGTTTTTTTGTTTTCATCTTCTATCGATAAAAGTTCGCTGCCTGGTTGTGTTTCGAGGTATAGAACTTTGCCTATATATTCATCTTTTGTATTGTAAACAGAAAGTCCTACTAAATCATCAATAAGATATTCTTCTTCTTCAAGATGCTCCTCTACTTTGGCTTTATCAGCTTTCAGTTCAAGGTTTTTCAATTCCTGAACTTCTTCAATAGAGTTGATTTCATTGAATTTTATTAGGGCGTGTTGTTTATGAAATTTTACAGATTCCGGCGTTAAAAAAATTTGTTTGCCGTTTTTTTCGATTAAGAATTTTTCAATTGACAAAAGTTGATCTTCTTTACCTTGGGTATATCCGACTTTTGCTTCGCCTTTTATGCCATGAAAATTTAGAATTCTTCCTATTGATAAATATTTTGTCATTACAACCTCACATTTTTAACTTTTTTATTATAACATTTCATTTAGGAAAATGAGCCGAAAATTACTATATTCAACTATAATATCCTTACGAATGGAATGCAATGCTCATTATGACAATTTTAAGGCTTTTAACATGATAAAAATAGTTAACTTATCAAAATATTTTGGTAAGGCACGAATTTTAAACAATATAAATCTTGAAGTTAAAGAAGGCGAAATCATTACTCTCATTGGCCCATCAGGGTGCGGTAAAAGCACTCTTTTGAAGTGCATTAATGGCCTCGAAAAATTAACAGCAGGCAAAGTTTATATTGACGGGCAGGAAATAAATGCCAAAAATACCAATATCAATCTCTTGAGAACAAGACTTGGTATTGTTTTTCAGCAATTTAATCTGTTTCCGCATATGACAGTTAAGCAAAATATTACTTTGGCACCAATAAAAGTGAAGGGTGTTTCAAAAAATGAAGCCGAATTTATCGCTATGGAGCTTTTGGAAAAAGTCGGACTTTTGGAAAAAATAGACAAATATCCAGATGAACTTTCAGGCGGTCAGGCTCAAAGGGTTGCTATCGCCCGAAGTCTTGCTATGCAACCTGATATTATGCTTTTTGATGAGCCGACAAGTGCCTTAGACCCTCAGATGACTCAGGAAGTCTTGGATGTAATGAAAAGCCTCGCGCAAGAGGGTATGACAATGATAGTTGTGACTCATGAAATGAAATTTGCAAAAGAGATTGCAAATCGGATTATTTTCATGTCTCATGGAGAGATAATAGAAGAAAATAAACCCGATGATTTCTTTAATAATCCGGAAAAACAAGCTACAAAAGAATTTTTAGAAAGTGTAAATGTATGAAAAAATTCCTTCTTTTAAGTATAACTTTAATGATATTTTTGACAGGCTGTAGTTTTAATTCTGACCAGCCTCAAATAGATAAATTGGAAAAAATAAAACAACGCGGCAAACTTATTGTTGGCGTCAAATACGATAGTAAGCCGTTTGGTTTTATGGATGAAAAAAATCAGGTTCAAGGCTTTGATATAGACGTTGCAAGAGAGATGGCCAACAGTATTTTGGGCGACCCTAATGCAGTTGAATTCAAGCAGGTGACTTCATCTAACAGGATTTTTGTGTTGACATCAGATGCTGTTGATATTGTTATCGCAACGATGACAATAAACCCGAAAAGACTTGAAGTGGTTGATTTTTCACAACCTTATTATATTGCAGGGCAAGCTATAATGATTCCTCAAAATAGTGATATTCGTGGAATAAAAGATTTGAATCATAAAAAAGTTATCATTGTTCTTGGCTCAACTTCCGAAAAAAATATCAGAATGATGGCGCCTGAAGCGACTATTCAAGGTTTTAGGACTTATAATGATGCGTTCTCTGCTCTGAAAGCTGGTCGTGGCAATGCTCTTACGACAGATGACAGCATTCTATATGGATTTTTAGATACTGATAAAAATTTCAAAATACTTCCGGAAAGATACACAAAAGAGCCTTATGGCATCGCTATCAAAAAAGGGACAGAGACTGAAACCCTAAGAATAGCGATTGATGAAGCATTATATAATATGGAAAATAATGGAACTTTGAAGCAAATCAAGCATAAATGGGTAAAATAAATGTACGATATTGATTTCTCAGTTATTTTACAAGCGCAGGAACTTATTTTACAGGGTTTGATTATAACTTTGCGAGTATCAATATTGAGTAGCATTTTTGCATTTATTTTGGGCGTTTTTGTTACTTATTTGAGAGATTTGCCGAATAATTTTATCAAAATCATCGCTAATATATATGTTGAAGCAGCGAGAAATGTTCCGCTTTTGATTCAGCTTTATATAATATATAAAGTTTATCCGCGTTTTGGTTTGAGTTTTTCGCCAATAAATTGCGGAATCATTGCGCTTAGCCTTTATACAGGGGCTTATATCGCAGAAGTTTTGCGCTCGGGAATGAACTCGATTGCAAAGCAACAATCTCAGGCTTCTTATGCTTTGGGATTTAATTATTTTCAGACATTTTTTATGATTACATTTCCGCAAGCAATCAGAATTGTGATTCCTGCTTTGGGAAGCCAGTTTATTAATTTGCTCAAAAACTCTTCTTTGGTCAGTTTCATTGCTGTTGTGGATGTTTTTTATGTTATTTATAAAGGCGCAGCGGATGATTTTAGAATTTACGAATTTTTCTTGGCTGGAGCCTTAATATATATGGTTTTGGCTGGATTTATCGCTTTGGCTACAAATATTTTGGAAAAAGCTCTCAAAGTTTATGGCAGGGAGGTTAGAGTCTAATGAATGATATAATGCTCAATTCAGACCTTCTGTTTAAAGGGCTTCGCATAACGATTTTGCTTGGCATATTCTCTGGAATTACAAGTATGATTTTGGGTTCTATTCTTGGTATCGCAAGGCATTCAAGAATTTTGCCTTTAAAAGTTATTTCAGCATTTTTTATCGAAATTACAAGAAGTATACCTCTTGTGCTTTATATTGTGTTTATTTATCTCACTTGTTCACCGATTTTGGCGAGTATAAATATATTTCATGATGATATTTTTGGTTCTCTGGAGTTCCAATCTTCTTATATAGCTTTGTCTTTGTTCACATCAGCTTATATTGCAGAAATTGTCCGCAGTGGGCTCAAATCAGTCGAGACAAACCAAATTCAAGCAGCAAAAGCACTTGGTTTGAATGTTTTTCAAAGGCTCAAATATATTATTTTGCCTTGCGCCATAAGCAGAATGATGCCTGCTTTGGTCAGTCAGTTTATTTCGCTTGTCAAAGATACCTCTTTGGCTTCGGTAATCGGACTCATCGAATTTACCCGTTCAGGGGAGTTGATTTATGAGCGTACATATCAGGAAACGCAGATTTTGGCTCTGATTGCAGTTGTTTATTTTATAATTTGTTATGGCATGTCATTGTTTAGTCAAAGATTAGAAAAAAGGCCATTTGCTTTAATAAGGTTAGGCTTTTAGTGTAAGTTTTTAGTCTAAGATGAAACTTTTTTTCAATCCCATCGTCTAGTAATATAATAGGTCAAAAGTTTACTAAACGAAATTATAGGATTGATAGATTATGAAATATAAAGTAGAGATTATTGAAGATGCACAAGGCAAATTGTTGGATGCATTGGTCGATGATGGGATGGAAGACAAAGAGCCGGAAAAATATTTTGATAAATGCACTAGTGCATATTCTGATGATATTCTTCAAATGTATTTGAAAGATATCGGAAAAAGAAAATTATTAACAACCGCTGAGGAACTTGAGTTAGGGCAAATTATAAGAGAAGGCCCTAAAAATGATGCAAAAAAAGCTAAAGACAGGCTTATTCAAGCAAATCTGCGTCTTGTCGTAAGTATTGCAAAAAAATACGTCGGACAAGGGGTTTTATTTATGGACATGGTTCAAGAAGGTAGTCTTGGGCTTATGCGTGCAGCAGAGAGATTTGATTATAGAAAAGGTTTCAAATTCTCAACTTATGCAACCTGGTGGATTAGACAAACAGTGATTAGGTCAATTGCTAATACGTCCCGTACAGTTAGAATCCCAGTTCATATGTCTGATAAAATCAGAATTCTGAAGAAAACGATGCATGACCTTTCTAATGAGCTGGGTAGAGATCCAAGTGATATGGAATTGGGACAAGTAATGAACTTGAGTAAACTCAAAGTTGCTAACATCAAAAAAGCTATGATTAGAGAACCTATTTCTCTTGATATGCAAATTGGCGACGAAATTTTTCTGGAGGATTATGTGCCTGATACTTTGCATAAAGGTCCAAGCAGTGAAACAACAGAAGAGCTTTTGACTCAAGACATAGAAAAAGTCCTTGGCTTTTTGACTGAACGTGAACAAACTATTTTGATTGAACGCTTTGGGATTTATGGAACAAAACAAAAAACCCTTGAAGAACTTGGACAAAAAATGGGCTTTTCAAAAGAACGTATCAGGCAAATAGAAGATGTCGCAATCAAAAAACTTCGTGCAAGAGAAGAAATAACACACCTAAAAGACTATTTGGGATAGACAATAAAAAAAAGACCTCACAATTTGTGGGGTCTTTTTTTTGATGTTTATCTTTTTAATTTCAAAGGGTTATTTTGTAAATGAATTCCAAAGTTCTGTGAAAAAACCTTGATTATCAATCGAAGCTGGATGTAGTTTTATCTTTTTGCCTTTTTCGAAAGTCTCATCTTCATTGTGTTTTATATATTGACGACCTTCGTCATGTTCTGGAGTTCCTTCAGGATATTCTTGATAGGAAGAACTTACTTGGCCTCTAAGCGCACCGTCTTCTACATTGAAAAGTTTTTTGAATTCTTTGACGGTTATGGGCTTTTTTATAGTAAATTCAATATTGCCCTCTTTGTTTCCTACAAGTGTTGCTGTCGCTTTTTGTTTTTTCTCCTTTTCTTCAAGAGCCTTAATTTCTTTTGCTATCACTGCTTTTTTTTCAGAATTGCTTGTTTCAGAAAGTTTAAGACGTTTTTCCAGTATTTGAGATTCTACGTAATTGATTTTTGATTCTGTATAATTATTTCCTTCATTTTTAACAGGCGCAGCTTGTTTATTTTCTCCGACAGGAACGGGTTTATTATCTTTTTTGGGCGTTACAGCTTTCTTTGTTTCTATTTTTTTAGATTCTACATTATTCGTTGCAGTTTTGTGTACTTTGGGTCCCATAGAATTTTCCTTTATTTGTATATCACTAGATATATAAAAACGATATATTATTGAGAATTTCAAAATTTTGGAAAAACTTTACAATTCCTTAAGCTCAAAAAATGGTTTTCAAATCGTATCTTTGGTAGAGTATAGGTAAGAAGATATGAGGAAGAAAAAATGAAATCAATAGAAAAGCGTAGAAATATAGCTATAATAGCGCACGTCGACCATGGTAAAACAACTTTGGTAGATGGCATGCTTAAGCAAAGTGGAGTGTTTCGAGATAATGAAGTTGTACAAACTTGCGTACTCGATTCCAATGATATAGAACGTGAAAGAGGGATTACAATCCTTTCAAAAAATATTTGTATTAACTACGAAGGTTACAAAATCAATGTCGTAGATACCCCTGGTCACGCGGACTTCGGTGGTGAAGTTGAACGTGTACTTGGCATGGTGGACGGTGCATTACTTATTGTTGATGCTGCTGAAGGCCCAATGCCACAAACTCGTTTCGTACTTTCAAAAGCTCTTGAGCTTGGAATCAGAATTGTTGTTGTAATAAATAAAATCGACAGACAAGGCGCTGACCCACACGGAGCTTTGGATAAAGTATTTGAATTGTTCTTAGAACTTACAGATAATCAATATTTATTAGATTTCCCTGTAGTTTATGCAAGTGGCGTTAGCGGAATTGCAAAAAAAGAAATGGATCAAGAAGCAGAAAATCTTAAACCTCTTTTTGATACAATCATCAATGATATTAAGCCTCCAACAGGAAATCCTGATGCGAATTTGCAATTTCATGTAACAACTCTTGATTACAATGAGTATGTTGGCAGAATTGCTATCGGGCGTATCATCAATGGCGTTATCGAGAGCGGTCAGCAAGTTTCTTTGCTAACTCGTGATTCTAAAATTCAACGTGGCAAAGTTTCAAAATTACTTGGTTTTGTCGGACTTGAAAGAGTTGATCTTCAAACAGCACAAGCTGGTGATATTGTTGGTATATGCGGTTTTCCAGATGTTCAAATCGGTGAAACAATTTCATCTACTGATAATCCACAGGCATTGCCGCTTATAAATATCGATGAGCCTACATTGCAGATGAATTTCTCTGTAAATGATTCACCTTTTGCAGGACTTGAAGGAAAATTCATTACTTCAAGACAAATCAGCAAAAGACTTTACAAAGAGCTTGAGAAAAATGTAAGTTTGAGAGTTGAAGATACAGAAAGTACTGATGTTTTCAGAGTTTCAGGTAGAGGCGAATTACACCTTGGAATCTTGATTGAAACGATGCGTCGTGAAGGTTATGAATTTCAAGTTTCAAAACCGGAAGTAATTTTTAAAGATATTGATGGCGTTCAATGTGAACCATATGAAAGTTTGGTTATTGATGTCCCGTCTGATTTTGCAGGAAGCTGTATTGATAAATTAGCCCAAAGAAAAGGCGAAATGAAAGATATGCAAGCTAATGGAATCAGAACAAATATCAATTTCTCAATTCCTGCTCGTGGTTTGATCGGTTTCAGAAGCGACTTTATCAGAATGACAAAAGGCGAAGGTATTATGTACCACGTATTTGATACATACAAACCTTCTGCTGGTGAAATTCAAAAACTAAGAAATGGTTCTTTGATTTCGCATGAAGATGGGGAAGCTATTCCTTATGCTTTGCGTCAGTTTGAAGATAGAGGCGTGTTCTTCTTGAATCCAAAAACCAAAGTTTACCGTGGAATGATAGTCGGCGAGCACAATAGACCGATGGATTTGCTTGTTAATATCTGTAAGAAAAAACAACTTACAAACATGCGTTCATCTGGAGCAGATGTAATGGTTACATTGCAATCTCCTCGTCTTATGACACTTGAAGATTGTCTTGAATACATCGGAGAAGATGAACTTGTTGAAATCACCCCAGAAAACGTGAGAGTTCGTAAAGCTTCTTGGGTAAGATTGAGATAGTCTATATATTATAATTGAATTAAAATGCCTAATGTACCCGCAAGGATTATTTTCCAAGCCGGATGCAGAGGGCATTTTTTGTCGACTATCACGAGTATTATTAAAATTACTATGGCAGGCACTTTGAAAATATCTTGAATTTGTCCTGTCAGATGAAATTTTGGCAGGTTAAAGAGGGCAACTTTCATAATAATGAACATTGCATAGGCAATCATCGCACAAGCTGCAGGTCTAAGCCCCCATAAGATGGCATTAACAGTCGGATTATCGCAAAATTTATTTAAAAATTTTGATATAAAGCTAATCATTATGATAGCAGGAGTTATAAGGCCTATTGGAGCGATTATGCCGCCGATAAGTCCAGCCGCTTGAAATCCTGAAAAGGATGCGAGATTAATTCCGATAGGGCCTGGAATTGATTGCGAAATAGCCAGCATATTTACAATATCTTCGTGTGAAAACCACCCAAATCTGTTGGATAAATCATAAAGAAAGGGAATTGTTGCATATGCTCCACCGAATGAAAATAGTCCTATTTTGAAAAATTGATAAAATAATATGAAGTAAATCATTATATTTCACCTCGTATTTTTTTTATTGAAAATCCAAATAATCCTGCACCAAAAATTATAAAAGCAGGCGAAATTTTGAAGGATAATAAAAAAGCTAAAAGAAAAATGAAAAGAGTACTTTTATCTCGAACACTTTTTTTGAGAAAATGGAATAATGCATCAAAAATTAATAGAATGACCGCTGCATTTATACCCAAAATGGCATTTTGAACAATTGTAAGATGGATAAAATTGTAAATGAATATGGTTACTATCAAAACAGAAATGATAGCAGGGGTGACCATTCCTGCTGTAGCAAAAATAGCCCCTAATGTGCGCTGTTTTTTGTGTCCTATGAAAGTTGAAGCGTTAATAGCGATAAGACCCGGCAAGCATTGTCCGAGGACATAATAGTTTAAAAGTTCATCTTCGCTTACCCATTTGCGCTTTTGTACTATTTCCTTTTGAAAAAAGGGCAAAACAGAATATCCGCCACCAAAATTGAGCGTTCCTATGAGTAAAAACACATAGAAAAGCTCAATAAGATCTTTTAGTTTATTTTTCATTATTATCCTAAGAGTTGCTCTAAAGGAGTGTATTCTTTGCCTAAAGAATCAGCCACTGACTTGCAAGTAATTGCTCCTTTAAGAACATTTACGCCTTTAGCCAAGGCAGGAGAGTCTTTTACTGCGTCGAGTCCTTTTTTTGCTAGTTGTAATGCATATGGCAAAGTTGCATTCGTCAACGCAAAAGTGGAGCTTCTAGCGACTGCTCCTGGGATATTTGCGACTGAATAATGTAATACGCCGTGTTTTTCAAAAACAGGATTTTCATGAGTCGTCACTCTATCAATAGTTTCGACAGAACCGCCTTGATCAATTGCTACATCGACAATGACAGAACCTTTTTTCATTGTTTTAACCATCGCTTCAGTCACGATATTAGGAGCTTTTGCACCTGGGATTAAAACAGCAGCTACAAGCAAATCTGTGGTTTTTAATTCTTGTGCGATGTTGTAAGGATTTGAGTGAAGTGTTTTTACTCTTCCTCCAAAAATATCGTCAATATAGCGAAGTCTATCTAACGAAATATCCATGATTGTAACGTCAGCACCAAGTCCTATTGCCATTTTGGCCGAATTTACACCAACGATACCTCCACCGATGATAACAACTTTTCCTGGTGGAATCCCTGGTACGCCACCTAATAAAACGCCAGCTCCACCGTAGTGTTTTTCCAAAAATTGAGCGCCTATTTGTACTGCCATTCTTCCTGCAACTTCACTCATAGGTTGCAATAAAGGAAGATTTCCTTTATTGTCTTGGATAGTTTCATATGCAATTGAAGTTACTTTGTTTTTAATCAAAGCCTCTGTAAGTTTTGGTTCTGCTGCCAGATGCAAATATGTGAAAAGTATTTGGTTTTCTTTAAAAAGGTCATATTCTGCGGCCAAAGGTTCTTTTACTTTAATAATCATTGCCGCTTTGTTCACAACTTCTTGTGGGCTATTCAAAATGGTAGCACCTGCATTGATAAAATCCTCATCACTTATGCCACTGCCTAATCCAGCATCTTTTTCGATGATTACTGTATGCCCATTTTTTACTAAAGCATCAACTCCTGATGGAACTAGTGCCACACGGTGTTCATTTGCCTTAATCTCTTTAATAACTCCAACTATCATCATGAATCTCCCTAAACATTTTTTTTAACATCTAATTTTATCAAATTTTTCGGGAGTTTACAACCTTGTATTATAAATGGAATTTGTCTAGCGCATCAGATATAGCTTTAATTTTGTCTTTATCTAGCCAGTGGTCACCTGAGTTTAATGTTATAAATTCCAAGAAACTGGCATTGGTAGCCTTCCCAGAGAGTTTTTTTGCTAGAGAAATAGGGATACCTTTATCATCTTGAGAGTGAATAAAAACAATAGGATTTTTGATTTTACTTATTTTGCGGTCAGAACGATAAGAATTTTTAATAGGGATGAGGCTCTCAGGGAAATTATCTATGAATTTTTTGGTTCTGTCAGAGAGTTTCAAATCCAAATAATTTACGCCATTTTTTGATAATTCTTTTGCATTATTAAAAGTGCTGGTTAAAATTGTGAAGGCTAGATTCTTTCGGCTGGACAATTCTGTGGCAACCGCACCTCCCAAAGAATACCCTACAACTCCGATTTTTTCTTCTTTAATACCTTTTTTTTTGAGATATTCTAGTGCTGCATCAGCATCTTTGTAAAATCCGTTTTCGTAAACACTACCCGGATTATCTGCATAACCTCTATATTCAAGGGCGAAAACCCCGTAGCCTTTTTTGTGCAATGAGTTATAAAGTTCTTGGCAATCATTCAAATTCTGTCCGTTTCCATGGCAGACAAGAACGTATTTTTGCGAATTTTGCGGGTTTATATCCCAACATTTTAAATTCAGTTTATCTACGGTTTTTATGTCTACTTTAGTAATCTTATTTTTTAGCTCGTCTATAATAGGTTTGAAATATTTTTTCGAGTTTTTTGCTGAATCTACAAAGAATTTTCTTTCGGCAGTTCTTATTGCCCCTAAATAACCCCCAGACAAGACAATAGGGACTGTGGCGACTCCAATCAGAATATTTTTACCCAATTCCTTGTGTGAAGAATCTTTCGAAGTTTTTGTGGTCGGGTTATAAGTATCTGTTTTTGAATGCGAATTAGAACTATCAATTCTTTGCAAATTTTGCATTTGAATATCAGGTTTATTATCAGATTTTGAATAAGGCTGTAAAAGGCCTGTTTGAGCTTTGAAATTGACTGTCATTTTAAAATTGATGCTCTCCCTCAAGAACATTAAACCTTAAAAATAATTTGAGTTGCTAGTCTTAGAATTTTTTTTACAAAGCTTTAAAAAAGTTTTTTGCCGATGACTCCGCCTTGGACTTCGTGTACATTTTCAATTGTAATGAAGGCATTTTCGTCGTGTTCTACAACGACATCTCTGATTTTTGAAATTTCGAGTCTGTTTATTATGCAATAAATTATTTTTCTGTCAATTCCGCTGTAAGCACCTTGTCCATGTAGAAAAGTCACGCCTCGCCCCAGTTCGTGCATAATTATTGCAGCTATTTCATCAGGTTTTTCAGAAACAATAAGCATGGCTTTTGAATCATCAAAGCCTTCCAAAACCATATCGATAGTTCGAAAAATTATAAAGAAGGCTAAAATCGAATACATTGCTTTATCCCAATCAAAAACAAAACCAGCAGCAGTCAAGATAAAAACATTGAAAAACATTATAATTTCGCCGACAGAAAAACCGATTTTTTTTGAAATCGAAATTGCAATAACTTCAGTACCGTCAAGAGAACCATTATTTTTGATAATCAGCCCTACTCCTAAGCCGACTAAAATTCCACCGAAAATACAAGCTAAAAGTAAATTGCCTGTTACTTTATGGCAAAAACCAAGTAGAGTTACAAAAGTACCGAGGCAAAAAATTGCATAAAGTGAGCTTAGTAGGAACTTTTTTCCGAGTTTTTTATAGCCAAAAAGGAAAAAGGGCATGTTTAAAGCCACAATCAAAGCCCCAAGAGGCCAGCCTTTTAGGTAGCTCAGAATAATTGAAATCCCTATGATTCCGCCATCTATGATTTTGTTGCAAACCAAAAAACAATCAAGTCCCAGAGCAACCAAGAAGGCACCAATTGTAATAATAATCATTTTTTGGACTAATTTTAGAAGCATTAGCAATTTACCATCGAAATGATTTCTATATCCAGTGGTAATTTAGCTCTTCCGCCAAGACCTTCAATCTCAATAATGAAAGCTATCCCGACGACTTCTCCGCCGATTTTTTGAACCAAATCACAAGCAGCACAGGCAGTTCCGCCAGTTGCAAGCAAATCATCTATAATCAAAACTCGTTTACCAACTTCAATTGCATCTTTGTGAACTTCCAAAGTATCTGTTCCGTATTCTAATTCATAAGTGATGCTTTCTACTTCAGCAGGCAATTTACCTGGTTTACGAACAACTACAAAACCAGCCCCTAAATTGTATGCAAGAGGTGTCCCGAAGATAAATCCACGAGATTCTATCCCTGCTACATAATCAATATTTTTGTCTTTGAACTGTTCTGTTAAGTAGTCAATAGTGCGTTTTAGACCTTCTGAGTCTTTTAAAACAGTTGTAATATCTTTAAAAACAATTCCTTTTTTGGGAAAATCAGGAACATCTCTTATAATTTTTTTAACTAATTCAGGCATAATCTAGCTCCATACTTGTACACTCTAATTATAGAACGAAAAAGTTTAAATAAACTTCTTCAATTCTTCTTTTGTAAAAATCTCAATACTGCTTTGATTGTGAATGAAAATCATGCAGGTAATAAGTTTTTTGATTATATCAAATTCTTTAAAAGAAAATCTTTTACGCAAATCTTCGATTCCATCAGCTAAAAATTCTGTGATAACGAGTTTATTTTTGAGAGCTAATGAAATAAAATATTCCAGCCCTGACTTGGTATTCAGACCTTCAAAGTAAACAACATCAGGTGATTGGAATTCGATAAAACGCATCGCCTTATCCAAATTCAGCCCGACATTTTCATTTATTTCGCATTGATTAATATTTTCGAGATCATATTTAACGATGGACTCAATTGTCATGACATTGTACGAACTATTTGAGAATTCTTTCAACAGCGAATAAATTACATGTGTCTTCCCGCTCAATCCGCTTCCGCAAACAAGTATGATGCCTTGATTTTGGATAGCCTGTTTGAGATATTCAAGTTTTTCAAAAGGCAACGCCAAGTCACTTAGATTTTTTGGCGGGCTATAAATTTTCAGAAAAATTCTTTCGCCGTTGATTGTCGGAAAGGCTGAAACGCTAGTTGTATAGTCAATGTTATTGAGTTTGAAAACAAGTTTGCCAAGTTGTGGCAGTTCGGATTCGTTAGGGTCTAATCTGGACATAGATTTCAATTTTGAAATAAACAACGGTATTAAAAGAGATGGGACTTCACCTTTGTTCTCGATTTCGCCGTTTTCTCGAAAAATAACACTCAAGCCATACGATTTATGTTCAAAAAATAGTTCGTGAACATCTTCTTGTATGGCTTGTTTTAAAATTGTTTCAATGATGTTTTTAAGATGATTTTCATCTTGTTTTTCGTTATTTAGAATATCTCGCCAATCAATAATTTCATCTTTTTCAAAAGAAATGGAAGTTTCTTGATTGTAATAATATTTGTTAATGGCTTTTAAAATACTATTTTCCGAACAAATAATTGGTTCAACTTTTATCTCATCTGAGTTTATGAGGTTGTTAATAATAAATAAATCCATAGGATCGCACATTGCGATTGTCAAAACGTCTTCGATTTTGAACAATGGAATGACTCGGTATTTTTTTGCATCATTCGGGTTAATATATTTTAGAAGTTTTTCGTCTAAAGTATAATCATCCAAATTTACATATGGAATATGAAGTTTGGATTCGATGAATTTCAACAAAATTTCTTCGCTCAAAATGCCTGATTTTATTAGTGCTTGGGCTAGATTTACTCTTTGTGCCTGAGAAATCTCTTGTGCATGATTGAGTTCATCATGTGAAACCATACCTTCTTTTACAAGGTCATGTTTGAGTTTCTCTACCGTTTTATTTGTTAAAATTTCTTGCATCACTCACCCAAATAGTTTTTGACTTTGTTAACTACCGCTTCAATATCGAAAGGTTTAGTGATATATTCGTTTGCGCCTGTTTCTTCGCCAATGAGTTTGTCTTCATCTTGCGAGCGTGCTGTTACCATTAAAATTGGAATATCTCTGTATTTTGCGTCAAATTTGAGTAAGCGGCAAACTTTGTACCCGTTTATTTTTGGCATCATTACATCCAAAATCATCAAATCAGGATTTATACTTTTAGCTAAAGCAAGAGCTTCTTCGCCGTCATAAGCTACTTTGCAGTTATAGCCTTCAGCTTGTAGCATAAATTGAAGTGTTTCAACAATATCGACTTCATCATCTGCAATTAAAACTGTCTTTTGCATGGATACCCCTTATCTACAAAACCAACTCAATCATATGTTCTTCGATTTTTTGCAATAATTCATTAGAATTAATAGCGTCTTCAGGATAAATAACTCCCCCTAATGAAATATTATACTTGAAATTCTGCGAGATTATTAGTTCCTTGATTTTTTGGAGCAAGATATCCATCGCCATTTTGTTGACGCCAGGCAAAATTATATGCATTGTGGTTGAATTTTCGCCATAATTAGTGAAAATTCTTGTCTTGTCATATTTAGTTACAATGCTTGGGTTTTTGGCAAATTCACTTATAAAATCTTTGCCTTTTTCTTTTATAGCAATCATTCCCAAATTCGAATGGGTTTGTTTCGATTTTTGAATAAGTTTATCAAGTTCAAGTACAAAGATATTTTGTTCTTGAGCTTTTGGTATTAAAAACGAGAATTCGCTGCCGAGTCCAACTTCACTTTCAGCCCAAATGCAGCCTCTATGGTCTTCGACAAGTTGTCTTGCAATAGATAGCCCAAGTCCTGTTCCGCCAACTTTTCTTACAAGAGCGCTTTCTATTTGCTGAAATTTGTCAAAAACTTTCAAAATATCTTCAGGTGCAATCCCAATCCCTGTGTCTTTTACGGATATTTTTATGTAGCCGTTTTTAAGGCTTAAAGGGCATTTTTCGAGGTCATTTTCAGTCGCATCTTTGGCCAAAATTGTGATGTTTCCATTCTCTGTCGTAAATTTTATTGCATTGGAAACAAGATTTGATAAGACTTGTTCAATTCTATCCAAATCCCCGTAGCCTGAAGTTAAATTTTCTTGAATATCAAAATTTAAATTGATATTTTTTTCCTGTGCCATTGCAATAAAAGTCCCATGAACGTTGTCTAATGGCATTTTTACTTCGAATTTTTCAAAACGGTATTCCATTTTTCCTGCTTCGATTTTGGACAAATCGAGCAAGTCATTTATAATTCCTGCGAGACGAGAAACATTTCTGCTGGCCATATTCAAAAAATTCGCCATAGCAGGAGGCAGTTCTCCAGATTTTCCGCTCAAAATAATATTTAAGGAGTTTTTTATTGCTGTAAGTGGCGTCCTCAGCTCGTGAGAAACAATTGAGATAAATTCAGATTTGAGCTGTTCAAGCTTCTCAAGTTTTTTATTTGTATTTTGCAGTTCTTCATAAAGATTAGCACTTTCAAGTGGCAAAGAAACCTGTTTTACAAGGGTTTGAAAGCAAGTAGCGTCTTCTGAGGAGAATTTTTCTTCACGGAAAACTTCAACAAGTCCAAAAAACTTGTCAGTAGTGCTGATTGGAGAAAATAAAGTATTGAAATCAACAATTTTAATATCAAAAGTCCCGTCAGGATGTTTTGATGAACGATTGACTTTAATCTCATCAATTACAAAATCAAAAGGGCTTCGCCTGTCAAAAAAAAGATTTCTGTAATTAAGCATCATTCGGAGCTTAATTGCCGCTTCGAGCCTTTCAGATACAGGATGAAGTGAGCTTAAAATCAGCTGTACATCATCATTTGAGACAAGTAATACCGCACACATCGCAAAGCTGATACTCCTTTCAAGACCTTCTTTCATTACAGATATAAGTTTTTGTTTGTCCAAAGTTCCTGCGATCTGAGAACTTGTATCATACATAACATTCAATTGGTACAGGCTTCTTGCCAGTTCGCTGGTCTTGGAGAAAATCATATCCAGACGCTTTTTGGTACGCAAATGTGCATTGACTGTCGAGAGCAAAATCTCATTTTTGAAGGGCTTTACGAGATACCCGTCGATTCGGCTTAATGCATCTATGAGGGTTTTTTCGCCATTTGTAATCAAAATTAGCTGTATATCATCACTTTGAGAATAAAGTTTCAGATTGTTGCAAAGCACTTGAATATCTACATTTTCAAAATCCATATCGACTAAAATCACATCAGGAGTGAATTTTGCGACTACAAAATCTATTTGATGTCTGTCATTCGCTATTTCAAATTTGTAATCATTTTTCAGCAAAACTGAAGAACAAGTATCACCTAAATTTTTATCATTAGTTATTAAAAGAATTTTTTCCATAAAAACATTCTAACAAAAATTTGCGTATGTGTCTTGAATAGATTCCGAAACCTCCAAAACGCCCCGATGTAATGATTTTTTATTTAATGTAAAGATATATTAAAAATAATATATCTAAAATGTATCCAATTTAGCACTTTTTTATATTGGGGTGTTTTTATATAGAAGTAAAGAGGAATAACAAAAGAAGAGGCAGTCACTTAAAAAATTTCAACCAACACACACCGACATACCTTTCACTAACCGCTTAGAGGAGTCCAAAAGACTTCAACCGATTTCCCACAAAGAAGTCGGATTTTTTTTGCGTTTTTTTAGTATGCGAAAGAAATCCGAAACGAATAGTTTTGGATATTTTGAAACTGGACTGGAAGTGAACTAAAATTGTAGAAATTTATAATTTCACAATTTCAGAAACGACCCTTGAGAATGTGAAACAAAGCCGAAATGTGAATTTTGGATATTTTGAAACTGGACTGGAAGGACTTTGAGTCGCCCGAAACCTCCAAAACGCCCCGCTGTAATGATTTTTTATTTAATGTAAAGATATATTAAAAATAATATATATAAAATGTATCCAATTTGGCACTTTTTTATATCGGGGTGTTTTTATATAGAAGTAAAGAGGAATAACAAAAGAAGAGGCAGTCACTTAAAAGATTTCAACCAACACACACCGACATACCTTTCACTAACCGCTTAGAGGAGTCCAAAAGACTTCAACCGATTTCCCACAAAGAAGTCGGATTTTTTTTTGCGAGCAAAGCGAGCCTTGAGGATGTGAAACAAAGCCGAAATGTGAATTTTGGCTTTGTGGAAACTGGACTGCGTAATCTGACAGGAGTGAAACTGGACTGCGTAAAAGCGCAATTAATTTTATTTTCTGATTTTAAATCCTGTATGTAATTACAGGAAGTAAAAAAAACAATGGTCGGAAGTATCTCCGCTTATTCATTAACTAGCACCATAGAAAGCAATAATGTTCTAAATAAAGGTCTGCTGGAAATCACCGGTTATGCAGTGCCTAGCGTTATTATGGCGAATAATAAAGTTGAGGCGAGAGAAAGAGCAGAAAAATCCGCCGCTCTTTTTGGGCTTTCTTTTTTGGTGCCTTTGGTCTTTATCAAAGGGCTTAACAAAGGTTTTTCAAAACTTTACAAAATTTCTGATTCCCTAAAAGGACCCGAAACGAGATTAATAGAAATTTCGAAAAAATACCTCGTCAAAGATGCCAAATACATGGAAGAGGGTATAAAAGAACTTGCCGATAACCTTGATAGAGAAGGGACTAAAGGTACAAAGCCGGCTTTTGACAAAGTTTTGGAGAAATTTCCTGACAAGGAAAAACTCAGGCAGGCTCTTATCAAGGCGCAGGACAAAGTTTTGTTGGGCGATTATCTTTTGACAGGCGGCTCAATAGGGGCGATTTATTGGCTCAGTAATGAAAATACCAAGAAAAAAACGGGTAGAGACGGCTTTAGCGCTGAGTTTGAAATGGCAGATAAGGATTATACTAACCAAAAATCTCAAGAATATATAAAAAACAAACGAAAAAATATACTCATTGCCAACGGAATACTTGTGGGCGGAAGTTTGGGCGTTTCGCAGTCCTTAAAAAAAGCCATGTCTTCAAATAGTGAGAACAAAATCGTTCAATTTGCCAAAAAACATGCGCATCATTTTGATTACAAAAAAGGTGTGTATATGAGTAGGGCTTCTTTGGCGCTGATAATGCTTATGGGCGATATCCCGAACACTCTTTTGGCAAGCAGAGACAAAGATGAATTCAAAAATAACGCTATTCGAAACGCTTTATTATTCAGTGTGTTCTTCGGTGGTGATTTGGTGCTGAACAATGTTGCGGCACAACTATTGGACAAATACAAAGGCACCAAGCTTGTGAACAAAGAAAATCTGCCAAAGGATGCAAGTTGGTTCAAAAAAATAACTTGTCCTTTGAATTCTCTCGATGATCTCAAGAACAAAAATTGGGATGCAAAAGTTTTGAAAAAGACAAAAAATTATGGCACGGCAATGTTCTGGGGCAACTTCGCCATAATCACCGCTACGCTTGGATTTGCATTGCCTTCTGTGCTCAATAAAATGCTTAGACAACAAGTAAAACAGGATTTGAACAATAATCCAAAGCCTGTTGAGCAAAATAAAGTGAAATAATTTTTAATTACTTTTCAGTCACAATAAACAGTCCGACCAAATCATTCAACTCGGTTGAAAGATTTTTGTAGGATTTAATTTGGGCTTCGTGAGTTTTGATACTTGCTTTTGCTTCTTCGATATCGCTCATACAGCTACGGATATTGCCGTTGATGTTTTCTTGAACTTGCTTGGCTTCCATCATCAAATCTCTCATGGATGTTCCCATTGCTTCCATAGTTTGCTTGATAATTATGGCGCCTGTTTGCTTTGAAACATCAGCCGGAAGGCTGTTTACAAGATGAATTAGCTTAGTTATATTCTCAGAAAGGACATAAGTATCGCTGGAGATATTGATTTTAGGGAGTTCTGTTCTCGCTGAAGACTTTAATTCAGTTTTTTCTTCGGCGATTTTTATTGGTTCTTCGATATAGTCTCCATCGGCATTTGTTTGGTTTTGTAGTGCTTCAACGAGTTTCAAGCCTAAGCCATCAGCTAATGTGCTTTTTTCGAAATCTTTTTCATCCATTTTTTTGCCCCTTCAAATTATTATAAGTTTATTATATTGGAAGGTACCTGAAAAGTCCAAAATTTCAATTTTGAGGCCTTTCAGGTAGTGACCTTGCAAAAGTGAAAAAAGCAGTAAACGATGAGTTTGCGGCTTTTTGAAACTAGCCGACTTTTACTTAAATCTCAAATCGGCTGAAAGTTTGTGAGCCATAAGCCCCTCTGTTTCGGCAATTTTTGAAGCCACAGCAAAGAGGTTTGAGCCTTTTTGAACTTCTTGAAAAGTTTGAATTTTGATAAAATCAAAAATACTTAATCCGCCTGAATATTTTGCCACACCATTTGTTGGGAGAACATGATTTGTACCTGAACAGTAGTCTCCCAGGACTTCTGCTGAGTAATTCCCGATGAATAATGAGCCGTAATTTGTGAATTTTGGCATCCAGCTTTCAGCCTCGGCAAAACAAATTTCGAGATGTTCCGGTGCTTTTTTATTGGCAATTTGAATTGAATCTTTCATATCTTTTATGATTATTGCGATAGATTTTGCTATAGATTTTTTTGCAATTTCAGCAGTTTTTAGGTTTGGCAGAAATTTTTCGATGTTTTGTTGAACTTGGGTGACCAATTCTAATGAATTTGTGACCAAATACGCTCTTGCATCAAGGTCATGCTCACATTGAGCAAGCATGTCGGCTGCAATAAATTCGGCATTGGCACTATCATCAGCAATTATCATTACTTCTGATGGGCCTGCTAAAAAGTCTATTCCGCAAGTTCCGTAAACTTCTTTTTTTGCGGCTGTTACGTATTTATTTCCTGGGCCTGTGATTTTGTCGACTTTTGGGATGCTTTCTGTCCCATAAGCCATGGCTGCAATTGCTTGCACTCCGCCGACTCTGAAAATTCTGTCTGCTCCTGAAAGTTTTGCAGCTGCAATTGTTTCGGGTTTGATTTTTGGAGAGCACACAATTACTTCTTTGACTCCTGCGACTTTTGCAGGAACGACTGACATAATTGCTGATGAAGGAAGCGGATAATTCCCGCCTGGAACGTAGGCTCCAGCTATCTCTAGGGGGACTATTGTATGTCCTAGAATCGCACCGTTAAGATTCACTTCGATATTATTTATGCTCAAAAATTGTTTTTGGGCGAAGGCTTTGACGTTTGCTATAGATGTTTTGATTGCATCGATTACGTCATCTGGGACTGAATTTATTGCAGCTTCAATTTCTTGTTCTGTTAGTTCAAGAGCTTTGATAACGCCATCTCCGAATTTTTGTGAATACTCAATTACAGCATCATCGCCACGTTTTTTGACGTCTTTGATGATTTCGCACACAGATTCTATGCCTTCAAAGTCTTGGTAGGCGTAAAAATCAGCGGTTAAATTTTCATAATTGATTATTTGCATGGTTATTTTCTTCTTGATGCTAAGTTATTGAGTATTTCTTGTGGTGTCACATTGTGTTTCGCCATCAAAACAAGCACAAAGTAAGTCAAATCAGCTGCTTCCCAGCCCAAGTCATCTTCGCCGTTTTCAAAGTCGATGACTTCGTTTGCTTCTTCAAGAATTTTGGAATTTAAAAAAGCAGTATCTTTGAAAAGTTTTGTTGTGAAAGATTTTTCAGGCAAATTTGATTTTCTTTCTAAAAGTAAATCGTACAAATCTTCAAGTACAAAATCTCTGTCTTCAAAACAAGTAAAGCTACCTAAATGACAAGCAGGACCTGTTTGTTCGACTTTATAAAGAAGCGTATCGTGGTCGCAGTCAAATTTTGCACTTATAAGTTTTTGGATATTTCCGGATGTCTCACCTTTTGTCCAAAGTTCGTTGCGAGAGCGTGAAAAATAAGTAGATTTAGCTGTTTTTAAACTTTTTCTGACCGCTTCTTCGTTGCTATAAGCTAACATAAGGACTTGTTTTGTTTTGACATCCTGTACGATTGTCGGGATAAGTCCTTGCTGTTTTTTGAAATCTAAAACTGCACAAAAAGCATCTTCAAGGTTCAAAGCATCTGTATAGATTGCCATTCCGAGCTGAGATGAGATGTTCATTTTTTCAAGTTCGATAATCTCATCAACTGTGCAAATTCCGCCTGCTGCGGTGATAGGATTTTTGGTTAGTTTAGAGACTTTTTTGATGGCTTCAAGGTCTGTACCGCCCATCATTCCTTCTTTTTCAACGATTGTATAAAGGTATCCTGCGCACAAATTATCAAAGCGGGAAATCCAGTTTTCCGGAGTTTCGCCAGTATCTTCTGCCCAGCCTTTTGTCACTACGTTGCCGTTTTTGGCATCAATTGCAACGATTATTTTGTCTTTTGGAAGTTTTGACAAAAATTCTTCATTTGCAGCTGTGCCGATGATGATTTTTCGAGCGCCATAGGAAATAAGTCTTTGAGCTTTTTCTATATCACGAATTCCTCCACCTACACGGCAAGAGAATTTGGCACAAAGTTTTTTGATAAGTTCTTCGTTATTGCCTTTATTCATTGCTGCATCAAGATCGATAACAGCAATTTCGCCGAAACGAGAAAAATACTCTGCTAATTCAAAAATATCTTCTCTTTCTAAAACTTTTTTTTGGCCTTGTTCAAGCTGAACAGCTTTACCATCCATTATATCTATACTTGGGATAATCATTTTTTTGTCTTCCTTTTTGCTAGCAAAAATAATTATACTATAAAAAACGGATTGCGAGCAGAGAGTATACTAAGTAGGTAGCATATCCGTAAAAGGGTTATCCTAACTATGGGCGTGAGCAAATGCACGGCAACGAAAGTCGGCGAGCGTTTACGATACTGGACGTCATATAGTATAGTCTGCACAAGTTAGAAAATTACAATAAAAATTAAGCTATTTCACCATCAATTATTGCCATATAAGGCTTGTCGCCTCGCCAAAGCACTAAGTCAGCTTTTTTGCCCAAAGCTAATGCGTAAGGTAGGTGATAGTTATTAATCGGGTTAGTTGAAGCATATTGTATAAATGCTTCAGCAGTAATCAATTTTTCTCGTATAAGTTTTTCGCCTATTTCATCTAAAAATTTGATGCTTCCTGCGATTGTTCCATTTCCGTTCAAGGCTTTGCCGTTTCGAATAATTATATCCTGTCCTGCAAATTTTCCTCTTGGATCTTTTGAACCTGCTATAGGAAGAGCGTCGCTGATAAGAATTATTTTTTCAGGTTTTTTAATTTTGAAAATTAATTTCAAAGTTTCTGCATCAATATGTACGCCATCGCCAATAACTTCCACTGTTACGTCATCTCTGAAAAGAGCATCTGATGTAATGGAAGGTTTTCTATGGTCAATAGGAAGCATAGCATTGAATAAATGTGTAACTTGAAAAATATCTTCCATTGCGCTTGGCGAAGCTTCAGAGTGACCACCTGAAACAATTACGCCTTTTGATTTTAAATAGTTTGTAAGTTGTTTGCTCTTGTCGAGTTCAGGGGCTATAGTAACAACTTTTATAAAGTCATCTTCAATTTTTTTATAGCTTTCAAGAGAAGGCATTTTTAAGTGTTCTAAAGGATGAACGCCAGCGAATTTTTTTGTTAAAAAAGGACCCTCAAGGTGTATGCCTTCTATTTTGCAGGTGCCTTTTGGCATTAATTTTGAAACTTTTTTTATTTTTGCAATTGCGCTTATGATTTCATCATCAGAAGCAGTCATTACTGTTGCTAATATTGAAGTTATGCCATGTTTAGGTAGTTGAATTAGAAGATTGCATAAGCTCTCTTCTGAAAAATCATTGAAGCAACAGCCAAATCCGCCATGTATATGAGTATCAACAAGACCTGTCGTTATTTTGCAAAAAGAAGCATCGATGATTTCTACAGAAGCATCTTCAGGAATATCTTTGATGTCAATTTTATCATCTATACCGATAATGGTGCCTTTATATAATAAATAGTCTTTAGAACCATTTATTATAGCTTTGACATCGCAGTTGGTGCTTGTCGGCAGTGATTTGATAAATTCTTTAATTAAACTCATAGTCTTTTTATTTTATCACTTTTTTAAAAATAAAAGAAACTATTGAAATCTTAAAATACACGAAATAAATGAGCTTTGATATGTTTCTCTCCTACTCTGGTATAGTAAAAAGGAAAGTTCGCACTTCGTCTCTTCGGCATATCCGAAAAAATAGCTCCTGTAAAATCACAGATTTCTACGTCGCCACGATTACGCAGAGTGGTAATTCGCTTTGCTCAAACCACTCTTGCTAACCTGACCCGTCATTCTAAGGCTCACTTTGTTCACTAAGAATGTCGTGCAGCCGTCCAAGGCCTACAAGTCAAAGCTCTCGCTTCGCCTTATAGGCATATCCGAAAAAAGCAATAAAAAGCCCTGCGGAGAGTTTCCGCAGGGTAGTGATTTTTTCCCTTGAGCTGATTTATAATTAGGTTAAAATTTATTAGCCTTGTAGTAATTGAAGCGCTAATTGTGTTGAAGCATTCGCTTGTTTCAACAACATTGCTCCAGATTGTTGCAAGACTTGCAGTCTAGACATATTAGCGGATTCTTTTGCTATGTCTGTATCTGTGATTGTTGAATATGATGCTTGCAGATTTTCTTTTCTTACATCAATTCTTTCAATTGTGCTTTGTAAACGGTTGATATTTGCACCGATTAATGATCTTCTGCTGGAAACAGCATTTATTGCTGAATCTAATGCTGTAATAGCTGCAAGAGAAGTCGCTACAGTTGTGACTTTAGCAGTGCTAAGACCTAGTGCAAGTGTATTTGTGGTAACGAATGAAGTACTTATGTCGATTGTATTTGTAGTTGCAGGTGTTGCATAAGTACCTACTTGTAATTTCAAACTAGAACCAGCTGTACCTAAAGAACCATTTAATAGGAACAAGTCAGAGAACTGAGAACTGTTTGAAATTCTGTCAATTTCTTTAATACGTTGTTGGAATTCTAAATCAATAGATTTTCTTTCTGAAGATGAATAAACTCCGTTAGCTGCTTGTATAGACAAGTCTCTCATTCTCTGTAAGTTGTTTTGAATGACGCTTAAGTCACTTTCAGCAACTTGCAACATGTTAATGCCGCTTTGCGCATTCATTTTTGTTATTTCTGATGAATCAATGTGACTTTTCAATTTTTGAGATAGAGACAATCCTGCCGCATCATCGCCGGCTGAATTGATTCTTAAGCCTGTTGACAATTTTTGCATTGTGTTTCTAAGTGAAAGTGTGTTTGATCCTAGGTTTTTTTGCACCATTGCAGACGCTAGGTTAGTGTTAATTACTACGCTCATAGGGAATCTCCTTCTTAATATTTAAACATCCGTGTGTGATATAGCTCAATTTATTTGTAAATGGGCGCAAAACTTAGAAGCAGTAGCGTTTTTAATAAAAAGTTCAAGAACTTTTGTTAAAAACGTAAGCTTTAATTTTTGCTTTTTGCATAAGTCATTTTAAAAAATTCCTTAAATTATCAAGGTTTTTTTTATTTAATTTTATTCGCTCGGGGGGAAACAACTCATACATTCAATATATCATTTTGAATTTATTTGAATATTCCCGAAAGGTTCGAATTTGATACAACTTTAGTTGTGTTTCTTTTCATATACAGGTAAAATAAAAATTATGAAAGATAAAAAGCCATTTAAGTTAATAGAAAATAAAAAAGACTCTAAAAAAATATTTCCAAATTTAGAGCAAAAAACATCTGACCCAATAAAAAAACAGATGGTTAATTTTTTGCATAAAAATTTATTTGAAGAAAAAGATGCTTTGAAAGGTTTTTTTAGATTTAAACCAAAAGATTTACAGTAGGAAAGATGAATTTTTATATAAAAAAATTAATAGCACTTACAGTTCTTCTAAGCCTTTTTGGCTTGAATGTTTGTTTTGCAAATTCTTACCCGATGCCTTATGGCAATGATGTAGAAGCTCAATTAGAGCAAATTTTTCAAGATCAGAACACTCAAAATTCATCTTCTGAAGAAAATGAAGAATACAGTTATTTGAAAGCCGGAGAAAATTTGGCCATAGAATTAGTGGATGAAATAGATTCAGAAACTGCAAGTATTGGCGATGATGTTAAAGCGAGGTTGATTTTTCCGTTAGAAATCGGCAATAAAATGATTGCACCTGAAGGGTCAATTGTTTCAGGAAAAATAGTAAAACTCAAAAGACGGGGTTTGTGGTATCAAAATGCAAAAATTCAAATTGTTTTTGAAGAAATTGATTGCGGTGAAGATTGCAAACTTCCTATTGTTGCAAATATAAAAACAAAAGATAATTCAGGAGCTTTGCTTGGGGGTGATGCATCGAGGCAATTTCAGGGAATCTTTTCCTTGTTGGCGACCACTTCCATCGGCGGTGCTTTAGCAGGATTCGGCTTTGGCCTATTGACACCTTATGCTCTTATTGGGTGTGTTGTAGGAGGCGGACTGGGCTTTGCTTTGGGTCTTGTCTGGTCGTTTTTTCATAAAGGAGAGCCGATACAAATTCCATCCGGTACAAAATTGGTTATGATACTTCAAAATGATGTAGCGGTAAGTGGTTTTGGAATATAAAAAGCTTTGTGAAAAACTTTATCCTTTGATGGATACTTTGCAAGCAGATGCCGAGATTAGTCTTTTGCTTGATAGTGTGGGCTTTTCAAAAAAGGATTTTTTTATTGGAAATAAACTTCCTTCACAAGCTTTGGAAAAAATTAATTTTTTGATAGAAAAAAGAATAAAAGAAAAAACACCTGTGCAACAGCTTATAGGTTATAGCTATTTTATGGGCGAAAAATTTATAGTAAATGAACATGTTTTGATTCCAAGACCAGAAACAGAGCTTTTGGTTCAAGAAATTGTTTCTTTGTCGGCTGAAAAGATTCTTGATATAGGCACAGGTTCCGGATGTATTGCAATTATGAGCCAAAAACTCACAGGCATCGTGGTTAGCGCTTGTGATATTTCTGAAAAAGCTTTGGAAGTTTCTCAAATAAATGCCAAAAATCTTTGTGTAGAGGTAGACTTTATTCATTCTGATTTATTTTCTAATATTTCCGGAAAATTTGATGTTATAGTATCAAACCCACCTTATATTCCAATGAGTGAGTTGCCGAATTTGGAGGCAGAAGTCGCTTTAAAAGAACCGCATTTGGCCCTTTTTGCTTCTGATGAAAAAGGAATAGAGTTTTATCAAAAAATAATTGAACAATCACACAAATACCTCAATGTAGGCGGCTATCTGGTTTTCGAGATGGGCATTGGTCAATATAAAGATATTAAAGAGATTCTTGAAGCAAATAATTTTTATAATATCAAAGTAACAAAAGATTTATCTGGCATTGAGCGAATTGTGACCGCCCAATTTTAGATATTTGGGCTATATAAATTTTTGTAAAAGATATCGCTACTACTAACATGAAAGTTTTTTCTCATGTCTTAAACTATATGTGTTGTAGCTAGAGATTTGATATGGTTATCCAAATACATACAAACCCAGATAGATTCAAAAATCGGGATAGAACTGTATCTTCTGGAGATTTTGCTAAAAATAATAGTGCTGCCGATATAAGTTTTAAAGGCAGTCCTTTTAAGATGAGCGAATCGGCTAAAAAGAAATTTTATACTAGCAAAGGGTTACAAAAATTTGTCAAACTTACAGCCAATCCAGCTCTTTTAGATGCTACAGTGGTCTTGGGTTTAGCATGCTTTTTAAGACCTCTAACTATTTTGAACATACCTGGAACTGACAAAAGAGATGCACAATATGCTTCTGCGCATGGCATAGTTTCTGGCGTTTGGGGATATGTGGCTGCTTTAATTGCAACTAATCCTATAAATAAGGCAGTAAAAAATGTATGCCAAAAAGTTAAAGATGATCCTGCTTATTTGAAAAATACATTTATCAAGAATAGCCCTAAAAATAGAGAAGCATTTAATTTTGTGGCGAGTTATGGGCCAAAACTTATTCTGCAACCTATAGTTGCAGCTGTAACTATTGCTTTAATTCCTGCCGCTATGGGGCTTTTGTTTAAGAAAAAAGATGGGGATAAAACCCAAAAAACAAAAGTAGACGAATCTTCTAAGGTTGTTGCTAAAGCTCCAAAACCTGTAAAAGTAATGAATTCTACATTCAAATCTTTTGACACTAATAATAATACTTCTCAGATTCAATTCAAGGGCCAAATGCCTAAAAAACCTAGACCTAGTAGGTTTGTTCAATCAATTGAGCCGTTGATTGAAAAAATGGCGCAGAATAAATATATAAAAAAATTCTCTGAAAAAATGGCAAAAGATGAGACTCCAAAAGATAAGAAAACCTCATCTATGATGAGAAATTTATTGACGACAGGTCAAGCTCTTTTAGGGACTATCGTTTATGTATTTTCGACCATGAAAAATCCAAAAATAGAAGAAGAAAACAAAAAGACTCTTGCTGCGAATCAATTTATAACTTGGGGAATCTCGGCTATAGGCTCTGTTCTTTTAAACAACACAATACAAAAGAATTTTGATAGAATCGCAGAAAATTATAGGAAATATAATACAGAAAATCTAGAACAAAATCTGGAAAAAATAACACAAGAAAAACTGAAAAAAAGCATCGTAACAACTTTAGAAAAAGAAAAAGTAAAAGCAGAGCACCTTGAAAAATTAAAGTTCCAGAAAAGTAACATTGCAAAAGTAGCTCCTACAATGATTGCTTTTGCCTTTATCTATCGTTATCTGACGCCAGTTTTGGCAACGCCGTTGGCTAATCTTTATAAAAAACATTTTATTAATGAGCCGAGCCCTAAAAACCAGCTTGCTAAAGCTTAAATGCTGTATAAAAACTCAAAAAACAATTTTAGGTTTTTATTATGCTTCTTAGCTAAGTCCTAAATTTTGTTTTGACCTTTTAGAGTATGCTTCTAAAATAGAGTCGGAAGAGGCTTTCATATTTTTCATTATAGCTAATGTATCCGCACTTCCATTATCATTATTGGTGATGCTTCCAAAAAGGCTTTTAAAATCTATTCTGCTGGCAGTAGGGTATCTCATAAGAACTCTCCCGTTAGGCAGAGTATATGAAGTAGTTTTAGTCTTTTTATTTTTAGCACTTTGAGCAATAAGCTCTTGAGTTTGCGCATATTGGCTTTTGTCATAAAGAGCCTTTTTGGAAGCAAAATTTGCTGAGTAAGAGCTATTATTGTAAACATCTTGCTTTAGTGTTGGATCAATGGCCATAGTCTTTTCCTTTCTTAGTCGTCGATTACATCGACACTTAGTAAATCATCATCTATTTCCAACTCCTGCTGATCAACGATTTCACCTATTTGATTTATTTTCTTTTTCTCCGCCATAAATTGTGCCACAGTCGCTTCATCTCCTTTGAGCTTGAAGTATTCTGAGAATTTATCTGTTGTTTTGATTTTAAAAGAACGTGTGTTTGAGTCACGTCTTCTTGTTATAAGACCTTTAATTAGAAGCTCTTTGATGTGGTCATATGCACTTGAACCACGAAGTTCAATGAGATCTGACTGCAAAACAGGCTCTTTGATTGCTATAATCGAAAGAGTTTTTAATATTGTAGGTGTAAGCTCAACGGGGACAAGCTGTTCTACGATATCCATATATTCTTGTCTGATTTGGATTATGTAGCCATTTTCATCATCAATTTCGAGGGCGCCGCCTCTTGAAGCATAGTCCATAATCAAGTCTAATAAAGCCTCTTCGACATCTTCGACAGACTTATTTAAAATGACAGAAATTTCTTCGGGCGTTGCAGCTCTCGCTGTAATAAATAAAACCGCCTCAACTTTGGACTTTAGGCTCATCTTTTCCTTTCAGATTATCTGCAATTACATACAAATCAGAATAAAATTCATCTTGCACCAAATCCACTCTTCCATCTGCAGACAAGAAAAGCAGGGCAATATAAGCCGAAATTTTGTCCATTCCGACTGATTGAAGCTCGGAGAGTTCAACCCTTTCGTTTGATTCAAAAAGACGTTCAAGCAAGATATAGAGTGTTTTTACACTATCTTCTATATATTCATCGTGCGCAAGATTTATGATATCTTGCGGGGACAAATTTGCATAAGAACGAATTCTGTGTTTTGCACGTTCGTGGGCATTTTTCAATGAACGCTTGCGCTCAAGTTCTTCATAAAATTCTAATTGTTTAATCAAATCTTTCAACGTTACAACACGTTTTCGGTTAAGTTTGACACTTGTTCGACGCTCAAGTGCTTCATCGATGGAGATTACATTTGCACGATTTGCCAATTTTCCATAATCAACAAAATCTGGGTCATCATAATCTTCTTCAAATTCCTGAGCCACTTCAGCTTCAATCAAAAGAGGGTCAATGCCTTCGAGGATATCAGATTTCAGGCGAAGCAAAATTGCCGCAAACAAAAGAGTACGGCCTGTTAAACGAAGATTATTTTGCTTTAGCTCAACCAAATGGTGAAGGTATTTGTCTGTAACATCAACAATATTGACATTCCAAGGATCAAGTTCCTGCCTTTTTGCCATATTGACCAAAATCTCAATACCATCTTTGATACTGGATTTTTGGAGGTTCATAGCTGTTTCAAAAACATTATCAATCACTTAGTCTGACTCCTGTAACTTTTGTAATGCCTTTTTCTTTTTGAGTAACGCCGATTGTGCGATTTGCAGATTCAATCATCGGTTTACGCAGTGAAACCACGATAAACTGGGTGTGCATCGATTGTTTTTTAATCATCGAAGATAATTTTTCTACATTTATACCGTCAAGGTGCATATCTACTTCATCAAAGGCATAAAATGGTGCAGGCATATATCTTTGGATTGCAAAAACAAAAGCCAATGCAGTAAGCGATTTTTCGCCACCGGACATTGATTCAAGTCTTTGCATTTTTTTGTCCCGAGGACGAGCCTCAATAGTAAGCCCAGCAGCAAGGGGGTTTTCAGGGTTTTCAAGAATTAATTGACCTTCGCCATCAGAAAGTTGTGCAAAAATGTCTTTGAAATTTTCATTTACGTTAGTAAAGGTTTCAAGGAATGCTTTTTTCTTCAAATCTTCATAGCCAAGCATTCTGTCGTTGATTTGCTTACGTTCATCATCAAGTGTTTTAAGGCGTTCATAGAGTTCATTTTTGCGGGTTTCAACTTCGTCATAAGCTTGAATTGCGCGCATATTCACTGCCCCAAGCTCTTCCATGCGGCGGTCTAAGCTTGCGATTTTTTTCATAACTTCATCAATAGAAATATCAAGAGGTTTCAAAGTCGATAAAGTGTATCCTGCTTCTTGCAATTCTGTTCTGAGGGCTTCTAGTTCAGGCTCCAGCTCTTTTCTGCGGGATTTGTAAGCTTCTATTTGTTCTTGTGTGCGTTCAATTTTGGCCTCAAGAACAGTTTTATTTCTTTCCATTTCTATGACGGATTTTTGAAGTTCATCACGTTTTAATTGAAGTTCGCCAAGTTTTTCGCCGATTTCTTTGATTTTTATATCAAGTTCATCAATTTGGGTCTTAATTTCTGTTATTTCAATGGCAAATTTTTCTTTTTCTTCAACAAGTTTGACGTTGTCTGTGTTGATTTTGGCGATGCGTTCTTCCTGATTTTTGATTGATTGATTGTGGAAATCAATCTCCATGTTGAATCCTTTGATATCGTTGTTGCAGTTGGCTATTTGCGATTCATGACGCTTGATTTCAAACTCAATACCTTCTGTAAGTTCATTGAGTTTAGAAAGCTCATCTTTAGGGATTTTATCCTCAATAGCTTCTATTTGTACCTTTAATGAAGCTGAAAGTGCATTGATTTGAATGTGTTTTTCTTCAATAATATCGAGGTTTTTGCCGAGTTCTTCGACTTTTGGCTCAGATTCTTTTAGGAACTCCAGTTTAGCTTCAATATTTTTGTCGGCATCAGCTTGATTTCTGACTACATTATCATATTCTATTTTTTTCTTATTAAGGTCATTCATCGCACTAGAGTAGTGTTGACGGATTTTTTCATGTTTTGTATCGAGTTCAATTTTTCTCGTTTCAAGCTCTTTATGCTTTGTTTCAAATTCTTTAAGACGGATTTTGTAAGTTTCAAGCTCATCGTCTTCATTTTGGCTGAATTTGAGGGTATTTTTGGCGTTAGAACCACCGCTCATAAGTCCTGATTTTTCAACAATTGAACCATCAAGTGTGACCATACGATAGCGTCCAAAGAGTCTTCGGGCGACTTGCATATCTTCTACGACAAGGGTTTCACCCAGTGCGTGGAAGAAAGCATCGTCATAAATATCATCATAATCAATCAAATCAATCGCATAATCAATTACACCCGGTTCTTTTGGAAGTTTAAAAGAACTTGGGGCTTTTTTGATTTTGTTCAAAGGCAAGAATGATGCACGGCCTGCGTTTGCTGATTTTAAAATTTCAATGGCAATACTCGCCACTTCATCAGAATCCACAACGATGTATCTCATGCGAGAGCCCATTGCGACTTCTAGAGCGATGGAGTATTTTTTGTCTACTTTGCCGAGTTTTGCAAGCGGAGCGTGGATTCCACCCAATCCGGAATTCATAACTGTTTCGATTGCACGTCCGAAGTTTGCATCTTCAAAAGCCTGTTTTTGGGCTTCAAGATTGCTGATTTTTCGGTAAGCAAGATTGACGTTATAGCTAGAGTCGGTTATTTCATTTTTTATGGTGTCAATCTCGGTCATAACTTTCTTTTGCGCCGATTCAAAATCGACCAATTCTTTTTGAACTTCTTCAATTTGAGTTTTCAAAATATCTTCATTTGAATCAAACATTTTCTTTGATTCTTGGAGCTGTTCGATGATTTGTTTTGAGTCAGCCACTTCTTTTCTGAGTGATGAAAGTTTTTCCTCAAGAGGAAGTTTTTCTTTAATTAGAGTGTTTTCGTCATCGTGAGATTTTTCTAAGGCACGTCTAAGTTCGTTACGTTTTTCAGCGTGCTCATTTGTGCTTTGGTTGATATTTATAACTTGTGATAAAACCAGCTCTAATTCAGCTTTTTCACTTGCAATATTGCTTTCGATTACTTTGATTTCGTCTTTTTTGCCATCAATTTTGATGAGAGTGTCATCAATTTTCTGCTTCAAATTGCTTATATTTTCATTTGAACTCAAAACCGCAGTCTTGTTATCTTCGATTTGCTTGTCATTAAAGGCTATGGAGTCTTTTTTGCGTGAAATTTCACCTTTTAGTGATTCGGCGTGTTTTTTGATTTCAATTTGTTCGGCTTCGCCTTTGATTTTGACCTGTTCTGAGATTTCTGCCAATTCAGTTTGAGTTTTTACAAGGTCTTTTGTCAGTTTTTTTAGTGTTTCAAGCTCTGTTTTTCTTTGATTGTCGGCATCTAGAATACTTTCATGTAAACGTTCCATTGAGTTTTTGATGTCAAAATATTTTACAGTCGAAATTTTGCTCTCGAGGTCAATTTTTTCGTCTTTAAGTTTTTTGTATTTGAGGGCTTCTTTTCGTTCTTGCTCAAGCTGTTCGAGGCGAGATTCGATTTCGGTCAAAATGATAGTAGATTTTTCGACACGAGTTTCCACCATTTCAAGCTCACGTGTAGCTTGGTCAATTTTGCGGTCAAAATCTGCTACGCCTGCGATTTCGTCAATGATTTTACGGCGTTCATTGGCGCTTGTGTTGGTGATGCCAGTTACATCCCCTTGCATGATTACGTTGTAGCTATTTGGCGAGATATTATGTTTTGCCAAAAAATCGTGGATTTCTGATAAAGTTGATGATTTTCCATTCAAATAGTAAGAGCTGATGAAGTTTCCAGCGCCTGCTTTTTTAATTTTGCGCGCCACTACAATCGGATCATCCTCTCCGATAGGGGCGAATGTGATTTTTACGCCAGCTTCGTTTTTGTTGTTATGAGTGCTTATTAGGTGGAATAGTTTTTCTGCCCGCAAAGTACGCGAAGAAGACAGCCCAAGTGCAAATAGCACGCTGTCTATAATGTTACTCTTGCCTGAACCGTTTGGTCCTGATATCGTCGTAAATCCTTCTAGAAATGGGATTGTGACTTTGTTGGCAAAAGATTTGAAATTATCTATTTCAATCTCTTTAATATACATATTCTTGCCGACTCAAATGGAAAATTACACTCTAATTTAATAAACGTTCTCCACTATTACACTATATGTAGAGTATTGATGTCAAGGAAATCGTAATGATGTAAGCGAAACGGATTAGTATTTTGCCTTTAATCAGAATTTAGAGTTGAAGATTTGGACATGCTATAAGAATTCTTAACATCTATAACAAAAAAGTCATAAATGTTGTAAAATAGACTTTGTCTTATTAAATATGAAAAAGGTTACTGAAAAAATGTCAGAAGTTTATAAAGCCAAGTGGATTTTGCCTGCTAATGAAGAAATTCTTGAAAACAAGGCTCTAGTGGTCAAAGAAGGTAAAATACTTGATGTTATTGATGATGATAAAATTAAAGAATATTTTGGCGAAGAAGAATATGAGTTCTATGATTATGGAAATGCAATTTTAACGCCAGGATTCATAAATATGCATACTCATTTGCAATATAATGATATTGGGGCTTTAAAGCCACGTAATAAAAATGCGCTTATTAAAAGATTTATTTTGACATTAAAAAAACTTTTTATGGTGGGCTATATTCCACCTGAAAGATTTATGAATTGGATGATGAATGTTTTTAAAGAATATTCTTGTTGGAGCAAAAAAGATAAAATAAATTCGTTCAAAAAAGGTCTTGAAATGTCTATCTTGTCTGGTACAACAACAATTGCTCAGGTTTCATCTGAACAAGAATTCTTTGATATTTTAAACGATATTCCTTTAAAGACTTATATCTTTATTGAGCTTTTTGCGGATTCTAAAAATTCCAGCAAGAGGGAATTTAGAAGGCTGAAAAAACAGGTCAATAAATTTTTGCTTAGAAAGAAAGAAAATACTTTTTTAGGGATGGCGCCACATTCTTTGTACAATGTGCATAAAAGACTTTGGAAAGTTATTGCTAAGTTTTCAAGAAAGCACCATGCTCTATTGCAGACCAATTTAGGCGAGTGTCAGGATGAGTTGGATTGGCTCAAAAACGGGACTTCAGATATTAATTTATTCCACAAGTATATAGATTTTCAAAATATGAAGCCCGATCAAAAAGGCCTTACGCCTGTTGCATACTTGCAAGAATTTGATGCTATGAGAGACAATTTTATTGCAGTTCATGTAAATCAACTTTATGATGAAGAGCTTGAGACTTTGGCAAAATTGGGTGCAAGTGTTGTCCACTGCCCTCGTAGTAACCAATTTCATCATAAAAAAACTGCAAATATTTTCAATTTGATGAAATATTTCCCAGGTAAAGTTGCTTTTGGGACAGATAGTCTCGCAAGTAATAAGGATTTGAGCATATTAAATGAAGCCAAATATGTCAGAAAAGCCAAAAAAGGCATTGATGATTTGAAATTCTTGGATATGATGACAATCAATGCAGCAAGAATTTTGCGCCTTGACGACAAAACAGGAAGCATCGAAAAAGGCAAAGATGCTGACTTTTTAGTCTTTATGCTTGAAGAAAATGAAACTTACAAAAATCTTTTTGATAAAGAATTTCCGGATTATGTTTTCTCATCAGGAGAAGTTGTTGCTAAGCATAATAATTTGCTTTTAAAATTAAACGATAAATAGGCATAATATGAAAATTCTTGTTATTTCACCTGCCAGCATAGTCGGCGAAATGATTATAAAAGGTATCGCTAAAGGCTTTGAAGCATTTGGAGCTGAAGTGCTTTTATATGATATTCGCAAAATAGATTTCGAAAAAGTAAGGGATTTTTATCCCGATTTTGTTTTCGGAATGGATTATATGCATTTTTTGCAAGACGATGTTGAGCAATTTATAAATTCTCTAGGTATTCCTTGCGTGCATTATTTTATAGATGACCCCAACAGCACTTTTTCCCATGGCGGAAAAGAAGATTTTTTGGGCAAGTTGAATAATCAGCCTAATACTATTGTTTTTTGTTGGGATGCACAATATCTTTCTGATTTTAAAGTTCCTGCGCATTATTTGTCGACAGGTATTGATTTTGAACTTTATAAACAGGACTATCCCGAAATCGAAGTGTCAGCTTCAAAAATCCTATTTGCCGGTCGACCTTTGACTGACAGGCGTGAAAGTATAATTGCAAAAGTGGTCAAAAACTTTCCTGAAATGCTTGATATTTATTGCTTTGAGTCGCATTTTGAGCAAAGTGCAAAAAACATGCTCGAAAAAGGTTATTTAAGCGAAAAAGAAGTTGAAGAATATAAAAAGTGTTACAAAGGCTTTTTGCCTGATGAAAAACATCTTGCCGCTGCTTATCATCGAGCTGATATGATTTTGAATATTACACTTGAGCAGGGATTTTCGAGCATGAACTCAAGAGTGCTTGAGGCGCTTGCTACGGGGTCTTTTTTGATTAGTGATTATGTTGAAGATACTGCCAAATATTTTGAAGACGGTAAGGATTTAATTTTGTATAAAAATGTTGATGAGCTGATAGATTTTATAGCAAAATATATTAGTAATCCTTCTGGAATAGCCCAGATAAAGGGTAAAGCGGTAGAAAAAATCGAACAAAATCATACTTTGTTATCAAGAGCCGAGATTATTTTGGGGGCTCTTTCTAAAATCTAAATTTGAGATTTTAGGAATAGTTACCTTATAAAAATGGCTGAAATATTAATTTTTCGACGTTTTGGCACTAGTCGATTCTTTTTTAGTTTCATTTAGTTTTCTTTTTTTGCCGATTATGCCTTTTTCTCTCAAAAAGTCTGTAACTTTGTCTGCCATCGGCGTTGTGATAATTGTTGCAAAATATTTATACATTAAGCCGAAAATTAATACTGATTTTATAGTTTTCAAGCCCTTTAACTGAGTTTCGTTGAATTTTGTGTTTTTGGTTTTTTCTGCATATTTTTGGAATTTTTTTACACCTCTGTTTATAGAGTTGTCTATGGTGAAAGCGCCGATAGTAGGTAGAACAAAAGCAAGGGCATTATTAACAACTAATGTTTCTTTTCTTTCTTGAGGCATTTGATCATTTTTCAAAATATTATAAATATGGTTTGTTTGTAAAGCTGCAGAATAGGTAACCATAAGATATTTTGGAAGGTCATCCGCATTTGTTGTTGTGATTTTTTCACCTTTTTCCAAAATGGTTTTAGGTTTCGCGGCCCACTCGACAATACCTCTTATTAGCTTGCTGTTTGCAATTTTGAAAAGAGCATTTTTGGTTTGTTGTTTATTTGCAATTCTAGAATAGAATTCATCAAGTTTTTTACCTTGAAAAGTTAACTTTTGAGGCGTTTGAGCAGTTTTATTATTTTGGCGGTAATTCTTTTGAGGAGTACAGGTATTGATAGAATTCAGCATTAGTTGCTACCTCCTTCTGGGGATTCACCGAATTTAGTTTTCAAATCTTTTGCATTGTCGACTAATTTTTTTATTGAATGATTATTTTCTTTTTTTTCTTTTAATTTCTTTGCTTCTTCAGGGAAGAGATATTTCAAAGTCGGAGGTATTAAAGCAATTGTAATAGCAGATCTTACAGGAACTAATAAGAACTTAGGAGCATATTCAACAACATTTTTAAAGCTATTGAATTTTTGCTTATCTCTTAGGTAAGCAATTTTTTCAGTTAAGATGCTAGGGTCTTTTGCAATTTTTTCATTAAATTTATTAATAACATTAGTAATAGGAACTATAGCAGCTGTGGCGATTCCAAAGTCTACTGCTCCACCTAAAAATGCTTTTGTGGCGGCATATTTTTTGTCTTCTTCTTTTGCTCCAGGTAGAGCCATGATTGTAACAGGTTTGATAGTAACAGCTATCGCAAACATAAAAATACTTTCAATCTTGGCTAAGTCATTGCCCGCTTTTAATAGTTTATCAAAAGCTTTACTTTTGATGAATTTTTTAACAGTTTCATTTTCTCCTACTTTTGACCAAAAACCATTTCCTGGTTTTTTAGGCGCTTTAGGTGCGCCGGAGAAACTAACACTATCTTGTTTTTTAGGACTAAAAAATCCGCCCGTAAAAGTTACGTTGGCGGATTGATTCTTTATTTGAAGTTTTTGCTCGTTCTTCGGCAGCAGACATTCTTTTTTTGTCGCACTCTCCGAGTGTAGAATGGTTCGATCTCTATTCGGTTTTGGATGTCGAATGTCAGCTATCATAATATTTCCCTTAAGAACGTCTCAACAGTTTAAACGAAAAACATGAATTTTTGTGCTAGTCAGATGGATGATTTTTACAAAGAGTTACATTGTTTTTTAAATTAAAAGGATTTGAGGTCTAAAACAAAAATAGATGTTTGGAATTGACATTACTGGATTTGAGCTTTAAAGAGCTTGCGAAAGAAGCTAATAGAGAAGGTATAGCCAGTAGATTAGTTGGTTTGCCCTGTCGGTGAAATCAAAATCTTTAGTGTTTCTCCGCCTTTATGCATTTTTATAGCTTTTTCCAGTTCTTTTAAAGGCATTTTGTGGGTTATCAATTTTTTAACATCAATTTGTCCTGAAGCGATTAAATCTAAGGCTTGTTTGACATATTGAGGGGTATGATGGAAGACTCCTATGACTTTTATTTCGTCATAATGCAGTCTATGAGTATCTATATTGACACTAGTGCCAGATTTGCATCCACCGAAAAGATGTACAGTGCCTCCTTTTCGGACAAGTTTAAATGTTCTTTCCCAAATTTCAGGCAAGCCGACAGCTTCAATTATAACATCAAGCCCTCTGCCTTGTGGTGTGTGGTTTTTGAACGCTCTTTCAGGGTCTGGTTCTAGATTCAAATCTATTATAGCGTCAGCCCCGCCAAAAGTTTGTGCTAAGTGTAGTTTCATTGGGTTTCTGGCAGCTACGATGACTTTTGCGCCTTTGAGTTTGGCTAGACGAGTAAGCATAAGCCCTATAGGGCCAAGTCCAATAATCCCAACGGTTTGCCCTGGTTTAATGTCTGTTCGCTCTATGCCGTGGACTACATTGGCTAAAGGTTCAACGAATGCAGCTTCTTCAAAAGACATGTGGTCTGGAATTTTGTACGTATTAATTTTTGCAATTTGCTTTGGAATAGTTATATAGTCTGCGTAAGCACCATTTAAGAATTCTAAATTTTCACAAAGATTATATTCTTCCATTTTGCAATGGTAACATTCTAAGCATGGGGCTGTATTTACTGCTACTACTCTATCTCCGATGTTGAAGCCTTCAACATTTTTGCCTAATTTTTCGATTATGCCTGAAAATTCATGCCCAAAGCCTGAAGGAGTCGTTTTTATTAGGACAGGGTGTCCTCTATGATAAGTTTTAACGTCAGTTCCGCAAGTTAAAGCTGCCATTATTTTGACTAAAATCTCGTCATCATTTGGTTCTTGAACTTCTACTTGTTCATATTTGATATTTTCCGGAGCATAAAAACGCACCGCATTCATTTTCATATCTTTATATACGCTTTCAAAATTTTATTATTCGTAAAGTCACTTACCGCTTGGTTTAAGTCTTTCAAATCGTAAATTTCTGTTATGTGTTCTACTTTTATTTTACCATCTTTTAATAAAGAAAAAGATTCTTTTATGTCGCAAGGAGATGGTGAATAGCTTCCTTTGACGCTTAATTCTCTATAATAAATTTCATTATTAGAAAAACCTTTGTCGTTCGATTTTATACTTGCAAAAATAATGATAGCGCCGCCATCTCGGATTGATTTGAGGGCGAATGGAATAGAATTGTCATTGCCGGCTGTCAAAATTGCTTTATCAATACCTGAAGGTGTATTCATTTTCTTTTTTAAAAGTTCAGAAGTTGTTTCATTGCTTTGGTACAAAATTGTTTCATCAAATCCAAGTTTTTTCCCCATGGATATTCTATCTTGCAAAATATCACAACCTATAACTTTTGCACCATAAGATTTTGCAGCTTGACCCATCAAAAGCCCTATTGAGCCAAGTCCTATAATTAAGACGCTGTCATCTTTTTTGATTTCAGCTCTTTTTATTGCTCTTATGCAACAAGCCAGAGGTTCGGTAAAGGAAGCAACTATATCTGACATGCTATCTGGCACTTTGCAAACAGTATGCTTGAGGTGGGCTTCAGATATGCGAAGGTATTCGCAAAATCCACCCGGTTTTATATTGGTTTTTTTGAAAGTTTTGCACATTGAAAAACTTTCGCCTCTGCAAAATTCACAATTAAAACAAGGGACATGGTGCCCTAGAACCACTTTGTCGCCGACTTTAAAATCAGTTTCAGTGTTTATTTGTTCAATAATACCAACTATTTCGTGGCCTAATACAGAGCCTTCTTTTACTTTGGCTGTTTTTATTTTAACAATATCAGAACCACAAAGACCACATCCTATAATTCTTATTAAAGCACCTTTGCCATCAAGTTCAGGCATTGGGATGTCTTCAATTTCAAAAATATTTTTATCTTTTAATACAGCAGCTTTCATTAAAAATTCCATGTGTTATTATATTTAACAAAGACAATTTTAGCACTAAAAATTTTTAGCAACTATAGATTATTAAGGAAATGATTTATGACAGAAAAAATTAATATTATTGAAGATATGCAAAATGTTCTGGCTCAAATGAGGCTTGATGACATTGAAGATAATCCTGATTCTGAAACGGAGCTTTTTTCTTGTTCATGTTGTGGATTAGATAAGCCCAAAGCAGGTTCTATAATGTATTCTATGGATCTTGTTTTTTGTAATGACTGCTCTTTGCTTTCAGAAATTGCATTTGCTATGGAAAAGATTTCTGATATTTCAGAATTTTTGAAATTAATGGAAGATAAAAAGCTTGAAAATCTCTGTGACTATGTCCGTTTAGAGCAAAGTCGACTAAACAATTGATTTGGAGTCAAAAATTTTTAATAAAAGATAAAAAAGGATATAATTTAAACTATACTTTAATTTTACAGGTTTTAGCACGGATTGAGTCGGCAAAGAGGTTAGTAAATTGAAACAAATTAGAACAGAAGATCTTATAGAACATCAGGCTTTGCCATACAATATTTATAATGAAAATGGCGAGAAAATTTTTGAATCTGGTAAAATTCTTACGCCAGGAAAACTTCTTCAATTAAGATATTTTTCCGCAATATATATAGATGAAAATGAACAAGATGAAGCTTTAAGAACGCCTGACACTAAAGAGATTAAGGGCGAAGTTAAAAAATCCACTGAAACTGAATATTGGAATGAGTTTTTTAAAGAAGATTTTAGAATTAATAATGCTTCGATAGTTGAAGTCCAAGAACAGCTTAGTGTCAAGAAGACCTATCAGCAGGCTCTTAGCTCTTATGTTTTGCATGAGATGACTAACCAAGGAATTTTTGTAGAGGCTAGAGATAGAATTTTAGAAGTTATTTTGCCTCTGGTTGATAATGTTGTCTATCGCTCCCAAGTACACCTTATGGGCGGATATTATCAGACACATTCGTTGAATGTTGCAGTTTTAGCTATTATTTTGGCTTCTAAATTGAAGTTAAAAGAACTTGCCATTAATGATGTTGCGCTGGCGGCATTATTGCATGATGTGGGTAAAATAAAAATTGATAAGAATATTTTAATGAAACAAAATTTGACGCCTAAGGAACAAAAAGTTTTACAACTTCATCCTCAGGTAGGTTATAAGATTTTGAAAAGTGAGTTTGGATTTCCGGAAAGTGTCTGCCGTGCTGTTCTTGAACACCACGAAAATCATGATGGTTCAGGTTATCCGTATGGGATTTCTGATAATCAAATAAGTTTATATAGTCAGATAATAAATATCTGTAACTATTATGAGAATTTGATTTCTGGCAGACTTAGAACGGGAATAAGAAATTCTAAAGATGCTCTTAAAGTAATTTTAGAAGTAGGTTCAAAGAATTTCAGTTCACAAGTTTTATACACTTTTGTTAATATGTCCAGTTATAATGACACAACTTCTTTTAAAGATATGGAGCAATAATTTGAAAGTTTGCGTTATAGGGGCAGGTTTGGCAGGCACGGAGGCTGCTTTTCAACTGGCAAAAAGAGGCATAGATGTTGATCTTTACGAGATGCGGCCTGTGAAAACAACAGGTGCTCATCAATCCGAAAAGCCGGCAGAATTTGTTTGCAGTAATAGCTTGGGTTCTTTAGATTTGACTGGAGCATCAGGGCTTTTGAAAGAAGAAATGAGTATTCTTGGCGGAGTTTTGATAGAAGTTGCAAAACGTTGTGCTGTACCTGCAGGGAGCGCTCTTGCTATAGATAGAGAAGTTTTTTCTTCTGAAATCGAGCGTTTAATAAATGAAAATCCTAGGATAAATTTCATTAGGGAAGAAATTACTAAAATTCCAGATATGCCTACTATCATAGCATCAGGCCCTTTGACATCACCTGATTTTAGTAATGAAATCAAGAATTTTACAGGCGAAGCGCATTTGGCTTTTTTTGATGCAATTGCACCTATTATCGAAAAAAACAGCATAAATTTTGATATCGCTTTCGTGGCGAATCGTTATGATAAAGGGGATGCTTGCTATATAAATTGTCCTATGAATAAAGAGCAGTACGAGGATTTTTATAATACTTTAATAAATGCCCCTAAGATTGAACTTAAAGACTTCGAAAAAGATGCTAAATTTTTCGAATCCTGTCTGCCTGTTGAAGTTTTAGCCTCAAGAGGTATCCATACTCTATGTTTTGGACCATTAAAACCAGTAGGTCTTGTGGATGAAAGAACAGGCGAAAAGAGTCATGCTGTTGTACAGCTTAGGCAAGATGACATGGCTGCAAATCTTTATAATATGGTAGGTTTTCAAACTAATTTAAAATGGAGCGCCCAAAAAGAACTTATAAATAAAATCCCAGGGCTTGAATCTGCAAACATAGTCAGATATGGGGTCATGCACAGAAATACGTTTGTCTTTAGTTCAAAGGTTTTAAAAAGAACTTTGCAAACTAAAAAGAGAGAAGATTTGTTCTTTGCCGGTCAAATTACAGGGACGGAAGGCTATACAGAGTCTATAGCTTCGGGTCTTTTGGCAGGTATAAACATGGCAAAATTTATGAAGAACGAGTCTATGCTTGAGCTGTCATCAGAGAGCATGCTTGGTGCTTTGGTTAAATATATTACTTTTGAAGATCATAAGTCATTAAGCCCAATAAACAGTAATTGGGGAATTGTCGACCCTATGGATCTTCCAATAAAAGTAAAAAAAGATAAAAAACAAAAGAATACTATTTTGGCAAATCGTGCTCTTGAATACATAAAAACTGTTGAAATTTAAGGTTTTTACCTTTTTATAATGGTGTAAAACGTACAATCATTAAGGCTTTGGGGCAAAAAATAGCTCTTAAGACTAATGCAAACTATCCTTAAGAACTATTTTCAATTCATTTTTATAATATATGATAGTCATATCAAACAAGGTTGAAGTCCACAATAGAGAGTATATAAGAGTATTTAATTTTTTAAAAACGGTGTATATTTAATTTATGGCGAAGGCTATAAATTTCTGCCTCATGATCTCTTTTTCCCCCTGAAAATTTCACGGGGATTTTTTATTGCGTAGTTTAAGCAGTTGAATTGTCTGTATTTCAAGACAGGATGATTTCAAGCATAAATATAAAAAATCTCGCAGATTAACTGCGAGATTTAAAGATTTTATAAAAACTAATAGTCTCTCTCTCCGATTTAGTCTAGTAGCGCTTCTAAAGTGCTTGCATTTTTTGTAGCTGTAACGCTTTCTCTTATTTTTGCTCTGTGGATATAGGTTCTTAAAGCTTCTCTAATCAATTCGCTACGTGAACGATTTTCTACATCTGCGAAATTGTCAATTTGATCTAAAAATTCTTCAGGCATTGAAATTAAAACTTTGGCCATTTGCGGGTGCTCCTTTTTCTTTTATGTAATTTTTTGTAATCTCTCGTTTGTGGTGTTCTTATCGTGTTGCTCTCTATGTATTATTAAAAACACGAGTATATAAAAAATTGCTAAATTGTATATCCTTTTTATTGCCTTATTTTGCAAAAACCCTATAGAATCTTATGAATATTGAATATAGGCATTGTGAAGGTTTGTTAACAATATAAAAAAACAGACCTTTTGAAGTGTCTGTTGTTTATATTGTTTATATTTATATCTATTTAGTAAGTCGGTCTTTTTTGGCTAGCGGCTTGTTTTGCTACTGCCGCATTATAGTTTTTAAGCGCTGATAAGTTCATTGTATAACCTGTATCATCATCGCCAAAAGTTCTTGGTTTCCTAGAGGCAATTTCATTTATTCTTGCCTGATATTTTGCAAATCTTTGATAATCCGGATTGTTCGCAAGAATAGCATTTTTGCTGCCTGGGGAAAGGCCCCCTGATGTAGAGACTGCAGCAGCTTTCATTTCTGAGGAAAACTTGGATGCGCCAGACGAAGAACTAGCTGAGCTGCTGGCTAAATTTCCTTTTGCTGCAACTTTATTTGTAGTGAATTTCATTGTGCCGTCTGTTGAAAAATAAAAAGTCATAATTTTAGTCCTTTGTCACCCTTTTTGCCTCTTAACATATCTTAACACATCTTAAAATAAATTAGAATACTAAGATTTGAGACAATACTGAAAAGCGTTTCCATAGTTTTCCACTTTTCGGTACTCTCAAAGTTTCAAAATTAAAATTTTGGACTTTTACAATGCTTTCCGAAACATTGTAGACTCAAAGGATTGTTGGAGTATAATAATTAATATCTACTATAAGAGGAAAAATAGTTATGACATACATATCCAAGCCCAAAATGAAAAAATTTGTAATCGATGTAAACTGTGATTTAGCACAGAGTTTCGGCGTTTACAAAAATGAAAAAGAATTTGAAATTGTTCCTTATGTAAGTACGATTAATGTTTCTTGTGGAGCACATGCTGGTGATCCTTTGTCAATAATGGAGACCCTAAGTAACATTGAAGGGCAAAGTTATGCTATATCAGCTCATATTGGATATCCTGATTTGCAAGGATTTGGATACAGAGAAATGAATTTGAGCGAAGACCAGATGAAATCAATTATTTTGTACCAGCTGGGAGCATTAAGTGCATTAGCTAAAGTTTACAGCTTGGATATCGAATATGTAAGACCTCATGGTGCTTTGTACAAGCAAGCTGCCGAGAATTATGAAGTATCTTTGAGTATTGCAAATGCAATCAAAAGCTATAATCCTTGGTTGATATATGTTGGAGCAACTTGTGAAAACCTTGATAAAGTTTCTGAAGAAACCGGTGTTCGTGTAGCTCATGAAATTATGCTCGATAAAGTTTATGATATTGATGGAGAGATTGATTTTGACGCTCCTGATATAGAAAATATTCATCATTGTATGAATCAATTGGATTTGGTCTTGAATAGATCAATGGTTAGAAATTCTCAAGGTGGTTTGACTAAAATCAAATGTGATACTATTCACTTGAGTTCGAGGTCTAAAATTGCACTTGAATTGGCTAAAAAAACAGATGAAATGCTTGCAAATACTGTACCTGTTGCAGTAAGCAAAGTTGCGGACAGCGGCTGGGTCTAAATAGCATTTTAAGGGGGATCGAAAATTGAAATTCTTTGCTTATACAAAATTTCCAAAATCAGCTGCACTTCTTTTGCCTGGTGTTAGGCTCAAAAGATGGGTTTTGATGGTGTTTGTAGGGGCTGCTTGTTTGGCGACAGGAACTGCTATAATTTTACAATTAACCCCAGTTCATTTTGTTATGGAAGCTATAAGTAAACTTGCTGAGCATACTCCATCTCATATAACGGGCTTGGCGTTCTTGTTTTTTGGCATGGTGTTTTTCTATTTTGGATGGAGAAAGACCAATAGTACTATTCTTGATGCCTTTTTGCCTAGAGAAAAAGGGCAGGTTATTGAATCTCTTTATCGCAAAAGAATGCTTGATAAAGGAGCTAAAATCGTTGTAGTTGGAGGCGGAACAGGTCTATCAACTATTTTAAGAGGACTGAAAAACATAACAAATAATCTTACTGCAATTGTCACTGTTGGCGATGATGGCGGAAGTTCAGGCAAACTTCGCAAAGAAATGGGCGTTTTGCCTCCAGGAGATATAAGAAACTGTATTGCAGCTCTTGCGGATGAAGAAGATTTGGTTACACAACTTTTTCAATATCGTTTTGGAGAAGGCGGACTTGATGGTCATAGTTTTGGAAATTTGTTCTTAACTGCACTTTGTTCTATTACTGGCGATATGTTCCGAGCTATTAAAGAATCTTCAAAGGTTTTGGCTATCAGAGGAAAAGTTCTTCCATCCACTTTGGATGACATGACTTTAATTGCTGAAATGGAAGACGGACGTATCATTGAGGGCGAATCAGATATTCCTAAGGCTAACGGCAAAATAAAACGACTTTTTTCTAAGCCTGAAAATCCAAAAGCTTTAGAAGATGCTATAAAAGCTATCGAGCAAGCAGATTTAATAATCTTAGGGCCTGGAAGCCTTTATACAAGTGTGATTCCTAATCTATTGATGAGGGAGATTTCCGAGTCAATATGTGCTTCAAAAGCCAGCAAAGTTTATATTTGCAATATAATGACTCAACCCGGTGAAACCGATGATTATAGTGTTTCTGACCACGTAGAGGCTATTATAAGACATGCAGGCGATAAGAAAATCATGGATGCTGTAATTGTTAATAGAAAATTGCCTGCAAATCTTGCGAAAAAATATCAGACAGTAAATTCTTTTCCTGTTGTCCTTGATGAAGAAAAGGTGAACCAACTTGGCGTAAGGGTTATTGAGGCTACTTTGATAGATGAAAATGAGAGTGGTCTTGTAAGGCATAGTCACAAAAAACTTACAAAAGTTATTTTTAATATTCATAATAAATCGTTGGAATCAAAGCAAAAGGCAGGGGTATAAAAAAATGGCTAAAGCTCTTAGTGTTTTAGATTTAATGGATTATAAAAAAAATGGTAAAAAAATAAGCTCTTTAACGGCTTATGATTATTCCACGGCCAAACAAATCGATGCCGCAGGTATTGATATGATTTTGGTAGGCGACTCTGCTGCTATGGTTATGCTTGGTTATGAGACCACCCATTCGATTACAATGGATGAGATGATAATGTTTGCCAAGGCTGTGACCAGAGGGGCTAAAAGGTCTCTTGTAGTTGTGGATATGCCTTTTGGGAGTTACCAGACGGACAAAAAAACTGCTATAGATAATGCTTGCCGTTTAATCTCTGAAACAGGAGCTAAAGCGGTTAAGATTGAAGGCGGAGTACCTTATATTATTGACATCACCAAACACCTTACAGATATGGGAATCCCTGTCTTGGGTCATCTAGGCTTCACTCCTCAATATCTTCACGGGTTGGGCGGTTATAATGTTCAAGGAAAATCTTATGAAACAACCAAACAGATTTTGAATCAAGCTTTATACCTCGAAAATGCAGGGGCTTTCGGTGTGGTTCTGGAGATGGTACCTAATCAGACAGCACAGATTATTACAGAAAAATTATCAATTCCTACGATTGGAATTGGAGCAGGCAGATATTGCGATGGGCAAATTCTTGTAGTTGATGATATTATCGGCCGATACGCAGACTTTAAGCCGAAATTCGCAAGAAAATATGCCGATGTAGCAAATCTTATAAATAATGCCGCAAAAAACTTTAAATCAGATGTGTTATCGGGAGATTTTCCTTCAGATAATGAATCTTTTGAATTGCCTAGAGAAGAAGCAGAGAAATTGAAAAATGAGCTTAATAATAAAAAAGCATATTTCTGATATCAGAGAAACAGTTTCAAAATGGAAAAGACAAGGCTTGAAAGTCGGCTTAGTTCCTACAATGGGGGCTTTGCACATAGGACATGAAAGTCTTATTAAGCAAGCAAGAAAAACTTGCGACAAGGTGATTGTGACCATTTTTGTTAATCCGACTCAATTTGGACCTAATGAAGATTTTGATAAATATCCTAGAACTCTTGAAAAAGATTCTGAACTTTGCGAGGTAAATGGCGTGGATATTATCTTTGCTCCATCTGCGAATGAAATGTATCCCGATATGGAGAATTTGACCACTATTTCTCCTCCTGCATCTTTCCAAAATAAACTTTGCGGAAAATCTAGACCAGTGCATTTCGATGGCGTTGCACTTGTTGTGACAAAATTGTTCAATATTACACAAGCGGATGTTGCATTTTTTGGACTGAAAGATGCTCAGCAATTTTTTATTATCAAAAAATTTGTTAAAGACCTTAATATTCCCATAGGCCTTGTAGGTTGTCCTATTATCAGAGATGTTGACGGGCTTGCGATGAGTTCTCGAAATGTGTATTTGTCCTCAGAAGACAGACAAAAAGCGCTTTGTTTGAACAAAATGCTTAAAAAAATTAAAGAACTTTACCAAAATGGTGAAAAAAGTGTTGAAAATGCCAAAAATGAAGCTCTTAAAATGCTTGAAGAGGGCGTAAATGTTGAGTATTTTGAGTTTATCTCTACAGATAATTTGGAGACAGTTTCAGAATTAAAATCGGATATTCTTATTGCAATTGCAGTAAAACTTAACAATATAAGGCTTATAGATAACATAATCCTTGAAAACTAACTTTAGAGATACTATAATTTTATGGTGGAGGTTTAAAATTGACTTTAGCGATATATCCAGGGAGCTTTGACCCATTGACAAAAGGGCATCTAGATGTTTTGAAAAGAGCATCAAGAATCTTTGGAAAAGTTATAATAGCAGTTTTGAATAACCCTTCAAAGGAACCATACATTCCTTTGGATGACAAACTAACGTTAATACAAGACGTGATTACCGATGCAGGTTTATTAAACGTTGAAGTCGATTGTTTCGATGGCTTAACAGTTGAATATGCAAAGGAAAAAAATGCTAAAGTGTTAATAAGGGGACTTCGTGCAGTTAGTGATTTCGAATACGAAATGCAATTGGCGCAGATGAACCAAAATTTAGACCCAACAATCGAAACTGTCTTTTTGACAACAAAACCAAATTACAACTTCATATCATCAGGAGTAGTAAAAGAAGCCGCAAAACTAGGCGGCGATATATCAAAGTTAGTGCCAAAAAACGTTAATGAATATTTGAATAAGAGGTGTAAAGTATGACAGTTAATATGATTTACAATTTACTGGGGAAATTAGAGAATATAATCATCGCAAAAGGTATTCGCTTATTGCCATTGCCTTATGCAATTGTAAATGTTAAAAACATTGAGGATGTTTTGGATAGAATCAGAGTTTCTATCCCAGGCGAAATCCAAGAAGCAAGAGAAATTTTGCGTCGCAAAGACGAAATTTTGATGGAATCACAAAATAAAGCGGATCATCTTTATCTTCAAGCTCAAGATAAAGCCAGAAGCTTGATTGATGATTCAGAAATTTTGAATGCTGTAAGAGCAGAAGCTGAACGCATCAAGATAGAAACTTTGGAAAATTGTGAAGCTTTAAAACAACAGACTTTGGAAGAAATTGAGCAAGCCAAAATGAATACTTCAAACGAAGTTTCAAGAATTCGTGAAGGCGCTGATAGATATGCAGAAGAAGTTTTGGGCAACCTTGATAGAAATCTTCAAGACTTGCACGGAATCGTAAGAAACGGCCAAAACTACCTTTCACAACTTAAAGTTGAAGCGACTACAAAAAACTAAAATGAGCTAAAAAGTGATAACTGTAAATACTGTTTTACCACATTTCTCTTGCTATTCAAGTCAACGAGTCGGCGTGAAAAATCAAAGTACAGCGCCTGCTTCTAGTGCTAGACTTTTATCACCTCTTTGTGTTTACAGTTATCCTGTTGTTAATTTTAAAGGCGCAAAAGAATTAAGAATTCAAAGAAAATTGGAGCAAATTGTTCGGAGAAATCAGTCAGTTTCATCTCCTTTTATTATTGGGATTAAAGAAGGTTTTTTAGCGAAAATTTCTAATAAATTAGCTAAAAACAATAAAGAACCTCTTGTTATAGGAGTTGCAGGAGAGCCGGCTTCGGGAAAATCGACTTTTGTAAAACTTATTAATGAAAGTGTTATAAATTTGTCTTCTTCAAGAAATGATTTGGTTACAGCAATTAATTGTGATAGTTATTATGAAGATTTGACGGAGCAATTAAAAATACATAATACTTATGGGCATTTACTTGAAAATGGATATGACCCACATAATCCAAAAACTCAAGATATTAATCTTTTAAAACAACATCTTATTTCTTTGAAAAATGGGCAAGACGTTTTTATTCCAGAGTATTTATTTGATAAATGTCAGAGTCTTCCCGAACAAGTATTAAAAAAACCTTCTAAAATTGTTTTATATGAAGGTATATTTGCCCTTGACTCAAAATTAAAAGATGTTGCAGATATCAAAATATATATTCAAACACCTGAAGAATTGACTCAATCAAGATATCTTGAAAGAGCTGCATCTAGAGGCAAAGATGAAGATACAGCCAAGAAATTATTATCAACGTTAGAGGTTAGTACCCAAAAGTATATTCGCTCAGCAAAAGAGAAAGCTGATTTAGTTATAAGCGGGAATGCATCTAAAGAAGTGATTTCGAGCATTATAAATGATATGTCTACTTTATTTCATTAGAACTTTTTTTTAAAAGTTCCCTAGCAAAGGCTTTAGAACTTTCATTCACTTCGCCGCCTGCAATTCGAGAAAGAATCTCGACACGTTCTTCAAAATCAAGAGTTTTGACGTGGACTCTGGTTGAAAGTAAGTCCTGATGTTTTTCTACATGTAGATGTTTATCGGCCACTGCTGCTATTATAGGCTGGTGCGTGATGCAAATTATCTGATGTGAAGTTGATAATAGTCTCATTTTGTCCGCAACAGCTTGTAAAGTCGGCCCTGAAATTCCTGTATCGATTTCATCAAAAATTACAGTATTTACGCTGTCAGATTTGGCAAAAATAGCTTTGATGGCAAGCATGACTCTTGAAATCTCACCACCTGAGGCAATCTTGGCGAGAGGTTTAAGGCTTTCACCAGGATTTGCGCTAATTAAAAATTCTACATTATCAATGCCGAGAGAATTTTTCTCAATAGTCTCCACATTTACTTTGAATTTTGCATTCGGCATCGCAAGCTGATGAAGCTCATTTGCTATTTTTTCAGAAAGATTTTGTGCCAAATTTTGTCTTGAAACTGAAAGTTCTGTTGCAAGTAAGTTTGATTTTTCTTCCAAAATGGCGATTTTTTCTTCAAGAAGTTTTAGGTTAGTATCAGCATTTTCAATGCTTTCGAGTTCTTTTTTGAAAAGCTCTAAACTTTCTAAAATCCCCTCCAGAGTCGCACCATATTTTCGGCGAAGTTTATCGAGCAGATTGAGTCTTTCTTCAATTTGCTCCAATTTGTAGGGGTCACAAGACAAATTTTCTGAATAATTACGAAGTTCATCAGAGGCAGCTTTTAGGATTTCGGTACTTTCCGCTATGCTGTCTGCTATTTTGGAGAGTTCTTTGTCAAAGCTTGAGGCTTTTATAAGTTTGTTTTCTAGAGTGCCTAAAGTGCTTAGTATGCTTGTATCTTGCCCGTAAATAGCGTAATAACTTCCATATGTAAGTTCTTTAAGCTCTTTGGAGTTTATAATTTTTTCTCTTTCGGTTTTAAGAGTCTCAAATTCTTCTGTATCAGTTATTTCAGCTTGTTCAATTTCATCAATTTGGAATTTTAAAAAGTCTATTTTTTTTGCCGTATCAGTATTTTGTTGAGTTTTTTCAGCAAATTCTTTTTTCGCACTGAAAAAATCTTTGTAAGTGGTTTTATAAAGTTCTAAAGCATTTTTGTGATTGATATCTCCATATTCATCCAGTAAATGTATGTGGGTTTTTGGCTGAAGATAAGTATATGTCTGGTGTTGTGAGTGAATGTCGATGAGCAGATTTTTCAGCTCTTGTAAGATATTTTGGGTGACCATAACGCCATTTACTCTTGAACGGGTGGCATTTGGGGTTATTTCACGATACAAAACAAGCTCTTCATCAAAATCTATCCCATTTTGCTCCAAAAATTCTTTCACAGAAGTGTTTTTGGATTGCAAGGTAAGTTCAATTGAGGCTTTTTCTTTACCTTCTTTGATAAGGTCTTTATTGGCTCTAGCACCCAGTGCGGCATCAATTGCATCAATGATAATACTTTTACCAGCGCCAGTTTCGCCTGTCAGGATGTTTAGTCTGGCATCAAAATCTAAACTTAATTCATCAATCAAAGTGAAATCTTTTATAAAAATGGATTTAAGCATTGCCTTTTGGTGAAACTCCCCAGTTCAATTTTTCTTTTAATACTGAATAAAAACTCACATCGTTGTCTTTCAAAAAGACCAATTTGGCTTTTTTAGGGTTTTGTATGATATCAACCTTGGCACCTTTTGAAAGTTGGAAGTTTTTTTGTCCATCTGCTGTGACATAAACTTCATTCCAACCTGTGCCTGCTTTTACGGATATTTTTTCACTCGCAGGAACAACCAAAGGTCTTGCTCCCAAAGAATGTGGGCAAATAGGGACAATAACCATAACATCTATGCCTGGCTTGACTATCGGCCCGCCTGCCGACAAAGTATAGGCTGTAGAGCCTGTTGGAGTGGCAATAATTACGCCATCGGCCAAATAATCGCTAACAAGTTCATCATTGATATAAAGATATAAACGCTCTGTACGAGCGAGACTTCCACCTTTTATAACAATATCATTTAAGGCGTTGAATTTGAAATTTTGATCTTCATCGAAGCTTTCTAGCATAAGTCTTTCATCGATTTTGTATTCGCCTGCCAGAAGTTTTTTGATACCAATTTCGAGTTCGTTGATTTGAAGTTGAGCCAAAAAACCTAATCTGCCGAGATTTATGCCGAAAACAGGAACATCGAATTGTGCATAAAATCTTGCCACGCTGATTAAAGTTCCATCGCCACCAATTACTATTGCAAGAGAGATTTCCTTGTCAAATTCATTGGTTTTTTTCGTTTTTTCCGGGAAAATTGTTTGGATAATATAGTTTTTATTGCACGACTTTAAAATGGCTTCGACTCTTTCAACCACTTCTTTCGAGGCATCTATATCTGCGTTGTAAACGATAGCTATTTTTTCAAACATTTTGATTGTCCCAAGTTTTCAAATGCGTTATCTATGATATCTTGTATTCTATCATCTTCCAGCGAGTTTTTTTCATCTGTTAAATAAATTACATATTCGATATTTCCACTAGGTCCAGTTATGGGTGAAAAAGTGAGATTTTGCGGGTAAAGTTCTAGGTTTAGGGCATAATCGATAACATTTTTAATAACTTCAAAATGAACCCCTTGATCCCTTACTACTCCGCCTTTTTGGATATTGTCTCGACCTGCTTCAAATTGGGGTTTAATTAAAAGAAGCATGGCTTTTTGTCTGATAAGGTTTTTAATATTTTCCAAAACTTTTTTTAAAGAAATAAAAGATAAATCTGCACTCAAAAAATCTGCTTCGATAGGATTAGAGCCATAAACAGCTTCGGCAGTACAGTTTTTTATATTGGTTTTTTCGATTACGATAACTCTGTCATCAGTGCGTAATTTCCAGTCTAGCTGGCCATGCCCGACATCTACGGCATAGACTTTTGATGCGCCGTTTTGAAGCATACAATCTGTAAATCCGCCTGTGGAAGCGCCTGCGTCAAGGCAAATTTTGTCTTTAAGGTCTATTTTAAATTCTTTGATGGCTTTTTCAAGTTTGAATCCGCCACGGCTGACGTAGGGGTTTTTTTCAACTTCAATTTTGGCCTCATCTTTTACTTGGAAGCCTGCTTTTGTGATTTTTTCATCATTAACTTTTACTTTGCCTGCTAGAACAGCGCCAAGAGCTTTGCTTTTTGTGTCGAAAAAGCCTTGTTCTACAAGCAAGTCATCTAATCTTTTTTTTATCATGATTAGATTGTAATTAAAACCAAGAGCAGAGTATACTTGGAAAAATAATTGTAACAATTTTTTCATAAAATAGCACGAAATTAGCTTGATAGACTTTATACATCTAGAGTCAAGAATCAAATATCTCCGAGAGGGATATCCTAATGATTATGTGATTTATTTCACAAAATAACCAGTAAGGGTATTTAATTCCATTTAATTCTGTATTAATATTGTAACAAAATATTAGAGAGGCAAATCCTACTCATAGTCAATTCTAAGAAAAAATGTTACTATATTTAAAGCAGCCAAGGAAAATTGATCGTACATTTTATATATATTTTTACACCCTCAATAAAACAAGGAGGAGCCTAAATGGCCTTAATCGTTAGAGACTCAAAAAAACAAAATGACAACAAATCCGAAACTTTTTACAACTACATCAAAAAACTGCATTCTGAAACAACGTTCAACGGAAGTGAAGTAAAGAAATTTTCTTGGTACAAAAAAGTTTTAGGCCTATTATAATAAAAGAACTATAGGAAAAGAAAAGATGCGATAAGCATCTTTTTTTATATTCGAAATTACTCCAGATTGACAATTAAAAACAACCATATCTTGTGTATAATGTGGTATAATTTTAGTTAGATGGAGTCTAATATGATAAGAAAAATATTTGTAAGCGCACTTTTGTTAATGACTTTGACTATAAATGTGCCGGCAACATGTCAAACAAAAAATGGTATCGAATATACTAACGCATCTGCAATAGAGTTGGTAAATAAACCGAGCGTTTATTTGAACAAAAATGTACGAATAAAGGCTGTATTTAATAAGTTTTCGACACTAGGGTTGGATTATAAGCCAGCAATGAAAAGCTCCAAGGAATATATTTCTTTTTTGGTTAAAAGAGATGATATAGCAGAGCACACAGTTCCATTAAGTGAACTTAAGATTTTTATAAAACGGACTAAAGCTGAAAAACTTGTAGATTTAGAATCCGGAGACAAGATTGAAATAAAAGGCAAGGTTTTTTCTAATGCCCTAGGTGATGCTTGGGTAGAGGCTTATGAAGTTGTAAATCTGGAGCAAAAGCCTAAAAAACCATAAAATTTTGGGATTATATATTTGGGACTAGTTGAAATGAAAGAATACAAAAAATATTTAACTATACATGGTCATTTTTATCAGCCTCCGAGGGAAAACCCTTGGCTTGATGCTATTGAATTGCAAGAAAGTGCCCTGCCATGGCACGATTGGAACTCTCGTATAAATAATGAGTGTTACAATCCGAATTCTGTTTCAAGAATTGTTGATGGGAATAACAAAATTTTAGATATAGTCAACAATTACAAGTATATGAGTTTTAACTTCGGCCCTACTTTGATGTCGTGGCTACAAGAACATGCTCCTTTGACTTATGAGCGAATTATTCAAGCTGACAGAGAAAGTCAGGCACTTTACTCTGGGCACGGAAATGCTATTGCACAGGTCTACAATCACATGATTATGCCTCTTGCGAATAGTAAAGATAAATATACCCAAACAATTTGGGGAATTAAAGATTTTGAATATAGATTCGGCCGTAAGCCTGAAGGTATTTGGCTTGCTGAGACCGCGGTTGATGATGAAACCATGGAGGTTTTGTATGATTGTGGAATAAAATACACGGTTTTATCTCCATATCAGGCTGCAAAAGTTCGCAAAATGGGTTCTAATGAGTGGCAAGATGTTAGCTGGGGGAATGTAGATCCTGCAAGGCCTTACCGCTATTATGTAAAAAATAATCCTGAAAAATATATTGATTTGTTTTTCTACGATGGAGCGATTTCTCGTTCAGTTGCTTTTGATAGTTTGCTCAAAGACGGAAACAAATTTGTTAATAGACTTCAAGAAGGTGTAGCTCGTGATAGAGACTACGACCAATTAGTCAATATCGGTACAGATGGCGAAAGCTATGGACACCATACGCATTTTGGTGATATGGCTTTGGCTTATGTTCTCAAAAAAAGAGCCAAAGAAGTCGGATTTGTCATCACAAATTATGCTGAGTATTTGGAAAAACACCCTGCTATTTTTGAGGCGGATGTAAAAGAACCTTCTTCTTGGAGCTGTTTCCATGGCGTCGGCAGATGGAGCGATGATTGTGGATGTTCAACCGGAGGACACCCAGGCTGGAATCAAAAATGGAGAAAACCTTTGCGAGATGCCTTTGATTGGCTTCGTGATGAATTGGCTGTAATTTATGAATCTAGCGGTGCGAAATATCTAAAAGATCCTTGGGGTGCACGTGAGGATTATATCAATGTCATTTTGGATAGAAATGAATTGACGATGAATAAGTTTTTCAAAAAAAATCAAAAGCATGAGTTGTCTGAAGAAGAAAAGACAGCTGTGTTGAGGCTTTTGGAGATGCAACGTCAAGCTATGCTCATGTACACAAGTTGCGGATGGTTTTTTTCTGAAATTTCAGGAATAGAAACTACACAAATTTTGAAATATGCTGCAAGAGCAATGGAACTTGCCATCAATTTTTCAGATAAAGAGCTTGAAGAGCCTTTCTTGGAAATTTTGGAAAAAGCTAACAGTAATATTCCTACCTATGGCAATGGGCGTCAAATATATGAAAAATTTGTCAAACCTGCGGTTGTTCACCGAAAACAGATTGTTACTCAGTGGGCATTAAGATCTTTGTACAATGACCCTGAAGATGGCGGGAATATTTATTGCTACAATATTGAAAAAATCGATTATCGCAAAATTCAAAAAAGTAAAACAATTCTTGCTATTGGACGAGTTAAGGTTAAGAGCAAGATCACTCTTTCTGTGCAGGATTTCATCTTTGCTATATTGAGATTTTCAGGCAGTGATTTCCATTGTACCGTTACTGAGTTTACAACTCCTGAAAAATACGCCCAGATTAAGCAAGAACTGATGGATAAGTATGCTACATCACCTCTTACTGAAGTTATAAGGACTTTGGATGAGTATTTTGCAAAAGATTATTTTACGCTTGATAATATGTTTATAGAAGAGAGAAGAGAGCTTCTGGCAATGCATCTTAGCGATAAAGTTACTAAGTTTTCATCAAATTTTAGAACTATGTATGAGGAAAGTCGAGATACGATTGTGCAACTGAGTGAGCTTGGTGTCGAAGTGCCTCCAGAGATGAAAATTGTTGCAAAGTATACGCTTAGTAAGGATTTTAATTCTCTTTTTGAAACAGCTGAGAATATTTTGGATTCAGAGATTATTCATGATGCAAATGATATTATTAAAGAAGCTAATATATTGAAAATTGTTTTAGATACAAAAAATGCCAGTAAACTTTTTGAAAAAGAACTAATTAAAAATATCAAAAAATTGGCCAAAAATATTGAGCTTAAAGAAACAGATATAATCGTCAATATTTTGAGCAAAGCCGAAGTGCTCAAAATAACTTTGGACTTGAATGAATCTCAAAATATTTATTTTGAAAAAATCTTTGATAAGTTGCCAGATATTATGGAAATCACTTTGACTTCAAAAGATACCAAAATCAGACAGCTTGCCAAAAATCTTATAAAAATAGGCGAAAAGCTTGATATTAACACCGATAGCTTTGAAAAGCAGATTTAAGAATTTAAGTCTTTAATTTCAGCTTTTGATATGTCTAGGCCTTTAGCTATACATTTTTTGAGTTCGGCCATCACTTCATATTCAATATGTATAAAATGGAAATGAAGCCAACCTTCTAAAACACTAACCAATAATAAAGCATAAATTCTTGGCGTTGTTTGTATTTTGGGGCCATAAAATTTCCGTATAAGTTTATACTGATTTCTGAAATCATTATGAGCATCTTTAAATTCATCCATTCTGCAAAAATTGCAAAGTTCTGCCAAAGACTCTTCATAATCGAAATGTTCATTAGCATAAAAATCCAAAGAATCTACTAGTTCTATTATTCTTTCTTTTGATAAGGATTTATCAATCGCTTCTTTTATATCGTTTATACTGGAGAGAACGACTTCGTGTTGTTTATCTAATTTTTCGATTCCAGTTATCAATTTTTCATCCAACATAACCGCCCTCCTTTATTTAATAAGTTAGCCTATAACTCATTAAATAGCATTCTCTTATAAGGCGATTGTTAGGATTAAGCTTTTAATAAATTGATTGCTCTTCTCACTTCTTCTCTATCATCGAAGTGAATCGTTTCATCTTTTAAAATCTGATAATCTTCATGTCCTTTGCCTGCCACAATCACAACATCATTAGGTGTTGCTAATTTTATGGCACGTTCAATAGCTTCTCTTCTATCAATTTCCACAATAATCCTGTCTCCGTCAAGAGATTTTATCCCTGCCAGCATATCGGTAATAATTTGTTGAGGGTCTTCAGAGCGAGGATTGTCAGAAGTTATAAAGACTTTATCGGCCAATTCATCGGCAATATGTGCCATTTTTGGGCGTTTTGTGGCATCTCTGTCACCTCCGCAACCGAATACGCATATTAATTGGCCATCTTTAACAAGTTCTTTTGCAGCCCTTAAAACATTATCGAGACCATCTGGTGTATGGGCATAATCCACTATTATCAAAGGTTCTTGGGATACAACTTCAAATCTTCCGGAAACATTTTTTGTAGCTTCAAGAGCTTTTATACAAGTATCAATATCAATGCCTGATAAAATTCCTGCGCATAAAGCTGCCAGAGCATTATAAATACTGAATTCCCCTGTCATTTGGAGATTAATTTTTTTGAGTCCGAAAGGCGTTTTGCATTCAAATTGTGCTCCAAAGGAAGAATAATTGATATTTTGGGCAATAATATCAGCTTTTTCATTATGGATAGAATAGGCCAAAATCTCTGTATCACCTGGAGTTGCGCTAAGCATATCCATAGCATATTCATCATCTAAATTTATAACTGCAAAATGCTTTTCTTTCGAATTTTTCAACATTGAAAATAATTTTGATTTTGCTTTTGAATAATTTGTCATCGTGATGTGATAATCCAAATGATCCTGCGTTAAATTTGTAAATACTGCGCCATTGAATTCACAGCCTTCAATTCGATGCTGTTCAAGAGAGTGCGAACTAACTTCCATCACAACAGTTTCGAGCTTGTTTTGAATCATTTTCCTAAGGGTCTCTTGAAGCTCAGGTGCTTGAGGTGTTGTATGTTTTGCATCTGTATAAACAGCTTCAGATGAAATTCTTTGGCCTAAAGTTCCGATAAGCCCGCAAGGTTTTTTGGCATGTTCAAAAATATTTTCTATTAAATGAGTAACTGTAGTTTTGCCATTAGTGCCTGTAACACCTACTAAAAAAAGTTCTTTTGAGGCAAAGTCATTAAATATATTTGCCAGTTGCCCGAGAGCCAAACTTGTATCTTCAACAATCAAAACTGGAATAGGCAGTTCTAATTCTTGTTGCGAAATAATAGCGCACGCACCTTTTTCTACTGCCATAGGCACATAATCGTGGCCATCGACGTGTTCTCCGACCATACAGACAAAAATGTCACCCTTTTTTGTGGTTTTTGAATTGTAAGAAATCCCTGTAACTTCGATATCTGCTGGATTTAGTATCAAAGAGGGTTTTATGTAGTCCGATATTTTATTCAGTTTCATTGCGCCGTTCCTTTTGCATCTTTTACATGTAGTCCAGGTTCGTCAGGTTTCATATTGCGAATACGTGTCATTTGAGAAGCTATTTCATTAAAAATAGGTCCTGCGACTGTACTGCCCCAGATGTTTCCACCTGTTGGATTATCGATGACAACCATAACTAATACTTCAGGATTTGTTGAAGGGAAAAATCCAACAAAAGAGGTGAACATTTCTTTTGAATACCCAATGCCATTGGCTTTAGGTTTATTCGATGTTCCTGTTTTTCCTGCGACTGTAAAGTTAGGGATTTTCCCAACATCAGCTTTAGAACTTCTGATACTATATTCTAAAATTTGGGTAAGTTTTTTTGCTGTTTCAGGTTTTAGAGTTCGATGAGTTTTTACATGCAAAGGAAGCTCTTCTTGAGAATATTTAATAATATGAGGAGTTGTCCAAATACCGCCATTGGCTATAGAAGCAACGGCTGCGGCCATTTGGATAGGAGTAGCCGCAAGGCTGTAACCAAAGCTGACAGTAGCTTGTCTGATGGTCTGCCAAGGTGGTTTTGGTAAAATACCAGATGATTCACCCGGTAAGTCAATGCCTGTTTTTTGACCTAAATTGAATTTGCGAAGCATTGTATAAAATTGGTCAGAAGTCATCATTAAGCCGATTTTTAAACTTCCTACGTTACTGCTGTGCTCAAATAAAAGATGCAAATCAATAACACCCGGAAAAGGACGTTTTGAGTAGTCATAATTCTTAATTTCATAGCCTTGGATTTTAATTTTTCCGGAATCCAAAACAGTGAAATTTTCATTAATAACACCTGTTTCCAGAGCTGAGGCTATAGTTAAAACTTTAAAAGTAGATCCAGGGGGATAGACATCGGTCAAAGCCCAATTTTTTACGATTGATTGGTCATATTTTCTATAATTAAAAGGTTCATATCCTGGAGCAAGAGCGAAAGCGAGGATTTCACCATTTTTCGGGTTCATTACAACCACGCAGCCTCTATTGGCATGATATTTTTCAACGCCTTTGCGTAGCTCGACTTCTGCTATATGCTGTACGATTGTATCTATAGTTAAAGTGATTTTTTTGCCTTTGATAGGGTTTAATGCTCTAGTTGGGTCAGTTTTTAAGTCGTAAATAACTTCTCCACTTGCACTTGTTTCAATGGCTTTAACCTCGGGCATATCCTCAAGAGCACGTTGAGCAGTGCTTTCTACTCCAGCGTAAATCCCGGCATCAGGATTTACATACCCTAAAACGTGAGCAGCAAGTTTACCTTGCGGGTACTCTCTTCCTGGTTTTTGAATGATATCAAGGCATCTTAAACCTAATTTTCTAAGTTTTTTATTGGTAGCCAAATTAACGTTTTTTGCCAAAATGACTGTCTTTTTTTCACTATCAATTTTTTTGAGGATAACATCTTTAGGCATTCCAAGCACTACACTAAGTTGCCCTGAAACCTCATCAGCCGAGGATCTTAATTGTCTCGGGTCTATATAGACATCATAAAAACATCTCGAAGAAACAAGTATAGAGCCGTTTCTGTCAACTATGTCGCCTCGCATTGCTTGATTTAAGACTCTGCTTTGTCGTCTGATGCTGGCTTTTTTTTTCAGCCCATCAATGTCCCAAATTTGTAAGAAAAACAATTTGCAAATTATGGCAAGCATAATAAAAATGACCAATTTTCGCACTAAAGCTATACGTTTATTGTTTTTGTTAGGGTCCTGACTAATTTTGTACAGCTTATTTGACATTTTAATATCCGAGCATTGAACCTATTTCTCTACCTTTTGAAGAAACTTTGACATTGATTTCAGGAATTTTGGTATTAACTTCAATTATTTTCATTGGTTGTTGCAAATTCCCTGAAGCTATAATTTTTTCGTTTACGTTGTCAAAAGATCTCAAATAATCAACTGTGGTTTTTAGGTCCAAGTTTTCATTATTCAAAGTTTTAGTAGCAAAATGAACCGCTTCAAGCTGTTTTTGTTTAGAAACTACAAAGCAATACATTGCGAAAGAAAAAAACATTGTTGATGCTAATACAAAGGATAAAAATTTGTTCAAATTCGCCAGTCTTATATTTTTCAAGCTTCGGTAAACTGGAAAATTTGCTTTTATAAGCTCGGATGAATTATTATTTTTTGGTTGGACTTTATAATTACTAGCTACTTTGGCGTGCGCCATGTCTTTCTCCCTTTAGATCCTCTTTGCGATTCTTAATTTTGCGCTTCTCGATGGTGGATTTTTTCTAACCTCATCTTCAGAGGCTAAAATAGGTTTTTTGTTTACGAGTTCTAATTTGCTTGCCTCACAAAGGCAAATAGGGTCGTTTGGCCTACAATTGCAATTCGAACTGTATTTTTTAAAAGCCTGTTTGACAATCCTATCTTCCAATGAGTGAAAACTCACTATAACTATTTTAGCATCTTTTTTCAATAATGGAACAACTTTATCTAAAGTTTGTTGCAAATTTTTAAGTTCATCATTTACTTCGATACGGATTGCCTGAAAAACCTTTGTGGCAGGGTTCATGTACCCAGTTTTAAAGGGGACTGATTTACCTATGAAATCAGCTAATTCTTTTGTAGTTTCAAATGCTTTTATTTTTCTTTGCTTTACAATTTCTCGGGCAATTGTTTTAGAAAATCGCTCTTGGGCGTAGTCTGAAAAGATTTGAACCAAATCATCTTCACAATAATCATTCACTACATCATAAGCAGTTTTTTCAAGAGTCAAATCATATCGCATGTCGAGTTTTGAATCTTTTGAAAAACTAAAACCGCGGCTGGCGGAGGTTAATTGGTGATAAGATGCACCGAGGTCAAAAACAATTCCGCCTGAAATCCCATCCAGTCCTAATTCGTTTAAGATTTCTGGGATTTGTGAATAATTCTTTTTAACGATTTTTACATTGTTAAATTCTTTTAATTTTTCTTTTGCCGCAGCTATTGCATCATCATCTACGTCCGTTGAAATCAAAAGTCCATTGGGGCCAATTCTTTTAGCTATTTCATAAGAATACCCGCCGCCGCCAAGTGTTGCATCAAAATAAACCTTGTCTGGGGTGCATTCTAGCCCCTCTGTAATTTCTTTGAGCATAACTGGGTAATGATTAAATGTCATTATAAACCCTCATAGGATATTTGGCGAAAGAAGTTTTCTGTTACTATTTGGTTGTATTTACCTGTTGTGGTGAAGGATAAAACAATATTATTTTCGCCTTCAACATCTTCTGTAGCGCCAATCATACCAAACATTTTCGGCGTGTTGCCTCTTATTATGTCGGCTTCAAATATTACGTAAGGTATTTTTTGTTTATTTATAGCCACGAAACTTCCTGAGCGAATAATTTTGAGGTTTTCAATTCTGATTGCCTGATATGCGAATTTGCTAAGTAAATTCGCAAGGATTTCAGCGATTTTGTCATCATAAAAATCATCTTTAGATAGTTTTATTAATCCTTTTGAGTCAATTATATATATTTTTTGCGGAGATTTTTGATATTCTGCTTCGATGACTTTCATTCCAAAAACATCATATGCTTTTGAAATAACATAATCATTTGAAAGTTTTGATACATTTATCATTTTACTAACAGAAACTGTGGTTTTTTCTGCACTCGGCTTGATAAAATCATTTATACTGTCTTGGAAAAATTTAATTCCTCCAAGAGATTGAAACCCGATGTAAGCCAAAATTAGAATTATTATCTGAAAAATTCTTGCCAGACAACCCATTTTTTTATTCTCCTCGTAAATACTTGCTTAACATTATTATAAATTAAATATGTTTCGTTTTATAATTTTGTTAAGTAAAGTTATAAATAAGGTCTAAATCTTTGGAAGAGAAGAAAATTTGCGAATTATATTCTCATGAAGTTGATTTAAGTTTGGCAACACCAATGCTTAATCAGTTTTTGGAAATTAAAAAAAACTATCCTGATACGATTTTGTTGTATAGAATGGGCGATTTTTATGAAACTTTTTTTGAGGATGCAATTTTTGCTGCAAAAGATTTAGAAATAACCCTTACGGCGAGAGAAGGCGGTGGGCTTGGGCGTGTTCCGATGGCAGGAGTTCCTGTTAAAGCCGCTGATATTTATATTGCAAAACTAATCGAAAAAGGCCGAAAAATAGCAATCTGTGAGCAGGTTCAAGACCCGAAAGAGTCCAAAGGATTAGTCGAAAGACGTGTGGTGAAAACCATTACAGCAGGCACTATAACCGATTCAAACCTTTTGGATTCAAGTAAAAACAATTATCTTTGTGCTGTTTTCGAAGATAAAGATTCAAAACTTTTTGGACTAGCCTATATTGATATTTCAACGGCAGAATTCAAAATTACAAAAGCGACATTGGAACAGCTTAATGCGGAATTGGCAAGGATTTCACCGTCAGAGATTTTGATTCCTGTAAAAAAAATGAAATTGATGCCGTTTCAAGTTGTCCCCGAAGAAAAATTTGATGTGCCAAAAGAAATTCATTCAAATTATAACTGCACAAAGTGTGATTATTCAGTTTTTAACGAAAATTTTGCTACCCGTAAAATTAAAGAAATTTTTAATGTTAATTCGCTAGAACCATTTGGTTATGATGATTTTAAGATAGGTATTATTTCGGCGGGAGCAATTATTGATTACATCGAAAAAACTCAGCTTGATAATATGCCAAAGTTTGATGTGATTTCCCCATACAGTCTAGATGCTTATGTTTCAATGGATTCAGCCACAAGAAAAAATCTTGAGCTTAAAGAAACTATGCGGGACAAAAATAAAAAAGGTTCTTTGCTTTGGGCAATCGACAGAACTTGTACAAATATGGGTGCAAGGCTCTTGGCTCAATGGGTTCAGCAACCTTTGCAAAATATTGAAACAATTAAAAACAGACAAAATAGTGTGAGTGAAATTTTGTCCAATCCTCATCTTTCAATCCGTCTGAAGACCCTTCTGGATAAGGTCTATGACATTGAGAGACTTGCAACTAAAATCAGTAATGACTCAGCAAACGCAAGGGATTTTGTTGCCCTTAAAGAGTCTTTGATGGTTTTGCCTGAATTTGAGGCCCTGCTTCAAAATTCTACTTCAAAATACCTAAAAGCTTTGGGTGAAGACAATTCAGATTTGGCCGAATTGGCATCTATTATTGATAGAACAATATTGGAAAGCCCTTCTATGAATTTAAAAGAAGGCAATATTATCAAAGAAGGTGTAAATTCAGATTTGGATTATTACAGAGGGCTTTTGACAGGCGGTCACAATTGGCTTGAAGAATTCGAAGCCCAAGAAAGAGAGCGGACAGGGATTAAATCCTTGAAAGTATCTTTTAGCAGGACTTTTGGATATTTTATTGAGATTACTCACGCAAATTCCAGCCTTGCTCCAGAGAATTATACCCGCAAACAAACTCTCAGTAATGCGGAAAGATATATTACTCCTGAGCTGAAAAAACACGAAACAGAGGTGCTTTCAGCCCAAAGTAAAAGTACTGAAATTGAATACAAGCTTTTTTGTGATTTGAGACATTATTCAAAAGAATTTGTGACCAAAATCAGAAAAACTGCTGAAGCGCTTTCAGCACTTGATGTTTTCCTTTCTTTTGCGACTGTGGCGTCCGAGCAAAAATACACATGTCCAATAGTTGATAATTCTGATGTAATAGCTATTAAAGAAGGTCGTCATCCTGTTATAGAGCAGCTTTTGTCTATGGGAAATTATGTGGCAAATGACCTTTTGCTCTCCAAAAGTGATGCTCAATTCATTATTTTGACAGGCCCGAATATGGCTGGAAAATCCACCTATATGCGTCAGAATGCTATTATTATCTTGTTAGCGCAAATCGGTAGTTTTGTACCTGCGCAATCCGCTCATATCGGCGTTGTGGATAAAATTTTCACTCGTGTCGGTTCTGTTGATGACCTTTCAATGGGGCAATCGACTTTTATGGTTGAGATGAATGAAACTGCTTTGATTTTAAACTCAGCGACTGATAGAAGTTTTATTTTGCTTGATGAAATTGGCCGTGGGACAAGCACTTACGATGGTGTTGCGATTGCTTGGAGCGTTTCAGAATACATTGCAAATTCAATTCAAGCTCGTACAATTTTTGCCACGCATTATCATGAGCTAAATGTAATGTGTAATGATTATTCGCAAATTAAAAATTTCAGAATGACAATTAATGAAAATCAAGACGGTATAGATTTTTTATACAAAGTTGTTCCGGGTGGTACAAGTCGCAGCTATGGTATTCAAGTTGCCAAAATGGCTGGGTTGCCAGAGAGTGTTATTGCGCGTTCAAAAAATCTTATGAGCAAAATGCAAAAAGATCAAAGCAAAAATCTTGATAAAAAACAAAAAGAGAAAGCCCAAAAAGAGCCGCAGCTAAGTCTTTTTATTGAATAATGCAAAAAATCGAAGCGGGGGAAGCTTCGACTTTTAAGAATTTATAGGAATAAATAGAGGATAAATTAATCTTTTGAAGAACAAAGGTTGTAAATGCTGTATCCTAGAGCAAGTGCGCCGGCAGCCATTAAGCCAAATTTGCCTGTGCCTTTAGGAGTTTTGCTTAGGCCCCAAAGTAAAGCTGCACCACCTGTTACACCAACTGTTGCTGCTGAAAGAGGGTTTTTTGATACTTTGTTCATTATTTTGTCAGTAGTTGTATATTCTACATTTGCTGAATCTTCGTTAGATTTTTCTTCGAATTCTGACCATAATTTAGAGTTTCTGCCTTCAACATTTTTTTGTAAGTTTTCTTTGATTCCAGAAATAGTTTCTTTAGCAGCTTTTTGACCTTGTTGTTTTGTAAGAACTTGTTCGAATCTGCCTAATAGAGTTGTTGTTTTGCCAGATAAAATTGTTTCGTTAGCTTCTTTAACGAAAGCTTCTGCTAACATTGGGTTTTTATTTACTTCAGAAAAGATTTTTTCGATAGCTTGAGTATCTTGTTCTGACATCATTTCAGGTTCTTTTTTCAAGATTTCTTTTGCAGCATCTACAAGTTGGCTTGCGATAGCAGAATGTTCTTTTGTAACTTTATAGTTTCCTGTGTTGGATGTTCTAGCTTTTTTCAAATCGTCGCCAGCTAAGCCTACAGCAGGGTTTTGAGTGGATGATTGAGCCTCTTCCATTTCTTCTTTGCTCATAATGCCATTCATTTGTCTTAGTTGAGTTCTGTATTCTTCTTTAGAGATAATGCCTTGGTCTAAAAGATTTTTTAGGTTTGCTTGAGATGATTGAGATGCTTGATTAGAAGGATAACCCATCATGTTTTGGCCCATCATATTTGGGTAGCCACCATAATTGCCCATTGGCACATTTGCCAAAGCGCTTGATAATGAGTCGATGCCTAAGCCTGAATCAAGTCCAGAAAAACTTGGAGTCATAAAGTTTTGGTAAGCTCCAAAATTCACAGGTTGGTTGAATCCAAGTCCTGGTGGAAAATTAGAAGACGTGTTGTAGTTGTAGTTAAGCAATGCGTTCATCTGATATAACCCCTATTTTTTATTTATCCCTTACATTTATAAAAACAGCCAAAGCCAAATAATTGTCATGTTTGCAGGGTATTTGTGAAGTTTTGTAAAGATGCTTTATTTTGAATGGTTTATGAGCCAGTCATACCTGTAAAGCCAGTAAGGACATGGGGTTGCATGTTTTTGCCAAATAAATGATTTTTATGGAAGAATAATTTGCAGTTTTACAAATAATCCGAAATTTATGTCAATACTGCTACTTGACAGCATAATATGAGTGTCTTACCATGGACAAATGAATGGCGGCATGGCCAAGTGGTAAGGCAGAAGCCTGCAAAGCTTTTATCCCCAGTTCGAATCCGGGTGCCGCCTTTTATAGTTATAGGAGAAGATAATAGTGAAAACATCTGCGATTTCAAAATTACCAGTTTCACAGCCTTTTCCTTCGTTGGATAACAAAGCTTTAGTTCATACGCCAGTTGTTCTAAGAGTGAAAAGACAGAGACAGTTTATTGAAGGTCCGACGCCTATTGTTAGCAGTCCATTTGTGAAAAAGATTCAAAGTTTTACAAGAAAATTTTCTTAATATTAAATTAAATATGGTGTAGGGGCGATTGGCGCAGCGGTAGCGCACTTGATCGACATTCAAGGGGTCACAAGTTCGAATCTTGTATCGCCCACCATTTATTAAAAAGACGGGGCATAAGCCCCTTTTTTAATGCGAAAAATCACACTGTGGGCGGGGATTTGGTTTGGAGAAGAGAATTTTTTATTGAGAGATTTTAGTGATTTTTATCAAGATTTTGCACGAAATTCTCTTTCTGACTTTTGAGTAGCCCCTTTAATTTATAAAGGTTTTAATTTTATATGCGAATCAAAAACAGATGCTATTTTGATTCATAAGGTAGTGAAATTTAAATTTGTAAAACTTGACTTAACCCGAGTTTAAAAAATAAGCTAAAATCTTTAGGCGATGTTTAATTTTAGCATCTGCTCTTTCCAATCAAGTGTTCTCACTTCAAATAATTTTTGCACAGACCACTCAGGTGGATTCGTAACCTTTTTTGGCAGATATTAAAACTTTTAATATCTATAAACGTCATTCTGAATTTATTTTAGTAATGTTAATAATAAATCTGAGTAGCTGGATTTATATTTAGCAAATAAGTTTGTGCTTACTTGTTGTAGGATTTGGCTTTTCATTAGTTTTGCAGTTTCTACAGCCATGTCAGCATCCAAGATAATTGATTTTGAAGCACTCAAGTTGTCTGAGGTGGTTCTTTGAGAATTTAACATAGAGCCAAGTCGATTCAACGAAGCTCCAAAATAGGATTGTTTATCAATCATATCTTTTAGCAATTTGTCACATTGGTCTATTGCATCTCTTGCACCTGCTGCACTTGAGAGGTCAACATTAAATGTTCCGAGGTTAAAGCTTGTATCTACAGCCAATCTTGAGTTTGCATTGTTATCTTTGCCTATTTGCAGTTCCAGTCCTGTTTCTTCCGAAGTTGGAGTACTTGTTTTTTGCCAGTCAAGTTGTGGCGATCCAGGATTGCTGAAATCCCAAATAGCGTCAGAGAACCCTGCGCCAGTGAAGGTAGCACTGTTTGCAGCTTGAGCTGAGGTAATTCCTGTGACTCCGGCTCCATTTATTGGGCCAAAGCCTGTAGTTTTGCCTGATGTATCAGTATTCCAGAAGTTATTAGTATAAGTTCCGCTTGGCCATTGGGAGCTAAAACCACCTCCGGTACCTGTAATAGCCCCTGAAGAGTAGCAATTTTCTATTATTCCTCCATAGGCAACGTCACCTCCTATAAAACCGTTGCCTCCCCATGGTGAATTTACAGAGCCTGTAGAATAGCAGTTTCTGATAGTCATATCAGCTATATCGTAGCCTATTTGTCCAATGAAACCACCAGCGTTTGAATTGATGCTAGAAACTGAAGCAGAACTGAAGCTTTCGCTTATCAATAAATACCCGTATCCCAAATGTCCTCCGAGAAGTCCTCCTGCTATATCATTAGCTGAAGCAGAGCCCGTAGAAGATGATTTTGTTATTGTGCCCCCTTGACCTACATAGCCTATTAATCCTGCTACGTATTCATTGCCAGATACTTGCGCGCTGGAATGGCAGTTTTCTACTGTCGGTGTGACTATATAACCTACTAAGCCTCCTGTGTCCCAGCCATTACCGTGTATTCTGGAGTTTGTAATATTTATATTTTTCATTGTTATAGTCTGACCAATCCCTAAAAGTCCTCCTATTTCGCCGTGTCCTTTTATATCAAAATTATTCAAAGTAACATTTTGGAATTGGGCACCATTATTTGCTGTCCCAAAAAGCCCTTGATAATTAACAGCAGGTTTGTTGATAGTAAGACCTGACATCGTGTAGCCGTTACCGTCAAAAGTTCCTGCGAAGTTTGTTTTGGCAATGTAGTTGGCGATAGAAGACATGTCTATGTCGCCCATAAGCATGTAAGTTTTACCTGCCGTTCCTGCACCTGTTTGAGGGACAAGGTTGACGAAGTCTGCAGCTGTTTTGATTACTATATGTCCTGCAGCAAGAGCATCAGCTTCACTCATATGAGAAACAGCAGGCGCAGTGCTATCATTCCCGAATATTTTTTTGTCGGCAAAAGTTGTCGAGTCAATGGTTTGTTGCAATCCTGTTTTCAATTGCTGGGCTTCTTGATTGAGCATGGCTCTTTCGCTGTTGGAGTAGACACCATTAGCGGCTTGCACTGCCAAATTACGTATTCTTTGGACATCTTTTGTCATCGCAGAAAGTGCCCCTTCACCTACATTTAAGTAGCTAATGCCGTTTTGGGTATTTTGATTTGCGATATTAAGGCCACTTATAGAGCTTGATAGCTTGTTTGATAATGATAAACCTGCTGCGTCATCTGAAGCACCATTAATACGGCAGCCTGTCGATAATCTTTTCATAGCAGTAGCATAGCTGTTACTTGCAGAATACAGGCTCCGTTGAATTATTGAACTTTGATTAAAGCTCATGTTTATCATTTGTGGTTTATTTTCTTTTTCCTTTCTGTTTTGAGATTAGAACACCCCAGTGGGAGGATACAGGATTTTATAATCGAACAGCACCGTCAGAAGTTGTTCTTTTCCAAACTAAAGTTTGAACCTTGCAACTAAAAACAGGGAGTTTCGATTTATTCTGTTTTGGGGTATTTTTCTTTCTTTCTTTTTCCTTTCTGTTTTTGAGGTTAGAACACCTCCAGTGGAAGGATACAGTATCTGGAAGATAAAAAACACCATCAAAAGTTGTATTTCTCAAGCTAAAGTTTGAATTTTTTACAACCAAAGAAGGGAGTTTTTTTAAAGCAAAGATGAATGAAATCCTCTGGAGTTGTAAAATTCTACATGCTGAAATGTTTTCAATTCTGCATCGAAAACATTGAAATAGTTGTGAAGAAATACACTTTCATATTTGTAAGATTTCCAATATCTTTCAATAAAAATGTTATCCAAGGCTCTGCCTTTCGTACGTTTGCAAAAAAAAAATAATTGATAATCTTGGGTTTGTTGTATAATTATGAAAAGATAAAGAAGGTGAAGTATGAAAAGAAAAAGCATATATTATTTTATTGCTGTTATATTAATGTTGCTAATTTTTAATAACTCTGTAAATGCACAAGCTCTAAATAGCTCCAATCTCGGTGGGCTTGATTCGGGTGCTTTGCAAAAAAACAACAGACAGCAATTGCAATATCTTAGAGATCAAAAAAGATTTATTAACACTACTCCAATCGCTCCGATTCCCCAAAAAGCGACCTCTGTAGATGATGAACAAGTCAAACCTGGTGAATTTCTTAATAACCCTACATTTTTATTAAAAAAAATAACTTTTGAAGGCAATACCATATATAGTGAAGCTCAGCTTCTTAATTTTTCAAAAAATCTGACCAATCAATATGTTACAATGGAAGACATTTTAAATCTGACTTCGGCCATTAGTCGTTCTTATCAAGGGGAAGGCTATTTAACAAGTTATGCTTATATTCCTCCTCAAGATGTTAATAATGGTGAAATAAAAATTCGTATTGTCGAAAGTAAAATAGATAATATTATAGTTCAAGGTAATCACTGGGCTAAAAGTAATTATTTAAAATCATCTGTTTTTGAATCAATAGGGGTGGAGCAAAATAAAGTTTTTAATGGTAAAAAACTCCAAACAGCTTTGAAAGAATTAAATAATCAGGACTATATAAAAGGTCAAGTTATAGTTAACAAAACAAAGGATGATTCAACAGAGTTGGTTCTTAATATTCAAGATCGGCCTCCAGTTGGATTCGATGTTGTTTGGGACAATTATGGGCGTGCTTTAACGGGTAGGCAACGTGCCAACTTAATCTTGAGTTATGACAATCTTACAGGATATGGGGACAAAATCTATGGTGGGGCTATTCTTGCTCAAGGAACAAGAGGTGCTTTGGCAGGATATGAAATCCCTGTCGGTAAATATGGTACTAAACTTGGTTTTGATTACTCTGCATCAGCTATAAAATTAGGTCAAAGATATAAAGCTGATGATATTACAGGTTTTTCAAGCAGTTATTCATTCAGAGTAACTCAACCTCTATATAAAGGTCCTAATGCTGAATTAATTTTTGCTTCATCTTTTGATACTCTAAAATCGAAAACAACCTATAATTCACTAGGTTCGATTCTTAGCGATTATAACCTGAGAGTCCTTAGGACAGGTTTTTACGGCATAAAAGACGATAACTATGGAAGATGGGTTGGTAATTTGGGTTCCGATTTCGGAATAAAAGCTCTTGGTGCTTCTGAAAATATAGATGGAGGACCTCAAAGTGCTTTTTATAATCTTAAAGCAGGAACAACAAGAATTCAAAGACTCCCTAAAAGGTCATTACTTATAGGCCGATTGAATGGACAATATTCGCCAAACAGACTTTTTGCCGCAGAGCAAATGCAATTGGGCGGTCCATACACTTTGAGAGGCTACGAGCCTGGAGTTCTGCTTGGAGATTTAGGTGTTACTGGTTCTTTAGAAGGAAGGACGCCTATTCCTGGTTTGGGCAAATTATTACCCGCAAAAGTAAAACATTGGGAAAATAAAGTTCAATTTACAAGTTTTTATGATTTTGGTCACGTTAGAGATCATAATAATTTATATGGTTATCCAAACCACTTCTTGCATAGTATAGGGACAGGGCTTTACGTCTACTTGACAGACTATCTCTCAGCAACTGTGAATATAGGCATGCCACTTGGAAAACGATACTACAATGAAAGTCCTGTGAGATTGAACTTTTCGTTGAATAGTGAAATTGACAAGTTTTTCTTCAAGCCTGTTGAAAGAATTTGAAAAATTTAAAACTAACAGGGTTAGGGCTTAAATTGAAAGTACAATTGTAAACTATTATTAATTTTTAAAATTTAAATAACAAGTTTATTTTGGGTTTATATTTTCAATAATAAGTTAGGTATGATATGATTAATCTTTCAAAGGAAGGTATATATATGTTTAAAAATCAATTTTTAGTCACATTAAGTCTTATGACTTTAATTGGAGCTATTTCTGCCACCTCTGTCTTTGCAGCTCCAGGTGATGATCCAGTATATCATGCTGGGCTTGTAAGCGGGTCATCTTGCGTGGTTGATGCTGATTTTGGTGTTAATCATACAGGCAATACAACTACAATAACTACAACCCCACAACAATATCTAAATTCCAATATTCAGTGGAATACTTTAAATATTGGTCAAAACGAAATCCTTAATTTTAATTTTGCAGGAATGAACCAAACTTTATTAAATACAGTTACAACAGGCTTGACAACTATTGCCGGACAAATAAAAGATAGCGGAATAGGAGCAAGCACTTCTCGTATAATAATCGCAAATCCAAATGGAATTATGCTTGACAGCACAGGTTATATTAATACCAATTCGATTGTTTTGTCTTCAATGGATCATAATTTTTTAGGAATAAGATACGCTTATGGAGCTAAAAATTATGATGAACTATTTGTGTGCATGCAAAACAAAGTTGGTGGTATATACCCAAAATATAACTCTAAAAACGGTATAATTTTAAATGGTAAAATAGATACAAATAATGATGTAGTAGTAGTTTCTAAAGGTATTTTTATTAATGATGCCAAAATTACTGCAGGCTCAAATATCAATTTAGTATCTACTGATTCTGTAAATTTTGCTTATAATGGCAAAATAACAATGCAAGATAATGACGGTGTTGGTAGACTTACCACATCAAATGAGGGTCCTTTAAGTTTGAATTCTTGGAGATTTTATGACAATTCAGTCGAAGCAGAAGCAAAAGATGCTTCAAGGGTAGTTTATGCTGGGGGCATAATAAATCCTTACAATATATACATAAAATCATCTTCTTTAATAAGTAAAGATGGAGCGATTCATTTAACAGATTTAAGAAATAATTCAGCAGGAATTAATATCGAGTCCTCAACTATTACAGCACCAAAAGGACTTAATTTAGAATATTCTAAATTATTTCAAGTCAAAGATTTGGAAAGTGATAAAGATACAGATATAAAGTTTATTGCAAGCTATAAAAAAGACTCTACGCTATCTATAGACGGTATAAAAAAGGCTAAAAGCGTGAGTACAGTTCTTACACAAAAAGAGCTTGCAGATTTAGCACTTAAAGATGCAAACGATGCTTATTCCGCATCTTTAGATGCCTTAATTGCTGCAAAAGATGCCAAAGCTGCAAAAAATTTAAAGGCAGCCAACGAAGCTTATGCGGACGCCCAAGCAGCAACCGAAGCAGCTAATGAGGCCTGTATTGAAGCCCAAGCAGCATCAGAAGCAGCTAAAATAGAAAGTGAACAGACTCCAATCGACAAAACTAATACGTATTCTCAAATACCGGCTAAAGTCTCAGACCCTGCTTTAAAAGCAAATTTGCAATCAGCTCAAAAAGCAGAAGCAGATGCGAAAGAAGCAGCACAAAAAGCCGCTGATAATAAGATTTTAACAGCACAACTTTTAAAAGAAACTGAAGAAATAGTTAACGCTCCTAAAAATGATGTAAATAAAATGACAGGCCGTACACAAAGTATGGAAAGAATTCCAGTGACTGCTAATCAAAATTTATTAGCTCAAAATATCAAATCTTTTGCGGCTGATGAAAGACAAACGTCTAATATGGATGCTTTAAATAAACGTTTATTCAAAAAAACTTCACAGGGTTTTACAATTTTAGAAAAAATTACTCAATAATAAATAAATCTTAATTTATTTCAAGAAATTATTATTTTAAAGCCAATTTATTATAGGCTGTATTATTTTCAACCACTTCTGCAATCAGTCTACTTGAGTAGTTGGCTTCTTTATAGAGTTTTTCAAGATAATTCAGTCGTCGAACCATAGGATATTTTTTCTCATCCAAACTTACCAATTCGGGATTAATTTTTTTGCACTCAATCCACTGTCTTGCCTCATTTGTCCACGCCTTTATTTCTTCATCCATAGTTGTTCTTTGCAACTGATGCGTCAATTCATGTATAATTATACTTGCAATAGCGTCTTCAGGTTCATTTTCATATTTCGAATTAATCAATATGTAATCTGTGCCTTGCCCGTCAGAAGTAGCAAGAGCGTAATACGAAGCATAATTATAGGATAACAGCCCTAAATCATAAAAAATTATTTTTAAGTTATCGTCTTTTTTCTTTATGAGATTCAATGCTTCTTCATTGCCCGTTCGCTCAAATACCCTTAAAGAACTCAGTATCTTGGTATCTTGCGAAACATTATAATAATTTTGGCAAAAAGAAATATTTAAGCCATAAAAAAATATAATCACAATTAGAAATATTCTTAAGAATATTTTCATTAATTAAAAAACTCCATATTTATTTCTCTTGTATATATAAAGTATGTACAAGAGAAATAAATGCCTTTTTCATAAGGCATTTATTAATAATTCGAAATAATTGGCAAAGACTCCAATCATTTATTTACTATAGAAATTTTAAAACTGACTGAGGGATTTTTTAACAATTACACTATGTAAGCAGCAATCATTTACTGTTGCCTAAGGCTACTCCTGTGATTTTTCGATAAATTACAAAAAAATTCCCTGTTATTATAATTCAAAAAGAGAAGATTGCTACCAAGACTGCAACCACCACCATTTATTAAAAAGACGGGGCATAAGCCCCTTTTTTAATGCAAAAAAGTTTAAATTTGTTTTTTATTATTTCTTTTTCAATTATTATAAAAATATGCATAAAGGAATTTATAAATTATTTCTTATTATTTTGTTGCTTTGGGTAGTTGTAGTACCTTCATTTGCGAGTGAAAACGCTGATGTAAATTGGACACCTTATGTGACAGAACTACAATCAAATATAAAAGCTAACTGGCATCCACCTAAAAGAAAAACTTCAGTAAGAACAACGGTTTTATTCACTGTATCCAATAATGGCAATTTGAAAAATATAAGAGTATTTAAGTCATCGGGTGATGAAAATATTGACAATATTTCGATTCGGACAATACAAAATACAGCCCCTTTTAAGCCCTTCCCTAGCAATGCCCAACTTGAAGATATTGATATACATTTCACTTTTGATTATAACGTGTGGACTAAAAAGAAGAAAAAGATTTTTAGTAACTATAAGAAGCAAATAACAAAAGAAATTAATCAGTCTTTAAAGCCTTTTAGTAGGTACCCCAAAAGAAAAGAAGTTTTTATAAAGATTAATATTGTTTCAGGAGAATATGCTAAAATCTCTAATGTGGAAATCGTAAAAAGTTCAGGTAGTGAAATTTTTGATGAAGCTATTTTAGCGGCATTAAGGGGTGAAAAAGTATTTTTATCACCAATGCCTAAAGAATTGGATGCTAAAGAACTTAATCTGGATATGATTGTGTCAACGAAGTATTCTAAAAAACAAAAATTGAAGGGCTCTATATTTGGTGGAATTATAGGTGCTTTGTCTGGCTTTTTGTTATTCTAAAAATTCTCAGCAACTCTTAAAACGTAGCCGAAATATTCATTATTTTTGTATTTTGAAGCTATTTCAATTACTTGTTCTTTGCTCAAATATCCCATGCGAAGAGCGATTTCTTCTAGGCAGGCGATTTTGATTCCTTGGTTTTCTTCAATCGTGTGAACGTATTGTCCTGCTTGCAATAGAGAGTGATGCGTACCTGTATCAAGCCATGCAAAACCACGGCCTAAATTTTGGACTGCGAGCTGATTTTTTTCTAAATAAACTCTATTTAAATCAGTAATCTCAAGTTCTCCTCTGAGCGAAGGCTTTAGGTTTTTGGCATATTCAACTACTTTATTGTCGTAAAAATACAAGCCTGTAACTGCAAAATTTGATTTTGGTTTAGCAGGTTTTTCTTCAATCGAAATAGCTTTGCTGTTTTCATCAAATTCAACTACGCCAAATCTTTCGGGGTCTTTGACTTGATAGCCGAAAACAGTTGCGCCTTCTGTGTGTTCGATTGCTTCTTTTAGCATCGCCGAAAAACCTACACCGTAAAAGATATTATCGCCTAAAACCATTGCAACAGAATCGTTTCCGATGAATTCTTCTCCAAGAATAAATGCTTGGGCAAGTCCATCTGGGCTTGGCTGTTCTTTGTAAGAAAATTTGACACCAAATTGTTCGCCTGTGCCTAAAAGTTTTTGAAAGT